>JAESFG010000026.1_pt1 | contig 1044241 bp, 930 predicted proteins | sample 9269371 | NCBI WGS metagenome assembly JAESFG01 (sample SAMN14506227, study PRJNA617093) | algae metagenome | isolation source: Aetokthonos hydrillicola CCALA 1050 (B3-Florida) and co-occurring... | place: USA: South Carolina | collected 2013-01-01
CGTCGGCGCCGGCCTCTCCAAGGGCTGCATCGGCGCTCTCGTCGCCGCCGGCGAGGTCTCGAAGTCGGTCGTCGAGCGCAAGGTCGCTTCGAAGTAATCCATTCCCTCCCGGACCCAACGCCGGGAAAAGAGAACGGCCGGGGCGCCTCTCCACGCCCCGGCCGTTTTTTCATTCAAACACCCGCAATTGGCATCCTCGGGCTTGTCCCGAGGATCCACGGCTCCGCGAGGGAATGTAACTGCCGCATTGCCCACCCCATCCCTTCGCTCCCGCTGAGCGCTGGATCCTCGGCATGAAGCCGTGGATGACATAGGATGTCGCTGGTCTGTCGCCGCTTCGTATCGGAGGCATCTCCATGCTAGGCCAATCGAAGCTGTTGCTCGCCCTCGTCCTGGCGGCTGCGCTGGTGTCCGCATCACAGCCATCGGACGCTACAATCCAGGAGGAAAGCTGCTTGGAGCCCGACATCGAGTACCCGGTGCCGTGCGATGACGACGGGGACTGACAAGTTGTTGCGGCACTGCAACACAACGAGTTCTCCCCAGCAAATATTTCTTCTGAACGCCCGCAACGAGGCGATCGTCACATCACTGTGGCCGCTGCCGCCTCGACGCCGCCCCTTTGATGTGTTTGATGAAACCGGCTTCCCGCGATCGCCGGTTGTTGCAAAGAAGGAAGCAGGCTCCTGCGTTGCATTGTCAGATCGTGTCCCACTTGGGTGTGCTCAGGATGTGCTGCGTTGTTGTCATGCCCACAAGTGACGTGTCGAGGGTGTCGACCCGCATGACGGTGAGGGCCCGGCCATGATCGAACCCGACCGCGATCCCGCGCGCGAGCGCCAGCAGATCCACGCCATCTCCATGAATGTGCGCCGCCGCCTGGCTCGCCTAACGGAGCAGGCTAGGCAGGCCACCCCGCGCGTCGCTGACGAGATCGAGAACGGCGTCGCTGCCATCTCGGACATCGAGTACGAGATCAGCCGGGTCACGAGCGCGCTGGCCCATGGCGAGATGCTCGATCGCGGCAGTCTGCGCCATATTCTCGGCTGCCAGCAGCGCGCCCTCGAGATGGTCGAGCTTCTTGAGGCGATGGCCGCAGCCGCCCGCTATGGCACCAGCCCACCGCCTTACGGCCGGGCCTTGGCGCCTGACCGGCCACGTGCGCTGCCGAGCCCGTCGATGTTCACTGGAGAGGCTCCGCGCGGCCGCCCACAAGCCATGGGCCATGTCCTTGCCGCGGCCACGGTAAACGGAGGTGCGCTGCGCTATGCGCCGGCCGTCGAGGCGCGACATGCGCCACGCGCGCTGCTACCGGCTCCCGCGCCCCGGCCCGCCGCTGCCGCGCCGCTCGCCCAGCCCGCTGGCATTCCTCCAGTCCTGACGCGGATCGCCGATAGTCTCGCCCGGGAGACGGCGCCCCCGCGCGCCAGCCGTCAGCCGCAGGCGCCGCCGCGTGGCGCAATGCAACAGCTCGTGGCAAAGCCGGGCTCAGCCGCGCTCGCAACCGTAGCTGCCACCTTCGCCGCGAGCATCGTCCTCTGGAGCTTCGCCTTCTCCTCCGGTGGCGAAGGCCCGCAGGCGCGCGCCTCGATAGCGGCCGAGGCCGACCAGAGCGGCAAGCTCGCTGGCCGCCTGGCCGACGCCTCGCCGTTGGAGACGGGCTCCGTGTCGCAGGATCCCGCACCGGGCAGCGCGGCGGGCATTGTGGTGAGCCCGCCCGAGGGAGTCGCGACCCGCCGCATGCAGGTCGTGCTATCGACGCGCTCCACCATGGAGGAGGCCAAGCAGGACTTCCTGTCGTTCCGCGAGGCCTATCCTCAGATCCTCGGCATGCGCCGCGCCAAGATCGAGCGCATGGGTGACAACGATGGGCAGCTCCGCCATCGTCTCGTCCTCGTCCCGCCCCTGCCCGAGGCTGACGCCAGGGCCGTCTGCGAGGGGCTGAACGAGCTTGGCTTCAATGGCTGCTGGACGCGCCCCGTGACGGTCTCGACGGCCGCCCAATAATCGACCGGGCGACGTTTCCAGGAGCTGCCTTGCGGCGGCCGGCCGTTCCCACTATGTGGAGGCGATCGCGCCTGCGCCCTCCATCCTCATTGGTCCGCATGAGATCCATCATCTCCGTCAGAGGCCTGCACAAGACCTACGCCTCAGGTCTCGTGGCGCTCAAGACTGTCGATCTTGACGTGCGCGAGGGCGAGATCTTTGCGCTCCTCGGTCCCAACGGCGCGGGCAAGACCACGCTGATCAGCATCATCTGCGGGATCGTGAAACCAACCGGCGGCGAGGTGCTGGTCGACGGCCTCGACATCGCCCGCGACTACCGCGCCGTGCGCTCCATGATTGGCCTCGTGCCCCAGGAGCTCGCGACCGAGATGTTCGAGAGCGTGTGGGCAACGTTGAATTTCAGCCGCGGCCTGTTCGGCAAGCCCCCCAACCCTGCGCTCGTCGAGAAGGTGCTGCGCGACCTCTCGCTGTGGGACAAGAAGGACAGCCGCATCATGGCCCTGTCGGGCGGCATGAAGCGCCGCGTCCTGATCGCCAAGGCGCTCGTGCACGAGCCCAAGGTCCTCTTCCTCGACGAGCCGACCGCGGGCGTCGACGTCGAGCTCAGGAAGGACATGTGGGAGATCGTGCGCGAGATGCGGGCCGCCGGCACCACGATCATCCTCACCACTCACTACATCGAGGAGGCTGAGGAGATGGCCGACCGTGTCGGCGTCATCGCCAAGGGCGAGTTGATCCTCGTGCAGGAAAAGACCGAGCTGATGCAAAAGCTCGGCAAGAAGGAGCTGGTGCTGAGCCTCACCGAAGCCATCTCGGCCGTGCCGCCCGAGCTTGCGGCCTACAACCTCGCGCTCTCGGCCGATGGCCGCGAGCTCACCTTCACCTACGACACCAAGGCGGGCCGCACCGGCATCACCATGCTCCTGAACGACATGCGCGCCGCGGGCGTGGTTTTCAGCGACCTCTCGACGTCGCAGAGCTCGCTCGAGGACATCTTCGTCGATCTCGTGAGACAGCAGCAATGAACATCCACGCCGTCCGCGCGATCTACTATTTCGAGATGGCCCGCTGGGGCCGCACGATCATGCAGAGCATCCTCTCGCCGGTGCTCTCGACATCGCTCTACTTCGTGGTCTTCGGCGCCGCCATCGGCTCGCGCATCTCTGAGGTCGACGGCGTCTCCTATGGCGCGTTCATCGTGCCGGGTCTCATCATGCTGACGCTCTTGACCGAGAGCACCTCGAACGCCAGCTTCGGCATATATTTCCCGCGCTACACCGGCACCATCTACGAGCTGCTCTCGGCGCCGGTCTCGCCGATCGAGATCGTGCTCGGCTACGTCGGCGCCGCCGCCACCAAATCCGTGATCCTGGGCCTGATCATCCTCGCCACGGCGAGCCTGTTCGTGCCGCTCCGCATCGCGCATCCTGTCTGGATGTTGAGCTTCCTCGTGCTGACCGCCGTCGCCTTCAGCCTCTTGGGATTCATCATCGGCATCTGGGCCGACGGCTTCGAGCGCCTCCAGGTCGTGCCGATGTTGATCCTGACACCGCTGACCTTCCTCGGCGGCACGTTCTACTCGATCAACATGCTGCCGCCGTTCTGGCAGACCGTGACCCTCTTCAACCCCGTGGTCTATCTGATCAGCGGCTTCCGCTGGAGCTTCTACGAGATCTCGGACGTGAACGTGGGGGTGAGCGTCGCCATCACCGGCATATTCCTCGCCCTGTGTCTGGCCACCGTCTGGTGGATCTTCAAGACCGGCTACCGCATCAAGCAGTGATCTCGCCGGCCCTCTGTCATCCCGGCCGCGCGGCGCGAGCCGGCACCCAGCGCAAGAACTGTCGAAGACGCAGAATTTCGCGATAGCTTCCGCTGGGCCGGCGGGTCGCTGCGCTCCGGTGGGCCGGGATGAGAACATAACAGCTATCGCGTCGAGGAATGCGGGGAGAAGTCGCTGCGCTTGGAGGTACCCATGAGGATTGCGAGATACTGTCGCGCGCCGTCCACCAGAGCCACCGGATGCACGAGGTTGGCGAGCGCGCCAGCCGCGAGCGCGTCGTAGCCGAGCCCGGCGCGGCCGATCACGAGCAGAGCCCTGTCGCGCGCGTCGATCCCCTCCATTACGGTATCGGCTTGGCGCTTGCTCTTCACGTCCGCGAACTCCTGCGCCGAAAGCGCGAGGCCGTAGCGTTGCCCCTTCAGGATCGCCGCGAGATTGAAAGCAGGATCTGGCGCATCGCCGAGCGCAGCCGCGGCCTCGCCCGGCGTGGGGCGGTGATGAACGAGCACGAATGCGTCGTAAAGCTCGCCGAACGACGGCGCGGCGCTCTTTGCGATATCCGCTGCGATGCGGTCGCACCCACCGCGCCACAAGTAGGCCTCGATATCGTCCTCGCACGTCATCTTCACGGAGTAGGCCCGCGGCAGGGCCATGCGGCCCTGCTCGTCAGAGAGCGTGATGGCGAAGCTCACAATGCCAGCGCCGACGGCGGTCGCGAGCCACAGCGGCCAATGCCGCCTGAGGCTGCCCAAAGTCTCGTCCCAAAGCTCACGAATCCGGCCCAGAAGCATGGCCGGAAGCTCCCATCGCGCCACGCGCATGGCAAGGCTCCCCGTCCTTCACGGTTGAGAGGAAACGCGACAAGGCTAATTTCCGCTTCCGCTCGCGGAAGTAGAAAGAAGTTAAGGCGCCAGCGCCTGCACCCCGGTCGGCGGAGGCGGCGCATCGGGATCGTAGACGTCGGCCGGCGTGGCGGTGCCGTCGCGGCGGTAGATGTCAGGCCGGAACTGGATCAGGCCATCGGGCTCGGCCCAGGCCGTGATGTAGGTGAAGTAGACCGGCACCGGCCGTGTCAGCTGCACGTCGACCGCCTGGCCCTGGTCGACCACCGCCTGCACCTGGCCGGGGCTTTCCCAGCCGGGCTCCATGCGCACGATCCACTCGACGAGCTGGAACACGTCCTGCACGCGCACGCACCCGGCGCTGAACGGGCGCGACCGCTGCTGGAAGAGCGGCTTCATCGGCGTGTCATGCATGTAGACGCCGTGCTCGTTCTGCATGTCGATGCGCACGAGGCCGAGCGCGTTCTGCGGCCCGGGGTCCTGCTTGAACTTGATACGCGCGGCCGACGCGGTCATCCAATCGATGTTGGTGGGGTCGAGCTCCGGGCCGTTGAAGTCGCCGGAGATGACGCGAATGTGCTCTTTCGCCAGATACTCCGGCTCCTTACGGAGGCGCGGGATGACGTCGAGCTGGGCGACGCTGTCCGGCACACGCCAGTAGGGGAAGAAGTTGATGGCTCGGATGGTGGCCTTGAGCGACGGCGTCTCACGCTCCGCGCGCCCGACGATCACCCGATGGCGCAGCACCGTTTGATAGCGCTCGACCGCCTCGAGCTGGAACGCCGGCACGTTGACAAGCACATAGCGCTCCTCGGGCGGCTGTTTCGTCAGCTCGACGATGCGCTCGTAGTTGAGCTTGAGTTGAGCAAGCCGCTCCTCCGCCGTCATGTTGAGGGCCGCGAGTGTCGGCTGGTCCACGCGTCCGTTGGCCCTGAGCCCGTTGTGCTCCTGGAAGCGAACCACGGCCGATTCGAGCACGCTATCGAAGTTGTAGTCGTCGTAGCTGCTGCCCTTGACCAGCTCGCCCGTGGCGCGGAGCCGGCGCCGCAAGGCGCCGACGCGCTCGTCGTCGTCGCCAGCGCGCAGCATGCGGTTGCCGGGTATGACTGGCCATCCGCCGCGCGAGACGATGTCCTGATAGAGAGAGATCGCCTTCTCCATGGCGACCAGCATCTCGTCGCTGCGCCAGGGAACGTCGTTGGGGCGCAGGTCGTTGAGCTCGTCCTGCCGGGGTGGCGTCCGCTCCAGCGCCGCGCGCTGGCCCGAGTAGTCGGGGGTGCCCGATCCGGTGATGCTTTCCCACCAGTTGCCTTCCTGGGCCGCCGCGGTCGTGCCGGGCCAGCCGGAGAGCGCCGCGATCAGTGTGCCGGCGACCAGGAAGGCCCACGCGCGGTAGCCTGGCATCCGGCGGCGCATTGACTCGAGCGAAAGGCGGCAGCGGAGTGCCTGGAGCTGAGTGATCAGGACCCGGTTCCTTTCCTTGGGCTCAGGGGGCGATGCCATTTTGCAGGAGCAATTTCGTTTAGACCCGACCCATATGGCCAAACAAAGACCCACAATCAACCCCGCGATTGCCCAAGTCTTTGGAAATGCGCCCCGAACGACCGGTGAACATGCGGCCTAGCCGAAGTGGTCCCAGCCCGGGGTATCGATCGCGAGCACAGCCCCGTCGGGCCCCGTGACGGCAACCCCGGAGCCCGCCGCGAGCGAGCCGATCTCCGCAACGGTCACGCCAACCCCCGCCGCAGCCTCCGCGAAGGCCTGGGCGCGCTCTGGAGGCACTGCCGCGAGCACCTCGTAGTCATCGCCGCCCGTGACCGCCACCCGGAAGAGCTCGGGATGCCGCCCGATCGCCATGCGCAGCGGTGGCGAGAACGGAAGCTTCGCCCCATCGAGGGTCGCGCTGAGCCCCGACGCCGACGCGAGCCGCCCGCAGTCCTTGACGAGCCCGTCGGAGACATCCATTCCCGCCGACGCGAGGGCAGAGAGCACGGGCGCGAGCCCGAGCCGCGGCTCGGGCCGGAGATAGCGGGCGAGCAGATGACGAGCGCCATCCGCGTCGAGCCCGAGCGCCGACGCGCACGACGCATCGCGCCGCAGCATCAGACCGAGTGCGCTGTCGCCGACCGAGCCGGACAGGAACAGGCGATCGCCGGCCTTGCCCGCGGTCCGCCGCACCATGCGCCCCTTTGGCACGCTGCCGATGGCAGTGATCGTGACCGCGAACGGCCCCGGCCTCCGGTCCGTGTCGCCGCCGGCGAGCACTATCCCGAACCGATCCTGCGCCGCGCCGAGCCCGGCAGCGAACTCGCCGAGCCAGGCATCACGTGGGCGCTCCGGAAATGCGAGCGACATGAGATAGACGAGCGGGCGCGCGCCTTTCGCCACGAGATCGGAGACGTTGACCGCCAGCGCCTTCCAGGCGATGTCGGCTGCCGCGTCGTTGGCAAAAAAGTGCACGCCCTCGGCAACCGCGTCCATGGTGAGCACCAGCTCGTGGCCGGCCGGAGCCTCGAGCCGCGCGCAATCGTCCTTGAGGCCGAGCGCGCCCTCGAAGCCGGCGGCCAGCGGCGCGAAGTAGGTCTCGATGAGCTCGTCCTCACCCTGAGCCTGCCGCGTGAGGCCCACGGAGCTAGTGTCCCAATTCGGCGAAGGTCTCGATCATCCCAGTTAGCTCCCTTCGCCCGGCGTCTCGAACTCCTTGGCCCGTACCTTGTGCGCGATGCGATCGAGCACGCCGTTGACGACCTTGGGCTCCTCGCCCTCGAAAAAGGCCTTGGCGATGTTGATGTACTCGTTGATGGTGACGCGCGCCGGCACGTCGCCGCGCTCGAGCAACTCGAACACGCCGCCGCGCAGGATCGCGCGCAGGATGGAATCGACGCGTACGAGCCGCCAGCCCGTGCGGAGCTGCTGGTCTACCAATGGATCGATCTCGCGCTGGCGCCGCACGACGCCCTTGACCACGTCAGCGAAGAAGGTCGCATCCGCGCCCTCGAGCGTGTCGAGACTGTCCGCCTCCACGTCCGCGTCAGCGCCGGGCTCGTTCGGCTTGAAGCGCAACTCGACGAACTCGTCGATGACATCGGTCGCATCCGTACCGGCGAGGTCCATCTGGTAGAGTGCCTGCACGGCCGCCATGCGCGAGACTGAGCGTGGCTTCGGCGCATCGCCAACGGGTTTCCTTTTCTTGGGAAGGCTCATGACGCGCGCTGCCCGAGGCGCTCGGAGATCCGGATCAGCCGGAGGCACGCACGCGCCGCATCAGCGCCCTTGCCCGTGTCGCCGCCCCGCGCACGCGCCATCGCCTGCGCCTCCGTGTCGACGGTGAGGATGGCGTTGCCGAGCGGGATGTTGTGCTTGATCGAGGTTTCCATGAGCCAGTGATTGGCGTTGTTGCACACGATGTCGTAGTGCGAGGTCTCGCCGCGGATCACGCAGCCGAGCACGATGGCTCCGGCATAGACCTTCGTCGCGCCGCTGAACAGCCCCGCGCTGACGGCGGCGTTGAAGGCCTGCGGAATCTCGAGCGCTCCCGGCACCGGCAGCCAGTCGTACCCCACCTCCTGCTCGTCGAGCACCATGGAGGCGCCGCGCCCCAGCTCCTCGGTGACGTCGCGATAATAGGGAGCCTCGATGATGAGCACCTTTAAGGTGCCGCCGCTGTGCAGCTCCATCTCGACCGCCGGCTCGGGGCTTTTCTTCACGACCATGCGCCTACTCGATCGCCCTGGTGCCGACGATGCGCAGCCCGTAGGCCTCGAGACCGACGTAAACGTCGGATGGCGCATTGGTCAGCAGCACCATATCGCGCACGCCAAGCGCGGAGAGGATCTGCGAGCCGACGCCGATCTCCACCTGCCGACGCCCCCGCGCCGCCTTGTCGCTTTGTCCCGACGCTTTTTCATGGCGCGCGACCCAGTCGGACACGCTTTTCGGTCCGAGATCGCGGATCAGCACGATGACACCACGCCCTTCGCGCTCGATGGCACGCATCGCATTGGCGACGAGCGCCCCGCCGGCGCTCTCCTCGCCGATGCCGAGCACATCGCCGATCACGTTGACCGCATGCACCCGCACCAGCACTGGGCCTGGTCCCGAGAGGTTGCCCTTGACCAAGGCCAGATGCTCGACTGGCTCGACCGTGGTCGAAAATACGTTGAGCTCGAAGTCGCCGCCGATTGCGCTTCGGACCTGCGTCTTGGCAACTTGCCGCACGAGCCGGTCGTTCTTCAGCCGGTAGGAGATCAGGTCCTCGATGGTGCCGATTTTGAGCCCGTGTCGCTGCGCGAACGGCACCAGATCCGGCATGCGCGCCATGGTGCCGTCCTCATTCATGATCTCGCAGATGACGGCTGCGGGATAGAGGCCGGCGATGCGGGCGAGGTCGACGGACGCTTCGGTGTGGCCGGCGCGGATCAGCACGCCGCCCTCGCGCGCAACGAGCGGGAACACGTGTCCCGGCGAGACGAGATCAGCCGCTCCTTTGGTGGGATCGATCGCGGTCGCGATCGTGCGCGCGCGATCATAGGCCGATATTCCGGTCGACACGCCTTCGCGCGCCTCGATCGACTGCGTGAAGGCCGTGCGCTCGCGCGCATCCTTCGTGCGCACCATGAACTCGAGCTCGAGCTGCTCGGCGCGCTGTTGCGTAAGGGTGAGACAGATGAGGCCGCGGCCGTGCTTGGCCATGAAGTTGACGACGTCAGGCGTCGCCATCTGCGCCGGGATCACGAGATCGCCCTCGTTCTCGCGGTGCTCGGCATCGACAAGGATAACCATGCGCCCGTTCTGCATGTCGTCGACGATTTCCTCCGTCGTCGACAGAAACCCGGCGCGCGCCGCCTCGGCGATTTTTCCAGCGCTCGTGCTCAAGCCCGAAACTCCATGATCCGCGCCACATAGCGCGCGAAGAGGTCGATCTCGACATTGACCTCGTCGCCGGGCTTTTTGCGCCCCCAGGTCGTCTGGGTCAAGGTCGCGGGGATGAGGTTGACGCCGAAACGGGGGCCTTGCACCTCATTTACGGTGAGCGACGTGCCGTCGAGCGCAATCGAGCCCTTGGGTGCGGCATAGGGCGCAAGTTGCGCCGGCAGCTCGAGCAGCACGCGACGGCTCTCCCCGTCCGGTCGTATGTCGAGGATGCGCGCAACTCCGTCCACGTGTCCCGAGACGATATGCCCGCCGAGCTCATCGCCGGCCTTGAGCGCGCGCTCGAGATTGATGCGCAGCCCCGGCTGCCAGGCGCCCAGCGTCGTCTTGGAGAGCGTCTCGTTCGAGACGTCGACGGTGAAAGCCGAGCCGTCGCCGTCGGGCCGCACGGTGACCACGGTGAGGCAGCAGCCGTCGCAGGCGATGGAGGCGCCGAGGGCGATCCCCTCCGCGTCGTAGGACGAGCGGATGGCAAACCTCCCGCCCTCGCGCCCGATCACCTCGCCGATGTCCGTCACGATGCCGGTGAACACGTCTTTCTCCTAGCTCCCGCTGCCCTCGCCCGCGAGACCCTGTGTTGTAGCGCGAAACGTGCTCATCAGGTCGGCGCCGATATGCCGCGTGTCCGCCAGACGGAATGTGGGGCCCGGCGCCATATTGGCAAGGAGATCGGCTGCCGCGGGGCCGGCACCGCCCGCCTGAAAGACGATGGCCTCGTCGACGAGACCGGCCGCCGCGAATGAGCGCCAGACAACCGGGCCGCCCTCGACCAGGAGCCGCGTGATCCCCTCGCCGGTGAGCGCCGCCCCGATCCCGTGGGGCAAAAGTCCCGCTGCCCCGGTAGCAACGCGCAGCACGCGCACGCCCGCCGCCTCGAGCGCTGTCGCCCGAGCCACGTCGGCGTCCTCGCCGGCCAGCACCCACACCGGCACGTCGCGCGCGGTCGCGACGAGCTTGCTCGCAAGCGGAATGTCGAGCGAGCGCGACAGGACCAGGCGAATGGGTGAGCGGCCGTGGAGCCCCGGCAGCCGGCAGGTGAGGTCCGGATTGTCGTCGCGCACCGTGCCCGCGCCGACGAGGATCGCATCGCTCTCTGCACGCAAGAGATGTCCAACCGCCCGCGCCGCGCTTCCCGTGACGAACGTCGGCTGGCCGGATGCGCCGCGCGGCACCTGGCCGTCGGCCCCGAGCGCGAGCTTGAATTGCACGAAGGAACGCTTCGCCGTGACGCGGAGGATGTGCCCGAGCGTCACCCATCGCGCGGCGTCGGCCAGCACCCCGCTCGTCACCTCGATGCCCGCCGCCCTGAGGCGTGCGAGACCCTGCCCGCGTGTGCGCGGATCCGGATCCTCGACGCCGACGACCACGCGTTTCAAGCCGGCCGAGATGATGGCATCCGCGCACGGCGGGGTTTTCCCATAGTGCGCACAGGGCTCGAGCGTGACGTAGAGCGTGGCTCCGCAGGCGCGGCTGCCCGCGGAGCGCAAGGCTTCGGGCTCGGCATGGGGTCGCCCGCCTGGCTGCGTCACGCCCCGCGCGATCACCTCGCCCGTAGCCTCGTCGGTGATCACGGCGCCAACCGCCGGGTTGGGCGCAGTCGTCCCCAGCGCCCGCCGCGCGAGCGTGAGCGCGATCCCCATCATCTGCCGGTCGAACCTGGACGTGCTCATTCCAACATCGCCCTTTTTCCTCCCCACTTCGCGGAGGCTAGGAAGGGGGGATTGTAGAATGGCTCTTGTCGGGATTCCCCCCGCCTCCTCACCCCGTAGGGGCGAGAGCAGATTCTCAGTGCTTCTTGGCGACGCCCGCGGCCTCGCCGACCACGTCGTCGCGCGCGATCTCGCCCAGAACTTCCTGGAAGTCGGCCGCTTCGCGGAAGTCGCGGTAGACGGAGGCGAACCGCACATAGGCCACAGGGTCGAGCGCGCGCAGGCCTTCCATCACGTAGGCGCCGATGACCGACGATGAGACTTCGGCCTCGCCCGCGCTCTCGAGCTGGCGCACGATACCCGACACCATCCGGTCGACGCGCTCGGGCTCGATAGGCCGCTTGCGAAGCGCAACCTCGACGGACTTCTGGAGCTTGTCGCGGTCGAACGGCACCTTGCGCCCTGAGCGCTTGACGACGACGAGCTCGCGCAGCTGCACCCGCTCGAAGGTGGTGAACCGCCCGCCGCAATCCGGGCAGACGCGCCGCCGTCTGATGGCAGCGTTCTCCTCGGTCGGGCGGCTATCCTTGACCTGCGTCTCTTCGCACGAGCAGTAGGGGCAGCGCATCTGGACTCTGGATTCTGTGTTGGATTTCGTCCCTCCCTACGCCAGACGGCAGGCGAGAGCATCAAAAATCGAGGCGCGATCCCTGGGCTTCACAGCCTTGTGCTGTTAGGCTCTCGAAATCCTTACGCGTCTGTCAGGCTTCGCGATGCTTCGCTTCGTGCTCACCGCAGTTCTGGCCCTGTCGACATTGGTCCCGGGGGCCCTTTGCGCGAGCCAGGACACCCCGTCGAAGGCCTCGGAGAGCGACGTTAACAAGTTTGACGACGACGACGCCGTGGCGCCGTGGGAGCGCAGCGACGCGATCGCGCCTGACGCCGGCGTCGACGATGATCCGACGCCGTTCAATCCGGGCGAGACGCCGGATCCGCCCGAGCAGGACGACAATTCGCCCGATTGAGCGACGCGTGCGGCCGGGGCCGCCCGCAGGCGGCCCCGGCATGTCTTCGCCTCTTACTGGTAGATGGGGAAGCGCTTGCAGAGGTTGGTGGCCTCTTCCTTGATCTTGGCCTCGACCTTGCCGTTGCCCGCTTCGCCGTCCTTGGCGAGGCCATTCAGAACCTCGGCGATCATGCGGCCGATGTCGCGGAACTCGGCTTCGCCGAAGCCGCGCGTGGTACCAGCCGGCGCGCCGAGGCGGATGCCCGACGTGACCATCGGCTTCTCCGGATCGAACGGAACGCCGTTCTTGTTGCAGGTGATGTGAGCGCGCCCGAGCGACTTCTCGGAGATGTTGCCGGTGAGCTTCTTCGGCCGCAGGTCGACGAGGATCAGGTGCGTATCGGTGCCGCCCGAGACGAGCGCAAAGCCGTCCTTGACGAGGACCTCGCCCATGGCCTTGGCGTTGGCGATGACCTGCTTGGCGTAGACCTTGAACTCGGGCTGCAGGATCTCGCCGAAGGCAACCGCCTTGCCGGCGATGACGTGCATGAGCGGGCCGCCCTGGATGCCTGGGAAGATCGCCGAGTTGACCTTCTTGGCGATTTCCTCGTCGTTGGTAAGGATCATTCCGCCGCGCGGCCCGCGCAGCGTCTTGTGCGTCGTGGTGGTGACGACGTGGGCGTGCGGGAACGGCGAGGGGTGCTCACCGGCCGCCACCAGGCCCGCGAAGTGGGCCATGTCCACCAGGAGGTGGGCGCCGACCTCGTCCGCGATCGCGCGGAAGCCCGCGAAGTCGAAACGGCGCGGATAGGCCGAGCCGCCGGCAATGATGATGCGCGGCTTCTCTGCCAAGGCGATCTCGCGCACCTTGTTCATGTCGACGATCTGCGTATCGGGCTCGACCTGGTAATGAACCGCCTTGAACCACTTGCCGGACTGGTTGACGGTGGCGCCGTGAGTCAAGTGGCCGCCGTGCGCGAGGTTCAAGCCGAGGATGGTGTCGCCGGGCTTGGCGAGCGCGGTGAAGACGCCTTGGTTCGCCTGCGAGCCCGAGTTCGGCTGCACGTTTGCGAAGCCGCAGCCGAAGATCTTCTTGGCGCGCTCGATGGCGAGATCTTCGACGATGTCGACGTACTGGCAGCCGCCATAGTAGCGCTTGCCCGGATAGCCCTCGGCGTACTTGTTGGTCAGCACGCTGCCCGCCGCTTCTAGCACCGCCTTGGAGACGATGTTCTCCGACGCGATGAGCTCGATCTCATACTGTTGGCGCCCGAGCTCCTTGCCGATCGCCGACGCGATCTCGGGGTCGGTCTCCGCGAGGGAAGCACTGAAAAAGCGGTTGGTAGGGCTCTTGGCCTTGAAATTGAACATAGACGTTTCCTCGCTGGTGTCGGCTTGGCGGATTGTCGGGCGGATTGATCGAAGGTCTCGGACGGCGGAACGAAAAGGGGTGGCGTGCCGCCGCTCCTAGAGAAAGCATACGGGACGCTCACGAAAGCGCGGCCCACATACGGGATGCCTTACCATGCGTCAATGATGCGCGACAGGGAAGTCGCCGTCGCACCCTTTTTCGCATTGCGCCGCAGCAAGCGCGGCCCCTCCGGGGAACTGCCGAAGGGGCGAGCTTTTTGGATAGTGGGAGCTTTATTCGGCGGCGAGCTTGCCGGTCCGGCCCTGGGACGCCGGGCACGCGGCCCACAGCGCGCCGAGCGCGGCGACGAGATCGTCCATCTGGGCGTCCGTGTGGTAGGGCCCGGGAGTGAGCCGGATGCGCTCCGTGCCGCGCGGAACCGTCGGATAGTTGATGGGCTGCGCGTAGATCCCGTAGTGCTCGAGGAGGCGGTCGGTCACCTCCTTGCAATGGACCGGGTCTCCGATCAGCACCGGCACGATGTGGCTGCGGTTCGGGAACAGCGGCAGGCCGGCGTCCGAGAGGCGCGCTTTCAGCGTTGCGGCGCGCTCCTGATGCTGAATGCGCTCGGCATCGCTCACCTTGAGGTGCCGGATGCTGGCGAGCGCGCCGGCTGCTATGGCGGGCGCGAGCGAGGTGGTGAAGATGAACCCCGGGGCGAAAGAGCGGATCGCATCGCAGAGGTCGCGCGAGCCCGCGATATAGCCGCCCATCACGCCGAAGCCCTTGGCCAGCGTGCCATTGATGATGTCGACGCGGTCCATGACGCCGTCACGCTCGGCGATTCCGCCGCCGCGCGGACCGTACATGCCGACCGCGTGCACCTCGTCGAGGTAGGTCAGCGCATGATGCTTCTCGGCAAGATCGCAGATGGCCGCGATCGGCGCGATGTGGCCGTCCATCGAGTAGACGCTCTCGAAGGCGATGATCTTCGGCGTGCCGAGCGGAAGCTGCTTCAGCTTAGCCTCGAGATCGGCAACGTCGTTGTGTCGGAAGATGCGCTTCTCGCCGCCGCCGTGGCGGATGCCCTCGATCATCGAGGCGTGGTTCTTCTCGTCCGAGAGGATGACGCAGCCGGGCAGCAGCTTGACGAGCGTGGACAACGTTGCCTCGTTGGCGACGTAGGCCGACGTGAAGAGCAGCGCCTGCTCCTTGCCGTGCAGATCCGCAAGCTCCTGCTCGAGCTCGACGTGATAGTGCGTGGTGCCGGAGATGTTGCGCGTGCCGCCCGAGCCGGCGCCGACGGAGTCGATAGCCTCGTGCATGGCGGCCACGACCTTGGGATGCTGCCCCATGCCGAGGTAGTCGTTCGAGCACCAGACGGTGATCGGGCGGGAGGCGGCACCGCCCACGTAGTCGGCCGTGGGGTAGGATCCGCGGCGACGCTTCACGTCGGCGAAAATGCGGTAGCGACCCTCCCTGCGGATCGCGTCCAGCGCCGACTTGAAGTGCCTCGCATAGTCCATTGACGTTCCCTCGGAACCTTTTCTTCGGCGTCCGGCCTTGTCAACCGGGCGCACTTCTAGCGGTCTCGGACCCGCGACGCTAGCATCCACGCGACAATGCTTATGCGCAAATGCCGTTATGTCGCGGTTAATTTCAAGTTACAGGACTGAAAGCCTTGCGAAAACTGCTACTTTCGACTCGGCTTTGAGCCTGCCGGGCGGCTCCGAGGCACTGCGAGCCCGCCGAGACCTCCCCATCCCGGTGTTCAATTGCGCCGCACCAGCGGGAAAGGCTTTGACGATGATCAAGGGCGCGCCGGAGCACCTGTCGCGCCTCCGAGGGCACGACGGGCTTGGCGAGCGGCACTCAGGGCTCAATACGACGTGGCGATCTCTGAGACGCCGTCCCGGTTATAGAGGTCGCGGCGGAACTGGATGGTGCCATCCTCGGTCGCCCAGGCAGTGATGTAGACGAAATGCAGCGGCACCGGTGTCACCAGGCGCACGTCCTTGCGCTCCCCGGTCTGCTTCATCTCGGCCACCCGCTCGGGCTCCCAGCCGTCGTTCTGTGCAACGAGCCAGTAGGCCAGCCGCTCGATGTTGAAGACGCGGATGCAGCCTGAGCTGGCGGCCCGGAAGTTGCGGCCGAACAGACCCTCCGCCGGGCTGTCGTGCATGTAGACGGACTCGCCCGAGGCGAAGTTGATCTTCACGAATCCGAGCGGATTGTCCTTGCCGGGCGGCTGCCGGTAGGCGTAGCCCCTGACCGCCGATGAGTTCCAGTCGATCTTCTCGGGATCGACCTTCTTGCCGCTGCCGTCGTAGGCCTCGATGCCCGTCTTGATGAGCACGTTCTTGCCCTGAGCCTGCAGCTCGCGTCCCTGCGGGATGAGATCCTTCTGGATCACCGTCGGCGGCAGGCGCCAGACGGGATTGAAGTTGAGCTCCGTGATCGTCGAGCGCAGGAGCGGCGTCGGCCGTTCCACCTTGCCGACCACACCCGTGTGGCGCGTGATCACCTTGTTGAGCGCCACGGCCTCGACCTGCGCGGCGGGAATGTTGACCATCACGTACTTCTTCTGCGGCTTCACCACGGCAGCGAGCTCGGAGAGCCGCTTCAAGTTCACTTGCAGCTGCTTCAGGCGATCCTCCGCCGGCACGTTGAGCGCGGCGATCGTCGGCGCATCGAGACGCCCGTTGGGCGTGAGGCCGTTGGTCGACTGATACGTCTTGAGCGCCTCGACCACGGTGCTGTCGAGCGTCTCTCCGCCAGCAGCATCGGCCGCAAGCTCGCCCGAGACGATCAGGCGGTCGCGCAGCTCGACCACGGCGAAATGGGAGTCTCCGGGCTTCACCAGGGCATCGGGAACCGACTTCCAGCCACCGGCCTGAACGATCCCCTGATAGCGCACGATGGCAGCCTTGGTCGCCTCCAGATTGTCGGGCGAAAGGGTCGGGAAGCCCGGCGGCGGATTGCGCTCGAGCTCCTTCAGACGCTCGCGCTCCGAGACCACGTCGTTGGTGCCGCCTGGCTCGTCGACAGGGCCGAATGTGAAGTCCTGCGCATGGCCCGGCCCGATCAGCAGCGCCGTCCCAAGACTGGCCAGCGCAACGGTCGTGAGCACGATCGAAAGGCCCGTCCAGCGCTGTGCGTTCCTCGTCGCCATGCAATCCCCCCCCGCATGCGTTCGTTTTTGAGTTGCCCGCCTTGCTGCGGCGGAAGCGTGCGCGGAAGAAAGACCGCGCCACCCGATGCGACACCTGAGCGAGTGGCGGAGTCTGGCATGAACCGAAACCCGCAAAAAGCCCCCGCCCCTGGGCTTTGTGGCGGGTGATGCGGGCTGGCCACAAGAAAAATGCCGTAGGGGACAGACGAGGGTCAGTTTTTCCTGCCGCACTGCAAAACATTGCGGAGGCCTGACGTCGAAGCGCCTCCGAAATGCGAAAGGGGCGCGTCCCTCCACGCGCCCCTTCCACCGTCGAACGTGCCACGGAGCGTCCCCCCTCCCTGGCTTCCCCCCGGACAGGACCAGCCGTCCCCCGACAGCCGTCTGTCCCGGAACTGCGTCCTCGAACCGATCACGCCTCGCCCCCGAGGCGCAGCCGAATTTACAGACGGAAGCGGATCTGGTCGGTCCAGAAGCGCTCGAGGCGAGCCAGAGCCTTGTTGAGGCCGCGGAACTCCTCCGTCGAGACCTGGGCTACGGCCTCGATCGAGCCGAGCTGGCGCTGATAGAGCTTCGTCACGACGTCGCACGCCTGTCGGCCCCTGGCCGACAGCGAGACGCGCACGCTGCGCCGGTCAGTCTCGCTGCGCTCGTAGTCGATGTAACCCATCTCGACGAGCTTCTTGAGATTGTAGGAGACGTTGGAGCCAAGGTAGTAGCCGCGGCTCTTGAGCTCGCCGGCGGTGAGCTCCTTGTCCCCCATGTTGTAGAGAAGGAGCGCCTGCACGGCGTTGAGTTCGGAGCCGCCGAGGCGCTCGAACTCGTCCTTGATCACATCGAGCAGAAGGCGATGCAGCCGCTCGATGAGAGAAAGACTTTGCAGATACTCCGATCGTATAGATGGATCCTGAACGGCGGGCGCACTCTGGCGCGCCGCATTCGCTGCGTTACTCATGCCTGCCTCATGTACTAGCCTGTTTGACGCGACCGTTTTCCGGTTCTTCCTGCAGGCTAGTCGAGACCCATAAAAATTAGCTCAATCTCCTCGGTAAAGATCAGGTAAAATGTGGTCTTGGCGCGGGATTTTCACAGAGAAAATCACGCGCGCGCCTCCTGCATCTCGCCGCGTGTTGAAAGCACGAGCTCGCCAGCTCCGAGCGGCGCGAGCATCTGATCGACCATCGCCTCCGTCACATCCTCGAGCCGCGAGGGCGCCCAGCGTGGCGCGCCGTCCTTGTCGATCAGCGCTGCCCGCACGCCCTCGAAGAAATCGTGACCATCGAGGCAGTGCACGGCGAGCCGATAGTCGACCTGCAGCGTCTGCCTCAAGTCGAGCGCCGCGCTTTCGCGGATATGCCGGTGCGTGATCTTGAGCGAGAGCGGCGACCGCTTGCCGAGGTCCGCGATCACCCCCTCCGCCCACGCGCGGTGCGCACCATGGACGGTCCCGAGCCGGACCAAGATCTCCTCGACGCTCCCGGCCGAGAAGCAATGTGCAATGACTTGGGAGACCGCAGCGAGCTCGCCCGGGCCGGGATCCACATGGCGATCGTCGAGCACCGGATCGACCGGCCAGGTGTCGGCGAGATCGGCCTTGATCGCCTCGAACGCGCTCGAAGGGATGCAGTGCGTCACGAGCCCGAGTGCATAGGCATCGGCGCGTCCGATGCTGCGGCCGGTGAGACCGAGGTACTGGCCAATGGCGCCCGGCAGGCGCGCAAAGACGTGGCAAATGCCGATGTCGGGAAAGAGCCCGATCAGCGTCTCCGGCATGGCGAAGGAGTAGCGCTCTCCCGCCACGCGGTGCGTGCCGAACTGCGTGATGCCGACACCACCACCCATCACCATTCCGTTGATGAGCGGCACGGTGGGCTTCGAGAAGCACTCGCATTGCCAGTTCAAAGCGTACTCGTCGGCGAACGCTTTGCGCGCGGCTGCCATATCGCCCCGCGCGAGCGTGAGCACCTCGCGCACGTCGGACCCGGCGCAGAACGCGCGCTCACCGTCCGATTGCAGCACCACCGCGTACACTTGCGGATCGCGCGCGGCCGACCACAGCGCCTCGGAGAGAGCGCCCCGCATGGCAGCGGTCAACGCATTGAGCGCCTTGGGCCGCGCCAGCGTGACGATGAGGGCCGTCCCCGTGACCTCGGCCTTGAGCTCGACACTTGCCGCTTCCGTCATGCGCCTCTCCGAAAGATCGTAATCTCGCGCCCAATTCGCATGTGGAACGACCGGACGCCCGCCAAGTTGGAACACAATTGGCCGCTATACAGACTTCACGGATCAGAAGAAACTCGTCGAGTGATTCGCAGCGCGGCTTCCCGGCTTTCGGCGACCTGTTTCGGGCCAAGTGGGACCAGCGTACGATCGCCGTGTGAATCAAAGGCCCCAGAGCCTCGAGGACGCGCCCATGAAGCGGCTTCGGCCCGCCGTCGTAGCGATTTTGTGTTGCGGAGCCTCCGTGGCCTCGGTTGCGGCCGAGCAGTCGCTCCCGGGCGCCATCACCAGCGCCTTCCAGACCGTCGTGATCGATGCCGGTACCGCCGCCGCCCAGGCAACGGCCGCGGCCAAGGACGCCCTTGCGCCCGGCGGCCAAAAAACGAGCACCCCTACAAAAAAGAAGAAGGACCCCGAGCCGTCCAAGGCTGGGGAGCCCGCCAAGCCGGCCCCGTCAAAAGACACGGCGCACAAGGACGAGGCCGCTCCCTCCAACAAAGGCGCCACCCAGGCCGGAGATGTAAAAGCCGATCCCAAGGCAAAGGCCGACCAGTCCAAAGACACGAAGGACGCCAAGGCGGCCGAGCCGACCGAGTGGCCGACCGTCGACATCGAGCTCGCTAAGGCCCGCTGCGCCCAGATCCTGAAGGGCGTGGCCGCGGTCACCGTTGCCGAGGCGCCCTTCCGAAAGGGCGAGTGCGGCGCCCCCGCTCCGGTGCGCTTGATCTCCATCGGCAAGAGCCCCGAGGTGTCCTTCTCGCCACCCGCCGTCATGACCTGCGACATGGTCGCCAACCTCGCCAAGTGGATCGAGGGAGACGTGCAGCCGCTCGCCCGCCGCCATCTCGGCTCCGAGGTGATCTCCGTCGAGTCCATGAGCGACTATTCCTGCCGCCACGCCTACGGCCGCATCGCCAACAAGCTCTCCGAGCACGGCAAGGCGAACGCACTCGACATCCGCGGCTTCGTCACCCGCAAGGGCCAGTCCGCCTACGTGCTCGAAAGCTGGGGCAAGACCAAGCGCGACGTCGAGAAGGAGGTCGCCGCCGCCAAGGGCGCTGGCGAGGCAGTGAGGACTGCGGCCAAGAACGCGGACAAGATGCGCGCCGAGCTCGCTGCCGCTGCCGAGGCCCCTGCTGCGGACGGCTCTCTCCCGAGGAAGACCATCGTCGAGGGTCTGCCGGCGGAGCCCGCGAAAAAGAAGGGCTCGTCGCTCGCCCTGCCGGCGTCCGTGACGAAGGAAGGCCTCACCCATCTCGGCGGCCCCAACGAGGCCGCAAAGGGCGACGGCAAAGGCAAGAGAAAAAGCGGCAAGGACGGCCAGGAAGCAGCGACAGAGGTTGCGGCCCTGCCCCCGGCCGGCGCCGGGGGCGACCCGGAGATTAAGGCCCCGCCGCCCAAGGATGCCACCGGCCGCTTCCTGCACGAGGCTCACGATGCCGCCTGCCGCATCTTCGGCACCACGCTCGGCCCCGAGGCCAATGAGGCCCACCGCAACCATTTCCACGTCGACATGGCCGAGCGGAAGATCAAGAAAATTTGCGATTGACCCTTCGGGGCGCCGGGGCTTGCGCGAAGCGGCCTGAGGGGGGATGGTCCCTCCCGACCCGCCTTTCGCAGAACCGAGGCCCGAGCCCCGTGACCGCTCCGAACAAGATCCATCCCATGCGCGACCCCGATCCCGAGCCCCCCGCCCGTCCCGAGGCCGCCAACGGCTACCCCCTCGTCCGCATGCGCCGCAACCGGCGTGCGAGCTGGTCCCGCCGCCTCGTCGCCGAGACGCAGCTCACGCCGGCCGATCTCGTCTGGCCCCTGTTCGTCATCGAGGGCAAGGGACGGCGCGAGGGGATCCCCTCCATGCCGGGCGTCGAGCGCCTGTCTGTCGACCTCATCGTCGCCGCCGCCCGCGAGGCCGAGGCCCTCGGCATTCCCGCAATCGCGCTTTTTCCCAACACGGATCCGAGGCTGCGGACTGACGACGCGCGAGAGGCGTTGAACCCGGACAACCTCGTCTGCCGCGCCACCCGAGCCGTGAAGGCCGCCGAGGTCGACATCGGCGTCGTGCTCGACGTGGCGCTCGATCCTTACACGAGCCACGGCCACGACGGCCTGCTCGTCGGCGGCGAGATCTTGAACGATGCAACCATCGACGTGCTGGTGCGCCAGTCGCTGGTGCAGGCCGAGGCCGGCGCCGACGTGCTGGCACCCTCCGACATGATGGATGGACGCATCGGCGCCATCCGCCGCGCGCTTGAGGCCCAGGGCCATGTCAACACCCAGATCATGTCCTACGCTGCCAAGTATGCGAGCGCCTTCTATGGGCCCTTCCGCGACGCGGTGGGATCGGGTGGTCTCCTCAAGGGCGACAAGCGCACCTACCAGATGGACGCGGCCAATGGCGACGAGGCCATCCGCGAGGTGGCGCTCGACCTCGAAGAGGGCGCGGACATGGTGATGGTGAAGCCCGGCATGCCGTATCTCGACATCGTGCGCCGGGTCTCCGAGACGTTCAGGGTGCCGACGCTCGCCTACCAGGTTTCTGGCGAGTACGCGATGATCACGGCGGCGGCCGAGCGCGGCTGGCTCGACGGCGACAAGGCCATGATGGAAAGCCTGCTCGCCTTCAAGCGCGCGGGCGCCGCCGGTGTCTTCACCTACTTCGCCCCCAAGGCCGCGAGGCTCCTGCGCTCGGCCTAACCTCGAAAGAGCTAGCAGCGTGACGATCGGCATCTGGCTCAGACGGGGCGCTCTCGCCGGCTTCGCGGTGCTCGCAGGATCGGCGCTCATCTTCGCCGGACTGGTGCTCGGCCTCACCATCCTGGATCCGTTCGGGGATAGCCCTCATCCAACCGATGCCGCGTTGCTTGCCCAGTTCAAGGAGAAGCGAGCCATCCTCGATCGACTCGTCGAGATGATTGCGCAGGACCCTGGCCTCGAGCGCCTCGCACCTGATTTCACGAGGCCGGAGGACCCGGCCGCCGCCGGCGTCTCACCCGACCGCGTCGCTCTCTATCGAAAGCTTTGCCTCGAGGCCGGCATCGCGAACGGCTTCCAGCACTACGGATCGGCGATCGAGTTCTTCGTCCACACGCGCGGCCTCTCGATCGCCGGAAGCGGGAAGGGGTTCGCATACCGCGAGGCGGATGATCCCGATGCCTTGATCGTCGACGGCGATCTCGAAGCAGCCGTGAGCTCCCTTGCCGACAAGAGCGTGCTGGCCCAGCGGCGCATCAGCGGCAACTGGTGGCTCGAGCTGGACATGAGGTGACAAGGGGTGGCACGCCGCCACGGCTAGGCGGCGGACCGGGCCTCGCGGCCTCTCTCCTTCGTCTCCGCCATGACTTCGGCGCAGCCGGCCGAGGTGACGCGGTTGCGGCCGAGATTCTTCGACCGATAGAGCGCCGCATCCGCCTCGTCGATCAGCCGGCTCAGGGTATCCTCGCTGCTCGAGATGGCGGCGGACGTCCCCACGCTGACCGTGACCTTGGCATCACGGGCCCGCGGATGCGCAATGTCGAGCGCCTCGACCGCCGCCCTGATCCGCTCGCCGAGCGCCATTGCGTCCTTTTGCGACGCCCCCGGCACCAGCACCGCGAACTCCTCGCCGCCGTAGCGCGTAACGACGTCGAGACCATCGCGCACGTTGGCGACAATGGCGTTGGCCACGTCACGCAGGCATTCGTCACCGGCGCGATGCCCGAGCATGTCGTTGTAGACCTTGAAGTGATCGACATCGACCATGAGCACGCCGAGCGCCCGGCCCGCAGCGGCCGCATCCGTGTCACGCACCTTGAGTGCCTGATCGAGGTACCGACGATTTCGCACGCCCGTGAGCGCGTCCGTCTCGATGAGTCGCTTCAGCTCCTCGTTGGCGCGCGCCAGCGCCGCGGCCTGGTGGTTTATCCTCTCGCTTGCAAGGAAGGCACGCCGATCCGCCAGCTCGTTGCGCCACGACACCCCGAGGCTCGCGATCGCCGCCACCGAATAGAAGAAGACGACGTCGATGACATCGGCGGGATGCACGTTGCCTACCCCGCTGAGCGCCATCCCCACGTAGGTCGAAAGCGACAGCAGAGTGAGGCCGACGGCATGCCGGAAGCGGAGCGGCATGACGAGATTGGCCGCGACGATATTGACGCCCGCCATTAGGAAATAGCGGAACTCGTTGGGCGCGGGCGCCACGGCCCCGAGCAGGCAGAGCCCGACAACGCAAAGATAGGGCGGAGCCATCGAGGCGATGGCTTGCGTCCACACCGGGAAGCGCGGCGCAATGAGCCACAACGAGACGAGCACCACCGGAACGAGAACGACGATGCGAAACACCAGTCCATAGGCGGGCATGTCGCCACCGATGGAGAGCTCGCTCGAAAGCCCGAGCGCCCTCAGCACCAGCCCGAACAGGAGCCAGAACCGCAGGGCGCGAAAACGCCGCTCCGACGAGAAGGCCTCGTAGGCCCGCTCGAGCTTTGGCCAGAATGACGGCCGCAGGCACCACCGCCCGAGCATCCGCTCGGCGCGTGTGATCGCGTCGATCGAGATCTGCTGCGTCGTTGCCGGGGTCACGAAGGTCTGTTCCTCGCACTGCTGAGGCTCAAACCATGCGCACGGACTCCTGAACGAGACGTGGCGCAAAACCGCGCACACGCCGGAAGTTAAATTTCAGAGTTAAGCGAAGCTTGCGCTGCGTCCCGAACAGATCAGACGGAGCCACCGAGCGCGCCGTTCGCGCGCCAGGAGAACGGCTGGCCGACGGCGTGCTGATAGAGCTTCGGACCGAACGGCAGCAAAATCCATCCGGCCGCGATCACCGCAGCCGCCGCGATCTGCAGCGGTCCGAACTCGTAGCCAAGCGCGAGTAGGCCGAGCAGCGTCAGAGAAAGCAGGATCACGCCGGCGGAAAGGCCGATGTAGAGGATCATGAACGTCGCATCGAAAGCGATGGACCGGATATTGGTCATGCGCGGGCTCCGAAGGGGATGACGCGGGATGATCGTCGGCCGAGCAGGGCTCGACTTTCAGACTAGCGAGCGGCTGGCTGTCGGCTGTTCCGCCGGGAACACACGTCACTCAGGCGGACCGGAACGAAGGCATCAAGCTGCGAAAAAGATGACCGACGTCGGAGATTCTGGGAAGCGCATTTCCTGAAATTGAACGCGGCCGTCCGTTTCGAGGAGACATGTGAGTCTCGGGAGTCACACACGGCGCGGTCAGGCAGGGTCTAGCGTCGGACTCGGCGGCGTTGCAGATCGGGATCGTCGGCGGGCACCTCTCCCGGTCCCGCGGCCGGCTCGGTGCTGCCGTCCGGCGCTGGCTGCTGCTGCTGGGCAACCGCGTTGCGCGGCTTCGCGCAATCGGTGAGCCACACGTCGAACACAGGATGCTCGACCGCGTTGAGCCCGGGACTCTCGGCGAACATCCAGCCCGAGAAGATCTGCTTCTCCTGCCCGTCGAGCTGCACCTCTTGCACCTGGACGAAGGATGTCGTCTTCGGCTGCTCCGTCGGCGGGCGCGTGTAGCAGACGCGTGGCGTCACCTTGAGGGAGCCGAATTGCACGGTCTCGTCGAGCGGGATCTCGAGCTTCTTGATGGTCGCAGTAACTTTGTCGAGCGCCGAGAAGATCGCGACCTTGTTCTCGATGCGGTCGGCTACGGCCGGCAGCGCCGGAAGGCAGAGCGCAAACGCCAGGGGGGCGGTGCGCAGGAGCCGGCGGTGTGCGATGAGGCCGATCATGAGTGAGCTGTCCTGGCCGGGGCCGCATAGGGCCCCGAGCACTTTAGTCCGATGCGACGATGGCACGGCCAAGGCTTGCGTGTCCCTACTCGGGGCGCCACGGCTTGTAGTCGCCGGTGGCCTTCGGCCGCTGCCCGAGCCCGATGATGGAGCCCGCCGGCCGGTAGGCCTCGGACGTCCCCGTCATGTTGGGCCGATGCGGCTTCTGCCACGGCTTCGGCCGGTAGCTTTCCTTCGTCGGCGGCGTTTCGACCGTATAATGCAGCCAGCCGTGCCAGTCCGGCGGCACCTTGGACGGCTCTGCGAGACCCGTGTAGGTCACCCAGCGCCGCGGCCGGCCGAGCGGCCCCACGGGGCCGGCGCCCTTTCTCTGCTCGTAGTAGCGGTTGCCGAGCTCGTCGGTGCCGACAAGCTCGCCTTGCCGGGCGATCGTCACGCGCGTGCCCCAGGTGTTGCCGCCCCACCAGCTGAAGATCTCGCTCAGAATCCCCATTGGCCCCGCCTCCGATATCCTAGGTAGGAGAGGGTTACCGCGCCTGCGAATGGAACGCCAGCGCGCCGTGGCCCCGGAGCAGCCGCGCACGCAAGGGCTAGGCGCGCCGTGAACCCCAATTCTCCGCTCGCTGATAGATTTGCGGCAGTTTTGCAACAATCGTCAGGATACCTGACCATATTGGAATCGGAGTATCGTTAGCCACACCCGCCAAGAGGCCCAGGTTTCGGGCTTATCCACATGCCCACTTTTGCGGCATTCTCGTTCGAGGCCCGAATTTCCGGCCTTCTCGACTGTCAATCCCCAACTCGCCCACAGCCACTAGATATAGAGGGGTTGCCTGTGCGCCCCACAAAATATGGGCTGTCGCGGTTTCGCCAAACTTCGAATCGCAATAGCTTCATGTCATCGCTGCCCCGCTGGGGGATGGGGTGCGCGAGTTCCAGAGTGAGCCCTTCCAAAAGTCCGTAACCACCTGCGTCAGCCGACATTCGTGAGCGCTGACAGGGAACGCCGTGTCGCGGCGGGCCACAGGGGGAGTGTGTCCCAAAATCATCGAGACCAAATCAACGCGTCGCCATCCCGTACCTCGTTGCGCCGCACGTCCGAACACCGAAATTGCACGAGGGAAAGATGAAGATTACGCGGCGCTTCACGACTGCCGGCAAGTCGCCCTACGAGACCATCACGTTTCGCCGCGCCATTTCAGAGATCAAGAACCCCGACGGGTCGATCGTCTTCCGCCTCGAGGGCTTCGAGGTGCCCGAGGACTGGAGCCAGGTCGCAGCCGACATCCTGGCCCAGAAGTACTTCCGCAAGGCCGGCGTGCCGCGCCGTCTGAAAAAGGTCGAGGAGACGCAAGTCCCATCGTGGCTGTGGCGCTCCGTGGCCGACGACCGCGCACTTGCCGCGCTCTCGGAGGGTGAGCGCACCGGCGGCGAGACCGACGCCCGCCAGGTCTTCGACCGCCTCGCTGGCACCTGGACCTACTGGGGCTGGAAGGGCGGCTATTTCTCAACCGAGGACGACGCTCGCGCCTTCTATGACGAGCACCGCTTCATGCTGGCCAAGCAGATGGGCGCACCCAACTCGCCGCAGTGGTTCAACACCGGCCTGCACTGGGCCTACGGCATCGACGGCCCGAGCCAGGGCCACTTCTATGTCGACTACGAGACCGGCAAGCTCACCGTCTCGGCCTCCTCCTACGAGCATCCCCAGCCTCACGCCTGCTTCATCCAGTCCGTCAACGACGATCTCGTGAACGAGAACGGCATCATGGACCTCTGGGTGCGCGAGGCTCGCCTCTTCAAGTACGGCTCGGGCACGGGCTCCAACTTCTCGAGCCTTCGCGGCGCCAACGAGAAGCTCTCTGGCGGCGGCCGCTCGTCGGGTCTCATGAGCTTCCTCAAGATCGGCGACCGTGCGGCGGGCGCCATCAAATCGGGCGGCACCACGCGCCGCGCCGCCAAGATGGTGGTCGTCGACGTCGACCACCCCGACATCGAGGAGTACATCGGCTGGAAGGTGCGCGAGGAGCAGAAGGTTGCGGCCCTGGTCACCGGCTCGCGCATCTGCCAGAAGCGCCTCAAGGCCGTGATGAAGGCCTGCGTCAATTGCGAGGCGGATGGCGACAGCTGCTTCGATCCGGCCAAGAACCCGGCCTTGAAGCGCGCCATCAAGGAGGCGCGACGCGACGAGGTGCCGACGAACTACGTCCACAGAGTCATCCAGTTCGCGCGCCAGGGCTACAAGGACATTGAATTCCAGGTCTATGACACCGACTGGGACAGCGAGGCCTATCTGACCGTTGCCGGCCAGAACTCGAACAACTCGGTGCGCGTCACCGACGAGTTCCTGAACGCGGTTGAGGCGGATAAGTCCTGGGCGCTCACCTCGCGCACCACCGGCAAGACGGTGAAAACCCTTTCCGCACGCGATCTTTGGGAGCAGATCGGCCACGCGGCCTGGGCCTCGGCCGATCCCGGCATCCAGTTCCACACCACCATCAACGACTGGCACACCTGCCCGCAATCGGGGCCGATCCGCGCCTCGAACCCGTGCTCGGAGTACATGTTCCTCGACGACACGGCCTGCAACCTCGCTTCTCTCAACTTGCTCGCATTCCGGCGGCCGGACAGGAGCTTCGACACCGAGGCCTTCGAGCATGCCTGCCGGCTCTGGACCGTCGTGCTCGAGATCTCGGTCCTGATGGCACAGTTCCCGTCGCGCCAGATTGCCGAGCTCTCCTACCGCTACCGCACGCTGGGCCTCGGCTTCGCCAACATCGGCGGCTTGCTGATGGCCTCCGGCATCTCCTACGACTCGGCCGAGGGCCGCGCCATTTGCGGTGCCATCTCCGCGCTCATGACCGGCGTCTCCTATGCCGCCTCCGCCGAGATGGCGAAGGAGCTGGGACCCTTCCCCGGCTACGAGCCGAACCGCACCGACATGCTGCGCGTGATCCGCAACCACCGCCGCGCGGCCTACGGCCAGAGCGGCGGCTACGAGAAGCTGTCGACCTCGCCCGTGCCGCTCGACGCCGCGAGCTGCCCGGACCAGCGCCTGATCGCGGCAGCCCGTGCCGCCTGGGACCTCGCCCTCGAGCAAGGTCAGGCCCACGGCTACCGCAATGCGCAGTCGACGGTGATCGCGCCGACCGGCACCATCGGCCTCGTCATGGATTGCGACACGACAGGCATCGAGCCAGACTTCGCGCTCGTGAAGTTTAAGAAGCTCGCGGGTGGTGGCTACTTCAAGATCATCAACCGCGCGGTTCCCGAGGCGCTGCGCGTGCTCGGCTACCGCGAGAGCGAGATCGCCGAGATCACGGCCTACGCGGTGGGCCACGGCTCGCTGGCGCAGGCCCCCGCCATCAACCACGGGTCGCTCGCGGCCAAGGGCTTCACGCCCGAGGTGATCCAGAAGATCGAGGCGGCCCTCGGCACGGCCTTCGACATCAAGTTCGTCATGAACCGCTGGACGCTCGGCGAGGACTTCCTCACCGGCACGCTCAAGATCCCGGCCGAGACGCTGGCCGACCCGGCCTTCGACCTGCTCGCTCACCTCGGCTTTTCGAGGAAGGACATCGAGGCCGCGAACGAGCACGTCTGCGGGGCGATGACGCTCGAGGGCGCGCCGTTCCTCAAGGCAGAGCACCTGGCGGTGTTCGACTGCGCGAGCCCCTGCGGCCGCAAGGGCAGGCGCTTCCTCTCGGTCGAGAGCCACATCCGCATGATGGCGGCCTCCCAGCCGTTCATCTCGGGCGCCATCTCGAAGACCATCAACATGCCGAACGAGGCGACGGTCGACGACTGCAAGGAGAGCTACAAGCTTTCCTGGCGGCTCGCGCTCAAGGCCAACGCGCTCTACCGCGACGGCTCCAAGCTCTCGCAGCCTCTCAACGCCCAGGTGCTCGGCGACGACGTCGAAGAGCAGGAGGAGGCGGCCGAGCAGATGACCGCCGACAAGCCGCAGGTCCAGCGCATACTGGCCGCCGCCGAGAAGATGGCGCAGCGTGTGACGGAGCTCGAGGCCGAGCTGAAGCACGCCGTCGAGCGCTCCGGCGTTCGCGAGCGCACCAAGATGCCGGGCCGCCGCAAGGGCTACACCCAGAAGGCCTCGGTCGGCGGGCATAAAGTCTATCTGCGGACCGGCGAGTACGACGATGGCGAGCTCGGTGAGATCTTCATCGACATGCACAAGGAAGGCGCCGCCTTCCGCAGCTTGATGAACAATTTCGCCATCGCCATCTCGCTCGGCCTCCAGTACGGCGTGCCGCTCGAGGAGTACGTGGAGGCCTTCACTTTCACCCGCTTCGAGCCCGCGGGTCTCGTGCAGGGCAACGAGACCATCAAGAACGCCACCTCGATCCTCGACTACATCTTCCGCGAGCTGGCCGTCTCCTACCTCGGCCGCAACGACCTCGCCCACGTCGACCCGCGTGAGATTGTGGGCGAGACCGGCCTCGGCTCCTCCGACGAGGAGACCGACGAGCAGCTCGATCTCGACCTGCCGGAGCGCGTGACGAAGGTCGTCTCCAAGGGCTTCATGCGCGGCAACCTGCGTCTGGCGTCCGGCGGCCGGCCTCATCACTCCGACGCCGACGGAGCCACCGCCGTCTCCGTTCTGCAGCGCGAGGTGGGCGCTTCCTATCCGATCTCGGAGGGCGCCACCGCGCTCTACGCTACCCAAGGCGCAACCGCGCTCAAGTCCGACACCGAGGTGATGTATCAGCGCACGACGGTGTCGGAGACGAAGGTCGTATCGAAATCGCGTGCAACCGACCGCATCGCCGAGGCGAAGCTGCGCGGCTACGAGGGCGTCTCCTGCCCCGAGTGCGCGAATTTCACCATGGTGCGAAACGGCACCTGCCTGAAATGCGACACCTGCGGATCGACGAGCGGCTGCTCGTGACGGGACGAGAAGGGCGGGTCCGCAAGGTCCCGCCCTTCGCATTTGAGAGAAAAAGAAACGGCACGAGCGAACCAGGGAGCGGAGAGGGAATTACACTCGCACGAAAGGCCATCGCGAATGTCTGCAAGCCCCTTTGCACTCCTCGAGCTGCCCGACGGCCGCTGGTGCGTCACCGGCACTGCCACCATTGCCGGCGCATTGATCGCGGGCTCGTTCGCGCCCTTGGCGCCCCGCATTGAGACGGCACCCGCCGACAGCCCCGTCGGCATCTTCCCCACCCGCGATGCCGCCGAGCTCGCCATCCAGCGCGCCACTCCTTCGCCCCGCTCCCAGGTTGCCGAATGGCTCCGATCGCTATCCTCCCCCCTCCAGGGGGAGTAAGAGTGCGCGCCACTTCTCTCACTGCCTCACTGCCTCTTCCCGGTTGCCCACTCAATCCACGCATCTGTGGACGCGCCCGGCACGCAACAGACGCTTCGCGCGAAAAGGCCCACAACCGTCTGAGCCGAGTGTACAATATTCCCGCGCGTCGCGTGGCTGAGCCCCGGCCCGAACGTCCGAAGACCAGACCCGAGCAGGAGGATCAAGCGACCGCAAGGAGGCAGACGTGACCACGTTCATTCCCAAGCTCGCACGGATAACGTCCGGCAGGATCAAGGAAGGAAAGCACAGCGCCGCTGACCGCAAGAGGTCAGGCGCGAAGGTCAACGTGGAATACCTCTCGGGCCTCGTGCCGCTGCTTCGCCGCCGGCTCGCCATCTCGCGCTCGTTCTCCGACAGCGCCATGCTCGCGAGCCTCATGGCTGTCGCCAAGCGTACCTCGCACGAGGAGCGCTGGCAGGCGGCGGAGGCCTCGACGCTGGGCCAGCACCTGGCGAGCTCGGGAAAGAACATGCACCACGCCCTGGTGACGATCCTGTCGCTGTTGCCGAAGCCCTATCTCTAATCGGCCCCGAATCAGTCAGTATCTGGCCAAGCAAGTTACCGAATTCGATTAGTCCGAGACGCCCCGGCTAAATCGCCTGCCTCGTATCGCGTAGAGGGAATGCGCCTGACGGCCTCGAAACCGATACGGAGCCTCGTAAATGCCATCCGCCGGACCCAAGGTCCCCGCTATCGTCTATCTGCTCGCCGACCACCTCGATACCGCCCTCGCTGCCGGCGAGGACCTCCTGAAGTCGAGCCTCACCTGGCTCGCGGGTGACGCTCGTGACGCCGACGATCTCTGCGACGCCCGCCGCCAGGAGCGCGAGGCCATCGACGCAGCCCGCGCGCTCGAGATGCTGCTGCTCGCCCGCATCCTGAAATCCCGCGAGGGCGCGCTCGACCTCGCCAAGGTCGAAATCGACTTCAGGCCATTGGCTAAGCTCTATGCCGCCGGCACCGAGCCGATCGCCGAAGCCGCGCTCGAGATGGCCGACAAGACGTCCTACGCCTTCGACGCTGGCGATGGTGTAACCGCTTTCCTGCGCTCGCGCGGTCTCATCGCCGAGGACGCCGCCGCGCCGCTGGAGGCCGAGACGCTCGCGATCACGGAGGAGTTCCAGGTCGCAGGCCGCATGAACCTCGGAGCGCTGCTGGATCTCGTGGCGATGTTTCTCGACACGCTCGAGACCCATTATGACCTTTACGAGGAGCCGATCCGCTCCGAGGCCGCTGCCGCTGCGGAGGCCGCCACCACCGGCGCTGCCGTTTAGCCCCCCACAAGCGTGCCCGACAATAAGGACGCCCCGCCGGGCCTCGGCGGGGCGCTTTCATGCCGGCTTTAGCCGCGCTGAGCCTCAGCCGTCGGTGCGCGAACGCATCAGGCTTGCGGTCTGACGGCGCGTCCGCGACGGCGCCTCGTCCGCAGCGAGCCGCTCGACGCCCGCGTAGGTATGCCGCGAGAAGACGGACATGTCGTTGGTGCCGTCCATCGTGACCGGGCGCGGCCCCTTGGCGACGGGCTCGGCCGAGGCGACGACCGTCTTCGCGCGCTGCGCCTTCTGCTGCTTGGCGGCAGCAAGACGATAGGAGCGCGAGTTGCGGAGCGCCTGGCGCTCGGCCTTGCTGCGCGCACGCACCGGCTGGGTGGACTGAGCCTCGGCCGAGGCCAGAACGACCGGGGCCTTCTTCGGCGTCTCGTGCACGACCGGCCACTCGATAGCCGCCACCTTGACCGGCTCCTCCTTAGGCAGCATGGCGACAGCCATCTCGCGCGTGAGCGTCGGGCCGCTGGGCGACCCGACGAGGCCCGCGATCTGGGCGACGACAGCAGGCGCCGAGCCCTGACCGGGGTTGGAGAGGCCCGCGACCGCATAGGCTGTCACGGCTCCGCTCTGGGCCGCATCGAGACTTGCGAATTGGCCGATGTACCCAGGGACCGGTGCATAGGTGCGCCGCTCCTTGTAGGTCGCCTCCTCCTGAGTTGGCGCACTGAGCACGCGGAGCTTGAGCGTGCCGACGCCTTCGCCGCTGAAGCCCAGCACGTCGGCCGTCGCGGCCGACACGTCGAGCGTGCGGTTGCCCCAGTAGGGGCCGGCGTTGTTCACGCGGACGACGGCGGAAGCGCCGGTCGCGGGCGACCACAGGAGCAGCGTCGTGCCGTCCGGATAGATGGGGCTCGCGACGTTGTCGGTGGCCTCCGGGCGGAACTCCTCGCCCGACGAGGTGAGACCGCACGGGTTGTAAGAGTCTTTCTTGCAAGAATCGTAGAAGGAGGCCGAGACGGTTTCCTCCGAGCCGACCGAAGCCTCGGTCTCGGCAATGGTCTTCACGCGATGGCACTTGCTATAGAAGCAGTAGGTCTTGCCGGGCGTCTTCGCCTCAGCTTCGGTCCCGAGGACCGAGACTGCCAGAAGGGCTCCGAGCATCGGCACAGAGGCCATGATCCCGGCCGCCATCCAGTGCGCGCAAAGCGCAACGAGCCTCCTCGCATGGGTGGTCAGCATGATCGAACTCCACGAATTGTTGGAACCACAGTGGTGGGACCGAAGCGGCGCCCCCCGGCGCTTAACTCTTCGGCGGCGCAAAAAAGCATCTGCAACGCAGCCGTGCGAGCAGCCGCATTGTCTCATGGTAAATTTTGACGGCTGTTCAGTTGCTGCGACAGCTACAAAAGCTCGCGCTCTGCGAGCAGAGATTCGAGGCCTGCACGTGCGGCTGCAAGGCGGTCGGTATCCGTGCACCGGAGCACCAGCTCGGTGCGATAACGCCCGTCGTTAAAGGTCGGATAGCTCCCCATGACGACATCGGGGTAGACCTTCTGATGCGCGGCGAACAGCTCCGCGATCTCGGCCTCGGGCCGGGCGAGAACAATCGAAACGCTGTTCATTCTGGGGCCGGTCCTGAGGTGACATGTCGCATCCGGCAGCATGGCTTTCATGATGTCCGGCACCCCTGCCATGACGATCACGTTGCCCATTCTGAAGCCCGGAGCAGCCGAAACGGAGTTCAGAATGAGCTCCGCGCCGACTGGCGTGCGCGCCATTCTCCGCCGTGCCGGCGTGAACGGGAGACCGCGCTTTGCATAGGCCTCGGCCATGATCGCGAGCGCCTGGGGATGCTCCTCGACAGCGACCGAGAAGGCCACCCCCATGCTGTCGGCCGTGATGTCGTCGTGCGTCGGGCCGATGCCGCCCGTGGTGAAGACGTAGGTGTAGCGGGCCCGCAGCGCATTCACCGCCGCGACGATCTCGGCCTCGTCGTCGCCCACCACTCGCACCTCCTTGAGCGCGATTCCGATCTCCGTAAGGTGGTCGGCCACGGTGCCGATGTTCTTGTCCTTGGTCCGTCCCGACAGGATCTCGTCGCCGATCACCAGCAACGCCGCGGTGATGATCTCGCTCCCCGACACGCGATCCTCCTCATCTCTTTTCGCCGAGCTTAGCAGGCCCCTTGCAGAGCGGTCACCCCGCCCGTAAACGAACTCGGTTATGAAGTTTCCAGCCCCCCTCGTCCGCGGCCGCCTCGCCAGGCGCTACAAGCGGTTCCTCGCCGACGTTGTAATGGACGACGGCACGGCGGTCACGGCCGCCTGTCCCAACACCGGCTCGATGATAGGCCTGTCGGCGCCGGGCTCGATCGTCTGGCTCTCCGAGAGCGACAGCCCGACCCGAAAATACCGGCACACCTGGGAGATGGTCGAGACCGATCTTGGACAGGGCCCGACGCTGGTCGGCATCAATCCCAATCACCCGAACCGGATCGTCGCCGATGCAATCCCGGCCGGCGCCATTCCCGAGCTTACAGGCTACCGCGCGCTCCGGCGCGAGGTGAAGTATGGCCTCTCGAGCCGCATCGACATCCTGCTCGAGGACCCGGCCAAGGGGCTGGCCTACGTCGAGGTGAAGAACGTCCACCTCTCGCGCAGCGGCGGGCTCGCCGAGTTCCCGGACTCGGTGACGGAGCGCGGCACCAAGCACTTGGGCGAGCTGGCTGCGATGGTGGCCTCCGGCCATCGCGGCGTGATGCTCTATCTGATCCAGCGCGCCGACGCCGAGAGCTTCACGCTCGCTCCTGACATTGACCCTCTCTACTTAGAAGCGTTTCGCCACGCCCGCGACGCCGGCGTCGAGATGCTGGCCTACGCCTGCCAAATCTCTCCCCACGAGATCAGCCTTGCGCGCGCCATCCCAATCGTCGTCTAGCGCGATGCGCGCGTGAAACTCGAACCTGCTCCAGACCGTATCTGGACCACGCCAAAGGAACGGCACGGCAAGAAACCCGCTGCATGGCGAGGAGCATTATCCATGTTGACACGACGCACCTTCACGCAGGCTGGCCTCGGCCTCACGTTTGCGGCGGCCGGAGCCCGCAGGTTGTCAGCAGAGCCAGCTATCGAGGAGTTCGAGATCGTGAAGAGCGACGAGGAGTGGCGTCGCGAGTTGACGCCGGAGCAGTACGCGGTGCTGCGCCAGCATGGCACCGAGCGAGCCGGCACGAGCCCGCTCGACAAGACCTATTCGGAGGGCACGTATATGTGCGCCGGCTGCGGCCTGCCGCTGTTCGCCTCCGCGACCAAGTACAATTCCGGCACCGGCTGGCCGAGCTTCTACGCGCCGATCGAGAACGCAGTCGGCTCGTCGACCGACTACAAGCTCGTCTACCCGCGCACCGAGATCCATTGCCGCCGCTGCGGCGGGCATCTGGGTCACGTCTTCCCCGACGGCCCCGAGCCCACCGGCCAGCGCTACTGCATGAACGGCGTCGCCCTGAAATTCGTGCCGAAGACGTAGGCGCGCCGGCTCTCCTGCCAATGGGAAGCGAGGAGGATCCGCTCTCCCCATCCGGTTATCGCGAATGGGGAGAGGACCACGGCTAGGGCTGCCTCGGGCCCCGGTCCGACGGGTCGCCCCCGCCTGTTGGCCTCACTCCGCAGCCTCGCGGTGGCTCGCGAGGACCTGGTCCGCGAGGCGCCCGGTGAGCTCGGCCAAGTGGTGGAACCGCGCCGTGAAGGTGCCGACGCCCTGGGTTGCCGAGCGCAGCTCGACGATCAGGTCCTCCATCTCGGCCTCCGGAATGTGCGCGGAGACGACGTCCCATCCCGGCCAGTCCGAGCGCGCATCGAAACCCAGAATTTGCCCGCGCCGTTGCGGGATGAGCCCGTTGACGCGCGCGGTGGCCTCCGATGGCACGGCGATGTCGACCGCCATCACCGGCTCGAGCAGAACCGGCAGGCACTTTGGCATCCCCTCGCTCATGGCGAGGCGCCCGGCCTGGCGGAACGCCATGTCGGAGCTGTCGACCGTGTGATAGGAGCCATCCGTCAGCACCACCGCGATGTCGACCACCGGGAACCCGAGCGGCCCGTGCTTCATGTAGTCGGCGACACCGATCTCGACCGACGAGATGAACTGTTTCGGCACCACGCCACCCGTGATCGTGTCGCTGAACGAGAATCCGGCGCCCCGGGGCTGCGGCGCGATCCTCACCACAACGTCGCCGAACTGGCCGTGCCCGCCCGACTGCTTTTTGTGCCGCCCCCGAATCTCAGTCGAGCCGCGGATGGTCTCCTTGTAGGGAACCTGCCGCCTCTGCCGGTCGACGACGACGCCGTACTTGCGCAAGAGCCGCTCGAAGGTGACGCGCAGGTGCATTTCGCCCTGCCCTTTGAGCAGCACCTGGTGTGTCTCGGCGTTGTGCTCGATGACGAGCGAGGGATCCTCCTCCACGAGCTTGGCGAGCGCCGAGGAGAGCTTCACCTCGTCCTTGCGATCCTTGAGGCCGATGCCCGAGGCAAGCACTGGCTCCGGGATCGCCGGCCCCTTGATCTGCGTGATCCCGGATTTCTCCGTCGTGATCGTGTCACCGGTTCTCACGTGCTCGAGCCGCCCGAGCGCGACCGTGTCGCCCGCTCGCGCCGAGCTTCGCTTCACCGTCTCCTGCCCCTTGAGGCCGAAGATGCCGGCGACGCGCTCGTCGTTGGCGTGGCCGCCGGTGAGAGTAGCACCGTCCGCGAGCTCTCCCGTGAGCACGCGCGCGATCGAGAGCTTGCCGCCGTGCCCGGTGTAGAGCGTCTTCATCACGTAGGCCGCGCTTCTTGCGTTCTCGATTCTGAGCCGCTTGGCGGTCGCCGAGACGAACGGCGCCTCGTGACGGAGCGCTTTCAGCAGGCGCAGGATGCCGTGGCCGTTCTCGGCGCTGCCGAGCAGCACCGGGCAGATGAGCCCATCCGAGAACTCGCGCGAGAGATCATGGAAGATGCGCGTCTTCTCCGGCGGCACGTCCGAGAGCAGCTGCTCCATGAGCTCGTCGTCGTAGTCGGCGAGCTGCTCGAGCATATGAAAGCGCGCTTCTTTCTCACGGTCGAGATCGCCGGCCTTGAGCTCGATGGTCTCGGAGGGAGCGTTCTTTCGGAACACGAACGCCCGCTCGAGCGCGAGATCGATGAACCCGGTGCATGCGCCTTTCTCCCAGATCGGGATTTGCCGCAGCACGAGCGGCCTCAGCGAGGCCGGCTGCAGGGCCGGGATGATCTCGCGGATCGGCGTCTCGCAGGCGTCGATCTTGTTCAGGAAGAGAAAGTGGGGGATGCCTCGGTCCTCGAGTTGTTTCAGGATCACCTGAAGCGAGGGCACGCGCTTCGGATCGGGCTCGGAGACAACGATGGCCGCATCGCAGGCCAGAAGCGCTTCCGCGCTTTCGTGCTGGAACTCGATCGATCCTGGGCAGTCGATGAAGGTGAAGGCGTCGTCGAGGAAGGTCGTGTCTGCAATGTTGAGCTCGACGCTCATGCCGTGGGCGCGGGCCTCGGGCGAGCCGTCCCCGATGGACGTTTTGTCCGCGACCGACCCTGCGCGGACGATGCCGCCGGTGCGGGCGATGAGGGCTTCGAGAAGAGTCGTTTTTCCGGAGAGATACGGGCCGACAAGTGCGATGCAGCGGGAGCTGCGGCCCGAGGAATGCCCGTTGGCACCCTGAGCTGTGGTGCCGCGTGGGCTATCGGATTGCCCCATGGTGTCCTCCTTCCCGCGTCCCGGTTGTTGACCCCGGGAGCGCGCTATGAGGCGCGAAGGGATGCGCTTGTCGCACATCCCCGCGCCTCTCGAAGGAGCGCGACGAGAACGATGGTCGCGCCGCGCGCGGGCAGGCGCAAGAGCTTTCGTGCTTAAGCTCGCACTAATGATTGCAGTTCAAGCTGAGATGGGTGATTCGGTGAGGCGTGCCGGGTCGCCAGTGCGGTCAAGCTATTGCAATGCAACAAGTATTCGCATATGCGATAGAAGGTTTCGTGAGAAATATTTCCAAAAATTACTTGAATACAAGCGAATGTGGCCGCATCATGAATATGTCAACAGGCGCGAAAGCGAAACCAAAGGACGGGTGCGCACTTTGATGCACGTCTACGAGAATAGGCCTCAAAAGAGGCACGGTTAAGCGTAAGGATCGGATGTCCTGGCCCCTCACGACGCTGACCCTGAAGGAAGGAAGTGTCTCAGATGCCTAAGGAAACTCTGAGCAGACTATTGGTCAAAGCCGCCGATGCCGCCGGCTACGCGATGGCGGCGTCGGAGGAAGATTTGGCGGAGTTGGCTCTGCGCCAGCCGGAAGTGGCGCTGCGCAATGGCCACGCCGCGGCGGCCCGCGCCGTCGTCCGGCGCATGTCGGCTCCGTTCACCCGCCTCGAGCAAGTGATCACCCACATGATGACGCTGTCGGCTGAGTTCAGCCGTGCGCATGCTCCGCGCGCTCTTCTGCCGAGCCGTTGAGCTCTCATCGCCCCCAAGGTTCCCTGCAGTGGCCGGCCGACAAGCCGGCCATTTTCATTCGTCCCTGTGATATCCCGCCGACATTGACTCGTCTTCTGCCCGATGTAAGCCTCCGGCCAGTCTTCGTCGATCGAGCAAGGAGTATGAGCCGATGCGCCGTGTTTTGATTGCCCTCTCGGCGGTTGCCATGGCCGCCACCGCCGGCCTCGCCCAGAACGTCGACGTCATCAAGGAGCGCAAGGAGCACTATGAGGCCATCGGCAAGGCCACCAAGCCGGTCAACGCCATGTTCAAGGGCGATGAGGCTTTCGACCTCGCCAAGGTGAAGGCCGCGCTCAAGGTCATCGAGGAGAAGACGGCAATTCTGCCAAAGCTCTTCCCTGACGATTCCAAGACCGGCGGCGACACCGAGGCTCTTCCCATCATCTGGGACGAGAAAGCGGATTTCGAGCAGCGCTTCACCAAGCTCGCCGACGCGGCCAAGGCGGCCGAAACCTCGATCACCGACGAGGCCACCTTCCCCGACACCTGGAAGGAGCTGATGGGCAATTGCAGCGGCTGCCACAAGAAGTTCCGCAAGCCTAAGAGCTGACCGTCCATGGCGAGGCCGGAAGACGCCCGCGCAAGCGTCAGCGCTTGGGATCTCCCGACGCGCCTTTTCCATTGGACGCTGGTGCTCGGCATCGTCTCGGCTTGGGTGAGCTACGAGTTCGCGGAGAGCTTGGGCGACGAGACGCTCGTCTGGCATCGAGTGAACGGCCTCGCCGTGCTGATCCTCGTCGTCTGGCGGATTCTCTGGGGCGTGCTCGGGTCGTCGACCGCTCGCTTCGCCACTTTCGTGCGCGCGCCCGCAGCAGTGCTGGCCTACGCGCGGTCGCTTCTTGTCGCCCCACCCCAACACTACCTGGGCCACAATCCGCTCGGCGCGCTCATGGTGCTGGCGTTCCTCGCAACCGTCTCTCTGATCGGAGGCCTCGGCCTCTTCGCCACCGACGACAACGATCTCGTCGGAGGCCCCCTCTACAGGCTCGCCAACGAGGCGCAGAGCAAGGCCGCCGCACACTGGCATGGCACATTGTTCGATAGCCTCCTGCTGCCCCTGGTCGGACTGCATGTTGCGGCGATCGTTTTCTACGGGCTGGTGAAGAAAGAGCCTTTGCTTCGGGCCATGCTGACCGGCATGAAGCCAGCCGGTCCCTACGAGGACGCGCGGGAAGCCGACATCGCCGAGCGCCCCGCACTCTCAGCTCTTCTCTGCCTCATCGTTGCGTCGGCCCTCGTGCTCGGCGGCATCCTCGCCCTAGGCGGACGACTGACGCTCTGATCTCCCGCACCACGAAAAACGGGGAGCCAAGACCTACTTCAAGTTCCCGCAAAAACGCTGGATGCGCATGCAGGCTTCGGTGAGGGCTTCCGTCGAGGTCGCATAGGAGATGCGGAAAGCAGGCGACCCTTCGAATGCCGCGCCGTGCACCACCGCCACGCCCTCGTCCTCGAGCAGCGCGGTGACGAAGTCCTCGTCCGTGTTGATCTTGACGCCCTTGGTCGTCGACTTGCCGATGGCGCCCGCGCAGGACGGATAGACGTAGAACGCGCCCTCGGGCTTGGGGCACGTGAGCCCGCTCGCCTGATTCAGCATGCCGACCACGAGGTCGCGCCGCTCGACGAAGACCTTATTGTTGCGGGCGATGAAGTCCTGCGGCCCGTTCAGCGCCTCGACGCCGGCCCATTGCGTGATTGAGGTGGGGTTGGAGGTCGACTGCGACTGCAGCTTGCCCATAGCCTTGATCAAAGGCTCGGGCCCGGCCGCATAGCCGAGCCGCCAACCGGTCATGCAGTAGGCCTTGGAGAGCCCGTTCATCGTGAGCGTGCGGTCGTAGATCCCCGGCTCCACCTGCGCCGGTGTCGCAAACTTGAGCCCGTCGTAGAGCAGGTGCTCGTACATGTCGTCCGTAAGGACCCAGACATGCTTGTTCTTGGGCTCGAGCAGCACGTCGGTCAGCGCCTTGAGGTCGGCGTGCGAGTAGGCAGCGCCGGTTGGGTTAGAGGGCGAGTTCAGGATCAGCCACTTGGTTTTCGGCGTGATCGCGCGATCGAGCGCCTCACCCTTGAGGCGATAGCCATCCTCGATCCTCGTCGGCACAAACACCGGCGTGCCTCCGCCGAGCAGCACGATATCGGCGTACGACACCCAGCACGGCGCCGGAATCACGACCTCGTCGCCAGCATTCAGCGTCGCCAGCAGCGCATTGTAGAGAACCTGCTTGCCGCCGGTGCCGACGGACACCTGCGCCGTCGTATACGTGAGGTCGTTGTCGCGTTTGAACTTGGCAACGACCGCCGCCTTGAGCTCCGGGATGCCGTCGACATCCGTGTACTTGGTCTTGCCGTCCTTGAGCGCCTTGATGGCCGCGAGCTTGATGTTCTCCGGCGTGTCGAAGTCGGGCTCGCCCGCCGATAGCGAGATGACATCGCGGCCCTGCGCCTTGAGCTGGCGCGCCTTCATGGAGACGGCAATGGTGGCGGAGGGCTGAATGCGATTGAGGCTGTCGGCGAAAAAGCCCATGTCGGCGATCTTTCTGTGAAGAGTTTCGGAGCGATAGCAGAGCGCGTGCTCCGCGCATCCTGCGCATCATCCTGTCCGGGAGCGGCGCGGACGCTACGCCTCGCGTCTGCGAAGTTCAATACGCCTGGCCGCGACGGGAGGCAGCAGGCCTTGGATAGGAAGCGGTCAACGGGGGGCAGTTGCGGCCGCCGCTGCCCGCTCCCACCCGTCATGCCCGAGGCCGTCTGCCGGCTGTCTCGCGCCGTGTCCCCGCAACCACGACTCCGGATTTATTCCGCAACCCCGCGAAAAAGCTTGTCATTGCCATATTCCGGGCAAAACCACGCCACAGCAGGGGGGTGTCATCGCTTCGATCACGCCGGCGAGCGAGTCGCCAGAAAGGAGAGACGATGCAGCAATTGAATGCCTCCCAGCGGTTCCGCAGGTTCGTGCCCGATGTCCTCGTAGGGATCGCTGTCTTCGCCCTCGTCCTTACCCTTGCCGGAGGGTCCTCCGGCGTTGTCCAGGCCGCCGATTTCTCGATTGCGGCCAAGGTTGAGCATCATGCCTCGGTTCTGTTGCTGGCTGGAACGCTGGCCGCCGTGGCAGCCTTTAATCTCGCGATCTTCCGCCACCTGTGCCGGGCTTATGCCGCACCCCGGCGCGCCGCCGCTCGCCGGGCCTTGCGGTCCGGCCGCATCGAGCGCACGTAACGTAAAGGGATATCAACCAAAGGTGGGCGTAATGCTGATCCAGGTCTCGCCCCCGAAGACCGCAATGTCTATACTCGGGCAACCGTTGAGACTGCCAGAGGGCTGCTTCATGACGCTCCGCCGCTTTGCTCTCGCCTCGAGGCCCGCGATCCGTGCAGGCGCCCTGCTTTCGGCCCTGGGGGCGGTCGGATTGGCAGTCGCCTCGGCCAACACCGAGGCGGTCGTAGCCCAACGGTTCACGGCAGCCCTTGAGACCGTGGCGACCGCGGCGGACGCGCCGTCGGCGCCTCGCGCTATCGTCTCCGGCAGCGAGGCCTATTGGCTCGCCGAAAAGCTGCGCCACGATGACGGCGCCATCGAGCCCGCGGCCTGGTCGCCGCCGCTGGCTGCCGGGCTATCCGTCGGAGACCGCATCACGATCTCGTCCGGCAAGGCCGAGCGCATCCTCGAGGTGGTGACCATTTCCGAGGTCGAGCCCGCCCCGGCGGCATCGGCCGCGGGCACCCCCATCCATCAGGTTGCAGTGACGTGCCGCGATCTCAGCACCGCCGAAGGCCGCCTCACGACCTTCCTCATGCCGGCCGACACCCCGCCCGCCCCGGCCAAGCCCGGCCGCACCCTTTAGATCACCGGTCCGTTGTGGCCGGATGAGCGCATCTTAGCGCTGTTGCTTCACGAACGGGTGCCCCCCCGTTGCGCCGTTATGGACGCCGCCTATTATGCACCAGCGCCGGGCCGCCGCGTCCGGATGCTGAGAAGAGATCCAACGGCCGGCCAGGGGAGTTCGCGGCATGAGGCTCAATCCACCGACGATCGTGATCTTCCTCATTTCGTTCGTGCTGGCCACGCTGGCGCTGGTCACCAAGCTCGGCTTCATCCCGGTGCCTCGTTATCTGCCCCACCAGGAGTTCTGGCTCTCCATCACCGCCTATTTCACACTGATGGTCGGCAACCTCGTCCGCGGCCTCTGAGAGGGTCAATCTCTCACCAGGGGATCGGTTTGCGGTCACGGAAGAAGCCGCCGGTCGGCCCATCATCGGGCAGCGTCGCGAGCCACACGGGCGTGTCTGCGCCTTCCTCGACCGAGCGCGTCGCCTCCGGCCCGCCCATGTCGGTGCGCACCCATCCGGGACAAGCTGCATTGACCTTGATGCGGGGCGCGAGCTCGGCGGCCGTGATGCGCGTCAGCGCATTGAGCGCCGTCTTCGACACGCGGTAGGCTGGATAGCCGGCACCCATGTCCACGAGCTGGCCGGCACTAGACGAGACGTTGACGATCCGCCCGTAGCCTTCGGCCCTCATCAGCGGCGCGGCGGCCTGAATGAGGCGCAAGGGCCCAAGCACGTTGCTCTCGAACGTGCGTCGTGCCGTATCGCTGGCGAGCTCGAGGACGCTCGCGTCAAAACCGCCGGAACCATCGATCAGGACGGCCGCGTTGTTGACCAGAATGTCGAGGCGTCCGTAAAGGCGCTTCACCTCGGCCACAGCCTCGGCGGCGCTCTCCTCGCGATCGACGTCGAGCGCGACGACCGGCGCGTCGACCCCATGAGCCTTGAGCTTGTCGGCCGCCGCCATCCCGGCCTCGGGCTTGCGCGCGCCGATCACGGCCAACACCCCGTCCCGCGCGAGCTGCCGCACGATCTCGAGCCCGATCCCCCTGTTCGCCCCCGACACCAGCGCCACGCGTGTGATCGCCATCGTGTGCTCCAGGCTTCCGCAACCGCGACAAGCATACTCCTTTGCTCGACTGGGCCGCCCTCGAAAAACAAAAGCGCCCCCGGATGGGAGCGCTTGAGAAACGAAGCCTCGGCTCGGCTGGCGTCAGCGCGGCGGATAGAGCCAGCTCGGGCCGACCGAGTCGTTGCGGGTCGGCTGCATGGCCATGCCGTTGTTGAATGCGCCAGGACCGCTGTTGAACTCCATGCCGGGCACCGACGTGCCGATCGGCGGCATGAGCGACGACGCGTCGACGTCGACGGAGCCGGTGTTGCCCCCGAAGTTTGCCTTGGGGTCCGCCTGGCCCGACGGGCTCGAGGAGCCGCCGTTCTCGTAAGTAAAGGCGTAGGCGCCCTGGGCTCCGGCAAGAGCCAGCGCTGCCGCCAGCGCCGCAGAGCTCAAAATGGATTTCGTCAAAGCAGATCGCATGGCCATTCCACCCCGAGTCATGGCTGGTTCCGTCCAAAATGATACGTGAATTGAGGCGGTTCAAGGGTGCGAATGCCCGATGAAGGCCGCATCACGTCTTCGGGCTCACCGCATGTGGCCGATTCGCCACTGCATTCACCCGTGAATCAGCCCGGCCTGTGCCGCTATTTGTCGGCAGGACCTCCGTTGTCCGGGCAGTAGTCCTGGGCGTACATGTCGCTGCCGACCCAACGGCAGATCTCGTATTTCCGCGCTGGATTGTTGCGCACCTCGTCGGCCGTGACCTTGAAGCCGTGTTCGCGAGCGATCTGGGCCAGATGGGCGTCGTTACAGTACGGGGTCGAGATCTCTTGCCCGTTGATGATCTGAAAGCCGTCGTGGCAGGCGATTGCGGCATTTGCCGCCGGGCCTGAGACGCTGCCGGCGGCAAGAGCGAAACTGGCCGCGCAGAGCGTAGCGACGAGCGCCTTGTGCATGAGGTTTCTCCGTTTGCAGGAAGCGGCAGTCCAACTGCACTTGGTCAACCAACCACCGGTCTGCAAGCCCGTTGAGATGTCAGCGATGCGACCACACAGCCGATCCCCGGCGGCATCATGGCTGCCGCAAAAAGCTGTCGGGCATCCTTTGGCCTGTTTGCCGGTGCCACGCAGAAGTGGCCCAGGGGAAGCCTACATCGCTGCCTTGGAGCATCCTTCTGTTCCGCCTATATTCCACCCATGGCCAAACCTCCGCAGTCACCCGGTGCCTCCAAGGCTCCGCGCCCCTCCCGCGGCAAATCCGGCAAGCCCACGCCGCCGCCGATGGAAACGTCCGCCGGCACGCCGCAGACACGCGGCTCCGCCAAGAGCGCTCGGGGTGGCTTCTCCGAGGCTCCGCAGACTGGGTTCGACACTTCGGGCCCCCTCGGCGAGTACGCTCCAGCTTACTTTACCGAGCAAAGCCGCCTCGACGCCGAGGCGGCGGCCGCAGCCGGCAAGGCGTCCAAAACTCTTCCAGCCCTCCGTCAGCAGGGTCCGCTGCCGCCGCGCGCAGCGGCCGGCGAAAGCTTGGGCGACAGCCTGAATGCCATCCTGACCCGGCCAAACGAGCGCACCGACAAGGCGAAGGAGATTCTCGCCCGCCAGCCGATGATCGCCGCGCATCCCCTCGTGTCGGGCTCGATGCCCATGTTCATGCCGCATCGGCCCGAGCGCCCGGAGAAGAGCGAGGGCGGCCGCCCCTTCGAGATCGTTTCCGAGTTCGCGCCCAAGGGCGACCAGCCCACCGCCATCGCTGACCTCGTCTCTGGCCTGAGCGAGGCCGAGCACACGCAGGTGCTGCTCGGCGTCACCGGCTCGGGCAAGACCTTCACCATGGCGCAGGTGATCGCCGCGACCCAGCGCCCCGCGCTCATCCTCGCGCCGAACAAGACGCTCGCCGCCCAGCTCTACGGCGAGATGAAGAGCTTCTTCCCCGAGAACGCGGTCGAGTACTTCGTCTCCTACTACGACTACTACCAGCCGGAGGCCTACGTCCCGCGCACCGACACCTACATCGAGAAGGAAGCCGACATCAACGAGCAGATCGACCGTATGCGCCACGCGGCGACGCGCGCGCTGCTTGAGCGCGACGACGTCGTCATCGTCGCCTCGGTGTCGTGCATCTACGGTATCGGCTCGGTCGAGACGTACACCGCCATGACCTTCGCGGTGAAGCTCGGCGAGCGCCTGTCGCGGGACCAGCTTCTCGCCGACCTCGTGGCGCTCCACTACCGCCGCAACGACGCTGCCTTCGTGCGCGGAAACTTCCGCGTGCGCGGCGACACGGTCGAGGTGTTTCCGGCCCACTACGAGGACCGCGCCTGGCGCATCACTCTGTTCGGCGACGAGGTCGAAAGCATCACCGAGTTCGACCCGCTCACGGGCCAGAAGACCGACGACCTCGCGCTCGTGAAGATCTACGCCAACTCCCACTACGTGACGCCGAAGCCGACACTGCAGCAGGCCATCAAGCAGATCAAGACCGAGCTCAAGAGCCGCCTCAACGAGCTCTACGACACGGGCAAGCTTCTGGAGGCCCAGCGCCTCGAGCAGCGCACCGTCTTCGATATGGAGATGATGGAGGCCACCGGAAGCTGCGCCGGCATCGAGAACTACTCGCGCTACCTCACAGGCCGCAACCCCGGGGATCCGCCGCCTACGCTGTTCGAGTACCTGCCCGACAACGCCATCGTCTTCGTCGACGAGAGCCATGTCACCGTACCCCAGATCGGCGGCATGTTCCGCGGCGACTACCGGCGCAAGGCGACGCTCGCCGAGTACGGCTTCCGCCTGCCCTCCTGCATGGACAACCGCCCACTCCGCTTCGAGGAGTGGGACGCCATGCGTCCGCAGACGGTCGCCGTCTCGGCCACACCCGGCGCCTGGGAGCTTGAGCAGTCCGGCGGCACCTTTGCCGAGCAGGTGATCCGCCCCACCGGCCTCACCGACCCTCCGGTCGAGGTGCGCTCCGCCAAGACGCAGGTCGACGATCTCCTGGACGAGGTGCGCCAGGTGGCCAAGCGCGGCTACCGTTCGCTGGTCACCACGCTGACCAAGCGCATGGCGGAGGACCTCACCGAGTACATGCACGAGGCCGGCATCCGCGTACGCTACATGCACTCCGACATCGAGACGCTCGAGCGCATCGAGATCATCCGCGACCTGCGCCTCGGCGCCTTCGATGTGCTGATCGGCATCAACCTGCTGCGCGAGGGTCTGGATATTCCCGAGTGTGCGCTGGTCGCCATCCTCGACGCCGACAAGGAGGGCTTCCTGCGCTCCGAGACATCGCTCGTGCAGACCATCGGCCGCGCCGCGCGCAACGTCGATGGCAAGGTCATTCTCTACGCCGACACCATCACGGGCTCCATGGAGCGCGCCATGGCCGAGACCGACCGGCGCCGCGAGAAGCAGCAGGCCTATAACGCCGAGCACGGCATCACGCCCGAGAGCGTGAAGAAGAACATCGCCGACGTCCTGTCCTCCGTCTACGAGCAGGACCACGTGACGGTCGACGCGGGCCTGGCGGACTCGCCGGCGGTCGGCCACAACCTGGCGGCCGTCATCGAGGACATGGAGCGGCGCATGCGCGAGGCCGCGGCCGACCTCGAGTTCGAGACCGCGGCCAGGCTGCGCGACGAGGTGAAACGCCTGCGCGAGACCGAGCTCGCCATCACGGACGATCCCTTGGCCCGCCAGTCGGACGTGGAGGACAAGGCCGGCCGCTTCGCGGGCGACCGCCAGTACGGCGAGAAGGCCAATATGCCGGCTCTGGCGAAGGGCAAATCTTCGTCGTCGTCCGGTAGCACCCGCATCAAAGATCCGGCCGTGGACTATCCGGGGCCGCGGCCCGAAAATCCCACGCCTCGCAGGGACGGGGACTCATCCCGCATCGCCACCGACTACGAGCCGGTGCAGCCGACATACGCTCAGTCGTCGGCGCGGCCAGGCTCGCGCATCAAAAAGCCCTCGCTCGACGACATGGGCCCCGGCACCGATCGGCCGCTTCCTCGCCGCGAAGCGGCCAGCGGCCAAGCGGACGCCGGGCCTGAGGCCCGCCCTCGCGGAGGGCCAGGCGCGTCAGCGCCGATCAGGCCCGTGAGCGGAAAGGACCTCGATCCGCGCACCAGGGCCGGCGCCTTCGGTGAGGGCGTGCGCGGTCCGCACAAGCCCACCCTCGACGAAATGGGCCCGCATGCCTCCCTCGCCGTAAAGAAAGCGTCCGGCGCGCTGCCCCAGAAGCCCGACCTCACCAAGCCCGCGCGCACCGTCGAGGTCGAGACCGAAACCGAGAAGAAAGCCCGCAAAGGCCGCCCGCGCAAGACGGGCCGCCCGGGGCAGTGAGGATGATCGATCAGCCCGAAGCCGGGTGCGAGACCCTGTCCGGAACAACACGCTCGGCGCGACAGCACAAGGATACGCAAATGTCCGAACCAGTCATCGACCGCGACGCCATGGGGCGGCTCGCGAAAGCCTTGAGCTTCATCTGCGCGCCGGATCACCCGACGACCATCGCGCTACGCACGGCGTCCGAGAGCGGCACCGAGAAGGACATCAAGGCCGCCCGCGCGGCCTTCCTAAAACTCAAACCCTCCGACCGCCGCGCCGCCCTCTCCATGCTCGCCGACAACGACTAGCCTGGCGTGGGCTTGTCATTCTCCCGCCGCCGCTGCACCCTATTCCCTCGACTGACTAAGCACACCAAAGTCCGGAGCACCCATGCGCATCCTGCTCGCCGTCCAGATTGCCGTCGCGGCCCTCCTCGTCGCGAGCCCCGGCCGCGCCAACGACGCCGTTGCTGAATGCAAGGCGTTCTTCGACAAGTTCCAGAAGTGCATCGACGGCTTGCAGGGCGACCAAAAGCAGGAGGCGCAGATCTTCTACAAGTCGCTGCGCGGCACGCTCGGCCTCTCCGACGATCTCAACCAGGGCGATCCGATGATGATCGGCATCATGTGCAGCGGCGCGATGGAGGAGACGAAGAAGGAGCCGATGGTGCAGAAGTACAATTGCGCGTGGTGAGGCTCCCTGGACATGATCGCTGCGCACCCCTTCAGGGTGAACCGTGACTCAGTCCTTCTCGCGCGTCGCAAGCTGAGAGGCCAGCAACGCCGCCTGCGTGCGGCTCTTGAGGTTGAGCTGCTTCAGGATCGCCGAGACGTGCAGCTTGATCGTGTGCGGTGAGCGCAGCAGCGTCCTGGCGATCTCCGCGTTGGTCTTGCCCTCACCGAGCAGCTTCAGGACTTGTATCTGCTTATTGCTGAGCTTGGCCAGCGCATCGCCGCCGGTCGCGTCCTCTGGACCCGGGTCGTCGATCATCGCCCTGAGCTGCGTCGCCAGCGTCTGCGAAACGGATTCCTCGATCGCCTGGATGACGGTCGGCGCCGAGCCGTTCGGACCGATTTGCATCGGCAGCAGGCTCGTCAGCTCCGCGTGAAGGATGGCCACTCCGCTCGGCCGCTCGACCGACAGGGGCATGCCGAGCATGAGAAACCAGCGCTGCTGCGTCGGCGTATGGCAGGGATAGATGGTCGTGACGATCTCGCTGCTCCCCTCGAGGAGGGCCTTGAGCTGATCGGCAAGCCCATCCCCCCCTCCGGGCGGACAATAGGTGAAGTAGTTGGCGCCGACGCCGAAGTTGGGCAGGCAGAGGCCGTTGCGCGCCCCAAAGGACTTCCAGGCCTCGTTGACGGCGACGATGCAACCCTTCGCATCGAGCACCGCCGTGCTCACGGGGAGCGCCTGAAGTCGCTGAAATTGATCGAGTTTTTTCGTCATACCCCGAGCTGGCGGAGGCGAGATCCGGTCTGAAGAACTGCTCTTTCGGGCTATAGCGCAAAACAACGGCGGCGCGTAGCTTAGTTCCTGAACAATGCAACGAAAAGAGCACGTATGATCGCGCATCTCCTAGCCAGCTATTTACTGGGGTTCGTGCCCATGATGGCAGGGCTCCTTTGGGCGATGGCGCGCGTAACCCGCTCCGCCCCTGCCGGCGCACGCCGCGCGATCGCCGACTTCGCGCAATCGAGCGAGACCCGCTAGAGGGGAACCTGTTGCTTTTTTCAACCGTTCCCTCCTGTCCCACACCGAGACAGGAGGCGAAATGCCAAAAATATCCAAAGCAAAAATCCTCATTCTTGCAACCGATGGCTTCGAGCAGTCCGAGCTCGAGGTGCCGCGCGCCAAGTTGATCGAGGCGGGTGCCCTGGTCCACGTCGCGGCGCCGAAGCAGCGCAAAGACAAGCAAGAGATCCGCGGCTGGAAAGAGAAGGACTGGGGCGCCGGCGTCCCCGTCGACCGCGAGCTCGCTGACGCATCAGAGACGTTCTACGACGCCCTCGTTCTCCCCGGCGGTCAGATGAACCCCGATACGCTCCGCCAGACACCCGAGGCCATGGAGCTGATCCGCGCGTTCCTCAACTCCGGCAAGCCGGTCGCCGCCATCTGCCACGCGCCCTGGCTCCTGATCGAGGCCAACGCTGTCCGCGGCCGCAAGGCCACGTCCTACAAATCCATCAAGGCGGACATGATCAACGCCGGCGCCGACTGGCGCGACGAGGCCGTCGTCACCGACCATGGCATCGTCACCAGCCGCAATCCCGGCGACCTCGACGCCTTCGTTGCCAAGATCATCGAGGAGGTCGAGGAAGGAAAGCACGACCGCCCTCAGCTCGCAGCGGCCTAGGCTCGCCATTTCCTCTCCCCGTCGCTCGCCAGTGTGACGGGGAGAGGGACGCAATCCCCATGCTAGGAGGCGCCCAGTCTCACGAGAGTCTGCGGATCCTCCTCCCCGCGGAAGAAGTGCGCCAGCGCCTCCAAAAACAGCGGATCCTCGGGCGAGGCGCGCGCGAACAGTGTCATCGACGAGTGAAATTTGAGATCGTCCGGCGAGAAGAAAATTTCAGAGACCGATCGCCCTTCGGTCGCGAGCACCAGCGCCGTGCAACGCCTGAGGCGCGGGCCGAGCAACGGGTGAGCGAGATACGCCTCTGCCTCGTCGAGAGAGGCGATCGCGAATTGGCGCGATAGCGGGCTCGTGCCGAGCCCTGCGATCTGCGGGAACACGAACCACATCCAGTGGCTCTCTTTGCGGCCTCGGGCCAGCTCTTCGACGATGGTGTCGAACACGGGATCCTGTGCCGCGACGAATCGCTCGAGGTCGAAGGGATCGCCCATGATCTCGCTTCCTGCAACGGCCGTCCAATAAGCGAGCGGTCCAATCTCTCGCCGCCATGGCATCTTAGCGCTGCGCTCGGTCAGGCGCGCCGTCGATCATATTCTCAACACCCGCCTCCAGCGCTGCCCGGGCTCCATAGGCAGCAACTACCCGTTGCATTATGAGCAGATCTGATTATCTTTGGGGACACATGTCTCATCATGAAAGTTCTCGAGGAGCGGGATTTGCACAGCAAAGTTCCGGCGGACATCGCGCGCGCCTTCGCCAAGGCGTGGGCGGACGGCGATGTCGCGACTGCCAAAGCCTTTCTCGCCGAGGATGCCGTCTATGAGTGCAATCTTTCCGGCGACGTGCTCCCGGTCTCTGGCAAGACGGTCGGTCGCAACGAGATCGAGATCCTCATGCGGCGCCTCCAAAAGGAGTTCGAGTATCTGCTCTACCGCCCCTTGAACGTCGTGAGCGATGGCGACGACGTACGCCTGCAGGTTGAGTTCATGTATCGTCACCGGGCGAGTGGCGAGACGCTGACCGGCCGCTCGCGTCTCGTAGTGCACATCGCCGGCGGCCTCATCCTCCGCGCCGACGCCTACTACGACCGCGCCATGGTCGAGACTTTCTTCCGTCTGTTCGGCTCCCCGCAGAAAGACGAGGCGCCATGAGCCCCGGCCGAAAACTTAGGCCGGCGCCGGCGCCTGCGTACGCTCGCCGCGGCCAATGAGGAGCGATAGCATTGCTGCAAAGATCGCAGTTGTGCCGGCGACGAAGAATGCCTCGACGTAGCTGCCGAGTGAGGCCCTGAGCACACCTGCGGAGAGAGCCGCGGCCGCCGCTCCGAGCTGGTGGCCAGCAGCGATCCACCCAAACACGATCGGCCCCGCTGCGAGCCCGAACGTGCTGTTGGCGAGCCGGATGGTCGGCGGCACGGTCGCGATCCAGTCAAGCCCGTAGAAGACGGCGAACAGCGACAGCGCGTAGACGTCGAACTCCGTGTAGGGCAGGTACAGCAGCGAGAGACCGCGCAGGCCGTAGTAGACGAACAGCAGCTTGCGGGCATCGAAGCGGTCCGTGAGCCAGCCCGACGCCGTCGTGCCGATGAGATCGAACACGCCCATCATCGCCATCAGCCCCGCAGCCTTCACCGCCGCGAGCCCGTAGTCGGAGCACATGGCGATGAGATGCGTGCCGATCAGTCCGTTGGTCGTGAAGCCGCAGATGAAGAAGGTGGCGAACAAGAGCCAGAAGTCGCGCGTCCTCGCCGCCATGGCGAGCGTCGCCAGCGCGTTCCAGAGCGGATTGCCGGCTTGCGCGGTCACCGTTGTCGGCGCGCCCTCCGCCGCCCCGTAGGGCGCCGCGCCGATGTCGGCCGGCCGCTCCGGCACGAGCCACAGCACGAGCGGGATGAGGAGCCCGAGCCCAACGGCGAGCACGCCCGCCACCACCCTCCAGCCGCCATAGGTCGACATCGCCGCGAACGCCGGCAGGAAGATCAGCGTGCCTGTCGCCGTGCTCGCCGTGAGCAGGCCAGTGACGAGCCCGCGGTGCGTCACGAACCAGCGGTTGACGATGGTCGCCGCCAGCACCATGGCCACGCACCCGCTGCCGAGCCCCGACATCACGCCCCAGGTGAGCACCAGGTGCCAGGGCTCGCTTATGAGGAGGCTGAGGCCGGTCGCCGCGCACATGAGAAGCAGCGCACCCGCAAGCGTGCGCCGCACGCCGACGCTCTGCATCAGAGCTGCCGCGAAGGGCCCCACTAAGCCATAGAGAAAGATGCCGAGCGCGGCAGTGAGCGAGGTCACGTCGCGATCCCATCCGAAAGCCGTCTCCCAGGGCACCATGAGCACGCCCGGCGCCGAGCGCAGCCCGGCCGCTGCAAGCAGCGTTGCGAAGATCACGGCGACGACGACGAGCGCATAGCGCTGTCCGGTCGGGAGAAAGCGGCTGATCATGGCGGACCCGGGAGATCTATTATATTATATTTATCATGATTGACATCTCCCGCCCTCCCGGGAATGCGTTCCCCGCCCGTCCTTAGCCGGCCATCGCGACCGGCATCTGAACCGGGCCTGAACAGAGCCCGCTTCACGACACACAAAGTATTGAGCCGACGCAACAATCTTTGATCCGAGCCGCGCCGCATCCGCTGGACCCCGACCCGTGTGGATGCGTAAAAGAATCTCGCATGCCGGGGGCTCGCGCAGAACCCCTTATGGAGAAGACCATGACATTGAAGGTTCTTGCCGTTGCTGCGGCTCTCGCGGCCGGAGCGGCTTTTGCGTCGCATGTCACCCCGGCCGCGGCCGTTCCCGCGGCCGGCAGTCAACAGAGCGTAGTCACGGACGGGAGCTCGCTGGTCGAGCAGGTGCATCGCCGCCGCTATTGGCGCTACCCTGGCCGCTGTTTCGCATGGCGCCACGAGTGTGCAGACCGCTGGGGCTGGGGCACATGGCGCTTTGAGCGGTGCCTCGCCCGGCACGGCTGCGGTTGGTGAGCCGGCAGTCACGACCTAGGGTGGTCGCGGCTGGAGCCGCGGCCACCTAACCTTCCGCCGTCATCCCCAGGTTGCATGCACCCGACCTGTTTTGACGGACCCCTTGTGAAACAGCGTTCCGATACCGAATTTGAGCCTTCGACTGTCTGGCGCACGACGAAAAAAATGTGTGGCCCGCGGAGCATCGCAAAGTTTATCAACGATGCTAATGTCGCCGTCACGTGGTTGCCTTAGGATGTTGGGTCGGAGAGCTTGCGGGAGGGTTTCGTGAAGAGCATTCGATGGGGTGTCGTGGCTGGGGCGCTGATCGCCGGGTCCCTGAGCGCAGCACCGGTGCTGGCCAGCGACGCAACCTTCGCCGCGCTCGAGGGCGCTTGGGGCGGCTCGGGCAACGTGCGCCTCGAGAATGGCAAGACCGAGCGCCTGAAGTGCAAGGGCTATTACACGACGAAGGCCGGCGGCTCGAGCCTAGGCATGGCCATCAACTGCGGCAACCCGAGCTTCAAGATCAACATGCGCGCAACGCTCATCAGCGCCGGTGGCAAGATCACCGGCACCTGGGAGGAGCGCGAGTTCAACCAGGCAGGCGACGTCACGGGCGCCTCCACCGACAAGGGCTTCAGCCTCAAGTTCTCGGGCGCCATCTCGGGCTCCATGTCTGTCACCATGACGGACGGCAACCAGACCGTGTCGATCTCGACCGGCGGCCCGGGCTTCACCGGCGTCAACCTGCAGTTCGCCAAATCCAGCTGACCGCGAGGACAGGGCCAGCTGGGCCGCATAACGCCCATTTAACCGCTCGTGGCGTACGCTCCTCTCGGTGATGCGTGCGCCACGGGGCCCCAATGGACATCCTGCCGAGCGTTGGCTATTGGGCCCTGCTCGCCTTCGTTGGCGCGGCCTGCGGCCTCTTGAACACGCTCGCCTCCTCGGGCTCTGCCGTGAGCCTCCCCGTCCTGGTCATGTTGGGATTGCCGGAGGGCGTTGCCAACGCCACCAACCGGCTGCCCGTTCTCGTCGGCTCGGTGATGGCGACGACAACGTTCGCGCGCCTCGGCCAGCTCGACTGGCCGGCGGCAGCCAAGCTCGTGCCCGCGGCGGCCGCGGGAAGCGTTCTCGGCGCCATCCTCGCCGAGCACACGCCGAACCGCGATATGGGTCTCCTGATCACCGGCGCGGTCATGATCGCGCTGCTCTTGCTGTTCACCAAGATCAAAGAGGCCCTCGCGCACGTGGCCGAGGGACCACCCCAGATCTCCTACAAGGCGGTCGCCCTGATCTTCCTCGTCGGCGTATGGCTCGGCTTCCTCGTGCTCGACGGCGCCACCTATCTCCTGCTGGTCCTCATTCTGATCTGCAACTACGCGCTGCCCAACGCGAACGGCCTCAAGGTCCTCATCATCGCCGTGACGTCGCTGGTCCCGCTCCTCATGTTCGGCGGCGCCGGTGACGTCGCCTGGGCAGAAGGCGGCGTATTGGCCGCAGGCAGCGTCGCCGGTGGGCACGCCGGAGCCCAACTCTCGAACCACCCCGAGGCCAAACAATGGGCATTCCGGCTGCTTGTGGCCGTCATCCTGCTCGAGCTCGTGCACCTCTGCTGGCATTACTCCGCCCCGCTTCGCGCGGCCCTTTGATCGAGCCTTTCACGCGTCTTCCAGAGACAAAAAAGGGCTGGCGCGAGGGATCTCGCGCCACCCCAGCGCCGTCGTCGAGGCCTACCGCGTAGCCAATGCCGGCCCGCTACCTCAGGAAGGGATTGGTTGCGCGCTCCGCACCGATTGTGCTCGTGCCGCCGTGCCCGCAGATGAAGGCGAAATCGTCGCCGAGCGGCAGAAGCTTGCTCGTGATCGCGTCGATGAGGGCATCGTGATCGCCATAGGGGAAGTCCGTGCGTCCGATGGATCCGCGAAAGAGCACGTCACCCATGATGATGAGCTTGTGAGCCCGGTTGACCATCACCACAGAGCCCGGCGAGTGCCCGGGGCAATGCAGGATATCGAAGGCGTGCCCGCCGACGCTCACGGTCTGCCCCTCCTCGAGCCAGCGGTCGGGCGTCACCGGTCGCGCAGGAATGCCGTAGGCAGCGCCCTGCTTCTCGAGATTGTCGAGCAGGAAGCGATCGGCAACGTGCGGCCCCTCGATCTCGACGCCGAGCTTCTCGCGCAGCTCCGCCGCTCCGCCCGCATGATCGATATGGCCGTGCGTGAGGAGGATCTTCTCGATGGTGACGCCGAGCTCCGCGATCGCCGCTTGGATCTCGTCGAGATCCCCGCCCGGATCGATCACGGCGCCCGTCTTGGCGGCGTCGTCCCAGATCAGCGTGCAGTTCTGCTGGAAGGGCGTCACCGGCACGATGGCGACCTTGAGGCTCTTGGTGGCGGCAGGCGCTTGCGTCATGGGTCAGAAACCATTGTGACTTCCTTTGAGCCCTGCATATCGAGTTTTGGCCGCTGCGGCCAGTTCCCCGGACGGCCCGATGCAGACGGGTCGAGGGCTGACGTCGTCATCACACCCGTGTAGGGTCCGCCGCGGGGATGTTCGGCGAGGGGGCCTGGAACACCATGCAGTTGCGAGAGATGCGCTATGCGCGTATCGACGGCACCGAGGTTGCCGTCGAGGTGAAGTCCGCGGCGGAGGCGAAGCAGGCAATCCGCGAGCTCAAGCACAAGAAGAAGGAGATTGCCCTCCTCAAGCGCCGCATCGTGAAGCAGCAAACCGTCGCCAAGCGCGCCGTCGAGAGGGCCGAGGAGCGCGCCGAGCGCGAGGCCCGCCGCCGGGGCGTATTCGCCACGCTGAGACGCGTCTCGCGGGTCTTCAGGAAGGCTCCCGCACTGCCCGATCTCGATGCCATCGAGCGCGACATCGAGCACACCGACGAGATCCTGCACAACATCGACAGCTGCATCATTCAGCTCGAGGGGCGTCTTCTCGGCTGACCTGAAGCAGCGCGAGATCCGACGAGCGGAACGCAGTCTGTCAACAACTTTTTACCGATCGGCAACCCCTGTGTCAGGTCCGTGACAGGCGGTCGAGATTGCACGCCGAAAGGGCTCTGAACGCCGCCTCCATTGCGCTTGTTTATCAAATAATTACAGACAGTAGCGACGCCCAGACCACAGACGCCCCAAAAACACCGCTCTCCAGGAATAACCTAGCGTGGGTTGCGTTGTATCCAACAGTCGCGGAGAGGGGGCCGTGATGGATGAAATCCAGTCACGGATGATCGAGCTGCTGCCACGTTTGCGCAGGTTCGCATTCGCACTGACAGGCGACAGGGACAAGGCGGACGATCTCGTACAAGACACGTGCGAGCGTGCCCTTGCGCACCTGGATCAATGGAAACCCGGAACGAGTCTCGATAGTTGGATGTATCGAATAGCGCAAAACATTTGGGTCGATCACCACCGCGGACGCCGCAGCCAGGGCGAGCAGAGCGCGCTGGACGAGCTCGAGAACGTGGTAGGCGTTGATGGCCGAAACGTCACCGAGAGCCGCCTGCTTCTGTCGGCGGTCAACGAGGGCATCTCGCGCCTGCCGGCGGAGCAGCAAGTGCTCGTCGCCATGGTTTGCGTCGAGGGAATCTCGTACAAGGAGGCGGCAAGCATCCTCGGCATTCCGATCGGAACAGTCATGAGCCGGCTGTCGCGGGCGCGCCAGACGCTCTACAGTGCCTTGACCGACGGGCCGCTCGAGGCGCCGACCCCGATCCCCGTTCCCGTCACCACTCGGGAGCGTTGAAAATGTCCTCGATCTCCGACGAGACGCTTATGGCGTACGCCGACGGCGAGCTGTCGCCCGGCGAAACCGAGACCCTTGAGGCACAGCTTGCCGAAGACGCTGAGCTGCGCGCCCGCGTGGCGCCGTTCATCGTCACCCGTGACCACCTCGCGACGGCCTTCTTGCACAAGCTGAGCGAGCCCATTCCCGATCGCCTCATCGCAGCCATTCGCAACGCGCCGGCCGCGCAGCGGAAGAGGCAGGTGCAGCAGTCTGCAAGCGCGCGCTCGGAGCTCGAGACCGTGCTCGGCCGGGTGGCAGGCTCCCTCACCTCCCTTTTGTTTCCGGCAACGGGTCCTACGTTAGCGACCGCCTTCAGCCTGGGGGCCATTCTTTTGGCCGCCGTCGGCAGTGGATGGCTGCTGGCCCGCTCGCCTGCAGCGCCGGACCTCGTGGTGGCCGAGGGGACGGAGTTGACGGCATCGCAAAGCCTCGCCCAGGCGCTCGAGACACAGCAGAGCGGCGTGCCGGTCAGCGTAGGCGCCGGCATTCTCGTGACGCCCGTGCAAACCTTCCTGACGGCCGACAAGGGCATCTGCCGCGAGTACACGGTCGCCACCGTCAGCGGACCGGACTATGCCGGCGTGGCGTGCAAGGCGCCGGTCGGCTCCTGGCAGCTCGCGATCCACGTCGCGACAGCCAAGGCGCTGGCAGCCGACGGGCCGTACGCGACGGCCGGCCGGCCAAGCGCGCCCGCCGTGGACGCATTGGTCAACAGCCTGATGTCGGGCGACGCCCTTGGCCGAGACGACGAGCAGGCGCTTCTCCGCAACGGTTGGCACGTGGCACGGGACTCCGGCGCTACGGGGCAGGGCTCGTGAGGGAGGCGCGGCGTGGTCCTGACGGAACGGAGCTAAGAGCACAGCCGAGACGCCGCATTGCGGATCGGTTGGATTGGGATGCGGATCAATGCCCTCTCGACAGGCCGCGCCCGAACGGAGACCCGCTCTGATGTTCGCCCCGGCGCCCCCGCTGCCGGATCGGACAGCAGACGGGTCTCCACCAGCCACGGGGACATCGCTCACGACTGATCTCTCATGAGCGCCGAGCCATCGGCGCCGCTCCAGCCGTTGTGCCAACCGCTCGCAAGTTTGGGCTTTCGGTAAGCCCTAGCTCCTCGCTGCGTATCAGGGCGCGCCGCTGCTCGCTTCGATGAGCGTGGTGGTCGTGTCCCACGCCCCCACCGGCGGTCCTGACGAGATTGTCGGACCGGGCACGGGTGGCAGGGCCTTTACTGCAGGTGCCGCCTTTGCGGGCGGCTCGAACTTCGCCTCAATCTTGGCGACGGGCGGCGAGCTGCCGCTCTTCACGGCCGGCACGACAGCAGCCGCGGGCAGGCTCTCCACGGGAGGAGCACTTTTGGCAATCTGGTCGGCGCCACCGAGACAGGCCTGCGGGGCCTGCGCCAATCCCCCGCCGTAGATGGGATCGCGGCCCGGTGGCCCGAGATCGCGCATGTCGACCTGTTGCAGCACGCGGGTCTTCGCCACCGGCTGCAACGCGCCGCCGTGGGTCGCCACGATGGCCGTGACGAACGGCGCCGCGAACGATGTTCCGGTGCGATAGCCCTGCTTGGCGTCCGGCAGCGCGGCGAGCACGTCGACACCCGGCGCAGCCACGTCGATATAGTCGCCACGGTTGGCATGCCGATAGTTCTCTCCGTCGCGATTGACGGCCGTCACCGCAATGACCTCAGGATACGCCGCGGGATAGCTCGGCGGCGCGGTGGGACCGAGATTGCCGGCCGCGGCGACAAACACGATGCCTTTTTTCCGGAGGCGCTGAATCTCTTTCTCGAACTTCGGATCCCGCGGCCCCGAGAAGCTCATGTTGATGTATTGGACGCCGCGGCTCTCGAGCCAGGCGAGCGCCTTGAGAAGGCGCACCGTGTCGGTCGAGGCGTTGCCGGCCGCATCGCTTCGGAAGGCAGTGGCGAGCAAGAATGTTGCGTCAGGGATGAGGCCCGGCGTGCCGCTCGATGGATCGCCCGCGAGAAGCGACAGAACGGCCGTACCGTGCCAGTCGTAGGGCGAGGGCCGCTCGCCGTCGAGGAACTCGCCTTGCTCGACTGAGAGGTTCTTGAAGGCGGGATGCGTCGTGTCGAACGACGTATCGATGATGCCGACGCGGACGTTCCTTGCGCACGCGCCGAGCGAGCTCTTCCAATGGATCAGGCGGCTCGCGAAGCAGGTGTCGCCGGGACACGGTTTGGACGACGCCGGCATCGACTTTTCTCGGCCGACGCCGTCGGACTCGCCGATCTGACCGAGGAAGATCGTGTAGACCGCGTTATCCGTGAACTCGAGCGAGGCCATGTCTTGCTTCAAGAGCTGACGGAAGCGCTCCCTGGCGACGTCGGCCGGCACCTCGATCCGCTGCGCGCCGCCAGCGCTCGACGTAACGGAGCCGCCGAGATTTTTCACCTTCTCGATATCGGCTTTGGTGAGTCCTGTCACCACGAGCTCCTTGTCGGCCTTCTTGACGACCTCCTCGACCGCCGGCTCCGGGCTGCTGCTTCCGCCCGTGGAAGGCAATGATGCCGAAGGGGGAGTGGTCGGCGCGACCGCCACCGTGCTCGCGGGGGGCGCGGCCTTGCCCACCACCTGCGCCGCGTTGTCGGCTGTCCCGCCGGCTGTCGTGCTCGCCGTCTCGGTCCCGGCCTTGACACTCGGTGAGGCCGTGACAGGCTTTGTCACCGGCACAGCGGTTTCATCTGCCTCGTCGCCAGGCTTCACGCCGAGGTGCGAGGCCTGCTTCTGGAAGCCGCTGAGCCACGCTACCGGCTTCTCGGCCGCGCTGGCATCAACCTTGGCGTCGGCGGAGCGCGCCGGCGCGGAAGACGTCTCCGGCGCTCCACCGTGGTCGGGGGGCAGGGGGGCAAGCTGGCCCTGCTCCGCGTCGCGGCGTGCGCGCTCTGCGAGCTCTCGCCGGCGGAGGCGCTCCCGGCGGGCCGCGTTTTGCCGCTCCTCGATGGCGCGCGCGCGCGCGTCTGGAGCATCCGGCGTAGCGGGGTTGCCAGCCACACCAGGGGCTGGAGTTGATCCCATGACGTCGGGGACATCGTCGTCCGCCGCTGTATCGGCGTTGCCCGCGGCCGTATCGCCGTTGCGATCTCCGTCGCCGGCGTCGGGCGTATCACGCTGCTGATCGTCGCCGTCACTGCCGCTCGATGGGCTATCGGAGCTGCCAGATGCGTCGCCGGCGGCGGCGGCGCTGTCGGCGGTACTGACGATCGGGCGGTCGGAGCCAACGTCGTTCTGCTGAGCGGATCCGTCGCCGTTGCTGGGAACCGTCACGCTCGTGGGCGCATCGGAGCGCGAGCTTGTGTTTTGCGAGCGCGAGTCACCGCCATTGGCGTCCCGTTGGGTCTGACCCTGCTGCTGACGAGCGTATTGCTGGTCGCTGGGCTGCTGGCGCCATTGCCCATCACCGTCGTCGGAACGATTTCGATCGTTGGCATTGTCACGCTGAGACCGCGCATCGCCCCTCTGCTGCCGATCGGGATCCGCCTGCTGCTGTGCCTGTTGCGAGGGTCGCTGCTGCTGTCGCTGCCAGTCTGAGTCCCTGCCCGAGGAGCCGTCGTTGCGTGAGCTCGAGGTTGAGCCATCGCCCTGCTGGCGCGGCTGCCGATCGGGATCTGCCTGCTGCTGTGCCTGTTGCGGTGGTCGCTGCTGCTGCCAGTCGGCGTCCCTCAGCGAGCGATCGTCATTGCGTGAGCTCGAGGACGAACCATCGCCCTGTTGGCGCGGCTGCCGATCGGGATCTGCCTGCTGCTGTGCCTGTTGCGGTGGTCGCTGCTGCTGCCAGTCGAAGTCCCTACGCGAGTGGCCGTCGTTGCGTGAGCTCGAGGTTGAGCCATCGCCCAGCTGGCGCGGCTGCCGATCGGGATCTGCCTGCTGCTGTGCCTGTTCCTGCTGCCGGCGAGAGCGGTCGGCCTCACGCTGCGCCTGTTCCTGCTGCCGGCGAGAACGGTCGGCCTCACGCTGCGCCTGTTCCTGCTGCTGACGAGAGCGGTCGGCCTCACGCTGCGCCTGTTCCTGCTGCTGACGCGAGCGGTCGGCCTCACGCTGCGCCTGTTCCTGCTGCCGGCGAGAGCGGTCGGCCTCGCGCTGCGCCTGTTCCTGCTGCTGACGAGAGCGGTCGGCCTCGCGCTGCGCCTGTTCCTGCTGCTGACGCGAGCGGTCGGCCTCGCGCTGCGCCTGTTCCTGCTGCTGGCGAGAGCGGTCGGCCTCGCGCTGCGCCTGTTCCTGCTGCTGACGAGAGCGGTCGGCCTCGCGCTGCGCCTGCGCTTGCTCCCGCTGGCGCTCCATCTCGGCTTGCTGGCGAGCGCGGTCGGCGTCGCGCTGCGCTTGCTCCTGCTGCCGCTGCTGACGCTCCAATTCTGCTTGTTGGCGCTGCTGGTCGCGCTCCGCCTGCTGTCGCGCTCGCTCGGCGTCCCGCTGCGCCTGCTCCTCCTGCCGTTGCTGTTGGCGCATCTGTTGCTGGATGTCGGCCTGCTGACGCTGCTGCTCCGCCTGCCTGCGCGCCTCTTCCATCTGGCGCTGAAGCTCCTGCTGCTGGCGCTGGAGCTCCTGCTGCTGGCGCTGGAGCTCCTGCTGCCATTGCTGCTGATCGAAGGAGTTGGACGGGCTCTGGCCGCTGTTGTTGCCCTGGCCAGAGAATCCCGAGCTGTACCCTTGGCCGTTTCCGGAGCCTCCGCCGTCGCGCCGCCGCTTGGCGGCCGCGTCATCCGAGCTCATTGGCAGAAGACTGAGGACCGCAAGGCTTGCGAGGACAGCGCTTCTGGCACCTCCCTTGGCAGGAAGAATGACCCGCGCGTACCGCCGCAAAGACTTCGCAATCAGGAACACGTCACCCACGCCCCAACGCACACGCCCGCGAAGGAATTGTGACGGGCGAGCGCGCAGAAAGGAAAGAGCGCGACGAAGGTTATCCCCACCAAACTTCAGCACCGCCGTGTCCCCCCGAGGCGCGGCTAAACCCTTGCGTGTGACACTGGAGCACTGAGTGTTACGTTAACTTTAGTCCATTTCGCATCAAACTGGTGGCGAAATTCAGACAAAACTCGTGCCGCCGCTAGCCGGCGCTTAACACTGGGCCAGCTAGGATCGCCACAAGACGAAAAAAACAGGTGGCGTCATGAACAGCGAATTCGCAAACGACGAGCAGACATCTGCCGGCATTGGCCTGCAGGCCCCGGCCTTAGCAATCCGCGCAGGCTCGGACAGCGACCACAAGACCTGGGTCGCTTCTTGGCGCTTTTGCCCGAATTGAGCAGAGCCATCGGGACTTGCTTCGCCATTTCTGTGGCGAAATAGAAAACGGGACCGCGCGACGGTCCCGTTTTGAATGAGCCTCGCTGGCCCGGAGTCTACGCGGCGATGTTCTCGTCGCCGGGATCGCGCAGCACGTAGCCGCGCCCCCACACCGTCTCGATATAGTGCTGGCCCCCGGTCGCGACCTGCAGCTTTTTGCGCAGCTTGCAGATGAACACATCGATGATCTTGAGCTCCGGCTCGTCCATGCCGCCGTAGAGATGGTTGAGGAACATCTCCTTGGTGAGCGTGGTGCCCTTCCTGAGCGAGAGCAGCTCGAGCATCTGGTATTCCTTGCCGGTGAGGTGGACGCGCTGCCCGTTGACCTCGACCGTCTTGGTATCGAGATTGACCCTGAGGTCGCCCGTCTCGATGACCGACTGTGCGTGCCCTTTCGAGCGCCGCACGATGGCGTGAATGCGCGCGACAAGCTCATCCTTGTGGAACGGCTTCGTCATGTAGTCGTCGGCGCCGAAGCCAAGGCCGCGCACCTTGTCCTCGATCTGCGCCAATCCTGACAGGATGAGAATAGGAGTCTGAACCTTCGCCACTCTGAGCGTCTTCAGAACCTCGTATCCGCTCATGTCGGGGAGGTTGAGATCGAGCAGAATGATGTCGTAGTCGTAGAGCTTACCGAGATCCACACCCTCTTCGCCGAGGTCCGTCGTGTAGACGTTGAAACCTTCGGACTGGAGCATCAGCTCGATGCTTTGCGCCGTTGCGCTATCGTCCTCAATCAGAAGGACCCGCATGCTCATTTCCTCTTCCTTGCCCCGTCACAAGGCTCGCCGCCCAATCTTATGAAGAGAACGCTACCGCAGACCAAACAAACCTGCCCGAACCATCATTACAAAAGTAACGATCACAGGTTAACAAATCCTAATTTCCGTTTTCGAAACACCTGCTCGGACGATCTGTTTCATTCCAGGCCGCTCAGCACAAAAAGCCACCCTCCCGCCCGCGCCAACGAGCGAAACTCAACCTCAAATTGTGTGGCAACCCCCGCCGCCTGTAGTGCTTTACTCTGGGTTGCGCCGACACAACGACCTCTCTCCAGGCCGAGGAGAGCGACGTCGCCAGGCCTCCCTGAACGTTACGAATCAAGAGGTAACAGAATTCGCCAGCTAGCCCTAGAGCGTGAAAACAACTACAAAGGTACGCGATAGAAAATCTCAGCAAAGGTCGCTACAACGTTGCTTTACCGCAACTTAATGAGAGTCTGGCATAGTAAACCTTACGGGGATGCGGGCACCCCCGGCGACTAGAGTTGGTCAGGCTGAGAGGCTTGACGCGTTGTAAGGAGCACACCGGCCGAAAGAGCGTGAACTGGCACGCTTCTTGGGTAACCATGGCCAAGTGTTCTGTGTAGGGGTACGCACGATGAAGGTACGAGAGACGGCGCTTCGCCTGAAGCGTTTCGAAACCGACGAGAAGGCCCGCAAGGTCACCGACCTCGAGCAGATGATCCGCGAGTTCGAGACCATCGCCGCCGACCTCGACCGCCAGATCCTGGCCGAGGAGGAGCGCTCGGGTGTCCGGGATCCCAAGCACTTCGCCTATTCGACGTTCGCCAAGTCCGCGAGCCAGCGGCGCGACAACCTGCGCACGTCGATCGCGGAGCTGCGCACGCGCCTTGAGGCAGCCCAGCACGATCTGGACGACGCCAAGCAGCAGCTTTCCCGCGCCGTCGCCGAGCCGGCCCGCGAGACGAACGGTCGTGGCCGTCGCCGTCACGACCGCGCCCCGGGCCTCGCCCTGCGCTAGACGCGTGGCCGCAGGCCGGCCCCGACACTTGTCCGTGCCTGCGACTTGCGTTCGCCCCTTTCCCGTGTCAATCGCAGGAGTGGCGCAGCCCTTGCGCCCTCGCCGAACGGGAAAACCGCGCCCCCATCGCTCGCCTGATGGATCGGCCGCCGCGGGCAATGCTCATGCGCCGGAACACCTTCACGCTATTCGCTCTGACCATTCTCGGCATGGCGCCTGGTTGCTCGAGCAACGGCGGAGCCCCGCTGCCCGCGCTTCCTGCAGCCGCCGAGCTTAGCGAGACCAGCCAGCCATCGGCGCTGCAGGCGCTGCTCACGAAGGGCAAGATCACCGGCACGCCCACCGAGGTGTATACGCGCATCGCGCGCGGCGTCCTGACCTGCTGGTTCGGAGCCGCCGGGCCCCTCAAGTCGGCCTACATCTATCATGCCGAGGCGGAGCCAGCCTCGAAGGGTGGCCGCTCAGAGATCAAAATCATGACGCGAGAGGCCGACGCCGACGATCCGCGTGCGCTCCGTGCCTACGGCATCGTGATCGAGCCGGGCGACGGCGCCGCCAAGGTCGAGGTCGAGAATAGGAAGCTTACCGAGCCGCTGGCCCAGCGCTTGACCGCGGACGTGGAACGTTGGTCGACGCAGGACGACGCCGAATGCGGCGAGGGCCCAACCACCGCCGGGTGGGCGGCGGAGCCAGCCGTAGACATCAAGGCCGCAAAAAAGGCCAAGGCCAAGAAGCCTTAGGCCAGGATCGCTGTGGACGGCAAAAAGCGCGGCAGAGCCGCGCCTCACCGAGCCCAAGGCCCTGCGAAGATCTCTCAGCGTGCCGCCGAGCCGGGAGCGATCGGATTAGCTCCGATACTCCTGGATCCGGGTCGCCCGCAGACCGGGCAAGCCATGCTTGTCGATCGAACGCTGCCAGGACAGGAACTCGTCCACGGTCAGCTTGTAGCGCTCGCAGGCTTCCTCGATGCTGAGAAGACCACCGCGCACGGCGGCCACGACTTCCGCCTTGCGGCGGATGACCCAGCGCTTCGTGTCTTTCGGCGGCAAGTCGGCTACCGTCAGCGGACTCCCATCGGGGCCGATGACGTAGCGCACACGCGCTCTCATCTGATGTTCGGTCATGATACTCAATACTGCTACTGACCAGGCTTCAACATAGACCGAATTCTCTTAAATACGGCCTAAGCTATTGAGTAAACGTACCATAAAACAGTGCCCAAGATCACGCAAGCTCGCTGAAATTGGTTGATAAGGAACGTTGCCTCTACCCCTTTGGGTGGAGCGAGGGCCGGAAATCCCGACCCGATGGCTTGCACAGCCCACGCGCTGGCCCTAATCATGGGCGATTGATCGAGGCTGGACGGCGCCCTAGCGGCAGCCGCGCACCGCAAATTGAGCCGCCTCTAGAACAGCCGAACCCGCGGATCGAGACCTGGTCGTGCCCCCCTTGAATGCCCCTATCGATGACGGGAAGAGGAAGCGCGTGGTCGTTGCCATGTCGGGCGGCGTCGACTCGTCCGCCGTCGCAGCCCTCCTTGCCCGCTCCGGCCACGACGTCATCGGCATCACGCTCCAGCTCTACGACCACGGCCATGCCGTCGGCCGCAAGGGCGCCTGCTGCGCCGGCCAGGACGTCGAGGACGCCCGCCGCGTGGCCCAGACCCTCGACATTCCCCACTACGTGCTCGATTACGAGAAGCGCTTCTCCGACAAGGTCATGCAGTCCTTCGCTGAGAGCTACGTCGCCGGCGAGACGCCGATCCCCTGCGTCACCTGCAACCAGCAGATCAAGTTCCGCGACCTGCTCGAGACGGCACGCGAGCTCGGCGCCGATCTGCTCGCGACCGGCCACTACATCCAGCGTGGCGAGGGACGCGACGGCCCGGCCCTCTTCCGCGCGCGAGACCGCGACCGCGACCAGAGCTATTTCCTGTTCGCCACCACGCGCGCCCAGCTCGCGAGCCTCTGGTTCCCGCTCGGCGGCATGCTGAAAAGCGACGTGCGCGCTCTGGCCCACGAGCACGGCCTCCTCGTCGCCGAGAAGTCCGACAGCCAGGACATCTGCTTCGTCCCCAACGGACGCTACAGCGACGTCATCGAGCGCCTGAAGCCCGGCGCGCTGCAGGCCGGCGATATCGTGCACGTGGATGGCCGCCGTCTCGGCCGCCACGACGGCATCGTCAACTACACCATCGGCCAGCGCCGCGGTCTGAAGATCGCCTCCGGGGAGCCTCTCTATGTCGTGCGCCTCGACGCCAAGAGGAACGAGGTCGTGGTCGGCCCGCGCGAGCTCTTGCGCACCCACACGCTCGTGCTCCGCAACGTCAATTGGCTCGGCGACGGGCCCTTCGAGGACGCGGCCCAGGGCGCCGGCCTCGAGGTATTCGCGCGCATCCGCTCGTCCCAGGCGCCGCAGCCAGCCACCGTCTCGGCCGATGCGGCGGGCACGGTGACGGTCGTGCTCCACAATGGCGAGCACGGCGCCGCGGCCGGCCAGGCCTGCGTGCTTTATGCGGACGGCACCGATGAGGCTCGCGTGCTCGGCGGTGGATGGATTGCACAGGCCGTCAAGGCCGATACAATGCGCCGGCTGGAATCGTCAGCCTGAGCCGGAACCAGCTGCCGCGGCACTGTTTTGTGACATGATGGTCCGCAAGGATTGACTGCGTTTGGAGATAAAAGGCGTGCAAACAGGAAAGCGCGAATTGAAGCCCCGGGTCCGGCAAGACCTTGAATGGAACAATGGCCTCATCGTCGGCATCGGCCGCATCGAGGAGGACGTGGTCAAGGTCGCCTACCGCCGTTGGGCACCGATCTATGATCACACCTTCGGACGGGTCTCGACCGAGGGCCGCAAGCACGCCGTCGAGGTCATTAACGCGAGCGTCGACCAGGGCCGGGTGCTCGAGGTCGGCGTCGGCACCGGGCTCGCGCTCTCGGGCTATGGCCGCCACCTCGAGGTGGTCGGCATCGACCTTTCGCCGGACATGCTCGACAAGGCGCGCGAGCGCGTCGCGCAGGGCGGGCTCGACCATGTCACCGGTCTCCATGAAATGGATGCCGGCGACCTCAAGTTCCCGGACAACTCGTTCGACATCGTGACCGCGATGTACGTGATGACGGTCGTGCCCGAGCCCGAGCGCGTCATGCGCGAGCTGGCCCGCGTGACCAAGCCCGGCGGCGAGGTGCTGCTCGTCAACCACTTCAGCCAGACCGAGGGCGTCCGCGGCTGGGTGGAGCGGCGCATGGCACCCTTCGCCGAGATTATCGGCTGGCGCCCGGTGTTCGACCAGTCGCGCGTCATGGTTTGTGACAACCTCACCTTGACGGAGCGCACCGCGTTGCGCCCGTGGGGCATCTTCACGATGATGCGCTTCCGCAAGGACGCCGAGGCGGGGCTGCGGCCGATCGCAGCCGAATAGGCTTCCCGTGCTGGTAAAGGGGCGGCACGGGCCGCGCTTGACGCAAAGCCCGCGGATTCATATAGACCATGCTCGCTTCGGGCCAAGTCTGCGGCCCGAAGCTGTCCCGGCGGGATAGCTCAGGTGGTTAGAGCGGCGGTCTCATAATCCGCAGGTCGGCGGTTCAAGTCCGCCTCCCGCTACCAATTCCTTCTCCTCCCAAATTTGCTGCGCCTTTGCGTGCTCGTCGCTACTCCCGGTCGAGGCTGGGCTCACCATGCTTTGGAGCGCATCGTGCCGTCGAATATCTCGGCGAGCCGGGAACGCACGGCTTTCGTGACGCCCTCCGGAAGATCCTGCCGATCGAAAAAGCCGCACTCGGCGATCTCCCGGGTCGGAAAGCTGCCGGGCAACCTCGTCCACGAAGTGACGCGATAGAGCGCGATGTGATCGCCAGGAAACACATCGAAGTGGGTGTAGAGTCCGAAAAGCTGAGGCGCACCGGAAACAGAGACATTGGCCTCTTCCCGCAGCTCGCGGGCGAGAGCCTCGTCCATAGCCTCACCCCGCTCGACACCCCCGCCCGGAAAATGCCAGCCCGGCTGATAGGTATGCCGGATGAGGAGAACCTGGCCGATGTCGTTGCAGACGACGCCCTGGGCGCCGAGCGTCACGCGCCTGCCGGTTTGGGATCCAAAGGAAAGCATGGGCCACTGAAGAATGCCACGACGCCCCATCTTAGGCGACCGAGGCGGAGAGATGAAGCGCGGTGCGGCGCGCCGCTCTGAGGATGGCGCGCCGCAACCCTATCGTCCGATCCGCGCCCTACGGCCGCGCGGACTGCGCGAGCCGCACGAGGTTCAGGAACTCCGACCGGTAGCCGAAGGCATCCTCGCCGCGGGCCCCCTGAGCGAGCGTCAGGACGTCCGCGTAGCTGGTGGTGCCTGAGAACGGCACGCCGCGCAGGAGCTGGCCGAAGCCCGCCACCGCAATCGAGAAGCGGACGTCGTCGGACGCCTGGTCGAGCGAGTCCTTGGCCTCGCCGGCCCCGATCGGCATCTCGATGAGCCGCGACTGCTGCTCGGCCGGGCGCTTGTAGCGCAGCTTGAGGAAGCCGAGCTCGTGCGATGCAGGCTCGGCCGCGGGCTGCTCCTTCGCATCGCTGGAGCGCGGAGCGTACCGGAGATCGTCCACCAGCGTCTTGCCGCCGGCGGGCGTGATCTCGTAGATGGCCGTCACCGTGTGCCCGGAGCCCACGTCGCCGGCGTCGACCTTGTCATTGTTGAAATCCTCGCGCCTGAGCGCGCGCGTCTCGTAGCCGACGAGCCGGTACTCCGCGACCTCGCGCGGGTTCCACTCCACCTGCACCTTGACGTCCTTGGCGATGGGGAACAGCGCCGACGACGCCTCGTCCACCAGCACCTTGCGCGCCTCGTTGAGCGTATCGACATAGGCCGCCGTGCCGTTGCCGTTCTGCGCGAGCGTCTGCATCAGTCCATCGTTGTAGTTGCCCTCGCCGACGCCGAGGATCGAGAGGAAGATGCCTGACGCGCGCTCGCGCTCGATGAAGCTCTTGAGCTCACTCTCGTCTGTGATGCCGACGTTGAAATCGCCGTCGGTGGCGAGGATCACGCGGTTGATGGCCTCCTTGTCAAAGCCGGCCTCCGCAAGCTTGTAGGCGTCGGTGATGCCGGCCGCGCCCGCCGTCGACCCGCCCGCTCCTAGCGCATCGAGCGCCCGCAGGATCTTCGCCTTGTCCGAGATCTTCGTGGGCTCGAGCGCGATCCCCGATCCCGACGCATAGGTGACGATGCCGACGGTATCGTCGGGCCTGAGCTGATCGATGAGGAGGCGGAACGCGTTCTTGACCAGCGGCAGCCGGTCGTCGGGCTCCATGGAGCCCGACACGTCGACCAGCAGCACGAGATTGGCCTTTGGCCGCTCGGCGCGCTTCAGGTCGTAGCCCTTGATGGCCACATGCACGAGCTTGTTGCCGGGCGTCCACGGCGACGGCACCACGGTGACCGTCGGTTTGAACGGCACGTCCGCAGTCTCCGGCGCCGGATAGGCATAGGGGAAGTAATTGATCATCTCCTCGACGCGCACGGCGGCCTTTGGCGGCAACATGCCGGCATTGAGCGCCCGTCGCACGAACGAGTAGGAGGCCGTGTCGACGTCGAGCGAGAAGGTCGAGACCGGCTCCGCAGCGACCTGCTTCACCGGATTGTCGTCCTTCGCCTCGAAGTGATCGCGGTGCTCCTTCTCGAGATCGGCCACTTGCTCGCCGCCGCCCTCCGCGCCATAGGACTGAGGCCCGGCTGTCTGGCCTGCGTTTCCGCCCAGCATTCCAAGCCCGTCCCGCTCGGCCGGCACCGGGCTCGGCGGCACGGCGGCCACGAGCGCGGGAAGGTTGGTAAGACCCTCGTCGCGCCGAGGCACGGCCATTTCTTGCTTGGGCGCGTCGATCGAGGAGTCCGGCTTGGCATCGGCTGGCGCAAGCGCGCCGGACGCCGGCACCGTCTTGGCCTTGCCGGGCTCCGCGAGCCTCTCGTCGAGGTCGATCCCACGCGTCTTTGAGGATGCGAGGTCCTTGCGATCGGCTGGAGCGAAGTCCGTCTGGGCGGCATCAGGCAGCGGCAGCGCACCCTCGCGCAGCGCGCGGAACGCGAAGGGCGCCGCCACGACGAGGGCGACGAGGGAAGCGGCAAGCGCAGCAGTCTGGGGATGAGCAATCACACGCATAAGGGGTCTCCTTGGGATGGATGCGTGTGTTGGACGAGGCGGGACCACCCCGTCCTTGGGCTCGGCCGCATTTTTTTCTGCGGCAGCATCGAACGCGGCAACGGCAACGCGGATGGCAGCGGCGCGTGCGCCCTCGCGCGGCGGCGGCACCGGCATCGTCTTCAAGGTTCCGAGGGCGCGCTCGTCCATGTCGCTAACCCACCTCGCTGAGTGAGACCCTCAGCCGCTTTCTCGCCTCGTGAACGTGCCACGAGACTGTTTTCTCCGAGCATCCCATGACGGCTGCCGCCTCGGCATGGCTCATGTCCTCGCCGTAGACGAGCAGCACGGCATCGCGCTGCTGGCCTGGGAGCGCGTCGACGGCGACCCACAGGTCCGCCACCTCGCGCCCGCTGCCGTCGGCGCCTGCTTGTCCATCGATCAGCCTCACGATCTCCGCTGGCTCCAAGGGCTCCGTGTGTTGCATCGCCCGCCGGTGGTCGGCGGCCGTGGTGAAGGCGATCCGGTAGAGCCAGGTGGTGAACGCCGCCTCGCCGCGATAGTCGCGGATGGCGCTGGCAAGCTTCACGCACACCGTCTGCGCAATATCCTCGGCCGCGTCCCGCGATGCCGAGAACCGCCAGGCGAGCCGGTAGATCCTGTCGTAATGACGCTCGACCAAGGCGGCGAATGACGCGCCGCAGCCCTGCCGCGCACGTGCCGACAACACCTCGTCGCTCTCATCCGTCACCGGGGGACACTCTGGAAGCGTCTCGAATTTCTTCATGAGACGGCGGAACTTGGCGTTTCCTTGGGTGAGGCCGCATTAAAATTTTGCAACGTCTGGCTTGCGGGCGAGGACCGCCTATCATGCGCGCCGCCCTAAAAATGCGGAGGAGCACGCCATGCAAGAGCCCGCAAAGACCGCCCAGATGTCCGCCGCCCTCGGGTCCAACGCCCCGCTCTCCTATGTATCGATGTCGCCAGACAGCCCGTGGACGACCTACCTGAAGCAGGTCGACCGCGTGACGCCATATCTGGGTGCGCTCGCGCGCTGGAGCGAGACGCTGCGCCGGCCGAAGCGCGCGCTCATCGTCGACGTGCCGATCGAGATGGACAACGGTGCCATCCGCCATTTCGAGGGCTTTCGCGTCCAGCACAACCTCTCGCGCGGACCGGGCAAGGGCGGCGTACGCTATCACCCCGCCGTCACGCTCGAGGAGGTGATGGCGCTCGCGGCCTGGATGACGATCAAGTCCGCCGCTGTCAATCTGCCGTACGGCGGCGCCAAGGGTGGCATTCGCGTCGATCCGAAGACACTCTCGTTGAACGAGCTCGAGAAGCTGACGCGCCGCTACACGAGCGAGATCGGCCTCATCATTGGCCCACAGCAGGACATCCCAGCGCCAGACATGAACACCAATGCCCAGATCATGGCGTGGATGATGGACACCTACTCCTCCAACGTCGGCTACACCGCGACGGGCGTCGTCACGGGCAAGCCCGAGCATTTGGGCGGCTCGCTCGGCCGGGTGAAGGCCACGGGCCGCGGCGTCTTCGTGACCGGCCGCGAGGCTGCACGGCGAGTCGGTCTGAACCTCGAAAACGCACGCGTCGCCGTCCAGGGCTTCGGCAACGTTGGCTTCGCCGCTGCCGAGCTCTTTGCGGCGAACGGCGCAAAGATCGTCGCCGTGCAGGACCAGTTCGGCACTGTCCACAATGCCAACGGCCTCGACGTCCACCGCCTCGTCGCCGAGGGAACGCTCGGCTACAAGGACGCCGAGGCGATCGGCACCGAGGCCTTCTGGGACGTGACGTGCGATGTGCTGATACCCGCCGCCCTCGAAGGGCAGATTACCGCCGATCGGGCACGCAGAACCAAGGCGAAGCTTGTGCTCGAAGGGGCCAATGGCCCGACGCTGCCCGAGGCCGACGACATCCTCGCCGATCGCGGCGTCCTCGTCGTGCCGGACGTCATCTGCAATGCAGGTGGCGTGACTGTGAGCTACTTCGAGTGGGTGCAGGACTTCTCGAGCTTCTTCTGGACCGAGAGCGAGATCAACGCCCGCCTCGACAGCATCATGGTCGACGCGCTGCGCAAGATCTGGGACATGGCGGTGCGCCACAAGATCTCGCTGAGAACGGCAACGTTCGTCGTAGCTTGCGAGCGCATCCTGATGGCGCGCCAGGAGCGCGGTCTCTATCCATGAGCCGCTCTAAGGCTTCCACGCTTCGAGCTTGTCGGCCCCGTCGCCGCCGGACCAGACCTCGCGATAGTCGATCCACCAGTCGACGCTCTGTCCCTGCTCGCGCACGGCGATGAAGCCGCTCGCGCGGTCGACGCCGATCACCTCGACCGCGGTGCCGCGCACGCCGAGCCGGCATTCGCCCTGCTCGATCTCACCCTGTGTGGCCTGCCGCATGCCAGCTCCGTTGCCGTCCTGAGCCATGGCGGTGAGGCGCTGCTGAGTCTCGCGGCTCTTGCAGAGGAGCGGCTCGTCGGCATCAAGCGTCTCAGCCGAGGCGAAGCCTGCAGACCAGGGCAGCACCAGGGCTGCAAAAAGGGCAACGCCGGCCGTCCAGCACCCACAAGCACGATTCTGTCCGGTCACGTCACGCCTCCCGATCTCGCCTCTTGCGGGCGCCCTTCACACTTTTTTGCTCTTACATCGCCCGCAGCCGAGCGCAAAGTCTCGTTCGTGCAAGCGTGGCGGCTGCGATGGCTTGAGCCCCCTGCAGACGATCCTGGACCGCGTCTGCGAAGATCTCAAGATACATCGATGCAGCGGCTGGGCGGACCCGTGAGTTCCTCGGTAGGCTTCTGATCGCCATGACGGGATGGAAGGTCAATCAGGCCGACGCCCTGGCGGCAATGCTAGCCGGCCCCCGCGCGCGCCGACGACAGCCCGCGCGGAAAGACGCGCGGCCGCCCGTTCTGCCTCTGGTTCCGCAGCGCTCCGGCCAGACGACGACAGAATAACAAATCATGTCAGTGGGCTAGAGCATGACCTCTGTCACACCCGCGGCCTCGAGGACCCGCACGCGGCGCCGCAGCACGATGAGATAATAGAGCAGAAAGAGATACTCGAAAGTCTCGACCACCTCGCTCGGGCGCAAAAAGAGCTGCGCGCCGGGCAGCACGTGCTTGTCGATCTGATCCATCCCCTTGAACAGCAGCGCCATAAGGAGCGTCGGAATGAGCGCGGCCGGTGGCGTGAGCAGCGCCAGCAGCGGCTGCTTGAACGGAGCGGTATTGCGCTGCACCAGGGGCACGATAAGGCCGCCGATCAGGAGCGCGAGCTCGAACACCAGCTTCGGCCGCTGGTTGAACCAGGGCGAGATGTTGTGCAGGTTCGTCTCCTGCTGCCGGTTGATCTCGGCCCAGTACGCAGGGGTGTTCCAGTTGACGAAATGCTGCCCCCAGCTGTGCTCCTCGCCCGCGATGTAGAACGACGAGATCGCGAAGAAGACAATGGCGTACCACAGCAGCCGGCTCCGCTTCACGACGTCGAGCCGAAGCATTTGCACGCACAGGATGAACCCCGCCAACGGGATGAAGAAGTGTCCGAGCTCGAGGAGCCCGTAGCCCTCGGGCAGCACATACGTGAGGTAGAAGTCCGGCGCAGCCGCGCGGATGGCGATGAGCGCGGCTGCCAGCGCGAGCGGCAGCCACATCGTCCACCAAACGTCCGACCGGTCGGTGGCCCACTCCCGGGCGGGCAGGGCTTTCAGCGGGAGATCAAGAGCGCTGGCAACGGTGCAATGGCCCATGGCTCACGTCCGGTTTTGCACACTACTGAGGGGTTGCCCCAGCAATGACAAATATGTGACAGAATAACAAGGCTTAGGGCACCCCTCTCTCTGCGTTTCCCCGGGGACTTGTCTCCCCAACGCCAGCCGAAAGCCTCGCGCTTGCGCAAGCAGACCCCAAAAGCCAATCCCTAGAGTCTCATACGGACGCAAGAGGCGCCTGAAAACCTTTCCAATATGAACTTTTTGCAAGGTTCGTCCGGAGTTGCCCTTTCCTCTTGAAACCGCCGGATTGGCCACTAATTTCGCGCTCGCTCCCACACGGGCGCGCGAACGACAAAGGCATCCGGCAACGGCGAGGTGCCGGATCGAGGGAGGTTGTGCGATGGGTCCGCTCATCGAGGCAAAGGGACTGCGCAAGAGCTTCGGCGCCATCACGGCCGTCGACGGCATCTCGCTCAGCGTCAAGCAAGGCGAGGTCCTGGGCTTCCTCGGCCCCAACGGCGCCGGCAAGTCCACCACCATGAAAATGATCACGGGCTTCCTCGAGCCCGACGCCGGGACCGCACGCATCTGCGGCTTCGACATCGGGGACAAGCCGAAAGCGGCCAAGGCAAAGCTTGGCTACTTGCCCGAGGGTGCCCCCGCCTATGGCGACATGACGCCGGCCTCTTTCCTGGCCTTCATCGCCGAGATCCGCGGCTTCCGCGGCAGCGACATCAAGACCCGCGTCGCGGCCGCCGTCGCCCGGGCCGGGCTCGACACAGTCATGGACCAGCGCATCGAGACGCTCTCTAAGGGTTACAAGCGCCGCGTCGGCATCGCTCAGGCCATCCTGCACGACCCGGCCGTTCTCATCATGGACGAGCCGACCGACGGCCTCGACCCCAATCAGAAGCACCACGTGCGCGAGCTGATCCGCGAGATGGCGCCTCACAAGGCCATCATCGTCTCGACCCACATCCTCGAGGAGGTAGAGGCCGTGTGCACGCGCGCCGTGATCATCAACAAGGGCCGCATCGTCGCCGACGGAACGGCCGAGGAGCTGATGCGCCGCGTGCCAACGCATGGCGCCGTCTCCATCCGCGTACCCCAGGCGGACGCCGAGAGGATCGCCAAGGCGCTGCGCGGCTTGAAGGACGTATCCCGCGTAGAGACCGGCGGCAAGAGCAACGGCACCGTGCAGATTCGCGCGCTTCCGAAGGACAGCGCCGCCCCTGCCGGCGCTATCGGCGCCCTGCTCCGCGAGCAGCAGCTTCCCTATGAGGAGATATTCGTCGAGCGCGGCAAGCTCGACGATGTCTTCCGCGACATCACCTCGTCCAGCTGATCGGCCTCCCCATGCAAGAGACGCTCACCAACGCCTGGATCATTGCCAAGCGCGAGTTCGCAGCCTACTTCGCCACACCGCTCGCCGCTGTGTTCCTCACCATCTTCGTCGCCATGACTGGCGCCTTCGCCTTCTACATCGGCGGCTTCTTTGATCGCGGCCAGGCCAACCTCTACGCGTTCTTCGCCTATCACCCCTGGCTCTATCTCCTCCTTGTCCCCGCCGTCGCCATGCGGCTCTGGGCGGAGGAGAGAAAGAGCGGCACCATCGAGCTCCTGATGACGCTGCCGGTCTCGCCCCTCGAAGCCATCCTCGGCAAGTTCGCCGCCGCCTGGGCTTTCATCGGCGTGGCGCTCATCCTCACCTTCCCGATGTGGATCACCGTGAACATCCTGGGCAACCCCGACAACGGCGTCATCCTCGCGAGCTATCTCGGCAGCTTCCTGATGGCCGGCGCCTTCCTCGCCATCGGGTCGTGCATCTCGGCGCTGACCAGGAACCAGGTGATCGCCTTCATCATCTCCGCGACCGTCTGCTTCCTCTTCGTCACCAGCGGCATGGAGCTCGTGCAAAACACGCTCCGCTCCTGGACGCCCCCGTTCGTCGCCGAGGGCATAGCCTCGATGAGCTTCCTCACCCATTACGAGGAGATCACGCGCGGCGTCATCGGTCTCGACAGCGTCGTCTTTTTCGTCACGCTGATCGCCTTTGCGCTGTTCGCCAACGCAGTCGCGCTCGCCCAGAAGAAATCCGCCTGAAGGTTTAGCGCCCATGTCCGATATTCCAGCCCAAGTGCGCTCCGCCCTCGCCGCGGCCTTCGCGGGTCTCGTGGCCTACGCCTCGAAGCTCACGCCGGCGCGCCTCGCCTGGGGCGGTCTCGCGCTCGCGGCCGTCATCCTCCTGTCAGTCAACATCATGTCCTCGCTCACGCTCGGCAAATGGAAGGCCGATCTCACCGAGGACCGCCTCTACTCGATCTCGGCCGGCACCGAGGCCGTGCTCCGCACCATGGATGAGCCTATCAAGGCGCGCGTCTATTTCTCGAAGAAGCTCGGCGAGGTCGCCCCCTCGTACGCCCGCTACTTCGATCGCGTCCGCACCCTGCTCGAGCAGTACCGCGAGATCTCGGGCGGCAAGCTCGAGCTCGAGTTCCTGGACCCCGAGCCCTTCTCCGATGCCGAGGACCGCGCCGTCGCCGCCGGTCTCTCCGGACGCCGCCTCAACGCCGAGGGGGAGACAGGCTACTTCGGCCTCTCGGCCTCGAACTCGACCGATGACGAGCAGGTGATCCCCTTCTTCTCCTCCGATCGCGAGGATTTCGTCGAGTACGACATCACGAAGCTCATCCACACGCTCGCGAACCCGAAGAAGCACGTCGTCGGCATCATGACGGCGCTGCCGCTCGAGGGCGGCCAGAACCCGATGACGCAGCAGCAGACGCCGCCGTGGCTGATCATGGACCAGATCCGCGAGTTCTTCGACGTCGAGACCGTCGACCAGACCGCGACCGAGATCCCCGCCCGCGTGGACGTCCTCATGGTGGCCCAGCCGACCGGCCTCACGCCGCAGGCGGCCTATGCCATCGACCAGTACGCCCTCAAGGGCGGCAAGCTGCTCGTGCTGATCGACCCCATGGCGGAGATGGCACAGCTGCAGCTCATCCAGAAGCCCGGCGAGGGCCGCGCCGAGCTCGCCAAGCTTCTGAAAAACTGGGGCGTGGAGTTCGATAGCAAGAAGGTGGCCGCCGACATCCGCCATGCCCGGCGCGTGCAGTTCGGCGGTCGTGGCGGCGAGGGCGGCGAGAGCATGGTCACCGAGTTCGTGGCCTGGCTCGGCCTCGACAAGACCAACATCGATCCGCGCGACGTGCTCTCGAGCGGCATCGACACGCTGAACGTGGCCTCCCCCGGATTTCTCACAGCTGTGCCGGGCGCCACGACGACGGTCACGCCCATCCTCGTCACCTCGCCCGACGCCATGGAGATCTCGAGCCAGCAGGTCGGCATGGGCGCGGATCCCGTGAGCCTGCTCCGCAACTACGTGCCGGGCGGCAAGCCGCTGACGCTCGCGGCGCGCATTGCTGGCGATGCCAAGACGGCGTTCCCCGCCGGCATCCCCAAGCCCGACGAGAAGAAGGACGACAAGAAGTCCGCCGAGAAGAAGGATGAGGCGGCCGCCGCCAAACCGGCGGATGCCCCGGCGACGCCTGCGCCGGGCCAGATCACCTCGGGCCGCATCAACGCCATCGTTGTCGCCGACACCGATCTCCTAGCCGACCAGTTCTGGGTCGAGTCGCGTCAGATGATGGGCCAGGACTACGTGATCCCCTCGGCCCACAACGCCGCCTTTATCGTCGGCGCGCTCGAGAACCTCACGGGCAGCGACGCGCTGATCGCCCTGCGCGGCCGCGGCATCAAGGAGCGCCCCTTCACCCTGGTCGAGGACCTGCGCCGCGACGCCGAGCGCAAGTTCCGCGAGAAGGAGAAGGCGCTGACGGAGAAATTGAAGGGCGTCGAGCAGGAGCTCGAGAAGCTGCAGACCTCTGCGGGCGGCACCGGCGTCGTCACATCAGACAAGGAGCGCGCCGCGATCGAGCAGTTCAAGGGCGAGATGCTCGACACGCGCCGCGAGCTGCGCAACGTCAAGCTCGCGCTGCGTCAGAGCATCGACAATCTCGACGGCTGGCTCAAGTTCGCCAACATCGCGCTCGTGCCGCTCCTGATCGCGGCGGCCGGCGTCGGCTGGACGGCCTGGAGCCGTCGCAAGAAGTCCTGAGAGCTGACCTGGAGACGACCCCATGAAACCTCGTCTGTTCGCAGCCCTCGCGGCAGCCGCCGCGCTCACCCTCGCGGCCGCGCTCATCGTCTATTCGGCGAGCGCGCCCTGGACCACCTCCGGGTCGAGCGGCGGCAAGCTCCTCCCCGGCTTCGCGGAGACGGCCGGCAAGACGGCCAAGGTCGTCATCTCCCAGGGTGGCAAGCAGATCACGCTCGAGAAGGCCGGCGATGCCTGGCGCCTCGCCGATCGCGACGGCTATCCGGCCAGCACCGACAAGGTGCGCGCCCTGCTCGTCGCGCTCTCCGAGGCCAACCTGGCCGAGCCGAAGACGCAGAGCTCGGACCGCTATCGCCTGCTCGAGGTCGAGGACCCCGCTGGCAAGGATGCCAATGCGCGCCTAGTGACCGTGAAGGACGAGAGCGGCGCGACGCTCGCCGAGGTCATTGCCGGCAAGGAGCGCCCGGGCCAGGCCGGCACCTCTAAGGGCGGCACCTACGTGAGGAAGCCCGGCGACCCGCAGAGCTGGCTCGCCGACCAGAAGATCACCGGCGGCATCGCACTCAGAGACTGGGTCAACGTTCACGTCTACGAGACGCCGACCGAGAAGGTGAGCCGCCTCGGCGTCGAGGTGAAAGGCGAGCCGCCCTACGAGATCAAGCGCAACGCAGGCGGCACCCACGAGCTTCAGGACATCCCGGCCGGCAAGAAGGTCAAGTACGTGAACGTCATCGACACCATGATCGAGGCCGCCTCGTTCCTGGATCTCGAGAACGTGCGTAAGGCGACTGCATCCACCGAGGGCGAGGCCGGCACGCTGACGCTCGAGACCGACAGCGGCTTGAGGATCGTCATGAAGATCCGTCGCGACAAGGACGGCGCGTGGGCGACCCTGACCGCCACCGGCGAGGGTGACGCCAAGAAGTCCGCGGCCGACATCGCCGCCCGCGCCGACGGCTGGGAGTTCGAGCTGATGCCGTCGAAGGCCAATACGCTCCTGAAGAAGCGCGACGAGTTCCTAGAGGACGCAAACGCCACGTCTGGCGAAACGGCACCGGGTGGCCCCGCGCCCGACGGCGCCGCCGGCTTCCCCGCCATCCCCGGCCTCGGCGCCCAGCCTCCCGTCCCAGGCGGGCAGCAATAGTAAGCGTCACTTGAGACGCGACGGGATCGTGGCTTCCGCCAGGCTGACGTCTAAGGCGGGCGCCTAAAACGCATCCCACTCGGGCTTGCCGAAGCGCTCGACCAGGAAGTCGATGAAGACACGCGTCTTGGCGGCGAGAAAGCGGTTCGGCGCATAGAGCGCGTGGATGACGAGATCGCGCGGGCTGTTCTCCGGCAACACCCGAACGAGCCGCCGGGCTGCAAGATCCTGTCCAACGATGAACGTCGGCAGCCGGGCAACGCCGATACCGTTCAGGGCCGCGACGCGCAGCGTGTCGCCGTTGTTCGAGCAGAGGCACGCCGAGATCGGCACCGTCACCGGCTCGCCGCCGGACGACAGCACCCAGCGCTGCACCGCCGTCGAATGACCGTAGTGCAGACAGCGGTGATGGACGAGGTCGTCCGGGCTCAGCGGTGCCCCGAACCGGGCGACGTAGTCGGGCGAGGCCACGAGCACGATACGGGCCGGCGCGATCTGACGCGCGATGAGGCTCGAATCCGCCATCGCTCCGATGCGCACGGTGACGTCGACGCCTTCCTCGAGGGGATCGACGACGCGGTCCGTGAGCATGAGCTCGACCTTGAGCTCGTCATAGCGCGCCATGAAGTCCGCGATCGCCGTCGCGAGGTAGAGCATGCCGAACGACATCGGCGCGTTGACCTTGAGTATGCCCTTGGGCTCGTCGTGCAGGCGCGCGATCTGCGCCTCCGTCTCCTCGATCTGCGCAAGGATGGCGAGGCAGCGCTCGTAGTAGGCGAGCCCCGCCTCGGTCGCGGCAACCCTCCGCGTCGTGCGGTCGAGCAGCCGCACGCCAAGCTCACGCTCGAGGTCCGCCACCGCCTTGCTCACGGCCGACCGCGTGACGCCGAGCCGCCGGGCCGCTTCCGCATAGCCGCCGCTGGCGACGACCTTGGCAAACACGGCCATGCTTTCGAGCTTGTCCATCAGGTCATCATCAGAGCAGAGCCTTGAAGTTCGAGTAAAGCGAGCGTGCGACCGAGTTGTAGGTCGGGAGCCTCTCGGCCACCTCGGCGTCGAGCCGCTGCACGGCACCTGGGCCCATGACGTTCTCGAGCGCGCGGGCGTACTCAGGAAGCGCGACCCAGTTGGCAACCGTCTCGCCTGTGACCTCGACGTGACACTGAAGCCCGTACGCGCGATCGCCGTAGCGGAAGGCCTGCACCGGGCACGCGTCCGAGCCTGCGAGCAGCACCGCGCCCTCCGGCAGCGCCTGCACCTCCGCGCCGTGCCACTGCAGCACCGCCATCGGGTCCGGCACGCCCTTGAAGAGGGGATCGCTGCGCCCGGCTTCCGTCTGGGTGATGGTCATGACGCCGACCTCGGGTCTGCGCCCCGGTCCGACGCGCCCGCCGACGGCCTCGGCCAGTAGCTGATGCCCGAGGCAGATGCCGAGATACGGCCGCTTGAGCTCGGTGACGAAGGAGCGGATCGCCGCCTTCTCCGTCTTGAGCCAAGGAAACTGGGCCTCCTGCCAAACGTCCTGCGGCCCGCCCATCACCATCATGACGTCGTAGGCCGCGAGATCGGGAATGGGCTCGCCGTGATCGAGCTCGACCGTGTCCCAGGTGAGCCCGTCCTCACGCATGAAGTCGCGGAACACGCCGGGATGCTCGTCGACGAAGTGCTGCAGAACAAGAATTCTCACGCTTCCCCCTTTTTCGATAGCGCCAGTCGAGTGCACGACAAACAGGCCTCGCGCCTGGGAATTGTGCATCTCGAAATTCCCCTTGTGGCGCCGCACCGAGCCACGGGAACTTAGGCAGGTGAATTGATGCGTTAAACAAGTTTCCTATGAAGAAATTTTTTTGACAACAATGCTGTCATCGTGCATCCATTTAGCCGTACCGACTCCGGCTTAGCCGACGTGTCGGTGGACCGGGCGCGATCCGAGTCAGACTTGCCCGGCCAGGCAAAAGACGAGGCTCCACAGGGGGGGCAAATGGCAACGACAACGGTCTCGACATCTGGTCAGGGTTCTGCACTTCACCGCGCCATCGACTGGCGCGGCGCATTCTGGGTCGCGAGCGGCGTGCCCGCTCTCGTCCTCTTCTCAATAGGTGGCATCGCCGGCACCGCCGGCAAGCTCGCCTTCGTAGTCTGGACGATCTCCATGATCATGGGGTTTCTCCAGTCCTTCACCTATGCCGAGATTGCCGGCCTCTTCCCGAACAAGTCGGGCGGCGCCTCGGTCTATGGCGCCACTGCCTGGCTTCGCTATTCGAAGCTGATCGCCCCGCTCTCGGTCTGGTGTAACTGGTTCGCCTGGTCGCCGGTGCTCTCGCTCGGCTGCGCCATCGCCGCGGGCTACATTCTGAATGCCGTCGCTCCGATCCCGGCCTTCACCGATGCCTCGCCCGAGGTGGTTGCCTGGCTTGCCGATCCGGCCAATGCCGGCAAGGCGGCCGCTGACGCAATCGCCGCCGTAACCGCCGCCAATACGCCGGCACTGCAATCGTTCAATCTGCTGAGCGTTGCCGTCCCAGGCCTTGGCACGTTGAACTTCAACTCGACGTTCGTCATCGGCTCGCTCTTGATGCTGGTCGTGTTCGCCATTCAGCATCGCGGCATTCTCGGCACCGCCAACACCCAGAAGTGGATTGGCCTGCTGGTCATCATTCCGATGCTGATCGTCGGCATCGTGCCGCTGTTCAATGGCGGCTTCAATGCTGCAAACGTTGCCGGACCATACACGCCGGGCGTCGGCGACAATGTCGGCTGGACGCTGTTCTTCGGGGCGCTCTTCATCGCGGCGTGGTCGACCTACGGCTTCGAGACGGCGATCTGCTACACGCGCGAGTTCCGCGATCCCAAGACCGACACCTTCAAGGCCATCTTCTACTCCGGCCTACTCTGTCTCCTGCTCTTTATTCTGGTGCCGTTCACGTTCCAGGGCGTGCTCGGCGTCGATGGCATGAAGGATCCGGGGATCGTCGCCGGCACCGGCGTCGCCGACGCCATGGCCAACATGGTCGCGGGCGGCAACCTGATCATCAAGGAGATCTTCGTCGCGTTGATGATCCTGGCCTTGATCCTCGCCATCATGACGGCGATGGCCGGCTCGTCACGCACGCTCTATCAGGGCTCCGTCGACGGCTGGCTGCCGCGCTACCTGAGCTACACCAACGAGCACGGCGCCCCCACCCGGGCCATGTGGACAGATCTCGCGTTCAATCTGTTCCTGCTTGCCATCGCCTCCGACGCGGCCGGATACTACTTCATCCTCGCCGTGTCGAACGTCGGCTACATCATCTTCAACTTCCTGAACCTCAACTCGGGTTGGATCCATCGCGTCGACAGCGGCCACATCGAGCGACCTTACAAGGCGCCGACCTGGCTCATCGGGCTCAACACCCTTCTCGCCTTCGTCAACGCTCTGTTCATGGGCGCTGGCGCGAAGGTGTGGGGCTACTCGAACGCGCTTTGGATCGGGTTCGCTTTCGCCGCGCTGATCATTCCGGTCTTCGCTTTCCGGCACTATGTGCAGGACAAAGGGCAATTCCCGGCGGGCGCTCTCGAGGAGCTTGGTCTTAAAGGCCAAGACCTCGGCGAGCGGAAAGCAGGCATCCTCCCGTACCTAACGCTCGCCGCGGGCCTTGCCGTTGTGCTGGTCTCGAATTGGCTTTTCCAGCTCCCGGCCTAGCGGAGCTTGATCAGGGTCAAGCAAGGGGTGGGCTCACCCACCACTTGCTTTCGACAACGGGGCGACAAACGGCTCGCCCCGTTGCAATATCGAGGATGTTGCGAAGCGAAAGGACCACATGACCGAGGAGCCCGATGCTGCCTAAAAGTATCATCAGCAGGCCCGTGTACCCGGGCCTCTCTCCAGACGCGAACGCCAAGCACAATCTCATCGCAGCCGAGGGCGAAGGCGCTGCCGCAGTGCTCGACCTCGCACCCCAGGCTCCTCCGGGCTTCTGGAGCAAGACCACTATCATCTATTGTCCGGCAGGCTCCGCGGGAAAGGACTACGAGAAGAAGCTCGCAGCGCTCGAGCCGGCCTCCCTTTGGGTGCTGCCGACGCTCGCCACCGCCATGTTCCGCCTGCGCGGCACCCTCACGACCGCCAACATGGGCACCCGCCTCTACGCCGCCGGCACCGAGCCGTTCATCGGCAGCGTGATTCAGGAGGCGGCGACCTGCGGCATCGATCAGAAATCGGTGCTGCAAGAGCACCGAGGCTCGGCCAAGCGGCGCGTCCAGTGCGTTCACTGCAAGGGCATGACCGAGGACGTGACGGCGACCCCGTTTGTTTGCGCTCACTGCGGGCTCACGCTTTTTGTCCGCGACCACTTCTCCCGTCGTCTTGGGGCCTTTCAGGGCGTCTGCGTCGATGCCGAGGTTCCGGGCGAGGTGCCTCCGAGGGAGGATCTCTACAGATGACGACATCGACCGACATTCGCGTCCGCGTCACCGAGGCCGAGACTGTCGCGGCCGGCATCAAGCGGCTGAAATTCAAAGCCCTGAACGGGCAGGGCCTCCCCGAGTTCTCGGGCGGCGCCCACACGATCGTCACCATGCATGACGGCGATCACACCATTCGCAACCCCTATTCGCTCATGGGCTCCCCCTACGACCCCTCGAGCTATCAGATCAGCGTGCTGCGCACACAGAGCTCGCGCGGCGGCTCGATCTACGTCCACGATAGGATCCAGCCCGGCCTCGAGCTCTCGATCAGCCAGCCGGTGAACCTCTTTCCGATCGACAGGCGCGCGCGTCGCCACCTCCTGATCGCGGGCGGCATCGGCATCACGCCGTTCATCGCCATGATGGACCAGCTCGACCGCGAGCAGGCACCCTTCGAGCTGCACTACTGCATGCGCAGCAAGGAGGCCGGCGCCTACTGGGCAAAGCTGCAGTCGCTTTACGGCCGCCGCGTACACACTTACTTCGATGACGCCAACCAGCTCGTCCCCCTCACGCGCCTTCTCGAAGGCCAGCCGCTCGGCACCCACCTCTACGTCTGCGGGCCCGCCGGCATGATCGACTGGGTGCTGGCGGAGGCGAAGGCCGCCGGCTGGCCGGACGAGAACGTGCACTTCGAGCGCTTCTCTGCCCCACCCATCGGCAAGACGTTCACGGTCGAGCTCGCCCGCTCCAAGAAGACCATCACCGTGGGCCCGCTCCAGAGCGTGCTCGAGGCGGTCGAGGAGGCGGGCGTCGACACCACCTATCTCTGCCGCGGCGGGGCCTGCGGGCAATGCGAGACGGCCGTCGTCGCTTGCGACGGCAAGCTCCTCCACAACGACCACTATCTCTCGGATGCCGATAAGGCCTCCGGAAAGAAGATCATGATCTGCGTGTCCCGCTTCGAGGGCGCGCGGCTCGTCCTCGACCTCTAGCTTTCGTGAGAACAGTCATGGGCCTGATTTTCAAAGACGAGACCTTCCGCGACGACTTCACGTTCTCGAACAGCCCGCACTCGATCCGCCGCTTCCCCTTCCCGTTCTGGGAGGACAAGTACATGTACACGGTGAACATCGAGCCCCACGTGCCGGGCCCCAAGGGATCCGTGTACGAGTTCCCGATCGATATCGACGAGCACTACGTTTCGGACATGCGCGACCGCGCCATGGTGCTGCGCGACGACCCTCTGCGCTGCCAGTCGCTCCCGCATATGCTGACCGCCGAGTGGGACCTCGTCGAGCTGCTCATGACGTCAATGTCGGACGCCTATCCCGAGCACTTCACCCTGACTCGCGACGGGGACAACTGGCATTGGATCAACCGCCCGCTCAACATCGACCAGAAGTTCGTCTTCGGTGACGTCTCGACGCTTCCCTATCGGCCGATGGAGTACATCACGCGCCAGTGCCAGGGCGACTTCTGCCTGCTCGACCAGCGCGAAGGCGATCTCTGGATGGACGCCGGCATCGTCTCCTCCCAGGCCGACTGGTCGCTCGACTTCGATGTCGGCATGAGCTTCAAGGAGTGGCACGCGCCGGTGCCGCTGGCGCACGAGGCCGGCGTCTTCGACCGCGCATTGAAGTTCCTTCTCCATCTCCAGCAGGGCCGCCCGGTCCGCCGCCTGAACTGGACCATGACCATCAACCCTCGCCTCGACACCGCGCCCGAGACCTATCACAAGTGGGGCACGGACCGCACGACCGTGACGCCTGAGAACGTCGGCGACAAGGTGCATCTCCGCGTCGAGTTGCAGGGCCTGTGGCGGCTCCCCCGCTCCAATGCCATCGTGTTCTCGATCCGCGCCTACCTGATCAAGATGCGCGAGCTCGTCACCGTGCCGAAGTGGGGCCGCCGTCTGCACCGCGTGCTCGACACGCTGCCGCCCGAGATCGTGGGCTACAAGGGCCTGACACGCTATCGCCAGACCACCGTCGACTGGCTGGCCGCCTACGACGACGGCCAGCCGACCTCCCCCGGCGGCGGGCCAGACTGAACCGCAATCGTTCTTTCACCACCAAGTCGAGTTCAATAAAGAGGATCGTCCCATGTCTGAGAGAATTTGCATCATAGGTGCCGGTCCGAGCGGCCTTGCCGTCCTGCGCGCCTTCGAGAGCGCACGCCTCAAGGGCGCAACGATCCCCGACATCGTCTGCTACGAGCGGCAGAAGGATTCGGGCGGCATCTGGAACTACACCTGGCGCACCGGCACAGACGAGTTCGGCGAGCAGGTCCATGCCAGCATGTATCGCTATCTCTGGTCCAACGGACCCAAGGAGTGCCTCGAGTTCTCGGACTACTCCTTCGAGGAGCACTTCGGCCGCCCCATCCCCTCGTTCCCGCCGCGCGCCGTCTTGCACGACTACATCAAGGGCCGCATCGAGCGGAACGGAATCTCCCACTACATCAAGCTGAGCCACGCCGTCCGCTGGGTTGAGTACAACGCCAAGACCCGGAAGTTCGCCGTCACCGTGAAGGACCTCGTCCAGGACACGCTGTCGACCTCGGAGTTCGACTACGTATTCTGCGCGAGCGGCCACTTCTCGACGCCGAACATTCCCGAGTTCCCCGGCCTCGAGAAGTTCCCGGGCCGCGTCCTCCACTCGCACGACTTCCGCTCCGCCGACGAGTTCGCCGGCAAGGACGTGGTCTGCGTGGGCTCGAGCTACTCCTCCGAGGACATCGGCATCCAGTGCTACAAGTACGGCGCCAAGTCCGTGACCTTCTGCTGGCGCACGAAGCCCATGGGCTTCAAGTGGCCGGAGAGGATTTCCGAGGTGCCGCTGCTCGAGAAGGTCGAAGGTAGAACCTGCACCTTCAAGGACGGCACCAAGAAGGAGGTCGATGCCATCATCCTGTGCACCGGCTACCTCCACCACCACCCGTTTCTTGAGGACACGCTGCGCCTCAAGACGCGCAACCGCCTCTATCCGCCGAGCGTCTACAAGGGCATCTTCTGGTGGGGCAATCCGAAGCTGATGTTCATCGGCATGCAGGATCAGTTCTACACCTTCAACATGTTCGACGCTCAGGCCTGGTACGCCCGCGACGTCGTGCTGGGGCGCATCAAGCTGCCGAACTACACCGAGATGGCGGCCGATATCCAGAAGTGGATCACGCTCGAGGAGGCGGTGGCCGACGCCACCCAGGCCATCGACTTCCAGACCGAGTACGTGCGCGACCTCATCACGCCGACCGACTATCCGAAGCTCGACGTCGATGCCGTCGCCAAGATGTTCAAGGACTGGGAGCACCACAAAGCCGATAACATCCTCACCTACCGCGACCAGTCGCATCGCTCCGTGCTGACCGGCACGCTCGCGCCGGTGCATCACACGCCGTGGATGAAGGCCCTCGACGACTCCATGGAGGCCTTCCTCAATCAGCCGACCACGCAGCAGGCGGCGGAATAGCGGCAATCGACAGACCTCTCGCATCCGGGCCAGCGGGCCCGGGTGCGGACGTCAACTTTGCACACCAGCTGTCAAACTTGTTGCGCTGGCCCTCGACACTCGGAGCGACGCCATGACTGCTTCGACGCTTGTATCTCCCGCGCGCCCAAGCCTGATCGTTCCCGGGCGGTCCGCGCTCGGACCCGGCGTCGAGCGCTACGTCGTCAAGGCCGGCGGCTCGGCAACGTTCGCGCTCGAGCGCGACGACCTGATCGAGGTGACGCCTCTCGAGGGCAGCCAGCAGATCGAGGTCGTGGCCTTCGGCAAGAACGGAAAGCCGGATCTTGCTGCCCTCGGCCTCAAGGGTCGCGGCAAGCCCGTTGGATTGCAGGCGATCCTCGACGGAGACAGCGAGGATGCGGTCCGCGTCCGCTTCGGCCTCTTCCGCCGCGGCTTCGACATCGGCCGCGCGACCGCGGCGAAGCTCTTCGGCAAGACCTCGGCACCGGGCGAGATCCACGCCATGGTGGCCGAGCGCCCGGTGGTCGCCGTCATCGCCGTGCCGATGGAGCCCATGCTGGTGTGGGAGCAGACGCCGGCGTCCGACATCCTCGTCTTCATAAAGCGCGCGCGCGAGCCCCGGCCGGGCGAGGTGCGCCTGCCCGAGCCGCTTGCCGAGCCCCGCCTCGACATTACGATCAACATCGCCAGCGCCGACAGCTTCGAGGTGTTCGAGGGCGAGTACATCCAGATCGTCGACGTCGCCGGCCGCCAGTGCTCGGACTTCCTGGCCTTCAACCGGCGCGCCTTGGACAAGGGCGACGTGCTCGGCCTCGACTCGACGACGACCCGCTCCATCACCGGCCTCGCCTACCCGAAGCCCGGCCTCCTCTTTTCGAAGTTCTTCGACCGCGACCGCAATCCGCTGGTCGAGGTTGTGCAGGACACCGTCGGCCGCCACGACACCTTCGGCCTTGCCTGCACCAATCGCTTCTACGAGGACATGGGCTACTTCGGCCACGCCAGCTGCTCGGAGAATTTCAACACCGCCATGGCTCCTTACGAGGTCGGCAACTACAGCGGCTGGCCGGCCATCAACTTCTTCTTCAACACCAACGTCGATGCCCATAACACCATCTGGTTCGACGAGCCCTGGTCGCGCCCCGGCGACTATGTGCTGATGCGGGCGCTGACTGACCTCGTGTGCGGCGCCTCCTCCTGCCCCGACGACATCGATCCCGCCAACGGCTGGCGTCTCTCCGAGATCCAGGTGCGGGTCTATCCCAAAGAGACGAACTTCAAGCGCGCGATTGGATACCGCATGACGGCCGATGCCCCCCTTCAGCTCACGCGCGAGACGGGCTTCCACCCGCGCTCCTCCGCGCTCACACGCGCCTTCGGCGAGTACCGCGGCTACTGGGTGCCGCATCACTTCGCCAAGTCCGGCGCCATCGACGAGTACTGGGCGTGCCGCGAGCGTGTCGTGGTCATGGACCTTTCGCCGCTGCGCAAGCTCGAGATCCTCGGGCCCGACGCCGAGGAGTTCCTGCAGGGCCTTTTCCCGCGTGACGTCAGGAAGCTCGCCGTCGGCCAGATCTTCTACACCGCGCTTTGCTACGAGCACGGCGGCATGATCGACGACGGCACGCTGTTCCGCCTGGGCGAGAACAATTTCCGTTGGGTCGGCGGCGACGACGCGAGCCTGCTGTGGATCAAGGAGCAGGCGGCCAAGAAGGGCGCCAACGTCCTGCTCCGCACCGCGAGCGACGAGATCCACAACGTGGCGGTCCAGGGCCCCAAGTCGCGCGACACGCTGCGCGAGATCCTGTGGACTCCGCCCGGTCGCCCCACGCTCGACGAGCTCGGCCTCTTCCGCTTCACCGTCGGCCGCTTCGGCGGCTACCAGGGCACGCCCGTACTCGTCTCGCGCACCGGCTACACGGGCGAGCTTGGCTACGAGGTGTTCTGCCACCCGAAGGACGCTCCCGCCCTGTGGGACGCCATCATCGAGGCCGGCAAGCCGCATGGCATCGAGCCGTTCGGCTTCGAGGCCCTCGACATGGTCCGCATCGAGGCCGGGCTCGTGTTCGGCGGCTACGAGTTCTGCTCCAATACCGACCCCTTCGAGGCCGGCATCGGCTTCACCGTGCCGACCAAGAAGGAGGAGGACTACATCGGCAAGGAGGCGCTGACTCGTCGCCGCGAGCATCCGCAGCGGAAGCTTGTCGGCCTCGAGGTCAAGGGCAACGAGAAGCCCTCCCACGGCGACCCGGTCTTCGTCGGCCGCGCCCAGGTGGGCGTCGTCACCAGCGCCACCCGCTCTCCGACGCTCAAGAAGACCATCGCCCTCGCCCGCCTCGACGTGGCCCACGCCGAGATCGGCACCGCGCTCGAGGTCGGCCGCCTCGACGGCAAGCAGAAGCGGCTCAAATCGACCGTCGTCCGCTTCCCCTTCTACGACCCCGACAAGACCCGCATGAGGATGTAGCAGCGGACGCTCGGTCTAGCGCAGCGCCGCCCCGGCGTAGTCTTCGGGCCGGGTCTCGTCGGGCGCGTCGCTCGGGAACAGAGCCGACGCCGCCGCAGCGATCGCGATGTTGAGCGTCACCGCAATGAGGCCGTTATAGGCCGAGAACCAGCCGAACACCGTGTGCGTCGGCGTCCACGACGCAGGCCCCCACGCGAGCCATGTGCCGGCGACCATGCCGACGGCCCAGCCGGCCAGCAGACCGCATCCCGTGAACCGCCGCGTGTAGAGCCCGAAGATGATGGCCGGGAAGCACTGGATCATCCACACGCCGCCCAAGAGCTGAAAGTCGATCGCGAACTTGGTCGGGATGAAGAGGATGACGAGCAGCGCCCCGAGCTTGACCACAAGCGACGTGAGCTTCGCCAGCATGGTTTCCTCCCGGGCAGACATTCCCGGATGGATGAACGGTTTCCAGATGTTGCGGGTGAAGGTGTTCGCGGCGCCGATCGACATGACCGCCGCCGGGACGAGCGCGCCGATCGCGATCGCGGCAAAGCAGAAGCCCACGAACCAGCCGGGGAACATCTTGATGATGAGCTGAGGAACCGCGTCCTGGGCGTTGGTGACGACGATGCCGGCCGCATGCGCCATGAGGCCCATGAGGCCCACGAGGCCGAGCACGACCGAGAAGGCGGGCAGTCCGATCGCATTGCGCTTGATGGCGTCTCCGCTCGAGGCCGAGAGGATGCCCGTCAGCGCGTGCGGATAGATGAACAAGGCCATCGCCGAGCCCAGCGCCACAGTGATGTAGGGCATGATCTGCGCGTCGGAGAGCGTGAGCCCGGCCGGCGGGCCCTTCGCTGCATAGGCGGCGCCGGCAGCCTCGAAGATCTTGTCGTATCCGCCGAGCTCGGCCGGAATGATGATGATGGCCGCCAGCACGAACACATAGATCATGGCGTCCTTGACGAACGCGATCATGGCCGGCGCCCGAAGGCCGCTCGTGTACGTGTAGAGGGCCAGGATCACGAAGGCGATCGTGAGCGGCAGGTGGCTGATCAGACCCTCCCCCTGAAAGCCCAAGGCCTGGATCACCTTCTCGATGCCCACGAGCTGCAGCGCGATGTAGGGCATGGTGGCAAGGATGCCGGTCGCCGAGATCGCGAGCTCGAGCCACTTGTTGCCATAGCGGCCGAGCACGAAATCGCCGGCGGTGATGTAGCCCCGCTTGTGCGCCACATTCCAGAGGCGCGGGAACGCCACGAACAAGAGCGGATAGATGATGATCGTGTAGGGGATGGCGAAAAAGCCGTAGGCGCCGACCGCATAGACGAGCGCCGGCACGGCGATGACGGTATAGGCGGTATAGAGATCGCCGCCGATGAGGAACCAGCTCACCCAGGCCCCGAAGCGCCGCCCCCCGAGACCCCACTCGTGCAGATGGTCGAGGTCAGCAGCCTTCCAGCGCGAGGCGATGAAGCCGAGAACGGTGACGAGGGCAAAGAAGGCGAGAAAGACCTGCGTCGCGGGCCAGTTGAGGTTCTCGATCACCGCCGCTCTCCGAGATAGACGGCGAGGATGCAGAGGGCCGATACGGGAATGAGGGCGAGCTGGGCCCAGAAGAACAGCGGAAAGCCGAAGAGCTTGGGCTCGATGGCGTTATAGAGGGGCGCCGCCAGCGCAAGCGCGCACGGCAGCCCAAGCAGCAAGTATCTCATTCGTCTCCTCCCCGAGTGCCCTCTCCTTATGCGCCCGAACCGTCGCATTTCGCAAACGGTCCCGGCGTTGGAGCGGTCTAATCTCAATAAATGCGACCGCATCGCCGCAAGAGGAGCAGCATCCGATCTAGTAAGGGTAGTGAAAGCATGAGAGCTCAAGCTTCGGTGAGGGTTAGGCCCGGCGTTCCATCTATGTTGATGACTAGGCAAGTATACTTTAGAGAGAGCTCCGGTGCGCTGCATGTGATCGCGCTATAGGAGCCGGAGAACCGCATGTCTCTTCTCACGCGCCGAAGCCTCTTGGCTGCCTCCGCCATGGCCGGAGGCTACGGCCTCGGCCTCGGCATCGCCGCGCGCGTCGGCCTGGCAAAAGCTCCATCTGAGCCCCGCGTGCTCAAGGCCCTGAAGACCGAGGTGGCACTCACACGCGGGGCGCCGACGAAAGACGTGCTGACCTATGGCGAGGCCGCCATGCCGCCGACGCTGCGGCTCACGAAGGGCGAGCCCTTTGCCGCCCGCCTCGCCAACGCCCTCGACGAGGCCACCACCATCCACTGGCACGGCCTGCGCATCGCCAACGGCATGGATGGCGTCCCCTTCCTCACCCAGCCCTACGTCAACGCCGGTGAGAGCTTCGACTACGCCTTCACGCCGCCGGACGCCGGCACCTTCTGGTATCACCCGCACTGCAACACGCTGATGCAGATGGGCCATGGGCTCACCGGCGTGATCGTCGTCGAGGACCCCGCAGACCCGGCGTTCGACAGCGAGATCGTCCTCAACATGCGCGATTGGCGCCTCGGCAACGACAGCCAGTTCATCGCGCAGTTCCTCCCGAGGAACCTCGGTAAATCGGGCACCTTCGGCACGGTGCGCACGACCAACTGGCTGTCCGAGCCCCAATACGACGCGCCGGCGGGCGGCCTCGTGCGCCTGCGCATTGCCGCCACCGACGTGACGCGCATCTATAGGCTCGGCCTTCAAGGCGCCGAGGCGGTGGTCATTGCGCTCGACGGCCACCCAGTCCCGGCGCGCTTTCCGCTCGAGACGCTTCTGATCGGCCCCGGGCAGCGCCTCGACCTCGCGCTCCGCATGCCCGACACGGAGGGCACCATCGTGACCCTCGAGGACAGCAAGGGCACGAGCCCGAGGACGGTCGCCACCCTCCGCGCCGTCGGCGCCTCGCTGAAGCGCGCTCTCGGCGACCTCGCCGCCCTTGCCCCAAATCCGGTTCAGAAAGCCGATGTGAGGGACGCCAAGCGCATACCTCTCGTCTTGAGCGCCACGGCGGAGAGCGTCGCCGTCGACAGCTTCTGCGGCTCGCTCGGCTACAGCTTCTGGGCCATCAACAAGGTGCCCTGGCCGGGCGACTCGGCCAATCCCACTGACCCGCTCGCCGAGCTGAAGCTCGGCAAAAGCTACGTGCTCGAGCTCGAGAACCGCACGCCGCACGTGCACCCGATCCATCTGCACGGGATGAGCTTCACGGTTCTGAGCTCCTCCTCCCGCGAGGTGGCCCCGCAGATCACCGACACCTACCTCATCAATGCGGACGAGCGCGTCGAGCTCGCTCTCGTCGCCGACAACCCCGGCGACTGGGCCTTCCACTGCCACATCATCGAGCACCAGAAGACCGGCATGACCGGGTACCTGCGCGTCGCCTGAGCATGCTAGGGCCGGTGCGGATAGGGACGCCCGTCCTTGTGACTGAAAACCCAGCGCCCATCGGCGTCGAGCTCCGCCTTGAGATCGTCGTTCGGATAGGTGCCCTCGTCGCCGCTCGTGCGGTCCCCGATCTCGAGATAGATCACGTCAGCCTCCGTGCGGTTCACGAGCTGATGAGCGACGCCGCCCGCCGCAAAGCCCGCGCACATGCCCGGGCGCAGCTCGACCTCGCCGGCATCGGTGACGAGCACGGGCGCTCCTTCGAGAATGTAGATGAATTCATCCTGCTTGCTGTGGCGATGCAGAAGCGCGGATTCTCCTCCCGGAAGCAGCCGCGTGAGATTGACGCCAAAGTTCTTGATCCCGAACAGGTCCCCGAGCGGCCGCTTCTCTCGCTTCGCCATGCGGCTGAAAAACGGCTCGGGATAATTCGAAGGCTTGGTCCGGACGGGCGCGTCTCCTGCCACGATGGCGATCGGTGCAGCGCTGGTGCTCATGCTCTTCCTCGTCAATGAGCGCTTCGTTCAAGGCCGCTCTCTAGCAGGGCGATCGCGCTACGGTAAGACTTGGTGAGCATGTATCTCTCCATGAGGAGTGACGCCGAAAAAATGGCCGGCCCCGTCAAGGGACCGGCCCGATGCTCACGTGCTCTCACGCCAGGCGCTCAGCCAACCGCCGTGCGCTTCTTCTTCTGCGGATCGTCGAACGGCAGCGGCTGCGCGGTCGCGGCCGCTTTCACGGTCTTGCCGCGGATCTCGAGCTTCGTTCCCGCCACCGCCGTCGGCACGCTGAGACGCGCGATCGCCATCGTCTTGCCGGTGAGCCGCGAGTGCATGGCGCACGTCACGAGGCCGACGCGATCGCCGTTATGGTAGATCGCATCACCCCCGTCGGGCGGCGTCGTGCCGTCGATCACGAGGCCGTAGATCTTGAAGCGCTCCTTGCCCTTGAGCCGGTAGTGCTCCTCCGCGCCGCGGAATCCGGTCTTGCCGGGCGACACCGTGAAATCGAGGCCGAGCTCCCACAGCGTGTCGCCAGGCGCCTCGTTCTCGAAGGGATACATCTCCGAGTTGTCGTAGGGATAGAAAAGCAGGTAGCTTTCGACGCGCAGCCAGTCGAGCGCCGTGAAGGCGCAGGGAATGATGCCCATCGACTTGCCTTCCGAGAGGATGGTGTCCCAGATCAGCGGCGCATCCTCGTACTTGCAGAAGATCTCGTATCCGCGCTCGCCGGTGTAGCCGGTGCGCGAGATCATGACGGGCTTGCCGAACAGCGTCGTCTGCATGTGATGGAAGTACTTGAGATCGCGGATGCCGGGCACGTGCTTCGCGAGATACTCGACGGCGAGAGGCCCCTGCAGCGAGAGATCGTGCAGGTCGTCGTCGAACTGCAGCGAGACGTTGCGGCCCACGGCCTGCGCTTGCAGGAGCTGTTGCCCCGCTCCGGAGCCGTGCACCACCATCCACGAGTTCGGCCCCGTGCGATAGAGGATGCAGTCGTCGGCGAACTTGCCGCGCTCGTCGAGCATGCAGGAGTAAGCGGACTTGCCGGGATAGATCTTGGTGACGTCGCGGGTGGTCGCATACCACAGGATGGCATTGGCATGCGGGCCGGTGACGTGAACCTTCTTCAAGCCAGAGACGTCCATGAGACCCGCCTTGGTGCGGATCGCCTCGTGATGGTCGGCGAGATCGCTGGAGTAGGTCCAGGTCGTCCCCATGCCGCTCCAGTCCTCCAGCTTGGACCCGAGCGCCCGGTGTCGGTCCGCAAGTGCCGAATAACGCCAAGACATCGTCATGGATTACAGTCTCCCTGGTTTATGATGATCACGCGCAGAAACTTTGGGCGCCCCGCAGGCAAGCCATCGCCATCGCCTCGGATTGCGGGCAGACTGACTGAATGTCGCCATGCTCCCCCGTGCCTGATACACAGCCCACGGAGTGGGACCTCCAGAGACCGCGCTTTCACTCGAAAAAGTCGGCTGGCACTCTGCCGCACGTTTTCTCTCAAGTCAAAAGATTTGCCTGCAGTTAAACTGCAAATGTGCTGCAAGGGCGAGACCGGAAGCTTGGGGGGTTGATGTCGACGCTGTTTTCGCTGCCCTTCGAGCTTTACCTTTTCGCCGCGACGCTTTTGGGCGTCGCCGTCTTCCACCGCTTCACGTTTACCGTCTCCCTGATCGGTCTTGCGGTGATCATCGCGGCCAAGCTCGCCTTCTCTGGCTTCAAGACCGGCAACGGGCTCGAAGGCCTCGCGGCGCACATGGGCCACGAGTGCGTGTTGCTCCTCAATCTCTTCCTGCTGCTCACGGGCTTTGCGGTCCTCGCCCGCCACTTCGAGGAGAGCAAGATCCCGGCCGTGATGCCGGACATCCTCCCCGACGACTGGACGGGCGGCATTGTGCTGCTCGCAATGGTTTTCGTCATATCGTCCTTCCTCGACAACATCGCGGCCGCGATTGTCGGCGGCACGGTTGCGCGCATCGTGTTCAACGGGCGCGTGCACGTCGGCTATCTCGCGGCGATCGTCGCGGCCTCCAATGCCGGAGGCTCCGGCAGCGTTGTTGGAGACACCACCACCACGATGCTGTGGATCGCCGGGGTAAGCCCCCTTGCCGTGGTCGAGGCCTACATCGCAGCGCTCACCGCCTTCGTGATCGTGGCCGTTCCGGCCGCCCGCATGCAGCACCGCTTCCAGCCGATCCTGAAGGATGCCGTCCCTGGAGCCCGCGTCGTCGCGGGCCGCATCGCCGTCGTCGTCCTCATACTCGCCAGCGCCATCGCGGCGAACGTCGTCGCCAACCTCCGCATGCCGGAGATCCCGGAGACTTTTCCCGTTGTCGGTCTCGCGGTCTGGGCTGCGATCCTGGTCGCCGCACCGGTCTACGGCCCCGACTGGTCGATCCTGCCCGAGACGGTCAAGGGTACGATCTTTCTCCTGGCGCTCGTCACCGCGGCGTCGATGATGCCGATCGAGGCTCTCCCCGAGGCTTCTGCCACGACGACCCTGATGCTCGGCCTGGTCTCCGCGGTCTTCGACAACATCCCCTTGACGGCCCTCGCGCTGAAGCAGGGCGGCTATGATTGGGGCCACCTCGCGTTTGCGGTGGGCTTCGGTGGCTCCATGATGTGGTTTGGATCATCGGCCGGCGTAGCGTTGTCGAACCTCTTTCCCGAGGCAAAATCGGTCACGGCCTGGCTCGCATCGGGCTGGACCATCGCGGTAGGCTATCTCGCGGGCTTCTTCGTCATGCTGGCCGTCGTCGGCTGGCATCCCTAGCTGGACCTAGCCCCGAGGCTTCGCGGCATCGACCGCGTCCGCAAGCATGCCGTAGATCCGTTGTAGGAAGGCCGTCTTCTCCCCGCCGTTGCAGCGGCGCGCGATCGTGACCTGCGCATAGTGCCGGGGATCGAGGTTCGGCCAATTCTCGCGTTGCTCGTTGACCAGCTCGACCCCTTCCGCCGTCATGCCGACCTGCACGTGCAGCACGGCCTGCCGCAGCGAGGTGTCGGGCGATTGGAAGATGCGGTCGGCGCGCCGGGCAAATTCGAGAGCTCGGTCGAACTCCCCGTTGTTCATGTAGAGCATGCTGAGCCACAACAAAGTCACCCAGCGCACCGGGTTGTCGGGTGAGATGCTCGCGTCCAACGCAAGCACGTTATCGATGACGATCGGCGGCACCTCGGAGCAGGTGTAGGGGAAAACCATCGCATGGAGCCGGGCGAGGATGTGATTGGGATCGAGCTCGAGCGTGCGCTTCGTCGCCTCGATCGCCTCGTTGAGGTGCCCGCTGTGCCAGTGGTGAACGGAGATGTTGAACATCACGTCTGCGTCGCCCGGAGCAAGCTCGAGGGCCCGGCGTGCATGCAGCGCCGCCTCCGCCCGTTGGGCCTCGGTATCCGAGGGCGGATCCACGTCGGCGAGGTAGGCAAGCTTATCGGCCAGCACCGAATGCGCCTGTCCGAGATCCGGGTTGATCTTGAGTGCGCGCCACGCGAGCTCGATGCGCTCCTTTTCCCACGCCAGGCTGTTCCGCGCCTCGCCCGGCATCCAGGTCGACTGCAAGAAGAGCTCCCAGGCGGTCACACGTCCCGGTGGGCGGGACTCCGCGGCGCGCTTGGCGGCGCTGAAGAGCTGAGGGCGAATCTCGGAGGCCAGCGTCTGGACGATCTCGCTCTGCAGCGCAAGCTCGTCCAAGGCAACGCGGTCGTAGTCCTGCGCCCAGACATGGAGGCCCGTGAGCACGTCGACGAGATGAACATTGATAAGCCACTTGTTGCCCTCGACCTGCACGCCCCCCTCGAGGGCGTAGCGGATGCCGAGCTCCTGCCCCACGCGGCGCAGATCCTCCGCCTCGCGGTACTGGAAAGCGGACGCGCGCGACGAGAGCGCGATGGATTTGGCCCGCGACAGCGCCGTCGTCAGCGCTTCGGTCAACCCGTCGGCGAAATGCTGCTTGGTGCCCCCGCTCGTCCTGTCCGTGAAAGGAAGCACGACGAGAGTAATGGCCTCGACATCTGGGACCGGCCCGCTCGGAGCCACCGCGTGCTGCTCGGTCGAGCTGCGGAGATTGAAATAGCCGATCAGATCGACCGCCAGCAGGGCCGCGATCGCTAGGACCAGCGGAATGACGAACGGCAGGCCGAGGCCATGGAAGAGGCGGCTCCGGGCCGCGCTCAAGAAAGTCGATGCGCCCCTTGGCCGACCCTGAGTTGCCGCACCAACGGCGTCTGGCGATGCACTCCCGTCGCATTCACGGAACTCTACGGCGTTGCCGCCCTTTGGAATGTCGATGCGCAGGACGCGGGTCGAGCCTTCGGACTTATAGAAGGCATCGAGCAGCTTGCGCAGCCGGCCAACCTGCACGCGCACGATCGGATCCGTGCCTGGGTCGAAATCCGCGTTCCGGTCGAAGACGTCGACGCCGATGGCATAACCCTTGAGCCGGGCCGCGTCGCCCGCAAGCGTGGCCTCTACGAGATAGCGCAAGAGCGCCCGCATCTTTGGGGCGGACACGAAATGTTCCGATGCGAGGATCGCATCGAGCTGGCGTTCGACGTCGAGACGCTCAGGGACCATCTCAGTTCATCCGAGTTGGGAAATGGCGGAACCGTGACGGCTGTCGCGGTTCGGTCACTTCCCCGGCAGCGCTCCAGGCAAAATCGGGCTCCCCCGCGGCTGGATCGCAACATGTGATTGATATAACTAGATTTTGCTCGACGGCGTCAGGCTTCCGACCGCCGATGTAACGGTAAAATTCACTGAGATACTACAGTCTCCTGATCCGCCGGCATACGGTCCGGCGCAAATTCTTGTCGCGTTCATATCGAAGGGGACTCCCCGTTTTCCACCGCCGATTCAGCGCCCGGACATTCCGGCGCCGAGCGGCGCAAACGCGCAGAATTCCCACGCCTCCGGCTGCGAGGCGGCAGCAGACAGCCACTAGCGGCCGTAACAGAGGTCCCGGGGCGCTACTCGCCCGGAGATTGAAATGCGATATTTTTTCCACTTGGTCTCGGGCCGGGGTGCCTACAGCGACAAACGCGGCGGCGAGTGTCCGGACCCGGCCGGAGCCCTCACCGAGGCGCAAACAAAATTGCGGGCAAACCAAGGCCTGGGGCGCCGCTGGTCGGTCTGCGCGCTCCCCATCGCGCCGGAGCCTTCCGGTCCGTAGCCCTGCACACCGAGCATTCGGTCTCACGTGCCCGCGGACGCAAAGCCTCCGCGGCACACATTCCCTCCTCCCTAACGAAAACAGAGAGCGCTATGACCAAGACGAAGAGCTATCCGCTGGACGATTCGCCCCTCCACCTTCTGCACCGGGCCGGCCAGTATGCCGACACCTTGTTCCAGACCGAGATGTCGGCGCTCGACGTCACTCCGCGTCAGTATGCGGTTCTGCGCGCCCTGGCCAAGGATCCGGGAGCAAGCCAGACGGACCTCGTGGCAGCCACCGGCATCGACCGTTCGACCATCGCCGATTTGACGCGGCGCATCGAGCGCAAAGGCCTCGTCCGCCGCCGCCGCACGCGCGTCGATGCGCGCACCTACACCATCATGCTGACCAACGAGGGCCAAAAGCTGCTGGACGCCGCCTCACCGGCAGCGTCGCGGGCAAGCTCGCGGCTGCTCGCGGCCATGGTGGACAAGCAGGCCCAGACCTTTGTCGAGCACCTGAGCATCATCGTCGAGGCGTTCGCACGCGAAGACCGTAGCTCGTCCGATGACGCGACCGAGAAGGCCAACTGACATCAGCCTCCCGAGACGGCGGTCAGCACATACACCTTCATGCCCGGGTGCAGCGGCGTCCCGAGCACGGCACGGCGGCCCTCGACGAAGACGTTGAGGTGCCGCCGGATGCTTGGCGTGGAATCGCAGAGCCGGTCGCGCATGCCGGGCCAGCGCTCCTCCAGGGCGCCGATCATCTCGCTGACGGTTGCGGCCTCGAGCGCCACCTCGCGCACGGCGTCCGGAAACAGGGCGAGCAGCGCGCGCGGCAAGATCACCGACACCGTCTTGTCCTCCGCACGCACGCGCGCTGGCTCCTCCGTCCGCATGATCCAGCTCTAGGCGTCCACGACCAGCGTTTCAACCGACGAGATGGCGGGCAGGTGCTCGGCGAGGCAGGTCCAGCTCTCTCCCTCGTCCGTGCTGGCGTAGAGCCCGCCACCACCCGTCCCGAAGTAGACGCCGGCAGGTTCCAGTCGGTCGGTCGCGAGAGCCTGGCGCAGCACGCCGAAGAACGCATTCTCCTGCGGCAGGCCCTTGCGCAGCGCGCTCCAGGACTTGCCGCCGTCACGCGTGCGCCAGACCGCGGCCTTAGCTTCCGGCATGTAGCGCCCGTGGATGTCGCCGTTGAGCGGCAGAAGGAAGAGCGTCTCCGGATCGCGCGGGTGCGCCGCCGCCGGAAAGCCGAACGTGGACGGTAGCCCGGCCTCGATGCTGACCCAGCTCCGACCGCCGTCGTCGCTGCGGTACATGCCGCAGTGGTTCTGCTGATAGAGGCGCTCGTCGGTGCCCGCCGCGCGCACGACACAGTGCACGCACTGGCCGAGCTCCGGGTAGCGCTGGTCCTCCGGCATGTAGTCGGCGCGCGTTCCGCGATTGCGCGGCTCCCACGACGCGCCGCCGTCCGCGGTATGGAAAACGCCGACGGACGACATCCCAACCCACATTTGCCTCGGATCGGACGGATGCGTCACGATCGAATGCAGGTTGAGACCGCCGCCGCCCGGATGCCAGTTGGGCCGCGACGGGTGATCACGCAATCCTCTGACGTGAGACCACGTCTGGCCGCCGTCGGTGCTCTTGAAGAGGCCCGCGGGCTCGACCCCCGCATAAAGTCCGTCGAGACCCTGGGCGAGGCTCCACACCGTTTTGATCGGGGTGTCGCCCTCCTCGTACTTGAGGCCTTCGCTCGAATGGCTCCAGGTGGCGCCAAGGTCGCTCGATTTCCAGACCGCCGGACCGAACCACTCGTTGCCGCCCCCTGCGTAAAGGGTGCCGGACTTCGGATCGGCGACCACGTGCTGGATCGGCCATGTCGCGCAGTACGGCCCGCGCAGCGACCACGACGCACGGGTAGCGTCGCTCTCAAAAATAAAGCTGCCCTTCTTTGTTCCAATGAGCACGAGCACTTTGCTTGCCATGTCATCCTCCCGAAATTCGTGGTTCTGGGTTGTATCTCGCGCCCGTCACGCGCGCTCGGCCACAGCTTTGAGCTTTGCGAGCCCCGTCTCGAAATCGCCTCCGACCATCCGGTCCACGTTGAGGATCAAGTGCATGACCTTGGCGGCGAGCGGCGCGTGGCCTTGCATCGCCCAGGTCACGAGTGTTCCGCTGCCATCCGGCGCGAGCGTGAAGGAGACCGCATTCTTGGCCGCGATCGGCGCAACCATGTTGAGATCCATGTCGATCCGCGACGGCCGGGCGGAGCTCGAGATGAGGAGCCAGCCCTTGCCGACATTCTTGTTGCCTTCCCAGTCGTATCTGGCCCCCGGGCCCGCCTCCGCCCCGCTGAACGTGCGCGTCATGTCGGGGTCCTTCGTCTCGTAGGGTGACCAGAGGCGAAAGTTCCGGAAATCGTTCAGCAGCGCGAAGATCTTCTCCGGCGGCGCGCCGATCCTGATCGACCGCGCCACACGGAACGTATCAGGCCTCGTCGAGGCGTACGCGACGACCACGGCAACCACCGCCACAACACCGGCGAGCAGGTATAGTGCGATCTCCATGACTGTCTCCCTCAAGGCTTTTGTGGACCTCAGCCGGCCCCCTTGTGCGCTTTGCATCAGCTTCCAAGACAAGGACGACGGGAGCGCGGCAATTCCGACAGCCGTCCGCGAAAATTCGCAGGGGCAATCAGAAGAAATTGAACTTAATCAGGATTTAGACAGGAGCGTTGCCGCCTCTGGGGCGAGCCTCTGCTTTGGCGAGACGGTCCAGATGCTGGCGGATATGTGCCGCCTCCGCCGTCGTGTTGGCGAGCGCAATGGCGCGGTCGAAGGCCTCCCGCGCCTGGTCGATGCGACCGAGATCGAGCAGCAGCGCCCCCCTGAGGCCGTGGAAGTAAAAATAACTGGAGAGCCTCGCCGCAAGCGGCGTGATCATGTCGAGCGCGGCCTCCGCTCCCCGCACCTTGCTTACCGCGACCGCGCGGTTGAGCGTCACGACCGGCGAGGGCTGCAGCTGCTCGAGCATGGCATAGAGGAGATCGATCTCCTCCCAGTCCGTGTCCTCCGCACACGCGGCCGTGACATGCAGCGCGGCAATGGCCGCCTGCACCTGATAAGGCCCGGGACGCCGGTGGCGCATGGCCTTGTCGAGCAGGGCCTCGCCTTCGGCAATCATGCCCCGGTTCCAGAGGCTGCGGTCCTGGTCGTCGAGCAGCACGATCTCGCCCTTCTCGTCGAGCCGCGCCGGCATGCGGGCATGCTGGAGAAGAAGAAGCGCCGTTAGCCCCATGATCTCGGGCTCCGCGGGGAAGAGGCGCAACAGAAGGCGGGAGAGGCGGATCGCCTCCTCGCAGAGCGGCGCGCGCACGTGCGCGTCTCCGCCGCTCGCCGCGTAGCCCTCGTTGAAGACGAGGTAGATCATGGCCGCCACGGCCGCCACCCGCTGGCTGCGCTCGACGGCGCCCGGCGTCTCGAACGCGACGTTGGCTTCCGCTACGCCGCGCTTTGCCCGCGTGATGCGCTGCTCCATGGCGCTCTCGCCGACGAGGAAGGCGCGCGCTATTTGTTTCACCGTGAGCCCGGACACCACGCGCAGCGCCAGCGCAATCTGCTGCGTCGCCGGCAGCTCCGGATGACAGCAGATGAAGAGAAGGCGGAGGATGTCGTCGCGGTAATGCGCTTCGTCCAGGCGTTCGGCCATGGCCTCCTCGGCGTCGTCGAGGTCGGAGATCTTGTCCTCGTCCGGCAGCGTCTGAGACTTCTTCCCGCGTCGCACCTGATCGATGGCGACGTTGCGCCCGACCATGATGAGCCACGCCGCCGGATCGCGCGGCGGACCGTTCTGAGGCCAGGTCTTGAGCGCCCGCAGGCAGGCCTCCTGGAAGGCCTCCTCGGCGATGTCGAGGTCGCGGAAGTAGCGAAGCAGGGCGGCGACGGCCTGCGGGCGGGCCGCCGTTACCGTCCTGTCCAGCCAGGCGAGGTCCGTCACGTGGCGGCGCTCCAGGGATTGAAGTAGGCGATGGGCCGCACCTCGTACGCGCCGCCCGGATTGGCCGCGGCGAGGTCCTTCGTGATGGCGAGCACCTCGTCGAGGTTCGCGCACTCGACGACGAAGAAGCCGAGCAACTGCTCCTTGGTCTCGGCGAAGGGCCCATCGAGGACCAGGGCGGGGTCGGTATCCTTGCGAACCGTCGTCGCCGCCGTCGTCGGCATGAGACGCGCGACGGGGCCGAGCTTGCCCGACCGAGCGAGCGGCTCCTGCACCGCGATCAGCTTTGCCATCACCGCCTCGTCATGCTCCTTGCTCCATGAGCAGACGACGTTTTCGGCGTGATAGCAAAGAATTGCGTATTTCATGGGTCGGCGTCCTCCGCGCGTCTTTCTAGGAACGAATGACCCTAGCCGATCCCGACACGATCGCCATGCCGCCCGCTGATTTTTTCGCAGTGGGACTACGGCAGAAGCGCACCGAAGAAAGTGGCGGCCGCCCCGCCGCTCTCGACGACGAGCGTCCACGCCGTGAATTGGGTGGCATCCGTGCAGCTATTGCCCCGGCCATGAATGATGAGCGTCGTGATCGGGTGGCGGGCGGCCCCGAACATGCCCTGCCCCTTCGCCTTCGCGCTGATTTTCCATTCCTTGTAGAGCGAGGGCCCGTTCGGCGGCGGGGAGGTCTCGTCGCGCGGATCGATGGCGAAAATCGCGACCTTGGCGGGCGTGACAAACGTGAGCGTGCTCTCGGCCCCCGCGTCGTCCTTGAAGGTAAAGGCCCACGCAGCTCCGTCCCGCGCCACGGCGAGCTTGAACCGGTCAGACCTGGCGGAGATGGGCTTGATGTCATGGGCCTCGGCATTGCCCGTATAGAGGCTCGCCTCCTCCGCGAACTTGAGCTCGTCGAATACGCCTTGCGCGTACGCGTCGATCGCCTGGCTGCCAACGTGACGCTGGCCGGGATCGGTGCAGCACGCGCATGCTAGCGCGGCCCCCGGTGCGATCGCAGCGAGGGCAATAATGACGAGTGCGATCCTGCGCATGCGGCATTCCGTCGATAGGCAACGGCCGACGCTATCACGCCGTTCGTGAGCGGAAAGTGGCAGCGCCGCAGCGGATAGGAGTCGCGTCGCCGCCCCGCATCACCACACCCGGTGCTGCATGCCTCCGGCACGGGGCGCCGCCCTCCCCGTCCGAGGGGAGGGTGGCGGCTTTCTGCTTCTAGTTGACCGCCTCGATGGCAATGGCGGTGGCTTCGCCGCCGCCGATGCAGGCGGCAGCGACTCCGCGCTTGAGGCCGTTCTGCCTCAATGCGTTGAGCAGCGTCACGATCAGGCGCGCGCCGGTTGCCCCGATGGGATGGCCGAGCGCGCAGGCGCCGCCGTTGACGTTGAGCCGGTCGCGCGCAATGCCGAGCTCCTTCTGAGCCGCCATCGCCACAACCGCGAACGCTTCGTTGATTTCAAAGAGATCGACCTCGCCCGCCTCCCAGCCCGCCTTGCCGAGCAGCTTCCGGATCGCCGGAATCGGCGCCGTGGTGAACCACTGCGGCTCATGGGCGTGGGTGGCATGCGCACGGATCTCGGCCAGCACCGGCAGCCCCTCGCGATCGGCCACCGAGCGGCGCGCGAGCACGATCGCCGCCGCTCCATCCGCATTGGCAGACGAGCTTGCCGGCGTGATGGTGCCGTCCTTGCGGAAGGCAGGCTTCAGCAGAGGGATCTTCTCCGGCGAGACCTTGAGCGGGTTCTCGTCGCAGGCGACGAGCTTGTCGCCGCCCTTTGCGGCAATTGTGATCGGCGCGATCTCGTCCTTGAAGGCACCCGACTGCACGGCCTTCCGCGCCCGCTCGAGAGTCTCGATCGCGAAGGCATCCTGGTCGGCCCGCGTGAGCTGGTACGCTTCCGCCGTCGCCTCGCCGAACTCACCCATGCTGCGCCCGCTCTCATAGGCATCCTCGAGACCATCGAGCAGCATGTGATCGATGAGGCGGTCGTGCCCGACCCGATAGCCGCTGCGCGCCTTCGCGAGCAGGTAGGGCGCGTTCGACATCGACTCCATGCCGCCCGCAACGATGATCTCCGACGATCCGGCGGCCAGGAGATCGTGGGCGAGCATGGTCGCCTTCATGCCCGACCCGCACACCTTGTTGACCGTTGTCGCCCCCACATGGTCAGGAAGCCCCGCGGCGCGCGCCGCCTGACGAGCAGGCGCCTGCCCCTGACCAGCAGAGAGCACGCAGCCGAGCAGCACCTCACTCACCTTGTCGGGCGCGAGCGATGCGCGCTCGACAGCCGCCCGGATCGCATGCGCACCGAGCTCGTGCGCGCTAACCGGAGCAAGCTCGCCCTGGAAACGGCCGAGCGGCGTGCGCACCGCGGACGCGATGACGATGGGATCCCGTGAGGTCATGGCTTCGACTCCCGCTGGCCGGCCGCAGCCGGGCCTATTCATGATGATCGACATGTAATATGATGCGCGTCGTCCAAATTCCATGGGCAGGCTTCCCATGCGGCGCTATGTCCGGCTAAAAGCGCAGAATCAGGCGCCAGGCGGACCATGAAACTTTCCGCCGCCGCATTGTGTTGGTTTGGTTTATACTTTGGTGCCCAACATCAGGAGGCGACCATGAGGTTGTCCATCGCGCTACTCGGAGCTCTGATGCTCGCGGTGCCGCTCGCAGCGACATCCACTCCCGCTGCGGCCGAGAAGGCAAAGGGCTGGAAGTACGATGGCGGCGGACGCTGGACGTACTATTACTATGACGAGGATGGCGAGCGGCACGTGAAGCACTACTACAAGCGACGCAGTGCCGCGAAGAAAGGCCAGCACCTGCGGGCCTACTCGTATCGCAGCCCGTGGGGTCCGTTCGCCGGCCCGCCCGGACTATTCTGAGGCAGGAAGAGCCGAGTTGAGGCCTGGCGTCCTGTGGCGTCGCCAGGCCGCGAGTTGAACGACGTTGTCCGGAGCGCGCGGAGCGGGCTCCTCTTTGGCACCGTTGTCGTCGCGCCTCTTGAAATAGGCATGCAGCAGGAAGCCGAGCCCGGCCCCGGCGATCAGATAGCCCAGTTTGCTCGATTGCATGGATACCCCCCGGCGACCCTATTGCCCAAATTTATGACACGAATCTCGATTCGTCGCGATTGCCGTGATTCGGAGGGTGAATGCCCGTGCAAAGCCTGTGGAACGCTAAACCCAATGAACGGATTGAGGATATAATCCGCGAGCTCTAGGGTCGACAGATGAACAAGCTCCGCTCCTTCGGCGAGTTCTGGCCGTATTACCTTGCGCAGCATGCGCGCACTGGCACCCGTACCCTTCACCTCGCGGGCACCGCCGTCGCCCTCGTCTGCTTTGCCGCGCTTGCTGTGACACAAAATCCGATGTGGTTCATCGCTGCTGTGGTCGGCGCCTACGGATGTGCGTGGCTCGGTCATGGCCTGATCGAGAGGAACACGCCGGCCACCTTCTCCTATCCGCTGTGGTCGCTCCGTGCCGACGTCCTGATGTTCTGGCTCGCGCTCACCGGGCAGCTCGAAGATGAGTTCAAGCGCACTGGCGTCTCATTGCTCTGAGCCGTAAGCGGCCGTTCGAGGCCCCTAGCGGATAGGCCCCACCCGGGCGTCCTCAGCGATGTGAGGGCACAGCTCTCTGCTCAGTCGGCCGATCCGTTGAGCTCGTGGGCGCGGTCCTTTGTCATGCGCAACCGGCATTCGGCGGCCTCGACCGCTGCGATGGTGCCCTCGCCCAGACGATATGTCAGGCAGTTGGCATCGCGATACTGGAGCCAGAGGGCCTGCGCCTTCTTCACCGCATCCACATACTCGGGGGTTCCGCCTTCGGTTGCGGTGGCGACCGCGCCGTCGACGACCTGGTCCCATTCCGTCACCGCCTCGTCGAGACAGGTGACGATCTCCATCGTGGACGTCTTGTCGTTGCAGGCCGTGTCCTCGTCGGCGGCCTCGGCCGAGCCGGGCGAGACAGCCAGCGGAACCAGCACAAGCAATGAGATCAGCAGACGCACCATAATCAATCTCCTCGGCCGCTGCGGCCGAGCTATCATACCCGGCCCCACTGGCGCGGCAAAGCCGGGCAACAGCCGGCCAGGATCAGCCCGGCCAGGAGATCTCCCGCCCCCAGGCCCTGAGGTCGTCGACGAACAGCTGGGGCACCTCCATGGCGGCGAAATGCCCGCCGCGCGCCGGCTCGCTCCAGCGCGTGAGCCGGTAGCCGCGCTCGACCCAGCTTCTGGGTGGTGGCGGCATGCGCGGATCCCGGTACGCCGCGAACGCCGTCGGCACCTCCACACGGCGGCCCTGCGGCATCTGCAGCACGCCCTCGGCCACTGCCGCAGCGTAGGTGTAGGCCGACGACGTGAACGCGTCCTCCATGACATAGAGCATGACGTTGGTGAGGAGCTGGTCCTTCGTGAAGATCTCCTCGAAACGCCGCTCGCGACGGTCCGACCAGTCGTGGAAGCGCTCGACGATCCACGCCGCCTGCGCCACGGGGTGGTCGGCCATCGCATACGCGAGCGAGAGCGGCTTCGAGCCTTGCAACTGCGCATAGGCGCCGAGCCTCTGCTGCACGCCCTCGCGCGCACTCTCTGCGGCCTTTTCCTCATCCGTCTCCGGCGCCCCTCTTGGCTGCACAAGCAGGAAGGTGAGGTGAATAGCCACGAGCGACGCCGCGTGCTCAAGCGCGAGCCAGGTCGTGACGCCCGCGCCCCAGTCGCCGCCCTGCGCCGCGTACACAGGGTAGCCCAGCGTCTCGCGCATGAGCCTGTCGAACAGGCGCGCCGTGCGCCGCGCGCTGATTGCGGTCGCCGGCTTCCCCGAGAAGCCGAAGCCCGGCAGCGACGGGATCACGAGATCGAACGCATCGCCGGCCTTGCCGCCGAAGCGCGAGGGATAGGCGAGCGGCTCGATCACGCGCCAGAACTCGTAGGGTGAGCCGGGCCACCCGTGCGTCAGCAGCAGCGGCCGTCGCCCTTGGGCCTCGCCCACCACGTGCACGAAATGAATATCGAGGTCGCCGACCCGCGCGCGGAACTGCGGAAAGCGATTGAGATCGTCCATCGCCGCCCCGACGTCGTAACCATCCACAAAGTAGCCGATGAGCTCCTTCAGAAACGCGGGGTCGCAACCGTACGACCAACCGATGGTCCGGGGCGTGTCCGGAAACTTGAAGTCGCGCACCTTCGCGCGCACGGCCGCGATCCTCTGCGCGCTCCAGGCGACGCGAAACGACTCCATGCAGCCTCTCCCTGCTTCTCAAGTGCCGCACGATACGGTCTGCGCAACGTGTTGAGAACAGTGGATGCCGAACAGGTCTTAGGTGCGTTGCGGTTCGGCCGGGCACGGAACGTCAGAAATTGGCCACGAGCCTGTGCGCCCATCGCACATGCGGGGACGATCAAGCTGTTGGGGGCATCAATGCTGGTCTTATCTCACGAGGCGACCGGAGCGGTCGGCGAGCCGCTTGTTCTGGGCCGCCAGGTCGTCATCAGGGGGTCCGTCATTTTCAACGGTGAAGTTCGCCTTGCCGGCACGGTCGAAGGCGACATCCGCTGCAACACCCTCCACATCTCGGAGAGAGGCGTTGTACAGGGCGACATCGTCGCCAGCGAGGTGACGGTATGCGGCGAGGTCATGGGCTCGATCCAGGCCCGCAAGCTCGTATTGAAGACGGCGTGCCACGTCCAGGGCGAGATCTATCACGAGCGTCTCACGCTCGAGGACGGCTGCTGGTTCGAAGGCCAGTCCCGCCGCGAGGGCGCTGAAGGCCGCATGTAGAGGCCGCGCATACCGAGGTCCTGAGCGCGAGTTGGACCAGGGCGGGAGAACCTTTGAGGTGATCCCGAGCCGCTCCTCATCTATAGTCTGCGAGCAAGTATCGCCGGCTTAGGGAGTCCCCGTGGCCTTTGATGATGCAAAGGCGCCTCGCTCGTTGCCCGCCCTCCGCTGGGTCGAGCTGCTGCGGACCATCGAGCGGATTGGCAAAGCGGAAAGCGAGCAGGAGATCATCGAGACCGTTCGGGTGAAAACCCGAGCGATTGCAGATGCCGACGGCGTGGCTTTGGTGCTTCGCGAGGGCGACCTCTGTCACTACGCCGTCGAGGACGGGATTTCTCCGCTGTGGGCCGGCCGGCGCTTCCCCATGTCGGCCTGCATCTCGGGGTGGTGCATGCAGCACGAGAGCTCCGCCGTGATCCCCAACATATACGAGGACAGCCGCATCCCCGCGGAGGCCTACCGCCCCACGTTCGTGGCCGCCCTCGTCATGGTGCCCGTCGGAAAGCCCGCCACCGCCGCCATCGGCGCCTATTGGGCACGCCCTCACCATCCGGGCCTGGAGGTCGTCCTTCAGCTCGAGGAGCTCGCAAAGGTCGTGGCCGCAGCGCTCGGGCGGACCACGTGCCACTCCGCCTTATCCGCAGACCTCGCCCCGGAGAAAGCTTGAGACGGCATCCGAGACTTCGATAGAGGTCGCCTCTACGAGGGCTTCGATCAACAAGCACGCACCTGTCTAGCTGAAACGGTGTATGCCGGCGGCGGTTGTGCCCAGAAGTGCGAATGCGGTGCCGGACGGCCCCGCATTCCCTTATAAGTACAGTTGGGCAATCAGGGCAGGATGATGCCTGCCGAGAACAGGAAGCGATCCTCGCCGAGCCTCTCGTAGCTGTCGAGCGCTGCGGGGCTTTCGATATTGGTCGCCCAATAGCGGAAATCGAAGAACCACTTCTCGACGGTAAGCTTCACGCCAGCGTTCCAGTAGGTGTAGGCGTCGTCGCCGAGGAACGGACCGGGATTGGCACCGCCGTAGAACTTGGTCGTCCCGCTCGTGGTATAGCCGACGCCGCCGCTGATCGTCGGGGAGAAGATGGCGACCTGGGGCAGAGCATAGGACACCGTTCCCTCGATGGTGCCCGTGTCGGGAATGGCGACGTCCTGGTCTGGCGTATAGTAGCCCGTGAGGCCGACCGTGAGGTTCTTGCTGAGAGGCGCCGTGGCGGCAACCTTGAGCTCGACGTAGTCGACATCCTCTTTGGAAAGCCCGCCCGGGTTCGAGCGTGCGCCGTACGTATACCAGAGCACGCCGAGGTCGAAGTTCACGGGGCCGAGCGTCGGGCGTAGTCCGGCGTAGTAGTCGACCTCCCAGGGGCCGGTGACCTGGAAGCCGGCATCGGCGAGGTCGCGGTCGCCGAGATTGGATCCCCAAATGCCGACATAGGCGATCCCGTAGGTAAACTCGATATAGGGCTGGAACGCCGGTTTCTCGTTCGAGATCGAAATACCGCGAAACAGATAATCGCTCACGCCTGTCAGAATAATGGAGTAGCCGAACTGTCGTTCCTCGGCATGGCCTGGGGCTGCAAATGCGCTGATCATCAGGCTCGCGGCCAAGGCGGTGGCGACCGCGTTATTTGTCATTTTCATAAGCTCAGTCCCCCAGAGTGTGGTGCTGCTTTGTTGTGCGATGTAACTCGATTGTTCACGGCCGTTGCGGGGAATCAACGATAATAAGCATAGAAATTAATCACTTGCCGCATTTCGTTGCAATTGCGCAACGTATTTTGAAATTGATTTATTATAGCGGATGAAAGTCGTGCTTATTGTGGTCCGCCTTATTGGCGCGTAGATCAGCGAAGCAACGGGCTTTCTGCTTTAACGGCGTGGCGGATTTTGTGATCAGAAACGACGTCGGCTCAGCGTGAGCGAGAGGGCTTCTTGGACGGAGCGCCGCGCCGGGCAGGCACGGCGTCTGTCTTGAAGGCAGCGTCGACCTCGACGTCATAGCCTATGGCCAGACGATTGGTCTCGTTGGCAAGGGCGACGATGGCGCGAAGCTCGTTCAGCTGCTCCTCGGTGGCGCCCTTCTCGCGCGCGGCTGCGGTATGAGAGGCGATGCAATAGCGGCAGTTGTTGGTGATGCTGACCGCGACGTAGATCAGCTCCTTGCTCACCGGGTCGATCGAGGAGGGCGTGCCCATCACCTCCTTGACCGCCGCCCAGATGCGCTTCAACGTGGGCGGATGGTGGGCGATCACCTTCCAGAAATTGTTGATCCAGTCCTTGCGGCGCGTGGCCTTGATGTCGTCGTAGACGAGACGCACCTCGGGAGACGCGTCCGGGTATTCGATCGGCTTCGGCATGCTCACGTCTTGAAGCGCGCTCGCCTCTATTGGGGCAAGCGCGCTCCAAACCCTTGTTAGAAAGCCTTCTCTCGAGCGATCAGGCCTTGGGAACGATGGCGACGACGCGGGCCGGGAAGCCCGAGCCGTTCTCCGGCTTCGGGAAGGCGACGATGACCAGCGCCCCGGCCTCGGGCACCTTGTCGAGATTTGTCAGGAGCTCGATCTGGAAGTGGTTGGTCTTCAGGATATAGCTTTCCAGCGAATAGTCATCCTTGGTGGTAGCGAGGCCCGGATCCGTGTCGGTCTGCTCGTGGCCGGACGCCGTGATCTTGCGGGTCTCGTAGAGGTACTGGAGAACCTCCTTGCTCCAGCCCGGATAGTGCGACACGCCCTTGTCGTCGGTGTTCTGGATGGCTTTGTCGTCGGGCCAGCGCTTGGACCAGTCGGTGCGGATGGCGACGAAGGCACCCTCCGGCACGGGGCCGTGCTTGGCCTCCCAGGCCTTCACATCGTCGAGGGTCACCACGTAGTCCGGGTTTTTGGCGACCTGCTCGTGGATATCGAGCACCACGAGGCGCAGCAGGAACTCGCGCGGATCGATCTGATCGACGGTCTTGAGGCCCTTGTGGAAGTGGGCGGGCGGGTCGACGTGCGTGCCCCACTGGCCGGCGTGGGTGAAGACTTCGATGGTGAAACCGTCCTTGTCGACGGTGTAGGGCGTCTCGATGGTCTCGGGCTTGATGCCCTTCCAGTGCGGGATGCCGGGATGGAAGGCATGCGTAAGATCGACGAAATCGGCTTTCTCTATGATCTTGAAGGCGTCTTCGAGGCTGGCCGGCTTCTGAGCTTCGGCCAACGCGGGGCGCATTGCGCCGCCTGCTATGAGGGCCAGACCGACAGCTCCGGCCAGAAGTGCGGCTTTCGTAGATGACATGGATGTGCCTTTCGATGCGATGGCTTGCGGAAAGTGCCCCATCTGCTGTGCCGGTACTCCAGGAGGCTTCGGCATGCGATGAGACGTTGGGGGTTTCAGCTAGGCGCTCGCCTCGGGGAGCGTCCAATATTTGTTGGTTCTAACGATTTCACGAGGCACGCGAGCGCGGCTCGTGCTGCTTGCGCCCGCCGTCGCGCGTCTCTTCGCCCACTGCGAGCGGTCCGATCACCTCGGCACCGAAGACCGCGGGCTCCTCGAGGAAATCCAGAAAGCCGCAGAGGACGAGATCGACACCAGCGGCCTCGAGCGCCTGGATGCGCTCGCGGATCTGCTCTGCCGTGCCGATGAGGCCCGTCTTGAAGCCGTCGTTGGGCTGGACGAGGTTGGCGAAGCTCGAGTTCGCCCACATGCCGATGCGCTCTTTGGTCGACGAGCCGGCGCCCTGGGCGTGCTTGCGGAATGCCTCGACGGCGGTCGTGTTGGCCTCGGCCACGATGCGATCGAGCACGTTGGCGGCCTCGGCCTCGGTATCGCGCAGGACGACGAAGGCGTTGACGGCGAAGCGCGGCTTGCGGCCGAGCGGCTCGGCGAGCTTCTTCACGTCGGCGATCTGCTGGGTGACGCCCTCGACGGTGTCGCCGTTCATGAAGTACCAGTCGGTTTGGCGGGCGGCCAAGGCGCGGGCCGCGATCGAGTTGCCGCCCTGAAATATGTCGACCGGCTTGGTCGGGGCGGGGCGGAAGGTGAGGTCGCGCACGCGGTAGAAGTCACCCTGGTGGGAGAAGCGTTCGCCCGAGAGCAGCCCGCGCAGAACGCTGACGAACTCCTCGGAGCGGCGGTAGCGTTCGTCATGGTCGAGCCACGGCTCGCCCAGGCGAACAAACTCGTCCTTGAACCAGGCGCTGATGATATTGATGTGGAAGCGCCCGCCCGAGGCAATCGAGAGCGCTGCGGCGAACTTCGCGATCATGGTCGGGTGCCAGAGCCCCGGGTGGAGCGCGGCGATGACATTGATGCGGCTCGTCTGTGCGGTGATGACGGCACTGGATGCCAGCGCGTCGTACATGTCGGGCGTCGAGCCGGTCGTCGAGATGAAGCGGGCTGCGGTCAGCGTATAGTCGAAGCCCGCTTGCTCCGCCCGCCGCGCAATCTCGACCTGGGCAGCGAGATCCGGCTCGGCGTTCTGCGGCACGGCGCTGAAAAGCACGCCGCCGAGGTTGGTGTTCCAATAGGCGAACTTCATCGGGAGATTGCCTTCTTGTTATGGGCTCAGAGAACGGTGGCAAGCTCCGCGAGCTCCCACGGGTCGACGCGGTCATGGAAGCTCGCATCGTCGAATCCGGGGACGGCGCGGCGCGCCTTGGCGATCTCGTGGCGCTTCACGGTCGTGAACACCCGGATGAGCTCCGGCCCGAGCGCGGCGACGAGCGCCTGGTCGGTCTCGAGAGCCGCGAGAGCGGCCTCGAGCGTGGTGGGAAGTGCCGTGAAGCGGGTTGCCTCGTCGCCGGGCGCGCGCGGCGTCGGCGGTGTCAGGGTCCGGCGGATGCCGTCGAGCCCGGCGGCGAGGCTAGCTGCAGCAACGAGGTAAGGATTGGAGGCGCCTGCGCCGAGGCGGTTCTCGACGTGCAGGTTCTCGCTACCCGCTCCCTTGACGCGAATGGCGACGGTGCGATTGGAGAAGCCCCAGTCCGCCTCGAACGGCGCGAAGGAGTGCGGGCGGAAGCGCTTCGCGCAGTTGACGGTCGGCGCAAAGAGCGCCGCGAGCGCCGGGGCATGGTGGAGCTGGCCGGCGACGAAGTGGCGCCCGGCAGCCGAGAGGCCATCCGGGCTCGCGCGGTCGACGAACGCATTGCGCCCGCCGGTCCAGAGCGACTGATTGTAGTGGAGCCCGTTGGCACTGCGGGCGATTGACGGCTTGGTGATGAAGCTCGCTACGCGTCCGTGTTTCGCTGCGATCTCCTTCACGGCATTCTTGTAGGTGTAGGCCTGATCGGCGGCGCGCAAACCCCAGCTCGGTGCGAAGTTGAGCTCGAACTGGCTTGGACCGTACTCGAGGTTCAAGGTCGTGACCTCGATGCCGAGCACGTCGAGGGCTTCCGCGATTTCGAAGAGAAGCGCCCGATCAGCGTCCTCGAAGGTCGCGAACTGGCGGACAGCCTGGGAGGCCGGCGCGAGCGTCACGCCGTCGAGCAGGTAGAACTCGTACTCGAAGCCCGAGAGGACATCGAAGCCGAGGGCAGCCGCCTCGTTGAACACTTTTCGCGCCACCGTGCGGGACGCGGCGAGCACGGACTCGCCGCTCGCGGCGTGATGGGGATCGGCGATCAGGCGGGCGGTGCCTTCCGAGTAGGGAAGCTCGGCGAAGGTGCCGAGATCCGGCACCAGCGTGACGTCGGGATAGCCCCGCTCCTCGAGATAGCCGGTGCCCTGCACTGCCTCGCACTGCACGTCGAGCGCGAGCGGGGGAAGCGGGAAATTGAGCCCATCGACGACGGTCTTGAGGCGCTGCACGGGCACCGTCTTCGAGCGCGCGATGCCGTGCAGATCCGGAAGCTCGACGCGCAGGAAGCGGATGCCGCGGTCGCGGACTGCGGCCTCGACCTCGTCGAGCGAGCGCTTGACCTCTGTGATGTAGGTCACGGCGTCAGATCCACGAATGCAGCGGCGGGTGGACGCCGTTGAGGTAGTAATTGCCGACGGCGTAGGGCTTCCAGCGCACCGGATCGTGCACCGAGTGGGTGCGCGCGTCGCGCCAGAAGCGGTCGAAGCCGTTCTGGGAGAGGGTCGCGCGCGAGCCGCCGAGCTCCACGATCTTGTTGGCGGCGAGGATGGCGACTTCCGTGGTCAGCACCTTGGCCTCGGCGACCGCGACCTTGGCCTTGGCAATGCTCTCCTCCGTGAGGTTGACGAGTGTCTCGTCGAGCACATGGCCCGCCCGCTCGAGCAGGGCATCGGCGGCGTGCAGCTGGATCTTGAGGTCTCCGATGTCGCGGAGCGTGAAGGGATCCTCGGTGGCCTTCTCCTGGCCGCTGTCGATCCAGGGACGCGCCCGGCGGCGGACGAAGTCGATCGTGGCATCGACGGCCGCTTCCGCGATGCCAAGGTCGATCGCTGCGTGGATGAGCTGGCTCTGCGGGCCGGCCGCGCTCGGCCGCTCATAGACGATATGAGCCGGCAGCACGCGCGAAGCCGGGATCTGGACGTTCTCGAGCGTCACGGTGCCGCTTGCGGTGGTGCGCTGGCCGAAGCCCGACCAATCGTCGACCACGGTCAGCCCGGGGCTCGCGCGGTCGGCGACAGCCACCACCACGTGGCCGTCCTCGGCGATCGCGACGATCGGCACGAGATGGGCGAAGAGCGCGCCCGTCGAGTAGAACTTCTGGCCGTTGACGCGATAGGCGTCGCCGTCCTTGGTCAGCTTGGTCGAGAAGTCCTCAACGTTCTTGCCGCCCGACTCCGAGAAGGCGTTGCCGAGGCGCTGACCGCCGAGGATGGCGCCGAACAGCTCCTTCTTCTGCTCGGGGCTCGCCGTCGAGCGGATCACGTCCACGAGCTCGAAGTGGTTTTGAGCGAGCTGGGTGAGCGACGGATCACCTGAGGCCAGGATAGTGAAAACCTTGGCAACGGTCGCCTGGGACACCCCGGCGCCGCCGTCGGCCTTGGGGATGGTGATGCCCCAGATGCCGCTCTGCGAGAAGGTGTCGATCTCGGCCAGCGGGTAGCGGCGTGTGCGGTCACGTTCGGCAGCCCCTTCGGCGAAAATCGGCTTCAGCCGCTTGGCCGCGGCGATGGCGTCGGCGTCGTCGCGGATGACCGTCGCGGGGTGCACCGGCTTGGGAGCGGACCAGCCCTTGGGCAGGCCGACATCCGGATTGGCGGTGACGATGGCACTTAGTGGCTGGGACACGGCGGGGCTCCCTTTCCCATTTGGCGCGCTCTGTGCGGCGTGTTGCTCGTGATCATTTGCGGGCGACGGCGCTGCGGCGGAGACCTTCTCTCCGGGGCGGCGGCCGAAGCTCGTGAGAGCTTTCAGAAGCGTGAGGCTCATTCGCTTGGCTCTGCTGTTGCGCGCGTCAGATCCAGGAATGGCGCGGGGGCTTCACATCGTTCAGGTAGTAGTTTCCGATGATCGGATACTTCCAGCGCACGGGGTCGTGCACCGTATGCACGCGCGCGTTGCGCCAGTGCCGGTCGAGGCCGTGCTTCAAGAGCGTCGATCGGGCGCCGCCGAGCTCGAACACCTTGTTGGTGGCGAGAATGGCGATCTCGGTGGAGAGTACCTTGGCCTCGGCCACGGCGATGGAAGCGGCCGCGACCGTCTCAGCCGTCGGGTTCTTCACCGCCACATCGAGGATACGGCCCGAGCGGCGCAGCAGCTCCTCGGCCGCATGAAGCTTGATCTTCAAGGTGCCGATGTCGGCGATCGTGTAGGTGTCCTCGACGGCACGGGCCTTGCCGCTGTCGATCCAGGGCCGGGACTGGGTTCGGACGAACTCAACCGTGTCCTCGATGGCGCCGCGCGCGATGCCGGCATCGACCGCCGCGTGCACGATCTGGCACACGGCGCCGTTGGCGCTCGGAGCGTCATCGGCCGAGTAAGTCCTGATCACGCGCGAAGCCGGGAGCACGACATTGTCGATGATGACGGTGCCGCTCGCCGTCGTGCGCTGGCCGAAGCTCGACCAGTCGTCGATGATGGTGAGGCCTTTGGAATCACGATCGGCCACCGCGATGTGAAGGCGGCCTTCAGAATCGACTGTCGTGATGGGGATGATATGAGCAAGCAGCGCGCCGCTCGAATAGAACTTGCGCCCGTTGACCACGTAGTCGTCGCCACGCTTGGTGATCTTGGTCTCGAAGTCGGCGGCCGTGCGACTGCCGAACTCGGAGAAGGCGTTGCCGCTGCGGGTGCCGGCGAGGATCAGGCGGTAGAACTCCGCCTTCTGCTCGGCCGTTCCGGTGGTCTTGATGGTGTCGATGAAATCGATGTGGTTCTGGGGGAGCTGGCCGATCGACGGGTCGGCGGACGAGACGATGGCTATGACCTCGGCGATGGTCTCGAATGAGAGATCCGGGCCGCCATACTCCTTGGGCACGTTGAGAGACCAAAGGCCGCTCTGGGTGAAATCGCCGATCTCGGCGACAGGAAGTCGCTGGTCGCGGTCTCGCTCGGCTGCAGTGGCTTTGATGCGCGCGGCGAAGGCACGGGCGCGCTCTAGTGCTTCGGCGGCGGTGGCGACCACATGGGCGCCTTCCGGCTTCTCGAGCGCGGGGAGCGGCTTCACCTCGGCGCTCGCTACGGTGGATGGCGTTGTCATGCGCTTCTTTCCTTTTTTGCAGGCGAAAGCCGGGGCGCGCATTTCTCTGCGCGCGCCCCGGCCTGAGATGCAGTCGTCAGCTCTTGACTGCGTCGGTGCCGAGCAGATCAGCCTCGACAGCTTCGAGCCGGCTCGGCGCCACGAGCCTCAAGAGCAGGAAGTAGGCGACGCCGAGGCCGAGCAGGCCGAGGAAGACGTAGGGCAGGATGTTGTAGGGCCAGGCCGGCACGGGATAGACGACCCCGACGATGGCCACCGCGAGCAAAGCAACGGCGAGCAGGGCCGAGATCACGTGGTGGGCTTTGAGCAGACCCTGTCGGCGCAGGTAGAACGGCGCTCCGATCGAGACGAGAAGGTACGACACCAGAAAGCCGTAGGTCGCGATCGACCCCAGGATTCCGTAGCCGTCTAGGATCCCCCAACCGTTTGCCGTCAAAGCCAGCGCGAGGATGAGGGCGAGGACGGCGACCAGCGTGACTGCCACGTGCGGCGTGCTGTTCGAGGCGTGCGTGTTGCCGGCCGCTCCATGGAACAGGCCGTGGATCGACAGTGTATAGAGCACGCGTGCCGCGGCGTTGATGCTGCCCAGGATGCAGGCGAAGAAGCTCAGCGCGACGCCGACCGAGACGAGGAAGCCGATGATGCCTCCGCCAAAGGTGTTGGCGAGCGTGGTAAGCGGGGCCTCAGCCGCGTTGAGCGGCGGCTCGACACCGCGGAAGCCCGCCGTAAGGGCATAAGCGCTGACGATGAAGAGGAGGCCGACGCCGATGACGCTGGCAATGACCGAGCGCGGGATCAAGCGGTGCGGATCCTTGGCCTCGGAGCCGAGCACGGCCGCGCTCTCGAAGCCGACAAAGCTGAAGAAGGCCAGCACGAGACCGAGGCGGAGCTGCTCGAAGTTGACGCCTTCGAGGTTGAGCTGCGGCTCGTCGACGACATTGCCGCGGTGGATGAAGTAGCCGACGACGACGGCGAGGATCAAGGCAATCGTGACGATCTCGATCAAGAGCGTCGTGCGTGTGGAGAGGCGGATATCGCGGTAGGCGAGCCACCAGGCCGCGATCGCCGACACGACGGCGATGGCGTAGAGCAAAACTTGATCGATCGACGTCACGCCGATCGAGTGCAGCACCGAGAGTGTGGTGTAGACGGTGCCGTTAACTACGGCTGCGGCGGTGAACACGTAGCCTATCAACAAGGCCCAACCGGAGACCACGCCGGCGAACGGGCCGAGACCGCGTCCGGCATAAACGTAGAGCGCGCCCGGCGTCGCGACACGCGTCGCGAAGACGTTGATCTGGAGCGCGACGATCAAAAGTGCTAGCGTGGCAAACACGTAGGCGAGCCAAGTGCCGTTGCCGGCAGTCGCGAACACGACCGAGATGACGAGACCTGGTGTTCCCGAGGGCGCGATGGTGCCGATCGACTGGGCGAAGATCTCGGAGAAGGACAGATAGTTTTTCTTGAGGCCGCTGCCGGTAGCCGCGGCGCCACTCTCCAATTGTGTCGATTGCGTGGGTGATACACTGACCATTGCGGTCTCCTTTTGCCTTGGCTTGTCGATCGCTCGATGCCCAAGGCCAGGAAAAGTGTGCGGCCGCGCATCCGAGATCGACGAACTCCCGCCCGTTGGGAAGGCCGCTGATGTCCCCCCGCGTCCCACCCCAGGCCAAGAATTAGGAGGCCGACTTTCTGTCATCCTGGAACGCAGCCGAACCAAGAATTTCTGCAACGCTCATCAGCGCCTCTAGTGATTTGCAAATCGAAAAAAGCGATGATTGCTGCCCTCGTGATGGTATGTCCTTGGCCGTGATTAGCATTTCACATCTTCTTCGAACATCGAACGCCTGAGATCGATATAAGCTCGGGATCCATCGCCGTTGAACAAGCGGATCGGGCCGCGGCAGTCGCCGTCGGCGCTCGCGCGCCGCCCGCATTCGCACGAGACCCTGGAAATGAATCTGAAGCAGCTTCGCCTCGTCCGTGAGATCATACGCACGAACTTCAACGTAACGGAGGCCGCGGCCTCGCTCTTCACGTCTCAATCGGGCGTCAGCAAGCACATCAAGGACCTCGAGGACGAGCTCGGTGTCACGATTTTCGAGCGCCGCGGCAAGCGACTGCTGGGCTTGACGGAACCCGGACGGGAGGCGGTGAGGTCGGTCGACCGGCTGCTGCTCGAGGCGGAGAACATCAAGCAGATCGCCGGACGCTTCGCGCAGAGCGCCTCCGGAACGCTCACCATCGCGACCACGCACACACAGGCGCGCTATGCGCTGCCGCCCCTCATCAAGGCGTTTCGTGAGGAATTTCCGGACGTCGACCTCGTGCTGCAGCAGGGCACGCCGCGCGAGATCGCCTCGTTTCTGTCCGGTGGCTCTGCTGACATCGGGCTCGCGACCGAAACGCTCGAAGGCGTGGCCGATCTGCTGACCTTCCCCTACTACTCGTGGCGGCACATCGTCGTGGCACCGCCCGGCCATCCGCTGCTCGACGCGACCCCCGCCACGCTGGAGGCGATCGCGGCCTTTCCAATCGTTACCTACGACAAGGGCCTCACCGGCCGTCCCCAGATCGATGCCGCCTTCGGCGACGCTGGGCTCACGCCCAAGATCACCATGGCGGCGCTCGATTCCGACGTCATTAAAACCTACGTGGCCCTGGGGCTTGGCGTCGGCATCATCGCCGAGATGGCGTTCGACGTCGCGCGCGACACGGGCCTCCGGCAGGTCGAGGGGCCCGATCTCTTCGGTCCTACAACCACCAGCATTGCCGTGCGTCGAGGCCGCGTGCTGCGCGGCTATGCCTATCGCTTCATCGAGCTCTGCGCTCCGGCCGTGACCGAGGACGTCATCCGTTCCGCCCAGGAAGGGTTCGAGGACGAGGAAGGCACCGACGCGTAGGCTAGAGTGCCGGAGTCAGGACTGCGAGGCCTGCGGCTCGCGCCGCTCGGGCGCGGGCACCGTGAGCACCTCGCCGAAGGGTCCGGTGTTGACGGCGCCTGCGGTGGGACCAGCGGCGATGCCGAGCTTCGGGAAGACGAGCTCGGCGAAGCGGTAGGCCTCCTCGAGATGCGGATAGCCCGACAGGATGAAGCTGTCTATGCCCAGCGCCTGGTACTCACGGATGCGCTCGGCAACCGTGTCGGGGTCGCCTACGAGCGCGGTGCCGGCGCCGCCGCGAATGAGTCCGACGCCTGCCCACAGGTTGGGGCTCACCTCGAGCTTGTCGCGCCGGCCGCCGTGGAGCGCGCTCATGCGCTTTTGCCCCACGGAATCGAGGCGGGACAAAACGCCCTGGGCGGAGGCGATGGTAGCGTCATCAAGATCGGCAATCAGCCGGTCGGCGGCTTTCCAGGCCTCGGCGGCGGTCTCGCGTACGATGACATGCAGGCGTATGCCAAAGGTGAGGGTGCGGCCGGCCTCCTTGGCAACGCGGCGCACCTCGTCGATCTTCTTGGCCACATCGGCCGGTGGCTCGCCCCACGTCAGATATTTGTCGATGGTCGCCGCGGCGACCTTGATGCCGGCATCGGACGAGCCGCCGAAATAGAGGGGCGGGTGGGGCTTCTGCACCGGGAGATGGGTCAGGCGGCCGTCCCGGATCTCAATGTGCTTGCCTTTGTAGTTGACCGTCTCGCCCGAGAGCAGCGCCTTGTAGACGCTGACGAACTCTTGCGTGATCTCGTAGCGCTCGGTGTGGGGCAGGAAGAAGCCGTCGCCGGCGTTCTCGGCTGGATCGCCGCCAGCCACGATGTTGATGAGGACGCGGCCGCTCGAGATGCGGTCGAGGGTCGCCGTCATGCGGGCGACGACTGCGGGCGAGAGCAGTCCGGGGCGCGCCGCAACCAAAAAGCGCAGCCTCTCCGTCGCGGGAGCGAGCGCGGAGGCGACGACCCAGGAATCCTCGCAGGCGCGTCCGGTAGGTATGAGAACGCCGTAGTAGCCGAGCGTGTCGGCGGCGACCGCGACCTGGCGCAGATAGGTGATGTCGGTCGAGCGGCTGCCCGCGGCGGTTCCGAGATAGCGGCCGTCGCCGCTCGTCGGCAGGAACCAGAGGATGGTGGGTACGGCTCTGCGCTGTCCGTCGCTCAAGTTGTTATTCTCCCTTCGGCGGCATGCAGCCCTCCCATTTGCCGTCTCAACGCGAGGGGGTCCAACAACATTTCGTTGGATGCTAATGTGGCGGACTTGCACATGCTTATGAAGATTTTTCGAATAAGCAAATGCAAGGAGGAGAATTGAGGGTGGCGCTTGCCAAATACGAAAAGCGCGGAATGCTCACCACAAAATCATATTTGACCTCGCGGTGGCGAAATCCTTAGCTGTTGGCGTCCGCGCAAGCGCCGCGCGCCCTACCCTCCCAATGCCGCGAGGACCGATGACCGCCTCCTTGGAACCCGCGGGTGTCAACACTCGTCCCGCCTCCCGCGTCACAATCGTGAGCGGGAGCTGGAAGACGCCATCCAAGACGCGCGCATTGGCCGAGGCCCTCGTCTCGGAGCTGGCGCTGCGCAGACCCATATCGGTCAGCCGCGTCGATCTTGCCGAGGTCGGCGGGCAGGTCGCGGGGCTGACGTCCCGCGAGGGCTTGCCGGCGGAGACTGCGGCGCTGTTCGGTGCGGTGGAGAGTGCGGAGCTTCTGGTGGTTGGATCGCCGATCTTCAAGGCGTCATACACGGGTCTCTTCAAGCACTTTTTCGATCTCCTCGACCCCGCGGCGCTGGCGGGCAAGCCGGTGGTGCTGACCGCCACTGGCGGCAGCGATCGGCATGCACTGGCGCTCGAGCATCAGTTCCGCCCCCTCTTCGGCTTCTTCAACGCGCCGACCCTGCCCACCACCCTCTATGCGGTCGACGCGGACTTCAGGCTCGGCGCTCTCGTGAACGATGCTGTCAAGGACCGCATCGGCCGCGCCGTGGCCGAGGCCGTGCGTGAGCTCGATCGGATCGCGGCGGAGGTGAGCGCCCCGGTGGGCGGACGCACCGGCGCAGCACCGAGCGCACGCGACATCGGCCCGTGGTCGACGGCGACGCCCACGGCCCATCTCGCGCTCGGCACGTATGCGCGGGAGCAGAGCTCCTCGTAGATTCCCGGGGCGAGCACGACATGGCAACGCGCGCGGAAGAGGACGTCATAGCCATCGTCGGTGGCGGATTCACCGGCGGCGCGGTCGCCTACCATCTGGCACGCCGCGCCACCCAGGCGCGAATCCTGGTATTCGAGCCGCGCGAGCTGCTGGGTGCGGGCCTCGCCTACGACACCGCCGACGACAGCCATCGCATCAACGTGCCCGCCGGGAAGATGAGTCTCGTTCCCGGCGACGAGTCTCATTTCAGCCGGTGGATCGCTGCGACCGATGCCGTCGCAGACGATCCCGGCGCAAAGGGGCCGGACGGCAATCTCTATCCTCGGCGGAGGGTGTTCGGACGCTATGTGGCCTCGGAGCTTGCGCCGTTGATCGCGCGCCGGGTCGTCGGCCATGTGCGCGAGACCATTGTGCGGATCGCCCGCAGTGGCGAGGACTGGGAGATCGAGACCGCGGCCGGCCAATCCTACCGCGCCACAATCGTCGTGCTCGCGACGACGCACCCGCCGCCCGCCGTCCCGCAAATCCTCGACCGTGCCTTCGGCACCGATCCGCGCCTCGTGCGGGATCCTTCGGATGGGAACGCGCTTGCCGCCATCGGGCCCGAGGCACGCGTCCTCATCGTCGGCACGGGGCTTACCATGGCGGACGTGGTGGCCTCGCTCGACGCGCACGGCCACAATGGGAGGATCACCGCGATCTCGCGGCGTGGGCTGCTTTCGCGCGGGCATCCTGCCGAGCCCCAGCCGCTTTTCGGCAGCTTCAACGACCACCCGCACACGGCGCTGAGCCTCTTGCGGGCCGTGCGCTCGACCATCGACGATGCACTGAAGTCCGGGCACTCGTGGCATGGCGTGCTCGACCAGGTGCGGGCCCAGGCGCAATCGTTCTGGCCGGGCCTCGGCGTGAGAGAGCAGCGGCGCCTCGTGCGCCATCTTAGACCCTTCTGGGACGTGCATCGGTTTCGCATCGCGCCGCAGGTGGCCGGTGTGCTGCAACGCCGGATCGCAGACGGCTCGCTCGAGGTGTTTGCTGCCTCCCTCAGAAGCGCGGCGCTCGTTCCGGGTGGCCTCGAGGTCGAATATGCGCGCCGCCAGGCGGAGCGGTCCGAAAAACGCGTCTTCGACGCCGTGGTAATCACCACGGGGCCAGGGCACGGCACGGTGCTTGGGACCGCACCGCATCTCGCAGGCCTTGCGGAAGCGGGCTGGATTGTAGCCGACCCCGTGGGCCTCGGCATCGCGACCAGCCGCAAAGGGCACGCCCTCGATCGCAATGGTCAGGCGGTGGCCGACCTCTTCATCGCGGGGCCGCTCGCCCGCGGCACTTTCGGCGAGCTCATGGGGCTGCCGCAGGTTTCGGACTACGCCGATTTCATCGCGAACGAAGTTCACGAAGCGCTCGTCGCCCGCCCGCGCCTGGAGGCGCTCGAGGCCTGACGGCGCAATCCCCTCCAAAGGACGACACATGCCGCGTAAGATCATCGACATCCGCAGCCGCCCCGCTTTTCTGCACGACTTCTATGGCGCGCGGTCCGGCACGCCCGAGTTCGAGACCGCCAAGTGGCTCAATCGCCGGGTCGGCTCAAAGGAGGAGGATCATTTCGTCCGCTCCCGCACGCTCGACGGATTTCTCGCCGAGATCGAAGACGCTGGCATCTCGCGTGCGACGGTGATCGGTCGCGATACGCCCGGCATCAAGAACCTGAATGACGAGATCGCCGATCTAGTCAGGCCGCATGAGGAGCTGATCGGCGTGGGGTCGGTCGATCCCCAGCGGCTCGGCGTCGACGGGGCGCTGCGGGAGGCAGAGCGGGCGGTGAGGTCTCTTGGCCTCATCGCCATCAACATCGAGCCCGGGTTCCTCGCCCCGGCGCTTGCCTTCGACGACCCGCTGCTGCTTCCTCTGTACGATGCGCTGCAGAGTTGGAAGGTGCCGGTGTTCCTCATGTCGGGCCCGACGACGCCCGATCTCCGCTTCAACGATCCGGCGGCCGTCGGACGTGTCGCACGCGCGTTTCCAGCACTCCCGATCGTGGTGCACCACGGCCTGTGGCCGCACGTCAATGAGATCATCGGCGTGGCATTCCGCTACCCCAACGTGTTCGTCGTGCCGGACATGTACGTCTTCCTCCCCGGCGGCAGCCTCTACGTGGAGGCCGCCAACGGATTCCTCGGCGACCAGCTCCTGTTCGGATCGTCGTTCCCGTTCCGCGCCATGCGGCAGTCGGTGGAGGACTATACCGCACTCGCCTTCAAGCCTCAGGTGCTCGACCGCGTCCTCTACGAGAACGCGCGGCAGCTTTTGTCCCTTCCCGGCAACGCGCCCGCAAGAAACGCACGCCGTAAGGCAAGGCATCAGGCCTAGGTCGCGCCGACGTCTGCCCATGGCCCAAGCCTTCGTCTGCCGGACGGTTGGTATCGGACCATTGCCGCGATCAATGTGGCGCGGTTCCCTCCGCTCGTTCCTGCCTCGTCGCAACCCGACCAGGAAGTCCGCTGCAGGCCATTTCCGGAACTCCATGAGGTTGCCGCACATCATCCGATATGGGGATCGAAGCCGTCGGTCGGCTCCAATTCGGTCGTCAGATGCTCGCTTCGGCGCGACGCACGCTGGCCTCAGTGAGCTCGGGCACGCACAGCTCGATGAACCGGTAAACGTAGGAGCGCAGGAAGCGACCGCGCCTAATGGCGAGGCTCGATGTGCTCGGCTCGAAAAGATGGCCGCCGTCAATGAGCTCAAGGCCCCGATCGCGGGCGGGGTCGAAGGCCATCGAGGCGATGATGCCGACACCGAGCCCGAGCTCGACGTAGGCCTTGATGACATCGGCATCGAGGGCCGACATGGCGATGTCGGGGACGATGCCCGCGCGCTCGAACGCCTGATCGATGCGGGCCCGGCCGGTCAGACCCTCGTCGTAGGTGATGACCGGATGCTCGGCGATGCTCTCGAGCGTGGGCTTGCCGGCGGACAGCAGGGGATGTCCCGGAGGCACCACCACCCCGTGCGACCACGTGTAGTAGGGGAACGTCAGGATGCCAGCATTGTCCTCGAGAGTGTCGGTCGCGATGCCGAGGTCGGTGCTGCCCTCGATCAGCACTTGCGCGATCTCCTTCGGGCTCGCCTGGTGGAGCACGAGGCGAACGTCGGGATATGCGGTCTTGAATTTCGCAATGACGGCGGGAAGGGTGTAGCGCGCCTGGGTGTGCGTGGTCGCGATCGTCAGCGTGCCGGTGTCGCTCTTCGAGAACTGCTGCGAGACCTGCATCATATTCTCGCTCTCGAGCAGAACCCGCTCGGCGATGACGACGACCTCGCGACCCGGCTCGGTGAGCCCCAGAAGGCGCTTGCCCCGGCGCACAAATATCTCGAGGCCGAGCTCCTCCTCGAGATCGCGGATGTGCTTCGAGACACCGGACTGTGAGGTCATCAGCGCCTGGGCTGCCTCCGTCAGGTTGAAGTTGCGCCGGACCGTCTCACGGATGATCCTCAACTGCTGAAAATTCATGTCCGGCAGTCCCCAGTCCGTCATCTCGCGCCGCGAGAGTGGAAACGCGACGGGGAAACGGTAGCGGCGCTTCGCAGAACGGCGAATAATCAAATTCTTCTTTGCTTATACCAAAAATCGAAAATGAGGGCGGGGTGCATCGCCGCCAGGATTCGGCGGCTCTGCGGTGCGGTTCAATGCTTCTCACTTCTTGTTATTTGACCCATGCCGGGGTTCGGCGCTTGATGGCGGACGTGGGAGTGATTGTTCGCCCGCCGCGGTGATTTCGAGGTTCACTTGCGCCGCGTCATCAAACGCTAAGGAGCTGCCATGACGTCGTTCTATCCCGTCCCCGTGTTGTGTCCCGCGATGCTCTCCGCGTGCCGGTGTTGTTGAACACCTTTCCCGGCGGGCCTGTCCCGCCTTGCCACGCAACAGTTCGCAATCTTCGCAAGTTGATCCCGGCATACGCCGGAGAAGGACACACCATGTCAGACGCCTATGTGATCGAGGTCGCCGACGAGACCGCTGGAATCGTCGTGCGCCAGGACCGTGAAACCACGTTCCGCTTCCATGCCTCGCTGCCGCGCTATTTCCCGCTCGACGGCAAGCTCTTCGCCGGCCCCCGGGAGGCGGAGCGCGCCGCGCTCGCCCAGCACCGGCAACCGCGCAAGCCGAAGGCTCGGGCCGCATGACCCCCGTCTCGCTCGGCAAGCGCCTCGCTTGCGTCCTGGTCATTGCGCAAACCGCGTGACCGTCAAGCTCCCTGGACCACGGCAGTCACCGGCCGAGGTCTTCCTCGGGCCGGCTCGTGACCGCGAGCCGGCCCATTTTTCGCCTCCGCCCAATAGACGAAGAAAGGCACGACCCATGACACCTTTCCGCAGGCTCCTCGCCAGCCTCGCCGCGCTCGCGCTTCTGCCGGCCGCCGCGCATGCCCAGTCGAACACGCTCCTCAATGCCTCCTACGACGTCTCGCGCGAGCTCTACAAAGAGATCAACCCCGCATTCGCAGCCCACTGGAAGAAGGAGAAGGGCGCCGACATCACCGTCAATCAGTCGCACGGCGGCTCGACCAAGCAGGCGCAGGCCGTCGCGAACGGGCTCGAGGCCGACGTGGTCACGTTCAACCAGTCGACCGACCTCGACTTCCTCGCGTCCAAGGACGTGATCGCAAAGGACTGGAAGACGAAGTTCCCGAACGAGGCCGCGCCCTACACGACGACCACCGTCTTCATCGTGCGCAAGGGCAATCCCAAGGGCATCAAGGACTGGGACGACCTCGCGAAGGCCGGCATCTCGGTCGTTATCCCCAATCCCAAGACGTCTGGCAACGGCCGGTACACCTACCTCGCTGCCTGGGGCTATGCGCTCGACAAGGACAAGAGCGACGACAAGGCGAAGGAGTTCGTCTCGGCGCTGTTCGCCAACGTGCCGGTGTTCGACGGTGGCGGACGCGGCGCGACCACGACTTTCACACAGCGCGAGGTCGGCGACGTGCTGGTGACGTTCGAGAACGAGGTCGGCTTGCTCAAGAGCGAGTTTGGCGACAAATTCGACGTCGTCTATCCCTCGCTCAGCATCGAGGCGGCGCCGCCCGTGGCCGTCGTCGACAGCGTGGCGACCAAGCACGGCACAGCCGAGCTCGCAAAAGCCTACCTCGACTTCCTGTTCTCGGCCGAGGGCCAGAAGATCATTGCCAAGCACGGCTTCCGGCCGCGCGACACGGCGGCACTCGCCGAAGCGAAGCTGCCGGACGTCAAGACTTTCAAGGTCGAGAACGTGTTCGGGAGCTGGAAGGCGGCGCAGGAGAAGCACTTCGCCGATGGCGGCATCTACGATCAGATCACGACGCCCAAGAGCAAGAGCTGATCTATTCCGACCTCGCCGCGACCGGATCCTGGCTGATGCCAGGATCCGGTTCCGCAAGAAGCGAACACCCAGGCTTACATCGGGCGCCCCTCTCTTACGGACAGCAGGGCGCCTTCCATTTTGTCATTAGCTTAGCAGTTCTTCTTGGTTCGCCCCCGTGCGCGCGATTTCTAGTGTCGCCGCCACGCTTTCATCACTGCGGGGAACGAGACGGCCGTGAGCTTCCATATCGATGGTATCGTAAGCGCGCTGCGCGGGACGCGGAGCGCGCTTACGCGTGCCGTGGGTCCCGACGGGCGCGTGCTGCCGCTGCCGTCGCCGCGCGAGGTCTCCGAGGCCACGATCAGCATCACGCAGGCTCTGTTCCCGCGCCGCTACGGCGGCGCCAAGGCTGGCAGCAACGACGCTCTTGACTACTTCGTCGGCCACACGCTCGGCAAGGCGCTCGACGCGCTTCATGCGCAAGTCGTACGCGAGCTCGCGTTCACGGCCGCGCTCTCCTCGGAGGGCCTCGTGGATGCGGACCAGACCGCGCGCGCCATCGTCCAGGAATTCGCCGATGGGCTGCCGGCCGTGCTCGAGGTGCTCTACAGCGACGTGCGCGCCGCCTACGACGGCGATCCTTCCGCCAAGAGCACCGACGAGGTGCTGCTCAGCTATCCCGGCATCAAGGCCGTCATTCATCACCGCCTGGCGCACGCGCTGTTCAAGCTCGACCTGCCGATCATCGCGCGCATCATCGCCGAGGGTGCGCATTCGGCGACCGGAATAGACATCCATCCCGGCGCCGAGATCGGCGGCAGCTTCTTCATCGACCACGGCACGGGCGTGGTGATCGGCGAAACCGCCGTGATCGGCGAGCGCGTGCGGCTCTACCAGGCGGTGACGCTCGGCGCGAAGCGCTTCTCGGTGGATGAGACTGGCGCGCTCGTCAAAGGGCTGCCGCGCCATCCGATCGTCGAGGACGACGTCGTCATCTATGCGGGGGCGACCATCCTCGGGCGCGTCACGATCGGGCGCGGCTCGGTCATCGGCGGCAACGTCTGGCTCACGCGCAGCGTACCCGCAGGCAGCAACATCGTGCAGGCGCAGGCCCGCAGCGACACGTTCGACGGCGGCGCAGGAATCTAATTTCCCTCTTGACGACGAACTCGCTTTGCGCGATGCGCTATAACCATATTCTTGAGAAGAATATGCTCCAATTTAACGGAAAATGGGGATACCATGGCAGACGACGAGCAAACAGCGCTTGGTGATATCGCGGCAAGGCAACTTGCCAACGCGACGAAGACCGTTCCGCAGATGCAGAGCATCACCCCACGGTGGCTCGTGCATTTCCTGTCGTGGGTTCCGGTCGAGGCCGGCATCTACCGCGTCAATAAGGTGAAGGACGAGGGCAGCGTCGAGGTCGACTGCTCCGTGCGCGACGAGCGCGCGCTCCCCCAGACCTACGTCGACTACATCGACAACCCGCGCGAGTACCTGCTGTCGGCCGTCAACACCGTGCTCGACATCCACACCCGCGTCTCCGACCTCTACTCGGTGCCGCACAACCAGATCAAAGAGCAGCTCCGCCTCACCATCGAGATCATCAAGGAGCGGCAGGAGAGCGAGCTCATCAACAACAAGGAGTATGGCCTGCTTGCCAACGCGGCCAACTCGCAGAAGATCAAGACGCGCACCGGCGCGCCGACGCCCGATGATCTCGACGAGCTCATTGCGCGCGTGTGGAAGGAGCCCGCGTTCTTCCTGGCTCACCCCTCGGCCATTGCGGCCTTCGGTCGCGAATGCACTCGGCGCGGCGTGCCGCCGCCGACCGCGACGCTGTTCGGCAACTCGTTCCTCACGTGGCGCGGCCTCCCGCTGATCCCCTCCGACAAGCTCGAGGTGAAGGGCGGCAAGACCAACATCCTCCTCATCCGCACCGGCGAATCCAAGCAGGGCGTCGTCGGCCTCTACCAGCCGGGCCTTCCCGGCGAGCAGAGCAAGGGCCTCTCGGTGCGCTTCATGGGCATCAACCACAAGGCCATCGCCTCCTACCTCATCTCGCTCTACTGTTCGCTTGCGGTGCTGACCGACGATGCGCTCGGCGTGCTGGAAGGCGTCGAGGTGGGCAAGTACCATGAGTACAAGTGACTTCCCCAATCCGGCCCCGGACCCGACGCGGCTCAGCCCGTCGCTCGGCGGCGCAGGGATAAGTCCGCGAGGGCTTAGCCCCGGCTATGGGTTGCCGGATGAAACCTCGCTCGCACGGCTTGCGAACGAGCTTTTCGCGACGCCGCCCGGCGGCTCGCCCTGGGCGCTCGCGCCATCGGCGCCGCCGGCCACGCCTCCCTACGGGCCGGCAGCCGTCAACCTGGCACCCGAGCCGACGCGGCTCAACCCGTCGCTCGGCGGGGCTGGCCTCTCCCCGCAGGGCATCGCTCCGGGCTACGGGCTGCCGGATGAGGCGTCGCTCACGCGGCTTGCCAGCCAGGCCGTCACGTCTTCCGGCGTGGTGCCTCCGGGCCTGCTCCCGAGCACGCCCAACGTGCCCGTGCAGGCGCCGCCTCAGGTGCTCGTGCCGGACATTCCGCTCACGACGCCGCCCTCGCAGGGATCGGTGCCGGGGCTCTTTGCCCCTCCGCTTCCCTACGAGGCGGAGATCAAGGCGCTCCTTGGCGGCGGCACGGCAGCGCCTGAGCCGGAGCACAAGATGGAGTTGGTGCCCGACATCCCGATCGACGGCACGCCGCCGTCGGCCGCGACGGCGCCCGGTGCCGGCCCAGTGCCGCTTCCGTTCGAGGCGGAGCTCAAGGCCCTGCTCGGCACGATCGGAGGCGAATCCCGCTTTGCCGATCCGACCGGCTCGACCTCGTCCCTCTACTTCCTTAAGGACGCGGGCGCGAGCAGCCAGGGCGTGAGCGGAATCGGCGTGCCAGGCCAGGCCGGCCCCGGCATCCATTCGGAGTTCGCGTCCGCGCATCCGCCGTTCGACGTCAACGCGATCCGCCGGGATTTCCCGATCCTGGGAGAGCACGTCAACGGCCGGCCGCTGGTGTGGCTCGACAACGCAGCGACGACACAGAAGCCGAAGGCGGTCATCGATCGCCTGACGCACTTCTATAGCCACGAGAACTCGAACATTCACCGCGCAGCGCACGAGCTTGCGGCGCGCTCGACGGATGCCTACGAGGGGGCGCGCCAGAAAATCCAGCGCTTCATCAACGCGCCGTCGGTCGACGAGATCGTATTCACGCGCGGCACGACGGAATCGATCAATCTCGTGGCGGCGACGTTCGGTCTCAAGCATGTCGGAGCGGGCGACGAGATCGTCATCACGCACCTCGAGCATCACGCCAACATCGTGCCCTGGCAGCAGCTTGCGCTCGCCAAGGGTGCAAAGCTGCGCGTGGCGCCCGTGGATGATCGCGGTGTGGTGCTGCTCGAGGAGTACGGCAAGCTCCTCAACAGCAGGACGAAGCTCGTTTCCTTCACGCAGGTCTCGAATGCGCTCGGAACCGTCACCCCCGCCAAGGCCATGGTGGAGATGGCGAAGCATGCCGGCGCGATCGTTCTCGTGGACGGGGCCCAGTCGGTCTCGCACATGAAGGTCGACGTGCAGGAGCTCGGCACGGACTTCTTCGTGTTCTCGGGTCACAAGCTGTTCGGGCCGACGGGCATCGGCGTGCTGTGGGGCAAGCAGGATTTGCTCGACAGCCTGCCACCCTACCAGACCGGCGGCAACATGATCCAGGACGTGACCCTGGAGCGGAGCATCTTCCACAAGGCGCCGAGCCGCTTCGAGGCCGGCACCGGAAACATCGCCGACGCCGTGGGCCTCGGAGCGGCGATCGACTACGTGGAGCGGATCGGGCTCGAGAACATCTCGCGCTACGAGCATGGGCTCATCACCTATGCGACGAAGCGGCTCTGCGAGGTGCCGGGTCTCACGATCGTCGGCACGGCACCGGAGAAGGCGGGCGTCATCTCGCTCGTCTTGAAAGGCGTGCCGAGCATCGAGGTGGGCTCGCGCCTCAACAAGTACGGCATCGCCGTGCGCTCGGGCCACCACTGCGCGCAGCCGATCCTCCGGCGCTTCGGCCACGAGCAGACGGTGCGTCCCTCGTTCGCGTTCTACAACACCTGCGGCGAGATCGATCTCCTCGTCTCCGCGCTGAAGGACATCCAGCGCGAAGCGGGGCAGTCGTATCTCTGAGGAACACTGGCTCCCCCAACCGGAAGCGATCTTTCCGATCGCTTCCGGTCTCTCCCTCCGGGCGAGGCGCAAAGGGCGTCGAAACCTACCTCTCCCCGGCGGGGAGGGGCCCCGCAGTGAAACTGCGCGGGTGAGCGGGCGCATCGGCCTCGTGCGCTTCGTTCGCGAGGGCTAGCAGCACGTCAGCGTGGCAGGCTTCGCCGGGCTTGCACCAGCAGGCGAGGTTCTTGCCGCGGAGCTCGTGCAGGTGCTCGCGCAGCAGCGTCAGGCCCTTGTGGGTCGCCGTCAGCCATTGGGCATAGGCGTCCCGAGCCCAGGCCTTGCCGAGATACACCTGATGATCGAAGGGGAACGGGTTTCCCCACTTCGAGCCGCGGCCGACGTAGACGGTGCCGGGCGGCAGGCGCCAGCCCTTCCACGCCTTGCGCTGGATCCGCTGCGGCTTCTCCATGGCTCACCCCCGTAGGGCTAAGCTACGAGAGTCCCGCCGGCGCTCAAAGGGCCGGCGCGATGCACAGCCGGGGCGTCGACAGAATTTTTCAAATAAAATGGCCGGCACGGGGCGTGTCCCGTGCCGGCCCAAGGTGCTCGCTAGGCCTGAAAACTTCGGAGGAAGCGCTTTAGGGTAGCGAGAGCACGGTGAGCGAGCCGCCAAGAGCCGTGTAGTCTCTCAGGCCCGCGTAGCCACCCACGGCGCCGAGGCCGTCGGTCGGCTTGTCGAGACCGGCCGCGAGGCCGATGCCTGCCCAGCCGCCGATGCCCGAGTAGACACCGACGTACTGCTTGTCCTTGTGGGTGTAGGTGAAGACGTTGCCGATGATGCCCGAAGGGGTCTTGAACTTGAACAGCTCCTTGCCGTCCTTCTGGTCGACCGCCTTCAGGTAACCCTCGAGCGTGCCGTAAAAGACGACGCCGCCGGCTGTAGCCAAAGCGCCTGACCACACGGAGAACGGCTCCTTGTTGGACCAGACGATCTTGCCCTTGCCCGCATCCCAGGCGATGAAGTTGCCGAGGTTGTTGTCACCCTCCGGCGGGAACATCGAGAGCGTCGCACCGACGTAAGGCTGGCCTGGCGTGTACGAGACCTTGAAGGGCTCGTAGTCCATGGCGACGTGGTTGGTCGGCACGTAGAAGAGACCCGTGAGCGGCGAGTAGGCTGCCGGCTGCTGGTCCTTGGTGCCGAGCGCGGCCGGGACGATACCCTTGGTGTTCACGTCCGCACCGTTGAGGAACGTCGAGTACTTGGCGACGACGGCAGGACGGCCGTAGGTGGGGCTCTTGGGATCGAGATCCACGCCCGTCGACCAGTTGACGGCGGGGTCGTACTTCTCGGCAACGAGCGGGATGCCGCTCTTGCGGTCGATGGTGTAGGCGAAGCCGTTGCGGTCGAAATGCACGAGCACGTCGTGCTTCTCGCCCTTGACGTCGATGCCGTCTACCAGGATCGACTCGTTGATGCCGTCGTAGTCCCACTCGTCGAACGGGGTGAGCTGGTAGGCCCAGGCGGCCACGCCCGTGTCTGCGTCACGCGCGATGATCGAGAGCGACCACTTCTGGTCGATCTGCTTGCCGTCCGGTCCTGCGCGCTGCGCCGGGTTCCAGGTCGAGGGATTGCCCGTGCCGTAGTAGACGAGGTTCAGTTTGGGATCGAACGAGTACCAGCCCCAGGTCGAGCCGCCGCCGATCTTCCACTGGTCGCCGTTCCAGGTCTTGATCGAGCTGTCCTTGCCGACCGGCTTGCCGAGCGAGGTGGTCTTCGCCGGATCGAACAGGATCTGATCGTCGGGACCCACGGAGTAGCCGCGCCAGACTTTCTTGCCGTCGGCGATGCTGTAGGCGGTGAGGTAGCCTTGCACGCCGAACTCGGCGCCCGAGATGCCGACCAGCACCTTGTCCTTCACGACCACCGGGGCACTGGTCCCGGTCTCGCCGCGCTTCACGTCGCCATTGACCGTCTTCCAGACCTCGGCGCCGGTCTTGGCGTCGAGCGCGACGAGGGTTGTATCGGCGCGATAGAGAAAGAGCTTGCCCTCGGCATAGGCCAGGCCACGGTTGACCGTGTCGCAGCACATGATCGGGATGACCGACGGATCCTGCTTAGGCTCGTACTTCCACAAGATCTTCTGCTCGTTGTCGAGATCGAGCGCATACACAATGTTGGGGAACGGCGTGTGCAAGTAGAGCCGGTTGCCGACCACCAGAGGCGAGCCCTCGTGCCCGCGCAGAACACCGGTAGAGAACGTCCACGCGACCTTGAGGTCTTTCACGTTCTCGCGGTTGATCTGATCGAGCTTCGAGAAGCGCTGGAGTCCGTAGTCTCCGCTGGTCGCGGCCCAGTTGTTGGGGTCGCTCGTATTCTTGATGACGTCGTCGTTGGCAAGCGCTGGCGCCGCCATCGCCATCGTCGCACAGAGTGCGACCGCAATTTTGCTTCGCATTTTTCCTCCACTTTCTGTCTTTGCCCGCGTCCGCCGAGAGCGCGGGCAGGAAGAATAGGAAAACACGAGCGGGAAATTTCCCTAACCAAGATGACCTGCGCTGCTATGCTCGTGGGAGAGCGCTGAGCATTTCTGGAGAGGGGTGAAATTGAATTCAGAAAACGCGCTTGAGCCGACGCCGCGGTGACAGGGGCCTTGCGCGGCCTCTCGCGTGATGTCATCCCGGCATGGCTCGGGATGACATTGGGATCATGCCAAGCGCGTGTCAGCGGGGCTCAGGCGTCGGCGGGGGGCTGGACTTTGCGACTTCGCGGCGTCCGGCAAGCGCGACCGCGCACCAGCTCATGGCGATCTACGACTGGCAATCAATCCAAGAGGCGGAGGTCTATACAAAAACAGCAGAAGGCAAGTAGACGGTGATTGTCCCGCCTTACATAAAGCACTGAAATAAATGAATTTTAAAGGGAAATGGCGCTCCCTACGGGAGTCGAACCCGTCTTTCAAGATTGAAAATCTCGCGTCCTAACCGATAGACGAAGGGAGCAAGCCGGCTCCGGAGGTCCCGGGCGGCAAGCCGGTGGTATAGGGAGGTTTGGGAAGAGACGCAAGCGACGCCCCGACGCGGCACTCCACCTTTCCCGGGCCGCCATGTAGTTGACCGCGCTATGCTTTCTTTTGCTGCCGCGGATCGGCTGCGTCCTCGATGTGAAGCTCGATGCGGTTGCGCCCGCCCCAGGTGTCGCGCCGCAGCTGCCCGGCGAGATGCAAGGGCAGCCCCGAGCCCTCGAGCAGCAGCGCGCCGAGCGGCTGGCCCTGGGCACGGAAGGCCACCGCATCGAGCCGCGAACCGTCCCCCGCCTCGATCACGCAGCGCACGTGCGCGGTTCCGATAGGCTTTGCGAACTTCACCCGGTGCGCCGGAAAGGCGAAGCGCGGCTGCGCATTGCCCTGGCCGTAAGGGCCGGCCTTCTCCAGGAGGTCGACAAGCCCGTCCGTCACGGCCGACGGCGTCAGCGCCCCGTCGATGGCGAGCGTCGCGCGCTCGGCGAGACGCATCGCGGCGCTGGCCAGCTCGCCTGCGAAAAAGCTCGCGAGCAGATCGAGCTTCGCTTTGTCGACGGTAAGGCCCGCCGCCATCGCATGCCCGCCGCCCTTGAGCAGAAGCCCGGCCGCTACCGCTCGGCGCACGGCCGACCCGATGTCGATCCCGGCAACCGAGCGCAGCGACCCCGTGCCGGTCAGCGCGCCCGTCGCGGCCTCGCGCTCCCAGGCGATCACGCACGATGGCCGCTTGAACCGCTCCGTCAGCCGGCTCGCGATCAGCCCGACCACGCCCTTGTGCCAGTCCGGCGAGCCGACCATAACGACGCCGAGATCGGGCGTCGCTTCGAGCATGCGCTCAGCGTCCGCCACCGCCTGCTCGAGAGCCGCCTGCTCGATTTCCTTCCGCTCTTTGTTGAGGCGGTCGAGGATGGCGGCGACGCGCGCGGCTTCCGCCTCGTCCGATGTCGAGAGCAGCTTGGCGCCGAGCGCCGCGTCGCCGATGCGCCCGCCCGCGTTGATGCGCGGGCCAAGGATGAAGCCCAGGTGATAGGTCGTTGGCGGCTCGCTGAGACCTGCCGCGTCGGAGAGCGCGCGCAAGCCGATGTTCTCGCGCCCGCGCATGACGCCGAGCCCCTTTGTCACGTAGGCGCGGTTGAGCCCCTTGAGCGGCACGACGTCGGCGACTGTAGCCAGCGCCACGAGATCGAGGTCGGCGAGAAGCTGCGGCTCCGCGCGTCCCGCCCCGTAGGTGCCCCGCCGCCGGAGCTCGCGCACGAGCGCCACCAGCGTCAGGAAGACGACGCCCGCGGCGCAAAGGTGTCCCTGCCCCGAGATGTCGTCGAGCCGGTTCGGATTGACGAGCGCATGCACCGCGGGCAGCTTCTCGTCAGCCTGGTGGTGGTCGAGCACGATGACGTCCACGCCGCGCTTTGCGACCGAGCCCAGCACGTCGACGCTCGTCGTGCCGCAGTCGACGGTGACAATCAGCTTCGCGCCCTCGCCAACGAGCTGGTCGATGGCCGCGGCGTTGGGCCCGTAGCCCTCGGTCAGGCGATCCGGAATGTAGATGCGGTGGGGCACGTCGTGGTGGGCGAGCAGGCGCGCCATGAGTGCCGACGAGCACGCGCCGTCGACATCGTAGTCGCCGAAGATCGCGACCCGCTCGCGCCGCTCGATGGCATCCGCGAGGCGCCGCGCCGCCTTGTCCATGTCGACCAGCGTCGAGGGATCCGGCATCAGCGCTTTGAGCGAGGGATCGAGAAACACCGGCACCTCGCCGAGCGTCACGCCGCGTGCGGCCAGCACGCGCCCCAGGAGCTCCGGCAGCCCGTGCTGCTGGCTGATGGCGACGGCGTCCTTGGCGCGGGCGGGCTCGAGCGTCTCGCGCCATGTGTTGCCCCGGGCCGACTGGGTGACCCCGAGAAATGCCGCGTCGGCGGCCATCTCGGGTGAATGGTCGACGCGCACCTTTCGAACCGCAGTCATGTTGCTGGTGTCCCCCGCCCGATTCGCCTTCGAAAGCAATCGTCCCACGAAGAGCACGGCCCGGGCGAGCCCAGCGACGCGAATATCAACAGCGCGGAGTTGTACCGGCGGCAGGCTTGTGGCAGAGGTGCGGGAGGTATCGGACAACAAGGGGCCGCGCATGGACACCCGCAATATCGTCATTGCTCTGCTGGTGGTCGCCGTGGCGGTGCTCGGCTACCTCTATTACGACAGCCAGCGGACGGCCGTCCGCATCGACGTGCCCGGCTTCAAGCTCGAGGCGAAGTAGCCCTTCACACAGCGAAGCGGGTTCCGATGTCGCGCAGCGTCGTCCTGATGCGGCGCACGGTGCCGGTTTTGGAGCGCATGACGACCGTCTCGGTCTCCGCGAAGTCGCCGTGGAAGTGCACGCCTTTGAGCAGCGATCCGTCGGTCACTCCGGTCGCCGAGAAGATCACGTCGGCCGACGCCATCTCCTCGAGCGAGAACTTCTTCTTGATGTCGGCGATTCCCATCTTAGCCGCGCGCTCGCGCTCGCCTTCGTTGGACGGCATCAGCCGGCCCTGGATCTGCCCGCCGATGCAGCGCAGCGCTGCCGCCGCGAGCACGCCCTCGGGAGCGCCCCCCGAGCCGAGGTAGATGTCGATCCCGGTCTCCTCGGGGTCCGTGGTCCAGATCACGCCCGCGATGTCGCCGTCGGGGATGAGCTGCACCGCAGCGCCCGACTCGCGCGCCGCCTTGATCAGCTCCGCGTGCCGCGGCCGGTCGAGGATGCACGCCGTGATGCCCGACACCGGCACGCCCTTGGCCTTCGCCAGCGCGGCGAGGTTGTCCGCCACCGGGGCGTCGAGATCAACCACGCCCTGCGGATAGCCGGGTCCGATGGCGATCTTGTTCATGTACATGTCTGGGGCGTGCAGGAGCCCGCCGCGCTCGGAGATGGCAAGCACGGCAAGCGCGTTAGGCATCGACTTGGCGCAGATCGTGGTGCCCTCGAGCGGATCGACGGCGATGTCGACCTCCGGCCCGGTGCCGTCGCCCACCTTCTCGCCGATGTAGAGCATCGGCGCCTCGTCCATCTCGCCCTCGCCGATAACCACCGTGCCGCGCACCGAGACGCGTGCGAGCTCGCGGCGCATGGCATCAACCGCGGCTTTATCGGCGCCCTTCTCGTTGCCGCGCCCGCGCAGCCGGGCGGCCGCGATCGCCGCCGCCTCCGTCACGCGCGCGACCTCGAGAACCAGAACGCGGTCCAGGCCCGCCTCGCCGTTGTCCTTCGCCATGATCCTTCGTCCCCAACCGTGTAAGAAAGCACCATGCACCGCCTGAACGACAAGCGTTCCAGAGCGGTCATGGCCTCAAAGCTCCTCGATGCGGATCATCTGTGGTCGCTCGGCGACCTTACCATCCTTCTCGATGGCGCGCAGAACCTTGCGCATGGCCTCCTCCGTCGTGTCGTGGGTGATGAGCACGACGTTTACGGCGGGCTCGGCCGCGCCGGGCGGCGGCTCGCCGGCTTGGCCGGGATGCACCGGGCCGGGACGGCGCTGCACAATGCTTTCGAGCGAGACGTTCTCATCGCTCATGCGCTTGGTGATGGCGGCCATGGCGCCCGACCGGTCGTAGACCGAGAGGCGAACGTAGTAGTTGCCGAGATGCGCCTTGAGGTTCAGGCGCTTTGCCGTTTCAAGCGCCGCCGTCGGCCGGATGAACGGCGGCATGATGAGCCCACGCGCGATGTCCATGATGTCGCTCGCGACCGCCGAGGCAGTCGGGTGTGCTCCGGCGCCGGGACCGACAAGAAGCAGGTTGCCCGCGAAGTCGCCCTCGATGCCGACGCAGTTGGTCACGCCCGACACCTCGGCCAGCGCCGACTCCTCGGCGATCATGACTGGCGAGACCCGCGCCTCGATGCCGTGTGCCGTCTGCGTCGCGATGCCGAGCAGCTTGATGCAGTAGCCAAGCTCCGTAGCGGCCTCGATGTCGGCGGATGTGATGTGCTCGATGCCCTCGACGTGAATCTGGTCGAAGGCGATCGTGGTGCCGAACGCGAGGCTCGTCAGCAGCGAGAGCTTGTGCGCGGCGTCGAAGCCGCCGATGTCGAAGGCGGGATCGGCTTCCGCATAGCCCTTCTCCTGCGCCTCCTTGAGCGCATCCGCGAAGCCCCGCTTCTCGTCCGTCATTTTGGTGAGGATGAAGTTGCAGGTCCCGTTCAGGATGCCGTAGACGCGTCGCACCTCGTTGGCGGCCAGCGCCTCGCGCATGAGCTTGATGATCGGGATGCCGCCCGCCACCGCGGCCTCGAAATTGAGCGCGACGCCGTTATCCTCGGCGAGCTTTGCGAGCGCGATGCCGTGCCGTGCGAGCAGCGCTTTGTTCGCGGTGACGACGTGCTTCTTGGCCTTGAGCGCCGCCTCGACTGCGGCCTTTGCCGGACCGTCCTCGCCGCCGATGAGCTCGACGAAAACCTGGATCGAGGGATCGGTCGCGAGGGCCACCGGATCATCGAACCAGCGCGCTTTGCCGAGATCGACACCCCGCGCCTTGCTCCGCGACCGCGCCGAGATGCCCGTCACGGTGACCGGGCGCCCTAGCATCTGCTCGAGGCGCTGCGCGTGGGTGTTGAGGAGCTGGATGAGACCCGCGCCGACGGTGCCAAGTCCGGCAACGCCAAGGGTCAAGGGCTGTGACATGGGAAACGGTTAACGGCTTGCTTTTTGTGGGATGGGGATCACGTTATGCATCGTTTCCGGAGACTGGGCGAGGAACTTTTTGATCGACCGGGCGGCCTGCCGCACCCGGTGCTCGTTCTCGACCAGCGCGATACGCACAAAGCCCTCTCCGTATTCTCCGAACCCGAGGCCCGGAGAGACGGCCACGTCGGCTTTCTCGATCAGAAGCTTGGCGAACTCGACTGATCCGAGCGCCCGGAATGGCTCCGGGATCGGGCACCAGGCGAACATGGTTGCCGGCGGCGGCGGCACCGGGAATCCCGCGCGCCCGAAGCTCTCGACCAGGCAGTCGCGCCGGCTCTTGTAGGTGCGGCGGATCTCCTCGACGCAGTCCTGCGAGCCGTTGAGAGCGGCCGCGGCCGCCACCTGGATCGGCGTGAAGGCGCCGTAGTCGAGGTAGCTCTTGACGCGTGCGAGCGCGCCGATCAGCCGCTCGTTGCCGACAGCGAAGCCCATGCGCCAGCCCGGCATGTTGTAGGTCTTGGAAAGCGAGGTGAACTCGACAGTGATGTCGATCGCGCCCGGCACCTCCAGCACCGAAGGCGGCGGATCGCCATCGAAATAGATCTCCGCGTAGGCGAGGTCCGACAAGATGATGAGATCGAGCTTCTTCGCGAGCGCAACCGCCTCCTTGTAGAAGTCGAGGCCGGCGACCATCGCCGTCGGATTGGACGGATAGGAAAGCACGACCGCGAGCGGCTTCGGGATCGAGTGGCGGCAGGCATGGTCCACGGCGCGCAGGAAGTCGTCGCCGTTGCCGGCCTTGACGTGCCGCATGGCCGCGCCCGAGATCAGAAAGCCGAACTCGTGGATCGGGTAGGTGGGGTTCGGCACCAGGATCACGTCGCCCGGCGCCGTGATGGCCTGCGCCATGTTGGCGAAGCCCTCCTTGGAGCCGAGCGTCGCCACCACCTGCGTCTCGGGGTCGAGCTTCACGCCGAAGCGGCGCGCGTAGTAGGCCGCCTGCGCGCGGCGGAGACCAGGAATGCCCTTGGAGGCGGAGTAGCGGTGCGTGCGCGGCTTTGCGACCGTCTCGACCAGCTTGTCGACGATATGCTGGGGTGTCGGCAGGTCGGGATTGCCCATGCCGAGATCGATGATGTCCGCCCCTCGGGCGCGCGCCGCCGCCTTGAGGCGATTGACCTCGGCGAACACGTAGGGCGGCAGGCGCTTGATGCGGTGGAATTCGTCGATCACGAGCGGCTCTTGGGTTTGCTGCAGTGCACGCGGCGGATGACAATCCGGCGACACACCTCATGATGGTTATGTACCTAGGTTTACGCCGCGTCTCGGAAGGCGTCCAGTGGCCCACCCGATCGAAGGGACGCGCGGCAATCCACCGCCCTCCGCAAGGCCTAAACCGCCCTGCTCTGGCCACTTATGCACAGCAACTCTGCACACAACTGCGCACGCTGCCAATTCTCCCTTCCGCCTACTAGGCGCTGTCACAGGCAGGCCCTATGTTCGCCCCATGACGAATTCGACCTCGACCAGCCAGGCCACCCCTTACCGCATCGAGAATCCCGAGGAGTTCACAAAGAACATCCTCAGGCTTTTCGAGGAGGGTGGGCGCGCAATGTCCGAGCTGCTCGAGCGCCCGGACGCCAAGATCAGTCCGTTCTCGGCCGCGAGCGAGGTCTCCGAGGCGGTGAAGACCGTGGGCGACATCGCGCGCATCTGGCTCACGGATCCCGCCAAGCTGGCCGAGGCCCAGGGCGCGCTGGTCTCAGGCTACATCGACCTCTGGAGCAACTCGATCCGCCGGCTCCTCGGTGAGAGTGTCTCGGCCGTGGTCGAGCCGGAGCCCTCCGACAACCGGTTCAAGGACCCCGAGTGGTCGTCCAACCCCTATTTCGACTTCTGGAAGCAGGCCTACCTCCTCACCACCCACTGGGCCGAGGACGTGCTCCAGCAGACCGAGGGCCTGGATGACGCCACCCGCCAGAAAGCCGAGTTCTACTTCCGCCAGCTGTCGAGCGCGCTTTCACCGTCGAACTTCCCGCTGACCAACCCGGAGGTCGTGCGCGAGACCTTCGCCACCAACGCTGAGAACCTCGTGCAGGGCATGGCCCACCTGCTGCAGGACATGGAGCGCTCGGGCGACCTTTTGAAGATCAGCCAGACCGACACCGCAGCCTTCGAGGTGGGGAGGAACCTGGCCGTCACGCCGGGCAAGGTCGTCTTCCAGAACGATCTGTTCCAGCTCATCCAGTACGCGCCCACCACCGACAAGGTGCGCGAGGTGCCGCTGCTCGTGATCCCGCCCTGGATCAACAAGTACTATATTCTCGATCTCACGCCGCCGAAGAGCTTGCTTAAGTTCGCCGTCGACCAGGGCTTCAGCGTGTTCGTCGTGTCCTGGGTGAACCCCGACGAGCGGCTCGCCCACAAGACCTTCGAGGATTACATGCTCGAAGGCATTTTGACCGCGACGGATGCGGTGAAGCGCGAGACCGGCGTCGCCCAGACCAACGTGCTCGGCTACTGCGTCGGCGGCACGCTGCTCGGCTCGGCGCTCGCCTACCTCGCCCAGCGCGGCGAGGACCCCTACAAATCGGTGACGTTCCTCACCACTCAGCTCGACTTTTCGCGGGCAGGCGACCTCCTGCTCTTCACGAACGATGCACAGCTCGCGTCGCTCGAGGAGATGATGGCCGAGCGCGGCTATCTCGACGGCTCGCGCATGGCAAACGTCTTCAACATGATGCGGCCGCGCGACCTCATCTGGCCATACATCGTCAACAACTATCTCCTCGGCAAGAAGCCGTTCCCGTTCGATCTGCTCTTTTGGAATCAGGATTCGACGAGGATGTGCGCGGCTAACCACAACTTCTACCTGCGCGAGTTCTACGGCGAGAACAAGCTTGCCAAGGGCGAGATGACGCTCGCCGGCATCAAGCTCGATCTCAAGAAGGTGAAGCTGCCCGTCTTCGAGCTCGCGACGAAAGAGGATCACATCGCGCCCGCGAAATCCGTTTTCATCGGCTCTAAGCTGCTTGGCGGCCCTGTCGAGTTCGTGCTTGCGGGCTCGGGCCACATCGCAGGCGTCGTGAACCCGCCCGACAAGATGAAATACCAGTACTGGACCGCCAACAAGGCCGCCGCCGACACGCTCGAGGAATGGGTGGGCATGGCCAAGGAGCATGCCGGCTCCTGGTGGCCTTACTGGGCGGAGTGGCTGACCAAGCATTCCGGCGGCTGGACCATCCCCCGCGAGCCGGGCGAGAGGCTAGGCGCCATCGAGCCCGCCCCCGGCAGCTACGTTAAGACGAAGTCCTGATTCCGAGCTTTCGGCTTCCAACTGTCTTGGCCGCCCTGGTCGGAAGCGATGCAGCGCATCGACCGCGGCTATGACGCAAAGCGTGGCGCATGGCGTCCCAAACTTGAATCTAACGACCTAAAAGCCTTGATTAAACGCAACCCTTATCCCGGCGAAGCTTCTACTTTAGTGTGCGAGCCTGTATGACAATTCTCGACAGCGCACCCCATGGCCGATCCCTATAAGGTTCTCGGTGTCGCCAAGGACGCCTCGCAGGACGACATCCGCAAGGCGTACCGCAAGCTCGCCAAGGATACGCATCCCGATCTCAACCCCGGCAACGCCGAGGCCGAGCGCCGCTTCAAGGAGATCTCCGCGGCCAACGAAATCCTGAGCGATCCCGATAAGCGCAAGCGCTTTGACGCCGGAGAGATCGACGAGACCGGAGCCGAGAAGCCCGAGCGCCGCTACTATCGGGAATATGCCGAGGCCGATCCCAACATGCGCTATCACAAGCGCCGCACGTCGCCGGATGCGGAGGATTCCGGCCCAGCCTTCGATGCCGACGATCTCTTCGCCGACCTCTTCGGTGGCCGGTCCGGCGGCACGCGCTTCCGCGCGCCCCCCTCCGATGTGCACTACACGTTGCCTGTCGACTTCCTCGACGCTGTGAATGGCGCCCGCAAGATGGTGGCCATGCCCGACGGCAAGACGCTCGACATCGAGATCCCGGCCGGCATCCGCGACGGACAGACGCTGCGCTTGAAGGGCCAGGGCCGGCCGGGCGCCGGTGGCGAGCCCGCGGGCGATGCCTTCGTCGACATAGAAATCCTGCCTCATCCCCGCTTCCGCCGCGAGGGCTTCGACGTCCACTCCGCGTTGCCCGTCACTCTCGGCGAGGCCCTGAACGGCGCCACCGTACGCGCCGAGACGGTCGACGGCGCCGTCGACGTCAAGGTGCCGAAGCGCGCCAAGAGCGGCACCACGCTGCGTCTCCGCGGCAAGGGCGTGCGGCGGGACAAGGCCGGCACCCGCGGCGACCACCTGATCGAGCTCTTGATTGTGCCGCCCACCGACTCCGACGACGAGCTCGCGGCCTTCATGGCCGAGTGGGAGAAGAGGCACCCGCAGCATCCGCGAGGCAGCGCATGATCAGCGAGAAAGAGCTTTGCCGGCGCATGGAACGCCTCGAAGCCGATGTCCTGCATCTCTGGATCGAGAGCGGGCTCGTGACGCCGCATCGCGACGCCCACGGCAATGTCTTCGACGAGATCGACGAGGCCCGCGTCGCCCTCGTCTGCGACCTCCACTATCGCATGGGACTCGATCACGAGAGCCTGCCGGTGATCCTCTCGCTCATCGATCAGCTCCATCACACGCGCCATTCGCTGCGCGCGCTCACGACCGCCGTCGCTGAGCAACCCGACGAGATCCGCATCGCCATCTCATCGCGGACGCGCGTCGTACTTTCGCGCCGACCGGGTGAAGGCACCTGAGATCGCGGAACTGCGCAACCGGCGCGCTCGTCTATGACAGCAACGGCAATGCGGCCGGTGGCGCGGTCCAGTTCGCCACCCTGACCACGCATCCCGCCGGGCTCACCAACGCCGATTTCGTCATCATCTGAGGGCTCTTACCCTGAGCATGACGCGCGCCACCTCGGCCGCACCCCCTCCTGGATGTCTGCCCGGACGCCCGCCAGCACTCCGTGGCATGAGAATTGCCACGCTTAAGATGGCGCAGGTTTCGGGGCGTCCAATAAATCCTGTCGCGTGAGGGACTTGGCAAACGCCAGCGTCACGCGGCACGAGCTTGTGGCTGCTCACTGTCACAAAAATTGGGCAGCCGATGAGCAAACAGCGGGCAGGAGACGAGCGCGAAATGGACGTTCCGCAGGGTAGCAACAGGCTCTTCCGCTATCTCTTCAAGTCGGAGGTGAGCTCGAATTCGCCAACGTCGCTGCCGGCTTCGCTGGAGGCGACCTCAGCCGCACTCTCCCCGATGGCCGCTCCCCAGCCCTCTGCCACCCAGGCAATTCCGCAGGCGGCGACGACCAACGGCCATGCCGAGCCGGAGCAATCCGACTCGGCGCACATCGACCGGATGCTCGCCGACATCTTCAACGGCACCAGGGGCATAGAGGATGGCGCCCTCGCCGACTACATCCCGGAGCTGACCAAGGTCGATCCCAACGCGTTCGGGATCGCCATCGCCACCACGGGCGGCCAGGTCCACGCGATCGGTGACGCACGCACCGAGTTCACGATCCAGTCGACGTCCAAGGCACTCATCTACTGCATCGCCCTCGAGCTTTGCGGTCGTGAGCACGTCTTCTCGCGCGTGGGCGTCGAGCCGAGTGGCGACCCCTTCAACGCCATCGAATTCAGTCCCGTCACCCGCCGGCCCTATAATCCGATGGTGAATGCCGGTGCCATCGCGGTCTCCGGCATGCTGCGCGACGCCGTCGGCTCCGAAGCCGCTTTCGATCTCATCATGAGCCGCTTTTCGCAGGCAGCCGGGCGGCAACTCCGCCTGAATGAGGAGGTATACAGGTCTGAGAAGCTGACCGGCCACCGCAACAGGGCGATCGGGCATCTGCTTCTCAGCGCAGGAGCGCTCTCGGAGCCCGTGGAGCCCGCGCTGGATCTCTACTTCAAGCAATGCTCGGTGATGGTGAGCGCGATCGACCTCGCCAATATCGGCGCGACGCTCGCCAACCTCGGCGTCAATCCCGCGACGGGCAAGCAGGTGTTCGACGTTGATGCCGTGCGCGACACGCAGGCGGTGATGTTCACGTGCGGTATGTACGACTATTCCGGCGGTTGGGCCTTCGATGTCGGCATTCCCTCGAAGAGCGGAGTGGGAGGCGGTATCATGGGCGTGGTCAACCGCCAGCTCGGCGTCGGCACCTATTCTCCCCTGCTCGACAGGAACGGAAACTCGGTGCGGGGAATAGCAAGCTTCAAGATGATGTCGGACAGCCTGGGCCTGCATGCCTTCGATCTGACCAACACCGGCTCCGCCTTCATCAGCACGTTTTTCGAACGCCGGTCCCCCAGCGCCTAGCGCACGCCATGGCAAATCAATCCACGAGAAAACGAGCATGTGGCCGGACCCCGGCTCGGCCCATTGCGGCCGTTGCGTAGCCCCTGCCGGCACACCTCCACAATCCACCCAACGAACATCAGCTGAGGAGCAAGCGCATGAATTTCGAACAAGTGGATTTGCCCGGCAACATCGTCAAGGTGCGGCTCAGCGGCTCGCTCGATCTCGCAGGCGCTGGCGCCATCGACGTGCCGTTGAGCAACGTGGCGGCAACGCGTGACAAGGTCATCGTCGACTTCTCCCAGGTCTCGTTCCTGGCCTCGATCGGCATCCGCCTGCTGGTCAAGACTGCGCGCGCCATCGGCAACAGGGGCGGACGCTTCGTCGTCTTCAATCCCACCGTCGACGCCCAGAAGATCCTCCGCCTGACCGGATTGGATATCATCATTCCGATCGTCCCTGACGAAACCGCCGCAATCGAAAAGTGCGCCGCCTGACGATGCACACGGATCGGATATCGTTGAAGCCGATCGCCTCCGACGCGATACGATTGAACGCATGGCTCGATAGCGCTTTCACAGATAGCAAGCTCGAGCCGACCCTCGCGTCGGATCTCAAGCTTTGCCTCAACGAGATCTTCGCCAATCTTGTCAGTTATGCATTCGCGTGGACGTCGCATCCCGCAATCGAGATCGAGATCCAGCTTGGACCGGGTTCGGCCGTTGGCACCGTCACGGACAACGGAGCGGCCTTCGACCTCGCGCGATGGTCTGGGCCCGAGACACCGAGAGACCTGACAATCGCCCCGCCGGGCGGCTTCGGAATACCGCTCATCCGCGCGCATGCGAGCAGCGTCGACTACGAGCGGGTAGGAAACTTCAACCGCCTCAGGATCGCGTGCACGACCGACGGCGCCACCAAGGTCAAGAGAACCTGAAAACGGCGATGGAAAAATCGTCGGGAAGCGGTCCGGGCTTCGCGATCGCCCGCACCCTCCGATAGACGCGCTGCGATTCAGAGAACGCCGCCGTAGGCGGCTCCTGGAGGACGGAGATCAGGTCCTCGCTCGCCCACTGGCGTCCGGTGGCCGTCGTGATCTCGAAAACGCCGTCGCTGAAAAGATAGAGTGTATCTCCAGGTTCGACCTTGTGCTCGGCCGTAGCGTAGGCATGGCGCGGAACCATCCCGATGAGCGGATTGCTGGTGTTGAGCTCGGTGACTTTCCGGGTGTCCGGCTTGATCAAAATGCCGGCGTGGTGGCCTGCCGAGCAGTAGCGCAGTCGCCGGGAGCCGCTGTCGTAGGTGAAGGCCCACAGCGAGAACAGCGGCACGTCCTGATGATCGGCCTGGAACATGGCGTTGAGAGCTGCGGCCAGCGTCCCCGGATCGCGCGTGTCGACCCCCTGCAGTCCGCCGCGCCGCACCACGTTGAGAATTGTCACCGCATGGAGAGCCGCGCTCGTGCCGTGGCCCGTCACATCGAAAATGAAGCCGCTCCACCATCCGTCGCCGATGGCGCCATAGCCGAACGCGTCGCCGCCGACGCGCGCGCAGGGCAGGAAGTGCCAGTCTGCCTGGACCGGGCCGCTCGTTATCGGCTCGGGAAGCAGAAGCTGAACGTAGCGGCTCGCCGACTGCAGATCGCGCTCGATGGCCTGGCTTTCTTCGAGCTCGGAGGCGAGTCGCCGCTCGTACCCGATGACCTGGTTGCCGATCTGAAACGAGGTCCCGCTTTCGAGGCTCGTGCGCTCGGTGATCTTTCGGTTGTCCACGATGGTGCCGTTCGTGGAGCCGAGGTCCGTCACATAGAGGGTGCCCTTGATCACCTCCACACGGCAATGTGTCCGCGACGCCGTCTCGTCTGGAACCACCAGATCGGCCGGCGGCGAGCGGCCGAGGTTGAGCGGTGCTCCGCCGACGTTGACCCAGCGCCTTGATCCGTTCGCATCTGACAGAATGAGAAAATGTCGCGCTTCGACACGCGGATTGGCAGATTGATCGACGGGCCGGAACACCGTGGCAGATGTGGACGGGTCACCCGGCGTGGACATTCCTATTGCCTTTTTGTGTCGAGGACAGCTTGGAGCCGCAGTGTGGGCTTTCATGGCCTGCCCAATGCTCCACGTTTGCACAAGCATGCTGACGGCGACAAGGGCCGCGTACCGCCGGATGCCGAAAAGCAGCCGCACGCCCGAGTGCTTGGCCCCGGACGAGCACGGATGCCGCCCCGTCACGCGGCACCCACAATTTGCCGTCAGCATGCCGCCGCACACGGATCTTCGGGGGAAATCGATGCAAGACGAGGCGCCACGCATGGAAGCCGACCTGACGCCGGCCGAGCGGGACATGGTGGATGCCGTCTGCTCCGGCCGCCGTGCCGAGCTCGCCGGCTCCGCCATCCGCGCCTCCGTCCTGCGCACGCTCGCAAGCGGAGGCCGCCGCGACTGGGTTCTCCCCTTTGCCGGCATCAGCATCCACGACGCGACCATCGAAGGCGCGCTCGACCTCGAGGGTTGCACCATCGACAAGCCGATCGTGTTCCTGCGCTGTCGTTTCGCGCCGGCCGCGGGCGAGCGCTCGGCCATGAGCCTGCGCGACGCACGCCTGAAGCGCATCGCACTCTACGACTGCACCGTCAACGGGCCCATCAAGGCCGATCGCGCCTTCATAGAGAGCGCCTTCTTCCTCACCAACTCGACGGTCAACGGCCTCGTCCGCCTGCGCGGAGCCACCATCGGCGAGGCGCTCGCCATGGACGCCTCGAAAATCGACAACGGCACCGACACGGCGATCCTCGTCGACGGCATGCGTCTCGGCGGCCCCTGGATCATGCGCTCCTGCGTCGTGAAGGGGGAAACCCGCTTCGCCGGCGCCCGCATTGGCGGCGGTCTCCTTTGGGAGGAGGCGCAGTTCCGCTCTCCGACCGTCGCCCTCAATGCCGACGGCGCCATCTGCGAAGGTGCCTGGATCTTGCGTCGCGCCGACATCGGCGGCTCCGTGCGCGCCCGCGGCCTCGCCATCAAGGCCATCGATGCCGAGAACATCCGCATCATGGCCTCGTCCGAGGCGCTCAATGCGCGCGGCGCGGACATCGGCAGCGACCTCATCCTCAATGGTGCCGTGATCAAGGGCGGCGTTCTCCTCGGCCGCACCCGGGTCGGGGGCGAGCTCTCCGCCCGCGGCGCCCGCATCGAAGGGCCGGGCACCGAATGGGCGATCGCGGCCGGCGGGCTGATCGTCGACCAGGGCGTGGGCCTGGCCGGGGCCGTGCTCAAAGGCGGCATCACGCTCGCCGGCGCCCGCATCAGTCAGGGCATCATGGCCAACGACGTCACCATCGAGGGACCCGGCCGCGCCATCGAGGCCGACGTGCTCCACCTCGGCGGCAACTGGATCATGCGCAGCGGCAAGATCACAGGCTCCATCCGCTTTGCCGGCGCCCAGATCGAGGGGCAGGTGGCCTTTACGGGCTCCAAGATCGAGGGCGGCGGCGATCTCGCCATCCGCGCTGACGGCGCCAGGATTCAGGGCGGCTGGTTCATGGGCCGTGCATCGATCCACGGCCTCGTCCGCCTTCCGGCCGCTCGTCTCGGCAACGAGATGCGTCTGCGCGACACCAAGATCGCCGTCTCCGCCGGGCCCGCCATCTTCGCCAACGGCGTCACCATCACGCGCGAGCTGGTGCTCGACGGCGGCTTCACGGCGACCGGAGCCATTGCACTCGATCATGCGCAGATCGATGGCACGATCGACATCAGCGGGAGCCGCATCGCCTCGGCCAAAATCGCTCGCGGCGATGCTCCCGCGCGCATCAATCACGACGCCATGCTCGATGCCCGCTACGACGAGTTGGCCCTGAGCCTGGTGGACGCACGCGCCGACCGCCTGGTGATGCCGGAGCTAGCAGGGGACCGGCCGCGCGGCATCGTCGACCTCTCCCGAGCCCACGTCGGCAGCTACGAGGACGTGGCTGCGGCGTGGCCTCCACCGGCCCGCGCCAAGGGCCCGGAGAAGCGGGGCCGGACCACGGACGGTCGCGACATCGATCATCTCATCCTCGACGGCTTCATCTACGAGCATCTGGAGAACCCCGCGGGCTTTCCCGGCGGCGAGGAGCCAAGGGCAAAAGGCGAGCGCAGCGCGGCCCGCATGCGCACGCGCTGGCTCGAGGGTCAGAGCGCCGCGGACCTCGACCGCCACTTCAAGCCGCAGGCATGGATGCAGCTCGCGCGCCGCCTCTCGGCCCAAGGCTACCACGACGAGGCCCGTGAGATTGCCATCGCGCGCCGCCGCCGCCAGCGCCGCGCACCCTCGGCGAGCCGCCTCGCCAAGCTGCAGAGCTGGGTGCTCGACGTGTTCGCGCTCTACGGCTTCAATCCGTGGCGCACGGTGATCTGGATGCTCGTATTTGTCGTCGCGTTCGCTGCCATCTGGTCGCTTGCCGCCATGGACTGCGGACGCGCCGACTGTAAGGACGAGCAGGTCTTCGTCATGGCGCTCAAGGGCAACTTCGGCCAGGACGATGCCAAGGCCGAGGCGAGCTACCCGCCGTTCTCGCCGCTCGCCTATTCCTTCGACGTCTTCGTGCCCTTTGTCGATTTTGGTTTCGAGGGCCACTGGCGGCCCCGCCTCGGCTACAAGCCCCTCGTCGAGGTTCCAGCCCCGCCTCTGCCCTGGCGCGCGCCGGGAACCATGACCATCACCCTCGGCACCTTGCTTTATGGGCTTTACGTGCTCGAGATGATTATCGGTCTGGTGCTGACCTCGCTCGCCGTCACCGGCTTTACCGGCATGCTGAACACCGAGGAGGATCCTCGTTAGCGCGATGCCTCCGCCCGCACGCGCAAGCCGGACTAGGCGGCAGCCCGGCGCGAGCGCAGTACAAGCTCCCATGCCGCGTTGACCTGTTGCATACGCCGCTCCCGGAAGAGGCGGTCCTCCTCTGACCGGGCGAGATCCGAATGCCAGCTCTGCCGCAGCCCATCGACGATCTTCTTGATCACCTCCGTTGGCGCATCGGCGTTCGTGCCGAGAATGGCCAGCGCGTCGGCGACCGAGGTCGGTATGTCACCATCGCCCGGCGCGCCCATCGAGACCACGCCACCGCCCCGTTCGGATGGAAGGGTTGCCGGAAGCGCAGGCTCACCCACGGCAACGAGCGAGGTCCCCGAATTTGCTTGGGCCTCGAAGGTCACGGCGCCGAGGTCGCGTTGCCGATCCCACGTCGACGATGCGACGCCGGTGCGTCGCGAGAAAGCATAAATCGCCGAGAGCAGCAGCACGCCAGCCAGCGCGCCGCCAGCCCACGCCATCTGCCGCTCGGGCGCCGGAGCAGCGGAAGGTGCAGCCGCAAGCCCGCTGACATCGAGCACGCTGGTCTGCGGCGCGATCGTCTCGTGCGCGGATGCAATCTCTTTCCCAGTCTCTGGCGGCGGGGCAGCGGCAGGTGGCGGAGCAGTCGCCGCGGGTGTGCTTTGAGGCGCGCCGGCACCTGGCGCATCTCCGCTGTTCGCTCCATTGATGATCGTCGGCGTCACGATGCCGTCCGGCAGCTTCGGGGCATCCCCCTTGGCGGCTTCTGGCACCTTCTCCGCCGGTTTCGCGGATGAGGACGCGGCATCGGCGGAGATGTCCGCAGCCTTTGAAGGCTTCTTCTCTGGAAGCGGCATCGCCTCCAATGGACGCGCCTTGCTCGGCAAGGTCGCCTTGTCGTCGGCGGGCGGCTGGCGCGAGCTGAGATCCTGGCTCCTGGGCGGCAACGCCTCTCTTGCCGGCGCTTCCCATGTGCCGTCCTCGTCAGCGCCCGGCGCGTTGCCGTGCTCGGCCCGCGCTCCATTGTCGGCAACGAACTGCACCGGCAGGCCGAGCGTCGGCGCGTAGCCCGGAGGCAGCGAGACCGTCTCCATCTCCTCCCGGCCGCGGTTGCGCCACCAGCGCCGGATCGGCCGCCCACGGTCCGCGGTCCAAAGCGGCAAGATCTCGAGATGCATCTGTCCGCCCTCGACCCAAGCACGACTGCGCTGGAGCCGCGCCGCAGCATTGGCAACCTCGAGCCAGGACACGCGTATTCCCCCGCAGTCGACATCAAAGCGATGAATCATCCAGTTGCGGCAGCGCGTGTCATCGACCGGCGAGCAGACTGTGAAGACGTGCCGCTCTCTCGGCCCGTAGATGCGATAGGCCTGCGGCTCGGAGGGCCTGAGGCGCACGGAGCCGTCCTGCGGCGCATAGCAGTCGAACGGCATGACGAGTTGCTCGGCGGCGGCCGGCGACGCTGCAATCAGCAGCGCAAGCGATGGCCAGAAACGGCTGTGACGTCTTGGTGCCCAGGCCATGCTTTCCTCAAAATCGCTGGATGAAATTTGGAAGCTCTGTGAAGAGCTTGGCCACTTTGTGGCGAAACCCGGCGCCAACCGGCCGCAGCACCGAGGGGCTCTCGTCATCCGATGACGAGGACGCGGCGTTCCGGGACGTGCATCCGCCGGCGGCCCTGTGCTAGAAGCGCGCACCGCATTGCCCAAATCCAGGAAATGACAGACAGAGCCCCGGCCCCGAGCCGCCCCGCACCCGAGCGCGTTGCCAAACCCGCCCCCAAGGTCGGGTTCGTGTCGCTGGGCTGCCCCAAGGCCCTCGTCGACAGCGAGCGCATCATCACCAAGCTGCGCTCGGAGGGCTACGAGGTCGCCCCCGACTACGCCGGCGCCGACGTGGTGGTCGTCAACACCTGCGGCTTCCTCGACAGCGCCAAGCAGGAGAGCCTCGACGCCATCGGCGAGGCGATCGCTGAGAACGGCCGCGTCATCGTCACCGGCTGCATGGGCGTCGAGGAAAGCCGTATCCGCGAGGTGCACCCCGGCGTGCTCGCGGTCACCGGCCCTCACCAATATGAGCAGGTCGTCTCCGCCGTCCACGACGCCGTACCGCCGCTGCACGACCCCTATGTCGATCTGGTGCCGCCCGAGGGCCTGCGCCTCACGCCGCGCCACTACGCCTATCTCAAGATCTCCGAGGGCTGTAACAACCGCTGCTCGTTCTGCATCATCCCGAGCTTGCGCGGCGACCTGGCGAGCCGTCCCGCCAACCACGTCATGGCCGAGGCCGAGCGCCTCGTGAAGGCAGGCGTCAAGGAGCTGCTCGTCATCAGCCAGGACACGAGCGCCTATGGCCTCGACATCAAATATGCCGAGAGCACTTGGAAAGGCGCGCCGTTGAAGGCCCGTTTCCTCGAGCTCGCTCAGGCTTTGGGCACGCTCGGCGCCTGGGTCCGCATGCACTACGTCTACCCCTACCCGCACGTGGACGACGTCATCCCGCTGATGGCCGAGGGCAAGATCCTCCCCTATCTCGACATCCCCTTCCAGCACGCCTCGCCCGCCGTGCTGAAGGCCATGCGCCGCCCGGCTCACCAGGAGAGAACGGCGGCGCGCATCGCCCGCTGGCGCGAGGTCTGCCCCGACCTCGCCATCCGCTCGACCTTCATCGTCGGCTTCCCGGGCGAGACCGAGGAGGATTTCCAGCTCCTGCTCGACTGGCTCGGCGAGGCGAAGCTCAACCGCGTCGGCTGCTTCAAGTACGAGGCGGTCGCCGGCGCCAAGGCGAACGAGCTCCCGGGCGCCGTCCCCGAGCCGGTGAAGGAGGAGCGCTGGCATCGCTTCATGGCAGCGCAGCAGGAGATCTCGCACCAGAACCTCGCTGCCAGGATCGGCGGCACCACCGACGTGCTGATCGACGAAGTGGACGAGGATGGCGCCATCGGCCGCTCCAAGTGGGACGCGCCGGAGATCGACGGCAGCGTCTACCTCAATGGCGAGACCGGCGTGAGGCCCGGCGACATCGTCAGGGCCGCGATCGAGGCTGCCGACGAGACCGACCTCTGGGGCACGCTCGTCAAAGCACCGTAATTCTCTTCCATTAACCCTCCTTGTGCGGCCGACCGCTGCGGACGGCGGCACGCGTTGACAGTTCACGGGGGCCGGTGCGACAGTTTGGCCCGCAATCAGGGGGAGACTTCTCGCCATGGCGATGCCGGATCAAGCGGCTGCTCAAGCTCCTGCGCCCCCGGGCGGCGGGCCGGAGATTCGCATCTATTCGCACTCGCCAATCATCTATTGGTGGGTCGTGTGGGCCTACGGCTTTCTCTGTGCGGCCCTCACCTACCTCCAGGGCGAGCGCCTCACCATCGGCGAGGGCAAGCCGCTGTTCATCCACGCAAGCCCGTGGGTCGGCCTCTCGTTCACGCTGCTGCTGCTGCTGGTCATCGTCGCGACCACGGTGCGCGCCCGCGGCATCAACGCCATCCTGCTCATTCTCCTCATCGCTGGCGCCGCGACGGGAACCTACGTCGTCATGAACACGCCCGGGCTGTGGACCACGCCGCCGTCGCTGCTCCTGCACATGAACCTCGCCTTCTACCTCCTCGTCTCGACCGTGCTCTTCATCGTCTGGTTCGTGATCGTCTTCATCGTCGACCGGCTGAGCTACTGGCGCTTCCGCACCACCCAGGTCGAGCGCGTGCAAAAGTTCGCAAGCGTGCTCGGCCGCGCGCCCGAAAGCTGGTCCGTGATGCACATTCGTCTGACGCGCCATAGCGACGACCTCATCGCGCACAAGGTGCTCGCACTCGGCATCGTGGGCCTCGGCACCAGCGACATCGACGCCAAGCTCACGATCTTCGGCGGCGGCGCCGAGCAATTCCGCATCGAGAACGTGTGGCTGGCCTCGGGCCAGTTGCAGGCCATCCAGAAGCTTATGGGCGCCAAGGCCACCGTCGTCATCTGAGGCCGATGATGCCGGAGACCGGCCGCGCTTGCGAGAATGGGCGGAAGCCGGCATGGGCCGGTGTCTGTGAATGCAATGGTTGCACCTGGCGATGACAGTGCGCCGGCCGTCTCTGCACCAGATCCTCACCGCCACGGTGCTCGCGCTGGCAGTCGCTTTGCGCGTGGCCGACCCTAACCCCGTCGCGCGCCTGCGCCTCTCGATCTTCGACAACTATCTGACCCTCAAGCCGCGCCAGATCGACCCGAACTATCCAGTGCGCATCGTCGACATCGATGAGGCATCTCTCGAGCGGATCGGCCAATGGCCCTGGCCGCGGTCCGAGCTCGCCCGTCTCGTGGACCGCCTCGCCGAGGCTGGCGCCAAATCGGTCTCCATAGACCTGATCCTTTCCGAGCCGGATCGCCTGTCTCCCGAGGCGCTGGCGCGACAGGCAAAGGTGAGGGGTGAGCTCGCCCCGATCATCTCGGAGCTCGCGGCGCTGCCCTCGAACGACGATCTTCTCGCAAAAGCCATGGTCAAGCTTCCCGTCGTGCTCGGGCTGGCGGCCGACAACCGGGTGACCAAGCCGCTGCGCCCATCCAAGGCCCATTTCGCCATCGCCGGCGATGACCCGAGGCTGTTCGTCCCCCGGTTCCCCGGCGCCACCCAGAGCCTGTCCGTGCTTGCAGCGAGCGCCGCCGGAGAGGGCGCCGTCAACTGGCTGCCGGCCGCAGACCAAGTCGTGCGCCATGTGCCGCTCCTCGTCACGCTCGCGGGCGAGCTCCATCCTTCGCTCTCGCTCGAGGCCCTTCGCACCGGCCTGGGCCAGTCCACCGTCTTCGTGCGTGCATCCGGCGGCAGCGGCGTCTCGGCCTTCGGACAAGAGACCGGCATCGACACCGTGCGTGTGGGAGAGACCGTGCTGCCGACCAGCGGCGACGGCCAGCTCTGGCTCAATTTCGCGCCGCCCGACCGCAAACGCTACATTCCGGCCTACACCATCCTCGACGGTACATTCGATCCCCGGGAGGTCGCCGGCCGCACCATCCTGATCGGCGCCAGCGCGACGGGGCTGCTCGACCTGCGCGCCACACCCCTCTCCCCCGCCGTGCCGGGCGTTGAGATCCACGCCGAGGCCATCGAGCAGATGCTCTCGGGCGAGCATCTGGTGCGGCCCGCGCTCGCGACCGGCGCCGAGCTGGTCTTTCTCGTGGCGGCGGGCGCCCTCGTCGCCGCCCTGATCCGCCGCGCGGGCCCGCTGGTGGCGGCCGCCATCGGCATCACCGCGATCACCGTCGTGAGCCTCGGCTCCTGGCTCGCGTTCTCGACCGCCGGCTATCTTTTCGATCCCGTCTACCCGTCGCTGTCGCTGTTGGCGGTGTATCTCACGGGCTCGCTGCTCGCCTTCGTCAAGACCGAGACCGATCGGGCACGTGTGAAGAGCGCCTTCGGCCACTATCTCGCGGCACCCCTGGTCGAGGAGCTGGCCGCCGACCCCTCTCGCCTCAAGCTCGGCGGCGAGACGCGCGAGGTGACGCTGCTCTTCGCCGACGTGCGCGGCTTCTCGCGCCTTTCCGAAGGCATGGACGCCGAGACCTTGATCCGCTTCGTCAACCGGCTATTCACGCCGCTTTCCGACGTGATCCTCGAGAACCGCGGCACTATCGACAAGTTCATGGGTGATGCGGTCATGGCGTTCTGGAACGCGCCCCTGGCCGATGCTGACCACGCCGCCAACGCATGCCGCGCCGCGCTCGAGATGCAGGCCCGCATCGCCGAGATCAACCGCACGGAAGCTGTTCTGCGGGCCGCAGCCGGCGAGCGGGCATCCACCATCCGCATCGGCATCGGCCTCAACACGGGGCCCTGCTGCGTCGGCAACGTCGGCTCTCCCCAGCGCTTCGACTACTCGGTGCTCGGCGATCCCGTCAACGTCGCCTCCCGCCTCGAGGAGACGACCAAGATCTACGGCGCGCCCATCATTGCGGGCGAGCGCACGGCCGCGGCAGCTCGGGGCTTCGCCTTTCTCGAGGTCGACACGCAGGCCACCCTGCGCGGCAAGGACCGGCCCGAGCGCCTCTTCGCCCTCATAGGCGACGAGAGTGTCACGGCGGCGCCGGCCTTCGGCGAGCTCGTCCACCTCTTCACCGCACTGAAGGACGGCATCGCCAATGGAGATGCCAAGGCCGCGGAGGCGGCGCTGATACGATGCCGGGCCCTCGGCGCCGCTCTCGACGCGATCCCGATCAGCGGTCTCCTCGACAGCTATGCCCGGCGCCTCAAGGTCGTCTGACCGGTGGAAAGCCTACGGGCTCACTTCCCGTAGCCGCCGCCACCACCCATGCCTTTGCCGTAGCCCCCGCCCATGCCGCCCCCCATGCCGCCGCCGTAGCCGCCGGGCTTGTGACCGCCGCCGAAGCCGAAGCCGATGCCGAGGCCGATGCCGAGACCAGGGCCCTTGCTGCCCCCGCTATAGTCGTCATCAGACCCCTTCTTGGCCGTCTTCTGCTTCTTCACTTTCTTCTCGTAGGACTTCTCGTAGGTCGGCGTCGACTTGCGCTCGGCCTTCTTCCGCGGCTTGTCGTCTTGCGGCTCCTCGTAGGTCGGCTTGTCGTCGGAGGGCTTGTCGTAAGTGTCGGGCTTGCCCGGGCTCGGCAGATTGCCGAGGATGATCGCGTCGCGCGTCAGAGCCGGCTTCGGATCGATGGTCGGCGACTTCACGACGAACGGGAACGCCTTGTCGAACGGCACCGCGTCCTTGCCGGGCAGGCTCGCCCACTTGACCGGCGCTCCGACGTTGCCCTGGTCATCGATGCGGATGAGCTTCCCGGGCTCGGCATGATCGCGGCACTGGCCCTTCGCGTTGCAGACACGCACGGCGCCCTCGTGCAGCAGCAGCCATTCCGTGCCGTCGGTCTGGATGAATACGTCGAAGATCGTACCGCGCACCGTGATGGCGGCCGCGGGCGTCTTGATGGTGTAGGAGGGCTTCTCTGCCACCCCCGTCATGAACCGGAAGGTGCCCTTCAGGAGATTGACGATGATCGATCCGGTGGGCTTGTCCGGGTCGTACACGAACTTGTCGAGGGTAAGATTCGAGCCCGGCCCGAGCGCGAGCTTGGTGTCGTCGTCGAGCTTCAGCTCGCTTGAGGCATCGAGGCCGACATCGATGGTCTCGTACTGCGCGACGCGGTCCCCCTCCTGCAGCGTCCGCACGTCGCGATTGAACTCGGCAGTCACCATATTGACCACCGTGACGGTCGAGCCGATCTCGCGCTGCGCCGCCTGTGCAGCGGAGAGCGAAAGAGCAAGAGTGAGCGCCGAAACGGCGAGAGTATAGGGCGACGCCTTCATGGCAGCCTCCGAAAGGCCCGCGACAGGGGCCCGCATGGCTACACGCGGATTGCGGCAGCCGTTCGCATCTGCCGTTCGGCAGGGCCTGGGCGCCGCTCATACGTCTGAGCATAGCAGAGAACGGCGCCGGTCAAAACCGGCACCTCTCAAGCAAAATTCCCCTCAGGGTTCGAGGGGGATAGTCCCCCGGCTATGATACTTGGCCTTGTACTCGGGCTCCACATGAATGACGACCTCGGATCCCTCGATCTCGGCTTCCAGGGCGGCTTCGAGCCGGTCGCAGATCTCGTGCGCCGCGGTGACGGTCATCGTGCCCGGCACCACCAGGTGGAACTCGATGAAGAGCGCCCGTCCGGCCTGTCGGGTGCGCACGTCGTGGGCTTCGAGCGCACCATCTCCGCTCGCCGTGATGGCGGCGCGGATGCGGGCCTGGATGTCCGCGTCGGCCGCCTCGTCGAGGAGGCCGGACACCGATGACCTCGTGATCTTGTAGCCGGTCCAGAGGATGTAGGCCGCGACCGCGATGGCGAGCAGCGGGTCGAGCAGGTTGAGCCCGGTGACGGCCGCAAGCACGAGCCCGACCAGCACGCCGACGGAGGTCAGCACGTCGGTGAAGAGATGGTGGCCGTCGGCCACCAGCGCCGGAGACCGCAGCCGCCGCCCGCGGTTGATGAGGAAGGCAGACCAAGAGCCGTTGAAAAGCGTGGCCAACGCGTTCGCGGCGAGCCCCATCAGCGTGACGTCGAGCGTCCGCGGATGCGCCACCGCATCATAGGCCTCACGGATGATCAGCAGAGCCGCGACGATGATGAGCGCTCCCTCGAGCACGGCCGAGAGATACTCCGCCTTGTGGTGGCCGAAGGGATGATCCTTGTCGGCCGGCATGGCGCTGACGTTGATGGCGAACAGGGCGACGCAGGCGGTCACCACGTTGACGATGCTCTCGAGCGCATCCGAGTAGAGCGCGACGCTTCCGGTCAGGAGATAGGCCACGTACTTGAGACCCATGACGGCAAAGGCGACGGCGATGCTCGCCGCGCCGATTGCGTAGTGGGCTTTCGTAAGCACCTTGTCCGGAATCTGAGTATGCAAGCCCGTCTCCAAAGTCCGTCGCGAGGCGATTGCGGCGTTCACTTGAGGTCGAAACGCGAAGCGTCCATTGCCGCCCTCCTGCCAGACAAGCCGGCCCCGCGCCACTCAAACCGGCGCCCGCAGTGGATGGCACGCGCACAGCGACCGTTATCCACAACCGCCAGGACCGCGCAACCTCCCTGCGGGGTCCCGAATCTGACCACCGTCGCGGGTCGAAGGCCCCGCCAACGCACGGGAGTTGATCGCCATGGCCAACTTTACCACCCATATCACTGTCGGAACCATCGCGGCCGGGGGGCTCGCCACGCTCACGCTCGCCGCCAACGTCATCGCGCCAGAGAATCTGGTTGCCGTCACCATGGCCGGCGTGCTGGGCTCGGTGCTGCCCGACATCGATCTCAAGGACAGCCGCCCCAGTCAGGCGATGTTCGGCGGCCTCGGCCTCTTCTTCTCCTTCGCGGTGCTCTTCCACGCGGCCGAGCGCTTCTCGATCGCCGAGCTCTGGGTGCTATGGCTCGGCACCCTCCTTGCCATTCGCTACGGGCTTCATTCAGTCTTCCACCACCTAGCGGTCCACCGCGGCATCTGGCACTCGATCCTGGCGGGCCTGTTCTCGGCGGTGGCAACGTCCATCATCTTCGCCTATGCCCTGAACCGGCCGGCCGGCGTCGCATGGCTGGCGGGCGGGTTCCTGTTCGTCGGCTACATGGTCCACTTGGCGCTCGACGAGATCTACTCGGTCGACGTCATGGACACGCGCGTCAAGGCGTCGTTCGGCACCGCGCTGAAGCTGTTCGACAGCCGCCACCCGTACGCCAGCGCCGGCATGGCTGCCGCCCTCGCGCTCGCGCTCTATCTCGCTCCATCGCCGACCGACTTCGTATCCGGTCTCAAGTCGCGCGACATGTGGGCGGGGCTCAACGAGCGCCTGCTTCCCAAGGAAAGCTGGTTCAGGGTCATCAAGATCCACTCGGACATCGCCGGCACCGACCCGGCGCCGGGCTCCATCACCACGGGAGCCATTCCAGAGGCGGCTCCTGCCGCAGCCGCACCGGACGCGCAGGCCCCAAAGCCCTAGCGAGCGCCGATGCGGACGCTCACCGATCCGAACGCGGCCGCATCCATTCGCTCGATCCAGACCGCGAGGCGTGGCGAACTACCCGCGGATCACTAGTGCGTCTTGGCGCCCCGGTGCTCGAGCCCGGCAAGGTAGGTTTTCACGAAGTCGTGCACAAGCACGCCGGCATCGTCGGTCGATATGATGGCGAGCTTCTCGGCCGCGGACAAAGATGAGATCCCGTGCACGCCGGCCCAGATCACGCGCGCCGACCGCCGCAGCGCCTGAGCATCCATGCCGCCAGCCAAGGGCACCAGCACATCCTCGACCTTGGCCATGAGGGCTTCGAGCTTAGCCAGATACCAGTCCGGCACCATCCGTTCGGCCGGCATGTGGTGCTCGAACAGAAGGTTCCAGAGCTTGGGGTTCTCCGAAGAAAACTGCAGATAGCAGGCCGCCAAGTTTTGAACCCGCTCGCGCAGATCGCTCACCTCAGGAACGGTGGAAAGCCGCTCGAGCAGCCTGTCCAGGAGCCGCCCCTCGATGATCAGAACGAGCTCGTCCAGGTTCTCGAACGAATTGTAGAGTGTGCCTGGCGAGTAATTGATCCTGCGGGCAATTTCACGCGCCGAGAGACCCGCGAAGCCCGCTTCCTCGATCAGCTCTGTCGAGGCCCCGATGATCAGCTCGCGCAGCTCTTCGGCGGTGTGCAGCGAACGGCGTCCCATGGCAACGATCCCGCGAAATGAAACCTGGTCTCGCCATGCCGAGGCGTGAGGTTTTCTTATCTGGTCGGCAACGCGCTGCGTTGCGACTGGCCCCAGCCCCGGCAGGTCACACCGCTCCAAGAAAGAAAAACCGGCGGCGCGACCGTTGGAGAAAGCAAGAGAGGTCTAGCCCACACTACATCCCACACACACATCTCACGGCCGCGAATTGCTGCGCGGCTGCGTACGCCGACGGGCCTCACGCGGCCGTCACAATCTCATTGATGTATACTGAATAATAGTCGTGTCTGCAATCAAGAAAGCGTTGTTTGCACTAGGTATATATCGATCGCGCACGGATCGTTTAGAAGCAGCCCGACAGACACTTGTTGTTATCGAAGTCCACGCAGCTGTTGCGCGGACTGATGATCGCCTTGTCCGTCCACGTGACATTGCTCATCACATAGCCCGCGAACATCGGCACGTAGCTGAAGCTCGACTCGACGACGATAGCGCTCGCGCCCGCCTTCAGAAGGCCCGACGTCATCACGTAGCCCGAGCACTTGGGCGGCTGCGCCGCCCCGCCACGAGAAGGTCGGTTGGCGGTCGCGGCGTAGACCTTGGTTTGATTGGCGTTCGCCGGGTTCGCCTGCACTGGAATGATCGAGATCTTGAGCGAGCTCGCATCGTAAGGGCTCATGATCTGGCCGACGATCTGATACATGGCATTCACGTCCGCAGCGGTGATCGTCGCCTCGCGGCCGATGAGATCGGCCACCGCGCTGGTGGCCTGGCTGAAGCGGCGCTCGAGCGATACGGCGCGCGTGATCTCCACGGCGCCGAGCAGCATGATCAGCATCACAGGCGCGACCAGCGCGAACTCGACCGCCGCGATGCCTCGCGCGTCCCGAGAGAACCGGCTGGCGTGTCTCAGCACCGCGGCATACGGCATCTTGGCAATTGCGATAGCGCGCTTCGGGATCATTGGTACGGCTCGGCTCGGAAGGTCGCGGTCGACGAAAGGATGGTCTTGCCGTTGGTTGTCGGCGTCGGTGAGATCACGTCCCAGATCGTCTGCCACATCTTCGATCCCATCTCCCAATCGTAGCAGGCGGTCACGACCACCGCCGAGCTCGCGTTGCCCGAAACCGTGGTGACCTTGTCGGTTCCGACACCCGTCGACGGCTGGAGCACGCCGTTGTTCAGGCATTGCGTGAGCGGCATGAGGCCTGCGAACGTCTGGGCGTTCTTGATATGGATGACGAGATGCCCGTCGCACGAGATGAAGGTGCCGGCCTCGGCGCAGAAGAGCTGACGAAAGTCGTTGATCGTCTTGCCCGCCTTCTGAGCCTCCCCCGTGCGAAGCTTGCGCGAGGCCGCGGCCACGCCCTGATCGAGCGCGTGTAGCGTGAGGTACTGTAAGCCGACGGTCATGATCGCCAGCATGAGCGCGAAGAATGGGACCGCCACCATGGCGAACTCGATCGCCGTCGCGCCGCGGACATCGGCCGCGAAGCGCCGCAGGAGGCGCGCGCACCCGGACGCAAGAGATTCGAGGCGGGATAGGCAGTGGAGCATCTGTCTTGGGCCGCGGGAAGTTTGCGCAGCCGAAACCATAAGCGCCCCGGGTCACCGATTGGTTGACGGTCGGCCTCTACCGGGCAAGACGGTAAAGGCTCCGTTACCGCGCCAGGACAGCGACCCCATTCGGCGGGAAGCGACGGGGCGAAACCGCCTAGGACGATCGAGCAAGCGAAGCGGTGAACTCACAGTCACCGCAGGGGGCTCCTGCCCGCCGATCCGGAGCGGGCGAGGCCCAGCTCCACTCTACGCCGGCCTCGCTCTATATATGGTGCGGTCGAGAAGACTCGAACTTCCACGGGTTGCCCCGCTACCACCTCAAGGTAGTGCGTCTACCAATTCCGCCACGACCGCATCGTGCTCGGCAGCGCCCCATATAGCCAACCCCAGACGGGGGAACAAGGGGCACCTGGATCAAGAGCTTGGGACCCTTCAGGTCCGTGGCGTCGATCCCGCCGCGCGCCGGAAGCCCGCGGAACTAACAGAGGGCCCCCGCGAAGGCAAGCCCAATCGCTGCCGCGGGGGAAAGCGTCCAAATGAGCGCGTCCGCGCGGTTTTCGAGGTGATATGCTTCTATCCATGATCGATTTCGATAGAAGCGCGGTGGCCTGGGCGGTCAGTGCCGGGCTTGTTGGCTACCCCGAGGCGGTCGCCGCGATGGAGGAACGGATCGGTCTGATCCGCCGCGGCGAGGCCGCCGAGCTCGTCTGGCTGCTCGAGCATCCGCACCTCTATACTGCGGGAACGAGCGCCCGGCGCGAGGATCTGGTTGAGCCGGACCGGCTGCCCGTTTTCGAGAGCGGGCGCGGCGGCCAGTACACCTATCACGGGCCCGGCCAGCGCGTCGCCTATGTGATGCTCGACGTGCAGCGCCGCTTCGGCTCCGACGTCCGTGCCTTCGTCGGCGCCCTCGAGCGCTGGATCATCGACACGCTGGCCGGCCTCGGCATTGCGGGCGAGGTGCGCGAGGGCCGTGTCGGCGTCTGGGTCACGCACTTGGGACCCAAAGGCCCCGTCGAGGACAAGATCGCTGCCATCGGTATCCGCATCCGCCACGGCGTGAGCTATCACGGCATCAGCCTCAACGTCGCACCGGACCTCCGCCACTACGGAGGCATCGTCCCGTGCGGCATCGCCGAGCATGGCGTGACGAGCCTCAAAGACCTCGGCCGCACGGTCGGCATGAAAGATGTGGATATGTTGCTTGGAGCGAGCTTCAGGCGCACGTTCGGGCCGACCGCGGCGGCCGTGCCGCCGCTCTAGAGCGCCCGGAAAGAGCCGGAATTGTCCCAAATCGGGACTGCGGCGCGCGCGAGCCTTCCCTCGAGAAACGCGTATGCCCGGCCCCACGAAAGCAGGGCCGGGCATCTCTTCACTGCTGCGAGTCTCCACTACGGACGCGGACTGGGTTGAGAAGGCTGGGCGGCAGATCCCTGATCGGGTCCTGCCGGCACCCCCAGTTCGTCGTCGTAGAGCTGCCCTTCCTCGATCGACGTAATCTCCGAGCCATCAAGCTCGAACGGGTCTTCTCGACTGTCGTCGAGCCGGATCAAGCACCCCGCCTCACAAACCCCTTCGAGAACCGCATTCGGCTTGAGAATATGGTCTTTCTGGGAGTTTCCCTCGATGACGGTGACCGTGTGGTCTCTGCCATCTCGATTTGCGATCGAAGCCGGATACGCGGCCGAGGAGAAGAGGAGGGATGCGATCAGGACACCCGGGAGGAGACGATCCGAAGACACGGTCAGCTCCGAGACCTCGAGGCAGAAACTCGTTACTTCTTCTTCTTCGCCGCCGGCTTCTTCGCAGCTTTCTTCGCAGCGGGCTTCTTTGCAGCTTTGGCCATCTTCGTTAGTCCTTCCATTGAACGCTCAGCGGGAGCTGAGCCGAATCTGACCCGACTCACGACGGGCCGATCCTCAATGTGGTCAGAATCAATCCCATCTTCAAACGGAATTTTCCGGTGACGCCTATCGAAGATTTCGATAGATAGCTGCGAGACGCCTTTCGGCGTTTCGAGCCCCTCATGGATATCAATCTCGCGCGAACGTTCTTGATGGTCGCTGAGACCGGGAGCTTCATCGAGGCTGCGATGAAGCTCAACATCACCCAGTCCACCGTCTCCGCCCGCATCAAGGGTCTCGAGGACCTGCTCGGTCGTCCCCTCTTCGAGCGATCGAAGTCCGGCGCAGACCTGACCGCCGCGGGCGAGCAGTTCCGCAAGCACGCGCTCGCCCTCGTTCGCGTCTGGCAGCGCGCGCAGCTCGAGGTGAGCCTGTCCGACCAGCATCGCGACCACCTCGCCGTTGGCGCAACCCTGGGTCTCTGGCAAGGGTTCCTGCTCAAATGGGTCTCCCGTCTGCGCACCGAGAGCCCCGACATTGCCATCACCGCGATCTCCGCACCTTCGTCGATCCTGACCCAGCGTCTCATTGAAGGAACGCTTGATTTGGCGGTGATGTATCGGCCGATCCAGCCGCCCGGCCACGTCATCGAGCATCTGTTCGACGAGGAGTTCGTGCTGGTGACGAGCGCCAGACCGTCGGCACGCCGCGCCGCCAACGACTACGTGTTCGTCGATTGGGGGCCGGACTTCCAGCAGGATCATGCCGCCGCCTATCCGGAGCGCACCAACCCCGGCCTGCACCTCGACCTCGGCTCGGTCAGCATCGAGTACCTCTTGGCCAATGAGGCCTCGGGATACTTTCCGGCCCGCATCGTGAAGCACCACGTGGCGCGCGGCCGGCTGCGCCAGCCGAAGCGCGCGCGCCGCTTCGTATATCCGGTCTATGTGGTCTACCCGGAGGCGCGCGACGAGGAGACCTACGAGCTCATCATCGATGGTCTGCGCCAGGCCGCTGCCCGCATCGGTTGATCGATCAAAGCCTCGAGCTGCCTCGGGAGGTCCTGAGCGCAAGCCTCATACTCTTGTGGATAACTGCAGCCCAAGGCGCCTCTACGCGGTTCCGCGCACCTCGAAGCCGGCAAGAGCGCCGACACCTTCCCCCAGCACATCGACACGGGTCACGTCGGAGGCCGGAGGACCGCGGCGGCAGAGCGCGAGCATCTCGGCGACCACCGCACCTTGCCCCTGGAATACCGCCTCGACTGATCCATCGCGCCGGTTACGCACCCATCCCTCGAGCCCGAGCTCAGTGGCGACCCGGCTCGTCCAGGCCCGATAGCCCACGCCCTGAACGCGGCCTTCGATGCGGACGTGAACGGTGCGGATTGAGGTCATTGTACGCTTCGTCACCCCTCCCGCGGCATGCGCCTTAGGCGAATTCGAGGATCACCGCATCGACCGCGAGGCTGTCGCCGGGCTTGGCGTTAACCTTCTTGACGGTGCCGTCGCGCTCGGCGCGCAGGATGTTCTCCATCTTCATGGCCTCGACGACGGCAAGCGCATCGCCGGCCTTGACCTCCTGCCCCTCGCCGGTGTGGATCGCCTTGACCAGGCCCGGCATCGGGCAGAGCAGGAACTTCGACATGTCGGCCGCGGCCTTGACCGGCATCACGGCCATCATCTGCGCCTCGCGCGCCGTGAAGACGTAGACCGGTGTCTGGATGCCGCGATAGGAGAGCTTGGCCCCGTTTAGGATGGGGCGCACCTGCACCGCCACGTGCTTGCCGCCGACCGTGCCGCGCCAGACCGGCTCGCCGGCCGCCCAGTCCGACACGACCGCCAGGGCCTGCGTGGCCTTGCCATCGGCTCCGATGAAGCTCACTTCCAGAGGGTCGCCGCTGCCGCCTGCGACCTCGATCGCCTGCTGATCGCCACCCATATCGACTATGCGGCGCTTGGCGAATCGCACCGAGCCGTTCGCCATCTGGTGGCTGATCTCGCGCCGGCGCAAGTTGTGGAGATGGTCGATGGCCGCCGCCACGGCGACGAGCACGCTCCGCGCCTCGCCCTCGGGCGCGAGCGCCTTGAAGCCCTCTGGGTACTCCTCCTTGATGAAGCCGGTGGAGAGCCGCCCCTCGCGCCAGCGCGGATGCTGCATCAGCGCCGTGACAAAGGGCACGTTGTGCTGGATGCCGTCGATGTAGAAGGCGTCCAGGGCCTCCGCTTGGGCATCGATGGCGGCGATCCGCGTCGGCCCGTGGGTCACGAGCTTGGCGATCATCGGATCGTAATACATGGAGATCTCGCCGCCCTCGTAGACGCCGGTGTCGTTGCGCACCGTGATGGCGTCTGCCACGCCCTCGGCCGGCGGGCGGTACTTCACGAGCCGCCCGATCGAGGGCAGGAAGTTGCGGAACGGATCCTCGGCATAGACGCGGCTCTCGATCGCCCAGCCGTTGAGCTTCACGTCGGCCTGCGTGAGGGGGAGCTTCTCGCCCGCCGCCACCCGGATCATGAGCTCGACCAGGTCCACCCCCGTGACGAGCTCCGTCACCGGATGCTCGACCTGGAGGCGAGTGTTCATCTCGAGGAAGAAGAAGCTTCGGTCCTGCCCGGCGACGAACTCGACGGTACCGGCCGAATCGTAGCCGACGGCCTTGGCCAGCGCGACCGCCTGCTCGCCCATGGCGCGGCGCGTCTTCTCGTCGAGCAGCGGCGACGGGGCCTCCTCGATGACCTTTTGGTTGCGCCGCTGGATCGAGCACTCGCGCTCGCCGAGGTAGATCACGTTGCCGTGCTTGTCGCCGATGAGCTGGATCTCGATGTGGCGCGGATCGACGATGAACTTCTCGATGAACATGCGATCGTCGCCGAACGAGGCCTTGGCTTCGGACTTGGCGAGCGGGAAGCCTTCCTCCACCTCACGGCGGTTGAAGGCGATGCGCATGCCCTTGCCGCCGCCGCCGGCGGAGGCCTTCATCATGACCGGGTAGCCGATCTCCTCGGCGATCTTGATGGCGTGCTTGGTATCGTCGATCTCACCCATGTAGCCGGGCACCGTCGACACCTTTGCCTTGGCGGCGGCTTTCTTGCTCTCGATCTTGTCGCCCATGGCGGCGATCGCCTTGGCGTTCGGGCCGATGAACACGATGCCGGCCTTCTCGAGCGCGATCGGGAAAGCCTCGCGCTCTGAGAGGAAGCCGTAGCCGGGGTGAACCGCCTGCGCCCCCGTCTGCTTGCAGGCATCCACGATCTTCTCGATGATCAGGTAGGACTGGGCGGCGGGCGGCGGGCCGATGTGCACCGCCTCGTCCGCCATCTCCACATGCAGCGCGTCCCGGTCGGCGTCGGAGTAGACGGCTACCGTCTTGATCCCCATCTTGCGCGCGGTCTTGATGACGCGGCAGGCGATCTCGCCGCGGTTGGCAATGAGGATCTTGTTGAACATTAGCCCGTGACGCCCTGTCTAGAATGTGTGGAGAAAGGTCGGTAGGGCTCTTCTAGACTAACTTCGCAGCGGGCGTAAACGGCGATAACGGCGGCTAACGAAGCGAACGGCTGCGGCCAAGGGCATTCGTTAACTGCCACTGGCCACCCCGGATGCCGAGCGCCGTTACCCGGCTAGGCCGCCTTGCCGTCCCGCAGTCCGGTGATCTCAGAGGACGGCGGCCCGATCAGCCCCTCGCGGTCGAGATGGGCGATCACGGCGGCTTCGATGACCGAGCGGCGGCGCCCGGCGAGGAGCCGCCCGGTAAGCCAGGCCTCCTCTTCATCCGCAAAGATCTCGCCGGTCACGATCTCAATGCGCTGCCGCTCGAGGCGGGCCAGCGCCCGCTCCTCGTTGGACGGCCGATGGTAGTCGGGGCGCAGCAGTCCTAAGCACTGGGCGACCTGCTGCTCGAGGCTCTCCTCAACGGCGAGGGTCGTTGCCGGGCGCAGCGCGACCATGCGCGGAGGCACCGCATAGCCGCTCTCCGAGAGCACGACATTGGCCAGGGCCTTGGCGAAGAGGTCGGTCCACGCTGGTGTGGTGCGGCCCGCGACCGCCTTGTTGATGCCGATGAGGATCTCCGCCTCGTCGCGGGTGATGGGAATCGCGCTGTCGCCTCCGAATGCGCCGAGGATGACCCGGATGAGGCCGACCTCGGTCGCGCCGATCGTACCGGGCACGGCCGCCGCCTGCCCCACGCGCAGCGGGCCGAAGCCGTGGATCACGGCGCCAGCCACCTGCTCGAGCGCGAACGTTGCGAGGCTTAAGGGGAACCAGCGGGCTTTGCCGAGGATCGCCACCAGGAGGTCGAGCTCCGTGCGGTTGGCGATCCACCCGTCAGAGGACAGCTTGGCCGTAAGCCACTGGCTCTTCTCGATCGTGATGTAGCCTTCGGGGCCTGCCTGATTGAGGATGTAGTCGGAGATGGCGTCGACCAGGAACCCGCTCCACGAGGGACCCTGCACCGGGCACGTGCGGTTCAGCCGCAGCAGCGCCTCGGCCTCGTTCTCGTGGATCACGGGGTCATCGGCGAGCCCGCGCACCAGGCGCGTGACGTCACTGTCCTTGATGCTGCCGCGGCACTCGAGATCCTCGACCGAAACCGACTTTACCACGCGCATGCCACTTCCCCGCCAGAGCAGTCAACGCCCTGAAAGCTAGGAGAGCATCCTTACCAATCGCCTAAGAACGGCCACGAGCATGCACCCGGCCACGCGAGTGTGGCGCGATTGCCGCGGCCGCCGCCCCCGCTCGTCAGAACGGGAGACGGCTCCTCAGCCGGTCGAGCAGCACGTCCGGTCGCCGTGTCTTTTCCTTGGTCGCCGCCAGCGCCTGCTCCTGCGCGGGAGTGCGCTTGCCGGCCCGCTCGGGCGAGGCGGTCGTCCACCACGTGCCGAAGCCCTCGACGGAGCCGCCGAGCGTCGTCTTGCGCCACTCGGATTCGATAATGTGCCGCCCGTCCGCGGTGGCGCCGGCGCGCTCCATGCGGCAGGAGGCGACGAGACCGCCTGCCAGCGCCGTCTCGGTCGCTATGCCGGCTGCGACGCGCGCTTCGCCGAAACGGGCGTCGGGTGCCGGCCCCTTGGCCAGGAAGTCGACCGAGATCGGAGCCCCGGCCGCGCTCTTCTCGTAGATGCAGTCGCGCAGGTCCGCGTCCGTGATGTCGGACGCGACGGCCTTGTGCGCGATGGTGGCCTTGTCGCGGATGCTCGTCGTGAGCCGCGACCCGTCGGGCGCGAACTTGTCGACGAAGCCGTTGGTGTGGATCAGCGGCGAGCGCAATGGCGTCAGCAGCCCCGCCTCGGGTAGCGATCGCACGAGATAGTTGGCATTGAAGATCGAGATGAGCCCGCCGGGCCTCAGCTGGGTCACGAGCTGACCCGCGAGCCCTTCGTAGATCTCGAACGGGAAGAGCTTGTCCAGTCGCTCGACCTTGGAGCTCGCCGGATACTGGCAGAGGACAGACATGGCGAGGATCATGTCGTAGGGTCCGAACGCCGCAACGGCCTCGGGAGTCGAATAGAAGACGATGCCGGCGTCCTCGCGCAGGTTGCGGCGCGCCCGGTCGAGCGCGTCTGGGCTCTGGTCGCAGCCGAAGATCGTGGCGTCGGGGAAGTAGGCGCGCAGGCTCAGCATCTCGAAGCCGGCCGAGCACCCGAAAGATAGGATGCGCAGCTCCCCGCCGCCGAGGTCCGGCCCACGCGTCTCGGCGATCCGGGCGCGCATGGTTCGGAAGATGCCCGGGTAGCGGTTGGGGGCAGTATTGGTGAGCTTCTGGGCCATGGGTCCTGCCTCGCGTCAGACAGAGAAGGCGTTGAGCCGCCCGAGGGGCGTGAGCTTAGCCGGCATCCAGGAGCGCCGCGGGCGCGCACCCCGCGCCGACACCGGCACATCGAACCTCTCGAAGCCCGGAAACGCATCGATCTCGAGGTCGATGAAGCGGTCGGACCATGCAGCCGGCTGGCGGCGGACCTTGGCAACGCCGAGATCGATCTCGACCTCGCCGGCCTTGACCCCGAGCCCCGGGTTGGGAAAGCGGAACCGGCACGTCTTGGCGAGCGAGGGCGCCCGGCTCTCCGGCAGCGGACCGAAGCGGGCGCGGAGCTTGCTCTTCAGCGCCTCGTAGTGGCTCGAGAGCTCGGGCGGAATGACGGAGGCCTGCACCTTGCTCCAGTCGATGCCGCGCACGAGGCTCCCGTTGTCGTGGATGATGAGCGGAATGAAGCTGTCGTAGCCCGAGAAGCGGCGCACGTCCGAGGCCTTGTCGTGCACGCAGAGCACGACCGGCGTGCCGAACCCGGCGCATGGCAGCGCCGTATGCAGACGGCGCGTGACGACGAGCTCGGCGTGCCGCAGCCGGTCGCAGATCCGCGCGATGGCGTGCCAGCGCGCAATGGGATCGTTGAGGATCGCGTCGGGCGTTATGTTGGTGATGCGCTCGGCCCGCTCCCGGAGCGCCGCCGGGATCAGGTGCTCCGCCTCCGGCGCCACGTCGACGAGCAGCACGCCCTTGCGGGCGTTCTGCGGCACCGGCTCGACCATCCGACCGAGAAAAAGCGTCGCGCAGCCCGACCAATAGGCGTCGATGCCGATCTCTCCCAGCACCTCCACGCTCCGGGTGTCGCGGCAGCCGATGGGCGCATGCGCACGCAGATAGTCCGCCCAGGCGTCCTTCAGCATCTCGTCGCGGCCGACGCAGAAACCGTGGAAGATCGGATCGATCGTGGTATGCGGCGCCCGCCGCCAGCCCTTGGACATGAACCAGTAGTTCATCACCAGCGTGTGCGGGCTCCTGACTTGGGGCGCGCTGAGCCGCTCGCGGTGCACCAGCGCCGACACCGACGGCGCTTGCATGGCGATGGTCATCGCCTGCAGGTCGTCGCCGAGGTTCGGAGTGGTGAGGCCGATGATGGCGTGCCGGGGTCCGCTCACCGGCCGGCCCTTGGGCAAGCAGTCGCATGCGGGGAGAGCGCCGCTTCGAGCTTCGAGAGAGTGAGGCGCAGAGACATCTGAACCGACCGGAGAGACGCCGCAGGCTGGCGCGGCTGCCCCGCAATCTAGCGGCCGGGTCTTGCCTGTCAATTTTATGGTCCCGCGCATAAGCGCACGGGGGACCGGCCGCGGGGCTTGAGTTCTCGCTAGCGGGCTATAGGGTGGCGCCACGTCGACCGCCCCTACTCAAACGGCCCGAAGAAAACCTAACCCCATATGAAACCCGTCGTCCGCTTCGCCCCGAGCCCCACCGGCCGCATCCACATCGGCAACGTCCGCACGGCGGTCCTGAACTATCTGCTTGCCCGCAAGGCCGGGGGCACATTCATCCTGCGCCTCGACGACACCGACCTCGAGCGCTCGACCGAGGCCTTCGCCGAGGGCATCCGCACCGATCTCCGCTGGCTCGGCTTCACGTGGGACCGCGAGGAGCGCCAGTCCGCCCGGTTCACCCGCTATGACGAGGTCGCGGCCTCCTTGCGGGCAGCTGGACGCCTCTATGCCTGCTACGAAAGTGAGGAGGAGCTGGACCGCAAGAGAAAGCGTCAGCTCGGTCGCGGGCTCCCTCCCATCTACGACCGCACGGGGCTGAGGCTCTCCGAGGCCGACCGCGCCAAGCTCGAGGCCGAGGGCCGCCGCCCGCACTGGCGCTTCCGGCTTCCGAACACCGGCGATGGCCACGGCCTCGAGCCGCTGCCGACAATCGTCTCCTGGAACGACCTGATCCGCGGCGACCAGACCGTCGATCTTGGCTCTCTCTCCGACCCCGTGCTGATCCGCGCCGACGGTACACCTCTCTATACGTTCACAAGCGTGGTCGATGACATTGACTTCGCCGTCACTCATATCGTGCGCGGCGAGGACCATGTCACCAACACCGGTGTGCAGATCGCGATCTTCGAAGCGCTCGGCGCCGAGCCACCCGCATTCGGCCACCACAGCCTCCTGATCGGCGCCGATGGCCACGCCCTCTCGAAGCGCCTCGGCACCCTGTCGGTCGAGACATTTCGCGACATGGGCCTTGAGCCGATGGCGGTGCTCTCGCACGCGGCGCTCGTCGGCACCTCCGACGCCATCGAGCCGCACCGGACGCTCGCCGAGCTTGCGGATCTGTTCGAACTTTCCAAGATCTCGACCGCCCCGGGCCGCTTCGAAGTCGAGGAGCTGAAGGGCCTCAATGCCAAGCTCCTGCACAAGCTCCCCTATGAGGATGTGGCCGAGCGGCTCGCCAGGAGGGGCATCGGCTGCGGAGCGTCCTTCTGGGAGGCAGTGCGCGGCAACATCACCCTCCTCGCCGACACCGGGGCATGGTGGGACGTGGCGACCGGCGAGATCGCCCCGGTGATCGAAAATCCCGATCTCACATCCCGCGCCGCGGAGCTGCTCCCTCCCGAGCCATGGGACGCAGCGACCTGGGGGGCCTTCACCGCCACCGTCTCGCGCGAGACCGGTGCCAAGGGCCGCGCGCTCTTCCATCCCCTGCGCCTGGCCCTCACTGGCCGCGACGCCGGCCCGGAGCTGAAGACGCTTCTGCCCTTCATCGGCCGCCCTCGCGCCGAGGCCCGCCTCAAAGGGCTCCGCGGCTGAGCCACGAAGCCAACCTTTCCGCATTCCCGGACAGCCGCGTCCCTTTGGGTCGCGTCCTCCGGGAAGGCGTGACGTGAGCGGGAAGCCGGCTGCTACTGCGGTCGGGTCCAGGGCAGCTGGGCTTCGCCGGGAGCAGCGGCCTGCCCGCCGCCCTCCGGCGCCTGCTGAGCCGCCGTCGAGCCCGTGGGGGTCTGCGCCGCCCACCCGTCGGACCCCACCGATCCCTGCTGCTGGGTTTGCGGGGCGCCGGGCTCGGGGACGTACTCCGCCATCTTGCAAGAGCAACCGGACACGAACTCCTTGCGGTAGCGGAAGGCCGATTTGAGTTGCGTGTAGAGCTCGTTGGTGCGAGCCGCCACGGCCTGGTCCATGCCGGCGCCGGGGTTCTGATGATAATAGAGCTCGGCAGGTGCCGCGCACTTCGACTGGCAGACCTCCTCGTCGCGCTGGAAATGGTTGGGCAGCGTCGAGAAGCTCACTGGGAAATAGTAGCCGTCGCAGAGGCGTACGCAGACCGTGCGGTAGGTCGCATAGGGCAGAGTGCCGAATCCGCCGCCGCCGCGGTAGCCACTGCTCTCCTCGTCCTCCCAAATGCTGTCGTCGTCGTCATGCCGCCGCGCCTGCTGCTGGTAGTTGGCCCCGCAGTTGTTGCGGGCAAGCTCGCGCACGATCTCGTCCTGATGCGACCGCCCCACCGAGCCCTGCAGCTGCTTCAGTTGGTCCTCGAGATCGTCGAGCCGCCGACGCAGGTCGTCCGACTGATTGGCGAGATCGACGCAACGCTTGGTGCGCCGGAGCGTCTTCGAGAACAGGAAATACTCGTAGCAATCGTTGCGGTCGAGCTGCTGCTGGCCTTGCCGATAGGCCTGATCGGCCTGCCGAAGCTCGTTCTCGATGGCCGGAATCATGGTGCGGGAGTCGCTGCCCCGCTGCCCCTCCTGAACGAGGCGTTGCTCGAGCTCGTAGCAGATCGGGTTGCGGTTGGTCCACCCGCCCCCCTGAGCCTGGTCTTGCGGTGGCCGCGGCGCACCGGGATCGTTGCCGTACACCGGGGCCTGCGGCACGGGACGGCGGTCCTGGTCGTTTCCGCCGAAGGGCCACCAGCCCTGGGCGAGCGCCGGCACGACCGCGGAAGCTCCGACCAGCGCGCCGGCAACCACGGCGCGCACGGCATGCCGGCCTGCCGCCGCGGCAAGCACCGCGGGCCAACGCTTGAGGCCACTGCTACGAGATCCCGTCATCACGCCCTCGACGCCACGCGGCGGGAAGCCTGCGTAGCTCGACAATTAACCCACGCACTATGGGTTCCTCCGGATAGGGGGTCAATGCGGGTGAAATGCGGCGTCTAGCCCGGGGGCGGTCCTTATCCCCGCCGAATCCCACACCATTTCTGAACTCTGTCTGAGACGCGCTCCGCCTTCGGCTTGACGGACGCACCCCCGCCCCGCATAACAGCGCCGATGAAGCACGCGCACGCACCTGCAGTCGTCACCATTTGCGACGGCATTATTATTACGGGCTAGTCTCACCGGCTGGCGCGCGGCCTCCTGCTTTGCCTCATGACAAGACAGAGAAACGCCCGCCCGACGGAGATCCGCCGGCGCACGCCTGCTGTCGACCGAGGCAAGCACGAGGAGAGGACCGGTGTCGCTGACACTCTATAACACGCTGACGAGGCGCAAGGAGCCGTTCGAGCCGCTCGACCCTTCGAACGTGCGCATGTACGTCTGCGGGCCGACGGTCTACGACTACGCCCACATCGGCAACGCGCGCCCGGTCATCGTCTTCGACGTGCTCTTCCGCTTGCTTCGCCACGCCTATGGACCCGGCCACGTCACCTATGTCCGCAACATCACGGACGTCGACGACAAGATCAACGCCCGCGCCGGGCGCGACTTCCCGGAGCTGCCGCTCAACGAAGCCATCCGCCGCGTCACCGCCGGCACTGAAAAGCAGTTCCACGACGACATCGGCGCGCTCGGCGTTCTGCCGCCGTCGGTCGAGCCGCGCGCCACTGAGCACATCGAGGGCATGAAGGACTTGATCGAGGCTCTCGTGAAGCGCGGCCACGCCTATGTGGCGGAGGGCCACGTGCTGTTCGACGTCGGATCAATGCCCGACTACGGCCGCCTCTCCAACCGCTCGCTCGAGGAGATGGAGGCCGGCGCCCGCGTCGAGGTCGCGCCCTACAAGAAGGGCGCCATGGACTTCGTGCTGTGGAAGCCATCGAAGCCGGGCGAGCCATCCTGGCCCTCGCCCGCGGGTATCGCCGAGCCCGGCCGCCCCGGCTGGCACATCGAGTGCTCGGCCATGTCCGAGAAGTATCTGGGCCCCGTGTTCGACATCCACGGCGGCGGCATCGACCTCGTCTTCCCCCACCACGAGAACGAGATCGCCCAGTCACGCTGCGCCCACGATCTCCCCGTCATGGCGAAGGTGTGGATGCACAACGGCTTCCTGCAGGTCGAGGGCGAGAAGATGTCGAAGTCGCTCGGCAACTTCATCACCATCAACCAGCTTCTCGCCACCAAGGACTTCGGCGCCAGCCAATGGCACGGGCGCGTCATTCGCCTCGCCATGCTCGGCACTCACTACCGCCAGCCCATCGACTGGACGGCCGAGCGCCTGCTGCAGGCTCGCGCCACGCTTCTGGAGTTCGCCGATCTTCTCTCGGCCGTCGCGCCGGCCGAGGCACCGCACGCAGACGTCGTCGCCGCGCTGTCGGACGACCTCAACACACCGAGCGCGCTCTCGATCGTGTACGGCCTCGCCAAGTCCGCGAAGCGTAATCCCGAGGCCGCTGCCGAGCTGCGCGCCACGCTCGACTTCCTCGGTCTTTACGGCGGCGAGACGCGCGAGACCCTGAACGTCGGCGTCGAGACGGCCAGGGTGGACGCGGCCGAGGTCGACGCTCTCGTCGCCGCCCGCCTCGCCGCCCGCAAGGAGAAGAATTTCAAGGAGAGCGACCGCATCCGAGACGAGCTCGCCGCCATGGGCGTCGCGTTGAAGGACGCCAAGGACCCCAGGACCGGCGAGATCGTCACCACCTGGGAGATCGCCCGCTGATGTCGCAACCCAAAAAGCTGCGGCCTTCCCCTCCCCTTTGTGGGGTGGGGTGAAACGCACGAGCCGTGAGGATTTCGAGATGAGCGACGACTGGAAGAAGGACGTCCCGTTCCCGAGGCACTGGCTGTTCTACACGCTGGTCAAGATCGGCATCCTCGTGCTCGCCTTCTATCTCGCCGCCAAGCGCTTCGGCTACCTCTGAGCCCGGTTCGCCATGCAGAACGCCACGTATCCGCTCCGGCCTTTCCTGCCCGCAGACACCATGGCGCTGCGTGACCTCTTTGCGCAGTCGATCGAGGAGCTGACCGCCGACGACTACGACGAGGCCCAGCGTCTGGCCTGGGTCAGTGCCGCAGAGGATGCTGAAGCCTTTGCCGAAAGGCTCGGCGGCATGATCACCCTCGTCGTGCAGGTCGAGGGCGAGTACGCCGGCTTTGCCTCCCTCAAGGACAACACCGTCTTCGAGATGCTCTACGTTCACCCCTATTTCGCCGGCCAGGGCGTGGGCTCGGCCCTCGCCGACGCCGTCGAGCGCCTGGCGCAGGCCCGCGGCGCAAAGCAGATTACCGTCGAGGCGAGCGACACCGCCGAGCCTTTCTTCGAGGGCCGCGGATATGTCGCGACCCAGCGCAACATGATCCCGCGCGAGGACCTCTGGCTCACCAACACCACGATGAAGAAAGATCTCGTCCCCTCCGCCAAGCACGCCTGACATCGTCCGAGAAGCAAGATGACCCGCGAACGCCTCTACCTCTTCGACACGACGCTGCGCGACGGCGCCCAGACCACGGGCGTCGACTTCTCGATCGAGGACAAGCGGCGCGTCGCGACCGTGCTGGATGAGCTCGGCATCGACTACATCGAGGGCGGCTACCCGGGCGCCAACGACACCGATTCCGAGTTCTTCAAGACCAGGCCTGCCTTCCGCAATGCCCGCTTCACGGCCTTCGGCATGATCAAGCGCGCCGGCCGCTCCGTCTCGAACGACCCCGGCCTCAACGCACTCCTCGCTTCCGCCGCCGACTGCATCTGTCTCGTCGCCAAGTCGTGGGACTATCACGTCCGCGTCGCCCTCGGCATCACCAACGAGGAGAACCTTGCCGCCATCGCCGAGAGCGTGCGCGCCGTGGTCGCCTCCGGGCGCGAGGCCATGCTCGACTGCGAGCACTTCTTCGACGGCTACAAGGGCAACCCGGGCTATGCGTTGTCCGTCGCCCGCACAGCTTTCGAGGCCGGCGCCCGCTGGGTCGTGCTCTGCGACACCAACGGCGGCACGCTGCCCCACGAGGTGGAGCGCATCGTTGCCGACGTGGCGCGGCACGTGCCAGGCAAGAACCTGGGCATCCACACCCACAACGACACCGATAACGCCGTCGCCAACACGCTCGCGGCCGTGCGCCAGGGCTGCCGCCAGATCCAGGGCACGCTGAACGGTCTCGGCGAGCGCTGCGGCAACGCCAACCTGACATCCATCATCCCAACGCTGCTCCTGAAGAGAGAGTTCGCCGACGCCTTCGAGACCGGCATCACGAAAGGCCAGCTCGAGCGCATCACGCACGCGAGCCGCATCCTGGACGAGGTCCTGAACCAGGCGCCGAACCGTCACGCGCCCTACGTCGGCGAAAGCGCTTTCGCCACCAAGGCCGGCATCCATGCCTCCGCGATCCTGAAAGACCCAGGCACCTACGAGCACGTGCCCCCCGAGGCCGTCGGCAACGAGCGCCACCTTTTGGTCTCGAAGCAGGCTGGACGCTCCAATGTTTTGGCCTCCCTCGAGCGCCTCGGGCTCGTTGCCGACAAGGACGATCCGCGCATTGGCGCACTCCTCGAGGAGGTCAAGACGCGCGAGGCCTCCGGCTATGCCTACGAGGCTGCCGAGGCCTCCTTCGAGCTGCTGGCGCGGCGCCACCTGGCCAACGTCCCGCATTACTTCTCGGTCGACAGCTTCCGCGTCATGGTGGAGCGTCGCCACAACGCCGTGGGCAAGCTCGTCACCGTGTCCGAAGCCATCGTCAAGGTGTTCGTCAACGGCGACAGCGACCCCCTCTGGTCGGTGGGCGAGGGCAACGGTCCCGTCAACGCGCTGGACCACGCCCTGCGCAAGGACCTCGGCCGCTACCAGAGACATATCGAGAGCATCGAGCTCGTGGACTACAAGGTGCGTATCCTATCGGGCGGCACCGAGGCCGTGACCCGAGTTCTGGTCGAGACGCTCGACAATGCCAACGGCACGCGCTGGTTCACGGTCGGTGTCTCGCCCAACATCATCGACGCAAGCTTCGAGGCCCTCCTCGACTCCATTAACTACAAGCTCTTGAAGGACGGCGCCGTCGCGGCCTAGTGTCCCTGTTCGGGGAGGTTCCCCCGGGGAGACTGGAAACTTAGACTTGCGAGTGTGATTTCAGATCAAGGAGTTCGCTTGGTCCCGAGCCGCGAACGATGGCGAATGTCTCGGCCATCACACGAGAGGAAGCGCATGGACAAGAGACTGGCCCTCGGTATCGCCGCACTGGCAGCCGTCCTCGGATCGGGCCCCGCGGCGGGTGGCGACATGCCGAGCTATACGGGAGAGGCAGCGTCCGCCGCTACTGAGCCCCAAAAGCTCACCGCGCGCGACGTCACCCAGCGCCTCTTCAAGGCGGCGCCGGGCACCCATCCCGACCTCCACCAGGGGACCCTTGCCCTCCTCGATCTCGCGGACCTCGACTTCAAGGCGGCCGATCTCGCTGGCGCCGATCTCTTCGGCGCCGATCTCAGTCGCGCGAAGCTCGCCGGAACCAGCCTCGTCGGCGCTCGCCTTGACCGCGTCATCATCACCTCGGCGGATTTCTCTGGCGCGGACTTGACCGATGCACGCATCCTCCGGCCCACGATCTTCACCACGCTCGAGGTGGAGACGGTGGAGGCCCCGCGCTTCACCGGCGCCAAGCTCGTGCGCCTGCGCTCCGACGGCTGGCTCGACCGGGCCGACTTCGAGGGTGCAGACTTGACCGGCGCGGTCCTCGGCCGCTCCGCCGTGCAAGAGGCGTCCGTCAACGCTCCTGCAAGCCTCGTCAGCGCCAATTTCACGCGCGCCATCCTGAAAGACGCCAAGCTGACGGGCACCTCTGTCGCGTATGCGCGCTTCATCGACGCGGATCTTTCAGGCGCGAACCTGATCGGCTGCAACCTCACTAGGGCCGATTTCCGGGGCGCCAACCTTGCCGGCGCCGACTTCACGGGCGCCAACCTGGACGAGGCGGATCTCCGCGGCGCCCGTGGACTCGATCAGGTGACCGGCTTGAAGCAGGCCGCCAACTATGAGACGACCCAGCGCGACCCCCTCCCCTGATGACCTCTGGCCTGCCGCCCGTTGCCACGAGCTTCCGATGACCTCCCCACTCTCCTTGGCGTCCCTCGCCGACGGGACCATCCTCTCGCCCTTCTCCCGGCTCCGCGAACTCATTGGCGGCATCGCACCGGGGCACGAGAAGCCTATCGACCTCACGCTCGGCGAGCCGCGCGAGACCACGCCGTCGTTTGTCGCCGCCAAGATCGCGGAAGCCGAGCGCGAGTTCGCCAAGTACCCACCGATCCGCGGCTCCGATGAGCTGCGCCAGGCCATCGCCGATTGGATCCAACGCCGCTTCGCGCCGGCAGGCGGCATCGATCCGGCCCGCGAGATCCTGCCCTGCAACGGCTCCCGCGAAGGCCTCTTCTACGCGGCCTTCCCCGCCGTCGGCCGCAAGAAGGTCGCACGTCCCGCGATCCTCATCTGCAATCCCTACTACCAGGCCTATCTCGGCGGCGCGCTCGCGGCCGGGGCCGAGCCCGTGTTCCTCAACGCCACAGCAGCAACCGGCCACCTCCCCGACCTCGACCAGCTCGAGGCCGACACCGAGCTTCTGGCCCGCACGGCCGCCTTCTATCTCTGCTCGCCGGCCAATCCTCAGGGCGCCGTCGCGGACGCGGCCTACATCGACCGTGCGCTGACCCTTGCGCGCGCCTACGGCTTCATGCTGTTCCTCGACGAGTGCTATTCCGAGATCTACTCGAGCGCCCCTCCGCCCGGCGGACTCGGAGTTGCATCAAAAACCGCCGAGCGCTTCTCTAACCTTGTTGTGTTCAACTCTCTCTCCAAGCGCTCAAACCTGCCCGGGCTGCGCTCGGGCTTTACCGCCGGCGACGCCGACTTTCTGGCGACACTGTTCGAGGTGAGGAACCTCGTCGGACCGCAGATGCCGGGGCCGACGCAGCATGCCTCGGCCGCCGTCTGGGCCGAGGAGCAGCACGTCACGGCCAACCGCCGGTCCTACGCCCAAAAATACGATGTGGCAGACGCGGTGCTCGGCAGCCGTTTCGGCTACAGCCGACCGGCCGGAGGCTTTTTCCTATGGTTAGACATGAGTGCTATAGGCGACTGCGAATACGCCACAATAACCTTATGGAAACATTTCGGGATCAAGGTAGTCCCTGGTGCCTACCTGGCTCAGGCCGGGCGTGACGGAACCAATCCGGGCGCGAGCTTCGTGCGCGTCGCATTGGTCCATGACGCCGGGACGATCAGGGAGGCGCTCGAACGGCTCGTTCATGTTCATGCGTAAGAGACGCTCGCTCCCATGTCGTCCGTCACGGGACAGGATCATCAGCGGCTATTGCCCGCCTCGCTCGAAGCCCGCCTGATCGGCACCTTCGGCCGGGCGACCGGCTGCGCGCTCCTGCTCGGCCTCGGCGCCATTTGGATGAGCCTCATCTCCTGGTCGATCGCCGACCCGAGCTTGAGCCACACGACCGGCGGCGCCGTCCGCAATGCGCTCGGCGCGCCGGGCGCCATCATCGCCGACCTCCTCCTGCAGACTCTCGGCCTCGCAGCCACCGTCGCCCTGTTGCCGCCCATGCTGTGGAGCCTCGAGCTCGTCACGCACGAGCGCTTCTCAGCCGCCAAGACCAGAGCCACCTATTTCCCGCTTGCCGTCCTCGGCGCGGCGGGCGCGCTCTCCGCGCTGCCCCTGTCCGAGACCTGGCCCATCACTCACGGCTACGGCGGCATCCTGGGCGACGTCCTCTTCAATTTCGCTGCGAGCATCTTCGGCATCGTGAGCTCGGACCAGGCCGGCCTCGCGGCCGGCATCCTGTTCACCGGCATCTGCTTCTCCGCCCTCGCCCAGTCTGTCGGCGTGACGCGCCGCGATCTCCTGGCCTTGCTGCCGAAGAAAAGGCTACGAGCTGCACCCGTGCCCGCCTGGGAGCACACCCCAGAGGCCGTGTTCCCCGCTCCGCAGCGCGCTCGTGCTGGCGAGCCGCGGCTGTCCCGCTCCTGGGGCTTCACGAGCCTCACCGCGGCACTGGCCGCGACCCGGGACCGCGCGCGCGACGCCTATGCCCGGAGCCATCGCGCCGAGCCGGTGCTCGACTTCGGACCCGCCTACGACCCGCACGCGCAGGCCTATGCCGCCCACGCGCACGAGGCCGCCCCGGCCCCTTTCGAGCCGATGCCCGCGACAGACGCCATGCACCCTGACGCCGAGCCCCACATGGCAGCGGCGCACGCTCACGCCCCTCACTATGACGACGACGTGGTGACCGAGGACCCCTCGCTCACGGTCTCGAGCCGCGCAATGGCCGCACGCTTCGCACCCGCCAGCGCCCGCATGCACGGGCAGGCCCAGCCCCCGATCGAGCCTCCCCACGTCGAGGCGACGCAGATGGCCGAGCCGCCCATCTTTCGTGCCCCGGAGCGCGCCGCCCCGCCGCGTACGAGCGAGCCCGTGCGCAAGCCGAAGCCCGCCGCCATGCCGGCCGCAAGCGCCCGGCGCCGCGCCGAGCCCGTGTTCAAGCGGCCGCCTCCCTCCATGCTGAAACGCGCTCCAGCCTCGAAGACCAGCGCCGAGTTCTCGCAGACCGTGCTCCGCGGCACTGCCCGTCTGCTCGAGGACGTGCTCGCTGACTTCGGCGTCAAGGGCGAGGTGCGCGACATCAAGCCCGGCCCCGTCGTCACGCTGTTCGAGCTCGAGCCCGCCCGCGGCACCAAGGCGACGCGCATCATGGCGCTCGCCGATGACATCGCCCGCTCCATGAGCGCGACCAGCGCCCGCGTCGCCGTCATCCCGGGCCGCAACGCCATTGGCATCGAGCTGCCCAACGCACGCCGCGACATGGTCGGCCTGCGCGAGCTTCTCGAGAGCCCCCAGTTCGCATCCGCCGACGGCGTGCTCCCGCTCGCACTCGGCCGCTCCATCGGCGGCGAGCCGGTCGTGGCCGACCTCGCCCGCATGCCGCATCTCCTGGTCGCGGGCACCACCGGCTCTGGCAAGTCGGTCGGCGTCAACGCCATGATCCTTTCGATTCTCTTCCGCCATACGCCGGAGGAGTGCCGCTTTCTGATGATCGACCCCAAGATGCTGGAGTTGTCGGTCTATAACGACATTCCCCATCTTCTGACCCCGGTCGTCACCGATCCGCAGAAGGCCGTTGCCGCCCTGAGTTGGGTCGTCTCCGAGATGGAGGAGCGCTACAAGCGTATGTCGCGCTTGGCCGTGCGCAACATCGAGGCCTTCAACGCGCGCGTGAAAGGGGCGAAGCAGCGCGGCGAGCAGCTTGCCCGCACCGTGCAGACCGGCTTCGACCCGCGCACCGGCCAGCCCATCTTCGAGCGCGAGGAGATGGACCTCGACCCCATGGCCTACATCGTCGTGGTGGTGGACGAGTTCGCGGATCTCATGATCACCGCCGGCAAGGACATCGAGACGGCGGTGCAGCGCCTCGCGCAGAAGGCGCGCGCCGCCGGCATCCATCTCGTGATGGCCACCCAGCGTCCTTCGGTCGACATCATCACCGGCACCATCAAGGCCAACTTCCCGACCCGCATCAGCTTCAAGGTCGCCTCTAAGATCGACAGCCGCACCATCCTGAACGAGCAGGGCGCCGAGCAGCTCCTGGGCCAGGGCGACATGCTGTTCACCCTCGGCGCGGGCCAGATGGTGCGCGTGCACGGCCCCTTCGTCTCCGACGAGGAGGTCGAGGCGGTAGCAGCCTACTTGAGAACGCAGGGAGCGCCCCGTTACGTCAATGCCATCGCCGAGACGCGCATTGACGCCGACGAGGGCACGGTGGCCGGCAACGACGAAGGTGGCGACAGCCTCTACGACCGTGCCGTGGCCGTCGTGCTACGTGATCGCAAGGCGTCCACCAGCTACATCCAGCGCCGCCTCTCGATCGGATACAACCGCGCCGCCGACTTGATCGAGCGCATGGAGCAGGACGGGCTGATCAGCGCCCCCAACCACACCGGCCGCCGCGAGATTTTGGCGGGCGAGCCCCCGAATCGAGCAGCCTGATCAAGGCCCGGCCCCGATCGCCCGTCTCCCGCAGGACAAACGGCACTGGCGTGACGCCGCCACAGCCGCTAAGCACCGGCGGTGAGCGCTGCCACAATTGCCAACTTGTGGTCGCAATGTTCAGGTGAGACAAGTCGTGGCCTCCATGATTTGGGGGCGGGGGCTCAATGAGACGACACATGACGACATTCGATCTGACGAGAGCCGCGTGCACTGCGTTGGCGCTCCTCGCCATGGCCCTGCCCGCCCGCGCAGGCGACGCCAAGGCCGCTGACCAGCCGATTGCTGTGCCCGCGCCCGTTCCCGCCACGCCTCCGTCCAAGGCTCCCCCCGCCGACGGCACCGCCGGCGCCGGCTGGAACGCCGAGGTCGCTACTCCCGGCGGCGGCATCATGCTCGACGAGAAGCAGACTGCGCTCGTCAAAAGGGTGAGCGACTATTTCAACGGCTTGGGCGACCTCAAGGGCGCCTTCATCCAGACCGCCGCCGACAAGTCACGCATGAAGGGCAAGTTCATGCTGAAGCGGCCCGGCCGCTTCCGCTTCGACTACGCGCTGCCCTCCAAGCAGGTGATCATCTCCGACGGCGAGTATCTCGCCATTCAAGACCTCGACCTCAACAACGAGGATCGCGTCGCGCTCGACCAGACGCCGTTCCGGCTATTGCTCCGCAAGGATGTCGATCTCGTGCGCGATGCCAAGATCGTCGAGGTTCAGGAGTCGGACGATCTCATCGTTCTCGCAATGGCGGACAAGAGCCCGGACGCCCCCGGCAAGATCAAGCTCTTCCTCTCGACCAAGCCCAATCTCGAGCTCAAGGAGTGGGTGACGACCGACGCTCAGGGCCTCGACACGCGGGTCGAGATCTCGCAGCTCGACAAGACGGCGGAGCTCGACGCCAAGCTGTTCAAGATCGAGGCCGTGACCCTGAACAAATTCCACCCGTCGGGTCCCTAAGTAGTCGAACGATCTATGGCTATGCCTGAGCATTTGAACGCCCGTCAGGCCGCCAGAAATCGCCTTGCTCGATAACTGGGCAGCGGGCGCAACCGACTAAAACCAGGGCAGAATTGGCCCCTCCGGACGGCCGAATCGCGGCAATCTGGGGATAACGGGCATAAGTCAATCACGATTTCGTGAGAATCGCTTTCAACCCCTATTGAAAGCTAGCGTGTTGCGCTTATGTCATCCTCAGTCAGGCGATGCCATTAACATCGGTAGCTCCCCCCGTCTAACCGAGGTCATCGTCTGGAGCGCCGGCTTCCCTCCCGGCGTTGCGCGCGAGAGCGCTAATACGCCCAACCCCGCCCCCCGGGGTTGGGCGTTTCTCGTTTCTGGGGGGTCTCGCGTTCCGGAGTCCGCCGCGGCTTTTGAGATGAACGCCACCTGAAAGCGGCATTCAGACCCGGTTCAAAGCAACTCCCCTATTCCTCCTGCCATCGCGAGCCGGCCAGCGCCGCCGCGAACCAAACAGGAGAACGCCATGAACCGCACTGCCCCCCTCGCTCTGATGCTCATGCTCGCCGCCCCGGCCATTGCCTCGGCCAACAGCATCGACGACCGCCAGGACCGTCAGGCCAATCGCATTGAGCACGGCCGCGAGACCGGCCAGATCACCTGGACCGAGGGTCTCAAGCTCCGCGCTGAGCAGAACAGGATCAAGCGCACCGAGGCCAACCTCAAGTCCGACGACGGCTACCTCTCGAGGTCGGATCGCGCCAAGCTGAACAAGATGCAGAACGCCGCATCGAGCCACATCGCGAGCGAGGCCCACGACGGCTGGCATCGCGCCTGGTGGCTGCCGCGTGTCGGCCGCTAACCCCTAATCCTGCGAGGGCGGAGCCACGAGCGCTCCGCCCCGCATCCCTCCAACCGAGTTTCCCGATGTCCCGCCCCGCCTACGCCCTCGCCTCGCTCCTCGCACTGCCTGTTGCTGTTGCCGCCCTCGGCGGCGGCGCCTCGAACGCAGTCGCTGGCTGCCACCTCGTCGACTGCGTCGAGAACGTCTACGTGAAGCCCCACGAGGTGAAGAAGAAATCCTGCGAGGATCTCTGGATCCTGCGCAACTCCATGTTCAAGGACGCGCGCTACTGCTTCAAGACTCCGCGCGCGATTTCGTGGTTCGGCAACCAGGGCTGCCTCTACGACGACGAGGCGTCCGTGCCATTGAACGACTATCAGCGCCACAACATCACCGTGATCGAGGACGTGGAGGCATCCAAAGGCTGCTGACATTCCCTATCCGCATCCTCGATCTGGGGCCGGTCTCGCACACCGGCCCTTTTTTTGCGCAAAAGAGACAACCGGGAGCCACGCCCGGCCCGACCATTGCCCGACCATTGGATGCTTGCATCCGCGCACGCAAATGATCAGACTGTGCCTGTTCCAAGGGGTGCCGGAGAGACCGGCTGAGATCGCGGTACGTGCTTCCGGAAAAGTGTGAAGCGGTTTTCCGATATGAAGCACGTGAACTAAAGCCATCCGCGGGGACCCTTCGAACCTGATCCGGCTCATACCGGCGAAGGGATGGACCACATGTCGAACGCGGAGCTGATTGCCGGCTTTGCCGGACCGCTGTTGATGGCGGTCGCGGCCGCGCTTCTCATCAACCGGCGCGCCGTCGCCGGGCTGGTGACGGGCACCCTGAACAACCCCGAGTTCGTCTTCTTCTCGGGCGTCCTGACGCTGCTCGCCGGCCTCGCCATCGTGCGCGCCCACAACGTGTGGTCCGCCGAATGGACCATCCTCGTCACCGTTATCGGCTGGCTGTGCGTGATCGGCGGCCTCGTCCGCATCGTCTGGCCCGAGCGCGTCTCCGTGATGCGCAAAAGCATGATGCAGAGCGAGAACACCGTCACGGCCTCGGCGCTGGTGGCCTTGCTGCTCGGCGCCTTCCTGACCGCCAAGGGCTACGCGCTCCTCTGAGCCGTCGCGATTTCCCCTTCCCGGAGAGAATCCATGAATAAGCCCACGCGTCCTGCGGATCTGCGCACGCCCACCGTCACCACCGGGCCGCTTCCGGCATCGACCAAGATCTACATCTCGCCCGACACGGCGCCCGACCTCGAGGTGCCGTTCCGCGAGATCGCGCTCTCGCCCGAGGCCGGCGAGCCGCCGTTCCGCGTGTACGATGCATCGGGCCCTTATACCGATGCGGCAGCCGCGATCGACGTCGCACGCGGCCTTCCACGCTTTCGCGACACCTGGGTCGAGCAGCGCGGCGGCGTCGAGCGCTACGAGGGCCGCGCCGTGAAGCCTGAGGACAACGGCAACATGGCGGCCTCCCACGCTGCCCGCGCGTTCCCCACCGTCCACCAGCCGCTGCGCGCGAGCGCGACAAGTCCCCTCCCCCTGGTGGGGAGGGTTAGGGTAGGGGGACCCACGACACCGAGCGCCCAGGATTCCCCCCCTCCCGGCCTCCCCCACAAGGGGGGAGGAGAAGTGGGCGCACACCCCCTGACCCAGCTCGAATACGCTCGGGCCGGTATCGTGACCAAGGAGATGATCTACGTCGCCGAGCGCGAGAACCTGGGACGCAAAGCCGCGCTCGACCGCGCCAGGACCGCCCTCGCCGACGGCGAGAGCTTCGGCGCCGCCATCCCCGAGCACATCACGCCCGAGTTCGTGCGCGCGGAGATCGCTCGCGGCCGCGCCATCATCCCGGCCAACATCAACCACGCCGAGCTCGAGCCGATGATCATCGGCCGCAACTTCCTCGTGAAGGTCAATGCCAACATCGGCAACTCCGCCGTGACCTCGTCGGTCGAGGAGGAGGTCGAGAAGATGGTGTGGGCCATCCGCTGGGGCGCCGACACGGTGATGGACCTCTCCACCGGCCGCAACATCCACACCACGCGCGAGTGGATCATCCGCAACGCGCCCGTCCCCATCGGCACCGTGCCGATCTACCAGGCCCTCGAGAAGGTCGGCGGCGACCCCGTGAAGCTCTCCTGGGAGGTCTACCGCGACACGCTGATCGAGCAGTGCGAGCAGGGCGTCGACTATTTCACGATCCACGCCGGCGTCAGGCTGCGCTACGTGCCGCTCACCGCCAAGCGCGTCACCGGCATCGTCTCCCGCGGCGGCTCCATCATGGCCCGCTGGTGCCTCGCCCACCACAAGGAGAGCTTCCTCTACGAGCGCTTCGGCGACATCTGCGACATCGCGCGCCGCTACGACGTGTCGTTCTCGCTCGGCGACGGCCTGCGCCCCGGCTCCATCGCCGACGCCAACGATGCCGCCCAATTCGCCGAGCTAGAGACCTTGGGCGAGCTTGCGAAGGTGGCCTGGGCCAGAGGTTGCCAGGTGATGATCGAGGGCCCGGGTCATGTGCCCATGCACAAGATCAAGGTCAACATGGAGAAGCAACTGCGCGAGTGCGGAGAAGCCCCCTTCTATACCCTGGGGCCGCTCACGACCGACATTGCGCCGGGCTACGACCACATCACGAGCGCCATCGGCGCGGCTCAGATCGGCTGGTACGGCACCGCCATGCTCTGCTACGTCACGCCGAAGGAGCACCTGGGACTGCCCAACCGCGACGACGTCAAGACCGGCGTTGTCACCTACAAGATCGCGGCCCACGCCGCCGACCTCGCCAAGGGCCACCCAGCCGCGCAGCTGCGCGACGATGCGCTCTCCCGCGCCCGCTTCGGGTTCCGCTGGGAGGACCAGTTCAACCTCGGCCTCGATCCCGACACGGCACGCGCCTTCCATGACGAGACGCTGCCCAAGGAAGCCCATAAGGTCGCGCACTTCTGCTCCATGTGCGGCCCCAAGTTCTGCTCGATGGAGATCACCCGCGAGGTCCGCGACTACGCCGCCCGCCTGAACGAGGCCGCCGTCGAGCTGGCCGAGGAGACGACCCAAGCAGACCCTCAAGCCGGCATGGACGCCATGAGCGAGAGGTTCCGCGAGCTCGGCGGCAACGTCTACGTCAAGTCGGATTGAGCGGAGCTCATGTCAGATTGAGCGGAGCTCATGTCAGATTGAGCGGAGCTCGAGTTGGATTGACCGGGAGCTGGCGGATCAGTACCGGGAGATGTACGAGTCGCCCTGAGGGCACACGACGCAAACGGAATGGCGGGGGCCACCATGATCGAGAGACGCGACTTCCTCAAGAGAAGGCCGGGGGCGACGGCCGTGCTCTCCCTGGTGCTCTTGTGTGTGCTTGGGTGCGGCACAACCCACGCCGAGGACGCGCAGCCGGACGACGCACCGCCGGCCTCCTTCACCGCCATCTCGCCGATCTTCGGCCAGCTCGTGGCATTCTCGCAGCCGTCCAATTTCGTCCCCGTGTTCGAGCAGCCGAACGAGGGTCGGTACATCCGCGAGGCGGTGCCCAAGGGAGAGTCCGCCGAGCAGTGGAGCGAGATGATCACCATCACCGGCGCCAAGGGCTTGGCCGCGAACCCCCAGCTGTCGCCGGAAGCGTTCGTGGGGCTCATCGCCGCCGGGTTCAAGAAGGCTTGTCCCGATACCTACGCCGAGAAGGTCATCGGCGACGCCGAGATCGAGGGAGGCGTGTCGTTCGCGGCCGTTGCGAGCTGCGGCACGGTTGCGTCCGGCGATGAGCAACACAGCGAGACCGCCCTGATCATCGCCATCAAAGGCGAGAGCGACTATTATACGCTCCAGTGGGCCGAGCGGGCGGAAGCGTCCGATGAGACCGAGATCGATCTCGAGGCGTGGAAGGAGCATCTCGAGGCGCTGCGCCCGATCCGGCTGTGCCCCATCGTGCCAGGCGAGAAGGCGCCCTACGCAAGTTGCGTGGGCCACGAATAGTCGCGGATCGTCAGCCAAATCTAAAGAATATGTCGCCGGGCGGCGTGCACATCCTGACTGTGACGGGTAGTATCGATTGCTTCATTCGCCCGCCGCATTACGAGGCCCGACCCATGACGACACGCACCAAATCAACTCTGCCGGCGAGCCTGCTCACCGCAGCAGCCTTGGTGGCCCCGGCACACGCCGCCGAGCCGCTCGAGATGTCGAAGGAGATCCTCGCGGTTCAGGTGCGCAAGCAGGGCTTTCCCTGCGTCGACCCGGCCAGCGCCACGCGCGACCCCGCCGCCTCGAAGCCCGACGACGCGGCCTGGGTACTCGCCTGCGATGGCGTGACCTACAAGGTCAAGCTCGTTCCCGACATGGGCGCCGTCATCGAGCGCATGCCGGACCCGAGCACCGGCAGCAAGACCTCTCAGCCCTGACACAAATTCCGTTTTGAGCGCGATGCGGCCGGCGGGAAAGGCGCGCAACAGCGCGGCGTCCGGGAATGCAATTGGAGAGCGAAGAGCGGGCGCTAGCGCGCGCCGAACCGCATCTCCGAGCGCGTCTTGGCCTTGGCGGCCTCCGTCTCGCGATCGCGCGGCGGCGCCATCGTGACGAGCGAACCAAGCAGCGTCTCCGCGGCCTTCGTCACCTCGTCCACAGCCCTGTCGAAGGCGGCCTGGTTGGCCGAGGACGGCCGGCTGAAGCCCGAGATCTTGCGCACGAACTGAAGCGCCGAGGCCCGGATCTCATCCTCCGTCGCCGGCGGCGAGAAGTTGTAGAGCGTCTTGATGTTGCGGCACATGCCTGACCTCTCTTGCAGCTCGAACCGCAGCCGGCGCCGCCCATCCGGTTGCACCGACTATCTAAAACGTAACTTTGCAAACCGCGCGAAGCATGGCAGCATCTTCCCATCTTTCAACAACGGGAAGGAGGTGATCCGATGTCGAGTGGGATCTTGAGGACGGCGATGTCGCGGTCGCTGGGTTTCAAGGCGGATCTTCCTCTGAGGACCGGCTGAGCCAAGCGGCAAGCGGCGCGGCGCAACAACCGCCGAACTACGCCGCCTGAATCTCACGGGGGCTGCCCACAGGGCGGCCCCTTTGCTTTTGCCCCGCACGAATGCTCGAAGCTCAGTCGCCCACCACCTCGATGGCGATTTCCTCGGTCTTGGCTGGCGGCGTGTCGCGGCTTTTGACGTAGAGGAATACGAGCTTCACGTGGGCAACCTCGAGCCCCGAGATGCGGAACTGCTGCTGCTGAGGCGCACCGAGCACCGGCCGCTCGCCCTCCTTCAGCTCCTTCATTGCGTACCCGAGATCTTCGACCTTCACGAACTCGGGCCCCTCGCTGGCCCCGTCGTCCAGCACCCAGCTGTAGCCCGTCGACGGATTGCCCGGCAGCTCGATGACGGTGCTCGCATCCGTGTAGACCTGGACCGGCGCCGATTGCGCGAAAGCTTGACCTGCGAGAGCGAGCAGCAGAGCCGCGGGAGCGCAAAGCAACGACATCCGTCTCATGAAAGCGTTCCCAACAAAGGCGTATCCTCCCGCGGGCCTGGACGCTCGCACGGTGCCCCCGAGCCGTCCATCCGTCGGCCGGCAATTTGCGGTAGGCAAAGGTGTCCGCGGAGTGCCGCATGCCGCAAAAACTGGCAGACGGCTGAGAGACTTGCACGATCGCGCCCGGCGTGGCATGCGAGGAGAGCTCGGATCAAAGGGAGGAGTGTTCATGTCCTTGCTCGCACCGCATCGGATCGTTGCCGCCCTGGCCCTGATGGCCGCCGGACTCGCCCTCTCGGCCCCGCCCGCAAGCGCCGGACCGCTCGGCGCCTACCGCGCTCCAGAAACGAGCGCGAGCGCCGTCATCCGCGTCCATGACCGCTGGTACGATGATGACGACGACTATCGGCACTACAAGCGCCGCTACTACAAGCGCGGATACGTTCGCGCCCCGTTCACCCGCGTCTACACGCGCGGCTATCGCTTTACATCGGTCGATGCCCCGTTCGCGTCAGTGCGCGTCCGTCCCTGGGGCACTTGGGTCCGGGCGCCCTTCGTGAACATCTACGTCCCGCGCTACTAGCCGCTCGACTGGCCATTAACCGTAAGGCCCTCGCGCTGCGGGGGCCTTTTTCTGTGGCGGGTCGGAATAAAATTAATCGCTGGGCGCGACAAAAACACCGTCCCTTCACAGTTGTGGACAAAATTCCTCCACCAACCTGTACCTATGGTGGCTCGTGGAAACGCGCGTTCAGTGGGTGTACCAGGGGAGGACAACGTGTTTAGTCGCGGTGCAAATTCAGAGAATGGCCTCCCGAGGCCACCGGCCCAGGCCAATGGCGTCGCTCCGCCGGCCGTTCCGCAGGCGTCCAACGGCAGGGCCTCGCCCTTCGGCGCCGCCTCGGTCATGGGCACCTCGGTGATCGGCACGGATCTCACGATCCTGGGCGAGAAGATCACCATCATCTCGCAGAACAAGCTTCAGATCGATGGCGATGTCCGTGGCGATGTCACCGGCAAGCAGGTCGTCATCGGCGAGGACGGATCGGTGATCGGCACCGTCTGCGCCGAGCAGATCGAGGTGAAGGGCGGGGTGCGCGGCGCCATCAAGGCGCACAGCGTAACTCTGCATCCGACCTCCCAGGTCGAGGGCGACATCTTCCATCAGACGCTGTCGATCTCCGAGGGTGCCCAGTTCGACGGTCGTGTTCGCCGCGCCAAGGACACCGCCGAGATCACGCCCAACCTGGACGTGAACTCCTATCCGGCGAGCCAGTCTTCCGGGCAGAGCTGACCGCTCACTTGATCATCGCCTGACGATGCCGGCCCCCTCCCGCAACCGGGTGGGGGCCGACGCGCATTCAAAACGGCCGGCGCCCGACGCCGTTCTCGTTGACACAGGCCGTGGTGAGGCGGATGTCGCGACCAACGAAGGCGCACACCCGGCGCTTGGTGTTCGGATTGTTGCGGATCTCGTTGGCCGAGACCGTGACGCCGTGCTGGCGGGCGACGACAGCCACCAGCTCGTCCTGGCAATAGGGCGTCGCCAGGGGCGCGCCGTTGACGATCTGGTCGCCCTTCAGACATTTGATGCGGGCTTCGGCTGGGCCGGACGCTCCGAGGAGCGGCAGCGCAGCTAGGATCGCCGCAGTGCACAATCGAGGAATGGGGCCGTCAAGCAGAGACATGCGCGACATGGCAACGAGCTCCTTGTTACAAGCACCAACGCAGTTACGTAGTGATCGCCTTTATGGTTTCAGAGATGGGCAGGAGAATGCTCAGCGCAGACGAAAATCTCGAGCACGTTTACTGCCCCGGTCGAGAACGCTGCCAAAACGGGGACGTGATAATAAGGTAGAGACGACGGCCGCAAGAGTTCAAGGCGTCGAGGGGACGGCAGATGCTCACGATCTACGATACGACAGGGAACAGCCTGCTGAGGCACAACGAGACCGCGCCGATCACCGAGGACACGGTGTGGTTCGATCTTCTGAACCCGACCAAGGAGGAGGACAACAAGGTCGAGGCCCTCCTCAAGATCAACGTCCCGACCCGCGCCGAGATGCGCGAGATCGAGGCCTCGAGCCGCTTCTATCAGGAGAACGGCGCAAGCTATATGACGGGTTTCATTCTGCACCCGACCGATGACACCACGCCGGGGTCCACGCTGACGTTCATCCTGTCGGGCAATGCGCTGGTCACCGTCCGCTACACGGACTCGAAGGCCTTCCCGGACTTCATGACGCGCGTCGATCGCGGCGACGCCACCTGCAAATCTGGCGCCGGCATCATGGTGGGCCTGATCGAGACCCTGATCGAGCGCAAGGCCGATCTCATCGAGCAAGTGCAGGACAAGGTGGACAAGCTGGCCATCGGCATCTTCCAGATCGAGAAGCGCCGCTCAAAGGACACCCGGCTCGAGAACCTCTTGAAGGGCACCGGCACCCAGGGCGACATCGTCGCCCGCGTCAAGGAGAGCGCGACCTCCATCGAGCGCGTGCTGCACTTCTTCAAGAACACCGCGCACGAGCGCAACTGCGACGGCAAGATCTTTCAGCGTATCGAGACGGCTCAGAAGGACATCTCCGCGTTGACCGAGCACATGCATTTCCTGTCGGACCGCATCGGCTTCCTGCTGACGGCGACGCTGGGGCTCATCTCGAACGAGCAGAACCAGATCATCAAGCTGTTCTCTGTCATGGCCGTGATGCTGATGCCGCCGACGCTCGTCGCCTCGATCTACGGCATGAATTTCCACCACATGCCCGAGCTCGACTGGATCGAGGGCTATCCGTTTGCCCTAGGCCTCATGGTGATCTCGGCCGTCATTCCGTTCTTCTACTTCCGCCGCAAACGATGGCTCTAGACGGATCGGGGCGGGCGCGCGGGCCAAGCCTTCTTGGCCAACCCACGTTCGAACCGGAAATCTTTGACGCACCGCTTGAAGCGGCCGCAAACGCTCCACCCGGCCAAAAGTTCCCTGCCCTGTTGCACTGCAACAGCGCCACTTTTCCGTCATACTTCCCAGCGGCTTGTTCGCGGCGCAGGAGGTCGTCAGCCTGCGACCTGCCGTCGCAGATTCCGCACTGCACAATGAAAAGACGTAGCGAAATCAACACATCGTTGCGTCACTCTAAACGACGTTCAATCATCGCCATTGATTCAGACCAGATCGGCTGATCAGGTGCCGCCTACCAGAACGGGGTGATGTACGTGCACTCCGAATTATAGGTGACAGAACGGGTTCTGGGGTTTCGCCGAGGCTCGCTCGGCATCGGACGCTCAATCGCGTTGTTGGAAATTGCAACCCGCCGAGTGGCGGCCGGCAAAGCCTAGCGGAGGAACCCGCGGCTTTGTCAGGAGAGCGGTCCGTTTCGAGCCGAGGCACTGTCGCCGGGAAGAATGGAGACGAGATCATGCGGATTGTTCTATTGGCAGCCCTCGCGGTGCTGACGGCCGGCTTCGTCAGCGCCCGCCCGGCCAGCGCGGCCTGGGAATGCATCGGTGGCGAGCACGTGTGCGGCACGCCCTCTTCGGCCAAGGCAACCAAGAAGGCCTACAAGAAGGCGGCCTACAAGAAGGAGCACTACAAGAAGGCGAAGTACGCTGGCGAGCAGCGCGCCAAGAAGGCGAAGTACGCGAGCAAGCGCACTAAGAAGGCCGCGCACGTGGCAAGCTACGAGCGCCGCGCCACCAAGCGCGCCCGCGCCGTCGAGAGCTCGGGCTCCTACGGCGGCGGCTCGAGCGGCATCGCCTCCTATTATTGGCAGGGAACGCGCACCGCTTCGGGTGCTCGCTTCAACCCCAATGACATGACGGCTGCCCACCGCACGCTGCCCTTTGGCACCCGCGTGCTGGTGACCAACCAGTCCACTGGCCAGTCGGTGACCGTCACCATCAACGATCGTGGTCCCTTCGTGAAGGGCCGCATCATCGACCTGTCGTCGGCGGCCGCCGGCGCCATCGGCATGAAGGGTGCGGGCCTGGCCCGTGTCTCGATCTCGGTCCTTGGCCGCGGCTGATAGGGGAGATGGTTTCGCTTGAGAAGGGCGGGTTGCCTCGGCGGCCCGCCTTTTCTCATGCGTTGTAGGGCTCGCTGATCACAGTCGGTGGCGCTCTTCACCCTTCCGGCGCTTAGCGCTTGGGATGGCGGCAAAAAAAGGTATATTGCGGAAAGTTGTTATCCAGTCCGGGGGCAGCGGGCCGCGATGAAACCGAAGCCGAGCACCAAAGAGCGCGTTGCGGCGGTGCAGCTCATCCGCACCGCCATGGTCGAGAAGAAGCTCACCCAGGCCGAGCTCGCCGACGCAGCCGACTGCCACGAGAAGACGATCCAGAACCTGCTCCATGGCAAGCCCGTGCGCGAGCAGACGCTATTCGACGTGGCCATGGTTCTGGGGCTCGACTACCAGCGCCTGAAGGAAGCATGGTTCGGCTCCATGTCCACCGCCCAGCCCATGGAGCTCAAGGGCGAGGGAGGCGTGGTGGCACCCGTCTACATGGGCGCCTACACACGCGCCGCCGTCGACCACTATATCGGCAGCTATCTCACCATCCGCCCGGCCTTCGCCAAGCCTGAGGCGCTCGTCGCCTACCGCACGGACATCGTTTGGGACCCCGAATGGCCGAGCCTGCTGTTCGAGGAGCGCGAGCGTCCCGATGCGCCCTTCTCCCACCGCGGCCGCCTCTACGTGCCGGCCTCGTCCATGTTCATCCACCTGGTGTCGCTCACCAAGGGCGCCATGCGCATGGTGCTCGTCTCTCAGCTCGACCAGACCGGCGAGATGCGCGGCCTGATCACGACGCTGAACAAGCAGCGTGCCATGTTCGTGCCGGTCTCGGCACCGATCATCTACGTGAAGCGGCAGGAGTTCAAATCGGTGACGCTCGGCGAGCTCACCCCGAAGAGCGCCGACTATAGGGCGTACAAAACCCTGCTCGATGCCTCTATAGAGGAGGGCTACGCCCGTCTCGTCGGCCCCTGAAGCGGCATAGGGCGAGCGCGCGCTGACCCTATGCCCGCCGCTTTCGAGAAGTTACCCGGGGAAGCAGAGCCAGGCGCCGAGGCACGTCTTGGGCGTCGTCACCTTGCACGCCAACTGCGAGGAGCGGCACGTCGTAGACGTCGAGCCGTCCTGGCACGTGGTGTGGACCGGGCCCTTGCCTACGCGGCCCTGCCCATAGATGATGTTGGCAAGGCCGTGCGTCGCGAAGGTATAGGCGATATCGTGGGTCACGGCTTCGCCGACCGATCCAACTTTGACGCAGTCGGCTTGAGCCGTCGCCGACAGGGCGCAAATCACCGCCGTGGCGGCAAAGCCGAGTTTGAAAAACCGCATTATCCCCTCCGAAAAGTGATCTATCTCAGTCTGGACGCTAGTTGAGCGCGTGGCGCTCGACAACAGAACCGACCATTTGCAAGCTGTATTCTCCCCTAAGTAGTCGGAGAGCGTGCCGCATTTGCCACGCATCCCCACCCGCATGGCCCGGCGAGATTGCGCCCGGTTCAAACGCTAGAGACTGCGCGTGGATTTGCCCGGGGAGCCGGTTGCGGCGCCGGCCACCGCCGCCCCGTCATGGTCCCGCCCATCGGCAGCGCTCCCATCGTCCTCCCCAACGGAGCCCTCGCCAGCCAGAAAGTGCCGCGCGAGGTCCACCGTCTCGCGCTTGCCGATCGACGCGAGGGTGCGCCCGAGCCACTTGTGGGTCTGCGTGCGCCCGGCCGAATAGAGATAGGTGAGGAGGCCGAGATCGGGCTTGAGCTTGCTCTCGTCCGGCAAGCTCGCCGTATAGCGTCCCGCCTCGATCATATGGAAGCGATGCCTGACCAGCGGCGCGAACGGCCCCCGCGCAGGCACCAGCCGGCTACGCGTGGCCTTGCGAGCCGTCTCGATCAGCTCCACGTCGCGCAGGAGCGGCGCGTTGAAGGTGAGCCGGTTCACGGCACCGGCGATCTCGCGCGCCCCCGTCGGCACGCCATGCCTGAAGAGCGGATTGATCTGGACCAGCAGCGTATCGGGCACGGGGCTCTCGAGCGCGAGCGTTACGAGGTCCGGGTTCTTGGAGAACCCGCCGTCCCAGTAGGCCGAGCCATCGATCTCGACGGTGCGATGCAGCGTCGGCAGGCATGACGAGGCGAGCACGGCGTCGACGGTCATCTCCGCACGACGGAAATTGCGCGACCGCCCAGTCGAGACCTCGGTCGCCGCGATCAGGAGCTCGACTGGCGAGTCGGCGCGGACCTTCGCGAAATCGATCTTCTCCTCGAGCAGCTTGCGCAGCGGATCGAAGCCCAGCGGATTGAAGTCGTAAGGCGACCACAGGCTCGCGACCTGCGCCATCGTGTGCGAGTTGGTGAGCCCGTAGAGCAGCGGGTTGAGGCGCAAGAGATCAGGCACCCCGGCCTTGTGCACCGCCTCCCACACCTCGCGCAGCTTGGCGCGCGCTCCCTCCCGTCCACCGGCCGCAAGTCCCGCCGCAAGCGCGACCGCATTGACGGCACCAGCGCTCGTGCCTGACACCCAGCCGATATCGAGACTGCCGTCCTCGAGCAGCCGGTCGAGCACACCCCAGGTGAAGGCGCCGTGCGCGCCGCCGCCCTGCAGCGCCAGATTGATCTTGTGATGAGGTCGAGCGCGCGGCAAAAGACGTTGCTCCGTCCATGTCCCCGAAGGGACGACTCTAGCACGTTGCGGACGAGCGGGCCGCCGCTGCAATCGGCCGCAGAAATTCGACGCACAAGACACTTGCGAGTGCTGGATCGCGCAACATCGGTGGACCGGATGGGCCTCGAGACCGAAGCATTGCTGAGCATCCCCTCCGGCACCGACAACGAGGATCGTGGCGGAGCGGTTCCTGCGCTCGCGTGGGTCATCGACGGCGCGACCGACGTTGTGCGCGAGCCGCTTACGCATTGGGCATCCGACGCGGCCTGGTTCGCGGCCGCGATGCATGGCATGCTTGAAAGTCTCGCGGTCTCGCCTCCGCCCTCCCTCGCCGAGCTGCCTCTGCTCGTCGCCGCCGATCTCGCCCCCCGCTTCGCCGCGGAGGCCCGGCGTATGCCGACGGACGCGCACGAGCACCCGTCCGCCGCCGCCCTGGTCATCCGCGAGACGCTCCCCGGCACAATCGAGTACGTGAGCCTCGGCGACTGCGTGCTCCTCGCCGACACCGGCAAGCAATTCGTCCGCATCGGCATCGACGAGCAGGACGCCGGCGACGCCTGGGTGGCCGCGACGCTCAAGACCCTGGAGAGGCCGAGCCGCGAGCAGCTCTGGCCCCAGCTCCGCCTGCAGCGCGCGCGCATGAACAGCCCCGACGGTTACGGCATCTTCTCCATCACGCCGGCGCCGCCGCACTTCATTCGCCACGGCTTTCTCGCGCTCCCCGCCGGCACGCGCATTCTGCTCGCGACCGACGGCGTGACGCGGCTGGCCGACGTCTTCCGCCGCTACGACGCGGCAAGCTTGTTCGAGAAGGCCTGGTCGGCAGGCCTCGCCCCGCTCTTCGAGGAGCTGCGCGCGATCGAGGCTGCGGACAGTGCCTGCACGGCCTATCCCCGCGCCAAGACCTCGGACGACGCCACGGCGATTCTGCTCAGGGTGACGTAGCGGGCACTGGCGCCGGAAGATCTGCGCGATGCCGACCTACGAGCCCGATCTCACCGCCGGAGCTCGTGAGCCCGCGCGTCTCCCAAGCGATAGCCACCTCGCCGCCGCTGCGTGCAATACGGATCGCGTGGTAGCGCGCGAGCGGCTCGGCTCCGTGCTCGATCGCGGCGGACGCGGACGCCACGCCGAGCACAGGCACCCGATGCCCCTTGTGCTCCTGACACGCCAGCATGTCGCAATGGTTGTGTCCGTGCAGCACGAGCTCCGCCCCGTGATGGCCGAGCACATGCGAGAGTTCGCGAGCGTCCTCGAGAGCGCGCCGCGGCGGCGACTGGCCCGGCAGCGGCGGATGATGAATAAGGACCACGCGGATCAAACCCTCCTGCCCCAAACCATCGAGCAGCTGAGCGAGGCGCACCCTCTGCTCAGGGCCGACGCGCCCGGCAGCGACGAACGGCGGCGTCGGCACCGCCGAGCAGACGCCGACGATTGCGATCGGCCCCACCTTGCGCACATAGGGAAAGCGCACCGGATCGTCGCTCGACGCCTTGCCGCCGTCGCGCATGTAGGGAGCCCAGCTTGCGAGGCACGACGCGCCGTGCATCCGTCCCGTGTAGATATCGTGATTGCCGGGCACCACCGACACCTGCTCGGGATCGCCCAGTGTCTCGAGCCAGGCCCGCGCCGCCTCGTACTCGTGCGGCAGGCCGAGATTGGCGAGGTCCCCGGTCACCGCGATATGGTCCGGCCTCTGCGCCAGCGCATCGGCGGCGATGCGATCGGCCACCTGGCGCACATGCACGCGCACGCGCTTGCGATGCCAGTTGAGGAGCCCGAGCGCGCGCTTTGCGTTCCAGTATCGCGGAGCGAACGCCGCCACCGGCCCCAGGTGGACGTCCGACATATGGACAAGCGTGACTGTCTCGGTCATATGCCCTCGAGGTCCCCCCAGGAGACGCCGGTGTCGCCGCAGAAGATCGTCGCCAGGATTTTTCAGCGCTATTGGCGCTACTCTCGCGGCTTGACGCTCGGCGTGCAAGGTATGGTGCTCGACAAGGACAACAGGATTTTGTTGGTCAAGCGCGACGACAGCCCGGGCTGGCAGCTTCCTGGCGGCGCGGTGGAGGAGGGGGAGGCCGCCGAGGACGCTTTACGCCGCCTGCTCCTCGCCGATGTGGGCATCGAGATCTCGGGCCCGCCGGAGCTCGCCGGTCTCCATGCCAACCACGGCCTCTATCCGGGAGACCATGTCGCAGTTCTGGTGGTGCGCGTGTGGCAACAGGTTCGAGCCCGCGGCCACGAGATCCCGACCCACGCCTTCCTGCCTCGGGACGATCTGCCCGACCACGTGGCCGAGACTGCCCGTCGCCGCATCCGCGAGCTGCTCGCCGGCGAGCCCCGCTCCCCCCACTCGTAACGCCTGCCATCCCCTCATCCCGGTGGTGGCAGTGCCGTGTCGTTGCCGCCGGAGCTCAATCCCACTTCCAGAACCTCACATCCACCCGAGACCCAGGGCCGCAGGCACACGCCCTGCCCTCCCCTGGACCCCCCGGCACACGCATGCTAAAGCCCCGGCCATGACCTTGAGACGCACCAGCACCAGGACTTCGATGCCGCGACGAGCCCATCGTCGCGCGCTGCGCTCCGCTCGCTGACCTCGCAGTCCGAAGACACCTCAGGTGAGGCCGATGCTCTCCAAGATCGTCAACCGGCCCGTCATGCCGGACGATATCCCGCTCATCTCCGCACTGCATGACCGCGTATTCGGCCCCGGCCGCTTCGCGCGCACGGCCTATCGCGTGCGCGAGCAGCTGACCGGAACCGCGCGCGACTGCTCGCCCTACTGTCGACTGGCGGTAGCCGGCGGCGAGGTGATTGCCGCGTTGCGCATGACAGAGATCACCATCGGCGGAAAGGATGGCGCGCTGCTCTTGGGCCCGCTCGTCGTCGCGCCGGAGCACGCGGGCCAAGGCTACGGCAGAGCGCTCGTCGCGGATGCCATCGACGCTGCGCGCAAGGGCGGAAAGAAGCTGGTCGTGCTCGTGGGCGACGAGCCCTACTACGGCCGCTTCGGCTTCCAGCGACTGGCGCCGGGAAGCATCACGTTGCCGGGCCCCGTGAACCCGCAGCGCATGCTCGCGGTCGAGCTCGCCGATGGCGCCCTCGCCGACCTCGCCGGCCCCATCGCCGCAGTTCGCTAGCTTTCCCTCAACCCGTCCTTGCGGGGAGAAGCAGATCAATCCGCGAACGGGTCCTTCATCAGGATGGTATCGTCACGCTCGGGGCTGGTCGAGAGCAGCGTCACTGGGCACTCGATCAGCTCCTCGATGTGGCGCACGTATTTCACAGCTTGTGCCGGCAGATCCGCCCACCGCCGCGCGCCGCGCGTCGAGGCCGACCAGCCCTCGAACGTCTCCCAGATCGGCTCAACGCTGGCCTGCGAGGAGGCGTCCGCCGGGAAGCGGTTCAGGCGCTCGCCTTCGAGCTTGTAGCCGACGCACACCTTGATCTCGTTGAACCCGTCGAGCACGTCGAGCTTCGTGAGCGCGATGCCGTTCAAGCCCGATACCTTCGCCACCTGCCGCACGAGCACGGCATCGAACCAGCCGCAGCGACGCTTACGTCCGGTTACCGTGCCGAACTCGTGGCCGCGCTCGCCGATGGTCTCGCCGATCTTGTCCGTGAGCTCGGTCGGAAAGGGCCCGGACCCCACACGCGTCGTATACGCCTTGGCGATCCCGAGCACGTAGCTGAGCGCGCGGGGCCCCATGCCGGAGCCCGTCGCCGCCTGCGCTGCAACCGTGTTCGAAGACGTGACGAAGGGATAGGTCCCGTGGTCGATGTCGAGCAGCGCGCCCTGCGCGCCTTCGAACAGGATGCGCTGGCCGGCGCGCCACTCTCGGTCGAGCAGATCCCAAGTGACGTCCATGTACGGCAGAACTTTTGGCGCCACCTCGGCGAGCTCACCCATCAGCTTGTCCTTGGCGATCTCCTCCTTGCCGAGGCCCCGGCGCAGCGCATTGTGATGGGCCAGAATGCGGTCGACCTTGGGCCCGAGCGAGCCGAGGTCCTGCAGGTCCTGCACGCGGATCGCGCGCCGCCCCACCTTGTCCTCGTAGGCCGGCCCGATGCCTCGTCCCGTCGTGCCGATCTTGCCGTCGCCGGCCGCGTCCTCGCGCATGACGTCGAGCTCGCGGTGGAGCGGAAGGATGAGCGTGGCGTTCTCGGCGATGCGCAGGTTGTCGCGGCTGACGGCCACGCCCTGGGCCTTGAGCTTCTCGATCTCGGCGCAGAGCGCCCACGGATCGACGACGACGCCGTTGCCGATGACGCTGAGCTTGTTCGGACGCACCACGCCCGACGGCAGCAGCGACAGCTTGTAGGTCTGGTTGCCGATGACGAGCGTATGGCCGGCGTTGTGGCCGCCTTGAAAGCGCACGACCACATCGGCGCGCTCGGAGAGCCAGTCGACGATCTTGCCTTTACCCTCGTCGCCCCACTGCGCGCCGACCACTACGACGTTAGCCATCCTGCCACCATGTCACGAAATGGCCCCGGCTTCATGAGCCGGGGCCGCAACCGAGAGCCTACGTTTAAAGGCTGTATGAAAAAGTGGAAGCGTTTTCCGGCCACGCCGCCGGCAGGCAGCGAATCCCAGTGCGATTCAGAGCGTTAACGGCGCACGCTTGCCGCTGCTATTGCCGATAGATGACCGACTTGGCCGACGGCCACGACACCCTGTAGCCGAAGTCGATCACCTGCTCCTGCTCGGGCTCGAGCGTCCCTTCCCAGACCACGACACCGCGCTTGCCGTCGACGTCCTGGCGGGTGGGCGGCGTCTTGCCGGTCAGCTCCACCTTGATCTCTTGGTTGGCGGAGACGGGGATCCGGTCGAACACGGCGAGCGCGAGCGCGCGCTCGTGCATGCTCTTGATCGAGAACGTGTAGCTGCGATTGTCGGTGCGCGCGGTCGAGATTAGCCCGGTCTCGCCCCGCTTCTCGTCGACCACGGCGTGCCGCACGCGCACGAGATCGTCGACGCCGAACCCAAGCTCGTGCTCCTCGCCCGGCGAGAGCAGCGGCAATCGACCGGCGCCGACGAAGGTACCGTCGCGGAAAAGCGAGACGGCCCCCGGCAGCAGCGGCGAGCCTTTGGGCAGATTGAACTTGGCATAGAGGTAGGCCGTGGCATCCGCCTTCGGCACGGTGCGGATGGTGAGCTTCGGCTCGATCGCCTCCTGGGCGAGCTGCACGCGCTTCGATTCCCCCGTGTCTGGAATGCTGAGCCGCCCCGGCACGGCGAAGAGCGCGTGGAACGGCGCCTGCACCACCTCGGCCTGACGTTCGAGGGCGACGGCCTTCTTAAGCCGGGGCTTTTCCGCGAGCTGGTCCTCCTCGGCTTCCTCGCCGGCCGATTCCGAAGCCGCCTCGTCCCGCGACATCGCTCGGCCCTCAGGAGCCGGAGCGGTGGCGGCCACCGGCATGGGCGGCGGCGGGGGCGCTTCGAAGTCGACGATCAAGGATCTCAGCTCCGGCGCCGAGGCACCCGCCGACGGCCGCGTGGTGGACAGCGTGAGCGCCACGTCGTCCCAGCTCTCGCCCGTGCGCTGGCTGATGGCAGCGCGCCGGGTGAGGTCGAGCTTGGGCGCCACCGTCTTCGCCCCCGTGGCGAGGCGCACATCGTAGAGCGGCGTCCAAGAGGCATTCGGCACCTGGTAGCGCACGGTGATGTCCGCCTCGAGCTGCGACTGCGCGATCACGAATACCTTGGCCTCCGTGCGCTCCGTTTTCTCTGGCGCAAGCTCGGCGAGCTTCTTCTCGAGGTCCTCGATCTTGCGGTCGCTGTCGCGCATCTTGATCTGTGCGTCCTGCTGCGTCCGCTGCGCCTCCACGGTTCCCGTTGCGACGAGCGAAAGGATCAGCGGCCAGTCCTCGCCTTTCTCGGGACCCGCGGCGGGCGCGGGCCGCGTTGGCAACTGCGTGAGATTGGTGATCAGCGCCTTCTGAGACTCGGCGGCCTGGACCTGCGCCTCGAAGGTCGCGCGCTCGTCGCGCAGCCGCTCGATCTCGTCCTCGATCTGGCGCCGCTCGCCGGCGGCAGCCTCGGAGTCCGCCCGCGGCACGAAGAGCTTGCGCGTATCCACCGAGCCGATCTCGAGCTTGCCGGTCGCATTTCCCTCGACCCGGATCGAGCCGTCGATGGCATCGGCCGGCAGATCGCGGAACAGGATCGCGTGCTCGCCTTTTTCCAGCTGCACCTTGGCCGTGCGCGTAACCTCCGCGCCCATGGGGAAAACCGTGACGGCTTCGATCTTGGACTGGGCCTCCACCTCGGCCGCATGGACCGCACCACCGAGCGTGAGCGAGAGAAGCGCAAGGGCAAGAACCTGCTTCACGAGCGAGACCTTTCGGGCTTGAGTTGACGCTTGGAGACGGCACCGTCGATGGCAGCGAACCTCAGCCATCCGAGGGCTCCTCTGCGGCCGTTTCGCGACCAAATTAAGGCCGCCCCTGATATGCAACGACTACGGAGCAGTGCACAAGATAAGGCCGCCGCAAACGTTAAGCCGCGACGGCTGGCCCGAGTTTTCCAAACGAGTACGGGGCCGGCAGACGCCAGCCCCGTGCCCTCTCATCCCACGAAGACGCAGCCCCACTCAAAACAGCCGGACCGCGCCTTCAATTGCTTATTTGATCGCCGAGTAGACCGGCTCCGGATGATCGAGCCGGTAGCGGGCGCTCAACAGCAGATCGTGCGAGGTGATGTCCTCGATCTCGAGACCGCTGTAGGAGCTCGATCCGTCGTAGGCCGTGGCGCGGCCCGTCGCGGCATCGCCGAGGTCGGTGTAGCGATAGGCGAGGTCGACGGTGAACTGTGGCGTCACGTCGTAGCTGACGCCGGCGTAGAGCGCCCAGGCGAAGTTGGTCGTTGAGTGATCATGGTCGCCGTAGAACACGCTATTGTTCGGGACGTTGACGTCCTTGAAGCCCTGCACGTCGATCGACGCGATGCCGATGCCGCCGCCGACGTAGGGCGTGAGGCCGCGCCAGGTGCCGAGATCGACGTAGGCGTTGGCGAGACCGAGCCAGCTCTCGAGGTCGGCGGTGTACTCGTTGGTGCCGCAATTGCCGGGCGTGGCGCACGGGCCGTGGATGTAGGAGTCCTGCGCGACGAAAAGCTGCTTGCCGCGATACTCGCCCGTGAGGTCGAAGCGCAGCCAGCGGCTTGTCTCGACGCCGATGCCGAGGCCGAACAGCGCCGTGCTCTTGATGTCATCGTGATGCGTGGTGAAGTCGTCGTTGTAGGACGGCTCGTTGATGTTGATGCCGCCCGGCTCCGGGTTCTTCATGCCGATGGTACCCTTGAGGTACCACGCGCGGCCCGAGGCCGCCGGGGGCGGAATGTCCTTGATGCTGCCGTATCCGAGATCGGCCGCCTCTACGGACGCCGCGGACACGGAAAGCATGACTGCGCTGACGGCAGCGGCCACGAGGGCGCTAACCCGAGAGGTTCTCATGACTTGTCCCTTTCGAAACTGATCGCACCGCACACGGAGCGAACTGCAGACAGACGCAGCACTAGCTTCGAAGGGACACTGCCCGAGAACGTTTAATATACACTTAAACGCGATCTCGTTTTGACACGCCCGTTGAGGGCGTGTGCGAGAGTTCGCACCGATTCATCTCGTAAAAAATGAGCTAAGCCGCCTGCGCCGCGGCCTCCACCGCCTCGACGATGTCGCCGACGACCGTCGAGACAAGGCCCTCGTCATCGCCTTCCGCCATCACGCGGATGACGGGCTCAGTGCCCGAGGGACGAATGACGAGACGGCCCGCATCACCGAGACGCTGCTGCGCGCCCTCGATCGCCTTGCGCACGCGGCTGTCCTCGAGAGGCTTGCCGTTGGCATAGCGCACGTTCTTCAGGATCTGCGGCAGCGGCGTGAAGCGTGCGCACACTTCCGAGACGGGCTTGCCCGTCGCCACCACGCAGGCGAGCACCTGCAGCGATGAGACGAGGCCGTCGCCGGTCGTCGTGAAGTCCGAGAGCACGATGTGGCCCGACTGCTCGCCGCCGACGTTGTAGCCGTGCCGGCGCATGTGCTCGACCACATAGCGGTCGCCCACCGGCGTGCGTGCGAGCGAGAGCCCCTGGCTCTTGAGATAGCGCTCGAGCCCGAGATTGCTCATCACGGTGGCGACGATGCCGCCGGCCGAGAGCTTGCCGCGCCGATTCCAGCTTTCGGCGATCACCGCCATGAGCTGGTCGCCGTCGACGATGTGTCCCTTCTCGTCGACGATCACGACGCGGTCGGCATCGCCGTCGAGCGCGATGCCGATGTCGGCGCGGACCTCGCGCACCTTGTCGATCAGGGCATCAGGCGCGGTCGAGCCGCACTTGTGGTTGATGTTGCGGCCATTGGGATCGACGCCGATCTTGATCACCTCGGCGCCGAGCTCCCACAGCGCCTCCGGGGCCACCTTGTAGGCGGCGCCATTGGCGCAATCGATGACGATGCGCAGGCCGTTGAGCTTGAGGTTCTTGGGCAGTGTGCGCTTGGCGAACTCGATGTAGCGCTCCTGCGCGCTGTCGACGCGCGTAGCCCGGCCGATAAGGTCCGCCGCGGCCAGCAGCGGCTCGGAGGGCCCCTCGATCAGACTCTCGATCTCGCGCTCGACGTCATCCGAGAGCTTGTAGCCGTCCGGGTCGAAGAGCTTGATGCCGTTGTCATCGTAGCGGTTATGGGACGCCGAGATCATGACGCCGAGATCCGCACGCAGGCTGCGCGTCAGCATGGCGACGGCCGGTGTCGGCATCGGGCCGAGCAGGAATACGTCCATGCCCACGGCGGTGAATCCGCTCATCAGTGCGGCTTCGAGCATGTAGCCCGAGAGACGGGTGTCCTTGCCGATCACGACCCTATGGCGATGGCTGCCGCTCTGGAACATCTTGCCGGCGGCCATGCCGACCTTGAGCGCGACCTCGGATGTCATCGGATGCTTATTGGCGAGCCCGCGGATGCCGTCCGTGCCGAAATAGCGCCGTGTCATTCTTCCCTCGATCTCAATCGCCTGGTGCGGCAGATGCCCCGCGCCTGGCGCGATTCACCCGTCAGGTTTTATATCCCAACCCGGGCCCCATGGTGGACATCACATAATCTATCCGCACGTTGCAAGTTTTGCTCTAACCGGCGAGCACCACGCCCCGATGATGGGGAACATCATTTATTTTCAGACAACTAGCCAAGATCGCCGCCGACCATGTCCACCCCGGACGTGAATATTTGGTATCGCTAAGAACCTGGGCTGGCGAGGCTGGCGGGTTGTTTCGCCCGGGCCTCCGAGATGCGGGCGCCCACGAGGGCGAGAAACGCCCCCTCGCCTGCCGGATCGGCGAAGGCGCTGCGAGGCACAACTGTCCCCGCCGCGGGCTAGATCCAGAGCACCACAAGACCGTCCTCGACCGTCACGTCCTCGAAGGCAGACCAGCGATAAATGGTGTCGAAAAGCGCGTTGCTCGCTTTGAAACCGTCGCCGGTCACCACGACCCGCCGCTCCGACAGCGTCGGCCCGCCGGCCCGCACCGCGCGGCGGGCGCTCTGCCAGTAGCGCCACCACATGACCGCGAGCAGGATCGCAATGCCGCTCACCAGTCCAAAGAGGAATTCGAGGACGGCAAAGGGACGTCCCGTAAGTGGCTCGAGGACGAGACCGCCGACGCCGATGAGCGCACCGGCCAGCGTCGCACAAAGGAGGAAGGAGCCGAACTCCTCCGGGGCCGAGCGGCGCGGGCCAAGTCCGCGGGCACGGCACGCAGCGATCCGCTGATAGATCCGGACATGCTCCGGCGTGAGCTCGTAGCTGAGATCGATCATCCGAGAGCCCGATCCTCCGAGCCCGCTTGGGCCGCCTCCCAGACCGCAATTGCCTGCCGCGTCTCAGCCACGTCGTGAACGCGCACGATTTGCACGCCCTGGGCGATCGAATGGAGTGCCGCCGCAATCGAGCCCGGCACGCGGTCCCCTGGGCTCTCCACGTTGCAGAGCTGCCCGATAATCTTCTTGCGGCTGGCCCCGAGCAGCACCGGCACGCCGAGCCCGTGATAGAGGCTCATCGCATTGAGGACTGCCACATTGTGATGGAGATGCTTGCCGAAGCCGATGCCGGGATCGGCGATGAGCCGCGACTTGGGAATGCCCGCCGCGACGCAATCTCTGATTCGCTGCTCGAGGAAGTCGAACACGTCGAGTGTGACGTCGGTGTAGTGCGGGTTATCGTTCATGGTCTTGGGGTCGCCCTGCGCATGCATGAGCATGACGGGGAGCCCGCTCTCGGCCGCGACCTCGAGGGACCTCGGATCATGCGTCAGCGCCGAGACATCGTTCAGGATGTCGGCCCCGGCCGCCACCGCGCGCCGCATGACCTCGGCCTTGCGGGTGTCGATCGAGATCAGCCTGTCGGTCTTGGCGCGCAGGCCCTCGATGACGGGGATCACGCGCCGGAGCTCGTCGTCGACCGCCACGGTATCCGAGCCGGGCCGCGTCGACTCGCCGCCGATGTCGAGGATCTCGGCCCCCTCCTCGGCGAGCTTGAGCCCATGCGCGATGGCCGCCTCGGCATTGTCGTGCCTGCCGCCGTCGGAGAAGCTGTCGGGCGTGACGTTGACGATGCCCATGAGGCGGGGCCGGTCGAGCGAGAGGCCGGCGATCGGAGGGCGCGCGGCGCGCACGGCAGCAAAGTCGGCCCACATCTGGTCGCCATCGAAAGGCGGGTGGAATAGGTCCTGGCCATCGAACCCGAGCGGGCCTGCCGCAGGGATCAGGCGGCGTCGCGTGCCCGTATCGGTGCGCTCGATCAACTCGAAGTGCGTGAACTCGAGGTCCTTGCGCCCGGCGATTGGTTCGGCCGGATGCGGGGCATCTGGCATGAAATGCCCTGGGTCGGCCGCAACGAAGCCGACGGGTCGGAGATAAAATCTTCGAGGCATCGAGCCGCGTTCTCCGTCAAAACGTCACCGGCCGCGAGATCTCTCGCGGCCGGTCAAACTTGGGGACGCTGCCCAAACGGCTGTCAAGCCTGCGGCTGGGGCTCCATGCCGCCGGTGCCCGGCTCCTCGCGCGGCCGCGCGCGGCCCGCCGTTGGCACGGCCGGACCGGCCGAGCCTTTGGAGCCGTCGTCGTCTCGGCGCACGATCTTGTCGCCGCGCATGATGGCCTGGACCTCCTCGCCCGTGATGGTCTCGAGGTCGAGAAGCGCTTGTGCCACCGCATGCAGCTTGTCGATCTTCTCGTTGAGGATGCTCTTGGCCTTCTCCTCGCCCGCATGGATGAGGTTGCGGATCTCCTCGTCGATGAGCTTTGCCGTCTCGTCCGAGATGTTCTTCGTCTGCGTGACAGAGTGGCCGAGGAAGACCTCCTGCTCGTTGCCGTTGTAGCGGACGCGGCCGAGCTTATCGGACATGCCCCACTCCATGACCATGGCGCGCGCGAGCTGCGTCGCCATCTGGATGTCGCCGGTGGCGCCGTTGGTCACGTTGTCGGGTCCGCCGAGGAGGATCTCGGCCTCGCGGCCGCCGAACAGCACGGCGAGGCGCGCCTCGCACCACTGCCGCGAGCGGCTATAGCGGTCGCCCTCCGGCAGGTTCATGGTGACGCCGAGCGCACGACCGCGCGGGATAATGGTGACCTTGTGCAGGGGATCGTAGGGCACGGAGAGGCCCACGATGGCGTGACCCGCCTCATGATAGGCCGTATTGCGCTTCTCCTCCTCGCTCATGACCATGGAGCGCCGCTCGGCGCCCATCATGACCTTGTCCTTGGCGTCCTCGAACTCGGCTTGCGTCACGAGCCGCTTGTTGCGGCGGGCTGCCAGCAGCGCCGCCTCGTTGACGAGATTGGCGAGGTCCGCGCCCGAGAAGCCCGGCGTGCCGCGCGCGATCGTCTTGGCATCGACGTCGGGCGCGATCGGGCTCTTCCTCATGTGCACCTTGAGGATCTTCTCGCGCCCCGCGATGTCGGGGTTCGGCACCACGATCTGCCGGTCGAAGCGGCCCGGGCGCAGCAGCGCCGGATCGAGCACGTCCGGCCGGTTGGTGGCCGCGATGATGATGATGCCCTCGTTAGCCTCGAAGCCGTCCATCTCGACGAGCAGCTGGTTCAAGGTCTGCTCGCGCTCGTCGTTGCCGCCGCCGAGGCCCGCACCGCGATGACGGCCGACGGCGTCGATCTCATCGATGAAGATAATGCAGGGGGCGTTCTTCTTCGCCTGCTCGAACATGTCGCGCACGCGCGACGCGCCGACGCCGACGAACATCTCGACGAAGTCGGAGCCCGAAATGGTGAAGAAAGGCACGTTGGCCTCGCCCGCGACTGCGCGCGCGATCAGCGTCTTGCCGGTACCGGGAGGCCCGACAAGCAGCGCGCCGCGCGGAATGCGCCCGCCGAGCCGCTGGAACTTCTGCGGATCGCGCAGGAACTCGACGATCTCCTCGAGGTCGGCCTTCGCCTCGTCGACGCCCGCGACATCCTCGAACGTGACGCGGCCCTGCCGCTCGGTCAGAAGCTTCGCCCGGCTCTTGCCGAAGCCCATTGCGCGGCCGGAGCCCGACTGCATCTGGCGCATGAAGAACACCCACACCGCGATGAGCAGCAGCATGGGGAACCAGTTGAGAATGACCGACAAGATCGACGGCACGTCCTCGTCAGAGGGGCGCGCCTTGAACTTGACGTCCTTCGACTTGAGGCGCTCGACGAGGCTCGGATCCTGCGGAGCGTAGCTCGTGAAGGGCGTGGCATTGTCGCGCATGGTGCCGTAGATGCGGTTGCCCGCTAGCGTCACCTCGGCAACTGTCCCCGAATCCACGGCGGAGAGGAAGTCGGAGTAGCTGATCTCGCTCCCGCGCCGCCCCTGAGTGGGGTTGTTGAATAGGTTGAAGAGCGCCGCCAGGAGCACGAATACCGCCACCCAGATCGCAAGCTTCTGAAAATTGGGATTCATCTGATTTCCCGAAATAGTCCGGCGCCAACTGGCACCCGGAGCAATCCGCATCTAACCATGCCGTAACATAGGAGCCGGGGGGGCAAATGCCAAGTTTTATGGCACGAAGCCGCCGTTGCGTCCGACCATCCCGCGCCTCCGGCGCGAGGGGCGCCAAAATGCGGCCGGACAAGGTATTCAGTCTTATTTAACAGCTATCCGAGAGAGCGCTCGAGCCCCACGAACACAGCACTGAACGGCCCGTCACGCTGTCCCTGGGGCGCCAGCGACGGCACGCCGAGGAGCCTTTCGCCCGACCAGAACGAGGGCACGCTGTAAGCAGCCCGCGCTGGCGGCCGAACATTCGCGGCCATGCGCGGACGCAAGGTTGCATAAGCGTGCATGCCGAGCGGCCTTACAACCACGGACACCGCCTCCGGATCATCGCCGCCGTTGGTCCCTCCGGGCGCCGCGTAGCCGACGCGAAAGCGCCAGTCCCACAGGGCCTCCTCGCCGGGCCTGAGCGACACTACGGGAAGCTGGCGCACGCCGAGCTCCCGGTAGATGCGGATAGCCTTGAGGCCCTGCACGATCATGCACCCGCCGAGCGTCTGCGCCACCGGCCGGTCGCGGACGAGCACGCCGTCAAGCGCCTCGACTTGCGAGAGAAGCGCGGGTCTGGCATCGCCGCCGAATGCGCGCAAAAGACGCGTGAGCATCCTGATGCGCAGCTCGGCTGGCTCAGCTCGCCAGAGGCTGCGGTCGAACTCGCCATAGACGCCGTGATGCGGATCGACGAGGGCGATCGCCTTGGCGTCCGAGATCTGCTCGAGCGCCTCGCGGGCACGCAGCAGGCGCTGCGCGCTCAAGGCGAGCTTCTCGTTCGAGAGCCCGAGCGCCGTGCGGTTGGCCAGGGCTTGGCGCACGCGCACGCGCTCGAAGTCGGGACGCGTGTTGCTTGGATCGTCGACCCAGGCGCTGCCCTGGCCCTCGAGCGTCGCAACCAGCCGCGCCTTGGAGAGACCAAGCAGTGGCCGCACGAGCTGCACCGAGCCGTCGGGAAACAGTTGGCGCATCGGCGCCATGCCCGAGAGACCATCGAGCCCGCTGCCGCGCCCGAGCCGCATGAGCAGCGTCTCCGCCTGGTCGTCCTCGGTGTGCGCAGTGACGACGGCTGCTGGCGTCCGCCCGGCGGCCGCATGTGCCGCGAGCAGCGCATAGCGCGCCTCGCGAGCGCGCTCCTGCAGACGCGTTTGGGGCTTGTCTCCCGACCACACGAGCGTGGTGTGTCGAAAGCCGAGCGCCCTGGCGCGCTCGGCCACCCACGCCGCTTCCTCGGCCGCATCGGGCCGCAAGCCGTGGTCGACGCTTGCCACCTCGACGGCGAGATCCTTTGGAGCCGCGCCGAAGGCGATCCAGCGCGCGAACAGCACCATCAGCGCCATGCTGTCGGAGCCCCCCGACACCGCGAGCACGGCGCGCTTGAATGGCGCGAGCGCGGGCCCGAGCAGAGCGTCGAGGTCCTGATCGCGAACAGTCTCGCCGGTCAAAGCTCACTCCTTCCGCCGCGGCCCCGGCGCCACGCGCACTCCGGATGTGGTAACCGCACACGAGTTCGGCGAAGCCATCCTAGCGGCCCGGCGCGATCGCTCAAGTCGCAGGCGCGCCCACCTCGACGCGCATCTTTCCCATCAGGCCGCAGGCTTTTTTGGCGCACGGTTCACGGGCAGCCGATACGCTGGCGCTCGCTGTCCGCCTTGGCCTTGAGGTTTGCCGGCGCGCTCGGGAATTTCTGGGCGAGGCCGCGCAGGCTCGTGCAGGCGTCGGCCTTCTTGCCGAGCTGTGCCAGCGACATGCCGCGCTTCAACTGCGCGTCGGCCGCCTTGCTGCTCGTGCCGTAGGCTTGCACGACAAGGTCGAAGGCCTCCGCGGCATCCGCGTAGTTCTTCTGCACATAGTGCGACTCGCCGAGCCAGTAGAGCGCGTTCGGCGCCAGCGGATCCTGCGGATAGCTCTTGAGGAAGTCGCGGAAGCCCGCCTGAGCAGAGGCATAGTCCTGCTGCAGGAGATAGCCGTAGGCGGTCTCGTAGACCTGCTTGGCGCTGGCGCCCGGCGGCGGACCGATGGCAGCGTACTGATCGCCGCCGCCTGCCGGAGGAAGCTGCTCGCTGCCGTAGCTCGGCGGCGGAGCGTTGACCGGCGGCGCCGTACCGGCTTGCGCCGCCGTGGGCGCCCCACCCGGATCAGCGTTGTCCGAGGTGACCGTCGTCGAGCCGAAGCGACTTGTCTGAGGAGCCCCACTCGGGGCCACATCCGGATAGCCCGGCGAGGCGCCGCCAGCCGGAGCATAGCCGGCGGCGTCCGAGCGCCGCTGCGGCGCGGCCGCACCCTGCGCCCTGACCTCGTTCGCAAGCTGCTCGACCTGCGCGGTGAGCGCGCGCACCTGCGTCTCGAGCCCGTCGAGACGCGATTGGTCGCTCGAGCTCAAGCTCCCGTTCGCCTCCGAGCGTACCGGGGCCGACGGCGCCGCCACGCCCGTGCGCGCGAGCGACTCGAGCGTGCCGATCACCACCTGCAGGTCGACGAGCTGCTCCTCGAGCTGCTCGACGCGCTGGCGCAGACCGGACGACTCGGCGCCGGGTGTCGCGGGGGCGGCCCCAGCGCTCTTCTGCGATTTTCCTGCCGGCACCTCTTTCACGGCCGGGAGCTGCTCGCTTTGAACGTTTTGCGCGAGCGCGTTCGGCTGGGCGGCGGCACAGACGGCCGCGAGCACGCCGAGCCTCATGAAAGCAACGCGTGAGCTGCGCATGGCCATGGGGCGATCGCCCTCCTCCAATAGATGATGTCCGGCAGCCCGATCCGCGCGAGCCCGTGCCCGACGCTCTTCCGTCCGCATCATGTTCAGGTCCCCGCGTCGCAATCGCAAGCGCCGACTGCTGTTATCTCTTCGCACACTGTTGTCAACGTGTCCCCGGCGCCGCTACTGGGTCGCCGGCGAGGAAGGCTGCTCAAATCCACCGCCCTGAGCCCGCCGTACCGCCCCGGTCTCGTTGTCACCGCCGGGAATGCCGGTCAGCAGGATGGTGATGGCACGGCGATTCTGCGCCAGGCACTGCGCTGACGGACAATCCGAGACCCGATCCTGCCGCCCGCGGGCGAGCACGACGAGGCGCTCGCCGTCCACGCCCTCAGCGACGAGGCGGTCGCGGACGGCCGCGGCGCGCGCCTCAGAAAGACGCATCGTCTCCTCCTCGGACATGGCGCCGTCGTCGGCATGACCTTCGATGGCCGCCGAAAGCTCGGGGTGATGCGCAAGGAACCGCGCCTGCGCCTGAATCACGCCCCGCGCGCGGACGCCGAGCTCGGCGCTCCCGCCGCTGAAGAACACCCTGTCGCCTGCTTCCGAGAGAAACTGCTCGTCGAGCACCCCTGACGCGCGGGCCCGCAGGATGGCCGCCGGCGTGATTGCGACCTCGGCACCGCCCTGCGAGCGAGGCACCGCCTCCCTCTTTGACCAGGGCAGCGTCGCATCCGAGGCATCGCCCGTGCGCTCCACCCTGTCCTCGCCACCGGCGGCAGTACGGTAGAGCTGTCCCAGGTGCTGACGGGCCTCGGACGCGAAGGTGCTGTCGGGGTTCTCAGCTACCACCCGTTCGAGCAGGCGCTGCGCGTCGGCAACTCGGCCGGCGGCTAGGGCAGCTTTTGCTTCGGCGAGCAGCGCCGCTACAGACTCTTCGCCTGGCGCGCTGCCGCCCCAGCTCTGGAAGAGCCAGCTGCCATTCTGCTCCTCGTCGCCCGGCTGGCGAGCCTCGGGCATGCCGACAGGCGGCTCCTGGACCGAAACGCCCTCCTGCGGCGGCGTGCCGAGATTGAAAGTGCCGATCGGGACCTCTCGGTGTGGGGCATCGGGGGACTGGGCCCAAGCGCCAGCCGGCCAGCAAGCGATCCCGGCAAGCGCCAGCCCTGCGACCATGACCGTGACAGCGTCGCAGCTCATTCTTGGGGCCGCCGCGCAGAACCTGCGCATCTGTCGCATCCTCGGTGGCGGGGGCCGGAGCGCCGGACACCCCTGGAATAGGAGAAAGTCCTGCGCTCGCAATGCGGCCAAACTTTGCTTTTTCAGCGAGGACGACGGGACGGGCGCAACACCCTGAGAAGGGAGGCCGCGCGATCTTTGAGCCTAGGAGGCAACTCGGCTGTTGAGCACGGTCTGGGCTCGGCGATTCTGCGACCAGCACGAGATGTCGTTGCAGACCGCCACCGGCCGCTCCTTGCCGTAGGAGATCGTCCGAATGCGATTGGCAGCGACCCCGTTCTGCGCGAGGAAATTGCGCACCGTGGTGGCGCGGCGGGCACCGAGAGCGATGTTGTACTCGCGAGTGCCGCGCTCGTCGGCGTGTCCCTCGACCGTGATGGTGAACTGGGGATACTGGCGCAGCCACTGCGACTGTTTCTGAAGCGTCGCCTGTGCCTCCGGAGTGAGATCGGTGCTGTCGGACGAGAAGTAGACGAGATCACCGACGTTGACGCTGAAATCGCGCTGCGTGCCGGGCGTGATGGGACCCTTGCCGTCCGGGCCGAGCTGGGAGGACGGGTCCGCCTGGTTGTTGGCGCAGCCGGCAAGAGAGACCGCTGTGAGAACGAGCATCGCCGCACTGAGAAGTTTCGAGGCCCGACTAACCGGCGCCATACCATCATCCTTTCGTCGGCTCGACGGCGGCCAAGCCACCGGAGCCTCAAACCCCGACTTGTGTCTCGGGATACCCGAGGCATCGTACGAAAATGTGGCCGCAAGCACCGCGATATGCGTCACAGGTCCGCATCAAGCCCGGGAACGCTGATCCTTTGGGGGGCGCGCTCGGGAAGCCGATGCGGTCAATGCCGGGCCCGTTGCCCGTCCGGCCATTTGTATCGCCGGCCATGAACGCGAATGCTGATGCCTGATGTCGAGGCACACCACCAGAGACGAAACGAATGTGCCCACGACTCCGACCCCTTAGGGCCTCCTCCTGACAGCGAAAATGCGGGATCGATCGGGAGCGGGCAAGCAGCGATTGCAAAACGAGGCAATTCGACTGGGGAAAGCGCAAAAATGGCGACGGGCCACCACGACCGGCGACGCAAACGCCAAATGAGAATCAGAAAAGAAAAGAGCTGCTGCAGCTCTCGCTACAGCAGCTCTTGATTTCAAGCTCCCCCCGGGCGCTGCCCAAGGTTAACCTGGAATTCGCTTAGCGAACGTCGGCAGCAGCCGGAACATCCGCGCCGAGCTTCAGCGGAGCGGCCTCTTCACGACGGCAAGCGCCGAGAGCGACAGCAACGATAGCAGCGGCAAGAACGATAGCGCCCTTCATGGTAGTATCTCCTGTTGTGTCCCAAAAGTATCGGACGTTAGCGAGCCACTTCCGTGGCAGTCGGAACCTCGACGCCGAGTTTCAACGGCGCCGCTTCTTCGCGACGGCAAGCGCCGAGAGCAACAGCGACAACGGCAGCCGAGAGAACGATCAGCCCCTTCACACCCTGCATGGTCTCATCTCCTGATGCTTGTTCGGCAACGAGCCGAATATTTGGGTACCGGCCTGGCATGATTTGTTCAAGAACTGAGGGCGGTTCGGGACTGTTTTCCACCCTCGTTGATGCGAAAATGCCACGCCGTTGTTGATGCTCCACGGACTTCCGAGCCGTTGCCGGACGACGCCTTGAAGCGTTTGACTCCGAACCAAAAAACGCCTCTCCGAAAACGCAGAGGCTTATATGCAAGAATGGCCGGTTTCGGTTAACCGGTGGTTAAGCGCTGGCTCAATTCAGGAGCGGCGACCAGGCCGGATCGGACCCGAAAGATGGCGTGCTGACGACTCGCTCGTTGTAGCCCGTGAGGTCCACCGAGTAGATGCGCGGCCCGCCCCCCTCGCCCTGGCTCTCCCGGAAGAACATGAGAACGCGGCCATTCGGCGCCCAGGTCGGACCCTCGTTGTGGAAGCCCTCCGTCAGCACCCGCTCGCCCGAGCCGTCGGGACGCACGACGCCGATCAGGAACCGGCCGGCGAGCTGCTTGGTGAAGGCGATGTAGTCGCCGCGCGGCGACCAGACCGGCGTCGAGTAGCGTCCCTCCCCCATGCTGAGGCGGCGCTGATTGGAGCCGTCGGAGTTCATGACGTAGAGCTGCTGGGTGCCCTCGCGGTCCGATTCGAACACGATCTGGCGCCCGTCTGGCGAGTAGCACGGCCCCGTGTCGAGGGCCCCCGAGCTCGTGAGCTGGCGCGACTGCCGGGTCCGCAGATCCATCTCGAAGATATCGGAATCGCTGTCTTTTTGCAGGCTCATGATGACCCGATGTCCATCCGGCGAGAAGCGCGGGGCAAACGTCATGCCGGGAAATTCGCCGACCGCCTCACGCTGTCCCGTCTCGAGGTTCATGAGGAACACGTGCGGCTGGTCGCGCGTGTAGGCCATGTAGGCGATCTCGCTCGCCACGGGATTGAATCGGGGGGTGAGCACGAGCTCCTGGCCCTGCGAGAGCAAGCGCACGTTGGCCCCGTCCTGGTCCATGATCGCGAGGCGCTTGACGCGCTTCTCCTTGGGCCCCGTCTCGTCGACGTAAACGACGCGCGTGTCGAAGTAGCCCTTCTCGCCCGTGAGTCGCTCGTAGACCTGGTCGGCGACGAGGTGCCCGACGCGCCGCCAGTTCTGCGCGTTGGTGGTGAAGCGCTGCCCGGCCAGCTGCTTGGCGCTGGTCACGTCCCAGAGCCGGAACTCCGAGGTGAGACGCCCGTCCCCGCCCCGCACGACGCGGCCCACGGCGAGCGCTTCGGCGCCGATCTGCCGCCAATCGACGAAGCGCGGCAAGGCGTTGATATCGCGTATGTTCTCCAGGTAGGAGGCCGGATCCATGGGCTGGAACAGTCCCGACCGCTCGAGGTCGGCGGCCACCACGCCCGCGATGTCGGCGGCAAGCTTCGGATCGTCCCCGACGAACGGCGGAATGGCGATCGGAATAGGCGCCACCGTGCCCTGCCGCTGCGTGCCGCGCAGCCCGCCGGAAAGGCCGCCCCCGCCTGCTCCTGCGCCGCCACCGCCGCTGGGTGGCGGCGGCACCTCATAGCCCCCCTGCTCGTAGCCCGGCTGCCGGCGCAGCTGCTCGTCGAGCCCTCCGCCTCCGCCGCCCACGGGCGGCCGATAGGCGTCGTCGACCTGTGCGAGCGCGGGCGCGGCGGCCGCCACGCAGAAAGCGAGCGCCGCAAGCATGCCGAGGGCGATCGGTCGTGTCGGCGGGCAGGTCTTTGCGTGGGTCATGGTCTCACTTTTCGCAGCTGGCGCCGGGCGCCGATGGAACGATTTACATCATCTCGCGTGGATCGAAATCCCAGACGATCAGCTTCCAGGCTTCGTATTTGTCAGGTGGAAGCGTGAACGGCGAGCAAGTCTTGACCGCCCGGATCGCCGCTTCCGCTGCGATCTGGAACACGGGGCCGGACTGCGGCTCCTCGATCGCAGGCTCGCCGTCGAGCGAGCCGTCCGGACGGAGCCGCCAGCGAATGGTGACGACCGTCGTTTCGATGCCGCCGCCGCCGCCCGGGAGCTTCCAGCAGTTCCTGAGCTGCGCCGAGATCTGCCCCTTGAGGATATCCTGCTCGCGAACGGATAGCACCGAATCCGTGCCGTCGCGCGTGCCGGCCGTCGGCCCAGTGTAGTCCGTCGGCTTGGTCGGCGGAGTGGCCGAGTTGGGCGCCCCCTTGCGGGTGGGGTCCTTGTCGAGCAGCGCGGCGAGGCGATCGGCCTCCTTCTGCTTTTTCTTCTTCTCTTCTTCCTTGCGCTTCTTCTCGGCGAGCTTTTTCTGCTCTTCCTTCTTTTTCTTCTCGTCGGCCTTGCGCTTCTCCTCGGCCTTTTTCTGCTCTTCCTCGGCTTTTTTCTGCTCCTCGGCCTTCTTTTGCTCTTCCGCCTTGCGGGCCTCCTCGGCCTTCTTGTCGTCCTCGATCTTCTTCAGCTCGTCGGGCGTCGGCCCGGGAGGCGGCGTCTCGGCGAGCTTCTCGGCGATCTCGTCCTTTTTCGGCTCGGGCGGCGGCTCCTCTTTCGGCTTCGCCTCCTCGACGGGCTTGGTCTCCTCGGGCGGCTTGGGCTCCTCGGCCGGCGGGATCGGCGCGATGACGGGCTTCGGCTTCTCCGCCTCGAGCTTGGACACCTCGGGCTTGGGCTCGTCCTTGGCCTTGGCTTCGAGCTCCTTCGAGGTCTCGCTGCCCTGTTTCAGGCGCAGAAGCTCGGACGGCGTCACGATGGCGACCGTGATCGGCTCGGGCTCCGGCGGCTTCAGCGCCGGCGTATGCAGCATGGCGAGATAGGCCCAGAGCAGGGCGCCGCCGTGCAGGAGGATGGAGATGGCAAGACTGAGCTGCACGTCTAGGGCCCAACCTTCCGTTGGCGGCGCGCACGGCAAGGAGGCATCATCGCGGCGCGATTGCCGCACGGCCTCAGAGGATCGAGCGCAAGCCTGGTCATCATCCTCGCACCCGGGCGCGAACGCTTCACTTGCCTGCCGCCGCCCCGTCCTCCACCTCAGTCACCAGCGACACTTTCTTGAAACCCCCGGCGCTGATACGGCCCATGACCAGCATCACCTGGCCGTACGTGATGCCTTTGTCGCCCCGCACGAAGATCTGCTCGTCGACGCCGTTCTTGGCGATTCCCTTGAGCTTCTCGGCGATCTCGTCGAGCGCCACCTTGGTCTCGCCGATGAAGATGTCGCCGCTCCCGGCAACCGAGATCGTGAGCGGCTCCTTGTTGCTCTCGAGCTGCTTGCCCTGCGACTGCGGCAGCTCGATGGGGACGCCGACGGTCAGGAGCGGCGCCGCCACCATGAAGATGATGAGCAGCACGAGCATCACGTCCACCATGGGCGTGACGTTGATCTCGCTCATCGGCGCATGGCGCCCGCGACGGCTGCGTCTGCGGCCCCCGCCACCGCCCGCTTTGAGGCTCATCCCCATCTAGTGTCCCGATTCCGAAGTTCGCTTGAGTTTGCGGCTAGGTCCCGGAGCGAACTTCGGATTAATAAGGGACACTAGAATCACGAGCATGCGAGTGTGATTCGGATCGGGAAATTCGCTCGGGACCAAGCCGCTTGATTTGGCGAGTTTCTCGATCATCACACTAGCCGTCAGCTACGAACGTCGATCTGGCGCGAGACGATGGCAGCGAACTCGTCGGCGAAGGCCTCGAGCCGTTGACTGATCGCGGCCGAATCGGCCGAGAACTTATTGTAGAAGATAACCGCCGGGATGGCGGCCATGAGGCCGAGAGCGGTCGCGAACAGGGCTTCCGCGATGCCGGGCGCCACCACCGCGAGGTTGGTGTTTTTCGACACCGCGATCGCCTGGAAGCTCGTCATGATACCCCACACCGTGCCGAAAAGGCCGACGAAGGGAGCGGTCGAGCCGACCGTCGCGAGGAAAAGGAGGCGGCGGTCGAGCCGCTCCATCTCGCGGCTGATGGTGACGTCCATAACCTTCTCGACGCGAAGCTGGATGCCGCCGAGCGCCCGGATGTTGCCCTCGACCGAGCGCTTCCACTCGCGCATCGCGGCGACGAAGAGGGCGGCCATGGTGATGGTGCGCCCGCGCGAGAGCCCGTTGTAGAGCTCGTCGAGCGACTGCCCGGACCAGAACGTCTGCTCGAAGCGATCAGCCTCGATGCGCGCGCGGCGGAACGCGAACAGCTTCTCGATGATGATGGCCCAGGACCAGATCGAGGCGAGCAGCAGTCCGCTCATCACGAACTGAACGGTGGGAGACGCCTGTAGAAAAAGCTCGATGAAGGATACGCCCTGAGCTGGTGCTACAAGGCCCTGCTGGGTCACGTCGGCGGGGTTCATTGCGTCAACCGTCTTTCGAGGCTTGATACGGGCTGGGAATGCCCAAGCGGCCCCGTCGAGCGCCTGTCTCGGGTGCCCCCAAGGTCATGACGCACGCAAGAGCAGCGCTCGTTGGAGGTTGCACCGTGCACTGCGGCGCCCGGACCATCAAGATCCCTTGTTGCCGCGCAATATGACGAAATTAGGAGGCTGGCGGAGAGGCGCGCTCGAGTTATTCCCGAAAGCGGCCTTTCGTCCGCAGCTTGCGTCAACCGCCTGTCATCTCGAGCAGCCCCCGCCAGCCGCCGGCCTTGGGGTCGTAGGCCTGGATCTCACCGTGCTCCATGTCGTAGAGCCAGCCGTGGATGCCTATTCTGCCCTCCGCAACACCGCGCGAGACAGCCTCGTAGGTCATCAGGTTGTCGAGCTGGAACTGAATGTGGGCCTTGATGGTGGCCGACATCCTCTCCTCCTCGGGAACGCGCGCAGCCTGGACCAGCTCGTGCGCGCGGCGCGTGAACTCGACCCAGCGCCCGAGATGGGCGTCACGCTCCGGCGGAATCTCAGAGGCCAGCGCCTGGATGCCGCCGCACCCCGTGTGCCCGCAGACGACGATGTCGTCGACGCCGAGATGGGCAACCGCATACTCGATGGCCGCACCGACCGTATCGTCGTCGGCCCAGGAGGGTGGCACGCAGTTCGCGATGTTGCGCACCTCGAACAGCTCGCCGGGATCCGCCGATGTGATTTGCGACGGCACGACGCGGCTGTCACAGCAGCCGATCCAGAGCAGCCTGGGCTTCTGCTTCTTGGTGGCGAGGCTCTTGAAGAACGCTTTGTCGCGCTCGAACTCGAGTTTGAAGCGCTCGTGCCCCTCGATCGCGTCTTTGATGTCGAGATCGATCCCGCTCTGATCCTTCGCGGTCGTCATGTTGGCCCCCGGGCTCCCTGCGGACGGGCGCATCATTCCCGTGCCAGGATGACTTGTCTATGCGCCCCGGAAAACCTCGCGCGAGGTATGGCCGCCGGGTGACGGTGTAAGGGACACCGCCCCAAGTTGTATTCGGCAAGCCAAAGCCCTAGACTTGCGCTCATGACGGACGAAACTGCGTGTCTCATCCTCGAGCACCTCCAAACCTTGCGGGCGGGGATCGACGTGTTGCGGGAGGACATGCGCGAGGTAAAGACTGGGCTCGGCTTCCTTGAGCAACAAGCGGCTTTTCACTCGACACGCTTCGATCGCCTCGAGGGCCGGCTGGATCGGATCGAGGCGCGTCTGGGCCTCGTCGACGCATAGATCTGAAAAGACGGAACCGGCGCTCACGTCCCTTGAGGGCCGGAGCCCAGAACGTCCGCCGCCTCCGTCGTGCCGAAGGCGCTGCGGATCGCCGTCGACAGCCTGAGCGGCTTGCCCGATACGGCGACCAGCACCACCGTCACCAGGGCCTCAAAAACCGGTCGCCCGTCGCGAACGATGGTCTGCAAGAGCGTGACGCTCGCACCCCCGAGCTCCTTCACGCGCGTCTCGACCTCGAGCACATCGTCCATGCGCGCCGGCCGCAGGAAGTCGCAATTCATGCGCCGCACGACGAAGGCCGCGGGCTCGAGGCTCGCCGAGCCGTCGATGAGGCGCCGCGCGTCCGTTCCGAGCAGGCGCAGGAAGTCCGTCCGCCCCCGCTCCGCCCAGCGGATGAACGAGGCGTGGTAGGCGATGCCGCCCGCGTCCGTGTCCTCGAAATAGACGCGGACCGGCAGCACGTGGCGCTTTCCCGTCTCGTCGTCGATGATACGGCCGGCAAGGTCGGGCCAGGAGGGCGTGTCTGTGCTCATGGGCTCTTCAAAAGCTCAACGCGGCCGCTTTGTCACGACTTCTCTCGCAACGCTCGCCCGCGCTAGGCGAAGTCGGCATGCGCCGCGAGCTCCACCATCACGATCTCGGGCGGCGCTCCGAAGCGGATCGGCAGCGTCGAGCAGCCGAGGCCGGCCGAGACGACGAGGTTGCGCCCCTCCTCCACGATGTGTCCGTAGACATAGCGCTGGCCGTAGCGCGAGGGCACGCGCGGCGCGTAGCCCGCGATGCGCACCTGGCCGCCATGCGTATGGCCTGAAACCGTCAGCGCCACCCGTGCCGGCACCTCTGGGAAGATGTCCGGCTCGTGCGCCATGAGGATCACGGGGGCATCGTCCGTCACCTTGGCGAGCGTGCCCGAAAGATCGTCGACGCCGACATACATGCGCCCCTGTGGCCTGATCTCGCTCCATTCGGCCGCGGTCGCCCAGAAGGCCCATTGATCGCCGAGACCCGCGAGCCACAGCGGCTGTCCGTTCTTGGCGACGCGCAGAGCCTCGTTTTGGTAGACTTTGATGCCGACGTCCTCGAGCACGGTCTGCGCTTTGATGGGGCCGCTCCGCCGCTTCTGCACCTCGGGATCGTCCCACCAGTCGTGATTGCCGAGCACGGCGTGGACCCCGAGCGGAGCCTTGAGCGCGCCGAGCGCCCCCGCCCAAGCCGCATGTGGAACCGGTTTGCCGGCGAGCCTCCGGCTCATGCCGAGCACGTAGTCGCCGAGCAGGAGCACGACGTCCGGAGAGAGCGCATTGGTGCGGGCCACGATCTGGCGGATGCGCTCGACCGGCATCCACGGCTCGCACGCGTGCAAGTCCGCGATCACCGCGACGCGCAGGTCGAGGTCCTTGGGCCAGTCCGGAGGCGAGATTCCGTAGCGCTTGACGCGCAGACGAAAAGGCTCCGCCAGCGCGTAGCCGCCGAGGCTCATCGAGCCGACGCCAGCGGCGGCAATGCCCTTCAGGATCTGCCTGCGGGTGATCAAGGGTGCTCCTACTGCAGCCCGCCCGGCGGCACGCCAAGCTGTACGGGCCTACCAATAAATAATGACCGCAGCGTTGCATGATACGGGCGGGCGCGCATTGGCCGCACAGGTGGCGCTTCGAAGCGCGGACAAGGTTAACCGGCGATCACGGCCCGTCGTCCTCGCCATCCTCGAAAATCGGCAGCTCCGGCGCGGAGGTGCGCGCCGGCCCCGAGAGCCCGAGGTGCTTATACGCCTTCATCGTGAGCACCCGCCCGCGCGGCGTGCGGCCGATGAAGCCCTGCTGCAGGAGGTAGGGCTCGACGATCTCCTCGAGCGCGTCGCGCGGCTCGGAGAGCGCGGCGGCGAGCGTCTCGATGCCGACCGGGCCGCCGTCATAGGTGCCGGCGATGCAGGTGAGGTAGCGGTGATCGAGCGCATCGAGCCCGGCCACGTCCACCTCGAGGGCCCGCAGCGCGACGTCGGCGACGCCGGCATCGATGACCGGCGCGCCGGCCACAGCCGCGAAATCGCGCACGCGCCGCAAGAGCCGCCCTGCGATGCGCGGCGTACCGCGCGCGCGCCGTGCGATCTCGGACGCCCCGTCGGGCGCGATCGGCGCCCCGAGCACGCGCGCCCCCCGCGTCACCACCTGCTCGAGCTCGGCCACGGTGTAGAAGTTGAGCCGGATCGGGATGCCGAAGCGGTCGCGCAGCGGCGTGGTCAATAGCCCCGCCCGCGTCGTCGCGCCGACCAGCGTGAACTTGGCGAGATCGATGCGCACGCTGCGCGCCGCCGGCCCCTCGCCGATGATGAGATCGAGCTGGAAGTCCTCCATCGCCGGATAGAGGATCTCCTCGATTGCCGGATTGAGGCGATGGATCTCGTCGATGAACAGCACGTCGCGATCCTCGAGGTTGGTGAGCAGCGCGGCGAGGTCGCCCGCCTTCGAGATCACCGGCCCCGAGGTGGCGCGGAAGCCTACGCCGAGCTCCTTGGCCATGATCTGCGCGAGCGTCGTCTTGCCGAGGCCCGGCGGCCCGGCGAACAGCACGTGGTCGAGCGCGTCCCCGCGCGCCCGCGCCGCCTCGATGAAGACGCGGAGGTTGGCGCGGGCCTGCTCCTGGCCCACGAACTCTGCGAGCGAGCGCGGCCGGATCGTCGCCTCGTAGGCATCCGCCTCGCGCTTCGCTCCGCTGATGAGGCGATCGGTCATGGTTTGTTCCTGACCGTGTTCGCTGCCGCCGTCAAGCGCACCGTCGCGCCGTCACCCGCGCCCGCGGATCAAGCGCCCGAGCACGAGCGCGATGGCCGGCGGCACGGCGGCGAGCAGGCCGAACATCACCGCGTGCCTGGTCAGCGCCGCGCGGAAGGCTTCGGCCGTCGCCGGATCACTCGACGAGACGTCGAGCGGCACGTACGGCGCCGTGGTGTAGCCGTAGGCGGCCACGGCCGCGGTCCAGACCAGCGACAGCGCGAGCCATACCGGAAACGAGAACACTTTCCCCATCGCCATCCCTCCCTTGCGAGCGGACGTTCTTTGATGAACCGCCGACCGTGTCAAGAGTGGGGCCGCTCGCTGCTCCTCACGCGGAGCCGCGGAGCCGCCCCTGCAGGGTCGAGACCAGCGCCGCCGAGCACTCCAAGGCAGAAATGCAGAAGACCGCGGAAGTCATCGACTGAACGAGGAACTACCGCTATGGGCCAATCGCGTTGGTCTGCGATCAATGAACGGAGAACGCTGTGTATGAGAGTCTGGCCAACCAGTTGTGCGTGTCGCAATCCATCTCGATCGAGACTCGCGTTCTCAGCCAGGGTAGCGCGCGCGATAGAACGCCAGCATGTCCTCCATGCCGCCAGTGCACCCGTTCAATCGCGCCTCTTCCAATTCAGTCCACGACGGCCCGCCGTTACTATCGAAATTTGCCAGGTAGCACTTCTCCATTGGCTCACCAATTGAGTACATCGCTTTGGTCTTCACGCCGACCTCGACCCACGACGTCGTTTGGAGTGGATGAAAGAACGGCTTGGAAACTCTCAATCCGACTACTTTTGGAGCGCCGCCTTGAAGCTTGTGCACGTAGTCCGCAACTCCGGACTTGTACGAATCCGGTACCGCGCTGGCAGGCAGAATTCCCGATGTTTCGTCGTACCGGATGTCCACGTTCGAACATCCGCATAGCAGCAGGATGAGAATCAATGCCGAGGGCGCCGCATATTTCATTGATTTCACTCCTGCTGGCCAAACTCCCTGGCACAGACCGACTTGAGCTGAACGATGTCCTGATCGACGCATGATTCGTCGAGCCATCGAGGCGACTTTTCTGTGGGGAAGCCGCTCTGAACCGGACTTCGCAAGCTAGGTTATTGAGGACAATGACGCAGTCTCTTCTGCAAGCGTCAAAAGTCTGCCGCCCTACTAGGATGCACCTCAGAAGAGGCTCACGCTCTCTAATCGACCGTGTCGGAGTGCTCGCTCGTGAGACTGCCCGTCATGGTGACGCGAAATTCCGCAGCGGATCTTGCAGCACTGCGCAAGCACAGCCTCCGCGACTTCCGCTCAAGGTCAGCAGCTACGATTCACGAACCGAGCGGCACTGTTCCGCTCGTGCTCACCGAGCCGAAAAAAGATGCGAGATTAGCGCCACCGTCTCTGCCCGCCGCGCCAGATCCTTCTAGCAATCCCTCTAACCCCCCGTCTGCGCCCGTGATGGCGGCCTTTCCTCGCCGCCGGATGCGTAGAGTGCCAGCACGGCGCGGAAATCGAGCTTCGAGATCTCGAGCACGGCCTGCGTGCGCGAGCAGACGCTGAGCTTGCGCAGGATCTCGGTGACATGCGCCTTGACGGTGGTCTCTCCGACATCGAGCTCGAAGGCGATCTGCTTGTTGAGCAGGCCCTGGCAGAGCATGTGCAGCACGCGCAGCTGCTGGTGCGTCAAGGAGCTGAGCTTGCCGGTCAGAGCCGCGAGGTCGAGGGCGGGAGCGGCCTCAGGCGGAACGTAGCCCGGAGGCAGCGCCATGCCTCCCCCGAGCACGCTTCTGATCGACGCCGTGAGCGCGTCCTTGCGCTGCGACTTGGGAATGAACCCGACCGCCCCGCACACGATCGCCTTGTGCACGACGGCCTGGTCGGCGAACGCCGAGACGACCACAATCGGAAGCTTGGGGAACAGCTTGCGCAGCTCGATCAGCCCCTCGAAACCGTGCGTGTCGGGGAGCCACAGGTCGAGCAGGGCCAGCTCGTAGTCGGCCGCACGCGCGAGGCGGTCCTTGGCATCGGCGAGCGATTGCTCGTGATCGACGCGATCGACGACGCCGCTGGTCTCGATCACGGCCTTGAGGGCCTCCGCGTAGATCGGGTGGTCCTCGATGATGAGGATCTTCTTTGGCATCTTTGGATCTCCGCCCCCAATCATCACCGGGGTTCAGGGTGAGGTGCGCATCGATGACAATGCCGATGCTGCGATGCAACAATTGATATGTCGCACCGCACCAAAGTACATTGCGACGCACAAAGCGGGCCTTGATCCAGATCAGCCGCGCGCCTTCTCCGCGGTGCTAGCGTCGATCGTCGGGCACATCGAGAGCGGCACAATGGGGCAGGAGCTGGGGGACACGCCGTCGATATCCGGAAAGCGGGATCCAGTCGTCCGCGCGATCACCAATGGCGACGTCATCGACGCGCTGACGCGGGGCGTGCGCGATTTCCAGGCCGCACCCCGCTACGGCTTGGTCCTCGGCGCCGCCTGCGCGCTGATCGGCCTCGCCGTTGTCGTCACTCTCTTTCTCGCGGGCATGCCCTACCTCGCCTACCCCATCGCCGCCGGCTTCGCGCTGGTCTGCCCCACCCTCGCCGCCATGCTCTACGAGGTGAGCCGCCGCCTCGAAAGCCGCGAAAGCCTTTCCTTCGGATCCATCTGGCGCACGGTGACGGGCCGCAGCGAGGTGCGCTGGATGGGCTTCATGACCGTCTTCGTGTTCATCGTGTGGATGTATCAGGTGCGCCTGCTGATGGCGCTCTTCCTCGGCTACAGCGGCATGGCGGCGACGCTCGCCGAGTTCGTCCACACCGTCCTGACCACCACCCCGGGCCTCGTCTTCCTGCTGGTTGGCAATGTGATCGGCGCCGTCCTTTCGATCATCCTCTTCTCGCTCTCGGTCGTGTCGTTTCCCCTGGTCCTCGAGCGCGACGTCGATTTCGTCACGGCCATGATCACGAGCGTCCGCGCCGTCACCTTGAACCCCGGCCCGATGCTGCTGTTCGGCGTCATCATCGGTGCGTTGCTCGCCGTTTCGGTGCTCACGGGCTTTCTCGGGCTGGTGCTCGCGATGCCCATCCTGGGTCACGCCACGTGGCACCTTTACCGCAAGGCCGTGGCGCCAGAGGCTCCCGCTGCACCCGGCTGAGCTTGGCTGCGAGAACGCGGCGGCTGCGGCCTGTCCCGTCCCTTACCGAGACAGCTCCTTCAAGCCGCGGCGGATGAGCTTCGCCGTGTCGGCCTCGGGCCCGAGCTCCTTCATGGCGGCCGCCACCGCCCCCGACGCCTGCGCCGGATTATAGCCGAGGTTGGTGAGCGCCGACATGGCCTCGGCCGCCGCGTGCCCGGCGACGTGCGCGTCCGCCGCGCCACTGCCGGAGCCCGGCCCCGACGTCGGCACGTTGAGCCCCGCAACCGACAGCGCTGGCGCCTTGTCCTTGAGCTCGGCGACGATGCGCTGCGCGAGCTTCTTGCCGACACCGGGCGCCTGCTCCACCGCCGCGGAGTTGCCGAGCGCGATGGCGTTGGCGAGATCCGGCGGCGAGAGCACGCCGAGCACGCCGAGCCCGACCTTGGAGCCCACGCCCTGCACGTTCTGCAGCATGCGGAACCAGCTCCGCTCGACCTCGCTCTGGAAGCCGAACAGGCGGATCGCGTCCTCGCGCACATGCGTGTCGATGGTGAGCGAGACGGTCTCGCCGAGCTTCAGGTTGCGCAGCGTGCGCGCCGAGAGCTGCACCTCGTAGCCGACGCCGTTGACATCGATGATCGCGTGCGCTTCCCCGATGGCGTCGACCTTGCCGGTGAGCTTGCCGATCATCCCTGAGCCTCTTTAAGAAGCCGCGCCGCGAGCGACGCAGAGCCGCGATGATTGGCATGGCAGACCGCAATCGCCAATGCGTCCGCCTCGTCCGCGCTCTCGAAGCGCGCCTTCGGCAGCAGGAATCCGATCATGGCCTGGATCTGCTTCTTTTCCGCGTGCCCGGTGCCGACCACGGATTTCTTGATGAGGTTCGGAGAGTACTCGGCGATGCGCAACCCCTTCATGGCGGGCGCGAGCAGCGCCATGCCTCGCGCCTGGCCGAGCTTGAGCGTCGCTCGCGCGTTCTCGTTGACGAACGTCTCCTCGACCGCCGCCTCGCGCGCGCCCGACGACGCGATCACGCCCGACAGCCCCTCGAACAGCTCGCGCAGTCGGTAAGCGAGATCCTCGTCCTGCGTCGAGGTGATGAGGCCCGACGAGACGTAGCTTAGACGCACGCCGTCGGTCTCGATGACGCCCCATCCGGTGCGCCGCAAGCCCGGATCGATGCCGATGATGCGAACCCGCGTCTCTCCCCGCATACCGAGCCGGCATCCCCTGTCGTAAATCCCCTCGTGCCTACGTGCCATATCATGCACGCGAGCGATTCGCTCACGCCGGCTTGATCCGGCAGAGGGCTGGCTTTAGCCTGCACGAGCTCGAGAGGGGGAGACGCCCACATGCCCAACCAGCGCCGTTTGTGGATTGCGCTCGTTGCCGCCGCAGTCGTGAGCGGAGCCGCAGAGGCCACCACGATCAAGCCCGGCACCGAGCCGCGGCCCGACACCCCGGAGCCCGAGTTCCTGTGCCTCAAGAACTTGGACGCTCCGCTCACAGGCCTTTCGGTCGCCTGCTACACCGAGGTCGGCTGCGCCTATGTGCAGAAGAATGCCGGCGAGCCGGTTCCCGACTACGACCAGGAGAGCGTTCCCTATGCGCTCGGACGCGAGAAGATCGAGGGCATCGTCACGTCGTCCCATCCGATCATGACCAAGATCAAGGAATTCGGCTACGCCTGCAAACCCCTATAGGGTGCTAGCGGAAAACCACCAGACGCGAGACGACCATGACGCTCCCCTTCACGCTCGGCGGCAACGAATGGATGATGATCTGGGGCGCCGCTCTCGCGCTCCTCGCCATCCTCATCATGTGGCGGGTCTCCCGCTACGACCTCGCAGGCGCCGCCTTCGACAGCGCCTGGCAGGTCGCCCGCGGCAAACGCTCGGCGGAGAACCCGACGGCTCTCGAGGAGAAGTACAACGAGATCGCCCGCGAGGCGTCCGTGACTGGCAAGGCGAAGCGCGCGGCCGGCACCGTCATCGGACATTTTGCAGCGAAGGTCGCGAACCTGATCGCCATCGTCATGCTGCTCGCCGGCGCCGCTCTGATCGCCGGCGGCTGGTTCTGGCGTTGACGCTCAGCCAGCGCTGGCGTGGGCCACGCCGCACTTCTCGAGCGCCGCCGACGTCGACGTCCAGCGATCCTTTGTGACGGTCACGATATACCTGCGGCATCCCTCGGCGGCCCCCGGCACGAACCGGACCTCGAACAGCGCTTGCTGTCCCGACGGCTTGAGCGGCCAGGAGAACCTGTCGTCGTCCGCGGTTTTAGCCAGCGCCGTCTTGACCGCGTAGTCCGCATTCTTGAAATCGGCTTTGCTGAGCCGCGAGAGAAGCACATTCGGCAGATCCGGGCTGAGGCCGACGGCAATGGCTTCCTTTCTCTTGGGGCTCTTGTCGCCGGGCTCTTCCGCGGGCTCCGCCTTTTCCGCGTAGGCCTCGCCGAGCGACTCGGTCGAGACCGGCTCCGGCTCGCTGGTGACAGCGGGAGCGCTAGCGGGCTCTTCGATGGGCGCCACAGTCATGAGCGGCGGAATTTCGCCTGACGTTTGCGGTTGGGCGACCAGTGCCGCGAGGCTCGGAGGGGCGACGGCGTCCGTCGCGGCAGCGGGAGGCGGCGCCGCGTCCTCGTGGCGCGCAGCAATTTCGCGCGCCTTCGCCAGAATGAAATCGTACGCGGAGCGCACGGCCGGCATTGCGGTTTCCTGCGCGAAATTCGCCGGCACCAAGCCGGTCGCGACCGCGGCCCAGGCTCCGCCACCGAGCACGGCAACGAGAAACAATGTCCTGAAGCCCGATTTGCGCCGTCCCGGCAACGGAGTGCCGATCCGCTCGTCGGGCTCGAGGCCACCCGCAAAGGTGTCGAAATCAGGGCGCGTATCGTAGACGGTCTCGGCCCAGCGCTGCTGATATCCAGGGGCCATGTGCTCACCTCCTCTCACGGACGAGCTTATCTGAAGCGAATATTGCCCGGCCGCCCGCTCCCGCAGGGCACCGGACAGGCAGGCGCAGCTAGTCGCTGGAATGCGTCGAAAGATCGACGCGCAAGAGGCAGAAGGGAAACGATTTTATTCCATCCCGTCCCGGTTTTATCTGACCTAGGACGATTACGGCGCATCCTTGAGCGACAGGATGTAGGTCGCGAGCTGGAACATCTCGTCCTGCGTGAGCCGATGGTTGGGCATCATCGGCGGGGCGCTCTTGAGCCAAGCCACGAGACCTTGCAGCGTCTGGCCCGGCCGGCGCGCCACGGCCCGGAAACCCGGAATGCCGGATGCACCGCTCTTCTCACCCTGACCGGGATTGAGATGGCACGTCTTGCACAGCCGCTCGGCCAGCGCCTGTCCGCGCGCGAGATCGTAGGTCGCGTTGTCCGCCAGAGCCGGCAGAGCGATGCCGAAGAACGAAAGTGCTGCGGCAAGGCCCTTGAGCCTGAAGCAGTAGCGCGCCATTTGGAGGCTTCCTTTGCCTGTCACGGCACAGGATCGTTGAGCGAGTTGATATAGGCGATGACCTGGTCGATCTCGCGCTCGCTGAGCTCGAAGCGCGGCATCTGATCGTGCGGCGCCGCGATCCCCCGCGACAGGGGCTCGCGCAAGGCCAGCAGCGGGTGGCGGCTCTGCAGCGTGCGGAACGGCGGCGCCTTGGCGTTGGGGCTCGCGCCGCTGCGCCCCGTGGCATGACACCAGCCGCAGTTCTTCTCGACGAGCGTTTGGCCGGCGCGCACGTAGGCTACGCTTTCCTCCGCGCCAGCCGTATCGCCGAGGCGCTTGAGCCCCTCCTTGGCGCCGGCCAGACCGGGATCGATCAGGAGCGCGTGGCGGAAATCGGCGACCGCCTCGGCTTTGAGACCCTTCGCCTCGTAGGCATAGCCGCGATTGTTGAACGCGAGCGCGTAGAGCGGGCTCATCGTGACGGCGGCAGTATAGTCCGCGATTGCGCGGTCCAGATCGCCGGCCTTGCGATAGGCGAGGCCGCGATTGTTGAGAGCATTGGCGCTATTCGGCCGCGCGGCAAGAGCGGCGGAGAAATCCGCGATCGCGCTCGCCGTATCGCCGCCGACCAGATGGGCGTGGCCGCGCAGGACTAGGAAATCCGCGTTCGCGCCGTCGAGCCGCAGCGCCGCGTCGAGATCGGCGAGCGCGTCGGCCTGGTCGCTGCGCGAGAGATGAACCTGGCCGCGCGCCGCAAGCGCGGCGGCATCGTCGGGGCGCAGTCGGATGGCCTGGTCGAGGTCCGCGAGCGCAGCATCGAGAGCCCCTGCCTCGGCGCGGGCCTTGCCCCTCGCCCGAAAGGCGGCAGCCTTCTGCAGGACCGAGAACTCGGCCCCCTCGATCACGAGCGTACAGGCACCGACGCGGGCTGCGGCATCCCTGAGCACGAGGCAGTCCTGCTCGGCTCCCGCGTATGCGGGTACCGCCAGGAGAACGGCCAAGAGGCCCGCCAATCCGATCTGAAAGCCGCGCATGCCCGCCCCCGAATTCCTGTCGAGGATCAAGCTAGAGGCGTCCAACCGCCTCCCCGTTGCGCGAGATCAAGCTCGTCCAGGGCACGCACGCGCCTCATCCCGGCTCGCGCTGCTCGCGGCCGGAATGAAAGGTAGAGGCCTTGGCAGGTGGCTCAGATCAGCTTGCCCATGGCGACCGCCGTGTCGGCCATGCGGTTCGAGAAGCCCCACTCGTTGTCGTACCATGAGAGGACGCGCACGAAGTTGCCGTCCATCACCTTGGTCTGGTCCAGATGGAAGATCGACGAGTGCGGATCGTGATTGAAGTCCGACGACACATTCGGCTGATCCGTCGTGCCGAGGATGCCCTTCAAGGCCTGCGCCGCGGCCGCCTTGATGCCGGCGTTGATCTCGTCCTTCGTCGTCTCGTGTTTGGCGATGAACTTGAAGTCGACCACCGACACGTTGGGCGTCGGCACGCGGATGGACGTGCCATCGAGCTTGCCGTTGAGCTCGGGCAGCACGAGGCCGACGGCCTTAGCCGCACCCGTCGTGGTCGGGATCATGGAGAGCGCGGCCGCACGCCCGCGATAGAGGTCCTTGTGCAGCGTGTCGAGCGTCGGCTGGTCGCCCGTGTAGCTGTGGATCGTTGTCATGAAGCCCTTCTCGATGCCGACGAGGTCGTTCAGCACCTTGGCGATGGGCGCCAGGCAGTTGGTCGTGCAGGAGGCATTCGAGACGACGAGATGGTCCTTCGTGAGCTTGTCATGGTTGACGCCGAAGACCACCGTGAGGTCGGCTCCGTCCGCCGGCGCCGAGACGAGCACGCGCTTGGCGCCAGCAGTGAGATGCGCGGCAGCCTTCTCCCTGGTCGCGAAGATACCCGTGCACTCGAGCGCCACGTCGATGCCCATCGCCTTGTGCGGCAGCTCGGCGGGGTTCTTGACGGCCGTGACCTTGATCGCGCCGCGGCCGAGGTCGATGCTGTCGCCGCTGACCGTCACTTCACCCGGAAAGCGTCCGTGCACGCTGTCGAAGCGTAGGAGATGCGCGTTGGTCTCGACAGGGCCGAGGTCATTGATGGCGACCACCTCGATGTCCGTGCGGCCGGCCTCGTGGATCGCGCGCAGCACGTTGCGGCCGATGCGGCCAAATCCGTTGATCGCGACCTTGAGTGCCATGAACCGTCCTCCGGGGATTGGGAATATTGGCCGGGCGAGAGCTCGCGATGGACAGGGACCGCCGCAGAAAGCCGCCGGGCGGGCGCAATTAAGTTGAGGCGACACCTGTGTGTCAATCCTACGTCCGGCCACACCCCCGCGCCGCGTCGGGGGAGGCTGCAACGCGTGCTGAGTTTCGATATCTCTGCGAGGGTCATTTGTTGCGCCGCCACCGGAGATTACCTATGCTACCGGGCGATATGCCGACGGGACCCATTTCGATCGCCCGGCCGGCGGGGGCTTGAAGTTGGGTCATCCCATGGTGCAGCGGGTGAGAGAAAAGGCGAAGCGTCCTGCCGGTCGCCCTAAGGAGCCGTCGTCGTCGGCCGACGTCCAGAAGCTGGAGGCGCGCGCGCGCACCCTCGAGCAGGAGCGCGACGGGCTCAAGGCGGAGCTCGAGGCCGCCCGCCAGCGCATCGCCGCCCTCGAGGAGAACCGCACCAGCGTCGCCAACCGCATCGACTGGATCATCGAGTCGCTGCAAGGCGTTGTGCAGCGGGGCGACTGAGCCCTCGCTTTTTCCCGAGCCCAGGCTTAAGATAGCTGTGCTGCGGGGTTCGTCAGGAACACATGAATCTCCAGGGCCTATAAGATCTGCCTGGGAGCTGTCCCTGGCCGGGGCCGTGGCCCCGGACATATGGCGCCCACCTTACATTTGTAGGGACCCGGCGAGATCGAACGTTCCAACGGCCACCGCGGCACTTAACTCCCAATCCCCCCCTCTGATCGAGGCCGAGCCGGCCCCGGCATCCGTGGACCGGACGTGCACCCACTTTCCCCCACCGACGCGAAGAAGGAGTTGCGCCGCGCAGCCAAGGCCGCGCGCCAGCAGGCCTACGCGCGCCACGGCGGTGTTGCAGCGGCCGCCATCGCCCGCCAAGGCATCGCCTTCGCCGGCAAGCCTGCCCCCGCCGTCGTGTCGGGCTTTCTCACGATCGGTGAGGAGATCGACCCCGCGCCGCTCATGGCCCGGCTCCTGGCCGAAGGCTATCGCCTCTGCCTGCCGGTCATGGAAGGCAAGGGCAATCCGCTCGTGTTCCGGGCCTGGGCGCCGGGCGACGCCTTGGCCGAGACCACCTGGGGCATCCGCGAGCCGCTGGCCGAGGCGGAGGCGCTCGATCCCGACGTCGTGCTGGGCCCGCTCCTCGCCTTCGACCGCGAGGGCTATCGCCTCGGCTACGGCGGTGGCTTCTACGACCGCACCCTCGCGCGCCTCCGCGCCATGAAACCGATTGTCGCCATTGGCATCGCCTTCGACGAGCAGAGCGTCGACGCCGTCCCCCATGAGGATTATGACGAGCGTCTCGACTGGATCCTGACCCCCACGGGCCCGCTCAAATGCGGCCCAAACGCCTGATATGGATATGGACTTGAGCTGGAGCGACGACCGAATCCCCGCTGCCCGTTCTTGCGGGATGAGGCTGAGGGGCGGAGGAGGGGTCTGATGCGCCTGCTCTTCCTCGGTGATGTGGTGGGGCGCTCCGGTCGCCGGGCCGTGATCGAGAGGCTCCCCGGCCTGCGCGAGCGCTGGAAGCTCGACTTCGTGGTCGTCAACGGCGAGAACGCGGCAGGCGGCTTCGGAATTACGGAGGCGATCCACGAGGAGCTGGTCGATGCCGGCGCCGATGCCGTCACGCTCGGCAATCATGCCTTCGATCAGAAGGAGACGCTGGTCTACATCGGGCGCCAGGCGCGCCTCGTGCGTCCCGTGAACTTCCCGCCCGGCACACCCGGACGCGGCGCCGCGCTGCTGAAGGCGAGGAACGGCATGGACGTGCTCGTGATCAATGCCATGGGCCGCGTCTTCATGAGCGAGATCGACTGCCCCTTCCGCGCCGTCGATCGCGAGCTAACGGCCTGCGGCTTGAAGTCCGGCGCCGACGTCATTCTGATCGACATGCACGCCGAGGCGACGAGCGAGAAGCAGGCCATGGCCCACTTCGTCGACGGGCGCGTCTCCGTGGTGGTCGGCACCCACACCCACACGCCCACTGCCGACGAGCGCATACTGCCGCACGGCACCGCCTACATGTCGGACGCGGGCATGTGCGGAGACTACAATTCTGTGCTTGGCATGGAGCCGGACGAGCCCTTGAACCGGTTCCTGACCCGTCTCCCGCGCGAGCGCTTCGAGCCAGCCCAGGGCCCCGCCACGCTATCCGGCCTCGCCGTCGAGATCGACGACTCGACGGGCCTCGCCGTGCGCCTCAAAAGCTTGCGGCTCGGTGGCGTTCTGGAGCCGACCGAGCCGCTGTTTTGGGCAGAGTGAGAGGTCTTCTATGGCAACCGCAGGAGGAGGGATCTTTTCCACCTCAGCGCATCGATGAGCAAAGCTAAACCTGACCGCCATTGGGCACAGGCGGCGAATGCTCGAAGCTTAGGTGATTCTGTGTGCCCCCGCGAGCCGCGACAAAGCCCGTTTTTTGGGCGTTGAGGGGGTTGACCGGCACCCGGCGGGCCATCAATAAGTTTGGCGCAGGAAGCTCCAAGGACCTCTCATGGCTGGCCATTCAGCGTATAAAAACATCATGCACAAGAAGGGCCGCAAGGACGCGGCCCGCGCCAAGATGTTCACCAAGCTGGCGCGCGAGATCACGGTTGCCGCCAAGTCCGGCCTGCCCGACCCCACCATGAACCCGCGCTTGCGGCTCGCCATCCAGGAAGCCCGCGCCGAGAACATGCCGAAGGACAACATCGAGCGTGCCATCAAGAAGGCGCTCGGCGGCGACAGCGACTCCTACGAGAGCATCCGCTACGAGGGCTACGCGCCGGGCGGCGTTGCCGTGATCGCCGAGGCGCTGACCGATAACCGCAACCGCACCGGCGGCGCCGTGCGCGCCGTGTTCACCAAGCACGGCGGCAACCTGGCCGCGACGGGTGCCGTGGCACATATGTTCCAGCACGTGGGCGAGATCACGTTCAAGGCCTCTGCCGGCTCGCCCGATCAGGTCCTCGAGGCCGCCATCGAGGCCGGTGCCGACGATGCCGTCTCCGACAAGGAGAGCCACGTGGTCACTTGCCCGTTCGACACTCTAGGCACCGTCGCCGCGGCACTCGAGCAGAAGCTCGGCGAGCCCGAGAGCGTCAAGGCGGCCTGGAAGCCAAACCTCACGACCCAGGTCGACGAGGACAACGCCGAGACCATCATGAAGCTCATCGCCGCGCTCGAGGACGACGACGACGTGCAGAACGTCTTCGCCAATTTCGAGGTGTCGGAGGAGATTCTGAAGAAGCTCACCGCCGCCTGATCCGGCGCCGACCCGCTGCCGCGCCGCACTGAATTCAACGTACCGATGGATGGAACCTCATGACCGAGAAGCTCGAAGACATCGCCGCCGCCATGGTCGCGCCCGGCAAGGGAATTCTCGCCGCCGATGAAAGCTCGGGCACGATCAAGAAGCGCTTCGACAAGATCGCGCTCGCCTCGACCGAGGACAGCCGGCGCGACTACCGCGAGATGCTCTTCCGCTCGACAGAGGCCATGAAGAGCTATGTCTCGGGCGTCATCCTTTACGACGAGACCATCCGCCAGAAGGCCAAGGACGGCACCACGCTGGTCGACATTTTGAGGGCCGCGGGCTCCATCCCCGGCATCAAGGTCGACACCGGCGCCAAGCCGCTGGCCGGCCCGACCTCCACCATCGAGACCATCACCGAGGGCCTCGACGGCCTGCGCGAGCGCCTGACTGAGTACTACGAGCTCGGCGCCCGCTTTGCGAAGTGGCGTGCCGTCATCACCATCGCCGACGGGCTCCCCACCTGGAACTGCGTCAAGGCCAACGCCCACGCGCTCGCACGCTACGCCGCCCTCTGCCAGGAGGCGAGGATCGTCCCCATCGTCGAGCCCGAGGTGCTGATGGACGGCGAGCACGCCAAGCACGACATCGACGAGTGCTACCGCGTCACCGAGTGGACGTTGCGCACCGTCTTCCGCGAGCTCTATGACGCCCGCGTCAGCCTTGAGGGCATGGTCTTGAAGCCCAACATGGTCATCGCCGGCCAGAGGGCGCCGAAGCAGGCCTCGGCCGCCGAGGTCGCTGAGAAAACTCTGAAGTGCCTCAAGGCCACGGTGCCGTCGTCGGTGCCCGGCATTGCCTTCCTCTCGGGCGGTCAGTCCGACGAGGCCGCGACCGAGCATCTCTCTCTGATGAACGCAGCCGGTGGCCTGCCCTGGGCGCTCACGTTCTCCTACGGACGCGCGCTGCAGGCAGCCGCGTTGACCGCGTGGGGCGGCAAGCCCGAGAACGTCGCCGCCGGCCAGCGCGCCTTCACCCATCGCGCCCGCATGAACGGCCTCGCCGCGCTCGGCAAGTGGGAAGCCAAGCTCGAGAAGGCCGCCTAGGCCGGCCCGCCGATCACGCAGAGCCCTCGTGGGGATAGGGGATCAGGCTTTAAGATGAGACCCCACACTGCGCCTTGCCTATTCACGTGTCCTCACCCACCGCGCCGCAAGACAAAAGAGCCTCGAACCGCGGTCCGAGGCTCTTGCCGTATTCGGAGTGCGCCGCGCGGGCTCAGTTCATCCAGAAGCCGGAGATGGCATCGGCCAGCGTATCGGGCCCGCCGTAGCTCTGCTTCTTCTTCTTTTTCTGCTTGGCGCCCGCAGCAGCGGCCGGCGGAGCGTCTTCGCTGTCGCCGGCGTAGGCAATGTCGTCGGTCGGCGGTGCCGGCTCGAACGACGGATCGGTCTTGAGGGCCCGGCCCGTCAGCGCCGCCGAGAGCTTGCTGTCGTGGCCGTAAAGGTCCGGGAAGGTTGAGACGCGGCCGCTCTCGTCAGCCATGGCCGTGAAGTAGGTCATGTGCACGGGGATCTGATACTTGAGCGTGATGTCGCCACCGCCCGCCATCGCGCTCGCTGCCTGCTCCGCCGAAAGCCCGTTGCCCTCGGCCAGCACCACAGCCGCAAACTGCCGCGGGTTCTGTACGCGAATGCAGCCGTGCGAGAGCGCGCGCGTCGACTGGTTGAAAAGGTCGCGCTCGATCGTGTCGTGCATGTAGACGTCGTACTTGTTCGGGAAGCGGAACTTGACGATGCCGAGCGGGTTCTTGCCGCCCGGGGGCTGCACGAAGCTGTAGTTGCGCAGATCGGCGTTCGACCAGTCGACGCTGTCGGGGTCGACCTGCTTGCCCTGACGATAGACGTTGAGGCCATAGGCGCGGATGATGTTGCCGCCGCCGCCGCCGAAGAACAGGAAGCCGCCGCCAGCCGACCGAAGCCTGGGCGCGAGCTCGCGCTGCTTGATGCCGTCGGGCATGCCCCAGGACGGATTGAACGAGATGTACTGCATGTTGGCAGAGAACACCGGCGTCGCCCACTCGGGCATGCCGACGATGATCTTCTCCTTGAAGATCTGCTCGCCGCCCCTGAACACGCGCGTCACGTACTCGGGAATGTTGTTCTGCACGTAGACGCGGCCCATATCCTCGGGCAGCCAGCGCCAACGCTCCATATTGAGCACGATGAGCTGGGTCTTGCGGCCCGGGTCGGGCGCCTTGAGAGCGTCGACCTCGCGGTTCAACGCGGCGCGCGTGGCATTGGAGATCTGTCCCGTGGCCTTGATGCCCTTCTCGAGCTGGTAGGCCTCGACTGCGACCTTGAGCTTGTCGTCGAAGAAGGTGTCCTTGACGCCGGCCTCCGCCGGAACCTTGAGCCGCTGGCGCAGAAGCGCCACCGTTGGATGATCGACACCCGGCTTGATGCCCTTACCGTCGGGGATGCGCACCTTGAGCGCCGGATCGATCTCGGTCTCGGGCTTCGCCGGTCCGCGTGCCTCGAGCAGCGCCTTGCGCAGGAGCTCAAACTGCGGATGCTTGGGGTGCAAGCCGCGCAGATAGGCGTCGGGCTCTTGAGAGGCCGCAAGATCCGTTAGCACCACGTTCGGATCCTTGATTGGCGGCGTCTGGTCCAGGATTCGGCTGAGCGAGGCCGGGTTGACGCGCCCGCCCCTGGCATAGCGCGCATAGCGGAGGAGCTCGAGCGTGAGGCGCCCCTCGGCAGCGGCCTGCACATCGGCCGAGGCGCCGGCGCCGGGATCGGCGGGAAGATCGAAGGCAGAGGCCTCGAGACCCCAGTCGTCGGCTTTGCGCACCTCCGCGATCGCAGCCTTGGCCCTGGCATTGAAGCCCGCGGCGTCGACCCAGAGTGGTCCGCCGGTGCGCGCGGCATAGTAGGCGACCGCGGCGGCGACATCGTCCTTCCCGGATTTGCCGGCGTGACCGCCTTCCGCGAACCAGATGCGCACTGCGCCGATCACTGGATCGACCGGCGGCGCAACGGGTGCCGCAGCCTGCACGGGAGCCGTCGCGCCGGCAGCCGGTGGAGCTGCAGCCGGTGCAGTTGCGGTCGTCGGCGAAGCGGGTGCCGCAGCTGGCGCGGCGGCGGCGGCCGGCGAGGCCGGAACAGCGGCAGCCGCGGGCGGAGCCGGAACGGAAGCAGGCGGAGTGGCGGCCGGCGGAGGCGTCGTCACCGTCTGGGCGGGAGGCGCGATGGCGGCAGGCACCGCACCTGTCTCAGCGGGCGTGGCCGGTTGGGCGGCAGCGGGTGCAGCAGGCGTTGCGGGAGCCGCGGCATTTGCCGTCGTCGTCGGTGTCGCTGCAGATGACGCAGCCGGTGTCGTTGGAGTGGGTGTCGTAGAGGCGGACGGAGCCGGTGGTGTCGCCGTCTCTGCGCTGGCCGAGAGAGTTGCGAGCGCAACGGCGGCAAAGGCAGCAAAAGCGATAGCTGTGCGCAGGCAAGCTTTTTCGGGCATCAGGTAGCTCCGTCTGGGCAGAACGCGGCACCCCGTATGGCATTCATAGTGCTGGGCCCCCGACATGAAATGAGAGCCTAGGATGGCTATTTCGTGCCCGTGTGGCACGGTCTTCTCGATTTATTCCCCGTGAGAACCGTCCCACCGGGGCGGTTTCCGGACGTGGCCCCGATCGTCAGGGTACCGCGTCGAGGTCGTGAGTTCCCTCTGGGATCCGCACCTTAAACGCAGATTCGCCGAGACAAATCCGGTACGGCTCCCTAGGTCGCACTACCTAGCATGCGGCCGTGCGCTCTCCTACCCCGGAACACCCCCAAGCGTGGCCAACGGGTCTCTTTTCCGCCGGAATTGCAACAGATAGGCTGCCCGAGCCGGCAATCTGCTCCGGCGTTGGGCACAATACCGAGGACACAATCGTGACGGCGCATCCGAGGCTGTGCCTGGTGACGGCCATCGAACCCGAGCCAGATGCCTCGACCCGCATTTCGGGACTGCTGGCGGCCTCTGCCGCTGCAACGGTGGTGCTAACGCCGCCGCCCGGCTCACCGCTCGACCGGGGCGTGGCCCAGCACCTCGTCACCGCCATCCAGGCCGCCGGCGTGGCCGTGCTGATCGCCGACGATGTCACCGCGGCACGCAAGCTCGGCGCCGACGGCGTGCACCTCACCTGGCGCTCGGGCATCCTGGCGGCCGTGAAGGAGGCGCGCGCCGGCTTGGGACCCGATGCCATCGTCGGAGCCGACGTCGGCCGATCGCGCCACGACGCCATGGAGATCGGCGAGGCCGGCGCCGACTACGTGGCCTTCGGCATGCCCGTCCCCGTCGGCGACCGCGAGGCCGCCCGCGAGAGCCGCCTCGAGCTCGTCGCCTGGTGGTCCGAGATCTTCGAGGTGCCGGTCGTCGCCTTCGACGTCGAGAGCGCCGAGGAGGCCGCCGAGCTTGCACGCGCGGGCACCGATTTCATCGCCGCGGCGGTCCCATCCGGCATGTCTGCCGACGAGGGCATGGCGTGGCTCGCAGCCCTCCGCGATGCGCTGCACCCATCCGCCGACGCAGCCTGAGGAGAGCGCGCGACGTGTCCAAGACTGCAACCATAGTGCTCGCATGCGCAGGGCTAGCGCTCGGGGCCCTCGGCATGCTGGCGGCCACCGGGCAGCTGCCGTTCCTCAAGCTCGGCCCCGGCATCGCCGCCGGCCCCGTCACAGCCACCTCCAAGCAGCCTGCCCTCAAGACCGAGCTTCCGGCCGCCGAGCTTCCCAGCGACGACACTGCCTATGCCGCCTTCGACCAGGGCAAGTACTTGACTGCCCTCTCGCTCGCCGAGGCCGCTGCCGATCGCGGCGAGCCGCAGGCGCATACGCTGATCGGGCGCATCTACGCGGAGGGTCTCGGCGTCGCAAAGGATGAGGGCGTCGCCGCCCGCTGGTATGCCCGCGGCGCCGAGCTCGGCGACGTGCCGGCCATGCTCGAGCTCGGCAAGTTGCTGGCCGAGGGCCGCGGCGTGACCAAGGACATGAGCCTCGCCGCCGAGATGTTCGAGAAGGCGGCCGCCACCGGCGACCCGCTCGCCAACTACAATCTGGGACTCCTCTTCCTCAAGGGCGAGGGCAAGCCCGAGAACCCCTACCGCGCAGCCCAGCACATCCGCTACGCGGCCGAGCAGGGCATCGCAGCCGCCCAGTACGACATCGCCGCCATGTACCTCGAGGGCAAGGGCGTGCCGAACGATGCGCTCGAGGCCGCCAAGTGGAGCGCCAAGGCCGCCGCCCAGGGCCTGCCCGCCGCCGAGTTCGAGTACGCTGTGATGCTGCTCCAGGGCCGTGGCCTGACGGCCGACGAGGGCAAGGCAATTCCCCTCCTCAAGGCCGCCGCCGAGAAGGGGGTGGCAGGGGCGCAGAACCGTCTCGGACACGTCTATGCGGAAGGGGCCGGCACCGAGGCCAATCCGGTCGAGGCCGCCAAATGGCGGCTGATCGCGAAGGCCTCAGGGATAGTCGACGACAAGCTCGATCTCTTCGTCGCTGCCCTTCCCGATGCCGACCGCAGCAAGGCCGAGGCCGAGGCCAGCGAGTGGCGCGAGAAGAAGCTCGTCATGCCCTGACCGGGAGCCGCCGACAACGTCCCGTTAAGCAGTCGGCACCGCCCCCATGCGAAAAGGGTTGACGATCCCCCGCGAAAGCCTCAGAGCCTCGCGGCACCCCCCAATCATTTCAGCCTCAAGACCCACATGCCAGCCTCTGCCCTGATGAACGTAATGGTCGCCGCGGCGCGCAAGGCCGGCCGCTCGCTGGCCCGCGACTTCGGCGAGGTCGAGAACCTGCAGGTATCGGTCAAGGGCCCGGCCAACTTCGTCTCCGCCGCCGACCACAAGGCTGAGGAGATTATTTGGAAGGAGCTGTCCAAAGCGCGCCCCGGCTACGGCTTCCTGATGGAGGAGCGCGGCGCGGTGGCGGGCGTAGACAAGACCCACCGCTGGATCGTCGACCCGCTCGACGGCACCACCAACTTCCTCCACGGTATCCCCCATTTCGCCATCTCGATCGGCCTCGAGCGCGAGGGCAACCTCGTCGCCGGCGTCATCTACAATCCCATCACCGACGAGCTGTTTGCCGCTGAGAAGGGCAAGGGCGCGTTCCTGAACGACAAGCGCCGGCTCCGCGTCGCGGCGAGGAAGACGCTTGCGGACGCCGTGGTCGTGACCGGCATTCCCCATCGCGGCCGCCCCGGCCACCCGCGCTTCCTCGACGAGATGAAGACGGTGATGATGGAGGTGGCGGGCATCCGGCGCTCCGGCTCTGCGGCCCTCGACCTCGCCTACACCGCGGCGGGACGCTACGATGGCTACTGGGAGCGCGGGCTGAAGCCGTGGGATCTCGCCGCCGGCATCGTCATCCTGCGTGAGGCGGGCGGCATCGCCCAGGACGTCGACGGCGGCGACAAGGCTCTCGACCGCGGCGACATCCTCGCCGGCAACAACGCCATCGTGAAGGCTCTCCTCCCCCTCCTCGCCCACTGAGCCGTCAGCTTGACGGCAGCGGCCGTGAAACCGGACCGGCTCCCGACCGTATCTTGGACGCAAACATGCCGAACGGGCCATCGCGGCCTCAGCCGGCTCTTGGTGATAGTGTCGCGGTAGCCTCTCATGTCGATCCCGGCTCGTTCGGCTGCCCGCGCGGCCGCCATCTTCGGCGCGGCCTTCCTCACCCAGGCGCCCTCGGGAGACGCGCGATCTGCCGTGGAGAGGCCGCCGGTCGTCATCGAGCTCTTCACCAGTCAAGGCTGCTCGTCGTGTCCGCCTGCCGACGCGCTCTTGGAGGATTATGCGAGACGCGACGGCGTCATCGCGCTGAGCTTCCATGTCGACTACTGGGACTACCTGGGCTGGAAGGATGAGCTGGCCAGCAGCGAGTTCAGCCAGCGCCAGCGTGACTATGCGCGCGCACGGGGCGACGGCGCCGTGTATACGCCGCAGGCGGTGGTCAACGGTCGCGTCGATGTCGTCGGATCGTCGGCCGAAGGCATCGTGGCAGCCCTCGGCGCGCCCGCAACGCAAAGTGTCGAGGTCGAGGCCACCGTGACCGGGACGCGCCTCGATGTTCGCGTCGGCGAGGAGAGGTCCCGGCCCGTCGACGCCGATATTCTCGTCGCGATGGTGCAGCCGTCCGCGACGGTGCAAATCAGGCGCGGCGAGAACTCCGGCAGGACCATCACCTACCGCAACGTCGTGCGGTCCCTGACGCGGATCGGGGGCTGGAATGGTACGGCGGTAGCGCTTGCGCATCCGATTGCTGCCGGCTCGGGCGGCGCATCCTACGTCGTGCTCTTGCAGCACACCAACGCCGGCCCGATTCTCGGAGCCGCCGTTGCCGAAACTCTTCCCTGATGCCGGCGTCGTAATCGGGCAAACGCCCTAACGCGCCTTGCGGCTGCCGCGAGAGGCGAAACGCACGGCCTCTTCAGCAGCGCGCACGATCGCCTTGGCCTTGTTGATGCATTCCTGCTGCTCTTTCTCGGGAACGCTGTCGTACACGATGCCAGCGCCCGCCTGCACGAAGAGCTGCCCATCCTTGACGAGAGCGGTGCGCAGCACGATGCAGGTGTCCATCTCGCCGTCGGCCGTGAAATAGCCGACGCAGCCCGCATAGGGCCCGCGCTTCGACTTTTCGAGCTGGTCGATGATCTCCATGGCACGCACCTTGGGTGCGCCGGAGACGGTGCCCGCCGGGAAGCCCGCCATCAGCGCGTCGATGGCATCGTGCCTGGCCCCGAGCCTGCCCACTACGTTCGAGACGATGTGCATGACGTGGCTATAGCGCTCGATGACGAACTGCGCCGTGACCTCGACCGTCCCCACCTCGGCGACGCGGCCCACATCGTTGCGCCCGAGGTCGAGCAGCATCAGGTGCTCGCTCCGCTCCTTGGGGTCGCGGATCAGCGCGTCCGCGAGCGCCTTGTCCTCGCTCTCCGTCGCGCCGCGCGGCGCCGTGCCGGCGATCGGCCGGATCGTCACCTCGCCGTCGCGCACGCGCACGAGAACCTCGGGCGACGAGCCGACCAGCGCGAAGCCGCCGAGATCGAGGTGGAACAGGAACGGCGACGGATTGGTGCGCCGGAGCGCGCGGTAGAGCGCGAACGGCGGCAGCGAGAACGGTGCCGAGAAGCGCTGCGACAGCACCACCTGAAAGATGTCGCCGGCGCGGATGTACTCCTTCGCCTGCTCGACCATGGCGTAGAACTCGCGCGCCGTGGTGTTGGAGCGCGGCTCCGGCTGCGCGAGCTTCTTCGGCGCCAGCACGGCGCCGTGCGCCACCGGCTCGTCGAGGGCCTGGACCGCGCTCTTGAGGCGCTTCACCGCCGACTTGTAGGCACGCGCCGCATCGAGCTTGGGATCGGGACGGACGGGCGTCACGATCGAGATCTCGTCCTTCACGGAATCGAACACTACGATCAGCGTGGGACGCATGAGGACGCTGTCGGGCACGCCGAGCTCGTCGGCTTTGACCTCCGGAAGCGTCTCGATGAGACGCACCGTATCGTAGCCCATGTAGCCGAATACGCCGGCCGCCATCGGAGGCAGCCCGGCCGGCAGCACGAGCTGCGACTCGGCGAGGAAGGCTCGCAGCGAGACGAGCGTCGGCTTGCCATCCGCCTTGAAAGATTGGGCGTTCTTGGCCGGCTGCCGGTTGATCTCCGCCGTCTCGCCGCTTGCGCGCCAGACGACGTCGGGGGAAAGGCCGATCACGGAGTAGCGGCCCCGCGCAGCACCGCCCTCGACCGACTCGAGCAGGAACGTGAAGGGCTTCCCCTGAGCGAGCTTGAGGTAGACCGACACCGGCGTCTCGAGATCAGCCACCAGCCGCGTCCACACCACCTGTGGTTCGCCGGCGTCGTAGCGGCGCGCAAAGGCATCGGGCGAAGGAAGCGCCTCGACGCCTTGGGTCCGGTGTGTGAGCGTGCTCACGGCGGCGGCCTCCCCTCACTCGCCGGTCACTGGCCGGTTGCAGCACCCGTTGCGCGCGCGAGCTCTTCCTCGTTGATCGAGACCTTGAGATCGGATTTGAGCGCCGCGATGTAGGCGAGCAGATAGTCGCTCGTGAGCTCCTCGGCGAGCTCCTTCGAAAGTTTGTCGGACTGCTCCTTGGTGAGCGCCTCCGCCGGCACGATGTCCTTCACCTGGAACACGATGCGGCTCGACCGGTCGCTGGTCTCGGCAAAGCCCGCGCCGCCCTTGGGCAGCGCAAACGCCAGCTTCACGGCATCTGTGGTGAGCTCTGGCGGCGACACGTTGCGCTTGATCGTCTCGGTGAGCAGTGCCTTGCCGCCGGCGTCCTCGGCGACCTTGGCGAAGGCCTCTCCGTTCTTGAGCCGGTCCACGAGCTTCTTGGCGAGATCGTCGAGCGCTTTGCCGGTCTCTTTCTCGACGTAGTCCGTCTTGACGGCGTCCTTCACCTCGTCGAACGGCTTCTGCTTGGGCTCCGTCACACCCAGGACGTCGAACCACACGTAAGTGTCCGACGGCAGCTCCACGGCCTCTGCCTGCGTGCCGATGCCGGTCTGGAAGACATCCTTGAGCAGGATGGTCGCGTCCGCGAGATCGATGGCCGTCTTGCCGGCCGTCGTCTTGTTCTCGGCATCCGTCTCGGGAACGTCGATGAAGCGCAGCTTGTGCTCCGTGCCGATCTCCGCCAGCGTCTTGCCGGCGTTCCGGCCTTCCTCGACGAGATCGAAGCGCTCCTGGATGAGGCCGTGGGCGCGCTCGCCCGCAATCTTGTCGCGCACCTTCTCCTTCACCTCGTCGAAGGTGCTCTCCTTGCCGGGGTCGATCTCGATGGCGCGCAGGAGCACGGTCGCGAACCGACCCTCGACCACATCCGAGATCTTGTCGCGTTCGATGCCGAAGGCCGCGTCCGCGATCTTGGGATCGATCAGATCCGTCTTTGCCAGCATGCCGAGGTTGACATCGCTCTCGGCCGCGCCCTGCTCCTTGGCGACGTCGAGGAAGTTCTTCTTGCCTTCGACGAGCGCGGTACGGGCCGCCTCTGCGGACGCCTTGTCCTTGAACGCGATCTGCTGGATGCGCCGCTTCTCGGCCTTGTCGTAGCTCGCCTTGTTGTCTGTGTAGCTGGTCCTGAGCTCGTCGTCGGAGACCGTGATCTCCTTCTTGAGATCGTCGACCGAGAGCACCAGGAGCGCGAGCTTGCGATACTCGGGCGTCATGAACCGACCCTTGTTCGCCTCGTAGTGCTCCTTGAGCTTGGCCTCGTCGGGCTCGGCCGCCGTCACCTTCTTCGGGTCGATCGCGACATGCTCGAGCGTGCGGGTCTCGTCCCGCCAGGCGTGAAGCTGCTCGATCGCGGGAGTTGGCGCCACTACGGCGCCGAACAGCGCATCGGAGATCTGACGGCGCACCTCGTCCTCGCGGCGAAGCGCGAAGAAGCCGGCCTCGCTGACGTTCATCTGTCTCAGCAAGCCGTCGAAGCCGAGCTTCGAGAACTTGCCGTCCGGACCGGCGAAATTGGGATCCTTGCGCACGCCATCGGCGAGCGTCTCGTTCGAGAGCTGGAGACCGAGCCGGTCGGCGTGGGTCTTGACGGCCGTCTGTGCGATGAGCTGCTCGAGCGCCTGCTTGTCGAGCTTGAGCATGAGTGCCTGCTCGGTCGTGAGGCGGCTGCCGTCGTTGCGCGAAAGCTGGCGCATCTGGTTCTGGAATGCGCGCTGGAACTCGTTGACCGAGATCGTGGTGTCCCCGACCTTTGCGATCGATCCACGTCCGAAGCCGCGGAACACGTCGGCGACGTTCCAGAAGATGCCGAAGCTCACGATCAAAATCGCGAACAGGATTTTGGCGACCCAGCCTTGGGCGCCGCGTCGGAGAGCCTCGAGCATCGAAGATGATCTTCCTGTTGGTTGCGAACCGGCGAGCGCTCCTGTGTCGGGCTCGGCTCGGACCGCTCTCGAAATGGGGTATATCCCGTCCGTGACGGGACGCTCGGGCATGATATGAAGCCCAGCCCGCCGCCGATTGCAAGACCGAGATGGGCCGTTTACTGAAACCGGCGAAGGGGCTGTGGAGGCCACCTTGCCGCGCCGCAGCATCGTGCGATTCGGGACGCCAGGAGGGGAAGCCAGCACCATGACAGAGACCGGAGCAGGGCATCGCCCCCTCATCGCCGGAAACTGGAAAATGAACGGCCTCTCCGCCGCCCTGGCGGAGGTGCAAGCCATTGTGAAGGCCGTGGCCGCGGAGCCAACCCGGGCGGATGTCATGATCTGCCCGCCGGCCACGCTGCTCGCCCAGATGGCGTGGGCGACGAAGGGCTCGGCCGTCCTCCTCGGTGGTCAGGACTGCCACCCCGCCGCCGCCGGCGCCCACACCGGTGACATTGCCGCGGAGATGCTGGCCGACGCCGGGGCCAAGGCTGTGATCGTCGGCCACTCCGAGCGCCGCGCCGACCACGGCGAGCTCGACCGCATCGTGCGCGCGAAGGCCGCCGCCGCCCACCGCGCGGGGCTAGCGGCCATCGTCTGCATTGGCGAGACAAGGGGCGAGCGCGAGGCCGGGCTCACGCTCGACGTTGTGCGCCGCCAGCTCGAGGCCTCGCTGCCGCATGGCGCGACAGCCTCGAACACAGTTGTCGCTTACGAGCCCGTTTGGGCCATCGGAACCGGTCTCACGCCGTCGACGGCCGACATCGCCGGCGTGCACGCGGCCATCCGCACGGCGCTTGAGCAGCGTTTTGGAACTCCCGGCCGGGGCACGCGCGTCCTCTATGGCGGCTCGGTCAAGCCGGCAAATGCCGCCGAGATTCTCGCGCTGCCGAACGTCGACGGAGCCCTCGTCGGCGGAGCGAGCCTCACGGCCGGCGACTTCCTGGCCATAATACGGGCCTATGCTTGAGGCTTTGGACCGCGTATGACACGAGGCACACGGTCGATCGAGTGCCGGGGAGCCCTAGCGACGCTCCGCCTTTGCCGCTGCGAACAACCACTGGGGACGAACCGCATGCGAGTGGGACGCACGTACCTGATCGGGGCAGCGCTCCTCTCGGCGCAGACCGCGGCCGCCGCGCCCCTCGACCCTGCAGCCTGCACCGACCTCAAGACCGAGCGGCAGGGGCTGATCACTGCCGGGGCCAAATCCGACATGGAGAAGGGCCCGGACTGGGCCAAGACCAACCTCGCGCCGGACCGCCTCGGCAAGATCGAGCGGCTGATCGCGGTCGAGGAGCAGCTTTCATTCCGTTGCGGCGAGCTGGTGACGGCGCGGCCGGCCATGAAGGAGCAGCCGAAGCCGGACGCCGAGGCCGCCAAGGATAACACCGGAGCTCAGGCGCAAGCGGCGCCGCCCGACGCGCTGAACGCCCTTGGCCTCGATACCGGCCCCGAGCCGAAGAAAAAGAAGAAAAGCGCGAGCAAATCCAAGAGCAAGGACGCGAAATCGGCCTCCGGTGCCGAATAGCGCAAGCGCCCGGCGTCCAAGGGCCTAGCCCTTCCGCGCGGGCTGGTGTAGAAGCCCCGGCAACCCCACATTCATTGGCCTCCGCCTGCGGACGCCTGGAGCTGTGCACGTCATGACTACCGTTCTGCTCGTCATTCACCTGATGGTCGCCGCCTCGCTGGTCGCGGTGGTGCTCTGGCAGCGCTCCGAGGGCGGCGCGCTCGGCATCGGCGGCGGTGGCGGCGGCTTCCTGACCGGGCGCGGCACGGCGAACCTGCTGACGCGCACCACGGCCATCCTGGCCGCCGCGTTCTTCACCACGAGCATTCTCCTGACGCTCCTGTCGCACCGACCGGCGTCCACCGGCTCGGCCTTCGACAAGGCCCCGGCCTCGGCGCCTGCGGCTCCGGCCGCCGGCGACGCAACCGCTCCCGCGACCCCCGCCGCGCCGGGCACCGCGGCACCCACTGACAAGCCCGCCCCGCGCGGCGGCATCCTCGACAAGCTTCAGTGACCATGATCGCCTCGGACCCTACCAGTCCGAGGCGTGAATCATCGGTCACAAGCAAAGAAGCCGCGATCGCTTCGGGCCCTATCAGCCCGAAGCGTGAAATGCTGGCTGTTCGTTGTGGCACGGCCGCAACTGGTCACTGATGCTGCCGACTGCTAGCCTTCCATGACGACTGGAAGACGGGAGGCGGGACCATGCGATGGTCCGGATCGGCGATGAGGGGCAAGAGAGCGGCTGCTGCCGCCCTGGGCCTCACGGGAATTCTGGCGGGATGCTCGTCCGGGTCCGGCGGCTTGAGCGGCATCGGCGGGTTCGGCCCCGCAAACCTCTCCTACCAGGCTTCCAACGCCATCACGAAAGCAGGATATAAGGAGGAGCAGCTCGCCCCCGACCGCTATCGCATCACGGTCACCGGCTACTCGCACACCCCGCGCGAGCGCCTCGAGAAGATCGCGCAGACCCGGGCCGCCGAGATCGGTGACGAGAACCGTCTCGGCTCCTTCCGGCTTGAAAACCTGGCGGTGACGACCCGCTGCGAGAAATTCACCTCCGGCGTCGAGAAAGGCGCTTCCGGCGGCCAAAAGCGTGCCGAGCTCTACACCGTGCTCACCGCCGAGGCTGCCTATGCCAAGAACCCGCCGGATGCGAGCTACGTCAACGCACGGCAGGTCTTGCCCCAGCTCAAGGCGGACCTCGAAGCGCAGGCCTTCCCCCCGGTTCCGGCCGATCCCGTGGCCCAGTCCCAGTGCACCAACACGTGAGATTGCAGGTTCGCGCTGCGGAATTGCCGCATGCTGCGGCGCGACGTCTCGCCCAATCCGTGGATGAGGCAAGAAATCCTCTTCGAATCACGCGCGTAGCGCACTACACTTAAGGCCCATGCAACGGTACATCTTCATTACCGGCGGCGTGGTCTCCTCCCTCGGAAAAGGCCTAGCGTCAGCCGCCCTCGGCGCGCTTTTGCAAGCGCGCGGATACTCCGTCCGTCTTAGGAAGCTCGACCCCTATCTGAATGTCGACCCCGGGACCATGAGCCCCTATCAGCACGGCGAGGTGTTCGTCACCGACGACGGTGCCGAGACCGACCTCGACCTCGGTCACTACGAGCGGTTCACGGGCGTGCCGGCGAGGAAGTCCGACAACATCACCACCGGACGCCTCTACCAGGACATCCTGGCCCGCGAGCGCCGCGGCGACTATCTCGGCGGCACCGTGCAGGTCATTCCGCACGTAACCGACGCCATCAAGCAGTTCGTGACCAGCGGTAACGAGGACGTCGACTTCGTGCTGGTCGAGATCGGCGGCACCGTGGGCGACATTGAGGGCCTGCCCTTCTTCGAGGCCATCCGCCAGCTCGGCAACGAGCTGCCCCGGCACTCCTCGATCTTCATTCACCTGACGCTGCTGCCCTTCATCCCGTCCGCAGGCGAGCTCAAGACCAAGCCGACCCAACACTCTGTGAAGGAGCTGCGCTCGATCGGCATCCAGCCCGACATCCTGCTCTGCCGCTCGGACCGCGAGGTGCCGAAAGGCGAGAGGAAGAAGATTGCGCTCTTCTGCAACGTGCGCGAGGAGGCCGTGATCCAGGCCCTCGACGTGCCATCGATTTACGACGTGCCGCTCGCCTACCACCGCGAGGGCCTTGACGACCAGGTGCTCGACGCCTTTGGCATCACCGGCGCCCCGCGCCCCGACCTCACCCGCTGGGAGACCATCTCCCGCTCGATCGCCTCTCCCGAGGGCGAGGTGACCATCGCCATCGTCGGCAAGTACACGGGCCTCAAGGACGCCTACAAGTCGCTCAACGAGGCGCTCGTCCACGGCGGCATCGCCAACCGCGTCAAGGTCAACCTCGAATGGATCGAGAGCGAGACCTTCGAGCGCGAGGACCCGGCGCCCTACCTCGAGGGCGTGCACGGCATCCTGGTGCCCGGCGGCTTCGGCGAGCGCGGCTCGGAGGGCAAGATCCTCGCCGCAAAGTTCGCGCGTGAGCGCCGCGTGCCCTACTTCGGCATTTGCTTTGGCATGCAGATGGCCACCGTCGAGGCCGCGCGCAATCTTTGCGCCATCGCCGACGCGTCGTCGACCGAGTTCGGCGCCACCCGCGAGCCGGTCGTCGGCCTCATGACCGAGTGGATGAAGGGCAACGAGCTCGAGAGCCGGCGCCAGGGCGGCGACCTCGGCGGCACCATGCGCCTCGGCGCCTATCAGGCCACCCTCGCCAAGGGCACGCGCATTGCTGATATCTACGGGACGAGCGAGATCAGCGAGCGCCACCGCCATCGCTACGAGGTGAACACATCGTATCGGGAACGTCTCGAGCAGGCTGGTTTGCGCTTCGCCGGCCTCTCGCCCGACGGCCTGCTTCCCGAGACCGTCGAGTATCCGGACCACCCGTGGTTCATCGGCGTGCAGTTCCACCCGGAATTGAAGAGCCGCCCCTTCGAGCCGCACCCGCTCTTCAAGAGCTTCATCGGCGCCGCCGTCGAGCAGAGCCGGTTGGTGTAGCCGCTTCGGCTACACACGTTTATGTGGTATCGGGTGCACATGAACGTCGCGCTCAAACCCATGACCGTCGAGAGCTATCTCGCCTGGCTCGTCGAGCAGCCGCGCGGGCGCTACGAGCTCGTCAACGGGCAGGTCGTCGCCACGAACGCGCAGCAAGTGCGCCACATCGAGGTCAAGTACGCGGTCCATGCCGCATTGCAGGCTGCTCTCAAAGGAACCCAGTACCACCTGCTCGGCGACGGCATGGCTGTCCGCGTCGACGACCGCACCGTGTATGAGCCGGATGCGCTTGTCTACGGCGGCACCGCGCTCGCACCCGACGCCGTCATCATGTCGGCGCCCATCGTCGTGGTCGAAATCCTGAGCCCGAGCACGAAGACCGTGGACACCACGAAAAAGCTCGAGGGCTATTTCAAGCTCGCGTCCGTGCGGCACTATCTGATCGTCGATCCCGACGACCGCACGATTGTGCATCACGCCCGCGCCGCTGACGGAAAGATCTGGACGACCATTGAGACTGAAGGCGAGATCGAGCTCGATGCAATCGGCGCGCGCGTGGCAGTCAGCGCCTGCTTCGCATAGCTGAGCCGCTCGGCGATTCCCTGGCAGACAAAGGACGGGTTGCAAATCCGCATCATGGGCTGCGGCTTGCTCCTCGCGCCCGTCTCCGCGGCATGGAACCAACACACCGTGTCGGCCATTGGAGAGGCGTCACGTTCCATACCCGCAAATCGGAGGAGAAATGATCGTCAAAGCACTCGGCAGTGCTGCGGCTGCGGCCGTCCTCGCGCTCATCGTCGTCCCCGCTAAAGCCGCCCCCATGCAAAGCTCCGCCGCCGGCGCGAGCGCGCAGGAGAGCGGCATCATCCAGGTTCACGGCGTCCACCGGAGCTGCAAGCTCGGGCCCGCCGGCTGGCACCGTCACACCAAGTGGGGCGAGCGGCGCGTGTGCCGTCCGTGGCGCGGCAATGGCCGCCGCCCTGACGCCTGCATCAAGATCGGCCCGATCTGGTATTGCGACTACTGATCCAGCTTCTCTCGCCGAGCCGCGCGACCGGACCGGCGTCTCGAGGCACCCTGGAGGGGCAACCCTCCGGGGTGTTTTTTTGGGGCGCGCAGCGATCGTTTCACAAGGGCTTCTTCTCCTTGATCAGCATGCACGTCTTCGGCACCAGCGGCGGACGCGTTTCCGGCGGCACCACGTAGGGCCCGGTGCACGCGCGCCGTCCGGTGCGCACCTGCGCGTATCCGCAATCGGCCGACACCAACCGCACGAGCGCCGCGAGCGTCATGCCGCCCCCGTGCTCCTGGATCAGCCGCGCCCGCTTGTAACGGCCCTTGCGCGCGCAGTAGCGGCACGCGATCTCGATGAAGGGATAGGGGAAGTTGGACAGCGTCTCCTCACGCATCACACCGCCTTCTCGACTCGTGCCTGGTGAGCCGCTCGCCGGCATCGGGACCGTGTGGGCGGCGGGGTAAGCCTCAGTCCGCGACCGCCGGCGAGCGGCTGCAATCCTCATACGCCATCTAGAACAAAAAGAGAACACTTTTGTTCCGCCATCCCCAGCGCGGTTGCGGGTGGGCAACCGAAGCGCCAGTCGGGTTTTGCATTTGCGCACATTGTGGCGCGCCGCCCACGCTCGCTCACTTCGCATTCCCGGCCGAGGCAGCGGAGGCTGCCGAGAGCCGGGACCTTCCCGCGTGGGATCTCGCAGCGACGAATGGGGAAGATCCCGGCTCTGCGCGCGGCTTCCCAGCGCTTCGGCCGGGAAGCAGAGGCCGGGGTGCCGGATGGCCGGGGTTGGGCCACCGACGCGCCAGTCGGGTTTGCATTTGCGCACATTGTGGCGCGCCGCCCGCTCGCTCACTTCGCATTCCCGGCCGAGGCAGCGGAGGCTGCCGAGAGCCGGGACCTTCCCGCGTGGGATCTCGCAGCGACGAATGGGGAAGATCCCGGCTCTGCGCGCGGCTTCCCAGCGCTACGGCCGGGAAGCAGAGGACCGGGGTGCCGGATGGCCGGGGTTGGGCCACCGAAGCGCGACCAAACCCCCCCGCTGGCCAACGCACGCGCGAGCCCCTAGCTTTCCCCCATGTGCACGCTCTACTCGAACCAGAAGGCCCGCGAGGCCATCCGCGCCCTCTTCCGCGTCTCCGACAACCGCGCGGCGAGCGTCGAGCCGCGCGACGCCATCCTGCCGAGCGAGATGGCGCCCGTCGTGCGCCTCGCCGAGGACGGCGAGCGCGAGCTCGTCAATCTGTCGTGGGGCTTCGTGCGCATCGAGAAGGGCAAGGCCCCGCGCCGCGTCGTCAACACGCGCGACGACCAGGTGCGCACCAACCCGTTCTGGCGCTCATCCTTCGAGACGCGCCGCTGCCTCGTGCCCGCGACGAGCTACTCCGAGCCGCAGGGCGTGAAGCCCGCGACGTGGCACTGGTTCGCGCTCAACAACCTTCATGATAGTAGGGAGCTCTTCGCCTTCGCCGGCATCTGGCGCCGCTACAAGGGCCCGCTGAAGAAGGACGGTCCCACCGTCGAGATCGACGTCTACTCGATCATGACGACGACGCCCAACGCGCTCACCGCGTCCATCAATCACGAGCGCATGCCCGTGCTGCTGACGACGGACGCCGCTCGCGACACCTGGATGGCGGGCACTCCCGACGACGCCTTCGCCCTCGCCCGACCGTATCCGGTCGAAGGGATGCTGCACGTGGGAGCGGGATTGGAGAGGCGGGACGTTGGCAATGCCCGATCACCAACTGAACAACGAACGCTTCTGTTGTGAAAAAGCAATTCTAATACCGTTGCCGACCCGAAGCAGACCTGATCATTGGCAGCATGCTCGGCAAACAGTGGAGCGCATCGCAGAGATTGCGGAAGGGTCACTGTGCAGCTTGGTCACGACTTTGCGAATTGGGAACGGTTTAGGCGGCAATCATGAGATTTACTTTGTCGGGTAAGGCATCTCGACATGCCATTGAAATCCGCTTGGAGCGAAGTCCAGCATAACTTTAGCGCTCAGTCTCTTCACGACAATAGTTTCTACTATTTGCGTGCCGAATCCTTTGCGCACCGGCGGACGCACTTCAGGACCACCAGCTTCAACCCAGCTTAGCTTGAGGAGCTGCCGCGATCCGTCCAATTTTCGCCAAGCGACATTCAAGAACCCTGTTGGTGAGGACCACGCGCCATATTTCGTACAGTTCGTCGCGAGTTCATGGAACGCCAGACCTAAAGTTTCAGCTGCTTCGGAGTCTATCGAGATATCGTCTCCAGAGAGCTCAAAACGCTTTGAGAAGGAAGACAGATGACGGTAAGCCAATTCGCGGAGAGAAATCGATGAGGTGCCGTGCACCATTAAATCAACCGAAGTCCCCAGCGCTGACAACCGTGCGGCAAATACGTTATTGAAATCGCGCGTAGTTGGCGAATATCTGGCTGTTTGGCTCGCAACAGCCTGCACGATGGCAAGTTGATTTTTGAGGCGGTGCGCCATCTCTGCCATCAAGACCCGCTGCCTTTCCTCGACCTTCACGCGCTCAGAGATATCATCCACGATGGAGATGAAGTGATTGGGTCGACCTCGGTCATCAAAGTGTAGCGCCACAGTTAGGCTCGCCCACACTGTTTCGCCGTCGCGACGGATATACCTCTTATCCATCTGATAATTTGATATTTGGCCTGAAAGCAGAGCTTGGACGTTATTCAAGTCCTTTTGAAGATCGTCGGGATGCGTAATATCCTGGAATGTCTTCGTTAGTAACTCCGAACGTGAAAAACCTAATATGGCGCACAGCTGATCATTCACTTCGAGCCATTGGCCGTCGATCGCAACCAAAGCAACGCCAACAAACGCATTGTCGAACACGCCACGAAATTTCTGCTCACTGGCCCGTATTTTTTCTTCTGCAGATTTCCTGGACGTCAGATCGACGCCTGATGGCACGAGGTGCGTGATATGCCCCTCTGAATCGCGCATCGCTCCGACTCGGAAATCAATCCACATAAGCTCTTCGTTCGCCATGCGAACTTGCGCATCGTAACGCACGATCTCGCCGTTGAGAGCGCTCTGGTGGGCAGATATGAGTTGGTTGCGGACACCGACGTCATGGCACCACCAATAACAATCCCAAAACGGCTTCCCGACAACATCTTCGCGCGTCAGGCCACCAGCGGTAAGAGCAGGAGAGTTGACCTCTAGCAGGGTACCCTCGCGGTCAAGAATTCCGACGAACGCGAGGGTGTTATCAAGTATTTGACGCAGATTAACGTCAGCGGCAGAGGCCATACCCAAAGTGCGCATGCGACATCCTAGAATGTTTAGTCATTTCAGATGTTAAATGACAACCTATGTTCATAGTCAAGATTGCAGGGTACTTCTGAGAGCCGCGTGCATCCGGCTGGTTACCGCCGCACGCACGAATGTGCTGAAAAGCTGCGTTTGCAGCATGCTCAGTAAACATGCTTCCCGTGTCTGTATTCACCTCGGAATGCGCAACCCCGCGCCGCGTGCCCCGGCGCTCGCGGCTATCCCCGCCACCCCACGCCCCCCCCTTGCCCTCGCCCGCATCCCGCTCATCCGGGGGCCGGCGTGAACACCGTCCCAGAACGTCATGGCCGCGAAGGCGGCCATCCACGACACGTCGCAGCGACGACCAACGTCTCCGCCTGGCTCAGAAACCGTGCAACACCAAACGTCGAATGCGTTGAACCTTGCGGAGATGGCCGCCTTCGCGGCCATGTGCGATGGCCGGCGGATTTGCCCAGCTGCACAAACGCGAGCATTGCGCACTCCATGGCCCGGGTGACGAATGGAAAGCGGAGCCGGCAACATTACCGCCGAAACCGCTCGCGGTCCGCGGGGCCTTCCTCGATCGCGCCCCACGTCTCGTCGAAGAGATCGCGCCATTCCGGATTCATCTGCTGGATGAGCCGCACCTTCCACGCGCGCTTCCACTTCTTGATTTGCGTCTCCCGGCGGATGGCGTCGTCCATCGTCCCGTGCATCTCGTAATAGACGAGGCAATGCACGCCGTATTTCTTGGTGAAACCTTCGTGCAAATCCTGCTTGTGGACGCCCACGCGGGTCGCGACATCGCTCGTCACGCCGACATAGAGGACGCCGTTCGGCGCGCTGGCCAGAATGTAGACACACGGCTGCTTTGGCAAACGCATCAGCGCGGACTCGTTCAATCCGCTGCATCCTATCGAAACGAGTCCTTTGGGTAACCAACGTGGATGGCCGCCTCCGCGGCCATGACGGATGTGGAGATAGGCCGCGCTGAGAATCTTATCCCCGCCTCCCCACGTTCCACTTACCCTCGCCCGCATCCCGCTCATTCCGGGGGCCGGCGTGGTCACCGTCCCAGAACGTCATGGCCGCGAAGGCGGCCATCCACGACACGTTCCGGCATAGGTGGCGTTGCCACAATAGCCTGAAAGCTCACATCAAAATCACGCCGAATGCGTTGAACCTTGCGGAGATGGCCGCCTCCGCGGCCATGACGGATGTTGAGATAGGCCGCGCTGAGAATCTTATCCCCGTCTCCCCACGCTCCACTTACCCTCGCCCGCATCCCGCTTCTTCCGGGGGCCGGCGTGAGCTGGACGGTCATGCCGGAGGCATGCTTTCAGCATGACGAGCGGGAGCTGCGCCTCCCCTCAAGACTGGTACCCATCAGCTGGACTGGAAAGGTGCGGAGCGGTCTTCCCGGTTTGATGGACCGGAAAGCAAACGGGTGCACGGTGGATGTTCGGGCACTCGGCTTCGCGCTGGTGGAGGTTGCGTCACGGCGGGGCCCGTCATGCCGGAGGCATGCGCCAAAGGTGTTTGGGTATCGGTTCGCGGTGACGTCAGCAGCGGCGGGGCGGCTAGGCCGCATCCCGAGTTTGACCCACGGCCTCCGCTCCGCTCCCCGGAGTTCTCACGTCTCTACATCCGCTCTTTGAAACGAACTGCGATTAATCCCGCGAGGCCCACTCCCTCGTGGCTATCGAGCCGCGCCGGGTGCTACGCTCCCTATCCAGCCACGAATGGAGGCGCCTATGCACTCGCGGCACTTTCTCGTGTCGGCGCGGCGGCCTGCATCGTTGCTGTGCTGGCCTATCTGTTCGTCTTCGCCGACGGGCCGATCGTGTCGTCCGAGCCCCCCGCCCCACCGGCAGCGCAATAGCGCCGCACGCCCCCTTTGACTTTCCGGCGGCGGCACCTCAAAAGGCGGGCAGACACCAGCGGAGGAAAACCCATGCCCACCATGTCCGACCAGGCCCGCAAGCGCATCCAGGCCAAGCAGCGCAAGGCGAAGAACGCCCAGAAGCGCGAGGCCAAGGCCGCCAAGCGCGAGCGCAACAGCAAGGCCGCCTAGCCGCGCCGGGCTCGAGCCGCGGCCGCTGATCTCACGGGAGAGAAAGGCAAAATCGGCCACGGCCTTTCTCTTGCCACGAGTTCGGGTCTACGAAACCTGATGGAGAGCCGCCGGGAACGGACCCAGGGACGCAGCCGGCGCCGCGGCGTACTGTGCGCGGTGGCCGTGGCGCTGTGCCTGCTGCCCGGCCTCGCGGCCTTCGCTCAGGACACGTCGGGATCAACCGCGTCCGAAGCGCCAGCGCCTCCCACGCCCGGCCTCTCCGAGCTGCCGGCCCTGATGGCGCCGCCGGTCCCGGCGCAGCCCCCCCCTCCCGATGCCGCGGCCGAGCCTGCCGAGCCCGCACCGACCGCGACCGACGCCTCCCCGGCCGACGCCTCGGCCGCCGACGACATCGCCGACATTTTCAGCAAGGTCGGCGACCAGCTCTACGAGGACTGCATCTTCGACCTCTCCGAGGAGCAGGTGCAGGTGCGCACCGCGCTGATCCAGGCCTACGTCCAGCAGGGCGCCACCAGCGCCGCCGCGCGCCGCCTCGCCGCCATCCAGATCCAGACGCCCAAGCTCTCTCCGAAGTGCGAGGCCGTGCGCCACTCCCCGGAGCAGGCGGCGCCCGAGCCCGCGCCGCCCGAGCCCGCGCAGCAGCAGGCCGAGGCCACGCCGGAGCCGCCGCCCACCGGCTGGAGCACCACCACGACCGAGCCCGCGCCGGTGCCGCCGAAGCCTCAGGTCGCCAACGTGCCGAAGCCGCCGAAGCCCGCGTCCAATGAGCCCCCTGCCGTCATCTCGCTCGTGGGCAAGAAGGTGCCAGAGCAGTGGGATTGCGCCGAGGGCGTCGACTACGTGACGATCCATTTGAACGGCTACGAGCGTAAGCTCACCGGTGGCGAGATCTGCAACCCCTTCGAGGACGTCGTGCACGAGCTCTCGGCCTCGCTCTCGGGCTTCCGCCTCGGCTACGTCATCAAGACCGGGCGGCTCTTCGTCATCGCGGGCGGCAGCGCCGAGGACGGCAAGACCATCACCTGGGGGCTGTCGGGCCGCGACGTCTGCCGCAACAACCCCGATCCCGATTGCTTTGCCACCAAGACGGTCGGGCCCTTGCCGCCGGGCGAGTACACGTTCGCCGAGGGCAAGCAGTACCGCGTGAGCTGGGGCCCGCGCACCAAGCGGCACGTGGCGGCGGTCTACCTGAGGAAGCTCTGGAACAAGGAGCGGTTCAGCCCGCAGCACGTGGCGGCCATCCTGAAGCGCGGCAACATCGCCATCCACTTGCGGCTGAAGGGCGAGATGTCGGAGGCCTGCATCGGCCTCGAGCCCAAGGGCTGGGCCTACGTGGCCTCCCTCATCAAGGACGGGCGCGCGACCGGCCTCAACGTCTACATCGACGAGCCCTATCCGCAGATCGCGGAGGCGCCGCCGGTCGTGGTGGCCTCCTCGTTCTCGCTGACCTCTCTCTTCAAGTAGCCGCCGCTGACAGGTCAATGCCAGTTGGCGATGATCGGGCTAGATTGCTGCCGGCGCCAGGCGTTCATCGAATATTAGCCCATTCCCACGCCCCGCGCTCCGCTTAAAGCCGGCGTAAAGTGTGCTATGCTTCTCTGACACTGCCCGGGGGAGTTTGGGCCTGTACCTCGTGAGGTGGTTGTCATGCGTACAAAATGGAAAATTGCGCTCTTGGCCGTGGCCGGCGGCATGCTGGCGGGTCTGACAGCGGTTGCACCGGCAAGCGCAATGAGCCCGATCGGGCCGTCTGCGACCGGCAGGAGCGAAGGCAGCAGCCTCGTCGAAAGCGTGCGCCATCGCCGCTGGGTCGGGCGGCGTGACGCTCACTATTTTTATCCCCGCCACTTCCGCTACCGGCCTTACTATTACAGCTACGCGCCTTACGGCTACTACCGCCCCTATTACGACGCTTACGCGGATCCCTATTACGTGCCGTACTATTCCGCGCCCCGCTACTACGCGCCGCCGCGCTTTTACGGCTATGGCTACGGGTACTATGGCCCCCGTGTCCGCGTCCGCATCGGCTTCTAGCTCGCGCCGATAGGCCCGAGGTCGGAGACATAGTCGCCGCTTGAGGAGCCGGCGGCGAGGCTCGTTTCGCCCGAGCCCCGCGCCCGGTGCTCCGCGTGCCAGAGCACCGCGCCGGTCTCACAGCTGAGCGCGAACACATGGCCCATCGAGCCCGCGAGAACGATCTCGTCGACGAGCCCGACGCTGACGGGCTGCCCCTCGCAGGCGGAGGCGCCCTTCTCGGCGGCAAGCGCGCGCGTCCAGATCGTCCGCCCCGTATCGAGATCGAGCAGATGGACGTGGCCTGCGTGCCCCACGGCCACGACACGGTCGCTCCCGAGCAGGGGCAGGCGCGGGACTTTCAGATCTCCGATGTCTGGCATGGCCATCAGTCCACATCCTCCATCGCAACGAAGATCAGCACCAGGGCGAACGACGCGGCGAAGCGGAAGGCCGCCTCCTGCCCGTTCCAGGTCGGAGACTGCCACATCTGGAACCACTCGCCCCCGACCACGAGGAAACCGAAGAAATAAAGGGTAAAACCTGCAGCGAGGCCTGCGGTCGCCAGAGCTTTGGCGCGCCTGAAATCGCTGGCCGGAGCCGAGCGCGCATTAAAGAGCAACACTGCGCCCCACGAGCAAGCTACTCCCACCCCGAGCTCGGCGGCTATGATCAGCGCATACCCCGCGTGATGCACCCATTCGCTGGTGATAGCGCGCCACAGGAGGGCGTTCCCGGGAAAGGTGGTGTCCATCGAGAGCACGTGGCGGACGAACGTGAAGTTGGGCTCGTAATCGATGATGTTGTCGAGGCCGACCAGCAGGGCGAAGACGCCGAGGCTCAAGGTGAGCGCGGCCTTGGAGTTGCGAGCAACCATGCGAGAGCCCCCGTGCGAAGCAGCGTTTGTTCGCAACTCATACCACGGCAGGCATACGCGCGCCGACGATAGCAACCGGGAATTCTGCGCGCCAGGAAGAGCTACATCTTGGCCTGATCCACGCCGATGGGAATGGTCGCGGCCGGCACGACCGCCCTCTCGAGCGATTTCGCCAGCAGGTGTCCGAGACAGTCGTAGGACTGGTCGTTGAGATGGAATTGATCGGCCGCCAAGAGCGTAGCCGTCGTGAACTGGGCGGTCGCGATCAGGTGCTGCATGGGCCGGTGGGTTGGACGATAGGGTCTTCTCCCGCACCGAATTGTCGGGCGGCGACTCTCGGATCGAGGATCAAGTGGTCTTGATCGTCCGCGCCGAGCTCTGAGCCGCAGCTAGCCGCCGAGGACGCGGCGCCCAAGAAACGGGCATTCTGAGCGGCTTGGGCGCCTCGGGACGTTGATGAATTTCTAGCCGTGTTCCGAAAGTAACAGACATTCCCTCTCAACGCAGATCTAATAGGGATATTCGGCGGAGCTGCGATCGGAAGCGACGTCGGATATCGACCTTTGCGAAAAATGAGGCAGGCGGCGCCTCCGCCTGGGATATGCCATGACCGCATTTGTCCGCACTGCCGTCCGCTATGGCTACGCGCCGTTCATGATGCTCGGCATCAACGCGGCTGCCTTCTTTGCGGTCATCAACGGCCACTACCTCCTGCTGGCCCCGATCCTCCTCACTGCCATCTTGGCCACCACCTACGCCGAGCGCGTCTCGCCCTGCCACGACGAGTGGAACCACGATCACGGCGACCACGCGGCCCACGTCTGGCATGCGGTGGTGCATGAGACCCAGAACATCCTCGGCGTCCTGCTGATCCCGCTGATCCAGTGGACCTTCCACCTCAAGACCGGCTCGCTGATCGGCATCTGGCCGCGGGACTGGCCCATCCTTGAGCAATGGCTCCTTGCGGTCCTGCTCGTGGACTTCAATCTCACCTTTCTCCACTATCTGAGCCACCGTTACTCGTTCCTGTGGCGGTTGCATTCCGTGCACCACGGCGTCGGACGGCTCGTTGGCTTGAACGGGCTCGTGCGCCACCCGTTGCATCAGCTGACGGACATGGCGCTCGGCTCGGCGCCGTTGATCCTCTTGGGCATGCCGATCGAGGTCTCCGTTCTGATGGCCTTCTCCATCTCGGTTCAGCTCGTCATCCAGCATTCCAACGTCGACTACGCGCTCGGCCCCTTCCGCAATCACCTTTCGCTCGGCCGCATCCATCATTTGCATCACACCAACTGGGGCAAGGAGGGTGACGTGAATTTCGGGCTGTTCCTCACTCTTTGGGATCGGCTGCTCGGCACCTTCAACCCCGAGCCGCCGCGCGCTATCACGGCACGCGATATGGGCATCGACGAGGTGCCGAACTTCCCGAAGTCCTATAGGGAACAGCTTGCGTTTCCGTTCGCCTACAAGCCTGGAGCGTCGGTGCCGTACGCAGAGGCATCCTGCGCGGCCGAGTGCCCGGAGTGCGCTGGCAAAGGCTGCTCGCCGGCCGCGGCCTTCGAGCTCAATTCGCGCCAACCCGCTTGATCTGAGGCACCTGCGTCTCGTCGGCGCTCTTTAAGGCCACGTTGGCGGGCGCCTGCCCGCCTCGTGCACCCTCGATCACGATCTCGGCCGACTTGATGCAAATCGGCATGCGATCCGGCTTGAACGACTGCTTGATCTCGAACACGCCGTCATTGTCGCGCACGGTGACGTTGGCCTGCCCCTGGGCGAGCTTCTCCACCTCGGCCTTGCCTCCGAGACGCGCGAGATCGGTCTGCTTGAGCTTGTAGGAGACGGCGCCCGCCTTCACGGTCTCGCGTACGAGGAAGTACTTGCTGCCGGGCTTCGGTTTCATGCTCGCCTCGAACAGCTCGACGATCTTGTCGGCGACCGCGTCGTCGATCACCTCGCCGGCCATGTCCTCGACCGTGATCTCGACGGTCATCGCCTTCTTGTAATCCGCGGCGGCCGAGGCCGTGAGGCCCGGAATGACCTTCTTCAGAAGATCGAGCGACAGGCCGGCATTGGCCTGCTGCGTGTCCGTGAGTTGATAGTTCGAGATCTGCACGTCGCGCTTATAGGGCCCGAGCGCCGTGATGGCCGGATCCGATGTGAAATCCTTGACGCGATAGTAGGTGCCATCCTTGTCGAGACGGTAGATGGAGCCAGCGGGATCGAACCCATTCGGCACCAGCGGGCACTGGTAGCCCTTTGGCACGCCCGGCACAAACTCGGCTGTGACCGTATCAGCCGCCGGCTTGATCGATGCGGTATCGACACCGCCGGCATCGCCCGAGCAGGCGGCAAGCATCGCTGCCATGGAGACCGCTCCCGAGAGCGCGACGCCGCGTAAGACCGTCCGCATGTATGTTCTCGCTGCCACCCGGATCGACACGGATTGGTAGCAGCCCCTCAGCGCACCCACAATGCGCGGGGGCTGGCTTTCACCAGCGGCTTCGGCCTGCTCAGGATCGCGCAAAGCCGGTGTGGGCCTCCGGCCACAGTCGCAGGACCCGCCTTCAGAACTTGTAGGTAAGGCTGCTGGTGATCGTACGAGCCGTGCCGACAAAGCAGTCACCGCGCGAGAGGCACGTCGACCAGTATTCTTTGTCCTCGAGGTTCTTGCCGTTGATCGACCAGCGCCAGCTGTCCTCCTCGTATGCGATCATCGCATCGACCAGCGCTACGTCGGGCACCTCTAGTGTGTTGGTGCTGTCCCATGACGTCCCGATGTAGCGCACGCCCGCTCCGGCCGACCAGCCTCTGAGGGCCGGCTGGTCGAACTCCCACACACCCCATAGCGAAGCCAAATGCTTGGGCACGGATTCGATCTGGTTGCCATCCGCTGCCGCGCCATCATCGTAGCGCGCTTCGGTGTAGGAGTAGCCGCCCACCAGTTTGAGATTTTCCGTGACCCTCCCGGTCAACTCGATCTCGAAGCCTCTGATCGCGACGGCTCCGATCTGCGCATTGAAACCGGGATGCTGGGGATCCTCCACCAGTCGATTGCTCTCGGCGATGTCGTAGATGGCCGAGTTGATTGCGAAGCTCGCGCCGGTCGGCTGATACTTGAAGCCGAGCTCGTACATGCGACCCTTCTGGGGATCGAACGGAGCGTTGTTGAAGTCTACGCCCACCACGGGCAGGAAAGACTCTCCATAGCTCGCGTAGGGCGTGAAGCCGGAAGAGAGCTCGTACATGAGGCCGGCCCTATAGGTAACCGCCTCATCCTTTTGAGTGTCGCTGCCGTCCGCGGCGTTCTCGACCCAGTCCTTGCGCGCGCCTAGAACCGCGATCCAGTTCCCGAGCCGCAACTGATCCTGCACGTAGATGCCGGTCTGCGTCACGCTCTGATCAGCAAACGAGCAGACCCGGACGCCCGGCATGTAGCCGTTCGAGCCGTCGTAGGTCGTGCCATCGCAATCCGTGCCGGTCCACTGCGCCTGGCCATAGATGGGGGCGTAGACATTGAAGTCATGGGCGTCGGCGGCAAAGTTCGACCCCTGGCTGCCGTTGAAGCGGGTGTAGTCGACTCCGGCCAGCACCTTGTGGGCCAGAGGACCCGTGCTGAGCTTGGCTTCGAGATTGGTGTCCTGATTTAAGACCTGGGTGTTCGTCAACGCGACCCACCTGTAGCGCGTCAGCTCCTCCTGCGCTGGATCGTTGTAGACCCAAGCGGCATACGTGCTGTCGTAGTCGTTATGAATGTCCGCATAGCGCGATGCGTGTTGGAGCTTGAGAACGGAATCGAACCGATGCTCGAACAGCAGCGTCCCCGAGGCGACATCCGTGTCGTAGTGGTCGCCGGGCTCGCCCACAAAACGATGTTGTGAAATATGCCGGCCGTTGATGTTCGGGAAGATCGTTCCGATGTGCGGGAAGAACTGGGCCGTCGAGCCGGTCTCGTCTTTCTGGAAATTGCCGAGCACGGTGACGGCGGTGTCGCCATCCGGACGATAGGTGATGGCCGGCTGCAGGGCATACCTGTCATCGTCGACATAGTCGACCTGTGTCCCGGAATCGCGCGCAACGCCGGTCAGTCGGTAAGTCCACTTGCCGTCGGACGTCACCCGGCCCGTCGTGTCGAACTCGACCTGCTTGAAATCGAAAGTCCCGTACTCGACGCCGATCTCGCCGCCCTGCTCGTCCTGCGGCCTCTTGGAGACGGAGTTGACGATGCCGCCGACTGGCGCCTGACCGTAGAGCACCGAAGCGGGACCGCGCAGCACCTCGATGCGCTCCATGAAATAGGGATCGATGCGGTAGTTGTATGTGTAGTAGGCGAACGTGCGACGCAGTCCGTCGAGATATTCGGCGGCCTCGGTTCCGCGGATGAAGGCGCTGTCCGTACGGCTGTCGAGACCATAGCCGTCAGCCACGACGCCCGGCACGTAGCGCAGGGCGTCTTGAAGCGTTTGCGCCCCCTGGTCGCGGATCTGCTCCGTGCCGACCACAGAGACGGACTGCGGGACCTCCTTCAGGGGCGTGTCGGTCTTGATGCCCGTGGCCGTGCGGGCCGCCGCATAGCCGTTGACTGGTCCGGTCGCCGTCTCGTGCTTGGCAGCGGCCTCGGCTGCACTCTCGGCCGGCTGGGCGGCTTGCACTGGCGCCGCCGAAACGGGCTTGGTCTTGGCCTGCTTCTTCGCCTTGGGCTTTGTAGCAGTTGCCTCGACATTCATCGTCGGCAGCTTGACGCTGCTGTCGCCCGGGGGAGCCGCCGGTGCCTGCGATGGCGGAGCGGGCTGCGCTGGCTCCTGTCCACTCGCCCCACCTGACATCACAAGCGACGTCACCATCAGACCCATGCAAACGCCGCAGCACTTAGAGATGCGCATTTCAGTCCCCCAGACATCACGATGGCCCTCGGAGGGCCGGCGGTTCAGGCTGGCTGGCATGCAGAAAGCTGCGGCTGGCTTGCCACGGTAGACATTGCTGATATCGACGCGGCTGTAAATTGTATACCAAATAAATCATGTTTTATGATGCGCTGAAGGCACACTTGCGCTCATATGCGTGACAACTGAACGCCGCGGCATTCGAGCGAAGCCTCACGATTTGCTCTTCTTTTCGACACAGACACATTGCATAAGAAGGAGCCGGTGCGATCCGCGAGGGATCGCGCCTCATGACGTAGAAATGAGCGCTGGCCACCGGCCGTTTGCCTTGTTCCTGATGACTGAGATCCTGGACGCGAGGCGTGCCGTCCAAGATTGGCCTTTCACTTTTGCACGCAACGAGGAACTACCCCATGAACCGCATCACGGGCACCGTGAAGTTTTTCAACACTGCGAAGGGCTTTGGCTTCGTCCAGCCCGAGGATGGCTCGAAGGACGTCTTCCTTCACGTCTCTGCTCTCGAGCGCGCCGGCATCAACGGCGTCTATGAGGGCGACAAGATCAGCTTCGTCCTCGAGGACGACCGCAAGGGTCGCGGCAAGCAGGCCGGCCAGGTCCAGCTCGCGTAAGGCCAGGCCCGCGGGGCCTGCCACACCCACGCCATAGGATGCCGCCGGCCGATGCGCCGGCGGCATTTTCGCTCAAGTGGCCAATGCATTACTAAAGTGACGCGGATGCGAGCTGCAGCTTGACTTCGCATCCGCAACATGAGACAAGCCGCCATCGCTCGAATGCTTCGAGCGTCTTCCGGCGCTCCAGCCGCGTGAAGGGACACGTCTCGGGTCCAGGTCTGCCAAGCAGACGAGACCCAATTCGTCCCCCTGTTGAGCGCCCTGAAAACTCTCCGAACAGACAGCCCAGGCCACGCGGGGCGTCTTTGAGAACCGAGCGGCGCTCGCCTGAGAGCGGCGGCCGCTGGCCGCGTTCGCGCGGCTCCATGAGAAAAGAGCTATCCCTTGACATCATTTACCGACCTCCGTCTCGCCGAGCCCATCCTCAAAGCGCTCGCAGAGGAGGGCTACGCCACGCCGACGCCGATCCAGGCCAAGGCCATCACGCCCGTGATGGAAGGTCATGACCTCCTCGGCATCGCGCAGACCGGCACAGGCAAGACCGCCGCGTTCGCGCTTCCGATCCTGCATCGCCTGGCCGCCAACCGGCGCCCCGCTCCCCGCAAGGGCTGCCGCGCCCTCATCCTCTCGCCGACGCGCGAGCTTGCCTCCCAGATCGCCGACAGCTTCCGCGCCTACGGCCGCCACCTCGGCATGACCGTTGCCGTCGTCTTCGGCGGCGTCGGCCACCGCCCGCAGATCCAGGCCCTCTCCCGCGGCGTCGACATTCTCGTCGCCACCCCGGGCCGCCTCATCGATCACATGGAGAGCCGCCACGCCGACATCTCGGGCACCGAGATCTTCGTGCTGGACGAGGCCGACCAGATGCTCGACCTCGGCTTCGTGAAGCCGATCCGCCGTATCGTCTCGCACCTGGCGCAGCGCCGTCAGAACCTCTTCTTCTCAGCCACGATGCCGGGCGAGATCGCCGGGCTGGCGAGCGAGATGCTGAAGGATCCCGTCAAGGTCGCGGTCGCGCCGGTGGCAACCACCGCCGAGCGCGTGCGCCAGCGCGTGATCCTGATCGAGGCGGCCAAGAAGCGAACGCTCCTCGCCGAGCTGCTCGCCGATCCCGAGATGACGCGCACGCTCGTCTTCACCCGCACCAAGCGCGGTGCCGACCGCGTCGCCCACCACCTGGAGGGTGCCGGCATGAAGGCCGCCGCCATCCACGGCAACAAGAGTCAGCGCCAGCGCGAGATCGCGCTCGAGGACTTCAAGCAGTCGCGCATCACCGTGCTGGTCGCAACCGACATCGCCGCCCGCGGCATCGACATTGATCTCGTCACCCATGTCGTCAACTACGAGCTGCCCGAGGTCCCCGAGGCCTACGTGCACCGCATCGGCCGTACGGCCCGCGCGGGCGCATCCGGCATCGCCATCTCGCTCTGCGACGTCGAGGAGCGCGACCAGCTCCGCGCCATCGAGAAGCTCACGCGCCAGCAGATCCCGCACGAGGATCGCCGCAACGACACCTCCCTCGTTGCTCCGCCCCGCCAGAGCGGCGGTGGCGGGCGGGAGGCTGCCGGCGATCACGCGCAGCGGCGCGGCGGATCGCACGGCAAGGGCCGCCCTGCCGGAGAGCGCGGCCGTGGCGAGCATCGCCACGGCGACCGCCCTCACGGCCGCCCCGGAGAGCGCGGGCACGACGGGCATGGCAATGGACACGCGCACGGGCGCGCATCTGAGCAGCGCCGGCGCGGAGGCGACGGCAGCCATCGTGGGCACCGCGAGGATGGCCACCTGGCGCGTAGCGCCGAGGCTGGTCACGGCAACGGCGGCGGACACCGGCACGAGCGCCGTCGCGACGACGCCGGAGGCCGCCAGACGGATCCGACCTCGCTCAAGGGTGTTTCCTTCATGGCGCGCCCCGCGCACCGCGAGCACGCCAATGGAGGCCACGAGCGGCTTCGCGCCAATCGCGGCGAGGGTCGGCAGGCGATCCATGGGCGGCCGCGCAGCCGCGACATGGGCTGAGGCGCCTAGCGCCAGCTAATTGTGAGAAACGGGATCGGGCATCACGCGCGTTGCACAGGCGAGGCGTATGCCTGGTCTCTGCGAAATCGGAAAGGACCGTTCAATGGCGCGCAAGAAACCGAACCCCAAGGCCGAATTCGTGCTCTTCAACGTCACTTACGAGGATGGCTCGCAAACCTCGAACCGGCGCGTGCCGAGCGACATCCTGGGCGGGCTCGATGGCGATGAGCCGGCCCGCAACGTGATCGAGGAGCAGGATCGCGAGATCGCGGAGCGCTCTGGCCGCCCGCGCGGCCCCATCAAGACCATCGAGCGCGTCTGATCTCGCCTCGGGCCTCTCTCGACAAAAAAAGCCGGCTGCTCCTAGAGCTGCCGGCCTTTCTATTGGAAAGAACGCCGCTCAGGCGATAGCGCGGGCCTCAGCGAACGATACGAGGCGCCGCTGCCGCTCGTCCCAGAGGCGGAGCTTGAGCGACTTGAAGCTCTCGAGCAGCGTGATCCGCCGCACGTTGGCGAGCTCCGGGAAGTCGCGCAGCACCTGCGGCAGCCGGTAGTAGGGAATGCGGCTGTAGAGGTGGTGCACATGGTGCACGCCGATATGCGCGGTGAGCCAGGGAAGGAAGCCCGGCAGGTCGTAGTGCGAGCTGCCGTAAAGCGCGGCCTCGTGCACGTTCCAATGGGGCTCCTCCGCCCAGAACGTGTCCTCGAACTGATGCTGGATGTAGAAGAGCCAGACGCCGATCGAAGCTGCCAGCGCCACGATCGGCAGCTGCACGGCGAGAAACGCCTTCCAGCCAATCAGCCAGATTAGCACGCTGCACAACAGGACGATGCCCGCGTTGGTCCCCATCACGCTGACCCATCCGCGCCAACCCGTCCCGCGCATCATCTTGAACGGCATCCGGTGCATCAGGATGAACATCACCGCCGGGCCGAGGATGAAGAGCACAATCGGATTGCGATAGATGTGATAGCGGATGCGCTGCCAGCGCGGCAGAGCGCTGTACTCGCGGATGGTAAGCGTATCGATATCGCCGAGCCCACGCTCGTCGAGATTGCCGGACGAGGCGTGATGAATGGCGTGGCTGCGCTTCCACGCGTCGTAGGGCGTGAACGTGAGCACCCCGATCACGCGGCCGATCCAATCGTTGGTCAAGCGCTTCTTGAAGAGCGCACCATGACCGCAGTCGTGCTGGATGAGGAATAGCCGTACGAGGAAGAACGCGGCCGGAACGACGAACAGCGCGGTCAGCCAAGGGCTGACGTAGAGCGACGCCCATGCCGCGACCCAGAAGAACGTGAATGGCACGAGCGTGACGACGATCTCGAGCGCGCTGCGGCCCACGTCGGGCTGGCGATACCTCTGCAGGATCTCGAGCCAGTCGCGCGCGGTCGACGGCCGCTCGACAGCGGCGGAATTGCAAACCTGATCCACTAAGCCCCCCAGATGGAGTGTCTCGACGAGCGCCCGCCGAGGTTGCCCCTTCATATTGCGGCGGAAGAGTTGCAGGCGCCCGTCGGTTCTGCAAGTGGCTCCCCGCAAAAACCCTATGAATTCTCGCCACAATTGATGCAGCGCAAATAAGTCCTGCGCTGCATGGATGCACCGCAGCCACGATCCTGTGGGAGCAGCGGACGACCCCACAAACCTAGGGATAGAGGCGCGATTTTGTCCACGCAGCGGCCGGACCCGTGCGGCGGAACAGCACGCGGTCATGGAGGCGGAAGGGGCGATCGCGCCACAGCTCGATCTGCAGCGGGGTGAGCCGGAAGCCGGACCAGTGCGGCGGGCGCGGGATCTCCCCGAGGCCGAACTGGGTCGTGAAATGTGCGACCCGCTTCTCGAGCGCGAATCGGCTTTCGAGCGGTCGCGACTGATCGGATGCCCATGCCCCGATGCGCGAAAGCCGCGGCCGGCTCGCGAAATAGAGGTCGGCTTCCTCGGGCGTCACCGGCGTGATGTAGCCACGCACGCGCACCTGCCGACGGAGGCTCTTCCAGTGGAACAGCAGAGCCGCGCGCGGGTTGGCGGCGAGCTCGCGTCCTTTGGCACTTTCGAGGTTCGTGTAGAAGACGAAGCCGCGCGCGGAAAGCTCTGGCCCGTCGAGCCCCTTGAGCAGGACCATGCGCACGTCGGGAAGGCCGTCCGCATCGACGGTGGCCAGCGCCATGCCGTTCGGATCGTTGGGCTCCGAGGCAGAAGCCTCCGCAAGCCAAGCCTCGAACATCGCGAACGGGTCCTCTGCCGAAAAGTCGTCGGCGCCTTCCACGCCCACGGCGCTCTCTTTTGTGCCTTCGCTCACGTCCCTACTGCCTGTAGTCAGCTGCCTGAACCGCGGGACGTCCCTTTAGCACCTTTTAACCTCGAGCCACCACAATAGGTTGTCGAGCCACATCGGGTCAGGTGGCCGGTTGAGTCGGTTTGGAGTCCGTCAGTCATGCGTGACGTTTCTCGCCTGGACATCTGTGTCTCTGCGGCAATTGCCGGTGTCGTGCTTGCGGTCATTGTCCTTCTTGCCGGGGATGCGGCCTTGGCAGGCGAACCCGCCCCGGGCAACGCCCCCGCCTGCACCTGCCCGGACGGAGCCGGCCAATCCACCCGTCCCAAGTTTGCCGAGTTCACCTTGGACACCCTCGACGAGAGCGACGAGATCGCGGCCCTCGAGACCATTCAACTCGCACTTTCGCGCATGGACGACGGCTCGCCCTTCGTGTGGCGGCGTGCCAACGGACACTTGTCCGGCATCGTCCGCCCTACGGTCTCGTTCCGCAACGCGAGCGGGGCCCTGTGCCGCCACATGGTGGTCCTGCTCACCACCGGCTACAAGACGCGGACCGCCGAGGGCATCGCCTGCCGGCTTGCAAACCGCCGCTGGGTGCTCGAAGGTTGAGCACCCAGTCCGCCCGCGCATTCGAGGACGACAGCTAAACACAAGTAATATAACGTGAAATTCCCCATGGAGGGTGCCGAGACGCGCGCGTCGCGGCGGACGGAATTGCCACGTTCGCGCGCTGCCCCCGGGCCTCGCGCGGCGCCATCTGGACCAACATGGTCTTTTGTGTAGGATGCGCGCAAATTTCAAGGCAAGGGATTGCGAGCACATGACGGAACAGGCGCCGGGCGCGGGGCACCCTGCGGGCACTCTCATGGCCGGTAAGCGCGGCCTCATCATGGGGGTGGCCAACAACCGCTCGATCGCCTGGGGCATCGCCAAGGCCGTCGTGGCCCAGGGCGCCGAGGTGGCGCTCACCTTCCAGGGCGACGCTTTGAAGAAGCGCGTCGAGCCGCTGGCGGCTGAGCTCGGCTCCAAGGTCGTGCTTCCCTGCGACGTGACCGATAAGGCATCGGTCGACGCGCTGTTCGCCGAGCTCGGCCGCATCTGGGGCCGCCTTGACTTCCTGGTTCACGCCATCGCCTTCTCGGACAAGAACGAGCTCGACGGCCGCTACGTCGACACCAGCGAGGCGAACTTCACCCAAACCATGCTCGTCTCCTGCTTCTCGCTGACCGCGCTCGCCCAGCGCGCCGAGAAGCTCATGACCAACGGCGGCTCGATCATCACGCTCACCTACTACGGCGCCGAGAAGGTGATGCCGCACTACAACGTCATGGGCGTCGCCAAGGCCGCGCTCGAGGCCTCCGTGCGCTACCTCGCCTCTGACCTCGGCAAGACCGGCATCCGCGTCAACGCCATCTCGGCCGGCCCTATCAAGACGCTTGCCGCATCCGGAATCTCCGACTTCCGTTACATCCTGCGCTGGAACGAGTACAATTCGCCGCTGCGGCGCACGGTGACCATCGAGGACGTGGGTGGCGCGGGCGTCTATCTCCTGTCCGACCTCTCAAGAGGGGTCACGGGCGAGATCCATCATGTGGATGCGGGCTACCACGTGCAGGGCATGAAGAACGAGGATGCGCCCGATATTTCCGTCGTGAAAAGCGATACATGAGATGAGGGTCGCTTCGGCCGCGACCCGTCCGACGCCCAAGAAGTGACGATGCAGGATCCGCCGACGATCTACTTCCTGCGCCACGGCGAGACCGATTGGAATCGCGACCGCCGCTATCAGGGCCAGAAGGACATTCCTCTGAATGAGACCGGCCGCGCCCAGGCCCATCGCAATGGCGTTGCGTTGCGCACCTACCTCCCCTCGATCGCCCAGGCGGAGTTCGTCTCGAGCCCCCTGTCGCGTGCCCGCGACACCATGGAGATCGTGCGCCGCGAGCTCGGCCTCGATCCCGCGACCTATGCCGTCGACCCGCGCCTCGTCGAGCTTTCCTACGGCGCCTGGGAAGGCACGCTGCAGGACGAGATCGCGAAGCGCTTTCCGGCCGAGCGCGCCGAGCGCGCGCAGGATCCCTACCGATGGCGCCCCTTGAACGGCGAGAGCTATGCCGACCTTTTCGAGCGCGTCGGCGCCTGGGCGGCCTCGATCACCCGCGACTCCGTCGTCGTCTCCCATGGCGGCGTCTCCCGCTGCCTCCGGGCCCACGCCCTCGCTCTTGACCCGGCGACCATCCCGGACCTCGAAAGCCCGCAGGACCGCGTGCTCATCGTCTCGGGCAACACTATGCGCTGGCTGTGATTGGTCTCTTCGCGCCCTAGTCGCTCGATAGCGCCGCCACCGATCAGGCGCGACGTGAATAGGCAGCACGAACAGAAGCCCGATGGGCAAATCGTCGATCGTCCGCCGAGACCACGATCGCATCGGTCCCTGCCAGCTCGATGGGTCGGACCAAAAAAAGAAAGAGCCGGCAGCAGCGGCAGCTCCGGCTCCTTCCCATGCAAACTGATGGCGCGGACGTGCTCGACACGGTTGCTCAGACCGTGGGGAGCGATCCGCAGAACGCACGGACGCAACGCACAGATACCCATGGCGGCAGCCCGGATCGAGCCGGAGCAGCGCGCACGCGCCTCGAGGTGCCTCCTTTCGTCGGCGCCTGACACATGGGGCACGAGTCCCTGATTAACCGCGTCGCGAGTCCTTGCAAAACAAATACGAGGCGCGACCTCCCTTGCCCGCGGGCCACCCGCCACTTAAGAGAGGACAAAGCATCGCGCGTCGGCGAGAGTTGCTGATGCTATAGACTTGAATCTCCTGACGGCAGCGCGAGCGCGGCCGACACCAGCGGCGTCCATGTCACACAACACCTTCGGCCACCTCTTCCGAATGACCACCTGGGGCGAAAGCCACGGGGGCGCCATCGGCTGCGTGGTCGACGGCTGCCCGCCGGGTATTCCGCTGACGGCGGAGGAGATCCAAGTGCATCTCGACCGCCGGAAGCCGGGACAATCCCGCTTCACGACACAGCGGCGCGAGGCCGATGCCGTGCAGATCCTGTCCGGCGTGTTTCCTGATTCCAACGGGCAGCAAGTCACGACCGGCACCCCGATCTCGCTCGTGATCGAGAACGAGGACCAGCGCAGCAAGGACTACGGCGAGATCAAGGACACCTTCCGCCCCGGCCATGCCGACTATACCTACTGGGCCAAGTACGGCATCCGCGACTACCGTGGCGGCGGCCGGTCGTCGGCGCGCGAGACGGCCATGCGTGTTGCAGCCGGCGCAGTGGCACGCAAGGTGCTGGGCCCCGAGGTCGTGATCCGTGCTGCGCTCGTGCAGATCGGCGCGCTCAAGATCGATCGCTCTCGCTGGGACTGGGATGTCGTCGACGCCAATCCCTTCTTCTCGCCCGACTCCGGAATCGTGCCGGAATGGACGCACTATCTCGATGCCGTTCGCAAGGCCGGCTCCTCGATCGGCGCCGTCATCGAGGTCGTGGCCGAAGGCGTGCCCGTAGGCCTCGGCGCCCCACTCTATGGCAAGCTCGATCAGGACCTTGCCGCCGCCATGATGAGCATCAATGCCGTGAAGGGCGTCGAGATCGGTGCCGGCATGGCGGCCGCCGAGCTCACGGGCGAGGCCAACGCCGACGAGATCCGACAGGGCAACGACGGCAAGCCGCGATTCCTGTCGAACAACGCCGGCGGCGTCCTGGGCGGCATCTCCACCGGCCAGCCGGTCGTCTGTCGCTTCGCGGTGAAGCCCACGTCCTCCATCTTGACGCCCCGCCACACCATCGACTCGCACGGCCACGAGACCGAGATCGTCACCAAGGGCCGCCACGACCCCTGCGTCGGTATCCGCGCGGTTCCGGTGGGCGAGGCCATGATGGCGCTTGTCCTCGCCGACCATCTGCTCCGCCACCGCGCGCAGTGCGCTCCGCGCTAGGCGTTCACCTTGTCGACTGAGCTTCGTCGAAGGCTGACAGGGCGCTACGCACGCCGGACCGTCGCATGCTCCGAGGTAAAATCGATCTCGAGCGCACCTTGCGGCTACGGGGCACCGATCGTTAACGAGCCGTCCTGCTCGGACACCGCAGCGCCTCCGCGCAATAGGCGCACGCGGCCCGCATAGACGCCCGGCACCCAGGCCGGCGACGTTCGCTTCTTGCCGGCATAGGCGAGATAGGTCGCCTTCGAGTGCTCGAGCGGCCGCGACGTGTCGTCGACGGCGAAGCCCTGGGGCCCGCGCACCGTCAGCTCGATCACATCGCCCGCACTGAGATTGAGGAACCGGGCAACGAACACGAGCTGGTCGCTACCGGGCGTCGGTGCCGGCAGCGTGTGGTCGCGCTCGATCGCCTGCACCCCCGGTACCTCAGCCGAGAACTGGGCCGACACGATCTGGCCGCGCGCGTAGGGAAGGGCCTTCGCGGCGGCCTCGTCCCAAAGCGCGCCCGGCAGGCTTGTCGTATCGGTGAGACACGCGTCGCCGACTCTAATCCCGCTGAAGGGATCGATGGGGTTGCCGTCCTTCCTCACCTCGAGATGCAGATGCGCGAACTCGACGAGGCCCGAGTAGCCCACATCGCCGATCCTCTGGCCGCGCTTGACCGCATCCCCGGTCTTGACGGCGAGGCTCCCCTTGCGCAGGTGGCAGTACTGCGTCTCCCATCCCCCGCCATGATCGACGACCGCTCCGTTCCCGCATTCCCGATTCTTGACCAGGCTTTGGGTGTCGGGCGTGATGAACTGATCCTCCATGCCGTCGCGCATGCCCTTGACGGTACCGTCCGCACTGGCGAGCACAGCCACATGCTCCGCGACCTGAGCCGCCGAGAGCAAACGGAAATCGGTGCCCTTGTGCCCGTCGTAGGTCGACGTGCCGCAGGCATAGTCGTGGTACTCGGAGCTGCGATCGATATCGACGTAGCTCTGCACGAGACACCGAACGCCGTCGCCGCACGCGATCGGAAGCGACAGGCGCGGCGGCTCCTGCGCCACTGCCGCTCCGGCGAGCGAGAGCAGCACTCCAGAAGCAAGTCCACTTTTTGCAGGCCGATTGCCATGCATGGCCGAACGCGCCTCGCCCTCGATGCTGCGCCGATCATGCACGGATCATGAGCAGTTGGCGAGCTTGCGTCAGAGCAACGGGCTCAGCCACATCCTGGATCACGTCGTATTCCAACCCTAAAGTTTGACGCTTCGCAGCCTCAGGGCGTTGCCGATGACGCTGACGGACGACAGCGCCATCGCCGCGGCGGCGATGATGGGCGAGAGCAGGAGCCCGAGCACGGGATAGAGCACGCCCGCCGCCACCGGCACGCCGGCCGCGTTGTAGACGAACGCAAAGAACAGGTTCTGCCGGATGTTGGCCATGGTCGCCCGCGACAGGTGGCGGGCGCGCACGATGCCGTTGAGATCACCCTTCACCAGCGTGATGCCCGCGCTTTCGATGGCAATGTCCGTACCCGTGCCCATGGCGATACCGACATCGGCCGCTGCCAGCGCCGGAGCATCATTGACCCCGTCGCCGGCCATCGCCACCACGCGCCCCTCACCCTTCAAGCGTGTGACGACCTCGGCCTTGTGCTCGGGCAGCACCTCGCCCGTGACCTCTGCAATGCCGAGCTTGCGCGCAACGGCTCGCGCAGTCGTGATGTTGTCACCCGTGAGCATGACGATCTTGAGCCCTGACCTCCTCAGCGCCGCCAGCGCCTCCGGCGTCGTGGCCTTGATCGGATCCGAGACGGCGAGTAGCCCGGCGAGCACGCCGTCCGCACCGACGAACACCACCGTCGCAGCGTCCTCGCGCATCTCGTCTGCCACTTTGTCGAGCTCGGACGTCGCTATTCCGGCCTCGCTCATGATCCGGGCATTGCCGATGACGAGCGCCCGCCCGTCGACACGGCCCATCACGCCTTTGCCGGCCGGCGCATCGAAGTCCTCCACCGGCGCCAGCGAGAGGCCCTTCGCCTCGGCTGCGGCGACGATGGCAGCACCCAGCGGATGCTGGCTCGAGCGCTCGAGGCTCGCCGCGAGTCGAAGCAGATCGTCCTCACCGACCCCCGAGGCCGTGCGCAGCGCGACGAGGCGCGGCTTGCCCTCGGTCAGCGTGCCGGTCTTGTCGACGACGACGGTATCGACCTTCTCCAGTCGCTCCAGCGCTTCCGCGTTTTTGATCAGCACGCCGGATTGCGCGCCGCGCCCCACCGACACCATGATCGACATCGGCGTTGCGAGCCCCAGCGCGCACGGGCAGGCGATGATGAGCACGGACACGGCGGCGATGAGGCCATAGGTGAAGCTCGGCTCCGGCCCGAGGCTCCACCACGCAAGGAAAGCCAGCACCGCGACGCCCATCACGGTGGGCACAAAAAAGCCCGAGACCTGATCCGCGAGGCGCTGGATCGGCGCGCGGCTTCTCTGTGCCTCGGCCACCATCTGCACGATGCGCGCGAGCATAGTATCGCGGCCGATCTTGTCGGCACTCATGACGAAGCCGCCCGACTGATTGATGGTGCCTGCCAGCACGGCCGAGCCAGGCCGCTTCGCCACCGGGAGAGACTCGCCCGTGACCATCGACTCGTCGACCGTGCTCTGCCCCTCGATAAGCATGCCGTCGACTGGGACCTTGTCGCCCGGTCGCACCCGGAGCCTGTCGCCGAGTTGCACCAGATCGAGCGCGATCTCCTCGTCGCGACCGGAGTCTCGCAGCCGGTGCGCGGTTTTGGGCGCGAGGTCGAGCAGCGCTCGAATGGCCCCGCCCGTGCTCTCGCGCGCCCGCAGCTCCAGAACCTGCCCGAGAAGCACAAGCACGGTGATCACCGCCGCCGCCTCGAAGTAGACCGGCACGCTGCCAGCAGCGCGGAACGTTTCCGGAAAGATGCCGGGGAAGACCGTGGCGATGACGCTATAGCCCCACGCGACACCGGTGCCCATGGCGATCAGCGTGAACATATTGAGGTTGCCGGTCTTGAGCGACGCTGCAGCCCGATCGAAGAACGGCCACCCGGCCCACAGCACCACTGGCGTCGCCAGCACGAGCTGCACTGAGGACGCAGCCGGGCCCGTGAGCCAATGCAGTCCGAAGACATGCCCACCCATCTCCAGCAGGAACACCGGCAGCGCGAGCGCAAGGCCGATCCAAAGCCGCCGCTCCATGTCGGCGAGCTCCGGATTGGGACCGGCGTCCGCGGTCACGTCCGCGGGCTCGAGCGCCATGCCGCAAATCGGGCAGCTTCCGGGGCCGGCTTGACGGATCTCGGGATGCATCGGACAGGTGTAGATGGTGCCCGCGGCAACCGGAGCCGCCCCTTTCCCCGGGCCGAGATACCTTGCTGGATCCGCGACGAACTTCGTGCGGCATCCGGCGGCGCAAAAATAATAGGTCCGGCCGCCATGCTGGGCCGTGTGCTTTGCGGTGTGCGGATCGACGTCCATCCCGCACACCGGATCCTTGGCCAGGCCGTCGCTAGGCGCAACGGAGAGCCTGTGCATGGGCTTTGGCACGGGGCGGCCACGCTCGCCGTGATCGTGCCCGTCATGAGCTCCGGAGGCGTGCTCGTGGTCCTTCCCTGAGCAGCACGGGGCGCCGTGCCTGTGGGAAGGCTTTGCGGGATCGCTCATGAAATCCTCGGACTGACCTGCGTCAAAGCTTGCGCGGACACTTGCCGGACGCATATACCCCGTGGGGGTATACGTCAAGCCACCCCGTGTCGTCCGATCGCTGTTCCGAGGCTGCCCAAAAAGGAAGCCACGGCTTCCGGCCGGGGCTCCTCAAAGGGTCAGATTTTGCGAGACTAATCGCAGACCCAATAGCGGCGGCCGTGACGCCAGACGCGATAGCAGTCGTCGTCGCCGCCGTCGTAGTAAGAGTACGCCGGGTAACCGTAGAATCCGAAGCCGAAGCCTCGGAAGCCGCGGTGATGGCCCCAGTGGCCCCCGCCCCAGTGCCGGCCGCCCCAGTGACCGGCATGCCCGATATGCATGCCATGGCCGCCGAAGCCGTGGCCTCGAAAGCCGTGGCCGCCGAATCCGTGGCCGGCCTCGGCCGATACTGCGAATGTGGCAACGCCGAGCGTCGCCGTGAGCGCCGCGAGGGCGCCTCTGAGCTTGGTCATCTCATATCCTCTCTGAGCTTTGCGTGGCAGATCTTCTGCCTGCGCGCCCTCGCCGGGGGCGCGCTTGCCACCAAAACGGCGCCCTGCGCACTCCGGTTTCCTAAACCCGGAGTTTCATTTGCGAGGGTCTCTCGAGGCGCATGTCGGTGCCGAGCCACAATTGGCGTGCAACGGTCGGGAACGTTGGGACCCGCGGCGCGTTTTATGATCGCCCGGCAGATCGGAACCCCAGCATGAATGTCTCAGGCTACTCCCCCGAAGACATCGTCCTCTTCAGGGCCGTGCTCGACGCCACCCGGAACGAGGCGATTGCCGTCGGCCGCGAGATCCCGGTCGAGCTGATGGCGCGCCGCCTGTTCAGGGCCGCTGAGACCGGTGAGCGCGACCCGCGCCGTCTGATTGAGGCCGTGCTTGGAGACGCGAGCAAGCTTGCGCGGTAAAAAGCCGGCAAAGGGTCAGGGCCCTCGCCGGCTTCTCAAGGCTTCCCGCAAATGAGCGCGCCAGCGCGCCTCAGGCCGCTCTCGACAGCCCACCCGCTGCGGCGAGCGCCTGCTCGAGGTCGGCAATGATATCGTCGATGTGCTCGATACCGACCGACAGCCGCACATAGCCTTCCGTGACGCCGGCCTTCTCCTGCTCGGAGAGCGAGAGCTGCGAATGTGTCGTGGTCGAGGGATGGATCGCGAGGCTCCTGGCATCGCCGATGTTGGCGACATGGTAGTGAAGCTTCAAGGCGTCGATGAAGCGCCGGCCTGCCTCGCGCCCGGCGGAAAGCTCGAAGCCGACGAGGCCGCCATATCCTCCCTTGAGGTACTTCTCCGCACGCTCCTTGGCGACGCCCTTCTGTTGAGACGGATGGATGACACGCGTGACCTCACGCCGCTTGGCCAGGAAGGCCGCCACCGCGGCCGCGTTCTCCGAATGGCGCGCGATGCGCAAGGGCAGCGTCTCGATGCCCTGCAGCGTCAGGAAGGCATTGAACGGCGACTGCGCGGCGCCGAGATCGCGCAACAGCGTGACGCGCGCCTTGATGATGTACGCGATCGGCCCGAGGGGCTTCACCGCCTCGGTCCAAACCGCCCCATGGTAGCTCGGGTCCGGCGTGTTCAGCGCGGGCTGGCGGTCTTTGTGCGCGGCCCAGTCGAAGGTGCCGCTGTCGACGACGAGGCCGCCGATCGACGTGCCATGCCCGCCGAGGTATTTCGTCGACGAGTAGACGATCACCGCCGCGCCATGGTCAAACGGACGCGCGAGGATCGGCGCCGCGGTGTTGTCGACGATCAGCGGGATGCCGAGGGGCCGGCCGATCGCTGCCACCTCCTCGATCGGAAAGGCGACGAGCTTGGGATTGGGCAGCGTTTCGGCATAGTAGGCGCGCGTCCGCGCATCCGTCGCGCGCCGGAAGGCCTCGGGGTCGGTCGGATCGACGAAGCGCACCTCGATGCCCTGGTCCTTGAGCGTATTGGCGAAGAGGTTCCATGTGCCGCCGTAGATGTCGGTAGAGCTCACGATGTTGTCGCCGACGCGCGCGAGGTTCTGCACCGCGAACGCCGAGGCGGCCTGCCCGGAGGCGAGCGCGAGGGCACCCACACCCCCCTCGAGCGCGGCCACCCGCTTCTCGAGCACGTCGTTGGTCGGATTCATGATGCGCGTGTAGATGTTGCCGAGCTCCTTCAGCGCGAACAGGTTCTCGGCGTGCTCCGTGTCGCGGAACTGGTAGGAGGTCGTCTGGTAGATCGGGACAGCGACGGACCCCGTGGTGGGATCGGCGCGCCAGCCGCCATGCAGCGCGATTGTCTCGGGCCTGGGCGTTCTCTCGGTCATGGTTTTGTGCTCGCTGGATAGCCGCCCATGCATTGAGGATGGGCAGGCGTGTTGAGATCCGACGTGCCACACGCGGGCGGTGGAAGTGTCGGGGTCGGAGCCTCTACCGCACCGTCTCGGGGCTCACTGTTCCCGAAGTGACACCACCCCGAATGGTAGCCGACGGCGGCCTCGAGCGCGAGGCTGAAGCGAATTCGTTGGCCAACGTCCACCAGGCGATGAGTGAGGCGTCGTCGTCCAATACTATTATTTCAAGAGGTTATTCGAAGTAGAGCTTGTCCACCGGCATCAGGCGGCGATGCGCGCGCCGGTCGCCTCGAAAGAGGCCAGCATCGAGGCACCGGGCGGCTGCGCCGATCAGCGGATGAACTGGTTGACGAAGTCGGCGCCAAGACCGACGTCACCGTAGTGCTTCCGGCACGCCTCGATCAGCTGGAAGTTGTCCTCGACCAGCGTCACCTTGTCGTTGTCGTCGATGTAGAGCGTCGGCCCGTGAATGAAGAACACGGTCTGCATCTCGTCGTCGCTGTCGCAGGTGAGCGTATGCACCTCGCCCGGCGGCTCGAGCACGTAGGAGCCCTCGACCGCGCGCCAGCTATGCTCGAGGTAGCGCCAGCTGCCCTTGAGCACGAAGCCGTGCACCGCGCTCGGGTGGCGATGGCGCGAGAGCACGCCGCCCTTGCGCACGCGCAAAACCTCGCCGTGCATGCCGGAGTTCATGTCGAACACCAGAGGCCGGAACCACACGTTCGGCTCGAGAAGAACCCAGATCCGCTCGTCCTTGATCGGTCCCACGACGACCTCGGGGATCATGCCGAGATGAGCCAGGGCAGGCGGATCGAAGGTGACATGCTCGGACTTGACGGGCGCGATCAGCGTCATGCGGGGGACCTTTCCATCATGGGGCGGGAAGCGGGGCCAATGGGGCGGAATTCGCCGCGGAACGCAAGCAGCGGCTCGCCGTCGGGCGCACGCCTGAGCGCGACCACCTCGCCGACGACGATCTCGTGATCGCCGCCGTCGTAGGTCGCCCACAGCCTGCACTCGAAGCTTGCCATCGCGTCCGGCAGCACTGGACAGCCGAGATCACCAGCGTGCCAGTCGAGCCCGGCGAAGCGGTCGGCGATTGGCGCGGCGAACCTCTTGGCGAGATCGGCGTGGCCATGGCGGAGCACGTTCACGCAGAACTGCCCGCTCTCTTTGACGAGGCGCACGCTCGCCGCACCCTTGCGGATGCTGTAGAGCACGAGCGGCGGCGCGAGGCTGACCGGCTGGAACGAGGAGGCCGTGAGACCGAAGCGGTGGCCCTCGGTGGTGACGCCCGTCACGATCGTGATGCCCGTCGCAAAGCAGCTCAGCGCTTGGCGGAAGGCCGCCGGGTCCTCCGGCGTGATCCAGTCGCTGGCTCGGCTCATTCGGCGGCGGCCTTGCTTCCGATCTCGGCCGCGAGCTTGTCGATGATGCGCTGCTTGCCGGCATCGTCGAGCTTGCCGAGCTCCGTCATCAGCACCGGCTCGTCGACCTTCTGGTTCCACCAGTCGATGGCGCTCGAGCCGAACAGCGCCCACTTGCCGATGAGCTGCGCCGTCACCTCGTTCGAGGGCGCCATCACCCAGCCCGCCTTGGAATCGCGCAAGAGACGCTCGAGCTCGAGGTCGCGCATGTAGCCACGCCCGCCGCTGGCCTGCAGCATCTTGTCGGAGACCTCGAACGCGAAGCGGGCACACAGGAACTTGGCCTTGAAGCACCAGTGCGAGAAGGCCGCCCGCGGCATCGCCTTGGGATCCTCGTAATAGATGTCCCAGCGCCCACCGTCCGTCGCGTCGTCGAGGGCCTTGGCGAGCGAGAAGGCGTAGAGGCGCGAGGCTTGCCCCTCGATCACCGCGCGCCCGAAGACCTCCTGGATGGTCGGATAGTCGGCGACGCGGCGGCCGTATTGAACGTGCGCCTTGCGTGTGACGTGGCGCTTCGCGACATCGATGCAGGCGAGGCCGAGGCCGTTGTAGGAGCCGGCGTAGAGCAGCATTGCCAGCGGATCGATCGCCTCGTCGTTCGACATGGCGCCGTCGCCGGGCCAGCCGACGATGCGGTTCGCCGGGATCACCGTGTCGATCTCGACTGGCCCCGACTGGTTGGCATGCATGCCCATGGCATCCCACTGGCCGGCCGAGCCCTTGACCTCGTCCTTGTAGAAGAGGAAGACAGAAAGATCGCCGTAGTTGCCGTTGAAGTCGGGGCTCGTCGTCTGCGAGATGTACCAGTCGGCATAGCCCGAGGACGTCGTCCAGGCCGCCTTCTTCTGCACGTGCCAGCCCCCATCGACGCGCTTCGCGCCCGACATCTTCGGATACCAGAAGTGCCCGCCCGTCTCCGGATCGGTGTAGGACGCGGTGCCCACGAGGCACTCGCTGTCGATGCGGCGCAGCAGGCTCTCGATCTCAGGGTTGCCCTTGGCACGGTAGACGAGGCCCGCCACGGCTACCATGTGCATCATGTAGATGAGCGCAGTAGACGGACAGCCGTAGCGCGCTATGGTCTCGGCGATCATCGTGATACCGACGTGGTTCTCGGCGCGGGCGCCGAACTCCTTGGGAGCGATCGCGGCGAGCAGCCGAAGCTTGGCCAACGCCTCGAGGTTCGCCCGCGGATAGCCGTTGGTCTTGTCGAGCTCGATGGCATTGGGCCGCAGCACCGTGCGGCAGACCTCCATCAGCTCCTTCTGCAAGTCCTTTTGCTCGGCCGAGAGGAACCAGTCGGGATCGAACTCGTCGTCCAGTCCGTAGTATGGCGTGTCGCCCCACATCTTCGTCATGCTCGGATCTCCTCGTGCCGGGAACGCTCCCAGGCCCATCGGGCGAGCATGGGCGATGCTCGTCCCGCCCGTCTCTCGGAATATTGCGGAAATCCGCGATGGCTATGACAGAGCGCGCCGCCGCCACGCACTCGGCGTCATCCCAGTATGAGATTGAAATACCATACCGAAATGGCTTTGGCTTTCGAAGCCCACGCTCCAGGCGATCTCGCTCATCGGCGCCAAGCGCGATATCAGCAGCTTCTTGGCTCTCTCGATGCGCAATCCCGACAGCCACCGGCCGGGTGACGCCCCCGTCGTCGCCTTGAACGCACGGCAGAAATGGAAGCGACTGACCCCAGCCGCGCGCGCGAGGTCGTCGAGGCCGATGTTCTCGCCGAGCTGGTCGTCGACGTAGGCGAGCACACGGCGGAGCTGGCGCGCATTGAGGAAGGCATCACCGCTGACCGCTTTCGTCTTGTTGCCGTCGCAGTGCCGAAGCAGGCGCCGCGCGACGCTGTAGGCTGCCATGTCGAGGAACATCGGAAGCCCGCCGAAGCGCGCGAGCTCCTCCCGGAGCGCCAGAATGGTCTGGCGCAGGGAGGCGTCGCTGAAGGCCATGCGATCCGAGATATCTGCGCGCCCGTTGCCGAGATCGGCCGCGACATCGGCGAGATAAGTCGGGCTGAGGAAGATGTGCGCCTCCTCCGTAGGCCTATCCCAGCGCCACGAGTTGCTGCGGCCGGCTGCCATGATCATCGACTGCCCTGGTCGCACGTGTGCCGTGACTTTCGCCCCGCCAAGTCGGGCCTCGATCTTGAGCGGTCCCCCGAGTGTCACCGACACGTAGTGACAGGGCAGAGGCGGAGCCTCGATCTCATCGGCAAGCCCATCGAAGTGAAAGTGTCCGATCGCGAGCACGTCCGACGCGGCAAAAGAGGCCGGCTGCGCTGGCCGCCCGCCCAATCGATCGATCCAGTCCCTTGCCAAACCCAGGGTCATTGATCACTCAAGCGGATCTCGAGCGCATAAAAATTCAAGCTGGTGAAATTATGGCTTGAGAATTTCGACAATCAAGAGGAATATGCATTTGCAAGTGACAAATTGACTGGGGAGCATTGCAGGGAATGTCGACGAGAGCGAGTGCGGCATCGGCATCCCTCCCCAACGGTGGCAACGCCCCCAATCCGACCCAGGTCGGCGCCGAGATCCGCGACCTCCGCCGTGTGAAGCGGATGACGATCAAGGAGCTCTCGCTCGCCACATCGCTCTCTGTGGGCCACCTGAGCGAGATCGAGCGCGGCATCGCCTCGCCGAGCATCAAGTCGCTCCACGACATCGCCCGCGCCTTGGGCACCACGATCGGTTGGTTCCTGCACAACGCGGAGGGTGATCCGGCCGAGCGCGAGTACATCGTCCGTGCCGGCAACCGTCGCGTCCTGCGCTTTGCGTCCGGCATCACCGACGAGCTTCTGTCGCCCAATCTACGCGGCCAGCTCGAGCTTCTGATGTCGCGCTTCCCCCCGGGCTCCGAGGGTCTCGAGGCGCCGTACTCCCACCAGGGCGAGGAGGCGGGCGTCGTGCTCGCTGGCACGCTCGAGCTTTGGATCGGCGAGCAGTGCTTCATGCTGCGGGAAAGTGACAGCTTCAGCTTTCCATCGACCACGCCCCATCGCTACCGCAACCCCGGCACCGTCGAGACGGTGGTCGTCTGGGCCATCACGCCGCCCTCCTACTGAGGCGTCGCCGGGAAGCGAGCACGATCGTTGTTGGTTTAGTCAGGGAGAATGAACGATGACCGACCGGGGCGACGGCCTTTCCAAGGGCAATCTCACACGACGCACGATACTGAAGACTGGCGGCGCGCTCGCCACCGGCGTGCTGCTGCCGATGCCGGCCATCATCGGCAAGGCGAGTCCGGCAAATGCCAAGGACGCCTTCAAGGGCGAGGAGCTCACCGTCTGCGCCTGGTCGGGCGCCTATGAGGAGGCTTACAAGAAGGCCATCGTCGAGCCGTTCAACGAGAAGTACGGCACTAAGGCCGCCACCCTCGGCGGTTGGGATCAGATGGTCGCCCAGATCAAGGCCGCGCCAGCCGACAAGCCGCCCTTCGACGTCACCATCGCCGACGAGTACACAACCGTTGCCGCGCTCGCCGAGAACCTGTTCGCCAAGACCGACCGTGCCAAGCTCACCAATCTGTCGGCCGTCCAGCCTTGGTATTTCGACACCCGTCCCAAGTCTGCGCAGGACTATGGCGCGCCATTTGGCCTGGGCTTCCTGCTGCCGCTCGTCAACACCGAGCTCGTGGGCGAGAAGCCGCTCACCTGGAACATGCTCTGGGACAAGGACCTCGAGGGCAAGCTCGCGCTCGACGCCGGCGCCTTCATCTGGCTCCTCGGCGTCGCGGCCCTCGTCCGCAAGGCCCAGCCCGGGCTAGAGGAGCTCTACTCCTGGAAGCCCGACATGAGCCCCGACCCGATCTTCGAGAAGATCGAGCAGCTGCGCCCGGCCAAGTGGTATCGCGACGGCGCCGAGCTCAACTTCGTCATGGTCCAGGAGCAGGCCGCGGTGGCCGAGATCTACTCGACCGACGCTCTCGGCATCATCAAGGACAACAAGGCCTTCAAGACCAGCATTCCGGCCGACGGCACCATCGCCTACACCGAATGGTACGTGAAGGTGCGCGGCACCCAGCATGACGAGCTGTCCGACGTTTTCCTGAACTACATTCTCGACAAGGAGACGCAGGATCGCTTCCTCACCCTCACCATGTCGGTCGTCTCGCGCAACGACGTGGCAGTGCCCTCGCACTGGATCGACTATCCGGCAACGAATGAGGACTTGAAGAAGCGCGTCGCCCTCATTTCAATGGAGGGCTGGGAGCGGCTTCTGCCGCACTTCGAGGCCCTGGACGCACGCTTCAAGCAAGCCGTCTTGAAGACGTCCGGCGGCTGATCGCAGCCCGGAGAAGCATACCGATGGTGCCAGCCCTTCGGCTCGACAAGGTCGTCAAGACTTACGCAAACAGCGTCGCCGTCGACGAAATCGACCTTGTCGTGCCGCGGGGTGAGTTTCTTACCCTGCTGGGCCCCAGCGGCTGCGGCAAGACCACCACGCTCCGCCTCATCGGCGGCATGGACAGGCCCGACCGCGGCACCATCGAGATCATGGGGCACCGCGTCGACGGCCTGCCCTCCTACAGACGTGACACGGCGACGGTCTTCCAGTCGGGCGCACTGTTCCCTCATTTGACTGTCGCTGAGAACGTCGCCTACGGACTCAGGATGCGCGGCGTCGCGGAGGGTGAGATCGCCCCCCGCGTCCACCGCATGCTCGACATCGTGCGCATGGGCGGATTCGCGGCCCGCTATCCTTCCGAGATGTCGGGCGGTCAGCGCCAGCGCGTGGCGCTAGCCCGCGCCATGGTCGTCGAGCCGAGCATCCTTCTTTTCGACGAGCCCATGAGCGCGCTCGACTTGAAGCTAAAGCTCGAGCTAAGGAGCGAGATCCGTCGCCTCCATGACGAGCTCGGCTTCACCGCCGTCTTCGTCACCCACGACCAGGGCGAGGCCATGGCGTTGTCCGACCGCGTGGCCGTCATGAACAAGGGCCGCATCGAGCAGATCGGTGCGCCGATCGACATCTTCGAGCGGCCCGAGAGCGAGTTCGTCTACACATTCGTCGGAGAATCCTGCGCCTTGGACATCGTGGACGATGCCAGCAGCGCATTCCGCTTCGAGCGAAGACCAGAAGGCAGTCACCGCCTCTATCTTCGTCCCTCTCAATTGCGACTTGTCAATGGAGCCGGCGCCCCCAATCACGTGGAGGCCCGCGTCACCACCATCGAGTACCTCGGCGGCGTGTACCGTATCCACGCGGAGACGCCGGCCGGCAACATCTTCCTCGACAGCGCCGCGCCCCCGACCGTGGGCCCCGATCACGTCATCCTCATCGGCTGGAACAGCGCCGACGCAACCTTCTTCCCGCTGCCATGACAGACATGGTCGGACAGCCCCGGGCGCTCCCGCGCGAGACGGCCATCGAGTGGCTGCTCCTCCCGGCGGTGGCCTTCATCGTCGTCGTTTTCGGCTGGCCGCTGCTCTACATGCTGCGCATGAGCTTCAACGAGCATCCGCCCGCCGGCATCTACGTCGAGACCTGGACTCTTTCGAACTACGTCGCGGCGCTGACCGAGCCCGCCAACATCAATGCCATCCGCGACACAGTCTACATCTCGCTCGTGACCGCCGTGGTGACGGTGATCGCCGCTTTCCTGTTCGCCCAATTCGTGTGGACGCGCTCGGGCAAGACGCGCATGGTCCTGCTCGCCATCGCGCTCGGCCCCATGCTCGTCTCCGAGATCTCGGTGATCATCGGCTGGCGCATCTTCTTTCCCTCGAATGGCCTCCTCTCGTTCTCGCTAGTCTCGACCGGTCTCAGCCCGACCAAGGTCAATCTCCTCGGCACTGAGCTCGCGGCCATCGTCGGCCTCTCCTACATCTCGATGCCCTACTGCTTCTTCACCATCCTTTCGGTCCTGAACGGCATCGACCGCAACCTCCTGACTGCGAGCGGGGATCTCGGCGCCTCGCCTGTGCAGACTTTTTTCAAGGTGCTGGTTCCGCTCGCGAAGGGCGGCATCGCCAGCGCCTTCACCCAGGCCTTCGTCTTCACCATGGGCATCTATGCCACCACCAACGCCCTCGGCCCGGATGCGCTCTGGACCATGGGATACGAGATCCAGCGCCAGATGCTGTCGCGGCGCGACTGGCCCATGGCCGCGGCGCTCGCCGTCATCCTGATCGTGATCATCAGCGCGGCGGCGCTCCTCGCCCAGTGGCTGCGCCACAGGAAGGGTCCCCGCCATGGTTGACCAGGAGCGGATCTTCGGCTGGCTGCACCGCGGCTTCGCGGCGCTCTTCATCGTCTACATGCTGGTGCCGCTCGCCGTCACTGCCATCATGGCGTTCAGCGACGACAGCTTCGTCCGCTTCCCCATCCGCAACTACTCGCTCCGCTACTTCGCGGACTTCTTCAACGATCCGAAGTGGATCAGCGCGGCCTGGAACTCGCTCCACATCGCTGTCCTGACCGCCGTTCTTTCCATGGTGCTCGCCGTCCCTGCCGCCTATGCGCTCTCGCGAGCTCGTCGCCCCGTCGTCCAGACGCTCATCCTGATCCCTCTGTTTGTGCCGAGTGTCGTTCTTGGCATCTCCGTCGCGATCGGCCTCGGCGGCATCGAGGTGTTCGGCACAGAGCTCTTCGGCAGCAAGTTCCTGGTGGCTTGCGCCCACACACTCTGGGCGCTTCCGCTCGCCATAACCGTTCTCGAGCCCTCGTTCTCGACCATGGACCGCAGTCTCATCGAGGCGGCTGGCGACCTAGGCGCGTCGCCCCTCCGCGCATTCTTCGGCATCACGGTGCCGATCGTAATGACCGGCATCGTCTCGGCCGCGCTTTTCGCGTTCATCACCTCGATGAACGAGTTCATCATGGCGCTCTTCCTCACCACGCGCGACACGCAGACGCTGCCCGTGCTTCTCTGGCTCTCGCTGCGCTCATCCGCCTCGCCGATCCTGGCCGTCGCCTCGATCATTCTCGCGGGCTCCGTGTTCTCGATCGTGGCTCTGGCCTACGTCTGGTACGCGGCGCTGCGCCGTCGGTAGCTGCTCGCCCTGACACCGGCATTGCCAGCGCGCCGCACCCTGACGGAACAGGAACGGCATCTCGCGCATTGAAGCCTGCAAGCGAGCGCCGGCATCGCGATCTCTGGAGCCAATAGCGAGGCGACCGATGCTCGAACTCATCTTTACTGTCTGCTCGATCGTGAGCGGCGCCCAATGCCGCGAGCTTGCCCCCGTCACACTGCAAGAGGGGGCGCCGATGGTGGCGTGTCTGATGGCCTCTCAAATAGAGGGCGCCAAGTGGGTCGAGGCGCATCCCAATTTCTACATCGCACGGGCGACCTGCCAGCCCGCCAAGACCTTCGCCAAAATCTGACGGCCAGTCTCACGTAGCGATGGACAGCCGGGACTTGGCGCAATCGCGAGCGCGCTTCAGCAATCGGCCGCTTTTTGAACCAACCTGAGGCTCGCGCATTGCGAGCAAGATAGAAAAGACAGAAAGGAAACAGTCATGAAAGCTATTGGCATTGCAGCCCTCACATGCGCCGCGGCGACAGCGCTTATGTCCGCCACAGCCTCCGCCGCTGTCGTTTGCAACGACGAGGGCGACTGCTGGCGCGTGAAGAAGAGCTACGAGTACAAGCCCGAGTTCGGTCTCCGCATCTACGGCGACGACTGGAGGTGGGGCGACCACGACAGCAGCAAGTACCGCTGGCGCGACCCGCACGAAGGCCGCGGATATTACCGCAACGGCGTCTGGATCCAATTCTGACGTTCATGCTCGCCCGCGGCATAGGTCGCGGGTGGGCTTGACTGCCGACGCGATGCACAACTGGAATTTTGGCCGGCAAGTGCATTGGGGGAAAACAACCGACCTGCTTCGACGGACTCTTGTTTCGTCCGACATAGCCTCGCATGTAGAGTAGGTCTGGTCCTGCAGAGATCGCGAGGCGCTCATGGTCACCAACCCACACCGCATGTCCGGGGTCGAGAGCGAGAGACAGCAGCCGGCGCGCAGCACCGACAAGCCGGCCCCGTCGGAGACCATAGATCAGAAGCCGAGGATGGAGGGCGAGCCTTTCAAGGCGTCTCGCAATGCGGAGCCCGCCAAACGACATGTGGCCTCCAAATCCGGTTCGCCCGCTGGCGTCGACCAGTACAAGGGACCGGCCGGCGGATGGGGCGCGCTGAAGGCCGTCGCCAAGGCGCTGAGCTCCGAGATGGCCGTCCCGCGCGAGGTGCGGGGTCTGCTCACCATGAACCAGCCGGCAGGGTTCGACTGCCCGGGATGCGCTTGGCCGGATCCCCGGCACACATCCTCCTTCGAGTTCTGCGAGAACGGCGCGAAGGCCGTGGCATGGGAGGCGACCAGCAAGCGCACGACGCCGGAGTTCTTCGCCGCGCACACGGTCTCCGAGCTCTGGACCTGGTCGGACTTCGCGCTCGAGGGCGAAGGTCGCCTCACGCACCCGATGGCCTACGATCACGCCACCGACACATATCAGCCGATCGCCTGGCAGGACGCATTTGATCGCATTGGCAAGGCGCTTCAGAAGCTGCCCGATCCCAACATGGCGGAGTTCTACACCTCAGGACGCACCTCGAACGAGGCCGCGTTTCTCTACCAGCTCTTTGCGCGCGAGTTCGGCACCAACAATTTTCCTGATTGCTCCAATATGTGCCACGAGGCGACCAGCGTCGGGCTTCCGGACTCGATAGGCGTCGGCAAGGGCACCGTAACCCTCGAGGATTTCGACCACGCGGACGCGATCTTCTGCATCGGCCACAACCCCGGCACCAACCATCCACGCATGCTCGCAACCCTGCGCGACGCCTCCAAGCGGGGATGCAAGATCATCGTGTTCAATCCCTTGCGCGAGCGCGGGCTCGAGCGCTTCCAGGCACCGCAGAATCCGTTCGAGATGGTGACACTGGGGTCGACGCCGATCGCCTCGTCGTACTACCAGGTCGGCATCGGCGGCGACATCGCAGTGCTCAAGGGCATGATGAAGGTTCTGCTTGAGCTGGATCGCGCCGAGACCTCGGCCGGACGGGGACGCATCCTCGATCGCGACTTCATCGCCGAGCACACGCGAGGATTCGACGCTCTCGCGGCCGACATCGAGGCCACCGAATGGCCGCAGATCGAGCGCCACTCGGCGCTTTCTCGCGCCGACATAGAGGCCGCCGCCAAGGTCTACGCCGACGCCGGGCGCGTGATCATCTGCTACGGCATGGGCATCACGCAACATCGGCACGGCACCTCGAACGTGAGCCAGATCGCCAACCTGCTTTTGATGCGCGGCAACATCGGCAAGGAAGGCGCCGGCATCTGCCCGCTGCGCGGCCACTCCAATGTGCAGGGCGACCGCACGGTCGGCATCACGGAGGTGCCGTCCAAGGAGCTTCTCGACAATCTCGAGGCCGAGTTTGCCATCGAGGCGCCGCGAGAGAAGGGTCATAACGCCGTCGAGGCTGTCGAGGCGATCACCAATGGCGAGTCGAAGGCCTTGATATGCCTCGGCGGCAACCTCGCCGTGGCCATGTCCGATCCCGATGTCGTGTTCCCTGCCATGCGGCAGCTGGATCTCGCCGTCCACATCGCGACCAAGCTCAACCGCTCCCACCTGCTCATCGCCAGGGAGAGCTTCATCCTGCCCTGCCTCGGGCGCACCGAGCTCGATGTTCAGGAGACAGGCCGCCAGAGCGTGACGGTCGAGGATTCTATGTCGATGGTGCACGCCTCGTCCGGAGGATTGAAGCCCGCCTCCGAGCATTTGCTATCTGAGCCCGCCATCATCGCCGGGCTGGCGCTGGCCACGCTCCCGCACACCAAAGTGCAATGGCAGGAGCTGATCGCCGACTATGGCCGCATCCGCGACAAGATCGAGGCCGTGTTCCCGGACTTCGCCCGCTTCAACGAGCGTGTCTCCCACCCAGGCGGGTTTCGCCTCACCGTTCCCGCCTCGCGACGGGTGTGGAAGACGAGATCGGGAAAGGCCGAGTTCCTGGTCGTGCCGGGGCTCGAGGAGGATCCACGCTGCGATCGGCCCGGCGCGCTCCTCCTCGCAACCGTCCGCAGCCACGACCAGTACAATACGACCATCTACGGCCTCGACGACCGCTATCGCGGCATCACGGGCCGGCGCGACATCGTCTTCATGAATGCCGCAGACCTCGCCGCCCGCGGCTTGGTGCACGGCGACGTGGTCGACGTCGAGACGGTCAGCAACGAGGATGAGGCCCCGCGCATTCTGGCCGGCCTGACGGCGGTAGCGTTCGACATCGCCGCCGGCTCGGTCGCCGCCTACTATCCCGAAGCCAACAACCTGATCGCCATCGACCAATACGACCGTCGCAGCGGCACCCCGTCGTATAAATCGGTGCCCGTTTACATCCGGCGCGCCGCGGCCCCGGCATAAGCGGCGCCGAACCCAGGACCGCCACGACCACCCCGGGCCCAGGACGCGCTTATGAGCAGGAATTGATCACTCAGGATCGGCGAAGCGGTAGCCGACGCCTGGCTCGGTGAGGATGAGCTCGGGCTCGGACGGCTTGTCCTCGATCTTCGCCCGCAACTGCCCGATGAAGACCCTCAAATACTGGCTGTCGGAAACATTGGCCGGTCCCCAGACACCGTGCAGAAGCTGGCGGTGGGTGATGACCTTACCAGGGTGCCTCATGAGCAAGGCAAGGAGATCGAATTCCTTTGGTGTGAGATGGACGGGTTCCCCGTTCTTGCTCACCGCGTGACGGTTGAAATCGATTTTGATACCATTTGTGGCGATCTCGGTTGGAGGCAAAGCTTTCGATTGATCGCCCCGGCGCAGGGCCGAACGCATCCGCGCGAGCAGTTCGCCGATGCCGAAAGGTTTGTTGACGAAGTCATCTGCGCCGAGATCCAGGGACAGAATCTTCTCGCTTTCGCGATCGCGCGCCGACAGCACGATTATTGGCACTTGCGAGGTGCGGCGGATCGCTTCGATCACGGTCTTGCCGTCCGCATCAGGCAACCCCAAGTCGATTACGACAAGATCAGCTCCATTGACTTGGAAAGAACGCAACGCCTCGGCCGCACTCGTCGCTGACGTGACCTCAAAGCCGCTGGCTGCAAGACTGGGCCGCAGAAATCTTTGGATTTGGGGTTCGTCGTCCACAACAAGCACATGGAGCCCGCCGATCATTCCGAACCTCCCGTTGTTGTATGATTTTCGGCTTCGGGAAAATGCAGGCTGATGCGCGTGCCGCCCTTGATTGTGGCAGGGCTTTGCACGGAGATGCGTCCATCCAAGGCCGTCATCACTTCCTTGCAGATTGTCAGGCCGAGCCCAGACCCTTGCGTCTTGGTGCCAGGAGCCCGATAGAATTTATCGAAGATCCGCGGCAAGACGTCAGGCGCGATGCCTGGTCCTTGGTCCACAACGTCCACGCAGAACCCGCTGTCTGTCGAGCGCAGCGAGACGCCGATCTCTCCGCCCTCAGGCGACGCATTTGCCGCATTCTCGATGACATTCAGAAACACGTGGTCTAGCAACGTCTCATCGCCTCGAACGATTGCTGGCGATGCCTCCGCGTCAAAAGTGATACGGGCTCCCGGCTTCGTCTTTCTTGCACGCGCAACCGAAGCCCCGATCGTATCCACCAGATCGATCCAATCCGTTCTGATGTTCGGCGCACCTGATTGGAAGCGCACCATGTCGAGCATGTTCGTTACGAAGCGCGTCAGGCGCACGGTCTCTTCTTCGATTGTAGCGAGCAATTCAGTTTTGCTGTCATCCGACAACTTGGGGCCAAGCTCCCGAAGGCTCGTGACCGCTCCTTGAATAGCCGCGAGCGGCGTCTTTATGTCGTGCGAAACAGAGGAGAGCAGCACCGACCGCAGCCGCTCGGCGTCCGCCTGCCTTTCCGCGGCACTCTTTTCCGCTTGCAGCGACAATCGCTCCCAAGCCAAAGCCGTCTGATACACCATTGCATCCATTGTTGCGTCACGGGTCTCGTCGAAGGCTCTCTGATGGAGACCGAACACGCCTGCCAGCGTGGACCCAACCCTGAGCGGCCGGAATTCATAGCGCGATCCTGGCCATCCAGCTGCGACCGGATAGATGGTCTGCCCCGACGACGCACAACGCTGAGCTGCCTGCCAGTCCTCGGTACTCAACGGTTCGGTGCCCGGATGCTTGGACATGACTGTGAGATCGCGATCGTTCCTACGGAGCAGCACGGCCGGTTCGCCAGCAGCTTTGCTGGCTTCCAGAACGAGCGCCTCGGCGATCTCATCTGGGCTGGCTGCCGCCGACAGCCGCAGCGCAAGTGAATTCAGTGTCTCCAGGAAATTCGATCGTTGTCGCGCCTGCTCGGCAACCTCGCGCAGGCGTCCCGCCAAACTTCCTGTCGCAATCGCCACGGCGAAGAAGACGAGCAAGGCCACGAAGTCTCGCGGATCGGAGATCGAGAATGTGTAGGCCGGTGGCAGAAAGAAGAAGTTGTAGGCCAAAAAAGCGGCCGTTGCCGTCGCAAGACCAGCCACAACCCCGAAGGTAACGGCACTCGCAACCACCGCCAGGATGTAGAACATGGCCACGCCGTGAGCCGGTAGCCAAGCTGCGACGGCCATGCAAAAGGCTGTGACGGCAGCGGCGCACGTCAAGCCAGCAAGCACGGCCCGCGCGCCCTTCGACGTCCGGGGCAGGCGATCCCAGACGTGCTGCTCTGGGGCTTCAGTTCGTATAAGGGGCGATGCCACAACCCAATCCTTTGCCGCTAGATACACAGCCACCCGATGCCCGGGAAAGGATCTTTATGCTTTCCTTATGCCCCGGCGGCAAACCACCCATCGAAACCTGATGCCGGACGGCGGATCCTCACTGGTGATTACTTCACCTCTGTGGAAACCCTCTCATGACCGACGTTGCAACGTCTCTAACGGACAATCTTGGAAAACAGCCTCACACGGCCCGAAAGGCCAGCTTCTGGGCTCTGGCGCTTGGCGCGATCGGCGTGGTGTACGGAGACATTGGAACGAGCCCGCTCTACGCCCTGAAAGAATCGCTCAATGCGGCCCGCGACGGAGGCGAAACCACGGACGCGATGGTGACGGGCGTTTTGTCCCTGATGCTGTGGGCGCTGATCATCATCGTCACGCTCAAGTATGTGATGGTTATGCTGCGGGCGGACAACGACGGCGAAGGCGGCACTTTGAGCCTCATGGCGCTCGCGGAACGGTCGTATGGTACCGGCACTTGGTTCATTCCACTGCTCGGTATGGCTGGTGCCGCCTTGTTCTACGGCGACGCCATGATCACGCCGGCGATCTCGATCCTCTCGGCCGTCGAAGGGTTGGAGCTGATCACACCGAGCTTCACGCCCTACATTCTTCCTATCAGCGCGGCCATCATTGTGGTTCTGTTCTCCGTCCAAGCCTGGGGCACGGCCAAAGTGGCCGCTTGGTTCGGGCCAGTCATTCTGATTTGGTTTGCGGCGCTGGCGGCCGGCGGTCTCGTCTACGTCGCGCTAGCACCGCAAGTTCTGACGGCTTTCAATCCATTGCTCGGTGCCGAATTCTTGCTGACCCACGGGATGGCGGGAATGGTTGCACTAGGCGCGGTCTTTCTGACCGTGACGGGCGCGGAAGCGCTTTATGCCGACCTCGGTCACTTTGGCCGCAAGCCCATCCAATGGGCCTGGCTCTACGTCGCCTTTCCGGCACTAGCCCTGAATTACCTCGGGCAAGGCGCGCTGATCATGATGAACCCCTCGGCGGTCGAAAACCCCTTTTATCGGCTCTACCCCGAATGGGCTCTGATACCCATGGTGATCCTGGCGACCCTTGCCACCATCATCGCAAGTCAAGCCGTGATCACCGGCGCGTACTCGATCACGTTGCAGGCGATCCAGCTCGGGCTGCTTCCGCGCCTCGATGTTCGCCGCACGTCAGAAACCGAAAAGGGCCAGATCTATATGCCAGCGGTCAACTGGCTGTTGATGTTCGCGGTTCTATTCCTTGCCGTTACGTTCCGCAATTCGAGCGCGCTCGCCTCCGCCTACGGGATTGCCGTGACGGGGACCATGGTTGTGACGGTTTGCCTTGCCACAATCGTCGCGCACTCCTACTGGCGCTGGCCAGTTTGGAAGACCGCACTAGTGATGGCCCCATTCTTTGTCATCGACACGATCTTCCTCGGTGCGAATGCGTTGAAAATTATCGCGGGCGGTTGGCTTCCGTTGCTGGTCGGCGGCGCGCTGCTGGCCCTGATGTTGACCTGGCGCCGCGGGGTCGCACTCTTGAAGCAGAAGACGAGTCGCGAAGAGCTGGCCGTCGCCGAGTTCTGGCCGTCGATAGAGAAAAGGGTCAAGGACCGCGTGCCGGGCACGGCCGTGTTCCTGACAGCCCAACCTGATGCCATCCCCGCCGCCTTGATGCACAATCTGAAACACAACAAGGTGCTGCACGAGCGCAACCTGATCGTTAGCATTGAGACTGCCGACATACCTAGGCTCGCTGAAAATGAGCGCCGAACGGTGCGGCATGTCTCGAATGATCTCTCGATCGTCAAACTGCGCTTCGGGTTCATGGATGAGCCGGACCTGCCGCAGGAGCTGATGCGGCCGGGGCTCGACCTCGAATTGAAGCGGCTGGAAACGTCGTACTATCTCTCGCGCCGGACACTGCGCCCAGCGACGCGCTCCGAATTGACGCCATGGCAGGTCCGTCTGTTCATATTCTTGGCGCGCCACGCGAGCGATGCGTCACGCTATTTCCGGATCCCGACGGACCGTGCGGTCGAGATCGGAACGCAGATCACGATTTGACTATTGCCCGTTGGCACATCGAGGCGGCCTCTCGGTTGGGTGGCGCCGCTGCGGGCCGACACGAGCAACGCTTGCTCGTGGGGCGCTCCGCCCCGTTGTTTTGATGTGACGGGCGCGGTGGCGCGGCTGACAGCCCACATTGCCGGGCCGGCGGGGTGCAAATCCCCGTCGGTGGATGGCGACCCCGGCAGGATTTGAACCTGCGACCTACGGTTTAGGAAACCGTTGCTCTATCCAACTGAGCTACGGGGCCAATGCGCTGGCCCCTGCATAATCCGTTGCCGCGGCGACATCAATATCGCGCTTCTACTCTTGACGGGGCGGCGTCGCTGGCCATTCTCCCGCCATGCTGACTCTCTCCCTTCTCCGCCACGCCAAATCGAGCTGGTCCGACCCCGAGCTCGACGACCACGACCGCCCCCTCGCCAAGCGCGGGGCCAAGGCCGTGCCCGCCATCGCCAGGTACCTGCGCCACGAGGAGCTGCGCCCGAGCCTCGTGCTCTGCTCGGATGCCCTGCGCACGCGGGCCACGGCGGCGCTTCTCCTTGCCGAGCTCGGTCCGCCTGCTCCGCGCATCTCCTACGAGGAAAGCCTCTATCTCGCCGGGCCGCAAACGATCGTGGACCTCATTGCGGCCGCGGGAGGCACCGAGCCGCACCTGTTGGTCATCGGCCACAATCCGGGCCTGCACGCCCTCGCCCTCGAGCTGGTCGGAGATGGCGACCGCAAGGTTCTCGCCATGCTGGCACGCGGCTTCCCGACCGGTGCACTGGCCGTCTTCAACTTCCCGATCCAGAGCTGGAAGGACTTGAGGAGCGCGACCGGCCACCTCGAGCACATGACGACGCCGCGCAAGCTCGACAATTGACAGGCCGAATGCGGCCCATCACGCGGGCGTGGATGCCACGAGGTTGTTGATGAGCCGGCGGACGACCTCGAAATCGAAGGGCTTGGAGACGGTGATCCTCTCGCGGAAGGCGTCTGGCATGGCATGAGCACCGTGACCGGTCGCGAATACGAACGGAATGCCCTTGCCCCGAAGAGCCTCGGCGACGGCGAAGCAGTCGTGATCGCCGAGCGTCACGTCCAGGATGGCAGCATCGATATGCGAGGAGGACACGAGATCGAGAGCCTGGCCCTCCGAATGGGCCGGCCCGACGGTCTCGTGACCATCCTCGGCAAGGAGGTCGCTGAGCATCATCGTGATCAGCGCCTCGTCATCGACCACCAGCACACGCGCCATTCTCTACCCGTTCGTTGCAGCCGGAGTGCCCGGCCCGCCAGCCAGCCCGCCATGGGGGCGACACGCGCAAAGGTAGCACCAGCGAAACCTTCCCGTATGCGCGCCTTCGCCGGCACTAGGGCCGCGCCGCACGTGCCCCCGTCTCGACGAGACGGGGGGATGAGCGTTGCCCGGCAGGCGCTCCGGTGCCCGGAACATGCGCGTTCGTGCCGAAGAACAAGGCTTGGCTGACGAGAGCACGCACGGTGTTCGGCTCGAACGGCTTGGTGATCAGAAAAGTTGGCTCCGGGCGCTCGCCGGTGAGCAGGCGCTCGGGAAACGCCGTGATGAAGATCACGGGAACGGTGAAGGCGAGGAGGATTTCGTTGACGGCTTCGAGCCCGGAGCTCCCGTCGGCGAGATGGATATCGGCGAGCACGAGACCGGGCTTCGCCTTTTTGACCTCGGCCAACGCCTCGCGATGTGTGCGCGCGATGCCCGAGACCCGGTGGCCGAGCCCTTTGACCAGGGCCTCGAGATCCATCGAGATCAGCGGCTCGTCCTCGATGATGAGCACTTCGGTTGCCGTCTGCTCGGCGATCTGCGATCCGGCCTCGGCAATGAGCTTTGTCACCGCATCGGGCGAGCACTCGAGGATCTCGGCGATCTGCGGCGTGGTGAAGCCTTCGACGGATGCCAAAAGGAACGCTTGCCGCGGCAGCGGCGTGATTGCTTCGAGGCTGCGGTCGGCTTGCGTCTTGGGCACGGCGGCGGCGCGATTGACGCTGATCGAGTTCCAGACCTTGAGAAAGCACTTGTAGAGACCGATGCGGCGCATCTGGTCTTCCGGGAAGCTCTTGGGATCGGCAATCAGCGTCTCGAGCACGGCGACGACATAGGCGTCACCGCTCTCCTGGCTGCCGGTGAGCGCCCTGGCGAAGCGCCGCAAATAGGGGAGATGCGGCGCAATCGATTCGGCAAGTGACATACGATTTCTCCCTGCTCTGCGAACCTTTACCTGGCAAGGTTGGGTTCGCGACCCTCTATATCAACGCCGAGCCGCAAATAAGGTTCCACGCGGCGATAAGCTGTTATTTTAACGAAAGAAATTTGCCATCCCGCGCGCTAGCCCCGTGACGCGCTCTTGATCTGAGGCAGCACGCTCGTCTCGCCAGACTTGAGCTCATCATCGCCCAGGATCTCGACCAACCTGTTGCGAGCCCGGTTGACGCGGCTCTTGATGGTCCCGACCGCACAGCCGCAGATCTCGGCCGCCTCCTCATAGGAGAAGCCTTCCGCGCCGACCAGGAGCAAGGCCTCGCGCTGATCCGAAGGCAGCGTGGAAAGCGCCGACCGGAAATCCGCAAGGTCGAGATGCCCGTGTTGCTCCGGAGGCACGGACAGCGAGTTCTGGTACTGATCGTCCGGATCATCCACCTCGCGCCTGAGCTTGCGATGCTGCGAGAAATAGACGTTGCGCAGGATGGTGAAGAGCCACGCCCTGAAGTTTGTGCCGGGCGTGAAAGAGCTGCGGCTGTTCCAGGCTTTTACCAGCGTTTCCTGCACGAGATCGTCGGCGCGCGCGGGGTCGTTGGCGAACGACCTGGCGAACGCCCGCAGATGGCTGATCGCGCCCACCAGGGATTGCTCGAAATCCGCATCCGCCATGTCAGGCCTCGTCCGGCTTGTCGACCTGCTCGCTCTGCTTCAGCTGATCGAGCAGCTGCAGAAACTTGTCCGGCACTTTCTCTTTGACGATCTCCTCGTAGCTCTCTCGCAGCTTTCGGCCGAGAGCGCCCTGAACCATGGTGTCGACGGCCGCTGGCTCGCCCTTTGTCTCGCCGTCGAGTGGTGCGTCGCGCGCCGCCGGATCAGGCTTTTGAGTGTTCATAGTCAATGGTCCCTCGGACGTCGGCGCCGTCTGTGGGCCGAGCGCTTCTTCTCGATTGGGGGCAGAGCGTTGGTTACGCATGAGCACTGGAAATCGCCCCCGCTGACCTTAGGGCGGTTGTAGGTTCGTAACGAGCGAGTGCGAACATGAGTGAAATCCGCCCCGGAGCACAGTCCCTGCCGGTAGGAAACTCCCGCGGCCGAATTTGGTTCCAATACAAGAAGATTAAGATCCATCAGTAACTTAAAGGAATATTCGGGCTCACGGAACTGCATGCCGGCTGGCGCGTTCAGCCCTCACCGCGATGATCCGGGCCCTTCCGGACCGCGAACCAATGGCTGACGCTGCCCGCATCCCCTCCCCGACCCTAGAGCACGGGTGGCGTTTAGCTCGTGGTGCCGGCAGAGCCGGCTCCTTCTCGGGAGCGGGCCGCCGGCACCACACCCCCTTTCTGGACATTTGAACACGGTCCGGTGTCGGTAAGCACATTTTCATCAAATGCGCGTACAAGGACGGCGTTAGACCGGATGCACAGAAGGTAGAGATGCACGTCGTCATCATCGACCCGAGCCGGGTTGTCCAAAACAAGCTCGCCGCCGAGGTTGCCGCCAGCGGCAGCTACGTCGATTGCTTCTCGACCTCCGATCTCGCCCTCGAGTTCGTTGAGAACAATAAAACCGTCGACGTGGTGCTCACGAGCCTCCAGCTCGAGCCGTTCTCCGGCCTCGAGCTGTGCTGGACGCTGCGCACGTTCGTCGGCGAGAAGCGTCCGCTTCATATCATCGCCATGTCGTCCAACTCCAGCGAGCGCGCACTGTCGGAAGCGCTCGATTGCGGCGCCGATGACTACGTGCAGAAACCCGTCGGCCGCGACGAGCTGAGGGCCCGCCTGCGCGCGGCCGATCGCCTTATGGCGCTGCAGCGCCAGCTTGTGGAGCAGGCTGAGACTGATCCCCTGACCGGCCTCATGAACCGCTGGGCCTTCACGCCGCACATCACAGAGAGACGGGCCAGCCTCGACGCCGACGAGCCCTTGGCGCTTTGCCTCTTTGACGTCGATCATTTCCGCCGCGTGAACGACGACTTCGGCCACGACGTCGGTGATCAGGTCATCCGCACCGTGGGACAGCTCGCCGCCGAGGAGGCGCCGATGCTGGCGCGCCTGGACGGTGAGGAGTTCGCGATGGCCTTTCCGGTGCTCTCCGCCACCGAAGCCCGGCACTGGTGTGACGTCATCCGCAACAACATCGCCGCCCGCGCTTTCACCGGACCGGGCGGAAAGTTCCACGTGACCGCAAGCTTCGGCATCACCCAATGGAGCGCCGACGAGCCGTTCCAGAAGGCGCTGCGCCGTGCAGACCGCGCGCTCCGCGAAGCCAAGCTCGCCGGGCGCAATTGCATCTCGGTCGTCTCTGCAAATGCCCGAGAGCTCGCGCCGGCCTGAGCGCCGGAGCCGCATGGCGCCCCCCAAGGCCAGCCGTCGTCGCGCGGCTCTGCCGCTTTCCTGCCCACGATGACCATGATCACGGAGCCGCATGGCGCCGCTTGACACCCGCAACGCTCCCGCTATCGCTATATCCAAATGTATATAGCAACTGAGGAGCTCCGCGCGTGACCATCCTGTCGAGACGACATTCCCTGATCTCTGTTGCAGCGCTCGCACTCATGGGCGTCGCGTCGGCATTGGCCGAGGAGGCGAAGAGCCCCGAGGCTGCCGCAGCCGCCGCAACGAAGCCCGTGATCGTGTTCGCCGCAGCGAGTCTGAAGGACGCGCTCGGCGCCATTGAGAAGGCCTGGGAGGCGAGGACGGGCAACAAGGCCGCAATCTCGTTCGCCGCATCCTCCGCGCTCGCCAAGCAGCTCGAGCAGGGCGCCCCTGCCGACGTCTTCGTCTCGGCGGATCTCAAATGGATGGACTACGCGGCCGAGAGGAAGCTGATCGACGACAGCTCCCGCGTCGACCTCCTTGGCAACACGCTCGTGCTGATCGCACCCAAGGATGCGACGGTCGATCTCAAGATCGCCAAGGGCTTCGACCTTGCCAAGGCGCTCGGTGACGGCCGCCTCGCCATGGGCGACCCCAAGGCGGTTCCCGCGGGCATCTACGCCGAGGCGGCTCTCACTTCGCTCGGCGTCTGGGATCAGGTGTCCGCCAAGGTGGCCGGCGCCGAGAACGTGCGCGCGGCGCTGACGTTCGTCGCCCGCGGCGAGGCGCCTCTCGGCATCGTCTACGGCACCGACGCCAAGAGCGAGCCGGCGGTCAGAGTGGTGGATACCTTCCCAGCCGACAGCCACCCGCCGATCGTCTATCCGGCGGCGCTGACCGCAGCCGCCTCGGCCAATGCGGCGGCGAAGGACTTCTTCGCCTTCCTCGCCTCGCCCGAGGCCAAGGCCCTGTTCGAGGCCCAGGGCTTCACGGTGCTCAAGTAGATTAGGATCAGACGTCGTCGAGATCGGCCTCGAATGGGACGAGCTCCTCGCGGATCACGCGCGCCGCCCGGTCCTCGATCCGCCGGTACGCCGCCGCGAGCCTGCGCCCGAAATCGGTGAGGACCGCTCCCCCGCCGTGCGAGCCGCCCGCCGCCGTGGTGACGATCGGCCGCTTGAAGAGGCGGCCGAGCTCGTCGACGAGCAGCCACGCCCGGCGATAGGACATGCCAAGGTCGCGCGCCGCCGACGAGATCGATCCCGTTCGCTCGATGGCCTCGAGCAGGTCCACTTTGCCCGGCCCGATCTGCCGCTCTCGTGGAAAGACGATGCGAAGCCGGACGCACGCTCGCGACAGCGGGCCCTCTGCTGCGATCTGCTTGCGCTGCCCCTGCTGCGCCGCAGCCGGCTTCTTCTTTCCTTTCATAGGCCGCCGAACCTCTGCCGTTGCTGCGTGGCCCAGTATACCGTGGGAAGCTCCCGGTGCGAGAGCCACGGGCAGACGCTGCCCGAAAGGTCAACAGGCGGCGGCCCGCGGTCAAGTTGGGCAGGGGCGCCCGTGTGTAGTCTCGGGAAAAGAACCGAGAGGGAGGGAACGGAGTGAGCGGCACGGACGGATCTGCTGGAGTAGCGCTTGCCGGCATCACCCAGCTAGCGGAGCGAGCCGTGCACCGCTTTGGCCTTTCGGACCGTGTCACCGCCACCCTGATCAACGTCTCCGAGAACGCCACCTATCGCCTGGACGATCCTGCGACCGGCGAGCGATGGGCCCTGCGCGTGCACCGCGAAGGCTATCACTCCCGTACCGCAATAGCCTCCGAGCTTTGCTGGCTCATGGCGCTGAAGCAGAGCGGCGCGGCCAACGTGCCCCTCCCGGTGCGCGGCCGTGACGGCGAGTACATCCAGACCGTAGCCGTCGACGCGCTGCCGACGCCACGCAATGTCGTGCTCTTCAATTGGGAGAAGGGCGCCGAGCCCGCCCCGGACGACGTAAAGGGCTATGAGCTTCTGGGCGAGACGGCTGCGCGCATGCACGCCCACGTGCGCACCTGGCAGCGCCCATCCTGGTTCGAGCGTCATTCCTGGGACTTCGAGACGAGCCTCGGCTCTACACCCCATTGGGGCCGCTGGCGCGACGGCATGGGCATGACGCCCGAGATCGAGAAGGTCTTCACCGAGACCGTCTCCGTGATCGAGAAGCGGCTCGAGCGGCTCGGCAAGAGCCCTTCGGTCTTTAACCTGATCCACTGCGACATGCGCCTCGCCAACCTCCTGATGGACGGCACCACCGTCAAGGTCATCGACTTCGACGACTGTGGCTTCTCCTGGCTGCTCTACGATTGCGCGACCACGGTCTCGTTCTTCGAGGAGAAGCCGGAGGTTCCGGACCTCGTGAAGGCCTGGGGGCGCGGCTACCGGCGCATCGGCGGCCTCTCCGAGAGTGAGGAGGCGGAGATCGACACCTTCGTCATGCTGCGCCGCATCCTGCTCGTCGCCTGGATCGGCTCCCACTCGGACACCGACCTCGCCCGCTCCATGGGTATGAGCTACACCAGGGACGCGATCCCCCTGTGCGAGCGCTATTTATCGAGGTTCGGTGAGGCGCGTGCCCCGGCCCGGGCCGGCGCGGCCAAGCAGCCTTCACCGAGCCTGTGGAGAAGACTGTTCGGCCTTGGGGTGCCGAGCAAATAGGCAAATCCGCCGCCACACTGCCCAAGGGACAAACTTGACCCCGCCCGGGCGTCTGTTAGCCTCGGGCCGAAATATGCCCGGCTGGCCAGATGACATGGAAGGCGACATAGGCGAGTTCAAGCTTTCGGACCCCGCGTATCCACGTGGCCGCGATGTCGTGCCCGGGGTGCTCGCCTCGTCCGCGACGGGCATCGTTACCTGGATCGAGCGCTACCACGGCGACGTCGACCGCATCTTCGGCTATGCCGGCATCTCACCCGAAATGGCCGGATCCCCGACGCTCAGCCTGAACTTGAGCTCCTTCTGCCGGCTGTTCGAGGAGAGTGCGCGCCAGACCCATACCGACAACTTCGGCCTCTGGTTTGGCATCAAGTTCGATCCGCGCGACCTCGGCCTCTGGGGATACGCAGCAATCTCCGCGCCGACCCTCGGCGCGGCTTTAACGACTCTCGTCGAGCTGTTCCCCCTGCATCAGCAGTCCTCCGTCATGCGGCTCGTGCCGGCCCAGCGCGGCATCTTGAGGTTCGAGTACAGAATAGAGGCCGCCGAGATCTGTGATCGCCGCCAGGACGCGGAGCTGACCCTCGGCCAGGTCACGAGCCTCATTCGCGGCTGCCTCGGCCCCGGCTGGGCGCCGGAGGAGGTCCACTTCGAGCATCCCAAGCCCGAGGGCTGGCGCGAGCACGAGCGGGCGTTCGGCGCTCCGGTATTCTTCTCGCAACCGACCAACGCCCTGGTAGTGCGCGCGTCCGAGCTCGAGGCTCCCATGCCGACGCGCGACCTGCGGCTCATGTCGGCCATGCGCCAATGCTTGGAGCGGCTGTCAGAGCGCAAGGATCTCCGCGCGAGCGTGACCGATCGGGTACGCGCCGCCATTCGGGCCCGCCTGCCCGACGGTTTTCCGCCGATTGAGGCTGTCGCCAACGAGCTGCGCCTTCCGGTCGGCGTCATACAGCGCGAGTTGCACTACGACGGCGTGTCCTATGCCACGCTGGTCGAGAACACGCGTCGCGACCTCGCGCTTTCCTATTTGCGCCAGCGCCAGCTTTCGCTGTCGGAGATCGCATTCCTTCTGGGCTATTCCGAGCTGTCCGCGTTTAGCCGAGCCGTGCGCCGCTGGATGGGCACCTCGCCGCGGGCGCTCCGCGCGTCGATCCTCTCGGAAGGACGCGCGGACTGAACGTCTGCCGTCAGGCGTCCTTCAGGGCGTCGAGGCTCTCGGGCAGGATCTGGCCGCCGTCGACGATGATCGTCTGGCCCGTGATGTAGGACGCTTCCTTCGACGCCAGGAACAGCGCCGCATAGCCGATATCCTCGACAATGCCGAGCTTCTTGAGCGGGATCGACGCCGCCATGCCCTTCTCGTACTCGGGCCCCAGCGCGATCAGACCCTCGGTGAGAATATTCCCCGGCAGCACAGCGTTGACGGTGATTCCGTACTTGGCGACCTCGATGCAGGCCGTGCGCATGAAGCCGAGCTGCCCGGCCTTGGTCGCGCCGTAGTGCGTCCAGCCCGGGAAGCCCGTCACCGGCCCCGTGATCGACGAGGTGATGACGATGCGTCCCTGATCCGACTTCTTGAGATAGGGCAGCGCCGCCTTGATCGTGAGGAAGGTGCCCTTGAGGTTGGTGTCCACCACCGTGTCCCAGTCCTCGGGCGAAAGCTCCTCGATCTTGCCCTGCGGGAAGATGCCGGCGTTGGCGCACAGGATGTCGAGCCCGCCGTGGGCGCTGACTGCGGCCTCCGCCATGAGTTGCATGTCGCCCATCTTGGTGACGTCGGCCGCGAAGCCCTTGGCCGTGCCACCCGCTTTGCGCAGCTCCTCGGCGCAAGCCTCTGCCTCAGCGAGGTTGCGCGACACGACCAGAACCTTGCCGCCGTTCTTTGCGAAGACCTTGGCAATACCCTTGCCGATGCCTTTGCTTCCGCCCGTGACGATGACCGACCGCCCGGCGATTGATGTCAGCATTGTGCCTCCCGTTGTGACGTTAGGTAAGCTTGAGGGGCGGGCGCCTGGCCTGGCGCACCGCCCCTCACTTTTTTCACAACTGAGAGCCGGCTGTCACGCGTCCGATGCGTCGAACACCATGCGGCCGATCTTGGCATAGGTCCCCGGCGCGGCAAACCTGAGGATCAATCCCCAAACCAGACCGGCGCCAAGGATCGCGAGAGCGATGACCGGGATCTTGGTGCCGAAGGGCCCGGCGCCGCCGAAGGTCTCGAGATTCATCACCAGGAGGTAGACGAGATAGACCTGGGCGACGAAGGCGACGATCGGCGCGATCAGCGTCGAGAAGATGCCTGCCTCCTCCGGATACCGCGTGCGGAAGAACACGATGATCGCAATCGATACGATGGCCTGCAGGATCAGCAGCAGCATCGTGCCAAGGACGGCGAGCAGCGTGTAGACGCCAAGGTAGGCCTGTGCATTGGGATCATCTGTGCCGAGGAAGTAGGCGAAGAGACCGACCCACAGTGCCGCGAGCAGCGTCTGCACCACCGAGGCCACGTGCGGGCTCTTGAAGGTGTCGTGTGTGCCGCCGAGCGCCGAGGGAAGCACGCCCTCGCGCGCGAGCGAATAGATGTAGCGCGCGGTGGTGTTGTGGAACGCCATGCCGCAAGCGAAGGCGCTGGTGAGGATCAGGACGCCCATCACTTCGGCCGCCCAGGGACCGACGAACTGGCCGAGCGGCGAGATGAAGAAGTTGCCGCTGTCCTTGGCTGCCTTGACCAGCATGTCGCCCTGGTTCGGGAACGCCGACACGGCGCACCAGCTCGTGACGATGTAGAAAAGGCCGAGACCGATCACCGAGAAGTAGAGCGAGCGGGGCACGATCTTCTTGGGGTCGCGCGATTCTTCGGCATAGTTCGGCGCCATCTCGAAGCCGACCCACGACCAGAAGGCCATGAAGACGCCGACCGCCGCGGCGCCGGCAGCAATATCGACGTCACCGACCTTCTGCGCCTCGACCGGGTCGAGCACTTTGAGGAGGTTGAGCGCGTCGAGCGTGAAGCTCGTTCCCGACGCGGCAGTCGCCACGCCGATGTTGAAGATCACGAGCACGAGCACCTCGAGCACGAGCGCGACGCCGAGAACGGCCGCCGAGAGGCGGACATCCATGTAGCTCAGGATGCCCGCGAGCACGATCGCGAACAGCGAGAGGTAGATCCAAGGAATGTTGATGCCGAAGTGGGTCGACAGCCAGGAGTTGGCGAAGAAGGCAAAGATGCCCGTCAGCGAGGCCTCGAAGATGCTGTAGGACGCGAGCGAGGCGATGCCGGCGGAGAGGCCGAGCTCGCGGCCGAGGCCCAGACTGATGAAGGCGTAGAACCCACCGACGCTCGACACCTTGCCAGCCATGGCTGCATAGCCGACGGAGAAGATGGTGAGCACGATGGTCGCGAGCAGGAATGCGGCCGGCACATAGATGCCAATGCCGAAGCCGGCGGCGAAGGGCACGTTGCCGAGCATGGCCGTCATGGGCGCCGCGCCCGTAACAGTCAGGAACAGAACGCCTATCAGTCCGATTGCTTTGCCTTGCAGAAGATCGACGCCGCCATGCTGCGTCACGTCGAACGTATGCTGCGCAGTAGGTGCGCCCGTGGTGCCCTGTGCCAACGCCAAGCTCCCTCGTTTACCGGCGCTGGATTTCCCCGAAGCGCCGCTCCCATTGACTACGACATGCCACGTACGGAAATGCCGTAGTCGACCAGCCTACACGCCAGAAACCGTTCGCATTTGACCGGCTTTTGAAGGAATTTGACTGCAATGCGACATTAGCCAAGATTCATAAGAGCTTTGAGCTCTGCGGAAGACATCACTTGGCAGTAGATCATGTTGATGATCTCGAGCTCCTTGCGGTGGAGCTCGTCCGAGCCCGCAGCGCAGCAGTCCTCGACCACGACGACCCCAAAGCTCTCATCGGCGAGGCTGCGCACCGTGGACGAGACGCACTGGTCGGTGAAAATCCCGCAGCACACAACCGTTTTGATACCCAGATTGGTCAGAATCAGCCTGAGGTTGGTGCCGGTGAGCGCGCTATCCGTTGTCTTTGTAACCACGATTTCGTCGCCCTCGGCCGCGAGCGCCGGCACGATCTGAGACGGCAGACCGTCTTTGGGTAGGAGCAGATTGTTCCAGCCCGGCATCTTCTGCGAGAGCGAGCGATCGCGTCCATCCCGCGTGTGGCAGGCAATGCGGGCGAACAGGCACTCGATCTTGGCTGCCCGGAACAGCCGCAAGAGCTCGGCCGTCGTCGGCAGAACGACGCCGTGCATCCGATCGTGAAACGGCGTCCACGCATCGTAGCGGCGCTGCTCCTCGGCAGAGAGAGAGCTCCGGTCGGGCCGCTCGAGATAAGTGTTCTGAACATCGATAACGAGGAGTGCCGTATGGCGGGGATCGAGGTCCGGGTCGACAGGCTCGGGAGCACCGTCATAGTAAATGGATCGAAATTCCGTCTTCCAGCTCATGCTGTCGCCTCGTGATTATGTTGATGAGATAAGTTAACTTACGTTCTTGGCCTTGCACGTGACCGCGGCGGGCACAATTTTGCAGACCGAGAGAGAACGGAATGGATGCCTTTGGGTCAAGACGACGCCCAAGGGTCGCGGATAGTGTGAAGCTGTCCAGCTTCGAAGTTCCGAACGGGGTTGAGGAGCCCAAGTGCAAAGGACGCCAAAAATTCTCGAGCTCAACGCGTTCAATGCGCGCTCCACGACAGAGCTCGATCCCAGGACAGAGGCCTTGGTCGAGCAGCGGCGGCGCGTATTCGGGCCGGCGTCGATGCTCTTCTACAAGCGCCCCCTCCAAATCGTAGGCGCCGAGGGCGTGTGGCTCCACGGCGCCGATGGCACACGCTACCTCGATGCCTACAACAACGTGCCTTCGATCGGCCACTGTCATCCAACCGTTGTCGAGGCCGTGGCCCGTCAGATGGCCACCCTCAACATACACACGCGCTATCTCCACGACAGCATCTATGCCTACGCTGAGCGTCTCTTGGCGACGATGCCGAGCGAGCTTTCGAACATCGTCTTCACCTGCACCGGCAGCGAGAGCGTGGATTTCGCCATGCGCGTCGCCTGCGCCGTGACGGGCGGCACCGGCTTCATCATCACGGAGAACGCCTACCACGGGAACACGATGGCGGCGACCACCATCTCGCCGTCCTCGGCCAGTGCAGAGCCGAAGAGTCCCCGCGTCTATCGCGTGCCGGCCCCCGACACCTATCGCGGCAGCTCGGATGGCCTTGGGCACCGCTTCGCCGAGAGCGTGAAGAACGTCATCACCGAGATGGAGCAGAACGGCGTCTTCCCGGCCGCCGTGATCGCTGACAGCATCTTCTCGAGCGACGGCGTATTTCCGGCCGAGCCGGGCTTCCTCGCCGAGACCGTGGATGTCATTCACGAGGCAGGCGGCGTCTACATCGCCGACGAGGTCCAGCCCGGCTTCGCCCGCACCGGCGAGACCATGTGGGGCTTTCAGCGCCACGGCATCGTTCCCGACATGGTGGCGCTCGGCAAGCCCATGGGCAATGGCTATCCGGTGGGTGGCGTCGCCATCAAGCCGCGCCTTCTGACCTCGTTCGGCTCGCGTGCCGGCTATTTCAACACCTTTGGTGGAAGCCCGGTGGCCGCAGCAGCCGGCATGGCCGTGCTCGAGACCATCGCCAAGGAAGGACTGCAGGACAACGCGCGCGAGACCGGGCGCTACATCCTGGACGGGCTGACGACCCTGGCCAAGGGCTCGCCAGCCGTGGGCGACGTGCGTGGCGCCGGCCTCTATCTCGGCGTCGAGATCGTGCGCGACCGTTCCTCCCGCGATCCGGACAGCGAGGCCGCCGGGAAGATCGTCAACGCCATGCGCGACCGCAACGTGCTGATCGGCACCGCCGGGCCCACCCGCAGCGTGCTCAAGATCCGTCCCCCATTGCCCTTTGGCCGCGAGCATGCCGATATGCTGCTCGACGCATTTGCGGGAGCCCTCGCAGATCTCAGACCATGATCGCTCGGGACCCTATCTGTCCTGAGCGTGAATCATCGGTCTAGTCTAAGGGAGACCATGATCGCTCGGGACCCTTCTGTCCTGAGCGTGAATCATCGGTCTAATCTAACGGAGACCATGATCGCTCAGGACCCTTCTGTCCTGAGCGTGAAATAGTTGGCCTCATCTGAAGATCATGAAACGGAGTGGATGATGGATCCGAAGCTATTCATCGACGGCGCATGGGTCACGGCCAGCGGCGGCGGCGAGCTCGATGTGGTCAATCCGGCCAACGAGCGCGTGTTTGCCAAGATCGCAGCCGGCACATCGGCCGACATCGACAAGGCCGTCGCCGCTGCGGTGGCAGCGGGTCGCAGCGCCTGGGCCAGAACCACTGGCCGCGAGCGTGCCGCCGTGCTCCGTGCCATCGCCGCCGCCATCGAGGCCGAGAAGCAGACGCTCGCCGAGATCGAGGTCCGCGACAACGGCAAGCCGCTGACAGAGGCGATCTACGACGTCGGCGACGCCGCCTACTGCTTCAATCTGTACGCCACCTACGCCGAGGAGTTGGACGCCAAGCAGGGCGAGGGGATAGAGGTCCCCGACGCCCGCTTCAAGACCACGCTCGCGTACGCACCGGTCGGCGTCGCGGGCCTCATCGTGCCGTGGAACTACCCGCTCCTGATGGCGGCATGGAAGGTGGCGCCGGCGCTCGCCGCCGGCTGCACCCTCGTCCTCAAACCGTCCGAGTTCACGTCCCTGACCGCTCTCGAGCTCGCCCGCATCTGTCACGCCGCAGGCGTGCCGCCGGGCGTCTTCAACGTCGTGACCGGCCTCGGCGCAGAGGCTGGCGCTCGTCTTGCCTCCCATCCCGACGTGCGCAAGGTGGCGTTCACCGGCTCGGTGCCGACAGGCATCGCGGTCGCGGCGGCGGCCGCTCGCGACGTGAAAAGCGTCAGCCTCGAGCTCGGCGGCAAATCGCCGATCGTCGTCTTCGACGACGCCGATCTCGAGCAGGCCGTCGAATGGGTGATGGTGGGCATCTACTTCAATCAGGGACAGGTGTGCAGCGCCACCTCGCGCCTGATTGTTCAATCCGGCATCGCAGGCAAGCTCGTCGAGCGCCTCGCCGAGGAATCAAAGAAGATCCCGATTGGCGACGGCATGGCCGAAGGCACGCTTCTCGGACCGCTCGTCAGCAAGCCCCAGTACGACAAGGTGATGGGTTACATCGAGAGCGGTAAGCGCGAGGCCTCGTTGGTTTGCGGCGGCGGCCGCCCCGCTGGCCTCAACGCCGGCTATTTTGTCGAGCCGACCATCTTCGCCGGCGTTCCGCCGGAGGCGCGCATCTGGCAGGAGGAGATCTTCGGTCCGGTGCTTTCGGTTGCATCATTCAAGACCGAGGCCGAGGCAATGGAGCTTGCCAACCGCTCGGAGTACGGTCTGGCCGCGGCCGTCATGACGCAGGACCAGGAGCGCGCCGCCCGCGTCGCCGATCGTTTCGAGGCCGGCGTCGTTTGGATCAACTGCTCGCAGCCGACCTTCAGCGAGGCGCCGTGGGGCGGCATGAAGAAGAGCGGTGTCGGTCGCGAGCTCGGCCGCTGGGGTCTCATGAACTATCTCGAGACCAAACAGATCGTCAACTACCAGTCGTCGGATGCCTGGGGCTGGTACCTCAAGTCGAAAGTTTAGAGGTCCGAGGTATTGAGCCTGACCGATGCGCGCCACGGCCGAAAGCCGTGGCGCAATTATTCGGGAACGTGCTCTGCAGACCACTTCCCAAATCCGCCATCGCCCCCTAGTCATTTGTGTAGAGACGGTTGGCGGGGGATTAAGTGGCAGATCCGGCAGACGACACGACGGCGGGCGCGGTCGGCCTCGGCGCTCTTCCGCTCGGCGGAACCAAGATCATCTCGGGAACGGTTCAGTCGTACACAAGCACCTCGTTCGGCGGAAAGACGGCCACCGTCGCCACCAAGGATCCTGTCGACTACTATCGGATCGATCCCATCGCGTCCGGCATCACCGAAGTCGCCCTGAGACCGGCGGGCATCACCTTCCCGAGCAGCAAGTTCAACCAGGGCGGCGTCTCGGGCGTGGTGCAGCACCTGGAGTACCGGCCGTCGGGCGCGCTCGGCGGCCAGCCTGTCATCATCGAGCTTCGCGTTGGCTACGCGCGCTTGGGCAGCAGCTTCGACAGTGTATGGAGCAACCTTGGCGCCTTGTTCACGACGCTGAATGCCAACCCGAACGACGCGAGCCTGGCGCGCGACCGCGCCTACTACGGTCAGCTCAACGGCCTCATCGGCCAGCTCATGGAGCGCAATCAGGTCAATGTTGACGCCAGCGTGGCCGCTCGCATCGAAGCGAGCGCGCAATCGATCGCCGCGACCGTCGCGAGCGGCCTCAAATACTCCTCAACGCTCAAATCTATTGCCCTTGGCATTGCCTCGCTCGCCGACCAGTGGACGACGCCGGCCTATTACGTGAACGTCGGCGGCACATTGGTCAGCGCCTCCTTCGGAGACCTGACCAGCAGCTATGCGTGGACCGCAGCACCCGGGGCCGGCTTCGTCGGCGTCTCGGGCTACGAGGCTGTCGCCCGCACATCGACCCAATTGAGCACATTGCCGACCTATCGCCTGGATCCCATCAGCTACGCGCAGTCGGATGTGCATGTGCTGACCCAGACCGAGCCGCGCACTGTCGTTGGCAACTCCAGCGCCAATACGCTGACCGGCAGGGATGGCAACGACCTGCTGATCGCTGGCGCCGGTGCCGACGTGTTGAATGGCGGCAAAGGCAGTGACCGCATGGTGGGCGGCGACGGCAACGACACCTACTACGTCTCTGAGACGGGAGACACCATCACGGAGACGTCGGCCTCGACCGGCGGCATCGACCGCGTCTGGGCCGCGATCGACTACACGCTGCCGAACTATGTCGAGAACGCGTCGCTCCTCAACGGCGCCTACAATTTGACCGGCAACGCTCTCGCTAACTCGCTCGTTGGCAATAGCGCGCCGAACAGCTTGATCGGCGGCGCCGGCAACGACACGTTGTCGGGCGGTGACAACAAGGACTCCGGACTAAAATTTGGCTCGGGATCTGTCGTCCACACCAATCAGAACGATGGCTTTCCGGTCCATGTCGGCTACGGCATGAGCCTTGGCAGCAATGCGAACATCGTGAACTCGACCACCGTGCCGCACGTCACCGTCCATTTCGTTGGCACAGGCGCTCCGGCCGCGAGCGTAACGTTCACCGTCAACAACGTGGGCGCGGTCATCACACTCGATGTCGACGGCGCGCGAGGTTTCATCGATCCCAACGGGATCAACCCCGCAAGCGGCTTCGATTCCAAGGTCGAGTTGTTCAATGGCAGCGGTGCTCTCGTCGCGTCGAATGACGACAGGCAGGAGTTCGTCAACAACGTCAATGCGCCTGATCCCGGAAGCAACTCCCTCGAAGATTCCTATTTGGTCTACGTAGTGACGACTCCCGGCACATATACCGCAAGAGTGTCGAACTACTTTGGCGGCGCCATTCCCGCTGGCTGGCACTACGACATGCATGTCTCGGTCGCGGGCGAGCTCGGATTGTACGAGACCTTGACTGGCGGAGCCGGCAAGGACCGCCTGATTGGCGGTCACGGCAAGGATTTCTTCGACTTCAACTCGATCAGCGAGTCCGGCCCGACGGCGGCGGCCCGCGATGTCATTTCGGACTTCGTCAAGGGTGAGGATAGGATAGACCTCGCTACGATCGACGCCAACACGCTCGACTCCGAAAACTCAGTTTTCATCTTCCAGGGCACGGCCGCATTCAACGGTGTGGCTGGACGGCTCCGGTACTTCACGGAGAACCCGACCGGTGATGCCGGCGACAAGACCATCGTCGAGGGCGACGTGAACGGCGACAAGAAAGCGGATTTCCAGATCGAGCTCACCGGCCTCTTCTCCCTTGCCGCGGGCGATTTCGTCCTCTAACCGGCGCCGCAACCGCCGGTTCACTTCGACTGCAGCGCAGCATGGAACCGACGAACTACTCAAACGTTTGGAAAGGCTGACTTTCGCTTGCTGCGATGCGAGTGGATTGGTGCTTCCAAACGGAGAGTGAAGTGGCGCGGGTCATCCTCGTCTCGAACCGGGTTGTCGACCTGAGCAAGGCGTCTCAGGCGGGTGGCGTGGCCGTGCTTGTCGCGGACGTGATGAAGAACCACCCGAGCCTTTGGTTCGGATGGAACGGAAAGATCGTGCCACAGGCGGACCTGGACGGAGCCCCGGAGATCAGGATCAGCCGCACCCGACCGCAAAGTGCGGTCGCCACCATCTCCCTCACGCCCGAGGAGCACCGCGACTATTATCTCGGTTACTCGAATTCGGTGCTCTGGCCCGTGCTGCATAACCGGCTCGATCTCGCCCGCTTCGACGCCGGCTACTATGAGCGCTATCTCGAGGTGAACAAGCGCTTCGCGACAGCGCTCTTGCCCCTTATCGGCTCCGATGACACCATTTGGGTTCACGATTATCACCTGATCCCGCTGGCAACCGAGCTGCGCGCCCGCGGCGTGCGCAATCCGATTGGATTCTATCTCCACGTCCCGGTTGCTCCCGCCCAGACCATGCTCGCCATTCCCGAGTACCGCACGGTCGCCCGCGACCTCGCGGCCTACGATCTCGTCGGCCTGCAGACCCGCGCCGATGTCGCCAACCTCATTCAGTTTTTCGAGGACAGCGTCGCAGGGCGCATCCTCCAGGACGGCCGCATCGGTGTCTTCGACCGCCGCGTCTCCGTCAAAAGCTTTCCCGTCGGCATCAACCTCGACGACTTCCACGGCACGCCGTCGACCGATCTCGCCCTGCACCCGCAGCGCGGCTCCGCCCGCATCATCGGCGTGGACCGCCTCGACTACACCAAGGGACTGCCACAGAAGTTCCGGGCATTCGGTCGCTTCCTCGAGAAGAACCCGCACTACCACCGGAAGGTGGTGCTGTCACAAATCGCCCCGCCGACGCGCGAGCGCGTGGAGGCCTATGCGGATATCCGCGCCCAGCTCGAAAGCCTTTCCGGTCACGTCAACGGCCTCTTTGGCGAGCTCGACTGGATGCCGATCCACTACATCCATCGCTCCGCGCCGCGAAAGCGGCTCCGCGACGTCTATCGCCACTCGCGCATCGGCATGTTCACGCCGCTCCGCGACGGCATGAACCTCGTCTGCAAGGAGTACGTCGCGGCCCAGGACCCGGATGATCCCGGCGTGCTGATCCTGTCGCGCTTTGCCGGCGCCGCCGAGGAGCTTGTCGACGCGCTGATCGTCAATCCCTACAACATCGAGGAGCTCGCAGACGCGATCCTGACGGCGCTCGAGATGGACAAGACGGAGCGAATCGCCCGCTACGAGAGCCTCATCGGCGCCGTTCGCAAGCAGGACACCTGTGCATGGCAGGCAAGCTATCTCGCGGCGCTAGAGACGGCGCATCGCGAATTCGGCACAGCCGATGCTCCGTCTCACAAGCTGCGCCAGACGCTCGACAGGCTGGAGCGGAGAATGGACCCTCTCGGAAAGCACACCGTTTCGGGCCGGCGATTGCTGGACAGCTGAGCCCAGGAGCAATGACTCAGCAGCAAAAACAGCACGCCGAGCGCAAGCCGCCCCCGACAAGGCGTGCAATCGCTAGGGAGACGGCAGAGAGCCGGCTCGAGATCTGCACTGGGCTCCTGCGATCCAGCCCCGACAATTGCGCTCTTTTTCTCGACATCGATGGCACTCTTCTCGATCTCGCGGAAACGCCGAGCCGCATCGTCATTCCAGATGGCCTCGTGCGTCTCGTGACAAAGCTGCGTGCGAGGCTTGGCGGTGCCCTCGCCATCAACTCCGGCCGCAGGATTGTGGAAACCGACGGTATCCTCTCGCCGCTGAGCGTCGTGGCGTCCGGCGTTCATGGGGCCGAGCTGCGCCGCGTGCCAGAGGGGCCAATCGAGCAACTTCAGCCGGAGCTGTCCGTCGAGTTCGTCAAGTCGCTCGAAAATCTTCTGCGCATGATTCCAGGGGCGCTCGTCGAGCCGAAGGGATCCGGCATGGCCGTTCACTACCGCCTTGCATCCGAGGTGGCCGGCCCCGAGATCGGCGAGACGCTGCACCGCTTCCTCGCAAGCTACGAGGGCGCTCTCTCGATCCGGCAAGGCAAGAAGGTCTACGAGATCATTCCGTCCGCAATTTCGAAAGGCAAGGCGCTGACGACACTGGCAGCGCTGTCTCCTTTCGAAGGACGCATTCCGATCATGATCGGCGATGACATTGGCGATGTGCCGGCGTTCCAGGCCGCCGAGCGCCTCGAGGGCTTCGGCTTGAAGGTGGCCGGTGAGAGCTTTCCCACGGACAAAGTGGACTTCATGGGCCCGCACCACGTCCGCTCTTGGCTCTCATCCCTCGTTCGCTAGCGACAGGCTCCATAGAAAAAAGCCGCCGCGGGAGGCGCCCCCCGCAGCGGCTCTGAGTCCGGCTGGACAAGGTTCCTACCGATAATGATGGCGGTAGTGATGCCTTCCGTAGCCGCCGAACCCGAAGTTCAGCGTGATGCCCGGACGGCGATAGTACGGATAGTAGCCGTAACGATATCCGCGATAGCCGTGATAGCGGTGTGCCGAGCGGCAAACCTGCCGCCCGTGTCGCCAGGCGCAGCGGTAGCCGCGACGATCGACCTCGCTCACACCTGCCGTGCTTGCGCCGGCCTCAGCCGCTTTTGCGGCTCCGAGCGGTGCCGACATTGCAGGCGCGGCAAACGTCGCGCTGGCGATCAGCACGGCGCTCAACAGCATTTTTCTCATCGCTTTTTCTCTCCATGGCTGTTCGCCCCGACATGATCCACAAGTGCATCATTGACAACGAAATGCCGCGTCCTATCCGTCGGTTCCATGCGCGCGGATGCGGCTGCTTGCCACCTATTGGTCACATTCCACGCAGGCCAGCACAGCAAATGGGGGCTCCCCCCGCCATTGACCGCCCAATGTTGCAGATGCTCTAAACTTAGCCTTGCGCTGACGGGGAGCTACGCGTTTTGCGAGGACGTCTCGTTGCCACGCTGATCGGCCTCACTATGGCTGCGCCGTGTCTTGGCGTCGTCTCGACGCGCGCGGCCGATGAGCAACGTTCCGACACCCCATATCGTCTGCTCGTGCTCGGCGGCGGTCCTGTCCGCTGGGCTGCGCCGAAAAGCGGTCTGCCGCCGTCTGTCAGCTACGCTTTTCTCGATGCACCGCAGACGTTCGATGGCGCGCGCAACTGCGGCAAGATGCTGCCGCCGGCCGCAGCGCTTGCGCCTTCGCGCATCGCCACGGAGGACTTCCGCCGCGAGGTGCGCGCCGCATTCCGCATGTGGCACGACGCCGTCAACATCGAGTTCCACGAGGTTTCGGATCCTGCGAGGGCCGGCATCCTGATCGGCGCCGAGGCCGAGCCGCGGGGCCGCGCCTTCACCAATGTCGCGACACGTGCCGAGAACGCGGGTGGCGGCCTCGGCGAGATTAGCCGCGCCCTCATCTGCCTCAACCCGCAGCAGCGCTGGAAGATCGGCTTCGACGGCGACCTCGAGGTCTACGACTTGCGCTACACCATTGCCCACGAGATCGGCCACGCCATCGGGCTCGACCATCCCGGACCCGAGGGGCAGCTCATGTCCTTCCGCTACGTCGAGACATCGAAGGCTTTGCGCCCGGGAGACGTCGCTGGCGCCGAGCAACTCTACGGACCGAAGGCGCCGGTCCACGTTCTCGCAGAGGGCTCCGAGCCGCCTCGCGCCGACCCGGTTCGGCCGCAGACCTCGAGCGCTTCCCACCCAAGCGACTTCGCGCTCGGCGGGGGAGATACCCCACGACACGCGGCGACACCGAGCAAATAGATCGGCCTAAGTTGCCTCCGCACGCTGCCGCTTGATTTTGAAGTCCGGATTGGCACGCGCCGCCACCACGTCGAGCGGGATCTTGAGCTTGCAGGCAAGCCCATCGGGCGCGAAGTCGATGCTGGGCTCGGCCGCGATGGGCCCGGCGATGGTGCAGATCAGCGTGAGGCCGAAACCGCGGTTCATCGTAGGTCGCACCTCCGGCCCGTCGCGCTCCTTCCAATCGAGCGTGAGAAAGCGGTCCCGCCCATCGTCGATGATGTCCCACTGGATGCGCACCGAGCCGTCCGAGTTGGAGAGAGCGCCGTACTTCGCGGCGTTCGTCGCAAGCTCGTGCACGACCAGCGCGAACGTCTGCACGGCGGAAGCAGTGAGCGTCACTTCCGGCCCTGCGGCCACCACACGGTCCGAGAAGCAGGCCACCTCGGCCCTGACGATGTCGTGCAGAGCAGCTCCACGCCAGCAGGCGTCTGTGAGGAGCTCGTGCGCGTGCGCGAGTGCGTGCATACGGCCGAGCAGAACCTCCCGCGCTTGCCCGACGTCGCGGGCATCGGTCAGCGTGCGCATCGTGATGGATTGCAGCACCGCAAGCAGGTTCTTCACGCGGTGAGTGAGCTCGCTCACGAGCACCGACATGCGCTCCTCGGCCTTCGTCCGCTCCACGACCTCGGTCTTGAGTGACTCCGCCGTGGCCGCGAGCTCCTCGGTACGCTGCGCGACCCTCTGCTCGAGGTTGGCATGCGACCGAGCGAGCTCGGCGCGCATCTGATAGAGGTCTACGAACACCTTGACCTTCGCCCTGAGGATCTCAGGCACGATCGGAGACAGAATATAGTCGACAGCGCCAAGCGCGTAGCCCTCTGCCGCCTGCGCCTGATCTGCAAAGGCCGTGACGAAAATGATGGGCGTGTGTCGCGACTTCCTGCGCTGGCGAATGAGGGCCGCAGTCTCGTGCCCACACATGCCGGGCATGTTGACGTCCAGTAGGATGACCGAGAACTCGCGCTCGAGCAGCACCGAAAGCGCCTCGGGGCCGGAGGAGACCGTCACCACCTCCTGGCCGAGCTCCTCGAGGCTCGCGCGATAGGCGACGTGCTTCTCGGCGAGATCATCGACGACCAGAATGGCGGCTCGTGCCGGCTCGATCATTCGGTGGGGCCTCAACTCAATAGGTCGCGCTATTATCGATAGAGCCATGAACGGAGAACGGCCAAAAGGTTTCCCGTATCGACCGGCTTCGAGAGGTAGTCCCAGGCTCCGGCCTCGATGCACCGCTCGCGATCGCCTTTCAAAGCCTTGGCGGTGACGGCGATGATGGGGACGCCGCGGCAGATCGCCATTTCCTGAGCGTTCTGCATTGTGGCGATACCATCCATGCCTGGCATCATGATGTCCATCAGCACGACATCGAGCGGCCCCTGATCCTTCATGATCCTGAGCGCGTCGTGCCCATTGCTGGCCGAGATGACATGCATGCCTTCCTCCTCGAGAACGGCCGCTAGCGCGAAAATATTGCGCACGTCGTCATCCACGATCAGGACTCTCTTGCCTGCAAACACCGAGTTCGACGAATGGATCTGCTCGATCAGCCGTCTGTGCGCCTCGGGAACCGAGGTAGTTGGCCTGTGCAGGAACATGGACATCATGTCGATAAGGCGCTCACGCGACTGCACGTAACGCACGTTGAGGCCAGCAAAGCGAGGCGGCTGCCCGCTCCCGGCTTCCGGCGTCCAGACGATCACCGATGGCGGCGGCCGCTGCCGCTTCCAGGCCTCTCGGGCAATGCTCGCCAGATCGAAGCCGAGCTTGCCGTCGAGGACGAGGCAGTCGACGGGGCCAGCCTCGAGCGACGCGCGAATGGCCTCGCTGTCGGAGGCCGGGGTGACGTCGACATTGTCCCACCTGAGCGACTCGAGAAATTCTGCACAGGACGATTGCGGCTGCGCGGCGACAACCAGGGTGCGCTGGTCGCGAGCCACTGTGCCGAGGTAGAATTGAAGCGCCTCCTCGAGCGCTGCCTTGGACGGAATCGGCTTGCCGATGAAGCCCACCGCGCCCGCCTCGGACGCCTGCTCTCGCGCATCCTCGGTCGATACGACGCAGATTGGGATGTGTCGGATCTCGAGATCATGGTTCATGCGGTCGATGACGCGCCATCCGTCAATGTCCGGCAACACGATGTCGAGCGTGATCGCCAGCGGCTTGATCTCGCGCGCGAGCGTGAGGGCGGCCCGCCCCTGAGACGCGATCACACCCTTCCAGCCGAGCTCGCGCACCGTCTCGAGCATCACGCGCGCGAAGGCCGCGTCGTTCTCGACGATGAGCAGCCCCTTCTCGCCGGGCTCGATCGAATGGCGGTCGTCCGCATGATCGTCCCTGGGCTCTGGCAACGCCACCATGTCGGTGCTGCGCGCGAGCGCTGCGGCGGCGAAAGCCGGCTGCCGCCGGGTCTCGATCGGGCTCGGCTGCACATCGCCATCGGCCGTAGCTCCGCGCCGCATCATCCGCGACGGGGTGAAGTTGACCGGCAGATAGAGTGTGAACATTGAGCCCTTGTCGGGCGCGGAGACGAGACGGATCTCGCCACCGAGCAGGCGCGACAGCTCACGGCTGATTGCAAGGCCGAGGCCCGTGCCGCCGTGCTTGCGGCTCGTCGAGCCGTCCGCCTGCTGGAAGGCCTCGAAGATGATGCCCTGCTTGTCGGGCGAGATGCCGATGCCGGTGTCCGCGACCACGAACGACACGAGGCCGTCCGCCCGGTTGAGATCGTCGTTGTCTTGCGTCCAGCCCGCCTGCGCCGGCTCGATGGCAAGCACGACCCGGCCCCGCGGCGTGAACTTGAACGCGTTAGAGAGCAGGTTCTTCAAAATCTGCTGCAGGCGCTTCGCATCGGTGACGATGGTCGGCGCCAGCCGGGAATCCACATGCACCTGGAAATCGAGGCCCTTCTGCTCGGCCACATGCCCGAACGTGCGCTCGACATAGTGCCGCAGGTCGTCGAGCCTGAGCTCGCCCACATCCACGACCACCGTGCCGGACTCGATCTTGGCGAGATCCAGGATGTCGTTGATCAGCGTGAGCAGGTCGTTGCCTGACGAGTGGATCGTCTTCGAGAACTCCACCTGCCGCGGCGAGAGGTTGCCATCGCGGTTCTGACAGAGCTGGTCGGAGAGAATGAGCAGGCTATTCAGCGGCGTCCGAAGCTCATGCGACATGTTGGCGAGGAACTCGGACTTGTACTTCGATGTGCGAGCGAGCTGCTCAGCCTTCTCCTCCAGCGCCTGGCGTGCCTGCTCCACCTCGGTGTTCTTGCGCTCGACCTCCTGGTTCTGGTGCGCGAGCAGCTGAGCCTTCTCCTGTAGCTCCTCGTTGGTCTGCTGCAGCTCGAGCTGCCGGCTCTGCAGCTCCTTGGCGAGCGACTGCGACTGCTCGAGCAGATCCTCCGTGCGCATGTTGGCTTCGATCGTGTTGACGACGATGCCGATCGATTCAGCAAGCTGATCGAGGAAATCATGGTGCGCCGAGTGGAACTCGTCGATCGAGGCGAGCTCGACCACACCCTTCACCTGTCCTTCGAACACGATCGGCTGCACGAGAATGTTGTGAGCCTCTGCAATGGCGAGCCCAGTCGCAATGCGGATCGACGCATCTGGGACGCGCGACAGCCTGATGCGGCGCTTGTCGAGCGCGCACTGGCCAATGAGACCCTCGCCGAGCTCGAACACCTTCCCGTGCGACATCTGCCCGGCCGACGCATAGCTGGCGAGCAGCTTCAGGCTCGGCGAATCCGGGTTGTCCCAGATGTACATCTCGGCCTGATGAGCCCCGACCACGGGCGCCAGCTCCGACAGGATCATGCGGCCGACGGTGACGAGATCCTTCTGGCCCTGCAGCATGCGGCTGAACTTTGCGAGGTTGGTCTTGAGCCAGTCCTGCTCGGTGTTCTTCAACGTGGTATCGCGCAGGTTGCGGATCATCTCGTTGATGGTGTCCTTGAGGACAGCGACCTCGCCCTGGGCATCGACGCTGATCGAGCGCGTGAGGTCGCCTTGCGTCACGGCAGTGGCCACCTCCGCGATGGCGCGCACCTGCGTGGTGAGGTTGGCGGCGAGCTGGTTGACGTTCTCGGTCAGGCCCTTCCAAGTGCCGGCCGCTCCCGGCACCTTGGCCTGGCCTCCGAGCTTGCCCTCGACGCCCACCTCGCGCGCCACGCTCGTCACCTGGTCGGCGAACGTGGCCAGCGTGTCGGTCATGCTGTTGATGGTGTCCGCGAGCGCCGCGATCTCGCCCTTGGCCTCCACCGTGAGCTTGTGCTTGAGGTCGCCGTTGGCGACTGCGGTCACCACGCGCGCGATGCCGCGCACCTGGGCCGTGAGGTTGCCGGCCATGGAGTTGACAGAGTCCGTGAGATCCTTCCAGGTGCCGGCCACACCGCGCACGTCGGCCTGGCCGCCGAGCTTGCCTTCCGTGCCCACCTCACGCGCGACGCGCGTCACCTCGGCCGCAAACGAGCGCAGCTGATCCACCATCGTGTTGATCGTGGCCTTGAGCTCGAGAATCTCGCCCTTCACGTCCACGCCGATCTTGCGCGAGAGGTCGCCGGCGGCCACAGCCTTCGTCACGTCGGCGATGTTGCGTACCTGCGCCGTGAGGTTGCTTGCCATCGAGTTCACGCTCTCGGTGAGGTCCTTCCAAGTGCCGGCGGCGCCCTGCACGTCGGCCTGACCGCCGAGCTTGCCCTCCGTGCCCACCTCACGCGCAACGCGCGTCACCTCGGCTGCGAACGAGCGAAGCTGGTCCACCATCGTGTTGATGGTGCCTTTGAGCTCGAGGATCTCGCCCTTCACGTCGACGGTGATCTTCTTCGAAAGGTCGCCCATGGCGACGGCCGTCGTCACCTCGGCGATGTTGCGCACCTGGGCCGTGAGGTTGCCGGCCATCGAGTTCACGGAGTCAGTCAGCGTCTTCCAGGTGCCGGCGACACCCGGCACGTCGGCCTGACCGCCGAGCTTGCCTTCCGTGCCGACCTCGCGCGCGACGCGCGTCACCTCGGCCGCGAACGAGCGGAGCTGGTCCACCATCGTGTTGATCGTGGCCTTGAGCTCGAGGATCTCGCCCTTCACGTCCACCGTGATCTTGCGCGAGAGGTCGCCGGCCGCCACCGCCTTCGTCACCTCGGCGATGTTGCGCACTTGTCCGGTGAGGTTGCCGGCCATCGAGTTCACGGAGTCGGTCAGCGTCTTCCAAGTGCCGGCAACGCCCGGCACCTCGGCCTGGCCGCCGAGCCGGCCCTCGGTGCCGACCTCGCGCGCGACTCGCGTCACCTCGGAGGCGAACGAAGAGAGCTGGTCCACCATCGTATTGATGGTGTTCTTGAGCTCGAGGATCTCGCCCTCGACCTCCACGCCGATCTTCTTCGAGAGATCGCCGCGGGCGACCGCCGTCGTCACCTCGGCAATGTTGCGCACCTGTGCCGTGAGGTTTCCGGCCATGGAGTTGACCGAGTCCGTGAGATCCTTCCACGTGCCCGCGACGCCCGGCACATCGGCCTGGCCGCCGAGCTTGCCTTCCGTACCGACCTCGCGCGCGACGCGCGTCACCTCGGAGGCGAACGACGAGAGCTGGTCCACCATCGTGTTGATGGTGCCCTTGAGCTCCAAGAGCTCGCCCTTGACGTCGACCGTGATTTTCTTCGAGAGGTCGCCGCGGGCGACCGCCGTCGTCACCTCGGCGATGTTGCGCACCTGGTCGGTCAGGTTGCCGGCCATCAGGTTGACGTTCTCGGTCAAGTCCTTCCACGTGCCAGACACGCCCTGCACGTCGGCCTGGCCGCCGAGCTTGCCCTCGGTGCCGACCTCGCGCGCGACACGCGTCACCTCGGCCGCGAACGACCGCAGCTGATCCACCATCGTATTAATGGTGTTCTTGAGCTCCAAGAGCTCGCCCTTGACGTCGACGGTGATCTTTTTCGACAGGTCGCCGCGGGCGACCGCCGTCGTCACGTCCGCAATGTTCCGCACCTGGTCGGTCAGGTTGCCGGCCATAGAGTTCACTGAATCGGTGAGGTCCTTCCAAGTGCCCGCAACGCCCGGCACGGTCGCCTGTCCGCCGAGCTTGCCTTCGGTGCCGACCTCGCGCGCGACGCGCGTCACCTCGGCGGCAAACGAGCGCAGCTGATCTACCATCGTGTTGATGGTGCGTGCTGTGCGCAGGAACTCGCCTTCGAGGGCACGACCCTCCACTTCCAGCGCCATGCTCTTGGTAAGGTCGCCCTGCGCTACCGCGCCGATGACGCGCGCCACCTCGCTCGACGGGTGAACCAGATCCTCGATGAGCGAGTTTATGGCGTCGATTGACGAGCGCCAGAAGCCGGTCACGGCCCCGAGCTGCGCCCGCTGCTTCAGCTTGCCCTCCTTGCCGACCATGTGCGAAAGGCGGGCTAATTCGTCGCCGAGGCGGGCGTTGAGCTCGATGACGTCGTTGAAGGTCTCGGCGATTTTGCCGGGCAAGCCCGGCCAGTCGAGTGGCAAGCGCGCGCTCGAATCGCCCTTTTTGACCGCGAGAAGAGCTGAGAGCAGCGCCGTTTCGTAGCCGTGGTTTTGGGCCGCAACCTGCCCATTTTCCGGGGCGGCCGCAGTGTTGTCGACCGCCTCGGCGACCGCGTTGAAGGCCCGGGCCACATCACCGGCCACGCCCTCCCAATGGGTGGACATGCGCGATTTGGCGTCGCCGTCGCGAAGGGATTCGAGGGCACGTAAGACCGCATGGAGGGCTTCGTCATCGCGCGAGCGACTATCCTCGCTTGCATCACGCCGATTGAGCACGCAGAGCCCTCCCAATCCACCTGGGGCGCAAAACCGCTCAGGAGGGTCAAAAGTTCCGCTCCGTGTGGAGGAATTTGCCCACGGTTAAGGCAGGGTCGCAGAGGCCTCGCTCAGTTTCCGAGTGGCATGTTGAGCTGGAGACGCCCGCTCCAAGTCTCCGCCGCGGACGCCCCGCCGCTTTCCACCCCGGTTTTGGCCTCGAGGTTCATCCCGTCATCGAGCCCCACGGCGACCCCGGCCTCGGCCTTCATGCGCAGGTCCTCGCCCTCGGCATGCCCGAGGTGCATGTTGGCCAGATCGTCGAAGTTCATGAATGCTCCGACCGCGGCTCGCGGCTCGATGTAGCTCTTGCTGTCCATTTGGAAGCGGCGCTTCACCTCCGGCAGGACCTCGATGCGCCCTTGCCCGGCCGGCAGAGCGGCCTTGCCCGCGTCCTCGGATTGGGCCGCTACGCCATCCTCCACGTACGAGAGACCGACGCTTGGCGCGAGGGTCCACGCCCCCAGCGCGCGGCTGCCGCGCAGTCTGCCGGAGACCATCTTGCGGTCCGGCGCGGCCGTATCGATGCCAATTCCGGTGACGCCGCTGTCGGCGAGGCCCCAGGCCGCCCGTCCGTCGAAGAACACGCCCGGCCCGAAGCGGACGCTCATGTAGGGACCGGCCATCCAGCCGCTGGCAGCCACCTGGTTGCCAGGACGATCGGCCTCGTCCATGCGGTCGAACTGGGCGAGCGCGCCGATCATGATGTCCGGCCCGAGCTTGTAGTCGCTGCCGAGGAAGACTGTGCTGAGTGCTCCGTCACCCGGGCCGAGCGCGGTCGCATAGGGCTCGTAGCGCCCCTGCACCCAGAAATCGACGAGGCGCGGCCCGTTGCTGTTGCCGAATGTGGTGGCCGCTGCAAGCTCGCCAAGACTTACGGTGAATGAGCTGGGCTTCAAGGTGCCGTCGGCGTCGATCATCTCCGATGCATCCGTCGGCGCTGGAGGCGGCGGCGTGTCGGGTCGGTCGATCCGCACGCGGTCGGGCTCTTGCGCAATGATCCGCGCTCTGCGCCGCGCCAGGAAATCGTCGCGCGCAGCCGCCGCCTGCGCCGTCATGCAGGTCACGCGGACGCTCGCCTCCCCGGCGGTTGGACCGCCAAACGTGAAAGCATATGTGGCAGTCTCGGATGCGGCAAATGCGATGGTCTGCGATCCGGTGCCGCTGTAGAGGCGACGCGGTGCACCGGGACCACCGATCAGGTCTACCGTCGCCGCAGCACGCGAGACCACCGAGATGGTGAGCGTCTCGCCGGCAATCAGCGGCGCGCTTCTCGTCGCATCCGCTCCGGCGGTCATGTCGGCCGTGAGATCGCCCCGGTTCGCGGCGAGGCAGCCGTTGCTCTCGGCCGCATGCGCGGGCCCGGCCGCGTGCCAAGCCGCAACCGTCACACAGACAAGCGTAGTCATCCGCAATGAATGAGCGAGAACGATTTGCCCCATCGTTCGGACACCTCTTCCTGTTGCATCGCTGTGAGCGGCAAACGGTGCGAGTGAAACGCGACAAAAGGATGGCCCGCCTCGCGAATCTTGGGCATCGAGAGCTGACCGGTAACGCACCTGACGGAGAGCGGATCGGCGCCGCTAGGTGTCAGATGCGAAAAATTTGAGCGCCTCCGCAGAAAGCCGCTGGCGCCGCGTGAAGTACCCGGCCCAGGCGTCGTCCGCCTTGTCGATGCGGCGGAGCGCATCCATGAGCGTAAAGGCATCTGCGCGCGTGAGCCGCTTGAGCTCTGTCCACGTGACCGGCATGGCCACCGGCGCATGCGGTTTGGCGCGCACCGAATAAGGCGCGATGGCGGTCGCGCCGCGCTCATTGCGGAGCCAATCGATAAAGATGCGCCCCTTGCGCTTCGCCTTCGACATGGTGGCAACGAAGCGGCCCGGCTCGTTATCGGCGAGACGAGTGGCCACGCCCTTGGCGAAGGCCTTGACCTCGTCCCAGCCCTGTCGCCGCTCGAGCGGGACGACCACGTGAATGCCCTTGCCGCCGGTGACGAGCGGAAAGCTTTTGAGACCAGCCGCGTCGAGCAGATCACGGATGTCGTTAGCGGCGCCGATCACCTCGTCGAAGCCCACGGAGGGGTCGGGATCGAGGTCGAGCACCAGCCGGTCGGGCCGCTCGAGATCGTCGGCACGCGATCCCCAGATGTGAACCTCGAGTGCACCGATCTGCGCGAGCGAGACAAGCGCCGCCTTGGTGGAGACCGAGACGTGCTCCTCCGTTTTGCCGTCGCTCTGCTCGATCTCGATCGATCCAAGCTCGGACGGCATGCCCTGCGTAAGATGTTTCTGAAAGAAGCGCGCTCCCTCAGTACCGTCTGGGCAGCGAACAAGCGCCAAAGGCCGGTCCTTGACAAATGGCAGCATGCGCCGGCTGACGGCTGCGAGATAGCGCGCATGGTCCGTCTTGCTGAGGCCCGCCTCCGGAAACATGACCTTGTCCGGGTGTGTGAGCCGCACGCCGGCGATGCCGGCATCGCTTGGGCTCTTGGTTCTCGGCGCCACGCGAGTGCTCATTTGAACCTCCTTCGCCGCCTTGTCCGAGCGCAGACCGAGGAATGCGGGATGACGCAATACACCGTCTTCCGTCTGCTCGCGGTACGCGATCACCGCGACGAGTTGCGGCTCCACCCAGCGCGCCTCACGGGCGATGTCCGCGGGCACCATCGCGAAGGGCGAGGTCGCGCGCTCTAGGCGCGTGAGGCGCGCGCCCAATGTGGAGAGCGTGTCCTCGCCGAATCCGGTTCCAACCCGTCCCCGGTAGACGAGCTTGCCGTTGTCGTACTCGCCGATCAGCAGGGAGGCGAACTCTCGCTTGCCGGCATCCGAGGGCCGATAGCCCCCGATGACGAACTCGTCCTCGCCGTGACACTTGATCTTGAGCCAGCTCCCGGTGCGGGCTCCGACGTAGGGAGCAGCCGCGCGCTTCGAGACGATGCCTTCGAGCCCATTCTTGGAGGCATCGGCAAAGGCCTCCTCGCCGTGGCCGACGATGTGAGTGCTGTACACGATCGCGGGCGGCGCACCGCGTACCAGCGCCTCGAGGCGTGCCTTCCTCTCGAGGAGGGGAAGCCGGCGCAGATCAGCTCCATCCTCCTCCAGGAGATCGAACACGCAATAGCTTATCGGCAAAGCATCCGTCTTTTCGCCGTTGAGCGCCTTCTGCAAGTCCGCGAACCCGCTGCGCCCCTTCTCGTCGAGCACCACGGCCTCCCCGTCGAGCACGAAGCGTCTGCCTCGGATTTTGCCGAGCGCGGCAGCGATGTCGGGAAACTTTCTTGTCCAGTCGAGTCCCGAGCGTGTCCAAAGCCGGCAATGTCCGCCGCCGACTGCTGCGATCAGCCGGTAGCCGTCGTACTTGACTTCGTGCACCCAGCCATCGCCCTTGGGCGGCGCGTCTGCGGGCATTGCGAGCTGGGGTGGAAAAAAATGTAGGTCTTGCTTCGACGCAGGCGGTCCACCCTCGTCGTCGTCCCCGGCGAGAAGCTTGGAGCGCACGCGGCGTGTGGCGCGCCGTCCGCGCTTGCGGCCATGCCCGGCCCGAACATCACGGTCCCCTGGGCTCATCGCGTTTGCTTCCTGCCCCGTCCCAATGTTGCTCCACCACCGGTCGGCACCATTGCCGCCGCGCTCGGCGAAGGAGTCGCTTTCCTTGATGAGAAGCCAGTTCTCTCGAACCTCACGCGCTTTCTTGCCGAGGCGCACGAGCACGAACCCACCCCTGAGCCGCCCGCCAGAAAGATCGAACTTGAGAAGTCCGTTGTCCAGGCCCTCGTGCGGATCACCGCGGGGCTGCCATACACCTCGGTCCCACAGAGAGAATGCCTCCGCCCCTGTGCCATCCGAATCCTCGAATTCTTGTCGCGCCACTGGGTGATCGTCGGTCCGCACCGCAAGCCGCTTCTCGGCAGGATCGAGGCTGGGCCCCCGCGTCACCGCCCAGCTTTTCAGCACTCCGTCGAGCTCAAGACGCAAATCGAAGTGCGACTGGCGCGCATCATGCTTTTGCACGACAAACCGGCCTCGGCTGGCGGGCTGTGCCGCAAGCGCCGACGACTTGCGCTCCTCTTTGGATGGCTCGAGTGATGATGTGCGTGAGGGCAACCGATCAGTCCTTTTCTGATGGTCGATATGCGCCTAGGCTCCGCGTGTCCCCCCAACCCCAACCATCGCTCCCCAAACGACCCCACCGCCATATGACAACAGGCCAACGGCATCTCGGGATTGTCCGTGTCAACGCCTGCCAGCAGTCGAGGTTCCCTATGGATCTTTCCGGTCATCTCCTGCGTTAGCCGCTGGCAGCGTCGGAGGACTATGGGGCTCGTGCTGCCGAGCATTCATGTCGAGGGTCTTCATGGCAGAAGCCAAGAGCATCGCGCCGGCGCTCAGCGCACACGGGGCCAAGGTGCTGCCGAGCGTCATTGTCGACAACTACAATCTCGAGCTTCGCGACCAGCAGGGCTTCGTCGGCGATCGCGCCAGCCGCGGCACCTTCCGGGAGATCCTCGACAAATGGCGCAAGCCCCTGCGCAAGGTCGGTGCCGACCCGTTGGGTGACAAGGCCACGGAGAACATCAGCAAGAAGCAGCTCGACGTGCTCCTCGCCGAGGGTGATCCCGAGATCGCAGGCCTGATCCACAGCGCCATCGAGGAGTTCGCGGGCGAGCTTGCGGGCGTCATCCGCCGCTTCCTCAAGACCCCGAGCTGGAAGGACACGGAAGCCATCGTGCTCGGCGGCGGCTTTCGCGCGAGCCGCGTGGGCGAGCTCGCCATCGGGCGCACCGAGGTGATGCTCAAATCCGAGGGCGTTCCGATCGAGCTCGAGCTTATCCGCAATCACCCCGATGAGGCCGGGCTCATTGGCGCCGTCCACCTGATGCCCTCCTGGATGCTCGAAGGCTTCGATGGCATCGCTGCCATCGACATCGGGGGCACCAACATCCGCACCGGCATCGTCGAGACCAACCTCAAGAAGAGTGCCGATCTGGCAAAGGCCAAGGTGTGGAAATCGGAGTTGTGGCGTCACGGCGAGGAGGACACCAAGCGCGATGAGGCCGTCGCCAGAATGGCCGAGATGCTTCGCGATCTGATCGCCGGGAGCAGCAAGGAGAAGATGAGCCTCGCTCCCGTCATCGGCATTGGATGCCCCGGCCTCATCCGCGAGGACGGGTCCATTGAGACCGGCGCGCAGAACCTGCCCGGAAACTGGGAGAGCAGCCGCTTCAATCTCCCTGTGAGCCTGCAGGCTGCGATCCCGGAGATTGGCAAGCACGAGACGACAGTCGTCATGCACAATGACGCTATCGTGCAGGGTCTGAGCGAGCTCCCCGTGATGTGCGCGTACGAGCGATGGGGCGCGCTAACCATCGGCACCGGCCTCGGCAACGCCCGCTTCACGACACGCAATCCGAAGCAGAGAAAGTCAAAAGGCAAGAAGAGCGACAAGGAGTAGCCGCATTGAGCGGCGACATGCGATATGAATGCAAACAAGACGCACCCCAAGATCGAGCCCGGTCTCGAGGGCACTCCTCAGCCGGAGAAGCCGCACGCTTTGCCTCTTCCCGGCAGCCGCGCCGACGTCGATGGCGCCGATGAGGCCAACATCGCGGCTGAGCGGCGCAAGCAGAGCCCGGACGACTTGAACGAGGCCGATCCGGATGAGCGTGCAACCCGCCCTGGCGATCGCCGTTCACGCGAGCGCAACGGTCTCTAGGACCACTTCGATCAAGTCATGGGGGTCGCGTCGAGCCCGCGCACGTGGCTCAGTCGCGTCTCGAGATCGGGAAGCGCGGACGAGGCGAAGCGCCGGACCGGACCGCTGTCGCCATTTTTCATGAAGTGCGCGAACAGCGCCACCGCGTCCCGGTTCGCCTTCAGCTGCTCCTCGATGAACAGCCGATCGAACTCCGCCCCGGAAAGGCTGCGCAGCTGCTGAAGCCGTTGGCGCTGCAGCTTGGCGAGGTCAACTGGCTGCACCTTCCGTCCACCCTCGCGCGCTGCAGCCTCGAGACGCTCCTCGAGATAGGTTTGCACACGGAGAACCTGCTCGGCGAAGATGCGCACATCTTGATTGTTGGCTCTCGACACGGCCAGCCGGCTCGCGGCCCGGTCGAATTGTCCCGCAGCCACGGCCGCGGCGACGAATTGGTCCGTATCTGCCGCCCGCTCCGCCCCGCTTGCGAAGCCCAAAGCTGCGATGGCTAACAGAAACCACACCCTCATGGTGCTTGCTCCATGCCCAATACCTAGATCAGCAAACGCAAGTTAACCAGCTGCGGTTCCCCATATCGCCCGTTCTTGACGGCACTCCCCGTTGCCCAGCATATGGAGAAAGTAGCCGGCACGCCGGCTGGCAGAGCGAGCAAGGCCTCAGTGCGGCACCCGATATCCTGGAGCTGGATCAAGAGCGTCGACCTCCCGCGCAACCTGTTCGGAGAGGGCGATCGTCCGGGACCGCTCTTAAAGATCCTTCTGGCGGCCTGCTTCGGCCTCCTGCTGCTGACCGGCGTGTCCTCCGCCGTCATGGCCATCTGGGCAGCGGAATCCAGCCGGATGGTCGCGCACACGATCGAGGTGCGTCAGGTTGCACGCGAGGCGATGGGCTCGGCCCAGGACGCCGAGCTTGCCCAGCGCGGATATCTGCTGACCGAGGACCCGGACTACCTCGAACTCTATCGCGCCACGGCCGCGACGCCGATCCTTCAGAAGCTGCGAGCTCTGACAGCTGACAATCCCGACCAGCAGCGCCGGCTTGACGTGATCGAGCCCTTGATTGGTCGGCGCCTCAAGATCATCGATGAGACCATTGAGCTCGCCCGCACGGGCCAGCGGGACAAGGCCATCGCCGTGGTGAAGATCGGCACTGGCAAGTCGTACATGGACCAGTTGCGCGCCCGCATCGCCGAATTCATGGACGTGGAGCTCCACCTGCTCAAGACGCGGCAAAGCAAAACCGACCGCTTGCGGGAGTGGCTCCTGGTGCTGATCGGCTTCAGTCTGGCAGCCACCGCCGCCCTCGGCTTCCTCTTCAGCCAATCGGCCAGCCACTATATCAGCCGCCTGCAACAGCGCACATCCGAGCTCGAGTCCGAGGCCCAGCGCCGGCGCGAGACCGAGGACACCCTGCGTCAGGCTCACAAGATCGAGGCGGTCGGCCAGCTCTCGGGCGGCATCGCCCACGACTTCAACAATCTTCTGACGATCATCATGGGCAATCTCGACACGATCGCCCGCCGCATCAGCAACGTCGCTCCGGCGACCTCCGCCCAATCGCTCGCCGAAAGCCTCTCGCGCCCCGTCGACTTCGCGCTGCAAGGTGCGCGCAGCGCGGCCCAGCTCACCCAGCGCCTCCTCGCCTTTTCCCGGCGTCAAGCGCTCGAGCCAGTCGTCATGGACACCAACAAGCTCGTCGCCTCCATGTCCGAGCTCCTGCGGCGCACCCTCGGCGAGACCATCAATTTCGAGACCGTCCTCGCCGGCGGCCTCTGGCACACGCTGGTCGACGCCAACCAGCTCGAGAACGCCATCATCAACCTCGCGATCAACGCGCGCGACGCCATGCCCGAAGGAGGCAGCCTTACGGTCGAGACAGCGAACACCTACCTTGACGAAGCCTATGCCTCGCGTTTCGGCGATCTGGAGGCAGGCCAGTATGTGCTGATCAGCGTCACCGACACCGGGGTAGGTGTGCCACCTGAGGTGTTGCACCGGATCTTCGAGCCGTTTTTCACGACCAAGGAAACGGGCAAGGGATCTGGCCTCGGGCTTGCCATGGTCCACGGCTTCGTCAAACAGTCGGGTGGCCACATCCGCGTTTACAGCGAGCCGGGCGAAGGCACGACGGTGAAGATGTACCTGCCGCGCGCGGCAGAGAGCGATAAGACGGCATCTGCCCCGGCCCCGATGGCCGACGTCCGGCCGCCTGCCGCACGGGCCCGGACCGGTGAGACGATACTGGTTGTCGAGGACAACGAGGGGGTCCGCGCTTATGCCCGCGATGCTCTGCGCGAGCTCGGCTACAGGGTGGTCGAGGCAAATGATGCTCTCGAAGGCCTTCGCTACGTCGACGAGGGGCAGAAATTCGATCTGTTGTTCACCGACGTCGTGCTACCTGGCGGCTTGAGTGGTCGCGATCTCGCCAACAAGTTGAGGGCACGCGAGCCCAATCTGCCGGTTCTGTTCACCACCGGCTACACGCGCAATGCCATCGTGCACCACGGCCGGCTCGATCCGGATGTGCACCTCCTGAACAAGCCATATACGCAGCAGGATTTGGGACGAAAGGTGCGCCAGGTTCTCGATGGCGATCCCACCTCGGCCGGACATCGGGCGCGCCGTGCTCCCCGTGCTTGACCCCTGTCGGGGCCAGGCGTCTACATCTGGCCGCTGTAGAACGCAGCGTAGAGAATCCCTCCGGCAATGACAGCCAGCACGAGCGACATTGTCAGTACGCGAAAATTCGTTTTCCGCGGCGACGCCTGACGGGCTTCTGTGGGCGTGACCCGCTTAGGTGCTTCCTGCATGAAACAATCCTCCTTGCAAAACTAAAAAAGGGGAGCGCGGCGAGGCGCTCCCCTTCGCTAACGCGCCGCGCGCGTTAGCTCCTATTTGCGGTGTAGTACTTGAAGTCCGGCGCGCTCTCGAGCGACTCCTTGCTCTCCGAGACGGAGGCGCGCATGGCGCCGTTCGAGTCGTGGTCGATCTTGACGTCGGCAAACGGCAGCGCAACGAGCTTCTCGCCCATGCCGAGGAAGCCGCCGACTCCGATCACGACCGCATTGATCTTGCCATCGGCGGCAAGGATCAGATCGTTGATGTCGCCAACGCGCTCGTTGGCCGAGTTATAAACGCTGAGCCCCACGAGCTTCGACGACCGAAAGTCGGTTGCAGCCTGCTCGGAAAGCGAGGACGAGGAGCCGGTCCTCGGAGCAGGCATCGTCACGCTCGGGCTCGCCTCGGGAGCCGGCGCAATCCTCTCCGCCGGAGCCGTCGGAGAAGGCGACGGAGCGGGGGCGTCCTGTGCGAGTGCAGTAGCGGTACCCAGGGCCAGAAGCGCCGGGATGGCAACGCCTGATAGCAACTTGGACTTCATGAGGGTCACTCCTTGATGTTTCGGACAATAAGGGGTGGGCGCAAGATAAGATTTATCTGCACTCAGAGAGGGCACCCCTTCTGAGCAGCCGCCGTGGGTCTGCATGGTGAGAGAACGTTCGCCGGCAATCATTGTTCCGGCGCTCAAGGGGTCGAAATCGCTGCGCGGGTGCGCTGAGGCGATCAGGCAGGATTTGCTTGCGGCGCTCCGCCGCTGGTCGGAGCCGGCACATCCGAGCGGAAGGCGCTGACCTGGCCTTTGATCCCGCGGCGAACGAGGTTGTGCACGAACTCGAGCTTCCTGCGCGCGGCTGGCAGCAGCACGAACGGATAGGCGTCGCGATGCCCGAGGCTGCGGTTGAGGCTGTTGAGCGCCAGTGAGAGCGGAATCCAGCGGCACATGAGACCCTCGAAGCTCTCCTGGCGATAGATGTCGAGCCCCCGCGGCATCCAGCGTAGTCCGAGCTTCGAGGCCGGTCGCGTGTCGAGACCTTCGGCTTCCGCCGTTTCGACCGCGTCGACCATGTGCAGGTAGTGCGCCCAGGTCTCGGCCCAGTCCTCCCAGGGATGGGCGCTGGCATAGGCCGAGACGTGCGCCTTGGACCAGTCAGGCTCGGGACCGTTTGCATAGTACCGTCCAAGGCTCTCCTGGTAGTTCTGCCGCTCGTCCCCGAATAGGGCGCGGAACGGCTCCAGCACGCTGCTGTTCTGCACGAGAAGCATCCAGTAGTAGTGCCCGCTTTCGTGACGCAGGTGTCCGAGGAGATTGCGGTAAGGCTCGTCGAACTGCTTGCGGCGCCGCTCGCGCTCGACCGCGTCGGTCTCCATGAGATCGACCGTGATGAGCCCCTCGCTGTGACCCGTGAGCGTGTCGGACATGAAGTCGAACACAAGCCCGTTGACGCCCGGGGCATTTCCCTCGAATGGCAGACCGAGCCTCAGCAACGAATAGATGAGCCGCTTCTTTGCACGCTCGAGCTTGCTCCAGGCTTCCGGGCCACCCGGCTCCGAGAGGTTCGGGATGGTGCGATTGAGAGCGCAAGCGCGGCAGAGCTGATTGGGCGATGACGACGGCACCAGCCAATTGCAGACGCCATGCTGCTCATTGCCGCAAATGCGAACCGTGCCCGTCTTGCCGCGAACCTTTCGAAAAAGGCTCGCTGACCCGTTCCCGCCCGAGACCGGCTCGAGCGCACACATCTCAACCGTGTCCGGGTCGAAGCCGAGACGCCGCCCGCAGTTGAGGCACGACACGCTTTCGAAATAGACCCGGCTTTTGCACGCCGGGCACACGAGGTTCTTCATCGCCTGCCACCCAGCATACCCCACTTGTCTGAGCATTCCATATTCTTGGGGCCCCGTCACGGCTCCTGCACCATGTCAGTTTCCACCCGGTGAAAGCGAGCTCAACGGATGTGCGGCGGTCACGCGCCAGATGGTGTTTCCGACGTCGTCGGCGACGAGAAGCGCGCCCTCGCGGTCGAACGACACGCCCACCGGGCGGCCGTAGGCCTCGTCGGTCTCGTCGTTGACGAACCCCGTCACAAGCTCCCGCAAATCTCCAGACGGCTTTCCGTTCTCGAACGGCACGAACGCGACGCGATAGCCGCTGCGCGGCACGCGGTTCCAGGAGCCATGCTGGCCGAGAATGGCGCCATTGCCATAGCCTGGAAGCTGTCCCCCTTGCGGCACGAAGGCAAGACCGAGCGTTCCCGTATGCGTACCGACCGCGTAGTCGGGCGTTACGGCCTTGGCCACGAGATCCGGAGCCTGCGGCTTGACCCGCTCATCCACATGTTGGCCGAAATAGCTGTATGGCCAGCCATAGAAGCCTCCTTCGGTCACGTGCGTGAGATAGTCGGGCACGAGGTCGCTGCCGAGCTCGTCGCGCTCGTTGACGACGGCCCACAGGGCTTTCGTCGTTGGCTCCAACGCCAGGCCCACCGGATTGCGAAGACCCGAGGCGAACACGCGGGATTTCCCGGTCTCGGCATCGATCTCCCAGATCGCCGCGCGCCCTTCCTCCTTTTCGAGACCGTTCTCAGCAACATTGCTGTTCGAGCCGACGCCCACGTAAAGGCGCTTTCCATCCTCGCTCGCGATGAGGCTCTTGGTCCAATGATGATTGAGTGGGCCGCCCGGCAGATTCGCGAGCTTCGTGCCGGCTGTTCTGATCTCAGTGGCGCCGTCCTGATAGTCGAAAGCGACGACCTCATCGGTATTGGCGACGAAGAGCTTGGAGCCCACCAGCGCCATCCCGAATGGAGAGTTGAGGCCGGTAAGAAAAGCGCTTCGAAACTCGGCCACGCCGTCACGGTCCGCGTCGCGCAGGAGCGTGATGCGATTTGCGCTCTTCCCGCCCGCCCCCGCCTTGCCCATGAGATACCGCATCGCCCATCCGCGAATGCCGCCGCCGTCGTCCGGTCGCGGCGGCCCATTGGTCTCGGCCACGAGCACGTCACCGTTTGGTAGCACGGCAAGCCAGCGCGGGTGCTCGAGCCCCGTCGCGAACGCCGCGATGGAGAACCCTGCAGCCACCGTAGGCCTGTGCCCCTGCAGCCATCCCTTGGCGTCCGCCACATTGACTGTCGGAATGAGGCTCGGGCGCGGCTCGCTGAGCTGCGGAGTGGGACCGGTGTCGGCGCCCGGCGGAAGCTTCGCCTCGTCGCCGCACGCACCGAGCAGCACGCAAAGGGGCACGAAGGCGAGAAGGACGAGACGGGACATGGGGCAAGCTCCGCGATGCGATCGGTCCACTCAACCGCGGCGGGCCTGCTTTGTTCCTGCAATCCCTCGGACAAGAGACAGAGGGCCGCAGCGGCGATCCGTTGCGGCACGGTCGAGTTGAGCGTGTAGAGGGCGCTCAGCCTGCAGCGCGCTGTGAGCGGGCGAGGAGATCGCGCAGCATGCCAACGACGCGGAGGGCCGGGCCGCGCCCGCCGCACTGGATGCTGATGCGCGCCCCTTCAAAAAGAAGGAAGACCTCGTCGGCGAGCATCTCCGGCTCACGGTAGCGCGCGGCCTCGAAAAGCTGCACCAGATGCTCGCGCTTGCGTCCCTTGTAGGACTCGATCACATCCCGCGCCGGGTGGCCGGGCTGCAGCTCCACCGCCGCGTTGGCAAGCGCGCAGCCGCGCTCGCGGCGATTGGTAAGCACGTCCTCGACGTGGTTGACCCAACCGTCGAGCCGGCCCTGCGGATTGTCCGGGTGGTCGGCAACGAGGCGCGCCCACACTGCGTCGCCCTCGGCCGCGAGCTGCCGCGCGTACGCGACCACGAGGTCGTCCTTCGATTTGAAGTGACGGTAGAGCGTCATCTTGTTGGTCAGCGCGGCCTCGGCGATGAGCTCGACGCCCACGGCATGAATGCCGCGCTGATAGAAGAGCTCCCGAGCCACCGCCAGAATCCGCTCGCGCGGCGGCGGAGTGGGAAACTCGCCTGCATCAGCTTTTCTCTCGGTCTTCGCTAGGGATGCCGCCATTGCCTCTTGACTCGCGGTATTACCGGTCGGTACGTATGGGTGTTACCGGTCAGTACCACCTACCACACCCTGGTGGGCTCTGTCATCGGATCTTTCTCTCACGCTTGCTAGCTACCGCGATTCTTGCGTTGCCGGAGCCTGAACCGTGCGACGCCGTGGTGGTTTAAAGGAGCGTTTGCCGTCTGCACTGGAGGCCCCATGCTCCCCCGTCGTCCGCTGCTTGTTTTGGTGCTGGCCCTGCCGGCGCTGCTAGCCGCCTGCGGCGAGGACAAGCAAGCCGCCCAGAGCGCCGCTCCGCCCCCGCCGCCCGTCACCGTTGCCAAGCCCGTGAAGAAGCTCGTCGCCGACTACGATGAGTATGTGGGCCGCTTCGTCGCCATCGATTACGTGGAGGTGCGCGCCCGCGTTTCGGGCTATCTCGATAAAATCCAGTTCACCGATGGCCAGCTCGTCAAGGAAGGCGATCCGCTCTTCGTTATCGACCGCCGGCCGTTCCAGGCGTCGCTCGACCAGGCGGCCGCCGCCCTCGAGCAGTCGAAGGCCAATCTCGCCTTCGCCGAGGCCGACCTCACGCGCGGCGAGAGCCTGATCAAGGGCACCACCATCACGCAGCAAACCCTCGACCAGCGTACGCAGGCGCGGCGCGTCGCCGCCGCGTCTGTGACCGCGCAAGAGGCCGCCGTGCGCCAAGCCGAGCTCGACCTGCAGTTCACCGAGCTCAAGGCGCCCGTGTCGGGTCGCATCGGAGATCGCCGCGTATCTCTCGGCAACCTCGTGACTGGCGGCACCTCCGGCAACACCACGTTGCTCGCCACCATCGCCTCGACCGATCCGATCCGCTTCGAGTTCACGATGGATGAGGCGTCCTACCTGCGTTATCTCCGGGCCGCGAGCGATGCCTCCGCTTCGACTGCGAACCGCGGCATGGCCCTGCCCGTGAAGCTCAAGCTCATCGACGAGAAAGACTTCACTCACGAGGGCAAGGTTGATTTCGTCGACAACACCATCGACCGCTCCTCCGGCACCATCCGCGGTCGCGCCGTCTTCGCCAATGCCGATGGCAAGCTGACGCCCGGCATGTTCGGCCGCATCCAGATTGCGGCGTCCGCACCCGCCATGGCGCTGCTCGTGTCCGACAGCGCGATCGGCACCGAGCAGGTCCGCAAATTTGTGTTCGCGGTCAACGCCGACGGCGTCGCCAATCCGAAATACGTGACGCTCGGTCCCGTCGTCGATGGTCTGCGCGTCATCTCCGATGGTCTCGATCCCAACGACCAGGTGATCGTCAACGGCGTCATGCGCGTGCGCCCGGGGGCGAAGGTGTCGCCGCAGCAGGCCACCGCCGCCACCGAAGAAAAAGACGCCGCGGTTGGCACCAACTGAGAGCGGATCACGATGCGCATCTCGCACTTCTTCATCGACCGGCCGATCTTTGCCGCCGTCATCTCGATCGTGTTCGTGATCGTGGGCGGCGTGGCGGTCGGCCGCCTTCCGGTGGCCCAGTATCCGGAGATCGCGCCGCCTGTCGTCAACGTCACCGGGCAGTACCCGGGCGCCAGCGCCGAGGTGGTGGCGGCGACCGTCGTCTCGCCGCTCGAGCAGCAGATCAATGGCGTCGAGCACTTGCTCTTCATCTCGTCGAACTCGACGGGGGACGGCCGCTTCTCGATCTCGGTCACCTTCGATCTCGGCACCAATCTCGACATCGCGCAGGTGCAGGTGCAGAACCGCGTGCAGGTCGCCCAGCCCCGCCTGCCGGCCGACGTGCGCAACATCGGCGTCACCGTCGCCAAAGCCTCGCCCGACCTCATGATGGTCGTGCACATGCTGTCGCCAGACAAGTCGCGCGACACGCTCTTCATCTCGAACTACGCCAACATCAATGTGGTGGACATCCTGAGTCGCATTGAGGGCGTGGGCTCGATCACCGTTTTCGGCGGCCGCGACTACTCGATGCGAGTCTGGCTCGATCCGGACCGCCTCCAGTCGCTCGCGCTGACCGCGACCGATGTCGTGACTGCGCTCCAGCGCCAGAACGTTCAGGTTGCGGCCGGCGTCCTGAACCAGCCGCCCGTCTCCGATCCAGGCGCGTTCCAGATCGCGGTGCAAACGCAGGGACGCCTCGCCGACCCTGACGCGTTCGGCAACATCGTCGTCAAGCAGAGTACCGACGCCGTCGTGCGCCTGAAGGACATCGCGCGCGTGGAGCTCGCGGCACTCGACTACGGCGTCAACTCCTATCTCGACAGGAACCCGGCGGTCGGCCTCGGCATCTTCCAGCTGCCGGGCTCGAACGCGATCGCCACGGCGCAGAAGATCAAGGCCACGATGGAGCAGCTCGCGAAGGGCTTCCCCCGGGGCGTCGAGTACACCATCGTCTACAATCCAACCGATTTCATCCAGCAGTCTGTCAACGCTGTGGTCGAGACCATCTTCGAGGCCGTGGTCCTCGTCGTGATCGTCGTCATTGTGTTCCTGCAGACGTGGCGTGCGGCGATCATTCCGATTGTGGCCATCCCCGTCTCGCTGATCGGGACGTTCTTCATCCTGGCAGCGTTCGGGTTCTCCCTGAACAACCTTTCGCTGTTCGGGCTCGTGCTGGCGATCGGCATCGTCGTGGACGACGCCATCGTGGTGGTTGAGAACGTCGAGCGCAACATGGCGCGCGGCATGTCCCCGCGCGAGGCCTCCTACCGCACGATGGAGGAGGTGGGCGCGGCCCTGGTCGCCATTGCGCTCGTATTGTCCGCCGTGTTCGTGCCATCGGCCTTCATCACGGGCATCTCGGGACAGTTCTATCGACAGTTCGCCCTCACGATCGCCGGCGCGACCATCATCTCGCTGATCGTCTCGCTCACGCTTTCGCCGGCGCTCTGCGCATTGCTCCTGAAGCCGCACGAGAAGGACCACAAGCCCGGCCTCGTCACGACAGCGATCATGTGGCCGATCAACATCTTCTTCCGCATTTTCAATTGGAGCTTCGACAAGCTGTCGGAGGGCTACGGCTGGGTCGTGGGACGCCTCGTCCGACTGTCGCTCGTGATGCTCGCGGTCTATGTTGCCATCATCGCATTCGGCATGAACGAGTTCCGCAAGACGCCTTTGGGCTTCATCCCGGCGCTCGACGGCGGCTATCTGATCACCGTTACCCAGCTTCCTCCGGCCGCCTCGCTCGCCCGCACCGACCAGGTGAACCGCCGCGCCGTCGAGCTCGCGCTCGACGTTCCGGGCGTCGCCCACGCGGTCAACCTGGTCGGCTTCTCGGGGGCGACTCGCACCAACACGTCGAATGCAGGCGCCGTCTTCGTCGTCTTGAAGCCGTTCGAGGAGCGCGCCAAGGATCCCAAGCAGTCGGCTGCCGCCATTCAGGCCGCTCTTCTCGCCAAGTTCTCGACCATCCAGGAAGCGCTGGTGCTCGTCGTCGCCCCACCCCCGGTGCGCGGCATTGGCAGTGCGGGTGGCTTCCGCATGATGATCCAGGATCGTTCCGCCGCGGGGCCAGCCGCGCTGCAAGCCGCCGTCGGCGCCATGATGGCCAAGGCTGCCCAGACACCGGGCCTGAAGCAGGTGTTCTCGCTCTTCGAGAACGCGACCCCCCAGCTCTATCTCGACATCGACCGCATCAAGGCCCAGATGCTCGGTGTCAACGTGCAGGACGTGTTCACCACGCTGCAGACCTACCTCGGCTCGTCATATGTGAACGACTTCAACATTCTGGGCCGCACGTACCGCGTCACCGCGCAGGCCGACGCCAGCTATCGCCTGAATCCCAAGGACGTCTTGAAGCTGCGCGTGCGCAATGCGAGCGGCGATACGGTGCCATTGGGCTCCTTCACGACGGTGACCAACATCTCCGGCCCCTCGCGCGTCCCGCGCTATAACCTCTACCCTGCGGCCGAGCTCGACGGCTCCGCCGCACCGGGTTACTCGCAGGGCCAGGCCATTGATCTCATGCAGAAGCTCGCAGCCGAGACCCTGCCGCAGGGTTTCAGCTACGAGTGGACCGATCTCGCCTTTCAGCAGATCCGCGCCGGCAACACCGCAGCCTTCGCCTTTGCTCTGGGCGTCGTCTTCGTCTTCCTGGTGCTCGCCGCGCAGTTCGAGAGCCTCATGCTGCCGCTGGCGGTCATCCTCATTGTGCCCATGAGCCTCGTGGCATCGATCTCGGGCGTCATCATCCGCGGCATGGACAACAACATCCTGACCCAGGTGGGCTTCATCGTCCTGATCGGCCTCGCCGCCAAGAACGCCATTCTGATCGTCGAGTTTGCCGAGCAGCTCGAGGCTCAGGGCCGCAACCGCTTCGCCGCTGCCACCGAGGCCGCCCGCCTGAGGATGCGGCCCATCCTGATGACCTCGCTCGCCTTCATTTTGGGCGTGGTGCCACTGGTCTGGGCCATCGGCGCCGGCGCCGAGCTGCGCCAGGCGCTCGGAACGGCGGTGTTCTCTGGCATGATCGGCGTGACATTCTTCGGCCTCATCTTCACGCCGGTGTTCTACGTCATCTGCCGCTGGCTCGCCGGCTTGTGGCCGCGTCGGGCCGAAGTTCCCCACGAGCCCGCGCAGGCCCCCGCCGAGTAGACGGGCGGCACGTCTCAGGCGACGATGCGCTTGTCCATCTCGCCGAGCTTGCCGAGGAACTGGGGAACATCCGCGGGCGGCAGCGGCCTCGAGTAGTAGAAGCCCTGTATGCAGCCGCAGCCCATGCTCTGCAGCAGCCGGAGCTGATCGACGCTCTCGACTCCTTCGGCCGTAATGGCAAGCCCAAGGCTCCGCGCCAACTGCACGATGGCCTGCACGATGGAGAGGCTGTCGCTGCTGGCTTGCATGTCCTTGACGAACGACCGGTCGATCTTGAGCCTGTCGATCGGATAGGCCTTGATATGCGAGAGAGAGGCATAGCCCGTGCCGAAATCGTCGAGAGCGATCTCCACTCCCATTTCGTGGAGCTCCTCCAGGGCTTCGCCCACGTGTGCGCTGCCCTTGCCGAGGAAGACGCGCTCCGTGACCTCGATGCACACCTTGGCCGCTGGCAGCCCATAGCGCTCGAGCTTGCGCTTGAGGCGCAACGAGAATGAACCGAACGAGAAGTCGGCGCTCGTCACGTTGATAGCGACCCGCCCGAACGCCATTCCTTCGGCCTGCCAGCGTGCCGCCTGGCCAATGGCGAGATCGAGCACTCGCTCGCTCAGCGCGGCCGCGACCTTGGTATGCTCGAGCACCTCCTCGAAGTGAACGGGCGTCAAAATCCCGTGTAGCGGGTGGCACCATCTCAGTAGCGCCTCGAAGGAGATTGGCTCGCCCTCCCCGCAGTGCACGATTGGCTGGAAGTAGAGGATGAACTCGCCATGCGCGATCGCCTCGAGCGCGTTCGCCTGCAGCTCGACCCTTCGATTGATGGAGGCGCGCAGCTCGTTCGAGAAGTAGGCCGAGCATCCCCGTCCAAGGCTCTTGGCACGATAGAGCGCGAGATCCGCGTTCTTGAGCAGGTCGCTCGGTTTCGTCGCGTCGTCGGGAAAGAGTGTGACGCCGATGCTGCTGTGGCAATTGCGGTCGACACCCGCGAGGTGCACCGGCTCTGCCATGGCCATCTCGATCGCCGCGATGGCGCCCGGCACGTCGGCGCGCCCGTCCGCGCCGCCTGTGACAAGCACCGCGAACTCATCGCCACCGAGCCGCGCCACGATGCCGAAGTCGCTGATCGCCGCCTGCAGCCTGCCGCCTACGACTTTTAGAAGCTCGTCGCCGGCATCGTGCCCGAGCGTGTCGTTGATCTCCTTGAAATGGTCGAGATCCATCAGCGCTACGCCGAGCGGGACTTTGGAGGCGCCGGCGGCCACGATGGCGTCGCGCAAGGTCTCGTTGAAGAGCAGCCGGTTCGGCAATCCCGTGAGGTTGTCGAGCTTGGCGAGGCGCCAGAGCTTGTCCTGCATCCTCTTGCGCTCGCTGATCTCCTCCGTCAGCATCATGATGCCGCCGACACTGCCGTCGTTGAGATACCAGGGCCGCACCTCCCAGCGGATGATATTTTCCGAGCCGTCGGCCCTCTGGAACCGCTCCTCCTCGGAAGACTCCGTCGCTCCTGCGAGGATGCGCAGGTGCTTCGCCTTCCAGTGTTCTGGAACTTCCGGAAACACGTCGTAATGGCAACGTCCGACCAGGGAGCGCTGCGGGAGGTGGTAGTCTTGCAGCCAGCGGTCCGTATGGGCCACGTACCGCATCTCGCGGTCGAACATCGCGACGGCGGCGGGAGCGTGCTTGATGAACGCCTCGAGACGCGCATTCGCCGTCTTGACGTCAGCCTCCGCGCTGCGCTGCTCCGTTACGTCGATGCCGATCGTGGTGAGAGAGACGATCTCTCCCCGCGCATTGCGCCAGGGGACCACGATCGCGCGGACCCAGAGCAGCGAGCCGTCCTTCGTCCGATCGCAGAACTCACCCGACCACGTCCGTCCCGACTGGACGATGGACCACATCTCTTCGAGGTAGTTCGAGGCATAGAGGCCAGAGCTGAGACCACCCATTGGCTTGCTGGCGAGCTCCCCGAGCGAGTAGCCCGTGCGCCGGAGGTAGTTCCCATTGGCTTCACAGAAGCGCCCGTCGCCGCCGACCTTGGTCACGAGGAAATGCTCGTCGAGCATCTCGCGATAGGAGCGCGCCTGATCCTCGAAGCGACGGGCCGACGCCTTCTCCAACTCTGCAATTGCTAGCGCAACCGCGCCGGCGGAGACGGCCAGCAGCGACAGTGTGGCTGGGAACACGGAGGACACCGAGAGGGGCGGAGCAATGGGCAGCGCAACGCAGACGGCGCCGAGCGCCGCAAGAAGCACGCCAAGCCCCACCGTGGCGTATGCCCGAAGAGCATCCACCAGCCTGGGCATGCGCAGCCAAGCGCTTTTGGGGTTAGTGCACATTGTTCACCGGGTCGTGGTGGAAGCAGGCGCGCGGCAAACGGCCTAAGAAAGAAGCAATCCTACCAAAGTCTGCTTAATTTTCCCGTTCACCTGCGGCGTCTTGTCAGGGCATTTTCCCGATCGCCCCCCATCCGTAAAAACCGGTCAACGTTTGCGAATTGAGTTGCGTCTCAAACAGACGGCGAAACTCTCGCGAAAATCGATTTCAAAATCGGCGTGCACTCTTCCGGCTGCTCATGAAGGGGAAAATGCCCGGCTCCCGCGATCACGTGCACATCGCGCGCCGCGGACGTAATGGGGGCGATAAGCGGTGAGGGCGTGATATCGGCGGCCCCGAGCATCACGGCGAGATCGCGAAAGTCCGGCGTGACGTGCAGAAACGAGAAATCACCGAGATGGGCCATCACGCTGGCGTAGGTGCCCATCGAGATGGGAAGCGAGAGCTCCCGCGCCTTGGCTTTGTCGGCAAAGTAGTAGGGAAGCAGCGGGCGCATGATGTCCCCGTCCGACGACCCTGATTGTGCAAGCGTCAGCACCTCGTCCAGAACATCCGGCGGCACGGTGGCCTGAAATGTGTTGCGCGCTTGGTCGAACGCCGCGCGTGTGAGAGGGACGGGATTGATCAGCACGCCCCCGAGAGAGACCGGCCTGCCCTGGCTGCGCGAAAGCTCGAGCGCCGAGGCAACCACCAGGGTGCCCCACGAGTGGGCGAGAAGGACCGCTGGGCCCGACGGAAACACGCGCTCAATAAGCTCTGCAAGCTGAAGAGCTGTGCCGTGCAGCGTGGCACCGCCAGCAGGTGCGGGGGTCGCGCCGCAGCCGATCTGATCGAAGTAGACGAGCGTCCGGGCGCCTCGGAGAAACGCGAGCGGCTCGACCAGGTAGCGATGGTCGAAGCCTGGACCACCGTGCACGACGAGCACGGGCGGACCTTCGCCAAAAGTCAGAATGTCCGTCACTTGGAGGTCATAGAGGCAAATCCGGTGGGCTCGAGAGCAACCATTGAGCGTGGGTGCCAGCAGTCCGTCAATGCCCGGCACTTGCGGACATCCGCTGCGATGCACTACTGCATCTTCACCTGATAATGCACGCAGCCCGGAACGCAGAAGCCGGTTCGCCACTCGACCGGGCGTCCGCCCGTCGCCACCGCGATGCGGTCGAGCTTGAGGAGAGGCGTTCCTTCGGGGACGCCGAGCCGGGCCGCTGTCGCCTCCGTCGCCGCCACGACCGAAACCTCCTCCATTGCCGAGGTCACGACAAGACCGTGCTTCTGGGCAAGCGCGGAGACATGGTTTGGAACCGCAGCACTGCCCCCGAGACCAGGAAAGCGGCGCTGCGGCAATGCCACCCGCTCGATCATGTAAGGCTGGCCGCGAATGCTCCGTAGTCGTTCGATGCGCAGGATCTGGGCACCGCTCTCGATTTTGAGACGCTGGATCTCGGTGTCGTCCGCCGCGCCTTCGCTCGTCGCAACCACCTCGACGTCGTCCACGATCGGCAGCCCGGCCGCATCCCGGATGCAGCTGAAACGTTGCGCATGCTCGGCGGCGCCCTGATCATTTACGAAAGTGCCGCGCCCCTGGTGGCGGGTGATTACGTGCTCCGCTTCGAGGCACTGCAGTGCCTTCCGCAGGGTGCCGATGCTGACCTTGAGGCTCTGCGCGAGATCGAGCTCGTTCGGTAGCGCCTGGCCGAGCTTCCATTCGCCGGCGGATATTCGCGCCAGCACGTCGTCTCTCACTTGACGGTAGAGGGGCCGCGTCACCACCCGCATCCGGTCAAGCATCTGGGCTCCTGGTCAAAGCGGACGGCGCAAGGACAATCCCTCGCCCTCCGGCATGCTTCCCTGGATAGGACGCAACGGAATGTACTGGCGGAAACGCCCCATCACGTCGTCGGCACTCACGACGTCGGCGTAGAACGAGATCAGGTTGCAGAGAACCCGATGCGCCGCACCCTCGGTGAAGCCGGCGAGCGAGGCCGTCGCCGAGCAGTCCTGAACGAACGAGACGCGGCAATAGCGATGGAACGCATCGATTGCCGTCGACAGGCACGACTGGTCGCCGGAGAAGCCCGCCAGGATCAGGTTGGGCTGATGCACCCAGCTGATGAGATGCCCGAAGCTCTCGTTGCTGAAGCACGACGGCAGCGTGTGCTCATAGACGAACTCGTTTGCCCGCGGCGTGAAGCCCTCCATCCAAGCCGAGCACCGCCCATCGGCGCCGGATGCGGTCTCCTCAGTGGTCTGTCGGAAGTGGGCAATGGGAAAGCCGTGCTCACGCGCCCAATCGAGCAGCGCGCGAAGCCGCTCGAGCGTGTGCTCCGCGGACTGGATGTAGCGCGCGCCGTCCTGCGAGGCGAAATCGCGCTGAACGTTGATAAACATCACCAGCGGCATGTCGCGCTGGCTCTGTAGGTCAGGCAAGGCGATCACGGTCATAGTGCATTCGGCCCGGTCATCAGGCCGCCCTGAGCTTGCGCAATGGACTCGTCGGAGCCCGATCGGCCGACATCTCGAGAACACCTGGGTAGTGCCAGGCACCCTCGGGACGGATCAGCACATAGGGATCTGACTCGAGTGAAATGGGGTTGGGATCGGGATCGATCTCGAGCAGCATCTCCGTGTAGGAGAAGTCCGAGAACACGAGCGGTCTGCGATTGTCCATTGGCCGCGCCCCGAAATGCGACCAGAACTTGACGAGCCGGTCCTGCGCATGGCCGTACATGCGCGTGTATCCCTTCTTGCGGGCGAGATCGATCGCCGCCCACACGATGTTGATCGACATCCGGCTGTTGCGGTACTCGTGCCTCACCGCGAGCCGCTCAAGCTTCGCGAAATCGGCAAAATAGCGCACGCGGATGCAGGCGATCGGCTCTCGCCCACGATAGCCGATGAGGTGGGTCGCCGAAAAATCGTTGCCATCGAACTCCTCGGAGAACGGGCATGCCTGCTCGCTGAGGAAGACAGCCGACCGTATGGCGACGACGTGCATCATTTCTTCGATCGATCTCGCGACCCTGATCCCAAATTTCTGGCCGCGCCCATCCCGAATGGGCCCGGTAGCGACATCCTTTGAGTCGTAGAGCGGAGAAGTATTGGTACGCATGGAACACCCACCCGTGTTCAGTGTGCTCAGTGTGCTGTCGGCCTGTCCGTACTCTGACGGTTGGCGAGACGAACGTATCGGTAGAGGCCACCCCCGACGGCCGTGACCGGCCGGAACCCGAGACTGAGGTTCAAGGCCACTCCGAGCTCGGTATTGGGACGCGAATAGAGATTGGCGGCCGCGTAGAGCGGCTGGCGCAGGAACTTGGCCACGTGGCGAATGCCCTCGGCGGCGAGCCCAGGAGCAACGACGGCCCACACATAGATTGCCGCAGGCGCTTGTGTTGAGGAGGTGAGCTGCCGGGGGTCCGGGCTTCCCGTGTTGAGATTGCCGAGAAAGAGGTCCTCCAGCCCCGCCGACGAGAGCATGAGCATCGACCAGCCGCCAACGACCCCCGTCCCGCGTTTGAAAACTAGTAAATTATTAGGATTATGGACCGTTACTCTGCGTACGACGTCGCTTCCAGCCAAGTCGCCCGGAATTTCCTGGGCCGCAAGCCTGGTAATTTCGTCGAGATCATCCGCGCTCGCCCTGGTAAGGTCGATACGGCAGTGTTTGGGAATTTGTAGAAGATCGAACTCGTGTCTACCAAAAGCACCGTTGTAGGTCATCACTATTCCCGTATGCTGTAGAACTCACCAGACACCCGCCGTTGTCTGTGATACTCACTACGTGAGGATTGCGATGCCGAAACTTTCTCAACGGGGTGCCGCAAATTCGCAGCAGCCCGCTCCGCGACCGAGGAAAAACGCGCTACGCTGGGATGACCTGCGGGTCCTGCTCGCGTGCGCGAATACCGGCACCTTCCGCGGCGCCGCCCGCGACCTCGGCATCGATTCGGCAACCGTTGCGAGACGGATCGAGCGCCTTGAGCGCGATCTCGGCACCCGTCTGTTTCATCGCGTTCCCGAAGGCATCGTCATCACCCAGGACGGCCGCCTCATCCTCGACGGCGCCCGCAACATGGAGAAGGCCCTCTGCGATCTAGGACGCAAGCGCACGCTGGCCGAGCAGACCGCGCGCACGTCCGTCACCATCGCCGTGACCGAGGGGCTTGGCTCCTACTGGGTGATGCCCAAGCTTGTCGAGTTCCAGCGCGAGCACGCGAATGTTACGGTGAACCTGTCCTGCGCCATGGCCAGCGTCGACGTGCTGCGCCTCGAGGCCGACATCGCCATCCAGTTCACAAGGCCCACGTCGCCGGATCTCATCGTCTGCAAGCTCGGTCGCCTGCACCTTTATCCGTTCGCCTCCGAGGACTACCTCGAGACCTACGGGCACCCCCATAGCGCCGCGGACTTCGTCAACCACCGATTCGTCCAGCAGATCGCCCCCCAGCTCGACGAGACCGCATTCGCCGCCTACTTCGGCATCGATACGAAGGACCTCGTCGTTGGCGTCCGCACCAACGCCAGCACCGCTCATCTCTACGCAGTAGAGAAAGGGGCCGGCATTGGCGTGCTCCCGAACTACGCAGCTGCCCTCGGCGCCCCCGTGGTCCCGGTCGACATCGGCAAACGCTACAGCCTCGACATCTGGATGACGTATCATCCCGACATCAAGCTCGACCGCACCAAGGCGCAGATGATCAGCTGGCTTCGCGACATCTTCGATCCCGACACTTATCCGTGGTTTGCGGACGCTTTCACGCATCCCGACAAGATCAAGACATCCATTCCCAAGACCGCTGCAATCAATTTCGGCCATGGGTTCGCATCGGCAAATCCCATGGTTCAACGCATATTGTTCGAGAGAAAATCCAAGGTTTGACTTGAGCCCGCGGATTTCCCGTCTATCAGCGGCCGCGCGCTCCCCAAAGCGCAACCGGAGACACCATGGCGAGCAAAGGCGCGGGCAACGCCCTTTTGGCCACCGAGACCGCTATCGCCGCCTTGCAGTGGGACAGCCTGCTCGAGCTGCAGGTGGCAACCTTTCTCCCTTACGAGTTGCACTTCCTTCTGTCGTCCGCGAGCTGGGAGAAAGCCCGCTCGGTCCTCGATGCAGGCTGCGGCAACGGCTACTACCTGGCCCACCTGAAGCGCTACTTCCCCGACAAGGCCCTGACCGGCATCGACATGTCGCCCGAGCTCATCGCCGCAGCGCGCGCCAATCCGGCCCTCTCCGGCGCGAGCCTCCACAACGTCGACATCACGGCTTTCCAGCCGGCAACACCCTTCGAGATCGTCCTGCTGCGACTAGTCGTGCAGCATATGCAGGGGTTTGAACCTCTGTTCACCGCTTTGCGGCGGCTCGTTGCTCCCGGCGGCAGCGTCGTCATCATCGAGCCTGAGCCGAGCCTCTTCCTCAACTTTCCGAGAACGCGGCGCTTTGAGGAGCTGCTCAAGGCCTACGCCGAGGAGACGGGGAAAATGCAGAAGAACCGGGCAGCCCTCCACGACCTCGAGACTGTTGTCGGATCCCTGCCGGGCTGGAGGCTCAACCGCAACGAAGTTCTGATGGCGCCCCAGGTCGGCCCCTTCGCCAGCAGGCCGCTGATGCATATATTCACGCTCTGGATCGACATCTTCGAGCGGTCGGGTGCCCTCGCCTTCGACTTTGATGGCGTGCGCGCCGAGCTCGAGGAGTGGTCCAGAAGGGAGACGGCTTATAGTCAGCTCGGCCTGCGTTTCGCGGAGGTGGCGCGGCTTTGAAACCGAAGCGCTCCCGGCCCGTAGAGAATTGCACGATACCCTCGCGACGCCCGGAGACCCGAAGTGCTCATCCGCCGACCAAACGACATCCCAGCGTCCGAGATCACGCCGGCCGGCATCTACCTGCGCCGGCGCGAGATTTTGGCCGGAGGGCTCGCCGCCGGGGCCATGGCGGCCGCCGGCTCTCGCGGTGCGATTGCTACCCCCCTCACGGGCGCAAAGAGCGCCTTCTCGACCGACGAGAAAAGGACGAGCCGCGCCGACGCGACCTCCTACAACAACTTCTATGAGTTCGGCACCGACAAGTCCGACCCCGCCGCGAATGCCGGCAAGCTCACCACGTCTCCCTGGTCCGTCGCCGTGGATGGGCTGGTGGCCAAGCCCGCCACCATGACGTTGGAGGACGTCCTGGCGGGCGTCACGCTCGAGGAGCGCATCTACCGCCTCCGCTGCGTCGAGGGGTGGTCGATGGTGATCCCGTGGGTCGGCTTTCCCTTGGCCGACTTGCTGGGTCGCGTCGAGCCCCTCGGCAGTGCCAAGTACGTCGCCTTCGAGACCTTGGTTCGGCCCGAGGAGATGCCCGGCCAGAGCGGCCTCTTCCAGCCGCTGGCCTGGCCATATGTCGAGGGCCTGCGCCTCGATGAGGCCATGCATCCGCTGACCATCTTGGCCGTCGGCATGTATGGCGAGACGTTGCCCAACCAGAACGGCGCGCCGCTGCGCCTCGTCGTGCCCTGGAAGTATGGGTTCAAGAACATCAAGTCGATTGTGCGCATCTCGCTTGTCGAGAAGCAGCCGCCGACGAGTTGGAACATGCAGGCCGAGGAGGAGTACGGCTTCTACTCCAACGTCAATCCTGAGGTCGACCATCCGCGCTGGAGCCAGGCGACGGAGCGGCGCATCGGCGAGGGTGGCCTGTTCGCCAAGCGTCGCCCCACCCTGATGTTCAACGGCTACGCCGACCAGGTCGCCTCTCTCTATGCGGGGCTCGACCTCCGCGCGAACTACTGACCATGACGACGAGCATACAAAGCCGGGCCCGGCCCGTCGCACTCTCCTCGTGGCTCGCCCCGGGGAGTTGGACGCTTTATGCGGTCGGCATGATGCCGGCGGCATGGACCTTCTATCTCGCCGTCGTCGACCAGCTCGGTGCCGACCCTATGAAGACGCTCGAGCGCACGCTCGGCCTCTGGGCTTTGCGCTTCCTTGTCGCCGGCCTCGCCATCACGCCTTTGCGCCGCGTCGGCGGACCGAACCTCGTGCGCTATCGCCGCATGATCGGCCTGCTGGCCTTCGCCTACGCGACACTTCATGTCGGTGTCTACGTCGGGCTCGACCAGGGCCTCGACGTGACGGCCATCGTCAAGGACATCCTGAAGCGGCCGTACATCACGGTCGGCCTGCTGGCATTCCTCATTCTGATCCCGCTCGCGGCGACATCGAGCACGGCCATGATCAAGCGCCTTGGCGGTGCCGCGTGGCAACGGCTGCACCGCTGGGTGTACCTGGCGGCGGCCGCCGCCGCGCTCCACTTCATCATGCTGGTCAAGTCTTGGCCGCCCGAGCCGCTGGTCTACGCCGCGGCGGTTGGCGCCCTGCTCCTGTTCCGCGCCGTCGACCGTCTGCGCCCGCGTACGCCGAGGGTGCGGGGAGAGCAGGCGGCCTGACCGCCGGCTTTTCCAATTGCCGATCGCGGCTTGCACGTTAATCTCATCGCTACGATATCTTTGCTCGCCGAGAATGCGGCGCGCCTGACGCCTGAAAGGACAAAGCCATGAACGAGAGCGAGGACCTCTGGAAGAAGAAGCTCACGCCCGAGCAGTATCGCGTGCTGCGCCAGGGCGGCACTGAGGCGCCGTTCACCGGCGAGCTGTTGCACACCGACCACGACGGCAAGTTCGCCTGCGCGGCCTGCGGCAACCAGCTCTTCTCATCGGACACGAAGTTCGACTCCGGCACCGGCTGGCCCTCGTTCGATCAGGCGATCCCGGGCGCCATCGACTACCACGCAGACCGCTCGCACGGCATGGTGCGCACCGAGGTGACCTGCGCGCGCTGCGGCTCGCACCTGGGCCACGTGTTTGACGACGGTCCGACCGGAACCGGCAAGCGCTATTGCATCAACTCGGTGTGCCTCAAGGTCGATCCGAGCGAGTAGCTCGGCCCCGGCCACGCCTCGCTAGTCCGTGGGAGGACATTGGGCTAGAGTGCCCCCCGTAGTCGATCGTTCCGGGGGGAAGTCATGGGTGAGCATCTTCTGGAGCGCATGCGTGCGCCCGGGCCGAAGCGCATGCTGGCGCTCGACGGGGGCGGTACGCGAGGCATCATCTCGATCGCATTCCTGGAGGATATCGAGCGCACGCTCCAGACCAAGCTCGGCCGCGGCGACGACTTTGTCCTCGCGGAGTATTTCGACATGATCGGCGGCACCTCGGTCGGCTCGATCCTGGCCACGCTGCTGGCACTTGGCTGGCGCGTGGAGAAGATCCGTGACCGCTTCGAAAAATGGGCGCCTCAAATCTTCTCCCACGCGCGCCGCATCATTGGTGGCACGCTCGTTCCCCATTACGATGCGCGTGTTCTCCGCGGCTTCATCCAGAGCGAGGTGCTGGACTGGCCGCTCAAGTCCGAGAAGCTAAAGACCGGCCTCTGCATCGTGACGAAGCGCGTCGACACCGGAAGCGTCTGGGTCTTCACCAACAATCCGTCGGGCCCGTTCTTCAAGTCTCACGCCGCGGAGGAGGGTAGGCCAAAGACCGTGGGCATCGGCGACTACAAGCTGCTCGACATCATTCGCGCCAGCACCGCCGCCCCCTCGTTCTTCTCGCCATCCAAGATCCGCATCTACGATGGTCCCGAGGAAGGTCTTTTCGTCGATGGCGGCGTCTCGCCCCACAACAACCCAGCCCTCCAGATGGTCATGCTGGCAGGTCTCAAGGGCTACAACCTCAACTGGCCGCTCGGCGCCGAAAACCTGCTCGTGGTCTCGGTCGGCACCGGCACCTATGCCCATCTCGTCGGCGAGAGCATTTCCGCGGGCCTCGATGCGGTGGAGGCCCTGAAAGGCCTCATTACCGATGGCCAGGATCTGGCGCTCACGCTGCTTCAGTGGATGTCGGCATCGCGCCGGCCCTGGCAGATCGACCGCGCCGTGGGCAACCTCTCCGGCGATTGTCTCGGCCGCGAGCAAGGACTGGCGCAACCTCTCATCTCCTTCTCGCGTTATGACGTCGGTCTCGAGCAGGACTGGCTCGCCCGGGAATTGGGCGAGACCCTCTCGCCTGCGGAGATGAAGCCCCTTTGGGATTTCACCTCCGCAAAGAGCATGCCCACGCTTTATAGGCTGGCAAAGGCGGCGTCAAAAATGCAAGTCTCGGTGGACGACTTTCCGCAGGTTTTCGACAAGCTCTGGCGACCGGCTGCGGCGGCATGAGCATCCTGCGGAGCATCGTGCAGAGCATGACCGGCACGCGACCAGTGACAGTCGGTATCACGGGCCACCGCCCGAACCGGCTTCCGCTTGGTCCGGAATCCGTGAGCCGGCGCATCGCCGACGTTCTTTCCGCCATCAAGCGGATCAACGCCAACGCGACCTCGTTCCTGGCCCAGTCGGCCGTCGCGGAAGGCGCTGACAGACTGTTCGCTGAGGCCGCGCTGGCACAAGGGTTCGCGCTCCACGCCCTGCTGCCGTTCCGCAACGACGATTACCAGAGAACCTTCGGCGACACATCGGCCACCTCGAGCTACCGCAGGCTGCTCAAGAAAGCCGGCACCGTGACCGAGCTGCCCGGCTCTCTCGATGATGAGAAAGCGGCCTACGAGAGCGTCGGGCACCGCATCGCCGATACCAGCGACGTCCTGATCGCCGTATGGGACGGCAAGCCCTCGCAGGGCCGCGGTGGCACGCCCGAGATCATCGAGCATGCCGTCGAGCACGGCACGCCGGTGGTCTGGATCGACGCCGCGAGCGTCCGTGCGCCCGTGCTGCTGAGCCGCGCCAAGCCCGACCGGCCGCGCTCGATCTCTCTCGGACACCTCTGGGTCCGCGAGGAGCCCTTGAACGAGAGGTCCCTTGCCCGCCTCGCTCCGGCATCGCGCTAGACCATGATCGCTTCGGACCCTGTCAGTCCGAAGCGTCACTCATTGGTCCCATCAAAGAACTGGGATTATTGCCCGATCGCGTCCCTCAAGGCCGGACCAGGCCCAGCCGCCGGATGGGCGGGAGGACGCGCGGTCACCCACACGCCGTGCTCGGCATCGAAGATCGCCTGCACGCGGTCTGTGAAGGCGATCACCTCGGGCGCGCGCCCCTCCCTCGCCGCCGCCTCGGCGCCCGCGCGTTCCTTGGCAGCGAGCGCGTCGAGCCTTCCGAGCGTATGCGCATAGCGAGCGGCATTGCTCTCGTCCTGATTGATGAGCGTCCAGGCCGAGGCGAACGATAGCGCGGCCGAGGCCAGCGCGCCGAGCCCGAGCTGCATCCGGGCAGGGTCGGGAACGTGGATGTCGGCCACGGCGACGAGCCACGGCGGCAGCCCGAACCCCATGCCCCGAATGATGTCGAGCCCGACGATGGCGCTGACGGCGGCCGAAAGAGTGATCATCACATACCCGACGAGCTTCATGGGCGCGACGTTGCTGGAGGCTCGCGCGAGCTGCGTGCTGCGCCGGGCGTAGTAGCCCCGCTGATAGGCGAGATGGCACGCCTCGAACGCCTTGAGCTTGGCCACCAGAGGGGCGTCGGCATCGGATATCGCAGGCAAATCCGCGCGCATGAGCGCCCGGAACAGGTCCGCACGCCTCTCCTCCGCATCCGCCCGCGCCACCATCCACCGCTTGAGCAGCTTGCGCAAGCCGATCCTCCAGATCGAGACGAAGGCCATGGCGACGAACAGGAGCTGCACGAGCCCGAGCCAGGACGGCGGCTGGTGCCCGAGCAGCCGCTCGAGCGGAAGGAGGACGACGGCGGCCATCACAGCGCCGACCGTCGAGAAGATCGTAGCCCGGCGCGCTGTCGCAATGTAGCGCTTTTGTCGCCGCGCGGCCTTGTCCTCGGCCGCGTCGAAGCGATCGAGCGCGCCAATGGTCTCACTCTGAGCGAGCCATGCTGCGAGCACCGGAGAACCCTTTGCATGCGTCTCGAGGACGTTCCGCTGGTCCGAGCGCGGCGGGCTATGGGAAGAGGACATCGCAAAAACGCTCCGGTGGCTTCGTATCGGAAGCCACGCTAACATGGACCCATCGCGCGAGGGGAGCAGCGTATGGCCGACGTCTATCTGAGCTACGGGCTGCGCGACCGAGACCTGGCGAGGGCCATCGCCGAAATCCTGAAATCGCATCGCCTCACCGTTGCAAGCAGCGATCGCGACGTCTTCACGGGCGAGGAGCTCGTGCAGAAGCTGGAGGAGGCTCTTTGCACGATCGTCATCGCCTCCCCGAGCAGCCTGAAGCAGCCCCACGTCATGCACGAGGCAATCACCGCGCTCGAGCTGGGCAAGCTCGTCCTGCTCGCCACCGATGATCTCGACCGAAAAAAAATTCCCACGCGACTACAGAAGGTTGAGATCTTATCCGCGGCGGCCTTCGAGGACTTTGCCAAGGATCTCGGGGCCGTCCGCCAATACCCGCTGAAGGCTCCTGTATCCGCCCCCGCGCCCCGCGAGCGCACCTTCCACATCGGTGGCGCGGCTCCCGCGGATGAGGCGCCGCCGGCAATAGGTGGCGGCGTGTTCGCCCCGCAAGGCGCGGAAGATGACGGAGACGACCGCGACGCCCTCTACCGAGAGCGCATGGCCGCGGACGACGTCCCCATCACCGTCGGCGGTCGTGCGCCAAGCCCACTTGAGAGCCCGCTGAACGAGCGCCTGTCGCTCGACCGGCTCGCCTCCTGGACGGCGGCCCGCACAGCCGCCGCCAATGCAGACGTCGTGACGGCGGCTCGCCCCGTGCGCCCCGTGGCCCCACCTCCGCCCGTCGAGCCGGCGGAACCCGCGCCCGTCGCAATGGCTCCTCCCCCCAGGTCGACCTACTCCGAGCCTAGCGCGTCGATCCCGGATGCGGCCGCGCCCCGAAAAAGGAAAGCGCTCCGCGACATGCTCCCGAGCAAGAGCGGTGGCAGCACGTCGCTGATCGACTATGCCCTGCCCGCGGCTTTCATACTCGTGTCCGGCTATGCGCTCGTCGCGACGTCCCTCGGTCGGGATATCCTGGACAAAATCTCGTCCCTGCTCGGCTGGAAGCATGAGGCCTTCTCGTTTCTGGGCCTCCTCTCGTCGCAGAAGTCACCCGCAACGCCGCCGGCCGACACGGTCGATTGCTCGGTGTTCGCGCCGCCCGCCGCGCCGGCAGGGACCACGGTCATGGTTCAGGTCTTCCTGCATGTCCCGGCGCACGCCGAGCGGGCGGCTTTCATGGCCTCCATGATGGATCAGTCTGCGGTGCTCAAAGGCGTCAAGACGCTCGAGATCGCCGTGCCGCGCGGAGCTGAGGTCACCGTATCGCTGTCGGGGGTGGATCTCGAGATCGACGAGCCGCAGCAGACCGTGGTATGGCGCGGAGAGCCTACGTTCTGCCAGTTCGTGGTGCGGCTTCCCGACGGCTGCGACGGCAAGAGCTTTCACCCCGTGGTGCGCATCGCGGTGGCCGGCGGCCTCGTCGGCCGCATCGCCTTCCGCCTCGCCGCCGACCCGGCCGTGGCGACGCCCCAGTCCTCACCCCAGGGCGAGAGCGCGCGCCGCTACGCCCATGCCTTCCTGTCCTACGCCTCGGCCGACCGCCGCGAGGTGTTGAAGCGAGCCCAGGTGCTCGAGGCCGCTGGCGTGAGCTTCTTCCAAGACTCGCTCAAGCTCGATCCCGGCGCGCGGTGGCAGAAGGAGATCTACAGGAACATCGACAAGTGCGACCTCTTCCTCCTCTTCTGGTCCCGCGCTGCCAAGAGCTCGGAATGGGTGGTCAAGGAGGCCGAGTACGCCCTGAGACGCCAGGTCAGAAACGGCAGCCTGCCTGACATCGTGCCCGTCATCCTCGAGACGCCGCCTCCGCTCCCGCCCGAAGGCTTGAGCGAGATTCACTTTGACGACCGCGTGCATCACTTGATCTCAATCAACTGAGACGCTGCGGTCGCTCGTCGCTGTTGAGCGGACAACCAGGATTTCGACCCGATCGTGAAGGCGCGGTAAGTTGACGAGCCGGCGCGAACTGCGCTTAATCGGGTGTCCATTGGAGGGAGAATGCCGTCTCTGCGCGCCTTGCTGTCGGCCCTCGTGGTGTTGAGCCTTGCCGTGACGCCTGTCGCGGCACGTACCATGCCTGTGGCCAAGGCCGAGCGTGCGGCTACAGCCAAGATGGCCATGTCCGATTGCCACAACGCCATGGCCGGCGAGAGGCAGGCAGCGTCCGGTCATGCCTCAAAGACCTGCCCCGACTGCGACAAGACCTCGTCATGCGCCGCGGACGGCTGCCAGCTCAAGTGCTTCAAGGTGCTGGGGGCCATCCCTTCCGGCAGCGCCGAGATCGCCACCCGCCTGACCATCTACGATCCTGCTGCTCCAGCTCCACCCGCACCGTGGAGTTGGAAGCCCGGCACGCCTCCTCCTCGAGCCTGAGACTCTTGTAAGCGAGCCCGCGGCCCGCGCCGCACGTGCTCGCCTCACGCGCCGAGCCTCGCGCCGGCGCAGTCTTTTGCACGAGAAGGATATTCTCCAATGACGGCCTTCGCACGAAGGGCCCTGGCTTCGGCCGGGTCCGCGCTTCTGTTGCTGGCATCGGCCGGCCTCGTCGCAAGCGGCGCCTCCGCCGCCGAGGACGGTCGCAAGATCCTCTACTACCGCAACCCGATGGGGCTGCCAGATACCTCCCCCACGCCCAAAAAGGATTCCATGGGGATGGACTATATCCCCGTCTACGAGGAGGCGGGGCAGACCGGCGCGGGCTTCACGGTGAGCCTCGACAGGGTGCAGCGCGCGGGCGTGCGCACCGAGCCTGCGCGCCTTGTGAAGCTGGTGCGGCCTGTTCGCGCTCCGGCGATCGCCAAGCCCGACGAGCGCTCCCTGCGCGTGCTGACGCTCCGGGCCGACGCCTTCATCGAGAAGCTCTACGTCAACGAGACCGGCAAGCACGTCTCGGCCGGCGAGCCGCTGTTTCGCATCTATAGCCCGCAGATGGTGACGGCCCAGATCAACTACCAGGTGGCCGCCCGCGACAAGAGCGGACTCGGCACCAAGGGCGCAGAGCAGCAGCTCGAGAATCTGGAGGTGCCGCCGGCCGTGCTCGCGAAGCTGCGCGAGACCGGCGAGCCGGTCATGGCGATCGACTGGCCGGCTCCGGTCTCGGGCTTTGTCATGGAGAAGCGCGTCGTCGAAGGGCAGATGGCGCGCACCGGCGACGAGCTGTTCCGGTTCGTCGAGCTCGCCAATGTCTGGGTCGTCGCCGACGTGGCCGAGCAAGATCTAGCCCTCGTCCGGGTGGATCAGCCCGCGAGGGTGATGTTCAAGGCTCTGCCCGGCGAGACCTTCGACGGCCGCGTGACCTTCATTTTGCACGAGCTCGATACCACAACCCGCACCGGCAAGGTCCGCATCGAGGTCAAGAACCCCGAGCACCGCATCCGCCACGAGATGTTCGCCGACGTCGAGATCGACGCCGGAGCGGGCGAGCCCGAGCGTCTCGCCGTGCCCGTCTCCGCCGTAATCGATAGCGGCAGCCGCCAGATCGTGCTCGTCGCCCGCGACGCCGGCCGCTTCGAGCCGCGCGCGGTCAAGCTCGGCGTTCGCGGCGACGGCCTGGTCGAGATTCGCGAGGGCATCGCGGCCGGCGACGAGGTCGTCGTCTCCGCGAACTTCCTCATAGATGCCGAGAGCAACCTCAGGGCCGCGCTCCAGGCCTTCTCGGGTGACGCTCCCGCCATGGCGCCGGAGGCAACGCGCCCTCCGCCGCAATCCGACGTGCCTCGGTCTGGGTCCTCCCCCGCGCGGGAGTTGAACCACGAGGGGCATCAGCCATGATCGAGCGCCTCATCCGCTGGTCTGCCACCAACCTCGTGCTGGTCGCGATCGCCTGCACCTTCGCGACGGCAGCCGGCCTATACGCCGTCCGCCACGTACCGCTCGACGCCATCCCCGACCTCTCTGACACGCAGGTGATCATCTACACTGAGGTTTCCGGTCAGGCACCGCAGGTGATCGAGGATCAGGTCACCTATCCGCTCTCGACCGCCATGCTGTCTGTCCCGCGCTCGAAGGTCGTCCGCGGCTTCTCCTACTTCGGCGTCTCGTTCGTCTACGTCATCTTCGAGGACGGCACCGACATCTATTGGGCCCGCTCGCGCGTGCTCGAATATCTCTCCGCCGCGGCGCGCAACCTTCCCCCCGGCGTCACTCCGACCCTCGGCCCCGACGCCACCGGAGTCGGCTGGGTCTACCAGTACGTCGTCATGGCAGCGAAGCGCACGCTGGCAGAGCTGCGCTCCACCCAGGACTGGCAGGTCCGCTTCGCCGTGGCGAAAGCCGAGGGCGTGGCCGAGGTCGCGAGCGTCGGCGGTTTCGTGCGCCAGTATTCCGTCGTCGTCGATCCGCGCCGGCTGCGCGCCTTCGACATTCCACTGACCAAGGTGCGCGAGGCCATCCAGCAGTCCAACACCGATGTCGGGGGACGTGTGGTCGAGCTGGCCGAGACGGAGTTCATGGTGCGCGGACGCGGCTACATCCGCGGCATCGCCGACCTCGAGCGCATCGTCTTGAAGGCCGAGGGCGGCGCGCCCGTTCTATTGCGCGACGTGGCCCGTGTGGAGCTCGCACCCGACGAGCGCCGAGGCTTGACCGAGCTTGACGGCGAAGGCGAGGTCGTCTCAGGCATCGCCGTGCAGCGCTACGGCCAGAACGCGCTCTCCGTCATCGACAACGTCAAGGCCCGCCTCGAAGAAATCAAGGCGAGCCTGCCCGAGGGCACCGAGATCAAGGCCGTCTACGACCGCTCGGACCTGATCAAGCGCGCCATCGCGACGTTGAAATCCACGCTGATCGAGGAAAGCCTCATCGTTGCCTTCGTCTGTATCGTGTTTCTGCTGCACGCGCGGAGCGCCCTCGTCGCCATCATCACGCTGCCGCTCGGCATCCTGATCGCCTACGCCTGCATGTACGCGCTCGGTCTCTCGTCCAACATCATGAGCCTCGGCGGCATCGCCATCGCCATCGGCGCCATGGTCGATGCAGCCATCGTCATGATCGAGAACGCCCACAAGCACCTGGAGCGCGCCGAGAACGCAGAGGCGTCCCGTCACCATTCCGGGGAAGAAGCAGGGACGGGGGAAGCTATCACCGGTGAACGCACGAGGCTTACCAACGCCGAGCGCACGCGAGTGCTGATCGAGGCGGCAAGCGAGGTCGGCCCCGCACTCTTTTTCTCTCTTCTCGTGATCACCGTCTCGTTCCTGCCGATCTTCGCACTCGAGGCCCAGGAAGGACGCCTGTTCCACCCCTTGGCTTTCACCAAGACCTTCGCCATGGCTGCCGCCGCGCTCCTGTCGGTGACGGTCGTGCCGGCGCTTATGGTAGTCTTCGTGCGAGGCCGCATCGTCCCCGAGGCTAGGAATCCCATAAACCGCGTGCTGATCTGGCTCTACCGGCCGATCATCCGCTGGGTTCTACATGCCAAGGCACTGACCATCACGCTGGCGCTCGCGATCCTGGCCGCCACTGTGTGGCCCGCGACGCGCCTCGGCTCCGAGTTCATGCCCAACCTCTATGAGGGCACGCTGCTCTATATGCCGACCACGTTGCCCGGCCTCTCCATAACCAAGGCCGCAGAGCTGTTGCAGACGCAGAACAAGATCATCAGGTCGTTCCCGGAGGTCGAGAGCGTGTGGGGCAAGGCTGGCCGTGCCGGCACGGCCACCGACCCTGCCCCGACCGAGATGTTCGAGACCGTCATCAACCTCAAGCCTCAAACGGAGTGGCGGCCCGGCACTACCACCGACAGTCTCGTCAAGGAGATGGATGCCGCCCTCCAATTCCCCGGCGTCTCCAACGCCTGGACCATGCCCGTCAAGGCTCGCATTGACATGCTGGCGACGGGCATCCGCACGCCGGTGGGCGTCAAGGTGCTCGGCCGCGACCTCAAGGTGATCGACGGGCTCGCACGCGAGATCGAGGCCGCCATCAAGTCGGTGCCAGGCACGTCGAGCGCCTTCGCCGAGCGCATCATTGGCGGCTATTACCTCGAGATCGAGCCCGACCGCGACCAACTGGCCCGTTATGGCCTCATGGTCGGCGACGTGCAGGAGGTCATCGCTACGGCCCTTGGCGCCGAGACGGTGACGACCACCGTCGAGGGCCGCGAGCGCTATGGGGTGAGCCTGCGCTACCCGCGCGACATGCGCTCCGACCCCGAGGCCATCGCCCGCGAGGTTCTGGTGCCTCTGCCGAACGGAGCCTCGATCCCGCTCGGCCAGGTGTCGGCGATCCGGCTCACGCAGGGGCCTGCCTCGATCCGCACCGAGAACGCGCAGCTCGCCGCCTATATCTACGTCGACGCCCGCGACCGCGACCTCGGCAGCTATGTGGCGGATGCTCAGAAGGCCGTTTCCGAGAAGGTACGGTTCCCGGCCGGCTACTACGCCGTATGGAGCGGGCAGTTCGAGTACTACGAGCGCGCCAAGCAACGCCTCGCCGTCGTGGTCCCCGTGACGCTGCTCATCATTCTCCTGCTTCTCTATCTCAACTTCCGCCGCATGGCCGAGACGCTGATCGTCATGCTCTCGCTGCCCTTCGCGCTCGTCGGTGGGCTGTGGCTTATGTGGTGGCTGGGCTTCAACTTGTCGGTCGCCGTCGCCGTTGGCTTCATCGCACTGGCCGGCGTTGCCGCCGAAACGGGCGTCGTCATGCTGATCTATCTCGATCATGCCCTGGAGCAGCGTCGGAGGCTTGCCGAGGAGGAAGGCCGCGCGCTCACCCGCGACGATGTCAGCGCCGCCATCATGGAAGGCGCCGTCGAGCGCGTCCGCCCCAAGATGATGACGGTGGTCGCCATCATGGCGGGCCTCTTGCCGATTCTCTGGAGCCACGGCACCGGCTCCGAGGTGATGCAGCGCATCGCCGTGCCCATGGTAGGCGGCATGATCTCGTCGGCCGCCCTGACGCTCGTCGTCATCCCCGCCATCTACGCGGTGGTGAAGAACTGGGAGCTCTCGCGCGGGCGAGCGCACGAGCCTGTGGCCGAGCCCGCCTGACCCCTTGGCCAATTCGCGCGGCGCAGATAGCTTCTGCCCGCGCGAGAACGTTAGAGACCGATCATGACGCCGGATGAGACGACCGACTACATCGAGGCAACGGCCGCAACGCTGGGCCTCACCATCGAGCCCGAGTGGAAAGAGAACGTCGCCCGCTTCTTCGAGGTCGCGAAGGGTATGGCCGCGCTCGTCACGGAAAGCGGCGCGCTCGAAAGCTCCGAGGCCGCCGCGGTCTTCACACCGCGGGACGTAGAATGAGCACCGCGCCTCCGATCAGCGCCCATGAGATCGCCGAGGCAGTGCGCGAGGGGACTGTCTCGGCCACCGAGGTCACCCGAGCTGCTCTGGCTCGCATCGACGAGAAGGACAGCGAGATCGGCGCCTTCACAAGCGTGACCTCCGACCGCGCGCTCGCCGAGGCCCACGCCCTCGACGAAGCCCGCACCCGAGGCCAGTCGCTCGGCCCGCTCGCCGGCGTGCCCTACGCGGTCAAGAACCTTTACGACATTGCGGGTCTGCGGACGCTGGCCGGCTCGAAGATCAATCGCGCCCATGCAGCCGCGAAAGCCGACGCTGTCCTCGTCCAGCGCATGCAATCGGCCGGAGCGATCCTCCTCGGCGCCCTCAACATGGGCGAGTACGCCTACGATTTCACGGGCGAGAACGCGCACTACGGCCCCTCCCGCAATCCGCTCGACACGACGCGCATGACCGGCGGTTCCTCGGGCGGCTCCGCGGCAGCCGTCGCCGCGGGCATCGTTCCGACTGCTCTCGGCTCCGACACCAACGGCTCGATCCGCGTGCCGGCGGCGTTCTGCGGGCTCTATGGCTTGAAGCCCACATACGGCCGACTGCCGCGCACCGGCACGTTCCCCTTCTGCGACAGCCTCGACCACGTGGGCCCCTTCGCCCTGACCACGGTCGACCTCGCGCTCGTCTACGACGCGCTGCAGGGATGGGACAGCGCTGATCCGGTCTGCGCAAACCGCCCAACCGCTCCCTCCACGCCGGAGCTTGCAAAAGGTGCCGATGGTCTCCGCATCGCCGTCGCATGTGGCTACTTCAGAAACGATGCCGATCCCGCAGCGCTCGCCGCCGTCGACAAGGCGGCCCGCGCGCTTGGTGTCACCCGCGAGATCGACATCCCGGAGGCCGCACGTGCCCGCGCCGCCGCCTTCCTGATCACCAACGCCGAGGGCGCCGCCCTGCATCTCGGGCGCCTGCAGAGACAAGCTTCGGACTTCGACCCCGAGACCCGCGATCGCTTCCTCGCCGGCGCGTTGCTGCCCGCGAGCTGGTACATCGCCGCGCAGCGCTTCCGCCGCCGCTTCGCCGGCGAGATGAGAACCATGTTTGCCGATTGCGACATCCTGCTCGCGCCGTCCGCGCCCTTCAGCGCGCCGCTCCTCGGACAGAAAACCATGACGCTCTCCGGCCGCGAGGTGCCCCTCCGCGCCCACGCCGGCATCTTCACCCAGCCGATCTCGTTCGTCGGACTGCCGGTGGCCGCCGTGCCCGTGCGCGGCGCGGGCAAAATGCCTTACGGTGTGCAGGTGATCGCATCGCCTTGGCGCGAGGATCTTTGCCTGCGCGTCGCCGCGACCCTTGAGGCCGCGCAACTCTAAGTCACGCCTGCGCGGAAGGTCCCGACGCGCCAAGCATGCGCGTCAACGCCTCGAAAGCCCCGTCGAGATCGGCGAGCCCGAGAACGATGCTGCGCGCCTTCTGGTACTCGGCAACGGTGCTGGGATCGGTGAAGGTGGAGCCGCCGGACTGCATGCGGAGCAGAGCGGTGAGGTCGGCGACAAGCATCCGCGCGAGTCGCTGCCCCGCCGGATTGCGCGAAGGCAACTCGACAGGCGAGGTCAGCGCCCGCGACGGTGCGGACGGACGCTCGCCGTTGATCACGCCCGGTGTAAACCTCTCAGCGCACTCTGCATAAGCTTGCAGCAGATCCTCGATGGTCTGGGCGAGTCCTCTCTGACCATGTGAAAGCTCCTCGAGCAGGATCGAAGAGCGCCGCTCCCAGCCGTCGAGCAGCGCCGCGGTCGCGGAAGGAAGTTGCGAGCTCGCGAGGTGATGGAACGTGAGCCGCGCCAGCCGCCGCACGATCTTCGCGGCTTTCTGCGCCCGCCGCTCGGTGATATCCGTCGTAATCGCCGAGATGCTCTGGCGCAAATGGCCTGCCCCGCTTCTCTCGTCCTCCTCCGCGCTGTTGCCGCCGACGTTCTCCGCCTCGACCAGGATCACGTCGCGGAACAGACCTGCCGAGAGCGTGCGCAACCGCTCACTGACGATCGCAACCTCCTCCTCGGCATGCAGGCCGTCCTTGTGGGTCGCGACGAGGAGCGCATTGCGGCAACAGCGGTGCGGCAGCGTCGACCACATGGCCCGCTCGCTCTCAGTCCAAGCCCGGGTCGCGACCGTGCACCAGATTACGATGTCGGCGTCGGCCACGAACGCGCCAGGGTTGATGGAAGGCGGGGTATCGAGAATCTGATAGGCTTTGAGACGCTCGAGCGGAAGCGCGATTTGCAGCGCGCGGAACGTGAGATCGGTTAGGGGGTCGTCCTCCACACCGTCGAGCCGGATTCGCACGTCCGCTGCCGTCACTCCGTAAACGGCCGCGCTCTCCGCGTAGCTGATAAGCACCGGAACGTGCGTGTTGGACACCACGCTCGTCGGCAACAGACCATCGCCGATCAGAAGATCGGCAACCGACGTCTTTCCCGAGTTGTATTCGCCGAGAATGACGATGCGCAGCGGCCGACGCAGCATCTCCTCCATGCGCGTCAGGCCGGCGATGCAATAGGTGAGCGCACTGTCGCTGAGCCGCGTCTCGATGAGGCGCTCCCGCGCGGTGTGCAACTCCTCGATGAATTCCTGCGACGCTCTGCTCATGCCCGCACGCCTTCGCCCTGAAGGATGCCGTCCATGTACTGCGTCAACTGCTCGAGATGCTGAGTGAGCGCTTCCGTGTCCCTAAGGCGCTGCTGTTGCGTTCGGATACCGATCGACTGATCGTGTGCAACCTGGACATCGCCCGGACCTTGTGCCGCGCGACGCATCTCGTCGTACTCCGCCTGCACCACCCTGAGACGGCGTTCGAGGGCATGCTGAAGATTTCTGCAGGCACCAAATGACCATTTGATGGTCGTCGTGCTGAAATCGAAGAAGGCGGCTTCCGCGAGGCGAATGAGCTCCTCGGCGATGGGCCCGAACTCGGCTTTGATCAGCGCCTCGATCTTGGCGCCGGAGACCTCGGGCGAGGGCTGCCGGCTCCAGAACGTTCTCCAGCGGGATGTGTCGAGATCGAGTGCCATGACGCGGGCGACGGGCGAGACGGTCGGCACCGGAATGGCAGGCGGCTCACGATAGGGCTCTGAGAAGTTGGAATCGGGAGCGAGCGAGACCATGAGGCGGTGCAGCTCGGGCGCTACCCGCGCATGAAACGACGTCAGACGCCCGGCCGCGCTCTGGAATCCCGTGCTGAAGGTGCTCGCCAGCGCACGCCTGAGCTCGACGCCCTCGTGCGTCCACACGCGGGGAGCCCGCCCGCGTGACAGCGTATCGATGAGAACGTCGCGCTCGCGCGCGGCATGCAGATCGATGGTAGCCTGGAGCGTGCGCGCGAGCACGTCGCGCTCCTCGTAGATGATGCGCGCGAGCTGGGCCTCGATGCCGGCGGCAGAGGCCTCGACATTGGCGGTGACACCGGCGAGTAGCTCGCGCTCCTTGGCAAGCTGCGCGATCTTTGCCTCGACGTCGCCGGGAGCGCTGCGCACCGCTGCCTCAGAGAGGATCTGCAGCTCGCTCCGCGCCGCGCCCTCGCACGCACGCCCCATCTCCGCGAAGGAGCGCGTGACCTGGCGCATGATGTAAGTGGGATGCGCAGCGCCCATCAGCATGTCGATGGTGTGATAGATCGCGGGCAGGCCCGACATTGCGAACAGCGACCGGCGCAATCGGTCGCGGCAGTCGGCGTCGACGATGAGCGCGGGATCGAGCTCCTCCTCGCGCAGCAACCCTGCCTTCAAGAGATAGCCGGCCGACCGGCGGTTGAGGAGGCGGATGACCGAGTCGGTTTCAAACACCATGGACTGGCCGCCCCACCAGGCGCTGCCGCACACGAGCGGGATGTTGGCACCCGGAAACTCGGCCTCGAGCCTCTGGCGCACGAAGCCCACGACTTTGGGCAGCTCGGTCTCGACGTCCGCCAGGTCGTCGATACGGTTGATCAGCACGATGATGCGGTCCTTGTTGAGGCCGCGCATGATGCGCAAGAGCGCCACGTCGGAATCGGAGAGCGGCTGGCGAGCCGTCAGCACCACGACGTAGATGTCGGAAGATCCGAGGCTACGGCGCGTGATCTCGTCGCGGATCAGCGAGGGATCGTTGGTCCCGGGCGTATCGGTCACCGTGCAGGGGAATGCGAACGGCCCGCGCTCGCAGTAGAGATCGGCAGCCTTGGTGATGTCTGAGTACTTGCCGATCGTCCCCGCGCCGCCCTTCTGGGAGAAATCGCCCGAGCACACGTAGTTGAGCAGCGTGTCGGCCGCGAGGCGTTCGAAAAAGTGCGCCTGACCGAGAAGAAGCTCGAACTCGACGCCGAGCTGCTGCTCGGCGCGCTGCCTCAGCTTGAAGGCGTGCTGCTGGAGGAGCTGTGGCTCGAACCCCGGCACGAGCCGCTCCGTGAGCTCCCGGATCCGCCCCCCGGTTTCGGCCAGCTCCCGCCACTCGTCCTTGTTGAGGAAAGTGAAGATCGCAGAGTGCACCCCTGGCGCCGGCTGGCAGAAATGCAGATTGGTGACCGTCGTCGTCCACGGCGTGACGCTGGTCGGCAGCAACCCAGGCCGCTGCACGAAGGCATTGATAAAAGAGCTTTTTCCGGACTTTATCTGCCCCACAAAGGAAATGCGGCAAACAAGCTGCTTCAGGTGCCGGAGCGCATCGCGGGTGAGCGGCTGCGCGGCTGGCTCGACGAGCCCGGCCAATACCTCGCCGCACTGGAGAAGCTGCTGCCGCAGCCCTTCCAGTTGTCCTCCGACCCGTCCGGAGAGAGCGTCATCCCCCACCATACTCGCTTGCAAGCGCCTCCCGGCAAATGTGGCGATCTAGCGACCGGGGGAGGTCAACAGAAGGACCCGACCGAAAGATGGCGCCGGGGGGTGCCGCTTGCGGGAGGGGGGTGCGACCCCTGATCGCGCAGGGAAGCCCGCTTCGATGCTACCGGCCGCTTTGGGCCAGATAGCCGGCGGCCTCCTGGCTGCCCAGCGCCAGGGCCCGCTCGTACCAGGCCTTGGCCAGGGCCGGATTGGTGCCGCTGTCGGCGAACGTGAGCGATCGCGTCTGCGACGGGTCGTAGCTCTGGCCGAGTTTCAGGGCGGCAGACCCCGAGCCGAACTCGGCAGCCCGTTGCAGAAGCGTGCGAGCCCCCTCGAACTCGCCCCGCTGCATCAGCAGCTCCGCCTGCCGCACGAGGCCATCCTGGGTCTCGGCCGACGGCATTTGCCCGGAGCCACCGGGCTGGCGCGCTTCGGACTTGCCGATACGAGGCGACTGCGATCTCTGCTGCTCCTGCCACGAAAGAAGAAGGAAGACGGTGACGGTCGAGACCATGGCCGCCGCTGCGGCCGCCGCCAAGGGACTCATCTTCGAGGAGGGAGCCTTGGACTTGGGCTGAGCCACCGGACGAGCGAAAGAGATCGCGACCTCGGCCCCGGCCTCAGCGGGCGCCCCGCGCAAAGCACCGACATAGCCCCGTTGCTCAGCCTGCTGCGTTTTCGTGCCCTTGTCCGTGTCTATGCCGTCGAGGCGCCGAAGCAGCTTCTTGAGCTCATCCATCCTCGGCTCGTCGCGGTGTGTCATCTCACAAGATCCCACCCTTGAGGCCGCTCGCCCACATCCCTCAGTTTACGCGAGCTGCCGGACCGGCGCCGAAACAAACATTGCCGTCGCGATAATGTTTCGTAGATCAGCATTACTCGAGGAACAAGTGTCTATACTGACCGTCAATTGAGCATGTCGCCCAACCGTTCGGCAGTGGCGTGTATCTTGTCGGCTCCATCATGCCTCGAAGTGGTGAACAAACCCTGCCCGGACACACCGGGAAGGAACGCTGGCATTCGGCACGAGGATTGCTGACACTGGTGTGCCGAGCCGGCGTCACGAGAGGGGGAGCACGGAAATGACGAGCAGAACGAGGAAGTCCCAGCTTGCCCTTCTCTACGTCCTGCTCTCGACACTTCTTTTCGCAAGCCCGGCGCTCGCCTCGCCGGATAAGGGCGACACAGCCTTTCTGCTCATCTCGACCGTCCTCGTTCTGCTGATGACGGTGCCTGGCCTCGCGCTCTTCTACTGCGGCCTGGTGCGTACCAAGAACGCGCTCGCGACACTCATGCAGGTCTACGCCACGGTCTGCCTCGTCTGCCTGCTCTGGGTGTTCTACGGCTATAGCCTCGCGTTCACGGGCGGCGGTGACTTGTCTCCCTTTGCCGGCAGCTTCTCGAAGGCGTTCCTCGCCGGCATCACGCCCGACTCCAACGCGCCGACATTCTCTCCCGGCGTCTACGTGCCCGAGTACGCCTACATCTGGTTCCAGATGACATTCGCCGCCATCACGCCAGCTTTGATCGTGGGCGGCTTCGCCGAGCGCATGCGCTTCTCGGCACTGCTCGTGTTCATGGCGCTCTGGCTGACGCTGGTCTATTGCCCGATCGCGCACATGGTCTGGTACTGGCCCGGTCCCGACGCCTTGAGCGATGCCGCGCGCGCCGTCACGACGTCCACGGGCGACGCCAAGGCAGTTGCCGAGGCGCACCTCGGCAGTCTCTTCGCGAGCGCTGGCCTCGTCTCGCAATGGGGCGCGATTGATTTTGCCGGCGGCACCGTGGTCCATACCAACGCCGGTATCGCCGGTCTCGTCGGCGCCCTCATCCTGGGCCCGCGGTCGGGCTATGGCCGCGAGCCGATGCCGCCCCACTCGCTGACGCTCAGCATGGTCGGCGCGGCACTGCTGTGGGTCGGCTGGTTCGGCTTTAACTGCGGCTCGAACCTGGAGGCAAACGGCGTCGCGGCGCTTGCGATGGGCAACACCTTCGTCGCCACCGCCGCGTCCGCGCTGGCCTGGATCCTGACCGAGTGGGTGCTCAAGGGAAAGCCGACGACGCTCGGTCTCATCACGGGCATGGTCATCGGCCTCGTCGCCGTGACGCCCGCCTCCGGCTTCGCCGGCCCCATGGGCAGCATTGTCCTCGGCATCGTGAGCGGCATCGTTGGCTTCATCGCCTGCACCTCGATGAAGATCGCCTTCGGCTATGACGACAGCCTCGACGTTTTCGGCGTGCATTGCATCGGCGGCATCGTCGGTGCGCTCGGCACCGGGCTCCTCGTCAATCCGCAATTCGGCGGCACCGGCATCGCCGACTACACGACCAACCCGGGCCAGATCACCGTCGCCTACGACATGGCCGTCCAGATGAAGGCGCAGGCAAAGGCGGTCGCCATCACCCTCGTCTGGTCGGGCGTACTCTCGGCAATTCTCTTCAAGCTCGTCGATCTCGTGATCGGTCTGAGGCCGCCAAAGAATCAGGAGCGCGCTGGCCTCGACCTCGCCGAGCACGGCGAGCGCGCCTACTACTACTGAGCCGTCAGGCAAAAATAATCGATGTCATCAATGACCTAGGCTGCCATCGCAGTCGCTGAGCGCGAGCACGCGCCCGTCATGAGCCTCACATTACGACCTGGTAAGCTTAAGTGTGGTGGGCTGGAAAACACCACGTTCACGTCTCACATCTTGCCGGGAAGCGGAGTGGGCGTCTATGTGTGCGCGTCAGTCCGAGGCAAATCGAGCGCATGAGGCGCGCGGAAAGAGCGATCGCGCCGCGAGATAGCGGACCTTCTTTCAAGCGAGTGGTGTCAAAAATGCAAGAAAAGCTTGCCAATAAATCATCGCCACGCCCGAGCGAGGCAAAGTCCGGGGCCCCTCAAGATAAGCGGGCCCAGCAGGACAAAACAGCTGCAAAGACCGCTGCGCCAACCGACGAAAAGCCTGCGCGCGATCTTCGCCCGCTTGCGATTGCGCTCGCGGTCGCGCTGGTCGCCATCGGCGGCGCCTACTACTATTGGCAGGAGGCGCTGCTCTACCCGTCGACGGACAACGCCTATGTCCAGGCCAACGTCGTCCGCATCGCGCCTCTTGTCGCCGGGCCCGTGACCGAGGTCGACGTCGGCGACAACCAGCACGTGGACGTCGGCGCCGTTCTCTTCAAAATCGATCCCACGCCCTATCAGGCCGCGCTCGACGCGGCCAAGGCCGGCCTCCTCCTCGCGCAGAAGAGTGGCGCGCAGCCCACCATCGATCAGGCTCAAGCCGCCGTGACCAAGGCCCAACTCGACCTCGACCGCACCACGGTCAAGGCACCCGTCGAGGGCACAGTAGCCGAGGTGCGCGTCCGCCCGGGCACCGTCGTGCAAGCCGGCGCTGCATTGTTCGCGCTCGTCGACACCTCGAGCTGGTGGCTCGACGCCAACTTCAAGGAGACGGATCTCGAGCGCATTGCCGCCGGCCAGAAGGCTCGCGTGATCGTCGATCTCTACCCCTCTCACGAGTTCAAGGGCGAGGTGGACTCCATCAGTCCGGCGAGCGGCACCGCCTTCTCGATCCTGCCGCCGCAGAATGCCACCGGAAATTGGGTGAAGGTCACCCAGCGCATTCCGGTCCGCATCTCGATCAAGACGGCCAAGGGCGATCCTGAGCTCCGCGTAGGCGCCTCCGCCTCGGTCACCGTCGACACCACAAGTAAGGCCGCCGCCCCTTGATCCAGAGCCTGTCCGCCCTGGCGTCCGGCCGTGATAGCCGTGTGCTCACGTCGATCACCGTGATGGTGGCGGTGATCATGGTCGTGCTCGACATGACCGTGGTCAACGTCGCACTCCCTCACATGATGGGCACGCTCGGCGCGACGCCGGATCAGATCACCTGGGTCCTTACGGCCTATATCGTGGCCTCAGCGGTGGTCATTCCATTGAGCGGCTTCCTCGCCGAGCGCTTCGGGCGGCGCAACCTCCTGTTCGCGAGCATCACGGGCTTTACATTGGCGTCGGCGCTCTGTGGTCAGGCCCAGACGCTGACCGAGATCGTGATCTTCCGGATGCTGCAGGGCGCGTCGGGCGCGAGCGTCATCCCCCTATCGCAATCGATCATGGTCGATTCCTTCGAGCGCGAGAGCCGCGGCAAGGCGATGGCCATCTGGGGCATCGGCATCATGATTGGCCCCATTCTGGGTCCTACCGTCGGCGGCTTCATCACCGATCACTTCGGTTGGCAGTGGGTGTTCTACATCAACGTGCCGATCGGGCTCCTCAACCTCGCCCTCGTCCTCATCGCGCTGAAGCCATCGGCGCGCACGGCCGTATCGGCGGACTGGCTTGGGGCGGCGCTGCTCGCCGTCGGCATCGGCAGCCTTCAGACGCTGCTCGACCGCGGCAACAGTGCAGGCTGGTTCGACTCGCCTTTCATGGTCACGCTCGCCGGCCTCTCGATTGCTGGCATATCGCTCTTCGCATCGCGCAGCGGCCGGCCCGACGCCATCCTGAAGCTCGAGCTGTTGAAGGACCGCAACCTCGCGGCCGCCTCGTTCATGATCCTGGCCTTTGGCCTCGGCATGTTCGGCACCATCGCGCTGCAGCCGATCTTCCTCGAGCATCTGCTCGGCTATCCGGCGAGCACCGCCGGTCTCGTGATGGCGCCCCGCGGCATTGCCGTCGCCGTCGGCATGGTGGTCGTCTCGATTCTCATTCGCCGCATCGAGCCGCGCTGGCTCGTCCTCACCGGGCTACTGCTTGCCTCGGCCGGCAGCTACGTCATGACCTGGTATACGCTCGACGTGAGCCCGTCGTGGATCATCGCGCCGGGCATCGTGCAGGGTATCGGGCTCGGCATGGTGTTTGTGCCGCTTTCGACGCTGGCCTATCAGACGCTCCCTGAGGAGTCGACGGACCGCGCGGCCAGCATTTTCAACCTCTCGCGTACCATCGGCGGCTCGATCGGCATCGCCATTGCAGCCACCATGCTGACGCGCGAGAGCGACGCCGCCCGCAGCACGCTCGTGGGCAACGTCAATCCGTTCAATTGGGCGCTTCAGGATTGGCTCGGCGCACACCGCCTGAGCCTCGACAGTCCGGTTGTGGCACGCGCGCTAGACCTCGAGATCACGCGACAGGCGACGATGATAGGCTTCCTCGACGCGTTCCTGGTGGTGACCCTGAGCTTCCTGGTGCTAGTCCCGGTTGTCGTGATCTTGAAGACGAGCGCGGCAAGGGTTTCAGGTTCGTCGATGGGCGCGGTGGAGATCTGAAGCCAAGCCCCGCGTTAGTCTGAGCCCCAATTTTCAAGGCGCTCGCGCAAGGTCAACTGCTGAGGCACGTCCTCTGCACGCTCGAAAACCTCTGCTTGCATCTGGGGATGATTAGGTTCGGCAACTCTGCGATACTGCAGGCTCTGGCGATCAGTGAGTGACGGCCGAGATCTGAGGCTGGTCCTCGCGAATGCGCGGGTGTCGGCAAAGTTGCTCATGCTCGGTCTCCCAAATTTTGGTCGCTCGGCCCCCGAAGTACAACGGCTGGCACGTGGAAATAGTCCACGCCGCCGAGAAGTTCCTCGGGTTCAAAAACTGTAGCAATCGCACTCCCCAACGGCGCGTATTGGGGCTGCGGTCGGTCAGTGGCGGCTGACCATCTCGGCGGTCAGCGTAAGGAATGGGATGCCGAGCTCCTTGAGGCGGCGAACGACGCGGGCGCTCAGCTCATCATGCCCAAACTCGACAATTGCGGCATCCGCGGCCTCGGTCTCGAGGAAATCGAGAGCGCCGGTGCTCGTCGCCCGGATCACCTCCGCATCCGCCCAAACCTCCGAAAGGGCGAGCAGCTCGTGCACGCCACTTGCGCTGTTCTCAATCAAGAGCACGGTCGGGTCGCGCAGACCGCGCTGCTGAGCCGTCGCATTGAGCGGCAGCAGAAGCGGGGAAATTCGCGGGGAAGTGAGCATAAGCGATAGCTCCTTCTCATCGACCTGCGAATGTTAGCGGGCGAGGCCGCCATGCACAATCAAAGATATTTTTGCAGAAGCCGGGAACAAACCGTCAGTCGCCGCGTTACGCGGGGTCTGCGACGGCATTACTCTACCCTTAGAGGTCCCGCCAGGTCGCGCCCGGGCGATCCCACAACACAGTGCCGAGGTCGAGCTTGATCACCCGATCGGCCACATGCCAGTAGCGCTCGTCATGCGTGACGGCGATCACAGTTTTGCCCTGCGCTTTGAGATCCGGGAGGATCTTCGTGTAGAAATGCTTGCGGAAATGGACGTCCTGCTCGGCCGACCATTCGTCGAACACATAGATCGGGCGCTTCTCGAGCAGCGCGCCGATCAACGCGAGGCGCTTGCGTTGACCGGTCGAGAGGCTGGTCTGGCTGAAGCAGCCGCTCTCGAAGGTGACCTTGTGCGCGAGCCCCATCTCCGCGATCAGCCGCTGCACATCGGCGGGATCGGCGTGCTCGACGCCGTAGAGGCGGTCGAACAGATGGAAGTCGGCGAAGACGGCCGAGAACAGCTCGCGAAAACCCGCTACGGCGTTTCCCTCGATCGGGATGCCATCGACTTCGATCAAGCCTGACGACGCGGGATAGAGCCCCGTCATCAGGCGCAGGGTCGTCGACTTGCCGCTGCCGTTACCGCCGACGATGAAAAGCGTCTCTCCCGCCACGACCTTGAGATCGAGCGGCCCGACGTGGAACGGGACCGTGTCGCCCTCGGCCCTATAGGCGAACGTGAGCCCCCGGTAGGCGACCTCGCGGAAGCCGAGATACGCCTGCCCCATGGTCCGGGCTTTCGACGGCGAGACCGACCCCGCCGTGTCGAGTTGCTGCTCGATCGCGGCAATTGCCTTGAGCCCCTCCTCGGCCTTCATGAACATGGGCGACTGGGCGACGATCTTGACCAGCGGCGCCATGCAGAAAAGAAGCGTCGGAATGAGCTCGAAGATGAGCGTCCCGCCGGGCTCGACATGCTGCGGCAGCACGAAACCTACGATACCCAACATGAAGTAGGTGACGAAGCTCGTGAGTAGGATCAGCGAGGCCCAGTGCTCACCGCTCCGCATCGCCGCCACCTCCGCCGCGGCGGACGCGTCCTTGTAGGCGGCCATCGCGGCATCGCTCCGGGCCGTGTTGAGCCGCAACTCCTTGAAGCCGTTGATGACGTCCCCGGTGGCATCGAGCATGCGTGCCTGGAGTCCGAAGCTCGTCTTGAGCGTGTCGCGGAACTCCTCCTCGATCTGCCGATAGCCGAGAATGCCGACTGCAACGGTGAGCAGAAAAACCCCGAGCGCCAGCGGAGACAGGTAGGCGAGATAGGCGAGCGAGATGACGAGCAGGATGCCCTGCTGGAAGCTGTCGACGAGCAACGGAAAGGTGATCGAGAGATGGTTCGTCTCGCGCGAGATCAGCCCATAGAGGTGGCTGCGGCCCATGCCGTCCACCACCGGCAGCTCCGACATGCGCAGCTTCTCCGCGACGCGGACTCGCAGGCCTTTCAGCAACTGCTCGATGACGACATTGGCGCGCAGGAGCGCCAGCTTGTTGCATTGGTAGTAGATGACGAAGGAGCTGCCGAAGATCACCCATTCTAGGATTGCCGGGCGCACACCGCGCGCGACCGTGCCCGCCACGTGGTTGACGATCACGACGAGGAGCGCGTTGGCGACGCCCGCGACGATCGTGAGCAGCAGCATGCTCCGCAGGTCTTTGGCGCTCGCCCGCTTGATGAAGTCGAGAATGACCATTCCGTCAGCCCGCCTCCACCGTGGCGAGACCATCGCCCCTCGCGACAATTTCGCCCGCGTCGAGAGCGATGCAGCGGTCCGCCGTGCTCCAGTAGCGGTCGTCGTGGGTGACGCAGATGACTGTCTTGCCGGTCCGTTTGAGCGCGGGCAGCAGCACCTTGTAGAAGATCTCGCGAAACGAGACGTCCTGGTCGGCAGCCCACTCGTCCAAGACGAGGATCTCCCGCTGCTCGAGCAGCGCCACCACCATGGCGAGCCGCTTGCGCTGGCCGGTCGATAGCTCCTGGGTCGAGAAGCGTCCGTCTGCGAAGGAAACCTTCTCCTCGAGCCCCATGTAGCGAAGCAGCATCGCCACCTGCTCCGGGTCCGCATTCTCGAGGCCGTAAAGACGCTCGAACAGGTGGAAATCCGTGAAGATGGCGGTGAACATCTCACGGTAGGCCTGCAGCCGCGCGTTCGTCACCTCGACGCCGTCGACACGGATGCTGCCACTGTCGGGCTGGTAGAGCCCCGTGATGAGCTTGAGCGCGGTCGACTTGCCGCTGCCGTTGCCGCCGACCAGGAACACGATCTCGCCACGCGCGATCCGAATGTTCCACGGACCGACCGAGAACAGGTTCGCTCCTGTCTCGCTGCGATAGGTGAAGACGAGATTGTCGAGCGCGATCTCGCGGAACGCGTGCAGACCGGCGTCGTCCACCTCTGCGGCACCGTGCTTGTGGATCGCGCTGGCGTCGAGCCGCTGCTCGAGAGCGAAAACGTGTCCGAGGCCCACGTTCGCCCTGTCGAACAGGGGCGCGGCGGACGTCACCGCAGCGAGCGGTCCTGCGCAGAAGATCGCGATGGCGACGAGCTTGTAGATGACGTCCGTATAGCCGCTGAAGAAGATCGGCAGCACGAACACCACGACGCCGACCAGCACATAGAGCAGCGTATTGCCGAACAGCAGCATCCCGACCCACAGACGGCCGATGCCGATGAGCTTCGTCTCGAGCTCGGACACGATGGCCACGAAGCGGGCCATGAGCGCATCGTTCTTGTCGGCGTTGAGGCGGATCTCCTGGAAGCCCTCGGTGAAATGCGCGAGCGAATCGAGCATTGCCCCCTCCTCGGCATGCACGCCCGCCATTGCGCGGCTGAGCTGCTGACGCCGCACCCAGAACATGGCCAGCGCAACGGTCGAAACCGCCCCGATGACCAGGAAGGAGGCGCCAGAGAGATAGGCGATGTAGCAGAGACAGAACGCGAGCAGGCAGACGCTTTGCGCGGCGCTGACGAGCAGCGGGAAGCTCTGCGAGAGGTGGTTGGTTTCCTGCACCACCGTCGCGTAGATCTCGCCGCGGCTGAACTGCTCGAGCGAGCGAAGCTCGGCATTGCGGATCTTCTCGACAAGACGCGACCGCAGCCCTGCGAGGCGGCTCTGCAGGAGCCGATTGGCCTCACGGAGCGACATCCGATCAGCGACGTAGAAGATCGCGAATGCGATCACGAACAGGATGAGGAGCCGAAGATCCGCCGGCTCCCCCACCACGGCCATCTCCGCCGCGGTGTTGATCAGGCTGATCAGCACCATATTGCCGAGACCGGCTAGGCAGGTGACGAGGAACCCCGTTCGGAACGTCTCGAACGATCCCGTGGAGAGCAAGCGCAGCACATGCATGTCGCCCCCCGGCGTCGGTGTTGCAGGTTGCCGGCCGTGCCCGGATTGCACCTTGGCTGACCGACTTGTTCCTCCGTCTTATCCCGATGTGACGAGAAAGTGGGGGCTAGATCGACACGCCGGGGGTCGGGTGAGCAACCTGTCCCCGGATTCCACAGTGAATTCCCGCTTAGCGCTCAGTCCTCCCAGGGGAATTTTTGCTCTGTCACATAGCGTCCGATGTTGCGCTGGATCTCCGGGTCCGCGAACAGCGCGCGGTTCGCGGCCAGTGCCGCCGGCCGGGCCCGCACGACGAGGTCCGCAAGCTCGGCCATGTAGCTCTTGTAGCGAGCCACCGCAGGTCCGGTAAGCCGTTTCAGGCGGGGCAAATGCCCACGCAAAAGGGCATCGGCATCCTCGCCGGCCGCATCCGCGAGACCCGAGGCGAGCGCCTCATCGGCCGACATCGGACGTGTCATGAGCGCAAGGCGATGCGCCGCTTGCCACCCCATGCGGCGCACGAGGAACGGCATCACGCAGGCCGGGAAGAGACCGAACAGCAGCTCGGAGAGCGCGAACGTCGCGCTCCGCTCGCAGAGCACGAGATCGCAGGCGGCCGCCAGTCCGACTCCACCCGCATTGGCTAGCCCTCTGACGAGTGCGATCGAGATCTGCGGCCCGGTGGCGAGCGTCGTCCAGAGATCGTAGAGCGGCGCGGGATCGAGCGCCGCGCCGCACGCGGCCGCCTCGAGGTCGCCGCCGGAGCAGAAAACCCCGGCCGAGCCCTCGAGCACAACGATCGTCGCGCCGCCTTCGCGGCACTGCGCCACCACCCTCGCAAGCTCCGCCACCATCAGCGCATTGAGCGCGTTGCCGGCCTCGGGGCGGTTGAGCTGGATCCGGCACACCCCATCGGCAATCCTGACGTCGATCGTCGTTGTCCTCATGACCGGGCCCCTGCGTCGGGCGCCGTGAGGACGATAGCCGTGTTGATGCCGCCGAATCCGAACGACAGGCTGAGCGCAGCGCGCAGATCGAGTGCGAGCGCCTCGCCCCGCACCCACAGCAGATCCGCATCGATGGGGTCGCACAAATGCCGCGTCGGGTGCAAGCGGCCCGCCCGCATCTGCAGAAGCGTGGCGGCAACTTCGACCGCGCCGGCCGAGGCGATGCCATGCCCGAGGATCGACTTCGTGGCGTTGATGCGCGTGGCCGCAAGTCCCGCCGCCCGATACGCCAGGACCTCCGTGTCGTCGCCGCGCGGCGTCCCGGTGCCGTGCGCGTTGATGTAGTCGACTTCCCCGGGCAAAAGGCCCGCCATGTCGAGGGCGCCCCGGATCGCACGCAGCTCCCCCTCGAGCGATGGGTCCGGCCCGCGATGCCCGTCGGCGATGTGCGCATACCCGGCAATGCTCCCGTAGCCGGCTATTGCCGCGTCGCCCCGCCGAATGACGAGCGCCGCCGCGCTCTCGCCAAACACGAAGCCGTCGTGCGCACGATCGAACGGACGGCAGCCCGGGCTATTCCCATCCTGCGGGGAGAGGGCCCCTAGCGAGCGCAAGGCCTCGAGCTCGAGAAACGAAAGGTCCTGCAGGGCCCCGACTGCGATGCATGCATCGACACGCCCGTGCGAGACCATCCGGGCCGCCTCGATGATAGCCACGGCACCGCTGGCCGACGCCCCGCCCACGCTCGCGCTGACGCCCCTGATGCCGAAGGTCTCGGCGGCAAGGCCCGCGAGGTCGGTATCGAAGAACGAGTAGCCGAGGTGCGGCGAGCGCACGCCCTGCCGCTCGATCGCATCGCGCCCGGCGAGCAGAAGCTCACGGGCTTGCAGGTTCGACCCGCCGATCACGAGGCCGATGCGCTCCGGGTCGACGCCGTCGAGTCCGGCCTCGGACCACGCTTCGTGCACGACCGCCGCGACCACGCGCCCGCCGAGCCCAGTGGTCCGCGCGACGCGCTTGCTCAGGATCTCTGGCGGCTCGGGCACCTCGATGCCGAGGAAGCGAGCTCCGCCATAGGGCGGCTGCCGTCCGGGCCGCGTCAACGGCCCGATCAAATCGCGCTCGCCGAGCAGGCCCGCGATCAGGCTGTCCTTCCCGTAGCCGAACCCGGTCGCAACGCCGATGCCGGTCACCACCAGGGCCGCGGACATGCCCAGGCGCTCAGCCGGCGAGCTTGGCATAGAGGAGATCGGAGAGCTCCCCGATATTGCGCGCCCCGTGGAACTCGCGCACCGGCGCGTTGAGCCCGATTGCGTCGAGCGTGAGCAGGAGCACCTCGCTGCGCTCGATCGAGTTGACGCCGAGATCGACCATGGACTCGGCCCGCGTGAAGGGATGCGAGGCGAGCTCCGGCACGACGTCGCGGATCTGGTCGAGCAGCGCGGAGAAGACGGCGTCCGGTCCCATGCAATCCCCCTTGGCATCCGGCGGCGCCCGTCGGAGTAAACCGACGGTTTTGACTTGGCGCCCGTTCTTGGGTACGGCGATTCCGTCGCGCGTCAAAGGCAAGCGGCCGCAAGGGGTACCCTCCAGGTCCCCGGGATTGCTGGGGATAAAAACGCTTGAAGCTTCTGGCGATCAGCGACCTGCACCTCTCCGCCAGCTCGAACATGCAAGCGCTCGCCGAGCTGCCGGCCTTCCCCGCGGATTGGCTGATCGTGGCGGGCGACGTGGCTGAGACCCCAGACCGCATCCGTGAGGGCCTCGCGCTCCTGAGCGACCGCTTCGCGCGGGTGATCTGGGTGCCCGGCAACCACGACTTGTGGACGGTGCCCGGCCCGGGTGGTGGCCGGGGCCAGGCGAAATACGACCTCCTGGTCGATCTCGCCCGCGCGCTCGGCGTGATCACGCCCGAGGACCCTTACCCGGTCTGGCAGGGCGACGGCGAGCCCTGTGTCATCGTTCCTCTGTTCCTGCTTTACGACTACAGCTTCCGGCCCGACGACGTGCCCTACGAATCCGTGGTGGAATGGGCACGCGAGAAGCGCTCCGTGTGCGGCGACGAGATGCTGCTCGACCCGAGCCCGTTTCCGTCGCGGGCCGACTGGTGCCGCCACCGCTGCCGGGAGGCCGAGGCGCGTCTCGAGGCCCTGGGGCCCAACGTGCCGACGATCCTCGTCAACCACTATCCCCTGCGCCAGGACCTCGTGCACGTGCCGCGCTTCCCCCGCTTCACGCCATGGTGCGGAACGGTGATCACCGAGGACTGGCACCGCCGCTTCAACGTGCGCGTGGCGGTAAGCGGCCACCTCCACACCCGCCGCACCGACTGGCGTGACGGCACCCGCTTCGAGGAGGTCTCGCTCGGCTATCCCCAGCAATGGAACGCGAACCGCGGCATGGCCGCCTACTTGCGCGACATCTGGCCGGCCGGCAGCGCGACCTGACCGGCGAGCCGCAGGAGTTCCTCGGCCGCGATCCCGGACGCATCGATGTGCACGGCCGTCGGGTCCGGATGAGGCAACGCGAGCGCGAGCACGTGGGTGGGCATCGGCTTGAGCCGCCACAGCAGCCATTGGCCCGGAACCTCGCCGGGTGGCACCGAGAACTCGACCCCGAGCGGATCCAGCGTCACCGCAAACGCCTCGAGCGGAAAGGAGAGGCCCTGGCCCAGCGCCTTGATGCAGGCCTCCTTGAGCGTCCAGATGGCATAGAGCGCTTCCGGGATGCCCGCCTCGGGTGTTGCATGCAAAAGGGCGACCTCCGCCGCCGCGAAAGTGCTTAGGGCGAGATCGAGGCTGAGGCGTGCGGGATCGATCGCCTCGACGTCGATTCCCACGTCGTGCGTGTGCGTGACAGCCACCGCGACCAGGCCCTTCGTATGCGAGAGATTGAACCGCAGCGGCGGCCCGTCCATCCCGCGCGCCAGCTCGGGCTTGCCGAACGCGTTGACCGCGAACCGCAAGGCGCTCGGCGGCCTCCCCAACTCGATGGCGAGCAACGTGCGGGCGAGCGCGTGCGCAGCGATATAGGCATGGCGGTCGCGATCGAAATGGAAGCGCCCCGCCCGCTCCCGCTCTCCGACATCGAGCAGGGCCGCGAGCGCATCCATCTGCGACACGGCGGCCGGATCGAGCGCGAGCCACCGCACGAGGACGGCGGTCGGGGAGGCTCGGCGCATGCGATCGGGAGGCTTTGGTGCGGTCACGCGGCAGTTTTACACTGGCGCGCTGCAAACGGAAAATCCTACGGTGGCCGAGTCCACGACTTGCCCCACGCCGGAAAACCTGTCCCTGGAAGCCCGATGTCGCCCTGGTTCCTCGTTCCCGAGCCACGCCCCGCCGCGCGCCTGAGGCTCTTCTGCATTCCCTTTGCCGGGCGCGGCGCGTCGCTTTTCGTGCCGTGGCGGACCCTGCTGCCGGACTGGATCGAGCTCGTCGCCGTCCAGCTTCCGGGCCGCGAGCGCCGCCTCGCCGAGCCCCCGCTACGCCGCATTTCCGCGATTGCCGACACGCTGGCGGGCGAGATCGCCGCCGGCGCCGGCCGGCCGTTCGCGCTTTTTGGCCATAGCATGGGCGCCCTCGTCGCCTTCGAGACCGCGCGCGCGCTCCGGCGGCGCGAGGCACCCCCGCCTCGGGCGCTGGTGCTCTCCGGACGCAGGGCGCCGACGGCGCCGGAGACCGAAAGCCCGATCCACACCCTTCCCGACGACGCGCTCGTCGCCGCCATTTCGGCGCGCTACGGCGGCATCCCGCAGATCGTCCTCGACCAGCCGGACATGATGCGGATTTTCATCCCGATCATGCGCGCCGACATGGAGGCGATCGAGACTTACCGTCACGCCCAGGGCGAGCCGGCCCTGCCCATTCCGTTCTTGCTCTACGGCGGCCGGGACGACCCGCAGACCACACCCGAGAGCCTCGCCGGCTGGCGCGATCTTACCGCCGCGCACTCCGAGGAGCGCGTCTTTCCGGGGGGACATTTCTATCTGCAGCACGAGCGCGAGGCCCTGATCCAAGCGCTCGTCGCCGATCTCGCGGCCACGCCCCCCTCTCCCCATCGCCCCGCCGTCGCGATCGGCCGCGAGTAGCGCATCAATTCTCGCAGTCCCGATGTTCTGCCCGAACTGGGCGAATGCAGCTTCAACCGCATCCTCGAGGCTCGGCCCCGAGCCGGTCCCGAAATACAGTTCCAGCGACGTGCCGACCACGCCGAGCACGGCCGAAAGCGCCGAGCCTGCCGCGACGCGCGCGAAGAGATTGTCGCCGCCGAGATACTGCCCGATCTGCGACCCGAAGATCGACCCGATCTGTCCGAGGGTGATAATCGGGGGCGGCGGCGGAGGGCCTGATGGCGCCGTGGGGCGGACTTCTGTGTCCCAGCCCGTGACGGTGGCAGTGTCGTTGGGCGTCGTGTCGCCTTCCGCGTCGCGGCCGTCGACGCCGTAGTTGAGAGTGACCCCCCAGCCATCCGAGGTCTGCGTGCTATCGGACACCACGACCGCCTTGCCGGCATTGGGTCCATTGAGCATCACAACCGTGCGGCTGCTTCCATCCGCATAGGCGTAGCCAGCAGTAGTTTCGTCTCCGCGTGTCGTTATGCTGGAGACGCTCGCCTCGAATAAACCGTCGATAGATCCACCATAGGTGACGGTCTGCGTTGGACCGTACGCTTGATCATCGAATTCGGTAATTGTCGCGCGATAGACCTCCCGCCCCGTTTGGCGGTCGATGGTGGTCACGTATTGAACGCTGTCAAAGCCCGGCAACGCGACGGGATCAGAGAAGACAACATCGTATGAGGTGGTATTGTTGATGATCTGCTGGGAGAGATAAGAGAATTCGGCGCTTGTCATTGACGCGCCATTCAGCCCCCGGCCTGTTACGAGTCCGCCTGCGTATTCAGTGGCCAGCGACGTCAACGCGAGCGTTTTCCAAATATCGCCGCCAGTTGCGAACCCAGCGGCAACAAGGGCCGGAAGCGCGGTGACGCTTTCTACGCCCCAGCGCAGGTAGGGATTTGCAGCTCCAGCAAAATCATCGGGATGGAGGTCGGCAGCCTCAGCCGACTCGGTTGTGGCAACAAAGAAACCGGCAGCAATGCCCACAGCCCCCAATCCCGCCAAGCCAAGTCTAACGTTATCCAACTCTCCGACTAGGTTCAGCCAACCTTTTACTTGGGCCGAATTGAAGCCGTAGCGCGATCCAAGCTCGGCAGTTGCATCGTACCAGCCGTCGCTAAGCGCATTAAACTCATAAGCCGTTAGGCCGCCGCTTTTGAACTCGCTTGCCGCATAGGCAAAGGTGCTTCTAACATCAAATAGAGAACCCTCCCGAACTTGAAGTTGACGCTCTATAGCCCTAAAATCTTTTGGGTTATCAGATATCACTTCGACATTATAATTTGAATTATTTGCCCTTATCCAGTCGGCAATAGATCGCTCGCCGAAGCCCTGATCCGTTGTTGATCCGCTGGGAGTAAAAGTGTCAATACCGCTATAGTTGACAATGTCGACGGAGTTGCTCCGTATCCAATTCTCAATCTGCGTCCCTTGGAAAATGGCAGTGGGATTTCCGCTGGTCAAGTTCTGGGTTACAGCTTCGTAAAAGACTTGTGGCGTTATTACAAACCGTTTGCCAGAAGCGAAGAGGCCCCACGCTGCTTGGATTGTATTGCTGCGCCTTGAGAAGATTGTAAAAAGTCGATGTATCCAACGCTAAAACGTCTTCCATAAGCCGGCCCCTCAGCTATCTATGGCGTTTCGCAATTCTCGCCTTAATCAAATCCCGATTAACTTTAGATTCCTCGGCAAGAGAATCTAACTTCTGGATATCGTCACCCGATAGAGGGTGAAACTTTAGCGCAATGAATAATGCTACGTGCGCCATCTCAACGAGAGTTATATCCGGAACAATCTCTTGCATCGCTCTATTGAGTTTGTCCAATGCCTCTCGACGTTGCGCTTCAGACGCATTCGGTAGATCTCCGCGCATCATGGCGATCGTTTCGGCGCAGCAAGCCATAGCGTGAATGGCGGCTTTCTCGAGTTGCTGCTCGGAGTGGACATGACCGTCATATTTTAGAGGATTGTATTTTTCGCCTTGGTCAGACATTGGATTGCGTTCTCCATGACCCGAACCCGAGAGCGGTCTCTAGTGATCCTCGCTGCCGGCTTCGTAGACCTTGCCATGCAGCTATGTTCTGTAAGAGGCACCCCAACTCAGCAAGATGATTACCGGCAACATCACAGCACCCTCACCTGCTTGCCGGACTTGTCGATGGCGACGAAGTGGAGCTCGCGGGCGGGGAACACCCTCTCCTTCAAGTCCTACCATGCCGTTGATCTGAGTTTTAGCATTGGCCAGCCAGCGCGCTCTAGTTAGGCCTCCGAAATTGCTCGCCAGTAAATCGGCATCAAACTTTGCTATTATTGATTCGATCGCATTTGAATAAGGGGGGTGCCCGCCGTTATGAAGCGGCATTCCCAATCGATCGACTACTTCCGTTCTGCTCAATATGTATTGGACCTCACTGCCCGTGTAATGCGAAATGTTGATCGTAGGGAGAGGCAACCCATTTTGCGCGAAATCTTTGCCGTCAAAGCCAATGGCCCTAAAAAAATCACCGAACTCCTCAAGCACGTCTTCGGGTATAACGTGATGGCCGGAAAACTTAATTATTCCCCCGTCTGGGTATATCAGCTTGGGCAATTGCACTTGCCCCGTAAAGCCGTCAACCGTTTCCGTTACCGATGAGATCTGTGGCGTGGCCATGATGCTCCCCAAACTCAAACCGTCCTAGCTATTCATTGACCAGCTGCAAGCCTTAAACCCCCAGCCGTGTATTCCGGCTTCGTCAAAACGGTCGCGCAGCGCATCGGAAATGAAATAGAGGCTCTTAGCGAGCCCGGCCGCTCGCCATAGATGACTATCAATGGTGGCAGCGCGCTTTAAAACGAACGTCCCGCCGTACGAAATCCGAAATCCGCTTTCGAATGCCGCATCAAATCCTGCGCCACCGAGAAAGTGCGTTTTGTCAAAATCTATACAATCCAGAAAGGTGCGAACCTGCAGGATGGAATAGCCCGGAACGGGCGCATCATCCTCCTCGCGCGCCATGCCTAGTGGAATGGGGACTATCCCTCGTGGTTGCAACTCCAATATGATGCCTAGCGCTTGATCGGAAACAATATATGGCCCAACTCCCAGTAGATCCGGAATCTTCGCTCCTTTCACTAGGGGCGGCCGGATTTTTACGGGGGCACTAGATAAGATCTCCTTTTCTTCACCGGAAAGATCGTCGTCGCGACAGAGCGTCGTGAGCGGTCCCGGCTTGCCATAGAGGTCTCCCCACTTGATGCCAAAAACATATTCTCGGGCGCGATCATTGTTTACATTGTAAGCCATGCGACTGCTCTGTTGTGCCCTGATTTGAACCCGAGGCTTACCCGCGAGGCTCGCCTGATGTGGCCAACTCGCGTTGAGGGCTCTCACAGCACCCTCACCTGCTTTCCGTCTTTGTTGACGGCGACGAAGCGCAGCTCGCGGGTGGGAAACACCTCCTCCTTCAGGTCCTTGACCATCTCCTCGGCGCCGCCGAAGGGGGCGATGACCTCGTCGTGCTGGAAGCACGCCTCCGGCATGACCCAGACCTTGTCGCCGCTCTTCCAGTCCTGCGGGCGAAGCTTGGTCGTGCCCTCGGCGAGGCGCCCGGCGACCTCATCGCTGACGGTTGCCCACAGCACCACGCCGATGGGCCGGTCCTTAGCATAGAAGGTGCGAAACTGTTGCAGCAGGATCGGCGTCATCGCGAACCACTCGAGGTCCGAGATGAAGAACTGCTTGTGCAGCGGAGACTGGCTCATCAGCCACACGATCTCGCCGAGCACGGCGGACACCGTCTTGGCGTGGCCCTCGGGCGGCTCATGCGAGAACGGCGATGTGTTGCCGCCGTTGCCGGGCGGCGTGCCTTTGCCTGGAGGCGGCCTGCTTGCCACCGGCGTAGAAGCCGCGGCTGCGGGCGGAGCCCTTCGCCTGCAGCGCCTTCAAAAATGGCGATCCATCAAACACTTCTGTCGCAATAACATGGTGCCGCGCATAGGTGAACTGTAAGTTTCCAGCCTGGACATTAATTGGGCCAGCGCTATCAATCCAATTCTCGTCGGTCATATCGCATCCCCCAATTAATACTTACCAGGCGCATATGATTAAGCGCGTTATTGCAATGAACATTTCTTCTCTATTACTAGGCCTCGAAATTTACGCTCGCTAATTCTGCGCCACAACTCAGTTGAGCACATATGTTGCCAGCCCTTTCCATTCGGGAGCCGCCAAAAATGATGGCCATGAGCAGTGTTGCGATCAATGAAGCAAGGGGTATCCGGGTTTGCGGACAAATTTCCCTCGCTTTTTACGTAGCCCTCACGACCTTGTAGGCCACCCCAGAACTCCGTTCCTTCAATGATTAAAGCTTGTATGGCTGGGGGGTGAACTATCACATAGTAAGTTCCATGATCGTTTTTGCCCTGGATTAATTCGTTAGAGCGGACGGTTATAGGGATATATTGATGCCGATCGGGCTCCAGCTCCTCAAGCCAGTCGCGGATTTGCGGGCACACGATGAAGGGGCCAATGGACCAGCCGATAATCTCGGGCACTCCCCCACTTTTTGGACGCCCTACGCGGAGAACGCGCGGAACTGCGTCAATGTCCGCTTGGGAGCACGCCCCAAACCCCGCTATCCGCGCACTTATCGTGAGATCCAAATCAGGCTCAAACTCCTTGGAGACGCTCCCACCCCCAACGGAAGGGCCAATCATGAGCACAACGTCCTCGTCCGTTCTCTTATGAGCCGCGAATCGCACACGAGACATGTCATCACCTCACTGAAATCCCTCCGGGTGCGGATATCTGCATATCACAGCACCCTCACCTGCTTGCCCTCTTTACTGACTGCGACGAAGCGCAGCTCGCGGGTGGCGAACACCTTCTCCTTCAGGTCCTTGACCATTTTCCTCGGCGCCGCCGAAGGGGGCGATGACCTCGTCGTGCTGGAAGCACGCCTCCGGCAGGGAGGCGGCTTTCGGCTTGTTCCAAATCACTCGAATACTCCTTCAAACACACAATCCTGACCACACCATCGTGCGCGCGCAACCGCTGCCGCGCAAGCGGCACACGAGGCCAGGAAATTAGAAATTCAGAGTGCGATCCGCGGCCGCGGAATTAGGCCACGCCGCGAGGAAAGGAAGACCGCGGCTCAAGATCATTTGGTGCTGAAATGCTGTCCCCTGACGCGCCGCTTCTAGCGCGGGCGCTCGTTGGGGCCGACGACGGAGGCCGACGCCGGAGGAACGCTGGGCTGCAGCCGGTAGCCGAAAGCGTCCGCGAACGAGCGCAGGATATAGGGCGGCTCGTCGCTCCTCGGGATCTCGTCGAGAAGGCCGGATGCCTTTGGCGCGAGCGGCGCCGCCACGGCCTGCTCCTCGCCGCCTTGCGGCCGCTCCTCCTCCTCCGCCGCAGCCCGCGCCTCGAAGCTCGTATTGCTCGCAGGCGGCGTCGTGTTAATCGATCCGGCTTGCTGATCGTCGTCGATGTTGCGTGCCTTCTGCAGGCTCGCCGGAGCGGCAGACGGCGGCGCTGGCGCGGCAGGCTGAGACGGCCGCGCATCGTCCGTATTGAGGATCAGCGGCATCCCGTGCGAGCCGCCGCCGACGACGACGACCTTCGCGTTGGGCGAGGTGGCGAGCTGCAACGTAGCCTCGATGCCCCGCCACTTGAGATAGGCGTCCGAGATTCCGGCCTGCACCGTCTGCTGGAAGGCCTGGATGCCCTGCGCCTCGATCAGCTTGCGCTCGCTCTCGAGCTTCTCGCGCTGGATTCTGAACGTGTACTCCTGCGAGATCTGCGCCTGCTCGAGCTTGCGCTCGATGGCGGACCTGAGCCGGAACGGCAGCACCACATCCTTGAGCAGGATGTCGGTCAGCGTCACGAAGTCCTCGCTGTCTTCGCCGAGACCAGTCCTGCCGCCGATCCTGTTGGGTGCGGCGCCCGGGTTGTCCGAGATGACGGCCTGCAGAATCTCACGCTGGATCTCCGTCCTGCGCGAGGAGAACAGCTGCTCGATATCATACTTCGCGATCACCTCGCGCAGCACCGAGCCGATCTCCGGCACGATCAGCACCTCGAGATAGTTGGGTCCGATCTCCTTGTGCAGCCGCGGCAGTACCGAGCGGTTGAGCTGCCACCGGAACGAGCTGCGCACGGTCACCTGCAGGCCCTCGCGCGCGATCACCTCGTAGGACTGCTCGCGCTCCTGCACGCGCATGTCGTAGATGAAGATGTGGTCCCAGGGAAAGATGACGTGCAGCCCCTCGCCGAGGGCGGCCCGGTCCGTCTGAGTGCCGCCGAAGAAGCGCATCCACAGAATGCCGCCGTGGCCGGACGGAATGGTGATGAAGATGCGCGGCGCCAGCGCCGTGATGACGAACATCAGGACGAGCAGCACGAGCATGACGCCGCGGCGCCGCCGCTCGAGCCAAGCCCGCCCGTGGGACCAGACGTCGGACTGAGGGCGGCCGACCAGGATGTCAGTCATGAGAAAGGCGCTTCATCGCCATGTCAGGCCCGCCTCGGCTTCTTCACCACCACGCCCTGGCCGTCCACGACCACCGGGGTGGCGATGAGCAGGATGATGAGCGCCGTCAGCGGCGTGAGGAAGATGGCGAGCAGAAAGTAGAGGAGGAACCCTCCGCTGCGGCCGATGGCGAACAGGCCGACCACGATCGAGAACAGGATGTAGAGACCGACGAACATACGAGACCCCCGCCCCCAGGTGCGCACGATGAGCGCAATTGCAGAGTGCGAGGGTTTCTGATTCGCGACCCGGGCGCCAGGGCACCGGCAAAGAATGAGGGGGATAGGCCGGGCGCTCGTCCGCGTGGAAGAACAAGCGCTTGGCGAGACCCCCCCCCTTGATGGAGCGTCTGGCCTCAGGCGGCCGACTGCGTCTCGGCCGGATGCGGCTCGGGCGCGTTCTTGGCCTTGTTGAACTCGGCCTCGAAGTAAGCCTTCATCTTCTCCGGATCGAAGTCGAGCAGCGTGCCGCCGGCCTCGAAGTGTTGGACGAAGACGCGGCCCACCGCCACCGTGGACGCCAGCGCCAGCGCCGGCAGCGCGAGCGTGCCGGCGATCTGGCCGAGCACGGGCACGGTCTTCAGCGCCGAGACCGTTCCGGCTCCGACGGCGATGGGCAGGGCGGCACCGACCAGCGAGCCGATGGCCGCGCGCACGCGATCCTCGGAGAACTCCCGCCCATAGAGAAGCGAAAGGTCGCGCACCATCTTGATCTGGGTGCCGGTGATGATCGCAAGATCGACGACGGGAAGCGGGATCAGCCCGAAGCCGGCCGACCAATAGGAATAGCGGCGAATGAGTGCGTTCGCCTTCTCGATGCGCTCCGACATGCGGGCCTCCTGGCAAAGTGCTAGCGTTGACACGAGGAACGCCGAACTTTGCGCAACGCATCGGGAGCCCCGTTCCACCCGAATCGTGCAAAAAACATCTCACACGGACGATGGCCTGTCCACTTCCGGGACGAGGCTGGCAGATCCCCCGCGCCGAAAAGGCCAATTCCTGTGCCCGTCGCACCAGGCCAGGCGCCTATCGCACGGCCGCCATCGACATGCGGAAGCGCCACAGCGCAGCGCCGAGCAGCACGCCCCCGATCGCCGCCGTCGCGACGAGACGCGGCCACACGACGGCGATCCCGGCCCCACGCAGCAGCACGGATTGGGAGAAGGCCGTGTAATGTGTCGAAGGCGCGGCCATCATGATCGCTTGCAGGGTTTCCGGCATGGCCTCGAGCGGCGTCACGCCGCCCGACAGCATGTTCATGACGACGAAGAACGGGATGGCGAGCAGTCCGAACTGCGGCATCGACCGCGCGATGGTCGCGAGCGTGATCCCGAGGCTCGTCATCGCGAACAGGAACGTGGCCGTCCCGAGAGAGAAGAGCGCGAGCGAGCCCTCGATCCGCACCCCGAGAATTCCCTTGACGACGACGAGCAGGGAGACGAGCACCGCGAGCAGGATGACGGCTCCGTTCGCCCAAACCTTGCCGAGCATGATCTCAATGGGCGTGACCGGCATCACGAGAAGGTGCTCGATGGTGCCGTGCTCGCGCTCGCGGATGACGGCTGCACCGGCGAGGATCATCGACAGCATCGTCACGTTGTTGATGATCTGCATGATGGCCGTGAACCAGCTCGACTCGAGGTTCGGGTTGAACCGGGCGCGGATCACGACCGATACGGGCGAGGCGTCCGCCGCTTTTCGATCCAGAAACTCGTTGATCTCCGACGTGACGATGCTCTGGATGTAGCCGGTTCCGTTGCCGGCAAGCGTCATGGCCGTGGCATCGACGCTGATCTGCAGCGTCGGCGCCCGGCCCGCGAGGATGTCGGCCTCGAACCTCGGCGGGATGTCGATGACGAAGCTCTGCCGCGCGCTATCGAGCGCCGCATCGATCTGGTTCGGCAACAAGAGCTGCGGCGGCTTGAAGTAGGGCCGGAGCAGGGCCGCCGTAAGCTGTCGCGACAGGTTCGAGTGATCCTCGTCGACGACGCCGACGGACGCGTTGCGCACCTCCGTCTTGACGCCGTTTGCAACCGTATAGATGGCGAAGGTGAAGGTGTAGAGGATCAGGAACACCATCACGTAGTCGCTGCGGAGGCTGTAGAGCTCCTTCATGCCGAGCCGCAGGATGTTGGCGAGCGAGCGCCGCATGGCCTAGTGTCCCGATTCCGAAGTTCGCCAGAGTGCGCGACTAGGTCCCGGAGCGAGCTTCGGAATCATAAGGGACACTAGAATCATAGGGTTGCTAGTGTGATTCAGATCGAGAAATTCGCTCGATCCCTGGCCGCAAGGTATGCCGAGTTTCTTGATCATCACACTAGGTCTCCTGACGCTTGAGCAGCAAGACGGCCGCCATCCAGTACACGAGGCAGAAGCCGACCAGCGCCAGGTGATTGGGGTAGAGCGCAACGATGTCCTGGGCTTTATTGAACACGCCGGTGCTGATGCGTTGGAAGTAGAGCGCCGGGAAGAGCTTGCCGATCACGCGCGCGCCGCCTTCGAGCGTCGAGACCGGATACATCATCCCCGAGAAGTTGACGGTCGGAATGCTGACGATGATTGCCGACCCGAAGATGGCCGCGATCTGCGACCGGACGAAGCTCGACACCACGAGCCCGAATGCCGTTGCGGCGCAGCAGTAGACGACCGCGCCCAGCGCGAGCGTTGCGAAGCTGCCGCGGATCGGCACGTCAAACCCGAGCGAGATCAGCAGCACGAGCGTCGCGAAGCTCAGGATTCCGATCCCGATGTAGGGAAGCTGCTTGCCGACCAGGAAGGCCAGCTTCGAGACGGGTGCCGCATAGAGGTTGGTGATCGAGCCGAGCTCCTTCTCGCGCACGATGCCGAGCGCCGTCAGCATGGTGGAGAACATCATGAGCTGCATCATGAGGACGCCGGGCGAGATGGCCTGCCGGCTGAGAAAGGCCTGATTGTAGCGGAACCGCGTCTCGATGCTCATCGGCGCGAGAGAGGCGGCATCGACGCCTTCACGGCGGGCGAGGTCGCGCACGTAGGTGGAGACCACCCCCTGGACGTAGCCGCGCGCTGTCTCCGCCCGGAAGGTATTGGAGCCGTCGAGGATGAAGCTCACCTCGGGCCGGCGCCCGCGTAAAAGATCGCGTCCGAAGTCCGGCGGCACAACGATGGCGATGCGAATGTCTCCGCTCTTGAGGCGCCGCTCGATCTCGTCCGGGCTCGTGAGCGGGGCGTGCTGCTCGAAGTAGCGCGAGCTCGAGAAGGATTCGAGCAGCGTGCGGCTCCCGAGCGACTGGTCGGCATCGAGCGCGGCGTAGGTGACGTTCTCGATGTCGAAGGAAATGCCGAAGGCCATGGCCGTGGCGAGTATCAAGGGTCCGAAGATCGCGAAGGCGATGCGGATCGGATCGCGCACGAGCTCGAGCGTCTCGCGGCGGGCAAACGCCCAAAGCTTGCTCATCTCGTTTTCGAGAAAGCGCAGTCGGGCACCGCTTGGAGAGGCCGGCGGCTTCGCTGTCGCCTCTGGTTGCGGCGGAGGCGCCTTCGCCCCCACGGCCTCGCCCTTCTGCGCCTTCTCGAGAAGGTCGATGAAAGCCGCCTCCAGCGACGGCGCGCCCTCAGCCGCCACGATCGCCGCCGGCGTGTCCATGGCCAGGATGCGCCCCGCATGCATCAGCGAGATGCGATCGCAGCGCTCGGCCTCGTTCACGAAGTGCGTCGAGAGGAAGATCGTGACGCCGTCGTCGCGCGAGAGCCGGATCAGCTGCTCCCAGAAGCCGTCGCGCGCAATCGGGTCGACGCCTGACGTCGGCTCGTCGAGGATCAGGACCTCGGGGCTGTGCAGCACCGCGGTGGCGAGCTGCAATCGTTGTCGCACGCCGAGCGGCAGCGACTCCGGGTAGGAATCGGCCACGTTCGTGAGATCGAAACGGTCGAGCACCGCGGCCACCCTGGCCACGATCTGATTAGCCGGAAGGTGGAACAGCCGAGCGTGGAGCACGAGGTTCTGACGCACCGTGAGCTCGGTATAGAGCGAGAACGACTGCGACATGTAGCCGACGCGCGATCGCGTCTTGATGTCCGCCGCGTTGGTCGGCTGGCCGAAGAGCTGCGCCGTGCCCGACGTTGCCTGCAGAAGACCCGTGAGGATCTTCATGGTTGTGGTCTTGCCGCAACCGTTCGAGCCGAGGAAGCCGAAGATCTCGCCGCGCTCTATCCTGAGCGAGACGTTGTCGACGGCAACGAAGTCCCCAAACTTCATCTCGAGGCCCTGCGCCTCGATGGCGGCACCGGCGCCGTCCGCCTTGCGCGGCGGCAGCACGACAGCCTTGCGCTCGCGGCGCCTCTCCTCCGGCAGCAGCGCGATGAACGCTTCCTCGAGCGAGCGGGTGCCCGTACGCTCGATAAGCGCCGTGCAAGCTCCCGTCGCCAGGACCTTGCCGCCGTCCATGGCGATCAGGTGATCGAACCCCTGCGCCTCCTCCATGTAGGCGGTCGCCGTGACGATGCTCATGCCAGGGCTGCGGCCGCGGATGCGCTCGATGAGCTCCCAGAACTGGCGCCGCGACAAAGGATCGACGCCCGTCGTCGGCTCATCGAGGATCAGGAGATCGGGGTCGTGGATGAGCGCGCAGCAGAGCGAGAGCTTCTGTTTCATGCCGCCCGAGAGCTTGCCCGCCGGACGGTCCAGAAACGGCGCAAGCCCGGTGCTGCCGGCTAGCTCAGCGATGCGCCAACGCCGCTCCGCGTCCCCCTGCCCGAACAGGCGGCCGAAGAAATCGATGTTCTCGGCGACCGACAGCGTCGGATAGAGATTGCGGCCGAGCCCCTGCGGCATGTAGGCGATGCGGGAATACACGCTGCGCCGGTGGCTGGCCTGGCGCATGTCGCCGCCGAGCGCCGTGATGGAGCCGGTCTGGATGCGGCGCACGCCGGCAACGAGCGCGAGCAGCGTGGACTTGCCGACCCCGTCGGGGCCGATGAGGCCGGTCATGCGCCCGCTCGGGATGTCGACCGTCACGCCGGCGAGCGCGGTTCGCTCCCCGTAGCGATGCACCACGGACGCGAGCGAGGCCGCCGTATTCGTCATGAGGGCAGCTTGACGGCGAGGCGCGGCGGCCATTCGGCGTCCTTGGTGACCTTGACGTAGGCGACTCCCGGTACGCCCGTCTTCACCACGTCGGCATACTGCTCGAGGATTTCGACAGGAATGGTCAGCTTGACGCGGAACATGAGCTTCTCGCGCTCGATCTTCGTCTCCACGTACTTTGGCGTGAACTGCGCCTCGGGGGCGACGAACGTCACTGTGGCGGGAACCACGTACTGCGGCGCAGCGTCGAAGATGAGCCGCCCTTCGCTCCCGAGCCTCAGCCGGCCGGCGTCGCTCGTGGGCAGAAACACGGTCATGTAGACCTCGGTGAGATCGAGCAGCGTGAGCACGCGGCCGCCCGCGGCCAGCACCTCGCCCGGCAGCGCGAGCCGGTACTCGATGCGGCCGCTTCTCGGCGCCACCAGAGTGTTGTCGGCGATGTCGACGCTGAGCCTGTTGACGCGCGCCGCTGCCGCCTCGATGGCGGCTTTGGCGACTGCGACCTGGGCATTGGCGGCATTGACCGCGGCCTCGGCCGTATGTTTGGCCGACTGGCGTTGGTCCACGGTCTCCTGCGGAGTGAAACCCTTGGTGACGAGCCCAAGCGAGCGTTCGAGCTGCAGCGTGGCGAGCGTAAGCTCGCTCTTGCGCTGCGCAACGAGCGCCTCGGCCTGGTCGAGCTGCTGCTCCGCCTGGTTCTGAGTGGCCTGGGCCTCCTTGAGCTGGGCGGCGAGCTCGGCGGTGTCGAGCTCGGCCAGCACCTGCCCTGCTTTGACGACGTCGCCCTCTTTCACCAGCACCGATTTGAGGCGTCCGGCGAACTTGGTGGCGATGTCGACCCGCTCGGCCTCGATACGTCCGTTCGTCTTGGCAAAGCCCTCGGGCGGATCGCCTGCGCCGCGCGAGATCATGATCCAGAGGCCGGCGCCGACGGCGATCAGGGCTGCAGCAACTGCAAGCAGGCGGGGGGACATGGCAACAATCCTCGGACGTCAATCCTGCAGAACATAGGTGCCGGGCGCGTCCGCGAGGGGGGCGTAGCCCTGCGCCGCGTTGCCCATCGCGGGCGGGGCGACCGGAGCGCCGGACCGGCGCTCGAGCCATGCTGCGAGCTCAGGCCACCACGAGCCCTTTTTCGCCGGCGTGGAGGCGATCCAGGTGTCGGGATCCGAGTAGTGGTCCACGGCTGACTTGGTCCCGATCTGATAGCTGCGGCCGTTGTGCCCGGGCTCGGACACGATGCCCGCATTGTGGCCGCCGGAGACAAGCAGGAACGTCACCTCGGTGTCGGTGAGAAGGTGGATCTTGTAGACCGAGCGCCAGGGCGCCACGTGGTCGCGCAGCGTTCCGACCGCGAGGATCGGCGCACGGATGTCGGTGAGCGCCACCGGCTTGCCGCCGACATGATAGCGGCCCTCGGCGAGGTCGTTCTCGAGGAAGAGGCGCCGCAGGTACTCGGAGTGCATCTTGTAGGGCATGCGCGTCGCATCCGCGTTCCAAGCCATGAGATCGTTCATAGGCTCGCGCTCGCCCATCAGATAGTCGCGCACCATCTTGGACCAGATGAGATCGTTCGAGCGCAGGAGCTGGAAGGCGCCGGCCATCTGGCGCGTGTCGAGGAAGCCCTGCTCCCACATGGTGTCCTCGAGAAACGAGAGCTGGCTCTCGTTGATGAAGAGCGTGAGCTCGCCCGCCTCGGTGAAATCCGTTTGCGCCGCGAGCAGCGTCAGGCTGGCGAGCCGATCGTCGCCGTCGCGCGCCATGGCCGAGGCCGCGATGGAAAGCAGCGTACCGCCCAGGCAATAGCCGATGGTGTGGATCTTCGGTCCAGGCACCACCGCGGAGACGGCGTCGAGCGCCGCCTTGATGCCGAGCGTGCAGTAGTCTTCCATGGTGAGATCCCGGTCGTTGGGATCCGGGTTCTTCCAGGACATCATGAAGACGGTGAAGCCCTGGCTCGTGAGATAGTGCACGAGCGAATTGTGCTGCGAGAGATCGAGGATGTAGTACTTCATGATCCACGCCGGGACGATGAGGATCGGCTCGGGGTGGACGGTCTCCGTCGCAGGCATGTACTGAATGAGCTCGATCAGCCTGTTGCGAAAGACCACTTTGCCGGGCGAGACCGCGACGTTGTCACCGACCTTGAACTGATCGGTCCCGAACGGCTTTGCCCCGCTCGTCGCCCGCTCCCAGTCCTCGAGCATGTTCTGGTAGCCCCGGACGAGGTTCATGCCCCCCTCTTCCATCGTTTTCTTCAGAACCTCCGGGTTGGTGGCGATGAAGTTTGCGGGCGACAGCATGTCGAGAAGCTGGCGCGAGGCGAACTCCATGACCCGCTCGTGCTGCTTGGTGACACCACGCACGCCCGTCGTCGCGTTGTGCCACCATTGCTGATTGAGCAGAAAGCTCTGATAGAGGAGGTTGTACGGCCAGCTCTGCCAGGCCTCTCCAGAGAAGCGGCGATCCTGAGGCAGCGGCTCGATGCAGGGTTGATGCTCCGCGCCGTTTGCTCCGGCAACCAGGCTTCCCGTCATGTGGTGGCCGAGCCGGACGGACTTCCGTACGGCCTTGTCGAAAAGTTGGGCCTGCTTGCCCGGCGCGCTGGCGAGGTGCGTCATCCAGTCGAAGTACGCTTCCGCTAGCGCAGCCGGCGAAAGGCCCGCGGTCATGCGCGAGACGGCCGCATGCAGCGAGCGGTCGATGACATCTCCGATGGCCGTCGAGGCGTAGGAGTCGCGCTCGAATGGCCATACCGGACCTTCGCCCGCTGCGGCCGGAGCCGGGGCCGGATGAGGAGCGGGAGCGGGCGCCGTCTGCGCGCTCGCAGCACCACTCGAGCCGGCCGAAGAGGTCTCGTCCGGCCGGCTTGAGGGCAGTCTCGTGACTTGGAAGCTGGGCATGGAGGCCATCCGATCCTTGAGCTGCGCGACTTGTAAGGTCCGCGCCCGGCCGCCGGAATGATCTGGATCAAGCTCGATGGAAAACTGGAAATCCGATCAGCGGAAAATGGCGGTGGGTGCGTTTTACGGGATTTCGAACTCGGCAACCACTGGCGCATGAAACGAGGCGGCTTCGTGCCGCGTCTTGCCATAGGAGACGATCTCGTCCCCGAGCGTCTCGTTGTGCACCTCGAGGCTGCGAAACTTGCCGAGGCCGCCCCGGCTGACCAGGATGTGATCGACCATTTGTGCCCGCCCGTGATGAAGCGCGCTGAAGCGGCGATCCTCGGGGAGCGAGCGGTCGAGCACGACCAGCGATCGCGCGGCCAGCAGCCCGTTGCCGGTGTCCTCCTCGGCGCCGACCAGGATCTTGAGCGGTGTTTCGTAATCCTCGGCGTTGAAATCGCCGGCCACGATCACGAGCCGCCCCGGATCCTCGTCCATCAGACGATCGACGGTGAGCCGCGTCTCGAGGGCCTGTGCCGTGCGCTTCCACGCTGCCAGCGCAAAGCCTTCCGCCCAGCCGGCGATCGACTTCCAGACGAACGCGCTGTCCTTCTGGCCGGGAATGGGCGAGGCCAGCGGAGCGCGGAAATGAACATTGATGACTGTCACGATGCGACCCTGTGCGACCTCGATGTCGGCGACCAGAAGAGGTCGCTCGAACGTGAGCTCGAGCGCATCGGTCGCCGCCGGGCTAGCCGTCACCGGATGATAGGCGAGGGGCGGCACCAGCGTATGACGCACGCTTTGGAACCGCCGGATCGGCCATCGCGACAGGGTTACGAGATTGTGAACGTCGGCGAGAGCCCCATCCGCCGTCACGGTCTCTGCACGCGCGAAGGCCGCGTAGTCCGTGCCCGCGAGCAGCTTGTCGAGCGCGAGCAGCGCGCGGTGCGCTCGCTCCGGCGTGCGCTGGCCGTTGATCTCCTGGAGGCATAGGATGTCTGCCTTGAGGCGCACGAGCTGAGGCGCGAGGATGGCAATCCTGTCCTCGAGGGCAATGCTGGCCCTGGGCGGCACATCCAGGCTGTCGACATTGAATGTGGCGACCCGCATCGGCTTACCCCGTTCATGCCACGCACCAAAGACCACAAGGCCCGTGGCCGCCGAAAGTCTCTCCGCCCCAAGGGGCCCCGACTTTGATTGCGCTCAAGGTAGGATGCCGGAGGGCGGTGTTCTGGTCTCTCACAAACAGTTTGATGGAGGGCATCATGGCCCACGAGAAAACCTGGATTCTGGTTGCCGACGCCAGCCGCGCTCGCATTTTCGCTGAGACGGATGGCCGGCAGCCTCTGGAGGCCATCCTGAGCCTCGATCACCCTCTCTCGAAGACGAGCGACATGGTGCGTGACAGCCTGCCGCGCACGTTTGATTCAGCGGGCGAAGGCCGGCACGCGATCGCGCCCAAGACGGACCCGCATCGCGCCGAGAAGAGGTCCTTCGCCATCGAGCTCGCCGGCAGGCTCCATGACGAGGCCGCGAAGCGATCGTACGACCAGCTGATCCTGATCGCTCCGCCGCAGATGATGGGCGACTTCCGCCAGGCGCTTTCCGACGCCGTGCGGGCGCGCCTGCGCCGTGAGCTGGTGCTGGATCTTACCCATGCGTCAGCCTCGGAGATCGCAGAGCGCATTCGGGCGGCCGATGTCGCGTGAGAGAGGTCGCTTGCCTGTGCCCGTCCGCGTTGTGCACCATGGCGCTACGAAGCCCTGCCGATGAGCGCGGAGAACCCGGGGCAGCATTTCTGGAATACGCCCCTTGAGATCGGGCGCGACTTGCCCGGTCTCGCGAGCGGTCTCACCGACGTCGAGGCTGCGAGGCGCTTGAAAAAAATCGGCGCCAACGATGCGATGGCCCAGCGCCGCCGTCCGCTCGTCCACGCCATCGTCGACCGCTTCCTCAACCCGCTGATTTTGATCCTTCTCTTCGCAAGCGCGCTCTCGGCCTGGACCGGCGACGTCGCGAGCTTCGCGATCATTGTGGTGATCATTCTCCTCAGCGTCATTCTCGACGTCGCCCAGCAGCGCCGGGCGGAGAACGCCGTCGATGCCCTGCGCCGCAGCGTAGGCCTCACGACCACCGCGCTCCGCGACGGCGCGCTCCGTGAGCTGCCGGTGGAGAAGCTCGTCCCTGGCGACGTCGTCACGCTCTGCGCGGGCGACATCGTCCCCGCCGATTGCCGGCTGCTCGAGACGCAAAGCCTCTACGTCAACCAGGCCCTGCTCACGGGCGAATCCTATCCCGTCGAGAAGAAATCCGGCAACGTCGAGCCGCCGTCCGAAGACCCGGCCAGCGCCTTCAACTCCGTCTTCATGGGCACCTCCGTGTTGAGCGGGGCGGCCAAGGCGCTTGTCTGCGAGACCGGTCGGCGCACCGAGCTCGGGGGCCTTGCCGGATCGCTGGCAGCGAAGCGCCCGCGCGACGCCTTCGAAGAGGGCATCCGCGATTTCGGCATGCTGATGCTGCGCATCACCGTGTTCTTGGTCCTGTTCGTGCTGGCGGCCAACGCACTGTTCAATCGCCCCTGGCTCGAATCGCTCCTGTTTGCGCTGGCCCTTGCCGTGGGGCTCACCCCCGAGCTCTTGCCCATGGTCTCGACCGTGACCCTCGCCAACGGAGCCCGCAGGCTGGCCGACCGCCGCGTCATCGTAAAGAGGCTCGCCGCCATCCATGACCTGGGCGCCATGACGGTGCTATGCACCGACAAGACCGGCACACTCACCCAAGCGGCAGTCGCCCTTGCCGGGCACCTTGATGCCGCCGGCGAGCCGAGCGATCGCGTCTTTGAGGCGGCCTATCTCAACAGTCATTTCGAGAGCGGCATACGAAGCCCTCTCGACGAGGCGATCCTAGCCCACGGTGCGGCCGATGCCGGACGCTGGCGCAAGGTCGACGAGTGCCCCTTCGACTTCGAGCGCCGCCGCGTATCCGTAGTGCTCGAGCGTGGCGCCGAGCGGCTTCTCGTCGTCAAAGGCGCGCCCGAGGACATATTGCAGCTTGCGATCTCGGTGCAAGGCCCGGACGGTCGGGCGCGGCCGATGGACGAGGCGACGAGCCGGCAGGCGACCGCCACGTTCGAGCGCCTGGGCGAGCAGGGCTATCGAGTGCTCGCTGTCGCGACGCGAGCCCTGGGGCCTACGGACGCTGGCGCCCGCGCCCACGAGACGGCGCTCGCGTTCGTTGGCTTCCTAACCTTCGTCGATCCTCCCAAGCCTGACGCGGCGCAAGCGATCGGCAACCTCGCCGAGGCCGGTGTCGCCATCAAGATCCTGACCGGCGACAATGAGCGCATCACCCGGCACATCTGCGCACAGATCGGGCTCGAGATCTCAGGCCTCATCACCGGATCGGAGCTGACCAGGCTCAGCGAGGAGGCCCTCCAGGGCAGGCTCGCGACCACCAACGTCTTCTGCCGCGTCACCCCGCAGCAGAAGGAGCGCGTCCTGCAAGCTTTGAAGAAGGCCGGTCACGTGACGGGCTTCCTTGGCGACGGCATCAACGACGCCTCGGCGCTGCACGCGGCCGACGTCGGCATCTCCGTCGACACCGCAGCCGATGTCGCCAAGGAGGCCGCCGATCTCGTCCTGCTCGATCACGACCTCCACGTCGTCGAGGAGGGCGTGCGCGAGGGCCGCCGCACCGTCGAGAACGTAACGAAGTACATCCTGATGGGGTCGAGCTCGAACCTCGGCAACATGGTGTCCATGGCCGGGGCGGCGCTGTTCCTGCCCTTCCTGCCCATGCTGCCGACGCAGGTGCTGCTCAATAACCTCCTCTACGATTTGTCGGAGGTCGGCGTGCCTTTCGACGACGTCGATCCCGAGACCGTGGCCCGCCCTGTTCGTTGGGACATGCGGGCCATCCAGCGCTTCATGCTGTACCTCGGACCGCTGAGCTCGCTCTTCGATTTCCTCACGTTCTGGATGCTGCTCAGGCTGTTGGGGGCCGATGAGCAGATGTTCCAAACCGGCTGGTTCATCGAATCTTTGGCGACGCAATCGCTCGTCGTGCTCGTCATCAGGACGCGCCGCCGGCCTTGGCTGAGCCGTCCCCATGCCTTGCTCGCGGGACTGTCCGTTGGCGTCGCCGCGGTCGGCGCCGTCCTGCCGCTGACGCCGCTTGGCGCGCTATTCGGGTTTGAGGCGCCGCCGGCGGTGTTCTACGCCGTGCTCGCGGTCACCGTCCTGAGCTACCTGGCGCTGGTCGAGGTGGTGAAGCACGCCGTCTATCGGCGGACTGGCTTCTAACCGCCAAGGGCAGCGCCGTCCTGATGACGAAAAAATGGTGTCGGTCACAGATGCGTCAGGCGAGACGCGGAGAAGAGACGGTGGCGGACCCACAGCTCGGCCCGCGCCAGGACAAAGAGAGAGCTGCCGGCAGCGAGCACGGCCGCGAGATCGGCCGCATCCGCCCGCTGCGTCGAGAAGAGCTTCTGCATCACCGGCGCATAGGTGAACGCAATCTGAAGCACGACGACAGACCCGACGCCGATCAGAAGCACCGGCGAAGCGAGCAAGGAGCGCCATTGCGGCCCGCCCGCGCGCGCCTTGCGCACGTTCAGAAGATAGGCGATCTCCATCGCCACGATGGCATTGACGACATTGGTACGGGCCAGATCGGGTGCAAGCCCGCGTGCATCCGACCAGACCAGGATCGCAAATGCGCCGAGGAGCATTGCGGCTGAAACGAAGGCGATGTCCCAAGCTAGCCCCGGCGTCAGCAAAGGTGCCCGGGCAGCGCGCGGCGGCCGGCGCATGACGTCCGCCTCCGGCGCCTCGAACGCGAGCACCAGCCCCAGTCCCACCGCCGTCACCATGTTGATCCAGAGGATCTGCACGGGCGTCATCGGCAGCGGGAGACCGAGCACGATAGCGGCGAGGATCACGAGCGTCGCGCCGGTGCTGGTCGGAAGGGTCCAGCGCAGCACCTTGATCAGATTGTCGTAGACGGTGCGCCCCTCGCGCACGGCAGCGATGATCGAGGCGATGTTGTCGTCGGCGAGCACCATCTGGCTCGCCTCCTTGGCAGCCTCGGTTCCCTTGCGACCCATGGCGACGCCGATCTCGGCCCGCTTCAAGGCGGCCGCGTCGTTGACGCCGTCCCCGGTCATGGCGACGATCAGTCCGTTCCGCTGCAGCGCCTCGACGAGACGTAGCTTGTGCTCGGGTGTCGTGCGGGCAAAGACGCTTGCATGGCTGACCGCACGTGAGAGCGCCTTGGCGCCGAGCTTGTCGATCTCCGGCCCGGTGATCACGCGCCCAGGGTTGTCGATCCCGAGCTGGCCGGCGACTGCAGCGGCGGTGGCGGCGTGGTCTCCCGTTATCATGACGACGCGGATGCCCGCAGACCGGCACTCCCGGATCGCGTCGATGGCCTCGGTGCGCGGCGGATCGATGAAGCCGACAATGCCGAGCAGCGTAAGGCCGTCCTCAGCCTCGGCAAACGTCAGCTCGGACGTGGCTGTGCGCAGCTCCTTCGTTGCGATGGCGAGCACCCGTTGCCCCTCGGCCGCGAGCTCCCTGGCGACGCGATCCCAATAAGCGATGTCGAGCGGGCGCTGCCCGGCCACGGAAGCCTGCCCGCAGCACATTCTCATGACCCGCTCCGGCGCGCCTTTGACAGAGACGAGCGACGTTCCATCATGACGATGGTTGAGCGTCGCCATGTACCGGCTCTGCATGGCGAATGGCAGCTCGTCCGCACGCGCGAGCTCGCGACGCAGGTGCTCCGGCTCGATCCCGGCCTTCATGGCGAACGACAGAAGCGCACCTTCCATGGGATCGCCTTCGACGTTCCAGCTCCCGTCCTGCTGACGCAAATGCGCGTCGTTGCAGAGCGTCGCCGCTCGCGCCAGGTCGATCAGCACCCTGTCGTCGATCGGATCGCAGCTCTCGTCGGACGCACCGATGTCGCCTTTGGGCGCGTATCCGACGCCTTCGACGTCATAGATGTGCTCGGCCGTCGCCACCTTGCGCACCGTCATCTCGTTCTGCGTGAGGGTACCGGTCTTGTCGGTGCAAATGACCGAGACGGACCCCAGCGTCTCGACCGCCGGCAGCCGCCGCACGATGGCGTGGCGCGCCGCCATGCGCTGGACGCCGACCGCGAGCGTGATCGTCATCACCGCCGGCAAGCCCTCCGGAATGGCCGCAACCGCCATCCCGACCACGGCCATGAACGCGTCCGCAGGGGTATAGCCCCGGGCAAGCGTCGCAAAGGCAAAGGCCGCGGCGGCGAGGCCAAGGATGGCCACCGTGATCTGATTGGCAAAATTCCGCATGCTCTTGACGAGCGGCGTGGTGAGCGTCTCGACCTCTCCGAGCAATGTCGTGACGCGGCCGATCTCGGTCTCAGGGCCCGTCGCCACGACCACGGCGGCTCCCCGGCCGGAGGCCACCATCGTCCCGGAGAAGACCATGCCAGCCCGCTCTGCGAGCGGAGCCGCCTCGTCAACCGCATCACTGGACTTGGAAGCAGCGACCGATTCCCCAGTGAGGATCGACTCGTCGATGAGAAGATTGCGGGCCTTGACCAGGCGCGCATCCGCCGTGACCCGGTCGCCCGGCTCGAGAATCAAGAGGTCGCCGGGGACCACCGTGTGCGCGACGATGGTCGTGCGCCGCCCGTCTCGGAACACGGTGGCCCGCGCCGCGATCATCTCGCGGATGGCGAGGAGCGCGTTCTCCGCGCGGCCTTCCTGAACGAGCCCGATCGCGGCATTGAGCGCGACGACGCCGAGGATGACGGCCGTATCGGTCGCCTGACCGAGAAAGGCCGTCACCGCCGCGGACGCGAGCAGCACATAGATCAGGGGATTGGTGATCTGCGCGAGAGCCCTGTTGAGGACGCTGCGCCTCGCAGGAGGCGCGAGCGCGTTGGGCCCGTGCGTGCGGAGCCGCTCCAGAGCGGCGGTCTCCGCGAGACCCCGGCTTCCCGAGCCGAGCAGGGACGACACGTCCGCCGCCGGCATGGCGTGCCAGGGCCTGGGGGCAGGCGTGCGGTCAGACGGGATACTTGGCCGCGTCGACACCGCAGGTCTCCAGAAACTTGCGGACCTGGATGACCTCCTCCTTCGGCAGGCTGTGATTGACGTGCGCGATGGCGATGGTGTGCCCGCCGAGCGTCACTCCGATCCGGCCCCCGGACTTCTGCTCGATCTCGGCCCCGAGCTCGACGAGGACGTGCTGGACGTCCTTCATGTCGATGTTGGCATTGATCGGATGAGCAAAGAGCGAATGCAGGATCTTGCGGTGATGGTGGTTCATGGGGGCTCCGTGGGAGGCAGGCGAGGATCTCTCGATAGCCGGCCCCGCGCGCCCACCGCTTGCGCTGGATCAAGTATCGGCCCGCACCGCCTGCCGCAGGCCTCAGAGACCGCGGGCAAGCGCCCCGAACGTAAGACTTGCGTTTGCTTCCCTGGCTTGGGCAGTGCGGGCGCCAAGCTCCAAACAAAAGTGACACATTCAACACAATTTGAGGTGCTTACCACACATACATTTGCAGATTGGCAAATGCCCCGATCCAAGTCAGGAAAGGTGTGAAGGTAGTCCACATGACTCGAATGTTGAAGCTTCGCCCCGAAGACCGGCGCGATCGCCTTCTGAAGGCGATCAACGCCAATCCTGCGCTCAGAATTCGCGAGCTGGCGCGCACGCTCAATGTGTCCGCCGAGACCATCCGCAGAGATCTCGATCTCCTGCACGATAAGGACCTTGTGCAGCGCCACTACGGCGGCGCCGTCGCCAAACCCGTGGGCTCCGAGCCGTCATGGACCGAGCGCCTGCTCGCGTTCCCCGAGCACAAGGCGGCCATTGTGCGCGAGGCGATCCGCCTCTTCCAGGACAAGGACGTCCTGATGCTCGGGCCGGGCGCCACGGCCTACACCTTCGCCAAGCACCTCGCGGCCGAGAACCTGCGCCTCACGCTCTTCACCAACAACGTCGCCGCGGCCACCTGCTTTCCCCCGGATTCGCGCACCCGCGTCGTGCTGGCGCCCGGCGATTACGACGCGGCCGAAGGCTGCACCTGGGGGCCGGAGACGGCGACGTTCATCGAGAAGTTCCGCTTCGACACGTCGCTCATGAGCGTGAGCGGGCTCACTGCGTTCGGCGGCACCGAGGTGGTATCAGGAGTGGCCTGGACCGAGCGCTCGATCGTCGCCCGGTCGAGCCGCAATGTTATCCTCGTCGATCATTCGAAGTTTGGGCACACGAGCCTGGAGCTCGTCTGCCAGCTGGAGGACATCGACATCCTGATCACAGATGCCAAGCCCGAGGGCGATCTTTTCGACGCGCTCAAGGAGGCTGGCGTCGAGGTCATCGTGGCAAAGGTGGAGTGAGCGAGCCCGCTGCGCCCTCACACCACGTCGGCGAGGGCATCTGCGAACAAGTCCGCTTCCTCCTGCTTGAGGCACAGCGGCGGGCGCAGCTTGAGCGTGCTGGCAAGCTGCCCGGCGGCGCCGATCAGAATGCCGCGCTCCTTGAGCTTGTCGATCACCTCGACCGTCTTGCGCGCATCCGGCACCCCATCGCGCAAGAGATCGACGCCGATAAAGAGCCCGGCACCCCGCACGTCCGCGATGGTGTCCTTGGAGGCGGCGAGTTCCGCAAGGCGGGATTTGAGATGGGCTCCGACCTGCTTGGCGTTCTGCATCAGCCCCTCCTCCTCGATGACGTCGAGCACGGCCATGCCGGCAGCGGCCGCCACCGGATTGCCGCCGAAAGTGTTGAAGTAGCCCACATCGCGGCAGGAGCTCTCGAGCAGCTCGGGCCGCGTCGCCAGGCCCGCCATCGGGAACCCGTTGCCCATGGGCTTTCCCATCGTCACGATGTCCGGCACCACGCCGTGGCGCGAGAAACCCCAGAAAGCCTCGCCGCTGCGCGCGAACCCCGGCTGCACCTCGTCGGCGATATAGAGGCCGCCGGCCTTGCGCGTCTCCACCACCGCCTCCTTGAGGAAGCCCGCCGGGTCGGAAAAGATGCCGTCGCTCGAGAAGATCGAATCGCAGATGAACGCCGCGAGCTTGTGCCCGCGCGTCTTGAGCTCCGCGACCGCACCTCTGAGATTCGCCGCGAACGTGGGCCCCACGGCGCCACCGGACAAAGGCGCCGGGATCCGCACCACATTCTCGGGCACGGCGCCCTGCTTGAGCGCCGCCGGGGAGATGCCCGTCACCCACGCCGTGTTGCCGTGATAGGCGTTGTCCGTGACGATGAAGCCGTCCCCGCCCGAGGCCTTCACTGCGATGCGCATGGCGAGATCGTTGGCCTCGCTGCCGCTGCAGGTGAGCACCACGTTCGAGATCGTCTCGGGGAACGTCGCCTTGAGCCGGTCGACGTACGCCTCGACCCGCTGATTGAGATAGCGCGTGTGGATGTTGAGACGCGCCATCTGCGCCGAGACCGCTGCGACGACCGCCGGATGGCAATGCCCCACGGAGGGCACGTTGTTGTAGAAATCGAGATAGCGCTTGCCATCCGAGGCCGTCATCCACGCGCCGCTGGCGGAGACCATCTCGATCGGCTCGCGGTAGAAAAGAACCGAGGACGCCCCCGCGTTCTCGAGCCGGCGCCGCAGCAGCGGCGCTTGCCGGAGTGTGGACCCCTTCGCGTCGAACGCGTTGAGCTCGAGGATCCGGCTAGCCTTGCTGTTCATCCTGTCCCTGGCAAAACTGGCATTGCATTTGCCCCAAGGTAGCGATCAGATGGCGCAACTGCAACAAAAAATGCGTCAAGTGCATCAATTGCGATTGACGATGTCAAGATTGAGTGTCATCGGTGGTGCGGAGGGTACCCTGCTGACACCCGCCGCTGTGCTCCGTGGTCGACCGATGCCCGAGATCAAAGGCCTGCTGTTCGACAAGGACGGCACGATCCTAGACTTCTACAAGACGTGGGTACCCATCAATCGCGCTATCGCCGTCGACGCGGCGGGCGGAGATCTGGCGCTCGCGGCCGAGCTGCTGCGCGCTGGCGGCCAGGATCCCGACACGGACATGATCGCACCCGGTGCCGTGCTGTCCGCGGCGGGCGTCGTCGGCATCGCCCAATGCTTCGCCGAAGCCCTGGGCGAGCGCGCGCCGCCCGATCTCGTCGAGATCGTCTCGCGCAACTTCCGCGAGGGCGGCGCCAAGCACGCGACCCTGATCGAAGGCGCGGTCGAGGAGCTGATCGGGCTGCGCACCACGGGCTATCGCATCGGCCTCGCAACCAACGACACGGTGGACGGACTGCGTGCGTCCCTCGGTCGCTTCGAAGGCCTGATCGACAAATTCGAGTTCCATTGCGGCTGCGACAGCGGTCATGGCGCCAAGCCGGAGCCCGGCATGGGGCTGGCGTTCGCTGAGGCCTTGGGTCTCGATCCCGCCCATTGCGCGATCATTGGCGACTCGACCCACGATCTCGAGATGGGCACGCGCGCGGGCTTTGGCCTGCGTGTCGGCGTGCTGACCGGAGCGTGCCAGCGCGAGGATCTCGAGCCCCACGCCGACATCGTCCTCGGCAGCGTGCTCGAGCTCGCCACGGCGCTCGCTCAACGTCGGAACTTGGCACAGGCGCCCCTCGCCTAGCGCGGCAAGCCTACCAAAGCGCCCCGCCGGTGATCTGGATGTTCTCCATGGTGATGCCGCGCGCGTCGTCACGGCAGAGGAACGCTGCCAGCGCCGCCACCTCGCCGGGCTGTATGATGCGCTGCTGAGGGTTGGAGGCCGCGATCTCGGCCATGGCGTCCTCGAGCGTGCGCCCCTTGCCCTCGCGCGCAACAACCTGCTCCACGTTGCGCCGCATGAGCTCGGTCTCGACCCAGGTCGGACTGATCATGACACAGCTGACGCCGTAGGCAGCGCCCTCGAGCGCCACGCAGCGCGTGAGGCCCAGCAGCCCCGCCTTGGAGGCGCAGTACGCGGGATTGTCCTTCCAGCCGACCGTCGCCGCCGTTGAGCCGATGTTGATGACGCGCCCCCACTTGCGCTGGATCATCCCGGGCAAGAGCCTCCGCGTCATGCGGAAGGCGCCGTTGAGGTTGGTGTCGATGATCTTGAGCCAAAGCTCGTCTGAATGCCCCGAGACCGGCTGCTCCGCCGTCGTACCGGCCGAGTTGACGAGGACGTCCGCCGGACCGATCTCGGCCTCCGCCGCGGCTGCGAAGGCATCGACCGAGGCCGCGTCGCGCACGTCGAGATGGCCGGCGAACACACGGCCGCCATGCGCGCCGAGCGCCTCGCGCACGGACGTGATCTCGGCCGGATCCGGATAGGCCGCGGCGTCCCCCCGCCTGCCCACGGCCTCGCTCACGAAGGAGCCGACGGCGACGCCTGCCCCCTCGCGTGCCAGCGCATGTGCGATGGCGAGCCCCTGCCCCGTCATTCCGCCCGTGACCACAGCGGCCCGCCCGCTCAACGCCCCCATGCTGTCCTCCTCGGCACTCTCTATCCCGGCGGCAGCGGCATACCGAGCCAATCACGGTAGAGGCCTTCGAGATCGGGCTCGAAGTCATGCACGATCGGATAGCCGGGAGCCGCCGCCTCGACCTCGTGCAGCGTACCGCATTTGGGGCAGATGAACTCGCGGATCTCCATCCAGGTCGGGTCAGGCAGGTCGCTGTTGGGATAGATCTCGCGCAGGCTCTCCTCGGTGTTGCGCACAAAGATGGCTGCCTCGAGCTTCCAGTTTTTCTTATAGTCGCCAAACGAGTGGCCGCACTCGCACTTGGTGACCCGCTCCGCCCCGCTCTGGCAGATGAAGAGATGATCGCTGATCGGCAGCAGGATCTTGTCGCTCCACCCGACGCGCTCCTGCAGCACCGCGACGTACTTGAAGAAGCGGTCGTCGTCCTTGTAGGCGCTCATGATGCGCCGGGTCTGCGGCCATGGCAGCGTGCCGCGGGCGAGATCGCGAATGACGTCCATGCTGTAAGAGGTCATGGCTTGGTCTCCACCGCGAACACCGCTTTTGCGTCCACGTTCCAGAACTCACCGAAGTGCTTTGCGAACCGCGGCGAGAGCCGGATCGCGCTGGCGAACATCTTCCTAACTTCCGGTGCGAAGTCCGCGCTCTTCACGCGCTCCCGCTCGCGGCCGATCCACTCTGAGACGGGCACGGCGTTGGCGAGCCGCTCGGCCCGCATGTTGGCGCGGTGGCGCGTGGTGGCCTCGAGGTTCGCCACCGGAAAGCCGTCGGCATCCTCGTCCAGGATGATGCCGAACACCTTTTCCGCGGCCTCCTTGGTGAGGAAGCCGTTCTCCACGTCCCAAGCCGTCTTCAAAGGGTCGCGCTCGAGCACGTCGCCGTAGCCGCCACCGCCGTTATAGGAATGGGTGAAGACGTCACCCGCCTTGTGTGGCGCCGTGATGTAAGGGCCCTCCTCCGTCACATGATCGCCCTCGAGCCTGAGCTCGAGATCGGAGCGGTAGGGGTTGCAGCCGGGCGAATGCGCGAGCGGCGCGCCCTTGGCCGCAAGCTCGTGGATGTTGGAGTTGCGCACCGCGCGGTGCTTCTGGCACGTCGGCGCCGGATATCCGCCGCACATGCCGCCGTTGTCGAACACGCGCGACGAGTGCTCGGAGGTGACGAGCCGCAGGTGGTCCGTCTTGTTGATGAGCCAGGTCGAGACAAAGGCCGTGCCGCCACGGTATTTCCCGGCGCCGCCCGAGTTCGGCACGATCGAGCGGCCGATGTAGACCATCGGCATGCTCTGCTCCCATATCTCGATGTTGCCCATGTCGCTTTCGGGGTTCCAGCCCACATAGGCGGTGTCGAGGCCATCCTTGATGGCGAGCGCTCCGGAGCCGGCGGCGGCGCATTCGAAATGCGCCATGCCGAAGGGCGTGCCGTACTGGCTCGTGCCGCCCATCTCGATCATCGGGCTGTTGACCTGGCCGACGAAGGCCTCCTCCACGAAGCCGCGCCCGAGGAAGGCGCGCGAGAGCAGCCGCTGGAACACGCCGTAGGCGGGGAGCAACAGGGCCCACGAGGTCGCCGTGGCCACCATCTCGTTGTCCGGATTGGTCCAGGTCCCCCGAGGCAGCTTGAGCTCAGTCGCCATCCAGGCGCCGTCGTTGACGAGGCCTTCGAAGTTCATGTGCTGGGTCAGCGTGACGAACATGCCGCCGTCCATGCCGGCCGGCGTGCAGTTCATGGAATGGTAGCCCCACGGCTGCGTGCCCTCGAAGTCCATGGTGATCTTGCCGTCGGTGGTGATCTCCATCTCGATCGGGATGTTGTAGAGCCAGTTTGGATCGCCGAGCGGCTGGTAGCCAGGCTTGCCCTCGGTCACGTGGCCGTAGAACGTGTGACCGCGGTAGATGCCGGGCACCGTGAGCTGGCGCGTACGGGCGAGCTGGGCCCGCCTGCCCTCCTCGATGAACTCCTTGGAGAGGTCGAGCCAATAGTCGAGGCCGATCTCGTCGATCAGCGCCTTGACGCTTTCGCGCATGTCGATGCAGGAGGCGACCTTGGCCTTCTCGTCGAGCACCCAGTAGATCGGCATGCGCAGGTTGCGCTCGCAGCGGATGACGTAGTCGCGCCTGATCTCGTCTTTCTCTCCCACCTTCTCCGCGCAGACGAATAGCCCCTCGGTGAAGCGCTCCTGCGCGAGCGCCACGTCGCCGCCCGGCGTGATGCCGCCAGCCTCGAGCTCGTGGCAGACCGCGCCGGCCCAGCCGACCAGGCGGCCGGAGTGGAAGATCGGCACCACGTCCATCACGTCCGGCACCTGCACGGTGCCGATGAAGGCGTCATTGTTGGCGAAGATGTCGCCGTCGCGAATGCACGGGTTCTCCTCGTAGCCGTTGCGGATCATCCATTTGATGAAGCGGCTCATGGTATGGACGTGCACCATGATTCCATTGGAGAGCGCGATGGCATCGCCCTCGGGCGTGTAGATGGCAACCACCATCTCGCCCACCTCGCGCACGCCAGGCGAGGCCGAGATGCGCCGCGCCATCTCGCGGGCCGACACGCAATAGGCCCTGAGCTTGGTGTGCAGCGTCTCGAACTTGAGGGGGTCCAGGTTGCGCAGCCTGAGCTCGGTGATGCCGTCGTAGCAGCCTGTCTCCTCGAAAAGTCGCTCCGATTCGAGAAGCCGGTCGCGCAACGGAAGTGCGGCAGCGGAGTTGTCCAGCATGAGGCGCTCCTCTTAGGCGTGCGAGTAGTGCAGCAGGGTCCACGCGTCGATGCTGACGCGATCCTGCGGATGGACGACGAGCGTGGTGGCCGGGTGCTCGACGATCGCCGGTCCGATCACCTCGTGCCCTGGCTCAAGCAGGTCCATCTCGTAGAGGTTGGCCTTGTGCCAGCGCCCTCCGATGTAGGCCTCGCGCACGCCCTTGTGCGCCGAGGAAGGATCAGATTTTCCGAGTGGCCGCTTTACGAGCACGGGCTTCACCTTGTCAGCGATGGCGACGAGCCCGAGCTCGGTGATCGAGAAGCCCGCTTCCCCGTAGCGCGAGACGCGGTGGTTCACTTTCGCATAGACCGTCTCGAACTCGGCGAGGACCTTGCGCATATCCTCTGCCGAGCGGACCGCCGAGAGCGGGGCCGTCACCTCGACATCCTCGAGCTGGCCCGTGTAGCGCATCATCAGGAACGGCACCGTGCGGATCTTCTCGCGGCTGTGTCCGTCGACCAGCATCTCGTCGACCGCGGCCTTGGTGAGATCGTCCCAGACAGTGGTGACGCGCTCGCCGAAGGCTTCGAGCGCAGCCTCCCCCACCCTCGCCGGGATGTCGATCTGCGTCGACACCGAGTGGCGGCGCATGTAGTCGGCCGTGGTGCACCCGAACGCCGAGAAGGCCGCTGCGAACTGAAAGGTGATGATGTCCTTGAAGCCGATGCCTCGCGAGCAGCCGGCGAGATGCAACGGCCCCGAGCCGCCGTAGGAGAGCAGCGTGAACTCCGAGGGGTGGATGCCCTGGCCCGAGATCACGCGCCGGAGCGCATTGTTGGCATCCGTCTCGAGCATCTCGATCATGCCCTCGGCCGCCTCCTCGAGACCGACGCCGATGACATCCGCGCATTTCTCCTTGAAGGCGCGGCGCGCCTTCTCGACCTGGAGCTTGACCTTGCCGCCGAGGAAGTAGTCCGGATTGAGCCGCCCCAGGATGGCGTCGCAATCGGCGATGGTAGGCTCCGTGCCGCCGCGGTTGAAGCAGATGGGGCCGGGGTCCGAGCCCGCGCTCTCGGGGCCTAGGCTCACCTTCTTGGTTAGGGGATCGACCTTGAGGATCATGCCCGCGCCGGCGCCGATCGTATCGAGGTGCAGTGTCGGCACGTTGAGCTTGAAGCGGTCCATGAGCGGCTCGTTCTCGATCCGCGTCTGACCTCGCGTGATGACGCCCATGTCGAACGACGTGCCGCCCATGTCCGAGCAGATGAGGCTGTCGTTGCCGATCAGCTTGCCGACGTAGGCCGCGCCGAGGATGCCGCCGATCGGCCCCGAGATCATCGTCTCGTGCAGGCGGGGATGATTGATAGAGGTGAGTCCGCCGAACGACAGCAGCGTCTGCACGCCGTACTTGAAACCGTATTTCTTGGAGGCATCCTCGATGCCCTTGAGCTGGCGGCGTCCGCGCGAGGTGGCATAGGCTTCGATGAGCACGCTGTTGAGCCGCGACTGCTCGCGGATCACGGGGCGCACCTCGTGGCTGGTATAGACGTTGATGTCGGCCGCGGCGTGCCCGATCTCCTCCCGGCAGATCTCGGCGATGCGCTTCTCGTGCACCGGATTGACGTGCGCGAAGATCGTCATGATGCAGATGGCATCCACCTTGTCGGCGATGAGCCTGCGCGCCGCAATCGTGACCTCGTGCTCGTAGAGCGGCAGCACGACGTCGCCGAACTGGTCGATACGCTCCGTGACGCCATGTGTGCGCCGGCGCGGCACCAGCGGATCGGGATGGTGATGGGTCACCGCATGCAGGCGGTCGGCATAGGAGTAGTCGGCCCAGGCCTGCAGCCCGCGCCCCATCAACACCATGTCCTCGAGCCCCTTGGTGGTGATGAGCCCAAGCTTGCGTCCCGTGCGCGACAGCAGCGTGTTGAGCATCCCCGTGCCGGAGTAGAGCACCACGTTGACGCCCGAGAAGAGCTCCTCGAGCGAGATGCCCCAGGCCTCCGCGGCGTCGGCCGCCGAGGCGACGAACCCCTCCGCCTCGTTCTTCGGCGTGGTCGCCGACTTGCCGATCTTGAAGTGCCCGTCCCGATCCACGAGGATCGTATCGGTCATGGTGCCGCCGGCGTCGATTCCGATTACGATTGGCTGGGTCACGCGTGCCATCCCCACGGGTTGAGAGCTCACGTCACACTAGGTCGCAGCGGCGGGCCCGCACCATATGCCTTAAGACACCATGGGGCGCGAGGAAGGGATCATGCGCATGGGGACAATCTGGGAGCCGCTCGCCCGTGCGATTGCGGCCACCGGCACCGACGACCACATCGATCGCCTCATCGACCTCATCGGTGCGGACGTTCCGCACGACCTCGTCACCGTGACCCGCTATTCCGCGACGAAGATCCCCGAGTTCGTCAAGCACCGGCGCTTCTCGGACGAGATGGTCGAGCGCTATCTTTCGACCTACTATGTATTCGACCCGTTCTATGCGTGCTGGCGCCGCGAGCGCCGCCTCGGCATCGTGCCGCTGCGCACGCTTGCCGACGACGAGGTGAAGCGCGGCCAGTACATCGCCGAGTTCCTGGCCCAGTCCGAGATCTGCGACGAGGTCGGCATCCTGCTCGCCGACGGCGGCGACTGGTGCCTCGGGATCTTCCTCGACCGCTCGACCAGGCCGTTCCGCGACGGCGAGATCGCGCTGCTGAATGACCGCTTTCAGGTGTTCGCCTCGCTTCACGCGCTCGACATCAAATCACGCGGCGCAAACTTCCTGCGGACGCCGGCGCCCGCTGGCCCGGGAGCCTCCCCGCGCCGCGAGCCGCGCATTCCTGCCGGCCTCTGGCCGGAGCTCACGCCGCGCGAGCGCGAGCTCGTCCAGCTCGTGCTCGCCGGGCACCCGACCGCGGCCATCGCCAAGCGCCTCGGCATCACGGTCGGCACCGCCAAGAACCATCGCCGCCGCATCTACGAGAAGCTCGACATCACCACCGAGCGCGAGCTCTTCCTGCAGTTCTTTCAGCAGGGGTTCTGAAGGGTCTGTCTCAGCTTGCACCCGCGCGGGCCGCGCTGCCCTCGATGGAGTCACCCCTCAGCATGGCGCCGAACATCGCGAACAGCCTTTGCGACTCTGGATTGTCCGCCGCGCGCCACTCGGGATGCCACTGCACCGCCAGCACCCGGCTACCCTGCTTCGGCCGAATGCCCTCGACCACGCCGTCGGCGCTGAGAGCTTCCACCGAGAGGTTGGACCCGAGCTCCGCCACCCCTTGGAAATGCGCCGAGTTGACCACGATCGACCGGGCGCGGAACGCCTTCTCCAGGACCCCGCCGGGCGTGAGATCGATCCGGTGCTCGAGCGCGAACAGGTCGGGCAAAGGCACCCCTGGCGGCGTGTGATGCACCTGCTCGCGGTCCGGCGCACCGAGATCGCGCCGCAGCGTAGCTCCGAAGGCCACCGCGACCTCCTGGAAGCCCCGGCAGATGCCGAGCAACGGCCGGTCCTTCTCGACCGATTGCTCAATCAGGCGCATAGCCGTCTCGTCGCGCGGGTAGTCGAACGGACCGTCGCCGGCGTCGGAGCTGCCGAAGCGGGCGGGCGCGACGTTGGACGGGCTGCCCGTGAGGAGCACGCCGTCGAGCCTGCTGACCACGTTGCCGATGTCGAGAAGCCCATCCATCGACGGAATGAGCACGACGTCCGCATCCATGAAAGGCGCCGCCTTGAGATAGCGCTCGGCGACGCCTTGCAACGGGTCATCGGGAAAACGGGTGCAACAGATGACGCCGACAAGGGGACGGGCAGCCATGATCATTCATCCTCGAGGGAAGTGCTTGCAGCGGTTGGAGCCGCTGCCGGGACGTACGACGCGGGCGTCCCGAGGTCAATCCGGTGCGGCCAGGCGCAGCCGGCATCAGGTGCCCCGAGCAGCTATTGCTCTGCTATGGAAGACGCGCTTAAAGCAGCGGCGAGCCCAGAGATGGCCAGACTGATCATCTGATGGTAGGGCACCGCATCATGGACCTCCCCCCACTATCCAGCGAGCAGAGAAGTCGCATCCTCAGCATCGCCGACAGCTATAGGCGGCTGACGGGACGTCCGCTCGTGTCGGCTGAAAGCGAACCCATCGCAGCGCTGTGGTCGGCGCCGTTGGCGATCGTGGCCCATGGCACCGAGCCCGATCCGATCTTCTTCTTCGGCAACGCGATCGCCCTCTCGCTTTTCGAGATGGACTTCGCCGCGTTCACGCACCTGCCCTCGCGCTTCTCGGCCGAGCCGCTGCTGAGGGAGGAACGCGCTCATCTCCTGGAGCGCGTGGCGCGCGACGGCATCATCGACGACTATGCCGGCGTGCGCATATCCGCTTCCGGCAAGCGCTTTCGAATATCCAATGCGTCGGTTTGGAACCTCGAGGACGCGAGCGGCGCGGCGGCCGGCCAGGCCGCCGCCTTCGCGGAGTGGGTATCCATCAGCCGAGCTTGAAGAGCGCCTAACCCTCTGCGACCCCGTCTATCGACAAAGCCAACTCTCACCGTGGCCGAACTCGGAGCCGGGACGCTCACGGCAGCTCTGCCCCGCCGGTCGCGGCATAGACCTGGCCGGTCGCATAGCTCGCATCCGATGCCGCGAGTTGCACGTAGATAGATGCGAGCTCGGCAGGCTGCCCGGGCCGACCCATTGGCGTCATGCCCCCGAACTCAACGAGTTTCTCCTGCGTTGCGCCCCCTGAAACCTGCAGCGGCGTCCAAATCGGACCCGGAGCGACTGCGTTAGCTCGGATGCCCTTCGAGGCGAGCTGCTTTGCGAGCGATCTCACATAGTTTGTCGTCGCAGCCTTGGTTTGCGCGTAGTCGTAGAGTTCGGGAGAGGGATCGGTTGCCTGCTCCGAGGACGTGCCGATGATGGCCGAGCCGGGTTTGAGGTGTAAGGCGGCCTTGATAATCCAGAAGGGCGCGTAAACGTTTGTCTTCATCGTCGCATCAAAATCCCCTGAGCTCACATCGAGGATCGACTCGCGCGTTTGTTGGCGCGCCGCGTTGCAGACGACGATATCCAGCCCGCCAAGCACTAAGCCGCCTTCTGGTTTACTCTCTGCAGCGCAAGTTCGGACAGCGACTTGTCTGTCGCCTTCTCCTCATCGAGGTTCTGACGCAGCAACGCCGCGCAGTCCGGGCGGCCGAGCTGCTCGGCCCACGCAATCAGCGTGCCGTACCTGCTGATCTCGTAGTGCTCCACCGCCTGGCCGGCGGCGATCAACGCGGCATCGAGCACCGTGTTGTCGGCGACCTCGCTGGCGACGTCGTTGGCTTCCCGGATGATGCCATCGATGGCCGGGCATTCCGTGCCCTGGATGGCGGCGCCGTGCTGCTTGAACACCTGCTCGAGACGCTTGATCTGACCACTGGTCTCCGTGAGGTGCTTCTCGAACCCGGCCTTCAGCTTCGCATCCGTTGCTTTGCGGATCATCTCCGGCAAGGCGCTCACGATCTGATTTTCCGCGTAATAGATGTCCTGCAGCTGATGCACGAAAAGATCGTCGAATGACTTGATGTCATATGTGAAAATACCCATGGCGCTTCTCCTTGTTGGCACGAGGCCGCAACCGATTAGAGCGGCTTCTGTTCCAAATTGGCGGCGCTTCATTCCATATCGAGCTTTGCCAGAAGCCGCCGCGACAGCGGGAGGGCTTCTCGGCGCGCGCCGTCACAACAATTGTGGCGGCCATTCTCATTGCCTCGAACTATTCACCGAAGATCATGGTGGCTGGCTTCGCGGTGTTTGTCGTCGCCAGTGTCGCCTGGATGCTCTCTGGCGCCATGGACTGCAAACCCTCGCTGATCGTTCAAAACGCTGTCCTTCTGATCGTCAATTTCGTCGGTATCTGGCGATGGTTGCCCCGCGTGGCTTGTGGCGGCACGTCGGCACAAAAAAAGTGGCGCCGAAGCGCCACTAGGACTTTGATTAGGAGGCTTCGACAGATCCGTTAGCGCTGGTTGGGATTGGACCCGCCGCCCTGCTGGCCGCCACCTTCCTGGCCGCCCTGCTGCTGCTTGCGACGACGCTCCTCTTCGGCCTGGCGCTGCTGGTCGGTCTGACCCTGCTGTCCGCCCTGGTTCTGCTGGCCGCGATCATCCTGCCCGCCCTGCTGGCGGTTCTGGTCATTACCCATAACTCTCTCCTTTGCTCAGTGAACTCGAGCAACGCCTCATGTGCGAGCGGGTTCCTATGGCCAGCGAAACTATGAGGGCGCTAGTTCCGGAATACAGGACGACGGACACTCCTCGGCAAACCTCCTCATGGATCGGAGGAATGGAACACCGCGGCCGCACGGCGATTAGGGAGCGCGAAAGACTTTCAATGAACCATGAGGAGACGATCCAAATGAAAGCCATCCTTGCAGCCGCCGCGGCCACTCTGCTGACCACCGCTGCCTATGCCGCCGATCCGGCTGCTCCGGCAAACAAAGGGGACAGCAGCTCGCTCTCCGCCGGCCAGAAGGAAGCCTCCCCCTCGACGAGCAACTCCGGTGAAAATACCCCTGTGGGCAAACCGTCCGAAGGCGCCTCGTCCGGCGAGTCCGGCAGCAATGACGCGGCGAAGGGTCCCCTCTCGCCCAGCGACGAGAAGCTCGTGCAGCCCAACCCCGCCAATAAGTAAATCGCGCGAATTGAGCCCCGGAGCCCTGCAATCCGGGGCTTTTTGCAGGACGCGGGCATGTAGGCACATCGCGCCGTAATCGTATCGCCCCGGCTGGAGGCTCGGGATGGCCATTATGCCGGGCCGTACCGCTGCATTCCACGGCGCTCGCCATGTCCTCCGCGGTGCTCACACCATAGCGTGTCATCAATCGGCATTTGGTATTTGCGGAACTCGACCTAAGCGGCGGCGTTCAGTTTCGAGTGGCATAAACTAAGGAGTTCGCCAATGGACATCGGATTTATGATTTTCGCCTGGATACTCGGTGCCAATGTAATTGCCCCGTTAGTGCTGTCCGCCATTTTTTCCGGTGGAAGTTCCGCGATGGGTGATTCCTCCGGGCTAGCTGCGGTTTGAGAGGATGACGGCGATGCGCACGCTATTGATGGTCATCGCACTTGCGGCCACCACGCCCGTGCTGGCCGAGTCCAAGGAAACCTGCCTCCAGCGATGGAAAGCAGCCGACCTCGACGCCAACGGCTCGTACGAAGAAGCGATCGACAGCAAAGACTATTCGGCGCCGTTGAAGGGCAAGGGAGAAGTAAGCAGAGACGCTTTTCTCACGTTCTGCGCTCAGGGCGACTTCTCGGCCTTGCAAAAGCCAGACAATGCGGCCGCCTCGCGCGATTTTGGCAAAGGCGACCTCACTCCTGGCCCCGCTCTCAAGAGGGCTGATGCCGAGAAAAAATTGAAATCGCTGGGCTATGGCGATGTCAAAGACCTGGCGCTTGACGCCAAAGGCATCTGGCGCGGCACCGCCAGCGTCGGCGGAAGGGCAATGACCGTCGCAATCGATCCGCAAGGAGACGTTGTGTCCGATTGATTGGAGGTGGCTCCGCGCTGGCACATCAATGGGTGCTCACCGCGCGGGAATTGCACCAAGCCGGGCGATAGCCACTCCCCTGATCGAGTCTCATAGCTAGGCAATCGAGAAGGGCGCGCCGACAAACGCCAGCGCGCCCTCGTTGGTATCGGTCATTCGCTAGTTTGTGATGGGCTCCGCCAGCTCACGAGTTGGCATCCGCAGTGCGACGCGGACAACCCTCCCGTCCTTGACGGCTGTCCCGACCCAATGGCCGCTATCGGTCCGATTGAGATCGGATGTGACGATGTACCCCTGATGCGCAAGGAGCTGCCGCATCTGCTGCTGATTGGCGCGCCATGTCAGCTGCGCCAGGAAGGCCTCCACTGAGGCTGCGTTGCCGTCAGTCGCAGTTGGCTGCTGCTCCTTAGCAAGCGCCGGCATGGCGAAGCCGATCATGACAAAAGCAGTCAAGCAAGCCGATCGAATCATGTCTTCATTCCTTCCTGAGATGTTGTTTGAGTTTGGCGGGGCAACCCCGGGGGCCGTCCCCCGGGATTGCCGATCTCACTACTGCACGATGATCTGGTTCTCTGCCGGCAGTTCGCTCTGCCAGAATGAGACGTCGCCCTTACGGTCGAAGCCAGGCTTGCCGTCCTTGTCGGAGTAGAGCGACACCCACAGCTTGGAGCCCTTTGCCGGCTCGCTGTTGAGCTTGATCTTGAGTCCTCGGTGATCACCGGCCTTCAGCTCGACCATGCCGAGCGGCTCCTTGATCGGATTGCCGTCCTTGTCCGCGCCGTAGATGACGGCATAGCCGTTGGTGGGAAGGTAGGCGTAATCGAGAACGACATTACCGTCGGCGATCTTCTGGCCAAATGCCACGACGGAAGGGCTTGTCGTCGCGGCATGCGCAGACAATGCCGCGGCAAAAATCAGAAGGGCACTCAGGCCGCCGGCAACTGCCAGGCCTTTGAACTCATGTCTCATGATGGTCCTCCACAATGTTGCGCGCGAATGAGATCGATGCTCACTCTCGCTTGATGGGAAACTGGGAAGCACCATCCGTCTTTTCCAATAGGTTGATGGAAGGCTCGCGATCGGAGTTTTCGATCGGCCAAGACGCGCTCGCCGCCGGGGGCAGCCGGTGCTCCAGGAGGTCATGGAGAAAAGCAGGACAGGGGATCTGCTTACGCTCAGGGAGGCGGCGCTAAACGCTAGCAGCGGAGTGGATTGCGCCACCTGCCATGCCGATGCAGGCAGCAGGGGGTGTGCAACAGCACGAGCGTCCCACCGGCCGGGACATCGAGCATCCCACCGATTGATATCAAATGGCTTTTTTGATTTGTGGCGCCCCGTAGGGGACTCGAACCCCTGTTACCAACGTGAGAGGCTGGTGTCCTAGGCCACTAGACGAACGGGGCTCTCCGAAGAGCGCCTTCTATAGGAGAGGCGGCGCTGCCAATCAAGGGTGAACTTTCGCCCGATAGCGGGCCATCCCCGCGGCGCCCTGCCGGTTTGCCGGCCAACCACGGGGCGAGGTCTACGCCTCGAGTTGCGGATGCCTGCCAGCAGGCGTTTCCCAGCCGTCCTCGAAACTGCTCTAAGGGCGTTACGGAGATGGCGTGATGGATGACGACGTAGAGGACGACGACGGCGAGAACGACGACTGCGAGGACGGCGACAGCGAGGACGGCGCAGCCGTTGCGGCATCACCCGCTGCCGGTCCGATATCTCTCGCCGTTGCCGAGGGAGACGTCGGCACACGTCTCGATCGGTTCCTCGCGAGCCGCCTCGCGAGCCTGAGCCGCGCCCGCCTGCAGGCCCTGATCCGCGAGGGCGCCGTCGAAGGTCTGGCAGGCGCCGCCACCGACCCTGGCCTCAAGGTGAGGCTCGGCCAGCGCTTCACCGTGACGATTCCGCCAGCGGCTCCGCCGACGCCGGCGGCCGAGCTGATCAAACTCGAGATCGTCTACGAGGACAAGCATTTGATCGTTGTCGACAAGCCTGCGGGTCTCGTCGTTCATCCGGCTGCAGGCCACGCGAGCGGCACGCTCGTCAACGCGCTGATCGCTCACTGCGGAGCGGAGCTCTCGGGCATCGGCGGCGTCAAGCGGCCGGGTATCGTGCACCGTCTCGACAAGGACACCTCGGGGCTTCTGGTCGTGGCGAAGACCGATGCCGCCCACAAAGGACTCTCCGAGCAGTTCGCCGCGCACGGGCGCGACGGCCGCCTGGAGCGCACCTATCTCGCGCTCGTGTGGGGCGTGCCGCACCGCGAGCGCGGCGCGATCGAGGCCAACGTCGGGCGCAGCACCAAGAACCGCACGCGCATGGCCGTGGTGAAGGGCGAGGCGGGGCGCCACGCCGTCACCCACTACGAGGTGCAGGAGACATTCGAGAGCGCCGACGGCAAGACGATTGCGTCGCTCCTGCGCCTGAAGCTCGAGACCGGGCGCACGCATCAGATTCGCGTGCACCTCGCCCACGTCGGCCATCCCGTTCTGGGCGATCCCGTCTACGGCACGGGCTTCAAGGCGAGCTCCGCAAAACTGTCGGAAGCAGCGCAGGGCGCCCTCGTTGCTCTCGGCCGTCAGGCGCTCCACGCTGCAGAGCTGGGGTTCGTTCATCCGGTGACGGAGAAAACTCTGAGTTTCAAATCTCGGTTGCCGCCGGATCTGCAAATTTTATGCGAAAATTTGCGCCGCCATACGAGCGCTGCAATGCAGCCCCCCGCACGGCGCAAGGCAAAACCCAAGCTTTCCAAACGGTAACTGGCTCGCTCGACGGAAAGCGACGTAAGGTTCCGTTAAGCTGAAGTTGGAAACTCATGTGGAGCGAGAGGCGTTGTTGCAACGACGGATCATCGGCATCCGCAGGTGGCAGCACACGGCACGATACGGCAACGGAGCGTACGGGCGGCGAGAGCCGCGTCCTCGTAGTACTTAATGCGGAGCGAAGGGATTGCAATGGTGCAGTCGTCCTTCGCCGCAAACCTGGGAGCGTAGACTGATCGGACGTGCCGGTCGGAGCGCAGTGACGAATATGGCAGCGAGAACTCTTCCGACGATTGCTGGCGGCTCTGGTGGCCTCTCACGCTACCTCGAGGAGATTCGCCGCTTTCCGATGCTCGAGCCGGATCAGGAGTACATGCTGGCCAAGCGCTGGCGCGAGCATGCCGATCCCGACGCCGCCCAGCAGCTCATCACGTCGCACCTGCGTCTCGTGGCACGCATCGCCATGGGCTATCGCGGCTACGGTCTCCCGATCGGCGAGGTGATCTCGGAGGGCAACGTCGGCCTCATGCAGGCTGTGAAGCGGTTCGAGCCGGACCGCGGCTTCCGCCTCGCGACCTATGCCATGTGGTGGATCCGCGCCTCCATCCAGGAGTACATCCTGCGCTCGTGGAGCCTCGTGAAGATGGGCACCACCGCTGCACAGAAGAAGCTCTTCTTCAATCTCCGCCGCGCCAAGAGCCAGCTTCAGGCGCTCGAGGAGGGCGACCTCAAGCCCGAGCACGTCAAGACCATCGCCAAGAAGTTCGGCGTCACGGAGGAGGACGTCGTCTCGATGAACCGCCGCCTCGGCGGCGACGCGTCCCTCAACGCACCGGTCCGCGCCGATCAGGAATCGGGCGAGTGGCAGGATTGGCTGGTCGACGACACGCCGGACCAGGAGGAGCGGCTCGTCGAAACCGAGGAGCTCGGACGGCGCAAGAGCTATCTCACGGATGCGCTCTCGACCTTGAACGACCGCGAGCGTCGCATCTTCGAGGCCCGGCGCCTCGCCGAGGATCCGGTGACGCTCGAGGAGCTGTCGACCGAGTTTGGCGTATCGCGCGAGCGCATCCGCCAGATCGAGGTCAGGGCCTTTGAGAAGGTGCAGAAGGCGGTGCAGGATGCCGCTCGGCTGGAGACCGGCAGCGCCGCTTGACGGCCGCCGGCGCCACGCTGTCATCCTCGGGCTAGTCCCGAGGACCAAGCGGTCGCCAAAGGGAAGCCAAGGTTTGTCGCTCGCGTGCCCCCAATGCGGTGAACCTCTCACCGTGTGGGGGGCTGGGTCCTCGGCAAAGGGCCGAGGATGATATCTGGCGGCTGGGTCAGTGCACCCGGAGCCATTCGCGAGCACCCTTCTGGGCCGCCGCGATCTCTGCCTTCGACATCTCGCTCGCGAGCTCGACGCGATAGCGTTTCGCCGCCTCGTTGCCGCGCAGCGCGGCGAGGTTGAACCACTTGTGGGCCTGGACGAGGTCAACCTCGACATCACGGCCCGAGCAATACATGAGGCCAAGCTCGAAGAGCGCATCGGCTCCTCCGCCTCCCTGCAGCGACGTCTCCACCACGTCCTGCGCTACGAATTCAAAGCGCGCCATCCCACTATCCTCTGGTTATCCAGTCTCCGTTTGTCTTCCTGGCCCGCCACTCCTGCCCAGAGCGGCGCGGGCCATGGGAAGGACGGTACGGCTGGCTCCAATGAAAAGCTGTAAACGGGGGAACAGGGGGAATACGAAATCGCGCTAACGAAATGCCCCGTTTCGGCGCATTCGCAAGAGATCCGGCCAAGGAGCAATCGAAGCTTAAGAGTTCGGGAAACCCACCGCTAACCATCCCGAAAGATTGGCGCAAAGGCGCGCTGCCGGTGTCACGCGAGCGACGTCGACATGCCCTTCTGAACACCCTCGCGCGCACCCAGGCGCTTGAGCCAGGCGGCAATGTTCGGAAAAGCGGCCAAATCCTGCCCCTGCTTCTCCCAAGGAACCACCCACGGATAGGTTGCGACATCGGCGATGGAAAAGTCGCCGGCGAGGTGCTCTCTGCCCTCGAGCCGCTTGTTCATGACTCCGTAGAGCCGCGTCACCTCCTTGGTGTAGCGCTCGATGCCGTACGGGATCTTCTCCGGGGCGTAGTGGAGGAAATGAAACGCCTGCCCACCCATAGGTCCGAGCCCGGACACCTGCCAGAACAGCCACTCGTCCACGGCCACCCTGCTCCGCTCGTCCGCGGGATAGAGCTTGCCGGTCTTGCGCCCCAGGTACTGCAGGATAGCGCCACTCTCGAAGATCGAGATCGGCTTGCCGTCAGGGCCGTCCGGATCGACGATCGCCGGCATCTTGTTGTTGGGCGAGATCTTGAGGTAGTCGGGCTTGAGCTGCTCGCCCTTCGTAAGGTCGACTGGCTTGACGCGGTAGGGGACGCCGCACTCCTCGAGCATGATGCGGATCTTGTGCCCGTTCGGGGTCGTCCAGAAATAGAAGTCGATCGGCTCTGTCGCCATGAGACGTCTCCGGGCTGGATGTGAATGATTAGATGACGAGAACCGTCGACCCCGTTGTCTTGCGGCTTTCGAGCGCACGATGGGCGTCAGCCGCGTCCTTGAGCGAAAACCGCTGGTTCACGGCGATCTTCACTTTGCCGCTCGCGACCATCTGGAAGAGATCCTCGGCATTGGCCACGAGGTCCTCGCGCGTCGCGGTATAGGCCATGAGAGACGGCCGCGTCGCGAACAGCGAGCCCTTGAGCGCGGTCAGCGGAAACGGCGGCACCGCACCCGACGCGTTGCCGAAGCTCACCCACAGGCCCTTGGGGCGCAGACAGTCGAGCGAGCCTGGAAACGTGTCCTTGCCGATGCTGTCGTAGACCACATGGCAGCCCTTGCCGCCGGTGATCTCGCGCACGCGCGCTACGTAGTCCTCGCGCGAGGTGTTGATCACGTGCGTGGCACCGCTCATGAGCGCAAGCTCGGCCTTCGCATCCGAGCTCACCGTGCCGATCAACGTCGCTCCGAGCGCCTTCGCCCACTGGCAGGCGATGAGGCCGACGCCCCCCGCGGCCGCGTGGAAGAGAAGCACCGTGTCCTTGCTTACGGGATAGGTCTCGCGCAGGAGATAGCGCACGGTCATGCCCTGCAGCATCATCGCGGCGGCTGTCTCATAAGAAATTGCATCTGGGAGTTTCACAACGCGGTCGGCCGCGATCAGCCGCTCCTCGGCATATCCCCCGAGCACGCTCCCGTAGGCAACGCGATCGCCCACTTCGACATCCGTGACCCCGGCGCCGACCGCCACCACGTCGCCCACCCCCTCCATGCCGATCACCGCCGGCAGCGCCAACGGATAGAGCCCCGTACGGTGATAGACATCGATGAAGTTGAGACCGGCCGCACGCTGTCTGAGTCGCACCTCCCCGGGGCCGGGATCGCCCACGGCAACCTCCTCCCAGACGAGCTGCTCGGGACCTCCCGCGGCGTGGATGCGCACAGCTTGGACCATACCCGCAACTCCATGAAATGCGTCGGAGATTTGATCTCCCGCCGGATCTCGGCCACTACCTTGGTACTTCTCAGCCTTGACCCTGCCACGGCTGCCTTCTATTGGCACCAAGGAACGTTCACAAGGGGCCATGAGATGAGCGCGTGCCGCGCCGCCACCAGACTTGCGGCGACACTGGCCCTAGGCATCGGCCCCCTGGCCCTCGGCGCATGTGCGATCGGGGCCGGTCCGGAGATCGAGGCGCGCAGCGGCCTCGGCTGCGTCGACGACACGCCCGACTGCATAAGCAGGCGGCAGACGACGCTCCGCCACCTCATGGACGATCCGTCGCGGAGCTGGGTCAAGGAAAGCCCGACACCGGAAGCCTACGCCTCGGGCGTGCGCCTGTTCGCCTACAAGCAGAAGAAGAAGGAGCTGACGTGCGACGAGCTCGCGCGGGGCAAGCTCGAGGCCGACACCGCCAGAACGAGCCTCGCGAGCATGGGCACGCGCCTCACCTCCGCACAGGTCGCCCGCAGCAACATGCTGGCGGGCGAGGTCGGGCGCGAGCTTCAGGGCGAGATCAACCGCCGGTGCAAGAAGGCCTGACTGGAGAGCCTGGCCCTCGCTCCCCCCTGATGGCTTTGCACCCCTCGCCTGGAGCGCCGCGAGCCCTTTCATGCCTAGCCAACACGGTCGCAAATCCTACATAGTCTTGCATCCGCATCCTGCGCCGGGGCGTATCCCGCCCTCCCTTCCTGACGAGAGAGACCTTCATCCATGCTTCAGGCGGTTGTCGACGGGGTCGTGACCTTTGTGCGCGAGCACGAGGGCTGGGCCGCACCGGTGGCGTTCATCGTCGCCTTCGGCGAGAGCTTCTGCTTCCTGTCGCTGCTGGTGCCTGGCACCGCCATTCTCGCCGGCATCGCGGCGCTTCTCGCGGCCAGTGGCGTCGACGCGGCGATTCTGGCTCCGGCCATCGTCGCGGCCGGTGTCGGCGGCAGCCTTGGCTACGCGGTGTCGTTCTGGATCGGCCGCTACTTCAAGGACAGCGTGCACAAGATCTGGCCCTTCTCGACGCGCCCCTATCTGATCACGCAGTCCGAGGAATTCTTCGAGACCTACGGCGCCTTCGGCGTTTTCCTGGGTCACTTCTTCGGCCCCGTGCGCGCCGTGATCCCCGTCGTCGCCGGCATGTTCCGCATGCGCGAGCTGCCGTTTCAGATCGCCAATGTGGCCGCCTCTTTCATTTGGGCCATCGGCATCATCGGTCCGGCCTTCTATCTCGTGGCCTTCAAGGGCGAGGTGATGGCGTTCCTCAACGCGCACGCGCTCGCGGTCGCGGCAGTCATCTTCCTGCTCGCGCTCGCGAACAGTGTGCCCCGCCCGATCCTCTTCGTGCCGACTCTGATCCTCGTGCTTGCCCTCGGCACGCTGCTGATCCTCGGCAACGGCAACACCGCACTGGTATGGGGAGTTGCCGCCGCCGGCGCCTTTGCCGGCGACATCTCGGCCTACGTCCGCGGGCTGCGTCACCGGCAGGTTCGCGCCGGCGTATGGCCCTTCTCTGCCACCGAGAGGCAAAAGGCCGACGCCCGCGCCTATGTCGAGCAGAAGGGCTATGTTGCCCTGCTTGTAAGCAAGTTTCAGCCTTACAACCGCGGCCTCGTCCCGTTGCAGACGGGTGATCTCGAGAGGCCCCTTCTGCCATTCTTGGTGGCAAGCGCCATCTCGTCGGTGCTGTGGGCTGCGCTGGTGCTGCTGCCGGCGATCGTCGCCGGGCTTATTGCGGGCGCGTGAGCACTGCGCGGCAGGCGTAGTCACGGAAGGGTCGCGAGAAGTCGAGCGTCGCGCCCGTGCTGGCAGCGAGCTTCTGAAGCTCCGCCTCGAGCTCGGCCCTTGGCTCCACCGAGAACTTCCTGAGCCACGCCCGGAGCCCGGTGCGGAAGGCCGACGGCAGCCGGCTTTGCTCGCCGAAATCGACGATGTGCAGCGAGCCGCCCGGCGCGACGGCACCCATGGCGTGGACGAGCGCCTCCCGCCACGGCGGGATCATCGACAGCGCGTAGGAGACGAATACGCGGTGGAACATGGAGATGCCGAAAAGCGGCTCCGTGTCGAGCTTCGCGGCGTCTGCCTGCGCCAGTCGAATGCAATGGGAGAGCCCGGCCTTGGCCACTGACGCCGACGCCGTCTCGAGCATCGCGTGCGATACGTCGATGCCGAAGAAGCGCGCCGAAGGGTGGCGCTGCGCCGCCAGGATGAGATTGCGCCCGGTGCCGCAGCCGACTTCGAGCACGGTTCCGCCGGGCGGCGGATTGAGATCATTGATGAGACCGTCACGTCCGAGCAGGTAGTACTTTCGAGATGCGTCGTAGATGTGCCGCTGCACGCGGTAGATCGCATCCATTTCGGCGGCGGCATCGGCCATCTCGTACTACGCCTGGAGCGTATAGAGATGGAAGCCGCCGTAGATCGACGACCGGTCGCGGTCGGTCAGCGCCTTGCACCGCTCGGCATCGTAGCGGAAGCGGCCGAGGATCTCGTCCGGCACGCGGCCAGGCAGGATCGTCTCTTCACCGGCCGTGCGGAAGATGACGCGGCAGCCCGGCTTGGCCGTGCGCACGATCTCGCTCCAGAGTGCGGTGAGCTGCTGGTCCGTCATCCAGTCCTGCGCGTCGAGCAGCACATAGGCGTCGTAGGTCGGCTCCGACAGCCGCGACAGATGCTCGTCGAACTTCGCGTGCACGATGGTGATGTTGCCGGCACGGGCCTTGAGGGTCTCCCAGTTGGCGCGCTCGAGGTAGGGCGGCATCGGGCCGGTGCCGTCGGCCGCATAGCCGCGCCCGAACGCCTGCCAGGCGAAGTAGTTGTCCTTGAGGTCGAAGCCGCAGGCGAGCCGCTCGAGCCGGGCCTTGAGCACATCGGCCATGTGCGCCTTGTCGCCCTTCAGCGCCTCGAACTGCGAGGGCGGGATGCCGAGCCCGAACAGCGATGCCGGCCGGTCCATCAGCCAGCGCATGTGGCGCATCTCGAACAGCGGCGCGAGCTCCTCGCGGAAGATGCGCTCCTGGTCGGCGCGGCTCTTGGCGTCGAGCAGGCGCGCCGGATTGCGCCGGTGCAGGCGCGAGACGAGATGGCCCGCCGTGATGAAGCTGCCGAGCAGACCCTGCCGGTAGACGTTGCGGCAGAAGTAGGTGATGCGGCGGCGCCCGAGGAAATCGCGGCCCTCCCAGTAGGCGCGGGTCGTGCTGTCGAGATGCGGCGCGAGCAGCCGGTCATAGACGTCGACGTTCTCGCGGCAGGCTGCACTGGCGAAGAAGCGGGCGAAAGTGTCGTAGTCCGGCAGCTTCTGGGCGGCGGTGATCTTGAGGTTATTGAGCGCCACGTGCGCGGGATTGAGGTCGAGCGCCGTGACCTTGACGTCCTCGGCCGTGACATAGGAGAGGACATTGCAGCCGCCCGACGCGATGGCCGCCACGCGCTGGCCGGGCTTCAACGCCATGGCCTCGAGATCAACGACGGGATCTTCCCAGATTTGGGGATACACGAGGCCGGAGAAGGCGAGCGTGAAGAAGCGCTCCTCGAGCCCCTTGCGGCTCACCGCCCCGTAGCGGTGGACGGCGTCGGCCAGCCTGTGATTCCTTTTCCGCCGGAGAAGTGCGCCATCGTCTTGTACGTGCGCCTCGGCAGCTCCGGTCATGGAATCGTGTCTCCTAGAAGCATATCGGTTCGGCCCGACTACCCATTTCATATTGCAGCCCTGTGACACTGACGTCTCATCGCCATAATTGGTGCGAAACGCCCGCGCAATGGGCTCTTCTCGCGGCAGTCCGGCTTGCCTCCCGGCCCAAGATCGCCTAGACGAGGCGGCTTAGATCGAGCCTCGGGCGAAGCGCCCGGCATTTCAAGGATATTCTGCCATGACCGCCCGCCATCCCCGCAAGGTCGAGATCCAGAAGAAAAAGTCCCGCCGTGCCATTCCACGCGCCAAGGTGACGCGCATTCAGGGCAATACCGCGGCCGCCAGAAAGCGGTTGAAAAAGCTCTCCGGCAAGGCCCGCGCCGCCAAGGCGAAGGCCTAGGGGGCCGAATCTGCCACCCAATTTCGGCTACGAGCGGCCCTTGGATCGTCTCGACCGGCGGAAGACGGTGAACGCTTCGACATGCGGGGTGAACAGGAACTGGTCGATCGGCGTGACGGGGTCCATCTCGTAGCCGCCGTCGATCAGGGCACGGGCATCCCGCGCCAGGGTCGCCGGGTTGCACGACACCGCGATCACCACCGGCACTGCCGACTTGGCGAGCCGCCCCGCCTGCTCCTGGGCTCCCGCCCGCGGCGGATCGAGCACCACAGCGTCGAAAAGATCGAGCTCCCGGGCTGACAGCGGGTCGCGATAGAGATCCCGCACCTTTGCCTCTACGGGCTTGAGGCCCTGCGCCTGCCGCACCGCGCCCGAAAGCGCCGCGATGGCGCGCTTGTCGCTGTCGAAGGCCGTGACGGCCACCCGGCGGGCGAGCGGCAACGTCAGGGTGCCGAGACCGGAAAAGAGATCCGCGGTCTTCCTCGCCGATTTGGGCAAAGCCTCGAGCGTGAGGTCGGCGAGCAGCCGCTCGGCCGCCGGCACCGCCTGCAGGAAGACGCCGTAAGGAACCGCCACCGGAACGCCCGCCAGCGTCACCACCGGCGCGCCCGCCTCGATGATCAACTCCCCGGCCGAGACCAGGCGCACGAGACCCAGGCGGCGCGCGAGTCCCGCAACCTCCGCGCGCTCCTCGGGCGCAAGATCGCGACGGCCGTTGTCGAACGAGACGTCGAGCCCATGGTCGACCTTGGTCACGAGCAGGCGCCCGCCCTCGCGGTCCTCCATCACGTGGCGCGCCATCTCCCGTAGCCCTGGCACTGCGGCCACGATGACGGGATCGACCACCGGGCACTCGGCGAGATCGACTAGGGTGTGCTCCCCCTCCTCGCGGAAGCCTATGCGGACGTCCGCGCCCCGCCGCTCGACACCAAGATAGGCACGCCGCCGCGAGCCGACCGGCATGCGCACGAGCGGCCTCACGTCGGCCGCGATGCCGCGATGGCGGAATGCCTCGACCACCACGCCGTGCTTCCAGTCCGCGTAGAGATCGGGCGCCATGTGCTGCGTGCGGCATCCGCCACAGGCGAGGAAATGTCGGCATGGCGCAGCCACGCGCTGAGCGCTCGCCGTCACCTGCCGCGGCGCGCCGTCGCCCACGACCCACCGCTCGCCGGGAAGGGCGAATGGCACGAACTGCACCGCGCCCTCGACGGTCGCGACGCCGTCGCCCTGCACTCCGATGCGCTCGATCTCGACCTCACGCCCGTCAGCCATCGAAGCGCGCCGCGATCAGAAACTCCTGATTGCCCGATCCGCCCTCGATCGGCGAGTCGATCAGGCCCACCACATGCCAGCCCGGCCGAGTGCCGATCCACGCCGCAAGCTTGTCCCCCTGCGCCGCACGCACGGACACGTCGCGCACGATGCCGCCCTTGCCGATCGCCTCCGGCCCCGCCTCGAACTGCGGCTTGACAAGCGCGACCAGCCACGCGCCGGGCTGGGCGAAGCCGAGCGCTGCCGGCAGAACCTTCTCGAGCGAGATGAAGCTCACGTCGGCCACGATTGCGCCGACCGGTTGATCGATCATCTCGCGCGTGAGCTGTCGGGCATCGACGCCTTCGAGCGAGGTCACGCGGACATCCTCACGGAGCCGAGCGTCGAGCTGCCCATGCCCCACGTCTACCGCGAACACGTGCCGTGCACCCCGCGCGAGCAGCACCTCCGTGAACCCGCCCGTGGAGGCGCCGACGTCGAGCGCAACCAGCCCCTTGGGATCGATCCCGAAAGCGTCGAGCGCAGCCGCAAGCTTGATCGCGCCCCGCGACACATAGTGAGCGGGCTCGGCGAGCGCGATAGCCGCCTCATCCGCGATCAGTGCGCCAGGTTTCGACAACACCTCCCCGTCGACGCTCACCGCGCCGCGCACGATCAGGTCCCGCGCCCGCGACCGGGTCGGCACCAGTCCGCGCTCGAGAAGCACCTTGTCCAGGCGATGCCGCATGAAAGCCCTTCCGGGATCTTTGTTGGCTGCGCCGTCTGGCACTGCAACCGGGGAGAGCTATATATCGTTAGGGCCCTGAACAAAGATGCAATTTTGAAGCTACGGAGATCATCGATGCTCAATCCTGACCGCCGCACCCTGCTGCGCGCCGCAAGCGCCGTGACCGTCGCGTCCGCCCTTTCGTCGTCCGTCGTATCCCGCGCCTTCGCCGAGGACGCCCCCGCGGGGCCCTTCAAGCTGCCGGAGCTGCCCTATGCCCCGACTGCGCTCGAGCCCCACATCGACGCAACCACCATGTCCATCCATCACGACAAGCATCACGCGGCCTACGTGACCAACCTCAACAAGGCCCTGGCCGACCACGGCGAGCTCGCCAAGCTGCCGCTCGAGGAGATCCTTGCCAAGATCGCCGAGGTGCCCGAGGCGGTTCGCACCGCCGTCCGCAACAACGGCGGCGGCCACGCCAACCATTCGATGTTCTGGCAGATCATGGGCGCGCCGGGCGGCCCGGGGCCCGAAGGATTGCTCAAGGAGGCGATCGACCGCGACCTCGGCGGTCTCGATAAGCTACAGACGGATTTCAATGCCACCGGCACCAAGGTGTTCGGCTCGGGCTGGGTGTTCATGACCGTCGACAAAACGGGCAAGCTCGCCATCGCTCCGAAGCCGAACCAGGACACGCCGCTCATGGAGGGCGGCCGCGTTCTGCTCGGCAACGACGTCTGGGAGCACGCCTACTACCTGAAGTACCAGAACAAGCGCGCCGACTATCTCAAGGCCTGGTGGAGCGTCGTCAACTGGAAGGCCGTCGGCGAGCGCTACGCCGCCGCCACCGAAGGCAAGCTGGCGATCTAGCGGGCGCTCCCTCTCCCCATCGCTCTGAAGTGCAATGGGGAGAGGGACTGATCAGTTCGTCGCCGCGTACTTTCCGGGGCCATGCGCGAAAAGTAGAAGCAGTCCACCGGCCATCGCCAGGTTCTTCAGGAACATGATCTGTTGCGTCTGCCCGCCGTCGCCCGACCATCCGGCGTGAAAAAGGACGGCGGTCACCACGCAGAAGCCGGCCAGAGCTAACCCGGCCCAGCGCGAGAACACGCCGAGCAGCACGGCCAGCCCCCCACCGAGCTCGACCGCGATCGCGAGCGGCAGCAGGCTGCCGGGCAACCCGCCAGCCTCCATGTAGGCCGCCGATCCAGCGTAGTTGGTGATTTTCTCGATGCCGGCCAAGATGAAAATGGCCGACATCAGGATGCGAGCCACGAGGCTCGTGAGGTCGTTCAGCGCTGTCATGAAAATATGCTCCCTGGGGTCCTTCCGAGTGGCGCGCGCACCCTAACCTCTGACGTGCGTCAGGTCACGACCTCCGTCAGGAGACCCGACCCCAGCCATTCCTGAAGGGCTTGGGCGACACGCATTGCGGCCCCGTCCGGATCATCGTACGTCGCCGCCATCTCGCAAAGCACGCCGAACGGAGCCCCGGCTGCGGCCTCCGTCCACAGCATCCGCTCCTCGGGTGCGAGTGGGCGCACGGTCGGCATCGTGCCCCGCCGCCACACGAGATAGCCTGACGCCTCGCTCTCGACCTTGGGGGCAGGCGGCACCGCATCGTTCTTGAGCGCCTGCCAGAGAGCGAAGGCGTTGGTGATGAAGGAAAGCAGCGACGCCGAGGGATGCGGGCGAAAGGTGAGCCTTCCCCAGACCTCCGGCGGGTGTGCGGCCAGGGCTGCGAGGTCCAGCACCGGCGCATCCGGGGCATCGAAAGCACGGTCGAGCGCGCGCTCGAGCTCGGCGAGCTCGCGCAGCTCCTGCGCATGCCAGAAGGCGCGATCTGCCAACAAAGCCGGCACCTCCCCCGCGTACCAGCGGGCATTGGCGTATCGCGAGGGATAGAGCCGCACGTAGGTCTCAGCCATTTGCGTGAAGGCAGGCTCGCCCATATGGCGCGCGAGAAGAGGATAGGCGCCGCGCACCACCTCGACCAGGCGGGCAACGTAGGCATGCCGGTAGACGCCGAGTAGCACCTCGTTGCTCGTGCGCGAGTTCGCGGGAATGAGGGAGAGGATCGCGTCGTCGCCGGTCACTACCGCGCTCTGGAAGCGGGCCTGCAGCTCAGCGAGCGTTGGCGCGCCATCGCTCATGGGGCCCTCACGCGGCGACGCCGACGGCCGGCCCGAGCGTCTCGCGGGCGATACGGCGGGCAATGTCGAGCTCTGCCACCATCTCGGCGAGCGGGGGAATATGGTCGTCGCGCTCGATGATGGCCGACACGGGCCCGAAATGGCGGAGCGCGGTCCGATAGAGATCCCACACCTCGTCGCACACCATGGCGTCGTGTGTGTCGATGATGTGGCTCATGTTGTGCTCGTGCCCGGCGAGGTGGAACTGCACCACGCTCTCTTTGGGAATGCCGGCGACGAACGAGTGGGCGTCGAACTCATGGTTGAAGGCTGAGACGAACACGTTGTTGACGTCGAAGACGAGCCAGCAGCCTGTGCGCTTCGTCAGCTCCGCGATGAACTCCCATTCGCTCATCTCCGAGTGCGCGAACTGCACATAGCTCGAAACGTTCTCGAGCGCGATCTCGCGGCCGAGATGCTCCTGCACGCGATGCACGCGTGCCACCACGTGATCAAGCGCCTCGTGCGTGTAAGGCACCGGCAAAAGGTCGTGCAGGTTCACGCCGTGCACGCCGGTCCAGCAGAGATGATCGGAGATGAACACGGGCTCGGCTCGGTCGGCCAGCGCCTTGAGATCGCGGAGATAGTCCTCGCTGAGCGGCGCCGTCGATGCGATCGAGAGCGACACCCCGTGCATGACGATCGGATAGCGCGCACGGATTTGGTCCAGCATTCTGAGCGGCTGGCCGCCGGGCACCATGTAGTTCTCCGAGATCACCTCGAACCAGTCGACGTTCGGGGTTCCCTCGAGAATGTCTTGATAATGTTGGGGCCTGAGGCCGAGCCCGAAGCCGAGATAGGGCGGCTTCCCGGATTTTCCCGTGAGATCTTGGACCATCATGCGGCCTCCCGCAAAGCATCGGGACAGACGTCCGGCGGCAGAGGCCCGCCGCCGGACAAAAAAAGCGAAAGGACTTACTTCGCAGCCTCAAACTTGCCGCCGGCCTTCTCGCAGTCCGCCTTGGTGGTCTCCGTGAAGCCCTGACCCTTGCAGGCGTTCTGGCCCTTGCAGGCGTTGGTCGCGGTCTTGCAGGCGCTCGTACCCTTGCAAGCATTGGCGCCCATGCAATGGCCGGCGGCGTCGTCGGCGGCCGCGATGGTCGGAGCGACGACCGCGCCGGCGAGGAGGAGGGTGGCCGCGGCGGCGGCAAGAGCGGAACCAGATGTCACCGAGATTCTCATGGAGAAGTCCTTCCCTTGTTTTTCAGTCACTGAAGCCCCCGGATTGATTGAAGGATGCTTCCGCCCGGGGCGAATTCGGAAGCATGCTGGGAGGTACGGCACGACCCTCCGCGCGGTTTCATGCTGATCAAAATTAAGTGGCCACCGCGTGACGGCCAGATGCGAAGTATGTGGACTTCCTGTCCGAATACTGAGCGGCCACGGCAATTATGGCGTGGCTTTGACCAGCTTGCCGCTGAAAACAACCGGCCCGGTCGGTAAACCGGTGGGCGAGCCTCCCTTGGGCTCGACGCTGACCGCATAGGTGCCGTCCATCATCATGTCGTGCAGTTTGCCGCCGGCCATGGGCATGACTTCCATGTCCTGGTCGTTGAATACACCGAGCGATTTCGGCTCCGGCATGTCATTGTGAACCAGCCAGAGCTGATAAGACTTCTCGGGCTCCTTGGGCTTCTGCATGGCCGAGATGACGAACATGTTCGATTTCGTGTCGACCGTGAGCAGGAACGCGGGCAGCGCCTCGCTGGCCTGTAGCACGGCGACGTACTGCGTCGGCATCTCCCGCCGCTCGTGGTCCTGCCAGACCACGATGCCCGCGAGCGAAGCGGCGAGCGCCGTCATGCCTGTCGCGATGTTGCGCCAGCGCGACGCACGCTGAGCAAGCGCCTGCTCGCGCGCCTTGAGCGAGACGACGTTCGTCGAGAGGCCGATATGCGCGCGAATCTTGCTATAAAGGTCTGCGGGCGGCACCAGTGGCGCTACGACCTCGGCCAAAGGCCCGAGACGGCGCTCCCAGTCCGCCACGGCCCGCGCGAACGCGACGTCGGAGAGGGCGCGCGCCGCCGCTGCCTCCCGCTCCTCGCGGGACAGCGTGCCGAGCACGTACTCGGCAGCCAGTCCGTCGATGTCGTCGAGCTCGCTCATTGCTCGAGGCACCCTTTGAGTTGCGCGAGGCTCCGATAGAGCCACGTCTTGATCGTTCCCTCCGGCCGGTCGAAGCGCTTGGCGAGCGCCTCGCGACTGATGCCGTCGAGATAGGCGAGGCGCACGATCTCCTTTTTCTCCGCCTCGAGCCCCTCAAGGCAGCGAAGCAGGCGCTCCACGTCCTCGCGCCGGCCCAGCACGTCGAGCGGATGCTCGTCGTCGCTTTCGAGCGTATCGAGTTCGGAGACGTCCGCCTGCGGGCGCACCGCCCGCCGCCGGACCTCGTCCAGCGCCCGGTTCCGCACGATCGCCGCCATCCACGTCATGGGCGCCGCGATCTCGGGCTTGAAGTCGCCCGCCCGCTCCCAGACCTTGATATAGCTGTCCTGGACCACCTCTTCCGCCGCCTCCCTGCTGCGAAGGATACGAAGGGCCACGGCATAGAGTTTCGGGGAGGTGAGCTGATAAAGCTCGGCAAACGCGGCCTCCTCGCCGCGCGCCACGCCGGCGAGGAGCTGATCGAGCTTTTCGCGCGAGGACGCCATCCGAGCCCACTTCAAGCCTTGGCAGGCCCCCCTGGGAGGGTGGAACCCGACTGACGGCGACAGATATAGCCTATTGCGCGGGGGTGTCGAGACAACGGGCGAGCCTTGCCTTAATTTGCGCTGCAGCGGTCGGCCGGGCCGGCGAAAGCCCAGCAAACACCGGGACCTAGCGCTGACGCCCCATAGGGAGGCCACCCTTGCCGAGTTTTGGACTGCCTGCCAACCTTGCCCCCATCGCGCTCCTGCTTGCCTCGAACATCTTCATGACGTTCGCCTGGTATGGGCACCTCAAGTACAAGACCTCGCCGCTTTGGATCGCGGTGGTGGTGAGTTGGGGCATCGCCTTCTTCGAGTACTGCCTGGCCGTGCCGGCCAACCGCTTGGGCAGCGCCGCCTACACGACCGCGGAGCTGAAAACCATCCAGGAGGTCATCACCTTGACGGTGTTTGCCGGTTTCTCGATTTTCTTTCTGAAGGAGCCCCTCACCATCAACCACGCCGTTGGCTTCACGATGATCGTGGCCGGCGCCTATTTCATCTTCAAAGGGCCGCTCTGAGCCCCGTGCAGGAAGAACCGATGTCACGCCTAGAGCAGGCATATGCCGGCATCGACGCCGCCAACGGCGAGGACCCGGGCTCCGTCGTGGACGGCAGCATCCGGCGCCCGGCCGAGCTCGTCTACGGAGAGCGCATGAGCGCCATGCTGGAGCGCCTGCATCCCGAAGCCTCTGAAGCGCTGCGGATCGCCGTGCGCGCTCAGCACATTCGTCGCTGGCAGGTGCCCCGCGCGAGCTATCCGATGGATCGCCCAGGCTACCTCCGCTGGCGCAAGGACCTGCAGCGAAAGCACGCCGAGTGGGCCGGCGCCATCCTCGCCGGATGCGGCTATGAACCCGACGAGATCGCCCGCGTCGGCGCCCTGATCCGCAAGGAGAACCTGCACCGAGACGCCGAGACCCAGGCCTTGGAGGACGTCGCGGCCCTGGTTTTTCTCGCCCACTACGCCGAGGATTTCGCGAGGAAGCACGAGCCCGGGAAGGTCATCGCCATCCTCGCCAAGACTCTGAACAAGATGTCGGAGCACGGGCGCAGCACGGCCGCAAGCCTCGATCTTTCGCCAGCCGTCAGAGCCGCGCTCGATGCCGCGGGCGCGCGAGCCGCCGTATCATGAGCGAGGGGCCGCAAGCGCTGGCCGCGATCCTAGTGAGCCATGGCGACCGCGGCGGCGTCGCACCCAACGCCACGCTTGAGGCCCATGCCCGCGCGGTCCAGAGCCTGACGGGGCTCGATATCGTCCTCGCCGCCATGTTGAAAGGCGAGCCCACTATCGAGCAGGCGCTCGCCACCGCAGCGGCATCCGGTGCGCAAGGCATCGCCGTCTATCCCCTCTTCATGGCCGACGGCTACTTCGTGCGGAAGGTGCTGCGAGAGCGCATCGAGGCCACGCGCCTCATGCCCGAGCCGAGACTGCTCGCGCCGCTCGGCCTCGATCCCGGCCTGCCTGACATCCTTGTCGTCGAGGCCGTCCGAGCGGCAGCCCAAGAGGGCCTCACACCCCAAAGCTCCCGCCTCCTGATCGTCGGTCACGGCTCGAAGCTCGGCCCCGCCTCGGCGACGGCGACGCGCAAGGCTGCCGCCCGAGCCGCCCTCACCCGCCGCTTCGCGAGCGTCGCAACCGCGTTCCTCGAGGAGGAGCCTTTCCTGGAGGATGCGCTGCGCGCCAGCGCCGCCCCGACCGTCGTCTCGGGCTTCTTCTTCGGCGACGGCCTGCATGCCGGCGAGGACGTGCCCGATGCCATCGCGGAAACGGGCGCCAATGCCGTATATGCCGGATCAGTCGGCAACAGCCTAGCCATCGCGCCCCTCATCGCGGCAGCGCTTTCCCGACACCCATGAGGACCAGACCTTCACCCTTGAGGCGGAGCACCGACGTGGACATCGTACTTGCGACGCACAGAGACACTCACGCGCTCGCCTTCTACTCCTGGCAGCGGTTCGGCGACGCGTCAGGATACGTCGCAAAGCTTGCGGTCCGATCGGACTGGATCATGGCCGAGCGAGACTTCTATTTCGAGGTCGATCCCTTGCAGAGATTCATCGCCGCCCTCGAGCCCCTCGAGCGCACTCTGACCGGCCACGCGCGACTGCAGCCCATGTGGGAGGAGCCGTTCGTCGAGCTGTCCGGCAACGGACGTGGTGCCATCACCGTCTCGGGCCTGATGGTCGAAAACGGCGACCGCACGCAACGGGTAGAGTTCGCCTTCTCGACCGATCAGACTTGCCTCGCCCCATTTATCGCGGCCCTGCGAGCCGCAGCATAACCAGCTGACAAATAAAGGCCGCGGAGCGTGAGCGCCGCGGCCTTTGTCATTCCGAATTGATGGCGAGACTACTCGCGGCGGCGGCGCCCACCGCCGCCCTCACGCTCGCGGCGCGGCGGACGCTCGGCCGAGAACACCTCCTCGGGCTCGCCCTCGGCGCGCGGGATCTCTTGGCCCGTGGCCTGGTCGACGATCTTCATCGACAGTCGCACCTTGCCGCGGTCGTCGAAGCCCAAAAGCTTCACGTAGACCTCCTGCCCCTCCTTCACCACCTCGCCCACCGTCTGCGGGCGACCCTGGGTGAGCTGCGAGATGTGGACGAGGCCGTCCTTGGCGCCGAAGAAGTTCACGAACGCGCCGAACTCCATGATCTTCACGACCTTGCCCTTGTAGATCTGGCCGACCTCGGGCTCCGACGTGATGCCGCGGATGCGGGCGAGAGCCTTCTCGATGCTCTCGCGGTTGGCGGAGGCGATCTTCACCGTGCCGTCGTCATCGATGTCGATCTTTGCGCCGCTCTCGGCCACGATCTCGCGGATCACCGAGCCGCCCGAGCCGATCACCTCGCGGATCTTGTCGGTCGGGATCTTGATCGTCTCGATGCGCGGCGCGAACTCGCCGAGCTCGGGGCGGGCATCTGCTAGCGCCTTGGCCATCTCGCCGAGGATATGCATGCGGCCCTTGTTCGCCTGAGCGAGCGCGACCTTCATGATCTCTTCGGTGATGCCGGTGATCTTGATGTCCATCTGCAGCGCGGTGACGCCCTCGGACGTGCCGGCCACCTTGAAGTCCATGTCGCCGAGATGGTCCTCGTCGCCGAGAATGTCGGAGAGCACGACGAAGTCGTCACCTTCCTTGATGAGGCCCATGGCGATGCCAGCCACCGGCGACTTCAGCGGAACGCCCGCATCCATGAGCGCGAGCGAGGTGCCGCACACCGTCGCCATCGACGACGAGCCGTTGCTCTCTGTGATCTCCGAGACGACGCGCAGGGTGTAGGGGAACTCCTCGCCCTTGGGCAGAAGCGGGTGCACGGCGCGCCAGGCGAGCTTGCCATGCCCGATCTCGCGGCGGCCGGGCGAGCCCATGCGGCCCGTCTCGCCGACCGAGTAGGGCGGAAAGTTGTAGTGGAGCAGGAACCGCTCCTTCTTCGTGCCCTCGAGGCTGTCGACGTACTGCTCGTCCTCGCCGGTGCCGAGCGTCGCCACCACCAGGGCCTGCGTCTCGCCGCGCGTGAAGAGAGCCGAGCCGTGCGTGCGGGGAAGCACGTGCACTTCCGATAGGATCGGGCGCACGGTCTCGAGATCGCGCCCGTCGATGCGCCGCTTGGTCTTGAGAACGTCGCCGCGCATGATGTCCATCTCGAGCGCCTTGAAGGCATCCGAGAGCAGCACCTTCTCGTTCGGGTCGTCCGCGGGAAGCGAAATCCCCTCGCCGACTTTCTTCTTCGCTTCCGAGACGAGATCCTGCCGCTTGCCCTTCTCCTTGGTGGAGAAGGCGGTCTTGAGAAGATCGCCGGCGAGCGTCTTGACCTGCTTCTTGTACTTGTCCTTGTCGGGGATCTGGATGTCCCAGGGCTCCTTTGCCGCCTTCTCGGCGAGCTTGATGATCGCACCGATCACGGGCTGCATGTGCTTGTGGCCGAACATCACGGCATCGAGCATCAGCGCCTCGGGCAGCTCCTTGGCCTCGCTCTCGACCATCATCACGGCGTCGTGCGTACCGGCGACGACGAGGTCGAGCGAGCTTTCAGTCATCTCGTCAATCATCGGGTTCAACACGCACTCGCCGCCGATGACACCGACGCGGGCTGCGCCGATCGGCCCGAGAAACGGCAGGCCAGAAAGCGTCAAGGCAGCGGAAGCAGCAACCATGCCGACGATGTCGGGATCGTTCTCGAGGTCGTGCGAGAGCACGGTGACGACGACCTGCACCTCGTTCTTGAAGCCTTCGACGAACAGCGGCCGGATCGGACGGTCGATGAGACGGCTGGTCAGCGTCTCCTTCTCGGTCGGACGTCCCTCGCGCTTGAAGTAGCCGCCCGGGATCTTGCCTGCGGCGTAGGTGCGCTCCTGGTAGTTGACGGTGAGCGGGAAGAAGTCGATGCCGGGCTTCACGCTCTTGGCGCCGACGACGGTCGCGAGCACGCTGGTCTCGCCATACTGCGCATAGACAGCGGCGTCCGCCTGGCGGGCCATGTGCCCGGTCTCGAGCTTGAGCTTGCGCCCGCCCCACTCGATCTCAACACGATGAATGTCGAACATGTTCGGTCTTTCGTTTCTATCTATCTCTGATCTCTGTCTCTCATTCGCGCGGCTTGCTTAGCACGAATGCGAACGGCGCCGCGAACCCAAAAGGCCGGCGGCGCCACATTGTCCTCTTGCGCGTAAAGCGCGGCGGCGACGGCCACGGCCATGCCGATTCCGTAATCGGCCGCGGACTAGCGGCGGATGCCGAGCTTGTCGATGATCTTCTGGTAGCGAGCCTCGTCCTTGCGCTTCACGTAGTCGAGAAGCTGACGACGCTGGCTCACCATCTTGAGCAGACCGCGGCGCGAGTGGTTGTCCTTCTTGTGGACCTTGAAGTGCTCGGTAAGGCCGTTGATGCGCTCGGTAAGGATCGCGACCTGAACCTCGGGCGATCCTGTGTCGTTCGCCTTGGTTGCGTTGTCTTTGATGACCTTGGACTTGTGCTCGACCGTCAGCGACATCGGAAGCTCCTTTCACGATGGAGTTTTGGAGGATGCCCGCGTGCGGGATATCGCTCCTGGAAACGGCCATGGCCGGGATGTCGTCCAGCCAGGTCGCAAGGGCCCGAGCGGAGGCACGGAACGGCCTCTGCGGGATGGCGCTTTATACACATTTGCGACGGTCGCGCGAGCAAAAAAAGGCTCATGGCCGCCAGCCAGAGAGGCGCGCCACCGGCGGGCTTCTCCCTGAGTAAGTTAATGAAATAACGAAGTTTTTCGGATTCCTCAAGAGGATTGGGTTGCCGAGGCCTTTCCGAGCACCATCGCGTCGTAGGACGGCAGCGGAGCAATCAGCGGATCCAGGAGCTTGCGGGATTGGTCCATGGTGAGCACGTCCTCGGGCGCGAGCTTGACGATCTCAGCCTTGTCAGGATCGGGCTCCCAGATGTCCTCGCCGAGCAGCCGCCCCCGCTCATCGTAGGGCCAGAACATCTGGTAGACGTTCTTGTAGAGGTACATGGCATTGAGATCGGGCTCGAAGTCTCGGTTCGCGAGCACCCATGCCACGAGCCCGCGTGCAAGCGATTGCGGCAGGTAGGACAGCACTTTGTTGATGCGGAGAGAGCGCCCCGAGACCTGCTGCACGCCGACCGCGACGGACGCAACGAAATTGTCGGCGACCGCGATCTCCTCGCTCTCCGTGTAGAAGATCGACTGGTTGGTTTTTGCCCACATGCGGTAGAGGCTCTTCACGACGTCGGCGCCCTCGAGCCTGAGGTTCGAGCCGTTGGCGCGGATGTGATAGACGGGCTCGCCCACCATCATGTCCGGCGCGAACAGCTCCTCGTAGCGGCCGGCCATCTCGAGATTGCGGTGGCGATCGTACGCCGTAAGGAGAAAGCGGTGCCGCGGGTTCTCCGTGCGCGCGAGAAGCGCCCTCACGGCCCGGTTCGTCTGGGTGATATCGTGCTTGATCATTGCCTCGCCGGTCCTCACACTGAGCTCAACGTACTCTAGACCATGATCGCTTCGGACCCTATCCGTCCGAAGCGTGAATCATCGGTCTCAAAACTACCGGGACCATGATCGCGTCGGACCCTATCTGTCCGAAGCGTGGCTCATCGGTCTTGCCAAGAGCCGAGAGCGCTCGCTTCCGTTCACTCGGACTGGAAAGCGCCCTGGAACGGGTTCTGCAGAGGTGCGAGGAGGCAAAATGGGCATTCGACTTGTCTACGTTGCTCTGTGCCTGGCTTGGATGGCAGCGAGCGCGAGTGCCCAAGCGCCAGGCATCCCAGAGGATTTGCAGGGCCGTGTGAGCCTCGCCGGCGAGCTGAACGAGCTCTCGGGCGTGAAGCAGGGCCTCGCCAAGTGGAAGGAGATGCTCCTCTCCCAGGATCCGACGGCAGGCTCCGAGACCAAGGAGACCGAGAAGTTCAAAGCCGCCTGGCGCGACGCGGTCGAGAAGCAATTCGATGCGGTTGCGATCGATGGGGGCATGCGATCCGCCATTGCCAATGAGCTCACCAAGGAGGAGCTGACCCACGCGCTCACATTCGAGAAGAGCAAGCTCGGACGCCGCCTAACCGCCGCCGCGCTGAAATCCGCCTCCACCCCCAAAAAGGCGAACCCGGTCCGCGAGCTGCAACGCCAGATCAGGCTACTCGACCAGGCCGCCAAGCGCCTTGCCAGGAGGCCTCAGCGCGCGGCTGTGATTGCGGAGCTCGTCGAAGAGACCGACGCGCTCAACGCCCAGGTCGAGACGACCATGGGTATTTCGCGCGGCACGGCCGTGGGCAGCCTCGCCGTGCAGCCCAAGGGCCGCCCGCGTGTGACGGGCCCCGAGCTCGACGCTCTGCTCGAGCTGCAGCGCATCCAGGTGATCAAGGCCTTCTCCGCCACCATGTCGGCGACCTTCGAGCAGATCTATGCATCGATCTCGACCAAGGACCTCGCGAGCTACGTCGCCTGGCTCAAGACGCCGATGGCGCACAAGATCACCGCCACCCGCAACAAGGCCTTCATCGACAGCATCAGCACGGTCTCGGAGAAGATCGGCGCCAACTTCACCAAGGCCATCGACGCCGTCGACATCTGAGCCGAGAGGCTCTAGCCAAAGTTGAACACGCGCGTAGGATGCAGCGCGCCCTTCTCGATCTCGCCGAGCGCCACGAGCCGCCCCTTCGACATGGCGTAGGCGGTGCCGCCGAGCACGGGCGCGTCGCGGCCGCGGATGAGCACGCTGCGTCCCTGCGCCAGATCCGCCGCATCCGACGGGCTGACGTTGACCTCCAGGATCTCGCCGAGCGCAATCTCGACAGGCCGCAGGAAGCTTGTCAGATCCTCGCCGGCCTCCGCTGCGTCCTCGACCTCGGCCAGCGACACGGCCTCGCCCTCGTGGAACGGCCCCACCCGCGAGCGCCGGAGCGCGATCACGTGCCCACGGCAGCCGAGCGCACGCCCCATGTCGCGGGCGATCGCCCGCACGTAGGTGCCCTTGCCGCAGCGGGCTTCCAGTACCGCCGTGTCGGCGTCACCATCGAGGAGGCGTAGCTCGTCGATGACGACCGGGCGCGCTTCGAGCACGACCTCCTCGCCCTCGCGCGCGAGCGTGTAGGCCCGCTCGCCGTCGACCTTGACCGCGGAGTAGGCAGGTGGCACCTGCAGGATCTCGCCCGTAAAGTTCGGCAGCAGCGCGAGCACGGCCTCGCGCGAGGGGCGCGCGTCGCTGGTCGCGATCGGCTCTCCCTCCGCGTCGTCGGTCGCCGTCTCGATGCCCCATCGCACCGTGAAGCGATACACCTTCTCGCCGTCCACCGCGAAAGGCACCGTCTTGGTCGCCTCCCCGAATGCGATCGGCAAGATGCCCGTCGCCAAGGGATCGAGCGTGCCGGCGTGCCCGACTTTCTGCGCGAAATAGAGCCTCTTCAGGATGCCGACCGCGCGCGTCGAGGTCATCTCGAGCGGCTTGTCGAGCACCAGCCAGCCGTGAACCGGATTGCCTTTCTTGCGCCGTGCCACCTCAGGCGGTCCTTGTATCGCGTGCTAGAACGGATCGCACATGGGCGGCGCTGCGATCTTTCGCCTGCGGGCTCAAGTTATCAAACACGTCGCGCACCAGCTGGTCGCGCTCGGCTGGCGAGGCAAACGCGCTGTTCGGGACCAAGAAGAATAGGTTGCCATGCGACACCACGAGCCCGTCGGGCTCGATGAGCATCTGCGCGATTCCAGCCCACCTGAGATAGTATTCGATGGTGTTGGTGGAGATGCGCAGCCCGCCCGGCTCTTGGCGCAATGTGGCTTCGGCATCGTAGTCGGCACGCGACTTTGCCTCTTTGCGTCCCCACGACCTAATGACGATCAGGCCGACGAAAAAAACACCGAGAAGGACGAAAACGCCGGCGCCATCTGGCCAGCCGGTGCCTTTGAGTTGTTCCTCGACGGATGGCCCCGCAAAGCACGCCGCGAGGAAAATTGCGACCCAGGCCCACGTCGCCCACCAGGTTCGTCCGAAGGCCTTTCGGCTCATGCTGCGGCTAAGTTTGTTGAGCCGTTCGAACGGCACTTTGTACCGGAGTTCGCGGTCGAGCATGGCTAGCCCTTCTCAACATCACGGCGAACTTTATCGCTATGCAACAGGCGATCGAGCCTCGACACCTCCTCGAAGGTCTCGTCCTCGCGGAAGCGCACTTCTGGCGCGACGCGCAGGTCGACCGCGTGCGCGATCTTCCCACGAATGAACTTGCTGTTGCGCGTTAGCGCCTCGATGACGGTCTTGGTGTCCTTGCCGCCGAGCGGCATCACATAGGCCGTTGCCAGCCTGAGATCCGGTGACATGCGCACTTCCGTGATCGTCACCACGTGGGAGGCGAGCACGTCGTCGTAGATCTCGCCGCGCGCCAGCATCTCCGCGAGCTTGTGGCGGATGAGCTCGCCGACGCGGAGCTGCCGCTGCGAAGGTCCCTTCGCGTGATGGGATTTCTGTCTGGACATGTCACTTTCCTACCGGGATCGAACCGGCACGAGGCTAAAGCCTCTCATTGAATACTTCGGCCCGAAGGGCCCAGGCCGCAAGGCGGCCTGGCGCTAGCGCTGCCCCCGCGGAGGCTGCCCGCTCGCGAAGCGAGCGGAACAGCAGCCGTGAGCAAGCTAAAGACTCCGCTGCACGATCTCCACCTGGAAGCACTCGATTTCGTCGCCTTCGCGCAGATCCTGGTAGTTCGCGAAGGCCATGCCGCACTCCTGCCCCGACGGCACTTCCTTGACGTCGTCCTTGAAGCGCTTGAGCATCGAGAGCGTGCCCTCGTGGATGACGACCTTGTCGCGCAACAGGCGCACCTTGGCGCCGCGCTCGACCTTGCCTTCCGTGACCACGCAGCCCGCCACCTTGCCGATCTTCGAGATGTTGAAAACCTGCTTGATCGTCGCGTAGCCGAGGAACACCTCGCGCTTGGTCGGCGCGAGCAGGCCCGACATGGCGGCCTTCACGTCGTCGACCAGGTCGTAGATGATGTTGTAGTAGCGGATCTCGATGCCCTGGCTGTCAGCGGCCTGCTTCGCCTGCGCATTGGCGCGAACATTGAAGCCGATGACGATGGCCTTCGACGCCGAGGCGAGGGCCACGTCCGATTCCGTGATGCCGCCCACGCCCGAGTGCACGATGCGCGCGCCGACCTCGCTCGTGCCGAGTTTGTCGAGCGCACCCGCAATGGCCTCCACCGAGCCCTGCACGTCGCCCTTGACGACGAGCGGGAACTCCTTCTTCCCGGCCTCCTTGAGCTGCTGCATCATCTGCTCGAGCGTGCGCGCCGTGCCGGCGGCGCCAAGCGTCTCGCGCCGCTTCCTGATGCGGTAGTCGGTGATCTCGCGCGCCCTCTGCTCGCTCTCGACGACGGCGATCTGGTCGCCCGCCTCCGGAGCCGAGCTGAAGCCCAGGATCTCGACCGGCACCGATGGTCCCGCCGTCTCGACGTTCTCGCCCTTGTCGTCGATCAGCGCACGCACGCGGCCCCACGCCATGCCGGCGACGACGATGTCGCCCACATGCAGCGTTCCGCGCTGCACCAGCACGGTGCCGACCGGGCCGCGGCCGCGCTCGAGCTTGGCCTCGATCACGATGCCTTCGGCCGACCGGTCGGGGTTGGCCCTGAGCTCGAGAATTTCTGCCTGCAGGTGGATGCCTTCGAGCAGCTTGTCGAGATTGGTGCGCTTCAAGGCCGAGACCGGCACCTCGAGCGTGTCGCCGCCCATACTCTCGACCACGATCTCATGCTGCAGCAGATCGGTTCGCACGCGGTTCGGGTCGGACTGCGGCTTGTCGATCTTGTTGATGGCGACGATGATCGGCACGTTTGCCGCCTTGGCGTGATTGATGGCCTCGACCGTCTGCGGCATGACGCCGTCGTCGGCCGCCACCACGAGCACGACGATGTCCGTCACCTTGGCGCCGCGGGCGCGCATGGCGGTGAAGGCGGCGTGGCCGGGCGTGTCGATGAACGTCACCTTCGCGCCCGATGGCGTCATCACCTGATAGGCGCCGATGTGCTGCGTGATGCCGCCGGCCTCGCCCGAGACGACGTTGGTCTGGCGGATGGCGTCGAGCAGCGATGTCTTGCCGTGATCTACGTGGCCCATGATGGTGACCACGGGCGCGCGCGCCCGCATGTTGTCCTCGGAGTCTTTCTCACCGAGGAAGCCCGTCTCCACGTCCGATTCCGATACGCGCTTCGGCGTGTGTCCGAACTCGGTGACGATCAGCTCCGCCGTGTCCGCATCGATCACGTCGGTGATCTTGTGCATCGCGCCTTCCTTCATCAGAAATTTGATGAGGTCTACGGCGCGCTCCGTCATGCGGTTGGAGAGCTCCTGGATAGTGATGGCCTCGGGGATGACGACTTCGCGCACGATCTTGTCCCTGGGCTGCTGGATGCCCATGGCCTTGAGCTTCTCGCGCTCGCGCTTGCGCTTGAGAGAAGCCAGAGACCGCTCGCGCTGTTGCTCGTCGAGGGCATTGTTGATGGTAAGCTTGCCGCGCTCGCGCTTCTCGTCGACGACCGGCGCCTTGACCGGCACGCGCACGAGCTTGCCTCCGCGCTTGATGGCGCGGCTTTCCTCGTCGTCACCAGCTTCGTTGACCGGACGTGGGCGCGCCTGCGGCGCTTCCTTGGTGAGCTTGCCGGCCTCGGCGGCGACGGCGCCGCGCTGCGAGGGGCCGGCAGGAGCACCGCCAGCCGGACGCGGGATCTCGATCTGCTTCGGACGGCCGCCTTCGCGCGGCGCAAAACGCGTGTCGTAGCTCGCGGGCCGTGGCCGGTGAGCCGGGCGGGCGCCAGCGTCGGAGTGGGACGGAGGCTGCGGGGCGGGAGCGGACGGCTCCGCCCGTTGGGCCGGAGGAGGCGTTGGAGCCGGTCGCGCAACCTCGGCCACCGGCGCCGGCGCCGGGGCTGCGGAAGGCTGTGCCTCGGCGGCAGGCGGGGGAGCTTCCTTGGCACGCTGCGCCTCGAGCGTGCGCTGCTCCTCGGCACGCTGAGCATCCTCCACGGCCTGCTTGCGCGCTTCGGCGAGCGCACGCGCTCGTGCATCGCGCTCCTCGGGACGCAGGAGATCGGGCTTTGACTGCTCGTGACGCGTCTCGGTGCGAACCGGCGGAGCCTTGGCGGCCGGCTTCGCGGACTCGACCTTGGGAGCCTGAGGAGCTGCCGGCGCGGGCGTTTCGGCGGCCGCGCCGGGCGCCGCGAGCTTGCGAGTCTTGCGCTTCTCGACAACCACCGACTTCGAGCGGCCATGACTGAAGCTCTGCCGCACGTGCCCCGATTCAACGGTGCGCTGGAGGGAAAGCGGCTTGCGGCCTCCCCCGGCGAGCGTCTTGTCGGCAGTGTCCTTGGTTTCGCTCATGCGTTGTCCGTTCAAACCTCTGGATTAAAAGCCCGCTCAGGGCTGTCGGATGCGCAGGTGCCAGACCGGTAGCGCCTCAAGCGCTCGGCCTCCAGCAAAAACTTCTGCGTCGCTCCGCCTTGTATGAGGGCAGCATGTACCACATTTGACCGCCCCATGGCCAAGCTCATTTGTTCGGTGGTTAGACTGGTTACTGAAGGGGTTTCCTGCCCCCGCGATTGCCGTACCGCGGTATATTTGCGGGCCAGCTTGTCCCGCCCGCCTTCAGCCGCATCCGCCGCCTGAACCAGCACTGTGGCGCCGCCCTTCTCGATGAGCTCGTCCACCTGTTGAAAGCCGGTCGTAACCAAGCCCGCCTTGTTCGCAAGAGCGAGAGCATCGAGGGTGCGCTTCAAAAGCAGCTGCTCGACCCGATCGGCGAGTTGTGGGTCGGCCTTGACCGCGCGTTTGAGGCTGCGGGCAAACACGTTGCTCGCGACAGCACGCTGAACAATGGATTTTTCGGCCGTGACCCAAACGCCCCGCCCGGGCAGGCGCCGCGCGAGGTCGGGCACGATGGCGCCGTCGGGTCCGGCTACGAAACGGATCAGATCCTTGGGATCGAGGGCCGCTCGTGTGGCCGCGCACAGCCGGTGCCCGCCCCCATGATCAGGGGCAGGCTCGGCATCGTCATGCTCGCGGCGGCGGTCGGCCAAAGCCTCAAGTCCTCCAAATCTCGTAGGCGCCGGACCACTGTCAGGCGTCCGAGCCGGTCTCGGCGCCCTCGGCAGAACCCTCCTCGGCGGCCTCTTCGGGCGCCGCGAGGTCCTCGGGCTGGATCCATCCTGCAAGGACGCGTGCCGACAGGATCATGTCCTCGGCGCCCTTCCGGTCCATCTCGAATCCATCGAGCACGCCCTTGTGACGCACGGGCTCGACGTCCTTCTCCTTGGAGCGCTCGGTCCAGCCGACGAGATCGTCGGTTGCGCAGTCGGCAAGATCCTCGAGCGTCTTGATGCCGTTCTCGCCGAAGGCGACCAGCATAGCGGTGGTGACGCCCTCGACCTTCGCCAGATCGTCCGACACCCCAAGCTCTCGCCGGCGTGCGTCGCGCTCGGCCTCCTGCTTCTCGAGATACTCTCGCGCGCGCGTCTGGATCTCGCTCGCAGTGTTCTCGTCGAAGCCCTCGATGTGCGCGATCTCCGAGAGGTCCACGTAGGCAACCTCCTCGACTGACGCGAAGCCCTCGGTGACGAGCAGCTGCGCGATCACCTCGTCGACGTCGAGCGCGTCCATGAAGGCCTGCGACCGCTCGGCGAACTCCTTCTGCCGCCGCTCGCTCTCCTCCTGCTCGGTCAGGATGTCGATATCCCAGCCGGTGAGCTGGGAGGCAAGACGCACGTTCTGGCCGCGCCGGCCGATGGCGAGCGAGAGCTGGCTCTCGGGCACCACCACCTCGATGCGATTGCTGTCCTCGTCGAGCACGACCTTGGATACCTCCGCGGGCGCGAGCGCGTTGACGATGAAGCTCGCAGCGTCCGGGTTCCACTGGATGATGTCGACCTTCTCGCCCTGCAGCTCGTTGACGACGGCCTGAACGCGCGCGCCGCGCATGCCGACGCAGGCACCGACCGGATCGATCGAGCTGTCCTTCGAGATGACGGCGATCTTGGCACGCGAGCCAGGGTCGCGCGCGACCGACTTGATCTCCACCACGCCGTCGTAGATCTCCGGCACCTCTTGCGCGAAGAGCTTGCTCATGAACTCGGGGCGCGCACGCGAGAGAAAGATCTGCGGACCGCGCTGCTCACGGCGTACGTCGTAGATGTAGGCGCGGATGCGGTCGCCATAGCGCACGTTCTCGCGCGGGATCATCTCGTCGCGGCGGATGATGCCCTCTGCGCGGCCGAGATCGACAATGACATTGCCGTACTCGGCGCGCTTCACGGTTCCGTTCACGATCTCGCCGACGCGGTCCTTGTACTCGCCGAACTGCCGGTCGCGCTCCGCCTCGCGCACCTTCTGCACGATGACCTGCTTGGCATTCTGTGCGGCGACGCGCCCGAAATCCAAGGGCGGCAGGCTCTCCGCGATGAGATCGCCGAGCTTCGCCTCCGGATTGCGCCGCTTGGCATCCTCGAGCCGAATCTGTGTCGCGTCGTTCTCGACGGCGTCGACCACGGCCAGGACGCGCGTGAGCCGCGTCTCCCCCGTCTTGGGATCGATCTCGCAGCGGATATCGTTCTCTGCCCCGTAGCGCGACTTCGCGGCCTTCTGGATCGCGTCCTCCATGGCCTGGATCACGATCTTGCGGTCGATGGTCTTCTCGCGCGCCACGGCGTCCGCGATCTGCAAGAGCTCGAGCCGGTTGGCGCTAACGCCAGCAACGCCTGCCATGTTCAGTCGTCCTCCACTTCGTCCGTATTCAAGTCGTCGGGATCGGCTTCGGCGCCATCTCCCATCTGTCCTTTGCCCTTCGCCTTGGCGCGGGTGAGCGCCTCGCGAATGAGATCGTCCGTGAGCACGAGCCTCGCGCTCGCGATCATGGCGACTGCAAGGCCGATGACCTTGCGCCCCTCCTCGCCGAGGTCGGCCTCGATCAGGACCTCCCCGTCCTCGAAGCCCTCGAGCCGCCCGCGGAAGCGCTTGCGGCCGTCGACCGGCGCCTTGAGCTCGATCTTGGCCTCGTACCCCGCCCAGTCCTCGAAATCGGACGGACGCACCAGCGGACGATCGATGCCGGGCGAGGAAATCTCGAGCCGGTAGCTGTCGCTCACGAGGTCGTGCACATCGAGCAGCGGCGAGACGGCCTTGGAGATCGCCTCGCAGTCGTCGATCGTGATCGTGCCGTCCGGCCGCTCGGCCATGATCTGCACGGTCTTGCCGTCACGGCCGGAGACCTCGACGCGCACGAGACGAAAGCCGAGGCCATCGAGCACCGGCTCGACCAGCCCCGCAAGATCGGACGCAAGTCCTTGCTCTTGGATGAAGCGGTCGCCCACCGCGACCTCGTTCGTGCTCTGCATGCCTAGTGTGTTCCGCCCGCCGCCTCTGGCAACGGTGCTTCAAAAACAAAAAGAGCGGACCCTTGAGGGGCCCACTCTCAAAGTTGAGATGATCATGAGCAACCGGACAATACGTGAGGATGACTGGCCTGGCAAGCGTGTTTCCCAAGGTTTTCGGGCAGTGGGAAAGCGAAACCCCAACCGTCTGGTAAAAAATTGAAGGTCAAGTGCGGACAAATCGAAAGAAATACCGGCGCCTGCCTTCGCGGATGGCTTTCGCCTCGTAGCGTGTCTGGGGCCAGTCGGGGGGCCGGTCCCGCCAGTCGGCCGGGCTCTCGGCGAGCCAGCGGAACGCCGGCACCTGGCGCAGGGCGAGGAGCGAGGAGCGGGCGTAGTCTCCGATGTCGGTTCCAAGCCTGAGCTCGGCACCGGGCTTCATGGCGCGAGCGAGCTCGCGCAGGAGATCGGCGGAGAAGAGCCGGCGCTTTTGGTGCCGCTTCTTTGGCCAGGGGTCCGGAAAGAGGATGAAGGCGCGCCCGAGCGAGGCATCGGGCAGCCAGCGCAGAAGCGGGCGCGCGTCGTCAGGATGCACGCGCACATTTGCCAAGCCGCCGTCCTCGATGGCGGCAAGCGCCTTGACGACACCATCCTCGAACGGCTCGCAGCCGATGAGGCCCACGTCGGGGTTGGCTTTCGCCTGCCAGATGAGATGCTCGGCCCCGCCGAACCCGATCTCGAGCCAGATTTCCCGAGCCTCGGGGAAGAGGGCCGCGAGATCGCAAGCCTCTCGAATTGGCACGGAGACCCGCGGCAGAAGCTGATCGCGCAGGCCCTCCTGCCGCGCGCTGATCTTGCGCCCGCGCCTCCGCCCGAACGAGCGCAGCTCACTTGTCGGAACGCCGCTCATTGCAAAAGCTCTAGAAAACGTCGTGTGACTGGAACCGAAATCGCCCCGTTCCGGGCAAGAGCCCGTCCGCTAACGTGCATATCCCTGTAAATCGGCGATCGATCCCAGGCCGATCAGCCTCAGACGGCCTTCTTGATGGCGTCGGCGAGGTTGGTGCTCTCCCAGGAGAAGCCGCCGTCGGCATCCGGCTTGCGGCCGAAATGGCCATAGGCGGACGTGCGCGCATAGATCGGCTTGTTGAGATCGAGCGTCTCTCGGATGCCGCGCGGCGTGAGATCCATCGAGACGGCGAGCGCCTTCTCGATGGCTGCCTCGTCGACCTTTCCGGTGCCGTAGGTATCGACGTAGATCGAGAGGGGCTTGGCGACGCCGATGGCATACGAGAGCTGGATCGTGCAACGGTCGGCGAGGCCGGCTGCCACCACGTTCTTCGCGAGATAGCGCGCGGCGTAGGCTGCCGAGCGGTCGACCTTGGTCGGGTCCTTGCCGGAGAAGGCGCCGCCGCCGTGCGGCGCCGCGCCGCCATAGGTGTCGACGATGATCTTGCGGCCCGTGAGGCCGCAGTCGCCGTCGGGTCCGCCGATGAAGAACTTGCCCGTCGGGTTGATGTGCCAGACGGTGTCCCTGCCGATCCAGCCCTCGGGCAGCGCCCGGCGCACATAGGGCTCTATGATGTCGCGCACCTGCTTGGAGCTGAGGTCCTCGACGATGTGCTGATGCGAGACCACGATCGCCGCAACCCCGACCGGCTTGCCGTTCTCGTAACGCACCGTCACCTGGCTCTTGCTGTCCGGCCCGAGCTTCGCTGCGTCGCCCTTTTTCGCCTTCCGGTCGCGCGCCAGGTCCTCGAGGATCTTGTGGCTGTAGTAGATGGGCGCCGGCATCAGCTCCGGTGTGTCGGTGCAGGCATAGCCGAACATGATGCCCTGGTCGCCCGCGCCCTCTTCCTTATTCGTCGGCTGCTTCGCATCGACGCCGGCGGCGATATCGGCCGACTGCCCGTGCAAAAGCACCTCGATATTGCAGTTGGCCCAGTGGAAGCCATCCTGCTCATAGCCGATGTCGCGAATGGCCTTTCGGGCGACATCCTGCAGCAAGGCGACGGTGACGCTCTTCGGGGTGTTCGAATACTCGCCGGCAATCACCACGCGCTGCGTGGTCGCCATGGTCTCGCACGCCGCCCGCACCGCCCAGAGGTCGAGCCCGGCAGCCTGGCTCTCGCGGTAGAAGGTGTCGACAACCTCGTCGGAGATGCGATCGCAGACCTTGTCCGGATGACCCTCGGAAACGGATTCGCTCGTGAACAAGTACGATTGGCGTGCCACCTGATCCCCTCGGTTTTTCGCGCTGCGGCGGAATAATCCGGGTCGTGTCTTGCAGGTTTTGTGGCAATCGGTCAAGGGGACCGCCAGCCGCTGGATGCCCGCAAACGGGCTTCTCCACGGGCCGGATTTCACCCGCTGAAATGCGCGTCAGTTATCTGGGAATCTGGATTGCTTTGAAGCTCTTTAGTCCGCCCCGTCGCCCGCGCCTGCGAGCGACCTCACGAGCTCGACCACCGCGCGCCGGACGTGCGGGTCCGCGATCTTAACGAAAGCCTTGTTGAGCTCGAGCCCCTCCCGGGTCGAGAGGAACTCGACGACGTAGGATTCCGTGGGACGCTCGGCGAAACCCGGGGATGGCGATCCGTCGATGAGATCGGCTGGCGCCTCGTCATAGAAGAACTGAACCGGGACACCGAGGACCCGGGAAAGGTCGAAGAGGCGGCTCGCGCCGATGCGGTTAACGCCCTTCTCGTATTTCTGAACCTGCTGGAAGGTCAGCCCCAGATGCTCGCCGAGCTTCTCCTGACTCATGCCAAGGAGCATACGGCGCAACCGAACCCGGGTCCCGACGTGTGCGTCTATGGGGTTGGGCTTCCGAGAACCGCGTTCGGTATCGACCTCCTCGTCGATCGCTTCTTCTTCCTTGGACATCCACGTCTCTCCGTGCCGACCAAGACATGATCGGCGTGATTGTGCCTAAGAAACTCAGGCGCCGAGGTCAATCTTGCTCTAGATGAAAATTTCTTGCACGGAAGAAAGAGGGCCGACATCCAGAGCCCGGCGTGCCGGGTTGGAGCGGGCGTCTATTTGCTGCGGGTGCTTCCGCCCTCGCCCACTGATCATTGGTCGGCGGTGGTGCGCCCGCCGGATTTGCCGAGGAAGAGAATGGTAGCAGCAAATAGGAGCCCTGTGAGCAGAAAAATGCTGTCGCCGGCCACCGCATAAGGGGGAGCAGAGCGGGCGACCGGCACCCCTGAATCGATCGTTCCTCTGACGTTGATGCCGAGCATGAAAAGCACCCGGCCGCTGGCATCCACCACGGCCGAAATGCCGTTGTTCGCCGCCCGGATGAGCGGGACCCCCTCCTCCACCGCCCGCACTCGGGCCTGATGGAAATGCTGGCGAGGACCGGTCGTGTTCCCAAACCAGCCATCGTTGGTAACATTGAGGAATATCCCTGGCCGGCCGGCACTCTGGGCGCCGACGCCTGGAAAGATGGCTTCGTAGCAGATGAGCCCGCCCGCGGGCGGCAGGCCGCGCACAGCGAGCAGCGGACGCGGCGTGGGCCCGATGGAGAAGCCTCCGCGCACGCGCGTGAGCTGCTCGAACCCCAGCGCTTCGAGCGTCGCCTGCATCGGCAAGTACTCGCCGAACGGCACCAGATGCGTCTTGTCGTAGGTGGCTGTCAGCGCGCCGTCGTCTCCAAAAACCATGAGGCTGTTGTAAGCATGCACCATCTGATCCGGCGGTGCGTCCGGTGCCCGCGCCTCGCGCCGGAGCGCCCCCGTGACGAGCTGCGTGGCGGCGGGCAGCAGATCGCCGATCGCGTCAAGTGCCTCGGGGTGCTCGAGCGGCAGGAAAGGCATGGCGGCTTCCGCCCAGATCACGTGCGTGACGCCGGAGAGATCGTCGCGACGCCCGTCGGGGGCCTGCCGTGAAAGGTTGAGGTGATCGCGGAAGATCTCGCCCTGCTTCTCGGGGCGCCATTTGTCCGCCTGCGGAACGCTCGGCTGCACGATGCGGAGCCGAACACCGGACACCATCTCGGTCGGCGCGGTCAGAAGACGTAGCGAGCCGTAGCAGAGGAGCAGGGCGAGCGGCCCGGCCACGATCAGAAGCGAAGCACGTCCCGCCCGCGTCCGCCCCTCGCCCGGCGCCGCGTCGGCGAGCAGCACCAACGGCGCGCCGAACACGAGCACCGCAATGAGCGTCAGACCATAGACGCCGAGGAGCCCCGCGCTCTGCATCATCACGAGCGGCCAGGTCAGGGCGTAGCCGATAACGTTCCACGGGAATCCGGTGAGCACGTGCCCACGCAGCCACTCGGCGACTCCGAAGGCGAGCGCAAGCACGAGCACGCGGGCGAGGCCGGGACGCCAGAACGCCCGCGCAAGTGCCGCCGCGCCGCCCCAGAACAGCGCCAGCCCCGCCGGCATCAGCGTGACGGCGAACGGCAGCGCCCAGCCGAATTTGTCCGCCTCGACCAGGAAGGCCTCTCCGATCCAGAACAGTCCGAGGAAAAAATAGCCGAAGCCGAACCACCACCCTTGCCGGGCTGCTGCCGCGAGCGGGCTTGCATCGTGCTCGGCCTCGTCGATGAGCCAGACCAGCACGGGCAAGGTGACGAAAAGAACCGGCGCCACGAAGAACGGCGCCATCGCCAGATCCGAAACAGCGCCCGCCGCGAACGCCAGGGCGGCGCGCTGCCACCCGCGCGCCTCCCTCACCCGGCGCTTCATGACGGCAAGGCGGTCGATCACGGTCATGTGGCAATCAGCCGGTTGCACCGGCGTCCGCGGCCCCGCCTCGCGGCAGATGGATCTTGAGGCGTTTCACACGGCGCGGATCGGCATCGAGCACCTCGAACTCGACTCCCGAGGCGTGCCGGATGAGCTCGCCGCGCGCCGGCACGCGCCCGATGATGGTGAAGACGAGCCCGCCGAGCGTATCGATGTCCGCCTCCTCCTCGGGCTTGAGCAGCTTCACGCCGAGCCGGCTCTCGAGATCCTTGACCGGCGCACGCGCCGAAGCAACAAGTCCGAGCTTCGGGTCGACGGCGATCAGGTCCGCCTCCATCTCGTCGTGCTCGTCCTCGATGTCGCCGACGATCTGCTCGACGAGATCCTCGATGGTGACGAGTCCGTCCGTGCCGCCGTACTCGTCGACGATCAGCGCCATGTGGATGCGCGTTGCCTGCATACGCACGAGCAGGTTCATGGCCGGCATGGACGGCGGCACGTAGAGTACGGGCTTTCTGAGCTTCAGAACCGTGATCGGGCGCGTGAGGTCGACCCTGCTGAGGTCCGGCTTCATGCCGGGCTTGGCCTCGCCCGGGCGCGCCGCCCGCTCCTTGCGCGGCTCGGCCAGCTGGCGGCCCGCCACCTCGGCCGAGATCCAGCGGAACAGGTCCTTGATGTGGATCATGCCGCGCGGATCGTCGAGCGTCTCGTGGAAGATTGGGATGCGCGAGATGCCGGCCTCCTCGAACAGCAGCACGAGGTCGCCGAGCGGCTCCGTCTCCTCCATGGCGATGATGTCTGCCCGTGGCACCATGATCTCGTCGACGCGCGAGGCGCCGAATCGCAGAAGGCCCGCGAGCATCTTGCGCTCCTCGGGCGAGAAGCCCGAGCTTGCCTTGCCTTCCTCGCGCAGCACCACCTCGAGCGTGTCGCGCAGCGTCGGCTGCTCGGCGAGCCCGAGGCGCGCACGCAGCCGGCCGAGCCAGCCAAGCATGCTGCGGCGCATGCCGGCACCGCGCGCATCAACCGTCATGTCAGGCAACTGATCATCATCTGTGCTCATGGGTATTGTGCAATCGCATCGTGCGGCTCATAGGGGTTCTTGACCCCGAGACCGGCCAGCACCTCGACCTCGATCGCCTCCATCTCCTCGGCATCTGCCTCCGTCTCGTGATCGAGCCCGAGGAGATGCAGTAGGCCGTGCACCACGAGGTGCTGCAGATGGTGCGCTACCGAGACGCCCTGCTCGTCCGCCTCTCGCCACACCGTCTCGTGGGCGAGAACGATATCGCCGAGGTTGGCGTCTACGGGCTCGCCGGGGGCCGCGAGATAAGGGAAGGAAAGGACATTGGTCGGCTTGTCCTTGCCGCGAAAGCGCGCGTTGAGCTCCTGCACGGTCCGGTCGTCGCTGAGCGCGACGCAGGCCTCGGCCTGTCGATGCGCCGCGAAGCGCGGGTGGGCGGCAAGGGCCTGCCCGGCTTCGAGGATGAGCCGATCGAGACCAGGCAGGCGGGACCAAACGCCCGCCTCGTTAAGGATGTCGAGGCTAAGCCAGAGGGATGCGGGTAGGCACCCCTCGGGTCGACTTCGACTGTCCGACGGCTCGGGCATATCAGCGCTTTCTCGCCTCGGCCTGCTCGTAGGCGTCGACGATCTTCGCGACCAGGTCCCGGCGCACGACATCCGCGCTCGTGAAGCGCACAGCCGAGATCCCGGGAACGTCCGTGAGCAGCCGCACCGCCTCCTCGAGTCCCGACGTCATGCCGGGCGGCAGATCGATCTGCGACGGGTCTCCGGTGATGACCATCTTCGAATTCTCGCCGAGACGGGTGAGGAACATTTTCATCTGCATGCTTGTCGTGTTCTGCGCCTCGTCGAGGATGACGGCCGCATTGGCAAGCGTTCGTCCGCGCATGAACGCGAGCGGAGCGATCTCGATGACGCCGAGCTCGAGGTCGCGCTCGACTTTCTCGGGCGGCAGCACGTCGTAGAGCGCGTCATAGAGCGGGCGCAGATAAGGGTCGACCTTCTCCTTCATGTCGCCCGGCAGAAAGCCGAGCCGCTCGCCGGCCTCGACGGCCGGACGCGAGAGGATGATGCGCTCGACGAGCCCGCGCTCGAGGCACTGCGCCGCGAATGCGACGGCGAGATACGTCTTGCCGGTGCCGGCCGGTCCGATCCCGAACACGAGATCGGTCTTGCCGAGCGCCCGGATGTAGGTGCTCTGCGCGGGCGTGCGCGCCTTGACCACGCGGCGGCGCGTTGCGATCTGGGCCTGACCGTCGTCGGTCGGCTGGCCCTCCTGCCGCGCGTGGCGGATCAGTCCGTCGAAATCTCCCGGGCCGACCTGCTCGCCCTTGGCGACGCGATCGTAAAGACCCTCGAGCACCTCGCGCGCGATCTCGCAGGCGTTTTCCGGCCCGGTGAGGATCACCACGTTGCCGTGGGCATGCGCTTCTATGCCGAGGCGGTCCTCGATCAGGGCGAGATGAGAGTCGAACTCGCCGAGGAGACGCGTGAGATGACGGTTGTCCTCGAATGGGACGACAACCCTCTTGCTGGGGAGCTGAGATTTAGGCACTCGCCTGCGACCTACTGCCGTCTGGCTGCGCGTGGATGTCAATCGTGAGGTCTCCTAAAACCTGACGCCGGGGCCGAATCGTAAGCCCCGAAGCTGAGCCTAGCACCAGCATAGGGCAGACCGTCACCGATTCAACGCCACTGCCCGAGCGGAAAACCGTTAACAGGCTCACTGTAAACCGCGTATGACGCCCGAAAGGCTGTTCGGCTGCGCGTTCAGGATGTCCACATCAACGATTTGCCCCTTGAGTGAGGGCGGTGCGTTGGCGTGCACGAGCTGCAGGTAGGGGGACCGCCCCACGAGCTGCCCGGCGTGGCGGCCATCCTTCTCGAACAGCACTTGGACAGTTTTCCCGACAACCGCGCCGTTGAAGCGGGCGTATCCGGCTTCGATCACGCCCTGCAGACGCTCGAGGCGCGCCCGCTTCACATGCTCCGGAACCTGCCCGTCCATGGTGGAGGCGGGCGTTCCCGGACGGGGGCTGTATTTGAATGAGAAGGCGTGGGCGAAGCCCACTGTCTCGACCAACGCGATCGTCCGATCGAAGTCAGCGTCGGTCTCGCTTGGAAAGCCGACGATGATGTCGGTCGAGAGCGCAATGTCGGGTCGCGCCGCCCGGATGCGCTCGACCAGCATGAGATAGTCGTGCGCCGTATGCTTGCGGTTCATGGCTGCGAGGATGCGGTCGGCACCCGCCTGGAACGGCAGGTGCAGAAAGGGCATCAGCTTCTCCTCGTCGCGATGCAACGCGATTAGGTCATCGCTCATGTCTCGCGGATGGCTCGTGGTGTAGCGGATGCGGGCAAGTCCCTCGATCTTCGCGAGTGCGCGGATGAGGCCGGCGAGCGAGGTCGCTTTTCCCTTCGATCCCTCGCCGTGATAGCCGTTCACGTTCTGCCCGAGCAGCGTGATCTCACGCACGCCCCGGTCCACCAGCCGCTCGGCCTCGTCGACCAGCGCCGCGACCGGCCGCGAGATTTCCATGCCGCGGGTATAAGGCACTACGCAGAACGTGCAGAACTTATCGCAGCCTTCCTGCACCGTGAGAAACGCCGTCACCGCCTTCGCCGGCTTGCGCGCGGGAAGAGCGCCGAACTTGTCCTCATCCGGGAATGTCGTCTCGACGATCGCGCCGTCGCCGCGACTGACCTTCGCCAGCAGCTCCGGCAGGCGGTGATAGCTTTGCGGCCCGAGCACGAGATCGACGGCCGGCGCCCGGCGGATGATCTCCTCGCCCTCCGCCTGCGCCACGCAGCCCGCGACAGTGACGACCGTCTGCTTGCCCTCGCTGGCGCGCGCACGCTTGGCGTCGCGCAGGCGCCCGAGGTCGGAGTAGACCTTCTCGGCCGCCTTCTCCCGGATGTGGCAGGTGTTGAGGATGGCGAGGTCGGCTTCCGCAACGTCCTCGGTCTCGATATAGCCTTCCGACGCCAGCGCCTCCGCCATGCGCTCGGAATCGTAGACGTTCATCTGGCAGCCGAATGTCTTGATGAAGACCCGTTTCGGCTCGGGCGCACGCGCCGCGCCGGTCGGAGGCTCCTCCACTCCCCCTTGAGCGGGAAGGGTCGATGTTTCGAGATCTTCCAAAAGAGTCTGTCGTCCTGATCGGGCGATGCGGCGCGTTGGTCGGCGGCACCCGGCGTTGCTGCCGCATTGCAGCATTCCCGCGCGGGTTTGTCCAGCACGCACGCTTTTCTGTAAGGTAAGCCCTGGGCTTAGCGGAACAATCCTCCGGATGAGGCCGGACGCCGGGCGGCCCGCGTCTGGGCTCCTGGCCGAGTCACGACAACTGTCTCGTTCGAGGGATAGTTCCGCAGCAGACGCACCACCTGCTCGCGCACCTCGTCCTCGCTGCGGCGCGCGAGGTCCTTGCGATCGGCGAAGCTTTCGAGCGGAATCGGCGGGCCGATGCGGATGCGCACATCGAGCGGCCCCGCCTTGAGCAGCGCCCACGCGTGGCTCTGCATCTCCATGTCGCCATACCAGCCGACGAGCGGACGGTCGTGCCGGCCGAGCGGCACGCCGTGGAGCCGCGTATAGACGAACGATAGCGTTTGAACCACCACCTCTGACCGAGGCCCAGCGCTCTTCCCAGGCGGCTTCGCCGCGCCAAACAGCGACGTCATGAACGGCAGCACGCGATTGCCGTCGCTCGAGGTGCCCTCGGCAAAAAGGACAACGGTGTCGCCCTGGCCAAGCCGCGCCATGATCTCGCTCGTCGTCTCGCCGACGGCGCTGCGCCGCTCGCGATCGACAAAGACCGAGCGCTGCAGCTTCGCGAGCCATTTCACGAACGGCCAGCGCGCGACCTCCTTCTTGGCAACGAACGAGACCGGAGCCACCGCAGAGAGCACGGTGATGTCGAGCCAGGACGTGTGATTGGCGATGAGCAGGACCGGCTTCTCGCTCGCGACGCGCCCCTCTATCTGGAGCCGGATGCCGAACAGGCGGCACACCTGGCGGTGATACCAGTTTGGAAAGCGCCGCGCGGCCGACGGCCAGAAGCGAAGCAACGCCGCCTGCACCGGCATGAGAGGAACGGTCATCCCGAAGAAGAGGACGAGAATGGCGACCGCTCTGAAGGTTCCCATGCGTCCCGCAGCGCCGTTCATCGCTTGCGCGCCGTCTTCTTCTTGTCGATAGCCTCGCCGTAGAGCTCGAGCTTGTGCCCGACCAGCGAGAAGCCGAGCTCGCGCGCAATCTTCTCCTGCAGCTTCTCGATTTCCTCGCTGCGGAACTCGATCACACTTCCCGTCGCGATGTCGATCAGGTGGTCGTGGTGGCGGCTGACCTCCTCGTAGCGCCCCCGTCCGCGCCCGAACGCGTGGCGCTCCAGGATGCCCTTCTTCTCGAGCAGCTTGACGGTGCGATAGACGGTCGAGAGCGAGATGTGCGGATCGACGGCGTGCGCGCGTCGGTGCAGCTCCTCGACGTCCGGGTGGTCGCGGGCCTCGGAGAGCACGCGTGCGATCACGCGCCGCTGCCCCGTCATGCGCAGGCCAGCATCGGCGCAGAGCACTTCAAGTCGCGATAGGGCCTCGTCTTTCGAGTCCGCCATGCCGATCAGATCCGAGCTTGAGAATGGGTCGGAAGCAACGCGAATCCGATTCCGTTTAGAGCCTGATCACTCGATAGGGAAGCACGAGCGCTGGAGTACGTGACTTGAATTCGGACTCTCCAACAAGAACTGAAGACCGTTTGCTCACGGGGGTGGTCGGAGCGCGCAACTTCCCGGACACAACGAAAAGTTGCAGATGCGTCACATGGTTCACTATTGCTTAGTGAGCACGCAAAACTTGCATTGCGCAGGCATGTAACAACTTTTAGATGTGGAGCTATTGCCGGATCATATTTTCTTTCGAGGTGTTTTATGGCTCCTCCAAGACAGCCGCGTCCTCAAGCCAGACCGCGCAACAATACGTTGGCGACCAGATCCATCAAGGCGCAGACCATATGGTCGCGGCTGAGAACCGTTCTCGACCCATCGGGAACAAAGACGATCACGCCCAGCGATCCGGCCGGAAAGCACATCCGCGGCGGCGCGGCCGCCGTGCGCGCCTTCTCGAACGTGCTCAATAACTCGCCGCAATTCCAGAAAGACGGCCTGGCTCTGATCGCCGGATCGTTCGCGCAGATTTCCACCATCGGCGACATTGGTGTGAAAATTATCCAATGGTACCAGAGCAATAACTGGACGGTGACGATTTAGCAAATAGGGTTTCAATCATGCGTTGTGCGTCCTTGGCCATGTGCCTCCTGTTCGTCCCCGGAGTGGCCGCTGCGGCGACCCTGGACGAGCTCAAGAAGTACGACCGCAACGGAAACAATCGGATCGACGCGGACGAGATAGGCGTCTACGCCCTGCACAGGGCCAAGCCGATGTTGGCCAAGTACGACACGCTCCGGATCGACGGAAAGCTCGACAACGAGGAGCTTGCGCTCCTGAGGGCGGACCTTGAATCCGTTCCGGCCGAGGATCCGAAGTTCCTCGTCGACGTCGGCTATCTCCAGGACGAGGCGAGCCGCAAGAGCGGCATCCCCTTCAGAGATCTCGCCGAGCAGAAGCCGGCGCCGTCGTCCGGGAAGGCGGACGCATGCGATGACGGCCAGGGCCTATACATCAGGCGCGATCGCATGGACATCTCCGTCTACAACAACAGTCTCGATAAGTCCGGCGCCAAGGGAGCGTCCATCACCTACACCGATAACCGATTGACGGATTCGGAGATCGCCGAGATTCACGGCGCCGCGAGCTACGTCATTGCACGCGATCCGTGCGCCAAACGTCCGCAGGATGCAGCGGTTTCGGACCGCTATCTCTCTGGGTACGCCACGGCCCTGTGGACCAGCCTCGACGGCACGCTGAGCGACAACCGCGCGAAGGAGAAGAGCGCGGCCAAGATCGGCTTCGATGCGCAGGCCGAGTTTGCCGGCGGTCCGCTCTTCAATCTACAGTACCTTACCCTGTCTCCCTATTACCAAAGCGATTTCCGCGGCGAGGCGAGCGCCTATGGCGCAACCGCGTCATGGCAGCCGTTTCTGCTCGATGCCAGGCTCGGCGGCAGCTATCAGCAGCTCTCGCCGTGGTTCGATTTCTTTTGGCAGCTCACCGGAGAGGCCGACGTGCTGCACGTCTCCGATGTCGGGCTGACATCGCTCAAGGCCGGCGCGGACTACGCCTGGTTAGGCGCCACGGTACGCCTCAACATGTTCCCGCTTGCCGATCTGCTCGATTACCGGCTGTCGCTCACTGTGGTGTACAATTACTACTGGGATGCAAAAGCAAACGACGACATCTGGTTCGTGACGCCAGCCATCGCCTACAATATTGCGGCGGACGGATCGACATCGGTCTCGCTCGAGTACAAGAAGGGCACGGAGAAAGCCACGCTGACCGAGCGCGACGAATACGTGGCAAGCTTGAACTACAAGTTCTGAAAGACTCGTCCTCTAGAGCTTGAGGGCGAGCGTCAGCGCGTCGACCGCGGGGCCCGCGGGCCGTGCGTAGTAGCCCCTGCGGAGACCCGTGCCGAGGAACCCGGCGCGATAGTAAAGAGCAAGCGCCGCGTCGTTGTCGGCGGCAACTTCGAGAAAGAGCTTCTTGGCCTCGGCCCGGGTGACTGCGCGCGCCACTCCGTCGAGGAGGCGCCGCCCGACGCCCTTGCGCTGAAAGTCCGCCATGACGCCGAGCGTGAGGATCTCAGCCTCGTCGGCGGCAAGCTGCGCCATCACGAAGCCGACCGAGACCTTAGGAGGGGGCCCGTAGGCTGCGAGAAACGCCGTCGAGCCCGGGTGATCGAGCAGCGTCCGGATGCTCTCCACCGACCAGACTGGTGAGAAGAGCTGGCCGTGAAGACGCGCGATCTCCTCCGCCTGCTCGGGTCCGGCCCAGAGCAGGCTCACGTACTTCGGATCGAAAGGCGCGGTCGTCGTCATGGCACCTTCTTAAGCGATTTGCCCTCCTGCGGCTTGGCATCCGGCGGGCGAAAATAAGCCGGCCGCGGCGCCTCGTCCTCAAACGATGCGGCGGTCGGGGGCACGTGGCGCACGTCGGGCTCGAGTCTCCCGAGTGTGGCGTTTACCACAATACCAATCATGTGCGCACGTTCAGCAAAAGTCTCTGCTCCGGAGCCCACCGCGAGGGCGTCACCGGTGCCGATGAGGCGGGCCGCTGCCTCGGGCGTGACCAGCATTGGGAGGAGGAGCGGCGCAAGCCCTGCCCCGGAAAAGGTTTGAAAATAGATTTCACCGCGCCGCGCATCGACCGCCACGGCGAGGATTTTTCCTTGGAGAGCCCCTCCAAGCTCTGACGCGGCCGCATGCGCCATCACCGCGAGACTCGAGAGCGTCCCGACGCGTGCGCCGGTCGCGAGCGCGAGCGCCCGGGCCGCGGCGATGCCGACGCGCTGTCCCGTGAATGTGCCGGGTCCCGTCGTCACAACGATCCGGTTGAGCGCGGCGAAGCCGAACGGCGCCTCTGCCATAACCTCCGCGATCATGGGCATCAGGCGCTCCGCGTGCCCCTTTTGAAGCAGCTCGAACCGCGAGGCGTTCCCCCCGTCCCAGAAGGCCGCGACTGAGCAGGCGCCGAAACAGGTATCGAAGGCGAGCGTGTTCATGGGCGCAGGGTATAGACCAACATCGCCTGGCACCCTACCGGTCGGAAGCGGGTCTCATAGACGCCTGCAGGAAAGAATGTTTGAGCCTAGGCCGGCTGCACTTCCTCAACCTCCGGGCAGAAGTGGCGCAGCAGGTTCTCGATCCCGTGCCGGAGCGTAGCGGTGGAGCTCGGGCAGCCCGAGCAGGCCCCGCGCATGTGCAGGTAGACGATGCCGTCGCGGAACCCTGCGAATGTAATATCGCCGCCGTCCTGAGCCACCGCGGGGCGCACGCGCGTCTCGAGCAGCTCTTTGATGGTCGCCACCACGTCCGCGTCCTTCGGGTCGAACGAGCCCTCGGTGCCGTCATTGGCGCCCTCGTCATCGACCGACGCCGCGCCCGACATGTAGTGCTCCATGATCGCGCCGAGAATCATGGGCTTGAGGTGCTGCCACTCGGTAGTGTCCTTGGTTACCGAGATGAAGTCGGAGCCGAGGAACACGCCGGAGACGCCGTCGATCTCGAACAGCCGCTTGGCGAGCGGCGAGCGCGTGGCATCGCCCTTGGCGCGGAAATCGGCGGTGCCCTCGTCCAGCACGGGCTTGCCGGGGATGAATTTCAGGGTCTGCGGGTTCGGGGTCGCCTCAGTCTGGATGAACATGGCTCGCCTCTCCTTCAGCTCGACCACAGATTTAGAATTGTTCTAGCAAATAAGCAGCGTCGCGGCAATTGTCTAGCCACCCCATCGGCATTCACAGAGCGGCTGCTACGCGAGGGCGACAATGTCGTCGAACGCCAGGTTGCCCGGCACGATCGTCACCGGGATCGGGAACGACCCGGCGGCATTGCCCGTCGCCATGGACGAGACCAGCGGTCCAGGACCCTTTGGATCGGTGGAGGCCCCGAGCACCAGGATCGACACGTCCTCGTCCTCGGCGATCGTCCTCATGATCTCCTCGCTCTTGAGCCCCTCGCGCACAAGCTCCTCGCACGGAATGTTCTCGAAGCCGACCAGGTTGAGCTTGCGCCGGAAGAGCCGGAACAGCGCGCGCGCCTTGAGCGTCTCCTCCTCGATCTGCACTTGGCGAACGCCGGCCCAGTGCTGGAAGTCCTGCGGCTGGATGACGTAGAGCATGAGGATCATGCCGGACGAGCGATAGATGCGCGCCGCCGCATAATAGAGGGCACTCTCCACCTCCGGGCTCTCATCGACGATGAGAAGAAATTTCCGGACGTGTCCCGCTTCGAACGATCGGCGTTTGGCGAATGTGAGCATCGCCGCGATGCTGCCACGCGATTCCAAAGCGCACAACAGCACTGCGTCCTCCCCCGGGAGGGGGGAGGACGGGCCGCCACAGGCTTAGCTCGCCCAAGAGAACGCTGGCCGTAGGAAAAACAGGCGAGCTTAGTCTGATGGCGGACCGAGGTGGGGGTGTCAGCCCTCGGCGCGGTGTGCGTCAGTCAGCCGCCCCTGGCCGCGCCAGGATGAGTTAGCGCGCTCTGTCGAGTGCATACCCAAGATCACTGCGCTCCCTGCGCCCTAAATCATGGCGCAGCGTCCTCCCACCTCCAGGGGCAGGAGTGAAGATCCTTAAGACCGGATGAAGCCGATGATGTCCTTCACCTCCGCCATGATCGGCTGAGCGATCGCCCGCGCCCGGGCCGAGCCGTCGGCGAGCACACGGTCGATCTCGGCAGGGTCCGCCATCAGGCGGCGGATCTCGTCGCCGATCGGCGCCAGCTTGGCGACAAGCGCATCCGAGAGGCTCTTCTTGAACGCCGAGAACTGCTGCCCGCCGACCTCGGCCAGCACCGCGTCCGGCGTGCGCCCCGTGACCGCCGCGAAGATGCCGATGAGATTCTCGGCCTCCGGCCGGTGCTTGAGGCCCGCGGCCTCGGACGGCAGCGCGTCGGGATCGGTCTTGGCGCGCTTCACCTTGTTGGCGATGGCGTCCGCGTCGTCGGTAAGCGCGATGCGCGACTGCTCGGACGGGTCCGACTTCGACATTTTTTTGGTGCCGTCGCGCAGGCTCATGACGCGCGTCGCCGGCCCGGTGATCACCGGCTCGGGCTGCGGGAAGAAGATTCCGTCGGCGTATCCGGCTGCCTCGATCGACGCCTTGAAGTCGCTGTTGAACTTCTGCGCGATGTCGCGTGCGAGCTCGAGGTGCTGCTTCTGGTCCTCGCCGACCGGCACATGCGTCGCCCGGTAGGCGAGGATGTCCGCCGCCATCAGGTTCGGATAGGCGTAGAGGCCGACGGACGCCGCCTCGCGGTCCTTGCCCGCCTTCTCCTTGAACTGCGTCATGCGGTTGAGCCAGCCGAGGCGCGCGACGCAATTAAAGATCCAGGCGAGCTCCGCATGCTCCGCCACCTGGCTCTGGTTGAAGAGGATGCTCTTCTTGGGGTCGAGCCCCGAGGCGATATAGGCGGCCGTCACCTGACGGATCGCGCGCTTGAGCTCGGCCGGCTCCTGCCACACCGTGATCGCGTGCAGGTCGACGACGCAATAGATGCACTCGTGCGTCTTCTGCATCTCGATCCACTGCAACATGGCGCCGAGATAGTTGCCGAGGTGCAGGCTGCCGGTCGGCTGCATGCCGGAGAAAACGCGCTGCGGAAATGCCATTGTCTCGTGAATCCCTAGACCATGATCGCTGCGGACCCTATCAGTCCGAGGCGTGAATCTTCGGTCTGATCAAGAGATGGAGCATGAGTGCGATCACGCTCCGTCCAGCCGCGCGTTATGGCGTGCCGGACCGCCCCGCGCAAGGCTTTCGGACCGGTCCCTCCGATGGCTGCGCTGCCTGCTGGTCGCCGCGTGAAACGAGAGCTCGAAGCGCGAGCCGTCGATCCGGATCAAGCGCGCGAGATGAGCTTGCGGAGCTGGCGCACCTGCAGGGTTCCGGTGACGACCACCATGGCCGCATAGGCGACCAGCCCGAAGAGGACGAGCACCGTGAGGGCGAACGCCCGCTCGTGGAAGCCGTGGCCGGCCATGAAATGGGTTTCGAGCATCTTGGCCGCAACGAGGAGTGCGACGCCCATGACGATGCTCGAGAGGATGATCATGTAGAACGAGCGCACCATCCGCCGGTCGATCGTGTAGTGGCCGCGCGACACGAGCGTCCACCACAAAAGCCCGGCGTTGAGCCAGCCGCCCAGCGTTGTGGCGACCGCGATGCCAAGCTGCGGCAGCCAGCCGATGTGCTGGAACAGGAAGAAGAGTGCGATCGAGCCCACCGTGTTCGCCGTGAGACTGATGGTGGCATAGCGCATCGGCGTCTTTGTATCCTCGCGCGCGAAGTAGGCGGGCGAGAACACCTTGATCATCACGAACGCCGGCAGCCCCAGCGCGAAGATTGCAAGCGCAGCCGCCGTCTGCTCCGTATCCGTCGACGAGAACGCGCCCCGCTCGAACAGCACCTTCACGATCGGCTCCGGCACCACCGCGAGCGCCACCGCCGCCGGCACCGTGAGCAGCATCGCGAACTCGAGCGAGCGGTTCTGGCTTTCATGCACCGCGTCGTGGTTGCCGGCACGCAGCTGACGCGATACGTCGGGAAGCAGCACGACGCCGATGGCGATGCCGACGATAGCGAGCGGCAGCTCGTAGAGCCGGTCCGCATAGTAGAGCTGCGACACGGCACCCGGCTGCATCGAGGCAATGACGGTGCCGATCATGATGTTGAGCTGGGTGACGCCGCCGGCGATGACGCCGGGTATGCCGAGCGTAATGAGCCGGCGCATGCCGTCGGTCATCCGCGGCCACTTGAGCCTCAGCGTGAAGTCGTTGCGCCTGAGGCCATCGATCAACAGCCAGAGCTGGAGGATGCCAGCCACGAACACACCGACGGCCTGCACCACGCCGCCGCCCGGCTCGTTGCGGTAGCCCATGGCGAAGCCGACGAAGATCGCGACGGCCAGCGTGAGGTTAAGCACGATCGAGACGGCCGAGCTCTCGACGAACTTGCCAAAGGTGTTGAGCACGCCCGAGAACAGTGCAACGAGCGACATGCAGAGGAGATAGGGGAACGTGATCTGCGTCAGCAGCACCGCGAGATCGAACTTCTCTGGTGTCGCGCTGAAGCCCGGCGCGAGCAGATACATCAGCCACGGCATGGCGAGCATAGCCGCGATCGTGAGGGCGACGAGGACCGCGAACAGGCCGGCGAGGGCCTCCTCGGCGAAGCCTCGCGCCGCCTCCTTTCCCTTCTCCTCGAGCTCCTTGGCGAAGAGCGGGATGAAGGCCGAGTTGAATGCGCCCTCGCCAAACAGGCGCCGGAAGAGGTTGGGAAACCGGAAGGCGACATTGAAAGCGTCCGCCACCCACCCGGCCCCGAATGCCCAGGCGAAGAGGATGTCGCGCACGAAGCCGAGCACGCGGCTCAAGAGCGTCAATCCGCCGACGGTGGCAAAGGCACGGTAGAGCTTCATGGGACGAGCAGACCTCGGCAGGGAAAACGCGCCATCCCTTAACAGGATTTGCCGCGCGCAGCAGCCCGCACCAGGGTCGCGGTCATGACTTCTTGCACCCGATGGTCACGGTGCGGGCGTATCCCATGCCCATCCCCATGTTGGCGTTCCCCTGGGTGAGCTGGCCGCCGAACGACTTGTTGAGTGCCTGCAGCTGCTCGAGCTCGTTCTCCGGGATGGCGATATCGACCGAGCAGCCCGAAGGCGCGCCCGCGCTAAGCTTGACCGGGGCGTTCTTCTCGAAGTCGAAAGCGATGAAGAACGTCTCATCGAACACCGAGAAATTGAAGCCCGTGGCGTCGGCGAGCACCGGCTGCTCGAACGGAAGCGTGAAGTAGAGCGAGAGCTGCTTGTTCGTATACTCGAGGTAGTAGTCAGTCGGCTCCTTCGCCTTGATGTCCGCATGGCCGAGCTTAGGAAAGGTGAAATAAGAGAACTCTTTCAGTCCGTCGATGTTGACCTTGGCGAGGTCTGCGAGCTCCTCGCGCGAGTAGGTGCCGTCCTTGTTGGTATCGAGCCCCTCGATCGCCATCTCCGTATAGGCGTCGTCGAAGGTCCACTTGTGTCGAAGCCCGGTCACATGCCCGTGGTCGTAAAGCACCGTCGTTTCGACTGTGACCCACACGTGGGGATGTGCCACAGCCGGCAGAGTGAGCGTACCGGCGGCGGCAGTGCCGACCACGCAGGCCACAAGCCAGAGACGGGGGCACCAGAGACGAGATCGTGTGCGCAATGCGCTCTCCTTGGCCTTGATTTCCGGCGCTCTTATCACGGGTGCCTGCGAGGCTCACCTTACGCTTGGTAGAGCGTTCCCCTAGGCGACACCAACGGGCGAATGGAGCGGAACCATGGCAGCACCGGACGGGTTGCGTCCAGTTGGATGTTATAGTATCCACGCCTAAACCAAGAGGGCTCCGTGAACCACGACAAAGAGATCCGCCGGATGTTGCGCTGCCCCCTCCTCGGTGGCGTCATCATCGCCGGGCTCGGGCTAGGCCTCTTGGCCGGCCCAGCTGCGGCCAAGACCCTCAAGGTCACGGTCACCATCAAGCCGATCCATGCCCTCGTCGCCGAGGTGATGGCAGGCAGGGGCGCGCCGGACCTACTGGTCAGAGGCAACGCCTCGCCCCACACCTACGCGCTGAAGCCGTCCGACGCGCGCACGCTGAACGACAGCGACATCGTGTTCCGGGTGTCTGAGACCGTCGAGCCGTTCACCCGCAAGATCGTAGCGTCGCTGCCCGCGACGGCCCGTGTCGTCACGCTCGCCGATGCACCCGGCATCGCGCTCCTCGACGTGCGCGAGGGCGGCACCTTCGAGGCCCACGCCCACGAGCATGCGGCCGGAGAACACCACGAGGAGACCGAGGAGCACGAGAAGAGGGATGGCCACGTCTGGCTCGATCCGGAGAATGCCATCAAGATGGTGAACGAGATCGCGCGCGTGCTTGCAGAGGCCGATCCCGACGGCGCTGAGACCTACGCGACCAACGCGGCTCGCGCGACCGCCGGTCTCGATGCGCTCGAGACCGAAATCTCCCGTGAGCTCGAGCCTGTGAGAGGCAGGCCCTACGTGGTTTTCCATGATGCCTATCAGTATTTCGAGCGCCGGTTCGACCTGGCCGCCGTGGGCTCCATCACGGTCTCGCCCGAGGCGCAGCCCTCCGCCAGGCGCTTGACCGAGATCCGCAGGAAGCTTGCCACCCTGTCGGCCGCTTGCGTGTTCGCCGAGCCGCAGTTCCAACCTAAGCTGGTCGCCGCCGTGACCGAGGGCACGAGCGCCCGCTCCGGCACCCTCGATCCCGAAGGCGCGCTCCTCGAGCCCGGCCCGGGCGCCTACGCGACCCTGATGCGCAACCTCGCCGCCAGCCTGAAATCCTGCCTGAGCAAAGGTGGCTGACCCCTTATTCTGGCATCTCGACTTTCCCCCAGTTGGAAGACATCGCCGCGCCGAAAGCGAAACGGGCGGCTCGAGGAGCCGCCCGTCCGAGTTCCAGTTCCGCTCTTCGCGGGGATCACTCGGCCTGCGAGACCGTCTGCTGCGAGGCGCGCGAGACCGTGCCGCCGACCTTGCGGCCATACTTGGTCACCATGCCCTCTTCCGGCTTGGGCGGGTTGGCCTCGTCGTCCGGATAGATGAAGAAGCCCGTCTTCGGCGGCGTGAAGGGGCCGCCCGATGACCCGCCCGTCGGCGCCTTGGATGTGGTGGCCACCGTCGTGCCCTTGCCAGACGACTGCAGAACCGACGCGCTCGAGTTCGTCGCTGGCTCCGAGGACGAGGCAGCGCTCGCCGCCGGCGTCTCGGCCGAGGCGATCACGCCGTCCGCGTTGAAATTGTTCCAGGTCACGATGACCTTGGTGCCGATCTTGACGCGTGGATAGAGGTCCAGCACGTCCTCGTTGAACATGCGGATGCAGCCCTTGGACACGGCCTGACCGATGGTCCACGGCGCGTCAGTGCCGTGAATGCGGTAGGTCGACGAGCCGAGGTACATCGCGCGCACGCCAAGCGGGTTCATGGGATGGCCGCCGGGCACCCAGCTCGGAAGCTTGGGGTTCTCCTTCAGCATATCGGGCGTGGGCGTCCAGTCGGGATTCTCACGCTTGCTGGTGACCGTAGTGTTGCCCTCCCAGCGGCTTTGCTCGCGCGGAACGGCGATCGGATAGCTGGTGGCAACGCCGGTCCGAATGATGTGATAGAGGCGACGGTCGCCGAACGAGACGATGATCTGGCCGACAGGATATTTCGTATCGAATTTGACGTCCTGGCGCTTGCCGCCGAACTCGGGCTCGCCACCCCAAAGGAAGTCGATCAGGCTTTCCTGCGCGTTGGCGGTGCCCGCTCCTCCCGCGAGAACGAACAGGGCGGCCGCAGCCGCCAGCAACCCGCCAGATCTTCCCGTCCACGACGACATTACAAAAACTCCCGCTCTTTAAGCCGCAAAATCTCGGGCCGGTTCCCTCGTCCGGGGCTCCCGGAGAATGTGCGACAGTGTTGCGCTCGTTTGATGAACGGCCCGTATAGACCAGTCGCAGATTGAACGGCAGAGCACAGCAGTCACACTTCAGTCACGTTCCCGCTCTGCAGCAACACTTGAGGGGTAACAGGTGCATTCGCGCAACGGATGCTGATTTGCGAGGCAGTTCCAGTCGTTACTGCCATTTAGGATGCACCTGCAGCTTGACAAAATCGAGGCCATGCGACAGAACAAAAAAAGAACAAACTTGCGGGTCATAACCGTTGGCGTGGGCAGTGCCGAGCGTAACCGGCGCGCCCGGTCCCGGTGCGGAGTGGTGTATCGAGTAGCGTCGCGTTGCGTATCCCTCTGTTCGCGTTCCCGCGTGTGCGTCCCCCAGTGTGCGTCTCCCAGTGTGCGTCCCCCAGTGTGCGTCCCTACTGTGCGTTTGTTTCTGTATGCGTTGATGTGTGCGTCTCGTCGCGTGCGTTCCCCCTGTTTGCGTTCCCCGCCCAAGGGGTCCCTCACCCTCAGGGCAAACTGCTGAGCCGAACCGCGTCCCCCGGCGGGTTTGGATTTGGTGCAAGGCCGCGTCCCCAGTTTTGCGTCTCGTAAGGCTTGCGCCCAACGGCCGGAGTGGTTCCCCCGCCACTCCGGCCGTCATTTTTTGGGCTGAGGCGCCCCCGGCGCAGCAATCCCCTCATTCCCCTCATTCCCCTCGATCCCGATAGGAATGTTTCCAAGCAGGCGGACACCCCTATAGAACCATTGGGCGATTGAACGAGCCGGAGATTTGGCCGATGGCCCACCGACATGGACTGGCTGCTGCCCGCGGCCTGGCTTCAGCCGTCTACGTGCTCGCGGTAGTCACGATCACCCTGGCTCTGCCCGGTTCTGGTCTGCGCGCCGAGGAGGCCCCCGCGCCGCGCCAGCAGCTCGAGCCCGAAGGCGACACCGGCCACACCGAGAAGAGCCTCGCCAAGAGCGCGAGGTACATGATCTCGACCGCCAACCCGCTCGCGTCCGAAGCCGGGCGCGAGATGCTGCGCCAGGGCGGCTCGGCGGTGGATGCAGCCATCGCAGCCCAACTCGTGCTCGGTCTCGTCGAGCCACAATCGTCGGGCCTCGGCGGCGGCGCTTTCCTGATGCACTGGAACGAGGCCAAGAAGGAACTCAAGACCTACGATGGCCGCGAGACGGCGCCCGCTTCCGCCAAGCCCGACCGCTTCCTCAAGGACGGCAAGCCGATCGACTTCGACACCGCCGTACACTCGGGACTCAGCATTGGCACGCCGGGCCTGGCCCGCCTTGTCGAGCACGCACACAAGCTGCACGGCAAGCTGCCGTGGGCCAAGCTCTTCGAGCCCGCCTTGCGTCTCGCCCGCGACGGCTTCCCCGTCTCCGCCCGCCTCTACTTTCTGCTCCGCTGGTACGGCATCGAGACGTTCACGCCGGCCGGCCAAGCCTACTTCTTCGACGAGACCAAGAGCGTCCGCCCCATCGGCTACACGCTGAAGAACCCTGACTATGCCGCAACTCTGGAAGCGCTTGCCCGAGGCGGCGCCGATGCGTTCTACACGGGCCCGGTCGCGGAGGCCGTCGTCGCCGCCGCCAAGGCCGCGCCCAACTTCGCTGGCGACCTCACGACCGGCGATCTCGCGGGCTATCGGGTCGTAGAGCGCGAGCCGGTCTGCATCGACTACCGAAAAAAGCGCGTCTGCGGCATGGCCCCGCCGTCTTCGGGCGGCATCGCCGTTGGCCAGATCCTGAAGCTCCTGGAGCAGTTTGATCTCGGCACCGGGCCTGGTGCCGCCATGAGCAACAAGGCTCTGCATCTCGTCGTCGAGGCCGAGCGCTTGGCCTACGCCGACCGCGCACGCTATCTCGGCGATCCCGATTTCGTTGCAGTCCCTGCGACACTCCTCGACACGGCCTATCTCGCCGAGCGCGCCAAGCTGATCGATCCCGGCAAAGCCATGCTTAAGGCTGATCCGGGCACGCCGCCGGCGGTTGACAAGCACGCCTTCGGCATCGACGCGACGCTCGAGCGCGCCGGCACGAGCCACATCTCGGTCGTCGATGCCGAGGGCAATGCGGTCGCCATGACGACCACCATTGAGGGGGCCTTCGGCTCGGGCGTGTTCGCGGCCGGCTTCCTGCTCAACAACCAGCTCACCGACTTCTCCTTCAAGCCGGATGATGCGGATGGCAGGCCCGCGGCCAACCGCGTCGAGGGCGGCAAGCGCCCGCGAAGCACCATGGCGCCGACCGTGGTCCTTGATGACAAGGGTCAGGAGCTGTTTGCGGCGGTGGGCTCGCCCGGCGGTAGCCGCATCATCCTCTACGTCGTAAAGGCCCTGGTCGGTCTCATCGACTGGCAGCTCGATGCCCAGTCCGCCATCGACCTCTTGAACTTCGGCAGCACCGGCGACGCCGTCGAGATCGAGTACGGCTGGTCCGCGATCCCGCACGCCGTGATGCTGAAAACATACGGCCACGACATCTCGCCGGACCTGATGAACTCCGGTTTGCACGCGGTCGTGCGCCGCAACGGCATCCTCGAAGGCGCCGCCGACCCCCGCCGCGAGGGCGTCGCTCTCGGCGATTGAGCAGCAACAAGGATGACGCACGTCCGCCCACCAACGTCATGGCCGCGAAGGCGGCCATCCACGCAAGCTTCAGCTATCTATCCGTCGGAGCAGAGACGCCTGCGCGGCAACGTCACGCATCCTACATGCAAAGAGCGCGTGGAGAGTGGCGTGGATGGCCGTCTGCACGGCCATGACGGAGGAGGATGGGCATAACGACATGACGAAGCAGCTCACCGTCGCCGTTAGAGGAGCAGGCATCCTGGGCCTTTGGCAGGCGCTCACCCTCGCCCGCGCCGGCCACCGCATCCGCCTCATCGAGCAAAGCGCAACGCCTTTCGCGACCAGCGCGAGCCGTCTTGCCGGCGCCATGCTGCCCCCAGGCTGCGAGAGCGAGGCGCTGCCCGCCGTCCGCGATCTGGGCGAGGCCGGTCTCGCTCTTTGGCGCGCCACCTATCCCGGCCTCGTCAACGCCGGGAGCCTCGTCGTCGCCGCCCCGCGCGACCAGGCCGAGATGGACCGCTTCGAGCGCGCGACGCGCCCGCCCGAGACGCTCGACGGCACCGGCCTCGCCGCACTCGAGCCCGATCTCGCCGGGCGCTTCTCGCGGGCCTTCTACTTTCCCGACGAGGCCCACATGACAACGCCGGATGCCATGGACTTTCTGCTCGAGGCCGTCCGCAAGGCCGGCGTCACAATTACCTTCGGCACCACGGATGCGCCTGGCTCAGACGTCGTCGTCGACTGCCGCGGCATGGCCGCCGCTCCGGATTTGCCCAAGCTTCGCGGTGTGCGTGGCGAGCGCCTGCTGATCCGGTCGCGAGAGATCCGCCTCGGTCGCCCTGTCCGTCTGCTGCATCCGCGCCACCCGCTCTACGTCGTGCCCTGGACCGAGCATCGCTATGTCGTCGGCGCGACCGTGATCGAGAGCGAGGAGGCCGGCCCCGTGACAGTGCGATCCGCTCTCGAGCTGCTCGCCACCGCCTATGCCCTGCACCCGGCATTCGGCGAGGCTGAGATGCTCGATGCCGCAGCTGGCGTCCGCCCAGCTTTCCCGGACAATCTGCCCCGCGCCATCGTTCGCGACGGGGGACACCGCATTCTGGTGAACGGCGCCTTCCGCAATGGCTTCCTGCTAGCCCCGGTCCTCGCCGAGGCCGTCGCGGCATACCTCGCTAACCAAACGCCGCACCCGCTCCTGACGCTCGATCACACCTGAATCCCTCCGTTCGAGTTTCCACGCTGTCATCCCCGGCTTCATGCGAGGGTGACAAGGATCGGCCGGTCACCTCGAGCTAACGCTGCACGATTGACGCGTTGGCAGCGAGCCCTGAACTTGGCTATGGTCCGCCCATGAGCAACGACACCTTTGCCCCGTCCGGTGGCGCCGGCACCGCCAGCACTTTCGGCTTCCGCGAGGTCAGCGAGGACGCGCGCCAAGGCCTCGTCAACGCCGTGTTCTCGTCGGTGGCCTCCCGCTACGACCTGATGAACGACCTGATGTCCGGTGGCCTTCACCGGCTCTGGAAGCAGGACTTCGCTGCAATGATCGGCGCGCCGAAAGGCGATCGCCCGTTTCGGCTGCTCGACGTGGCCGGCGGCACCGGCGACATTGCCATCCGCTATGCGAGAAGCACCGGGGCGAACGCCACCGCCGTGCTCTGCGACATCAACCCTGAAATGCTTGCCGAAGGCCGCAACAAGGTCGAGGCCGCAGGGCTCGCCCCGCGCATCACGCTGACCGAGGGCAACGCAGAAGCGCTGCCGTTCCCCGACAAGTCGTTCGATGCCTATACGATCGCCTTTGGCATCCGCAACGTGACGCACATCGACCGCGCGCTGGCCGAGGCCTATCGCGTGCTCAAGATCGGCGGGCGCTTCCTCTGCCTCGAGTTCTCGGAATGCCGCGTGCCGCTACTCGACCGGCTTTACGACTTCCATTCCTTCGAGGTTATCCCGCGCCTCGGCAAGGCGGCCGCGGGCGATGCGGAGTCCTACCGCTATCTGGTGGAGAGCATCCGCCGCTTCCCGAAACAGGAGAAGTTTGCAGCAATGATCAGCGGCGCCGGCTTCGAGCGCGTCGCCTTCCGCGATCTCACCGGCGGCATCGCCGCCATCCACTCCGCCTGGCGCCTCTAGACCTCGCCGCGATCGGCGCGGCGCGAGAACTCCGTCTGCCCGCCGGAAGACAGGATGCGCGCCTGCTCGATCCAGTTCTCGCGCTCGATGCGTCCCTTGAAGTCGAGCAGCTGGCTCACGCGGTCGATGTCGGCGTCGGTCCAGTTCGCGACCTGCTCGTAGCTCGTGATGCCGAGCGAGTTGAGCTTTTTCTCGATCAGCACACCGATGCCGCGAATGCGCTTCAGGTCATCGATGCCCTGTGCCGCCGGCATCGCCAGCCGCGCTTCCCCGAGCAGCGCCTCCGATTTGACCGACCTCAAGCCGGAGTAGGACGTTCCGCTCGCCGCGACGACGCCCTCGAGCGCAGTCGTCACCAGTGCGCCCTGCGGCGCGGCGGATGCGTCAGGCAGAGGACCGGAAGCGACAGCGGGTGCAGGAGCATCAGCTGGCGGCGTAGGCTTGGAGGCGGCCGTCTCTCCGCCGCGAGTGAGGAAGCGCGCCTGCTCGATCCAGCTCTCGCGCGACACCCGACCCGGTTGGCCGAGCAAGTCCTCGAATTTCGACGCGTCCTCGGATGTCCACGCCGCAATGTCGGAAAGGCGGGAGACGCCGTTCGACGTGAGCAGCGCCTCCGTCTGAGGATCGATGCCGATGATGCGGTGCAGACGGCCGCCCGCGACCGGAGCAGGGGCTTGCGTCTCTTCGGGCGAGAGCATGCGGCGCGAATAGTCCGTGTCTCCGCCCTTGGCGAGGATCTGCGCCTGCGCGATCCAGTTCTCCTGCTCGATACGACCGGCGTACCCGAGCGATTGGCTCATGCGCGCGACATCCGATGGTGACCAGCCCGCGATGTCCTCGAAGCGGCGCACGCCGAGCCGGTAGAGCCGGTCCTGCGTCGCGACGTCGATGGCGCGAATGCGCGTGAGATCGTCGGGCGGTCCCGGTACAGGCTCTGGTGCCGGAGTAAAAGCGGCTTGCTGCTCAGCCTCCTTCTGTTTGGCCAGCTCTGCGGCTGCGGCTGCGGCAGCTGCCGCTGCCACCGCAATAGCTGTATAGCTCGGCTCTGGCGATTTCGCAGGCTCGGCCGGAGCAGGGGCGGGAGACGACGCTTCGACGACAGGCTCGGGCGCAGGCGGAGCGGCTGGCGGAGGTCCGGCAACCGGCTCCGGTGCCGGAGGAGGTGCGACTGGCTCGGGAGCGGGCGGAGGCGCAACGGCCTGAGGCGCAGGGGGCGTCGCTCTCGGAGCAGGAGCCGGCGCGGGCTCGACGACGGGAGCGGGTTCGGGCTCGAGAGCGCGGGCAGGGGAAGGCGCAGGAGCGGGCTGCACCTCGACCATCGGCCCGCTCGACTGGAACATCGGCGGCACGGCCGGGCCGTCGCTTCCCGTGAGCGCACGTCCGAAACGGTCGGTTTCCGCGCTCCGGCCCAGCACGACTTCCGGCAAGGGAGCCGGCGGAATGACGATCGGCTTCTCCTCTGCCGTGACGCGGCGGATCAGGCACGCGAGCGAGGCGCCCAGCAGGAAAGCCCCCAGCATCAGCAGAAATGTCTGTACGAGCAAGATCGTCATTCGCCCCAACTCCTCCCCAAAGACCTGACCGGGCGCGCCGGCTCAGTCCTCGACCCGTCCGCAACTGATCCACCCCACCACGAGCCCGATGGCGAAAGCGGCGGCCAGGTACCAGATGAGCTTGACGGCCAGATAGTCCATGGTGCGTTCCCCCAGTCGAGATCCCTAAGACTTAATCCGAATAGACCCTAAACTCGATGCGCCTGTTACGTGCCATGCCCTCGCGGGTGTCGTTCGGCGCCACGGGCCGCGCCGCGCCGTAGCCCACGGCCTTGAGGCGACCCTCGGCGACGCCCGCGTGAACCAGGCTATTCACCACGGCACGCGCGCGCCGCTGCGAAAGGCGCTGGTTGCGCTCGGCCGTGCCTTCCGCATCCGTGTGCCCCTCGACCTCGATCTTCGTCCCTGGGCACGATTTCACGATTTCCGAGAGCTTGGCGATGGCAATCGAGCTCTTGGGATCGATATCGGCGCTGGCTCGGCCGAAGAGGATGACGTCCTGAGCTGCGGCGTCGGCGAGCCGCTGCTCGCAGCGCCGGGTCTCGGGCGTCGTCTTGCGCTGCTCGGCGGCGACCTTGGCTGCTGCGGCAGCGTCGGCTTCCTCTTTGGCCTTTTGAGCGGCAGCACCGGCCATCGCTTTTGCCTCGGCTTCTTGTTGGACCTTCTGCGCGGCGGCTTTTGCCTCCGCCTCCTCGCGGGTCTTCTCTGCGGCGGCAGCGGCGTCAGCCTCTTCCTTGGCCTTCCGTTTGGCGACTGCGGCCTCCTCGGCCTCACGCTTCGCTTTCGCCTGGGCCTCGTCCTGAGCTTTCTGCGCGGCAGCCTCAGCCTCGGCTTCCTGGCGAGCCTTCTCGGTCGCGGCGGCAGCGGCTTCTGCTTCCTCCTTGGCCTTCTTCGCAGCGACCGCGGCCTCCTCGGCCTCGCGTTTTGCCTTTGCCTCGGCCTCGTCCTGAGCTTTCTGCGCGGCGGCCTCAGCCTCGGCTTCCTGGCGAGCCTTCTCGGTCGCGGCGGCAGCGGCGGCGTCCGCCTCCTCCTTCTCCCTGGCTTTCTGTGCGGCTTCGTCGGCCTCGCGCTTGGCCTTGGCCTGCGCGTCGGCGTCGGCCTTGGCATCGGCCGCCATGTCGGCTTCCTGCTTGGCCCTCTGGGCGGCGGCCTCCGCGTCCTGCGCCGCCCTCGAGGCAGCGGCATCGGCCTCTTCCTTGGCCTTTCGAGCTGCAGCGGCCTCCTCCGACTCGCGCTTCGCCTTCGCGTCGGCCTCCTCTTGAGCTTTCTGCGCCGCGACTTGGGCCTCGGCCTCCTGGCGCGCCTTTTCGGCGGCGGCGGCGTCCGCCTCCTGCCTGGCCTTTTCAGCTGCGGCGGCCTCCTCGGCCTCCCGCTTCGCCTTCGCGTCGGCCTCTTTTTGAGCTTTCTGCGCGGCGGCCTGGGCCTCGGCCTCCTGGCGCGCCTTCTCGGCAGCGGCAGCGGCGTCCGCCTCCTGCTTGGCCTTGGCCTCGGCGTCAGCCCGGGCCTCGGCCTCCATGTCGGCTTTCTGCTTGGCTTTCTGGGCAGCCGCGGCTTTGGCGTCCTTCGGGTCAGCCGTCCGCGGCGCGATGGCGAGATCGCGCGCAGGCGCAGCGGCGGCGGCGAGATCGGTCTTGAGCTGAACGGTGCGAATTCCCCAAACGTTGCGCACGATCTCGAGCGCTACCTTGGGCTCATTCTCCTTATGCGCAGTGCCGGTGATGACGGCATCCCGCCCGGAGAGTGAGATGTGCGCCCAGTCCTGCGATGCAGCGGCCAGCGCAGCCTCGGCCCGCCGCTTGAGGTCATCCTCGACGGCCGGCCGCTCCCGATGATCGGTCGCCCAGCTCAGCATCGCGATCGGAATGAGACCCCACAGCCATCGTGTCGGATTGCATCGCATTCCCACCCCAAGCTCCCCAGTTTATCTGGCGCTGACCGCCTTAAGGCGTCCGCGCGGCCTGCCAAGCCCCCCAAGCCGGCCACGTTTGAGGGCGCCGCTCCGCCCGGCCCCCAGCGCGCGCACTATAGACAAGCCGCATGCCGTTTCCAAGTTGCAGAGGAGCCAGAGCGGGTCGATCTAACCCATAGTAAATGCTGATACCTTTGAGCACGTCGAGGAGACGGCGCCAAGCCCCGGCCTCACCCCCGTGAGCGGCCGGTCGATGACCGAACCATGTCCGGCAAGAGCACTGAATACCCAAACGAAACGAGACCGATCGTTCCCCCTTGCCAACCCACCTGAGTTCAACCACGTTCAATCAAACAGCGATGAAACGCCGCATGCGGGAGGTGCAAGGGACATGGCGGTCAGGTTCTTGATCGTCGACGATCATCCCCTTTTCCGCGAAGCGCTCCAGCTCGCGATCGAATCCGCCTACTCCGACGCCGAAATCGTCGAGGCATCGTCCATCGCCGCCGCGCGCGAGGCGCTCGCCGGCGACCAGCCCTTCGACCTCCTGCTCCTCGACCTGACCATGCCGGGCACCCGCGGCTTCGACGGCTTGATCGAGCTTCGCGCGGCGCGCCCCAAGCAGCCGATCCTGATCGTCTCCGCGCACGAGGACCCGCGGATCATCCACGAGGCCATGACCTGCGGAGCCGCCGGCTACATCTCGAAGTCGGTGAAGAAGCGAGAGCTATCGGAGGCCATCCAGGACGTGATGGCCGGCCTCGTCGTGCTTCCGAAAGGCTACGAGCCACCGCCCGCGGCTGGCGGCGGCCCCTCGCGCGAGGCGGATCTCGCGGCCCGCGTCGCCTCCCTCACGCGCCAGCAGTTGCGCGTGCTGCAGATGGTGCGCCAGGGCATGCTGAACAAGCAGATCGCCCACGAGCTCGGCGTCGGCGAGACCACCATCAAGGCGCACGTCTCCGAGATTATGCGCAAGCTCCACGTCGTCTCGCGCACGCAGGCCGTGATCGAGGTTGCTCGTCTCGACTACGATCAGATCCTGGCCAACGCGGACAAGGACACGGCCCGCTCCGATTGAGCGTTGATCCTGTTAATCAGCTCAAGAGGTGCGTGACGAGCGCACGCAGCTCCGCGGGCTTCACCGGCTTGCGCAGGATCTCGCATCCGGCTTCGGCCACGGCCTCCGACACGTCTGCCGAATGGTCCGCCGTAATCACCACCGCCGGCAGCGGGCCCTTGGCTGCCCGCAACCGGGCAACGGAGGCAAGCCCGCACTCGCCATGGTCCAGGTGGAAGTCCACGAGCACGATGTCGGGCTTGAAGCCGGGCTCCGCGGCGAGGAGCGTCTCGAGGCCGGATAGCCCGGCCAGAATGCGCGTCTCGCAGCCCCAACGGTCGAGCAGCGCCCGCATCGCATCGCGCACGCCCCGATCGTTGTCGATCACGATTGCCTTGGTGCCCGCAAGCCCATAGGCGCGGGCAGCCGCGTCGGCCCGGTCGCGCGCGAGCGTGGGTCCCGTCGCGAGATCGCCCGCGAACGGCACGAAAACCGAGAAGCGCGTGCCGCGCCCCGGTCGCGAGCAAAGCTCGACGCGGTGGCCGAGCGCCTCCGCCATGCGAGAGATGATGGAAAGTCCGATGCCGAAGCCGGTCGCCTGCGAGCGCTGCCCGGCAGAGCCGCGATGAAACTCCTCGAAGATCTTGGACTGCTCGGAGGGCGCGATGCCGGGCCCCGTGTCCCATACGTCGATCCGCATCGTCGCCGCCCGGCGCCGCGCCGCCAGGAGCACCCGCCCGCACTCAGTATATTGCACGGCGTTGGCGAGCAGGTTCTGCAGGATCCGCCGCAGCATGAGGGGATCGGAGAGCACAGCGACGTCCGGATAGTGCGTCGTGATGGCGAGCCCCTTGCTCCGCGCGATGGGCTCGATGTCGGCGAGGACCGATTGGAAGACGTCGCGCACCTTGATCGACTGCGGTGCAGGCTTCACCGCCCCAGAATCGAGCTTCGAGAGATCGAGGATGGTGCGCAGCAGCTCCTCGATCGTCGACAGCGCGTGATCGATCTGGCTCACGAGCTTGGCGTGCTGTTGCTGATTGTGGATCTCGCCCATGGCCGACAGCGAGAGCCGCGCCGCATGCAGCGGCTGCAAGAGGTCGTGACCGACGGCCGTGAAAAAGCGCGTCTTGAAGCGGTTGGCGCGCTCCGCGCCGTCGCGGGCCAGCGTGAGCTGGTCGTTGGTGCGCTCGAGCCGGTTGAGCGCCGTCTTGAGCTCCTCCGTCCTCGCCCTGACCTGGGTCTCGAGCCCGATCGCGGTCTGGAACATCGAGTAGGCGTTGGCCTGATGGTCCATGGAGCGTTCGACGCGCTGCATCAGCGCCGCATTGATGCGCGCAAGCTTCTCGTTGCGCCGCTCGAGCTCCGCGAGGGCATCGCTCTCGGTTCGATAGGATTGATCATCGATCGTCACGGTATGTCTCGCCGAGAGCCGAACGCCACGCCGGTCAGCGTCTGGTTGAGATGCATGGCATTGAACTGCTCGCCATACGTGTGAAAGCCCACGACCCCATAGCTCTTGTAGAGGTCCTCCATTTGCCGCCGGATCTGCCGGTTCTCGGCATCGAGGCGGCGCAGCACGCAATCGAAGCCCAGGACGATATCGATGCCCCCGAGTTGCTGATTGAGGTCAGCGAGCGTCCTGGCCGTCGAGCTCAACATATCGGTCGGTCGCGCGACGGTGAAAACAAGACCTTCGTCTATGGCACAAAAGAACGAGAGGCTGCCGTCCGGATTCATGTTGCGGATGGACCGGCAATAGTAGTTGCCGCCGACTTTCACCACGAGCGGATAGGACGCAAAGCTGAATGGCCCTAGATCGTCCGGCATGAGACCGATCGCGGACGCGTATTCGCGCCCCGCGGGCTCGGCGTTGAGCTCGAACACGGTGCGCGTCTCGGTATCCGCACGCGTGACCACGAGCTTGATCGGCGTAGGCTCGAAGTTGTCGGTCTTGAAGATACGGAACGGATAGTCGCTCTCGATCATGAGCAGGATGGCGCTGCGCGCATAGAGGCGGCCGTCGTGGAAAAGCGTCGTTTGGCGGAACGAGAGCCCGTCGCCGGCCGACCCGCCAACGAGCTGCATGTCGTCGAAGGCCCAATGCACAGCCGCAACCAGGAGCTCCTCGGCGTTCGAGAGGCCGTCCACCAGCATGACGCCGAAAACGCGATTGCCGAGCTTGCCGTTGTTCCGATCACCGATCCGCGTCTTGAGCCCGGAGACGACGTCGCTCGCGCGCTCCATGCCGAAGGCGCCGACGTCCTCGATGATCCCCGTGTGAATGCGAAAGCCCTCGCGAGGGAAGGCGATGAGGAGAACGCCGCGCTCGATCAGGCCTTGGGGCGTGATGCCGCCTGCCGTCGAGCAGCCGCTGATGGTGACGCCGGAAAACGCGTGGCCGAGCGAGCCGGCAAGCTCGGCAGGATCGTAATCGGTCGAGAAGAACGCGATGATGTGCTGGAAATCGCCGGGGAGTGCCAGCTTGAGCTCGGCCACGGCATCCTGCACCGCGGGCACAGATGTGCTCGCAACCCCGATTCCGCTGGCGCTCGCCAAGGCTCCCGCTCGCCGCACGCGTCCTCCCATCACGACCCGGCCGCGGGCGCCGCCCGGCGGGAGGTCGTGATCATCTCAATTTCATGACAAGGCTGCCACAGACCCCGGGATAGCGCATCCATGAAATGGCCCGATCGGCAATCGCGACCGTCCCTCGGTCACAACTTGCCTAACGGCGGCCAAGGAACGGGGCTTCACCCTGCGCGGCACGCCGTCGTCGGAACCGCAGTCTCATCGCCGCGCTCCCGACAACGATTTCAGGAGACCAGCCGGAGGCTAGGCGAACAAGAACTGGTCGGCGCGGAGGTTTTCCACGGCGACGCCTAGGAGCAGGACGGTGCTGTCCGCATCGACGGCGATGCTGACATTGTCGCCGTCCTGGCTGGCGGCCGCGTAGAGGTGGTCGAAGTCCTGGAATACTCCGTCGGTGAACCGGAGAATGTCGCCGGTGCCCCCTGTCGGGTCAAAATCCGTGATCGTATCGAGGGATGCACCATCGAATTCCGAGGAGGCGAAGAAGAAGGTGTCGGCGCCGCCCCGGCCGGTGAGAACGTCATCGCCAAACCAGCCCTGAAGCGTGTTGGCACCATCGTCGCCGCGCAGGTCATCGGCGAAGGCCGTGCCAAGAAGACCCTCGATCGACTTGTAAGTGTCTCCAGCCGCGTCCCCCGTGTTCATGAACGGAGAGGCAAGATCGGCAACCACGCCTTCCGTGCTGCCGAAGGAGTAGTCGGCTATGTCGAAGCCATCGCCGCCGTCAAGGGCGTCGGCGCCTGCGCCTCCGCCGAGATCGTCGTTACCGTCGCTGCCGAACAGGAAATCGTCGCCATCCTGGGCGAAGAGAAGATCCTCGCCGTTCCCACCCCTTATGAGGTCGGCACCACCGCCGCCGAACACCAGATCATTGTCGTCGCCGGCCTCGATGATGTCCGTGTTGGCTCCGCCGAAAATGATGTCGTTGCCGGCTTCGCCCTTCATGATGTTGAAGCCGTCGCGGCCGTCGATGTAATCGTTACCGGCCCCTCCCGCGGCGTTGTCATTGCCGTTCGAGAGAGAGATCTGGTCATCGTAGTCGGTGCCGAGCACGATCTCGATCGACGAGTAGGTGTCTCCGGCTGCATCTCCCGTATTCAACTGCGGCGCCTCGAAGTCGACGACGATCCCGGTGCTCGCAAGTCGATAGTCGGCCGTATCGTTGCCAGCCCCGCCGTTCAGGTGATCGGCGCCCGCTCCACCATCGAGCACATCGTCGCCATCGCCGCCGAAAAGCGCGTTGTTGTCGCTGTTGCCGTGCAACTCGTCCTTGTAGTCGCTGCCGATCAGGTTCTCTATGCCATAGAGCCTGTCGCCCTGGGCGTCGCCGCCGAACCCCGGCCCTGCAATCTCCTTGAGGAAGCCGCCCGACAGCGGCGAGAAGCTCATGTAAGAAAGGGAGACGGTGACACCGCTTGCCGAGCCTTCATAGCTCGCTGTGTCGATGCCGGCGCCGCCTTTCAGGGTGTCGGCGCCCGCCCCACCGACCAGGATGTCGTCGCCGTCTTTGCCGTCCAGGAGATCGTTGCCGAGGCTGCCGTCGAGAACGTTGTTGTCGCCGTTGCCGTTGAGCGTATCGGCGAACCCGCTTCCGATGACGTTCTCCACGCCGGTGATCATGTCGCCCTCGGCGTCGCCTCCCGAGCTTCCGATCGCCTGCTCCTTGATGGAGTAGCCGGTGAAGATGCGGGTCGACAGATTGACCACCACTCCCGCCGCGGAGCCCGCATAGCTCGCCGTGTCGACGCCGGAGCCGCCCTTGATTGTGTCGGCGCCGGTTCCGCCTTTGAGGAGATCGTCCCCTTCTCCGCCGTCCAAGATATCCGCGCCGTCCCGGCCGAGGAGCGTGTCGTTGCCGGCCATGCCTTTGAGGGTATCGCCCAGCTTGCCGCCGGCTATGACATTGGCGAGCTCGTTGCCTGTACCCGTAAACGCGGCGGTTCCAGTGTAGGTCAGGTTCTCGACCCAGGCCGGTAGCGCGTAGCTCGCCAATGTGGTCTCGACAGTGTCGTTTCCACCGGTATACCCGTACTCAAAATCGCTCACGAGCACGCGCTGGCCCTGCCCCTCGATCACGCGGTCTCCGGTATTGTCGACGAAGTAGGTGTCGTCCCCATCGCCGCCGATCATGAAGTCCGCGCCGCCTAGACCATTAATCACATCATTGCCGGCCTCGCCGTAGATCGTATCCGCGCCGCCGCCGCCAACCATGACATTGCCCATGTCATTGCCGCGAGCGGTGGCGCTGCCGCGCCCGAGATAAAAGTATTGTTCGACCTCGGACGGGAGGCGATAGGTGTCGATGTAGACAGATGCTCGATCAAAGCCCTCGCCCGGCCTCTCGAGGATCACGTCGCCCGCGTTGTCGATCTCATAGGTGTCGTCGTCGCGGCCGCCTGACATGAAATCGGCTCCGGAGCCGCCCTTCATGGTGTCATTGCCGGCGCCGCCGTAGAGAACATCCTCGCCCGCATTGCCGTAGAGCGTGTCGTCGCCGCTGCCGCCACTCAGAACGTTGTTGAGATTGTTGCCGTAGATGGTGTCTCGACCCGAGCCGCCCACCGCGTTCTCGATCATGGCATTCTTGGCGATGGCGACATTCGAAGAGAGCCCGCCCACACTCGAGAAGCTGTCGTCCCACAGGCTTATCGTCTGGTCGTCCGCGTATCCTGAGAAGTCGAGGGTATCGTTGCCGCCCGCGTCCCAGATGGCGAACACCGCCTGTTCATCGAGATTGTAAATATGGAACGCTTCCCGATCGGCGTTGGAATTGAAGCCGTAGACGGTGTCGCCAGTTCGCGTTGTCATGTTGGCGCCGTAGAGACGCTGGGCTGCAGCGATGTCATGCAGGAGAGGCGTGCGGGCGAACTGGCCGTTGAAGTTTGCTCCGGTCTTGTCTTCGGAGAAATAGCTCATGACTGAGTACTGCCGGCTGTCCTCGACATAGGCCGCGTCCGTTTCATACGTCGGGATCTTGTCGTCGACTTCGCCTGCGTTGTAGTCGCCGGGATGCGACAGACCGATCGCGTGACCGATCTCGTGGATGAGAATCTTTCTGTTCTTCTCTCCCAGTCCGAGCTGCGTCACGCCCCATTCCACGGCGCGGTTGAAACCGACAGTCACTTCGCCATTGCTCGGTGTTCCATGGTTTTTTGCAGCGCCCACACGATCCGGGTCGCGGAAGTTTTCGAAGCGGATGTCAGGGTCTGAGGAGAATACGAAGCTGATCTGCGCCACGTCGCTCCATAGGTCCATGACCTCGCGCGACGTCGCCATTTGCTCCGGCGTGAACGCGAAACCGCTTTGTACGAACCCGTAGCTGGCCGTTGCCGGGATGCCGTAGCCGGGACCCCAGGGATCGTTCTCGCGCGCGATGATGGCTGCGGCTTCGTCGGTCGTCACCCACTTGGTCGGTGCCATGACAGATCTCCTTCCGGCCTGCCCCGACAGTGGAGCGGGGCTCGCGTCGACCCTTGCAGGAACGCGAGCGGTCGTCTGTCCCGGGAGGAACTGTCGATGTCGAAAACGACGTGGAGAGGAGTTCAGTCAGGGCTGGCGTCAGGCTGTCGCGGTCCAAACTGCTCCCATAGCCCGCAGGGCTCGGGAGCAAACCGAACCGGCGCTAGCGCCGCCCCGCGGAGCGCCTTCCATGCGGAGCATAGCTTCGCCATGACGGCGCCTGAGCGAAAAATTGGCGGAGAGGAGGGGATTCGAACCCCTGATACCCCTTTAGAGGGTATAACGATTTAGCAAACCGCCGCCTTCAGCCTCTCGGCCACCTCTCCAGACCAGACCATGACAGCTTCGAGCCGAGGGCCCTCCGCGTGAATCGCTGGTCTCATCAAAGATCTAGGGCGTGAGTGCGGTCCAATTCAAACCGATCGCGCTCCAGACGAAGCACCCCGTATAGAGGGGGGGTCGCGCCTTTGCAAGCGGGCCCCGAAGCCTCCGAGCGACGCCCATCGGCCGGCCTTTGCCTCAGAAGTGCGATTTGTCGCCCGCTGCCACAGGATGATCATGACCCGATCCCATAGTCTCTGGCGCCAAGATCAAGAACAAGAATGACGAGGAGAATGACGATGCCGAAGCACGCGCTTCGTTGTGTCGGATCTCTGGCGGTCCTCGCGGTGTCGCCCGGCGTCGCCTGGGCCGCCGAGTACTGCGTCACCTGCGAGGGCCCGGCCGCCATGTACCGCTGCGTGGTGGAAGGCACCGCCGACGGCCCCGGCAAGGATCCCCGCGGCTCGCTCAATTGCATTTCCGAGATGGCCACGCGCGGCAGGCACGAGACCTGCTCCGTGTCACGCGGCGCGCCGTTTCCCTGCCCCGGCCTGACCGTCATGGTCAAGGATCGAGACGGCGACTCCTCGCTCGCCGCACAGCCGCCGTCGGTTGTCCCCCGTGAGCAGGATGCCGATGTCCCTCCGCCCGCGGCCCCAGAGAGCTTGCCACCGCCCGCGCCCACTGACGCAGACGCCGCACCCGACCAGGGACCCGAGAAGGTGCCGCACACTATGGAGGAGTTGGCCGGCCAGACCGTCAAATCCTCGAAAGAGACCATCGCCAAGGCTGGCGAGCAGATCGGCAACGCCGGCTCGGCCATCGGCAGCGCCGCCTCCAAGACCTGGAATTGCATCTCGTCCCTCTTCACGTCTTGCATCAGCGCGCCGCAGCCGGCCGAGGCTCCGCCGAAGGAGTGAGTCAGAGCGGCCACGGTCTCGGGAAAGTTGCAGTGCGGCAAGCTTCAAGTGGCTCGAATCACATAGATTCTGCTGCGTGGGGGAAGAAAGCCTTCGCCAGGCGAGACGCGGCTTGTGTCGTGTCTCGTTTGTAGGGTGCGTGCGTCAGAGCCTTGGGACTGGAGTCCTTGAGCACTCTGAGCCATTACGACCGATCAGCTGGTCACAGAGCCCAGGGGAACGTTTGGCAGCCTCGGACGGAGCTGTCAGAGGGAACGTTCCTTTCAAGCGCATCGCATCTGCCGACCCCGTCCAGGACCGCCGTGTCCACCCCAGCACCGTCAGCACCGTCGTCGTCTCGCTCCGCCAGCCCTGGCGCAGGGAGAGGTGAGTCGCGGCTATCGCGGCGCAGTTCCGGGAGCTGGCCACGGCATGAACTCGAAGATGGAGTGCACTATGCTGAAGCACCTTCGTCAGTGGTCCACCGACGCCTCCCGACCAGGGAGCGCCGCTCATCCCAATGAGCTTCGGCACGCAATCGATTGGAAGTTCGTATTCCTCTGGCGTCTCAAACCTCCGCATCCTCCAAGTATCGACTGAATGAGATTCTGCCGGCAGGGCGTGCGACCTGAAGCCGGCTAGAAACAAAAAAGAGGCCAGTCCGGAAGGGCTGGCCTTTAGTTTTGCAGCTGCCGACGGGCCCGAGGCCCTACATCGGCAGGCGCGCGAGCTGATTGCTGAAGTAGTTCTCGACGGCGGTCATGATCGATTCCGAGACCTTGTCTCGCCAGGCGTCCGACTTGAGGAGCTCGGCATCCTGCTTGTTGGTCACATAGGCAAGCTCGATCAGCACCGAGGGGAACTGCGCCGTCTTGAGAACCCGGAAGGCCGCCTGCTGGTCGGGCTTCGCGCGCAGCTCCGTCGAGGCGCCCATGTACTCGATGACCGAGCGCGAGAACATGCTGGTGCGCTCCTGCGTGGCGTTCACCTCACGCCCTGCAAGATCGGCGAGGATGCTCTTCACGGCTGCAAGGTCGCCGTCGACGCTGGCCTTCTTGACGGTCTCGACCTCGTCCTGGCTGAGCACCTTCTCGCCCTTCGCGTTACGTTGCAGGGCATTGGCCACGGATTCGCGCAGCGAATAGATGGTGGCGCCGCGGGCGCTCGAGTTGCCGTCCGCATAGTCGGCGTGCACGGCGATGAAGAGGTTTGCCTTGTGGCGCTCCGCGAAGGCGACGCGCTCACCGAGCTCGACGAACACGTCCGTATCGCGGGTCATTATGACCTTGTAGCGGCCGGTGCCCTCGAGCTTCTCCTTGAGCTTGAGGCTGAACGCGAGCACCACGTCCTTCTCGACGGTGCCGTTCTTCTCGGCGCCCGAATCGTGTCCGCCGTGGCCGGGATCGATGACGATAATCGGCTTGAACGAGCGGGCTTCGAGCTGATCGGGCCGCATGGCAGGCACCGGCAGCGGGGGTTGCAGCTCGACGGAAGCGAGCGTTGCCGCACCGAGCCCGAAGGGCTGCGCCTTGAGAGGCTTCTTCTGAGTTGCGCTCGCGGCGTCGACGGGCACGATTTCGAGCGCGAGGCGGCGACCCTTGCCGTCCTTGGTCGGCTCGACCTTGGCGCTCTCGACCACCACGGGCCGCGTGACCTCGATCACGACGCGCGACTTGCCTGGGGCCGACATGCCTGCGCGGAACGCGCTGACAAGCCCGACGGCGATGTTCTCCTCCGGCTGCGGGGGAAGCTGGAGCGCCGTCTCAGCAACGTCGACGATGACGCGGTTGGGATTGGAGAGCGAGAAAACCTGGAACTCGACCTGCTTGGGGAGACCGATCAGAAAGCGGGTGCGGGTGACGTCACCACCAAGAGCTTCCTCTGCCCCGGGGGTCGGAAGCCGCGCAACCGCCGGCGTGCCGATCGAGCCCGTGACGGCGACGGTTTTGACCTTGAGCTCGGTCTTGACGGCAGGGACTACGGCAGTCGCGGAAGGCCCGTCAGCCGCGAGCGCCGCGGCCGGTATGGTTAGCGCCAAGAGCGCAAATGTTTGCTGCAGCGCAATGCGCCGCATTAACCCATTCATCATCGTGTGTGACCCCCGTCTACGCAACACGGTCCTTTGGCGGGACAGTCAGTAACAAATCGTAAGAAAATGGCCTTTTGCAGGAAGCCATCTGACAATGTTATGGAACCGGAAAGGTTAACGATTTACTAACGCGCAACGTCTGCTGCCGTACTGCGGCAGAAACGACATGAGCAGAATTCGTTAATGGATTGATTTAAAAGCGATCATTTCTGTTGACCATTGCCGGGCCGCCAGCGCGCCTCGGCCGCACCGTCGCCCTCCCGCTGATCCACCCAGCCGCCCGACCCGTCGCTGCGGGTCTCCTTCTTCCAGAATGGCGCCCGGGTCTTGAGATAGTCCATCAGGAACTCGGCTGCCGAGAATGCGTCCCGGCGGTGCCGCGAGGCCGTCACCACGAGCACGATCTGATCCCCGGGCTCGAGCGCGCCGATCCGGTGCACGACGAGACAGTCTACGAGATCGAAACGGGCCCGCGCCTCGGCCTCGATGCGGGCGAGCTCCGCTTCCGTCATGCCGGGATAGTGCTCGAGGAGGAGCCCCGCGAGCGCGTGCCCGTCGGCTTCCCCGCGCATGAGGCCCGTGAACGTCACCACGGCGCCGATGTCGTGCCGGCCGGCTGTCAGCGCCCGCACTTCCGCCGCCGCATCGAAATCCTCGATCTGCACGCGGACCGCCATGCGCTGCCCCTCACCCGCCCGTCACCGGCGGAAAAAATGCAATCTCGCGCGCGCGGCCGAGCGGATGGGCGGGCTTCACATGGACCTGGTCCAGCGCGGCACGCACGACGTCCGGACGCTTGAAGGCCTCGTCATATTCAGCGCCGAGCGTCTTGAGCCAGGACACGAGATCGGCGACGGTGTACACGCTCGCCGGCACGTGAAGATCCTCCTCCGCGCGCCCGACCTTCTCGCGCACCCACGCGAAATAGCGCACATGCAGCAGGCGAGCGCCGGCTCGCCGATCATCATCATGCCGCGCAGTGTCCGAGAGGTCGCTCACCGCTGTTGCTAGCCTTCCATGGCGTGACGGATACCAGCCTTGAGATAGTCATAGCCGGTCCAGAGTGTAAGCACCGCCGCCACCCAAAGGAGAGTGATGCCGATCAGCGAGAGGTTCGGGACGATCTTGTCTCCTGCGGAGCCTGCGAGCAGCACGGCCAGCGCCACCATCTGCACGCCCGTCTTCCACTTGGCCAGGTTCGTCACATGCACCTTGACGTGGAGCTCCGCCAGGAACTCGCGCAGCCCGGAGACCAGGATCTCGCGGCACAGGATCACGATCGCCGCCCAGATGGACCAGCCGTCGATGGTGCGGTCGTGCACCAGCATGATGAGCGCAGCACCGACGATCAGCTTGTCCGCGATCGGATCGAGCATGCGCCCGAGCGTTGACTGCTGCTCGAGACGGCGCGCGAGGTACCCGTCGAGCCAGTCGGTGATCGCAGCCGCGACGAACAGCCAGAAGGCGGCCCAGCGGCCGGCATCCCCTTCGATCAGCAGCAGACAGGCGACCAGCGCCGGAACGGCCACGATGCGCGCATAAGTGAGCACGTTCGGGAGGTTGGCGGCCTGGGGCCGGGCGGGTGCGGGCGCGTCCATGCGCCAAGCTAACACCATCCGGAGCTATGCCAGTCAATGGGGTATGCCGTCCGGGCTCACGGCGTGGTGAACCGGGAGGGCCCGAGGGCGCCCTCTCCTTATCCACAGGCATATCGGATACAGGCCGGAAGAAACGACGCGCAAACCCGTTGTTGTTGCGGAAACGTCAAGTAGTCGGTCTAGTTTTGCGTCATCGACTATCTGTCGTCAGCGCCTCGACTGTAGCCCGCGTAATCTGGGATCGGGAGCGCAATGTGAGCGGAGCTGGAGTCAAATCTCCGGCTCCGCTCCTTTGTTTGACGGGATGATCGACGCGGGTCAGGCGGCGCCGTTGTCGCGGGCACGGACGATCTCGCGCGCCAGCACGAAGGCGTTGCGGAAGTCGAGGTCGACGCCGCGCGTCTCCTTCAGCATCTGCCGGAAGAGACCGGCCTGGGTCTTGTACTTCACGTCACCGATGGCGAGCGCTCCGATGCCGAGCGTGCTGGAGCCGGGCAGTGGCACGCCGTTCATGTGCAGGTCCATGCCCTCGATGCCATAGGGCGGCACCGCGTTGACGTCGGCGGCAACCAGGAGCCCTGGCGCCCGCGCGAGTTGCTTGCGGGTGATGATGTTCACGCCCGCAGGCCCGGCCGTGAAGATTGCGTCGGACGTCTTGAGGAGCTTCGCCTTGAGCGCGTCGGTCTGGCCGGCCACCGGGGTCAGCACGGCGCCGAAGCGCTCCTTGGCGACGGCCGCCAGCGCGACCAGGGGCTCGAGCGTGTCATGCGCGACGATGCGCACCTTGGCACCCTCGCTCGCCGCGATCACCGCCGAGGCGAAGCCCACGACGCCGGTCGCGCCGAAGACAGAGACGCGGAGATTCTTCCAGCCGCGGGCGAACGAGCGCGCGAGCACATGCTCGGCCGAGGCGCACATGGCCGCAGCCGTCGTGAACGATCCGCCGGGGTCGGCGAACACGGGGATGTCGAACGGAGGCACCATGGCGGTGCGAGCGGCTTTCATCATCTCGAGTGCGAGCATGATGTCCTTGCCGCCGATGAAAACACCGGTCGCAGCCTTCGGCGGACGCGAGAAGATGGCGTCCTGCACCAGCGCCGTGACGTCGGCGACGCCCACGTTGTCGTAGGGCAGCACGACTTTATAGCCGGAATCGACCGCCATGTTGCAGTCGAAGGGGCTCATGAATTTCTGCGGCGAAAGCATATAGAGAACCGGAAGGGAGCCGGGCGCCATTTCCTTGGCGGCGCGCTTCCTCTTTGCGGTTGTATTTGCCTTGTCCGTCGAGATGGAGGAGGTCGACGATTTCAGCGCACGTTTGCGCGCGGATTTTTCTTGGGCTGGAGTCTGCAGGTCACGTCTACCGTCCGGCACACGTCGACCCAGCACCTCCCCACTCGTACGCATGACACTGTCCTTGTTGGCCTAGAATGGTGGGTAGCACGAGCGCTCGGGTGCCTTCAGCCGCTCCCCAGGGCCGCCCACGACACGTCCAGCGCCAACAAAGTATGACAGGCGAGGGTTTAAAAATGATGTCGAGAAAACCGTTCAAATAAGAACGCTTAGTAACTTATCTGCATCTTCGATGTGAAATAGAGCAACGCGCTCTGATTCTCATGGCACTGAAACGTAAGCGAATGCTTCGCCGCTCACATTCGGCGCTCGTGGAAGAAATCGTAAATTTTCTGCGCCATCTCGGCCGAAATGCCGGTGACAGCTCTCAAGTCATCGACGCCTGCCCGCGAGACGGCTTTCGCCGATCCGAAGTGCTTGAGAAGCGCACGTTTGCGCGTTGGCCCTATGCCCTGGATCTCGTCGAGCGGATTGACACCGATCGCCTTCGCCCGCTTGGCCCGATGCGTTCCGATCGCAAACCGGTGGGCCTCGTCGCGCAGACGCTGCACAAAGTACAGCACGGGGTCGCGCGGCTCGAGCATGAACGACGCACGCCCGGGCAGGTGGAAATGCTCGCGCCCGGCGTCGCGGTCGGGCCCCTTGGCGACGCCGACCACCGGGAGATCTCCGAGACCTGCCCCGACGAGCACCTCGCGCGCGACAGCGAGTTGGCCCGCCCCGCCGTCGACGATCACGAGATCCGGGCGCTCTGGCACCTGAGTTGCATCATCCTCCCGCGCCGGGGATTGAGCGGAGGCCGCGCTCTCGGCCACCCGCTTGTAGCGCCGCTCGAGCACCTCCCGCATCATGGCGTAGTCGTCGCCCGGGGTCAGGCCCTCGGAGCGGATGTTGAACTTTCGATAGGCCCCCTTCGCGAAGCCTTCTGGCCCGGCCACGATCATGGCGCCGACTGCGTTGGTGCCCATGATGTGGCTGTTGTCGAACACGTCGACGCGGCGGGGAGCCTGCGCGAGGCCGAGCCGCTCGCCGAGCTGCGCAAGCAGCGTCTGCTGCGACGTGGTCTCCGCGAGCTTGCGCCCGAGGGCCTCGCGGGCATTGGTCAGCGCATGCTCGACGAGCCCCGACTTGACGCCCCGCTGCGGCACGCGGATCTCGATCCTGCGGTCGGCTTTGATGGAGAGCGCCTCGCCGAGCAGCGCGTGGTTCGTGATCTCGTGCGAGAGCAGGATGAGCCGTGGCACTGGCTTGTCGTCGTAGAATTGCGCAATGAAGCTGTCGAGCACCTCGTCGACCGCAAGTGACCGGTCCGCCTTTGGGTAGTAGGCGCGGTTGCCCCAGTTCTGTCCCACGCGGAAAAAGAACACCTGCACACAGGTCTGCCCGCCCTCCTGATAGGCCGCGAATACGTCCGCCTCCTCCACGCCCTCGGGATTGATGGCCTGCTCCGCCGTGACATGCGCGAGCGCCCACAGCCGGTTGCGAAGCTTCGCTGCACGCTCGAACTCGAGCTTCTCGGCGGCCTCCTCCATCAGCTTCTGATACATCTCGCGCACGTATTGGCTCTCCCCGCGCAGGAAGCGCACGGCCTCGTCGACGAGCGCGCCGTAGTCCTCGAGCCCGATCTCGCCGGTGCAGGGCGCCGAGCAGCGCTTGATCTGGTGGAGCAGGCAGGGGCGCGTGCGGCTCTCGAACACGCTGTCCGAGCAGGAGCGCAGGAGGAACGCGCGCTCGAGCATGTTGATCGTGCGGTTCACGGCCCCCGCCGAGGCGAACGGACCGAAGTAGTCGCCCTTGATCGTGCGCGCGCCACGGTGCTTCAGGATCTGCGGCGCCCCTTGGTCGCGGCGGATCAGAATGTAGGGAAACGACTTGTCGTCGCGCAGCGTCACGTTGAATCGCGGGCGGAAGCGCTTGATGAGGTTTGCTTCGAGGAGCAGCGCCTCCGCTTCCGTGCTGACCGACACGAACTCCATCGCGGCGGTCGAGCCGATCATGCGCAACGTGCGGTTTGGGAGCCCCGCGAGCCGCGTGTAGTTCGAGACCCGGGCCTTGAGGTTGCGCGCCTTGCCGACGTAGATCACGTCGCCCGCCGCATCGAGCATCCGATAGACGCCAGGGCCTGTGCCGAGCGTCTTGAGATAGGACGCGATGACGTCCGGCCCGGTTGGGACGGGGACGGCGACGGCATTGCCGCCGCTCGCCGTCTCGACCGCCGGCGCCGGGCCGGCGACCGCCTCGTCTCTCTCGTCAGTGATGGGCATGGCACGTACATTGGGCCGTTGCCGGTGTCCGTCAAGCCGCTTGGTTGGGCGCCCAGGCGGGAAGCGTGCGCGACTTGAGCAACCGGTCCGCTATTTCTTCGGCCTGCCGCAAAGACCTGCCACAAATCCGCCCATTACTTCGCCGCCCTTGGCCTTCTGCTGGATGAGGGAGCCCGCCGCGCAAGCCGAGGCTGCGCCGGTGCATCCGGAGGAACCAATGCGATACATGACCGCCCTCCTGCTGGCCGCCGTGCTCGCGCTCGCGCCCGCGCAGGCCAAGGAAAAGAAGCGCAAGGAGCCGCCGCTCGATTTCAAGAAGACCGAGCAGGTGCTCAAATGGATGAACGACTATCGCCGTGCCCCGGAGCCAGACCGGCTGCCCGAAGCCGTGCATGACATGATCGACTTGAGCCTCTTCCGCGAGCTCGACGCCGCAGGCGTCTACATCGGCTTCATCGCAGGCGTCCTGGGCTCCAACCCCGAGCAGGCCGAGCGGCTTGTCTCCCGCATGTTCCCGATGTCGCCCGAGGACCAGGTGGTGCTGATCCGCGCCATCGCCTACTCGAACCTGCCCGACTGGAAGGGTCTGATGCAGAGTTTCATCGAGCGCATGCCCGCCCGCCTGGTGCTGATCAGGAAGTATCTCTACGGCGACGGCAAGACGCTTGCCGACCTGCCCATCGACGACAACGGCGGCTACGTGCTCGACGTGCTGTGGGGCTACTACTACGCGACGGGATCGGCCGTGCCCGTCCGGCGCATCGTCGGCGCGCTCGCACTCGCGAGCAACAAGGAGAAGATCGAGAAGCTGACCGTGGGCTCCATGGCCAAGTGGACGCTCGCCACCAACGCTTCGCGCGAGAAGGACCTGCTCGACATCCTGTCCGATGAGATGAACACGCAGCCCGAGGACGTGAGGAAGCATCTGCGCGAGGTGATCGAGGCCGCCGAGACGTTTGAGACGGGCAAGATTAGGAAGGACGCCGTCGCCGCCATCGAGGAGCTTAAGGCCAAAGGCCCCGAGAGCGCCCGCAACTTCGCCTGGTGGGGCCAGGCCGGACAGACGGTGTTCGCACTGGGCTGCGTCGGAGCTGCAGCAGCAAGCGTGACGGTGGCCGGCATCCCCTGCGTGGTCGGCGGCGCTATCTCGTCCGCCGCCCTCAAATACCTAGCCCCCGCCCAATAGTCTCCCTGAGCTACTCTGCCGGGCAGAGCTCGCGGGCCTTGACCAGGGCTTCGTTCTTCGATGTGAAGGTGCCGATGGCCTCGCCGCCTTCGGGGCGTGACGCGATGAAAGTCTGCGTCATGTTCTCCTCGAAGCCGTCCAGCACAGAGACCGCGATGTAGTGCATCTCTGTGCCGGTCGGCGACTTGACGAGCACGGTCGTATCTCCCCCGTACGACGCGGTCTCGATCACGCAGCGGCTCGGCTTCACGCCGAGGCCGGAGGGCGGATCGAAGTCAGGCTTGGTGCTCATCGCCGCCGACGACGCATCAGCAGCCACCTGTGCCTCAGCGGGCGGCGGCGCCGACGACCCCACCATCTCGGCCGGCGGATCGGACGGCGCGACAGATGCGACCGTCGCCTCCTTGGGGGGCACGATCGGCGCTGCGGCGGCGCCTGTGGCGGCGGGCTTGTCCTGCCAGCCGGCAACAGTCACGCGCCGGGGCGTGTCCGCCACCTTGGCGGGGCCAATGGATCTTGTGGCTGCCGGTCCCGGCATCTTGGCGTCGGCGAGCGCGGCAGGCGGCGCGAACAGCGCGAAGCCTGCCTGCTCGGTCTCTGGTGTCGCGGGCGGCTCGGCCGGCTTGAAGAGCTGTGCCGGATCCGGAGCGGTGGCCGCCAGCGTCGCAGCGATGGCATCGGCCTGAACCGGTGCCTTCGGCACGATGGGAATGACCTTGGCGGTCTTCACGACGACACCCTTCTCGGGAGCGGGTGGCCGCTTGGCCGGAGGCAGCTTCTCTTTCTCTTCATCCCGGCTCCACACCGTGCGCACCGGCGACGAGGCGCTGACTGCCGTCTCCCGGCCCGTCGGCGTCGCCTCGGCCCGTGGCTCCGCCGGAGCCTGCCACGGCAGCACCTCGGGCTCAGCGACCGGCGTGCCGGCCTTGCCGCGGCACTCCTCGCCGCGATAGGCATCCGCCACCCACTCGATCGAGCTCCCGTACTTGCGGTCTGCCGCCCAGCGCCCGGCAAGATCGGAGAAGCGCACCGGTCGGTTGAGCGAGCGTGACTTGTCGAGAATGTCATCCTGCTTGAGCTGCGTGCGCGGCGCGACCGGGTTCTCGATCATCTCGCCCGAGTAGACCACGAGGTGCTGGATCTGGGCGAGCACGCCGGTCTGGACGTCGGGGAACCGATCTCCCGGCACGCCGCCGCCGGTCGTGCCGATGCCAGCGAAATTGTTTTGCGCCGGGTCGACGTCACCCATGCGCCCGTTCGGCGCCCGGTAGGTGAGGAAGTTGGTCTCGATCGCCATCTGGAAGAAGGCGTAGTCCCAGCGTACGCGCCACATCTCGCCGTAGCGCTTGTAGTGGGCGGCGATATCGCGGAAGCGCGGCGAGAGACTGCCGTTGCGCCGGGACAGGAACTTCATGAGCCGCTCGGGCGTGACGCAGGCTGGGACGGGGTTTTCGGCCGAGCTGCGGATCTCCGGGAGACGCACGGCGGCGAGCGCGACTGAGCTCGCAGTCAACGCCGGGGCTGCCACGGCGAGCCCCAGGCACACGAGCCAAACCTCGCTCACACGCATACGAGACACTGAGGTCATGAGGCCCCCAAGACAGCCGCTGCAGGAGACGTGGAAAAGGCTCAGCCCTCGGGGCAAAGCTCGAACGCCTTCTCCAGCGCCTGAGACTGGCTCGAGAAATCGCCGATCGACTGTCCGCCCTTGGCGTAGGCGTTGATGTAGGCGTCGGCCTCGCGCTTCTCGGATCCCTCGTTCACGTCGAGCACCGTGTAGTTGACCGAGTTCTCCTGCACGGCCTTGATGATGATCGCCTTGCTGCCGCCGTAGCTCGCGGTCCACACGCGACACTTGGACGGCGCGGCAGCCGACTTCTTCTCGGCCTTGGTCGCATCCTTGAGCGCGCCGCCGCTGCTGGGAAGCGCCGCCACCTCGATGGTCTTCGCGGAGACAGCCTTCGAGGTGCTGGTCTTGGCAGGCACGTCGCTCTTGGCCGGAGGGGGCAGCGCGTCGACCGAGGCCGTCTCGACCTTGGGTGCCGCGTTGAGGACCGTGATGGGCGGGCTTTCGGCTGCGGAAGCCGTCTCCACCTTCTTCGCGGGCACATCGGCCTTCGCGGCATCGACCCTTTGCGCGGAAGCCGCCGACGCAGCCACGGCGGCGGCGCCCTTGGTCGGCAGCGGAGACATGGGCTCGGAGGCGCCGAGCGAGGAGCGCGTGGCACCGCCATCGGCCTTGGCCGCAGCGACGGCACGCTTCTGCGCCTCGACACCCGGAGTGGCCTCAGGCTGAGCTTCGCCCGCCGCGGACTGAGCGTCGCCAGCAGCAGCAGGCTCGAAATTGGCCGCCGCAGTCTTCACGGTTTGGCCGCGGGCCAGGGCAACCAGCTCGGGCTGGGGATCGGCCTGACGGCACTGGCCGTCGAAGAACCTGTTGGCGATGGCCGTTATGTCGCTCGCGTAGCGGCGGCTGCCGGGCGCCCACTGCTTGGAGAGTTGCGTGAAGTTGATCGGGCCTTGCACGCTCCGCTGCCAGTCGCTGAGCACGCCCCAGTCCTGGACGTTGCGGGTACGCTCCGCGACCGGATTGTCCACGTGCTCGCCGGAATACATCAGGAGATGCTCGATGTGGGCACGCGCGCCCGACGAGATGTCCTTGAAGCTCTCGCCGCGGACGCCGCCGCCGGTCGCGCCGAGGCCCGCGAAGTTGTTCTGCTCGGGCTTCACGTCGCCGCCGTAGTTGAGGTAGCCGGTCTCGAGCAGCATCTGGAAGAAGGCATAGTCCCAGCGCACGCCGAGCGCCTCGCCATGGCGCATGTATTCGGTGGCGAGCCCGTCGTATCGGGCATCGAGGTTTGTGTTGCGCTCGCGCACATAGGCCATGAGCCGGCCGGGCGTGGCGCACTCGGCCACCCGGTTGCTATCGCTGGTCCTGATTGCCGGAAGGTCGCCGGCTTGGGCGAGGGAGGGCAGCAACAAGGTGCTGGCCGCGAGTGCTACGCCGTTGAACACGGACCTATATCGGCAGGTCATGGGACACCCCAATTTTGTACGCGGCGCCACGCGCGCCCAACAATCCGATCAATGGTTCGTAAGCCCTTAAGCTTAAGACCCGGTTTACGCGCGAATCAACGAGCTACCGAAGAGACCTAGGGGTGGCTGACATTTGGGGCGCGAGTGGGGGGATCAGAGGGAGGAATTGTGGCGAGCCGCGCGCCGGAGCGAATGGCAACCAATTGGCCCAACTATCTGTGGTAAAGGTAAATTATCGATCCGTTTACGGCCGGTCACCCGAGGACCACGTGAGATGCTGGCCGCCGTCGAGGGCGATCATCTGCCCGGTCATGGCCTTGGCCGCCAGAATGAAGCGGACGGCGCCCGCGATCTCCTCGGGCGAAGGCCCCCGCTTCAAGAGCGTCGTGTCCACCTCTCCGGCAAAATCAGCCGCAGTCTGGTGGATGCTCTGCAGCACCGGCCCCGGACCGATGGCGTTGACGCGGACGCGCGGCGCCAGCGCCTGGGCCAGCGTCCGTGTCGCGGTCCAGAGGCCCGCCTTTGAGATCGTATAGGAGAAGAAGTCCGGCGTGAGCTTCCAGACCCTCTGGTCGATGATGTTGATGACGTTTCCCTCTTCCTCGTCGGGCAGATTGAGGAACAGGGATTTCGCGAGGAACACCGGCGCCTTGAGATTGATCTCGAGGTGCGTGTCCCAGGTCTCCATGGTCACGTTGGCGACGGTGTCGACGAGAAACTCCGACGCGTTGTTGACGAGGCAGGTCGGCGCCGCGAGCACGCGGCGACACTGCGGGACGAGACCCTCGACCTCCTCGGGGCGCGACAGGTCGGCGGCGACTGCCGCCGCAATCCCGCCGCCACGCCGGATCTCGTCGACGAGCGCCTGAGCCTCGCCCTCCGAGTGGCGATAGTGCACGCAGACCTGCCAGCCGTGGCGCGCAAGATCGAGCGCGATGCCTCGGCCGATGCGCCGAGCGGCACCGGTGATGAGAGCCGTCGGACGAGATGCGCCGGAGGTAGACGGCATGGAAAAGCTCCCTCGGTCCTTGTTGGCGAGGAGAATGCCGAGTTCTTGGCCCCTGTCCACGCCTCTGAGCAGCGCGTGCAACGGCCCGTACGCTCGCGGCTAATTTTTGGGCTTTCGGAAGCCCGAAAGCCTGAAATCGAAAGTATTTTTTAAGACATGGGGCTCGCTGCCCTGAATCGGAGTTGCACCCGAGACACAACGCGGTGGAGACCATGGGGCGCGCCGGTGTTTACCCTTGTTCGGCAGCCCATCGTGAGCTTTTCTGGCTGGAGCATCAAGAGCCTGGTCTTCTCCCGCGCTGTGCGCGGGGGGGCAGGCTTTCAGCGAGAGGGGTCCTGCAAGTTATGTTGGGGTACAACGTCGTGTCGCGCGCCCTTTTCGGGGCTTCTATGCTGGCGGTGATGTCCGGTTCGGCACTGGCCGACGGCTACGGCGGCAGCGTCAAGGACGCGCCTCCGGCCGAGGACCGCAAGCTCGCGCTCTCGATCACCGTCGGCGGCACGTCCGATTACGTCTTCCGCGGCGTGAGCCAGACGCTCGAGGATCCAGCCGCCCAGGGCTCGATCGATCTCTCCTACGGCATCTTCTACGCCGGCATCTGGGGCTCCAACGTCGATTTCAACGACGCGCCCCCGGCCTCCGCAGAGGTGGATCTCTACGCCGGCCTCAGACCGGTGTGGGGTCCCGTCAACTTCGATTTTGGCGTCATCTACTACGCCTATCCGGGCGCAAACGACGGCGCGGCGAGCCTCGACTACGTCGAGCTCAAGGCCGGCTACAGCATGGCCTCCCCCTGGATCAAGGGACTGACCTCCGGCACCACGGTCTACTGGTCGCCCGACTACAACCTCGAGACCGGCGACGTCATCACGGTCGAGAGCGCGGCAGCCTACGCGCTGCCGCAATTCGGCATCGTGAGCCCGTCAATCACCGGCGCCTACGGCTCAGTCTACGGCGACGCTGGCGATGGCTTCAGCCCCGGCGGCCTGCCGCAGGACGACTACAGCTACTGGAACGTCGGCCTCGTGCTTGCAGTCGAGAAATTCAGCTTCGACTTCCGCTACTGGGACTCCGATATCGACGTCGTGCCTGGCGGCGGGAGCGTGTGCGTCAGCAAAGACTTCTGCGACGAGCGCTTCGTCTTCTCGGCCAAGGTCACGCTGCCCTAGCCATTCATCCGTCCCGTCCACTGCATGGACAGACCTGACAACCGGGGCCGCAAGGCTCCGGTTTTTTGGCATGGCGAGCTAAGACATACTGCCACTTCGCCGTCGTACACCTTTCATTCTGCTGTCACTGAGCATCACTACTGTCGGATGTGTTTCAGGCTGATCCTCTCTGCCCTTGTTCCGCGACAGGGCACGAGATCCGAACTCGGAGCTCGCACGAGGGGAACAGAAAATGGACGCGCGTCGCCCTCGTTGCGTGCGTCCATTTTGCGACCGCCACGCCCGGCCACGGGTCCTGGGGCGGCTAGAGAGGCCAGCTTGACACGTCTCCCCGGAGCCCCCGCTGCCGGCAGGAGATGGCAAGCTGGCCTCGTTTGCTTTTGCATCCTGGTTCTTCCACACCCACGCGGCAGAGTGTTGAGCCCACCGTAATTTTCCCCAGCTCTCGGCCGCAGGCGCTTGATCAGGTCGCGTCGGGGCCTCTAAAAAATCCTTCCTAGGAATTGGGCGGGCTCCGTGATTCTCTCGATTGCCATCATGGTTGCGCTGACGGTCGCGATCGCGGCCCACCTGCTCGCGCCGAAAATCGCCGAGCCGCGCGTGATCTTTGGCCAGAGCCCGGATCGGCCGGCCGCATTCGGCTATCGGATGGCCTGGCTCGCGGTCAGGAGCCGTGATCCCGCAGCCGTCGTCGAGGAATTGGGGCTCGTCGCCGCCGTGCCTTGCAACTGGCGGTCGGGCATCGGCACCGTCTACGACGACCGCATGGGCAGCGACCACGTCTTTGTCTCGCCGCCGGTCAATGGCTGGACTTTCGTCGTCGGGCTCGCGCTGCCCCATCCCGTGGGCCGCGGCTTCACCGACAAATGCACGCCGCTGCTCGAGGGCCTCGGCCGCCGCTTCGCCGAGGTCCAGTACTTCTTCGCCTACCCGCCCATCGACCTCTTCGCCTGGGCGCGGTTGCTCGACGGCCGCATCGTGCGGGCGTTTGCCATGGGCGACACCGGCGTCATCTGGAAGCGCGGCCGCAAGACGCGCGAGGAGCGCGCGCTCGGCCTCAAGCTGTTCGATTTCCGCGGCGTGCGCGGCCGGCGCGGCGATGCCGGCGGTGAGATCATCCTTTATCCGACCGAGGACCACGTGCTGAAGCTCGCCGAGCGCTGGAGCATGAACCCGACCGTGCTCGACACCATCGAGGCGCCGGTGGGCGCACTCGGTTTCATCGCGCTCGCCCCCGCCTCCTGGCGCACAGAGCGCCTGCGCAAGGCCGGCTGAGCCGGCATTTCGCGCAACGCCTTGCGCTTAGGCCGCAGAGCGTCCGGCGATCTCTGCCATCTGGTTCGCGATCATCTGGTCGAGAAAGCCCGTGAACGGCACTGTAAAGGTGGAAAGGCCGCGCGGATCGTTCTGCCACTCCTCGAGCTTCAGGAAAAAGGCCTCGGGCAGTTCCCCAATACCCTCGCACTCGACGACGCTGGCGCGGAACGCCTCCTCCGTCATGGGAATGAAGGGAATGGTCACGGCTTCGAGATGGCCATCGGCATGCCGTCGCGGCGCTCCCGTGACGGCAGCCAGCACGACCGCGCGGTGGTGATCGAATGAGGCGACGGCCCCGATCACGAGACGCGAGGCCTCATAGCCCTGGGGCGACCGGTAGGTCCAGCTCTGGCCGGCATGCAGTTCCATCGTTTCGGGCTCCATTGCGAACGGCTCGTGACAGCGAGCCCCCAAAGGGGAGGGCTGGTACGGGCCCATCAGGGCAGCTTTCGGGCAGGACGCGCGACCAACGTCACACGCCGTGTTCATTCAAACGACCAGAGTGTTGTTTCTAAACGCCGTCGCGAGCGATGCCACACCCACCACGATTTGCGTTGACGAGCCCAAGAAGACGCTTTTGCGACGATGAATCGCCCCGGCCCAATCAGCGATCGCTCTAGTTCGCAGCCGTGCTGCTCCCCGAACTCTGGGGCGCGACCGTGCTGCTCTCCGCCCGATCCTCGCGGCCCGGATGGGCATCGGTCGTGAACGCGGCCTCGCTACGCCCGTCACAGGCGATCGCCGTGGTGCGGCCGGTGGCCCGGTCGAGGTAAAGAGTGACGCACGCCGGCGCAAACGCCTGAGCGGCCTCGGCCGTCTGCACCCACTGCCCGCGCTCAGCGACTTCAAGCACCTGCGCCTGCTCCGCGACCCGGGGGGCCGGGTTCTCTGCCAGCACCACCTGTGCGACGAAGCCCCAGAAACCCACGAAATGCCAAAAGATGGCTCCCAGCAGAAACCCAACGGCCGTCCAGCCAAACCCGCCAAAGCGGTCGACGAGCCGTCGCGCCTGGGCGGCCGCACCCAAGTCCATTCCATCGCCAGGCGCAGTCGTCTCGCGCTCCGCGGCGAGCCCCGCCTTGGGACCGTCGTCGAAACCCATGAAAGGCGCCAGATCGCGCTCGTTCGCAATATCCTGCATGCCTCACTCGATCAGCAGCAAATCCGAACGCAGCACGAGTCGAAGCTTGCGGTTTGGCGGTGCGAGCGGCAAGGGCACCGGCCCGACGGAAGTGTGGCATCGCCTGGCTTTTCCACAGGCCCTAACCGACACACAGACCACGATCGTTTCGGACCCTACCAGTCCGAAACGTGAATCGTCGGTCCCACGCAAGAGAGACCACGATCGTTTCGGACCCTACCAGTCCGAAACGTGAATCGTCGGTCTCACGCAAGAGAGACCACGATCGTTGCGGACCCTACCAGTCCGAAACGTGAATCGTCGGTCCCACGCAAGAGAGACCACGATCGTTTCGGACCCTACCAGTCCGAAACGTGAATCGTCGGTCTCACGCAAGAGAGACCACGATCGTTGCGGACCCTACCAGTCCGAAACGTGAATCGTCGGTCTCACGCAAGAGAGACCACGATCGTTGCGGACCCTACCAGTCCGAAACGTGAATCGTCGGTCTCACGCAAGAGAGACCACGATCGTTTCGGACCCTACCAGTCCGAAACGTGAATCGTCGGTCCCAGAAAAAGGATCCTATTGAACTGGCGGCACGGTGATGCGCCCATCGCGGCAGAGCGCACCCTGATCCTCGTTGGCGCCGCACGCCTTGGGCTCTCCCGTCTTCGAGAAGCAGATCATGACGTCCTTGAGCCGCGGCCAGCGCCCGCCGCAATCGATCGCCAGCATCTCGGGCTTGAGCCTCGAATTGCGCGCGACGAAGGCATCCACCACCTCGCTCGGATAAAGCGACTGGTTGTCGGTCGGAGCCTTGAAGCGATCCGGGATGGCGATGCTCTCGAACATACGGCGCGCGGCGCGGAAGTAGGCATCGGGTGAGAGCCCCGAGCAGGTGCCGTGCTTGCGGTACTCGTGGATGATGAGTCGCTTGGACGGCATGATGTCCATCATGTCGTCGATGACCGACTGGGGAACGTAGGGCTGCGAGCGGGTGGCGCAGCTTTCCGGATATCCGCGGTCGTACTGCGGCCATAGGCCGTGCAGCACGAATCCGTAGCGCCGTCCGTCCGCGCGCGCGCATTGGCTCTCGTCGTCGCGTCCCTCGGCCGTGCCGCAATGCGTGGGGCTCCAGGAGAGCACGAGCGCGTAATAGGAGAAATCGCCGGGTGCGTCGGTCCGGCCGTCCGTGTCCGCGGGGAGCGTCGGCCCGGCGAGAGGCGGCTCGTCGCTCTCCTGCGGGGCCTGCCGCCGCTCTGAGCCGGTTTGCGCACGCTCCTGCTTCGAGGGCGCCACAGGCCGCTCTGCGGTGGGCGCCGGCAGCTCCGGCGCGGGAGTGGACGCCGGCTCTGCGGGCCGGTAGCGCACCAGCACCACGATGGCGATCAGCGCGGCGATCGCGAGCGCACCCGGAAGCGTGAGCTTGAAGCGCGGGTCCATGCACGCCTCACGCCGGCTGCCGAGACAGCGCGTCGAGAATGCGCACCCAGCTCCGCGCACCTTTCTTGAAGCTCTTGAGGTTGTATTTCTCGTTCGGCGAATGGATGCGGTCGTCCTCTAGTCCGAAGCCGACGAGCAGACTGTCCATGCCGAGAACATCCTTGAATGAGGTCACGATCGGGATAGACGCGCCGCAGCCCATGAGGATCGTGGGCACGCCCCATTCCTCGCCGAGCGCAGCCGCCGCGGCCTTCACCGCCGGCGCAGAGGTGTCGAAGCCGATCGCCGCGCTGCCGTGCCCGCCGATGAACTCCGCCTTGCAATCGGGCGGCAGGTTCGCCTCGACGAAGCTGCGCAGGCAAGCCAGCACGTGCTCTGGATCCTGCCCCGGCACCAGCCGGCACGTGATCTTGACGGACGCCTTCGACGGAATGACCGTCTTCGAGCCCGCACCCTGATAGCCGCCGGTGATGCCGTTGAACTCGAGCGTCGGGCGCGACCAGAGCTGCTCCACCACCGAGCGCGACTTCTCGCCAGCAGGCACCGAGAGGCCGATGTCGCTGAGGCGCGACTGCGAATCGATGCCGAGCTTGTTCCATTGCGCGAGCTGCTTCTTGGTCGGCGACTTGATGCCGTCGTAGAAGCCCGGGATCTTGATGCGCCCGCGTGCGTCGTGCATTTTCGCCATGATGCGCGCGAGCGCCCGGATCGGGTTCATCGCCGGCCCGCCGTAGATGCCGGAATGAAGATCTCGCGCCGGCCCCGTGATCACCACCTCGACGCCCGCGAGACCGCGCAACATGGTGGTGATGGCCGGCGTGTCTTTGTCCCACTGCCCCGTGTCGCAGACGAGGACGAGATCGGCGGTGATCTCTTTCCCGCTCTTCTTGAAGAAGCCCGGTAGCGACGGAGAGCCGCACTCCTCCTCGCCCTCGATCATGGCGGAGACGGCGAGCGGCAGCTTGCCATTGACCTCGGTCCACGCCCGCGCGGCTTCGAGGAAGGTCATGAGCTGACCTTTGTTGTCCTCGGCGCCGCGCGCGATGATGACCTTGCCGTTGGAGCGCTCGGTCGCGAGGCGCGGCTCGAACGGCGGCGTGGTCCAGAGGTTCAAGGGATCGGGCGGCTGCACGTCGTAGTGCCCGTAGAAGAGCACGTGCGGTGTTCCTTTCTCGACCTTGTCGCGATCGTGCCCGACGACGATCGGATGCCCGGTCGTGGAACGCACGCTTGCCGGGATGCCAACGTCCGTCAGCGCCTGCGCGCACCAGTCGGCGGCACGGCGGCATTCGCTCTTGTAGGCCGGGTCGGTCGAGATGCTTTCGATCCGAAGCAGCTCGAAAAGGCGATCGAGCCCGGCATCGAAATTCTTCTCCAAGCGCTCGAGAGCCAGGGACACGCGGTCGGTCATCGCAAGATCGTTCCCTTCTGATCGGAAGGCGCCGAGAGTGCGCGAAGGAAAGGTCGCAGTCAAAGGTAGTGTTGGCGCATCGCGCCCGCTGTGCGACAGTCCCGCCTCCAGCGTTAATGCGCTGGAAATGCCGTGGAGCGGGAACACGATGGCTAAGGCTCAGATCTCCGGGGATGCGGCCCCGAAATGGGTCTACTATTTTGCGGCCGGCGAGGCCGAGGGCGGCGCCGAGATGAAGGAACTCTTGGGCGGCAAGGGCGCCAACCTCGCCGAGATGGCGAGCCTCGGCTTGCCTGTGCCACCCGGGTTTACCATCACCACCGAGGTCTGCCGCGTCTTCTACGACAATGGCCGCGAGCTGCCGCAAGGGCTCATCCCGCAGGTCGAGCGCGCGCTCGTCAAGGTTGGCGAGGAAACCGGAGCCGTCTTCGGCTCAGAGGACAATCCGCTGCTCGTTGCCGTGCGCTCGGGAGCGCGCGCGTCCATGCCCGGCATGATGGACACGATCTTGAATCTCGGTCTCAACGACAAGACGGTGCAAGGTCTCGCGCGCCGCTCCGCCGACGAGCGCTTCGCCTACGACAGCTACCGCCGCTTCATCCAGATGTACGGCGACGTCGTGCTCGGCCTAGATCACGCGGTGTTCGAGGAGATCCTCGACAACTTCAAGAACCTGAACGGTCTCTCCTTCGACACCGAGCTTGCCGCCGACGACTGGCGCAAGATCATCGCGCTCTATAAGGAGGCGATCGCAAGCGAGCTTGGCAAGCCGTTTCCCCAGGACACGAGCGAGCAGCTGTGGGGCGCCATCGGCGCCGTCTTCGGTTCATGGCAGAACGCGCGCGCCGTTACCTACCGCCGGCTCCATGCCATCCCCGACGACTGGGGCACAGCCGTCAATGTCCAGGGCATGGTGTTCGGCAACATGGGCGACACATCCGCGACCGGCGTCGCCTTCACGCGCAATCCCTCGACCGGCGCCAACGAGATCTACGGCGAGTTTCTGATCAATGCTCAGGGCGAGGACGTCGTCGCCGGCATACGCACGCCCCAGCCATTGACCGCGAGAGCGCGCCGCGAGGCCGAGGACCCGAACCCCTCGCTCGAGGAGCAGATGCCCGGCGCCTTTTCCGAGCTGCAGCACATCTTCGCTGCGCTCGAGAGCCGCTACCGCGACATGCAGGACATCGAGTTCACCATCCAGAACGGCAAGGTCTGGATGCTGCAGACGCGCTCCGGCAAGCGCACGGCCGAGGCCGCCGTCAAGATCGCCGTCGATTTCGCAGACGATGCCATCATCAGCCGCGACGAGGCCGTGCTCCGCGTCGATCCCGCGGGCTTCACGCAGCTCCTGCATCCGACCATCGATCCCGCCGCCTCCAAAGAGCTGTTGACCACCGGCCTGCCGGCGTCGCCAGGCGCGGCGACGGGCCAGATCGTCTTCTCGTCGGACGAGGCCGAGCGCCAGAAGGCGCAGGGCCGCGCGGTGATCCTGGTGCGCACCGAGACGAGCCCCGAGGACATCCACGGCATGCATGCCTCTGCCGGCATACTGACCGCGCGTGGCGGCATGACGAGCCATGCCGCCGTCGTCGCCCGCGGCATGGGCGTGCCCTGCGTCTCGGGCGCGGGCGCGCTCCGCATCAACGAGAAGGCGGGCACGCTGAGCGTGGGCCCGAAAGCCTTCTCGGCCGGCGAGACGATCACCATCGACGGCGCCACCGGGCGCGTCTATCTCGGCGCCGTGCCCATGCGTCAGCCGCAGCTCTCGGGCGATTTCGCGCGTCTCATCTCCTGGGCCGACGAGGCGCGCCGCCTTTCCGTGCGCGCCAATGCCGACACGCCGAAGGATGCGCGCCAGGCCCGCGCATTCGGCGCACAGGGCATAGGCCTCTGCCGCACCGAGCACATGTTCTTCGACCAGAGCCGCATCCTGGCCATGCGCGAGATGATCTGCGCGGCGAGCGAGACCGGCCGTCGCGCGGCGCTTGCCAAGATCCTGCCGTTCCAGCGCAGCGACTTCGTCGAGCTGTTCGAGATCATGGCAGGGTTGCCGGTCACTATCCGCCTGCTCGATCCTCCGCTGCACGAGTTCCTTCCGCGTCAAGAGCGCGAGATCGAGAGCGTCGCCGAGGCGCTCAAGATGCCGATCGGAAAGCTGCACGCGCGCATCGCCGAGCTCTCCGAGTTCAATCCCATGCTGGGCTTCCGCGGCTCGCGCCTCGCCATCCGCTATCCCGAGGTGCCCGAGATGCAGGCGCGCGCCATCCTCGAGGCCGCGATCGAGGTGGAGAAGCGCACGGGCAGCGCGGTCGAGCCCGAGATCATGATCCCACTCGTCGCCTACCGGCGCGAGTTCGACATCCTGGCCACCATCATTCGCGACACCGCCAAGGCGGTCGAGAAGGAGACGGGAAAGAGCATCGACTACAAGATCGGCACCATGATCGAGCTGCCGCGGGCGGCGCTCGCTGCCGCAGATCTGGCCCGCGACCCTGACGGCGCCGACTTCTTCTCGTTCGGCACCAACGACCTCACCCAGACCGCGATCGGCCTTTCCCGCGACGACGCGGCTCCGATACTCACCGCCTATGCCAACAAGGGTGTCTTCGAGCAGGACCCGTTCGTGTCTATCGATCAGCAGGGCGTCGGCGAGCTGGTGGAGATCGGGCTCACGCGCGGCCGCCAAGCCAAGCCGGATCTCAAGGTCGGCATCTGCGGCGAGCACGGCGGCGACCCGGACTCGGTCGCCTTCTTCCACCGCCAGGGCTTCGACTATGTGTCGTGCTCGCCGTTTCGCGTGCCGATCGCCCGCCTCGCCGCCGCGCAGGCTGCGATCCGCGCCAAGCTCAAGAGCTAGGCCATGGCCGCTTCGGACCCTTCGGCCGAAGCGCGAACATCTGTCCCGCCGAGCTGATCAAACGAGGTCGCGCTCTTCCATGCGGTCGAGCTGGTCGAGGCTCGGGCGGCGCGGCCGCGGCCCCGTACGCCTCGGCATCAAGAGCAGCCAAACCACGAGCGGAGGTACGAGGAAGCACCAGGCCATCCAGAACGAGTAGTCGCGATTCTTCCATCCGGCGAGAAAACCGGCCAGGACAGACGCGCTGAGCGCGGCCAGTCCCCAGATCACGATGCCGGCAATCATTCGTCGAGCTCCTCATGTCCCATGCGGTCGAAGCCGCGCTTCGACAAATGAGAGACAACTTGGGCAAATTCAAGCTCCGCGCCGACCGATCGTAAACGGCCAATCGCTAAAGAAGCATGTGTGACAGGATCTTAACACACCATCGTCGGCGCAGGGACCGGCTCGAAATCGAGCCCGATATCGAGAATGGGCGCCGAGTGCGTGAGCGCGCCGACCGAGATGATGTCGACGCCGGTCTCGGCGATGGCGCGCACCGTCTCGAGCGTGACGCCGCCCGAGGCTTCCGTGAGTACGCGGCCGCCGACGATCTTCACCGCCTCGGCGAGCAGGGGTGGCGCCATGTTGTCGAGCAGCACCGCGTCGACAGGGTACGCGAGCGCTGCGCGGAGCTCCTCGAGGTCACCAACCTCGACCTCGATCTTGACCATGTGGCCAGCGGCGGCCCTCGCCGCCGCGAGCGCCGGTCCGACGCCGCCCGCGGCCACGATGTGGTTGTCCTTGATCAGGATGGCGTCGTGCAGCCCCGAGCGGTGGTTGGTGCCGCCGCCGCAGCGCACGGCATATTTCTCGAACGCGCGCAGCCCCGGCGTCGTCTTGCGCGTATCGGCGATGCGTGCGCCGGTGCCGCCAATCGCATCGACGTAGCGCCGCGTCAGGGTGGCGATGCCGCTCATGTGCGAGAGGAAGTTGAGGGCCACCCGCTCGCCCGTGAGCAGAGCCCGCGCAGGCCCCGCGACGCGTGCCACGACAGCGCCGGGTACGGCCTGCTGGCCCTCGCCCACAAGCGCATCAAAAACGATGGAGCGATCGAGGGCATGGAATGCGGCGGCTGCCACCTCGAGCCCCGAGACGACACCTGCCTTGCGCGCTCCGAATGTCGCGCGCGCCACAGCGCCCGCCGGGATGGTCGCATCCGTGGTGATGTCGCCGCACGTGCCGAGGTCCTCGGCCAGCGCAGCGTCCACCGCGCGCGCGATGAGGGGAGGCGGCAGCACGCCGAGAAGCGGAGGGTGCGTCACAGCGGCAGCTCCGCGGGGCAATCGGTCCCGCTCCTGCGCCGCTGGCGCGATCCCTGTGCGCCGACGCACGCCAAAGTGACGAAGGTGCGCTCAGCAAGAGCCGGTACGGCATCCGGGAAGTCCGACCTGAAATGCGCGCCGCGGCTTTCCTCGCGAAGCAACGCCGATCCCGCGATCAGCTCCGCGGCGAGCGCCATGTTGGCAACGACGCTGTCGCCCTGCGCCTCCTTGCCGATCTCACGCACGGCCGCGAGCGCGAGCGTGAGACCTTGAGCGTCACGGATGACGCCGACGTGCTCGCTCATCGTCACCCGCAACCGCCGCGTGAGAGCCGCACGATGCGCCGCGTCGAACGAAGCGGCACCCGCCCGATACGTCTTGGCAATCGGCCGCGCCCGCTCGGTCTTGATGATTTGGCGGATGTCGCCGGCGGCGCGCGCGCCAAGCACCACGGCCTCGAGCAGCGAGTTCGACGCGAGCCTGTTGGCCCCGTGCAGGCCCGTCGACGCCACCTCGCCCACGGCCCAGAGCCCTTCGACGCTCGTTCGGCCGTACGCATCCGTTGCGACACCGCCCATGTGGTAGTGCGCTGCCGGCGCAATCGGAATGAGCCCCGTGACGGGATCGATGCTGGCCGCGCGGCAGTGCCCATAGACGGTCGGGAAGGCTGTCGGAAACGCTGCGCCGATGCTGTCGCGGCAGTCGAGGAACGCTCCGCGCCCCGCCGCGATCTCGGCGAAGACACCGCGCGCGACCACGTCGCGCGGCGCAAGCTCGCCCGCGGGATGAATGAGCTGCATGAAGCGCTCCCCCAGCCGGTTAACGAGCTTGGCGCCCTCCCCGCGCAAGGCCTCGGAGGCGAGCGGCGCCGGATCGATGCCGGCATCGATGGCGGTCGGATGGAACTGCACGAACTCCGCATCGGCAATCACCGCACCGGCGCGCGCCGCAAACGCCACGGCCTCGCCACGGGCATAGATGGGGTTCGTGGTGACCTGATAGAGAGCGCCGACGCCGCCGGTTGCGAGCACCACCGCAGAGGCCGGCATGAAGTCGAACGTCCCGTTGCCCTTGGCCTTAGAGCGCACGAGCCTGACGCCGGTCACGCGCGACGCACTATCCGAGCCGGCGTCGAGGATAAGGTCCTCGGCCTCGTAGTGCTCGAGGATGCGGATCGACGGCGTTTTGCGCACCGCCGCGATGAGAGCCTGCATGATGGCGGCGCCGGCACGGTCACCCTGCACCCGCACCACGCGGTTCATGGAATGCGCCGCCTCCCGCGAAAGCACGAAATGCCCAGCGAGATCGCGATCGAACGGCACCCCGTAGCGCAGAAGATCGGCGATGCGCTCCGGAGCCTCGCCCGCCACCGTCGCCGCGACCTTTTCGTCCACGATGCCCCCGCCGGCCTCGATGGTGTCGGCCGCATGCCGGTCGGGCGTATCGCCCTCGCCGACCGCAGCCGCAATCCCACCCTGTGCCCACACGCTGGAGGCGCCTTCCCCGAGCGGCGCAGCGGCGACGACGGTCACTGGCAGCGGAGCGAGCCGAAGGGCCGTGAAGAGGCCGGCAAGGCCCGCGCCGACGATGACGACGTCGCCTGGACCCAGCGCGGAGCCGGGATCGGCGAAGCCGGACATCGTCCTATGCCTGCGGAGAAAGCCCATGCGGCCTCCTCATATGTGGGGCATGGCCCCGATTTCGACAACGTGCGTGCAATGTGGAGGCGGTGCGGCGGCGCCGCCTCCCGCTCTGTGCTCAAGCCGAGGCCGCGATCATGCGCTCGACCGCGCCGCGTGCCTTGACGGCGATCTCGGGATCGACCGTCACTTCGTAGCGGTTGTAAAGGAGCGCCTCGTAGATCTTCTCAAGGCTGATGCGCTTCATGTGCGGGCAGAGATTGCACGGACGCACGAACTCAACCTCCGGCACCTCGGCGGCCACGTTCGAGGCCATCGAGCACTCTGTGACCAGCACCACCTTGGGCGGCCGTTTGGTCTTGACCCAGTCGATCATCGCTGCCGTCGAGCCCGTGAAGTCGGACGCCGCGATGACGTCCGGCGGGCACTCCGGATGCGCGATGATCTTGAGGCCGGGCTCGGCGGCGCGCATGGCCTCCATCTCCTCGCCCGTGAAGCGCTCGTGCACCTCGCAGTGGCCCTTCCAGGCGATGATCTCGACCTTGGTCTTGGTCTGGACGTACTTCGCGAGGTATTCGTCCGGCAGGAAGATGACGCGCGGCACGCCCAGGCTCTCGACGATCTTCACCGCGTTGGACGAGGTGCAGCAGATGTCGGTCTCGGCCTTCACCGCCGCACTCGTGTTGACGTATGTAACGACCGGAACGCCGGGATAGGCGGCTTTCAGCGCCCGCACATCCTCGGGCGTGATCGACGAGGCGAGCGAGCAGCCTGCCAACGGATCGGGGATCAGAACCGTCTTGTCCGGATTGAGCAGCTTCGAGGTCTCGGCCATGAAGTGCACGCCGGCCTGCACGATCACGTTGGCCTTGGTGCGGGTCGCCTCCTTCGCGAGCTGCAGACTGTCACCGCGGAAATCTCCGACGCAGTGGAAGATCTCGGGCGTCATGTAGTTGTGCGCAAGGATGACGGCGTTGCGCTTCACCTTGAGCTCGTTGATCGCGCGCACGATTGGGGCGTAGTGCACCCACTCCATCGGCGTGACGACGTGCTTCACCCGGCTGTAGAGCGGCTCCATTTCGCGCTTGAGCTCGGGCGTGAACGCGAGCGGCGGCGGCGCGCCCGGCGCGGAGCGGGGCATGTGGGAGCAGGCGGAAGCCGCAGCGGAAGCATCGTCCTCACGCACCTTCTCTACTGTGCCAAGAGCCATGTTCACCTCCACGCTAACATATACTCTAGTTGAGTATATGAAGGCCCTGAAAAAGACCGGCCGAGACGGCCAGTTTAGACGACGCTCTCGATCCCCAAGGGTTCCTCTGGTTATGCTCTGTTAGAGCATTGAGCGATTGCTACTAATTTAATGGAACGGCCGCCGGTTTTCCAGGCCGCTGCCGAATTTTTTCGCACCACTCCGCTTGCCGCGCTCGGGCTCGCAGACTCACCCGCGCGCGGGCTTGACGCGCACGCCCGGCGCCGGCCTCTCGAGCAACACCTCACGGCGGAATCGGAAAAGCTTTGCCGGCCGCCCGCCGGTCTGCGTCTTCAAGTCTCCGGTGGGCTCGACCAGTCCCGCGCTCTCGACCAGACGCCGGAAGTTCTGCTTGTGAAGATGGGGTCCGAGGATCGCCTCAACCGTCTTCTGCAATTCGAAGAGCGTGAAGTCGTCCGGCATCAGCTCGAAGATCACCGGCCGGTACTTGATCTTCGCGCGCACGCGGCCGATGGCGGTGGCGAGAATGCGGCGGTGGTCGTAGCGCATCGGCAGGCCGAGGCGCGGAAGGCTGGCCCAGGTCGCGGCGGCCTCGCGTCCGTCGCGGCGCGCCTCCTCGATTAGCCCGGCCTCGTACAGAAGCTCGAAGCGGTCGAGCACCTTTTCCTCGTCCCAGGTGCCGCCGTCGAGACCGAAGCAGATGCGCACGCGATCCGCGCGCGGAACCGGTCGCACCGGCGCCGACCGCAGCGCGGGCCGCTCGGCCCATTCCTTGAGGCGCGGCTCGATCTCCGTCGCGAGGAGCTCGGGCTTGCCTTTGCGCCAGTCCTCCCACGGGAAGAATTGATACCAGCTGCGCCACTGGCCGCGCTGCAGATCCCGCGCATGGCCGGTCTCGGTGAGAGCGAGATAGCCGATCGAGACCGCGTGCGGCGAGAGATCGCCGGGCTCTGCATGGCGGCCGCGGTCGCCGAACGTATAGAGCTGCTCCACATAGCCGAGGCCAAGCCCGGTCTGCTCCTCGACCCACGCCCTGAGACCGCTGTCGAGCGTCCGATGCGCCACCGGAGAGAACGGACCGAACGGCAGCCCGTCCATGCCAGCTTCCGCCTCGTTGCGCACGACGAGGACGACGGGCTCATCGTCGATCACGGCGACGATCGCGGCGTTGAGTCCGATCTCGACGCTCGCCGGCTCGCTGCGAGTCATTCCGTGTGCATGGCCGGCGACGGGCTCCACATCACGAAGCCTGCGCTGTTTGATGTTGGCATCTTGAACCATGATTTGTGCTCCTCAACGCCGGCTAATCACCGATCGTGGCGATTTTCAGAAGCAAGGAAAGCGAGATATTCTTCGCGCTCGATGGAATAAAAAGGGTGAGCACCCGTTTCAGGCTTCTACGGTCTGGATGAGAGCTCTGCGAACCGCTCGAGGAAAAGCAATTGTGCCTCCGCGACGGGGAGCGGACGAAGGCTTCCGAGCCTCTCGGCTAGCGCCCCGTCCACGCCGGTCGGGGCACCAAAAAAGTCGAGAGCCTCGTCACGACCGAAGCCAGCAAGCCCAGTCGCCTCGAAATAAGCAGCAATGCGATCGGCACGCTTTATCTCGCGAGCCACGTCTTCTGGCAGCGGGCGAGGCAGGCCGTACCGCGCGTGAATGGCATCCAAAAGCCTCAGCTCGAAGGCCTTGTAGTCGAGACCGATCGCCGTCTTGAATGGACTGATCAAGTCTCCGATCACATATTCCGGCGCGTCGTGCAGAAGTGCTGCGAGACGCCACTCGGCCGGCCACTCGCCATTGCAAGCCGACGCGATTTCCTCGACCACGAGCACATGTTGAGCTACCGAAAACGCGTGCTCACCATACGTCTGACCGTTCCAGCGTGCAACGCGGGCGAGCCCGTGCGCGATATCCTCGATCTCGATATCCCCTGGCGATGGATCGAGCAGATCGAGCCGCCGTCCCGAGAGCATGCGCTGCCAAGCGCGCGCCCGCGCTTCCGGTTTACTCTGATGATCAGAACCACTCATACGGTCACGTTATCGGCGGCCGGAAGGCGCGCTGGAGCTTGGCGCACGCCGCATGCCGCGGGCAATCGACGAGATGATCGTTGACCATGCCGGTCGACTGCATGAACGCATAAATTGTGGTCGGCCCGACAAAGCGAAAGCCAGCCTTTTTAAGCGCCTTAGAGATTGTCTTCGAAGCGTCGGTTTCGGCCGGAATATCGCCCATGCGGCTCCGCGCGTTGATGAGGGGCTTGCCGCCGCCAGCCTCCCAGAGAAACGACGCGAGCGATTGATGTGCCGTGAGCGCAAGGAACGCCTTCGCGTTGTCAACCGTCGCCTCTATCTTGAGGCGGTTGCGTACGATGCCCTCGTTTGCCATTAGGCGGGATACGTCCCGCTCGCTGAAGCGCGCGATCTTCCCCGCATCGAAGCCTTGGAACGCCTTTCGGAACGCTTCTCGCTTGCGCAGGATCGTGATCCATGACAGCCCGGCCTGAAAGCCCTCGAGCACGAGCTTCTCGAAGAGGCGCGTGTCGTCGGCATGCGGCACACCCCATTCCTCGTCGTGGTACCGGATGTAGAGCGGATCGGTGCCGGCCCATGGACACCGCGCGATCCTCTCCGCCTTAGACGCTCTCACGCGGCACCTCGATTGAGAACTTGGCGAAGGCGGGAGCCCGCACATCGAGCGTGATGCCCCCGGCCGTCACCGGCATGCCGTCGCGCAATGCCTCCGCCACGCGGTCGATGCGAAGGAGCGCGAGCCCTCGTGTCCCCGCCACCGATCCGAGCCGCCCGATCTCCACCCCGCCGGCGAGCACAGGAGGTTGGCCGGAAGGGAGATCGCTTGCGCCCGCGACCTGAACGATCCGCTTTTTCACGTTCCCCCGGTGCTGCATGCGCGACACCACCTCCTGGCCCACGAAGCAACCCTTGGTGAACGAGACGCCGCCGATCTGGTCGTAGAGCGCCTCGTGCGGATACGCATCTCCGAGCACGTAGTCCTTGCCGCCCTCGGGGATGCCGAGCGCGACGCGATGTGCGTGATAGCGCTCGGGAGTCGAGGTCGAGCCGCCGATGGCGGCGAAGACCTCCTCGGCAAAGTTCGCGGTGGCGAGAACGCGCAGGCCTAGGTCCGGATGCCGCGGATCGGCAAACGAGATGGCGTTCCCAGTGCCGCCGGAAAAAGCAAAAGCATCGCCCCACGCCACGGCAACTCGGTACGCATCCAACACGTCCTTGATCTCGACGGCCGCGCGGAGCTTGTACATCGTGAGACGCTTGGCAAGCTCCGCTGCCTTCTCGCGGGCCGTTTCGAGCAGCAGGCCGCCACCACCCCTGACCACGAGGAAGTCAAACAGGATCTTCCCTTGTGGAGTGAGAAGCCCCGCGAAAAGCGCGGGCGCCTCGTCGAGCAGCGCGATCTCGTTGGTGACGAGCCCGCCGATCAGCTTCTCCGCATCCGGCCCCGTGACGGACACCACACCGCGATCCGCCAGAGCCGCGACTTCCGACATGATGTTCGTCTCTCGTGGCCTCGTACCATAGTCGCTTCCGATCCTATCAGTCGGAGGCGTGGCTTACAGGTCCCAATTCATGACCGAGGCTGGCGACCGGCTCAACGCCCGCGGCGCCCTCCAGCGGCCCGCTTCTTGACAGGCTCTTTCTCCTCCGCCACCGCCGCGCGCACGGGCGCGGGCTTGGCCGAAGCCTTGTCCGCCTTGGCTGCCTTGGCCGCGATCGGCTTCATGCAGGCCCATTCCGCCACCGCGTCGATGTCGTAGAAGCGGGTGCTCTCCATCAGCATCCGCGCTTCCGTCCAGATGTCGCCGTCCACCATCGGCATGAAGAGGTCATGCACGTTGTCGACGCCGAGATAGCAGCGCACGCCCGCTTCCCTGAGCTTGACGTAAGGGGCGATGGAGTTGTGCAGCGGCGCCGTCATGGGCAGCTGCTTCATGCTGAGCGCGGCCGACGGGCAGATGATGATGCCCATGTCGGCTTCCTTGACCTTCTCGATGATGCGATCCTGCTCGCGGTCCTCTTTCGCCGAGAGCGAGATCGCATGCACGCCGAACACGCGGCCCTGCATGCCGTGCTCGATCGTTTTCTCGGCCAGCAGCTCAGTCTCGTCCTCGAGCGGATTGTTCTCCTGGTCGATGTGCACGTCCACCGGCTTGCCGAGCTTCTTGGCGAGCGACAGCACGACGTCGAGATGCTTCTCGGGCTTCGGCCGGTCGCGCGAGGGCAGGCCGCCGCAGTAGTCGGCGAGCTCGCAGGCCTCCGCATACTGCTCGAACGAGGCCGGATCGAGCACGCCCTGCAGCGGCTGCACGCCGACCTCGAACAGGATGCGCTCCTTGTAGCGCCGCTTCACTTCGAGCGCGGCCTTGATGGGCAGGAGACCGACCGTGCTGTCGGCGTCCACCATGGTCCGGCAGTAGGTCGCGCCCTGCTGGATCATCATCTCGAGGCCGCGGCTGATGCGCTCGACGAGGTCGTCGTGCGTGTAGTTCTCCTTGAGGTAGCGGTAAAGCTCCCATTTCTTCTGCATGTCGACCTGCGAGAGCCTCAGGTTCTCGTGCGTGATGAGGTAGGCCTTGTCGAAATGCGCATGATGGTTCGCGAGCCCGCCGTGCTTTTCAGCAGCCTGCAGGAAGCGCAGTCGGAGATTCCAGGGCTCGCTGTCGTCGGCAAGGCGGTAGCGGTAGGTGCCGCGCTCGGCGTCGATGATGATCTGCTCGAGCGTCGCGATGCCGACGTCGGCGTCGGTGATGAGCGGGATGCCGTTCTCGATCGAGAGCTTGCGGATGAGCCTCGCGTCCGAGCTCTCGTCGTAGTCCTCGTCGCCGGTCAGCACGTTGATGACGAGGTCGAAGCGGTTGGCCTTGAGGAACGAGAGGATGTTGGGCGAGCGCCCGTCCGTGATCTTGTGGATCTCGGTGCTGGCGACGCCGTGCTCCTTGAGGAAGCGATAGGTGCCGGGCGTCGCATAAAGGTCGACGTCCAGCATCAGCACGCGCCGGATCGCCGGAAGCATGCGCTTCTTGTCTTCGGGTCGCCCCGCGCTGATGAGGAGGTTCTTGCGCCGCTGGCGCCCGAGGAGCTTCAGGTTGAAGGCCAGAAGCTCGAGTGAGATTGCGTTGCTCATATCCTGACCTCGTTTGTTGCGATAAGCGCCGCCCTCGCGCGTCTTACCTCCGCCGGTTGCCCGTCGAAGGGGTCAGAATCGCACCTTATTGCAGTTGCCGCCGTCGGACCACTGCTTCTGCAGGACCGTCCACGAGCCTCCACTTAGTGTTGTATCGGGCGGGGCGCAATCCTTTGGCCCGGCCGGATCCGCGACCTGGACGCACACGTCCCTAGATTCCTTGGTTCTGCGCCTTGGCCGGAGCCGGCTCCGCGGCTTGCGGAGCCCCTTCCGGCGCGGCAGGAGCCGGCGCGGCCTCGACCGGGGGGGCCGGCGGGGCGGTCGCTCCCCCTGCGGCGGGAGGCGCCGCCGAGGCCTCGGGCGCGGCCGGCGCGGCAGGGGCCTTGACGGTGAAGGTCGCGGGCGGCACGGCCCGGCCGTTCTTCGGCAGCCTCTTCACGACGTAGACTGTCGTCGAGGTGCTGACGAGGCTCGCGAGATGCACGACGTGCTCGTTGTGCATGCGGATGCAGCCCGAGGAGGCCGCCGAGCCGATGGAGTTGGAATCGTTCGTGCCGTGGATGCGGTAGAGCGTGTTGCCGAGATAGATCGCGCGCGCGCCGAGGGGATTGTTGAGGCCGCCGGTCATGCGCACCGGAAGGCCGGGCTTGCGGGCGCGCATCTCGGCCGGCGGAATCCAGTCCGGCCACTGCTCGATGCGCGAGACCTTCTCGACGCCGGTCCAGGTGAAGCCCTGCTTGCCGACGGCGACCGGATAAACGTAGGCCGATGAGGACGACAGCGTGTAGTAGAGCTTGCGCCCGGCCGTATCGATGATGATGGAGCCCGGCGCGTAACCGTTGGCGAAGGCCGTGGTCTGGGGCGCTTGCGGCGAGATGTCGGGCCGTGCGCCGCCTTTCGAGAGACCGCCCTGCATCATCGCCGGGCCGCCGAGGAATGAGGGCGAGCTCGCGCTTCGCTCGGGCGGCTCACCCCAGTTGCCGTAAAGGCTGAGGCCTTGAGCCGTCGCTGGAGCGGAAAGGCCTGCGATCAGCAGGACGGCCCCAAGGACAGCTGACTGAACCATCATACGCATCGACATACCAACCTCGATATCTGACTTGAGCTCCGGGCTCACCTGCTGAGGAGCGGGCCCTTTTGACATGGGCGCACTATAGCCATCCGTCTAGACGTGAAAACCCGTCGCCCGAGCGATTTGAAAACGCAGGGATTTCCTAGGAATTGATGGCGGCCGGTCTGTTCCCTGGGGAACAGCCCCTACTCGAACTTCCTGAAGGTATGCCAGGTCCCGTCGGCGCCGATCGCAATCCGCCACCAGGTCCACTTCTTCGCCGTTCGCATGGCCTTGGCCGTTTCGGGGGGAACGAGGCGCAGGAGGTCCACCTGCTCGGCAGGCGTGAGCTCGTCCGGCTTGAGCTCCGCGAGATAGGGCCACACGTAGACGAGGCTGTTCTCGGGGTCCTTCCCGAGCGCGAGCCTGGCCGGCGGCAGCGCGAGAAGATTGGCGAGGATCGCGAGGATCTCCCGCCCCTCCCCGTCGCGCGAGACCGTCTTCAGGTAGGCGATGGGATCGCCCTTCGCGCCCTCGCCGAAATCGGGCTTGATCTCGTTCCACTCGATGGCACCCTTGAGCTCGCCGATGTCGCCCGCATGCACGGCCGCGAGGATCTGCTCGCGCATGTCGACTACGTTCGGCGGCAGGCGCCCCGTGAACGCGCGCTCGACCGGCTTTGCCTGTGCACCCGACCCGCCACCATCCGTGCCAGCAACCGCCTCCTTGGCCTCGGGCCCCCCTGCAATGGCAGGGGAAACGGCATGGACAAGGCCAAGAGCGGCCATTACCAATAGCGACCGCGTGAGCACACGCACCACATCGGGCGCCGAGGCAAGCCGCATCGCCATGCCCCATGCGGGACTGGCAGGTTGCCGTTTCCGGTCAGGGATGGAGGGGATCGCGTCTGGTTGGTGGGGCATGGGGGCGTACGTCCCTTTTGTGCGCGGTGGGGGCGAGCCAGAGGTTTGATGCCGGAGGTCGAGAAAGCTCTGTCGCCACGGTCGCTGACATGCAGCTAGTCCCCAATCCACTCATCATTCCGGTGGGCGCCATCATAGGCGTGCTTGTCGCGGCTCCCGTGGGTCCCGTCAACGTGCTCTGCATCCAGCGCGCAATCGAGCGCGGGTTCTGGGGCGGATTGGCCGCCGGCATCGGCGCCATGCTCGGCGACGGCCTCATCGCGCTGTTTGCGAGCCTCGGCGTCGGCGCCATCTCGGGCGCCATCGAGTATCACCGCAAGGCCATCCAGATTATTGGCGGTCTGGCCCTGATGGGCTTCGGGACTCTGCTTTATCTGCAGCCGCCGCGCCTCGCGAGCTCCACGCCTGGGAGCGAGACGAGCGCATCCTTGCGCGACTATGCCTGGGACATCCCGCAGACGTTCTTCCTGACCATCACCAATCCTGGCGCCGTGCTCGGCCTCTTTGCGATCTTCAGCGGCGTCTCGACCTTCGTCGAGGTCCGCACACGCGTCGACGCGCTCACCATGGTAGCATCCGTGATGGGCGGAAGCTTTCTGTGGTGGTTTGGGCTCTCCAACCTGATCGGCCGCGTGCGCCACCGATTCACGGCTCAGCATCTCGCGCTGACCAACCGCATCGCTGGCGTTCTGCTGATCGGGTTCGGCGCGCTTCTCGTCGCCGAGATGGCGTGGAAGATCCTGAGGTAGCCTACTGCACCCTGCGGTCGAGCGTGAACTCGCCGAGATCGATGCGCCGCTCGAGGCCGACGGCGAGCTTCTTCACGGCATCCTCGCCGTAGAGCGAGACGAGATCGGTCAGCGCCGTGAAGAGGGCGGCATACGCCATCTGCTCCGGGGCAACACCGCTCTCCGTACCCTCGTCCCATGCGGCGAGGATCAGGCTCAGGGCTCGAAAGCTGAGGTCGTCAGAAGTGCTGAGATCGTTGGGCGTCATCGCGAAACCTTCCCCCGGTACGGCCTTGGTGCAAGCGCCGCGCGACCCCTCGTTGCACAGCTCTCATGTGACTACAAGCTTACACCTATCACGCACCCGAAGTCCGGCTAGAGCTGTGGCAATTCACAGTAAACTCCAGCCTACGGCCGTTCTTGCAAGTCAAGGAGTCGACTTGACGAGACCATCAGATATTTGAATGCCTTCAGCAAGAAAACGCTCGATTGAGGTCTGCGCTGTGGGCGTGCAGGAGACGTACGTCCGCCGGTAGCTTCGATAGCCCTGGTTAAAGCTGCGCGTGAGCCGCGCCTTCCGCAGGGCTGTGCCGCCTTCGGTATCGATCAACTCCTTCATCCGCTCTCGCCAGAGCTGCCCGTCGTTGGCGCTGCAAAGCTCGCGCAGGTAATGCACGGCGCCGAGGATCTCGGCGAGGCGCATCAGCTTGTCGTCATAGGGCTTGGTGTCGGCCGGGGCCGCGCCGAGCGGCCCTACGGCGGCAACGACGGCGCAAAAGCCGACGAGCGCGGCACCTGCCACCTTCGGACACCCCACCTTCGAAAGAAAGCTCATCTGGATCTGCTGAGACACGGGAGAGCACGCTCGCTCGCTGTTCGACAGTTGAAGTCTAGCATCGATTCTGGCTGGCCAATGTCGCAGGCGCGGCCGCCCGTCCATGGACCGGGCCGACCGTTTACCACGTTTTTGGCGGGCGCGTCGCAGCACCCCTCTCGCCGCGGAAGCCATAAGAGGATATTGTCGCATCGCCTTGCGGGACATGCCGCTTCGGGGGACGAGGCCGCGCGCTTGGGGACGAGCGCGGCTCGCAGGCAGCGGAACGGGGAGTAGGGGTGGATGGGGTATCGAGGGGAAGATCTGGACCTGAGGACGCCGCACGCCGTGGCGGCCGACCCCGCAGCTCTGGCCCCGACCGATCCGTTCGGCGCCGGCCCACGGCTGCGTGTTCCCGGCCACGGCGCAAGCCGCCCGCCAATCTGGGTCGACGACGCGGCGCTCGAGTGCTGCAACCACGCCTTCGAGGTCGCCGTCGTGCACCGGGCCGGAGAGGTTCGCCTCGAGCACCTGGTCTTCGCGCTGACCTTGACCGGGCCCGGCGCCGAGGCCCTCGAGGCGCGCGGCATCCGCGTTGCAACGCTCCGTCGCGACGCTGCGACGCTCATCGCCGAGATCCCGGCCACGCTCGCGAGCGCCAAGGCTGTGCCTCGCCGCTCCGAGGCCTTCGAGGAGGCCCTGCGCCTCGCCGCGTCCATCGCGTACCGCCGCCAGGAGCCGGTCGGCGCGCCGGACATCGTCGGCGTGCTGCTCGATGGCGGCATCGACCTCAGCGGCAGCCTGCAACGGCTGCTCCCAGTGGCGCCGAGACTGCAGGCGCCACCGAGCGAGGCACCGCGGGTTTACGCCGCCGACCTCGTAGGCCCGGCGACCGCATCACAGAATTTCGGACAGAATTCCCGGATCGACGCTCTCGAGCAGTCGATCCGCACCTTGACGGCTGAACTCACAAGCGAGCGCAAGATCATATCGGGAGTGCTGCAAGACCTGCAGCGAGAGCTCATGGCACAGCGTGAAGACACCCTACGCCTCGGCGGCCAGACCCAGGACAAGATCCAGGCCGTATTCGGAGATCGGCTGCAAAGCCTGGAGCAAACCTTCCTGTCGGCGAGGTCCCCGGCGGGCGACCTCGCCGCACTGCAGGATCGCTTGTCCCTCCTCGAGCGAGCCCTCCAGGCCGAGATCTCCGTCACGCGCTCGGCCGTCGAGGCCCTCGCCGCCAGGCCCGCCGTCGATCTCGCGCCCCTGGCCGAGCGCCTCGACGCCATCGAGGCCGCCGCCGCTGAGGAGCGCGAGCGCGCGAAGATTGCCGAGCAAACCCTGTCCGAGAGTATTGCCGCGCTCGCGGCCCGCCTTGAGAGCCAGCCAGCCGAGATCGGCACTCTGATCACAGGCCCGCTCGGCGATCGGCTCGATGTTCTGAGCGGCGCGGAGGACACCCGCCATGCCACGCTGAGCGAGGGGTTGGGCGAGACCCATCGCCGCTTGGGCGCGCTGCAGGAGGCGCTGACCGGGCATGCCGCGCGCACCTCTGACGCCGAGCGCGCAGCGCAGGAGAGCCGCGACCTGATCCGCCAGCAGATCGATAGCCTCGCTGCCGCCGTCCGGGAGTCGGCCGCGACCAGCAAGTCGGACTACACGACCCTGACCGATAACCTCACCGAGGACCTCGGCGAGTTGCACGACGGCATCACCCAGATCCGGTCGGACCACAGCACCCTTGCGGCCAATCTGGTGGCCGAATCTCAGGACGTGGCCAGCGCCTTCGCCGCCCTCGCGAGCCGCATCGAGAGTCTCGAGCGCGAGTCCCAGAAGCCCATCGAGATGCTGACCGCGCTCTCGGGCACGGTCGACAAGATGCACAAGGTGACAGTGGAGCGCTACTACCGGCGCAATCGGTTCTGGTACTGGCTCTTCGGCACCGACGACTGGCTCGCGGCGAGCTGGCCGTCCCAGTCCGCCCGCATCGCCGCCGAGCTCCGCGCCATCAAGCAGTGAGAAGCGGCACTGCCGCGCCTCAAGGCACGCGCTTCGCCTTCTGCACGGCCAGCTCCAAGGCCTCGAGGAACCGCGAGCGGTCTTTGCGCTCGAACGACGCATTGAAACCGTTGCTCTCGCCGGTCTCGCGCAGATGCTGCGAAAGCTCGCGCATGGCGAGCGCCATGCCGATGCTCGCGTCCGTGAAAGCCTTGCCCGTTGGCCCGAGTGCCTGCGCGCCCGCCTTGAGGCAGCGCGCCGCGAGCCGGATGTCGGCCGTCACCGCGATGTCGCCCGTGCCGATCCGCTCGGCGATCCAGTCGTCCGCTGCGTCCGGCCCGTCCGCAACCACCGCCCGCTTGACGTTCGCTCCGTCCGGCAGCCGCATCCAAGAGTTCGACACGTAGACGATCTCGAGACCGTGCCGGTCGGCCACGCGCAAAGCCTCCTCCTTCACCGGGCACGCATCTGCATCGACGTATATGATCATCCTTGTGCCCACTGCCTATTGCCCCCACTGCCTACTGCCCACTGCCCACTGCCTACTGCCTGAAGCCTACTGCCTACTGCCGGAAGCCTGCATTACTGGTCTCATCAGAGATCAAGAGCACCCGATCCGATTCCCCCGGCCCGGAAGATGCTCTAGTGTCCCGGCCATGAGCTGGCACAAGGACCGCGGGCCGGCCGGGCGTCGCGGCTATCATCACGGCAATCTGCGCGAGGCCCTGATCGAGGCCGCGCTCGCGCTCATCGCGGAGAAGGGGCCGCAGGGCTTCACCTTCGCTGAGGCTGCGCGCGCAGCCGGCGTATCCCCGGCCGCACCCTATCGCCACTTCCGCGACCGCGACGCCCTCATCGCCGATGTGGCCAAGCGCGGCTTCGAGGCCTTCACGGCGGCTCTTGCCGGCGCCTGGGACCAGGGGCGCCCGACGGCGCGCGAGGCCTTCAATCGTGTCGGCGCCGCCTACCTTGGGTTCGCGGCCAGCGAGCCCGCTTATTTCTCCGCCATGTTCGAGAGCGGCCTGCCGCTCGCCGACTATCCCGATGTGCGCAGCGAAGGCGACCGCGCCTTTGCCGTGCTCCGCGAGGCCTGCGAGGCACTCGTCGCCTCCGCTCCGGCTGGCGCCGCCAAGGACCGCCGCCCGCCACCCCTGATGATGGCCCTCCACATCTGGTCGCTGTCGCACGGTATCGCCGCGCTTTTCGGCCGCGGCGACCGTGCCCGCCGCCCCATCCCCATGCGCCCCGAGGAGCTGCTCGAAGCCGCCGTCCTCATCTACCTTGACGGCCTGGGGCTCGGCGGGCGCTGAAACCCGGCTATTTTTTCGATTTCCGGCCAGGGCTACTTTTTCTCCGGCGCCACCACCCGGATCGAGAGCTCGCGCAACTGCTTCGGCGTCACGTCGGAGGGTGCACCCATGAGCAAGTCGTTCGCCTGCTGGTTCATGGGGAAGAGCGCCACGTCGCGCACCGTCTTCGTGCCGGTGAGCAGCATCACCATACGCTCGATGCCGGCCGCCATGCCGCCGTGCGGCGGCGCGCCGTACTGGAACGCGCGGTAGAGGCCGCCGAAGCGCGCCTCGACCTCGGCCTGCCCGAGCCCCGTGATCTCGAACGCCTTGACCATCGTCTCCGGCATGTGATTGCGCACCGAGCCCGACGCGATCTCGTAGCCGTTGCAGACGATGTCGTACTGGTTGGCCTTGAGCCCGAGCAGCGCCTCGTTGCCGGACTTCTGCGCGGCTTCGAGCGCCTCGCGCCCTCCCTTCGGCATCGAGAACGGGTTGTGCGAGAAGTCGATCTTCTTCTCGTCCTCGTTCCACTCGTAGAACGGGAAGTCGACGATCCAGGCGAGCGCGAAGCGGCTCTCGTCGACGAGCTTGAGCTCGCGCCCGACCTCGTCGCGCGCAAGGCCGGCAAACTTGTAGAACTTCGCCGGATCGCCGGCCGTGAAAAAGCAGGCATCGCCCGTTTTGAGGCCCATCTGCGCCTGGATGGCCGCGGCACGCTCGGCCCCGACGTTCTTCGCGATCGGCCCCGCGCCCGCAGCGCCTTCCTCCTCGCGCCAGAAGATGTAGCCGAGGCCCGGCTGCCCCTCCTTCTGCGCCCAGGCGTTCATGCGGTCGCAGAAGGCTCTGCTGCCGCCGGAAGGCGCCGGGATGGCCCACACCCGCACCTTGGGGTCCCTCTCGATCATGCCCGCGAATACCTTGAAGCCCGAGCCGCGGAAGTGCTCGGTCACGTCGGCCATCTCGATCGGGTTGCGCAGGTCGGGCTTGTCGGAGCCGTACTTCGAGATTGCCACGTCGTAGGGAATGCGCGGCCAGCCGTTCGTCACCGGCTTACCCTCGGCGAACTCCTCGAAGATGGCGGTGAGGATCGGCTCCATCGTCTGGAAGATGTCCTCCTGCTCGACGAAGCTCATCTCGAGGTCGAGCTGATAGAACTCCCCGGGCAGCCGGTCGGCGCGGGGATCCTCGTCGCGGAAGCAGGGTGCGATCTGGAAATAGCGGTCGAAGCCCGACACCATGAGCAGCTGCTTGTACTGCTGCGGCGCCTGCGGCAGCGCATAGAACTTGCCCGCGTGGATGCGTGAAGGCACGAGAAAGTCGCGCGCGCCTTCGGGCGACGAGGCGGTCAGGATCGGCGTCGGAAACTCGTTGAACCCGGCGTCATGCATGCGCCGCCGGATCGAGCGCGTGATCTCGAGCCGCTTCATGATGATCCCGTGCAGCGTTTCGCGCCGAAGATCGAGGAAACGGTAGGTGAGACGCAGGTCCTCCGGGTAGTCGGGTTCCCCGAACACCGGCACGGGAAGCTCCTTGGCCTCCGACAGTACCTCGATCTCGGTGGCGTAGACCTCGATCTCGCCGGTCGGCAGCTCGGCGTTGGTGGTCCCGTCGGGGCGCTTGCGCACGCGCCCGTCGATGCGAACGACCCACTCCGAGCGCACGGCCTCGGCCACCTTGAAGGCGGGGCTGTCGGGATCGGCGACGACCTGCGTCAGGCCGTAGTGGTCGCGGAGGTCGATGAACAGCACGCCGCCGTGATCGCGCACGCGGTGCACCCAGCCGGAAAGCCGTGCCGTGGTCCCGATATCGGGGCTCCGAAGCGCGCCGCACGTGTGCGTGCGATAGCGATGAAGCTTGCCGCCGCCTGCGCCCGTCGTGCCTTGCCCCGCCGCCGTCTTCCTAGCCTCTGCCATCTCGCTGAAATCCGCTTCAAACCCCGCTTGAGTGGGCGGAAAAGCGCATGGGAGGTCCGCAAAGTCAAGGAGAGGCGACATGCGGCCGGCTGCGTCCGGGAGCGTTCGTTGGACCACCCGTCGCTCGCTGCCTGCAGCCGGAAAACGCAGACTCAGGCGCCCATGAGGAGCATCGCCATCCAGGCAATCATGGACGCGCAGAAGAGGCCAGCGGAGAGCTTGACCTTGAGCGAGGCGCTGCGGAAGTCACGCTCGAGGTTGCCGAGCTCCGTCAGCCGGCGACTAACGTCCTCGAGCGAGCGGTAGGACTGATAATCGCCCCGCGGATTTCCATCGATGGCATTGAAACGGCCTTTTAAAACTTCGAGTTTCCGCGCCAGATCCTCGAGTCGGGAAAATGCAGCCCGGTGCTCGCGGTCCTGAAATGTCGAAAAGCGATAGTTGCGCGCGGCCTCGTCTCGCAATTCGGCAATATCGCCCTTGAGCAGCGACAATTCACGGCCGAAGGCCTTGACCTCGATGACGAGCTGGTCGAGCCGGATCGACGTGTCGGCCACGAACGTGTCGCGGGCGATGAGCTGAACAGCCGGGCCCGACGGAGCGCGATCGAGCACCCCAACGTCGAAAAGGTAGGGTTGCAGGGCTGTTGGCCGCCCACTCGCCACACGATCCCCGCCGATGTCCTGCACGCCGCACTCCTACGCGACCAACTCTGCACCGACCTACAAGTGCCGCGCGCGCCAGCCCTGGTTCCGGCGCGCGATGGCATTTCAAAGCACGATGATATGGCCCGAATTTTCTGCCCTCTTGAGCTACCAATAGACAGCCCAATGCGAAGCCAAAAACCGGCAATTCCAGAAATGCATCGCTTTTGTGGTCGAAAGCCGGGCATCAACCCGCCGGAAATTTTATACATCAGCGCGTGAGACTTGACTAGACGTTGCCCAGTCCGATTGCGTGCATCCCTCAAATTTATTTCGAGAGCCGAGACCTAACTGAGTACAACGGCCGGCCGCGCCGAAGCAGCAGGTGCAACGCATCGTTGCCGTGGCGCACCGCTCGGCGAGCGCTCTCGACGACGCCAATTAACGGCATGAATTTAATGGGAAAGAGAGGCAGGGGCCGCTCTCGGCCCACAATTTGCGTGAAGATATGACGCGTCCGGTGCAAACCCTAGCGACATCGCGCAGACGAGTGTCTATATACTGACGCTGATGCGCGTCATTACCACCACCTCTGCCCTTTCTGAAACCTGCACCCGCCTCGCCGACAATGACTATGTCGCTGTCGACACCGAGTTCATGCGCGAGCAGACGTTCTGGCCGGAGCTGTGCCTTGTCCAGCTCGCCGGCCCCGGCCACGAGGCGATCGTCGACCCGCTGGCCACCGGCATCGACCTGAAGCCGCTCTACGACCTCATGGCAGACGAGCGCGTGGTCAAGGTCTTCCACGCCGCGCGCCAGGACATCGAGATCGTCTACTCTGAGGCTGGGCTCATTCCCGCGCCCGTGTTCGACACTCAGATCGCCGCCATGGTCTGCGGCTTCGGCGAGAGCGTGAGCTACGTCAATCTGGTGAAAAAGATCACCGGGCGAGACCTCGACAAGAGCTCGCGGTTCACCGACTGGAGCCGGCGGCCGCTCTCCGACAAGCAGCTCGTCTACGCGCTCGGCGACGTGACGCACCTGCGCGACATCTATCTTTATCTCCAGGCCGAGCTCGCGACGACCCAGCGCGCCTCCTGGCTCGATGAGGAGATGAGCGAGCTGACCTCGGTGTCGACCTATGAATCGCATCCCGAGAACGCGTGGCAGCGCCTCAAGATGCGCGTCAAGAACCGCAAGTCCCTGGCCGTGCTGATCGAGCTCGCCGCCTGGCGCGAGCGCGTAGCCCAGGGGCAAGACGTTCCGCGCGGCCGCGTGCTGCGCGACGAGGCGCTCTACGACATTGCAAATCAGCAGCCGACCAGCGCCGAGCAGCTCTCTGAGCTTCGCACGCTGAGCGAAGGCTTCTCGCGCTCCCAGCGCGCCAAGGAGATCGTCGATGCCGTAAAGCGCGGCCTCGAGCGCGACATGAAGACGGTGCCACCGCTGAACCACAGCCAGCCGCTCTCGGCCGAGGCCACCGCGACCTTGGAGCTCCTGAAGGTGCTGCTCAAGGCCTCGGCAGCGCGCAACCGGGTGGCGCCGCGCCTCATTGCCGATTCCGGTGATCTCGAACGCATCGCCAACGAGGCAGAGCCCGACGTCGCCGCTCTGAAAGGCTGGCGCCGCCAGCTTTTCGGCGAGGATGCCCTGCGCTTGAAGCGGGGCGAGCTGGCGCTCACGTTGGAAGGCGGCGAGGTGCTGCCGATCCCTGTTCCGCGCAGCTGAGCGCGAGACCGTTTCCCTGAAACCTAGCCTCTCGGATTATAGTGGTGCTTCTGCCGCCACTCCGTGAGGAAGTACGAGAGCGTCTCATCGATGACGTCCGGCAGCACGATGCGGACCGTCACGAGAGCGTCGCCCGATATCCCGGTCGTCGCGTTGCGGACGCCCTTCCCCTTGAGCCTTAGCACCTGCCCTGAGCTCGTACCCTTGGGCACCGAGAGCTGCACCCGCCCCGTCGCCGTGGGCACCTCGACCTTGCCGCCGAGCACCGCCTCGTCGAGCGTGATCGGCACGTCGATCAGAATGTCGTCACCCTCGCGCTTGAAGTCCCGGTGCGGCCTGACGTGGATCTCGACCAGCGCATCGCCCGTCTCGCCACCTGCGACGCCAGGCTCCCCGCGCCCCCTGAGCCGAAGCACCTGGCCGTGCGAGACGCCCTCAGGCACGTTGATGTCGAGCACGTCGCCGTCCGGAAGCGTGACGCGCTTTCTGGCGCCCTGCACCGCCTCGAGGAACTCGACGTCGAGGGTGTAGCGGATGTCCCGGCCGCGCACCGCAAAGCCGCTCCGCCCCCCGCCGCGCCCGCCCCCCGAGAAGAGGTCCGAGAACACGTCGCCGAAATCCTCGAAGATCGGGCCGCCGCCGCGGCCCCGCGCACCGGCACCCGCGCCGTGCGGCCGGTAGGCATGCCGCCTTGGCTCGCCCGAGGCATCAATCTCGCCGGCATCGAACTGCTTGCGCCGCTCGTCGTCGCCGAGGATGTCGTGGGCCGCCGTGACCTTCTTGAAACGCTCCTCGGCATCTTTCGAAGGATTGACGTCCGGGTGCAACTCCTTGACGAGCTTGAGGTAGGCCCGGCGGATCTGGTCGTCGGTCGCGCTCTTGGGCACGCCCAGGATCTCGTACGGGTCATCGGCCATGGCAGGTGGATATCCAGGTCGGCTAGAGAACGCCGATCGTTACAACGGGAAGGTCACTCGGGGGAGAGTGGAAGCTCGGCAACTGCTTGGCAAGGGCCTGCTGCGGGAGGCCGCAACGGCGGGCTTCCGAGCGCGGTGGCAACCGACTGCGGCCGCTGGCATGACCGTGATTCGACTGCAAGGGTCTCGCTCTAGGCGGCGGAGCGGATCTCGGGCTCGCGCACGAGCAGCTCGGCGAGCGTCTGGAACCGGCGCCGCAGCCGCTCGCCGTCGAGTGCCGCATAGGCCTTGGGGATCGTGAGCACGAGCTTCGGGCCATCGTAGAAGAGCTTGGTCTCGTCGATCACCCCGGGCATGCCGATCGAGAGCATATGGGCCGCGCGCACGGCAGCCCCGATGACGCGAGCCCGCTTCTGCGCCCGCTTGCTGACCGCGAGCTTGAGGCGCTGTGACAGGTCGTCCGCCTCGCCGTCACCTTCGTCCGTGCCGACGTGCCGGTAGTAGATGGCAAGCGCGAGGAAGATGCGACCGGGATGGTCGATCCCGGCGAGGCCCGCATGCGCCACGATGTTGAGGCTCTGCTCGCCGCGATAGTCGGGATGCGCCCGCCAGCCGATGTCCGAGAGCAGGCAGGCCGCATGCCGCAGCCGCCGATCCTCGGGCGATTCCTTGGGCCCATCGCCTTCGAACAGGGCGTCCGTCCATGTGCACAGCTCGCGCGCATGTTCGAGCGAGCGCGAGCGCAGCCGGGCGTAGTCCTCGCAGAAGGAGATGAGCGGATCCTTGGCCTGCTCGTAGGGCGGCATGAGGCTGAACAGGAGGCCTTCGCGGATGCCGAACACCGAGAATACCACCTCAGAGGGCGCCAGTGCCTCGAGCAGCCGCTCGAGCACCAGTGCGCCGTAGGGCAGCACCTCGCGCCTCGCGCGCGCCACCTCCTCGATGCCGGCCAGTGCCGAGATCTTCTTCGTGCGCCGCACATACTGGCAGAACTCAATCGCCGTGCGCGTCGGGATGGAATAACCCTGCATCACGCGCAGGGGATAGTTCGTGTGCTCCATGTGGAGCTTGGCAAGCGCACGCCAGGTCCCGCCCACGGCATAGAACGGCCGGCCCCGCCCGTTGACCAGCCAGTTGATCCGGGCAACGGCCTCGTCGACGATCGGCAGCGCCCGGTCGAGCTTGTCTCCGGTCTGGTCGATGAGGCGCAAGCCCCCGAGAGGCAGCGTCGCCGCATCGTTGAGGCGGTCCTTGTAGATGTCGATGACCTCGAGGCTGCCGCCGCCGAGATCGCCGGCCAGGCCGTCCGCGTTGAGGAAGCCCATGCGGATGCCATAGGCGGCGAGCTCCGCCTCCTTCTCGCCCGCCAGCACCTCGATCTTGGCGCCTGCTGCCTTCTCGGCGCGCTGGATGAAGCTCGGGCCGTCGGCGGCGTCACGCACCGCGGCGGTGGCGATCACGCGCAGGTTTTTTACCTTGAGGATGCGCGCGATGGCGCGGAAGCGCGACAGAGCTTCTAACGCGCGCGCGACGCTATCGTCACCGAGCAATCCCGTCGTGGCGATGGACTTGCCGAGCCCGCAGAGCACCTTTTCATTGAAAATGGGCGTAGCCGCGCGCACGGCGCCCTCGTACACGACGAGGCGCACCGAGTTGGACCCGATGTCTATCACGCCGAGGGGCTCGAGCTCCGTCACCTTGCTCCGCCCACCGAACACCTGAGTCAAGCTCACGAGACTTTCCTAATCCTTCTGCATGAAATCGAACCGCGGCGGGAAATGCTCCTTCAGCGCTCGACCACGGCCCGACAGCGAAGGATTGGTCATGAAGTACTTGTGGGCGTTGAACGGTTCCTCGCCCGGCGCGAGCTGGATCCGCGACGACGAGCCATCCGCCTTGATCTCCCAGCTCTGCTGGTTGTCCTTGAGATTGGCCACCATGATCTGATCCAGCACCTGCTCGTGCACGGTCGCGTTCTTGATCGGCACCATGGCCTCCACGCGGCGGTCGAGGTTGCGGGGCATCATGTCTGCCGAGCTGATGTATACGGCCGCACGCGGCGAGGGCAAGCCCTCGCCCTCACCGAAGCAATAGATGCGCGCGTGCTCGAGGAACCGCCCGACGATGCTTTTAACCCTGATATTCTCTGAAAGGCCGGGAATGCCCGGACGCAGGCAACATACGCCGCGCACCACGAGATCGATCTCGACGCCCGCCCGGCTCGCCTCGTAGAGCGCATCGATGATCTGCGCGTCGACGAGCGAGTTCATCTTCATCCAGATGGCGCCCGGCCGTCCCGCCTTCACGTGCTCGATTTCGCGCTCGATGTGCGAAAGTATGCGGCTTCGGATGCCATGCGGGCTCGCCGCCACCTGCTCGAGCTCCGCCGGCTCGCCATAGCCCGTGATGAAGTTCAAGATGCGCGTGACGTCGCGCGCGATGATGGGATCGGTCGTGAACAGCGACAGGTCCGTATAGATGCGTGCCGTCTGCGTGTGATAGTTGCCGGTGCCGATGTGGCAGTAGGTGACGAGTTCGGAGTTCTCGCGTCGGACGATCTGCCCCAGCTTGGCGTGCGTCTTGAGCTCGATGAAGCCGTAGACGACGTGCACGCCCGCATTCTCGAGATCGCGCGCCCAGCGGATGTTGGCCGCCTCGTCGAAGCGCGCCTTGAGCTCGACCACGGCGGTGACGGATTTGCCGGCCTCCACCGCCTCCTTCAGCGCCTGCACGATCGGGCTGTCGCGGCTGGTGCGGTAGAGCGTCCACTTGATGGCCATGACGTTGGGATCGGCCACCGCCTGGCGCAGGAATTGCACCACCACGTCGAAGCTCTCGTAGGGGTGATGGACAACGATGTCTTTCTTGCTGATGGCCGCGAAGCAGTCGCCGTTGAATTCGCGGATGCGCTCTGGAAAGCGCGGGTTGTAGACCTTGAAGATGAGGTCCGGGCGGTCCTGCACGATGAGCTGCGAGATGTCCGCAAGGCCGAGCAGGCCTTCCTTGATGAAGACCGATTCCTCGCCGACCTCGAGCTCGTCGATGACGAACTTCTTGAGCCGGTCGGGCATTTTCGAATCGAGCTCGAGCCGGATCACGTGCCCGCGCCGGCGGCGCTTCAGGAGCGTCTCGAACGAGCGGACCAGATCCTCGGCTTCCTCCTGCAGCTCGACGTCGGAATCGCGCAGCACGCGGAATGCGCCCTGGCTCTTCACGTCGAAGCCTGGGAACAGCTCGGAGATGAACATGCTGATGAGCTGCTCGAGCTGGATGAAGCGGGTCGCTCCCGATTTGCCATCCGAGCCGGCGCGCAGCCGGATGAAGCGCTCGAGCTGGCTCGGGATCGGGATGAGCCCGCTCATGGTCTTTGCGTCGCCCTTGCGCTGCATCCACACGACCATGGTGAGGCCGAGGTTGGGGATGAACGGAAAGGGATGCGCCGGATCGACCGCGATCGGCGTCAGGATCGGGAACACGTGCGACATGAAGAGCCGCTCGAGCCATCCTTTCTCTACGTCCGTGAGGTCTGCCGCGTCGACGATGGAGAGACCGGCCGCCGCCATATCCTTCTTGACCTGGTTCCAGCAGGCCTGCTTGTCGGCGACCAGCCGCGCCGCGAAGCGGTTGATCTCCTGCAGCTGCTGGCGCGGCATGAGGCCGTCCTGGGTCAGCGTCGACACGCCGGCCGCGATCTGGCCGTAGATGCCTGCCGCGCGCACCATGTAGAATTCGTCGAGGTTCGAGGCCGAGATCGACAGGAAGCGCAGCCGCTCGAGCACCGGGTGGTTCGCGTTCTGCGCCTCCTCGAGGACGCGCCGGTTGAACTGCAACCACGAGAGCTCGCGGTTGTAGAAGCGGTCGGGCCCCTCCGGCACCTTGACGGGGGCCGGCCGTGGGGTTTCCGCCTTGACCTTACCTTTGGCTGAGGCCATCTCGCCTTCCTCGCGCGTGTGTGTCGTCATCGTAAAATTCCGCATGTGGATGTCATCGTGCGACAGCATGATGACATGATCAGTCCTCACCCTCGATGTCGAGATCCGCGCCCGTCTCCGCCAGCGCCGCGGCCGCGATCGCCCGCGTCACCTTGCGCTGCATGGCGAGCGAGAGCCGGTCGCAGGCGGCGACCACACGGGTCGCGGCTTCCATCGACCGCTCCATGTGCAGAGCGAGGTGGGCCACGACATGGGGCTCGACCGTAAGCTGCCTGTCCGCAAAGAGTTTCACGAGCACGGCCTTGAGCAGGCCCTCGTCCGGCGGCGCAATGGAGACCGGCGACAGCGCCCGGAGCCGCGAGCGCAGATCGGGCAGCGTGATGGCGATCTCCCCCGGCGCCAGACGAGAGGTGAGCAGCAGCGAGCCCCGCTTCTCCCGGGCGAGGTTCATGAGGTGGAAAAGCGTCTGCTCGCTCGCGATGCCCCGATCGATGTCCTCGACCACGAGCGCAAGCCGCGATTCGAGCACCGGCACGACCGATTCGTCGAGCTCACGCGCGGCAGCGACGGCCGCCCGCGATCTCAATCGCCAGACGTTGGCGAGGTGGCTCTTGCCGGCGCCGGCCGGGCCGGAGACGAGCACGGACGGATTGGGCCACGCGGGCCACTGATCGATCAACGCCACCGCCGCGGCGTTCGACCGGCTGACGAGAAAATCCTCGGCCTCCTGCGCTTGCCGATGCGGAAGGGCGAGGACCAGCTGCTCGGGCCTCGCTTTGCGAGCGCTCATGATGACGTCCCGGGAGGCGGCGTGACAACGGGCGCCTCGTAGCCGCGATAGACGGGGCTCGCGAGATAGACGCCGAGCGCAAACCGGATCAGAACGCCGAGCGCGGCCGCGAGCGGCACCGCGATGAGCGTGCCGACCAGTCCGAAAAGATAGGAGAAGACGAAGAGCGCGAAGATGAGCCACACCGGATGCAGACCGATCTTCGAGCCCACGATGGTCGGCGACAGGAACCCTGCGTCGACGGCCATGCCGGCGAGAAACACGCCGATGACCAGGAGGATGGGCAGAAGCTCGGGCCAAAACTGGATGACGGCAAGTGTCGTCGCGGTGATGAGACCCAGTGCCCAGCCGATGAAGGGAATGAAGGCGAAGAGCCCCGTGGCGAGACCGACCAGGAGGCCGTAGTTCAGTCCCACCGCCGAGAGCGCAAGCGCATAAAAAGCCCCGAGGATGAGGCAGACTGTGCCCTGTCCGCGCACGAAAGCGGCCACGGCATCATTCATATCGGTGGCGAGGGTGCGAATGGACGCCGCGTGCTCGCGCGGCAGCCATCCGTCGATCTTCGCGAGCATCGCGTGCCAATCGAGCAGGAGGTAGAACACGACGAGGGGTGTAACCAGCATGAGCGCCAGAAAGTTGACGATCGCGAGACTGCGACTCCAGAGCGATGTCGCCGCCCAGCCGACGAGGCCCGTCCAATTCTGCGAGATCGCGTCCGACACGTGACCGAGCTGCGCATCGATGCCGCCGAAACCGGGACCGAGCTTTTCCACTACCCAGGCATCGATCAGCGTCCGCAGACGAGCAAGCTCGCCCGGGAGCGAGACCGCGAGCTCCTGCGCCTGGGCGACGACGACAGGCACGATCAGCACCAAGGCCGCGATCACGACGACCGCCAGCGCCGCCACGATGAGGAGCGAGGCGAGCACGCGGTTGAGCCCAAGCGCCACCAGCCGGTCAGCGGCCGGGGAGAGGAAATAGGCGATGGCGATGCCGGCGACGAAGGGGAGCAGGATCTCGCCCAAGAGCGCGATCGTGAGGATGAGCAGCACGGCCGCCGACACCCAGAACACCACCTCCCGCTCCGCGCGCATGACGAGACCCTCAGCAATCGGCCACAAACACCGGCGCCGGTGGAGCGCAACGGCCCGTCCGATTCCGCAGCGGACTCTTACCCAGACATATGCCGAAGCCAAGCCTTGAGATAGGCGAGCAGCGATGCGACGGTCAGCGCCCCCGCAATCCACACGAGCAGGATGCGCGTGGTCTCGAGGCCGAGGCCGAAGCCGTCGTCGGCAAGCACGGTGGCGGCGAGCACGATCTGAGCCACCGTGTTGGCCTTGCTGACCACGAGCGGCTGGATGCGCACCGGATGATCGAGCAGCCAAGACAGCAAGACGCCGATGACGATCAGGATGTCGCGCGACACGACGGCGATGACGAGCCATGACGGCAGCGCACCCCGAACGCCGAGCGCGACGAAGATCGAGACGATGAGCAGCTTATCGGCGAGCGGATCGAGATAGGCGCCGAGCTCTGTCGACTGGCCGAACCTCTTGGCGATGAACCCGTCTATCGCATCAGATACGCCCGCGATCGCGAACGCGAAGAACGCCGCCTGGGTCTGGCCCGAAACGAGCAGCCAGAAGACGATGGGGACCAGAATGACGCGTCCCAAAGTGATGAGATTGGGAATGTTCAACTGGCTCGGACCTGAAACGCGAAAGACGACCATTTCCTCGAGTAGCTCCGGCGTTCTTGTGCGCCGTGTCGCAGGGAAAGGTCTTTGCGACCCGACGGGAGGCCGTTCCCCTGACGATGTTGCTTTAGGGCCGCCCGTGCCGCACGTCGAGCCCTGCCGCGGAGCCCCCGACCACGGCGCACCGGGCAGCTCGCAAGATATTCATGCAAACATCTGCAGCACAAGGGGAATATGGAGATCAGCCTCAGTATCCGGCGCGCAGCGTCCAGAAGCCGCCTCCAGCGTCGGTGAGGCTCAAGCCCTGACCCGAGAGCGTCTGCGCGAGGCGGTCGCCGCCGCCCGGGTAGCGCAGCGACACCTCCGCCGTGCGTGCGGAGACCGCGCCGATCCTGACGTCGTCGACGCCGGGCAGGTCCAGGAGCTGCCGGCGCAGGTCGTTCCATTCGCCAAGGCTCGAGAACTCGACGGCGAGGTGCACGTCGCTCGCGCCGCCACCACCCGCGGTAAAGCCCCCAACGCCACTCTGGCCTTCCTGCTTCGCGGCCTTCCACCGCCCCTCGAGCACACCCTGTGTGACGACGGCCGCAAGCTCCATCGCATAGGCCGTATCGCCGTTCTGCACGCGGTAGGCGCGCTTCCAGGAGACCATGCCCGCGGCATCTATGCCTGCCAGTGTGACGTTGACCTTTTTCGCCTCGGCGTCGATCTCGGCCGCCGCCAGCAGCACGAAATCGGCCTTGTACTCGCTCGTCAGCACGCGCTCGACGCTGTCGTCGCCGGCGATGGCCGCGTTGATGGTGTCGTCGTGGATGACCGGCAGGAGCTGCTCAATGCGCAGCGGCGTCAGCGTGTTGTCGAGATCGAGGCCCTTCCACACCTGCGCCCATGAGCCGCTGGCCGGACGGTAGCGCGGTCCGCCCTTCTCGTCGGCGACGATCATGACCGGCACCAGCACCATACGCGGGGCCTGCTCCTCGACGAACGGCACGCCCTCGCTCCTGAGAAGGTTGCGCACCGCGTCGGGCTGGAAGGAGACATCGAGGCTCGCGATGTATTGCGTGCTCGAATTGCTCTCCGAGCGGATTGCCACTCCGTCGATGAAGTCGTCCGCACGCAGGTTCTTCAGCTGATCGACCCGGTTATAGGCCGTGACCGGAACCAGCCGCTTCAGAAGCGCGCCCAGCGCCGCCTGCTGACCGTCCGCATGTGCCCGCTCCTTGGCCGCGACCGCATCCTTGGCAGTCGCCTCCACCGGATAGTTGGCAATCGTGTAGACCTTGTCGCCCGGCGAGGCCGCCAGCGCCGCCGATCCGGCAACAATGGCCAACGCCCCGGCCAAAACCCGGAAGAGGAAAGCCGATTGCCCAACTACATCTGGCCGCACGTCAATCTCCCCGCCTTCCCACCTGACCGAAGGCCCGGGCAAGTCCTCCGGTCCATCTCCCGTTGACATTCGGGCGAAAGTTGGGTCCACCCACCATTTGACTTAGCCAGCCCCGATCCGAGGAACCATGGGCCAATCACCGGACGCTTCGACGCCCCGCACCATTACCTACCGCGAATCCGGCGTAGACATAGACGCCGGCAACGCCCTCGTCGAGGCGATCAAAGGTCTCGCCCGGTCGACGCGCCGGCCCGGCGCCGACGCCGACCTCGGCGGCTTCGGGGGTGTCTTCGACCTGAAGCGCGCCGGCTTCCGCGACCCCGTGCTGGTCGCCGCCAACGACGGCGTGGGCACCAAGCTGCGCATCGCCATCGATACCGGCCGCCACGCGACGATCGGCATCGACCTCGTCGCCATGTGCGTCAACGACCTCGTGGTCCAGGGCGCAGAGCCCCTGTTCTTCCTTGATTATTTCGCTGTCGGCAAGCTCGATGTGGCCGTCGCCCGCGAGGTGGTCGCCGGCATCGCCGAGGGGTGTCGGCAGGCCGGCTGCGCGCTGATCGGCGGCGAGACGGCGGAGATGCCCGGTCATTACAAGGGCGACGACTACGATCTTGCGGGCTTCGCGGTGGGCGCCGTCGAGCGCGGCGAGATTCTGCCCCGCGACGACGTCGTCGTGGGCGACGTCGTCATCGGCCTACCCTCGTCCGGCGTGCACTCGAACGGCTACTCGCTCGTGCGCCGCCTCGTCGCGGAGGAGAAGCTCGGCTGGGACGACCCGGCTCCCTTCGCGCCCGACCGCAAGCTCGCCGAGACGCTGCTCGAGCCGACGCGCATTTACGTGCGGCCGCTGCTGACCGCGCTCGAGGCAACGGGCGGCGCCGACGGCGCGATCAAGGCCATGGCGCACATCACCGGCGGCGGCCTCTCAGAGAACCTCCCGCGCGTCCTGCCGGGCAGCGTCGCCGCTCGCATCGATCTCTCGGCTTGGCAGGCCCCGCCCGTATTCGGCTGGCTCGCCCGCGCCGGCCGCCTGCCGCAGGCGGAGATGCTGCGCACTTTCAACTGCGGCATGGGCATGTTGATCGTCGCAGCAAAGCAGGACGCCGACGGCCTCGTGCGCATCCTCCAGGAATGGGGCGAGGCTCCGCACGTCATCGGCGAGATCATTTCCCCTGCCGGCGAGCGAAGCTCCGCCAAGGGCAAGGGCGAGGCTTGGGCGGTAACCTATAGCGGCTCGCTCGGGCTCGGAGCCTGAGCCCCCAGTCGTCATCATCCTTAATCGAGGTCCGAGCGGCCATGGCCCGGACCAACGCAACCTGACCAGCCGCAGGTCGACGACCTGGCGCATAGCGGACAGCTATCGATTCCAGACTGCAACGGCATTTCAGAAGTGCAACACCCGCCGCTAGTTTCCTCCTCGAGCACGGGGCCTTCCGAGGCTACCGGCCACATCAACGGAGAGACGTCGAGGCCGGCTGGGCTTCTCTCGAGAGTGCTGATCGAAGCTGGCTTAGCGTTCCACACATGGAGAACCCAAATGAAGATCCGTCTCATCCTTGCATCTGCAGTTATCGCCCTTTCGAGCTCATTCGCGCTGGCCGACAACGGCGACCATGAGAGCCTCTCCGGCAAGGCAATGCATGACCTGCCTGGCAACAACGGCGGCGGCATCACCGCCAACGCGACCTCCAAGCCGCAGGAGTCGAGCCTCTCGGGCCAGGCCATGCGCGATCTTCCCGGCAACAACGGCGGCGGCAAGACCAAGACCACGCACGGCAACGGCGACGTCACCAGCCTGTCCGGCAAGGCGATGAGCGACCTGCCCGGCAACAAGTAACGCTTGCTCCACCTCCGGCCTTGGAGCCGTCTGCAAGTGCAGGCGGCTTTTTTTTTGCATTCTGGGTTGAAGGAGCAGGGCACCGGCAGGCATCGCTCTCCGACGACGGCCACCGTCGCAAGCTCACCTGTGATGGCCTTGGTGTTCTTCAACGGGTGCCGGCTTGTTCCCCATCAGCCAGATCCGACCGCTCGGCGCTTTTGATGGATCGTGCGAGAGCGAGAACGTCCGCTTGTCGAGATCCACCGTCAGAAACAGCACCGTCGAGGAGCTGGCGCCTTTCAGCGCGGCAACATATCGGCCTCCGGTATCGACAGCCGTGGCCCGGTGGAGGATGAGCGCGGCCAGCGCCACGTTGACGACCGCCATGGCAGCCACCACCGCCTGCCACTTCCACACGCGACCGCGAAGCTCGAGCTCGCAATAGTCCGCGCGGGCCATGTCATGCCTCCGTAAGCGCAGAAAGCGCATCTTTGGCTGCGGTCAAGCACCAGCCAATCTCCGCCGGCATCGTGGCGGCAGCAAGCCATGGAGGGAAATGCCGCGAGCGTTCCGATTTCATAGCGCCCGGCTATGAGGCATTCCTGCCGGCGGACGGCTGGTACGAGTTCCGCATCGATGCGGCGCCTGAGTACACGTGGACGGTCGCCACATCACACGGCGCGGCCGGCCGCAGCCTGATCCCAGCCATTTGCCGCGTGCTCAAGGTCATCGCCTTCGACGGCCAGGCCAACCGCCTGCTGCCCGGCGAGGAGTCCTAGGCGCAGAGCCCGCCCGTCTCGGCATCCAACGTCATATCGGCGATCGTGACGTGACGTGGCCGAGTTAGAACGAAGATCGCCGCTTCGACAACGTCGCGATTGGTAATTGAGCTGTGTTTCGGGCGTTCCGGGATGCTGGCCCAAGCTAAGCCGTCGGGTTGGATATCCTCGATGTCGGACGGATAGATCGCGGTCGAGCGCACGCCCGAACCGATCAACGCCTGGCGCAGGCCGCTCGCGAAACCGGCCTGGCCGTGCTTGGCAGCGTGAAAAGCCGGAGATGCGCCGGACAGCCGTGCATTCGGCAATCCACTGGTCGATACGATCGTCAGCACATCCGCGTGCCCCGCTTGTCTCAGCAAAGGCAACAGCGCCCGCGTGAGCAAGATCGTGCCGGTCAACTGGGAGGCGATCGTCTCCGCTATTTCGTCTGGTGTGCTGTCCTCGAGAGACCCGGAGAGCCACCTTGCGCCGTTGTTGATGAGGATATCGGGAGAGGAAGCGGATCGGCCAATTCTCTCCACCGCTGCGTCGACGCTCGCACGGTCGGCCAGGTCAAGGGCGAGCCATTCCGGCCGAGGCCGACCGCGCGCCGCAATCGTACCAGCCACCTCCGCGAGCTTGGCAGGATCTCTTCCGGCGATGATCAACTCTGCACCGGCATCCGCGAGCACGATTGCCAGCGCGCGTCCAAGGCCGCGCGCTGCCCCGGTTATGACCGCCTTTCGCTCCTTGATTTCCACGTCGCACATCCAGTTCCATGAGGCTAAAGCCTAGCATGCTAGGCAATACCCGCACATTCGCGTGCCGGATGGGGCCGAATCTGCTGCCCACGTACAATTTCGCTTCCCTCTCGCGTCAATTTGCATAGGGTCTGGGCGTCTCCGACAACCGGATCGAGAGCCTCATGCACCGGCACGCCCTCCTGACGGCAATTGCTCTCGCGAGCGCCTTTCCACTTGCCGGCGCCGCCCTCGCCGAGAAAAGAACTGTCGCAACACCCGACGAGCTCTCGGCCGCTCTTGACGCGGCTCAGCCCGGCGACGAGATCATTCTGAAACCCGGCACCTATGCCGGCGGTCTCTACCGCGAGAGCCTGCGCGACGTGACCATCCGCAGCGCCGACGTTAAAAACCCCGCGGTGATCGAGGGCGGCGACTTCGGTCTGCAGCTCTCCGATCCCGTCAACGTCGTGGCGGCCAATCTCACGTTCAGGAATCAGCTCGAGAACGGCATCAACATCGATGACGGCGGCTCCTATGAGACCCCGGCCCACGACATTACGCTGATCGGCATCACGGTCGAGGACATCCAGCACGCCGGCAACCACGACGCCATCAAGATGGCCGGCGTGCAAAGCTTCGTCATCGACAGCGTCAGGGTGAGGAACTGGGGCGACGGCGGCAGTGCCATCGATTTCGTCGGCTGCCACCATGGCGTCGTGCAAAACGCGCTGATCACGCACGACCATCTCGACATCGGCGGCTCCGCCATCCGCCCCAAGGGCGGCAGCAAGGACATCGTCATTCGCGCCAACCGCATCGAGCTGCCAATCGGCAAGGGCCGCGCCATTCAGGCCGGCGGCTCCACGGACGCCGAGTTCTTCCGCTTCATCGACGGCGACGCTGACTATGAGGCGAGCGAGATCGTCGTCGAAGGCAACGTCGTCATCGGCGGCGCGTCGGCCTTCTCGTGGGTGAACATCGACGGCGGCATCTTCCACCACAACGTCGTTGAGCGGCCCGGGCAGTGGGTTCTGCGCATCCTGAACGAGAACGAGGGCACATCGATCGTGCCCACGCGCAATGGCCAGTTCCTCGACAACGACGTCACGTACAGCACCGGGGACCACTTCAACACGGCGGCGAACGAGGGCGATGCGGTCGAGGCGGCGACATTCCAGTTCGCCCGCAACCGCTGGTACAATCTCGCCGACCCCACAGCCTCTCGGCCGAAGCTGCCGGCCGAGGAGACGGACGGCGTCTACGGCGAGGAGCCGCTCGCGTCCACGACGGCGCCCCAAGTCTGGACCTTCCCCTGGGGCAAATGGATCGTGAACGCCAACCCGGCCTGGATGCCGCTCGAGATCGAAGGCTATGAGGCGCTGCAGGCCGCCGTTCCCGGCAAGGGCTCGAGATTCCAGCCCCTCCTCGAAGACCCGCTCACGGGCGAGTGGACGGTCCTCGACGTGTTGGACGGAAGCGCCAAGCTTCAGCCCATGTCGCAGCTCATCCTGATCGATCGCGACGCCTGCCCCGGCTGCGCCGGCAACTAGCCGCACCGCGTTTGACCTCGAAGGCTTCTTTGGTTTGCGCTCTCGCTCGCAGGCCGGACACGATCAATACTGCCCTCGGTGAGCGGGGCGTGCTAGACCATGCTCGCTTCGGACCCTATCGGTCCGAAGTGTGAATCATTGGTCTCATCAAAGATCTAGAGCATCTGATCCGGTTCTGTCGGATCGCAACATGCTCTAGTCACCGGCGCATGACAACACACTCTAAAACCCGTACGGCTATCCTCATCACCGGCCGCGGCTCCAACATGAAGGCTCTTGTCGAGGCCGCCCGCGAGCCGGACTATCCGGCCGAGATTGCCCTCGTGATCTCGAACCGCCCCGATGCGGCCGGCCTGGCCTGGGCCAAGGAGCAGGGCATCCCCGCACTCGGCCTCGACCACAAGCTCTACTCGGATCGCGCGCACTTCGAGGGCCAGCTTCAGGGCGTGCTGACGGCATCGCGCATCGAGCTCATAGCGCTCGCAGGCTTCATGCGGCTCCTGACGCCAGACTTCGTCGAGCGCTGGCGCGACCGGATGATCAACATCCACCCCTCGTTGCTGCCAGCCTTCAAAGGCCTGGACACCCACGCGCGCGCCCTCGCCGCTGGTGCAAAGATCGCAGGCTGCACCGTGCATTTCGTGAGGCCCGAGATGGACGAGGGCCCGATCATCGGCCAAGCGGCCGTCCCGGTCCTCGACGGCGACACGGCCGACACGCTGGCCGCCCGCGTTCTCGAGGCCGAGCATAAGCTTTATCCGATGGCGCTCGCCCTCGTTGCTCGAGGTCAAATTCGCGTTGAGGATGGGTTGGCGCGCCTCGCCGGCGCCGCGCCGGGAAGCGTTAACCAGGAGACGCCTCTGTTCTCGCCAAGCATTTGGCCGTCGGCTACTTAAACCATGGCGTCAGTTGACTTTTTGACCAAAGCACGGGGCGCGACCCTGCCTCGCATGGACACTCCGGACGATAGGGGCAATAGTTCAACTCGGCCGTGACGCACGTCACGAGGGGAACATCATTAATGCGGGTCTCCTGTGCTAAGTATGGCTGCAGGAGTTGGGATCCGCCATTCGCCGGCACCACGCTCGCGATGAATGTTTAACGGGAGAGAGACGGCCCGTGAGGCCGCCCCGGAGAAAGCTTGGAATGACCGCACAATCCACTGAGCAGACAGATATCGGCCTCGGCGACGAGAGCAGCATTTGGTTCAACCTGACGCCGCTTCTCAAGGACCCGGAAAATCCGATGCGCCTTCTGATGCAGATGGCGGAGCGCTATGGCCCGGTCATCCCGGTCAACATGGCCAACCAGCGCGTCGTACTCGTGACGGACCCCGAGTACTTCAAGCACGTGCTCGTGACGAAGGTGGACAACTACGTCAAGTATTTCGACGGCCTGAAGCCGATCTTCGGCAAGTCGATGATTACCAACGACGGCGCGCTCTGGCAGAAGATCCGCATGCCGCAGCAGCCGGCGTTCCATCCCGACGCTTTTGGCGATTACATCCCCTACTTCATCGAGGCCATCAAGACCAAGATGGCCAACTGGGGCGAGCTCGCCAAGACCGGCGAGACCTTCGAGATGGTGGAGCAGACCTGGACGCTCGCCGCCGACATGATCTGCAAGGCGCTGTTCGATCGCGACATGCCCTTCAACCCGCACTTCGTCTTCAAGTGCGTCAAGACCTACACCGACGTCTCGAACCACAAGGACATCCGCCTGAAGCGTCAAGCTGATGCCCTGTTCGAGGTCGGCGAGGAGGACACCGCCAAGGCCGTCGAGGCCTGGTGGAGCGTGCCGCCCGCGGTGATGGCCGCCGACCCGCGCGAGGAGCGCGAGAGGACGCTTTTGAAGATGATCGAGGCCGCTGTCGCCGACCCGAGCATCCCCGAGTTCGACACGCAGCAGGCGGTCGACGAGATCAAGCAGTACCTGTGGGCCGGCACCGAGACCACGGCGCTCACGCTCGCCTGGGCGCTTTACCTCACGTCGAAGCACCCCGAGGCCGCCGAGCGCATCCGCCGCGAGGGCGAGACAGTCTGCGGCGACCGCGAGCCGACAGCTGCCGACTACTCCGCGCTCCAGTACACGCGCTCGGTGATCCAGGAGACCATGCGGCTCTATCCGCCGGTCTGGAGCCTGATCCGCGTCGCCGCCGCACCCGACGTGATCGCCGGCAAGGAGATCAAGGAGGGCGACCGTATCGTGCTGTTCGGATACGGCGCCCACCACAACCCGAAGTTCTGGCCGGACCCCGAGGCGTTCATGCCCGAGCGCTGGATGGACAAGTCGCAGAAGCAAGTGAAGTATAGCTATATTCCGTTCGGCGCCGGCAAGCGCTCGTGCATCGGCGGCGCCATGAGCCAGGTCGAGAACACGCTCGCGCTGTCGATCCTGCTCCGCCGCTTCCGGCCTGAGTATGTCGGCCTCGAGCCGCCGGGCATCAACGCCACCGTGACGCTGACGCCGCGGGGCGGCCTCCTTTTCCGTGTTCGCGAGCTGAGCTGAACTGAGCCGGCGCAGCTTGCTCAAGCAAACAAAAAACGGGCCCGAAAGGGCCCGTTTGCATTTTCGCTATTGCGGCCGTCGGCGACTAGCCGACGATCTCGTCGGGCTTGAAGAAAAGACCGATCTCGCGCGCGGCCGATACCGTGCTGTCCGAGCCATGAACGGAGTTCTCGCCCTTCGAGACCGCGAACAGCTTGCGGATGGTGCCCTCGGCTGCCTGGGCCGGGTCCGTCGCACCCATGATCTCGCGGTACTTGAGAACGGCGTTCTCGCCCTCGAGCACCTGCAGCACGATCGGCTCCGAGGTCATGAACGCAACCAGGTCCTTGAAGAACGGGCGCTCCTTGTGCTCGGCATAGAACTCCTCGGCCTGCTCTTTGGAGAGCATGACGCGCTTCTGCGCGACGATGCGCAGCCCTGCCTTCTCGATCACCGCATTGACCGCGCCGGTGAGATTGCGCCGCGTTGCATCCGGTTTGATGATGGAAAAAGTGCGCTCGGTCGCCATGTTGGATCTCGACTTCTCGTTGCTTCGATTTCTGCAGTTGTCGTCGCGGCTTATAGGGTGGGCAGGGCGCCGCATGAAGGCGGCGCCTTATCGCAGGCCCCAAGATCGCCGCCTGAAGCGGAAAATGCCCTGCAAAAGCCCGGATTTGGTGCCTGAACAGTCGGGGATGGCACCGGCCTTGCAATGCCTTAACGAGCGAACGTTAAGGCGAGATGGGCAGAGCAGGCAAAATAGCCGGTGCGATGAGACTATCCTCGAAGTCCGTGTCGGACATTTGAAAGATGGCTGAGGCTTGAGGGCATTCTGGGGATAACACGGCGCGAGCCGGATGGGGGCTGGCAAGCCAGCTCCCGCGGCGGATAGCCTGGACGTTCCACATTGGGCGATCCGGGCGTCCGGGCATCATGGTATGAGCAGGTATGAGCGGATCTGAAACGGACATTCAGTGGTTCATCGCCCGGGACGGGAAGCAGCATGGCCCCGTGTCGGATCTCGAACTCCGCAAGCTCGTGGAGCTGTCCCATCTGAAGGCGACGGATCTTGTCTGGCGCCAGGGCTTCACGGACTGGCGATCGGCCGGGTCGGTTTTCCCGGCCACCGCCGGCACCCCCGCACCGGCCCCCGCGCCCGCGAGCGCGCCCTCCACATCTTCTCCGGCAGCCATTTCTCCGGCAGCCATGTCCTCGGCTCCTGCGCCATCGCCGGCCGCCGCGCCGGCGCACGAGCCGGCGCCTGCGCCTGCGTCCATCGCCCCCCAGGGCCTCGCCCCGCAGCAGACGGCCTCCCGGTTCGGCACGCCTCATCCGGCCGGCCCGCAGTCGGGCAGCCAGCCAGCCCGTGAGACCACCGCCTGGCGCGTGCCGGCGGAGGGCCGCCCCAATCCGCTCGAGGCGCGATCGGGTGGCGGAGCGCCGCGGCCCGCTTCGGCGGCACCCTTCCCGTTGGGATCGCCTGGACCTGGACCTAATCCTGGGCCAGGCCCTGGTCCTGGGCAGGGCCCAGGACCGCGCATCGCCCCGGACGGACGCAGTCCCGCAGATCTCGCTTCAGGCCGCAGCCGTGCCGACGCGCCGAAGCCGCGACGGTCGGGCACGCGTCGGGCCATCGTTGTGATCGCGTTGCTGGCCATGGCCGGGGCCGGCGCTTGGCTCGGCAACCAGTACAAGGACAAGCTCTTTGCCTCCTTGCAGACCGCGCCGGCAGGCGATGCCGGCAAGACCAAGGCCAACCTAGGCGCCCTGCCGGCGGACTCCGGACCGCAGGGCAATCCCGGCGTCCTCCAGACTGCCGCAGCCGCACCCGCGCCCGATCCCGCCGCGGTCGACCGCAAGCTGCAGTCGCGCCACGTCTGGGTCTCAATCAAGCAGGAGTTCCCCGACTGGTACCAGGCGCGCATCGCCGAGGTCGCCCGCCTCGGCAGCGAGCAGAAGAGCGATACCGACATCACGCGCTACCTGGTTGAGCAGATCGTCGCGCTTCGGCGCGAGAACGCCAAGCAGGCGCTCGCCGCCAGCACCGCGCGCCACAAGGAGCTGGCCGCCGCCTTCCTCGCCAACTTGAAGCAGCTTTCGACTGAGGGCGGAGAGGGCTGCTACGACTTCATCTCGAAGGGCGAGACGAGTCCCGCCATCATCGCCAAGATGCAGGATCCCGCCAAAAGCACCGAAATCGAGACCCAGGTCATGGCCATCGTCGCGGCCATCGCCGAGGGCCGCAAGCAGCCGAGCGAGCACGCGCCGCCCGTCAAGACCGACTACGACATCCTCGCCGGCGAGCTCGGACGCCTCGGCTGGACCCAGGCCGACATGCAGCTCTTCGCCAATCCGAAGGAGCTCGCCAAGGCCCCGCGCGAGCGCGTCTGCAGCATGCTGAAGGATTGGTTCACCGCCCACCTCGCGATTCAGGATCCGGGCACGCAGGAGCGCCTGCTGTTCGAGACTCTGAAACCCGTCATTGCCGGCTAGACCATCAATGCTGGCCCAGGTCGTCAAGGTGGCGCTGACCAGCTTGCTCGTGGTGGCAGCCTCTGAGGCGGCGAAGCGCAGCATCGTCGTCGGCGCCATTCTTGCCTCCCTGCCGCTCACGTCTCTCCTGGCCATGGTCTGGCTCTATGCCGACACCCGCGATCCCGAGAAGGTCGCGGCCCTCGCCACCGGCATCTTCTGGCTGATCCTGCCGTCGCTCACGCTGCTGCTCGTGTTGCCGCTCCTCCTGCGCAGGGGCGTCCCGTTTGTGCCGAGCCTTTTGATCGGCATCGCGCTGACCGTCGCCAGCTACTACGCCATGATCACCGTGCTCGGCTGGCTCGGCATCGAGCTCTGAGAGCTCTCATGAGCTGATCCGAACGCCGCACTTTGCCCCTCCCGCGTGCAAAAGGGGGCCAGGGGTGGGCGAAGCCGCCGGGCCGGAGCGACGAAACCGACATCGGCATGCTGGCCCCGTGACAACGGCCGCGGGAGCGGGTATTCGCCTCCCATGCTCCACATCAACGACCTCACCTACCGGATCGAGGGCAGGCCGATCCTCGAGGATGCGACGGCGGCCATCCCCGAGGGCCACAAGGTCGGCCTCGTCGGCCGCAACGGCGCCGGCAAGACGACGCTCCTGAAGCTGATCGCCGGCGACATCCACCCCGACCAGGGCACCATTACGCTGCCGCGCGCTGCCCGCATGGGACGCGTCGCCCAGGAGGCGCCGGGCGGCGAGGCGAGCCTGATCGAGTGGGTGCTCTCGACGGATGCCGAGCGCGCGAGCCTGCTCGCCGAGGCCGAGACTGCGACCGATCCCCACCGTATCGCCGAGATTCAGATCCGCCTCGCCGACATGGGCGCCCACGCGGCCCCCGCGCGCGCCGCCGCCATCCTCGCCGGCCTCGGCTTCGACGAGGAGGCGCAGCAGCGCCCCTGTCGCGACTTCTCGGGCGGCTGGCGCATGCGCGTCGCGCTCGGCTCCGTCCTCTTCCTCGAGCCCGACGTGCTCCTTCTCGACGAGCCCACCAACTACCTCGACCTCGAGGGCACGCTCTGGCTCGAGAGCTACCTGCGTACCTACCCGCACACCGTGCTCATCGTCTCCCACGATCGCGATCTTTTGAACAACTCGGCCGGCGCCATCCTCCATCTCGACCGCGGCAAGCTCACCCTTTACGCGGGTGGCTACGACGACTTCGAGGAGACGCGACGCGCCAAGCAGCGTCTCGAGTTGAAGTTGAAGAAGAAGCAGGACGACGAGCGCCGACGCATCCAGGCCTTCATTGACCGCTTCAAGGCCAAGGCCACCAAGGCGAGGCAGGCGCAGAGCCGCGTGAAGTACCTCGCCAAGATGCAGCCGATCGCCGATCAGGTGGAGGATCGCGTCGCGCCCTTCGCTCTGACGAGCCCAGAGAAGCAGCTGGCGAGCCCGCTGATACGCATCGAGAAGGCGACAGCCGGCTACGATCCCGCAAGGCCCATCCTGGCCGGGCTCGACCTCAGGATCGACCAGGACGACCGCATTGCGCTGCTCGGCGCCAACGGCAACGGCAAGTCGACGTTCGCCAAGCTCGTCGCCGGCAAGCTCGCGCCGCTGACGGGCAGCGTGTTTGGCCTGGGCCGCGCCACCGTGGGCTACTTCGCCCAGCATCAGCTCGACGAGCTGAACCCGCTGGCGACGCCCTATGACTACATCGTGAAGCTGATGCCCGAGGCCACGGAGGCGCAGCGGCGCACCCGCCTCGGCACCTGGGGCTTCGGCGCCGGCAAGGTCGAGACCAAGTGCGGGAACCTGTCGGGCGGCGAGAAGGCGCGTCTCCTGCTCGCACTCACCGCCTTCCACGCGCCCCACCTCCTGATCCTCGACGAGCCAACCAACCATCTCGACGTCGACAGCCGCGAGGCCTTGATTCACGCGCTCGCCGAGTACGAGGGCGCGGTCATCCTGATCAGCCACGACCGCCACCTGGTCGAGGCCTCGGCCGATCGCCTCTGGCTCGTCGCGAGCGGCACGGTGCGCGCCTACGAGGGCGACATGGAGAGCTATCGCGCCGAGCTGCTGGCGGCCCGCTCCCCCAAGGCGGATCGCACCTCGGCCGGCGCCGACTCCGACAGCGAGGCCAAGCAGAGCCGCGCCAACCAGCGCAAGGCCGCCGCCGACCGCCGCGCCGAGCTTGCGCCCCTGAAAAAAGCCATGCAGGCCGCCGAGAAGGCCGTCGAGCGCCTCGCCGCCGAGGTGGCGCGCCTCGACGCGTTGCTGGCTTCTCCTACCCTTTACGCGGATGCCGCCAAAGCAAGCCGCATCTCCCAGGAGCGCGGCCAGGCGGCGAAGCAGCTCGCCGAGGCGGAGGAGGCCTGGCTCGCTGCCACCGGCGCCTACGAGGACGCCGAGGGCTGAGTTTTTTGTCGGTTGCATCCCCTCTTCGCGTCTCCCAGGAGGCGAGCTGCGAAGGAACGCAACCGTCCGGGACCCGACCCAATGCGATCGAGGCTCATTTCAGTCCGGGAACGCGAGGAGAGAGCGGGAGTGTCATGCGCGAGCCACTTCACCCTGACGTGATTGCGGGAACCGGTGCGACTGGAACACCCTGGCCAGGAGCGCGTTTCTCGCGGGCAGGAAGGCGTGCGGGGCACGAGGATCGCGGCGAGCGGTCCCACAGAGGCACCGCCAGCGCAAGGCGCCGCCTCCTCGAAAGTTGAACGGCGAGAAGCCGGTAGCGGCCACTTGAGAGATGATCCTGAGCACCGGCGGCCTAGAGCCGCCGGTTTTTCCTTGCTCTGCACCACGCCGCCCAATCGCCCCCTGGAGGGGCCATCAACCCGCAGCATCACTTGCCTCGCCCCTCGAGGGGGAGAGGACGTTCCGCCACAAGGCCACGGCATCACGTGCCTCCCCCTGGAGGGGGGAGGACGGGCCGCCGCAGATCGCCGATGACGACGTCAGTCCCAGCGCGACGGGCGAGCTAAGTCTGATGGCGGACCCAGGTGGGGTTGAAAGCGACTGCGCGCACGCAAGTGCAAAACGCCCCACCTGCCGCGACCAGGACGAGCTGGCAAGATCGCTAACTCGTGTCGCGGCTTCCTCCCCCCTCAGAGGGGGGGGGGCAACTGATCAACCTGCGATCTTCGAGAAATCCGCGACGGTGAGCGTGGCCGCACGAATCTCGGAGAGGAGCTTCAGGCGGTTGGCGCGCAGCTTTGGATCGGCATCGTTGACCGTGACCGTGTCGAAGAACGCGTCGACCGGCGCGCGCAGCTCCGACAGCGCCTTCATGGCACCCGCGAAGCTCTCGACGTTGATTGCCGCCTGCGTGTCGAAGCGCACTTTCGCGATGGCCGCGTCGAGCGCCCGCTCGGCCGGCTCGACCAGCAGCACCCCGTCCGGCTCGCCCTCGTGCTTCGCCTTGTCTTTCTTCTCCTCGATGGCGAGGATGTTGGCCGCCCGCTTCACGCCCGCGAGCAGGTTCGTGCCGTCGTCGGTCTTGAGGAACTCGCCGAGCGCCTCGACCCGCTTCACGATCAGCGCCAGATCGTCCTGTCCGCCGAGTGAGAACACCGCATCGATCAGGTCGTGCCGCGCGCCCTTGTCCTTGAGGTAGACCTTGAGCCGATCGGCAAGGAAGGAGAGCAGGTCAGACGCCACCGCAGTCTTGTCGAACTTGCGTTCCTTGGTGGCGACATGGACCGCGGCCTGATCGAACACCTTGAGCAGCGGCACCCGAAGATCGTTCTCGAGCACGATGCGGATCACGCCGAGCGCCGCGCGGCGAAGCTGATAGGGATCGCCGCTCCCCGTCGGCTTCTCGTCGATCGCCCAGAACCCCACCAGCGTGTCGAGCTTGTCCGCGAGAGCGACCGCGATCGCCACCGCGTCACCATCCTCCTCCTTCGGCACCGTGTCGGTCGGCCCCTTGGGCTTGTAGTGCAGCTCGATGGCGCGCGCGATCTCGGGCTTGGCGCCCGCGTGCTCCGCGTAGTAGCGGCCCATCAGGCCCTGCAGCTCCGGAAACTCGCCGACCATCTCGGAAACGAGGTCCGCCTTGCACAGCTCGGCTGCCCGCCGCGCGTCCTGCGGATCGGCGTCCACCGAGCCCGCGATCTCAAACGCCAGCTCCTTGATGCGGTCGACGCGCTCGCGCTGCGTGCCGAGCTTCTCGTGGAAGGTAATGCCGGTGAGCGCGTTCGACAACTCGTCGAGCGGGCGCTTCAAGTCCTGCTCCCAGAAGAACTTGGCATCCGAAAGCCGCGCGCGGATCACGCGTTCGTTGCCGGCGACGATCTCGGTGCCCCCGTCCGTCGCCGTGAGGTTCGAGACCAGGATGAAGCGGTTGGCGAGCTTCTTAGTCTTCGGGTCGCGCAGCGAGAAGCATTTCTGGTGCGTCTTCATGGACGAGGTGAGGCATTCGCCCGGCACCTCGAGAAAGCTCTTGTCGAACGAGCCCATCAGCACCACCGGCCACTCGGTGAGGCCGGCGTTCTCGGCGAGCAGCGGCTCGTCCTCCACCAGCTCGAGCTTGGCCTTCTGGGCCAACGCCTCGGCCTGCTCGCGGATCTCCTGGATGCGCTCGGCCGTCGACAGCACGACGGCGTGCTTGGCGAGCTTCTCGGCGTAGTCCTCGAAATCCTTGACCTTGAACACATCGTTGCCGTGGAAGCGATGCCCGCGCGTCGTGTTCGAGGCTGAAAGCCCGGCCGCCTCGACCGGCACGATCTTGCCGTCGATCAGGCAGATGATCGATTTCAGCGGCCGGATCCACTGAAATGGGCTCGAGCCCCAGCGCATGGACTTCGGCCACGGAAACTTGGCGAGCACCTGGCCGATCACCTCGGCCGCGATCTCGGGCGCGGCGCGGCCCGGCTTCTCGATGCGCGCGACGTAGTAGTCGCCCTTTTTCTCGTCGCGGACGATCTCGGCGTCCTTGATTGAGGAGAGTCCCGCCGCCTTGAGGAAGCCCACAACCGCCTGCTCGGGCGCGCCGACGCGCGGCCCCTTGCGCTCCTCCGACACGGCCGGCGACGCTTCCGCCACCGCCTCGATCACGAGCGCGAGGCGGCGCGGCGTCGCGAAGCTGTGCGCGGTGCCGACGGGAAGCCCCTGCGCGGCGAGCCCCTCGGTGACGAGCCGCTTGAGATCCTCCGCCGCGCGCGTCTGCATGCGCGAGGGGATCTCCTCAGAAAAGAGCTCGAGCAAGAGTTCGGCCATCGTCAGGTCCCGCAAAGAATTGGTGATCTTCACTCTAAGCTTGTTTGCACTCACATCTGCCCGCGACGCACGTCACCTTCCCCTTGACGGGGAGGGGGAACCGCGGCGTCGCCTCAGTACAAATGCACTGGCAGGTCGCCCGCCAGTTAGCCAAGAGACATACGGGGGTAGTCGCGGCCGGGCAACCTGCGAGTTCGGCCAACGAAATCGATCGCCAGTGCCGCGAAACAGTTCAGCCGGGAGTGCGTTGCGCACTCCCGGCCGATTTGTGTCAGATGCGGCGTTGCCTTAAGGCGTGGCCGGAGCAGGCGCCGGAGTCTCAGGAGCCGGTGCCGGGGTCTCAGGTGCCGGTGTGGCCTCAGGGGCAGGCGCAGGTGTGGTCTCGGGCGACGGCGCGGGTGTCGCTTCGGGTGCCGGTGCCGGCGTCGCCTCGGGTGCGGGAGCCGGTTGAGCCTCGGGAGCCGGCTGAGCCTCTGGAGCGGGCGCAGGAGTAGCCTCCGGAGCAGGTGTGGGCGCGGCCTCGGGCGCTGGCGCCGGAGCTGGCTCGGGAGCCGAAGCAGGTGCAGCCTCGGGGGCCGGCGCGGGCGCGGGCTCTGGCGCGGCAGCGGGCGTGGGTGCAGCAGTCTGCGGGCGGCCGACGAACTCGATCGCCTTCTTGCCGACCTCGTCGACCGCGCCGGTCGTCGTCAGATAGCCGAGGCCCACGGCCAGGGCGGCGAGATAGAACCACAGCACGGCGCGATAGCGGCCGAGCAGAACTCCACCGATGAGGATTGCCGGAACGGCAATCGCGATCAGTCCAATATGCGTCTCAGTCACGAGCGGCCTCCCTCGGTCTTGAGCCAAGCCGCGCAACACGCCTTGGCAAGGTCACGAACGCGCAGGATGTAGCCCTGGCGCTCGGTGACAGATATCACGCCTCGCGCGTCGAGCAGGTTGAAAACATGCGAGGCTTTGATGGCCTGGTCGTAAGCGGGCAACGCCAGCAGATGTTTTTCGTCAGTTGCACCCTTGGCGAGCAGGCTATTGCATTCGGTTTCGGCATCCTTGAAATGCTGAAGAAGGAGAGATGTGTCGGCGTGCTCGAAATTGAACCGAGAATACTCCTGCTCAGCCTGCAGGAACACGTCCCCGTAGGTGAGCTTGCGCGCATCCGTGCGCCCGTTGAAATTGAGATCGAACACGCGGTCCACCCCCTGCACGTACATGGCGAGCCGCTCGAGCCCGTACGTGATCTCGCCGGAGACGGGAGTGCAGTCGAATCCGCCGACCTGCTGGAAGTAGGTAAACTGCGTCACCTCCATGCCATTGCACCACACCTCCCAGCCGAGCCCCCAGGCGCCGAGCGTCGGGCTCTCCCAGTCGTCCTCGACGAAGCGGATGTCGTTGACCTTGGTGTCGACTCCGATGGCGTCGAGGCTCGCGAGGTAGAGGTCGAGGATGTTGTCCGGTGACGGCTTCATGATCACCTGGAACTGATAGTAGTGCTGAAGCCGGTTGGGGTTCTCGCCGTAGCGCCCGTCCTTGGGGCGGCGCGAAGGCTGCACGTAGCAGGCGTTCCAGGGCCTCGGCCCGAGCGAGCGCAGCGTGGTCGCGGGATGGAAGGTGCCGGCGCCGACCTCCATGTCGTAGGGCTGGAGAATGACGCAGCCCTGCGCCCCCCAGAACCTCTGGAGGGTGAGGATCAGGTCCTGGAAGCTCTCCTTCGGCCGAAGGGCGGGAACGGCCGTCGCGGGGTCGGTCTTGGGCATGAGGCGCCGGAAGAGTTGCTGCGGGGGCGCACTATACGCATTCGCTGCCCCCTGTCACCCGGCACCTTTACCGTCTCGAACCTACTTCGTGCGCGGCCGGTAGACGCCGGATTGGGGATCGAGCTCGAGCGTGCCGAGATCCTTCGCCGCTTGCGCACCCCGTGCGACCGCCTCCTGGCGCCGCGCCTCCGCCTCGGCCCGCCTCTGGGCCTCGGAGAATGTACGCGAGAGCCACTTCATGCCGGCGTAGAGACCGGCACCGGCGAGCATCACGGCAATGACCTGGGGCATGGCACGACCCGGAACCTAGGGGCCTGGAGCGAAACAACTCACAGCCCGAAGCGCGACCAAAGTGCGCGAACCTCGAGAGCCGACACCAGATCGTCAGCAAAAGCAAGCCCTTGATGCGCTTCGCCGGCCTCGAGAGCCGCCAGCATCGAGGGCAGCCGCCAGCGGAACAGCGACCAGCCCCGCTCCAGGGGCACGACCTTGAGGCGCACGTTGTCGCCATGCACCTCCCGCATCTTGGTCCTGAGGTCGGAGATGCCGTCGATCAAGCCCCTCTCGAGTGCCTGCGCGGCCGACCAGAAGGCCCCCGAGAAGAGCTCCTGATCCGGCCCTTTCAGCCGGCCGAGGCGGCGATCCTTGACGACCCCGATGAACACGTCGTGCACGTCGCGCTGGATCGACTTCAGCCGCTCGATGTCCTCCGCCTTCTCCGGCAGGAACGGATCGAGCGTGCTCTTGTTGAGGCCCGCGGTGTGGACGCGGCGCGTGATGCCGAGCTTCTCGATCGCCCCCTCGAACCCGAAGCTCGCCGAGATCACCCCGATCGAGCCGACGATTGAGGAGGGATCCGCGTAGATCTCATCGCCAGCCACCGCGAGATAGTATCCGCCGGAGGCCGCCACGTCCTCGCAGAACACGTAGACTTTCTTGCCCTTCTCCTCGGCGAGCTGCCGGATGCGTTTGAAGAGCAGGCTCGATTGCACCGGGCTGCCGCCGGGCGAGTTGACGACGACCGCCACCGACGGGCCTTTCGACATCGAGAATGCCCTGTCGATCGGAGCCGCGAGCGCCGCAAGGCTCAAGCCAGGACGCATGGACATCGCCATGCCGATGGCGCCCGAGAGACGAAGCACAGGAACGACGACGCCGCGGTTCAAGAGGCCCATTCCGTCACATCCTTTTTTGCAGAACTGGATGTGTGGTGTGTCGAGGCCGGCCCGTCAAGCCGGTGCGTCCGCATTCCTTGTTTTTCCGGAGGCGACAGCCAGAGACTGGCCGTGCCGCAGCACGCGCTCGGCCCCCTCGGTGAATCGCTCGTCGTGCCCGTGCAGCAGGATATCCGGCTCGATCGTGAGCGGCGCGCGGGAGCCCTTGACGCCGCGCAGGATCACGCGATGGGCGGCCTCGCCGGCATGAGAGCGCAGCGGGATAATCTGAAGCCCGCCGAAACGCCCGCCGAGCGCCGCGATCAGATCCGGCAGCGCCGCCGTCTTGTGGATCACGAGGGCCTCGCCCCCGGGCCGCGCCATGCGGGCCAGGAACCGGCACCAGCCCTCGAGCCCGTCCTCCGGCATGGCATGCGCTCGCGCCTTCTCGGCATAGCCCGCGGCTGTCCCATCACCCTCCGTGTGATAAGGCGGGTTAGCGATGACATGGTCGAACTGCCCCTCGGCCAGGCCCAGCGCGGAGAGCTCCGTGCTCGGAAGGCGCATAAGATCGGCCGCCACCACCGAGACGCGATCCGACAGGCAATTTCTCGTGACGTTTTGCCGCGCGAGCTCCACGAGACTCGGTTCCCGCTCGAGCAGCACCACGGTGACGGAGGGACAGCGGCGAGCGACGCAGAGGCCAGCCGTCCCCACACCCGCCCCGACATCAAGCACGAGCTGCGGGCTTTCGCCGCCCGAGGCGACAGCGGCCGCCAGCATGACGGCGTCGACCCCGGCCCGATAGCCCTGCCGCGGCTGCAGAATCTTGAGCTTGCCCCCCAGAAATGCGTCATCCGTTGTGGCCATGGGATGGTCCCGATGTCGCTGCGAATTTCCGGTGCGGACCCGCCCGACAGTGGCTAAGGTGCGCACGATCGCCGCTATTACACTGCCAGAAACGTTCGCAACAACTAAGGAATAAGCCGTGGGAGTTGTCATCCCCCTGGGAGAGGCGCGCGAGCCCTCGCAAAGCCTCACGCCGATGCTCGAGCTGGTTCATGACGACATGGGCGCCATCAACCGGATTATCCTCGACAAGGCGGTGTCCGACGTCGAGCTCATTCCGGAGCTGACCCATCACTTGGTGAACTCCGGCGGCAAGCGCCTGCGTCCGATGCTGGCGTTGGCCGCCTCGAAGCTGTGCGGCTACACGGGAACCGGCCACATCCGCACGGCCGCCGCGATCGAGTTCATGCACACCGCGACCCTTCTCCACGACGACGTCGTCGACGAGAGCGACACGCGCCGTGGGCGCAAGACGGCTCGCCTCATCTGGGGCAATCAGGCCACCGTTCTCGTTGGCGACTTCTTGCTCGGCCAGGCGTTCCGGATGCTGGTCGAGGTCGGCTCTCTGCCGGTCCTGCGCATCCTTTCCAACGCGGCGGCCACCATCGCCGAGGGCGAGGTCATGCAGCTCGCCGCCGCCAAGAACACGTCGACCACCGAGGACGCCTATCTCGCCATCATCGATTCCAAGACCGCGGCCCTGTTCTCGGCGGCCGCCGAGGTCGGCGCAGCCATTGCGAAGCGCCCCGCCGACGAGGAGGCGGCGCTGCGCTCCTACGGCCGTAACCTGGGCCTCGCCTTCCAGCTCGTCGACGATGCCCTCGACTACTCGGGTGACAGCGAGAGCCTCGGCAAGTCCGTGGGCGACGACTTCCGCGAGGGCAAGATCACGCTGCCCGTGATCCTCTCGTTCCGCCGCGGCAGCGACAAGGACCGCGAGTTCTGGAACCGCACCATCGTCGAGGGTGAGATCCAGGACGGCGATCTCGAGCACGCCATCGGCCTCATGAAGAAGCACAAGGCCATCGAGGCGACCATCGAGCGCGCGCGCTCCTACGGCAGCATCGCCCGCGACGCGCTGGCGATCTTCCGCGAAAGCCGCGAGCGCAGCGCCATGCAGGACGTCATAGATTTCTGCATCGCGAGAGCGCACTAACTCTCCCGAAAAGGCTCAGGCGAGCGTCGTCGCCGCGACCCACCAAGCGCGATTGACGGCGGCGATGGCGTGGCACGCCCTCTTGGCCGCCTCGCCATCAGGACAAATGCCGAAGCACGTCGGCCCCGCGCCGGAGACTCCCGCCACCTCGACGGCCGGGCAAGCCTCGAGAGCCGCGAGCACGTCCGCCATCTCCGGCACGACCGTCAACGCCGCAGCGGAAAGCCTGTTGCCGCGGGCGCGCATGACATCGATCACCGCCTGGCGGCTGCCGAGAGCAGGTGAATGCCGCGGTTGAGCCGCGGCGGGCAGTGGTCCGGCGCCGAGCGCACGGAAGACGCGCACCGTCTTGTTTCCCGGCACCGCACCCATCGGATAGACGAGCACCGCGTGAAGCGTCGGCAGCGGCGCGGCAAGCGGGACCAGCACCTCACCGATGCCCGTCATCCACGTCGCCGTGCTGCCGAGGCACGCCGGTACGTCTGCACCGAGACTCGTCCCGATCTCGAGCCAGGGAATGCGCGATGCCCGGTCGCCATTGGCGCGCCGCACAGCACGGAGAAGGGCCGCAGCATCGGCCGACCCCCCGCCGATTCCAGCCGAGACCGGCAAGCTCTTCTCGAGTCGCACTCGCCCGAGCGCGAGATGCGGCGCCCGCTCGGCAAGAAGCCCGAGCGCCCGGTCCAGAATATTGGGTCCTTCGACGGCAGCTCCGAACGGTCCGGCGACGACCACCTCAGGCGGCAGGCCCGGCTCCAGAGTGAGCTGGTCGCCGACATCCGCAAAGGCGACGAGACTCACGAGCTCATGATAGCCGTCCGCGCGCCGCCCGAGCACCTCGAGCGTGAGATTTACCTTCGCCGGAGCGCGCTCGCTGATGACGGCCATCGGGATTGTTCGGCACCACGCCGGAGCTTGACGACCCCGCGCTACTTCTGCTCCGGATCTCCGTCCTTCGCAGCTTGCTTGGTGGACGCGGCGGCCGCCGGACCGGACGAGGTCAGCCCATGCTCGAGCTTGGCCTTGATCTTGGTCTCGTCCTCGGGCTCGGGCTTGAGCGACAGCGCCTGATCCCACTGGAAGCGCGCCTCGCGCTCGCGTCCAACCCGCCACAGAGCGTCGCCAAGGTGGTCGTTCAGCACCGGATCGTCCGGCTTGAGCTCGACGGCGCGCTCGAGATAGCGCACGGCCTCCTTGAAGTTGCCTTGCATGTAGTGAGCCCAGCCGAGGCTGTCGACGATGTAGCCGTCGTCCGGCTTCAAAGCGACGGCCTTCTCGATGTGCGCCATGCCTTCCTTGAGGTTGCGGCCCTGGTCGATCCACGAGTAGCCGAGGTAGTTGAGGATCAGCGGCTGATCGGGATAGAGCGCGAGAGCCTTCTGGAGGTCGGCTTCGGCCGCGTCCCAGTTCTTCAGTCGCTCGTAGCTGGTGCCGCGCGCATAGTAGTAGACCCAGTGCCTCTTCTCGGGCTTGGGCACGAGGGAGAGAGCCCTGTCGTAGTAAGGGATTGCCTCGGCGTAAAGCTTGCGCGCCCGCATGATGTTGCCGAGCGCGTCGAGGATCTCGAGCTTGTCGGAGATGGTGAGCGGCAGCCTGCCGTCCAGCACCTCCTCGCTCGCGGGAAGAGCCGCGCCCGATGAGGCACCGCCGCTACCGCCGACGATAGCTGCGAACGTCGTGCGCCCCACCTTTCCATCCGCCTTGAGCCCGCTCTTCTTCTGGAAGGCGATGACCGCGGTTCGCGTGTCGTCGCCGAAGCGCCCGTCCGGCGTGCCCACCTGATAGCCGAGGCCGCCGAGCGCTTCCTGCACCCGGCGCACGTCGTCCCCGCGGTCCCCGAGATCCAGGATCTCGCTGGGCTGCAAAGTAGCCGGCGCGCTGCTTTGCGGTGCAGGAGCCTCGGCCTTCGCAGGCTCGACCGCGGGCTTGGCGTCGGCGTCGTCGAGCAGCTTCTGCAGCGTCGCCCGTGCGTCGTCAATTTTGTCGAGCGAGTTGAGGTTGAACGCCTTGCGGATCTCGACCGCCGTCGCGAGCGGGCTCGTCGCCGGAATGCGCTCGTACGTGCTGATCGCTTCTTGGTACTGCTTGTTGGTCTCGTAAGCGCTCGCGAGCGCCGCGAGCGCAAACTGGTGCCCGGGCTCGACGTAGAGCGCCATCTGCAGATAGAGGACGCCGACGCCCACCGCGCCTTCACCGATCAGTGCCTCGCCGAGACCATAGAACACCTCGGCCATGCCCTCCGAGGGCGAGGAGACGATGAAGTCGACATCCTTGCCGGCCTGCACGCTGGCCCTCAGCGCCCTGAGCAGCGGATGCCCGTCGCCCTGCGACTTCTCGATGTGCTCGTTGATGACCTTGAGCGATTGGGAGCGCTCGCCCACGTGCGCCAGGTGGCGCGCATAAGCCAGCGCCGTGCGCAGCGTCCGCGCGTCCTGGTCGAAGGCCTTCTCGTACGCGGCGCCCGCCTCGTCGCGCCGCCCGGCGAGGTCCGAGATCAGAGCTTTGTGGTAGCGCAGGAAGAACTGTGCCCACTCCGCCTGCTTCGGCAGGTCGAGGCCTGCGATCGCGCCGGATGAATCCTTCTGCGCGAGCTCGACCCATGCCAGCGCCATGGCACTCGTCAGCTCCCCGATCGGGCCCGAGCCCGCGGCCTTGAAGTGATTGGCGGACGACTTGTAGTCGCCGTCCTTGAAGTCGCGGAGCGCGAGCGCAAGCTGCGCCATGCGGTGCTGCTTCTGCACACCGATCAGATCCTCGGCCAGCTTGAAGGCGCGCGGCCAGTCGGCACGGGCGGCCTCGATCTGGAAGGCCTGCTCGAGCAGCAGCTCGTTGTCGGGGTCGTGAATCAGTGCGTCGCGGTAGAACTCGGAGGCCTCTGCTGCGTCGTTCTGCGCACGGGCGAAGCGGCCGGCCAGATAGCTGCCGACCAGAGAGTGCGTGCCCTCGATGGGCTCGCCCGCAGGCTCGGCTGTCTCGCTGCGCGAGGCCGTCGGAGCTCCTGCGAGACCGGCGGCCAGAAGAGGAACGAGGACGGCAAACCGGCCACGACGAGCTCTCATTCTGATGATCCTCTGAGCGAACCCCAGCACAACTTCGAAGAGACTAGCAAACATGGGAACCGGTTGGCGAGCCAAGTTCGCGGCTGATCCGAAGCAAATGTTAATCCGCGCCGAGCGCGAAGCCGCACCACTAAATCCTTACATCTCGGCATAATTCGGTCCACCGCCGCCCTCGGGACAGACCCAGGTGATGTTCTGACTGGGATCTTTTATGTCACAAGTTTTGCAGTGGACGCAGTTTTGGGCGTTGATCTGAAACCGGGGCTCGCCCGCGTCGTTGCGCACGATTTCGTAGACGCCCGCGGGGCAATAGCGTTGCGCGGGCTCCGCATACTCGGGGAGGTTGATCTCGACGGGAACTGTCGGATCGGTGAGCCTGAGGTGGACCGGCTGGTCCTCCTCGTGATTGGTCGCCGAGAACGATACATTGGTCAGTTTGTCGAAGGTCAGCACCCCGTCCGGCTTGGGATAGGCGATGGGCTTGACCCGCCGTGCGCGCACGAGCGTTGCGTAGTCCGGCTTGCGGTGGTTCAGCGTCCCGAACGGCGACCAGCCGAAGAAGAGCGTCCGCATCCACATGTCGGCACCGCCGAGCACGATGCCGGCCACCGTGCCGAAGCGCGACCACAGCGGCTTCACGTTGCGCACGCGCTTGAGATCGGCCGCGATGTCGCCGCTACGCACCGCGTCTTCGTAGGAGGAAAGCACGTCGTGCGCCCGCTCCGCCTTGAGCGCGTCGACGACAGCATCGCCCGCGTGGATGCCCGACAGGATTGCGTTATGGCTGCCTTTGATGCGCGGCACGTTGATGAAGCCGGCAGCACAGCCCATCAGCGCTCCGCCCGGGAACACGAGCTTGGGGATCGACTGCCAGCCGCCCTCGGTCAAAGCGCGTGCGCCGTAGCCGATCCGCCGCCCGCCCTCGAACACGTCCCGGATGCGCGGATGCGTCTTGAAGCGCTGGAACTCGTCGTAGGGCGAAAGATAGGGGTTCTCGTAGTTGAGGTGGATGACGAAGCCCACCGCCACCAGGTTATTGCCATAGTGATAGAGGAACGAGCCACCACCCGTTTTGAGGTCGAGCGGCCAGCCGAAGCTGTGCTGCACGAGACCCGGCTTGTGGTTCTCCGGCCTGACCTCCCACAGCTCCTTCAAGCCGATGCCGAACTTCTGCGGGTTGCCGGGCTGGGCGAGATCGAATTTCTTGACGAGTGTCTTGGTGAGTGAGCCGCGCGCGCCTTCGGCGAAGAGCGTGTACTTTCCACGCAGCTCCATGCCGCGCGTGAAGCTATCCTTGGGTGCGCCGTCGCGGCCGACGCCCATATCGCCCGTGGCCACGCCAACCACGGCGCCCGCCTCGTCATACAGCACTTCCGATGCCGCAAAGCCCGGATAGATCTCGACGCCGAGCGCTGCCGCCTGCTCGCCGAGCCAGCGCACGACCAGCCCCAGGCTCCCGATGTAGTTGCCATGGTTGTTCATGAGCGGCGGCATCATGATGTTGGGCAGGCGGATGTCGCCGGCGGGGCCCAGCACCAGGAACACGTCCTCCTTCACCTCGGTGGTGAGCGGAGCGCCCTTCTCGCGCCAGTCGGGGATCAGCCGGTTGAGGCCTTTGGGATCAATGACCGCGCCTGAGAGGATGTGCGCCCCGACCTCGCTGCCCTTTTCCAGCACGACGACGGAGATATCGGGATTGAGCTGTTTGATGCGGATGGCGGCAGCGAGCCCTGCAGGCCCTGCCCCCACGATGACAACATCGAACTCCATGGCCTCCCGCTCGGGGAGGTCCGCACCAGTCTCAGACATCTCTTGTGATCCTGTCGCCGCCCATGTCTTGGCCCCCGGTTTGGTCCCAATTGACCGGGGCGTCAAGCATTGAGAACGGTACTGCGACCGGGTGACGGAGGGCGTGCAATTCCAACATGCCGGCGCTAGAGTTTCCCGCGATGATCTCTGAGCCCGATACGCGCACGCTTGCGGCCCTCCTCGATTGGTATCGGGAGATGGGCGTCGACGCGGCCGTGGCCAACGAGACGGTCGACTGGCTTGCGCGCGGCGACACTTCGCCGGGCCAGGGCTTTCGCTGGCCGGGCATCGATGCGCCGGCCCGCAGCCCGGAGCCTGCACGCACTCCCGCAGCAGCACCGCGTGCCCCCGCATCCCCGGCTGCTCCGCGCGCCCCCGCCCCGCTGACGCGCGCCGAGCCACAGCGAGCCTTCACGCCGGCTGCTCCCGATGCCGCCGAGACTGCAGCCCGCGCCATTGCGCGCGCGGCAGGCACCCTCGAGGCGCTGGAAGCCGCGCTCGCCAGGTTCGACGGCTGCGGCCTCAAGGCGACGGCAAAGAATCTCTGTTTCTATCGAGGCGCGCCCGGCGCCCGCGTTATGGTCGTCGGCGAGGCGCCCGGCCGCGACGAGGACATCGAGGGCAGGCCATTTGTCGGCCGCGCGGGCCAGCTCCTCGACAAGATGCTGGCCGCGATCTCGCTCTCCGAGAAGGACGTGCACATCACCAACGTCGTCTACTGGCGCCCGCCCGGCAATCGCACGCCGACGCCGCAGGAAAGCCAGGTCTGCCGCCCATTCCTCGAGCGCCAGATCGAGCTCGTGAGGCCCGACATCCTGCTCCTGCTCGGGGGCGCCGCGGCCAAGCAGGTGCTCGACGTGGCCGATGGCATCATGCGCATTCGCGGCAAGTGGCGGACGATCGACAGCGGTGGGCGCACGTTGAAGGTGATGGCGACACTGCACCCCGCCTATCTTCTGCGCACGCCGGCCGCGAAGCGCCTCGCCTGGCGCGACCTGATTGCGGTCCGCGCTGCTCTCGACGCAAAGTAAGCAGATGATGAACCGCATCGACGAGACCCGCCCGTTCATTCCCGTCCGCATCGCGATCCTGACCATGTCGGACACGCGCTCGGCGGCAGAGGACAGGTCCGGCGACACGCTGGTGGCGCTTGTGACCGAGGCCGGCCACGCCGTCGCCGACCGCGCGCTCCTAAAAGATGACGCGCCGGCTATCCGAGCCAAGGTCGCGGGCTGGATCGCCAATCCCGAGGTCGACGTCGTCATCACCACCGGCGGCACGGGCTTCACCGGCCGCGACGTCACGCCGGAGGCCGTGAAGCCGCTGTTCGAGAAGGAGATCGACGGCTTCGCGATCCTGTTCCACCAGCTCTCCTACCAGTCGGTGGGCACCTCGACGATCCAGTCGCGCGCCTGCGCGGGCGTGGCAAAGGGCACTTACGTTTTTTGCCTTCCGGGATCGACCGGCGCTTGCAAGGACGCCTGGAATGGCATCCTCAAATGGCAGCTCGACAACCGCCACCGCCCCTGCAATCTCGTTGAGATCATGCCCCGCCTCGAGGAGCATCGCTGACGGCAGCCTACGGCAGGCTGCGCTGCGCGACGGGCTCGCCGACGGCCTCGGGCGAGCGGCCATAGAGCCCCGCGATCAGGCTCACCGGAATTCCGAGCATGTAGAGCGCAAGACAGACCTGATTGCGCGCCAGCGTCGTGAGATAGCCTTCGCGGCGATAGCGCGCGCCGCTGGTCACCGCCCGAGCACCGAGCACTGCGATGCGCCCGCGGCCGAGCCGGCGCACGATGTCGACATCCTCGAGCTGTGGCAGCGTTCCAAATCCGCCAATCTCATCGTAAAGCGTGCGGGGCACGAGAAGGCCCTGATCGCCATACGGCAGCTTGAGCAGCGCCGTGCGTAACCGCGCTGTCGTCTCGAGCGACCGCGGCAGGAATCCCTCGTCGTCGACAACGAGGCGGAACGCGGCCGCCATCGCCCGCCGCCGGCCGCTATCCACGCGCTCCATGTGATGGCGCACGTCGCGCTCCCACCCCACGTCGAGCTGCGTGTCGGCGTGCAGAAACAGGAGCCAGGGAAACTGCGCGCGTGCGGCTCCGGCCTTGAGCTGCGCGCCGCGTCCCGCATCGACTTTGAGGATCTCCGCGCCGGCGCCATCTGCGATATCGAGCGTGCGATCCGTCGAGCCCGCGTCGACCACGATCACCTCGCGCACAAGTCCATCTACCGCCGCCGGAACGAGCGACGTCAGCGTATCGGCCAGCGTGGAGTCTGAATTGAGAGTGGGGATGACAACTGAGATCATCTTATTTTCTTGCCCCAACTGGCCCCCGCCAACAAGCGCAGCAGCGCCACAGGGCCATAACACGTGTTTGTTCTTTATTTGTTCTCACACGTCTGCTACCCTCGCGACATGACGAAAACTCCTGCTCCCAACCACGCATTGACCCGCTCCCAAGCGGTGCCGGAGAGCGTTGTGGACGACGAGCGCCGGCGTGGTCGCGGCGCGCGCTCGAACCACACCGGCCGTTTCGAGACCGAGCGGCGCGGCACCTTCGACGATGGCTGGGAGACGCTGGGCGACCTCGATGCCTTCAAGACCGATGTCTACGAGGAGCCGGCGCGCTCCATCATCACCCGCAACGACAGTCCCGACATCTCTTTCGATCAGTCGATCAATCCCTATCGCGGCTGCGAGCACGGCTGCATCTACTGCTACGCACGTCCCACCCATTGCTACCTTGGCCACTCCGCGGGCCTCGACTTCGAAACCAAGCTCTACGCCAAGACCAACGCGCCTGAACTGCTCGAGCGCGAGCTCGCAAGCCGCAACTATAGGCCGAAGGTCATCGCGCTTGGCACCAACACCGATCCCTACCAGCCGATCGAGCGCGAGCGCCGCATCACGCGGTGCATCCTCGAGGTGCTGGAGCGCACCAATCATCCGGTCGGCATCGTCACCAAGTCCGCGCTCGTCCTCCGCGATGCCGACGTCCTGTCGCGCATGGCTGCGAAGGGGCTCGCCAAGGTGGCAATCTCGGTCACGAGCCTCGACCGGCGCATCGCCCGCGCCATGGAGCCCCGCGCCTCGACGCCACCGAAGCGCCTCGACGCCATCCGCGGGCTTGCCGAGGCCGGCATCCCGGTGGCGGTCATGACGGCCCCCATCGTGCCGGGCCTGACCGACAGCGAGATCGAGCGCATTCTGGAGACGGCGCGGGATGCGGGCGCGAGCGAAGCGGGCTACGTGCTCCTCAGGCTCCCGCTCGAGATCAAGGACCTGTTCCGCGAATGGTTGGCCTCTGAGTTTCCAGATCGCGCGGGCCGCGTGATCAACCTCCTGCGCTCGATGCACGAAGGCCGCGACTATAGGCCCGAGTTTGGCGTGCGCCAGAAGGGCAGCGGCCCCTACGCCGAGCAGATCGCGCTCCGTTTCCGCCTGGCGCTGAAGCGCCTTGGCCTCAACGAGCGCCGGCAGCCTCTGCGCCTCGACCTCTTCACGCGGCCCGTGGCGAAGGGCGGTCAGATGCCGCTGCTGTAATCGGCATTCGGCATTCGGGTTGCCGCATCGATTTGGCCCCGAGCGCGGAGTGCCGTCTCTTTTCCACAGCCCGCTTTGACTTCGCAGCCGCCTCCCGCAACGCTACCCCATGCGGGTTGACGATTCGCGCATTGTGCCGACCTTCGAGCTGGAAGCTGCCGAGCTGGCGCTTTCCGGTGGCCCGATTGCGGGCATCGACGAGGCGGGCCGTGGCCCTTGGGCCGGCCCCGTGGTCGCCGCTGCCGTGATCCTCGATCCCGACCGCATTCCGCAGGGCATCGACGATTCGAAAATGGTCGAGGCCGAGGACCGCGAGCGGCTTTTCATCGCCATAACCAAGACAGCGCTGGCGGTCGGGGTCGGGATCGGCGACGTCACCCGCATCGATCGCGACAACATCCTCGCAGCCACGCTCTGGGCCATGGGAGAGGCCGTCGCCCAGCTCACGACGCGCCCTCGCCTGGCGCTCGTCGACGGCAACCGCGCGCCGCGCCTTCGCTGCCAGACGCGAACCATCGTCAAGGGCGACGCCAAGTGCCTCTCGATCGCCGCGGCCTCCATCGTTGCCAAGGTCACGCGCGACCGCATGATGACAGAGCTCGCGCGCGACCTCCCGGGCTACGGGTTCGAGCGCCACAAAGGCTACGGCACGCCGGAGCACAAGGCGGCGTTGACCCGACTGGGCATCACGGCCCATCACCGTCGCTCGTTCCGCCCCGTGCAGCTCGCCCTCGGCCTTGTCGAGGATGAGGCCGAGGTCGGCTAGGCGGTCGGCGCGGCGCGGCGCCAGGCATGGACATCCCGCGCCCGGCGCCCGATATACCGATCATTCAGAAGAGCCGCGGAGGGCACCCCGAACGATGCCACACGATACTCCGCTGATCGCGACGATTGTCGCCGGACTAGCCCTCGCCTTCGTTTTCGGCGCAATCGCCCACCGGCTGCGCATCTCTCCGCTCGTCGGCTATCTCCTCGCCGGCATCGCCATCGGCCCTCAGACACCTGGATACGTCGCCGACCAGAGCCTCGCCAACGAGCTCGCCGAGATCGGCGTCATCCTCCTCATGTTCGGCGTCGGGCTGCATTTCTCCTTCAAGGAGCTGTGGGCCGTCCGCACCATCGCTGTGCCGGGCGCCCTCGTCCAGATCGCCGTCGCGACGTTGCTGGGCCTCGCCCTCGCCCATGTTCTCGGCTGGAGCCTCGGCGCCGGCCTCGTGTTCGGTCTCGCGCTCTCCGTCGCGAGCACCGTTGTCCTCCTCCGCGCGCTGCAGGAGCGCCGCATCGTCGCGACCGAGCGCGGTCAGATCGCCGTCGGCTGGCTGATCGTCGAGGATCTCGTCATGGTGCTGACGCTGGTGCTCCTGCCCGCCGTCTCTCCGCTGCTCGGCGGCACATCCGAGAATGGCGCACCGGCGCCCGCCGCGATCGACCTCGGTGAGCTCTCGGCGGCCGTCGCGCTCACCATCGGCAAGGTCGCGGCCTTCGTCGCCATCATGATGATCGCCGGCCGCCGCCTGATCCCCTGGGTGCTGCACTTTACGACCCATACAGGTTCGCGCGAGCTCTTTCGGCTCGCCGTGCTCTCGATTGCGCTTGGCGTGGCCTTCATCGCCGCCAAGCTGTTCGGTGTTTCCTTCGCGCTCGGTGCATTCTTCGCGGGCCTCATTCTGTCCGAATCGCCCCTCTCCCAGCAGGCCGCGAACGAGACGTTGCCGCTGCGTGACGCCTTCGCCGTGCTTTTTTTCGTATCCGTGGGCATGTTGTTCGACCCGGCAATCCTCTTGCGCGCGCCGGCAGCTGTCCTGGCCACTCTCCTGATCATTCTGGTCGGCAAATCGCTGGCCGCGCTTGCGATCGTGCGCGCCTTCGGCCGCCCGTGGGGCACGGCCCTCACCATCTCGGCGAGCCTTGCCCAGATCGGCGAGTTCTCGTTCATCCTTGCCGCGCTCGGCATGGACCTCGGCCTTTTACCGGCAGAGGGGCGAGATCTCATTCTTGCCGGAGCGCTTCTTTCGATCGTCGTGAACCCGCTCTTCTTCGTCGGTCTCGAACACTTGAAGCCATGGCTCGAGAAGCAGGACTTGGGTCCCGCAACCGAAGCGAAGCTCGGCAAGGTCGAGACGCCTGTCCATGTCACCACGCTAGAGGGCCACACCATCGTCGTCGGCCTCGGGAGCGTGGGCCAGCGCCTGGTGGACCGGCTCGCCGCTGGCGCGGGACCGCTCTACGTCATCGACGAGAGCGAGGAGGAGGTGAAGCGGCTCCGAGCCCGCGGCATCGAAGGCAGTGCCGGCAGCGCTGTCACTCTCCTCTATGCCGCCAATCCCGCCAAAGCCGGGGGGCTCATTGTGGCCGTGCCGAGCAACTTCGAGGCCGGCGAGATCATTGACCAGGCGCGCAAGGCGAACCCCACCCTGCCGATCGTCGGACGCGCAATGAACGATGCAGAAGCGGATCACTTGCGCAACTACGGTGCGACCCACGTCGTCGTGAGTTCCGAAAGCCTCGCCGATGCGATGATCGCCCTCTACCGTAGTTGACCGCGGGCGCATTTGCTTCATCCCAGATTTGGGAGAGCATTTCGTTTTGAGAGTAATGGGCGCGACCTGCTTCGGAATGTTTCGCGCCGAAGTCCGTACATGCGCAACCGGCCGGCCGCGGAATTCAAAGTTTACAACGTTTATCAATTGGTAACGGCCGTTGGATATAAATTTACATAAACCGCAACAGTGCGCGCGGACCATATCCCCGTCATTGCATTTGAAAGTCGCCGGAAATCGCCATGGCCAGCATTCAGAATTTGAAGCTCAAGCACAAGGTTCTCGCGCTCATCGCCTTTCTGGCCCTGCTCCCAGTTGCAGGGGCCGCAGTCTCGTACATGAGCCTTCGCGCTTTGAACGAAGCGCAAGAGGTGGCCATGGCGACTAAGGCCGGACAGACATACCTCGAGCGCATCAACGGCCTCGTCTACGCGGTCGTCATGGACTCGCGCGGCATCTACATGTCCGACACTTGGGATGCTGCGAAAAAGTTCGGCGACGGCATCGGCAAGAGCATCAAGAATCTCGAGGCTGCAGTCGCGAGCTGGACCAAGGTCGCCGTGCCGCAGGAAGCAGAGAGAATCGCAAAGACCAAGGAGACCATCGACGCTTTCGCCCGCTTCCGCACCGAGCTCGTGCGTTTGGCTGGCGAGGAGTCCCTCGCTGCGGCACGTCAGTTCGGCGACAACGACGCCAACCGCGCCAACCGCAAGGCGCTGAACGACATGCTGGCCGACCTCTCGACACGCTACGAGCAACATGTCGAGCGCACCGCGCACGATGCGCAGAGCGCTCGCTCGGCCATGCTCAGCACGTCGATCGTCACCGGCGCGATCTCGGTTCTCGCCCTCGTCGCCGGCATCATGCTCGTAATCGCAGGCTTCACACGCCCCATCGAGAGCATGAAGCAGAGCATTCTCGAGGTCGCCCAAGGCCGCACCGACATCGACATCTTCGGCGCCGACCGTAAGGACGAGATCGGCGAGATCGCCGCCGCCGTCGTCGTCTTCAAGGAAAACATCCGCGAGGCCGAGCGGCTCCGCGCGCTTCAGGCCGAAAGCGAGAAGCGCGCCGCCGAGCGCCGCAAGGCCGACATGATGCGCCTCGCCGATCAGTTCCAGGCAAGCGTCGGCCGCGTGGTCGACACAGTGTCCTCCGCCACCGCCCAGCTCGAATCCGCGGCCTCCATGCTGACCGCGAATGCGGGCAAGACACAGCAGCTCTCGGGGACTGTCGCGAGTGCCTCCGAGCAGACTTCGACGAACGTGCAAAGCGTCGCCGCGGCCTCCGAGCAGCTCTCCTCGACCGTGCTCGAGATCGGCCGCCAGGTGAACGAGAGCAGCGCCATCGCTAGCGATGCCGTGCGCCAGGCAACACTGACGAACGAGAACGTGAACGAGCTCGCCCTCTCGGCCGAGCGCATCGGTGCCGTCGTGGAGCTCATCTCGCAGATCGCCGGCCAGACCAATCTTCTCGCCTTGAACGCGACCATCGAGGCCGCCCGCGCCGGCGAGGCAGGCAAGGGCTTCGCCGTCGTCGCCCAGGAGGTGAAGTCGCTTGCGGCGCAAACCGCGAAAGCGACGAGCGAGATCGGCACGCAGATCGCAGGCATGCAGGGCTCGACGCGCCAGGCCGTCGATGCAATCGCCGCGATCACGGGCACGATCAACCGCATCTCCGAGGTCACCGTGGCCATCGCAACGGCCGTGGAGCAGCAGGGCGCCACCACCCAGGAGATCGGCCGCAATGTCGCCGAGGCTGCGAAGGGCACGAGCGAGGTCGCTTCCAGCATCGTCGCTGTGAGCAACGGCGCGACCGAGACAGGCTCGGCCTCGAACCAGGTCCTTGCCTCCGCGAAGTCGCTCGCCGGCGACGCGCGCACGCTCAAGACCGAGGTCGAGCGCTTCCTCGCCAACGTCCGCGCCGCCTGACGGCGCGGAACTCGGACAACGTCATGGCGACTGGACCGTAGCCGTCCATGCGAAGCATGGCTCCGCTCGAATGTCAGGGTGACGGTTCGTTTGGCGTGCGAATGCCACCCGCGACGCCATCCTGGCACGGCCCTGGGTTGTCAGCTCATGGGATCCAGCCCGTCTCAAGAGAGCGCGGCTCGACGCATCGGTCGAGGTGTAGGGCGGAGTCGTGTTCGCCCTCTGTTCGCCGCAAACGCATGCGAGTCCTCCTCTCCTCGTCCTAAGAGATCCTTTCACGAGCTCTCGCCCATTAACCGAAAATTAACCCGCGGCCTTTACATTCTATTAACTGTGGGGCTGCTTTTTCGGTTGCGTAGGGCTCGAGTTATGGATCCCTGGCATTTGTGCTTTTTCTCAGTGAGTTGCGTAGAATGGGCGTGCGTCGTGGTGCAAGTGCGGCTGCGAAAACTCGCGGCGGCGTGGCCGGAAATAGGTCTCTGGCCGGAAATCGAATCCTGGTGGGAGATTGCCTCGACGAGCTTCGTCGACTACCGGATCGAAGCGTAGACCTCGTCTTCGCCGACCCTCCCTACAATCTCCAGCTCTCGACCGAGCTTCTCCGTCCAAACAACACCCGGGTCGATGGCGTCGACGACGCGTGGGACAAGTTCGGATCCTTCGAGGAGTACGATCGCTTCTCACGCGCCTGGCTCGCCGAGTGTCGCCGCATTCTGAAACCGGACGGCGCACTCTGGCTGATCGGCTCCTATCACAACATCTTCCGCTTGGGCGCGGCGCTGCAGGACCTGGGCTTCTGGATTTTGAACGACGTCGTCTGGCGCAAGGTGAACCCTATGCCCAACTTCCGCGGGCGCCGCCTCACCAACGCGCACGAGACCCTGATCTGGGCCGCGCGCGACCAGAAATCGCGCTACACCTTCAACTACGAGAGCCTCAAGGCCTCGAATGACGATCTCCAGATGCGCTCGGACTGGCTGTTTCCAATCTGCTCGGGCCCTGAGCGGCTGAAGGATGAAGGCGGTCGCAAAGCGCACCCGACGCAGAAGCCGGAGGCGCTCCTTCATCGCATCCTGATCGGCACCACCAACCGCGGCGACGTCGTGCTCGATCCCTTCTTCGGCACCGGCACCACGGGCGCCGTTGCAGAGAGGCTCGGCCGCCGCTGGATCGGCATCGAGCGCGACCCGGACTACGCGAAAGCCGCCGAGGAGCGCATCCGCAAGGTGAAGCCGCTCACCACCTCAGCGCTCGAGACGCAGAAATCGAAGCGCACCGAGCCGCGAGTGCCCTTCGGCACCATCGTCGAGCTCGGCATCCTGCGCGCAGGCTCACCGCTTTTCGACGAGCGCCGCCGCGTCCGCGCGGAGGTGAAGGCCGACGGCACGCTAGCCGTGCCGGGCATCCAGGGCTCGATCCATCGCCTGGGCGCCGCGGTGCAAGGCAAGAGCGCCTGCAACGGCTGGACCTTCTGGCACTACGACGACGGCGGCGGCAAGCTGCTTCCGATCGACTCGCTCCGCGAGCGCGCCAAGGCTGAGCTCGGCCTCTCTGCCCCCCATGCCCGCCGCCAGCCGATCATCGCTGCGGAGTGACCACGGCGCTCACGCACCGCGGTCCGCGATCTCATGCAGGAAGACGCCTTCGTGGTCACCCTCCTCGGTTGTCCAGGGGGCACCTTCGATCGCGCCGATCGTCTTCTCGTAGCCAGCTTCCCACCGGCTGCGGATGCCGGCTGCACTGAAATCGACGTCCTTCGTGTGATCCTCGTTGGCGAGCCCAGGCGCGAGAAGTCTGACGACGTGCATGCGCGTCGAGCAGCCGAAGGAGGTAAGCTCCCGCACCTCTGGTCTCGCGCGGACTTCCTCCGGGATGAAATCCGAAAGCTCGCGCACGACCCGGCGCAGGCGGTGGAGATCGGCCTGGCGGCGGATGTGCGTCGCGACGCGGCTCGAATACTGGATGTCCTTGTGCCGATGCAGCACCTCCCACATGGTCTCCGGCTCCGGCCCCACCGGATTCCACATGTGGACGGCGAACACGAGCGCGTTGTGTCGCGGGTAGTCGTCGAACACAACCTCCGCCGGCGTGTTCGAGAGGATGCCGCCGTCCCAGTAGAGCTCGCCGTCGATGCGCACGGCCGGGAACGCCGGCGGCAGCGCTCCGGACGCCATGATGTGCTTGACGCCGAGCATGCCGTCGCGGCTGTCGAAATAGCGCATCTGGCTGGTCGTGACGTGGGCGGCCCCGACCGTGAGGCGCGGCTTGTTGCGCGAGGCGAGTGAGAAGTCGACGAGTTCGGAGAGAGTCTTTTCAAGCGGCGCCGTCGAATAGTAGCCGGCGTTGTCGGCGCCGAGCGGGACGTGAGGCCCCATGAACGCAGGTAGGTTGGGTACGAAGAAGTTCGGCAGCCCCGTCGTCAGCGTGGTGCCGTAGGCGAGGAGCTGCGAGAGCCGGGGCCACGCCGCCCAGGCCTGCCACAGCGATTTCTGCGACATGCGCCGCCAGAACTCCTCGAGCGCGGCAATCCTGTTCGCTGCGGTATTGCCGGCAATCAGGGCTGCGTTGATGGCGCCGATCGACGTGCCGATCAGCCAATCCGGCTCGATACCCTTGTCGTGCAGGGCATGATAGACGCCGGCCTGGTAGGCTCCGAGCGCGCCGCCGCCTTGAAAGACGACGACGACCTTTCCATAGGATTTCGCCTTTCCGGCTGCCGCCTGGACGGTGGCATCTGCACACTCAATCTTGGACAATGTGTTCATGGTCGCATTCCTGAATGCCGGTGTAGGCGTCACTTCGCGACGCTGGACGTGATTGACGCGATGACCTCGGAGGCCATCTTGAATTGGGCGTCGCGATCCGAAATGCCATGTCGGCGCGCGATCCAGCCGAAGTCGGTGTACGTCGCCCACACCTGATGCTGATCGTCCTCATTGACGAGGAGACGCACGGGCCAGTCGAGCCCTGCATTGGCGTTCGAGGTCAGGAACTGAATGCCGAGCGGCGGATTGCCGAACACAAGCAGCACCGAGCGGTTGAGCTTGATGCCGGCATCCGCCCCGAGCTTGGACTGATCGATGGTCATGAAGAACTGGATGCCCTTGGTCGCGATGTCGGCCTTGAGCCGTTCGACCGTCTCGTCGACACTATAGACGCTCTTAACCTTGACGATGCCGTCGTCCGGCGCGGCCGTTCCGCTCGCGGTCACGGAGAAAAGCGAGAGGACGATTGCCGCGATTGCGGCGAGCGAAAGGGGAAGCTTGCTGGGTACCATGGCGAATCTCCGAGGTGAGTTTGCAACGATCACATTCGACCGCTGGCAAACTGGCTCCCCCCTCGCGCAAGCTGAAATAGCGATTGGCTCACAGATCTATAGAAAGGCGCTATCGGGCGGCTCTCAAGCGCCCCTGTTCTCGATCTCACTCCCGTGCCAGTATGAAATCCCTGCGTTTATCCGGCGCCCTGCCTTGGCCATCGCATGACTGAAGCCCCTACGTACGAAGATCGATTCCGCGAGATCTGTGCACGTGACGGCCCACTCAGGGAACGGCTTCAGGATTTCAGCAAGGTCGTACGCGAGTTGAGCCCGACATTTGCCGAGGCCTACGACGATCTCGTCGCTCGTCTCGAATTCGGCGAGGCAGGGGCAGGTGCGCCGGCGCCGGGCGATGCGATGCCGCCGTTCCTGCTTCCAGGAGGCGGCGGTCGCCTCGTCTCCCTCGCAGAGATCCTGCAATCGGGCCCGGCGGTCATAAGCTTCAATCGCGGACACTGGTGCGAGTACTGTGCGATCGAGCTTACTGCGCTACGCCAGGCTCTCGGCGCGTTCGCTGCCGAGAAGGCGAGGGTCGTCTCCATCATGCCCGAGACGCGCGAGTTCGTGCGCCGGGCCAGCGAGTACTGTGGCGATGGCATCGAGGTCCTCTCGGACATCGACAACGCCTACGCGCTGGAGATGGGGCTCGTGATTTGGCTCGGCGAGCGGATACGCGACGTTTTCCTGGCCGACGGCGTCCACATTGAGCGCTTTCAGGGCTCGCAGACCTGGTTTGTGCCGATCCCAGCCACCTATGTCGTTGGTCCGGATGGCATAATCGGTGCCCGCTCAGTCGATCCGGATTTTCGCCGCCGCATGGAGATCAGTGACATTCTTTCTGCCTTGCGGCGCCTCAGAGATGCCGGCCAATAGCCGATCGCTCCCGAAGGCGCGTTGCGCGGCGCGGGGAGCAGATAGCGTTCAGCTATCAAATCGAGACTTAAACGGCATTTCAGCGCGAGCACCTGCATCGGTAGCGTTCTCCTCAACCGCTAGGCCTTTAACGGCCGCGGCCAACTCAGAAACAGGAGACAACCTATGAAGAGCCTCAGCCTCGCCATTCTCGCGTCCACGCTGGTCGCCGTTTCCGCTCCCGCCTTCGCCGCTAAGCCCGATTGCGACAAGGGCTACAAGGAGTTCCTCGGCAAGATGTCGATCTATGTCGACAAGATGACAGGCTACGAGCTGGCGGACGCCGTCCGCAAGTCGCTCGACGCTTACAACTCTTGCTCGGCCGGCGACAGCTTCTCGCCCTATGGCATCTGGGATCAGATCCTTGCCGACATGAAGACCAAGAGCGGCAAGTAAGTCTTCTTCTCCCGCGGTCTGAGAGGGCTTCCCGGTCACGTCGCCGGGGGGCCCGCTCGTGCTTCCGAGCTCGATCGAAGGACATTCGTCATGCGCGCGCTCCCCACCATCCTCGCAGTCGTCGTCGCGGTGTTGCTCGCTTCAGGACTGGCCAAAGCCACTGAAAATGCGGGCGTTGTCCTCTCAAATCTTCCGCCTCGAGAGAGCGCTACCTACGCCGATCTGAAGCGCATCTCGGGAGCGAAAAGCGGCCAAGCCCTCGAGATGACGGCGGCCGAGATGTGGGATGTACCGTCCGGAAACCTTGCCGCGCTGACCGAGGCTGCCACCAAATTGGGCGTGCGGCTGCGGGTGCTCGACGCGCGTTGGAACTACGCGCTCGCACCGATGAAGGCGGAGACGTCCATGACACCCGACCAGAAGAAGATGATGGACGACACCATGGCGCAGGCGCCGGTGATGGGCATGACGATGATGGGGCTGCCGCCCGCCGAGGTCATGGAGTACGCGCTGACGAAGGGCATGGACGGCGCCGAACGAAGCGAGCTCGTGATCGAGCTCACCCCCGATACGTCGGTCACCGCCCTGCGAACGAGCATATCCAAGACCAAGGACGGCTACGCCTGGCATGGCATCGTCGAGGGGACGGAGGAGCCCGTGACGCTTCTCTGGTGGCCCGGCGGACGCCTCAGCGCGAGCATCACCTACCATGGCCACGTCTATTCGGTGCGCAGTCTCGGCGGCGGCGTCCACGGCGTGATCGAGCTGGCGCCCAAAATGCTTCCGCCCGAGCACGCGCCCATGGACAAGGGCCTCATGAAGAAGATGGGCATGACCAAGGACCCGCTCGTGAGCCAAGGCGACGCCAGCATGATGCGCACCGAGCAAAAGCGTCAGACGCGTGATCGCGAGGATGCCTCTGCACCCCGCCGGGAGGTCATCGCGCTCGGTCCCGGCGCAATTTCCGCTGACCCGAGCACCCAACCACCAAAGCCAGACATCGTGATCACGGTGCTGGTCGCTTATACCAAGGCTGCGGCGCGCTTCTATAGCGACATTGAAACAGACCTGGTGGCGATCGCCATCGAGGATGCGAACCAATCATTCCGCAACTCGGGGCTCGGCAACATTCGCCTCGAGCTCGTGCACACCTATGAGACCGGCTACGTGGAGAGCGGCAGCCACTTCAACCATGTGTTCCGCTTCGCCGACAAGGGCGATGGCGTCATGGACGAGGTGCACGCCTTGCGCGATGAGTACCACGCCGACGTCTCCGTGTTGATCGTCGACGATCCCATGGGTTGCGGGCTTGCGGCTCAGATCCGGGCGCCTGCGGATCGGGCCTTTGCGGTGGTGGACCAGGGATGCGCCCAGACCTCCTACTCGCTCGGGCACGAGATCGGCCACATCATCGGCGCCCGGCACGACACCGCCCTCGACGACAACATGCAGCCCTTCTCCTACGGGCACGGATTCGTCCATGGCAAGGAGTGGCGCACCATGATGAGCTACAAGGACAGCTGCGACGGCTGCCCGCGCATTCCCGTGTGGTCGAGCCCAGCCATCAGGATCAAGGGCGTTCCGGCTGGCGACGCGACGAGCAACAACGCTCGCGTCATCGCCGAGGAGGCTGCCCGGGTAGCGGCGTTCAGGTGAGTGCCGGAGCGGCTCGGGGCCCGAGGCGGACCGCGAGCCCCGCCGCGAGGGCAAGGGCCGCGCCGACGCCCGCGACGCAGGCGCCCCATCCGAAATCCTCGAACAGACGGCCGAGCAGGGCGCTTCCCGCGAGCCCTCCGAGGAAGTAGCTCGCGAGATAGATGCCGCTCGCCGCAGTCTTGTTGTGGGTTGCCGTGCGGCTGACGAAACCCGTCGCCACCGCTTGCGCGAAGAAGGTGCCGGCCGCGACGAGCACCATCCCCATGAGCACGGGCGTGAGGCTCCCCAGCAGCAGCAGCGGAAGCCCCATCGTCGCCGCGCCGAGTCCGCCCCAGATGGCCGGCCGCACCCCCCACTTGGATACGGCCCAGCCCGCGAGCGGAGTGGTCACGATCGAGGGAAGGAACACGAAGTAGATGACGCCGAGCTCCATCATGCCGACCGACAGCGGCTCTTTGACCAGCACGAAATTGATGTAGGTGAACGTGCCGATGAACGCGAAGAGGATGCAGAAGCCGATGGCGAAGCCCGAGCGCAGGGACGGGTTGAGCATGTGGCTCACCCAGGACTCCGTGGCTGGCGTATTGTGGTTTGCGGCTTCCGTCATCGTCGGCACGCGCTCGACGGCGAAATAGACGAGCACGCTCCCCGCGAAGTTGAGGCCCGCGAAGACGACGAAGGCTGCCGAGAGGCTCGCGTGGTCGGCCACGGCAGTGGCGATGAGGCGGCCGATGAGATTGCTCGCGACGTTCCCGGTGATGTAGGCCGCGAACGCGGCCGCGGCGCTCTCGGCCATATAGCGTTCGCCGAGATAGGCGAGCGTCAGGCCGAAGGCGGCTGACATGGCGAGGCCCTGCAGGACGCGGAGCGCGGCAAAGGTCGGAAGATCCGGGGCCACGGCAAGCAAAAGCGTGGGAAGCGTGAGAAATCCGAGGCTGGCGATAATGCCGCTTCGGCGCGGCAGGCGGTGGCCGATCCAGGCAATGCCCAGTCCGCCGAGCGCCATGCCGAGGGTGCAGGCGTTGACCGCAAGCCCCATGGCGGCAGGCCTCACGCCGTAGCGCGCGGCAAGAGACGGCAGAAGCGCCTGTGCGGCAAAGAGATCGACCACCGTGAGGAACGCCATTAGAGCGATGAGAGCGAGGCGCAGAAACGCGGCGGAGCGGTGGCTGGCGTCGCCCGAGCGGACCGCCGCGGGCTGTGCGAGTGACATGACCGGAGATCCTTCGGCTGAGCTCGGAAGGGAGAGGCGGCGTGACACCACCCCTCCCCGTGCCGACTTACATGTTGTGGTCTTCGGGATCGCCCGCGATATCCGCAGAGATCAGCACGACCGGTGCCTTGGAGGTGTTCTTCCACCAGTGCGAAAGGCCACCCTGCTCGATCGAGAGGTCGCCCTCCTTGTGCACGATCGGCACGGCGCAGGTGCTTGCGTACTCCGTGATGGTGCCGGCGACGACGTAGATCAGAGCCGGACGCTCGGCGTGGCTGTGCCAGGCAACCTCGCCGCCGGGCTGGATGTCGAGCCGGCGCATGCGGAAGTGGTGACCGGCGACGGCCACCTTCTCCTTCGAGAGGTCGATCTGGCCGAGCAGTTTCTCGGCAACGTCCTTGTGGGCCGTGGCGCCGGGCTTCTGGCCGTCGGTGGTGACCTTGTCGGCGGGGCACTCGCCGGCGCTGGCAAGCGTCGCGCCGAAGATGAAGGCAGCCGAGAGCGTGCCCGCGATGGTGAGCGCGAGGAGCGATTTGCGATGGGACGTCATGGTTCTCTCCGTGTTGTGCTTTGAGGGGAAGCGGAGCTCGCAAGAGCCCGTTGGCAGGGGGAGAATGCATTCCGAGGCCGCATCATTTGAAATATCGGATCGGCCCCAATTCGATAGCCGTCGGCTATTGGGACGAGCACCGCTCGAGAAAACGGGACGCGAGATGAGTTCTCGCGCCACGAATATCCGTCAGCTTGATGCAGGCTACTGCGCAGTCCAGCCGCCCTCGACCGGAAGCGCCGATCCCGTGATGGATTGGGCGGCCTCCGTCGCGAGGAAGACGGCCAGCGCGCCGATTTCCTCGGTGGTGACGAACTTGCGCGTCGGCTGTGCCTTGAGGAGGACATCGCGCACCACCTGCTCCTCCGTGAGGCCGCGGGCCTTGGCGGTCTCGGGGATCTGCTTCTCGACGAGCGGCGTCAGCACGTAGCCGGGGCAGATGGCATTGACGGTGATGCCGTGCTCCGCCGTCTCGAGCGCGACCGTCTTGGTGAGGCCGAGGATGCCGTGCTTGGCCGCCACATACGCCGACTTGAAGGGTGAGGCGACGAGCGCGTGGGCTGACGCGACATTGATGATACGCCCCCAATTTCGCGCCTTCATGCCCGGCACGGCGGCTCGGATGGTATGAAAGGCGGCGGAGAGATTGATGGCTATGATCTGGTCCCACTTCTCCGGCGGAAACGTCTCGATCGCCTCCACATGCTGGATGCCGGCGTTGTTGACCAGGATATCGACCTGGCCGAAAGCGCCTGCCGCATCTCGCAGCATCGCCGCGATCTCCACGGGCTTCGACATGTCTGCGCCCGAATAGCGCACCGAGACGCCGTGGTCGCGCTCGAGATCGCGCTCGAGCGCGGCGACCTCGGCGCCTCCTCCGAAGCCGTTGAGCATTACATTGGCGCCGGCGGCGGCCAGGGCGCGGGCGATGCCGAGGCCGATGCCGCTGGTCGAGCCGGTGACAACGGCGGATTTACCGGCAAGCAGGCGGTTCGCCGTCTTCTGGGTCTCGGATGTCATCAATTTCTGCATGGGGGCTCCTTGCCGCCAGTGTAAGGCCTCTGAGAGAAAAATGGGACCCGGGAGGTGGGCGGGGGAAGCCGGAGCTCCCGGGTCCCAGAGAGCAGGCGCGCCGAGGGAGGGGGGGGGCGGCCTGCGGGTGACGGGTCGAAGGCGCGGGAGGCCGCCGAGTGGGATGCCAAGGACCGGAGACCACGGGGCTTGACCATGGTTACCGCCTCGAAGTCCTTGGGCATGCTGGCCTCCTGGAAACTCCGTGCAAGTCTGGCCGTAGTTGTCGTGACGGCGGTGGCAGCCACCGCCCGGAAACGACATCCACACGCCTAGCTTCGATGGGAAAAACGTAGTGAGGCCGCCTCTGGAGCTGAAATATCCTTTGCGATATGTTTCGATAGCTTCGTGCTATGGGCATACAATTCGCAGGCGCCGCTCCAACAAATCTGACATCGGGACACTCGCATGGAAATGCATCAGGTGAGGTATTTCCTCGCCGTTGCGCGGCTTCTGAACTTCACCCGCGCCGCCGAGGAGTGCCATGTCGCCCAGCCCTCGCTGACTCGCGCCATCAAGCAGCTCGAAGCCGAGCTCGGCGGCGATCTCTTTCGCCGCGAGCGCAATCTTACGCATTTGACCGATCTCGGACAGCGCATGCAGCCAATGTTGCAGCAGTGCTTCGAGAGCGCGATGACGGCGAAATCGCTGGCGCAGTCCATGAAGGCCGGCGTCGTCGCGCCGCTCGCCATCGGCCTCTCCTTTGCCGTCGACATCGTGCTCATCATCTCGGCCGTAACCGAGCTTGTCCGCCAGCTCCCGGGGCTGGAATTGCGTTTCGTGCGCGGAACGGGACCGGAGATCGCCGAGCAGTTGAAAAAGGGCGACATCGAGGTCGCGCTGGCTGGCTCGCTCGGCCAGACATGGGATCGCCTTGAAAGCTGGGCCCTGTTCACCGAGCCCTACAAGTTCGTCGTCGGCCTCGAGCATCCCCTGGCCACGAGACCCGCTGTCACGGCCGAGGAGATCTCCAAGGAGCGCCTCGTCGGACGCAGCCATTGCGAGCATCTCGAGGAGTTGACGGCGTTTACGACTGAGATCGGGCTCGGCACCGGCGCGCATCGGGCCTGCACCGAGCCCGACGTAGCTGCGCTGCTCAATTCCAATGTCGGCATAAGCATCATCCCGCAAAGCTCCGTGGCGCCGCTCGGCGTCAAGGCTCTCGAGCTGGAGGGGTTTAATGTGAGCCGCACGGTGTGCATCTACGCTGTCTCAGGAAGACAGAGATCGACCGCTGCGAGCACCCTCATCAAGATGATGCGGGCGGCCGACTGGTCTCAGATTGTGGCGGCCTAGCCTGTGCTTTTTGCCCGTTCCGCCTCGAGCGCCGCCAGGATGTCCTCGACGCCCATGCGCTTGCGGTAGTCGGGATCGATGAACCTCGCCTTCACGAGCCCATCGCGGCCGACGATGAAGGTTGCCGGTATGGGAAGCGTCCATGCCGTGCTGTCCATGAATGGTGAGATATCCCAACCGGCCGCGATCATGGAAGCGCGCTTCTCGTCGCCGACGTAGAAGGCGAGGTTGAGGAGAAGCGCATAGCCGTTGTCCATGTCCGACAAGACCCGAAAGGGTGCCTTGACCGTGGACTTGAGCTCGGAGTTGAACTTTTCGACTTCGGGCGTGATGGCGACGAGCTCGGCGCCGAGGCGCTTGATGTCGTTGTAGATGTCGGCAAGCGCCGACGCGCTGATGCGGCAATAAGGGCACCAGTGGCCGCGATGAAAGGCGAGCACCACCGGCCCTGTCGCCGTGAGCTCGGCGAGCGACACCAAACGGCCTCGCTCGTCAGGAAGCAGGAACTCGGGCATCAGCTCCCCGGGCTTCGGTGCGTCCTGGCCGGCACCCGTTGCCCGTAGGCGATCGATCATGCGCGCGACGACATCGGCGAACTCGGGGCTCACCCGGCGCACGTCGTCGGCGAAGGCAGCCAGGCGCTCGGAGAGCGGCGCGTCCATCGCGCGGCATCGCTCCGTGCACTCCTCGAGAAATTCTGCCAGCACCATTTCGGCCATGTCGCACCAGTCTTGCCGTTGGTGTTCCCATTGTACCGAGCGCCGGCTCAGTCGTTAAGCGCTTCCCGCTCCGTGCCCCCGCAAGGCCGCAAGGATATCGTCGATCTCCATCCGACGGCGGAAGTCGGGGTCGACGAACCGGGCGATGATCGTCTTGTCTTTTGCCACGACGAATGTCGCCGGCAAGGGAACGAACCAGCCGTCGTTACCCTGGTACGTCTCGAGATGATAGCCGCGACCTTTCATGAGGTCCGTCAGGTGCGTGCCGATCCACATGACAAGGCCGAGCGAAAGAGCGTATCCGTTGTCGACGTCTGTCAGGATCTCCAACGCATCGAGCGTGAGGGCACGCAGCGGCTCCGCAAACTGCTGGCGCTCGGGAATGATCGAGACCAGCGCCGCGCCGGCCGCCGCGATCTCTTCCTGGTGCTCCGCTATGGTGCGCAGCTCGATCTTGCAGAATGAGCACCAATGCCCACGGTTGAAGCTGATGACCGCCGCGCCGTTCTGCGTCACGTCATCGAGACTGACGAGATTTCCGGTGCGCCCCGGCAGGATGAAATCGGGCATGCGCTCGCCAGCCGCCGGCGCCATCTTGCCGACCTCGCCCGCAATCATCCGCGCAACGAGCGCGTCATAGGCTTCCGCGAACGGGAAATTGAGCTCACGCAGCTTCTCTGCGTAGGCGGCAAGCCGGTCGTTGAGAGGTGCCTCTGAAATGCAGACATCCTCGAAGGCCTCGGCCAATGTTCTTATTTGTTTCAACGTCTTTGTTCCGGGCTGGGCTGAGAGGCCTCGAAGAACCTCCCGACGTTCTCAACCACGCAAGTCGAGGTCGCGTCAGAGACCCCGGCCTCGGAGACCCTTGCCACGGGTCAACGCCGGCGCGAGATCGAGGACCGCATGGTTACGGTGCTCGCTTCGCACCCATGGTCGCCAATGCCGGGGCGAGTTGGAAATGCCCGGTCGATCTGGATTTCATAGCACACTGCTATGAGGGGCGAGGCGGTTTCCCGACAGTCCAATTTCATCGGCACAAATGCGACGGCGGCAAGCTCTTGCCGATCCCCGTGCCCGACGGGCGCGCCCAGACCGAGCTCGCGCCAACGCGACCTGCCGGGCTCAATGCTCCTTAAGCGCGTGGCCGATCGCTTTCTTCATCACCGAGGGCAGCGCGACGGAGCCGAGATCGCGCCGGGAGACCCACCGGCAGCGCTCGGGGAAGGCCCAGAAGGTCAGCGCTGCGTCCATCGGCACGATGGCGCGGAACACCATGAGCTCGAGCCGGAAGTGCGTGAAGGTGTGGCTGACGAGGCCAGGCACCGGCCACCAATCTGCCCTGACCGGCGCGGCCGCGAGCGCGAGGTCGGCCGCGAGCCAGTCGTCCACCCACTCGGTCGACGGCACCTCGAGCATGCCGCCGAGCAGCCCCGCCTCGGGCCGCTTGCGCAGCAGCACGTACCCGTCCTCGCGCAGCGCGAGGAATGCCGTTGCATAGCGCGTCGGCCTGCCGATCTTCTCGACCTTGACCGGAAGCTGAGCTTCGATGCCAAGCGCGTGCGCGTGACAGTCCTGCTGCAGCGGGCACATGAGGCACGATGGTTTCTTGGGCGAGCAGAGGCTGGCGCCAAGGTCCATCATCGCCTGCGCGAAATCGCCGGCGCGCCGCTGAGGCGTCAGCGTCTCCGCCAGGCGCTTCAGCTCGCGCTTGGCGGCGGGCAGCGGATGTTTCACGGCAAACAGCCGCGAGATCACCCGCTCCACGTTGCCGTCGACGGGCGTCGCCGGCTCGCCGAAGGCAATCGCCGCGATGGCCGCCGCCGTGTAAGGGCCGATGCCCGGTAGGGCCCGCAGCTCGGCTTCCGTGCGCGGAAAGGTGCCGCCGTGATCCGCCACCACGGCATTGGCGCACTTGTGTAGATTGCGGGCGCGCGAGTAGTAGCCGAGGCCCGCCCAGGCCGCGAGCACGTCGTCGAGATCCGCCGCCGCGAGGTTTTCTATCGCGGGCCAGCGCGCGAGAAAGCGCTCGTAGAAGGGGATGACGGCCTTGACGGTTGTCTGCTGCAGCATGATCTCGCTGAGCCATACGCGGTAGGGGTCGGCGCGCCGGCCGCGCTTGGTGCGCCAGGGTAGGTCGCGCCGCTCCCGGTCGTACCAGTCGAGCAGCGCCGCGACCGTGTCCGGCCCGGCCGGCCGAAGCGGGAGTTGCCTTCTCGCCACAGCTCTCACCTAGTCCCCCTACGAGAACACCCGCGAATCGTTTCATACGATGCTAGGGACGGACAACACTCCTGCCTATGACAGTGCGAGCGCATGGCCCTGAAACCCACAGGAAAGCTTGGAAAATTGACCGCTGCCGGCACCGTGCGCCGCCCGGCGGCCGGCTCCATCGTGCGGTCCGGTTCGCGCTATGCGGCGCCCCCCACGGCCCGCTTCGTGCAGGCCAAGACCGTGGGCAGCTACGTTCCGTCGCTCACCCGCAAGGCCTTTGAGAAATTCGGCTTCTCGACCGCGACCCTGATCACCGACTGGACCAGCATCGCCGGGGCCGAGCTTGCTCGCTACGCCATTCCGGAGCGCCTCAAATGGCCGCGCGGTCCCGCCGGTGGCGATGAGACCGAGGACGGCGACGGCCGCCCCGGCGCCACCCTGATCTTGCGCGTGGACCCTGCCCGCGCCCTCGACGTCGAGTACAAGAGCCGCCAAATCGTCCAGCGCATCAACGCCTATTTCGGCTACCGGGCGGTCGAGAGCCTGCGTCTCGTCCAGGCCCCCCTCCCGGACGCCCCACCGGCCAAACCCCTGCCCCACCCGGCCAATGCCGCCCCTCAGGCTTCCGGCGACCCTCTTCATGCGGCTCTCGCCCGGTTGGAGCGGGGCGTCCTGGGCGCCGCCGCCCGCCGCTAACCCGCCGGTTCAATTGCCGTTCAGCAAGGATTTGCCTTAATCGGGATCGGCGCCCATGTTATCTGCCAGCCCGGAAATCCCGAGCGCATGGGCGACGTTGCCGTGTGCCGATAAGAGCGCCACAGGAGTTGAGATGATGTCCGTTAATAGTCCGATCGATCGCCGCACCGTGCTCGCGGCCGCTGCGGCCGGCACCGCGTTGCTCGCGTCCGTGCCCGCCCTCGCCCAGAAGGGCCCGGCCGAGGTCCCGGTCGACGAACTGATGAAGGTCGGCGAGCTGCCCGATATCTTTATCGGCCCCGACAATGCCAAGGTGACCGTCGTCGAGTACGCCTCGATGACCTGCGGTCACTGCATGCATTTCCACACCACAGTTTTCCCTGACATCAAGAAAAAGTACATCGACACCGGCAAGATCCGCTTCGTCTTCCGCGAGTTCCCGCTTGACGCACGCGCCTTCGCCGCCTCGATGCTGGCCCGCTGCGCCGGCTCGACCGACAAGAGCATGGCGCTGGTCGCCGCCCTCTTCGAGAAGCAGCAGGATTGGGCCTTCGTGCAGGGCAACCCAACGCCGAAGTTGTTCGAGATCGCCAAGCAGGCGGGCTTCACGCAGGAGAGCTTCGACAAGTGCCTGACGGACCAGAAGCTGCTTGACCAGCTCACCGCCATCCATGAGCGCGCAAGCGACGTGTTCGGCGTCAACGCCACGCCGACCTTCTTCATCAATGGCAAGCGCCTGCAGGTCGCTCCGACCATCGAGGAGTTCGACAAGGTGCTCGAGCCGCTGCTGGCGCAGGGCTGAGGGGAATCGCTGGAGCAACGGAGCGGAATGGGGGGCGGCAGCCGGTGAAGAAGCGCACAATCCTGGCGGCCTCGCTCCTCGTTGTCACCCTCGCGGGATGCGGCGGCAGCCCGCCGTCGATCTCGGGGCTCCAGGTGCCTGGCACCACCACTGAGGCTGCCTCCGCAAGCGTTTTCCCCGACGCAGGCGGCGGCGCGGCGCCGGGCTCCTCGTCCGCGACCGCGACGCCGTTCTCGGTCCCCGATCCGTCCGAGGGCGGGCGTCAGGTGATCCAGAATCCGACCGTCGCCGACATCATGCAGACAGGCACGCTCCCCGAGATGTCGCTCGGCCGGCCCGACGCGCCCGTCACCATCGTCCAGTACGCGTCCCTCACCTGCCCGCACTGTCAGGCCTTCCACCGCGAGACGTTCCCGGAGTTCGAGCGCACGTACATCAAGACCGGCAAGGTGCGCTATATTCTGCGCGAGTTCCCGATCGGCAAGCAGTCCGGCAACGCCACCGTCGCGCTCCGCTGTGCGCCACCTGGGAAATACTTCGACCTCTATGCGAGATTCATGGCCCAGCAGTCGTCCTGGGTCTCTCAGGAGGTGCGCCTCGACCCCATATTTGCCGTGGCGAAGCAGGTGGGGATGACGCGGGCCCAGTTTGATGCCTGCTACCAGAATCAGGCCATGATAGATGGCTTGAAGTGGGTCAAGGATCGCGGACGCACGCTAGGCATCATCGGCACGCCGAACTTCTTCGTCCAAGGCAGGCTCGTGAAGAAGACGCTGTCCATGGCCGACATGCACGAGCTGGTCGATCCGCTGCTGGCCGGGCCGCAGTCGGCCGCCGTGGCGAGGCAATAGAGCCGCTCGCGACCCACTTCGCCTCTTCTGCCGCTTGCGGAGCCATGCTTCGCAGGCGCGGGGAGTAGCCGGGTGAGAGGCAGGAGCAATCGCAGGTAAGTCACAACGATGAAGATCAGCCGCCTCCGACTTCTGGGATTCAAGTCCTTCGTCGAGCCGACAGAGCTCCTGATCGAGCCCGGCCTGACCGGCGTTGTGGGCCCGAACGGCTGCGGTAAGTCGAACCTGCTTGAGGGCATCCGCTGGGTCATGGGCGAGAGCTCGCACAAGTCGATGCGCGCCGCCGCCATGGACGACGTGATCTTCGCCGGCACCACCTCGCGCCCGGCCCGCAACGTGGCCGAGGTCACGATCTTCCTCGACAACCACGAGCGCCAGGCCCCCGCCGAGTTCAACGGCTCCGACGTCATCGAGATCACGCGCCGCATCGAGCGCGACGCGGGCTCTGCTTACCGCATCAACGGCCAGGAGGCGCGCGCCCGCGACGTCAAGATCCTGTTCGAGGACGCCGCCACCGGCGCACGCTCACCCGCCCTCGTGCGCCAGGGCCAGATCTCCGAGATCGTCAACTCCAAGCCCGAGCAGCGCCGCCGCGTGCTCGAGGACGCGGCCGGCATCGCCGGCCTCCACAGCCGCCGCCACGAGGCCGAGCTTCGCTTGAAGGGCGCCGAGAGCAACCTCGCGCGCCTCGGCGACGTCATGGGCCAGCTCGGCACCCAGATCGAGAGCCTGAAGCGCCAGGCCCGACAGGCCCGTCGCTACAAGGATCTCTCCGAGGAGATCCGCCGCGCCGAGGCCCTGCTCGCTCACCTGGCCTGGCTCGACTCGCAGGCCCTCGTCGACACCGAGGAGCAGCATTTCGCAGAGATGCTGTCCGCGCTCGCCCGCGCCACCGAGGCCGAGAGCAAGGCCATCCGCGAGGAGGCGGAGATCGCCGCAACGATCCAGCCGCTGCGCGAGACGGAGGCCGAGAAGGGCGCCGCTCTCGCTCGCATCCGCATCGAAACCGAGGGCCTCGCCCGTGAGGCCCAGCGCTGCGCCGAGCGCCAGAGGGAGCTCGAGACGCAGGCGGTCCAGCTCGAGCGGGACCACGCGCGCGAGACCGGCCTCATTTCCGAGGCCAAGGAGATGCTGGCGGGCTTCGACGCCGAGACCGTCGCACTCGACAAGGCCGCTGCCGAGGCCGACGCCGCAGAGGACAGCCTCTTTGGAGCGCAGGAGGAGGCGCAGGCCAGCGTCGCCGCCGCCGAGAAGCACTTGGCTGACGTCACCGAGCGCGCCGCGGAGAGCCGCGCCCGCAGGCGCACGCTCGAGACCGCCGAGGCCGAGCTCAAGGCCGCTGTCACCAAGATCGACCAGAGGCTCGCCGCGCTCGCGCGCGACAACGATCAGGCCGCGGCTGGCGCGCCCGATAGCCTGAAGCTCGCCCGCATCACCGAGGAGGGCCAGCGCCTCGCCCGCGAGATCTCGACCATCGAGGCCGCAACTCTCGAGGCTGAGGAGAAGCTGGGCGACCTCGCCGAGACGGCGCGGTTGCGTCGCGACGAGCACCAGAAGGCACGCCTCTCGCTCTCCGCCCTCGTCACCGAGCGCGACACGCTCGCCAAGCTCGTCATGCCCACCTATGAGGATGGCCTGCCGCCTGTGGTCGAGAGTCTCAAGGTGGCGCCGGGCTACGAGGCGGCCCTGGTCGCCGCCTTGGGCGACGATCTCGACGCCCCCGCCGCCGAGGAGGCCCCGGTCCGCTGGCGCCTGATCGAGGTGAGCCCCGAGGACGCGCCGCTTCCCGCCGACGCCGAGCCCTTGAGCCTCCACGTCGGCGCGCCGCCCGAGCTCACCCGGCGACTGCGCCAGATCGGCGTCGTCTCACGCGAGCTAGGTGCCCGCCTGCAGCCGCATCTGAGGCCCGGCCAGCGCCTCGTCAGCCGCGAAGGCGACCTCTGGCGGTGGGACGGATTCATCGCCGTCGCCGGCGGCATGACGCCCGCCGCCCAGCGCCTGGCCGAGCGCAATCGGCTGGCCGACATTTTCGAGAAGGAGAAGGAGGCACGCACCGAGGCCCAGCGCTGTGCCGCAGTCGAGCACGAGGCGACGCTCGCCCACGGCAACGCCGCCACCGAGGAGCGTCGGCTGCGCACTCTCTGGCGCGATACGCAGGCGAAGTTCGCCGAGACCCGCGACGCGCTGATCGCCATCGAGCGCCAGGCGCGCGAGACCGAGGCCAAGCTCGCCGCCGTTGCCGAGGCACGCAAGCGGTCCGAGACCGACCGCACCGAGGCCCGCGCCCGTCTTGATCAGGTCGAGGACGAGCTCGCCCGCCTCGATGCCGAGGAGGATCCCGCGCAGAAGCTGCCTGAAGCGCAGCAGAAGGCACAGCAGGCCCGCGCGGCGCTGGCCGCCGCCGACGCCAAGATTGCAGCCCACATGCGCGACCGCGAGCATCGAAAGCAGCGCGCGGCCATCATCGCCGCTGAGCGCACCCGCTGGATCACGCGCAGCGAGGGGGCGTCCGGGCAGATCGCGACGCTCGAGGAGCGCCTCGCCAAGGCGCGGAGCGACATCGAGGCCCTGAAAGAGGTGATCCCAGCGCTGGAGGACCGCCGCCAAGGCCTGATGAGCGCCCAGTCCGAAGCCGAGCAGGCCCGCAACGCCGCTGCCGACGCGCTCGCCCGTGCCGAGACGGCCCTGCGCGCCGCCACCCAGGCTCTCCGCGAGGCGCAATCCGCCGTCACTTCAGCCCGCGAGGAGCGAGCGCGTACGGAGGCGAGGCTCGAAAGCGCGCGCAACCGCCGTCAGGAGGAGGCCCGCCGCATCCGCGAGACGGTCGGCGCCGCGCCCGACGAGTGCCTGGCGCTGGCCGGCTTCGCGGCGGGAGCCAAGCTGCCGGTTCTCGCCGAGGCCGACCGCAACCTCCAGCGTCTCAAGGGCGACCGCGAGCGGCTGGGCGGCGTCAATCTCCAAGCCGACGACGAGCTCAATGTGCTGCTCGAGCAGATGAGCTCCATGGAGACGGAGAAGGCCGACGTCGAGCAGGCCATCGCCAAGCTGCGCGGCGCCATTCAACAGTTGAACCGTGAGGGCAAGAAGCGGCTCGACGAGGCCTTCGAGACCGTCAACCGCCACTTCCAGCGCCTGTTCACCACGCTCTTCGGCGGCGGCGAGGCCCGCCTCGAGATGATTCAAGGCGAGGATCCCCTCGAGGGTGGTCTTGAGATCATCGCCAAGCCGCCCGGAAAGAAGCCGGCAACCCTCTCGCTGCTCTCGGGCGGCGAGCAGACGTTGACCGCGCTCTCGCTGATCTTCGCTGTGTTCCTGACCAACCCGTCGCCCATCTGCGTGCTGGACGAGGTGGACGCTCCGCTCGACGACGCCAACGTCGACCGCTTCTGCACGTTGATGGAGAAAATGGCCGAGGAGACCGCGACCCGCTTCCTCGTCATCACCCACCACCCCATGACCATGACGCGCATGAATCGCCTGTTTGGCGTCACCATGGCCGAGAAAGGAGTGTCCCAGCTCGTCTCGGTGGATCTCGAGACTGCCCGCTCATTCCGTGAGGCCGGCTGAGCCACATTGGCCTCAAGCCCTTTCGGGCCGAAGCATCCACGATCGCTTCGCGCCCTACCAGCGCGAAGCGTGAATCGTCGGTCTGTAAGAACAGAACGAACCCTAAACATTTGGAACGAAATCGACCCTTTGCGGATTGAATGCGCACAACAAAGGAGGTTTGCTGTGCGCAGTGTCATTCTGTGGGCTTTGGGCGTTCCGATCACGGTCATCGTTCTTCTGAACGTGTTCCACGTCATCTAAGCCATTTCGTCCGCAGGGCCGGGATACGCCGCCAAAGGCGTACCGGCCCTTCGGCATTTCTGAGCCCTTTTGCCAATCTCGTTTACCTAGGTATTTGGACTGTCTGCGGCGGCGTGGGAGCGCCTCCTTGGCCCTGCGCCTTTTCGCCGTACCCTCGTGCCCGCAAGCATTGTGGCCATTGCTTGACACCCGAACAGCCCTCTCACTATGGTGCGCGCCGATTGAGGCCGACACGCCGAGGATTTTGCCATGCCGGATGAACGGAGCGGCGAAGGTGTTGGCCGTGGCGAGATCTCCCCTGCCGACAAGGCGAGTTTCGAGCGGCGGATTGGGGAGCTCGACAAACAGCTCGGCGAGGCGCGGTCGCTGCAGGAGGCGAGTGAGTCTCAGAGGGACAGGGCGGTTAGGGCACGCGGCATGGCGTACGGGCTTCGGATGGCGTCCGAGCTCGTCGGTGCGGTCCTGGTCGGCGGCCTCATCGGCTACGGGCTGGATCAATGGCTCGGCAGTTGGCCGTGGCTGTTTCTGCTCTTCTTCGTGCTGGGGTTCGCCGCGGGCGTCCTCAATGTGATACGGGGCTTCACGCGGCTCCAGGCTGAGATTAAGGAAGCGACGCGCGGCGACATTGGCCACGCGGTGCCGGACGACGAAGACGACTGAGGGACCAGGGGACGGACGTGGCAACCGAAGGCGCCTCGGGCACGATGCCCGATCCAATCCATCAATTCGAGATCAAGCGGATTTTCCCGCTCGAGCTCTTTGGCTACGACGCCTCGTTCACCAACTCGTCGCTGTTCATGGTGATCGCCGTGGTGCTCATCGTGGGCTTCCTATTGTTCGCCATTCGCGGACGCGCCCTCGTCCCGTCGCGCACCCAGTCGATCGCCGAGACGGCCTACGATTTCGTCGCCAACATGGTCCGCGACGGCATGGGCGAGCATGGGATGAAGTACTTTCCGTTCATCTTCACGATCTTCATCTTCATCTTCACGGTGAACATGCTCGGCATGATCCCGGGCGGCTTTACGGTGACGAGCCACCTCGCCGTCACCGCTACGCTCGCGCTGCTGGTGTTTGCCTCCGTGCTCATCATTGGCTTTGCCAAGCACGGACTGCATTTCCTGAAGCTGTTCGTGCCCTCGGGCGTGCCGATCTACGTTCTGCCGCTCGTGAGCGCAATCGAGGTCGTCTCGTTCCTCTCGCGGCCCATCAGCCACTCGATCCGTCTCTTCGCCAACATGCTGGCGGGCCACATTACGCTCAAGGTTTTCGCCGGCTTCATCGTCATGCTGCTCGGCGCAGGGGCCTACTCGGCAATTGCGCCCCTGCCGCTCCTTGCCGCGGTGGCGCTGACCGCGCTCGAGTTCCTGGTGGCCTTCCTCCAGGCGTACGTCTTTACCATGCTCACCATCATGTACCTCAACGACGCGCTGCACCCCTCACATTGAGGGTTGAGCGCAAACTCGCAGCCAACCAATCGACACAATCTCAAAGAGGAGACGTTTCATGGATCCCGCTTCCGCAAAGCTCATCGGCGCCGGCCTCGCCGCCATCGGCCTGGGCTTCGCCGCCATCGGCGTTGGCAACCTGTTCGGCCAGTTCCTGCAGGGCGCGCTGCGCAACCCGTCGGCTGCTGACGGCCAGTTCGGCCGCCTGATCTTCGGCTTCGCGGTGACGGAAGCGCTCGGCATCTTCGCGCTCCTGATCGCGTTCCTGCTGCTCTTCACCTGATCCCATACGAAATGGCGTGCCTGAGAGGCCGAGCGCTTAGCTCGCCTCTCGGGTGCTATTGAGCGACAGCAACGGACAGGACCATGGCTGAGGCTGAAACCGTGACGGTCGGAACCGAGGTCCCGCATGACGCGGGGCACAAGAAGGCGTTCCCGCCGCTCAACCCGGAAGACTTCGCGCCGCAGATCATCTGGCTCGCGCTGACCTTCGTGGTGCTCTACGTCCTCTTGTCCCGCCTGGTGCTGCCGCGCATCGGCGAGGTGATCGAGGAGCGCAAGGACCGCATCAAGCGCGACCTGGCGGCCGCCGAGCGGCTCAAGAGCGAGACCGAGAAGGCGCTTGCCTCCTACGAGAAGGCGCTCGGCGACGCGCGCACCAACGCGTCGAGCATTGCGCGCCAGACGCGCGACGCCCTGAACGCCGAGGTCGACAAGGAGCGCAAGGCCGTCGAGGACCAGCTCGCGAGGAAGCTCGCCGATGCGGAGACGAGCATCGCGGCGACCAAGGACAAGGCGCTGTCGAGCGTCAAGGACATCGCCGCCGATACAGTATCGGCCATCGTCGGCAAGCTCACGAGCGTCGCGGTCTCGAAGGACGAGATCGATCGCGCGCTCGCATCGGACAAGTGAGGTTGGCCATGTTCGATCCGGCACACGCCGAATTCTGGGTGATGATCGCGTTTTTCGTCTTCTTCGCGCTCATCCTCTATCTCCGCGTGCCCAAGGCGCTCGCCGGCGCCCTCGACAAGCGTGCCGATGCCATCCGCTCTGAGCTCGACGAGGCGCGCCGCCTGCGCGACGAGGCTCAGCAGCTGCTGGCTGACTACCAGCGCAAGGCCCGCGAGGCCGAGGACGAGGCGAAGTCGATCGTCGAGCAGGCCCGCCACGAAGCCGAGACGCTGGCCGCAGAGACCCGCAAATCACTCGCCGAGCAACTCGAGCGGCGCACGAAGGTCGCCGAGGAGAAGATCGCCCGCGCCGAGGCCCAGGCCGTGAGCGAGGTGCGCGCCACCGCCGCCGATCTCGCCATCGCCGCCTCCGAGCGGATACTGAAAGCCAAGATCATCGGCGACGCCGCAGCCGCACTGACGGATCAGAGCATCGGCGAGCTCAAGGGCAAGCTCAACTAAGCCCCTCGATCATCAAAGATCACTCCGCATGCCGGGTCGTTGACCCGGCATTTTTCTTGTCCACGACCCCTCGATGAAGCGCGGCCGTCCGCTCCGATCGACTGCCGAGTGACGCGCTTGGAAGGCTCCGACCCCAATCGATTTGGCGGCACTCATCGACTGTCGGCCTTTCGTGCGGGAACGATCTCGCCATCCTCCTTCACGAACGCGCCAATGTCCGCATTGGGCAGAATGTCGAGAACCGCCTCCGAGGGCCGGCACAAGCGCACCCCGAGCGGGGTCTCCACGATCGGCCGGTTCATGAGGATCGGATGCTCCATCATGAAATCTATGAGCTGGTCATCCGTCCATTTGGGATCGGCAAGGCCCAGAGCATCATAGGGCGTGCCCTTTTGGCGCAGAAGCTGGCGCGGAGACATTCCCATCGCGCCCAAGAGCCTCACGACCTCCTGCCGGCTGGGAGGCGTCTTCAGGTACTCGATGACGCGTGGCTCCTCCCCGCTCCGGCGGATCATCGCGAGCGTGTTCCGCGACGTCCCGCACGCCGGGTTGTGATAGATCGTGATCATTCCCCTGCCGTCTCCGCATTGTGAGCTTGCGCGTTTCGCAGCCGCGGGCACAAGACTGCAAACACGCCGACGGCAAGGAGTGCGCCGGCGAGCTGCGCTGCGACGAAGAGAGGAACGTCGGTCAGCCGAATGCCCGCGAACGTGTCCGAGAACGTACGCGCCAGCGTCACCGCGGGGTTCGCGAAAGACGTCGACGCCGTGAACCAGTAGGCCGCCGTGATGTAGAGCCCAACCGAGGTCGCGACCGCGTCCGGCTTCGCCCGAAGCGTCAGGAGGATGGTGGTCACGAGACCGAAGGTGGCCACGCCCTCTGAGAGCCCCTGCGCGGCTCCGGACCGCGCCCTGGAGGAAAGCTCGAGGATCGGAAGCTCGAACATGGCGTGCGCGAGCAGCACGCCGGCCACGGCCGCAGCGATCTGAGCGGCTATGTACGCCGCCGCTTCGCGTCCACTGAGCTCGCCGCGGGCAAGGAAGACCAGCGTCACGGCAGGATTGAAATGGGCTCCCGACAAGGGGCCGATCATGGTGATCAGCACGACCAGCATCGCCCCTGTCGCCAGCGTGTTGCCGAGCAGAGCGATGGCCACATTGCCGCCCGCGAGGCGCTCGGCCATGATTCCGGAGCCGATGACCGTTGTCAGCAGAAAGGCCGTTCCCAGCCCTTCCGCCATGAGTTTCTGTCCGAGTGAAGAGGTGCGTATCACGTCTTTTCCATCGCGGGCGTAACGCCGCTCCCGATGTCGGAGAGGTGCTTCTGGAGCGTCAGGGCATCGAGCGAGTCCAGCGGCAGGCTCGTGAAAATGCTGATGCGCTGGTAGAGCATGCGGTGCGTGTCGGCAAATGCGAAGCGCCGCTCGGGTTCGTTGCCTTCGGCGGCCGAGGGATCGGGCAGGCCCCAGTGCGCAGTGATCGGCTGGCCCGGCCACACGGGGCAGACCTCCTCGGCCGCGTTGTCGCAAACGGTGAAGACGAAATCGAGCTCGGGCGCGCCGGGCGCCGTGAACTCCTCCCACGATTTCGAGCGCAACGACGACGTGTCGTAGTTGAGCTGCTTCAAGAGATCGAGCGCGTAGGGGTGAACCCGCCCGCTTGGCTGGCTACCGGCGCTATGGCCCTTGAACCTTCGCATGCCGAGACGGCTCATGACGGCCTCGGCGATGATGGAGCGTGCGGAGTTATGCGTGCATAGGAAGAGAACGTTGAGCGGCTGGCTGTCGGTAGTTCTGATCATGGCTCACCTCCCGTGCTTCCACAAATGGTCCGGGCTTTCCTGATGTCCTCGCCGCACAGCTCCGGCCGCCCTCCGCAGCAGTCCTCGGTGAGATACGTCAGAAGTTGCCGCATCCCTTCCACATGGACCGCATAGCGAACGTACCGGCCATCGCGCGTGGCGTGAATGAGCCGAGCCCGGTCGAGCTCCTTGAGATGAAACGAGGCGGCGGTCGGAGCAGCTCCCACCGCCTCCGCGATCTCGCCGGCAGAAAGTCCGCTCGGCCCCCTGCCCACGAGGAGACGGAAGATCTTGAGGCGCTGCTCGTGCGCCAGGGCGGCAAGCGATGTCACAGCTTCTTTCTCGTTCATACAACAACAATACAACAGTTGTTGAAATATGCAATAGACTCGCGGTTGCGACAATCTCGAGCGAGCGGCTTACACACTTGTAAGAAACCGTCACTCTTGAGGCACATCCGTGAGCCGCTGCGGCCGGACTACTCGATCGCAATCCACGCTCGGCCTCGCTCGGTGCTACGCTGCAAAGATGCGAAGCAGGCTTCTGATCCTTGTCGCGATCGCCGCGGTCCTGGCGCTCGATCACCCCTCGACCGCTCTGGCCGATGGCCTGATCGAGGAGCTTAAGCTCGGCGTGCTCGACCATGACGTGCCGAATCTATGGAGCGGCTTCCGCGCCGAGCCGAACTCGGTCGACATCAACATCGAGGCCCTGCTGTCGCCGTCAATTCCGTTCCTGGGCGGCACCATCCGCCCCGCCATCGGCGGCACCATCAATACCGAAGGTGCCACGAGCCACGGCTATGTCGATGCCAGATGGCAGTACGAGCTGCCGAGCGGCATCTTCTTCGGGCTGGGCCTCGGCGCCGCCGTGCACGACGGCCAGCTCGAGCTCGATGATCTCGACCGCAAGGCCTTGGGCTCGCGCGTCCTCTTCCACATCCCGGTCGAGATCGGCCTGCGGCTCGACGCCCACGACAGCATCTCGGCCTATTTCGAGCACACCTCGAATGCCAACACGGCCGACCCCAACGAGGGTCTCGACCGCCTCGGCATCCGCTACGGCTACCGCTTCTGAGCCTGATTAGGCCCGCGCCAGCTGGTCTCCGAAGTAGAGGATGTTGCTCTCGCTGGCGCTGCCGTCGTCGTAGGGAGCGATCAGATCCTCGGGAAGGTGCGCGAGGTCCGTGGCACGGAGATAGTCGCGCATGGTCGTTCCCGTGCAGCGCGAGTCGACGTTGGCGGCACCGCGGCGGGCGGCGACATCGTCAAGGTGCACGGTCCTGAAGTCGATGCTGTAGCGCGTCGAGGTCGTCGTGTTGGGCACGGTCTCGTGGAGCTGAGCGCCTGAGAAGATGATCAGGCCTCCGGGCGGCGGGATGTAGCGGACGGTGACAGGCTCGAGGGTCTGCTGGGGCTTCGGCTGCTCGCGCGTATCGTTCTTCACGTGCTGAGCAGCGGTCGCGCGGTTCTTCGCGTTCCACTCATAGTAGTTGTAGATTTCGGAGTTGTTCTTCACAGGCTCGTCGAAATAGCGCGGATAGAAGCCCATCGAGTTGTCGGGCTCGATCGGAAAGATCGGCATCCACCAATTGAGCTGGCAACCCGGTGCCGAGTACCAGGTGTCGCGATGCGGATGGAACGCATAGGCTATGCCGCTTGAGAGAAAGTTCGACGGATAGGCCGAGCGCATTCGGGGCACGTCGAAGTAAAGCTTGTCGAGATCGACACCGTGCTCGCGCATCATCTCGACGATCAGCTCTTTACACTTGGGATGATGGATGAAGCGCGGCTTGAGGACCGACAGAAGCTGAGCAACGTCCTCTGCGCTCTTGTGCTCCTGGATCTTTCTCGGATCGTGCGGCGAGAAGGTCTGCTCGAGCATCTCCCTCGCGAGCGCGACGAGCTCGAGAGAGGACTTCGTCGGCGAGAGGATGATGATGTCACCGTGGTAAAGACGGGCCCGGCGTTCATCGTCTGAGAAGGTCGGGTCGAAAAACACTGCAGTCATCGGAGCCTTCCTTGTCCACCCGCCGCCGAGCGCCACTCGGTTAACAACGAGAGCCCCGATGTGGAGCTACCGGCGGCATTCTGCCGAGGGATCTTGAGGCATGATGGAATTGCAGTCGGCTCCGGGCTTCAAGCTAGCCCTTCGAGGTAGCAGAGCGTGCAATTGGGAGGGCCAGGGCCGGGCCTTCGCGCCCTGGCATGCAGGAGCCGCAGCTAGCCCGCGTTCGGCGTGTTGCGGTCGAAGCCGACGTAGACCTCGAACTCGCCAGGGCGCGCACCCTCGGGGACGTTGAAGGTGATCGTGCGCACGGCCGAGAAATAGCCGATGGGGTTCTCGACCGCCACGCTCGCGTCCACCCTGAGCTTGTCCGTGGCGACACGCTCGCGCTTGGCATCCGTCACGAACACGTTGATCGGCAGCGAGATGGGGCCGGACTTGCCGCGCGGGCCGAGCAGAATGCGGCCCGAGAAGCCGTACTTGACCGTCACCTGCGTGCCGGCCTGGGAGCATTCGCGCGCAGTCTTCGAGATCTCGCCGCGGTGCATGATGGCGAGGCCGTCGCCAACCCGGCCGGGCTCGTAGATGGTGAGATGGCCGTCGCGCGGCCAGGTGACGAACCTAGGACAGCCGGGCTGGCTGTCACCGCCCGCGAGCGCGAGCGCCCCCGCGCTGGTGTCTCCTCCGGCCTTTGCCGCGGCGATCAGATCCTGCTCGCTGACGGCGCTCGGCTCGGCGGAGGCCGACGACCCGCCGAGGATGCTGGTGCCGAGCCCAGACGTCACCGAAGAAAGGCCGCACCCGCCAAGAGGAGCCGCAGCGGCAAGTGCCGCGACGAGGCAGAGCACTCCCGAAAGTCGCCTCATGACGGATTGCGCCATTCCGTTCCGATCCGCATAATCGCCAATGCCGTGTTGTGCATCGTCGCCGAAGCCCGCCGCGGGATCACGTCCTCTGAGCGCCCGAGTCAAGCTCTACCACCCTCACCAAGAAACCACCACAACGCGCCGCCGCATTGACCACAATCAGCAAGGCCACAAATCCGTAAGGCCAGAAATCAGCAAGGACACGCCGACCCGATGCCCTCCGCCCCAACCGACCACGAGTGCTCGCGCCGGCCTCTGAGCATCCTGCTCGCGGCCCCACGCGGCTTCTGTGCCGGCGTGGATCGCGCGATCCAGATCGTCGAGCTCGCCCTCGCCCGTTTCGGAGCCCCCGTCTATGTGCGCCACGAGATCGTTCACAATCGATTTGTCGTCGATTCCTTGAAGGCCAAAGGCGCCGTTTTTGTGGAAGAACTCAACGAGATACCCGACACCGGTCAACCTGTGATTTTTTCGGCACATGGCGTTCCCAAGTCCGTGCCCCAGGCGGCTAAGTCTCGCAATCTGTTCGCGATTGATGCCACTTGCCCGCTGGTGTTCAAGGTCCATACGGAGGCAGCTCGCCACCACGCCGACGGCCACGAGATCGTTCTCATAGGCCATGCCGGCCACCCAGAGGTCGAAGGCACCACCGGCCAGCTCCCCCCGGGCGCGGTAACCTTGATCCAGACCGCAGCCGATGCCGAGGCCTTCACTCCGCGCGATCCCGAGCGCCTCGCCTATGTGACGCAGACCACCCTCTCCGTCGACGACACGGCGGAAATCGTCGCCATCCTTAAGCGGCGCTTCCCTGCCATTGCCGGCCCGAGGAAGGAGGACATCTGCTACGCCACGACCAACCGTCAGGTGGCCGTGAAGGCGATCGCCGGCCGGGTCGATCTGGTCCTCGTCGTCGGGGCCCCGAACTCATCGAACTCGCTGCGCCTGGTCGAGGTGGCAGAGCGCGCCGGCTGTCCCGCGGCCGTGCTGATTCAGCGCGCCTGCGACATCCCCTGGACTGCGGTCGATTCCGCGAAAGCTGTCGGCATCACTGCCGGCGCCTCGGCCCCTGAGGACCTTGTGAATGAGGTCATCGCCGCCCTCGGCGAGCGCTTCGCGATCACGGTCGAGACCGTTACAACGGCAAGCGAGCGCATCGCCTTCAACGTCCCCCGCGAGCTGCGCGAGCCTGCCGAAGCTTAGCCCGCCCGCAACTCCACGCCCTTAGAACGCACCATGGCCGTTTACACGGAAGTGACCGACGACGACCTCTCGCGGCTTATCGCCGACTACGGGCTCGGCGAGCTTTTGTCCTACAAGGGCATCGCTGAGGGCGTCGAGAACACCAACTATCTCGTGCACGCCACCGCCGGCACCTACATCCTGACGCTCTACGAGCGCCGCGTGGAGAAGGCCGACCTGCCGTTCTTCCTCGGTCTACTCGAGCATCTCTCGAAGCGCGGCATCTCCTGCCCGCTGCCGATCCGCACCAGGGCGGGCGCAATGCTCACCGAGATCGCGGGTCGCACCGCGGCCGTGGTAACGTTCCTCGAGGGTGTCTGGCTGCGCCGGCCCAAGGCGCAGCATTGCACCTCCGTCGGCCGCGCCCTCGCCGAGCTGCATCTTGCGGCCGAAGGATTTCCTCTCAGCCGTCCCAATGCGCTGAGCCTCCCCGGCTGGCACGCGCTTTTCGATCGCTTTTCCGCGAGCGCCTCCGAGATCACGCCCGGCCTCGGCGAGAGCATTGCCGCCGAGCTCGCGCATCTCGACACCTGCTGGCCGAAGGATCTTCCGCAGGGCATCATCCATGCCGACCTCTTCCCGGACAACGTCTTCTTCCTCGGCGACGATCTTTCGGGACTGATCGACTTCTACTTCGCCTGCAACGATGCCTTGGCCTACGATCTCGCCATCTGCCTCAACGCCTGGTGCTTCGAGCCGGATTTCGCCTTCAACCTCTCCAAGGGCAAGGCCCTGCTCGCAGGCTATCAGTCCGTGCGTCCGCTCGATCCGCTGGAGTGCGCCGCCCTGCCGACGCTCGCGCGCGGTGGCGCGCTCCGCTTCCTGCTCACCCGCGCCCATGACTGGCTGCATACCGCGAAGGACGCCCTCGTGAAGCCGCACGACCCCATCGCCTACCTCCGCCGCCTGCGCTTCCATCAGACGATCGCCTCCGCCAGCGAGTATGGCCTCGAGGAGAGGTCATGAGCGAGACTGCGGCTTCCGTACAGATCTATACCGATGGCGCCTGCTCTGGAAATCCCGGCCCCGGCGGCTGGGGCGCCATCCTCATCTGGGGCGAGCACAGGAAAGAGCTCAACGGGGGAGAGGCTGCGACCACCAACAACCGCATGGAGCTGATGGCTGCCATCTCGGCGCTCGAGGCGCTGAAGAAGGGTGTCGAGGCCGACCTCTTCACCGACAGCAACTACGTGCGCCAGGGCATCACCGAGTGGATCCACGGTTGGAAGCGCAACGGCTGGCGCACGGCCGACAAGAAGCCCGTCAAGAATGCCGAGTTGTGGCAGCGCCTCGAGCAGGCTCTCGCCCGCCACAAGGTGAGGTGGCACTGGGTGAAGGGCCACGCCGGCCACCCGGAGAACGAGCGCGCCGACGAGCTCGCCCGAGAAGGCATGGCCGGGTTCAAGGCGCGCTGACCTGCGGCAGCAGCCCGCACAGAGGCCGGCGCCGGATCATGCGCCCGCGGCTCGCGACGCTTAAACCGCGACCGTTTCGGCCCATCTGGCCATCGGCTTTGATCCGAGAGACCGGCTCCCGCCTGGCGGAAGCCGGTCTCTGAGTTTTCGCGTCACCCTAAGGGTGATTAGCCCATGCGGACCACGGCGCCGGAGATCGAGCGGGCGCGCGTGCGCACGGCGCCGCCGTCGTTGCCGGAGCGAACCAGCCACTGGCCATTGGCCGCGCGGCCCACGATCTCGCCGACGTGGTGGCGCCAGACGACCACGGCGCCGACCTGCGGGCTCGAGGCGTGGCCCCAGCGGCTCCAGTTCCAGGCGAGGTTCATCTCGGGACCGCCGCCGCGCTGCGTGCGCATCCACCAGCCGCACCAGGCGCGCGGGCGCCCGCCGGCCGAGTGGCTGCCGCGGCTGTAGCTCGTGGTCTCGTAGGACGTGCCCGAGCCGTAGGAATCATCAGCGCCACGCGAAGCGTAGCGGACGCGCTTCTGCGCGCGGAGCGCGACCTTGGTGCGCTGAGCGTGCTTGGAGCGCTGAGCAAGCTTGGACCGCTTGAGGCTCCGGGTCTCGGAGGCATCGCGGCGGCGCGACTCAGCGACAGAGGATGAGCGCTGGACGAAGGGATTCCAATGATCCCCTCCGTCGACCTCCCGCGTCGGGCGGGCGTCAGCAGCCGTCGCGGCGGCACACACAACCAGAGCGGCCGCGACCGCGAGGACGTTAATTCTCATCTCACAGATTCCCATTGCTATTGCATACTGAACGGCCGCGAGTTCGCACGAGCAATGGGGTGAAACAAGGAATTAGATCGCGCACGCGTCAATATGTCCGACTCGGGGGAGAGGAGTCGGCCAAAGTATTCGCCAAGTATTGTTCGAGTTTATTTGCTTAGAGAGCCGAGAGGATTTTCTCTGCCGTTGCCTTTGAATGCTCGGGAGGACTGTCTTCGACCCCGAGGTACTTGACGACACCATCGTCGGCTATGAGGGCGTAGCGCTTCGATCGCAGACCAAGCCCGAACGGCGAAAGATCGATCTCAAGGCCGACCGCCTTCGCGAAATCCCCGTTGCCGTCGGCGAGCATCGTCACCTTGCCTCCGGCCTCCCGCTGCTTTGCCCACGCCGCGAGAACGAAGACGTCGTTGACCGAGGTGCAGGCGATGGTCGCGACGCCTTTGGCGCTGATCGCGTCGGCGAGCCCCACGAAACCGGGCAGATGCTGCTCGCTGCACGTCGGCGTGAAGGCACCCGGGACCGCGAACAGCACCACCTTCTTGCCCTTGAATACCTCGGCCATGGTCGTGGGCTTCGGCCCGTCCTCGGTCATGACCGTGAACTTGGCGTCCGGAAGCGTATCGCCCACCTTGATGCTCATCACTCTCTCCCTCCTGTTGCACAAACGGGCCTCGGAAAGCCCCTCTGGGCTACTCCCGGTTTAACCGCCCGTCACTTCACCGTAAACGTTCCGACCGAGGCCCCGGATGCGCTGACGAGCGTCACCGTCAGCGGCTGGCCCTTGATGGCGGCGAGATCGACATCGGCGCCGAGCGGCGCTTCGAAAATAAGCGTGCCGTCCGCTGCCTTGCCCTTGGGCTCGAGCATCGGCAGGTAGGCCCCGCCCGGTGCCTCGACGAACGCGTCCGCACCCTCGCCGTCGCCGGCAAAGCGCGCGGATATCGTGAGCTTAGGCGCCGCACCCTCGAGCGTCCCCTCGGCCTTGACGAGCACCGGATCGCCCGCGGCGAGCTTGTCTTGCGGACGCGGCACGTGCGAAAGCCCGTCGAGCGCCGCCTCGGGCGCGAGCGCGGTCACGCCAGGCGGGATCTCGAGCTGAAGCAAGGCTTCCACCGGGACGCAGATCTCCTTGCAGATGCCGTATTGGAGATCGATTGCGAGCTCGATGGGGGCTGTTGCGTTGGCGGCGTTGATCACGATCGGAAACACGACGTGCGTGTCGTACCCGATCGTGCTGCCCGACTTGTCGGTGAAACGGTGCGGCGCAGGGTAGAGAACCTCGGTCGTGATATCGAGGTTTTGCGAGTTGGACCAGTCGAACGACGGCGGCAAGCCGCCGGCATCGCCGGGCGTGCGCCAATAGGTCTTCCAGCCGGGCTCGAGCGCGATCTCGACGAAGGCCATGACGCGACCGCCGTCCTCCGGGCCAGTGCGCCCGGCAATCAGCCGTGCTTGCGTCTTGTGGCCGGCGACCCAGGGCGAGGAGAGCGCCCAAGCGTTTCCTCCGCCGCTTGAAGCGACGAGAACGAACGCAAATATCATCTTGAGACGCTGGCGGAAACCGGCCGCAAAGATGCGCATCATGAGGACCAAGCCCTTGCTGGCAAGCCTGTACGACGGAGCACATACCACACTGCCGGGTATCGGCGTAAGGAACGGCGGCGAAATGCTTTTCAGGTCATCTTGGCATCAAATCGCAGCTTCACAGGCAGCCCTCCCGGGGGCTAGTCTCCCTTGATGACAATCGTGAAGCCGAAAAGGAAAAGGCGGAGCGACTCCTCTCTCAAGGGCCAGCTCCTGGTGGCGATGCCGATCATGACCGACCGGCGTTTCGCCCGCTCGGTGATTTACTTGTGCGCCCATTCCGATGATGGCGCCATGGGCCTCATCATCAATCACCGCGCCGACCACATCAGCTTTCCCGACCTGCTTGAACGGCTCGGTATCATTCCGCGAGGCGCCGAGGACGGCATCTCGAACGACATTCTCGAGCGCCAGGTCCATGTCGGCGGTCCTGTCGAGACCGGCCGCGGCTTCGTGCTCCACTCGTCGGACTACTACTCGAACAACTCGACGCTGCCCATCGACCATGACGTGAGCTTGACCGCCTCGATCGAGATCCTGAAGGCGATCGCGAGCGGCGAAGGCCCGGATCACGCCATGCTGGCGTTGGGCTATGCGGGTTGGTCTGCGGGCCAGCTCGAAAGCGAGATCCAGGCCAACGGCTGGCTGAACTGCCCGGCCGATCTCGAGCTGATCTTCGACCCGGATGTCGACGCCAAGTACGCGCGCGCGCTCGCCAAGATCGGCATCGACCCGTCCCACCTCGTGAGCGACGCCGGCCACTGCTAGGCCCACAGTCGCTCCGGCCCAAGACTAGCATCCTGTTTCAGCGCGAGTGATCAGGTCTTCCGCGTGCCCGCGAGGCGCGCGAGGCTCTCGGCGATCTGCGGTGGCAGGTTCGAGAAGTCCGGTGCCGGCCGCGGCGGCGGAGGAGGCGTTGCGGGCCGTATCGACGGCGGCCTCTGTGCCGGCGGTGGCGGCGGCGGCTTCACCGGTCGAGTGGCCTGCTGAGGCATGGCCGGCGGTGGGGACATGGGTGGGGGCATCGGCGGCAAAGGCTGCTGCACCAGGATCGGACGCTCTGGCTCTGGCGCGACGGGCGGACGCGCGGACGGCATCATGGCGTCGGGCATCGGGTGGCTGCCATTGGCGGGAGGCGGCGGCGGCACGCCATTTGCGTAGCCGAGCGGCGGCAGGTCGGCGCCGCTCGCGCGCTGATGGGCTGCAACATCCTGAGCCTGAGGCGAAAGCGGCAAGGGCGGCAGCGGAGGCAACGCTGTGATGGGCCGCGTGGTGACCGCGTCGGCACCGACGTCGGGCAACAGGTCGGCGAGCCGCGTCAGCGGGGACGCAGCAGTGGCGGACGGCTGCACGGGCGGAGGCGGTGCCGGTGGCCGGGGCGGCATCGGGCGATGCTCGGCGGCGTGCCCATTGCCCGCGCCATTGAGCGGCGGCGGCGCGGGACGCATCTCCGGGCGAGGCGGTTGTGGGGTCGGCATGCCGTTGGCTGCCGAGGGCGGCGCGGGCCGCGCAGGACGCGCGGGGGAGCCTTTTCCGCCACTGGCATGCGACGCGCCATTGGCACCATTGGCGGCCGCCCCGTTCGGCGGCGGCATCGGGGTGGACGCCGGAGAACCGTCGGGCCGACGCGCGGGCACGCCGTCCGGCTGCACCTTCCGTCTCTTGGGCTTGGTGCGGAACAGGCCGGCCGGCTTGTGCTTGTTCTCGGACGTCCTGACGGTGGCCAGCACCTGCATGACCTCGGCCTCGGGAATGGGATCGCCGCAATAAGGCCCCTGCGCGTACTCGCAGTCGATCGTGCGCAGGAAGCTCACCTCGCTCCCTTCCTCCACCCCCTTGGCAACCACCTTCTTGCCGAGCTCGTGGGCGAGCGCGACCATCGAGCGGATGAGACCGCTGTCACTGCCACCGCGCGCGCCTCCGGCCTGCATCATTGTCTGATCGATCTTGATGGAATCGAACGGCAGGCGGTCGAGGTAGGCGAGCGACGAGTATCCCGTACCGAAATCGTCGAGTACGATTTCGGCGCCCGCGCCCCTGAGCCACTCGAGCACCTCGGTCGCCTGCTCGGGATTCTCGAGCGCGATCTGTTCCGTCACCTCGAGACGGATCGACCCTTTGGGCACCACCGTGCGGCCAAGGATGTGGCGGATCTCCTGGATCACGTCCTGGCGGAAGAGATGGCGGCACGACACGTTGACGCTGACGAACAGCGGATTGTCGCCGCGCGGGAACTCTTTCTGCCATGCGATTACGTCTCGCGAGGCGCGCTGCAGCAAATAGGCGCCGAGCTTGGCGACAAGATCCGTCTCCTCGGCAAACGGCACGAAGGCCGTGGGATCGATGGTGCCGAGCTGCGGGTGATCCCATCGTACGATGGCCTCGAAGCCGGCCAGCTCCTCCGTGGGCAGGTAGATGACCGGCAGGTACGCGACGCGCAGCTGGTTCTTCTCGAGCGCCTTGCGCAGCTCCGCTTCGAGCGCGTGCCGGTCGTCCTGGTCGCCCCGCATCTCGGGCGTGAACACCTCGATGCGGTCGGCGCCCGCCCGCTTGGCGCGGAACATGGCGATCTCGGATTTCTTGAGCAGGTCCTCGTGACCCGCCTCCTCGCCGTCGTAGATGGCGATGCCGATTGACCCCGTGAGCACGATCTCCTGGCCCGCGATCTTGATCGGCGAGCGCAGCGAGCGGCGGATGCGCTCGGCGTGCTGGGCAAGCTCCGCCATCTGCATCTCCTGCAGCAGCAGAAGGCAGAAACGATCGCCGCCGATGCGCCCCAGCGTATCGTTCGGGCCCATATGCCGCTGCAGCCTGCGCGCGATGGTGAGCAGCAGGCTGTCGCCGAGCACGAGCCCGAGCGAGCTGTTGACGCTTGTGAACTTGTCGATGTCGATCGTGAGCACGGTCGGCCGCACGCCGGGCTCGGACTTCGCCCGTTTCATCAGCACCTCGAGCCGGTCAAGCAGCAGCTCGCGGTTCGGCAGCCCCGTGAGGCTGTCATGCACGGCGTCGTGCAGCAGTCGCTCGTGCGCCCGCTTGGTGTCGGTCACGTCGCGCAGGAGGCCGATGCACTTGAACGAGCGCGGGTCGCTGCCCGGCACGCCGGCCGCCTCGAGCTCGAACCAGCGGTAGTTGTTGTCGGCCTGGCGCAGACGAAAATCGCAGGCAATGCGGCCGTCGCGGCGCTCCTGCACGGTGAAGAGCGCGAGCCGGAACCGCTCGCGGTCCGAAGGATGCAGATGGCGGGTGAAGTCCTCGGTGCGCGCAGAAAGCTCCCCCGGCGCGAGCCCGAGCAGCGTCTCGATGGTCGAGCTCACCTTGATCTCGTCGCGCCGCGCGTTCCACTCCCAAACGGAGGCCCCCGACGCGTCGACAGCAATGGAGCGCGCCTGCAATTCCGAGGGCGCTGCGCCGTAGACGGGCTCCACCGACCGGAACGCGTATTGCGTCACCGTGAAGCCGATGAGGAGAAGGATCAGCACCAGGCCCGCCACGAGCCCGAACATGACGACGTCACCCGAGAGGCGTCCGGTGAGCGCAACGCCGGTGCCGAAGATCCAAACCAGGAACAGGATCCAGGTCGGCACGATCGACAGCGCGCGGTCCTGCCCGCGCACGGCGAGAAACAGGATGAGGCCCGCGCCCGTAGCGCCGATGAAGACGAACGAGAGCCGCGCGAAGGTGGCCGCGAGCCTTGGATCGATGATCGCGACCGCGATCAGCGAGAACTGGGCGAGCAGCCACACGCTGATCAGCATGCGTATGAGGCCGTGCCATAGCGCGAGTCTCAGGAACACGTGCAGGAACACGACGAGGCTCGCCGCCATCGCGGATTCGGCGGCCGCGCGATACACCGCGTTCGCCTCGGGCTTCATGTTGAAGATTTTGTGGAAGAAGCCGAAATCCACGCAGAGATAGGCGAGCGTGCACCAGGCGAACAGCGCGGCGGCCGGAAACACCAGCTTGTGGTTCGCCGCGAAGATGGCGGTGAGGAAGATCGCCATGAGGCCCGTGAGGCCCAGCATGACGCCATTGAAGAGCTGCCGGTCGGAGACCTTGATTTCGTAGTCGAGAGGCTTCCAGAGGTAGAGTCTGGCGAAGCGCTCGGACGACATCTCGGCGACGTAGGTGATAGTCTGCCCGGGCTCGAGCGTGATGCGGAACACGTCGGCCCTGTCGCTCTTGATGCGCTCCGGCACGAAGCCGATCGAGGGCGTCACCGCCTCGATGCGCCGCGCGTCGAGATCGGGCCAGACGACGCCCGAGCCGATAACGTTGTAGCGGTCGGCGGAGAGCCAGCGCTCGACCGGCTTGTCCGTCGGATTGGAGAGCGCGAACACGATCCAGTTGGGATTCGTGCCGGGCGTCGCCGCCGAGACCGACATGCGGCTCGCGAGCCCATCTGCCCCGGCGGCGGTCTCGACCTGCAAGCTGTCGCCGCGGCCCTCGTAGAGGTCGCCGAGCGTCGTGATCTCGATGCGCCCCTGGTCGGAGCCGATCTCGATGGGCTTGAGCGCGAATGCCGCTTCCGGCCGGCCCATAAGGCCGGCCAGCGCCACGAGAAGCGCTACGAGGATCCACGCCGTGCCCTGCCTCATGGCCGCTCCTCCCGGGACATCCAGTCCTCGGCGAGCATGGCGTAGATGACGTGGTCCTGCCACTGGCCGTTGATCTTGAGGTAGCGCCGGGCGAGTCCTTCCCGCTGGAAGCCGCACTGCTCGAGCACCGAGACCGAGCGTCCGTTGTTGGGCTGCACCGCAGCCTCCACCCGATGCAGCCTCAGCACCTCGAAGGCATGCGGCAGCAGCGCCTTGACCGCGTTGGTCATGTGCCCACGGCCGACGAACGGCACCCCGAGCCAATAGCCGAGCATGGCCGACTGCGTTACGCCGCGCCGCACATTGGAGAGCGTGAGGCCGCCCATCAGCCGGTCGCTCTCCGACTCGAACATGAGGTAGGCATACCCGAGATCGTCGCGCGCCTCGCGCTGGTAATATTTGACGCGGCGGCGGTAGGCGCTCTTCGTCAAGTCGTCGCGCGGCCAGGAGGGCTCCCAGGGCGTGAGGTGCGCGCGGCTCAGTGTCCTCAGCTCCGCCCACGGCCCGTAGTCGATGATCTGCGGGGGACGCAGCCAAAGGCCCCGGCCCTGCACGACCGCCCACTCGGACGAGTTTCCGGCCCTGAGGAATGCCATCAGGCTGTCCCTGCCTCCGCGACGATCGCGCGCCGGCCCACACGCCGGGCGGCCTCCAATGCCAGCCGCTCGGAAGTCTTGCCGGCACCGACAACGGCAACGGCGGACGGAGAGGCGCTGAGCTTGCCGGCAAACGTGCCGACATGCTCGACGCTCACCGCGTCGACCTTGCCGATCAGCTCCTCAGATCCGATCAGACGGCCATGCGTCAGCAACTGGCGCGCCATCTGCTCGGCGCGTGCCGAGGAGGATTCGAGGCTCATTAGCAGCCCTGCCTTGAGCTGGGCTTTCGCCCGTTGCAGCTCGGCGGCTGTCGGCCCACGGACGGCCACGGCCTCGAGCTCGGCCCCGGTCACATCGATCAGGTTGACCATCATGTCCGCCCCCGTAGCCGCGTGCACCGCAATGAGCCCGGTGTCCGTGAGCCCCCACGCCGAAGAATAGATCGAGTAGCAGAGCCCCCGCTTCTCCCGCGCCTCCTGGAACAGGCGGGAAGACATGCCCCCGCCGAACAGTCCCGAGAAGACCTGGGCCGTGAAGAACTCGCTATCGCGATAGGACGGAGCCTCGAACGCGAGCACGAGATGGCTCTGCTCGAAGCGTTTGGGAGCCCACCGGACGCCGCCATGATAGCAGGCCCGCTGCTCACCCCCGATTTGGGTTTGAGTGAGCCCGCCGAATAGGGCTTCAGCGTGGCGGACGAAGGCATCGTGGTGGATGGCGCCGGCCGCCGAAAGCACCATGTTTTGAGGGGTATAGTGGGTGGCAAGGAAGCCGCGAAGATCGGCCGGGGTAAACCGGCGCACGTTTTCCAAAGGCCCCAGGATCGTCCGCCCCACGGCCTGCTGCGGAAAGGCTGCCTCGTGCACCAGCTCGAAGGCGAGATCGTCTGGCATGTCGCGGGTGGAGGCGATCTCCTGCAGGATCACCTCGCGCTCCCGATCGAGCTCGTCAGGGGCATATCTCGAGTTGAGGAGGATGTCGGCCAGCAACTCGAGCGCGACGCCCTCGTCACCCTGGAGCACTCGGGCATAGTAGGCCGTGGATTCGAGCCCCGTCGCCGCATTGAGCTCGCCGCCCACTGCCTCGATCTCCTCGGCGATGGCCTGGGCCGATCGCGACGCCGTTCCCTTGAAGGACATGTGCTCGAGGAAGTGGGAGATGCCGTTCTCATGCGGCGCCTCGTGGCGCGAGCCGACACCGACCCAGAGCCCGAGCGACGTGGTCCCGAGGTGCGCCATGTGGTGCGTGACCACGGTGAGGCCGTTCGAAAGGCGCGTGATCTCCTCGCTCATGGCGCCCCCGCGCCGACGGCGACGGCTCCCTCGACGAAGCGTTTGACGGCCGCCGCATCGTTGTCGAGCACCTGGAAGCGCTCGGGATCGCTGAGCAGGCTCGCAAGCCGTGGCGGCAGGCCCGGCCGCTCGCCTGCGATCGCCTCGATGGCGTCGGGGAACTTCGCCGGATGCGCTGTCGAGAGCACCACGCCCGGCGTTGCCGACTGAGCGGCACGCGCTTCGAGCGCGACCAGGCCGCAAGCCGTATGCGGGTCCATCAGGTAACCGGCTTCGCGGCGCACCCGGCGGATCGCGTCGGCGACCTCGGCCTCGCTCGCCGCCGCCGCGTCGAAGTCCCGCCGGAATCGGTCTGCGTGCGGCTCAAGTGCGAAACGCCCGCCCTGCGCGAGCGAACCCATGGCCGAGCGAATGAACGCCGCGTCTCGCCCCGAGGCCTCGAACAGGTAGCGCTCGAAGTTCGACGAGATCTGGATGTCCATGGAGGGCGAGGTCGTCGCCGTGACGCCGCGCATCTCGTAAGCGCCCGTCGCATGCGTGCGGGGAAGAATGTCGTTGGCGTTCGACGCGATGATGAGCCGCTCGATCGGAAGCCCCATGCGCTGCGCCACCCAGCCGGCGAGGATGTCGCCGAAGTTGCCCGTCGGCACCGCGAAGGTGACGGGGCGGGAAGGCGCGCCGAGGGCCGCGGCGGCGACGAAGTAGTACGTGACCTGCGCCATGATGCGCGCCCAATTGATCGAGTTCACGCCCGAGAGCGAGAGCCGGTCGCGGAAGGCGTGGTCGTTGAACATGGCTTTGACGAGCGCCTGGCAGTCGTCGAAGGTGCCCCTCACCGCAACAGCGTGCACATTGGCTTCCGTGGTCGTCGTCATCATGCGCCGCTGCACGTCCGACACGCGCCCGTCGGGAAAGAGGATTACGACGTCGACAAACTTCGACGAGCGGAACGCCTCGATGGCGGCTCCGCCCGTATCGCCCGAGGTCGCCCCCACGATGGTTGCGCGTGACCCGCGCGAGGCGAGCACGTGATCCATGAGGCGGGCTAGGAGCTGCATCGCTACGTCCTTGAAGGCGAGCGTTGGCCCGTGGAAGAGCTCCAGCACCCACCTATTGCGGTCGATCTGGACCAGCGGCGTCACCGCCGGATGACCGAAACGGCCGTAGGCGTCCTCGGCCATGGCGAGCAACTCGGCGCGCGGGATGGCACCGCCCGTGAACGGCCACATCACCTCCACAGCGACCTCCGCGAATGGCCGCCCCGCGAACCCTGCGATGGTGCTCTTCTCGATGGTCGGCCATCTCTCCGGCAAATAGAGCCCGCCGTCGCGCGCGAGCCCCTGCAGGAGAATGTCCTCGAAGCCCAGCGCCGGCGCCTCGCCCCTGGTGGAGATGTAGTTCAAGTTGTCAGCCCTGTGAGTTGTGGAACCGTCAATTGACCCTTGGCGGGTCCAATTGCAATTGACCGGCAGCTACCGCTGTAATGCTCGCCCCGCCCGGGATCAAGCCAGCCGAGCCGGGATCAGCCCTGGTCACCCTTTGGTCCCCGCAGGCGGCTCCACGCGAAGGCGGCGAAGACGGCGGCAAGCGTCGCCGCCAGCCCAAACCAGGTCAATGCATATTCGAGGTGCCGGTTCGGCAGGTCGACGCGGGTCACGCCACCCTTGGGCCAGCCGCCGGGATTGGCAGGTTCGGCCTTGGCCTCGACGAAGTACGGAATGATTTTGTCCGGCTCTGCGGCGAGCCCGACCGAGGAGGCCATGGCCCCAAGGTCCCGCCAGTACCAGATGTTGCGCGCGAGATCGGGGTCCTGATCGAACGTTCCCTTCGTGCCGGCATGGCGCACCAGCCCCGTCACCGTGACGACCCCTTCGACCTGACCTTGAGCCCGCGTCTTGGGGTCCTTGAGCGCATCCGGCACGAAGCCGCGGTTCACGAACACGATGTGCCCGCCCTCGGTCTCGAGCGGCGTCACCACGTACCACCCCGGCTCGCCATCCGCGATGGCGAACACGTGGCGCTCCTCGCCATGCCGGAAACGGCCGGCGACCGTCACCGGCTGGTATTCGGTGAAGCCGAGCGCCTTCCACGCGTTGACCGGCGTCTCGAGCGGCACCGGCGCCGCGTCGAGGCTCTTCTGGATGGAGGCGATCAGGTCCTCCTTCCAGGCCAGCCGCTGGAGCTGCCATGTGCCGAGCCCGATCAGGAACGCGAGCGCGAGCAGCGTCGCCACCGCGGGCCCGACGAGGCCCTTGAGCGCCGCGCGCCCCGCCGCCGATGTCTGCTGATCCGCCATCAGTCCTTCGCGAGGCGTCCTTCCTCGGCCTTATGGTACCACTGCAGCGCGATCAGGATCGCCTTGAGGAAGCGGAGCAGCCCGAAAGCGAGCAGCGGCGTCGCTATTCCCCAGAGCACGATGTGCACCCACACCGGCGGCTCGTAGCGGAACTCTACGAAGAGCGCCATGCCGAGCACGACGAAGCCGAGGATCAGGATCGCGAAAACCGCAGGCCCGTCGCCCGGGTCAAAAAACTTGTAGTCGAGGCCGCAGTTCCCGCAACTGTCGCGCAGCATGAGCCCATTGTGGAACAGAGAGCCGCGTCCGCACGCCGGGCAGCGCGCCAGGAGCCCCGCCGTGATCGGCGACACGCCTCGATGCGCATGCTGCGTGCCGCTCTCGCCCATGGGTCCGTTCCTCAATGGATAAGGGGCCAGGCCCGTGAGCCTGACCCCCCGTTTGTAGCAGCTGGCCGTGCCCCGTGTCAGGACGCGGCGTAGGCGCCCTCGCCCCAGACGTAGATGGCGGCGAACAGGAACAGCCAAACCACGTCGACGAAGTGCCAGTACCAGGCCGCCGCCTCGAAGCCGAAGTGCTGCTGCGGCGTGAAGTCCCCGCCGATCGCGCGGATGAGGCAGACGAGCAGGAAGATGGTGCCGATGATGACGTGCGCGCCATGGAAGCCCGTCGCCATGAAGAACGAGGAGCCGTAGGCGTGCCCGCCGAAGGTGAAGGCGGCGTGGTGGTACTCGTAGGCCTGCAGCGCCGTGAAGATCATGCCGAGGATGACGGTGATGATGAGACCGAGCACCAGGCCGCGGCGGTCGTTCTTCAAGAGCGCATGGTGCGCCCAGGTCACCGTGCAACCCGACGTGAGCAGGATCAGCGTGTTGACGAGCGGAATGTGCCAGGGATCGAAGGTCCCCTTGAAGTAGCCGCCGACCGGAGCTCCGGTCGCCGGAACGACCGCATCCGTCGATTCGACCGCGACCGGCGGCCACTGCCCGCCAAACAGCTCGTTCCGCTGCACCATGCCCACCGCCTCTTTCATGTTGTCGAGGGTGTGCACGTCGTTGGGAAACAGCGCGAAGTCGAAATAGGCCCAGAACCAGGCCACGAAGAACATGACCTCCGACGCGATGAAGAGGAGCATGCCGTAGCGCAGATGCAGTTGCACGACCGGTGTATGGAAGCCGCCGTGGGCCTCGACGATGACGTCGCGCCACCAGAGAGCGGCGATCGTCAAGAGCGCGAGGAACCCGGCCGCAAACACCCAGGGACCCTGAACGCCGAACAGCCCGGCGGCGCCTTCGCCCATCGAGCGCATCCAGATGATGGCGCCGACCGCCGTCGTGAACGCCGACAGCGAGGCCAGGATCGGCCAGGGGCTCGGATCGAGCAGATGGTAGTCGTGTTGCTTGCCGTGCGCGTCAGCCATTTTGGTCTCTCCGTCGTCCCCGTTCGCTTCTTGTCCCCTGGCTTCGTCTCATTCGAGCGTCCGCCTGTCGTTCACCCCTGGGCTCTCTCGGCCCGCGGGGAATCTGCTGCCTAGCTTCCCTTGCCCGCGCCCTCGGTCTTGACCTCGGCCTTGGCGCCGGCCTTGCCGTTCTCCACCGGATAGAAGGTGTAGGACAGCGTGATCTCCGTGACCCCGTCCGCGTCGTGGTCTTGCATGATCGAAGGATCGATGAAGAAAGAGACCGGCATGTCGACCGCCTCGCGGCCGGCCAGCGTCTGCTCCTTGAAGCAGAAGCACTCGATCTTGCTGAAATAGGCGCCCGCGATGTCGGGCGACACGTTGAATGCCGCCGATCCGGTGACGGGCGCATCCGAGGTGTTCTGGGCACGGTAGAAGGCCAGCGTGTTCTCGCCGACCTTGAGATCGATCGTCCGCTGCTCGGGCTGGAAGTGCCACGGCATGCCGGGCGCCACGTTGGCGTCGAAGCGCACGCGGATGATGCGGTCCACGGTGATGTCGGAGGCCTTCTCGGCGCGCTTCGGCGTGCCCTGGAAGCCCGTCACCTGGCAGAACATGCGGTAGAGCGGCACCGCCGCGTATGTCATTGCGCCCATGGTGAGCAGCGCACCGACGCAGGCGAGCACCACGCCGCGGTCGCTGCCGCGGCGCACGGGATCGGGCTTCGGCACGTGTGCCGGATGGATCGTCCCGTTCTCCTCGCCCGTCGTCACGTCTTGTCCGCCTTGCCCATCAGCCGCCCACGTGTCCCATGCGCACGATGGTCGCCGCGTAGAAGAGCAGCACCAGGAATCCGAGCCCGAGCGCGATCGCGAGAGAACGCACCCGCTGGCGCTTGAGCCGCCTCAGCTCCTCGTCCCTGTCGCTCATCGCCTCCGGTCCCAAACCGACGCTGATCATGGTCTAGATCATCCTTGACACGAGGTGCTCGCCGAAAATCACCCCGAACAGCAGGAAGAGATAAAGGATGGAGAACGCAAACAGCTGCTTTGCAGCGTAGTCCGCCTCGCGGCCCTCGCGCGTGCGCCAGACCTTGAGCGCGAGCCAGAGGAAGACGAGCCCGAGCAACACCGACGTCGCGAGATAGACGACGCCGCCGAGCCCGATGAAATAGGGGACGACCGCGAGCGGCGTCAGCACCAGCGAGTAGAGCAGAATCTGGCGGCGCGTCTCGTCGGCCCCGTGCGTCACCGGCAGCATCGGCACGCCGACGCGCTCGTAGTCGCGGCAGCGGTAGAGCGCGAGCGCCCAGAAGTGCGGAGGCGTCCACATGAAGATGATGAGGAAGAGAAGCACGCTCTCGACGCTGACAGAGCCCGTGACCGCGGCCCACCCGATCATGGGTGGAAAGGAGCCGGCGGCACCGCCGATCACGATGTTCTGCGGCGTGCGCCGCTTGAGCCACATGGTGTAGAAGAAGAGATAGTAGGCGATCGTAAGCGCGAGCAGGAAGCCCGCCAGCCAATTGACGAGCACCCCGAGCGTCAGGACCGAGACGACCGAGAGAACGGAGCCGAACGCCAGCGCCTCGTCGGCGGTGACGCGTCCGCGCGGAATGGGACGGGCGGCCGTGCGCGCCATGCGCGCATCGATGTCCGCGTCGTACCACATATTGAGGGCGCCCGAGGCGCCCGCGCCGACGCCAATGCAGATGACGGCGATGACGGCCAGCACCGGGTGCAAGTCACCCGGCGCGGCGCACAGGCCAGCAAGCGACGTGAACACCACGAGCGACATGACGCGCGGCTTCATCAGCGCGAAAAAATCGCCGACTGACGGCTCGGACGCGGTGACGGCGCTCCCGAGTGCGCTCTCTGCGCTCAATCCTGACATCCTCTCCCGTCCTCCGATCGCGGGTTGGCCCCGCGGCATGCTTGCGGCTCACGCCGCGTCTTGAGGCGTGCTGGCATCCCGCCTGGGCGGCAGCGGGCGTAACGTTGCCCACCGCCAATGTTCTATGACGAGAATCGAGAGCGGAGCGCTCCGCCCTCGCCTCGGTCAGTGCGAGCTGCCCGTAATGCGCGGCAGCGTCTCATAGGAGTGGAATGCCGGCGGCGAGGGCAGCGTCCACTCGAGCGTGGTCGCGCTCGGACCCCACGGATTGCTGCCGGCCGGCACCTTGCGCGCGAACGCGACGGCGATGCCGATGAAGAACGTCAGCGTTCCGACCGCCGTCATGTACGAGCCGATCGACGAGATGTGGTTCCAGAACGCGAACGCGTCCGGATAGTCCACGTAGCGCCGCGGCATGCCGGCGAGGCCGAGGAAGTGTTGCGGGAAGAACAGCACGTTGGCGCCGATGAAGGTCAGCCAGAAGTGCACCTTGCCCCAGAAATCGGAGTACATGTAGCCGGTCATCTTCGGGAACCAGTAGTAGAAGCCAGCGAAGATCGAGAACACGGCACCGAGCGACAGCACGTAGTGGAAGTGCGCCACGACGTAGTAGGTGTCGTGCAGGGCGCGGTCGACGCCTGCGTTCGAGAGCATGACGCCGGTGACGCCGCCGACGGTGAACAGGAAGATGAAGCCCAACGCCCAGATCATGGGCAGCTTGAACTGGATCGACCCGCCCCACATGGTGGCGATCCACGAGAAGATCTTCACGCCCGTAGGCACCGCGATCACCATGGTGGCGAACACGAAGTAGGCCTGCGTGTTGACCGCGAGGCCCGCGGCGTACATGTGGTGCGCCCACACGATGAAGCCGACGAGGCCGATGGCGACCATGGCGTAGGCCATGCCGAGGTAGCCGAACACCGGCTTCCGCGAGAATGTCGACACGATGTGACTGATCATGCCGAAGCCCGGCAGGATGAGAATGTACACCTCTGGATGGCCGAAGAACCAGAAGAGGTGCTGGTAGAGCAGCGGATCGCCGCCGCCGGCCGGCGCGAAGAACGTCGTGCCGAAGTTGCGGTCGGTGAGCAGCATTGTGATCGCGCCGGCAAGCACCGGCAGCGACAGCAGCAGCAGGAACGCCGTGATCAGCACCGACCACACGAACAGCGGCATCTTGTGCAGCGTCATGCCCGGCGCGCGCATGTTGAAGATGGTGGTGATGAAGTTGATGGCGCCCAGGATCGACGAGGCGCCCGCGATGTGCAGCGCAAGGATCGCGAAGTCCATGGCCGGTCCGGGATGGCCGGTGATCGAGAGCGGCGCGTACACCGTCCAGCCGGCGCCCACTCCGTTCATGCCCGTCGGGCCCTCGACGAACATCGAGATGACCAGCAGCGTGAGAGCCATCGGCAAGAGCCAGAACGAGATGTTGTTCATGCGCGGGAATGCCATGTCGGGCGCGCCGATCATGAGAGGCACGAACCAGTTGCCGAAGCCGCCCATGGTCGAGGGCATGACCATGAAGAACACCATGATCAGCCCGTGGCCGGTGACGAACACGTTAAACGTGTGTGGGTTGGTGAAGTACTGCATGCCCGGCTCAGCGAGCTCGAGGCGCATGGCGACCGACAACGCGCCGCCGATGATGCCCGCGATCATCGCGAAGATGAGGTAGAGCGTGCCGATGTCTTTATGGTTCGTCGAGAACAGCCAGCGACGGATCCCGCTCGGGGCGTGATCGTGGTCGTCGTGGCCGGCGTGTGTGGTGCTACCCATTGTTCGGACCTTCTTGCCTTGGGTTTTCCGTTCCTGCACTAACGGGGCGGCGACCCTGCCGAGGCCACCGCCAGTGATCGGCTAGTTCGCGGAGGCCGCGCCGTCGCCCTGGGCGAGGGCCTTGCGGCCGGCCTGCTCGAGCGCCACCTTGTCCAGAAGCTCCTTGGCCTTCTTCTTGTCCTTGGCCTGCATGGCGGCCGCCCACTCGTTGAAGGTCGCTTCCGACACGACGCGGATGGCGATCGGCATGAAGGCGTGATTGAGGCCGCAAAGCTCGGAGCACTGGCCGTAGTAGACGCCTTCCTTCTCGGCCTTGAACCAGGTCGAGGTGAGACGCCCGGGCACCGCATCGATCTTCGAGCCGAACGACTGCACCGTCCAATTGTGAATGACGTCGTTCGACGTCACGAGCACATGCACGACCTTTTCGACGGGCACGACGATCTCGTTGTCGACGGCGAGCAGGCGCGGCGAGGGGAAGCCCTTCGCCTCACGCTCCTTGTTCTCCTCCTCGGAGAGCATGTTCGTCGTCACGGTGAAGTTGCCGTTGTCCGGATACTCGTGCTCCCAGAACCAGGCGTTGCCGATCGCTTTGATCGTGAGATCGGGCTTCGGATAGGTGTACTGGTTCATGAGCAGCTTGAACGAGGGGATCGCGATCACGACCAGGATCAGGATCGGTATCACCGTCCAGGCCACCTCGAGCAGCGTGTGATGGGTAGTGGTGGAGGGGGTGGGGTTGCGCTTCTCGCTGAAGCGGAACATCACGAAGAGGAGAAGGACGAGGACGAAGATCGCGATCGCGATGATGATGATGTTGACGAGATCGTAGACGGCGTGGATCTCATGAGCGATCGGGGTCGCGGCGTTTTGGAGGCCGATCTGCCCCGGGAGAGGCTGACCCATGATTTCCTCAGCCAGCGCCGGCACGGAGAAGGTAGCCAAGGCAAAGAGCCCCGCCATCATCGTCTGCGGCACGAATTTAAGCATCCTTGTCAGCATCCATTGCTCCCCGGTTCCGCGACCCGGCAGGCTGGCCGGGCACTCCCTATTGTCCATGTGTTCCGATCTTGCCGATCGTTCCGATGACCGCGCAATTTGCATGCGCCCGCTGGGAGCAGCCCCGACAGATCGCCATGATCTCGCCGCACCGAACCCAGCATCGGATCCACGGCTCGACAGAGTCCCCCGAACGACAGACAGCACAATCGTCAATTCCGTCTCAAGTCAAGTTTTCTGCGTCAAATCCACGCGTTGAATCAGACATTCTCAACTCGCCGCAATGACGCAGCGCAATATCACCACGCGCGCCAAGCTCCACAATTTGTAATCTTACGACCGCCGATCGCTCGCCCCGAGTCCCACTTTGGCCTTTTTCCTCGCCGAGACGAGCGGAGTGCGATAGAGGCTCGGAGCGCCTGTTTGCGGGCGTTCGACCCGGCCCTTTCCGGAACAATTCGAGGCCCAGCCGAACCCATGGCACCATCCAACGGCTACTGCCGCCGGCCCGCGTCTGCCGCTCTGCGCCACAACGGGCCGCTTTTGTGCGCTGCATTATTCGTTGTTTTAACGGGACTTGCGAAGACGGATTTGGTCACTCCGGCAGCTGCTCAGGACGCCACGCCCGGCGCTCAGCCGAGCGCGCTCTCGCCGAAGATCGTCGACGGCACAGTGAAGGGTCAGTTCGGCGACTGGCAATATGTCTGCAAGCCCCCGCCCGCCGGCGCCAAGAACGAGGTCTGCGCGCTGGTCCAGAGCGTCACGGCCGAGGACCGCAACAACATCGGCCTCACCATCTATTTCCAGAAGTTCTCGAACGGCATGAAGGTGCTGCGCGTGTTCGCCCCGGTCGGCATCCTGCTGCCCCCGGGGATCGGCCTCAAGGTCGACGGCGTAGATATCGGCCACGCGCCGTTCCTGCGCTGTCACACGTTTGCCTGCTATGCGCAGGTGACGGTCGAGGACAAGCTCATCGAGCAGCTCAAGACGGGCAAGACGGCGATCTTCATCATCTTCCAGACCGAGGAGGCCGGCATCGGCATCCCGATCTCGCTGGCGGGCTTCAATGAGGGCCTCGCTGCCCTCAACTAGACTAAGGCCGAATGCGGCCCATCAGTCCGGACGAGCCATGGCTCCGGACCTGTCGGCCCGGAGCGCCAAAAACCGGTCTCACGACAGCATTGCGGCCTAAGCGACGCGGCGCTGCGGGCCCCGCGGCTCCGGACCCTGCGCCCCGGCGCTCTCACGCGAGCCGGTACCGTTGAAATTGATGTAGTCCCGCTCCGTGCGCCTGCTCCCGTTGCCAGGTCCAGCAGCGGAGAAGGCCGGCACGAGCTGGGTCCAGGCCTCGACCATGCGCCGCGCGCCCTCGTTGTACTGCTCGCCGGCCGTGCGCCAGAAGGCGATCTGCTCGTCGAGCACGTCCTGCGGGGTCCGGCACTGGGCGAGGCGGGCCGGCACTTGCATGTACGCCTGGGCACGCCGGTTGACGAAGCCCAGCACCTCGAGCTGGCAGCGCGCGATCGCCTTCAGCGGCGCGGCGGCCTGTGAGGTCGCGGCATTGAGATCGAAGCCTGGCGTCGCCACGGCTTCGGAGATGGGTGTGGCGGCGCCGAAAGCGGAGAGGTAGCTCTGCCACATCGCCCCGAACGGCCCGAACATATTGGGATCGAAACCCATCTGCTGTCCCATAGCGTCAACTCCCTAATAACATGGGTCCGGCTACATGGCCTGAACCTCGTAACACTGACGTTAAGCTTGAAAGCCTACGCATCATCTTTCTCGATTGCAATTGATCTCGAACAAACCGAAGCGATCAGACAATAACGAAATGTTGATGGCCCGAATTTCCCGAGGCACGCTTCCGCCACGATTTGCCCCTCCCGAAGCTTCCGGACCGTCATGAGCCGGTGAACTCAGGGCGATAGACCACGCCGAGCCCCCAATCAGGAATCCGCCCATGACCACGTCGCGCCGTCCGCCTTCCGTCGCCTTCGAGGCCGCCGAGGACGCGGGTTCGAGCCCGAGTGCAAATCCCACCATTGGCGACATGATCGCCGCCCGCCTTTCCCGGCGCGACCTGATGGGGGGCCTCCTCGCCGTCTCCGTCGCCACGGACGCTCTGGTCCCGCGGGCGCTGGCGGCCGCGGCAGGGGAGCAAACGGCTGCTCCGGCGTTCCGGTTCGATTTTCCCGAGCTCGCGGTCGCGCCCTCGACGGAAACGCACCACGTGGCCGAGGGCTATGACGCCGATGTCCTGATCCGCTGGGGCGATGCCGTGCTCCCGGAAGCCCCCCCCTTCGCGCCCGGCACCGCCGATGCCGCCGCCCAGGGCAAGCAGTTCGGCTACAACAACGATTTCATCGGCTACGTGCCCCTCGACGGCCGCTCCGACCACGGTCTCCTCGTCGTAAATCACGAGTACACGAACGGCGAGCTGATGTTCCCGGGCGTAGCCCCGCGCAGCGACAAGGACGCCGACTTCTCGGCTGTGACCCGGGAGATCGTCGATGCCGAGATGGCCGCCCACGGCGGCTCCGTGCTCGAGATCGAGAAAAGTGACGGCAAGTGGAAGGTGATCCCCGCCTCGAAATACGCTCGCCGCATCACTGCCGAGACCGAGATCGAGATCTCCGGGCCGGCCGCCGGCCACGAGCGCCTCAAGACCTCGGCCGATCCCAGCGGCACCCTTGTCCGTGGCATGGTCAACAACTGCGCCGGCGGCGTGACGCCCTGGGGAACCTGGCTCACCTGCGAGGAGAACTTCAACGGCTACTTCTGGGGCAAGGCCGCAGCCGAGCCACTCACCATCGAGGCACGCGCGCTGCGCCGCTACGGCGCCCCAGCCGAGTGGTACGCCTGGGGCAAGTTCCACGACCGCTTCAACGTTCTGAAGGAGCCCAACGAGCCGAACCGCTTCGGCTGGGTCGTCGAGATTGATCCCATGGACCCAACTGCGATGCCCAAGAAGCGCACGGCAATGGGCCGCTTCAAGCACGAGGGCGCGGGCAATATCATCAGCGCTGACGGCCGTTTCGTCGTCTACCAGGGCGACGATGAGCGCTTTGACTACGTCTATCGCTTCGTCACCGAGGGCAAGGTCGACCTCGCGAGCCGCTCCGCCAACAAGGACCTGCTCGACAAGGGCACGCTCTACGCGGCACGCTTTAAGGCCGATGGCACCGGCGAGTGGATCCCGCTCGTGCATGGCAGCGCCAACAAGGACGGCCAGGCCTGGATCAACGAGGCCAACGGCTTCAAGGACCAGGGCGATGTCCTGATCCACACGCGGCTTGCGGCCGACCTCGTCGGCGCGACCCGCATGGACCGGCCCGAGGACATCGAGGTCAACCCCAAGACCGGCAAGGTCTACGTGATGTTGACCAACAACGCCAAGCGCAAGCCGGAGCAGGTCGACGCCGCCAACCCCCGCCCCCAGAACCGGTTTGGTCACATCATAGAGATAACGCCTGCCGGTGGGGACCACACCGCACCGACCTTCACCTGGGAGATCCTCTTGAGGTGCGGCTCGCCCGAGATCGCCGAGGTCGGCGCCACTTTCAATCCCGCCACCACCGCAAACGGCTGGTTCGGCATGCCCGACAACTGCGCCGTTGACGCCGACGGCCGGCTCTGGGTGGCCACCGACGGCAACTCGCCCAAGGCCACCGGCCGCGCCGACGGCATCTGGGCGGTGGAGACCGAGGGGCCTGGCCGCGCCACCTCGCGCTGCTTCTTCCAGGTGCCGACCGGAGCCGAGATGTGCGGGCCCTACTTCACGCCCGACCTCGAGACTTTTTTCGTCGCCGTCCAGCATCCGGGCGAGACCGAGGACGACGGCCCTCTCTCGACCTTCGAGAAACCCGGCACGCGCTGGCCCGACTTCAAGGACGGCGTGCCGCCGCGCCCCTCGGTCGTCGCCATCACGCGCAAGGGCGGCGGCAAGATCGCCGGCTGAGAGAGACCTCGCGCACGGTCGGGTCAGCTCGCAAACTTGGCCTTGAGGTAGCCCAGCACCAGCGCCGTCAGCGCACCGCTGACGCCGCCGGAGGCGAAGCCGGCCAGGATCGCGTTGATGTCGAGCCCCGACGCGGCGGCCGCGCCGCCGAGACCCAGCAGCTGGCCCAGGATCTGCCCGCCGAGCCCTCCCCCGAGGGCCCCGGCGATCGTGGTGCCGAGCGTGCCGAGACTGTCGTTCTTGGCCGCCGCCGCTGCGGCATTGCCGCCGATCGCACCGCTCGCGGCCTGTATGAGCAGTTGTGTCAAATCCATTGCAACCTCTCCAGTCGCCGGTCGAAAATCTGCAGGACGCGTAACGCCGTTGAATTGTCCGCCCGCCAGGCAGCCGGATCAAGAGAAAGTCGGCGGTCGGATCGTCAAACGGCTAGTATTGCTGAATGCCGGCGGATACCCGAGCCCTTGGAAAGCTCGCAACCGCATTTTGAGCCTTGCGGTCCGGTCCCCTCGCGGTGCAAACATCCACTGGACCATGATCGCAATGGACCCTACCAGTCCGAAGCGCAAATCATCGGTCTCATCAACAGCCTAGAGTATCAGATCCCATCTCGTCGGATCGGACGATGCTCTAGACCCAGGGTCGCCTGGGGACTGGGAGAACGCCCTCGATGAACGTCCACGTCGTAGAGATGCCCACTGCCGCCGACCCAGTCCGCCACAACTGGACGAGAGCCGAGGCGCAGGCCATCCACGACTTGCCATTCAACGACCTCCTGTTCCGTGCGGCCAGCGTCCAGCGCCAGCACTTCGACCCCAACAAGGTCCAGCTCGCGCGCCTCCTGTCTATCAAGACCGGAGGCTGCGCCGAGGACTGTGGCTATTGCAGCCAGTCCGCCCATCATCCCTCTGGGCTCAAGGCCTCCAAGCTGATGGAGGTGCAGAGGGTTGTCGAGGAGGCCAGGAAGGCCAAGGCTCAAGGCGCAACTCGATACTGCATGGGCGCCGCCTGGCGCTCCCCCAAGGGTCGCGACATGGCGGCTGTCGTCGCCATGGTCGAAGGCGTCAAGGCGCTTGGGCTCGAGACGTGCATGACGCTCGGCATGCTGTCGGACGACGACGTCGCGCAGCTGCGCCACGCCGGCCTCGACTATTACAACCACAACATCGATACGTCCGAGCGCTATTACTCGGAGATCGTGAGGACGCGCAGCTTCGCCGACCGGCTCGACACTTTGGCGCGCGTGCGGGAGGCCGGCATCAAGGTCTGCTCCGGCGGCATCATCGGCCTCGGCGAGACGGACGAGGACCGCGTCGACATGCTGGTCACGCTTGCAAACCTCGACGAGCATCCGGAGAGCGTTCCGATCAACATGCTGATCGCCATTCCCGGCACGCCGCTCGAGAAGCAGACCAAGGTCGATCCCATCGCCTTCGTCCGCGTCATTGCTCTTGCCCGCATCATGATGCCGGCCTCGTTCGTACGACTCTCCGCCGGCCGCACCGAGATGAGCGACGAGATGCAAGCGCTCTGCTTCTTTGCCGGCGCCAACTCCATCTTCTGCGGCGAGACGCTGCTCACGGCCGACAACCCCGGCGAGGACAAGGACGCGGCGCTGTTCGCCAAGCTCGGCATCGAGCCGATGGCTCTTGACGATGTTTCCCCGGCAGATGCACCGGATAGCGAGGCGTCCGAGTGCGGCTGCGGCTCCCACGGCTCCGCATGTCAGACAGCCACGAGCGGGCGCTGAAGGCGCTTGAGCGGCGCGGGCGGCTGCGGGCCTTGGCCCCACGCTCGGGCGTCGATTTCTCATCCAACGACTACCTGGGGCTCGCGGCATCTGGCGCGCTCTCGGAAGCAGTGGCGCGGGCGCTCGACCGCGGCGTCGCCGTCGGCGCTGGCGGCTCGCGGCTCCTGCGTGGAAATGACCCCGAGCACGAGGCGCTGGAGCACGAGGCAGCAGCATTCTTCGGCGCCGAGAGCTGCCTCTACTTCGGCGGCGGCTTCATCGCCAACTACGCGCTCTTCTCGGCGCTGCCGGCCCGCGGCGACCTCGTCGTACACGACGAGCTGATCCATGCCAGCGTCATCGACGGCGTGCGCGCCGGCAAGGCCGAGGTCACGGTCGCACGCCACAACGACCCCGCGAGCTTCGACGCGGCCATCACCCACTGGCGCGCCCGCGGCGGCACCGGCCAACCCTGGATCGCCGTCGAAAGCCTCTATTCCATGGACGGCGACAAGGCTCCGCTCGCCGGATTGTTGGCCGTGACGCGCCATCACGGCGGCATGCTCGTGGTGGATGAGGCCCATGCCACGGGCGTGCTCGGTCCTGACGGACGCGGGCTCGCCGCCAGCCTCGAAGGCGCAGCGGATGTCATCACGCTGCATACATGCGGCAAGGCGCTCGGCGCGAGCGGCGCCTTGGTGCTCGCTTCCCGCACCGTTTGCGATTTCCTCATCAACCGCGCCCGCCCGTTCATCTATGCCACGGCGCCGTCACCGCTGATGGCGGCGGCCGTGCGCGCCGCGCTCGAGCTCATTCGACGCGAGCCGGAGCGCCGCCAGCGGCTCGAGAGCCTGACAACCTTCTTCGGCCGCGAGCTCGCGCGACGCCTCGGCATCGCGCCATCGGGCTCGCACATCCAGCCCGTGATCCTCGGAACCGAGGAGAGGGCGCTCGCGGTGGCGGCGAGCCTCGTTGCACAGGGCTTCGACGTCCGTGCCATCCGCCCGCCGACCGTGCCCGAAGGGACCTCCCGGCTCCGAATCTCTCTTACCTTGAACGCCGGCGAGGACGCGGCCTCGCGCTTGCTCGATGCGCTCGCCGTGGCGCTCCGCGGACAAGCCCCATGACTCGCCCCATGACCCAAGGCTTCATCGTCACCGGGACCGACACGGGTATCGGCAAGACCGTGTTTGCGGCCGCCGTCGCTGGCGCTCTCGGCGCGACCTATTGGAAACCCATCCAGTGCGGGCTCGAGGACGGGGGTGACAGAGCCCGCGCCGCGGCGCTCTCTGGTCTTCCCGAGGAAAAGCTGCTCCCCGAGGCCTATCGCCTGGCGCTTCCGGCTTCGCCCCACCGGGCGGCCGAGGCCGAAGGGACGGAGATCCGCACCTCGAAGCTCGTGCTGCCGGAGGTCGCGGGACCCTTGGTTGTGGAGGGTGCCGGCGGCCTCATGGTCCCCGTCACCCGCCAGTCACTCATGATCGACCTCTTCGCCTCCTGGCGCTTGCCCGTCGTCCTCGTGGCACGCACCGCGCTCGGCACCATCAACCACAGCCTTCTCTCGATCGAGGCGCTCGCCGGCCGCAACATTCCTGTCATCGGCATCGCATTCGTGGGCGACGAGGCTCAAGACACCGAGCGCACGATTGCCGAGATGGGCAATGTGCGCCGCCTGGGCCGCCTGCCACATCTCGCCGAGCTGACCCGTGAAACGCTCGCTCAGGCCTTTGCGGCGAGCTTCCATCTCGAGGATTTCCGCTGATGGCCAAGGGCCCTGTCTGGCATCCCTTCACGCAGCACGCGCTCGAGCCGGAGCCGCCGGTTGTTGCACGTGGCCGCGGCGCCTGGCTCGAAACCGCCGACAACCACCGTATTCTCGACGCCATCTCGTCCTGGTGGGTCGTGACCCACGCTCATCGCCATCCGGCCATCGTCGCCGCCATCAAGGAGCAGGCGGACCGGCTCGATCAGGTGATCTTTGCGGGCACCACCCACGAGCCCGCCGAGACGCTCGCCCGCGGCCTGATCGACATCGCCCCACCCGGCCTCTCGCACGTGTTCTTCTCGGACAGCGGATCGACCTCCGTCGAGGTCGCGCTCAAGATGGCGCTCGGATACTGGGCGAACATCGGCGAGCCGCGGGTCCGCATCGCCGCCCTCGAGCACGGCTACCACGGCGACACCATCGGCACCATGTCGGCCGGCGCCCGCAGCGTATTCAATGCCGCCTACGAGCCGCTGCTGTTCGAGGTGGTGCGCATTCCCTTCCCCCATCCTGGTTCCGAGCAGGCGACCTATGACGCGCTCGAGGCAGCGGGCCGCGACGCCCCGCTCGCAGCCCTCATTGCCGAGCCGCTGATCCTGGGCGCCGGCGGCATGCTGATCTACGAGGCGGCCGCGCTTGCCGAGATGCGGCGCATCTGCGAGCGCCTCGGCGCGCTCTTCATCGCCGATGAGGTGATGACCGGTTGGGGCCGAACGGGCACCGTCTTCGCATGCGATCAGGCGGCCATCACGCCGGACATCCTCTGCACCGCCAAGGGGCTGACCGGGGGCTCGTTGCCTCTGGCCGCGACGCTCGCCACATCGCGCATCTTCGAGGCCCACTACGCCGAGGACCGCAGAAAGACGCTTTTCCATTCATCGAGCTTTACGGCCAATCCCATCTGCTGCGCGGCGGGCGTTGCCAACCTCAGGATCTGGGAGACAGAGCCCGTGAGCGAGCGCATCGCCAGGGTGGAAGCGTTGCAGCGGGAGCGGCTCATCACCCTGGCCGGCGACCCCCGCTTCGAGCACCCCCGCCAGCTCGGCACCATCGCCGCCATCGACCTCAAAGTGCGGGACGGCGGCTACCTCGCCGAGGCCGGCCTCGCCTTGCGTGCGCATTTCCTGTCGAGGAGCATCCTTTTGCGCCCGCTCGGCAACACCATCTACGTCATGCCGCCCTACTGCACGACCGCCACGGAGCTGGACCTCGTCTACGACGCCATCCGCTCCGCCCCCGCCGTTCTCGCGTGAGCGTCGAGATCAACGCCGCCGCAGGATGTAGACGGCTTCCTCGAGCGCGGAGAGACCACGCTCCTTGAGGTTGGGGCTCGCCTCGAGGCCGTCGCGAGCCTCCGCGAGCGCGATCGAGTGCGTGGCGCCGAAAAGGGAAGCCACCTGCGACAGCGATGTCGAGAAAGGTGGCCCCTCCATCTCGTCAGGCGGATAGGCGAGGCTCACGAGCAGGATCGGCGCATCGGAGGGAAGCGTATCTGTGAGCTTGCGCGCATATCGCGACTGGATCGGCCCCGGAAACGCGACGAGCGAGGCGCGATCGTAGACCGCGGCAACGCGGTCCATCGCTGCAGCCGGCAATGCGAAGATGTCTCCGCACCAGATCGAGATTGGGCCCGCCTGCTTGACGGTGAACGGTCCCTCGGTTCGAGCCTCGGGCGTGAGCCCATTCTCCTTGAAGAAGTCGTCGACCGCGATCGGCGAAAGCTCCACTCCCGTCACCGTGTGTCCCTGGGAGGCGAGCCAGAGCATGTCTCGGCTCTTTCCGCAGAGAGGCACCAAGACCTCGCTGCCGGTCCGCAAGTTGAGCACTGGCCAATGCTTGACGAGAAGCTCGTGCACGTCAGGCTGATGAAACCCGATCTCGCCACGCTGCCAGCGAGCGTGCCAGAAGTCCGGAGTAGCGGCACGTGGGTCCATGGGCGTCAGTCCTTCCTGAACCATGACCGCTTCGGACCTTTCAGCCCAAAGCGTAAATCATCGGTTTTCCAACATGGAGCCGCCCTCTCAGCTCCGGTAGTCCGCATTGATCGAAACGTAGTCGTGCGTGAGGTCGCATGTCCACACGCGTGCCGAGGCCTTGCCGACCCCGGCATCGATGCGGATCGTGATCTCGCGTTCTTTCATGTACTGGGCGACGGTCGCCTCGTCGTACTCGGCCGCCCGCTCACCCTCGCGCGCAACGCAGTGCTCGCCAAACCAGATCGCGAGCTTGTCCCTGTCCGCAGCCTCGCCTGACTTGCCGACCGCCATCACCACGCGGCCCCAGTTCGGATCCTCACCCGCGATGGCGGTCTTGAGGATCGGCGAGTTGGCGCAGGAAAGGGCGATGCGCCGGGCTGCGGCGCGGCTCTTGGCCCCTTCGACCTCGAATGTCACGAACTTCGAGAGCCCCTCACCGTCCTTGGCGACCTGGATGGCAAGATCCCGCATAAGGTCCTGCAATGCCGCCGAGAAGGCCTTGAGCTTCTTGCTGCCGGGCTTCGTCACCCGTCCCTGGCCTCGTGCCGTGGCGGCTCCGGTCGCGAACAGGAGGCAGGTGTCGCTGGTCGACGTGTCGCCGTCGATCGTCATCGAATTGAAGGTGGTCTCGACGTGCTCAGAGAGGAGCGCCTGCAGCGGAGCCGCTTCGATCGCGGCATCGGTGAAGATGAAGCACAGCATGGTCGCCATGTCGGGCGCGATCATGCCGGCGCCCTTGCAGAAGCCGTTGATCGTGACCGTGACGCCGTCGATCTCGGCGGTGCGCGTCGCGAGCTTGGGATAGGTGTCGGTGGTCATGATCGCCCGCGCGGCAGCCTCGAACAGATCGGGCTCGGCGCGCGCGACCAGCCCGTCGAGCAGGTGAGCAAACTTGGCCGCGTCGAGCGGCTCGCCGATCACGCCGGTTGAGGCGACGAACACCTCGTTGCGCGAGCAGTCCGTCGCGTCGGCCGCTGCCTCGAGCGTGAGATCGACGGCCTCGCGGCCGCGCTTGCCTGTGAAGGCGTTGGCGTTGCCCGAGTTGACGACGAGCACGCGAGCTTTGCCTTTCTTCAAGTGCTTGCGGCATGCGAGCACCGGTGCCGAGGCCGTCTTGGACTGTGTGAGCACGCCCGCCACGGCCGTCCCCTCGGCAAGCGTGGCGATCATGAGATCGGTGCGGCCCTTGTAGCGGATTCCGGCCTCGGCGGTAGCGAAGCGCACCCCCTCGAGCGGCGGAAGCCGTGTGAGGTGAGCAGGCGCAAACGGCGAGCTGGCCGTGATCTTTCCCATGTGGGGACTCCGAGTGACAGGGCTCAAGACACACAATCGGGCCGCCTTGTGCAAGCGGCCCGAAAAGAAATCTGGGGGTTATTCGCTGAGCAGACGCCTACTTCTTGTCCGGGCTCTTCTCGAGCTCCTGGGCCTTCTCGAGCGCCTTCTGGGCTTCCATCTGCTTGATCTGCTGCTCCATCTGCCCGTCGAGGGCCTTCTTTTTGGCCTCGGCCACGGCCTTCTCCTGCTCGACCTGGAGCTTCAGCTCGCTGTCGATGTACTCGATCGCAGCCTTGCTGCGCAGGTCGGTCGCGACCTGCTGGCCCTTCTGCTGCACCATGCCAGAGAGGATCTGGTCCTTCACCTCCTCGAACGTCGGCGGCGACTTGGTGCGGCGGTCCTCCACCTTGATGACGTGCCAGCCGAACTTGCTCTTGACCGGCTTCGACACCTCGCCGGCCTTGAGTGCAAACGCGGCATCCTCGAACTCCTTCACCATCTGCCCCTTGGTGAAATAGCCGAGCTTGCCGCCGTCGGCCTTGGAGCCCGGATCGATAGAATACTGCTCGGCGAGCTTGCCGAAGTCCTCGCCCTTGGCCACCTTGTCGGCCACTTCGGCAGCCTTGGCCTCGCTATCGACGAGGATATGACGCGCGCTGACCTCGTCCTCGGGCGGGATCATCTTGACCTTGTCTTCGTAGATGCCCTTGAGCACCCCGTCGCTGATCGTGCCACGCACCTCCTTCTCGTAGTAGACGTCGCGCTTGGCACGGGTGGCCCAGTACTCGAGACGCTTTTCGTACTCGGGCCCCTTGGTCAGGCTCGCCCCCTCGGCCGCATCGGCGAAAAGGCGCATCTCGATCAGGAACTCGAGCAGGATGCGGCGCCGGTTGACCGGCGGCACGTGGGCGATCTCTGGGCCGACCTCGGCCTCGGCGAGCGCGAGGTCGGATTCGTGGATCTCCTTGCCGTTGATCTTGGCGATCACGGCATCGTCGGCGCGAGCGTACGGCACGGCCAACACGAGCGACGCGCCCGCGAGGGCGGCGGCGGCGAGAGAGAGGGCACGCGAAAGCTGCAAGGGGTGGGCTCCTGCCGGTTCATGGCCTCGACGACACGTTTCGACGCCGGCGGAGGCAAGGGAATGGCTCATATCGAAAACGTGGCATGCATAGACCACGGGCCTCCGGCCTGCCAAGCCTAGAAATTGGGTCCCAGACGCCCCAATTCTCCGGCATTCGTGGAATATAGTGCTGACGCAGCAGAAGGTTCCGGCCCCGCGACCGCGCGTTGACAATCGAGCCCCTCAATCCTTATGTCTGCGGCCTAAAGTGGCCGAAGGGCCGGACTGGCGCTCACGCGGTATCCAGTTCTCGTCGATGGACCGCCCGATGCGACCCGGCGCGAGAGCTAGCGAAACGGAATGCTCGATGCGCTTGGCTGCCCCAGCCGAGCCAAGGCCATGATTTTAAGGAATGATTCTGAATGCTCTCCATCGGCACGTTCGCTTCGAAGATCTTCGGCTCGTCCAATGAGCGGAGAGTAAAGGGCTTCCGCTCGAAGGTCGACGCCATCAATGCGCTCGAGGCGGAGGTTGCCGCCCTGACAGATGAAGAGCTGCGCGCACGCACCCTAATGTTCCGCGAGCAGTACCAGAACGGCGCCAAGCTCGACGATCTGCTCGTGCCGGCCTTTGCCACCGTCCGCGAGGCGGCCAAACGCACCCTCGGCCAGCGCCATTTCGACGTCCAGCTCATCGGCGGCATGGTGCTCAACCAGGGCAATATCGCCGAGATGAAGACGGGCGAGGGCAAGACGCTCGTCGCCACCCTTGCCGTTTACCTCAACGCCTTGACCGGCCAGGGCGTCCACGTCGTCACCGTCAACGACTACCTCGCCAGCCGCGACGCCGAGTGGATGGGCCAGGTCTACCGCTTCCTCGGGCTCTCCGTCGGCACCATCGTGCACGGCCTTGACGACGAGCAGCGCAAGGCCGCTTACGCCGCCGACGTCACCTACGGCACCAACAACGAGCTCGGCTTCGATTATCTCCGCGACAACATGAAGTTGCGCAAGAGCGAGATGGTCCAACGCGGGCATGCCTTCGCCATCGTCGACGAGGTGGACTCAATCCTGATCGACGAGGCGAGAACCCCGCTCATCATCTCGGGCCCCCTCGAGGACCGCGCCGACCTCTACAATGCCATCGACGCGCTCATGGTGAAGCTCGTCAAGGAGGCCGAGAAGATCGAGGCTGCGATCGTCAAGGAGCATGGCCGCGAGGCGGCCAAGGAGGTGCTCAAGACCGAGGGCCTGCTCGAGCTCGACGAGAAGCAGCGCCAGGTCTCGCTCAACGAGCTCGGCAACGAGCGCATGGAGCAGATGCTGTCGGAGGCGGGCCTCCTGACCGGCTCGCTCTACGACATTGAGAACGTATCCCTCGTCCACCACGTGAACCAGGCGCTCAAAGCCCACAAGCTCTTCCAGCGCGACAAGGATTACATCGTCAAGGCCGGCGAGGTGATCATCATCGACGAGTTTACCGGCCGCATGATGCCGGGCCGCCGCTACTCCGAGGGTCTGCACCAGGCGCTCGAGGCCAAGGAGCACGCCGAGATCCAGCCCGAGAACCAGACGCTCGCCTCGATCACCTTCCAGAACTACTTCCGCCTCTATAAGAAGCTCGCCGGCATGACCGGCACGGCCCTCACCGAGGCCAACGAGTTCATGGACATCTACGGGCTCGAGGTGATCGAGATCCCAACCAATCTCAAGATCTCGCGCGTCGACGAGGACGATGAGATCTATCGGACACAGAAGGAAAAGCTCGACGCCATCGTGACGACGCTCGCCGACTGCGCGCGCCGCGGCCAGCCGACGCTGGTCGGCACCACGTCGATCGAGAAGTCCGAGCAGCTCTCGGCCCTGCTCAAGGACAAGAAGTATGTCGTCGATCTTGGCCGCCGGCTGCTGGCGCAGGCCGAGAAGCTCAAGGCCGCCAAGGATGGCAAGACCAACGCCGAATCGGAGCTCAAGGCCTATTTCAACGACATCGGCGACTACCTGATCTCCATCGGGTCCGCGAAAGGCGCAGCCGACCCCATTCCCCACCAGGTCCTGAATGCGCGCTACCATGAGCAGGAGGCGCACATTATTGCTCAGGCCGGCGTGCCGGGGGCGGTGACCATCGCCACCAATATGGCCGGCCGCGGCACGGACATCCAGCTCGGCGGCAATGTCGAGTACCAGCTGCGCGACTGGGTTGCAGCCGAGACCTCCGCTGGCAACCCGCCGAACGAGGATGCGGTCGGGAAGCGCCGCGCCGAGATCCAGGCCTCCATCGCCGAAAAGAAGAAGACCGCGCTCGACTCCGGCGGCCTCTATGTCATCGGCACCGAGCGCCACGAGAGCAGGCGCATCGACAATCAGCTCCGCGGCCGCTCCGGCCGCCAGGGCGATCCGGGTCGCTCCAAGTTCTATCTCGCGCTCGACGATGACCTGATGCGCATTTTCGGCTCCGACCGCATGGACGGCGTTCTGAAGACGCTCGGCCTGCAGGAAGGCGAGGCCATCACCCATCCGTGGATGAACAAGAGCCTCGAGATGGCCCAGAAGAAGGTCGAGGCGCGCAACTTCGACATCCGCAAGCAGATTCTGAAATTCGACGACGTCATGAACGACCAGCGCAAGGTCATCTTCGACCAGCGCAAGGACATCATGGCCGAGGACGACGTTTCCGAGACGGTGGCGGATCTCCGCCACCAGGTGGTGAGCGAGCTCGTCTCCCGCTTCATCCCCGAGCGTGCCTATGCCGAGCAGTGGAACATGACGGGCCTGAAGGAGGCCGTTCAGGCCATCTTCGGCATTGAGCTCCCGTTCGAGGAATGGGGCGCGGAGGAGGGCATCGCCGATCAGGAGATCCGGGAGCGGCTCCAGAACGCGGTCGACGAGAAGGCCGCGCGCAAGGCGGCAGAGATCGGCCCGCCCACCTATCGCCAGATCGAGAAGATGGTTCTCTTGCAGACGCTCGACCACCTCTGGCGCGAGCACCTCGTCACGCTCGAGCACCTGCGCCAGGTGATCGGCTTCCGCGCCTACGGCCAGCGCGATCCGTTGAACGAGTACAAGAGCGAGGCCTTCGTGCTGTTCGAGGCCATGCTGGGACGCCTGCGCGAGGCGACCACCGGCCAGCTCATGCACGTGGAACTCGCCCCGCCCGGCGAGCAGCCGCCCGAGCTCGAGCCCGAGGCGCTTCCCGAGATGCACGCGCATCACGTGGACGCGACCACCGGCATGGACGAGTTCGCCGAGGAGCTGGCACTGGTCGACGCCGCGATCGCCGCCAAGGGACGCGGGTCACGCACGCCGGAGAAGAAGGCGCCGCTGCAGACCCGCAGGTCGGCCAACGCCGTCGATCCTGACCAGCCCGCCACCTGGGGCAAAGTCTCCCGCAACGCCCTTTGCCCGTGTGGCTCGGGCAAGAAGTACAAGCACTGCCACGGCAAGCACGAATAAAAGCGCTCACGCCGGCCGCGCGCATTCTGCCGCACGACGTCGGGGTGGGTGGGGGGTCATTGCCTGCGTCCCAGCTCCGGCTGGTCATGCTGCTTTGAGCGCTACCCAGCGTGCGCAGAAGCACAGAGACGGGTTGTAGAGGTGGACATAGTCCGCCCTGAAACTATATTTAGGAGCTTCGCTTCCACCGATCAGACAGTAAGCTATCCTAAAGCCCTGTCTGTGGAGGCGAAAACATGTATCCCACTCAGCCTATAGATCTTCAAAAATCATTCTGGAACGGTTGGAACGCAAGCACGCGTGAGAAGCAGATTGACGAGATCTCCATAGATCAGGCGAAGGTCATCCAGAACTGGCTGATCGCTGAAGGCCGCGTAGACCTCGACATTATCGATGTTGGATGTGGTGCGGGGTGGCTTTGCTCGCAACTAACGCCGTTCGGAAGTGTAACAGGAACCGACCTTTCAAACGAATGCCTTGAACGTGCATCGCTCCGAAACCCTACCGTCAAATACGTGGCGGGTGACTTCATGGAGCTCGAGTTTCCGACGGGCGCTTATGACGTCGTTGTCTCGCTCGAGGTTCTCTCTCACGTTTCTGACCAGCCTGCGTTTGTGAATAAGTTGAGCGCTCTGCTTCGTCCGGGTGGCGTCCTGATGATGGCCACTCAGAATAAGCCAGTCCTCATGCAGAATGACATTCCGCCCCCGGCTCCTGGGCAGCTTCGCAAATGGGTTGACAGGAAAGAGCTTGAGGACCTGCTTGCGCCTCACTTTCGAGTGGAGCAGCTCTTCTCAATAACGCCAAGGTTCAATAGGGGTGTATGGCGCATCCCCAACTCCTACAAACTGAAGCACGTGGCCCAAGCCATTGGACTTGGATGGGCTGTCCGGCTCATCAAGCGCGCGCAGGAGCAGTCTTGGCGCGGCTGGACGCTAATGGTGCTTGCCAGAAAGCCAGCCTAGGCAATTCTGCCCGGCCCCTCCGTCGAAACGATCTGCCGGCGCGCGTATTTCGCGGGCTGGCGCCCGCGCCCCCCCGAATTGAACGCACGATCCGAGTCGACCTGCGCAAGCCTGCGGCAGTCCGTGCAATCTTATCGCGTGCTCATTCCGAAGAGAAACATCAGCATACGATTAGAGAAACAAAATATTAATTACGATACAAACATGGTTTCGATCGAAATACTGAGAAACAACGGAACAGTAACCCACAAATTCAGTCGGAAATACTTGAGACATCTAAGAAACAACAAATTTATCCTCGCGCTTTAACGGTTTAGCAAAATTCGTTTACGCGATTAACCGGCGTTTTTACAGCGCATTAACTCCTGACGAGTACCTTCCCCTCAGTTCAAGAGCGCTGGCCCGACCGCGCCGTGAGCTGTCTAAAATTTGAAGTCGACCATGGGAGTACGAAAAACATGACCACCCTCTTCTCGCGCTTTCTGAAGGACGAGTCCGGCGCCACCGCCATCGAGTACGGCCTCATCGCCGGCATCGTCGGCGTCGGCATCATCCTCAGCCTCACCACGCTGAAGGATTCGCTCAACGACATCTTTGGGCGCATCAGCGGCAAGCTCGACGCAGCCGGCGTCTAAGTCACGGCGTCAGCCGAGGCACGACGCTAGAGCGCTACGACTGCGAGAGGCCACCTGGACCCGCCGGGTGGCCTTTTACGTGCGAGTGACCCGCACGATGCGAGCAGAATTCCCTTGTCCGCGTCAGGGCTTGCACCTCGAATTAAGACCATCACGCTATGACTGGCAAAGCGCGCCAGTGTTGACACAGCGCGCAGGAGCATTTGCGCATGACAAGCCTCTCGAAGCGATTCTGGGCCGACGAAAGCGGCGGCACTGCTATCGAATATGGGCTCCTGGCTGCATTCCTCGGGCTGGGCCTCGTATTCAGCCTCACGACTTTCAAGGAGGCGTTCGCGACGTTGGTAGATCGCATCGCGGCCGCGCTATCGGAGTGAGAACGGTCCAGCCCCGTCGGGATCCCGCTGGCGCTAACGCGTCATTTACCAGACTGCGCAAGGCTGAAAGGCAAAACGCTCGGCGCGCCAGCCCCCCGCAAAGCGGGCCGCCGCCTCCATCGTAAAGGTGCGTTGCTGTGATTGTCTCCGCTGTTCTCCTGATCTTTCCCGCCGTCATGGCCTTTGCCGCCGCGATGGACCTGCTGACGATGAGAATTTCGAACCAGATCTCGATTGCGCTCGCGGCGGCGTTTTTTGTCGCGGCACCGCTGGCCGGTCTTTCGACGATCGAGATTCTCAGTCACGCAGGGGCCGGCATGCTCGTCCTTGCGGCAGCGGTCGCGCTCTTCGCATTGGGCGGCTTTGGCGGTGGCGATGCCAAGCTCCTCTCGGCAGCAGCCCTTTGGATCGGCTTCGACCAGCTCGTGCCCTTCCTGGCGCATGTCGGAATATTCGGCGGCGTCCTGGCCGTCGCTGTCCTGGCCTTCAGGAGCATTCCGGTTCTTGGGGTCTACGCGCCCGACTGGGCCATGAAGCTCCACCAGAAGGGAACCGGCATCCCCTACGGAATCGCCATCGCAAGTGGCGCTCTCATGATCTATCCGCACACCGCCTGGTTCGCCCACGCCACGGCCTGACGCGGATCGTCCTCTTTGAGGACGGCAATTAACTCCGCATTGACGTTTGTCCCTCAAACTTTATCGGTCGAAACAAGGTTTCGGCCATTGAAGGCGCATGGGACAACGCACGCGATGAAACGGCCCCAACTCATTGGCATTGCGGTCGCGGCAACAGCGGGCCTCCTGGCCTTTATGATGGTCCGCGGCATGGTCAACAAGCCGGTCGTGGAGAAGACCGTCGAGGTCAAGATCAAGAGCAGCGAGGTGCTGGTCGCCCGCACCGACATCGGCCTCGGCCAGATGACCAACGACAGCCAGTTCCGCTGGCAGTCCTGGCCCGACGAGACCGTGACGGACGGCTTCATCACCCGCACCGCTCAGCCCGACGCAATGACACAGCTCTCGGGCTCGATCGCGCGGGCGCCCATCATGGCCGGGGAGCCGATCACGGCGCAAAAGCTGGTTCGTGCTGGCCAGGGCGGCGTTCTGGCCGCCATCCTGCCGGCCGGCATGCGCGCCATCTCGACCAAGATCAAGGAGGAGACTGCCGTCGGCAACCTCATCCTGCCGAACGATCGGGTGGACGTCATCCTGACGCGGCGCATTCAGGGCCGCAACAATCAGGAGGAGTACGCGAGCGACCTCCTGTTCAGCAACGTCCGCGTCCTCGCCATCGGTCAGCAGATCGAGAGCATGGAGGGCAAAAAGACGGCAGAAAGCGCGGCCAATACCGCCACCCTCGAGCTGACGGCGCGCCAGGCCGAGGTACTCGCGCTCGCGAACTCCATGGGCGAGATCAGCCTTGCCCTGCGCTCGATCGCCGATCTCGACACCAAGTCCGGCCCCGCGGGCGTTGTCGATCCGAGCGTCAAGGCGAGCACGGCAATTCAAGTTCTGCGTTACGGCACGGCATCGCGTGAGTACGGCGTCAACTGAGTTTTGAGTTTGAGTTTCGAGCTCGAGTTTCCAGTCCGTCGGAAGGCCGGTTTAAAATGCGAAAGACGTGGATCTTGTCCGTCGTGGCGCTGTGCGGAGCCATCATCGCTGCATCGGGCGGAGCTTTGGCGGGGGGCGACGGCGACGGCGGGTCCGTCATGAGAATCAGCGGGGCCACGGGCTCGCCGCAGACGCGCTCCATCGACCTCGGCGCCGGCAAGTCGATGCTGGTCGAGTTCGATTTCGATCTGCGCGACGTCCTCGTCTCCGACCCGAGAAGCGTCGATGCCGTCGTGCAGACATCGAACCGCGTGTTCCTCATCGCCAAGCGCTCGGGTCAGACCAACGCCTTTTTCTTCGATACCCAGGGCCAGCAAGTGCTGACGCTCAACATCAACGTGGGCGCTGACGTTACGGGCCTCGAGACCCTCATCATGCGGCTCATTCCCGGCTCGAACGTCCAGGTCGAGATGGCCGGCAAGTCCATCATTCTGACCGGCACCGTGCGCACGCCGATCGACTCGAACCGGGCGGCCGACATTGCCCGCGCCTTCGTGGCGTCCAATGCCGAACAGTCCTATAGCTCGGAATCCTCGTCAGGCGGGCAGAACCAGGCCGGTGGGGGAGTAGCGGCCAACAGCTCCGGCGACCAGTCGTCGTCGGGTTCGTCGAGCTCTGCCAGCTCGGACGGGATCCAGGCCCGCCCCGTGATCAATCTTCTCGGCGTCGAGGGCGAGGAGCAGGTCATGCTCCGCGTCGTCGTGGCCGAGGTCCAGCGCGAGCTCCTGAAGCAGTTCGGCATCAACCTCGCCGCCGACATCAACGCCGGCAACTTCACCTGGAGCCTCCTGACCGCGAACGCGCTGCCGCTCACCACTGCGGCCGGTCTTGGTGCGCTGCCCATTCCCGGCACGAGCAGCACGATCGATGACAAGAATCTCTGCGCGGGCGGCGCCACTTGCTTTTATAACTCGGACCCCGTCAACAACACCTTTGGCAACTCCGGCACGGTCTCAGGCTATTCCAGCGAAAACTACCGTGTCGGCAAGGCCATGCGCGCGCTCGAGCGCGACGGCCTGATCCGCACGCTCGCTGAGCCGAACCTCACCGCCATCTCGGGCGAGAGCGCGAAGTTCCTCGCCGGCGGCGAGTTCCCAATTCCGGTCAAGGACTCGAACGGTCAAACCACCGTCATCTTCAAGGAGTTCGGCGTCGGCGTCGCCTTTACGCCGACCGTGCTCTCCGAGGGCCGCATCAGTCTCAAGATCGAGAGCGAGGTGAGTGAGCTCTCGAACGTCGGCGCCGTCGTCATCGATTCCACACAGATCCCGGCCCTGAAGAAGCGCCAGGCCAACTCCACGGTCGAGCTGCCGTCTGGCGGATCGATCGCGCTCGCCGGCCTCATCTCCGACGACGTCCGCCAGAACATCGACGGGTTTCCCGGCCTCAAGGACATTGCCATCCTCGGCACTCTGTTCCGCAGCCGCGACTTCATCAAGCGCGAGACCGAGCTCGTCGTCATCGTCACGCCCTACCTCGTGAAGCCGGTCGCCAAGAAGGATCTCGCCAAGCCGGGCGACGGGCTCATGGAGAGCACTGACCGGCGAGCCAACTTCATGGGCCACCTCAATCGCATCTACGGCTCCGGCAGCGCCGCCCCGTCGGGCGACCTCAAGGGCGACTACGGGTTCATCGTCGAATAATGGCTAAGCGTGGAGACGCCACAATGGACTACGGTTGTGCCCGGACGCGGAATGAAAGCGCACGCTCGCGCGCCGGCCGCGTCGCGCTGTTGGCCGTTGCCGCCGCAGTCCTCGCCGGCTGCGAGCACGACGTCACCGGGCCACAGGTGGCGGGCTGGTCGCTTGTCGACGCCTCCGAGCGCCATCCGATCATCGTCTCCCAGCAGCCCCAGACCCTGGAGCTCCATGTCGCGTCGGCAGCCCGCGGACTTTCCCCCCGCCAGCGTGCCGAGATGCTGGCCTTCGCCGACCGATCGCGCGCGAGCGACGCCGGCAACAGTCGGCTCGTCATCCAGGCGCCCGGCGGTGGTTCAAACGAGACGGCCGCCATGTATGCCGTTGGCGAGATTCGCCAGATACTGTCCGACAACGGCTTCGCCGAATCCTCGATCGCCGTCGAGGCCTACCACGCGGCCGATGTGCACGACGCCCCGGTGCGCGTTTCCTACTTGCGCTTCGTCGCCGAGGCGCCCCAATGCGGCAATTGGTCGACCAATCTTGCTGAGCAGCGCGACAACGGCAACTACCCGAACTTCGGCTGCGCCGATCAGCACAACCTCGCCGTCATGGTGGCCAACCCGGCCGACCTTCTCGGCCCCCGCACGGAGAGCGACCGTGCCGGAGAGCGCCGCGATGTGACGTGGGACAGATACGTGAAGGGTGTGTCGACCACGGCCGACAAGGTCGAGGACGAACGAGTGAAGGTCGCGAAGTGACGGTGACGTGAGCCATGACCAGATCCTCCAACATCGCACACAGGCAGCCCATCGACGGCTCGGATGATCGCGCGGAGCCGGCAGAGACGCCGACGCTGAGCGACCGCGCGCGCCCGCTGCCGCGCATCTCGATCCAGGCGTTCTGCGAGAGCCCTGAGCTCGCCGAGACGATCCAGGCTGCCTCCGAGGATCGCCGGTTGAGCAAGACCCACGTCACCGTCCAGATGGGCGGCGCGGCGGCGGCCGTGGCGCACTATCAAGAAAGCCCGACCCCGAACCTAATTATTCTCGAATCGTCTCTGTCGCATGCCGAGCTGATGGCAGAGCTCGACGAGCTCGCGCAGAGCTGCGATCCCGGCACCAAGGTCGTGATCATCGGCAAGGCTAACGATGTCGTGCTCTACCGTGAGCTCTTGAAGCGCGGCATCTCCGAGTATCTTGTGCAGCCGGTCGCTCCGTTCGACCTCATGGAGTGCCTGTCCAATCTTTACAACAACCCCGACTCCGATCCCGTCGGCCAGGTTTACGCGTTCATCGGAGCCAAGGGCGGCGTCGGCTCGTCGACCATCTGCCACAACGTGGCCTGGACGCTCTCCGAGGCGCTCGCGGCGAATATCGTCATCGCCGATATGGACCTTGCCTTCGGCACCACGGGCCTGGACTTCAACCAGGACCCGGTCCAGGGCATCGCGGACGCGCTCCAGAATCCGGATCGCCTCGACGAGGTGCTGCTGGACCGCCTCCTCACCACGTGCTCGAAGCACCTCTCGATCTTCGCCGCCCCGGTCGTCCTCGACCGCGACTATGACCTCTCGCCGGAAGGCTGCGAGACGGTGATCGACGTCGTGCGCCAGAACGTGCCCTACGTCGCCGTCGACCTGCCGCACAACTGGGCGCCTTGGACCAAGCGGCTCCTGATTCAGGCCGACGAGATCGTCATCACGGCCGCCCCCGATCTCGCCAACCTTCGCAACGCCAAGAACATCCTCGATCTCGTCAAGTCGACCCGCAAGAACGACTCGGCGCCCCATCTCGTGATCAATATGGCGAACATGCAAAAACGCCCCGAGATCACGGCGAAGGAGTTCGAGGCCGCGCTCGGCGTCAACACGCTCGCCGTGATCGACTTCGACTGCGAGAACTTCGGCCAGGCAGCCAACAACGGCCAAATGATCGAGGAGTTCAACTCCAGAGCCAAGTCACCGCAGGCTTTCCGCGACATCGCCATGGCGCTCGCGCACCGCAAGGAGATCAAGGCAGAGAAGAAGTCCGCCTTCGATCTCTCGCCGCTGCTCGAGAAGCTAAAGCTCAAGCGTTGACGGAGAGCCCATGTTTGGCAGGCGCACCAACGATCCCGGAACCCAGCGGCGGCTGCCCGGCCAACCCCAGCCGCAAGCTGCGGCTGCCGCGACCGCGGCAGGCGGCAACAAGACTGCGCCGCCGCCGGCCGCAGCGCCCGTGCGCGCCGAGCCGGTCGAGCCGCAGCGCCCCCATTCCGAGGAATATTACGACGTCAAGACGACGGTCTTCAACGCGCTGATCGACACCATCGACCTGACGCAGCTCGCCAAGCTCGACAGCGCGGCGGCGCGTGAGGAGATCCGCGACATCGTCTCGGAGATCATCCAGGTCAAGAACGTCGTCATGTCGATCGCCGAGCAGGAGGAGCTGCTCGAGGACATTTGCAACGACGTGCTCGGCTACGGTCCGCTCGAGCCGCTGCTAGCCCGCGACGACATCGCCGACATCATGGTGAACGGCGCCGCCACCACTTTCATCGAGGTCAACGGCAAGACGCAGAAGACCTCCGTGCGCTTTGCCGACAACCAGCAGCTCATGAACATCTGCCAGCGCATCGTGAGTCAGGTCGGCCGCCGCGTCGACGAAAGCAGCCCCATCTGCGACGCGCGCCTTCCCGACGGCTCCCGCGTCAACGTCATCGCTCCCCCGCTCGCCATCGACGGCCCCGCTCTCACCATCCGCAAGTTCAAGAAGGATCGGCTGACGCTCGAGCAGCTTGCCAAGTTCGGCGCCATCACGCCCCAGGCCAAGACCATCCTCGAGGTGATCGGCCGCGTCCGCTGCAACGTGCTGATCTCGGGCGGCACCGGCTCCGGCAAGACGACGCTGCTCAATTGCATGACCGGCTGCATCGACCACGACGAGCGCATCATAACCTGCGAGGACTCGGCCGAGCTTCAGTTGCAGCAGCCGCACGTGGTCCGCCTCGAGACCCGCCCGCCCAACCTCGAGGGCGAGGGCGAGATCACCATGCGCGATCTCGTCAAGAACTGCCTGCGCATGCGTCCCGAGCGCATCATCGTTGGCGAGGTGCGCGGCCCGGAGGCCTTCGACCTCCTCCAGGCCATGAACACGGGTCACGACGGGTCGATGGGAACGCTGCACTCGAATAGCCCGCGCGAGGCCCTGAGCCGCCTCGAAAGCATGATCATGATGGGCGGCTTCACGCTGCCGATCAAAACCATCCGGGAGATGATCGTCGGCTCCATCGATATCATCATACAGGCTGCGCGCCTCCGCGACGGCTCGCGCAAGGTGACCTACATCACCGAGGTCACCGGCATGGAAGACGACATCATCACGCTCCAGAACCTCATCGTCTACGAGATCACTGGCGAGGACGCCCACGGCAAGCTCACCGGCCATCACCGCTCGACCGGCATTGCTCGTCCCGCGTTCTGGGAGCGCGCCCAGTACTACAAGGAGGAGTCGAGGCTCGCGGCTGCCCTCGCCGCTGCCGAGATGGTCGACCAGAACGGCAATCCGCTGGGTGAGACCAATGGCTGAGGGGATGCTGCCTCTGCTCGCCGCGCTCATCGCAGCGGTCGCCTTCTCGGCCGTCGTTTACGTGGTCCTCTATCCGTGGATCTCGTCGGACCGCTACGACAAGCGCTTCGCCACCGTCACCGAGTCCCGCGCAAAGAAGCTTTCGACCCGCTCCGCCGCCGAGATCGCTGCCAATCGCAAGAAGCAGGTCGCCGAAAGCCTCAAGGATATCGAGAGCCGCCAGCGCGCCAAGGAGAAGGTATCCCTGCGGCTCCGGCTCGAGCGCGCCGGCCTCGATGTTGAGCCGCGATCATTCTGGATCGCCAGTGCCGTCTCGGCGGTCCTTTTCGCCAGCCTTGCCAAGATGTTCGTCCCGGCTTCCGGCTTCCAGCCACTGGTCCTGATTTCGGCGCTGCTCATCGGCGGCTTCGGCGTGCCCCGCTTCGTGCTGACCAAGCTCATTCAGCGCCGCCAGAAGAAATTCCTGGCAGAGCTCGCGAACTCGATCGACATCATCGTGCGCGGCATCAAGTCCGGCCTGCCGCTGATCGACTGCCTCGGCGTCATCGCCAAGGAAAGCCCCGAGCCGGTCTCGGGCGAGTTCCGCGAGGTGATCGAGCAGCAGCGCGTCGGCGTCTCCCTGAGCGAGGCGCTCGAGCGCATGACGCGGCGCATGCCGCTTGCGGAGATGAAATTTCTGACCATCGTCATCGCCATTCAGCAGCAATCGGGCGGCAACCTGTCGGAGGCGCTGTCCAACCTTTCGAGCGTGCTTCGCGACCGCTTCAAGATGGCGATGAAGGTCAAGGCACTCTCGGCCGAGGCAAAGGCATCGGCCATGATTCTCGCCTCTCTGCCACCCGGCGTCATGCTCATGGTCAATGCCGCCTCGCCCGACTACATCGCGCCCCTTTTCGCGACGCGCACCGGTCACATGTTCATCGCGGCCAGTGCCATCTGGATGTCGATCGGAATTCTCGTCATGCGCAAAATGATCAACTTCAAGTTCTAGGCGGGAAGGAGCGCGCGCATGCAAGAGGTCGTCGACACATTCTTCTCGCCGCAGTTCCTGGCGACGATCCTGGCCGCGATCTCTGTGTTCGCGACCATTCTGGCGATCGTCATGCCCATGATCGCACGCGATCAGATGAACCAGCGCATGCGCGTGATGGCGCTCGAGCGCGACAAGCTGCGCTCCCAGCGCATGGCCGAGCTCAACGTGAAGGAGCGCCAGGGCAAGCTGCGACAGGCCCCCAAGGGGTTCATGCAGAATATCGTCGACCGCCTCGATCTGCGCGCCCAGTTCGACAGCGAGGAGTTGCGCAACAAGCTCAAGACGGCGGGCCTGCGCGGCGAGGCGCCCCTCATAGCCTACATGTTTTTTCGCGTCGCCATGCCGCCGATCCTGTTTGCGGTGGCACTCTTCTATCTGTTCGCCCTCTCGGACATTGCACAATCGGCCGGCATGAAGGTGCTCTACGCGACTCTCGCCGCCGCTGCCGGCTATTATCTTCCGAACGTTTTCGTCGAGAACCTCGCCCAGAAGCGCCAACAGGCGATAAAGATCGCCTTCCCGGAGGCGCTCGACATGCTTCTTATCTGCGTGCAATCGGGTATGTCGGTCGAGGCCTCCTTCGGCAAGGTCTCGAAGGAGGTCGTTGCCCAGAGCGTGGAGCTCGGCGAGGAGCTCTCGCTGACGACGGCAGAGCTCTCCTACCTGCCCGAGCGGCGCGCGGCCTTCGAGAATTTGGCGAAGCGCACCAACCTTCCGAGCGTCAAGGCCGTAACCACGGCGCTGATCCAGGCCGAGCGCTACGGCACGCCCGTCGGCCAGGCGCTTCGCGTGATGGCGAAGGAGAACCGCGAGATGCGCATGTCGGAAGCCGAGAAGAAGGCCGCTGCCCTCCCGCCCAAGCTCACGGTGCCAATGATCCTGTTCTTCCTGCCGGTGCTGTTCGTAGTGATCCTCGGCCCCGCCGCCATCACCTTCTGGAAGTTGCAGTAGACGACGCCGAGGCTTCAGAGATCCCTCTGCAAGAGCCGATCCCTCTGCAGGAAAATGGGTTCCGGGGCTGCGCGTTCAGGCGACAAGAGGAGCGTGCTGGCGTAAACGGCCGCTGTCATCGCGGAGCGATGCTCCGCCTCGTCGCGCCGGTGACGGCGCAGGAGTTTTGCCGGATTCGCTGGGTCGAGCCATCCGCAATTGCTTCGATGCCTGAAACGAGCAACTTTACTCCGCGCTGTACGCAGTCTCCGCCTCGGGCTGCGGGGTATTCGAGCCCCGCTCGATCGAGGTCGAGCGCAGCGCCGGTTTGGCCTCGGCGTCTTGCGCGACCGACGTCGACCATGACGTTTGGGCTGGCGACGCCGTGGCCACGCTTTCTGCCTGCGCAGTCATGGGCTTCGGATCAAGTTTGACCATCTTCTTCAGCAGGTCGGTGTTGGCTTGCGCCTGATCGGCGGCGAGGTCCATCGAGCCGACCTTGGTCGCCTCCTCGTACTTGCCCTGCAGCCCCAGCACGAGCGCGAGGTTCTGGCGCACTTTGGCGTCGACGCCCTGGCCGCTATCGGACGCCTGCCTCAGCATGGCCTCTCCGCGCTCGGCCTCCCCACTCATGATGTAGGCCAGCGCCAGGTTATTGAGCACCGAGGGATGATTCGGCTTCAACGTGTTGGCGCGCTCGTAAAACGAGATCGCCTCGCGGTAGCTGCCCTCCTTGGCGAGCGCAGTGCCGCGCGCGAGGATGATGCGCCAGTCTGGATTGACCGGATCGTCGGCAATCGCCAGCAGCTTCTTGGCCAGGCTCACCTGGTCCAGCTCGAGCGCAAGACGGCCGTAGTCGGCGGCGAGCCGCTTGTCGTCCCCGTGGATGATGGCGGCCTGCTGCAGCACGGCGAGCGCCTGGCCCTTCTGCCCAATGACCTTGAGGTTCTGCGCATAGGAGAGCGCCGCTTCGAGGTCGCGCGGATTCTTGGAGTATTGCTGCCCCCAGTACTCAGTGGCCTTGAGCGGATCGGTGGACGTGGGAGCGGCGTCCGCAGCAACCTCGGTCTGGGTATCGGACGCCGGCAGAAGCGCGGCCATCAGGCCCGTGTCCTCGACTCCGGTCTGCGCGCAGGCTCCGAGCATGAGGGTCGCCGTGAGCGCGGCGAGGCGCCCCCCGATGCGGACCGGCTTCGGCATCGCGAAATGCGCGTCGAGGTCGGCCATCATAATCTCCACTGGTCGTCTGCGCTCGGAAGGCTGGCACGCCGCCTTGGCCTTACTTTCCGATACAGCCGTCAACAAAGACTTAATCGATGGCTCGGAACGAAACGTCAGCCGGCCGTTTTGGCCTCGGCCTCGGCCCCCTTGATCCACTCGCTGATGGCCGGAAGTGCGAAGATTTCCTCTACATAGGCCGCCGCCGTGCCGTCGTCCCCGAACGGCGCGAGATCGGGCACGTACGTACGCAAGCGCGACGCCACCGGGGCGTACATGGCGTCCGCGATCGAGAACTTCGAGAAGAGGAATGGCCCATCCCCACCGAACCGGCTGCGGCAGTCCTTCCACATCTCGACAATGCGGCGGATGTTCACCTGGACGGGATCGATGTGGTCCGCCTTGGGCGCGCGGGCCAGAATGTCCATCGGGCAATGCTCGCGCAAAGCCTGGAAGCCGGAGTGCATCTCGGCCGAGACGGAGCGCGCGATCGCGCGGGCGGAGACATCCGCAGGCCACAGACCTTGGGCAGGATGCCGCTCGGCCAGGTACTCGACGATGGCCAGGCTGTCCCAGATGATAAGATCGCCAGCCTTGAGGACGGGAACCTTGCCGGCCGCGGAATGGGCGCGGATCTGCTCCCTCTTGTCCGGCGCACGCAGATTGATCGGCACCTCCGTGAACGGGATTCCCGCTTGTTTGAGGGCGAGCCAGGGTCGGAGGCTCCAGCTCGAGGTCCTCTTGTTGCCGATGACGAGTGTGTAGCCGGATGCTGCCATGCCGCCCTGCCCCCGTGCGATTGTGTTTCCGTCTCGGGTAGGGATAATGCCCGATCGAACGCGCCGCGTCCAAGCGGCCAAACCTCGCGAGCCACAAAGACCCTTCATGACTGATCAATTCGCCCAGGCCGGACCCCTCGCCGCCTCCGACGTCCTTGCCCCCAACGACCCCGCAACGCCGAGCATCCCGATCTGGCTCGTGTCGGACGCGGTGCCCGTCGCGCATATTGCGGGCCTGGACGACGGAGCCAGGCGCTGGCTCGAGGCTGCACGCTTCACGAGCGCGGCCAGGAAGCAGGCTCTCTGCCCGGGGCCGAATGGCGCCATCGCGGGCGTCGTGCTTGGCCTCGGGAACGGATCGGCCGGCGACCCCTCGGGCCCGTCGGAGGTGCTTCTGGGTCAGCTTGCCGCGAGCCTGCCTCCCGGGCTCTACCATCTGGCGAGCCCGACACCCGTGCCGGCCCTCGCCGCCGTGGCCTGGGGCCTCGGCGCCTACAAGTTCCGCCGCTACAAGAGCGCGCCGGGTGACGCACCGCCCCGCCTCAAAGTGCCGGAGGGTGTGGACTACAAGCGCATCGTCCACGAGGTAGACGCCATCTGGCGTGGACGCGACCTGATCAACACGCCGGCCTCCGATCTGGGCCCCGCCGAGCTCGAGAGCGCCGCCGCTCACCTTGCCCAGCGCCACGGCGCGAGCATCACGGCGACGGTCGGCGACGACCTCCTCGCCAGAGGCTTTCGTATGATTCACGCCGTCGGCCGCGCCAACCCGCGCGCGCCACGCCTGATCGACGTCACCTGGCAGAAGCCCGGCGGGCGCAGCGACGCGCCGCGGCTGACGCTGATCGGCAAGGGCATCACGTTCGACACCGGAGGCCTCGACATCAAGCCCGCCTCGGGCATGCTGCTCATGAAGAAGGACATGGGCGGCGCGGCCGCGGCTCTCACGCTCGCCGATATGATCATGGCGAGCGGCCTCGACGTCCGCCTGCGGCTCCTCATCGCAGCCGCCGAGAACAGCATCTCGGGCGACGCCTTCCGGCCAGGCGACATCCTCTTGAGCCGCGCCGGCAAGACGGTCGAGATCGGCAACACCGATGCGGAGGGCCGTCTCGTCCTCGCCGATGCCATCTCGCTTGCCGACGAGGAGGCCCCCGACACTCTCCTCGTCTTCGCCACGCTGACCGGCGCCGCCCGCGTGGCGCTCGGCCCCGATCTGCCCGCGCTCTTCACCGACGACAGCGCATTCGCTGCAGCGCTCGCAGCCGAGGCCGAGGCCGTCGCCGATCCCGTGTGGCGGCTACCGCTCTGGCCGGGCTACGAGCGTCACCTCGACAGCGACATTGCCGACATGAACAACGTCTATGATGGTCCCTTCGCTGGGGCCATTACGGCCGCGCTCTTCCTCAAGCGCTTCGTCAAGAACGCGCGCCGCTTCGCTCACTTCGACCTCTACGGCTGGCGCCCGGCCCCGCGTCCGCTCGGGCCCAAGGGCGGCGAGCCCCAGACCGCCCGCGCTCTCTTTGCCCTTCTCTCCAAGGAAGCTGCCCGATGACCGAGCCCAAGCCTGGCGCGGCCCCGGCGAGCGGGCCGCCAGACCTGCCTCCGCCGCTGCCGGCGACGCTGGATCCGCGCCGCAACGCATTCCGGCCAGACCTGGCCGCCGTCGCGCTGCGCGGCCAGGTCATTGCCGCCCGCTACACCGCGGGCATCGTGCGCCAGGTAATCCGCCCGGCCGTGCCGCTGCGCAGACAGCCCGCACCCAATGTCGGCCTGGACACCGAGGCCATCTTTGGCGAGCGCGTCACGGTCTATGACGAGGCCGAGGGTTGGGCCTGGGTCCAGCTGCACCGCGATCGGTACGTGGGCTACGTGCCGTCGGCGGCCCTGAGCGACGATGTCTTCGAGCCGACCCACCGCGTCAAGGCGCTTGGCACGTTTGTCTACCCCGCACCCGACATCAAATCGCCGCCGGTCCTTCACCTGTCGCTGAATGCCGAGCTGCGCATCGCCGAGTGGGGGGAGAAGTTCTGCCGGCTCGAGCGCGGCGGCTTCATCGTCACACGCCATCTGGTCGAGGCCGACCGCTACGAGCGCGATTTCGTGGACGTGGCCGAGCGCTTCATTGGCACGCCCTATCTCTGGGGTGGACGCACGCGCATCGGCATAGACTGCTCGGGCCTGGTCCAGGTCGCGCTCGAGGCCGCCGGCAAGCAATGCCCGCGCGACAGCGATATGCAGCTCGCTGAGCTCGGCACCGCTTTTCATCTTTCCGAAAAGCTCGACAATCTCGAGCGTGGCGACTTGATCTTTTGGCCGGGCCACGTCGGCATCATGGGCGACAGCCTTATGCTCGTCCACGCCAACGCCCATCACATGGCGGTGGTGGCCGAGACCCTGCCCGAAGCCGCCGAGCGCATTCTGAGAACCGGCTCGCCCATCGCCGCCGTCCGCCGTCTCCCTTCCGCCTCTGCGCCGCCATCCCCGCTCGCCGGATGAGCAACCGCAGCTGCACGAGCTAAATGCGCCGGTAGGGAAGGAAGTGACGGTCGTGGCGCTCGGCGGTGGCATTGGGAGAGCCCGCTTCAGCGGTGGCGCCGTCATCGACGCCATGCCACACGAGCCCCGGCGCGAGCGTTACGATGGTCTCCGTCCCGCAAGGCGTCCCCGTCGAAGGGCGCACCCACTGGCGCTGAATGACTTGTCCTTCGGTAATGCACTCGAGCAGGCGCACGATCTGATCGAGCGTCCCTAAGGCGCGGTCCCCATAGACCTCGCCGCCGATGATAATGTCGAAGCGTCCGTCGTTCTTGAGCGTGAGCGAGACCGGACAGGCCGACGAGACCCGGGGCGTGAGCGCCAGTGTCCACGTGCCGGAATCGGTGACTTCGGTGACGCGCGCCACATCAGAGATCGTCGGCACCCAATAACGAAGCTGCTCTATGGTGGCATCGAGCTCAGGAAAGCTGGAATCTTCGATCGCCATGGTATCTCACGCCGGTCGCACATGCGGGGTCAGCATCGCCCGGACGGCATGAGGTTTCAAGGACCCGATCAGTACGAAAAGATATCCATCGCTCAGCCCGCCACCTCGGCGCGGTGCGCGACCTTGAGATCGAACGCCGCGGCGAGCAGCGCGCGCGTGTAGGGCTCCTTCGGCGCCGAGAAGATCTGGTCCGCCGGTCCCTCCTCCACCGCCTTTCCGTTCTTCATCACGATCACATAGTTGCAGAGCGCACGCACCACCCTGAGATCGTGGCTGATGAAGACATAGGCGAGCGACCGCTTCGCCTGCAGGTCGCGGAGGAGATCTACGATCTGCGCCTGCACGCTCATGTCGAGCGCGCTGGTCGGCTCGTCGAGGATGATGAAGCGCGGCTCGAGCGCCATGGCGCGCGCGATCGCGATGCGCTGGCGCTGGCCACCCGAGAATTCGTGCGGATATCGGTTGAGCGAGCTGGCCTCGAGCCCCACCTCCTTGAGCGCGCGGGCCGCCTGGGCGCGCCGCTGCTCCGCGGTCCACTGAGGCTTTTGGATCAGAAGTCCTTCCTCGATGATCTCGAAGATCGAGAGCCTCGGCGAGAGCGACCCGTATGGGTCTTGGAACACGACCTGCATCTCGCGCCGGAAGGGCCGCATCTCCTTCGACGAGAGGCCGTCGAGTCGCTTGCCCATATAGACGATGGGGCCCTGCGAGGAGATCAGTCGAAGGATGGCAAGCCCGAGCGTCGTCTTCCCGGAGCCTGATTCGCCGACCACGCCGAGCGTCTGCCCCGCCCGGATCTGCACCGAGAGCCCGTCCACCGCCTTCACGTGGTCGACGGTCTTGCGCAGGAACCCGCGACGGATCGGGAACCACACGCGGAGATCCTTGGTCTCCGCGATGACGGGCGCGCTCGCATCGAAGACAGGCGGTTTGCCCTTGGGCTCTGCCGCGATCAGATGGCGCGTGTAGGGATGCTGCGGATGCTCGAACAGCGTCTGCGTCACCTGCTCCTCGACGATCTGGCCGTGCTGCATGACGTAGACGCGCTCGGCCATGCGCCGCACGATGCCGAGGTCGTGCGTGATGAGCAGCATGGCCATGCCCATCTCGCGCTGCAGATCGCGCAGAAGCTCGAGGATCTGCGCCTGGATGGTGACGTCGAGCGCGGTGGTCGGCTCGTCGGCAATAAGAAGGTCAGGCTCGTTGGCGAGCGCCATCGCGATCATGACGCGTTGCCGCTGCCCGCCCGAGAGCTGATGCGGAAAGGCGCCGAGCCGCTTCTCGGGCTCGGGAATGCCGACCTTGGTCAGAAGCTCGAGCACGCGGCCGCGCAGCGCGTATCCCTTGAGCCCGCCATGCAGCTCGAGGATCTCGCCCACCTGCCGCTCGATCGTGTGTAGCGGGTTGAGCGACGTCATCGGCTCCTGAAAGATGATGGAGATTCTGTCGCCGCGGATGCGCTGCATCTCCGAGGGCGAGGCCTTGAGCAGATCACGGCCCTCGAAAAAGATCTCGCCCGAGGGATGCGAGGCCGCGGGGTAGGGCAGCAGGCGCAGGATCGAGAGCGCCGAGACCGATTTTCCGCTGCCCGATTCGCCGACGAGCGCGACCGTCTCCCCCTTGTTGATGCGGAACGAGACCCCTTCCACCGCGACGCTCGTGCTGCCGCCCGACCGGAACGCGACCGAAAGGTTCTTGACGTTGATGAGCAGCTCCCGGGCGGTCATGCAGCGGCTCCTCAGGCGAAAGTCTTGCGCGGATCGAGGGCATCGCGCACGCCTTCGAAGATGAAGATCAGGAGCGACAGCATGATCGCGATCGAGAAGAAGGCGCTGATACCGAGCCAGGGCGAGCCGAGGTCGCTCTTGCCCTGGAGCAGCAGCTCTCCGAGCGATGGCGAGCCCGGCGGGAGGCCGAGGCCGAGGAAGTCCAGCGAGGTCAGCGTCGTGATCGATCCCGACAGCTGGAACGGCATGAAGGTGAGCGTCGCCACGGTGGCGTTCGGGAGCAGGTGCTTTCTCATGATGGTCGTGTCGGGCAGGCCGAGCGCACGTGCCGCGCGGACGTACTCGAAGTTGCGCGCTCGCAGGAACTCCGCGCGCACCACTCCGACAAGGCTTGTCCACTCGAACGCGAGAAGCACAAAGAGTAGCGTCCAGAAGCCCGGCACCAGCACAGCCGCGATGATGATCAGCACGTAGAGCGTCGGAATGTTGCCCCAGATCTCGAGGAAGCGTTGCATCGAGAGGTCGATCCAGCCGCCGTAGTAGCCCTGCATGGCTCCGGCCGTGATGCCGATGAAGCTCGAGAGGATGGTGAGGATCAGGCCGAACAGCACCGAGATGCGAAAGCCGTAGATCACGCGCGCGAGCACGTCGCGGCCCTGGTTGTCGAGGCCGAGCCAGTTCCAGTTGCTGACGGCGAGATAGCGCGCCATCTGGTCTGGTGGGGCATCGCAGAGCTTGGCACGCGCGGCCCATTGCGGCGGTGCAGGGTAGCCGAGGCCGCCCTGCTGCTTCACGCCGTCCCGCTCGACGAAGCAGTTGCCCTCGGCATCGACGCGGTTCGGGTAGTCCTTGTTGATGGTGCTGTAGGAGTAGCGGATCGGCGGCCAGATCATCCAGCCGTTGGCCTTGATCTCGTCGATGATGACCGGGTCCTTGTAGTCGGTCACCGCGAGGAAGCCGCCGAACTTCGATTCCGGATAGGCAACGACGATCGGGAACAGGGTCTCGCCCTTGTAGCGCACGATGAGCGGCTTGTCGTTGGCGATCACCTCGGCGAAGAGCGTGATGAAAAAGAGGACGAGGAAGATGATGAGGCTCCAGTAGCCCCGCTTGTTGGCCTTGAAATTGGCCCAGCGCCGCTCGTTGATCGGCGACAGCGTCATTCGCGGCAGCATCCGCGTATAGAGCGGCGGCCGCACCGGATCGGAGACGACCTTCTGCTCGGCATCCTCGTCGCGACGCACGTCCACCGGCTATACCTCCCGGCTCTCGAAGTCGATGCGGGGATCGACCAGCGTATAGATGAAATCTGTGAAGACGTTCACGACGAGGCCCATCAGCGCGAAGATGTAGAGCGTGGCGAACACCACGGCATAGTCGCGCTTGATCGCCGATTCGAACCCGAGCAGACCGAGCCCGTCGAGCGAGAACACCGTCTCGATCAGGAGCGAGCCCGAGAAGAATGCGCCGATGAATGCACCTGGAAAGCCCGCGATTATGAGCAGCATGGCATTACGGAACACGTGGCCGTAAAGCACGTTGCGGTCCTTGAGCCCCTTCGAGCGCGCCGTGACGACGTACTGCTTCCTGATCTCGTCGAGGAAGCTGTTCTTGGTGAGAAACGCCATGGTCGTGAACGAGCCGAGCGCCATGGCAATGATCGGCAAGGTCAAGTGCCAGAAGTAGTCGGTGACCTTGCCGATGAGCGAGAGTTGGTCCCAGTTGTCCGAGCCCAACCCGCGCGAGGGGAACCACTGGAACACGGACGAGCCGGCGAAGACGATGAGTAGCAGCACGGCGATCAGGAAGCCGGGTACCGCGTAGCCGACCACGAGCAGCGTGCTGGTCCAGGTGTCGAACGCCTCGCCGTCGTACACGGCCTTGCGGATGCCGAGCGGGATCGAGATGAAGTAGGTGATGAGCGTCATCCAAAGCCCGAGCGAGATCGAGACCGGCATCTTCTCCTTGATGAGCTCGATCACCGAGACGTCGCGGAAGTAGCTCTTGCCGAAGTCGAAGAAGAGGTAGTCCTTGAGCATCTTGAAGAACCGCTCGTGCGGCGGCTTGTCGAAGCCGAACTGCTTCTCGAGGCTCTTAATGAACTCGGGGTCGAGGCCCTGGGCGCCGCGGTACTTCGAGCTGTAGTTCTCGCCCGCCCCCTGGCCGAGCTGCGACTGGGCGCCACCGCCGAGCGTATCGCCGCCGCCGCCCAGGCGTTGAGAGATCGACGTGTCGCTACCCGAGAGCTTGGCGATCACCTGCTCCACCGGCCCGCCCGGGGCAAACTGGATGATGACAAAGCTGATCAGCATGATGCCGAAGATGGTCGGCACGATGAGAAGGATTCGCTTGAGGAGATAGGCAGCCATCGATCGGTGAGGTCTCCGTCGGCTAGACCGGGAGCGCCGGGGACCTGCCGGTCCGGAGCGCCCAACTAGCTTTCTCTATCACGCCCTAGCGGGCAGCCAGCGCTTTTGCCTTTTCGCTATCGTACCACCAGGTCTCGAGGGCGCCGCGCTCATATTTAGGCTTGACCGCAGGCCAGGCAAACTTGTTCCAGAACGCAAGGTTGTGCGCCCCCTTGTACCATTGCGGCACCCAATAGTGCCCGGCCCTGAGCACCCGGTCCACGGCCCGCGTCGCCGTCACGAGCTCCGCGCGCGACTTGGCAGTGACGATATGCTCGATCAGCGCATCGACCACCGGATCGGCGATGCCGGCGAGGTTGAAGCTGCCCTGCGTCGCCGCCGCCTGCGAGCCCCAGTAGGGCTTGAGCTCAATGCCGGGGGTGAGCCGCAACGCATAGCGCTGCGTCGTGAGATCGAAATCGAAGTCCTTGAGGCGGCGCTCGTATTGGGCGTCGTCGACGCGGCGCATGGTGGCCGCGACGCCGATCAGCTGCAGGTTCTTGACGTAGGGGCCGACGATCCGCTCGAAGCTAGGGCTGTCGATCATGATCTCGACCGAGAGCGGCTCGTTGTTGGCATTGCGGAGCCCCTGCGGCGTCTGGGTCCAGCCTGCGTCGGCGAGGAGCTTGACGGCCTTGCGCAGCTGCTCGCGGTTGTTTCCACTTCCGTCCGTGACCGGCGGCGACACCGCTTCGCCGAACACGGCAGGCGGAAGCTTGTCGCGGAAGGGATCGAGCAGCGCCAGCTCCTCCGGCGAGGGCAGGCCCATGGCCTTCATGTCCGAGTTCTCGAAGAAGCTTGCGGTGCGCGTGTAGAGCCCGAAGAAGAGGTTGCGATTGCTCCACTCGAAATCGAAGGCGAGCCCGAGCGCCTCCCTCACGCGCACATCCTTGAACTTCTCGCGCCGGGTATTGATGAAGAAGCCTTGCGCACCCGAGGGCCGCTCATCGGGAAGCGTCTTGAGCAAGACGCGCCCGTCCTTCACGGGCGCCTTGTCGTAACCCGTCGCCCAGTCCTTAGACGTGAACTCCTCGCGGAAATCGAAATTGCCGGCGAGCAGGTTCTCGAGCTCGAGCGTGCGGTCACGGTAGTATTCGTAGCGAACCTCGTCGAAGTTGTAGAGCCCGCGGTTCACCGGCAGATCCTTCGCCCAATAGTCGTCGCGGCGCAGATAGGTGACGAAGGTGCCGGCCTTGAACGGACCGACCTTGTAGGGGCCGGAGCCGAGGGGCGGCTCGAGCGTGGTGAGCGAGAACTCGCGCGTCGCGTAGTAGGCCTTGGAGAGCACCGGCAGCGTGGCCACCGTGATCGGCAGGTCCCGCACGAGCGACCCCTCGAAGGTATAGCGCACGGTGTGCGGATCGATCGCCTCGGCCTTCGCCACGTCGTGGATCGGCATCGAGTAAATTGGCGAGCCCTTGGCCTTGATCGTCTCGAACGAGAAGACGACGTCGTCGGCCGTCACGGGCGAGCCGTCAGCGAACTTCGCCTCCGGCCGGAGCTTGAACGTGACCGACATTTTGTCCGGCGCCACGTCCGCCGTTTCGGCGACGAGGCTGTAAACGGCATCAGGCTCGTCGTGTGCGCGCACCATTAGGCTGTCGTACACGAGCTCCATGCCCTGCGCGACGTCGCCCTTTACGATGAACATGTTGAAACTGTCGAACGTCGTCACGCTGCCGGACCCGATCTGCGAGGCCTTGCCGCCCTTGGGTGCGTCCGCATTGACGTAGTCGAAGTGCTTGAAGTCCGCCGGATACTTGAGATCGCCGAACACCGAGAGCCCGTGGCGCGGCTCGGCCGCCGCCTCGAGTGCCGTCCCCGCCGCGACGCCGGCAACGAGAAATGAGGCAACGCCCGCTCGCGCCGCCTTGCGCCCGAGCCGCTCGAAGCGAAGCCAAGCCCCCATCATCGCGTCACTTTCCTCGCGCGGCAGCGAGCGCCTTCTCTTTGGCCTCGTCCACCCACCAGACCTGTGTGAATGCGGAGGTCAGCGACGGAAGCTTCTCGGGCCGGCCGAACTCGTCCCAGTAGGCGATCCAATCATTCGGATTGTACCACTGCGGCACCACGTAGAAGTTCCAGAGCAACACGCGATCGAGCGCATGAACCGCCGAGATAAGATCGGCGCGGTCTTTCGAGAACACGATCTTCTCGATGATGCCGTCGATCGCCGGATTCTTGATGCCGATCGTGTTGCGGCTTCCCTGCATGTCGGCGGCCGCCGATCCCCAGTAGTCGCGCTGCTCGTTGCCGGGCGACATCGACTGCGGAAAGCCGTCGACGATGATGTCGAAGTCGAACGTTCGCTGCCGCTGCTCGTACTGCGCATCGTCGACCACGCGGATCGTTGCCTCGACGCCGATCTTCTTCAGGTTCGAGATGTAGTGCGCGACATGCTTCTGGAAGGCCTCGTCGCCAAGCAGGAACTCGACTTTGAGCGGCTCGCCCGCCGCATTCGTCAGCACCGTGCTGCCGGGACGAACCTGCCAGCCCGCCTCACCCAGGAGCTTCACCGCCTGCCCGAGATTCTTGCGCATGTCCTCCGGCTTGGCGAAGACGGGATTCTTCCATTCGGTCGTGAAGACATCCGGCGGCAAGTCCTTCTCGTATTCCTTGAGGATCTCGAGCTCCCGCCCCTGCGGCAGGCCGGTGGCCTTGAGCTCCGAGTTGTCGAAGAAGCTCGACACGCGCGTATACAGCCCGAACAGCACGGACTTGTTCAGGTCCTCGAAATCGAAGGCGAGGTTGAAGGCCTGGCGCACGCGCACGTCCTTGAACTTGTCGCGCCGCAGATTGAATGCGAATGCCTGCATTCGGCCGACACGCTTGGTGGCCAGCGTCTCCTTCTTGACCCATCCCTTCTGCATCCCGGGAAAATTGAACTGCGTCGCCCAGGCGCTGGCCATGCGCTCGCTCCAGAAATCGGCGCGCCCGCTTTTGAAGTCCTCGAAAGCCGCGGTCCGCTCCCGGAAGTACTGGAAGCGCAGCTCGTCGAAATTCCATTGTCCGACCGAGACGGGAAGATCCTTGGCCCAATAGTCCTTCACGCGCTCGAGTACGATGCGGCTCCCCGCCTCGATCTCTTTGATCTTATAGGCGCCCGACCCAAGAGGGATCTCGAGCGTGCTCTTCGTGATGTCGCGCGCCTCGCCGTTGGGTTTCTTGCCCTCCCAATAGTGCTTGGGCAGGACATTGAGCTCGCCGACGATGAACGGCAGCTCGCGATTGCCGGCGCTGTCGAAGGTGAAGGTGACCTCGTGCTCGCCGGTCTTCTCGCCCTTGACCACGTTCTTGTAGTAGCGCGCATACGTCGGGTGCGCCTTCTTCAGCGCCTCGAGGCTGAAGATCACGTCCTCGGGCGTGATCGGCGTGCCGTCGTGGAAGCGCGCCTCGGGCCTGATGGCGAATGTCACCGAGGAATAGTCCGGCGGGAACGACACCCACTCTGCGATCTGGCAGTACTCGGTCGATTCCTCGTCCGGAGTGCTGGTCATGAGCGAGTCGTAGATCATGGTGACGCCCGCGGCCGGAACGCCCTGAACGGAGTAGGGGTTCAAGGAGTCGAACGTACCCTCGACCGAGAATTTCACGGTGCCGCCCTTCGGAGCATCGGGGTTGACCCAATCGAAATGCTTGAAATCGGGCTTGACCTTGGGCTCGCCGATGAGCGAGAGCGCCGTCCGACGCTCGGGCGCGGCCGCAGCCGGCTGGGCGCCGCCGTCCTCCGCCGAGGCGGGCGCCAGAAGTGTGGCCGAAAGGATCAGCGAGAGAACGGGGCCGGAGAACCTGCGGAGCGTCACTACAGTCGCCATTCTCGAAAGTGTCCCGTGCTGCCTCTATTGACGTCGTGCGCGCGGCGCTAGGCCACGGCGGACCCTCAGAAATGACAGGGCCCAGAAGGTTTTGTTCCTACCATGCCGGATCACGCTTTCGGATTAAAGATCGGCAAGATAGAGACGGCCCCGCCGCAAAGCGACGGAGCCGTTGATATTGCAGAGATACGCAGGCGGCATCGCCCTAGGGAAGCGGCTTCGGCGAGTCCGAGAGCGTCCTGAGGTAGGCGATGAGATTGGCGAGGTCCGTCGTGTCCGGCACGCCGGCGAACAGCATCTTGGTGCCGGGCACGAACGTCTTCGGCGAATGGATGAAGGCGGCGAGATCGGCGTAGGTCCATTCCCCGACCTTGGCCTTCATGGCCTCCGAGTAGCCGGAAAAATCGGCACGCGACGCGCGTGCGCGTCCGACGATCTCCCACAGGTTGGGGCCGGCCTTGCTGGCCGACGCCTTGTCGGCGGTATGGCAGGAGAGGCACTTCTTGAACGTGCCCTGGGCCTCCTCGGGTTTGGCGGTGGCGATCAGGGCTACGACGGCGGCCGGGTCGAAGGCCGCGGCCGCAGGAGCCTCCGCACCGCCCGCCGGCGCCTCGCCGCCGGTTGCCGCGGGCAGAGTATAGCCTCCCTCGACTTGGCCGTGCGGACCGCGCGCGATCTCGATCGCGACCTTGGGCGCAAAAATAAGAAGCAGCGCCGTGAGCACGCCGCCGGCGATCTTGGTCAGTTCGAAAGAATCCATCATGTTTCCACCCTGCACCGGACGAGCTTTCCTTGCGCCACGCCTGTTGCCATAGCCGCTCGGATTATGGACAACAAATCATAAACTTACTGTTTCGGTGTGACAGTGCCTCTCGGCTCGCCGCGGACACCGGCCGAGCCGAAACCCAGGAAGCGTTGTCGTTCCGTCCGCTCTCCGGGCCGCGAGGCATGTACAAGACGCACCGCATTCCTTGCAAGCGACCACCTCCCCGGTCTAGAGGTCTCGGTGCTTCCCTGATGTCCGTGCGAGGGCTCCGAAAGCCGGACAGACCGTCGTCCGAGCCGGCGGCCGGCCGGTTTCTGGGCACAGCATAGGCAAAGCCGGTCACCCTTCCATGGGGCCAAGTGTCCCTGGCAGGCAAGCGTCCCGGCAGAGGTGTCCACGAGAGAACGACGATGACGCGCGCTCTGATCATCATCCCCGCCCGCATGACGGCCACCCGCCTGCCGGGCAAGCCCTTGGCCGACATCCACGGCGAGCCCATGATCGTCCACGTCTGGCGCCGGGCGCGCGCCGCTGAGATGGGTCGCGTCGTCGTTGCGACCGACGCCGAGGAGATCGTCTCGGCCATCCGCGGCGCCGGTGGCGAGGCCCTGATGACGAGGCCCGACCATGCCTCGGGCTCCGACCGCGTCTTCGAGACCTTGAACCGCATCGACCCCGACGCCGAGACCGACATCGTCGTCAATCTGCAGGGAGACCTGCCAACGCTCGAGCCGGGCTTGATCCGCGACTGCGCGGCCGTGCTCGCCGAGAAGGGCCCTCACATCGCCACGCTCGCCGCCGAGATCCACGAAGAGGAGGAACGAGACAACCCGAACGTGGTCAAAGTCGTCGGCACGCCTCTGCCCGGGAGAAACCGCCTGCGCGCGCTCTATTTCACTCGCGCCACGGCACCTTTCGGCGACGGGCCCCTTTACCACCACATCGGCATCTACGCCTACCGCCGCACCGCGCTCGAGCGCTTTATCTCGCTGCCCCAGTCCGCCCTCGAGAAGCGCGAGAGGCTCGAGCAGCTGCGTGCGCTCGAGGACGGCATGAGGATCGACGTGGCTGTCGTTGACACGGTTCCGCTCGGTGTCGATACTCCCGCCGATCTCGAACGGGCACGGCGGCTCCTCCAGCCGGAGCGCCGCTCCAAGCGCTAGCCCCGGCCCGCAGCAACCGCGGGCTGACGAGACCCCCACCGCATCCGAGCCCATCATCATGCCAAAGACCTCGCGCGCGACGACGACCAGCTCACCTGCAACGCCCGCGCGCATTGCCTACCAGGGCGAGCCCGGCGCCAACTCCCACCTCGCCTGCACCGAGGCCTTCCCCGATTTCGAGGCGGTCGCCTGTCCGACCTTCGAGGACGCGCTTGCGTCCGTCAGGTCCGGCGAGGTGCTCTATGCGATGATCCCGATCGAGAACTCGGTCGCCGGTCGCGTCGCCGACATCCACCATCTTCTGCCGGGCTCCGATCTCTACATCGTTGGCGAGCACTTCCTGCGCGTGCGCCATCAGCTCATGGGCTTGAAGGGCGCGACTCTCGGCACGGTCAAGAAAGTGTTGAGCCACACGCAAGCGCTCGGCCAGTGCCGCAAGACGCTGCGCGGCCTCGGCCTCACGCCGGTGCCCGAGGCCGATACCGCGGGCTCGGCACGCCTCGTCGCCGAGCAAGGCGACATCGGTCTCGCGGCCATTGCCTCGACGCTCGCCGCCGAGATCTATGGCCTCGAGATCCTGAAGAGCGATGTTGAGGACGAGGCTCACAACACCACGCGCTTCCTGATCCTTTCCAAGGACCCCGACGACGCCGAGCCCGACAACGGCCCCGTCATCACGACGTTCCTGTTCCGCGTCCGCAACGTGCCGGCCGCGCTCTACAAGTCGCTCGGCGGCTTCGCCACCAATGGCGTCAACATGACGAAGCTCGAAAGCTACCAGCCAGAGGGCTCCTTCAACGCCACCATGTTCTACGCCGACATCGAGGGCCACCCGGCCGACCGTCCGGTCCAGCTCGCGCTCGAGGAGCTGTCGTTCTTCTCGACGGAATTGCGCCTCCTCGGCAGCTACCCGGCAAGCTCCTTCCGCGCAGAGGTCGCCCGCGCCGCGGCTCCGCCCTCGGCCACGCCCACCCGCCGCTGAGGAGCAAGCAACCGATGCGCCTTGCCGGGAAGATCTCCATCGTCACGGGAGCGGGCTCGGGCTTCGGGCGCGGCATCGCCGAGGCCTTTGCCGTGGAGGGCGCCAAGGTCGTCGTCGTCGACATCGATGAGACCCGTGCGGCAAGAGCCGCGGCCGAGATCGGCGAGCGTGCAGTGCCCCTTGCGGCCGACATCTCGAAGGCGGCCGACGTCAACGCCATGATCCGCGTCGCCGTGGCGACCTTCGGCGGCCTCGACATCCTCGTGAACAACGCCGGCATCACGCACAAGAACCAGTCGCTGATGACGGTCACCGAGGAGGAGTTCGACCGCATCTATGCGGTGAACGTGAAGTCGATCTACCTCACGACGCTCGCGGCCGTGCCCGAGATGGAGAAGCGCCGCGGCGGCTCGATCATCAACACCGCCTCGACCGCGGGCATCCGTCCACGCCCGGGTCTCACGTGGTACAATGGCTCCAAGGGCGCAGTGATCACGCTGACCAAATCGATGGCCGCCGAGCTTGCACCGCGGAACATCCGCGTCAACGCCATCAATCCCGTGATGGGCGAGACCGGGATGCTCGAGCAGTTCATGGGCGCGCCCGATACCCCCGACAACCGCGCCCGCTTCCTCGCCGGCATCCCGCTCGGACGCCTGTCGACGCCCGCGGACATCGCCAATGCCGCGGTGTTCCTCGCCGACCCCGCCTCGAGCTTCATTACCGGCGTCGCCCTCGAGGTCGACGGCGGCCGGTGCGTCTAGAAACGCAACCGTTCGGCCATCCACAACCGCCAATAAATCCGTCACTCTGGCGAATGACCACTAGATTCTCAGAGCGCCACCGCGGATTTGATACAGCGTGAGCGCGGTGGCGACGGCCAGGTTGAGGCTGTCGAGCGCTCCCGCCATCGGGATCTTGACCAGCTTCGAGCAGGTCCGCGTGAGACTGTCGGAAAGCCCGGGCCCCTCGCTCCCCATCACCAGCAACACCGGCCCGCGATAGGCGGCGCGCCGAAAATCCTCCCGCGCCGACAGGTGTGTGCCCACCACGTCGCCCCGCCACGACGGCCGCCAGGCGAGAAACGCTTCCCGCGAGGCTTTCACCATCGGCACCGCGAAGATCGAGCCCATCGTCGCCCGCACCGCCTCGCGTGAGTAGGGGTCGCAGCAGTTGCCGATCAGGATCACGCCCTTCGCGCCGACGGCGTCCACCGTGCGCAGGATGGTGCCGAGGTTGCCGGGATCGCGCACCTCCTCGAGCGCGAGCCAGCAGTCTCCCGTGCCGGCGGCAGCCGGCAGCTCGCCCCAGCGCTGCCGGAACACGCCGAGCATCGACTGCGGGTTCTCCTTGGCGGAGAGCTTGGCCAGCACCGCTTCCGATACCTCGAGCACGTCGGCACCCTCGCCGAGCGCCCAGCCGACCAGCGAGCGCGCGGCCGGGCTGTTGGCGGAGCCGGTCTGGTAGACGAGGCTCGCCGGCACGAAGCCCTTCTCGCGCGCGCTGATGAGGATCGAGGCGCCCTCGGCTAAGAACAGGCCGGTGTCCTTGCGCTCCTTGCGCATGTCGAGCGCGCGGATCGCCTTGATCCGGTCGTTGGTGAGGCTCGTGATGACGCGCGGCGCCGAGCCGCCGAGGGAGCCGCTCACGACGCCCATCGCACGTAGAGCGAGGTCGGCACCTTGACGCCGCCGCCCCTGGCCGCGAGCGCCAGCTCCCCGCACTCGAGCCGGCCGCCCCGATCCGAGAGCACGTCGGCCGCGAGCTCCTCGAACGCCAGCGCCGAGGCGCGGATGGCGTAGGAGGTGAGGATCAGGGAAGCCCCGGGAGCCAGCAGAGCCGCCGACGCCCGGAGCATCGGCGGCAGGCCCGTGAAAAGGTCCCACACCTCGCCGTCCGGCCCGCGCCCGAACTTCGGCGGATCGATCAGCACCACGTGGTAGGTCCGACCTCGCCGCACTTCGCGCGCTACGAACTTGACCGCATCGTCCAGAATCCACCGCACCGGCGCCTCGCCGAGGCCCGACGCCGCCTGGTTCTCCTTGGCCCACTGGATCGCCTTCTTCGAGGCATCGACGTGCGTGACCTCGGCACCGGCCTTGGCCGCGATCAGGGAGGCCGCGCCCGTGTAGGCGAAGAGGTTCAGAACCCGCGGCCGCTCGCCCTTGACCGCCGCCAGCCTCTCGAGCATCCACTCCCAGTGCGGAAGCTGCTCCGGAAAGAGGCCGAGGTGCCAGAGGCCCTGCAGCCGGCAGATCATGGTCGCGCCGCGCACCTTGACCGGCCAGCTCTCCGGCACCCGCTTGTCGAAGCGCCACTTGCCCTTCTCGTCGTCGTCGCCGGAGGCCGAGAAGACGGCGTGCGCCTGCGCCCACTCGCCTGCCTTGAGGCGCCGGCTCCAGAGCGCCTGCGGCTCAGGCCGGTCGACGACGACGTGGCCGAACCGCTCGAGCTTGCGCCCCTCCCCGGCATCGAGCAGGGCATAGTCGGCGGGCCCTTCCGTCACGAGCACGTCGAGCCGACCGCTGCGCTCCGGAGGGCGCCGCGCTGTATTCGCCGTGCCGTCGAGTGTCGCGTCTGCGTTGCTGGTCATCTGGGTCCGAGGTGGAAGGGCGGGTCTCAGGCGGAGCCGGCGCGCGCCTGGTCGAGAATGTCGAGCACCTGGTCGCCGCCGGCGTCGAGAGGCAGCCGCATGAAGTCGGCCGTCTGCTTCATGGCCACGTCGAGGCGGCGGTGAAACTCATCGCGGTCGATCTCGATGGTGCCGAACTGCCGCAGGTGGTCGGTCACGAACTGGGTGTCGAGCAGCGTGAAGCCGCCGGCGACGAGCCGGGCGGAAAGATGCACGAGCGCGATCTTGGAGGCGTCCCGCACGTAGGAGAACATGCTCTCGCCGAAAAACGCCCCGCCGAGGGCCACGCCGTAGAGGCCGCCGACGAGCCGGTCCCCTTCCCACACCTCGACCGTGTGGCAGTGCCCGAGCCGGAACAGGTCCCGGTAGAGGCTGCGGATGCGCCCGTTGATCCATGTCGAGCGCCGCCCGGCCCGCTCGGCCGCGCAGCCCTCGATGACGCCCTCGTAGTTGGTATCGATGGCGACGCGCAGCGTCTCGGCCCGGATCGTGCGCGCGAGCCGGCGGGGAACGTGCACCGAGGCCAGCGGCAGCACCCCCCGGTGCTGCGGCTCGATCCAGTAGAGGGCGGGGTCCTCGGCGCTTTCAGCCATGGGGAAGATGCCGCAACTATAGGCCTTGAGAAGGACCTGCGGCGTGATCTCGATCATGATGTCGTCGCGCGACGCCATCAATCGGTGCTCCCATCTGGGGTCCGCCGCCGTCCGCGCGCGTCCCCGACCATGAGATCATATATTATTGCTTCCCGAGGAATTTTTCGAGCCAGTGAATGTCGTAAGCGCCGTTGGCAATGTCAGGTTGCCGGATCAGCTCGTTGAAAAGGGGGATCGTCGTCTCGATTCCGTCGATGACGAACTCGGAAAGAGCGCGCCTTAGCCGCATCAGGCACTCGTTGCGGTTCTTGCCGTGCACGATCAGCTTGCCGATCAAGCTGTCGTAGAAGGGCGGGATGCGATAGCCCTGGTAAACGCCGCTGTCGACGCGCACGCCGAGACCGCCCGGCGGGTGCCAATAGGTGATCTGGCCGGGCGAGGGGCGGAACGTCTTGGGGTTTTCGGCATTGATTCGGCACTCGATGGCGTGGCCCGAGAAGGTGACGTCCTCCTGCTTGAAGCCGAGGTTGCCGCCCGAGGCGACGCGGATCTGCTCGAGCACGAGATCGATGCCGGTGATCGCCTCGGTCACCGGGTGCTCGACCTGGAGGCGCGTGTTCATCTCGATGAAATAGAATTCGCCGTCCTCGTACAGGAACTCGACAGTGCCGGCGCCGCGATACTTGATCTTGCGCATGGCGGCCGCGACCGTCTCGCCGATCTTCTTGCGCGCCTCCGCGTTGAGCGCGGGCGATGGGCTCTCCTCGAGAATCTTCTGGTGGCGCCGCTGTAGCGAGCAGTCACGCTCGCCGAGATGCACGGCGTTGCCCTTGCCGTCGCCGAACACCTGGATCTCGATGTGGCGCGGCTTGGTGAGGTACTTCTCGATATAGACGGAATCGTTGCCGAACGCTGCCTTGGCCTCCGCCCGTGCCGTCGCGAAGGCGAGCCCGAGGTCGGCCGACGTGTGGGCAACCTTCATGCCGCGCCCGCCGCCGCCGGCAGTCGCCTTGATCAGCACCGGGAAGCCCATGTCCTTGGCGATTTTCATCGCTTGGGCCTCGTTCGCCACCTCGCCGTCTGAGCCGGGCACGATCGGGATGCCGAGCTTCTTCGCCGTCTCCTTGGCGGTGATCTTGTCGCCCATGATGCGGATGTGCTCGGACGTCGGCCCGATGAACGTGATCGAGTGCTCTTCCAGGATCTCGGCGAAGCGCGCGTTCTCGGAGAGGAAGCCGTAGCCCGGATGCACGGCGTCAGCGCCCGTGATCTCGCAGGCGGCGAGCAGTCGAGGAATGTTGAGATAGCTGTCGGAGGCCGGCGGCGAGCCGATGCAAACGCTTTCGTCGGCGAGCCGCACGTGCATGGCATCCGCATCCGCCGTCGAGTGCACGGCCACCGTAGCGATGCCGAGCTCCTTGCAAGCGCGCTGGATGCGCAGCGCGATCTCACCTCGGTTGGCGATCAGGACTTTGTCGAACATTCTGCTTTGAGGCAGTAGGGCGGCAAGGCAGGCAGTAGGAGGTTGCGATTCCTCACTGCTCACTGCCTCACTGCCTCACTGCCCATCTCCCTTATTCGATGATCACGAGCGGCTCGCCGAACTCCACCGGCTGGCCGTTCTCGACCAGGACGGACACGACGGTGCCGGCGCGCGGCGCCGGGATCTGGTTCATGGTTTTCATCGCCTCGATGATGAGCAGCGTGTCGCCCTGCTGGACGCGGCTGCCCACCTCGACGAAAGGTGCCGCCTTGGGATCAGGAGAGCGGTACGCAGTGCCGACCATGGGCGACTTGACCGCGCCCGGATGCTTGGCCGGATCGCCGCCCGGGGTTGCGGCGGAAGCCGCCGCGGCCGGGCCGGGATGGGCCTGGCCGGGCGGATGGAAAACCGGCGCCGAGGGCACGGCCGCCGACACAGTCACCGTTCGGGCCACGCGAACCTTGAGGCCGTTCTTCTCGATCTCGATCTCCGAGAGGCCGGTATCGTTGAGAAGTTGCGCGAGCTCCCGGATCAGCTTCTGGTCGCTGCTGGGCTTCTCGGCATCGTCTTTCGCCGTCATGCGCGCCTGTTCCTTCCCTTTCGGCTTCTTGTCAGCATCTTTCGATTTCTGGCCCACGGCACACGCTCACGCCACATGCTTGGCCATGGCCTCGAGCGCGAGCTCGTAGCCCTGCGCCCCGAGCCCGCAGATCACGCCCTTGGCCGCGAGCGACACGTAGGAGCGGTGACGGAAGCGTTCCCGCCGGAAAATGTTGGAGAGGTGCACCTCGATCACCGGCAGCTCGGCGGCCTGCAGGGCGTCCAGAATTCCGATCGACGTATGCGTCAGCGAGCCGGCGTTGAGGATGATGCCCGAAGCTTTGCTGCGCGCGTCCTGTATCCACCCGATGAGCTCGGCCTCGCTGTTCGACTGGCGGAAATCGATCGCAAGCCCGAGCGCCGCGGCGCGCGTCTCTGCCCGCTTGCGCACGTCGTCCAGCGTCTCGCGGCCATAGACCTCGGGCTCGCGCACGCCGAGCATACTGAGATTGGGGCCGTTGAGGACGAAAACCGGTTTGACCATGGGACGGGTCTTGTGCGCGATGCTGTCTGGAAATTGAAACGCGTCTCGCGGGCCACACCCGCGAGCGCAGCAGCCCGCTTCCGGGCGCCGCGGCCGGTTTCCCTAGCAGCTTTACCGCAGACGCGGAAGGGCGCCAAGCCAAAGGTTGTAGAGAGCGTTTACGAAGCCGTCAGCAATAGTTGCAGCCGGTCTTCCTCAGATCCACGACATAGCCCTCGAGCAGGTCGTAGAGGTTGTCGGGCGCTCCGCCGACGGCCTTGTCTCCCACGAGGAAATGCGGCGTGCCGTTGATAGCGAGCTTGTTGGCGAGGTCCTTGACCCGGTCGAGCTCAGCCTTGACCTCGGGAGAGGTCATGTCGGCCTTGAGCTTCACCATGTCGAGGCCGTGGGCCTCCGCCACCTTGAGCGCCACCGCCTCGTTCACGACGCCCTTGGTGCCGATGAGGTCGCGGTGCACCTCCCAGTACTTGCCCTGCATCGCAGCCGCCAGCGCAACGCGGGAGGCCTGCTCCGACTCGTCGCGCAGGATCGGGAACTCCTTGAACACGACGCGGACGTTCTTGTCGGTCTCGACCAGCTTGGCGACGTCGCTGAACCCGCGTTTGCAGAAGCCGCAGTTGTAGTCGAAAAACTCGACGACCGTGATGTCGCCGTTGGGGTTGCCCGCGACCGGCGCGCCGGGCGCCCGGTAGATCTCCTTGGCGTGCTTGGCGACAAGCGACTTGGTCTTCTCGGCCTCCTCCTTCGCCATCTTCGTTTCAAGCGCGCTCTGGATCTCGAGGAAGATCTCGGGATTGTTAAGCAGGTACGATTTTATGACCGTCTCGATCGCCCGCTTCTGGTTCGCGTTGAACTCGGATTGATTGGCGCCGACCAGCGTCGCTGTCTTCTCCGGCACCCCATCCTTGTGGCCGAAGAAAATGAACGCGAGCCCCAGGATGACGAGCGCGGGCGCCAGCAGCGCAGCGACGGTGCCGAGCTTCGAGGACCCGTTCTGCGGAGTGGGATCGGTGGTCGACATGGCGTCTCCGTGGCGCTTGCCTAAGACCGGCTGGCCGCTGCCCGGGCGCCGGGCCGCGCGACGCGAGCGTTAGGTCTGTGGCTTATAGTTGATGATGTCGTCGGCTTTGACCCATTCAGGCGATCCCGGCTTGAGTGCCGCCTGAGCGCGTTTCGCAAATTCCTGCGCCTGTTTCAAGGCGCCAAAGTAGAAGAGCCCCTGCGCCCGCGCCAGCTCCGACTGGGGCAACATGCCTTTATCGTAAAAGGCCTGCCCGAGCGTGTTGTAGGCGGTGGCGTTGTCGGGCTCGGCCTGCACCGCCTTGCGCAGAAGAGCGATGGCCTCGTCTGTGACCGCCGGGTTCTTGGTCTGGACCATTGCCTGGGCCACCTCGACGGCGATCAGCGGCTGATCCCCTCCAAGCATCTGCAGCGCCTTGCGATACGGGGCGATGGCCTCCTGCGGACGTCCCGACTTTTGCAGGAAATCGCCCTTGATCTCCCAGAAATAGGGATTTTGCGGGCGATCGCGGATGAGGGCGGCGACGTCTCCGAGCGCGGTCTCGAGCGCGCCGGGTCCCCCCGAGCGGAAATGGGCGATGGCGCGGGCATAGCGCGCAGGCAGGCTCGTGTCCGAGGCGGGATAGCGGTTGAACACGATGCTGGGCGCTTCCATGTATCCGGATAGCTTCGCCCGCATCATGTCGTGGCGAAGCTGCAGCTCGGGCGGGTCCTTGACCGCGTAGTAGGGGCTCGTCTCGACGAGCTGCTTCAAGCGCGCAAGTCGGTCCGATGCGACCGGATGGGTGCGCGCGAACGCATCCTGCTGAGCCGCCGAGAACAGCTCCTGCCCGGCGAACCGCTCGAAGGTCGAGAGCATGCCCAGGCCAGACTGATGCGTGGCGTTGAGGTATTTGAGGCCTGCCTGGTCGGCGGCGGATTCCTGCGATCGCCGCTCCGCCGTAAGGCCGCGCATGATGAGCTCATTGCCGCCCATCATCACGCCCTGGCCCGCGCTGCCAATCTCCTTGCCGGAATCGCCACCCGCCACTGCGCCGCCGATCATGGCGCCGATCCCGAGGATCTGCACCAGCAGCGCACGCGTCTGGTCCTTGGCGATGCGGGCGCGCAGTGCCGCCATGTGACCGCCAGCAATATGGCCGGACTCATGAGCCAGCACACCGATCACCTCGTTCGGCGTGTTGGCCTGCATCAGCGCGCCGGTATGAATGAACACGTTGCGCCCATCGACGACGAAGGCGTTGAAGGCCTCGTTGTTGACGATGCGAACGGTGACGCGCCCGCCGCCGAAGCCTGCGGCGCGGAAGATCGTCTGCGAATAGTCGTTGAGCAGGGATTCGATCTCCGCGTCACGAATGAGCGGCAGCCCTTGCGCCGAGGCCATTCCTGGCAACGCGGCGAAGGCAGCGAGCGCGGCGGCGAGCCCGAGGAGAGCACGCGCGTGACGCCGGAATGGTCGTGTCGGAATGATCATGCTCCAGGGATCGCTCGTCGATGCCTTGGCTTGAGGAGTGCACATGTCGAACGCAAGATGGGCCACCCGGCCCGCGAACGCAAGCTGCCAGCTGGCGCAGGCAAAGGCCATTACGTAACAGCCCGCAAGCCGGGCCCGACTGCCCCATGAGCCCGTGGTAATGCGGCCAAAGAAGGGCGCCAACCCTCCATCAGCGCGCCAGTCCGCGGGCACGACCCCAGACATGGCGGAAGCCGCGCGCCGCCTCGCGGCCGGGCACGGCCCCGCCGTTGATGGACGAGCGAAAAGGCAGGAGGCGCACGAGCGCCTCCTGCGATCGAAACCGAGATCAGCCGCGGCGCCGTCCGCCGCCCGCGCCGAGCTGCACGAAGTGCTGCCCGATGTCGAAGTGGATGTGGCTCATGCGCGCGTACGTCATGGTGCCGCCGTTGTGGTGATTGGCGATCAGCCAGTTGACGATGGCCTGCTTGCGGCTGCCGGCGTCGAAGTCGACGGCGAGGCCATAGCGGTGTTTCGAGGGCTTGCCGCTGCCGGCGATGACGGCGCCTGGACGGCAGGTCGAGACGACCTGGACCGGCCCGAATTGCTGCTCGATACGCTCGAGGAGCGCGCGCGCCGCGCCCTGCAGGCACGAGCGCGAGGTACCCGCGCCGCCTCCGCTCTGCATCGCGGTCATGGCGCGGCCCTTGAGGCGGGACGTGCGCGAGGCGGTGGCGGTGTTGCGCTTGTTGCTCTTGCGGTAGGCGGCCTTCGCCTTCTTGCTCTTGGAGCCGCGCCACTCGGCGCGCTTCGTCTTCTTGATCTTCTGCTGCGACAGGCTCGGACGCGTGTCCCCGTCGTACAGCGAAGCGATTGGACCATTGTCGAGGCGCGCCTCCGCCGGAGCGGCGAGGCAAGCTGCAATACCCGCCCCCAAGATCGCAGCAAAAATACGCTTGCTCATGGAGAAACTCCCTTCATTTCAGGTTGAGCTCCGGAGTGCTTCAAGCGCCGCTCGAGCGCTTCCCACGTGCGCTCCGGACTGGTGTGTCGTGGCCGGGCGGTCAGGGTCGCAATAGGACCCGATGAGCTCGCCACAACCTCTCAGCGCTGGATTGGCCTCTCAAGACTTCCGATGCGATGCATCCCCTTGGAATGTCCTGGCCGTTGCCGAGTGCGACGCGCCGCAATAGACGGGGCGACATGGTCGAAATGTGACGGCGGTCGTTGCGAGAACGTTGTGCAACTGTTGCTCCGACCACCGTTTTGCCAGCAATAACGGGCGTGAGCGCACGCACAGGTGAAAAATTGTCGCGCCGCAGGATCTTGCGTCACAAATCGAAAAGAGCCGGGCGATATCGCCCGGCTCTGTCCGGTCCTAATTGAGAAGGCGGTCCAGTCAGCCACCGAGCCGTCGCTGCCACCACCCGCCGCGCTTGGGGGCGCCTGAGGCTTCCTCGGACGCCGGCGGCTCGCCGTCCGCCTTGCCGGGTGTAACGACGACGCGCTCGAGCTTGGGCTCCGCCGAGCTCGCCTCGTGGCGGGCCCGGATACGGGCAAGCACGCTCTCCTCGCGGGGCGGCTCGGCTGGCGGTGCGGGATCAGGCTTGCGCGCGGCCTCGGCCGGGGCCCCACGCGGAGCCTTGGGCTCCCTTGGCTCGCGCGGCGCGCGCTCTGCTCTGGGCGCAGGAGCGGCAGCCTCGCCCTCGCTGCGCGGCGCCTCGGAGACCAACTCCGGCACTGCACCCTCGATCGCCTCCGGGATCTCGTCGCCACCCTCGGCATCGTCATCGGAGACGCCGCCGACATGAAGCTCTTGATCGCCGGCCTCGCTCCCCTCGTTGGGGAGACGGCTCCGATCGCGGTCGCGACCGCGCCGTCCACCACGACGCCCGCGCCGCCGCCGGCGGCCACCGTCCTCGCGGCCACCTCCGGCACGCGGCTCGCCACTGCCGCTGCTGCCAGGCTCGTTCTCGTCGCCGTGGCGCTCTGGTGCTTCCTCCGTGGCGCCGCTGCCGGCGACCTCCACGGGATAGTCGGCGTCATCGCGGCCCTCGCCGTCGTCATCGTAGGAACGCGTGACCTGATCGACGGGACGTTCGTCCTGACGCCCCTCGCCGCCGCGGCGGCCACGCCGGCGCCGGCGCCGACGCCCGCCGCCCTCGCGGCCACCCTCGTCGCGATCGCCGCGCCCTTCGTCACGGTCGCGGCGGGGCGGCTCGCTGCCGCCGTTCACCGCCACCGTCTCCTCGGCGGCCTCGTCCTCGCCCGCCTCATCTGCGCCCTCGAGGCTGTCGCCCGTGAAGCCCCAATCCATGTTGACCGCGGCGCGATCCGGGCGACGCTGAGCCACCGGGGCCGTGTGCCCCTTCTCGATCTGGAAGTTCGCGCCCTGCAGCTTGTCGGAAGCCTGCACGGCGACGAAGATCCCGTGCCGGGTTTCCATCTCGTTGATGAAGTGGCGCTTGTTGTTGAGGATGTAGAGCGCGACGGAGGATGTCGTCGTGGCGACGAGCGAAGTGCGCGCGCCAGCCATGAGCGCGTCCTCGAGCCCGCGCAACACGGCGAGCGCGACGCTCTCCGTCGAGCGGATGATGCCGGTGCCCTGACAGTGCGGGCACTGCGAGGTCGATCCCTCGAGCACGCCCGAGCGCAGCCTCTGCCGGCTCATCTCCATGAGGCCGAAATGGCTGATGCGGCCGAGCTGGATGCGCGCCCGGTCGAACCTCAGCGCGTCCTTGAGGCGCCTCTCGACGGCCCGGTTGTTGCGCTTCTCCTCCATGTCGATGAAGTCGATGACGATGAGACCCGCGAGGTCGCGCAGCTTCACCTGACGCGCGATCTCGTCGGCGGCCTCGAGATTGGTGTTGAGCGCCGTCTCCTCGATCGAGAACTCGCGCGTCGCCTTGCCCGAGTTGACGTCGACGGCGACCAGCGCCTCCGTCTGGTTGATGACCAGATAGCCGCCCGACTTCAAGGTGACGTAGGGGCTGAACATCGCATTGAGCTGCCGCTCGATGCCGTACTTCGTGAATAGAGGCTCGGGATCCTGGTGCAACAGGACGTTCTTGGCATGGCTCGGCATGAGCATGCGCATGAAGTCCTTTGCATCCTTGTGCGCGTGGTCGCCCGCGACGACGATCTCCTCGACATCCTTGTTGTAGAGGTCGCGGATCGACCGCTTGATGAGGTTGCCCTCCTCGTAGACGAGGCTCGGCGCCGTGCTCTCGAGGGTGAGGTCGCGCACGCTCTCCCACAGCCGCAACAGGTACTCGAAGTCGCGCTTGATCTCCTGCTTGGTGCGCGAGGCACCCGCCGTGCGGATGATGAGCCCCATGCCTTCCGGCACCTCGAGCTCCTGCGCGATGGCCTTGAGGCGCTTGCGGTCCTGCGGCTGCGTGATCTTGCGGCTGATGCCGCCGCCGCGCGCGGTGTTAGGCATCAGCACGGTGTAGCGGCCGGCGAGCGAGAGATACGTCGTCAGCGCCGCTCCCTTGTTGCCGCGCTCCTCCTTGACGACCTGCACCAGGATCACCTGGCGCCTCTTAATGACCTCTTGGATCTTGTAGCTGCGCGGACGCCGACGCGGCCGCGAGGGCAGCTCCTCGAGCGCATCCTCGGAGCCGACATTCTCCACGGTCTCGGCCTCTGCTGCCGGAGCCGCGACGACCTGAATGCCGCCCTCTCCGCCTTCGCCCGCAGGCGCTGCAGCGGCCGGAGCCTCGTCGGACGCGGCCTCGCCTTCGCTCGAGGCCTCGGGCGCGCTCTCGGGCGCGGCCTTGAGTTCGGGCTCTCCCTCGTCTGCATCCTCGTCATCGTCATCGTCGTCGTTGGCTGCCGCCGGCTCATCGCCGCCGTCGAAGCCGCCAGCGCTCTCGGGCTCGGACGCCTCGACATCCTCGGCAATCACCTCGTCGCGGACGCTCGCTTCCGCGATGACCTGGGGCCCCTCGTCGTCAGAGCCGATCTCGTCGGGCCCCGCGCTCTCATCGGCATCCTCGCTCGCCTCGTGCTCGTCGGCGAAGCTCGCTTCGCTGCCGCGCTCACCCGAGCCGCGGCGCTCGCCACCCTGCTGGCGCTGGCGGCGAGCAAGCCGCTCGGCCCGCGCATCGGCAGCGGCCTCCTCCTCGGCCTCGGCCGCAGCCTCCTCGTCGAGGAGCGCCTGCCGATCTGCCATGGGGATCTGATAGTAGTCGGGATGGATCTCGTTGAAGGCGAGGAAGCCGTGGCGGTTTCCGCCGTAGTCGACGAACGCCGCCTGCAGCGACGGCTCCACGCGCGTGACCTTGGCGAGATAGATGTTTCCGCGGAGCAGCTTGCGCGCTGCGCTCTCGTAATCGAACTCCTCTACACGTCCGCTGCGGAGCACCACCACCCGAGTCTCCTCGGGGTGGGTGGCATCGATAAGCATTTTGTTGTTAGCCATGTTTCTGTGTCCTTGGCGCGCCGATGGGCCGATCCACCGGGCCTGGGCGTGAGGCCGGGGGCGCCGTGCGGCCGGTCCGTGGCGCGCGCCTGTTGTGTGATGAAGTGAAAAGAAATTGGGTTGGTGGCTCGGGCGCGCATTGGAGCTGCGGCCGGAAGCTCCGGTCGCGCTCCGCCCGGAGCCAGCTTGGCCCCGTGGACGGAAATGCTCGATGCGCGGTCGTTCTGCATGGGTCCATGAAGTCCTGGTCGCACGCCCGGCTCGCAATGCGGCATGGGCGTGCGTCGGAGTGAGTAGTCGGCGCGGACGCGGCGGGATGCACAGCGGAGCGCCGGGGCAAGGCGACAGTCGATGGAGGACTGCAACCGCCGTCCAAGCGGACGTGTTGGCGCCCGCATGCCGACGTGCACGTCCCCGCCAGCCCGCAGCGCCCCTTTCGCCGGCGCCCGATCGGACAGGCCACATCGATGTCGAGACCGCTCTCGGCCCGAGCCCGCTTGGCTATCGCGCCTCCGGCGCATCCTCGCCTAGGGCCAAAAGGTCCCCTGGCGCGCGTGCTGCCGATGCAAGGCACAACCCAAAGCGTCATCGAGCCGTGCGCATCATCCACTTCTGGGACTTGGCGAAAAGCGCTGAACCGGCCGGGTCCCGGCCAAACGTCCAGCAGCCGATGAACAATCGCCTGAAGAGGACGTACTCAACATGATGCACGTCAATTTTGTACGGGTTAGTCGGCGATGTGGCAAGTGCGTAATAGACCAAACTGTGCCCTTCGCGACTCACTTCCGACCGAACCCTTGCGCAATGGCACCAAATGTGACCTAACTTGCAGCGCCTACGTAATAATCTGCTCACGAACGCGATAGGGGCCGCGTGCAGCGAGGGGTGCGAGCCAGGGGCTGGTGTCATGGCTTGCGGGGGGCGTTGGTGTCCCTCGCCGTGCTCGTCTGTGCCGCTGCGGCGGCGCGCCCCGCATCCGCGGATGTGTCGGCAACCGCAACCGCCGCCGTGCTCGCAGGCGACAGCTCCCGAACCTCCTTCCGCCTCGACCTCTCGGCCGGCGTGACGGCGGAGATCTTTACCCTCGCCAACCCCTACCGCGTCATCGTCGACCTGCCCGACGTGTCCTTCCACCTCCCCAACGGCACCGGCCTCGAGGGTCGTGGCCTGGTCAAGGCATTCCGCTACGGCCTCTTCGCCGAGCGCAAGGCCCGCGTCGTGCTCGACACGCTCGGTCCCGTCCGCATCGAGCGCGCCGCCATGACGGCCGCTCAGAAGGGCGACGGCGTCGTCTTCACCTTCGACATCGTGACCACGGCCCCCGAAAGCTTCGGCCTCGGCACCGGTGCCGAAAAGCTCGAGAAGCAGAGGTCCGAGGCCCCTCTTCCGCCGGATGATCCGGGCGCCAAGCCGAAGCGCACCGGAAAGCCGGTGATCATGATCGACGCCGGCCACGGCGGCATCGACGCGGGCGCGGTAAGTGCCAGCAACATATTGGAGAAGAACATCGTTCTCGCAGTCGCCAAGGAGCTCTCGCGCCAGCTCGCCGCCACCGGCCGCTACGATATCCGGATGTCGCGGACCTCGGACGTCTTCGTCTCTCTCGACCGGCGGCTCAAGCTCACGGCGGCGAGCGGCGCGGACCTCTTCATCTCGTTGCATGCCGATTCCCTTGCCGAGCCGGCCGCGGCCCAGACCATCCGCGGCGCCACCATCTACACGCTCTCCGAGCGCGCCTCGGACGAGCAGGCGCGGCGCATGGCCGAGAAGGAGAATGCGTCGGATCTCGTCGCCGGTCTCGACGCTGGTGACGGCGGAAAGGACGACGAGGTCAAGAGCATCCTCGTCGACCTCCTGCGGCGCGAGACCGCGAACTTCTCAGCCGATTTCTCAAACGCCCTTGTGCGCAAGCTGAAAAAGAAGGTTGCGCTCTCCCGCGACCCGCAGCGTTCGGCGGCCTTCAAGGTATTGAAGCAGACAAACTCTCCGTCTGTGCTCGTGGAGCTCGGCTACCTGAGCCACCCCGACGATGAGAAGCTTCTCTCCTCGCCCTCCTGGCACAAGCAGGTCGCCGCCTCGATCACGGCTGCCGTCGACGACTATTTCTCGAAGCGCACAGCGAGCTCGCCGGCGCCCTAGCGCGGAGTTTAAATCTCTTGAACCGTCTGATGTTAATCACGTCGCGAGCGCAGGCTTTGCCGCAAGCAGGGGAGCGCGATAATGCGCCGGACGACTGCGAACCCGAAGGTGTGCCGCAGACACGTTGCATGGACGACGTGATGCCACAATCCATGGTATTGTTCGAGCTTGATCCCCGGGTTGCTGCAGTGCAATAAGCGTGCGTTGAGACCCGTCGACGACTGGACTCCAGGGCAGATGCAGCGAAATCCCATACTGCCACCCCAGCGTGAGCAGCTGCAGAGGCGGCCGCGGCGGCGCAAGAGCCTGCTCTTGAGCTTCCTCGGCTTCGCCTTCGGCGCGTTCGTGGTGTTTTTCCTTGTCGCCTCCGCTGGCGCAGGTTTCGTGCTGTGGAAGGCCTCCAAGGATCTGCCCGACTACGAGAGCCTCGCCAAGTACGAGCCGCCCGTAATGACGCGCATCCACGCGCACGACGGCTCGCTCATCGCCGAGTATGCCCGCGAGCGGCGCATATTCGTGCCCATCAACACTATTCCAAAGCGCGTCATTGCCGCCTTCCTCTCGGCCGAGGACAGACGCTTCTATGAGCACGGCGGCCTCGACATGCAGGGCATCGCCCGCGCTGTCTTCAAGCTCGTGGAGACCAAGGTCCGCGGCGGCGACAAGCGGGCTGAGGGCGCCTCGACCATCACTCAGCAGGTCGCCAAAAACTTCTTGCTCTCCAGCGACCGCACGCTCGAGCGCAAGATCAAGGAGGCGATCCTCGCCATTCGCATCGAGCGCGCCTACTCCAAGGACAAGATCCTCGAGCTCTATCTGAACGAGATCTATCTCGGCATCGGCGCCTACGGCGTCGCCGCGGCGGGACTGGCCTACTTCAACAAGGAGCTCAAGGATCTTACCATCGAGGAGGTGGCCTACCTCGCCGCGCTCCCGAAGGCGCCGAACAACTATCACCCGTTCCGCCAGAAGGCGAAAGCGACCGAGCGGCGCAATTGGATCATCGGCCAGATGGCCGAGAACGGCTACATAACCGGGGAGGAGGCGGCCGCCGCCAAGGCGATCCCGCTCACCGTCAACATTCGTCCCGGCGGCGCCCACATCTTCGCAGCCGAGTATTTCGCTGAGGAGGTGCGCCGCTCTCTGCTCGCCGAGTACGGGGAGGCAAAGCTCTACTCCGGCGGCCTTTCCGTGCGCACCACGCTCGATCCGCGTTTGCAGCAGATCGGCCGCAGGGCCCTGATCGACGGGCTAGTGAAATTCGATCGAGTCCAGGGCTGGCGCGGCCCCGTAGCCAAGATCGACATTGCTGGCGACTGGGGCGTGCCGCTCGGCGCGACCGACAGCCCGACTGACATCCAGCCCTGGCAGCTCGGTGTTGTGCTCTCGCTGGAGAAGACCAAGGCCGTCGTAGGCTTGAAGCCCGAGCGCAAGCAGGACGGCTCGCTCGCACCCGAGCGCCACGCCGTCGAGATCACGCTCGACGAGATCAAGTGGGCCAAGGTGCCGGCGAAGCGCACCGAGCCGAAGCAGATCTCCGACATCCTCGCTCCGGGCGACGTGATCTACGTCGCTCCCAAGGACGAGACGAACATTGCCGGCGTATGGTCGCTGATGCAGATCCCCGAGGTCGGCGGCGGCCTCATCGCCATGGACCCTCACACCGGCCGCGTGCTCGCGGTGGTCGGCGGCTTCTCCTACGCCATGAGCCAGTTCGATCGCGCATTGCAGGCCAAGCGCCAGCCGGGCTCGTCGTTCAAGCCGTTCGTCTACGCCGCTGCCATCGATAACGGCTACAAGCCGACCTCTATCGTGCTCGACGCGCCGATCGAGATCGACCAGGGCCCGGGCCAGGACATCTGGAAACCCGAGAACTACGAGAAGGAGAACGCGATGTCCGGGCCGACGACGCTGCGCGTCGGCATCGAGAAGTCGCGCAACCAGATGACGGTGCGCCTTGCCCAGGACATGGGCATGCCCCTCATCACCGAGTATGCGAAGCGCTTCGGGATTTATGACGACCTGCTGCCCGTGCTGTCGATGTCGCTCGGCGCCGGCGAGACCACGCTGCTGCGCATGGCGACCGCCTATTGCATGATCGCCAACGGCGGCAAGACCGTGCGTCCTACGCTCATCGACCGCATCCAGGACCGCTGGGGCCATTCGGTCTGGCGCCACGACGCACGCGAGTGCGTCAATTGCACGGCCGACCGCTGGGACAACCAGGAGGAGCCTGACATCGCCGACGACCGCAAGCAGATCGTCGACCCGCACACCGCCTACCAGATGACCTCGATCATGGAAGGCGTCATCCAGCGCGGCACCGCGACCTCGCTCAAGTCCCTCAACCGCCCGCTTGCCGGCAAGACCGGCACCACAAACGAGGAGAAGGACGCCTGGTTCGTCGGCTATACGCCTGACCTCGTCGTCGGGGTGTTTGTCGGTTATGACACGCCGCGCCCGATGGGCAAGGGCAACACCGGAGGCCACGTCGCCGCGCCGATCTTCGGAGACTTCATGAAGGACGCGCTCGGCGACGAGCCGCCCGTTCCCTTCCGCATCCCGCCCGGCATCAAGCTCGTGCGGGTCGACCTGCGTACCGGAATGCGCGCGGGCCCCGACGACAGCCAGTCCATCGTCGAGGCATTCAAGCCTAACGAGGAGCCGGACGACGCCTACTCCGTGATCGGCTTCTCGGATCCAGCGACAGCGGGTGCGAGTGCTGGCGAGCCCGCGCGTGACGGCGGCTGGCAGCAGACACCACAGCCCGGCTTCGGCGGCGGACGCGGCGGCATGTGGTGAGCCTGCCCGCCAAATCCGTCGTCGTTCTCTAATCCACTGGCAGGGCGCGTGAATCGGATAGTGCGTCAAGACGCCATCTGCGTTTACAGCGGCGCCCGACATGCCTATATCTGAGTGAGTTCCCCAAATCTTCGTCTCCTGGGAGGCAGCAATGCGCGCTGAAGCGCAGAAGGTTGTGACATCGATCAAAGAGGCGCTGATCCTCTTGAGGAGGTCTCTTTGACCCCGATCAGGCCGAGGCACGTCTAGCCGATCTCAACAAGCGCGCGGAGGATCCCGCGCTCTGGAACGATCCCGCCCAGGCGCAGAAGATCATGCGCCAGCGCCAGCACCTCGAGAACTCGCTCACCGATTTCCGCCGTCTTGAGCGGGAGTTCGATGACAACCTCACCCTGATCGAGCTCGGCGAGACCGAGGGCGACGAGGCGACGGTGAGCGAGGGCGAGACTGCATTGCGTCGCCTCGACGAGGAGGTCCAGTACAAGAGCGTCGAGGCCATGCTGTCAGGCGAGGCAGACGGCATGGACACCTATGTCGAGGTCCACGCCGGTGCCGGCGGCACCGAGAGCCAGGACTGGGCGCAAATGCTGACCCGCATGTACATGCGGTGGGGGGAGCGGCGCGGCTTCAAGGTGAAGCTCATCGACGAGAGCCCTGGCGAAGAAGCCGGCATCAAGTCGGCAACCCTCGAGATCGGGGGCGAGAACGCCTACGGCTGGCTCAAGACGGAGGCAGGCGTGCACCGTCTCGTGCGCATCTCGCCGTTCGACTCGAACGCGCGCCGCCACACGAGCTTCGCCTCCGTCACGGTCTATCCGGTGATCGACGACACCATCGACATCGAGATCAATCCCGCCGACGTCGACGTGAGCTTCGCCCGCTCGAGCGGCGCCGGCGGTCAGCACGTCAACCGGACCGAGTCGGCCGTGCGCCTCGTGCACAAGCCGACCGGCATCGTGATCTTTGCTCAGGAGCAGCGCTCCCAGCACCAGAACAAGGACATCGCCTTCAAGCGCCTGAAGGCTCGTCTCTACGAGCTCGAGCTCAAGAAGCGCGAGGAGAAGGCCAACGCCGACCAGGCCGCCAAGACCGACATCGGCTGGGGTCACCAGATCCGCTCCTACGTGCTCCAGCCCTACCAGCTCGTGAAGGATCTGCGCACCGGAGAGCAGAGTTCGAACCCGGACGCGGTGCTCGACGGCGAGATCGACCCGTTTATCGAGGCGACGCTTGCCCAGCGCATGAAAGGCGGCGCCACCGCCGAGGTCGCGGACCTGGATTAGGGAAGGCAGCACGAGATCGCGGGGCACTAGCGCACAATGTCGTCTTCGGAGCTCAGCCCTGACGCCAGCGCACCTTGCCACCGCGCACGCCGACGATCTTCGACTGCGAGCCGCTTTCCAGGGTGACGACCTCGGTATCCTCGCCCCCGGTGTCGAGCGGCCCGTCGCTTTGGATAGGCACCGAATCGCCGATGTACTTTGAGCGCAGGTCCGAGAGCGGAGGCATGGTGGCGTCGGGCGCTGCAATGGCTTCCGATTTGTCGGCAATGCTCGACCGAGCTTTGACCCGCCAGCCTTTAGATTCGCTCTCGGCAACCTTTCGGGCATCCGGCTTCTTAGGTGTCGACGCCATATCTCTTCTCCGAGTTACCAGCCCAGACCCAAGCAAGTGAACTGCTTGTAAATTTTCCGCTCGATGCCCACCTCGAAGGGCTTTCGCTGACCGTGCGGCATGTCCTCAAGATAGGCTTTTTTTGCGGCATATAAAGCGGCGGCTGGCGGCTGGTGGTTCCCGATCAGCTCTTTCCAGAAGGCCGCATGCATCGGCCCGCCGAAGTAGGCGGCCGTGCTGTCCGGCGAGTAGTGGGCCCCGGTGCAGCCGATGAAAGCCGGTGCCCCCGCAGCCAGAAGAGACAATGCCATCGACCGCTCGACGGTTTTGGGCGCCAGCGTCGCGGTGGCCGTGGAGGCGATTTGATCAACTGTAAGAGCGCCCCAGCAACAGCCGGACAGAACGACGCCAACGCCGTCTTTAGGCAAGCGCGACACGTTTATGGCCTCCACCGGGCCCTGATCCTCGCCCCAGAAACGTGCTCCGTCGTGATGGTCGCCATGCAGCATGAAATAGACCCATGCTTGTTTGAGATCGTCTGATTTCACGTTGGCCGGCCGAGTCGCCTTGCTCGTGAGCAGGTTCCTGCTGCCCGGCACGCCCTGCCAGACCGTATCGGCAAACGGCCGTTCCACATTGCGTATGCCGTAGCGACCGCTCGTCCGCGTTAATGAAGCCTGCAGAGCCCTCAGCAAAAAGGGGGCCGAGCGCCCGTCAGGCACCCGCGTGACGGGTAGCTCGGGCAAGCCATCGTGGTCGGCATCGCCGTAGATCTCATCGCTCCACACAATGAAATTGTCGGGTTCCTCGTCGACACGCAGGCCAATGGCGGCGCGCAGAGGCGGGTCGAGAACGTCGACGCGCTGAGACGGCAGCACATCGTAGCCGCCGATCAGAACAACGCCTTTGTAATCGCTTTTGTCTATCTTCTTGCCGACCACCAACCAGGGGAAGGAGGCGGTTCCGACCTCCAGAACATCCTGGCCGGCATCACGGATCATCGTGTGCACGATGCCCGCTTCCAGCTCGCCGATATTGGCCGCAAGCTTTTGCGCCTCTCGTCACAAAGAGCAGCTTGGGTAAGATGCGGCCCGAAGCCAGGCGCGGAATTCTCGCCTCCGTGGACAAAGACTTGTTCGGCGGCGGCGGCGGCGGTGGAGGAGGCTGCCGCAGCGTGCGGAGGTCTCCGCGATCCCCGCGCCGCTCGACCTGAATTGTGAAGCCGCCCAGGCTGACGCTACCCGCCTCGAATGGGATGCGCGCGAACAGAAGCTCGATCGCTGGCGCGCCCTTGCCAGCCAACGGGAAGGGTGCGAATCCCGCTGCTCCGGATTCCGCGGTGAGCACCTCAGCCGCCGCGGCAGCGACTTCCGACTCTGGCTGCATAGCCTCGACGTCCCGAGCCGCATTCTCTGAAAAATCGTTCAACTCGCCTTTGGCGATTTCGAAACCTTGGGCGAGATCTACGCCGATGAGGCCGTTGCGGTCCGTCCGCGCGAGCGTGATCTGCGACCGCCGTTCCAGCAACGCGAGAGTTCCCGGATCTGGATGCGTTGCGTCGTTCACTCCGCCCGTGTGCGCGAGCAGCGCAGGCTTTCCGAAAGCGTCGAGCAGATCCGGATTGAGGCCATTGTAGCTCGTGTGATGCGTCAGCTTCACAAAGCGGTACGGGCCCGCCTCTGCGACTTTCCCGGCCAACTCCTCCATGTACGGCGCGAGGCCGCTCACCTCCGGGGCCGCGAACTGCATGTCGCCGGCAAACAGGGCCGAGCCTCTCGACGTCTTGAACTTGACGACGATACTTTGGTTGTTCAGCGCGGCACCCTTGCCGGGCCGATCGAGCGCATCAGCGGCAGAAGCGACCTCGACTTGCGCGCGATAGAGTTCGGCGAGCGGAGCTTGCGCGTCCATGCGCAGAGCATCTGTCACCCTCGAGATCGCATCTCTCGTAGATCGCGCGATCGCCTCGGCGCATATCAGCAGATGATCCTGTGTGGGGCCGAGGATCTCCAACCCGGTGGATCGAAATGCAGCCTCGAGAGCGATCGTGTCGTCCTTTCCATATCTGACGACCTTCGTGTTCTCGGCCGCGAGCCGATCGAGCATCTCGTTGTAGCGGTCCTCGAGCCGTGCAGCATCCGCAAGAAACGTATCGAGCTCGGGGTCGGTGAGATCCGAGCGGTCCTCCTCGCGCAAGGCCGCGACGACACGCTGCACCGGCTCGGGCAGAAGTGCGAAACTCGCAGCATCTTGTCCCCCGGCGTCTCGCCCAAAGCCGAGATGGGGATCGGCGACGAGCGCCCACTTGGGGAGCAGGACGCCGTTCTCCACCATCTTGGGCAGGCAGCCGACGTGGTCGGAATGACAGTGCGTCACGATCAGGAGGGAGATATTGAACGGCGGGTCGCCGAGGATCGAGGCGAGCTGATCGGGAATGGATTGCGAACCTTGCTGGCCCTGCCAATCGCTGAGATGTCCGCCATCGATCAGGATGGTTTTCGAGCCGGCCACGCAGAGGATGCAGTCGCCGTACTTCTCGGAGCCCATGTCGAGCAGGTAAAATTTGGAGGCCGAGGAATCCGAGGTTGGAGCTTTCATACTGATACCCCACGAAAATGAATGGAACAAAGAATTAAAAAAACGAGGGCATCTTAATTGGGCAACAGTCCTTTGTCGCCCACTTCCAGCGTCCACTGATGGACCGGCCGGCATTCTCCATCGCGACCCTGTTCCCTAAGGGACAGCCGGCTCCTAACGAATGGTTATGCTGCCCCCATGGGAACCAAGCGCCCTCCCCGCTTGTTGCTTCCCTGGTCGCCGGAGCCCACTCCCCCGTGCCTCCGGCAAGACCGAGCGCCCCAGCGGGTTCCCCCGCCCACGCTCTGGCGCGCTCACCACACGGTCGGCCCCCCAGTCCCCCCGCTGGGGGGCCTCATTTTTCTAAGGAGCTGAAATCGATAGATTTTTAAAGGGGTGCAAGATTATCCACAGGCGAGAACGGCTGCGGAGAATAAATCCTGCGCTCAAACGTTGTCCTCATGTGCGGCTCGAACTGCTCATGTCCCCGCGTAGGCACTTGAGCCGCTCACAACGTCTCATCGAAGTACCCGCGTTCAGAGATGACGACGTCAATAGACGGGACAGGCCCCGCACACCTGTCCCGTCTTTTCCGTTTTTGGGCACCTTCCTCCGAAACGCTTGATGAGCGAAGGCAGCGCCAAGGGCTGTCGAGCCGGTGCAGTTGCTAGTCGAGAATGGGGATGTGCGGGGCGACCGTGCGCGGCAGCATGCCGGTGATGCGCGGATCGTCGAACACCTCGACCCAGAAGGCGTAGGGCTGCATCCCGAAGCGCTGGTAGAACGCCGGCGCCTTCGGATGATCGAAATGGCAGGTGTGCAGCCAGAATCGCCGGATCGGATGCGCCCAGGCGATGGCGAGCGCGCGGTCCATCAGGAAACTGCCGGCGCCGCTGCCGATCGCCCGCCGGACCACGCCGAGGAAGACGAGCTCGCATTCCCCGGGCTCGCGGAAATCGAGCTCCACGAAGCCGATCTCGCCCTCCTGGTCCGAGAGAACGTAGGATTCGACGTTCGGATCGCCGATCACGGCGCGCAACTCCGCGTCCGAGACCTCGAGACGGGCGAACCATAGCCAGTCGGTCCCCACGGCCCGGAAGAGCGCGCGGTAGCGGTCGAGATCGGTCGCGTCGAGCCGCGCGAGCGCGAGCCCCGGCACATCGAGCGTGCCCGCCGATACGGGCTTCTCCCGCATCTCGAGACACGTAACTGCGCTCACGAGCTTGCCTGGCGGCACGGCCGAGAACCCGAACGGCAGGAGAGGATTATCGCTTTTCATGGGAGCGGTCTTACAGCATCTCGGGCCGCAACGCTCGCCGTCGAGCCCGAGAGCCGCAGTGGTTGGCCGGGACCATCAGTAGACGCTCCTCCACATCGTGCCGGAGGCACGTCACTCCCACTCAATGGTCCCCGGGGGCTTGCTCGTGACGTCGTAGACGACGCGGTTGATGCCGCGCACCTCGTTGATGATCCGCGTCGCGGCGCGGCCGAGGAAGCCCATGTCGAACGGAAAGAAGTCGGCGGTCATGCCGTCGACCGAGGTCACCGCGCGCAGCGCCAGCACGTGGTCGTAGGTGCGCCCGTCGCCCATGACGCCCACGGTGCGCACGGGGAGCAGCACCGCGAACGCCTGCCAGATGGCATCGTAGAGGCCGGCGTTGCGGATCTCGTCGAGGTAGATCGCGTCCGCCTTGCGCAGGATGTCGAGCTTCTCGGGCGTGATCTCGCCCGGGATGCGGATGGCAAGGCCCGGCCCCGGGAACGGATGACGCCCGACGAAAGCCTCTGGCAGCCCGAGCTCGCGCCCCAGCGCCCGCACCTCGTCCTTGAACAGCTCTCGCAGCGGCTCGACGAGCTTCATGTTCATTCGCTCGGGCAGCCCGCCGACGTTGTGATGCGACTTGATCGTTACCGACGGCCCGCCGGTGAACGACACGCTTTCGATCACGTCGGGGTAGAGCGTACCCTGGGCCAGGAACTGCGCGGGTACAGAGGCGTCGCCGCCGATCTTCCGCGCCTCCTCCTCGAACACGTCGATGAAGTGCTTGCCGATGGTCTTGCGCTTGGTCTCGGGGTCAGAGACCCCGGCCAGCGCCCCGAGGAAGAGCTTCGAGGCGTCCACGTGCACGAGCGGGATGTTGTAGTGATCGCGGAAGAGGCCGACCACCTGCTCCGCCTCGCCAAGGCGCATGAGGCCGTGGTCGACGAACACGCAGGTGAGCTGCTCGCCGATCGCCTCGTGGATCAGCACGGCCGCGACCGCGCTGTCGACGCCGCCGGAGAGCCCGCAGATGACACGGCCCTTTCCCACCTGCTTCTGGATGCGGGCGATCATCTCGCGGCGGTAGGCCGCCATGGTCCAGTCGGACTTGAGGCCCGCGATGCGGTGCACGAAGTTCGAGAGCAGCTTTGCCCCGTCCGGCGTGTGCACGACCTCGGGATGGAACTGCACGGCGTAGAAGCGGCGCGCCTCATCCGCCACCGCAGCGAACGGCGCGTTCTCGCTCGTCGCAATTACGCGGAACCCGTCCGGCAGCCGCGTCACGCGATCGCCGTGGCTCATCCAGACTTGGTGCTTGTCGCCCGTGGCCCACACGCCTTCGAACAGCGGGCTTGCCTGCTCGACCGCGACGACCGCGCGTCCGAACTCTCGATGATGTCCGCTCTCGACCTTGCCGCCGAGCTGCTCGGCCATGGTCTGCTGCCCGTAGCAGATGCCGAGCACCGGAATGCCGGCCGTGAAGATGGCGTCCGGCGCGCGTGGGCTGCCCTCCTCCGGCACCGACGCCGGCCCGCCCGAGAGGATGACCGCCTGCGGCTTGAGCTTGGCGAAAGCGTCGGCCGCGTTCTGAAAGGGGTGGATCTCGCAGTAGACACCGGCCTCGCGGATGCGCCGGGCGATGAGCTGGGTCACCTGGCTGCCGAAGTCGATGATGAGCACGGTCGCGGTCATGGAGCCTCGTCACTCCCCCGGAGGGCAGGCACCCAAGATCGCGCTTGCATGGAGTCCCGCCGCTCGAAAAGGGGGGTAGACCACCCCGCCGCCGGGGCGTCAAGGCAGGCTTGGTCGCAGGCCCGGAAGTGGCCGCCAGGTTGGCCCGCATCTTGCGCATTTTTGACCGTGGTGACGGACCCTTAACAGAAATCCCGGAGGCATAGAGGGCATGCTGGCCTCGTCCAAAGCCCTGTCGTCTGCCGATCCCGCGGCCCGCCCCGAGGGGGAAAGCACGCATGCCGCTGCGCCGGCTCTGCCGCGCGAATCGCTGCTGCGCGCGGCCTCGCGATGGATGCTGGGCCTCGCCTACGCCATGCACCCGCAACGCATCCTGGACGTGCCCTACCTCCTCCTCTGGATGGCTCTCGATGCGTACCAGGGCGGGACCCGCGTCCCCGATCAGAACCGGACAAAATCCCGTCCCGATACATTCGGCGGCCTTGTCCGCGACCTTTCGGTCGAGACGTACATGGCCGGACTGCGCCTTGGCTTCTTCCCCTGGGCCCACTGCGGTCCCCTCAAGTGGTGGACCCGGCAGAAGCGCCTGGTGCTGTTCTTCCCCGAGCTCCACATTCCGCGCCGCCTGCGCCGCACGCTCCGCTCCGGAAAGTACCGTGTGACGTTCGACACGGCCTTTGCCGAGGTGTTGGAGAGCTGCGCGGCGCCGCGCAGCTACAATTGGCACACGCTGACCTGGCTCACGCCGCGCCAGATGGCGCTCTTCAAAGCGCTCCATGCCGGGGGCCATGCCCATTCCTTCGAGGTCTGGAACAGAGAGGGCGAGCTCGTGGCAGGAGGGTTCGGCGTCGCTTCGGGCCGGATGTTTGTTGGCGAGTCCATGTTCAGCCGCGAGAGCGATACCTCGAAGCTCGGCGCCACCGTGCTCTACGCTCACCTCGCCAAGTGGGGCTACGCGTTCGTCGATGCACGCGATTTTACGCCCGTGCTTGCCGCAACCGGGTATCGCGAGATCCCGCGCGTGGAGTTCGAGGGACTGCTGGCCGAGCACGCGAGCGCGGGCGGCCGCTCCGGGCGCTGGACGGCCGAGGACGATCCTGCGGCCCTCGTCGAGCGCCTGCTGTCGCCTGGCGTCTGATCCATCGGGGGACACGCGTTCGGCCGCCGTTAACGCTAGACCGCGAGCACCGGCCCGCTCCCGCGAATTGCCGAGGTAGCCGACAGAAAATTGAGGAAAGAAAGCTAGCGTGGCGCAAGCTTCACCGTTCTCTCCGAAAGCTAGGACAGGCCGCATGCTGTTGCGTGAAACGTTGCAGACCACCCTGCCCAAGCTCGTCCGCAACGGCGCGCCTACGCAAAGTCATGACCTCATTCCGCGCGAGACGCTCAACCAATGGCTCCGCCGTTGGCTGCTCGGCGTTGCCTACGCCCTGAGGCCCGAGCGCATCGGCGAGGTGCCTCACCTGCTTTGGCATTGCGCACGCGACATGCTGCGCGGCGGCACCGTGATCCCGGATGCGTCGCGCACGTGGCCCATCCCCGACACCTTCGCCGGCGTCTGCCGCGACATTTCTCCCGAGCACATGATCGAGGCCGCGCGCCGCGGTTTTTTCCCCTGGCATCACTGCGGCCCCCTCAAGTGGTGGACGCGGAAGAACCGCATGGTGCTGTTCTTCGGCGAGCACAAGCTCGAGAAGCGCTGCCTGCGCGAGATGAAGAAGAATGCCTATCGCGTCACCTTCGACACCGCCTTCAACGAGGTCGTCCGCGCGTGCGCGGCGCCCCGCAGCTACAATTGGCACGCGTTGACGTGGATCACGCCGCAGATGCGCCTCCTCTACGCCGATCTCTACAGCAAGGGCTACGCGCATTCGTTTGAGATCTGGAACGAGAGCGGCGTGCTCGTCGGCGGCGGCTTCGGCATTGCCATCGGGCGTGTGTTCCTGTCCGACTCGCTCTTCAGCCGCGAGCGGGACGTCTCCAAGATGGTGAGCTCCGCGCTCTACTACCACCTCTCCAAGTGGGGCTACGTGCTCTGCGACGGTCGCGACTATACGCCGATGCAGGCCGCCATGGGCTATCGCGAGATCTCGCGCGCCGAGTACGAGGCCCGGCTCGCCGAGCACGCCTCTGCCGGCGGCCGCCCCGCCCCCTGGAAGGCCGATGCCGACCTTGCCACCGTCGCCACCTGGGTCGCCGCCAACAAGTCTGCCGCCAAGGGTCCAGCGCCGACCGAGAGCTAGGCCGTGACCACCTCGTCAATCATTGGTCATGCACGAGCCTAGATCGCCCGACCCGGTTCAATCGGATCGGAAATCGCTCTGGTGTCCTACGCGCCGGGATTGAGCCGATAGACGGTGGCGTTGAGCACGCCCGCATAGCTTACCCATGCCAGATACGGCACGAACAGCAGGCTCGCGGTTCGGTCTACGTTCCACGAGAACGCGATGAAGGCTACGATCGAAAGCCAAAGCGCGGCTATCTCGAGGGCGGCAAGTCCGATCTGATGCTGCCCGAACATGATCACCGACCATAGCGCATTGAGTGCGAGCCCCACGATCCAGGCGAGCATGGCCGGTTGCGAGAAGTCCCGGCCGTAGACGCGCCAGCCCGCGATCGCAATCATGATGTAGAGGACGGCCCAGGCAATCGGGAACACCCAATCGGGCGGCGTCCATGGAGGCTTGGCGAGCGCTGCATACCACTCGCCCGGCTGAAAGAAGGCGCCCGTCGCGGAAGCCGCCCCGACCAGCATGAAAAAAACGATCAGCGAGAGGAAAGATTGCATGGGACTCTACTGTGCGGCCTCTGCCGGCTGCGTTTGCGGCTTGGCGACAATGTTGAGCCGCTCGACCGCCGCCTGAAGGATCTGGGCCAGCATGTCCGTATAGCGCAACCCCTGCCAGCCGGCCATGATATTGAGCTTCCCGTCCCAGCACCAGCCCGGATTGGGGTTCACCTCCAGGAGCTTGATCTCGCCCTTGGCGTCGGCACGGAAATCGAAGCGGGCATAGTCGCGGCAGCCGAGGCGCTCGAACAGCCGCGTCGAATGCTCGACCAGCTGCTGCTGGGCAATCTCGGAGAGCGCCGCTTCCTGGTAGCGGATCTGCGTCCAGTAAGGGCTGTCCGGCTCCCACTTGCTCTCGTAGCCGAGGATCTTGGGCAACTTGGGATCGAGGTTCGTGTAGTCGACCTCGAGGATAGGCAACGCGCGAAGACCCTGGTCCGGGTTGCCGATAAGCCCGACCGAGTACTCAGCCCCGGTCAAAAACTCTTGCACCAGGATCGAGCGCTTGGGGAACTCGGCCCGGAGCCGCTCGAGGTAGTCGAGCAGCGCCTTCTCGTTCTTTACCACCGCATCCATGGTGATGCCCTGCGAGCTGTCTCCTGTGTTGGGCTTCAGGATCGCCGGGAACACCGAGGGCAGCGTCGCACCCTGGTCGCCCGGGCGCACGTAGGTCTCGAGCGGCACCGGCACGTCGAGCGTCATGGCGACGGCGCGCACCAGCCCCTTGTCATAGCAGGCGGCGAGCGCTGCCGGAGCTCCACCCGTGTACGGCAGGCCCAGCGCATCGAGCATGGCCGGCACGTGCAGCTCCTTGAAGGGATCGTTGTTGAACCCTTCGTCGCAGAGATTGAAGACGAGGTCGGTCCTGAGGTCGGTGAGATCGCGGTCGAGCGTCGCGTGGTTGTCGAGATAGCGGAACTTGTACTGCGTGAGCTCCGCGAGCGCATCCTTGAGGCGGCGCACGGTGTCCATGTCCTCGACCTGGAACTCTCCGCCCCGCTTCACCTGGTCGGGCAACCGAGGGTCTCCGAGCAGCACCGTCACATCGAGACGCTGCAGCTTGCCCCGCGGCTTCCTCGCCGGATGCTGGGGCGCGTCCGCCGAGAGCAGAAGCCGGCGCGCCATCATGCCGAGATCCTGGTCACGGTCCGAGAGCGCCTCGGCGTTGCCGTGATGGCGCATGTTGCGGAAGCCGCACTTCTCGAGCAGCTTGCCAATGCCTTCGCGCGTATAGAGCCGCTCGGCGTAGAACTGGTCGGCGATCACGCCGATCTCGTCGTGCACGATAACCTCGCGCGAGATGAGCCGCTCTCGGTCCGCCGAGAGCGAGCGCTCCCGGCACACGAAATGGTGCTCGTCGATCCACTCCCATGAGCGCCGGTCGAAGTTGTCGGCCATGTAGGCGCCGTCGGTGATGTCGAGCACAAGCTGCCCCGAGGGGCGAAGCAGCTTGCCGACCGTCGTCAGCACCTTCTCGTCGTCCTGCTTGTTTGAGAAGTAGCCGAACGAGTTGCCCATGATGGCCACGCAATCGAAGCTCGATTCGGTGAGCCTCGGATTGCGCGCGTCACCTTCCTTGAAGACGACCTGCAGCCCCTCCGTCTGCGCCCGCTTCTTGGCGAGCCGGACCAGATAGCGCGAGCGGTCGACACCCGTGACGTTCCTGAACCCGCGCCGCGCGAGCTCGAGACAATGTCGGCCCTGCCCGCAGCAGAGATCGAGAATCGCGCTGTGCGGCTGGATGGCCGCAGCCGAGGTGATGAAATCCACCTCCCGGCGCGTGTTCTCGTTGTTCTCGACGACGTCTCCGTCGGTCTTGACGTAGAGCGCGTTGAAGAGCTTCCGCCACCACTCGGCGGGGAGATGCTGCTCGAGGTCCGCTACGGGACCAAGGCAGGAGCGCGGCGAGGGGCGCTTCGGCTTCTTCGCCTTAGGCACGAGGGCCATGTTGGACAATCGTCCTGGAGCAGGGATGACGCCCGTCGCCGGACCTGAGTGACGTGGCGAGGCACTGGCCGCCCCCGTCACCGGCTCGCGGCCGGACGCGCACGAGACCGCTCTGCGCCCCGTGCAGCGCGCGAAACTTAGTCGGCGATTGTGACTTTGCAAGACAGATCTTCGCCCATTCCCCCGAAGCCTTTGCCGGCGTCAGGCGGCGCGCTCGAGCAGGGCGATGAAGAAGCCGTCGGTGCCATGGCAGCGCGGCGTCAAGAGCAGCGTCTCCGCCGACCCGTCGGCCGAGGCGGGCGGCGCGGTCCCGATCACGGCGCTCCATACATCTTTGTAAGGCTTCAGACGGAAATCTGAATTCCTTTGCAGAAACCACGCGACCTGGTCTCCATTCTCCTCCGGCAGCACGGAGCAGGTGACGTACGTGAGTTGCCCGCCGGGACGCACCAGCTTCGCTGCCGTGGCGAGCACTTGACGCTGCTCCTCCAGACGTTGCGCCAATGCCTCCGGCTTGAGACGCCACTTGGCGTCGGGCTTGCGCCGCCAGGTTCCGGACCCGGTGCACGGCGCATCTGCAAGCACCGCGTGAAAACGCGGGCCCAGCGCCTCGAGCGCCGCCAAGTCGCCGCCGTCGAGAACCTGCACGTTGCGTACCCCGGCCCGCTGCAGCCGCTCGAAGATGGGCCGGAGCTGCCCCTTGTCGGCGTCGTAGGCATAGATCTGCCCGCTATTCTCCATGGCGGCCGCCATCGCCAGTGTCTTGCCGCCGGCACCTGCACAAAGATCGAGCACCTGCAGCCGCGGCGCGGCTCCCGCGAGGGCGGCGGCGACCTGGCTTCCGGCGTCCTGAACCTCGAACCAGCCCTTGCCGTGCCCGGCCTCCGCCTCAATGTGCGGGCTGCGGGCGGCCCCCTCCGGCGCCGGGATGCGCACTCCGTGCGGAGCGAGCGGAGCCGGGCTGGCGCCGTGCGGAGCAAGCAGGGCGAGCACCTTGTCGCGCGCCGCCTTGAGGGTATTGGCGCGCACGTCGATGGGCGCGCGCTCCGCCATCGCCCGGCCCTCCTCGACCACCCTCTCGCTGAACGCGCGCGTGAAAGACGGCAGGAGCCAGTCCGGAATGTCGCCAGCCACCTCAGCCGGCGCGTCCGCCGGAATGCCAGCCTCGAGCTTCTCGCGGTCGGCATGGCTCAAGGGCGGGAGCGTATGGCTCGAGCCGTCGCACGCCTTGGCGACTTCCTCTGTCCGAAGGCCGAGCGCGCGCGGTGCGGCCGCGATGGCAAGCGCCGAGGAATCGGCGCGCCCCATCTGCGCCGCGAGCGAGAGCCTGCGCCTCAGGGCGTCGAACACCAGCGTGCCGATGGCCGAGCGGTCCCCGGAGCCCGCGAAGCGGTGGCGCTTGCCCCAGTCCGCCAGCGCGGTCGCCGCCGGCTGGTGACGGGTCAGAATATCGTCGAGAACCTCGGCTGCGGCTTTGATCCGCGCTCCTGGCCGCATCGGAAGACTCCGAGAATGGAGGCTCAGGCGCCGCCGCCGGCCGAAAGGAACAAGATGCGGATCGCGAACACCAGCCACATCGCCATCAGCACGACGGAGCTCGCGGCATACCCGTAGAAGCGATGTGGCTGCTTGTTCGGCCCCGTGTGGATGTAGGCGTGGTACAGCCGTGCCGCAACGAACAGCCAGGCCAGCACGATCAGCACGATGTCCACCTGGCTCGTGATCATGATGAAGGCGACTGCTGCGTAGAACAGAACCGGCGTCTCGAGCTGATTGTGAAACGCGTTCGAGATCTGCGTCACACGCGAAGGCCAGTTCGGCTGTCGCAGCGAGATATCCTTGAAGGAGACCTCTCCACGCTTGATGGCCCCGAGCCGCTCGCGCCGCATCCAGAGCTGCAGCACGAATGTCAGCAGCACCTGCACGAACACCGGATAGAGGATGGCGGTCTGAGTCATTGAGCTACACGCTGCCGGGGTAGTTGGGGCTCTCGCGCGTGATGAGCACGCCGTGCGCATGGCTTTCGCGCATGCTCGCGGGCGAGATGCGGATGAATTGCGCTTTCTTCCTCAAGTCCGCTAGCGTCTTGGAGCCCGTGTACCCCATGCCGGCCCTGAGGCCACCGACGAGCTGGTTCAAGACGGCGTCGACCGGACCCTTGTAAGGCACCTGCCCCTCGATGCCCTCGGGCACCAGCTTCAGCGTGTCCTTCACCTCCTGCTGGAAGTAGCGATCCGCCGAGCCGCGCGCCATGGCACCGACCGACCCCATGCCGCGATACGCCTTGTAGGTGCGACCCTGATAGAGATAGGTCTCGCCCGGAGCTTCGTCCGTCCCCGCGAGCAGCGAGCCGATCATGACGCAGTCGGCCCCCGCCGCCAGCGCTTTCACCACGTCGCCCGAGTAGCGAATGCCGCCGTCGGCGATCACCGGGATGTCGTGCTTGTGGGCTTCATCGGCGCAGTTCATGACGGCGGTGAGCTGCGGCACGCCGACGCCGGCCACGATGCGTGTGGTGCAGATGGAGCCGGGACCGATGCCGACCTTCACCGAGTCGGCACCGGCCTCGATGAGTGCCCGCGTCGCCTCCGCCGTCGCCACGTTGCCGGCCACGACTTGCACGCTGTTCGACAGTTTCTTGATGCGCGTCACCGCGTCGAGCACGCTCCTCGAGTGGCCATGCGCGGTGTCGACCACGATCAGATCGCAACCTGCCTCGATGAGTCGCGCCGTGCGGTCCCATCCATCCTCGCCGACGGTGGTCGCCGCCGCGATGCGCAGGCGGCCCTCCGGGTCCTTGCAGGCGTTGGGGTGCTTCTGCGCCTTCTCGATGTCCTTGACCGTGATGAGGCCGATGCAGTGGTAGGCATCGTCGACCACCAGCAGCTTCTCGATGCGGTGCTGGTGAAGGAGGCGCTTGGCCTCCTCCTGGCTTACGCCACGCGTCACCGTGATCAGGCGCTCTTTTGTCATCAGCTCGGCGACCGGTTGGCTGAGATTGGTCGCGAAGCGCACGTCGCGGTTGGTGAGGATGCCGACGAGGCGGCCCTTGGTGTCCCCCGGCTTCGGCTTCTCGACCACCGGGATGCCTGAGATGTCGTGTGAAGCCATCAGCTTCAGCGCCTCGTCGAGGGTGGCGCTCGGGTGGATGGTGACCGGGTTCAGGACGATGCCGGATTCGTACTTCTTTACGGTCGCGACGTGACGGGCCTGCTCCTCGGGCGCCAGATTGCGGTGCAACACGCCAATGCCGCCCTCCTGGGCCACGGCGATCCCGAGCCGGGCCTCTGTCACCGTATCCATCGCCGAGGAGAGAATGGGGATGTTGAGAGAGATCGTCCGGGTGACCCGGCTCGCCACGTTGACCTGGCTGGGCAAAACCTCGGAGGCGCCCGGCACCAGAAGCACGTCGTCAAAAGTCAAAGCCAGACCCAAATCGCTATCGATTGGGCTTATCGCCATGGGTCTCTCCTTGAGGCGGGTGTGACAGACGCGACCGCGAAACGCCATAGGCCGCCCGAATGTCGGATGCCGTATACCATCAGGGATGGGCAAGGGGAAGGGACCCCTCCTGCGGCCCAGAGGCTGCCCCCTCGGGCGGGCGCCGCCGAATGATCAGGCAACGCACGTCTCGCACGTGCACAGTCGCAATTCCTGCATCCAAAACGCAAAATTCAGTTAGACCTCGCGCGTTTAACAGGCTAGGAAAGCGCGTTCGAAGTGCTTCTCGCAAAGCACGTTAAGGAGGAAACAAAGATGAAGATTTGGTCCAAGCCCGCCGTGCGCGAGCAGGAAGTCGGCCTCGAGGTCACGAGCTACCTCCCGGCGGAGATCGACATCATCTAAGTGATGATGAAGACGGGCTCGCGCACTGGCGAGCTGATAGGCACGGCGGTCGAGCAAGCGGCCGCCGTTGCTCTTTCTGGGGCCCGCTGCTCCGACGGGCCGACCCTATGACCGGTATGTGACAGGCTCGCTCATTCGCGGGCCATTTTTTATTTGAACCCCGTCGCGAGCACATAGAGCTCCGCGCTGTCGGAGCGGCTCGCAGGCGGCTTCACGTGCCGCACGGTCTGGAAGCTGCGCTTCAAAAGATCGAGCAGCTCGCGTTCCGTGCCGCCCTGGAACACCTTGCAGAGAAAGGCGCCACCCGGCGCCAGCACGTCGCAGGCAAAGTGTGCGGCCGCCTCCGCAAGCATCATGATGCGCAAGTGATCCGTCTTGGTGTGTCCGACCGTCGGCGCCGCCATGTCTGAAAGCACGATGTCGGCCGCCCCGTCGCGCAGCATCGACTTGAGCCACGGCTCGGCCTTCTCGTCCATGAAGTCGAGCTGCGTGGCGGTGACGCCGGCGAGCGGCTCCATCTCGAGAATATCGATCGCGATCACTTGCCCGCGCCCTTCGAGCGGCTTGACACGCTCGGCCGCGATCTGGCTCCAGCCGCCCGGCGCCGCGCCGAGGTCGATCACCCTGAGGCCGGGCTTGAGCAGGTTGTATTTGTCGTCGATCTCGATCAGCTTGAAGGCCGCGCGCGAGCGGTATCCGGCGCGCTTCGCGGCCGTCACATAGGGATCGTTGAGCTGCCGCTCGAGCCAGCGCTGCGAGGAGGCCGTGCGGCTCCGCGCGGTCTTGAGGCGCACGTTGAGGTCGCGCTGCCCGCCGGCGGCGCCGAGCGCGCCCTTGCCCCCGCTGCCGCGGCCGGACTTGCCCTTCTTCATGCGCATGGCGCTATCCCGCGGACCGGTGCCGCCGGCGACGGCCGGCCCGGTAGACGCCGTCCTCGCTCATCAGCGTGGCGAGGATGCCTTCGCGCAGGCCGCGATCGGCGACGCGCAGGCGCTCCGCCGGCCACAGCCTGAGGATCCCCTCGAGGATCGCGCAGCCCGCAAGCACGAGATCCGCCCGGTCGTGTCCGATGCAGGGCTCCGCGACGCGCTCGTCGTAGCTCCGCGCGAGCAGCCCGTAGGTGACGGTGCGGATCTCATCGGTTGCGAGCCAGCAGCCATCGACCCGGGCGCGGTCGTAGCGCTTGAGGCCGAGGTGGATGCCGGCGACCGTGGTCACCGTGCCGGACGTGCCGAGCAGATGCACGCTGGCGCCCTCGGACAGTTCCCGGAAGCCGTGCAGGATCTCGAACGGGCGCATGAGACCGAGCACATACTGCACCATCTCCTCGAAGCTCTCGGCCGTCACGTGGTGGCCTCCGAAGCGTTCGGCGAGCGTGACGACGCCGACCGGCAGCGAGGTCCAGGCGCGGATATGCGGCTTGAGCCCCGGCCGCCTCGGCGGCGGCGGGCCGCCGGTGCCTTGAGGCTCGGCGATGTCGAGCCAGATGAGCTCCGACGAGCCCCCTCCGATGTCGAACACGAGCACGTAGTCGGCCCTGTAGTCGATGAGCGACGCGCAACCCGAAACGGCGAGGCTGGCTTCGGTCTCGCGGTCGAGCACCTCGATCTTGAGACCGACCTCCCGCTCGACGCGGCGCAGGAAGTCTCGTCCGTTGCTGGCGATGCGGCAGGCTTCGGTGGCGACGCAGCGCACACGCTCGACGTCGTTGCGGGCGATCTTGCCTGCGCACACGCGCAGCGCCTCGATCGTCCGGCGCATGGCCTCGTCGGAGAGCTTACCCGTCTGGGAGACGCCTTGGCCGAGCCGGATGATGCGCGAGAAGGCATCGACGACGCGGAAGCCGCGCCGGGACGGGCGGGCGAGAAGGAGGCGGCAGTTGTTGGTGCCGAGATCGAGAGCGCCGTAGATCTGGCTGCGCTCTCCGCCGCGGGTGCCGAAAAGACTGGGGTCCCTGGCCCCCGGTGCAGATGGAGGCAATCCGTGGGCACCGGTTAGAATGGGTGGAACGGGATGAAATGGTGCCAGGGCCCCTCGCGCTGCCTGAGCGCGCTGCTGATCGTGGCTGGGAGCGCTCGCGCGCTCGTCGTCCGTCAGATCTGACACGTTTCGTCCCCGGCGCCTGGGTCCGGAGCGGCGCGGGCTCACCCGCACACCACTCCTCTCGTCAGGCCGATCCTGGCTGCATCTACGCGCACTCTATCAGCTCGCAGAGCGCCGTAAAGGGAAAGCGCACCCATGGTATATGGCCGAATTGCGATGGGCTCCGGCAGCGGGCTGTCTCCGCGTCTGAAGGTTTGAAAAGCTTGGGGAAGTCCTGCGCAACAGCCCGGCTGATGCCTGTACGCGCCGCTCGCATGCAGGGCGGGACGCCCCGTGGAGCGCGGCCGCCGATCGCGTCACCGGTGCCACCCCAAGGTGATCCGATGCAACCGGGCGCCGCCTCGACACCGCGACGAGCACCCCCGCCTTGCGCCCCCAGAGGCGAGCTGTTATACGGCCCACCTCGGCGCGCTGCGTCAGCCGCGGCGCCGCCGCGATCCCGGCTTTGGGGGATCGTCTAATGGTAGGACTGCAGACTCTGACTCTGCCTGTCTAGGTTCGAATCCTAGTCCCCCAGCCAACCGAATCAGATGTGTAGCTGCCTCCAAGAAACTCCCGAGATCGACGGGCGTACCGTCCAAGTCGTTGCGCGCTTCACAACGCGCGCGGACTTTGGATTGCCGCGACACCCGTGGCGAGCGGTGACGCCGAGTGTTCTCGGCCTTCGCCAAGAGCGAGACGCCGTCTCTCTTCAGCAATGGCGTCTCAGCAATCGAAACGATACACGCGATAGAAGCCGGTCGGCTCGCAATAGAGCTCTCGCGCCCTTGCGAACCCTGCCTCCAAGCCGATCTCGCACCAGCCTGCGGAGGTCTCGGGGTAGTCACACGTCGTGACGTGGTTTGCGATCTGCGCGCGCTCTTCGGGCGTGAGCATGGTCAGCGTCTGGTTGTTGACGCGAACCCAGCGCTCCATGTAGCCGTCGCGGCTTTCGCCATCACGGCACGTGGGCTCGTAGAGCAGGAACGAGCTTCGAGTGGAGGCACGAAGTGAGCTGAAGAGGGCCTTCTTCTCATCCCTCTGCAGATGATGGATGGAGAGCCCGCACCAGGCGAAGTCGGTCGGCTCGCGCAGTCGAAGCACCTCGATGAAATCACCGTGATCGAGCTCGACCTCGAAGGGCACATCCCTGAGATTGCCGGCGGCAAGCTCGAGAGCCGGCTCCGAGAGATCGATGCCGCGATAGCGCGCGACCTGTGTGCCGGCGAGTGTTTCAGCCATGCGGTGCGCGTCGCCGCAGGCGATATCGAGGAACGAAAACGGCTTCTTGAATTCGTCGATGAGTGTATCGTGCAAGAGCTTGCCGACGGCATTGTGGGAGAGAATGTCGGAGTCGACGAGCTTCTGATAGGTCGCCCACTGTCTTTGGAATTGCTCGAGCGCCAGCGTATCGATGACGGGTGCGCCCCCGTCGAGCTCGCGGATCATCATGTTCATGGTGCGCTCCTGCGGTGCAAACCCCGGCTCAAGTCTGCAGCAGCATCACCGAGACGCCCGCAAGTTTCGGTTAAATGGCACTCATGCCCGACAGCCTATTGTGGGAAATCGGTTACCGAAACATTAGTCCGTCTACGGTGATAGGAGTTTGGGATTGAGGATGCGCCCTGCCAGTTGCCATGGCTGAGGCGCAACCTTTCTTCGTGCGCCCCCTAAGACACCGCGGAAGTACTTTTGAGCGTCAATCCAGCATCAGCTTCTCGAAGGCTGGAAGGCCTGGCGGCACCGCGCTGAGATCTTGTCCTCGTAGGCGACGACACAGTCGCCTACCGTCGGGTGTGGCCCGAAGCAGAGTTCAGCGGGGCGGCGGCGGGCCGCCGAGGCGGAGGCCCTCGATTGCCATCGACCAACGCGCGTGCTTTTCGCGCTCGGCCAGCCAATAGCTCATAAGCGACCGGCCGCTCAGAAACTCGCCAGCGAGGCTGTTCTTCTCGCGATAGGACTTCCATTCGGGCCCGTCAAACAGTGCTCGGAAGAGCTTTTCGTACCATGCGCGGGCCGCCTCGGACATCGCCGGCGGGCCAGCGACCGAACGCTGCATGAAATAGGTGAAGTCCATGCCCGTTTCACGCAGCGTCGGCACGGCGGGGTAGGCCTTGAGTCGCGCCGGCGTGAAGACGACGATCGGCTTGGTGATGCCCTTGGCGTACAGCTCGGCCTGCTCGGCCGGATTGTTCACCGTCGAATCTGCCCGCTTTTCAGCGAGCTCCTTGGCGACGTCCCCTCCACCGCCCTTCTCGACGTAGCTCATGTGGAGGTCGTAGCTCGCGTTGAGGAAGTCGGTCAGTAACTCGTCCTCGGCGCCGCGTCCGGTGCCGGCCATCACCCACGTGTCACCCTTCGCCTTCGCGGCTTGCACGAAATCATCGATCGTATTGATGTCGGTGCGGTCCTTGTGGACCCACAGCACGAACGCGTCCTCGGCGAGGCGTGCGATCGGAGCAAACTTCGCGATGTCGATGCCGAGCTCGGTAAGGTTCAGGGGTGTTGTGTAGAAGCTGTTCAGGGTGAACAGGATGACGTGATCGTCTCCGGAGCGCGCCAGCATGGTGGCGAGCGCATCGCCGCCAGAACGTCCCGGCTGATTGACGACCTCGAACGCGACCGGCGACAGCTTGTTCTTGGCGATGACCTCCGTCAAAAAGCGGGTTGCGCGGTCGGCGCCGCCGCCTTCTCCGGCCATGACGATGAACTGGACGGGTTTCGACGGCTCCCAGGCCGCCGCCGGCGCGACGATGGCAGCGAGCCACAGTGCGATGAGACCGGCCAAGCGCAGGTGATGCGCCGGAGGGTTTCTGCGGGCCATCTTTTTCTTACTCCGCTTCAGTCTTTCACCCAGACTTCGACGCGCCTGTTGAGCTGGCGCGCTTCGGCCGTGTCGTTGCAGGCGACAGGCGCCAGCTCGCCGAAGGCATAGGCGCCGATGGTGGTGCTGGCGATCGGACCGGCGCCAGTTAGCGCCCGCAAGACCGCCTGTGCCCTCTGATCGGCAATCGCCAGGTTGGTCGCGAACGCACCGACGGCATCCGAAAAGCCCACGAGCATCACGGTCTTGCTCGCGAAATCCGGCGACTCGAGGAGGACGCGCAGGCGCTGCACGTCCGCCAGGGCCTTGCTGTCGAGCATCACCCCGGCAGAGGCGAAGCGGAATGTCAGGGACACGCGTTGGGCAGTCTTGAGATCGGCGATGAGCTTGCGCATCAGCGTCATATCGAAGTCTTCGCTGGGAGCATTGAGCGCATAGGTGATGCGGCTGCCGAGGGCGGCGAAGCCCTGGCTCTCGGGCTCGAGATCGACCAAGCCGGCCTTTTTCAGTACATCCTGGACGCGCGGAGACAGCGCATGCTTGAGCAGCGCGTTGGCGAGCGGATGGGTCGGCTGTGCGGCGGTGTAGAAGTACATGCGCCGCGTCAGCGGATATTCCTCGGTCTTGGCGGCGAAGATGCTTGGCCGGGTAATGAGACCACAGCTCTGCTCGATATTGAGAGCGCGCGCGGCGCGCACTTCGGCAATCGAGTTGATGGCGATGCCGAACGGATCGGCCGCCACCCTGTCGCTCAGGTCTGTCGCGTGCTGCAGGCGGGTAGCGCTCTCCGCCAGCGCGAGGCCGCGCGGCTTCATCACGATCGTCTCGAACTGTTCCCAGTCGCCGAGCTCGGGACTTGGCGCGTAGACATTGATCTTGCCCGCCGGCAGGCCGACCTGCGACCAGTCCGTAATATTGCCGGCAAAGATGTTGGCGATCGCGTCGAGCGAAAGAGAGACAGCCGGATTGTCGCGTGCGACGAGCGCAACAATCGCGTCCGAGCCCCAAACGTGCTCGCTGGCCGGCCCCCGCGTGCCTTGCAAACCTGCGGCGACAAGCTGTGCCACCTCGTCCGGGGAGATCGGGCGGCTCGACATGACGACGTCGCCCGAGCGGCTCGCGAGCGCCTCGAAACCGGCTGTGACGCCGAGCCGGTTGACGTTGACCTGGCCGAGGGGACCGCCGCTCCTGTCCGTCAGCTTGAACTCGAGATTGCGCGGGTCGGCCGCAACCGCCCGCGAGACCTTGGCGCCGATCGTGTTGGCGTAGGAGTCGATCAGCAGCGGCATGAAGTCGGTGCCGATGACGCTGCCACCAATCCATGTCGTCGCACCGTAGTCCACGCCGTCGCGGAGCGGCGCCGAGACGGGCGTCTCAGCGACTGGCGCCTTGGGACAGGCCCCGCGCACGCAGTCGTAGCGCTTGGCATCGAGGGTCAGTGGGCCAAAATCTTTCGTGTCGACGATGTAGCGCTGGAGGTCGAACGACTTGAGCTCGCCCGACACCTCGAAATCACCGCCCTTCATCTTGAGCGTAATCTCTTCAGCGCAAAGGTCGGCCGCCATGGCGGTGAGGGCCAGTCCGGCAAGAGCCACGCTCCACCAGCGACTGGCGCTTGTTTCGTGCATCGTGAGTGGCCCCTCGAACTACTTGTTATCCCCACCCACGCATACGCAGCTGGACACCGTTTGTCTTGTCGGAGCGAGCGACGGATCTCTAAGGATTGCCTTGATGCTGCCGGCCTGTTCCCCTATCACCACACGTAGGCTGACGGCTGGCTCGGCTGGCGGACACGATGAACCGGTCAGCTGAGGGACTTCTTTATCCGCGACGTCGGCAGCGATGCCTAGAGACAACGTGACGCATACTTGGTGGCGACACGAGGACGGCAGAGTTTTGCCCGCGCGGGGCGCACGTTTCCAGGCAGGCAGCATACTCGGCCAATGAATCGCGAAGACCAGAAGCCAGACGACAACGAACGCAAGATGGAGGAGCTGCGGCGGCTCCTACGACGGCTTGACCGGACCATCGCCGGCACACCGGCGGCCTTGGCGGCGGCAGGCGTCGCGCAAGACGATCTTTGGGCTCAGCCGCAACAGCTGCCCCACTTTCCGCCCCTCCCATCTAGTCAGCCGCGTGAGCCGTCGGAGTCTCACACGGCCGCGCACGAGACAACCGCACCTGAGCCGAAAAGACGAGCAGGCGGGCCGCGTCTTGCGGTGGCGGTTGCGATCGCCGCCGTTGCCGGCGTGGGGCTGATCCTGGGGATCGAACTCCCGCGGCAGGACCAGCCGGCTGCGCCATCTCCCGCTGAGCGTGAGGACAAGACCGCGAAGGATGCCGCGCCGGGATTGATCGCGGCAGCGCCCAGTGTGCCCGTGGCAGAAACACCTGCGACCAATACGCGAGACCCGGCGAACTCGCCGCCGCCGGCCGCGGAGCAGCCGAGCACGATGCCGTCCTCGACGCCGGTGGGGGCGGTCGCGGTTCCCGTCGCTGTCGCCGAGCCGGCGCCGAAGTCAGCTGGGGTTGAGCAGCGCACCGGAGAGCTTGGACCCACGGTGCCAGAGTCGTCTGACGCGGCACCCGTATCGTCGAAATCTGGCCCGGATGCGCCGCCGCTGCTGGCGATTCCGCCATCCTTCATGATCGAGGCTGGCGTGACAACGCCCTTCCCGCTTCGGCTGATGCGCGATAGGTGGGCCCTCGATGGCGGGTACCTCATAGTCAGCGGACTGCCGCGCGGTTCGCGATTCTCGTCCGGCACGGAAATCGTGTTCGATACTTGGCAGATTCCGGTGAGTGCCCTCGGAGACCTGCAGCTGACCATCCCGAGCGACGGCGAGGCCGAGCTGGCCATCGAGCTGCGCAGCGCGCAAGGCCAGGCCTTGGCGAGCACGACCGCGGTCCTCCAGGGGACGACGGCTTCCAGCGCCTCGCAGCCCCGGTGAGAGCGAGGCGCGTGTCGACGAGGCGCTGCCGCGCTCTCGGACCTGCCGAATGGGAGGAAGGCGCGCCCGTTATGCTCAGGCTTGCGCCAAGGTTAAGACTGTCGGCCCGCCACGGCCGGGCACCGCGGAAGTGCGGGGCAATCGTAGCCGCGCAGCTCCAGGGCCTTCGCTTCGTGGTGGGATCGCCCCAATGGCCTTGACTCGGAGGGCTGCTCAGCCGAAGAGGCAACAGGAGGCATCGCTGTCGCCATGGACGCATCGGATATATCTCGGTTGCTCGCGCGGGTCGGTCTCGGCGACCGCGCGGCCTTCCGCGACCTCTATGGCGCGACCTCGGCGAAACTGTTCGGCATCTGTCTTCGTGTCTTGAAGGACAGAACGGATGCCGAGGATGTGCTTCAGGAAGTCTATATCAAGATCTGGAACAACGCTTCCACCTATCAAGTTTCGGGGTACAGCCCGATGACTTGGCTGATAACCATCGCCCGAAATCAGTCCATTGATCGCCTGCGCTCCCGCCGGGCAGTCGCATCGGACCTTTCCGATGCTGAGAATTTGGCGGACAGCAAGCCGACACCGGAACAGTCTGCGGTTCACTCCGGCGAGGCGGACCGCCTCCGGCGATGCCTCGATCAGTTGGCGCCCGATCGCGCCAAAGCGGTGAAGGCTGTCTATCTCGAAGGGTATAGCTATCAGGAGATGGCGGACCAGCTCAAGCAGCCGATCAACACCGTGCGCACGTGGCTGCGCCGAAGCCTGATCAGTCTCAAGGAGTGCTTGTCGTCATGACCGAGCGCCCCTTCAATCCTGAAGATGAAGACAGCCTTCTGGCCGCCGAGTATGCGCTCGGTCTGTTGCAGAGTGCCGCACGCGAGGACTTCGCCAGGCGGATGGCAGCCGATCCCGCGCTTGCTGCGGAGGTGCGCTACTGGCATGAGCAGCTTGCCGGTCTTACGGATGACTTGGCGGCAGTGCCGCCACCGGCAAAGGTCCAGGCGCAACTGGAACGCGTCCTGTTCGCGACGCCCAAGCGGACGACGATTTGGGACAATCTCAATCTGTGGCGCGGACTTGCGATTGCCGCACTGACCGCGCTCGTCGTGATCGCCGGCCTTAACCTTCGCACCATTTCACGCGAGCCTTCCGAAACTCTGATTGCCCAGGTGGCCGGAGAAGGCAGTCCTTTGAACTTGGTTGCCTATTACAGCGATGCAACGGGCGAGCTGCGCCTCAATCGGTTGTCCGGCACGCCGTCAGCCCACCATAGCTTCGAGCTTTGGGTCATCATCGGGAAAGAGCCACCGGTCTCGCTTGGCATTCTGACCGCAGAGACGGCAACACACCTCTCTGTTCCTCAACATTTGCGCACCAACCTCAAGGGAAGCGTCCTCGCTGTGACCGATGAACCCGCCGGCGGTTCGCCGACCGGCGCTCCAACCGGCCCAGTTGTGGGCAAGGGCCAGCTCTCGGCGATCTGAACGGCCACCCGGATTTTTGCAGACAGCGTCTGAAACTTTTTCCGCGCGCCCTCCGTGACTGCATCTGTCCTGCCTCTGGGACAGAAACAAGATGCAACGGAGTGAACCATGACTGTCATTCGTAACCTCGGCATCGCCGCCTTCTTGCTCGCCGGTGCCACGCTGGCCCACGCCGAGAACCCCAACGTCGGCGGCGCCCCGATGTTCGAGACCAAGAACATCATCGAGAATGCTGTGAATTCCAAGGACCACACGACCCTGGTTGCCGCCGTCAAGGCAGCAGGTCTGGTCGAGACGCTGCAGGGCAAAGGCCCGTTCACTGTTCTCGCCCCCGTCAACAGCGCGTTTGACGCCCTGCCGGCAGGCACTGTCGAAAACCTTCTGAAGCCGGAAAGCAAGGACCAGCTCACGAAGATCCTGACCTGTCACGTCATTTCTGCCAACGCCCTCAGCACTGCGATTTCAAAGATGGTGGCTGACGACGGCGGCGCGCACGACGTCAAGACGGTCGGTGGCTGCAAGCTCACCTTCACCACCAAGGACGGCAAGGTCCTGGTCAAGGATGAGGCCGGAAGCACGGCAACCGTGACCATTGCTGACGTCAAGCAGTCGAACGGTGTCATTCACGTGATTGACAAGGTGCTCCTGCCAAAGAGCTGACCTGCTTCGACGGTGCGCATCTCTCCGGGCTGACCGGAGAGATGCCGCCTCTCCAGAGTAGAGACATGACGAACTCCACACAATTTCCGGGACGCCTGATCCGTCGTCAAAAGCTTGCGACCCGCATCACCCACTGGGTCTGGGCGGTCAGCCTGTTGTTCTTGCTGCCGTCGGGCCTGCAGATCTTTAATGCGCACCCGATTCTGCATTTTGGCGATCAGTCGGGCTTCACCTTCGACAACGCCGTGCTCAAGCTCGACGACTTTCCGGGCTGGGCGACGATACCGTCGACGCGTGATCTTGCGACAGGGCGTGTGGTCCACTTCTTCTTTGCTTGGATTTTCGTCCTGAACCTGCTGGCGTTCTTCGCGATATCTTGGGCCAATCGGCACTTGCAGAAGGATCTCGTCCCCAAAGCTAAAGACACGCAGCACTTCGTGCAGGACGTGCGCGATCATCTAAATCTCAAGCTCGTCCACGGTGTCCGCTACTCGCCACTACAAAAGCTCGCTTATGGTGGTGTGCTGTTCGTGCTGTTTCCTCTCATCATCGCCACCGGATTGAGCATGTCGCCGGGCATGAACGCGGTTCTGCCTTGGTTGCCGGAAATCTTTGGCGGCCGCCAAACTGCCCGCACTATTCACTTCGCCGTCATGGTGCTGCTCAGCGTCTTTTTCGCCGTCCATCTGGCCATGATCTTGCTGGCAGGTCCGGTCAACGAGTTGAGATCAATCGTGACGGGCTACTATCGCACGTCTCCCCGGCCCAAGAAGGGCGCATCCGATGTCTAGAGTCTTCGTTTCGCGCCGTGGGCTCTTGCGGGCGGGCCTCGCCTCCGCCGCTGCAATTCCGCTGGCCGGCTGCAAGGCCTTCGATGCCCTGCGCGAGCGGGACAACGCCATGCGCCAGTTTATGATGCGAATGAACGGTCTCACGTATAGAGCACAGCGTTTGATGTTGTCGGCCGATCAACTCGCGCCGGAGTTCAGCGAGGCCGACATCCGCCAGAGCCAGTTTGCCAATGGCTCCACCGAGCCCAGCACGGCAGAATATGTGACCCTGCGCGCGAGCAACTTCGACGCATACAGGTTGCAGGTCGGCGGTCTTGTCGAACGGCCGACACAATTTGCGCTCGCTGACTTGCGTGATATGCCGGCGCGAACGCAGATTACCCGGCACGACTGCGTGGAAGGCTGGAGCTGCATCGCCAAATGGCAGGGAGTTCCGCTCGGCGCCGTCCTCGACCGTGTCGGAGTGAAGCCGACCGCGCGCTACGTCATGTTTCATTGCTTCGACGCAATCGAGCGCAGCCTGAGTGGTGAGGTTCTGTACTACGAATCGATCGATTTGATCGACGCCCGCCATCCGCAAACGATCTTGGCCTACGCCATGAACGACAAGCCGCTCCCGGTCGCGAATGGGGCGCCCCTCCGCGTACGGGTCGAGCGCCAACTCGGCTACAAGATGGCAAAATACATCTCCCGCATCGAGCTGATCTCAGACTTCAGCCGCATCGGCAATGGACGTGGCAGCTACTGGGCTGATCGAGGCTACGAGTGGTTCGCCGGCATCTGATGATCGGCGAAGCTCGCGTCATCCTAGAATGTAGCGATCAGCCCGCCTTGGCTCGAGTCTTCGAGCACCAAGCGGCGGCCATACGCTTCGAGCACCTCCTGCACGATTGCCAAGCCGAGGCCCGTGCTGTTGCCGCTCTCGTCGAGGCGCTTGCCGCGGGCCATGACGGTTGGCCGGAGCTCCATCGGAATTCCAGGCCCATCGTCGCGCACAAAAACTCGACCATCGGCCAGCACTCCGATCCAAACGCGATGACGCGCATGACGGGCAGCGTTCTCGATCAAATTGCCTAGCACCTCGGCGAGATCGGCCTTGTCCATGGCCACCTGCGTGTCCTCGGCGAACTCGACATCGAACACCAGCCGGCTGCCTTCGCTTGTGCGCCGCTGAATGGCAATCAATGTCTCGACGAGGGGATGAAGCGGCGTGCTACTGGCTGCTCCCGGATGCCGCGATCCGCGAACGCGGGCGCGTGTGAGCTCGCGCTCGACATGCCGGCGCATTGCCTCACCCACCAATTCGATGCGGGAGGCTAGCTCATGCTCGCCTTTCTCCTCGAGTGTTCTGACATCGGCCGCAAGGGCCGATAGCGGCGTCTTGAGGCCATGCGCAAGGTCCGCCGCACGTCCGCGGGAGCGTTCGAGCTCTTGGGCTTGGGCGGCGAGAAGCGAGTTGACCTCCTCTACCAGCGGCTCCACTTCCGTCGGGACCGGCCCGCCAAGCGCGGCAGCGCTGCCTTCTCGAATAGCCTTGATGCCCTCGCGCACGCGCCCGAGCGGTTTCAGGCCCAACCCGATCTGCACCCACATGGCCCCAGCGAGTAGGAAGCCGAACAGGACGAGAGCCGGCACCAGATCTCTGACAAAGGCCCGCCGCGCTGCAACAATGCGGGCTGTATCGGCAGCGAAAACCAGGCGCACGGGGGTTGGCTGACCGTTCCATTTCAAAAAGACTCTACGCTCGACTGCAATGAGATTGCTGCCACCGGGGCCGGCAATGCGATGCAGGTGGACCTCGCCGGGCGGCAGCTCGTCGTCCGCGAGGGGCAATGTAACGTCCCACAGCGAGCGCGAGCGCGTAAGGCCGCTGGCGGTGCTCAGCTGCCAGTAGAGACCCGACAGCGGCTCGACGAAGTGAGGATCAGAGGGCTCGCGCCGAAGCAGGGGGCGGCCCGAGGTGTCGATCTCGATCGTTGCCATCGCCTGCCGGAGATCGCCTTCGAGCTCGGCCGCGAGCGAACGCATCACGTGACGCTCAAACAGATACGAAAGACCAGAGCCGGAAACGATAAGGGTTACGGCGAGCGCTGCAGCACCACCCGCAATCAGGCGCAGGCGAAGCGAGCCCGAGGTCATTCGCCGGCTCCGCCGATGATGTAGCCGAAGCCACGGCGAGTCTTGATGGCATCGGTCCCGAGCTTGCGGCGGATGCGTGCGATCAAGGCCTCGATCGCGTTCGAATCATGAGCATCGTCGCTGCCATGAATGTGCTCGCTGAGCTCGGATTGGGATACTACTCTGCCGTGATTGTGCAGGAGATAGGCGAGGGCGCGATACTCGAGCGCCGCAAGATCAATCGGAACACCCCCGACGGACACCCGCATCTGTCGCTCGTCGAGAGCGAGATTGCCGATCTCTATGAGCGACGACGCGTGCCCTCCAGAACGACGCACGAGGGCGCGCAGGCGCGCGACAAGCTCCTCCATGCGGAACGGCTTCGGCAGATAGTCGTCGGCCCCTGCGTCTATGCCCTCGACACGCTCCATCCAGCTGCCGCGGGCCGTCAACGCGATGACGGGCATGGTCCGCTTCGCCTCCCGCCATTTCTTGAGAACAGCGAGGCCGTCCATATGTGGCAATCCGAGATCGAGGACGATGGCGTCATAGGCTTCCGTTTCACCTTGGAACCACGCATCCTCTCCATCCGCAATGGCGTCGACCACGAAGCCCGCCGCCCGAAGCGCTTTGCAGACATCGGCTGAAATGCGGACGTCGTCCTCGACCACCAGAATGCGCATCACTTCTCCTCGATGCCGATGACCTCGGCGGTCGCTGCGTCGACCTCGACCTCAAGCAGGCGGCCCTTGCTGTCGGCTATCCGGAACTCGTAGGTCCAAGCGCCCTGGGCGTTCTCGATTTCGATACCGACGATCTCTCCCGGAAGCTTTGCTTGGACGACGGCAAGGATCTCCACGAGAGGCTTGATCTCACCGCGCTCGACCGCGCCGCGCACGGCTTCCCGCTGATGACGATCAGAGGATTTGTCGTCCTCCCGCTCGTCGGCGTGAAGCGGCGAACCGGCTGCGAGAACGACAACGAACGCAAAAATGCAGAGGTTTCTCAACGGTTTCACCATGCCACGCGCATCTTCGGCGACGGTCTCCAACGCATCAGGATAGGGCCGTGAACCTGACGGGACGCTGATTTTGCGCGTCAGGCTCCGATCACGCGTACCGGCGCAGTGTGCCTTCCATGGCGCCGGTCAGTCACGGCGGCCTTAGCAAAACTCAGGGAGATTATCCTCATGCGCAAGATCATTATCGCCACCACCCTCGCCATCTGCTCGACCGCCGTTCCCGCGTTTGCCGGGGAGGACGAGGGCTGCACGAAAGCTCCGAAGGAGCAGTGGCTCACGATCGACCAGCTCAGGACCAAGCTCGGCGAGCAGGGCTACACGGTCGACAAGATCAAGATGGAGGAAGACTGCGCGGAAGCCCGGGTCAAGGACAAGGATGGCAAGACCGCCGAGCTGTATCTCGACCCCGCAACCGGCAGCCCCGCGAAGAAGGACGACTGAGCGCCGCGTGACCGCATTGATCGATCCATTTTGACGGCCAAGAAGACAGGAGCTCTATAAATGACAAAGATCCTTACCACCATCGCGATGCTTCTCTCCCTCACGGCGACGGCACGCGCCGAGAGTTTCGGACAACCGTGCACGAGCGAGCCCAAGGCGAAGTGGATGACGCTCGAGGCCATCACCAAGATCGTCGAGGACCACGGCTACAAGATTGCCAAGGCCGAGATGAAGAATTCCTGTGCTGAGATCTACGCGCGCGATGACCAGGGTTTGCGCGTCGAGTTCTTCATCGATCCTTCGAGCGGCAATCCCGTCGGCACCAGCTTTAAAGCGCCCGGAACCTGAGTGCCGAAAGTTTCTATTGCTCGAGATCTGCCGGCAGCGCCCCTGCCGGCAGGTTGCCATCTCCTCGCACGGGACGGAACACCATGACGACTTTTGAGAAGATACGCCTCTCGCATGCGGCTCTCACCGTCGGCTGTATTCTCGCCTACCTCACAGGGGAGGCGGGGATCGTTCACGCGTGGATTGGTTATGGCGTTGCGGCGCTTATTGCTCTGCGTCTCGTCTGGGGCCTGTTCGGTCCTCGTCAGGTCGGCATTGCGCGGCTCGTGCCCACGCTCGAGCAGGTGAGCACCATACGCTGGCTCGACCATCCGGCCGTGAGCAAGATCCTGCTCTCAGCCATCATCGTCTGCCTCCTTGTGGTCTCGGGCACCGGGATCGCACTTGGTCCGGGAGGAGGCGAGGAAGGCCGCGAGCACGCGGCCGCGCTTTCTAAGCCTGTTTCGCAGCAGACAGCACAGGAGGCCGGAACGCTGTCGCAAGTCGCCTTCGTTGACCCGGCGCGTGCCGATACCGATGAGGCAGACGAGGAGACCGAAGGTGGAGAATGGATCGAGGAGGTCCACGAGGCCTCGGCAAACCTGCTATTCCTCTTCGTCGGTCTGCACGTCGGCTATGTGCTATTGTTCAAGCGCAAGCTTGCTTTCTACATGCTTTTCACTGAGACGCCGCCGGCCCGCAGCGGGGGTTGACGAATTCTTGAAGCAGACCGCGAGTAGCACGCTATTGAGGGACCGGCGGCGCAGGGCCGCCAGCCCAAATCGATGAGAAAACCATGAGCAGGCTCCACGCCCATCCCGAATCTCACCTCGTTGAGCGCATCGGATGGCTCCGAGCCGCCGTGCTTGGCGCGAACGACGGAATTGTCTCGACGGCGAGCCTCATCGTCGGCGTCGCCGCCTCCTCGGCCAAGCCTGGCGACATCCTCGTCGCCGGCGTCGCGGGGCTTGTCGCCGGTGCCATGTCGATGGCGGCCGGGGAGTATGTTTCAGTCAGCTCCCAATCGGACACGGAGCGGGCTGACCTGGCGCGCGAGAGCAAGGAGTTGCAAGAGAACGTAGCCTTTGAGCGCGAGGAGCTTGCGCAGATCTACGTCAAGCGCGGCGTCGAGTATGGTCTGGCGCTTCAGGTTGCGGATCAATTGATGGCGAAGGATGCACTCGGCGCTCATGCTCGCGACGAGCTCGGCATCTCGGAGATCAGCACGGCTCGGCCTGTGCAAGCAGCCCTTACCTCCGCCGCGACGTTTGCCGTTGGCGCCGCATTGCCGCTCGCGATCGTTCTCATAGCGCCCCTGAGCATGCTGGTCCCGCTTGTCTCGGGCGCCTCGCTGGGCTTTCTCGCATTGTTAGGTGCGGTTGGCGGCAAAGCCGGCGGCGCCAACATGGTCAAGGCGACTGCACGCGTCACGTTCTGGGGCGCGCTCGCAATGGGGCTTACGGCCGGGATAGGCGCCCTGTTCGGAACTGTGGTGTAGCCAGGCTGAACCCAGGCGTGCGTCGCGCCTACCCTTAGGGAGCCTGCGCATTCCAAATGCTTGATGCCGAGGTGCATCCTTGGGCAAGTGCCAACTGACTGTTAGACCTCACGCGTTCTCTTCGACACGTCGGTTCGCCAGAGAGAGAATAAGATACCCCCGAATATCAGGCCGCACGTCACGGCGAGCGAGAGGCCGGCCGGGAACTTCTCCCAACCGAAGGCATCGGCGATGAAGATCTTCGCGCCGATGAAGATGAGAACCAGAGCGAGCGCCGGCTTCAGATAATGGAATCGGTCGATTACGGCTGCCAGGGCAAAGTAGAGCGCGCGCAAACCCAGGATCGCGAAGATGTTCGAGGTGTATACGATGTAGGGGTCGGTGGTGATTGCGAAGATCGCCGGCACGCTGTCGATCGCAAAGATGAGATCCACGATCTCGATCATGACCAGCGCCGCGAAAAGCGGTGTAGCCCAGAGCACGAGCTTGCCCGCTCTGGGATGCGGTTGCCGGACGAAGAACCTCTCGCCAGAAAGCTCTGTCGTGATGCGCATGCGGCGCCTCAGGAGCGAGAGCAGCGAGCTACTTCCGATGTCGGCAGGCTTGTCGCCCATGAGGAGCATCTTCACACCCGTCGCGACAAGGAACAGCGCGAACAGGTAGAGCACCCATGCGAACTGAGAGACGAGCGTGGTGCCCAGTCCGATCATGATGGCGCGCAGCACGATCACGCCCAGCACACCCCAGAGCAGCACGCGGTGCTGATAGGCCGGCGGAATGGCGAAATGGGCAAAGACCAGAGAAATCACGAAGATATTGTCGAGCGCGAGCGTTTTCTCGACCAGGAAGCCAGTAACATACTCCGCTCCGGCCCCCGCTCCCAGCGACTGCCAGACCCAGAACCCGAATCCCAGACCGACGGAGAGATAGAACGCACTTGTTGCGAGGCTCTCGCGCACCCCGATCTCACGCGATGTTCGATGAAACACGCCGAGGTCGAGCGCTAACAGCAGGACGACAATGGAAAGGAACGCCGCCCACATCCAGATCGGCTTGCCCAGGAAGTCGAGGGTCAGGAGTTCCACGCTGATTTCAGCCTTGTTGCCTTAGTGATTCTTGAAAGGGGGTCAGCCCGCGACGCTCTTCGCGCGCGTGCGGTAGATGTCGTCGATCTGGTCGGCGTTGGTGATGCGCACCGCGAGGTCGCGGAGCAGGCCGTCGCCGACGCCATTGATCAGGCCGTGCACCGACAGCGACTTGCCGCAGAACCATGCATTCTGGACGAAGGTGGTGTGGCAGAGGTTGCGAACCTGCTCGATCACATCGAGCTCGCAGAGCCGGTCACCGCGCTTCGAGTCGTCGGCGATCTCATCGAGCTCGCTCAGGACCGCAACCTGTCGGAGATCATCCCCTGCAAGCTGGCCAGTTCATCAGCCAGCCCGCCCGCCTGGGGCAAGTTGGCCAACAGCTCATCCAACTGACCCCCGGCGATCGCCGCAGGGTCGATTCCATGCTCCGAGAGTACCGAGAGGATATCGCTTTCCGAGAGCCCCGATAAAAGGGCGGGGTCGATCCCGGCGCTGCCAAGGAGATCCGCGAGGTTTGGCCCCTGGTGAGCCATGGCGCTCGTGCCGCCAAGTCCCGTCCCGATGAACTCGATCGCCTTCGAAAGATCGAACACGTGCGTGCTCCTTCTTGTGTGTCCCGGACCCTTGCGGCCCGCCATGCCCGATATGTGTTGTTCCACTCGGCGACCTTCCAATCGAAAGGCCCGTCGCATCTGATAGGAATTTCCGATTAGGGTGGCAGCTCGCACTCGCCGCCATATACTTCGAACGATTGCCCACACCTCGGAGCTTTCCCCGTGCCCAACCTCAGGCAGCTGGAATACCTGGTCGCCCTCTCCGACACCCGCCATTTCCGCCGCGCGGCGGAGCGCACCAATACCACTCAGCCGACGCTCAGCGAGCAAATCAAGGCCCTCGAGGAGCGCCTCGGCGTTCAGCTTGTCGAACGATCGACCTCGCGCGTCCACATCACGCCGATCGGCCAGCAGGTCGTCGACATCGCTCGGCGCATGCTGCGCGATGCGAGCGAGATCAGGGCGCTCGCTGTCAGCGGGGCCAAGGAGCTGACGGGCCTCCTGAAGCTCGGACTGCCCCCGACCGTGGGGCCCTACCTGCTCCAGCGTGTCGCCCCCTCCCTTCACAAATCCTATCCCGGATTGAAGCTCTATCTCCGCGAGGAGTTGCCCGCCATTCTGCCCAGAGCTCTTGAGGAAGGCTTGCATGACGTCGTCGTCACCCCGCTGCCGATACGCGGCAAGGATATCGAGAGCGTCACGCTGTTTCGTGAGCCGCTGTATCTGACGGTCGCCGCAGACCACCCGCTCGCTCGGCGGAAATCCGTGCTGTTGTCGGATATCGCGGGCGAAGATGTTCTCGCACTTGGGCCCGGACACCAGCTTCACGACGCCGTCGTTGGCTTGTGCAAGCTGGTAGGGGCGCGCGTGAGGCTCGAATTCGAGGGCACCAGCCTCGATATGCTGCGCGAGATGATCGTGATGGGGTTGGGCATCACCTTCATGCCCGGATTGTACGCGAATTGCGAGCTCGTTCGAGACAGTAACGTGAAGACCTTCGAGATCGCCGACCGCCGACTGTTCCGTACGATCGGCATGGCCTGGCGCAAGTCGAGCCCGCGCCGCGACCAGCTCGTCAAGCTTGCCGAATTTTTCAAGAGTAACGTCGGCACCACGTAGCGGCTACGCGAGTCAGCATCGGTTTAGGCCAGCCCAGATTCCAGCTATGAGCGGGTATCTTCCGGCGCGCATTGGCGCATTCCGCGGACGGCGTGCGCACGATTTCACGACATGTGCGAGCCGAACCAATAAGGGTTCGACATTGCTCGACCTAAGGCCCATAGTGTCTTCATCATCGTTAATTTGCCCTGGGCCACGATGACTGAGAGATGCGCCGCGCTCCCCCCTGAGACAAGGAGCTGCAGTGCCGTTCATCGAAAAGCCCGAAGGATTGAGTGCTGCGACGCTCGAGTTGCTCGATGCAGCGCTCACTAAGCTCTGGCTCGAGCAGGTTGCGATCGGGGCTGCACTGAGGGGAGCACCGGCTCCAGACGCGAACGCAGCCCCTGCCCACAAGTCCCCGCAGGAGCGGCAAGGCTTTGACCGTCGCGCTGCAGAAAGTGAGCGCGTGCCAACCTCATCGGAGAACCCAATGCCCCCTCACAAGTACAAGGCCGGCCAGGATGTATATTTCAATCCACCCAAGGGGGCCGTGCTGGGATCTTCGCAGCGTTACAGGATCCTTCGACTTCTGCCCGTAGAGGGTGGAGAAGTGCGCTATCGCATCAAATCCGCGGCCGAGGAATTCGAGAGAGTGGCTAGAGAAAGCGAATTGGCACGCGCGCAATAGGACAACCCATGGACCATTTCGATTACTTGGCGCAGGCTGAGCTCTTTCCTGCACGCCCGCGCGGGTTTAGACGTCTGGATATATCCTATAAGCGCTTTGAGTCCGCAGCCGATGCCTTGCGCTATGCCATCGAGGAGCTGCCGCCGGGCCTGCTGCTTGGTGCGATTCTCGAAGTCGACGAGGAGCGCTATGACCATCTTGCCATCAGAAGTCTTTACGAGAGCAGCAACTACCCTCACGCGAGAGAGGGGCAGTCAGCCCTGACGCGTGCGCGCGGCTGCACCGAAAAGACGAGCATCAAAGCATGACCTGAGAAAAGATAGCCAGCGGCCTAGCAAGACTGAGTTCAGGGTGACGGTCTTGGATTGTGCCCCCATCGAGACCTGGTTATCTAGGCTATCCGACATTCACTGATCTTCAGATGCGATTCGGAGCCGCCCTATCGAGGGCGGCTCCGCGTGATGTAGTGCTGATGCGGTGCTGACTGGAGAGAGCGATTGATCGACCCACCCGATGCCGATGCCTCGCCCTGCAATACATGTGGCGCCTGCTGCGCGTATTCGCACGACTGGCCCCGGTTCACGATCGAGACCGACATCGCGCTTCGGCGCATCCCTCGGGCGCTGATCGACGACAGCATGTCGGGCATGCTCTGCCATGGTGCGCGCTGCGCCGCGTTGGCAGGACGAGTGGGAGTCGAGACATCATGCACCGTCTACGCCGATCGGCCGGAAGTGTGTCGCGAGTGCGTCCCCGCCGACGACGCCTGCCAGATCGCGCGGCGCAAACATGGGCTACCCGTGATAGCCAACTGAAAAGACGGGTGTGTGTGGCCGCGTCTCGCCGCAAAGGCGGCGATCGCGGTCGCCTTTCTTCTCGGCGCCAGGCTGTGGCGCTTCCGCGTGCTGGTGGCAGTCGTGGGTCGACGTGTCCTCGCCTAAGCCAGCAACGGCCGTTCCGGCCATTCACTCGTCGGCGGCGAGTGCGGTAATCTCGCGCCGGAACGGCAGCGCGTCACCGATATCCGGCATGTCGAGCTCGCGCGCATAGCGATGGCCGGCGAACGTGGCCCAGGCGATCGGCCCTGGCGCGGCGGCATCACCGATGAGACGCACCGACCGGATGCCGCTCTGCACGAGATCGCCCTGCCGCTCCACGAGCGCGTGATAAAGCGCATCCCGTGCAATTCGCGACGCCACCATGACGACTGCTTCGCAGCCGATCACGGCCCTGCGGTCCGTGTACATGCAGCAGGTCTCGACCCCGTCCGCATGGATCTTCACGACCCCGGTATTGAGCAGGATCTTGACGCCTACGGCGGCAACCCGCCTGTGGATCGCGGCCTGCTCGAGCGTGTTGCGCGACCACTCGGAGAGGAAAGCCGAGGGCGTGACCAGCGTCACGTCGCATCCCTTCTCGGCGAGCAGCTCGGCCAGCACGCCGCCCATGTAGTAGTGATCGTCGTCGAAAAGCACGACGCGCCCGGTGGGCAAACGCCCCTCCATGATGTCGTCGGGGGTGAAGACTGGAAGCTCGCCCTCGCGCGGGACCGCAACCACGTGCTGGCGCGCGACGCCGTCGGCACGCCAGAGAGATCCGGTCGCGATGCAGACGTGCTCGAAGCCGAAGCCGAGAATGTCCTCCGCCGAAAGCTCTGAGCCCGGATAGAGCGCGACGTTGCCGCGCTGCCTGAGATGATAGAGCCGGTAGTCGGCGACCCGGCCCCAGGCAGAAAGCCCGGGAAGAAGACGCTCCCGTGCGACCCTCCCGCCGAGCGCCGGCTTCGCCTCCGCAACAGCCACGTCGTAGCCACGGCTCGAAAGCGCGAGCGCTGCCTCAAGCCCCGCAGGGCCAGAGCCAACGATCAACACGCTGCGGCTCTCGCCTTTGGCGTTCATTTTCTCGGGGTGCCAGCCGCGCCGCCATTCTTCCATCCAAGTCGGATTCTGCGTGCAACGGCCCATGCCCTGGATCATGTCGCCGGTGATGCAAATGTTGCAGCCGATGCATTCTCGGATGTCCTCGACGCGACCCTCCTCGATTTTCCTCGGAAGGAAGGGATCGGCGATCGACGGGCGCGCGCAGCCGATGAGGTCCAGCGTGCCCTCGCGCACCAGGCGCACCATCACGTCGGGAGAGGTGAAGCGGCCGACGCCCACCACAGGCTTTGTGGTCAGATCGCGGATTCCGCGCACGAGAGCCTCCTGCGCAGCCTCCTCCTTGAAGCGCGACGGGCCCGAGCAATCCTCCCAGGCTCCATGCGCTAGGTCCCAGAGGTCCGGCAGGTCGCCGTTCATGGCGATGAAGTCGCGCATCTCGGCGTTGGAGAACCCGAGCTCGCCGATCGTCTCGTCGAGCGAGACGCGCAGCGTGATCGCCATGCTGGCGCCGACGGCGTCCCGCATGTCGGCCACCACCTCGCGCACGAAGCGCGAGCGGTTCTCGAGGCTGCCGCCGTACTCGTCTGTCCTCTGGTTCGTCGCGCGCGAGAGGAAATGCTGGAAGATGCCGAAGCCGTGGGCACCGTAGAGACAGATGAGATCGAACCCCGCGCCGCGACAGCGCCGGGCGGCGTTGACGAACCACCGGCGCAGGTCGGCGATGTCGCGCCGGTCCATCGCCCGCGCCTGCACCGGATCGTTGGTGAAGGTGCGGATCGGCAGCGCCGACGGCGCGAGCGGCACCTCCTTCGTATACATATTGGGGCCGTTGATTCCTGAATACGCGAGCTGGATGCCGGCAAGCGCCCCATGCGCCTTCATGCGCTCCGCCATCCTGCTCAGCATGGGGACGTCCTGGTCCTCCCACAGCCTGAGCTCGATGTAGGGCGTGATCTCGGAGGTGTGGTGCATCTCCGTCTGCTCGGTGAAGATGACGCCCCATCCGCCCTCGGCTTTGGTGCCGCGCATGGCCGCGACCGCCGACGGATCGCGATAGCCGCCGCCGTTGCAGTGGGGCACCTGGTAGAAGCGGTTCTTCGCCGTCAGCGGACCGATGGCGACCGGCTCGAACAGGATATCGTGACGTGGATCTCGCAACGCTGGCTCTCCCGGCCTGTATGTTGAGTTTGCGAGGACAAGTCAGTACTCGGCTGCGTCGTGCTTGAGCAGCGCGAGGATCTCCCGCTTCAACGCGATGAACTCCGGCTCCATGACGAGATCCACGGAGCGCGGACGCGCGAAGGTGACGGGGATCTCCCTGAGGATCTGCCCGGGCCGTCCGGACATCACTACCACGCGGTCGCCGAGCAGAATGGCTTCATCGATATCGTGCGTCACGAACAGCACCGTCTTCTTGGAGTGGTCCCACACCCCGAGCAGGAGCTGCTGCATAGCATGGCGCGTCTGGCTGTCGAGCGCCCCGAATGGCTCGTCCATGAGAAGCACGATCGGATCGTTGGCGAGCGCCCGCGCAATGGCGACGCGCTGCTTCATGCCGCCCGAAAGCTGTGCCGGGTAGTGATTGCGAAAAGCCGCGAGCCCAACTTCCTCGAGGAAATAGCTTACGATCGCCTGCCGCTCTGCCGCCGGCAGGCCTTTGTGCTTCGGGCCGTACTCGACGTTCTGGGCAACGGTTAGCCAGGGAAAGAGCGTGTAGGACTGGAACACCATGCCCCGGTCCGCCCCGGGCTCGCTCACCACCTGGCCGCCGACTTTGATGGTGCCGCTCGTGCGCTCCTCGAGCCCCGCGACGAGATAGAGCAGGCTGGATTTTCCGCACCCCGAGGGACCAACGATGACGCAGAACTCCTGCGGCCGGACGTCGAGCGAAAGCCCGCTCAGGGCCAGAACCGAGCCCTCACCCGTGCCGTAGCGCAGCGAAACCTGGTCTATCGCGATGTCGGACGCGGCGAGTGTAGGGGTGTGGAGCATCAGCATCGTCTCACGCCGCCCACGGCGCGACGCCGCGCCGGAGCACCCGGAACAGAAAATCCGTGCCGAGGCCGAGCAATCCGATCACCGCGATGGCGAGAAAGATGACGTCGACCTGGAAGCCGCGCATGGCCTTGAGAGAGATATACCCGAGACCCGACCGGGCCGCGACGAGCTCAGCGACCACCAGATAGGTCCAGGCCCAGCCCACCGTCACGCGCAGGACATCGACGATATTCGGCAGCGTCGCCGGAAACACGATGTGCCAAACCGTTTCCACGCGGCGCGTACCCAGCGTATAGGCGGCATTGATGAGATCGCGCGGCACCGAGCGGGCAACATCGGCTACCATGACGAGCTGCTGGAAGAAGATGCCGAAGATGATGACGGACACGCGCTGCTCGATCCCGATGCCGACCCAGAGGATCAGGAGCGGCACGAAGGACGTCACCGGAAGGTAGCGGATGAAGTTGACGAGCGGCTCGAGAAAAGCCTGCACCGCGCGGTAGGTGCCCATGAGGAGCCCGAGCGGCACAGCAACGATTGAGGAGGCGATAAAGCCGATGAGCACCACCTCGAGGCTCGCCAGCGTATGCTCGAGAAGGGTGCCGTCGCTGACCAGCGTGACGGCCGTGGTCGCCACCTTGGCGGGCGTGGGCAGGAAGATCGCTTGCACGAACCCGCCGTAGGTGAGCAGGACCCACAGCCCGATCACCAGGATCCAGACGAGCACGCCGAGCACGAGCACCAACGCACTCGGGATCGGTCGGTAGGGCACAAGGACCGCGCTTGCGAGGGATTTGTCCGCCACGAGTTCAGTCCTGCGTTGTGCCGTGCCTGCCCTATCGCCGGAACGGCGCAGGCCGGAGGACCGGCCTGCGCCGAGCACTCATTTGAGGAAGGACGGATCGACCAGATCGCCGTATTTCACGTCCATCTTGAGCTTGCCGAGGCCGCCCCAGATCTCTCGCCCCAATGCAAGGAGCTTGCCGGCCTCGCCGTCATCCCCGCCCGTCAGGAACTCCGTCGACCGCTCTGGGCTGTAGAAGCGGACGCCCGCTGCAGCATCGGCGAAGTCCTTGGGCTCGGAGAGGTAGCCGCCCACGCCCTTGGCCATGATCTCGTAGGCCTTGTCCTGGTTCGCCCTGAGGTACTCGTCCGCCTTCTTGAGACCCGCAATCAGCGCCTTCACGTCCTCGGGATGGGCCGAGATCGTGTCGCAGCTGAGCGCGACCACGTCGACGATCAGGCCGGGCGTCTCGGCCGAGTTGATGAGTACCTTGCCCTTGTTGGCCTTCTTTGCCCCCGTGAGGTGCGGCTCCCAGGTCACCGCGACCGGCACGCGGTCTGCCATGAAGGCGGCGGCGGCATCGTCGGCCGTCATGTTCGTGACTTTGACGTCCTTCTCGGTGAGGCCGTTCTTCTTAAGGAGGATGTTGAACCAGAACTGCGAAACCGAGCCCTCGTTGAGGGCGACGTCGCGGCCCTTGAGGTCGGCGATGGAGGAGACGTCCGCCGGGGCCAGGATGCCGTCGCCGCCGTGGCTGTCGTCAAGCGCATAGACGGCTTTGAAGCACACGTCCGCGGACCGGTATTTCATGATCTCGTCGATGGTGGACGCCGTTCCATTGAGCTTGCCGGCCGCCAGCGCGGCCATGTAGAGCGACGCTTCCTCAATGATCTCGAGCTCGACCGTAAGCCCATTCTCCTTAAAGTATCCGAGGTCGCGAGCCAGAAACAGCTCCCCGTATCCGACCCAGGTCGTCATGCCGAGCTTGAGCGTGCCGGCCTGAGCGGACGTGCCGGCCACGAGCGAGACGCAGGCCGCCAGGGCGACTTTTCGCAATCCCGAGAGAAACGACATCCTACCTATCTCCATGCTTCCGGATCTCCACCGGCCGCATCCGGCTGATGCATGCTCATGGGAGGAGACGATCGGCGAGAAAAAAGAAAGCACGCTTCTTTCGTCGCAAGAATTATCATTTTGCATCGATCTGGTTCGGCAAAGTCGAACCAGAGGCGTCTAACTTTAGAGCAGACTCGCGCGCCTTTTTGCACATTCTTGGGGCGACCATCCCAGGGATGTAGCTGTCGGAGATGAACGAGCGCGCGTGATTGATGAACGCAGTCAAGAGCAACGACTTGCGGAGCTGGCGCAGAGTAACGAGTCCGATCTTCATCGGCCGGTGGTCGCCGGCGAGGCGGACGCGAACCACACGCCGCCCGTCGAGCGCGAGATCAGATCGCGGCGTGACGTTGGCGAGCGTGTAGCCGTAGCCGTTCGCAACCATGGTGCGAATGACGTCGGGATGCGAGAGACGATAGGCCACGGTCGGGCGCAGGCCCTCCTTCATGAAGAGCGCAAGGAAATATTCGGCGCTGAGCGGCATGTCGAGCAGGATGAGCGGCAACGCCGCGAGCTCCTCGAGCGTGACGGCCGAGTGCCGCGCCAGCGGATGCCCCTCCCCGACCACGGCATGCACCGGCAGGTCGACGAGCGGCGTGAACTCCACGTCCTCCGGCACCTGCAGGTCGTAGGAGATCGCCACGTCGATGCTCGCCTTGTGCAGGCCGGCCAGCAAAATCTCCTGGTGATCGGTATGCGGGCGGATCGCCACTTTCGGAAACCCGGTGGTGAACGAGATGGCGAGCTCGGGCAGGATCATGGGTGCGAGCGTCGTCAGGCACCCCACGTTGAGGAGCCCGCGCACCTCCTCGCGGGCTTCTGCCGCCACGGTGTAGAGCGAGAGCGCCTGCTCGACGAGGCGCTTCGCCTCGAGCAGCATGACGCGACCGACGGGCGTCAGCGACAACCCCTGCGCATGGTGGCGCACGAAGAGCTGCACATCGAGCTCCTGCTCGAGCTGCGAGATGGCGGTCGAGATCGAGGGCTGCGAGATGTTGATCCGCTCGGAGGCCTCGGTGATGCTGCCGGTCTCGCCTGCCGCAATGAAATACTCGAGCTGTCGCAAGGTGAAGCGCATGGTGACCCCTACCTCCACGGATGACGCTCATCGGGCCACCGGCCGGACCCGCCGTCAAGGGCCGATCATGCCTAACGCCGGACTGCGGACCTGACCCCGTCCGGCCTCAGTACCGGATCCAGGTCGTCTTCAGCCCGCTGTACTTGTCGAAGGCATGCCGCGAGAGGTCGCGCCCGAAGCCGGACTGCTTGAAGCCGCCGAACGGCGTCGCGGGCGACAGCGCGTCGACCGTGTTGACGGATACAGTGCCGGCCTTGAGCTTGGCCGCAACCCGATGCGCCCGCGAGAGGTTCGAGGTCCACAGCGAGGCGGCAAGGCCGTAGATTGTGTCGTTCGCCCGCGCAACGGCTTCGTTCTCCGTATCGAACACCGAGATTGCGAGCACCGGGCCGAATACCTCGTCGCGTGACAGCGGGTCGGCCGCGCTCACGTCGGCGAAGATGGTCGGCTCGACGAAGCACCCCTTGCCGCCGACGCTGGTCCGCTCGCCGCCAACCACGAGCCGGGCCGACCGGCGTCCGCCGTCGATGTAGGACAGGATGCGCCGCGTCTGCGTTTCGTCGACGATGGCCCCCATGGTCGACTTGGGATCGAGCGGGTCGCCGGGTCGGTAGCGCGCCGCGCGCTCGACCATCTTCTCGAGGAAGCGCTCGGCGATCGGCCGCTCCACGAGCAGCCGCGAGTTGGCCGAGCACACCTCGCCCTGGTTGAAGAAGATCCCGAACGCGGCCATGTCGGCCGCGGCGTCGAGGTCCTCGCAGTCGGCAAACACGAGGTTCGGGCTCTTGCCGCCGCACTCGAGCCACACCTGCTTCATGTTCGATTGGCCGGAATAGCCGAGGAAGTACTTTCCGACCTCCGTCGAGCCGGTGAAGGCGACGCAGTCGACATCGGGATGCAGGCCCAAGGCCTTGCCGGCTACCTCGCCGAGGCCCGGCACCACGTTGAGCACGCCTTCGGGCAAGCCGGCCTCCATCGCGAGCTCGGCAAGACGCAGCGCCGACAGCGGCGACTGCTCCGCGGGCTTCAGCACGACCGAGTTCCCGACCGCCAGCGCGGGCGCGCATTTCCAGATCGCCATGTCGAGCGGGAAGTTCCAGGGCACTACGGCGCCGATGACCCCAAGCGGCTCGCGCCGGACGAGCGCGAGATCGCGGCCCCCCGTCGGCGCCACCTCGTCGTAGAGCTTGTCGATGGCCTCGGCATGCCATTGCAGGATGCCGGCCGCGCCCGGCACGTCGATGGTAGCTGCCTCTTTCACCAGTTTGCCCATGTCGAGGCTTTCCAGCAGCGCAAGCTCGGTGCAATGGGCGCGCAGGAGATCGGCCAATTTGAGCAGCACCGTCTTGCGCTCCGCCGGCGACTTTCCAGACCAGCGCCCATCCTCGAAAGATGTCCGTGCCGAGGCGACCGCCCGATCCACATCCTCGGGCCCGCACGCAGCGACCTGGGCGTTGAGAGCACCGGTCGCCGGATTGATGTCGTCGAACGTCGCGCCGGAGGCAGCCGGCACCGCGCGGCCGTCGATGAAGGCGCCGTTGCGGGGCGTGATGCGCGTGGCTTCGGTGGCCCAGTCGATGGAGGCGGGATCGGTCATGTCTGGTGCTCCTCAGGTATCAGGGATCGCCCGGCACGCCGAAGCTTGGCGCCGCCGTCGGATCCAATGCGCGCGTGACGTAGGCCGAAAGCTCGGGCTTGTAGCGGGTCCACAGGGCGGCCAATGCCCCGACCGGATCGGTCTCGTGCCAATCGACGCGCAGGTCGGCGACAGGCCAGCTCACATTGTCGACCAGCGTCATGCCGGCCGCATGCACCGGCCCCGCCTCACCGCCCGCAGCGATTGCCGCACCGACCGCCGCGATCAGGCGGTCGCCCAGATTACCGGCAGTCCTCTCGAAGGCCGCGACCATCGCTGAAGGCACCGCCGTCGAGGCGAGCAGATTGCCGGCCGCGACGCAATCGACGCCCTGCGCCTCCGCGAAGCATCCGAGCGCCTTCTCGCCCGAGAACACGGCCGTGCGTCCCTCGCGGTCGACTAGGGCAATCTGGCGGAATGCCGCGAACCGATAGCCGTCGAGCAGGCGGGCGAGCGCGTCCGGCGCAGCGAAGCCCTCCGCCATGAGCGCGAGGCCCCTCTGGCCCAGGGCGGGGTCAGTCAGGTTCTGGCTCGCAACCGCGCCGACCTTCGCGCGCACATGAACGCAGCGTGCCGCGACCGCCGGGGACGACGAGGCGAGCGCGATGCCGAACATGCCGGTCTTTGCACAGCGCGCGGTGATCGAGAAGGTCATGTCAGGTTTCGCTCGGGATGACGGCGATCACATCGATCTCGACCAGCCACTCGGGACGGGCGAGCGCCGAGACGACGATGCCGGTCGAGACCGGATAGACGCCTTTGAGCCAGCGGCCGACCACCCGGTAGACCGCCTCCCGGTAGCGCGGATCGACGAGATAGATCGTGATTTTAGTGATGTGCTCGAGCTGCGATCCCGCCTCCTCGAGCAGCGTGCGGATGTTGGCCATGGCCTGCTCCGCCTGTCCCGCGGCGTCTCCGACCGCGACACTTTCCGATGTGTCGAGGTTTTGCCCGATCTGCCCGCGCACGAACACCATCGTGCCCTTGGCGACCACCGTCTGGCAGAGGTCGTTGTCGAGCTTCTGCTCGGGATAGGTGTCGCGCGTATTGAACATTCGGATGCGTTTGTGGACGGGCATGGAAGTCAATTCTCTCCGAGGGGATGCGTCAGGCGTGGGCATGCGCGCTTTCGTCGAACACGGAGCGGGCCATGGCCGAGAAGGCCTGGGCGGCGGGCGACAGCGCCGCACCCCGCCGGCTCACGAGGGCGAGATGGCTCTTCTCAGTCTCGTCGGTCAGGCGCTTGGCGACGATCGAGTAGCCGTCATAGCTCATCGGCGATGCGGGCTTGGTCGTGAGCAGGCTGAAGCCGAGCCCGTTCGCGACGAGGCCGCGCACCGTCTCGAAGGACGAGGTCCGGTAGCGGATCTGGGGATTGAGCCCGGCCGCCTCGAATAGCGACTGGAAATAGCGTCCGCTCGGTGCGACATCGAACAGCACCATCGGATGGGGAGCGAGATCGGCAAGCGCGATCTCGTGGCGATGCGCCAGCGGGTGCGCGTCGGGCAACAGCACGTAAGGCGCAAAGGCGCCAAGACGCGACACGTCGAAGTCCGTCCCGATGCCGAAGTCGTAGACGAGCGCGATCTCCGCTTCGCCCGTCCGCAAGAGTTGCAGCACGTAGTCCTGGTCGCCGGCGAGAATGCGCGCGTCCGGAGCGATATCCGTCTCGGCAAGCCTAGAGAGCACTCTCGGGATCAGATAGGGCGCAAAGCTCTGGAAGGCGCCGATGACCAGCGTTCCGCCGGCATCACGTTGCGGCGGCGCGAGCGGCGACGGCGTGCCATAGGCGCGGTTGGCATAGATCAGTGGCGAGCCGCCCTCGGAGACCACGATCTCCTCCACCTCGCCGATGAAGACGTGGTGCGTCCCGATCCTCTGCTGGCTCTGCAGCCGGCAATCGAAAGCCACGAGACCGTCCACGACCCGCGGCGCACCCGTGACCCCGGTGCGCCAGACCCCTGACGAGAACTTGTCGCCGCCTGCGAGCTTGAGCCGGCCCGCGAACGCGTCCGACACCATCGACTGATCGTCCCTCAGCACGTTGACGCAGAAGACGCCGTTCTTCGCGATGCCGGCCGCGGCGGGGCTCTGATGATGCACGCAGACGAGTAGGGTCGGGCGCGCGCCGTCGGCAGAGACGGAGGACATGGCCGAGACCGTGACGCCGAGCCGTCCCGCGGGTCCGTCCGTCGTCACCACGCTCACCGTGCAGGCTGCAAAGCTCATCCCCTCGATGAACTGCCTTTTGAGCGTCCCGCCGTCATCCGGCAGGCCGTCCCCTGGTGCAGGCTGAACGGAGGGAGCGGACATGGCGCAGCTTTTCCCCTCGGAATTCGCCTCACTCGGCAGCTTCACGCTTCGGAGCGTTGGTATTGAACCATGCGCTGACGGCGCTGTCTCCAGGCGTGCGCGTCACCTTCCCGAGAACATTGTCCGAGAGATGCGCGGCCTTGCGTACGAAATCGAGCGGACCGTCCCAGTCGAAATTGCGGTAGACTGCCGCCAGATGCGCGAACGGCGGCGATTGGGCGAACAGCTGGAAGGTCAGCCGGTGCCCGGCATAGCTCGAGTTCAGGAGATCTCGCGCGAAGGCCAGAAGCTTGCGCCGGTCATCGGCCACCCACTCCTCGTTGATCGTGTAGAATTTGTCGAGCCAGGGTTTGGTCTCGGGCGCCGAGAAGCTGGCCGCGTCGGGCGTTACGCAGATCTGCCCGCCGCAGAGCTCGCGCGCGATGTGCATCATCTCGTGGAGCTGCGAGCAGGCGAGCACGCGACCCGTATAGAGAAGCGACTGGTTCGGCATCAGTAGCCCGCCCGGCGAGCGCTCGGCGAGCGCGATCGACGCCGTCAGATGCGCGTTGATGCCCTCGCGATAGACGGCGAGCTGCGCGAGCTTCTCCTGCACGGCCTGCTGCTTGTCGAGCCCGGTCTGGCGCGCATTGAACAGCGCCGCCCCGATCATCATGTCGGCGAGCTTGAGATTGCGCTGCACAAACGCGAACGCGGAGTAGCGATGCAGCGTCGCGCGGATGAACATGGCCGCCTTGGTATGGCGGTAGAACAGCACGTTCTCCCACGGGATCAGCACGTTGTCGAAGATGACGAGGCTGTCCACCTCGTCGTAGGCGTTCGACAGCGGATAGTCATCGGCGGGCAGGCGACCGGCGAAGCCCTCGCGGCAGATGAACTTGAGGTTCGGGGAGCCGAGATCGCAGATGAACCCGACCGCATAGTCCGAGAGAGCGGCGTTTCCCCAATTGGCGATGGTCGGCTTCGTAAAGGCCTGGTTCGCGTAGGCTGCGGCCGTCTCGTACTTGGCGCCGCGCACGATGATGCCCGCGTCCGTCTCCTTGACCACGTGCAGCAGCATGTCCGGGTCCTGCTCCTGCGGGGGCTTGGAGCGGTCGCCCTTGGGGTCGGTATTGGCGGAGACGTGGAATGGATCGGCCTTCAGGACCTTTACCACGTGATTGCGGATGTTTGCCGAGAAGCGCGGGTCAACCTCGTTCAGCACGTCCTGGCCGTCGAACAGCGACCACATCTCGCCCACGGTCTCGTCACCGACGCGCGTGACGACGCCGCCGACCTCCTCAAGCAGCGTGTCGGTCGCGCGCCGCTTGTCCCACCAGTCGCCCTGAGTGTGGGGGAGCTTGTTGCCGATGGCGTTCCACTCCCCGTCCTCGCAATAGGCCACGAGGTGACGGGTCCTGGCGTCGTGCTGCATGTCGTAGAGACGGGCCCGGATATTGACCAGGGGCTTGAACATCGGATGCGTCGTCACATCCTTGACCCGCTCACCGCCGACATAGACCAAGCGTCCATCCCGGATGGAATCGAGGTATTCCGCGCCCGTTCGGATCATGCTGTGCGGCTCCTGAGGAAGTGGCTTTTCCAGGCCTCGCGGCCCATGCGCCGAGGACCATGGCAGCCGGGGTGTTTCAAGGAAATTATGCGTTTTGGAATGTCGGCTTCGGAAATGGTGAAGTAGACGCTGCCCGCTCGAAAAGTCAGCTTGTCTCCCAAGGCATTGCGCCCCCGACGAGCGCGGCCACCTCGCGCCGGAACGGAAGCGCGTCGAGGCTTGCCTCGGGCGCGTCGAGCTCCTCGGCGTAGCGCCGGCCGGACCAAACCGCGGCCGCGATGGTGCCCGGCGCCAGCGCGTCGCCGATACGGGTGACCGATGCGAGGCCGGCATCCGCCCATTCGTTGCTCCGCGCGTCGAGCGCCTGCGCAAGACCGTTGTTCGGCAGCCGCGCCGTCACCAGGACGAGCGAGCCCAGCGCGCGCGAGATCGTCCGCCCCGTGTAGGCACAGGCAAGCTCGAGGGCGCCCGGGCCGGCGCTGACCGGCATCCGATGCGGCACGATCTCGACGCCGAGCTCGATCAGCAGCGCCTGAACCCGGTGCTGCTCCATCGTCATCTCCATCCACGACGAGGCCTCCCCGGTCGGCGTCACCAGCACGACGCCCCGCCCCTCGCGCGCCAAGAGCTCCGCGATGACGCCGCCCATGTAGTAGTGGTCGTCGTCGAAGATCACGACCGGGTCTTGCTTCGGCCGGCGCCCGGCGATCACGTCGTCGGGCGTAAGCACGTCCACGCCCTCCGCGATCGGGATGGGTCGCAGTAGCCGCCGCCCCACCCCATCCGCGCGCCACGTCGCCCCCGTCGCGATCGCCACGTGCGCGAAGCCGAAGGCGAGGACGTCGTCGGCCGACAGCCGGCTCTCGCGATAGACCTGGACGTTCCCCATGGTCCGGATCTGGCCCACGCGGTAGTCGGCCACGCGCCGCCAGGCAGCCAGTCCGGGCAGCAGGGGCTCGCCGACGAGCCGGCCGCCGAGCTCGCGCGTGGCTTCCGCGAGCGCGACCTCGTAGCCGCGCCGGCCGAGCATCATCGCCGCCTCGAGTCCCGCCGGCCCCGTGCCGACGATCAGCACTTTCGCATCGCTGGATTTCGGCCGAATGAGCTCCGGATGCCAGCCGCGCCGCCACTCCTCGCCCATGGACGGGTTCTGCGTGCAGCGGATCGGAGTCTGGGTGTGGTCGCCCGCCACGCAGATGTTGCATCCGATGCATTCGCGGATGTCCTCGATGCGCCCCTCCTCGATTTTCTTTGGCAGGAAGGGGTCGGCGATCGAAGGCCGCGCCGCGCCGATGAGATCGAGGATGCCGCTGCGGATCATGCGCACCATGGTGTCGGGCGAGGTGAAGCGCCCGACGCCCACCACGGGCTTGCTCGTCAGCTTCTTGATGCCGGTGACGAACGGCTCCTGATAGGCCTCGCCGGCGAAGCGCGAGGTCTGGCTGTCGTTGTCCCAGCTCGAGAGCGTGAGGTCCCACAGATCCGGCAGCTCGGCCAGATGGCCGATGATGTCCTGCGCCTCCGCCGCGTGCAGGCCTTCCTCGCCGAGGAGCTCGTCGACCGAGATGCGGCAGGCGACGGCCATCGTGTCGCCGACTGCATCCTTGGTGTCCTCGATCAGCTCCTTGAGCAGACGGCAGCGGTTCGCAAGCGAACCGCCGTACTCGTCGGTGCGTGTGTTGTAGCGGCGCGAGAGAAAAAACATGGCGCCGCCGAACAGCTTGCCGGCATAGACATAGGTGAGGTCATAGCCCGCCCGCTTGGTCCTGAGCGCCGCGGCCCGGTGCCAATGGCGCAGGTTGCGCACGTCGGTCTTGTCCATGGCGCGCGCCTGCACCGGGTCGTTGTAGATCGAGAACACCGGCAGATCGGCTGGCCCGAAAGGGATCTCGCGCGAATAGAGATTGGGCGCGTTCATGCCGTTGTGCGCAAGCTGCAAGCCAGCGAGCGCCCCGCGGGAATGGATCGCGTCGGCGATGCGGGCGAGCGCGGGAACGTCCTCCTCCGACCAGTTCCTGAGCTCGATGAAAGGGGCGATGTCGCCCGTCGGATGGATCTCGACCTGCTCCGTGCAGACCACGCCCCAGCCGCCCTCGGCCTTGATGGCGCGCATGGCGGCATGCGCCGTCGGGTCGCGATACCCCATGCCGTTGCAGTGGGGCACCTGGTAGAACCGGTTCTTGGTCGTGACGGGGCCGATCCTCACTGGCTCGAAGAGCACGTCGTAGCGTTTGTCTCGCCCCATCATTGCCCTCTCCCGCCGGCGAAAGTCCACAGGCTGCAAGAGATAGTCCGGCCGGCTCGCGCCACAAATTCGGTTTTGCCAATGCCGCGGTTCGGGACTTTCGAGGCAGCGCATTGAATGCGCGCCAGGAATCATTTCCGTGCATCTGAGGCATTCGCACCACAGCCGTGATCGCAGATGTCTTTAGACTGACAGAGTCGGGTTTATCATTGGCCTCAAACCAAATGATTCCTTTCCGGACCCTTGTCGCAACGGTGCTCCTAGGCAGCGCAGCGCTCCCCGCCGCAGCGGTGGAGGGACCCACGGTCGCGGGCCCCATCGGCGGCACGGACGTACGCTCTGCCCTGCCCCTGCCTCCGGGCGTCTATGTGGGTACGGTAGGCGTCCTCAGCGCCACCATCGATTTCGTCGATGCCCACGGCAATACGATCCCGGCACTCTCCGATGCACGCCTGGTCAAGGAGATCGCCGGACCGTTTTTCTATTTTGTGCCTCAGACCAAGGTGCTTGGCGGCAGCCTTGCCATTGCGGGCCTCGCTCCGGCCGGCAACATCTGCGGGCACCTCTTCGCCGGCACCTCGAACGAATGCGATGCGGGCATAGGCGATCCATACGTTGAGATGGCCTGGTCGCGCTATTTCGGAACGCCGCGCCCATCCGCCTATGCCGGAGCCTATCCGATTGCCGAGGGCCTCTCGGTCCTCCTCGGGTTCGGCGCTGTGCTTCCCGTGGGCCGCTTCAACGGATCGAACCCACTGAGCCGTGCCATCAGCATCGGCAGCAACCTCTGGGACTTCGCGCCGACTGCGGCGTTCACCTACACGACGCGGCCCATCCTGGCCGAGGGCACCGAGCTCAGCGCCAAGATCTACTGGAACAACTATCTCGAGAATCCGGAGACCCACTACCGCACCGGTGACCTCATGAACGTCGACTTCGCCCTGACTGAGCATATAGGGCGCTTTCAAGTCGGCGTGACCGGCTTCTACGCCTGGCAAGTCGAGGACGACAAGATTGCAGGCATCACCGCTCCGCCCGACGGTCGCCGCGGAAGCGCGCTCGAGGTCGGCGGCATCGTCGCCTTCGACATGCCCGAGTACGCCTCTTCCGTGAAGCTCAAGGCGATCGCGGCACCGTTTGCCGCCAACACGGTGACGGGTTGGAACGTCGTCCTCGGCTGGATTGTGAAGTACTGAATTGTTGAGAGATCCCCCAAATGGGGGATGAAAAGAGGGGGACAGCCCGATAGCGTCTGCGGGCGGGGAACGGAGGGGCTCACGCTGGATTGGGCCTATTGCAAGCCGAGCTTGGCTCGCGTTTTTCAATCGGCAGCGCGTGAACCTCTCCGGCCCACACCCCTGTCTACAACACCGAAGGTTCCCGGCTTCGCCAGGCGACGCATCTAACGATCATCTGGCAAGCCGGGTCCTAACGTGGCGCAGCGGCGGCCGGCCCGCCGCTAGCGATGCCGGTAGCGGCCAAGACGCGCGACGAGCACGGCCAGCTCCGCCTGCCGGTGTGTGTCCGTTTTCGCCATCACCGACTTGAGGTGTGCGCGCGCTGTTCCGATGCTGATGGAGAGGCGCGTCGCGATCTCCGGCAGATCGTGCCCGAGCCCAATTGCGCTAGCCACGCGAGCCTCCGCCGGCGTGAGCTTGAAGAGCTCACGCAGCGCCATCTCGTCCGAGCCCGGTCCGGCATCAGCATCCGTCAGAAGAACAATCGCTTTGGCCTCCTGAAAGATGTCACGCAATGCTCCCGCGACCGGCATGCCCTGGGCGAGAATTCCACGCCCACCCGGCCGCGGCAGGGCGGCCACCGGGAGTTCATCGTGCTTTCCGAGTGGAGCGGGGGCGAGCGCGGCGCCAATGACTCGCTGCAGCTCGCGGTTCGCCGCCTGATCGGTCGCGACGAGATAGCCGCGCTCGATGCGCAACGCCTCGCCGCAGAGTGCTTCGGCTAGAGCATTGAGCTTGAGCGGTCGTCCGAGATAGTCGAGCAGAATGGCCCCGCACCCTACCGAGGTGTAGGCATCGAGCATGCCGAGAGCTCGCAATTGCGCCATCTGCACCGCAACGAATGCGGCACGCCGCACATGCGGAAATAGGGCTTCCAGCGCCTCGAGCTCCGCCCGTTGAAAGCGTTCTCGGTGTCCCTCCCGCTGAACGGTGAGGAACACCGGCTGGCCCGCAACGTCGAAGCTGCCCCCGGCATCCCAGCGCAGGCCGACGTCATCCGCCATGCCGACATTGAAAGGAAGATTCCTCAGCTCCCAGTCCGTGAAGAGGTCGCTCTCGGTGACGGCTTGCCCCGGCCGCGCTCTGGCTAATGCGCGCTCCGGGCGGGGATTGTGGAGCGCTGCTCCCTGCCGCTGAACCCAATCGAGCAGCTCGTCGACCCGCTCCGAGCAATGCAGTCCGACCGACGGCAGCGTGAAGGGGTCGGAGAAGACCGCAGCACCGTCCGCGCCGAGGGCATCGGCCGTTTCGGCCAATACCTCCCGCCAAAGCGTGGGCTGGACGGCAACTTCGTAAAATCGCTGGGCCAGCCCCCCGAGCCTATCTCCCTTTACGCCGCGCACATGCCCCCCAAAAACGGGAATTAGCCCAAATACGTTATCCGCCCACTGATCAGCAATCAATTCAATTCGCAGCTTGAGAAGCAGGCAAGAAGCCGCTTCTTGGGTCAGGGCATTCAATAGCGCGGAGGCTACCTCGTCGTGAGCTGCGCCGACAGTTTGATACGGTCGCATGGCTCGAGAGACTTTGCTCCGCAGTGCAGAAACTGGTCAGGCGGATCGAGCAAAGCCGACCAATTGCGCCGACGAATCTGTAGGCTGAGACTTACGCATCACACACGGCTGTCACACGCCCGCCAAAAAGCGCATTCCGCTTTCAATGCACTTCGGAAGATGCGAGCACCATTGCGGTTGGGGGACGAGTGCAGACATGCCGGCCGTGCGCCCGGCGACTCTTCCGACGAACGCCAGCAAGCACGTCGAGCCGATAGTCCGGCTCGCGATTGGTGGTGCGCGTTCGATTGAGAACATTCGATTGAAAGCGTCCGCCGGCCAGAAAACGCCTGAAATCGTTTAGCGTTGGAGGCTGTTGTCATGGCTTCGCCCACCGATATCATCGTCACTCCCACCACCACGTACGATGAATACCAGCCCGCCGGAACGGTCTTCGCCACCCTGTCCGCGGTCGATGCCGACATCGTCGACGGCGACACATTCATCTTCAACCTCGTCGGCTCCTCCGACTTCTTCGAGATCCAGGGCAACGAGGTCCGCCTCAAGGCAGGCGCCGTTCTCGATTTCGACACCCCCCAGAACTACACGATCACGGTCCGCGTCCAGGACTTCACGACGAACGACGGCACGTTCGACACTTTCCAAAAGGCTGTCACCATCCTCGTGGAGGACGTCAACGAGGTGACTGGCACCTCGGCGGGCGAGACCATCAACGGCATCGCCGGCTTAAAGAACAGGATCGATGGCGCGGGCGGCAACGACACCATCACCGGCGGCAACCGGGATGATGTGCTGACCGGCAGCTTCGGCAACGACATCCTGAACGGCGGCGGGGGCAACGATTATCTGTTGGGTGGGACAGGCACGGACACGCTCAACGGCCAAGACGGCAACGACGTTCTCGAGAGCGGCGGCGAAGGCGGCACCCTCGACGGCGGCGCGGACAATGACGAGCTGATCGCCGGAACAGCCTCCTTCGGCGCCGCGGAAACCCTGATCGGCGGCGACGGCAACGACATCATCCGCCACGTTGGCCTCGGCTCGGCCGAGATTGTCTATGGAGACGACAACGCCGGCAACTCGGCCAACGACGGCGACGACACGGTGCTGTTCTCGACGTCGAGCCTTGGCGTGAAAAGCACAGTCACACTCGGCGGCGGACGCGACACCCTGGGCTTCGACGACGGAAGCGTCATCTTCACCTACGCCTTTGCGGATATCACGGACTTCACCGTCGGTGCCACCGGAGACAAGGTCGACATCACCGAGATCCTCGACAACATTACCGGGTTTAGCGGCGCCAATCCCTTCGCCACCGGTCATATGCGCCTTGCCCAAGAGGGTGCGCATACCCTGCTGCAGGTCGATGCCGACGGCACCGGCAGCAGCTCGAGCTATGCGACGGTTTTCCGGTTCCTGAACACGACGGCCACGGCCTTCACCGCGAGCAACTTCGTCTCGTCGGGTGGCGCCACCTACGCGCCATCGTTCAACAATGAGCCGACGGCCACCATCACCGGTTCCTTCACCACCACCGAGCAGGTTGTTCTCGACCTCAAGGGCAAGATCCAGTTCAACGACCTGGACAACGACGTCCTGTCCGTGACGATCTCTGTCAACGAGGGCGTTCTCAATCTCTTGCCCAAGGCCAATAACACGCTGCTCGTCGTCGGAGGCGGTACCCCGACGCTGACCATCACCGGCACGCCCAGCGCGATCAACGCGCTGCTGCAGAACAACAACGACGGCTTCAGCTACCAGAACGACTCCGACAATCCGAGCGGCTCTGTCACACTCGAGGTGCACGTCAACGACGGCGGCCCGGACCACACCTACACGCAGCAGATTGCCATTACGGCCGTCAACGATGCGCCCACGACGGGAGACCCCGCGCCCCCCACGGATCCCCTTGCCGGCGGGACGGAGGACCAGCCCTATACGGTCCATGCCTCGGATCTGCTGGCCGGCTTCGTCGACCCTGAGGGTGACACCCTGAGCGTCGCCGACTTGACGGCGGGGAGCCTCGCGACCCCGAACGGCACGGTCGCGGACAACGGTAATGGGACTTTCACGGTCACGCCCAATGCCAATTTCAACGGCACCATGACGCTGAACTACTCCGTCGTGGATCAGCACGGCGGCAAGCTCGAGTTTCAGAGCCGCTACTACCAGATCGCACCCGTGCCCGACGCGCCGGTGGGCTCGCCGACCGGGACGCTCGCCCCCGCCACCGAGGATGTCAACTACACGGTGACCCAGCAGGCTCTGCTCCAGGGCTTCAGCGACCCCGACGGGGACACGCTGACGGTCGCCAACCTGACCGTGGACCACGGCCATGTCACCGCCAACGCGAATGGCACCTTTACGATCACGCCGGATGCCAATTTCAACGGCACCATGACGCTGACCTACGACGTGCTCGACGGCGACCCGAGCCATACGCTCGTGGGGCGCACCCGGTCGCTCACCGTCAACCCGGTCAACGACGCACCGACCGGTGCGCCGACGGCGTCTCTCGTCGCCGGCACGGAGAACGCGGACTACATCGTCCTCGCCTCGGACCTGTTGCAGGGCTTCACCGACCCCGAGGGCCAGACGCTGAGCATTGCCGGCCTCACGGCATCGAACGGCACGGTCACCAATAACAACAACGGCACCTACACGATCAAGCCGGTGACCAACTTCAACGGCACGATGAAGCTGACGTACTCCGTGACGGACGGCGCAGGCGGAAGCCTCAGCGGACAGACGCGGAGCTACTCGGTGGGCGGCGTCCCCAGCGCACCGACGCTCGTCAAGCTGTCCGGCGGCACCGCGGGCGAGCTTGCCGCCAACAACACTCTCGTCGGCACCCTGTCGACGGTGGATCCCGATGGGACCGGCACCTTCACCTACCAGCTGGTGAACGACGCCGGTGGCCGCTTCTCGCTCGTGAACGGCAACGAGATCCGCGTCGCGAACGGCCTTCTGCTCGACTACGAGCAGGCTCAGAACCACGTCATCCAGGTGCGGAGCACCGACGATGCGGGGCTCATCCGCAACGAATCGCTCGTCATTCGCATTTCGGATGTCGCCATCGAGAATATCGTCGGCAACGCGTCCGCCAACACATTCGTTGGCGGCCGCGGCGACGACTCGTTCGACGGCGGCGGCGGCGCGGATGTCTTGAAGGGCGGGCTCGGCAACGACACGTATATCGCGCGCGGCACCGAGACCATTGTGGAGGCGACCGCCGCCGGCACCGACACGGTGAGGACGGCGATCACCTACACTCTCGGATCGAACCTCGAGAACCTGACGCTCACCGGCACGAGCTCCGTCAACGGCACAGGCAACGCGCTGGCGAATGCCATCACCGGCAACAGCGGCAACAACAGCCTGTTCGGCCTTGACGGCAACGATACGCTTTCGGGCGGTGCCGGTGTCGACGTCATCACCGGTGGCGCCGGAAAGGACACCATGACCGGTGGCACCGGCAATGACCGCTTCGACTTCGACGCACTGACTGAAATGGGCAAGTCCTCGTCCACGCGCGACATCATCACTGATTTCGCCCGCGGGGGCGACGACATCGACTTGAGCACCATCGACGCGAGCACCAAGTCGACCGGAAACCAAGCCTTCACATTCATCGGCACGGGCGCCTTTACGCAGCACGCGGGCGAGCTCAGGATCGTCAAAGAGGGCGGCGCTATCATCGTCATGGGGGACGTTAACGGCGACGGCGCCGCGGACTTCCAAATTCAGGTCGACGGCACCGCACTGCTGTCGAAGGGCGACTTCATCCTCTAAGGCCCATGGACGCGCTTCGGACCAACGGGTCCGAAGCGCGCCTCCAGTCCCGGGCACGAAAGATGCGACCACCTTGGATCCTGTCGATCCGAGGCGCGACGCAGTGATTTCGCGGCAGACTGCGTCGGCCGCGGGAGCGCTGCGATGTCGGATAGTGAGACGACGGGCGCTGCGGACCGGCGGCCGCCCAAGGCACGCCCCGCGCGTCCCCGCCCGGCGCGCCGGCACCGCTATTTCGTCTTGGTGTTCTCTTTCTTGGTGTCTGCCGCCTTCGCGGGCTCGGGCGCGGCTTTCGCGGCAGGGTCGCCGGGTGCAGCCACCGCGGCAGCGCTCGGCGGAGTGACAGCGTCGACATTGATCCCGTCGAGACGCCAAACCCCATCCAAGGGAAGAAAGAGAAGCTGGAACACGATGCGCAGCGGCTTCGTGTCGAAGTGGCCGACGACCAGGAGTTGGCCGCGCTCCGTCTTCTCAGGCGCCTTGTCGAGCGTAGGCGGCAGAAGGAGCACAGGGCTGAGGTTGATGGCCCGCGTCCGCAACGGCGCGAAAATCTCGCCCAGCGCCGCCTGATCGTAGCGCTCGCGAAAGATCGGCGTCCCGAGATCGCGCAGGACTGAGTAATTACCCGTCGCGTTCGCATGCTGAAGCGCGACGAGCGGCGACTTGATCATGATGGCGAGCGCGTTCCCGTCGATCGTCTCGGCGCCTATGGTCCCGCCCGCGGCGGGACTGGCGTTCTCCTGCGCACGCCCGGTGGCGGCAAAGCCGGCCACCGCGACGTACGCGGCCAAAAGCGAGACGGAGAGCCTAGACATCATGCGTCCACCAGCAAAACTGCCCTGTTCTGCAGAGTGCCGGTAACGCGGACCGTAGACAACTCACGAAAACGCCGCTGCTCCTACCAGGTCCACTGGAAGCCGGCGCGGCTGCCGATGACGTCCTCGGTGTACCCAGAGACCTCGGCCTGGCCCCAACCGACGCTGGCCGAGAAGGTGAGGCGGTCACCGTTGATAAGGACCTCCTTGCCGAGCACGGCCGCGCTGGCAAGTCCGATGGCATTGGCGCCATCGAAGCCGCCCCAGTTGAGCTTGATGCCGAAGCGCTCCCAATCCCGAAGCTCGGGATCCGCCATTGCCATGGCGACGGCAGCACCAGACTTCACACGCGCGACCTCCTTGTAGAGCTCGCCGGCGTCAGAGGCGAGATTGCCGTAGTGATCGGACGTCACGATGCCGAGCAGGCCATACTGGCGGGAGCGCGAGAGATTGGTGTCCATGCCCGGCATGGTATAGGTCTGGTGCTCGGTGCCGATGGTGACCTGGTTTGCCAGGCGACTGACGGCATCGGTGCCGATGGCAGTCGAGTTCGTGGCACGGGCGAACACCGTTGCTCCGTCGCCGATCGCGGTCGAGCTGACGCCTTGAGCATTCGCCCCCACGCCGTAAGCGGTCGAGTTTTCTCCGAGCGCGCTCGAGGCCGCGCCGGTCGCAGTCGAGTTGGCGCGGGTCGCCCGCGACCCGGTGCCCGAGGCGATGGAGTTCGTGCCGGAGGCAGTGGCGCCGGTGCCGATAGCCGTGGAGCTCGAACCCTCGGCGACCGCCAGGCTGCCGACCGCGATCGAATCCGACCCGCCGGCCCGTGCCAGGAGGCCGACCGCCGACGAGTTGACGCCGTCGGCCGTGGCGCCGGTGCCGAGTGCATTGGCGTTGGCGGATTGCGCCGAGGAGGAGGTACCTATGGCGTTCGAGTTCGTGCCGGCGGCTGAAGCCAGCTTGCCCACTGACACGGCGTTGACCTCGGTGGAGGAGGCCTGATCGCCGAGCGCGACGGCGCCGTTCACGAGCGCGCTCGACTGGTTGCCGATGGCCACGGCGCCCTGTCCGGTCGCGGTGTTGTTGGCGCCGACGGCGACAGCGCCGGTGCCGACGGCGATGTTCGGATCGCCGATCGCCACCGCGCCGTCACCCGAGGCCTGGTTCTCGTGGCCGATGGCGACCGCGCCAACGCCCTTGAGGACAACAGAGGTTCCACCCGCGAACGAGCCCGGGCCGGCGGCACCCTCGACGCGAGCACCGGAGCCGATGGCCGTCGACCGGTCGGCATGCGCTTCAGCGTTCTCGCCGATGGCCTGCGACCCTACGCCCGTGGCCGCGGAGAAGGTGCCGATCGACACGGCGTTTTCAGCCGTGGCCGACGGCCGGTAGCCGAAGGCGAGCGAGCCGTTCGACTGCGCGCCCGCGCCATAGCCGAGCGCAACCGCACCCTCGCCGTTCGCGGCGTTCTGGCTGCCGACTGCGACAGCGCCGGAGCCCGTGGCGTTGTTCGTGTCGCCGGTCGCGACTGCGCCGAGACCGGTCCCGAAGTTCAAGCGGCCAATGGCGACGGCGCCGTCACCCGACCCGGTGTTCAGGCCACCGACGGCGACGGACGTGCCGGCGATCACCGATGAGGAGCCGCCGGCGAAAGAGCCCTCGCCCGCGCTGACCGACGTGGTGGCCCCTGCGCCGATGGCGGTCGTGTTGGCGGCGGACGCGGTGGCGCCGCTGCCCACGGCCACGGTGTCCTGAGCTTCGGCGGTGGCGTCGCGGCCGATGGCGGTCGCGGAATCCGCTGTCGCAGACGCGCCATCGCCCACGGCGATCGACGACTCACCCTCCGCCTTCGCCTTGTTGCCGAGCGCGGTCGACTTGGCGCCTGTTGCCTTTGCGCCGCTGCCGACCGCAGTGGCATCTGCCCCGCCGGCGTCGGCCTCGTTGCCGACCGCGGTGGAGTTCGTCCCCGTAGCTTTGGAGCCTTTGCCGAGTGCAGTGGCGTTGTCGGCCGCTGCGGTGGCACCGGACCCGATTGCGAGCGAGTCGAGGCTGCTGGCGCTGGCGCCGTTGCCGATCGCAATGTCCGACTTGTCGCCGGTGGTCGCCTGGGCGCCGCCGGTGCCGGCACCCGCGAAGGCCCCTCCGCCGATGGTGATGCCTTCCTGATAGGTCACCATGTCGGGATTGCCGATGAAGATATTGCCATTGTGCGCCGAGATGCCCTGGGTGGCGCGCACCTGGCTGGCGGAGAGATTGCCGCCGACGCCGAGGTCTCCGGCGATGCTGCCGTCCCCGCCGACGTACATGTCACTGCTTTCGAGGACGAGACCGGCCACACCCGACGGCGCCGTGTTGCGGATCGTGCCGTTGAACGTCTGATTGCAGTTCGGCAAGTGGGCGTTCGAGATGTCTTTCTTGAGGTTCTGGGCATCTTTGGCGTACCCCAGCGCCACGCCGGAGGCGGTGACCTTTCCTGAATCCAGGGTCAGGGCGGCGATTTTCGCCGCTGTCGCCACGTTTTTCGCGGTCTCCGCCGCCGTGTCGGCACCGGAGCCGGCGGCAGCCGTGGCGAGGCCCGGAGCCGCGCCGGCTGCGCCGCCGACCGGACCGGTTGGAATTGCTACGCCGGCCGCAGCTGCCGTGAGCCCGGCAGTTTGCGTCGCCTTTGCAGCGGCGGCAGCAGCCGACGCCACTTGAGTGGCCACCTCGGCCGCGATCTTGGCGGCGACGGCCGAGACGTCGAAGGCGAGCTGAGTCGTCTGGGCGACTTGCTGCTGATCGACGAGATCAGAGAGATGCTGGTCGTACTGCTGCTTGCACGAGCCCGCCTGAACGCTCGAAAGATCGGCGTTGTTGGTCACGTAGGACGAGGGCGGCGGCCCCTGATCGTTGGTCGGGCTCGGACCGGCGGCGAAGGCCGTGCCCGCCTGCGTCAGCGCGAAGGCAAAGCAGGTGCCGAGAAGTAGGGATCGACGGGTTGCTGCGAGAAACGTTGAGCTTTTCGTCTCATTCCGAACGCGCGCCACAGACGCCGGCAGTCGACCGCACCCGCACATGATACCCCCCAACGCACTACGAACTCACGAGGCATTCTTCACCGGGTATGGGACGAACGCCTCACTACTCAAAGTCCCCTCAAACTGCACGCGTAGCAGCGTTGTTTGGCTGCTTGATAACAATCAGTGTGCAGGTGTCATCTAAGCGAATTGTTTCCGTCGGAGTGTCCCAATGGCTACGGTTTGGATCGCGCACGTTGGACCGGCCACTCCGATGCAATGCAGTTCAGTACACGACCGATGGACCGAGGCGGGCAGTGCGCCTCGTGTGGGAAAGACTTCCTCGGGGGTGGCGTGTGTCATTGAAATTACAAGACCGATTCGGCAGCCCGATCCACCGGGGATAATCCCGTCCTCGATCGGTCCGCGCCTTGACGCCCCTCGCTCCGTCTTACTTAGCTCGCCGTGCTGGGACGATCGGCCCTCGTGAGTCGCCGCGACGGGTCGAGGCCATCCTCGGGGGGGGGGCCTGTGAGGCTCGTGCATCGTGGGCACGTGCGCTTCAGGCGGGGAGCATGTCGCAATGAGCGGTTACCGCACTGTGGCCGGGACCTTGGCGGAGCTGTTTGCGCAGTCCGCTGCCGAGATGAGCCGGCATGGCATCGTCCGCTTTGCGGACTGGAAGGCGCCGGAAGCCGCCGAGATCGGCCGGCGGATCGGGCAGGAGCCGTGCACCCCGTCCGAGTGCCTGATGGCGGCCGCAGCAGCCGGGCTCATCCCCTCGTGCCAGCCGCCCGACCACCTTACGGGCGACGCGGATCGGATTGATCATCTTCTTCAGCATCTTGAGTTCAAAGGCTACCGCGTGCGCCGGGCCGAAGCAGCCGATGTTCCCTCGCTGGTCGAGCTTGAGCGGCAATGTTGGGATGAGGCGCTGCGGGCTCCAGATGCTGCCCTGCGCCGACGCCTCGCCCGCCATCCCGACGGACAGCTCGTGCTGATCGTCGACGGCACCGTGGCCGCGGTCATCTACTCGCAGCGTATCGCGAGCACGGACGAGCTCACCGGCGAGACAGCCGTCACCGTCGAGCAGCTCCACGAAGCCGCGGCGACGACCGTGCAGCTCCTCGCCGTCAATGTCCTGCCCGCGATGCAGCACAGGAGCCTCGGCGACGCTCTGCTAGAGCTCATGCTGATCCGCTGCAGCCTCGACAAGAGCGTCAAGGCCGTCGCCGCCGTAACGCTCTGCAGAAGCTTCGACCGCACCCGGGGCCAGCCACTCGAGGACTACATCCGGGAGCGCAACGCGAGCGGCATGCTGTCGGACCCGATCCTGCGCTTCCACGAGCTTCATGGCGCAAAGGTCGACCGGCTCGTGCCCGGCTATCGGCCCCATGACACGCGCAACGACGGGCATGGCGTGCTCGTCGCCTACGACATCCGCTGCAGGCGCCGGCGGGAGTTGCACCTCGAAGCAGCCCCTACCGGCGGCGACAGGCAGCGGCCGAGCCCGCATGAGATCCAGGAAGGCGTCCGCAGCGCCATCGCCGCATGCCTCGGAGAGGAGCGGAAGGCCGCCTTTTCACCTGACCGCCCCCTGATGGAGATGGGCCTCAACTCGGCCGACCTGCTCGAGCTCGGCGAGACCTTGGCGCAGCGCCACCGCGTGCCGATCGCCCCGGCATTCTTCTTTCGTCACAACACCGCTGAAAAGATAGTGGCCCACATCACACAGGCGACCAGACCGGGGCAGACATCCGCCGCAGAGCCCCCGCAGCCCGGCGCGGAGGAACGCAAGGCCGGCCGCGACGTCGCGATTGTCGGCATGGCCTGCCGCCTGCCCGGAGGCATCGCCACCCCTGATGCCCTCTGGAAATGCCTCAAGGACGGAAAGTCTGTGATTTCAGAGCTGCCGGCGGGACGCTGGAGGTGGCCGGACGGAATTGATCCGTCAGGCTCCCACAGAGGCATCGCTCGCGGCGGGTTCCTCGACGGCGTGGCGGACTTCGATGCCCCGTTCTTCCGGCTCTCGCCGGCCGAAGCCGAAACCATGGACCCGCAGCAGCGCATTCTGCTCGAGCTTTGTTGGCAGGCGGTCGAGCATGCGGGGCATGCGCCCAAGACGCTTGCCGGCACCCGCACCGGCGTCTTTGTCGGCGCCAGCGGCTCCGACTACGCGCGGCTGCTGGACCAGTCCGGCCTGCCCACCGAGGCGCACTACGGTACCGGCAGCTCCATGGCGGTGCTCGCCAACCGCATCTCTTACTTCTTCGATCTCCTGGGGCCGAGCTTGACGCTCGATACGGCGTGCTCGAGCTCGCTGGTGGCCGTGCACGAGGCCGTGCGCTCTATTGCGGCAGGGGAATCTGCCCAGGCGCTCGTCGCGGGCGTGAGCCTGATCCTGCACCCCGCCGCCAGCGTCGCCTACTACAAATCCGGCATGCTCTCGAAGGACGGACGCTGCAAGACCTTCGACCGATCGGCGGACGGATACGTGCGCAGCGAGGGCGCGGTCGCTCTGCTTCTGAAGCCGCTCGAGAGGGCACGCGCTGACGGCGACCGGATCTACGCCGTGATCAAGGGCACCGCCTCGAACCACGGCGGCCAAGCGAGCGGGCTCACCGTTCCCAATCCGGACCAGCAGAGCCGCCTCCTGGAAGCCGCGTGGAAAGAGGCGGGCATCGATCCGTCCCACCTCGGCTACATCGAGGCACACGGCACCGGCACGTCGCTCGGCGACCCCATCGAGGTCGAAGGCATCAGGCTGGCATTCGAGCATCGGGCAACGACGTGGTCTGGAAGGTGCGGCCTCGGCTCGGTCAAGACGAACCTCGGTCATCTTGAGGCCACCGCCGGCCTCGCGGGGCTCATGAAAGCCGTCCTATGCCTCGAGCATCGGCAGATCCCGGCCTCTGTCAATTTCTGCGAGCTGAACCCGCGCATCGATGTCGCGGGCACTGGCCTCTATGTGGTCGACCGACTCGAGCCCTGGTCCGCGCCGGAGGGCGGCGGGCCGCGGCTCGCCGGCGTTAGCAGCTTCGGGTCCGGCGGCAGCAACGCACACGTCGTCGTCGCCGAATGCCCGAACGCGGCCACGACAGCGCCGGTCGGCGACCACAATGAGCCCATTCTTTTCCTGCTGTCGGCGCGAACACAGCAGCAATTGCAGATCTACGCGCGAGCTTACGCCGACTGGCTCCGCACCGACGGCGGACGCGCGGTGCCGCTCTCCGCCCTCGCGCGACTTCTGCAAATCGGCCGCCAGGCCATGGAGGCGCGCCTGGCACTCGTCGTTCGAGATCGCGAGGACCTCGTTGGTAGGCTGGCGACCGTCACCGGGACGAGCACGGGCGACGATCGCGCATCGACGTCGCCCGAGCCGGAACTGGCCCTGGTTCGAAAGCTCATCGCCGACGGCGATCTCGAGGAGCTTGCAGCCCTCTGGCAGCGCGGCGCGCAAATCGACTGGTCGCTTCTCTACGGCGAGGACGCCGGCTTCGAGCGCTTCTCCGCACCGACCTACCCCTTCGCGCGACGGACCTACTGGATCCCGAATGCACCCGCGGGCACGATTGCCAAGAGCAGCGGCAGCGATCCGAAAGAGCACGACATCTCGCCGACGTTGCTGGCTCCCGTCTGGCTCCCGGTCGGCAACATCGCAGAAGCGCCGCTTGTTTCCGCTGGCAATGGTCTGATCGTGGGCGGCGACTCCGCACAGCGGGAGGCTCTTTGCTCCGCCCGTGCCGGCACGCACACGATGGCGAACGACCCCGGAGCCAGCATCAACGTGCTGCGCGACAAGCTCGCCCCGCTCGGCCCGCTCGATCACGTCATCTGGATTTCTCCAAGGCGGGATGCGCCACCGGGTGATCTTGGTGCGCTCGCGGCCGCGCAGGAGGCGGGGCTCCTCGCCGCCTTCCGCCTGGTGAAGGCGATGATCGCCCTCGGCCATGGCAAGCGACCGCTCGAATGGACAGTCGTCACGGAGCGAGCTCAGGCCGTCTTTGAAAGCGACTCCTCGGACCCGGCACATGCGGGCGTGCATGCCTTCTTCAACGCACTGGTAAAGGAGCTGCCACGCTGGTCGCTCCGCGCGGTCGATCTCGACAATTGCGGGAGCTTGCCCGGCCACCTACCCAGTGGCCATGACGGCGAGGTGCTCGCTCGCCGCAGCGGTCAATGGCTACGGCGCACTTTCTCGCCGATCCGCGGCGTGCCAGACGCGCCCCCCGCCTATCGCCAAAAAGGCGTCTACGTGGTGATCGGCGGCGCCGGCGGTATCGGCGAGGCGTGGTCGCGGCACGTCATCAGCAACTATCAGGCGCAGGTGATCTGGATCGGCCGCAGTCAGTTGTGTTCAGCCCTCGAGGCCAAGCTCGACGCGCTTGCCCACTTGGGTCCCCGGCCCATCTACATCGCCGCCGATGCATCGAGCCTCGACGCCTTGCGGGCCGCGCACCGCAAGATCAAAGAACTGTTTCCGGCCATTCACGGCGTCCTTCATGCCGCCGTCGGCGCCTTCGACCGCAGCGTTGCCGAGACGGACGAGCAGCGCTTCCGCGAGGTCCTTTCGCCCAAGATCGACGCCAGCCTGCGCATGGCTGAGGTCTTCGCCGCCGAGCCGCTCGACTTCATGATCTTTTTTTCTTCCGTCGTGGCGCTGGAAAGGAGCGGCGGCTTCGCCGGCTACGCGGCGGGCGGCGCCTTCGAGGATGCGCTGGCGGTGCATCTCGATCGAAGCATGAGCTTCCCCGTCAAGGTCATCAACTGGGGGCATTGGGAGGTCGGCACCGGCTCGGCCATTGCCGACGCCGCGAGAACACGCCTCAGGCAGAGCGGCGGCGCACCGATCCAACCCGACGAGGCGATGCCCGCGCTCGATACGCTGATCTCCGCGCCCGTCGCCCAGATGGCCCTCGTCAAGACCGCACGGGCCGGTGAGTTGCCTTTCGTCGACATGAGTTTGAGCCTGAGCTTTCAGCCAGACGTCGCGCCGTCCCAGATCGCCCAGGTTCGCGGGCAGACGGCGCGCGACGTCGAGCGGCTGCGCCCCGCAAGCCTTTTCAACAATGCTCCACTCGAGGCCGCGCTCACACCCTTGCTGAGCGCGTTGCTCTCCGCCCTGGGACCCAAGGCAGGGGCAAACGCGCCCGCATTCTACGAGCGCTGGCTTGATGCAAGCCGCCGCATGCTGTCCGGGCGTGCCGCCCGGCCGTCGCATCCAACCGGCATCGCTCAGGCGTGGCAGACGTGGAGCGAAGCCAAGCGCGGCCTCCTCGCCAGCGCCGATCTTACGGCCGCAGTCGATCTCGCCGAGGCCTGCCTCCAAGCCCTGCCGGACGTTCTTGTCGGACTTACACGCGCGACCGACGTGATCTTTCCCGGCGCGTCCATGCGGCGCGTCGAAGGCATCTATCGTAGCAACGCGGTAGCCGAGGACTTCAACCGAAGCCTCACCGACGCGCTCGTGGACGTGGTCCAGGCGAGGCTGAGGGCCGACCCGGCGGCGCAGCTGCGCATCCTCGAGGTCGGAGCCGGCACCGGCGGCACGACCACGACGGTGCTGCCACGGCTCGCGCCGTTCACAACCAACATTGCGGAATACGCCTACACCGACATCTCGAAGGCGTTCCTGTTCCACGCCGAGCAGGAGTTCGTCGCCGCCTATCCGTTCGTGACCCCGCGCTTGTTCGACGTGGAGCGTCCGCTCGCCGGCCAGGCGATAGCCCCCGGCACCTACGATGCTGTGATCGCGACCAACGTGCTGCATGCCACCCGCGACATCCGCCGCACCCTCGCAAACTGCAAGGCCGCGCTGCGCAAGGGCGGCCTCCTGCTCCTCAACGAGATCAGCACTCCATCGCTTTTCGCGCACGTGACGTTCGGTCTCCTTGAAGGCTGGTGGCTCTGCGAGGACCAGGCGCTCCGCTTGCCCGACGCGCCGGGGCTTTCGCCCGAGGCGTGGCGCATGGTGCTGGAGCAGGGAGGCTTCCCCGCCGTCGTGTTTCCGGCGCCGCACGCACACGTCCTCGGCCAGCAGGTGATCGTAGCCGAAAGCGACGGCGTAGTCTGGCAGCGCAGCGAGCCGAGCGCCTCCTCTGCAAGTACAAGCCCGCAGCCGACCCTTGCGGCCGCGGCCGAGATCCAAATAGCCGGCAGCGACGGGGCTCTTAAGGTCGCTGCCGACGCGCATCTGAGGAAGCTCGTCGCCAGGACGCTGCGCATGGACGCACGCGAGCTCGATGTGCACGAGCCCCTCAAAACATACGGCATCGACTCGATCCTGATCGTGCAGATCACCGAGGCACTGCGCGCATCATTCCCGGACGTCTCGAGCACGCTGCTGTTCGAGTGCCAGACAATCGACGCGCTGAGCCAGCATTTCCTGGCGCGCAACAGGGAGGAGCTCGAGGGCCTCACGGGTGTCAAGGCTCGGGCCGCGAAACCGGCCTCCACCGTCCGCGAGACCATTCTCGCTCCGAGCGTGAAACGCTCGTCGCAGAGCTCCGCCGAGTCGCCCGCGGCCATCGCCGTCATCGGCATGAGCGGCCGCTTTCCGGGCGCCGACACGCTCGACGACTACTGGCGCATCCTGAAGGACGGCCAGAGCGTCGTCCGCGAGGTGCCCCCCGACCGCTGGCCGCTTGAAGGCTTCTTCCTTGCTGACGCGGACCAGGCCGTTGCGCAAGGCAAGAGCTACAGCAAATGGGGCGGCTTCCTCGACGGCGTGACCGAGTTCGACCCCTTGTTCTTCAACATCTCGCCCAAGGAGGCCGTCGCCATCGATCCGCAGGAGCGCCTGTTCCTTGAGACGGCTTGGGAGGCGCTCGAGGACGCGGGCTACACGCCCGAGCGCATCTCCCGCGATTTCAGCCGCGCGCTCGGAGTGTTCGTCGGCATCACCCGCACGGGCTTCGACCTGTTCGGACCCGAGCTCTGGTCGCGCGGCGAGACGGTCTACCCGCACACCTCGTTCAGCTCCGCCGCCAATCGCCTTTCCTATTTCTTGAACGCGAAGGGCCCGAGCGTGCCCGTCGACACCATGTGCTCGTCGTCGCTCACCGCCATCCATCAGGCCTGCCAGAGCTTGCGGGCCGGCGAGTGTGAGCTGGCCATCGCCGGCGGCGTCAACGTCTACCTCCATGCATCGGGCTACGTGGGCTTGAGCGCGGCGCGCATGCTGTCGCCCGACGGCGTCTGCCGGAGCTTCGGCAAGGGCGGCAACGGCTTCGTGCCTGGCGAAGGCGTGGCGGCGATCCTCTTGAAGCCGCTCGACCGTGCCATTGAGGATCGCGACCGCATTTGCGCCGTGATCCGCGCGACGCACGTGAACCACGGCGGCCGCACCAACGGCTACACGGTGCCCAATCCCAAGGCGCAGGCGGATCTGGTGCGCGACGCGCTGCTCAAGGCCGGAATCGATGCGCGTCGGGTGAGCTACATCGAGGCCCACGGCACCGGCACCGAGCTCGGCGACCCCATTGAGGTTGCGGGGCTGACTGAGGCCTTCCGCCACTTCACGGCCGACACACAATTCTGCGCGCTCGGCTCGGCCAAATCCACGATCGGCCATCTCGAGGCAGCGGCCGGCATCGCGGGCTTCATCAAGGTCGTGCTCCAGATGCGCCATGGCGCGATCGCGCCGAGCCTCCACGCTGCCGAGACCAATCCCAACATCGATTTCGCACGCACTCCCTTCGTCGTACAGCAGTCGCTCGGCGCGTGGCCCGGTGGGGAGCAGCCGCGCTTGGCCGGCGTCTCGTCGTTCGGAGCAGGAGGCGCCAACGCCCATGTCGTGATCGAGGAATACCGAGATCCCGAGCCGGTGTCCTCGGTCGCCGCCGACAATGCCTCCTATCCGATCGTGCTCTCCGCCAGGAGCGAGGAGCGCCTCAGGGCGTACGCGGCCCGCCTGCGCGACTTCGTCCGGAGGGGCCTGTCGGACGGGGCGCCGCTGTCGCTTGCGGATGTGGCCTTCACGCTCCAGGTCGGCCGGGCGCAGATGGACCAGCGCCTGGGGCTGATCGCCAGCTCGCTCGATGAGTTGCAGAGAAAGCTCGGGGACTATCTCGACGGCGTGCATGACGATCTCCATGTCGGCCACGCAAAGCACCATAAGCCGGTGATCAGCGCCATCGACGGCGACGCCACGTTCGAGCAGATGCTCGCGGCATGGTTCGCCCGTGGCGAGCACGCGCGGCTGCTCGGGCTCTGGACGGCCGGTCTCGCCATCGATTGGGAACGCCTGCATCAAGTCGAGCCTGCATCGCGCATGCCTCGGCGCATCGCGCTCCCGACCTATCCGTTTGCAAAGACGAAGTACTGGCTGCCGCTCACCACGGGGACGCTGTCGGAGCCGGCTCGCCTGGATGTCGCTGGCGCTTCTGCGCCAATCGCCACACCCGAGGTAGCCGCACCGGCGCCGGTCGGCGTGCCCACCATCCCATCGAAGCCGACAGCCATCCGCCTCGCCGATCCTGCGTCAATCCCGACGACGTTCGCGGTCGGGAGCATCCAGCCGCGCACGCTCCCCGCTCTGGAGACGCGCACCGAGGTCCAAAAGCAGGCCGACGGCGAGGCCCGCCTCGCCGTCCGCGACATGGGCGACGGCGTGCTCGCGGTGGACGCCGAGGGCATCATCCGGCCGCTCCCCACCGATGCCTCCTGCAACGCCCTGATCCGCTGCCTGGCCTGGATCGACTCCCAGGCGCAGGGGCGGTCGCGCAGCGATAGCCCGATCAAAGTGCTGCTGCTGAGTGGGCTGGACCGGCTGTTCATCGAGGCTGGCTCCAGTGGCGCCCCCTTGATCGAGAAGGCAGCCTCAGCCCTTGCAAGCTGCACGGTTCCCGTCGTCGCCGTGATCAGGGGGAAGAACAGCCGGCAGGTCATTCAGCTTGCTTCCGCCTGCGATATGATGATCTTGAGCACCGAATGCTCCGCTCAGCGGCAGAACGGATACCGTGGGCCGATCGTCCCCGATTCCGAGATCGAGGCCTATGCTCTCGCGACCGCGCAGAGCATCGCGCGCGGCTCATTCGTTGCCCTCACCACGCTCAAGAAACATCTCTTGCGCCGCGGCGACAACCAAACTAACCGACCGGCGCCGTTGCTCGCCACCGAGTTCGCGCGTCCGCGTAGCACCACCCTGGGCACTCCCGAGCGTGTCGCACTGAGCTCCCGTGTCGTCACCCTCGACCGCTATGCCAACAGCGTCGCCCTCGTGACGCTCGCCAACCGCGCCGGCAAGAACACCTTCTCGCCCGAGTTCGTCTCGGGCGTCCTCGAAGCCTTCGACCACATCAATGGCAACCCGGACTACAAGGCCGTCGTGGTGACGGGCTACGACGGCTACTTCGCATGCGGTGGCACGCGCGAGGGCCTGCTCGCCATCCAGAGCGGCAAGGCCCGCTTCACCGACGAGCAGAGCTACGTCGCGCCGCTCCGCTGCGATGTTCCCGTTATCGCCGCCATGCAGGGCCACGGCATCGGCGCCGGCTGGGCCATGGGCCTTTTCTGCGACGGAGCGATCCTCGCCGAGGAGGGTGTCTACCAGAGCCCCTACATGCTTTATGGCTTCACGCCCGGTGCGGGCTCGACGCTGATCTTCCCCGAGCGCTTGGGGCTTGATCTCGCCCGCGAGGTGCTCTTTACCGCACGCGAGTACCAGGGCCGCGAGCTGAAGGAGCGCGGCATTGCCCTGCCGGTCGCTCCCCGCGCAGAGGTCCTGCCGCGCGCGCTCGCGCTCGCGGAGAGCCTTGCAGCGGCGAGCCGCCAGGAGCTCGTGCGTCGGAAGACGGAGCGGGTGAGCGCGATCCGCGAGTGCCTGCCCGAGGTTTTCGCCGCCGAGCTCGCCATGCACGACAAGACGTTCGTCGGCAACCCCGAGGTCGTCGCCGGCCTTGCCCGCCATTTCAACGACGCCGCGAGCGAGAGCTCCTCTCCCGCGGCAACGGGTTCTGCAGCAAAAGCCGAGGAGCCGGCGTCGGGTGAGCTGCTCGAGGCCCTGCGCCAGAGCCTGGCCCACGAGCTCAACATGCGCCGCGAGGATGTCGACGATCACGCGACTTTCATCGATTGCGGCATGGACTCCATCAGCGCCGTCACCTGGATCAGGAAGATCAACAAGCAGCACGGCCTCGCCATCGGCGCGACCAAGGTATACAGCCACCCCACGCTGGCCGAGTTCCACCAGCATGTCCTGAAGCTCAAGCGCGCGCAGGCGGCGCCCGAGGCGGCCAGCCCCGAGCAAGCGAGACCCGAGCCTGCCAGACAGGAATCGCGCGAGGCCACGCCGGCCCCGCTGGCCAAAGCGGATGCCAAGCCGGCCGAGCCCATCCTGCTCGAATGCTTCACGATAGCAGCCCAGGGGAGCCCGCCGCTCGATATCGCGCCTCCGCCTCCGGTCTCCGCGAAGGAGCCAGAAGCGAAACCGGCAAATGTGACGGCAACGGCCGTGCGACACCGGCAGAGCGCCACGCAGCCCATAGCCATCATCGGCATGGCCGGCCAGTTCCCCAAGGCGGCCAGCGTGGACGAGTTCTGGCAGAATCTCGTCGCCGGGCGCGATTGCATCTCCGTGGTGCCGCCCGAGCGCTGGTCCGTCGACGCCTACTACGATCCAGACCAGAACGTGCCCGGCAAGACCGTGTGTCGGTACATGGGCGTGCTCGAAGATATCGATGTGTTCGACCCCTTGTTCTTCAACATCTCCCCCTCCGAGGCGGAGCACATGGACCCGCAGCAGCGGCTGTTCCTCGAGAGCTCCTGGCGTTGCATCGAGGACGCGGGCTACGATCCGGCCCAGCTCTCCGCCGCCACCTGCGGCGTATTCGTCGGCTGCCAGGCGAACGACTACGGACGCCGCACGGCCGACCGTCCGAGCGCCCACGGGCTGATCGGCGAATCCGTCGCCATGCTGCCGGCCCGCATCGCCTACTTCCTGAATCTGCGCGGCCCCTGTCTCACCATCGACACCGCCTGCTCGGCCTCCCTCGTCGCCATCGCCAGCGCCTGCGACAGCCTTGTGCTCGGCAATGCAGATCTCGCGCTCGCGGGCGGCGTCTACATCAGCGACGGGCCCGACATCCACCTGAAGATGAGTAGCGCCGGCATGCTCTCGCCGAACGGCCGCTGCTTCACTTTCGACCAGCGCGCGAACGGCTTCGTCCTTGGCGAGGGCGTGGGCGTGCTGCTCCTGAAGCGGCTCGACGATGCGCTGCGCGACGGCGACCCAGTCCGCGCCGTGATCCGCGGCTGGGGCGTCAACCAGGACGGCAAGACCAACGGCATCACCGCGCCAAGCCAGGAATCGCAGGCGAGCCTAGAGGCGGGCGTCTACGAGCGATTCGGAATAGATCCTGAGCACATCGGCCTCGTCGAGGCGCACGGCACCGGCACCAAGCTCGGCGATCCCATCGAGGTCGAGGCCCTGTGCCAGTCCTTCCGCCGCTTCACCGACAAGACAGCGTTCTGCGCGCTGAGCTCGGCGAAGAGCAACATCGGCCATCTCGCCACCGCGGCGGGCGTGACCGGCGTCATCAAGGCCGCGCTCGCGCTCGAGCACAGGCAGCTGCCGCAAACCATCAACTACGAGCGGCTCAACGAGCACATCGCACTCGCGGAAAGCCCGTTCTACGTCTGCACGGCGACGCAGGCGTGGCCCGCCGAGCCCGGGCGGCAAAGGCTCGCGGCCGTGAGCTCCTTTGGCTTCAGCGGCACCAACGCGCACATGGTGCTCGAGGAGTTCGTGCAGAGTGAGGCTCGTCCGAATGAGAATCCAGCACCCGTTCTGGTGCCGCTCTCCGCCAAGAGCAATGCGCAGCTCGCGCGCTATGCCGAGACGCTGGCCGCTCACCTGGCCGGCTGCCGAGATCGCGAGCTCGCGGACATCGCCCACACGTTCCAGATTGGCCGCACGGCCATGAGCCATCGCCTCGCGGTTGTCGCGAGCACGGTGGACGAGCTGCGCACGAGGCTCCGCGCCTATGCCTCGAACGGCGCAACCGGTCCCCAGTCCTTCGCTGGAGAGGTCTCGAAAAAGCCCGCCAGGGCAGCCGACCTCTCGGGCGAGGATCTGCCCGACCTCGCCAAACGCTGGGTCGCGGGCGAGACCGTCGATTGGGACGCACTTTATCGGTCCCGCAAGCCGCGACGCCTGCACGGGTTGCCGACGTATCCCTTTGCGCGCGAGCACTATTGGATCGCGACGGACAAGGAGATGTCCGCAAGCACTGAGCTCCCGGCGCTCGACGCAGCCGTGTGGCCTTCCCGCGAGCTGCCCGTCGAGATCGACTGGCAGGACCGCCTCCGCGACTGGCTCGGAAAGAGGAGCCTTGTCGTCCATGCTGGCGAGGATGAGCGTCGGTCCTTTGCCCATTTCCTGTCCCGGTTGCAGCGTTCGTGCGGCCTCGAAAGCATTGGAAGCGTCGCCTACGGCCGGGTGGGCGACGCTCCCCTCGCCAAAGCGCAGCCCGAGTGCCTTGTGCTGCTCGGCCTCAGCAAGGCAGAGATCACCCGCCATCTCGCCGAGGCTCGCAGCGCGCAAACCATAGTCGCAAGTCTCAGTGCCGACCCGGCTGAGGCCGAGAGCATCGGCGCGCGGATCGCGGCGAGCGTCGCCGCTGATGAAAGGAAAGTCTTGCTCGTCAGCCACCCGGGAGCCGCCGACCAGCACGGCGTAATGCAGCACCTCTTCCGCGAGTGGCTTGCTTTCGCTGGCGACAGCCCCACGGCCGCGCGACGCGAGGTCTATTACACCGGCACCGCGCGACAGGAGAGAGTGGCACGCGTCGCATCGAGCCCGGACGGCATAGCCATACTGGCAAAGGAGTGGCATGCGACGGCGCCCGAGCTGATGCGGCGTCCCGCTGATCGCAAAACCGCGCTGGTGCTGGTCAACTCAGAAACGGCCGAGATCGCCCGTGATCTGTTCGAGCCCGCCGATTTCGACCGGATCATTCTGGTGGGCACCGATGAGGCCGGAATGGCCGTCGACTTCGGCGACGCCCATGCGGCGCGGGCCGCGGCCGACGCGCTGATTGCGCGCTATCCCGGCATCACGCACGTCATCGATTTTGCCAGCCTCCACGAGGCGCCGGCGGACGGTGATGCCGATCCGTCGGGCAAGGTCGCGTTCTACCAGGCTCTGATCGGCACGTCCGAGGACCTCGCGATCCTCTACGTAACCAAAGGTTTGCAGGCGTTTCGCTCGGAGACGATGAGCCTCGCCGGTGCCAAGTTTGCAGGCCTCGTCCGCATGCTAAGCGCCGACTACCGCCATATCGAAGCACGCCACCTCGACATCGACCAGGCCGCCTTTGGCTCGCCGGCAAAGCTGCGCCGCATCATCTTGGACGAGCTGGCCACCGAGCTGCACGAAACGGAAATCTGCTATCGCGACGGCCATCGCTTCGTTCCAGTGCTCTCCATCGCCGAAGCCGACGACCAAGCCGAATCGTTCGAGATCGCACCCGACGCCACCTATGTCGTGAGCGGCGGCACCAACGGCATCGGCCTCGAGATCGCGCGGCATCTGGCCGACAAGGGATGCACGAAGCTTGTTCTGATGGGCATCACGCCGCTGCCGCCGAAGGACACCTGGTCCCAGGCGCTCGCCCGCGACGATGTCAGCCCTTACATTCGTGCCAAGCTCGCCGCACTGATCGAGCTCGACAACGTCGTCGAGCATCTCGAGATCTACACCGGCCCCCTGACCGACCTCCCCGCCCTGCGCCGCTACTTTATGAAAGTACGCGCAACGCTGGGCCCGATCCGCGGCGTCATCCACAGCGCAGCCGTCTATTCCGATGCCACGACCCCTGCATTCGCCGACAAGAAGCTCGGCCGCATGCAAAAGGTTTGGGAGCCGAAGGTCGACGGCCTCGAAAGCCTCGAGGCTGTGTTTAGGGCTGACACGCTCGACTTCTTCGTCGCGTTCTCGTCGATGACGGGGCTCGTCCCGCATTTGGCCCGCGGCGCGGGCGACTACGCCATGGCCAACGTCTTCGTCGAGCTGTTCACCGCCTATCACAATCGCCAGCACGGCAGGCATCCCTACAAGGCGATCGTCTGGTCGGACTGGAACGAGACGGGCGGCATCACCCGCATTGGCCCCGACAAAGCCGCTTCCATACGCGAGACCTTCGAGCAGCTCGGGCTCAGAACATTTTCCAACGCGGAGGGCCGCCGGCTGTTCGACGCCGCCATGGCGAGCACCGCCAGCCACACGATCATCGGCTATCTCGACCGCGGCCGCTTCGCCAAGGTCGCCCCAAGCCTGCTCTTTGCCACGCGCGAGCAGAGCCGGCGCACCGCCGCGCCGCCATCGGCGCCTGCACTCAAGGTCGTCGCGGGACCGTCCCTCCTCGACCATCTCGATCGCTGGGAGGCCGAGAAGCGAGCGGGCGCGACCATTTCCGTGCAGAGCGTCACGGAGGTCATCGGGCTCGACGAGATCAAGAGCCTCGATCCCTCCCTGATCCGCCGCATCCACGCGCTTCTGTTCGGCGCCGTTGCCGAGGCCGCCCCCTCCACCGCTCCGCGCGACTACACGCACGCCATCACCACGACCGTCATGGGCGTTTTGAAACTCAAGACAGTCAGTCCCGAGCAGCCGCTGCAGAACTACGGGCTCGATTCCATATCGGCAACGGTGCTCGCCACCCGGCTCGAGAAGATGCTCGAGATCGAGATCCGGCCGCAGTGGCTGATCGAATTCCCGACCATCGAGGCCCTGTCCCGCCATCTGATGGCGGAAGCCGACAAGCCCAGATGACTTGCCCCTTCCGGATGAGCGGAGAGCATAGATGAGCGAGACGATCGAGGAGGTGCTTGGCATCAGGCCCGCTCGGCCGCGGCCCAAGCCGGCTCCCGCCGGCATCAAGTTCAGCTTTCTCTTCTTCTCGGACGTGCGCAAGGACATCTCTGACGCCGACAAATATGCCTTCATGCGCGACGTCACGCTGTTTGCCGACCGCGCAGGCTTCGAGGCGATCTATCTTCCCGAGCGCCACTTCCACGAGTTCGGCTCGATCTACGCCAATCCCGCCATCGTCGCAGCCCATCTTATCCCGCAGACGAAGCGTATCCGCTTCAGAACGGCCGGCGTCTCGCTCCCGTTGCATCACCCCGCCGAGGTGGTCGAATGGTGGGCGATGAACGACGTGCTCTCTGGCGGCCGCGTCGATCTCGGCTTCGGCTCCGGCTGGGCGCAGGACGACTTCATCTATGCTCCCGAGAGCTATGAAGACCGCCGCCGCATCTGCAGCGAGACCATCGGCGTTGTCCAACGCCTCTGGCGCGGCGAGAAGGTGGAGTTTCGAGGGCCTGGCGGCCGCATGGTGCCGATCACGGTCTACCCGCGCCCCGTGCAGCCGGAGCTCAAGGTCTGGCTGCTCGTGACCCAGAGCGACGAGGGCTTCATCCACGCCGGCCGGCAGGGCTACAACATCTTCACCATGCTTTACGGCAACAACCTCGATGTGATGCAGCGCAAGATCGCGCTCTATCGCGAGGCACGGCGCGAGGCCGGGCTCGATCCGGCCAAAGGCGTCGTCACGTTGATGCTGCACACCCTGCTGCTCGAGGATCGCGACCGCGTGCTCGATGCCGCGCGAACGCCCTTCCGCGGCTACATCCGAAGCTCCCTTGACGCTCATGTCACCGCGCTCGCCGGCGAGCGCGGTGGAGCGCCGAGCGAGGCCGAGCGCGCAAAGATGCTGGACTACGCGTTCGAGCGCTATACGCGGACCGGCGCCATCTTCGGCACCGTCGCGGACGGGAGAGAGATGGTCGACCGCACCATCGCAGCAGGTATCGACGAGATAGCTTGCCTTGTCGATTTCGGCGTCGACTACAATGTTGTGGAGGGCTCGCTCGCATACCTGGAAGAGCTCGTCTCGAGCTATCCGAGGTCCCAACGCTAGACGACGGCCACCCCCCGCACTGGCTCCACCTCGTCGAGGGCGAAGTAGCCATTGTAGCCTTCCATATAGACGGCCGCGCGATGGCCGAACAGCACGACTGCCTGTGTCTTGGTCGTGAGCGCCTCGCCATAGCCCTTGACCTTGACCGGCGTGCCGACGCGGTGCGCGCGGTTCCACGCCGCAACCTTCTCTTGCGCGCTCTGGGGGCTCGCCGGCACATGTTCCACGCGCCTGGCGGCAGCACGCGATGGCGCCCACTTGCTTCGGATGCTCTTGGCGAGCTTGGTCAGCACGTCGCCCGGGCCGAGCTCGACAAAATCCTCGACGCCCTGCTCCAGCAGGTAGTGCATGCCGTCCACCCAGCGCACCGGCTGCGTGATCTGGTCCGTGAGCGTTTGGGCGATGGCACCGGACTCGTAGGGCTTGCCACTGAAATTGGCGATGACGGGAACCTTCGGCGCCGAGAAGCTGAAGCCCGCGACAAACGCGGCGAATGCATCGCGCGCCTCCTGCATGTAGCGCGAGTGAAACGCGCCGCTGACGTTGAGCGGCACGAACATGGCCTGATTGGCCTCGAAGATTGCCTGCGCGCTGCCGATGTCCGCCTCGGGCCCTGAGAGGATGACCTGGTTCGGCGCGTTGTAGTTGGCGACATCGAGAGACGTGAGGCCGCCCTTGGTCAAGATCGCGGCGACCTTGTCCGCCGTGGACCCGATGATGGCCGCCATCGTCCCCTTGGGGGCCGACGCCATCAGCTCCCCGCGCTTTTTCACGAGCCGGAGGCCGTCCTCGAAGCTCAGCGCGCCCGCGTACTCGAGCGCGTTGTACTCGCCGAGGCTGTGGCCCGCGGCAAAGTTCGCCTGCTCGCTCGTTTCCCGTGCGCGCCGCCTGTGGGTGAGCGCGTTCACCACATAAAGCGCCGGCTGTGTGAACTGCGTCTTGCCGAGCTCGCGATGGCGGTCCTCGAGGCACAGCGCCTTGATCGAGTAGCCCAGAATGGCATCTGCAGCGGCCGTGATCTCGGGGAAGGCATCGAACAGGCCCTCTCCCATGCCCACGCGCTGTGACCCCTGGCCGGGAAAGAGATAGGCCTTCATCGCGATACCTGCTCCTACGAATCGGTCGGCCTTCTGCGGCCGCCAGTGCAGCCTAGCAACGATCGAACGACGGAGATTGCGCGAGGATGTCAGGGCTGTGGATGAACTGCGGTCGCAGGGCTTGCGGGTGCACCCGACGGAGCCGATCATGGCCCCATTCATTCAGTCCGCAACCAAGCCGGTCAGGTCGCCATTGGTCACTCTCGAAAAACTTGGCTCCGAGTGGTTCAGACGCGACTACGGGCTCCGCATGGCCTACGTCGCCGGCGCTATGGTCAAAGGCATCGCCTCGACCGACCTCGTCACGCGCATGGGCAAAGCAGGCTGCCTCTCGTTCTACGGCTCGGGCGGTATGAGCCTCGCCAAGATCGAGGCGGCGATCCGAGACATCCAGATCGCGTTGCCCAACGGCGAGCCTTACGGCGTCAACCTGCTCTCAAACCCGGCGCGCCCGGCTGACGAGATGAAGCTGGTGGATCTTCTGCTGCGCTTGGGTGTGCGCAATATCGAGGCATCGGCCTACATGCAGGTGACGCCGGCGGTGGTGAAGTTCCGGCTGAAGGGCATTGAAGCTGGGCCGGGCGGCCGGCCGGTCGTGCGCAACCGCGTGATCGCCAAGATCTCCCGCCCGGAGGTCGCTGAGATCTTTCTCTCACCGGCCCCGCCCGCGCTCGTGGCCCGCCTCGTCGAGGACGGCCATCTCACGCGTGACGAGGCCGCGCTCGCGGAGCGTGTCCCGCTCGCCTCCGACATCTGTGTCGAGGCCGATTCAGGCGGCCACACCGACATGGGCGTGACCTCCGTCCTGCTGCCGGCCATCATTCGGCTGCGCGACCGCCTGCAGCAGAGGCACCGCTTTGACGCTCCCGTCAGGGTCGGTGCCGGCGGCGGCATCGGCGCGCCGGAATCGGCAGCCGGCGCCTTCCTGCTCGGCGCCGATTTCATTGTCACGGGCTCGATCAACCAATGCACGGTGGAGGCCGGCACCAGCGACGCCGTGAAGGACATCCTCGCTGGCGTCGGCGTGCAGGACACCGCCTACGCCCCTGCCGGCGACATGTTCGAGATCGGTGCCAAGATTCAGGTCCTGAAGAAGGGCGTCTTCTTTCCGGCCAGAGCCAGCAAGCTTCACGACCTCTGGCGCAATCACGGCACGCTCGAGGAGATCGATGCGGCAACCCGCAGGGAGATCCAGGAGAAGTATTTCCGGCGCAGCTTCGACGAGGTCTATCGCGAGACGCGCGAGCACTATCAGGCGGAGCATCCCGCCGAGATCGAGCGCGCCGAGCGCAATGCCAAGGCGAAGATGGCGCTGATATTCCGCTGGTACTTCGTCCACACCATGCGCCTCGCCCTCAGGGGCGACCGCGAGCAGCGCGTGGACTACCAGGTGCACACGGGCCCCGCCATCGGTGCGTTCAACCAATGGGCGAGGGGCGGCGCGCTAGAGGACTGGCGTCGGCGCCACGTCGACGACATTGGAGAGGCGCTGATGAACGCATGTGCCGACTACATGAACCAGAGAATGCGAGCTTACCTATGATGAACGCTGCTGCACCCGACCTGAAGGACCGGCTCAAGGCACGGCTCTTCGACAGCATCTCGGCGCAGATCGACGCGATCGGCTACGTTCCGGACGATATCACCGGCATCGTCGGCGGCGCCGCCTTGGACACGGGCGCCGAGCGGCCGGTCGATCCCGTCGCACCCGCCCGCGTTGCCGGCACCGACGGCCTCTCAAACCGCGTCAACGCCTACTACGACGCCGCGTTCTACGCGCGCGAGGGCGTCATGGGATCGCTCGTCGGCAAGACGGGCTATCGCAATATCGGCTATTGGGACGAGCGCACGACGTCGCAGAACGACGCCTGCGAGCGTCTGCAGGACGCGCTCCTCGACTTCATCCCGGAGAAAAAGGGCCGCATCCTCGATGTGGCCTGCGGCCTTGGCGCCTCGACGCGCCGGCTGCTCGATCACTACCCGCCCGAGAGCGTCTGGGCGATCAACATCTCGGAGAAGCAGATCGCCACCACGCGCGAGAATGCGCCGGGCGTCCATGCCTCCGTCATGAGCGCCACCGAGATGACGTTTGAGGACAGCTTCTTCGACGCCATCCTGTGCATCGAGGCCGCCTTCCACTTCGAGACCCGGCGCAAGTTCCTCGAGGACGCGCGCCGCATCCTGAAGCCGGGCGGGCGCCTCGTGCTCTCCGACGTGCTATTCACGTCGAAGGAGCGGCTCGCTCAATACCCCGTGTTGCCAAGCCCCGACAACCACCTCGCGACGCCTGACGACTATCGCGCGCTTCTCGCGGACATCGGCTTCGCCGAGTTCGTCGTCAATGACGTGAGCAAGGAGGTTTGGGGCGCCCACTTCCTCCACTTCGTCACCTGGATCCACGAGCAGTTCTACGAGGGCAAAATCAACGTCGTCGAGCTCACGGACATGCTTTGGACCTACTACCAGCTCAACGCCGTCACTGGCCCCTGCGTTTTTGTCTGCGCCGTGAAATGACGAAATCGGAGGGTGCGCAATTGCCCTAGAGCTTGAGCTTTTCTGCTTCGGGGATCGTGGCGAGGTCGACAGGCCCGTCGAAGCGCCGGATCGTTCCCTCCTCGAGATCGATCAGCACGTTGTTGACCGGCGTGCCATGCAGAGTGCTCTTGAGTTTGATCCTGGCATCGTAGATCGGAACCATTCGAATGACGTAGATCTCGCGGTCGATGCTCTCGTTCTTCCATTGCTCGGCGGCATGGAAGTTCTTGTTGTTGAACATTAGGACCTTGCCCTTGGTCTCCACGGTTCGCTTGAAGTCGCCGGCGTAGGACTTTTTGGCGAGGCTGGTCGCACCCTTGTAGACGGCCATCAGATCCTGGTGCGGCTTGGTCTTGACGAAGGCGGCGAGCTGCGACGGCGTGATCCTGTCGGACTCGATATAGCCGTTCTCGTCCAGGCATTCGGGCGCCTGCGAGAAGTGCTCGTAGAGCAGCTTCAGGAGCACATTGCCCGGTATTCTGAGCTTGTCCTCCGGCAGAACCGAGAGCCGCCCGCCGTTCTCATCGTCGAGATCGACCAGCGGAATGAAGAGGCTGAGATCGTTCTCCGTCTCGTAGAGGTGATGAAAGTTCGGCAAGTCCGTGTGAATGCCGGCAGCGGGGGAATCGTGTCCGTTGCGCAGGTACATGTCGTAGGAGGCGACGATGTAGCGCGTCCGGAACAGCTTTTGAAATCCGTTCTCGAGCAGGTAGGCGAGCACCTTCTCGATGTAGGCCTGCTCGCAATACACGGCCTTGTTGTAGGCCTTGTCGTAGAACTTCTTGACCATCTTCTTCGCGGTCTTAGGAAACGCGTTGATGAAGAAGCCGATGGCATTGCCCTCGAGATAGGCCTGGTGCTCGTTGTTCGCGAAGAACTTCAGGAAGTCGTTGTGCCCGCGAGATTTCGCGAGGTAGTGCCCCTTGATCTCGTCGACGAGATCCTCGGGGAGCGAGATGTCGGTTTCGACGAAGCCATTCGAATAGTAGTCGGTGTAGGACTTGTCCTTCAGAACTTGAAGCATTGCGTTCCCCCTCACGCACGAGCCCAAGGCTGCGCCGAGCGCCCCGTGCTGCAGATTTGCGCCGCCGCCCGCTCCGGACGCTGAGCATTCAGGCAAGGGGTCCGGCAAAATGCTGTGGGTTGCGTGTACCGCGCGCCCAGCTGTGATGTGACGGAAGCCCCTGGCGGGTATACTCGCGCCTGAGAGCAGACGACTGAGACGCGTACGTCGTGAGTATGAACGATTCGCCCGGCGCGCCACGCACGCCGAGACATCTCGCACACAGCTGAGGCATCCACATGACGCGCGCAGAGCCGAACGGTGTCGCCACACTCTATGATTCGCCGGCTGGCCAGCTCGGGCCTATTCTTTTCGGCGGCAATCTCCATTGGGGCTATTGGGACGCGGCGACCGCCGATGCCAGCTTCGCCGATGCCGCCGACAGGCTGGCTCAAATTATGATCGACAAGACGAGCATCGGTGAGGGCCAGCGCTTCATCGATCTTGGCTGCGGTGTCGGCGTTCCCGCGATCAAGCTCGCCAAGGCCAAGGGCTGCTTTGTGGACGGCATCACCATCAGCGGCTTCCAGCAGCAGAGCGCCACCGAGCGTGCCGAGGCCGAGGACTTGAATGACAAGCTGCGCTTCATCCACGGCAGCGCGCTCGAGATCCCGAGCGAGGATCACGCCTACGACGGCGGCTGGTTCTTCGAATCGATCTTCCACATGGGCCATCGCGACGCCCTGCGCGAGGCCAGCCGCGTCCTGAGCCCGGGCGCGACGCTTGTTTTGACTGATTTGCCGACGCTTCCGGGCACCACCGAGGAGTTCAAGGACTTCGTGCGCGAGCACATCCACTCGGGATTTGTGTCGCAGGACGACTACCCCGCCCTGATGGCAGAAGCGGGCTTCGAGCTCACGGGCATCGACGACATCACCGCAAACGTGATGCCCTGGCTCGTCCCCAAGCTCAGGGAGACCATCGACGAGCACAAGGAGCGCGTCGCCGAACTGATCGGGGACAACGTCGAGAAGGCCATCGATGATTGGGTCTACCTCTTTGAATACATGAGCGAGAACCTCGGCTACATGCTGGTCACGGCGCGCAAATCCTGAGCCGCCGGACGCTTGCGACGCGCGCCTTGGGGGAAGGCGCTTTCTCGACATGGACAATCGATGATCGCGAGCGACGGCCGCCTTCGGCCGCCTTGCGCCTTGGGCTTGGGGAATGAGCACCGCGCAGCAGTTGAAAGAGATCGAGGACGCAATTCGCCGGGCAGGCTCCGGCGATCGCCCCGGTCAATCATCCGAGACGACGGCGCCCGTCGGAAAAATTGCGCCGGAGCCCATCGCCATTGTTGGGCTCTCCGGCTACTTCCCGAGGTGCGGCTCCCTCGACGCGTTCTGGATGGCGCTCGATGAGGATGCCTCGCTGATTGAGGAGATTCCGCAAAGCCGTTTCGACTGGCGCACCGCGAACACCCGCTGCAAGTGGGGCGGATTCATCCCTGATATCCGCGGCTTCGACCCCGCGCGCTTCCACATTCCGCCGGGCGAGGCCGCCGCAATGGACCCGCGCCAGCGATTGTTGCTCATGTCGGCTTACCAGACGCTCGCGGCTGCGGGATACGCGCCGCAATCTCTCGCGGAAAGCGCGACCGGCGTCTTTATTGCCATCCAGGACAACGAGTACGTCGAGCTTCTGAAAGAGGCGGGCATCGACACCAGCGACTGGTATGCGCAGACCTGCCTGCTCGCGAACCGCATCTCGTACGTCTTCGATTTTCGCGGCGCGAGCGAGATCGTCGACGCCCAATGTCCGGGAGCGGCCGTCGCCATCCACCGCGCGGTCACGGCGCTGCGCCAGCGTGAGATCGACCTGGCTCTTGTCGGCGCGGCCAACCTGCTGCTGCGACCCGAGCCGTTCGCGCTCCTGTCGCAATCGGGGCAGCTGAGCCCGCGCCCCACTGTCGGCTCGTTCGGGCCGCGCGCCGAGGGCCACCTGCGTGCGGAAGGTGTGGCCAGCCTTCTCTTGAAGCCGCTCTCGACGGCGCTCGCTGACCGCGACGCCATCCGCGCCGTGATCCGCAACACCGCCGTCAACTACAATGGCCAGGGTGGCGCCTCCATCGCTGCGCCGAACGCTGCGCGCCAGGCTGAGCTCATCAAGACGTGCTACCGGCAGGCCGGCATCGATCCGAGGCAGGTCCGCTACATCGAGGCGCAGGGCATGGGCAACGTGCTCGCCGACCTCGCAGAGTGGCAGGCCATCAACCGCGCGCTCGCGGAGCTGGCGGAGGAGCAGGGCGTCGCGCTCGAGCCGGGCATGTGCCGGATCAGCACGCTGAAGCCCATGATGGGCCATATGGAGTCCGCTTCGGCCCTCGGCGCGCTGTTCAAGGTCGTGCGCAGCTTGGAGACCCGTGTCGTTCACAAGGTCGCTGGCTTCGCAGGCTACAATCCGGAGCTCGAATGGAGCGGCCAGCCCTGCGCGATCGCGTCTGAGACGCGGCCTTGGCCGCAGACTGATGGCCCGCGGCTCGCGGGTGTGCACGGCTACAGCATGAGCGGTATCAACGCGCACCTCCTGATCGAGGAGTTTGTGCCCGCGGGCGAGACACGGAGCAACCGCCGGAAAGACAAGACCGGCGACGCGCAGCCCGTCCTCGTCGTGCTGTCAGCCGATAGCATCGAGGCATTGAGGACAACTGCCCAAGACCTGCTGGCATTTCTCGACGCCAAGGCCGCGCAACCGCCGAGGCTCCAGGACGTCGCCTTCACGCTCCAGGTCGGACGCGATGCCATGGCGCATCGTGTCGCCTGGGTCGCGCGGTCGTACTTGGAGCTGCACAACGGCCTCGACCATCTTCTCGCCGGCCGCCGTGGCGCGATCCATCGCGGGCACGTCGACAAGGCACAGCCGAGCCGGACGCACGAGGTGCCGGACGGCGACGATCTCGACGCGCTGGCCGCCCATTGGGTGAGCGGCGGCGCCGTCTCCTGGACCTCGCTCCCGGCCAACAGCGGCGCACATCGCCTGCCTTTGCCGGCGCCCTCGTTCGATATCGCACCCTACTGGATCGAGAAGCCCCACAGCGAAAGTACCACGGCGCGGCCCGATGCCGGCGAAGATCGCGGCCCGGAGCGGCGCATCGGCGACTTCCTCGCCGCGATGCTTGCCGAGGCCCTGCGCGTCCCGGCGGACACCATCGACCGCGACCGCCACCTGCTCGAGCTCGGCATCGACTCCGTGCTCGGCATGAAGCTGCTGCGCGCGGCGGCCCGGAAATTCGACGTCGCGGTCAAGGCGCGCGATCTCATCGAGCACCCGACGCTTGTATCCCTGTCTCGTCACCTCGCCGCCCGCGTGACGCTGGAGCAGGAGCCGGCATCTGCTTCCATTCCGGCGCCCCAAGCCTCGCCCGACCAACCCCGCAGATCCCGGCTCTCCGAGGCCCAGAAAGGCCTCTGGACTCTGCAGAAGCTCGCCCCCGGGATGGCGGCTTACAATATCCCCCTGTGCTTCCATATCGACGGACCGGTCGACATGGCTGTGCTCGCGCAAGCCTTTCGCCACCTCCTGATCGAGCATCCCATTCTGTCGAGCACCTTCGTCGAGAAGGGCGGACAGGTGCTGCGCGAGGTCCCTGCCGATCCCGTGGTGAGCTTCGAGCACGAGGACGTCTCTGATATCGGAACCGACGCACTCCGTGCGCGCATCAGGGCCGCTGCCAAGATTCCGTTCGAGCTCGAGACTGGCCCGCTTGTCCGGCTGCACTTGTTCACGCGCAGCCCGCGCGAGCACGACCTCCTGCTCACGGTGCATCACATTGCCTTCGACGGCGGCTCGTTCCTGCCGGCGTGCCGCACCCTGTTTTCCGCCTATCGCGACATCTTGGGCGGGCAGAGCCTCGCCGCGAAGGTGTCCGCATCTGACCCCGTCGCAGACTTCGTCGCTTGGGAGGAGGAGATGCTCGCGGGTGACGACGGCCGCCGTCATCGCGCTTACTGGAGAGAGCAGCTGGCCGGGAGCACATCGGCAGCCACCCTGCCCGCCGATTATTCGCGCTCCGTGGCCCGCCGCTTCGAGGGCGAGACCCACGCCCTCCGCATCAGCCCCGCGCTGAGCCGCAAGATCCGCGCCTTCGCGCGCGAGCAGCGTGTCACGCTCTCGACGCTGTTCCTCGCCTTCTTCGATGTCGTCCTGCACCGTCTGAGCGGCGAGGATGACATCATCGTCGGCATCGTCGAGAAAGGCCGCGCGGCGGATCGCTTCGAGACGGCGGTGGGCTGTTTCATCAACATGCTGCCTATCCGCGCCCGCGTCGGCCAAGCCTCGGTCGCCGATCTCGCCCGCGGGCTGCAGCTCACGCTTGCCGATGCGCTGGACCACGCCGCCTATCCGTTTGCCCGCATGGTGCAGGACCTGGGCATCCGGCCGGCCGAGACTCTTGCCCCCGTCTTTCAGGTTGCGTTCGAGTACCAGAACGCATTTTCAAGCGGCGACTTGCCGACATTCGAACGCGAGTTCGGCACGGCACTCTCCATGAGGCTCGCCGAGGACATCGTCCAGGAGGGCGAGTACGAGCTGGTCCTCGAGGTGCGCGAAGGGGCCGACGACTTCGCGCTCAATCTGAAATTCAATCCCACGCTCTATAAGCCCTCGACCATCGCCGCCCTCGCCGGGCGCCTCGTCTCCGTCGCCGAGCAGGCCATCGACGATCCCAAGCTCGTGCCGTCCGGTCTGGACCTCCTGACCGCGAGCGAGCGCAGGCTTCTGCTCGACCGCGGACGTGGCCCGGAGATGCTGCTCCCCGATCTCTGCGTGCACCACCTCGTCGAGCAACAGGTCCGGGCCACGCCCCAAGCTGTTGCCGTCGAATGTGGAGACGCATGCCTGACCTATGCCGAGCTCGACGCCGACAGCACGCGGCTCGCGCAATTTTTGCAGGCAAGGCTCGGCCAGCAGGCGGAGCCGCTGGTCGCCGTCTGCCTCGAACGCTCACTCGATCTTCCCGTGGCGCTCCTCGCGATCGCGAAGGCCGGGGCGGCGTGGCTGCCGCTCGACCCGAAGCTGCCTGCCGAACGGCTGGCCTTCATGCTCGCCGACAGCGGCGCCTCTCTGATCCTCTCGCAGGCCCCGCTCTGCGACCGGGTTCAAGGCATCGCAGCGGGCAAGGTGCCCGTCGTCGCCCTCGACACGGAGCGCGAAAATATCCGCAATTCCACCCGGCACACCGAGCTGCAAACGTGCTCCGGCACGGATCGTCTCGCCTACGTCATCTACACGTCCGGCACCACTGGCACGCCCAAGGGCGTCATGGTCCCCCATCGCGCGCTGACCAATTTCCTTCTTTCGATTGCACGCAAGCCGGGGCTCGACCCGCAGGACCGTCTCCTCGCGGTGACGACACTCGGCTTCGACATCGCCGGCTTGGAGCTCTTCCTGCCGTTGGTGCGCGGCGCCTGCTGCAGCATCTGTCCGTCGCACATCGCGCGCGACGCCGACCTCCTCCGGGAGGAGATACGCCGTACGGGCGCCACCATCATGCAGGCGACGCCCTCTACGTGGGGCATGCTGTTCCACGCGGGCTGGCGTAACGAGGAGCGCCTCAAGATCCTGTGCGGCGGCGAGCCGCTGCCGCTGGATCTCCAGCAGCGCATCGTCGCGACCGGCTGCGAGGCCTGGAACATGTACGGGCCGACCGAGACCACGATCTGGTCCACCATCGCGCCGATCGAGAGCAGCGAAGCGCAGGTCTCCATCGGCCGGCCCATCGCCAATACCCAAATCTACATCCTCGATCGCTACGGCCACCTCGCTCCCATCGGAACGCCAGGCGAGCTCTGCATCGGCGGCGACGGCCTCGCGCGCGGATACCTTGCCAACGCGGCGCTCACGGGCGAGCGCTTCATTCCCAATCCATTCGAGCCGGGGACGCGTCTCTACCGCACCGGCGACCTCGCGCGCTGGCGCGACGACGGCATGCTGGAGCACATGGGCCGCCTCGATCATCAGGTGAAGATTCGCGGCCATCGCGTCGAGCTTGAGGAGATCGAGGCGCGCCTCGATCTCCACGTCGCGATTCGCCAGAGCGCGGTCATCGCCCACGGCGAGCAAGGATCGAGGCAGCTTGTCGCCTACTACGTCCCCGCAACGGACGGCCTTGCGGCCGAAGACGATTTGAAGCGCCACCTCGCCAATAGCCTGCCGGACTACATGGTGCCAGCGCATGTAGTCGCGGTGCCGGAGCTGCCGCTCTCGCCGAACGGCAAGATCGACCGCAAGGCGTTGGCCGCGCGCGAGCCCGAGCGCCCCCTAGGCGACGCCGGCCGCGCCCCCGAGACCGGCATCGAGCGAGACCTCCTGGCCCTCTGGCAAGAGATCCTGAGCTCGGGCTCGATCGGCGTCACCGACGGCTTCTTAGAGATCGGCGGCAACTCGGTGGCATCTGTCCTTCTCGCCTCCCGCATCAGCGAGACGTTCGCTGTTCGGTTTCGCGCCCCCGATCTCTTCAAGCATCCGACCATCCGCGACATCGCGCTGTTCATCGCCAAGGCGCGGCCACGCAGCTCCGGCGCGCACAAGCAATCGAAAGGCACCGCTCGCGCAACGCCCGCCGCCCCGACCACCGACGCCGCGCTGCCCGGCTACTACGACGACAGCCTCGCCATCGTGGGCCTCTCTTGCCATGTCCCGGGTGCCAAGAACGCGCACGAGTTCTGGCAGAACCTGCGCCAGGGCAAGCAATGCTCGACGCGCCTCTCCACCGAGGCCCTGCGCGAGGCCGGCGTTGCCGAGGAAACACTGAATCATCCGGATTTCGTGCCCCTGAGCTACGGCATGGACGGCAAGGATCTCTTCGATCCCGACTTCTTCAACATCTCGACGAAGAACGCGGTGCTCATGGACCCCCAGTTCCGCATGCTGCTCAAGCATTCCTGGCAGGCAATCGAGGATGCGGGTTACGCGCCGCAGGAGATCGCCGACACGGCCGTCTTCATGTCGGCGAGCAACGGCTTCTACAAGACCCTGCTCCACAACTCCGGAACGGTCGAGCTCGGTGACGAGTATGCCGCGTGGATCGCAGGCCAGGGCGGCACCATCCCGACCATGGTCTCCTACCAGCTCGGCCTCAGGGGGCCGAGCCTTGCCGTGCATTCGAACTGCTCCTCGTCGCTGGTGGCGCTCTATCTCGCCCACCAGGCGCTGAGGACGGGCGAGGCTCGCTGCGCCCTCGTCGGGGCGGCGTCGCTGTTCGCGCTGCCCGGGGCCGGCCACGTCTTTCTCCCCGGCATGAACCTTTCGCGCGACGGGCGCTGCAAGGCCTTCGACGCAGCGGCCGATGGGCTCGTCGGCGGCGAGGGTGTCGCCGTCGTCCTGCTGAAGAAGGCGTCGGACGCCGTGCGCGACGGCGATCACATCTACGCACTCGTGCGCGGCGTAGCCGTCAACAACGACGGCGCGGGCAAGGCCGGCTTCTATGCGCCAAGCGTGCCCGGCCAGTCGGCGGTCATCGACAAGGTTCTGGAGCAGACGGCCGTCGATCCCGAGAGCATCGGCTACGTGGAGGCGCACGGCACCGGCACGCGCCTTGGCGACCCCGTCGAGATCATGGCGCTGACGGAGGCGTGGCGCCATCACACGTCCCGCAAAGAGTTCTGCGGCATCGGCTCGCTGAAGCCCAATATCGGACACCTCGATACCGCCGCGGGTCTTGCGGGCCTCGTCAAGGTTGCCCTGAGCCTCTCCCACGGGGAGATCCCGCCGTCGATCAACTACACCACTCCCAACCCGGAGATCGATTTCGCCCAGTCTCCATTCCGGGTCGTCGACCGGTTGACGCCCTGGCCGCGGGGGCCGGAGCCGCGCCGCGCGGCCCTCTCCGCATTCGGCATCGGCGGCACCAACGCGCACGCCATCCTCGAGGAATACCGGCTTGCTGCGCCGAGCATGCCGGATTCTGCGCCGCAGGATCAGCTCATCGTGCTCTCGGCCCGAACCGAGCCACAGCTCCGGGCCTATGCCGCGAAGCTGTTCGCGTACCTGCGTTCGAATGCCGAAGCAAGCCTCGAGGACATTGCTTTCACACTGCAACGCGGCCGCAAGGCGATGCCCTGGCGCATGGCGCTCACGGCCGCCAGCATCAAGGAGCTCACTGCGAAGCTCGCCGACATCGTAGCAGGCGCCGATGCGGCGGACGGCGTCTGGCGCGGGGAGGCCAAACGCTCGAGTGAGGCAGCGGCCGATCTCGAGGACAAGAGCCATCACTTAACGCATTGGCTCGCGACGGGCCGGCTGGACAAGATCGCACCCGCCTGGACCGCCGGTCTCGACGTCGACTGGACCCTCCTCCATCGCGACAAGCCCAGCCGCCGCCTGAGCCTTCCCACGTATCCGTTCGCCGAGGAGCGGTATTGGGTTGGATCATCGCAACCCGACACGGCCCGCACGATGCTCACTGTTGGGGAGGCGAGATCTGAGGAGCAGACGGTTCTGCTGGCCCACCCCACCTGGAGACCCGCCCCCGTCGCAGTGGGATCGCCGCCCGTGCCCTACCGTCGTCGGCTCGTCCTTCTCCATGGGTTCAGCGCCTCGGCGCAGGCCGAGCTGGCCGCCCACATGCGCGGCGCGGTCTGCATCGCGTTGCGGGGAGAGGGCGAGACCATTGCCGAACGCTACCAGGCGCTCTCGATCGAGCTGCTCGACAAGATGAAGCGCGTCGCGGCCGACGCGTCCCAGCGCACCCTGGTCCAGCTCGTGCTCAAGGGCCCTGGCGAGCAGCACGTGCTCGCGGGCGTGGCCGGGCTCCTGAAGTCCTTGCGCCTAGAAGTCCCTCACATTGTCGCCCAGCTGATCGATGTCGAGTCCGGCGATGACCCTGCGACGATTGCCGGCTGGCTCGCCGAGAGCGGTTTGCAGCCGCAGGAGGTCGAGATTCGCTACGTTCGTCGCGAACGCAGAGCGCGACACTGGGCCATCGCGCCCGCGAGCTCGGGGCAGCCGGTCGTCCCCTGGAGGGAGCGCGGCGTCTATCTCGTGACGGGCGGCGCGGGCGGCCTCGGGCAGATCTTCGCCCACGAGATCGCGCGGCAAGTCGAAACCGCGACGCTGGTTCTCACCGGTCGGTCAGAGCCGACGCCAGAGCAGCGACGGCGCCTCGACGCGCTTCGCGAGACGGGCGTCACCGTCGCATACCGCCAATGCGATGTCAGCCAGGCGGGAGAGGTCGATGCGCTCGTCACCGGCATCGTGCGCGACTTCGGTGCGCTCCAGGGCATCCTGCACGGCGCGGGCGTCCTGCGCGACGGTTTCCTCCTGAAGAAGAATGTGTTTGAGCTGGAAGCCGTGCTTGCCGCCAAGGTCGCAGGCACCGCGAACCTGGACCATAGTACGCGGGATCAGCCGCTCGATTTCCTCGCCCTCTTCTCGTCCGTGGCCACGGTTCATGGCAGCGTTGGGCAGGCGGACTATTGCGCCGCAAATGCATTTCTCGATGCATTCGCGCATGCGCGAAACGAGCAGGTTGCTGCGGGTGAGCGCCGGGGCCACACGCTCGCCATCGACTGGCCGCCCTGGCGTGACGGCGGAATGCGTCTCGACGCGGCCATGGAGCAGGCCGTCCGCCAGGCGACGGGCATCGTGCCAATTGGCGCAGAAGCCGCTCTCGATGCGTTCTACCGCGGCCTTGCGTCTGCCGAGGCGCAAGTTCTTGTCGTTCCAGGCGACGCCGCCGCGATCCGCCGTTGGCTCGGAGGGCCCACCTGGCTGCCTGCCTCGCCCGTCGAGAGTGCTCCCGCAGGCAACACGGATTCCAAGATTGCGCGTCAGCACACGGCCCAGGCTTTGAAGCGTCTCGTCGCCGACACCCTGAAGCGGCCCGTCGAGCGCATCGATGCCTTCGAGCCGCTTGAGACCTACGGCATCGACTCGATCGCGATCATCCAGCTCAACGGCCACCTGGAAAAAATCTTCGGGGCCATCTCCAAGACGCTCTTCTTTCAGTATCCGACCATCGACGCGCTAGCCGGCCATCTTGTGACCAACCATCGCGAAGCCTGCCTCGCATGGACCGGGCGCGACGCGGCGCGGCGTGAAACCCCCGCCGCCGAGGCGAGCCCCGCACAGACGATCCCGCGGCAGCAGCCGATCGCGAAGCCGCAGCTCGCTCTCGTCACAAATCCTGCCCGCCGCTCCATGCCCGAGCCAGCGGCCGACACCCATGAGCCGATCGCCATCATCGGCATCAGCGGCCGCTACCCCGGCGCACCGACGCTCGAAGCCTTCTGGCAGAACCTGAAGGCCGGCAAGGACTGCATCGGCGAAATCCCATCCGATCGCTGGTCGCTCGAGGGCTTCTTCGAGGCCGATCAGAAGCGCGCCGCCGCGACCGGAAAGAGCTACTGCAAATGGGGCGGCTTCCTCGACGGCTTCGCCGAGTTCGATCCGCTCTTTTTCAACATTTCTCCGCGTGAGGCTCTGGCCATCGATCCCCAGGAGCGCCTGCTGCTCGCGTGCGCCTGGCATGCGCTGGAGGACGCGGGCCTCACGCGCGAAGCATTGCAACGCGCGTGCGGGCGCAACGTTGGCGTCTTCGTCGGCATCACCAAGACGGGGTTCGACCTTTACGGGCCGGACCTCTGGCGCCAGGGCCAGACCGTTTTCCCTCATACCTCCTTCAGCTCGGCCGCCAACCGCATCTCCTACCATCTCAATCTCAGCGGCCCGAGCATGCCGATCGACACTATGTGCTCGTCGTCTCTGACCGCGATCCACGAGGCCTGCCAGCATGTCCGCCACGGCGATTGCGCGATGGCCCTCGCGGGTGGCGTCAACCTCTACCTCCACCCATCGACCTACGTCGGCTTGAGCTCGGTGCACATGCTGTCGCGCGACGGACGCTGCAAGAGTTTCGGCGCCGGTGGCGACGGCTTCGTGCCGGGCGAGGGCGTCGGCGTCGTTGTCTTGAAGCGCCTGTCGCAAGCGGTGGCCGAGGGTGATCGCATTCTCGCCGTGATCCGGGCGACGGGCGTCAACCACGGCGGCAAGACCAACGGCTATACGGTTCCCAATCCCAACGCTCAGGCCGAGCTGATTCGCGGCTGCCTCGACAGGGCCGGCATCGATGCGCGCACCGTGAGCTACGTCGAGGCGCACGGCACCGGTACCGAGCTCGGCGACCCAATCGAGGTGACGGGTCTCTCGGAAGCCTTCCGCCGCGACACGGCCGACCGGAGCTTCTGCGCGCTCGGCTCCGTCAAGTCCAATATCGGCCACCTCGAGGCCGCGGCCGGCATCGCCGGCCTCACCAAGCTCGTCCTCCAGATGCGTCATGGCGAGATCGCGCCGAGCCTCCATGCAGAGAGCTTGAACCCCAACATCGACTTCGCCACCACACCCTTCGTCGTGCAGCGCGAAGCAGTCCCGTGGCGCCGTCCCATCATCGAGATCGATGGCGAGCCCCGCGAGCTGCCGCGCCGCGCCGGTCTCTCGTCGTTCGGCGCCGGTGGCGCCAACGCGCATCTGATACTCGAGGAGTACATCCCCACGGAAAGGCCGCACCCTGCCACTCCTGCTTCGCCGGCTGTGGTGTTGCTGTCCGCCAAAACTGACGAGCGCCTCCGCCACGTCATGAACGGACTCCTGGACTTCCTCGGCGCGAGCGAGCCGGAGCCCGATCTGCGTGACATCGCCTACACGCTGCAGGTCGGCCGCGAGGCTTTCGACGAGCGACTGGGCCTGATCGTCTCCTCGGTCGCGGAGCTCAAGGACAAGCTGGCTCAGATCCTCGCGAGCGGCACCGGCCAAACTGGAGCGTCGCGCGGAAGAGTAGAACGCAACAGGGAGGCCCTCGCCGACCTTGCGAGCGACGACGCGTTCCACGAGACCGTCGAGAAATGGCTGCGGCGCCGGCAATACAAGAGCCTCCTCGACTTCTGGGTGAAGGGCTACCCCGTCGACTGGTCGAGACTCTACAGCGGCGAGAAACGGAGCCGCATCGGCCTGCCGCTCTATCCGTTCGCCCGCGAGCGCCTGTGGCTGGACGTGAAGCCCCTGAAGGTCGAAACACCGGTGCCGCCGGCCGATGCCCTCGAGCAGGCCAGCTTGATCGCTCTGCGCCCCATGTGGGACGCCATCGCGCCGGCAGGCCAAGCCGGCTCCACCGCCGCGGTCCGTGCCGCCGTCATCGGCGGCACCGCAAGAGAGCTCGACGACCTCCGCCGCCAGCATCCGGCCGCCATCGAGTTGGCGCTGACCCCGGCCGACGATATCGGAGCTATCACCGACCGCCTCCGCCAGGCAGGCCCATTGGACCACATCGTCTGGATTGCGCCGCGGAGCGACACGTCGGTTGCATCGACGATAGATGCCGACGGCATCACCAAGGCGCAGAGGTCTGGCGTCTTCTGTCTCTTTCGCCTGATCAAGGCCGTGCTTGGCGCGGGTTATGGCACGCGGAGTCTTGGCTTGACGGTTGTCACCAGGAACGCGTTTGCTGTGCACGAAGGTGAGGCGGTCGACGCCACCCATGCCGCCGTTCACGGCCTCGCCGGCAGCCTCGCCAAGGAATATCCGGCCTGGACCGTGCGGGCTCTCGACGTGGCCGACGCCGGCTGGCCGGTCGCCGACATAGCGCGGCTGCCCGCCGACAAGGACGCGGCGAGCTTCGCCTGGCGCGATCGCGAGTGGCTGCGCCAGCGCCTCGTACGCGCCGAGGATCTCGCGCGCGACGGAGGACACACGGTTTATCGCCGCCGCGGCGTGTACGTCGTCATCGGCGGCGCCGGCGGCTTGGGGGAAATCTGGAGCCGAGCGCTGATCGAGCGCTGCGACGCACGCATCGTCTGGCTCGGCCGCTCCGGTCCCGATGCGGCCATCCAAGGCAAGCGCGATGCCCTCGCAAAAATCGGCGCACGTCCCGAGTACATCCAAGCAGACGCGCGCGACCCGGCGGCGATGGCCCGCGCATATCGCGAGATCAAGGAGCGCTACGGGCACATCGACGGCGTCATCATCTCGACGCTCGGCGCCTACGACCAGAGCCTCGCGGAGATGTCCGAGGCCCTCTTCGCCGACATCCTCTCGACCAAGCTCGACGTGGCCGCGCGCGTCGCCGAGTGCTTCCGCGCCGAGACTCTCGATGTCTTCGTTCTGTTCTCGTCGATGGCATCTTTCGGGCGAGCGGGCGGCATGGCCGCCTACGCAGCCGCCTCCACGTTCACGGATGCCTTTGCCCATGAGCTCGATCGGCACTGGCCCGGAAAGGTCAAGGTCGTCAATTGGGGCTATTGGAGCGCCGGCGGCGGCGCCCGCGTGTCCGATGCCGTGAAGAGCCTCGTCGAGCACCGCGGCGTCGCGCCCATCGACATTCGCGAGGGGTTCGACGCGCTCGAGACGCTCATCGCGTCCCCGAGGACGCAGCTCGCCGTGACGCGCACCAGCCGCCCCACGCTGATCGAGACCTTCACGGAGACCGAGTGGACCCGCGAGGCGCCCGAGCGTGCGAGATCGACCGCGGCGGCCCTCTCAGCCTACCGTCCGCAGCTGGCAGCGCCCGATCAGGGTGACCGCACGGACGCACTCGACGGTTGGATCGCAAAGATGCTCTACGTCGAGCTGCAGAGCATGGGGCTGTTCCGCGATGCCGAGCCGCGCGATCCCGGCACGATGCGTGCGAGCGTCGGCATCCTCGACAAGTATGGCCGCTGGTGGTCCGAGGCGCTGAGCATCCTGGAGCGCAATGGCTTCGTCCGAATCGGCGGCGGCCGCGTCGCCCGCGCCAACCAAGCAGGATCGCACGCCGAGGTCTGGCAAGCCTGGCGAGCCGCGAAGCCCACGTTCCTAGCCCGACCCACGACGCGCACCTTGGCCGTGCTGCTCGAGGACTGCATGGCCGAGCTTGCCGAGGTGCTCCGCGGCAGGCGGCTCGTGACCGACATCCTGTTCCCCGCCGGCTCGATGGAAAAGATCGAGGGGCTTTACCGGAACAACCCCGTCTGCGACTACTTCAACGCGGTCGTGGCCGGCACGGTTGAAACCATGCTCCGGCAGCGCGTCGCCGACGATCCGTCCGCGAAAATCCGCATCCTCGAGATCGGCGCCGGCACCGGCGGCACCACCACGACGGTGCTGCCGCGGCTCGCGCCCTGGCGCCAGCACGTAGGCGAATACTGCTTCACAGATCTCTCGACCTCGTTCTTTGCCAACGCGCGGCGCCGCTTCGGCCGCGATTGCCCCTACCTCACCTACAAGATCCTCAACATCGAGCAGCCGTTGCAGCCCCAGGGCATCGATCTCGGCGCCTACGACATCGCGATCGCAACCAACGTCATCCACGCCACGCGCAACATGCGGAACACACTGCGCAACGCGAAAGCGGCGCTCGGCCGCCACGGCGTCCTCATCCTGAACGAGATCAGCGACAAGACAGTGTTCGCCTCGGTCCTGTTCGGTCTCATCGACGGCTGGTCGTTGGCCGAGGACGAGCACTGGCGCATCCCCGGCAGCCCCGGCCTCTATCCGGATAGCTGGCGCAGCCTGCTCGCTCAGGAAGGTTTCCGCCCGGTGCTCTTCCCTGCCGAGGCTGCGCACGGGCTCGGCCAGCAGATCGTCGTCGCCGAGAGCGACGGCGTCATTCGCCAGAGAAACGGCCGTAACGAACCCGCGCGGGGCGAAACGGTCCAGCCAGCACCCGTCGCACATCCGTCTGTTGCACCAGCGCCAACCGAGGATCTTGCGGGCACCGTGCAGGCTCTCGTGGTGGAAAGCCTCGCAGCTTCGCTGGACATCGCGCGCGACATGATAGAGCTCGATGTGCCGTTCTCGGACTACGGCGTCGACTCGATCCTCGGCGTCAACTTCGTGCAGCAGCTGAACAAGGCGCTCGGTCTCGCGCTCAACACGACGATCCTGTTCGACCACACCACCGTCGCTCGTCTCACCCGGCACATTGTCGCCGATCATCGGCCGGACCTACACGCCGCAAAATCCAACCTTTCACGCAAGCCGGCAATCGACATCCTGTTGTTTCCCGCGACCGGACCTGCCCCGAGCCCCGCCCCGCTCCCAACCGAGGACGGCATTGCCATCATCGGCATGTCCGGCCAGTTCCCCGGCGCCGCCTCGGTCGATGAGTTCTGGCGCAACATGATCGGCGGCGTCGACGCCATCCGCGAGCTCCCCGCGCGCTACCTCGATCCCAGCCGCTACAGCCCCGAGAAAGCACCTGGAAAGAGCTACTGCAAATGGGGCGGCATTCTCGAATCCCGCGACTGCTTCGATCCGATGTTCTTCAACATCTCGCCGAAAGAGGCGGAATCGATGAATCCGCACCAGCGCCTCATCCTGGAGGAGAGCTGGAAGGCGCTGGAGGACGCCGGCTACAATCCGAAAGCGCTCGCTGAGAGCCGCACCGGAATCTTCGTCGGCTGCGAGCCGAGCGCATACGTGCACGAGACCTTCACCGGCGCTTCCGACGCCATCGTCGCCTCGCGCCTCTCCTACTTCCTCGACCTTCGCGGCCCGACCTTCGTCGTCAATACCGGCTGCTCGTCCTCGGGCGTCGCGCTGCATCTCGCCTGCGAAAGCCTGCGCCGCGGCGAGTGCGATCTCGCGCTCTCGGGCGGCGCCTTCGCTGTCATGGGCGAGAACATCCTGGTTGGCCTCGCGCAGACGGAGATGCTGAGCCGCGGCGGCCGCTCTCTCCCCTTCGACGCGGACGCGGACGGCATGGTGATGTCCGAAGGGGCCGCCATGGTCGCCCTGAAGCGGCTCGACCGGGCGCTGGCCGACGGCGATGCCGTCTACGGCGTGATCCGCGCCACCGGCATCAATCAGGACGGCGCCTCGAACGGCATCACGGCGCCGAACGGCCTCGCCCAACAGCAGCTGATCGCCGACGTCTACCGCCGGTTCAACGTTGATCCCGAGCGCATCAGCTACGTCGAGGCGCACGGCACCGGCACCAAGCTCGGCGATCCGATCGAGGCCAACGCCCTGGTGCAGGCCTATCGCCAGTTCACGAGCAAGACGGGCTATTGCGCCGTTGGCAGCGCCAAGTCTCACATCGGCCACACGTCGGCCAACTCGGGAGTGACAGGCCTGATCAGCGTGCTCTTGTCCCTCAAGCATCACCGGCTGCCCGGGCTCAAGGGCTTCAAGACGCTCAATCCGCTGATCGCATTCGATGGCTCGCCGTTCTACCCGAGCGCGCAGGCGTCCGACTGGCGTTCGTCGGATGGCCGGCCGCTCATGGCGGCGCTGAGCTCGTTCGGCCACAGCGGCACCAATGCCCATCTCGTGATCGAGGAGTTCGTCGCCCCGCGCGCCGAGGCGCCGGGCACGACAACCGAGCCGGAGCTGATCGTCGTCTCCGCCAAGGACGAGGAGCGCTTGCGGCTTGCGCTCGCACGCTTGGCCGAGTTCATTCGCTGCAACGACACGGTGTCCCTGCGCGACATCGCCTACACCCTGCAAATCGGACGCTCGGCATTCGAGCAGCGCATCGCCTTCGTGTCGCGCAGCCGCGCAGAGCTTGTGAGCGCCCTCGAGACGGCCTCAGAGGGCCAAGCGCAGCACGGAACATGGAAGGGCTATGTCGAGCCGCGGAGAAAGGACCGCAAGATCACGGCTACCGGATCGACATCCGAGCTGCCCCGGTGGCTCGCCGAGCGCGCGCTCGATAAGCTCGCTGCGGCTTGGGTGCAAGGCGTCGACGTCGACTGGTCGCGCCTCGACCGAGCAGCAAAGCCGAGCCGCGCTCACCTGCCGGCCTATCCCTTCGCCCGCGAGCGCTATTGGAAGCCGGCCGGCACTGCCCCCACGGCAGCAGCATCGGCCGGCGCACCACTGCACCCCTTGGTCCATCGCAACACGTCGACGCTCGGCGCTCAGCAATACCGGACGACATTCGCCGGCACTGAGTTCTTCCTCGCCGATCACGTCGTGGCTGGGCAGAATGTATTGCCGGGCGTCGCGTACCTGGAGATGGCCCGCGCCGCAGTCGCCCACGCTTTGGCCCGCGGTCCGCACGCCGCGGCCACGCTCGAGGCCATGGTCTGGACGGCACCGCTCACGGTCTCGAACGCCATTTTGGAAGTCGTGATCGAGATCGATGCGCCGCACGGCGGCCGCATTCCCTATCGCGTCTCGAGCCTGACGGCGGACGGCACCAAGCGCCTCCACCATCAGGGCATTGCACGGATGGAGGCCGACCCGGCAGCGGCGTTTATCAACCTGTCCGAGCTGCGCTCGAAGATCGGCGAGCCCGGAGTGACGCCCGCGGCCTGCTATTCCGCTTTCGAGGCCACCGGGGTGCGGCACGGGCCTTCGCTCAGAGGCATGCACGAAATCTTCACGGGCGCCGGCCAGGTGCTGGCCCGGCTGCAGCTCCCGTCCGAGGCCGCAGGCTCGGAGTCAGTCTATTGCTTGCATCCGTCGACCATGGATGCTGCCTGGCAGGCGACCATCGCGCTCGCCCTCGTCACGGAGGGCGATCTCGGCGGCGCCAAGCGCCAAGCGATGCTGCCCTTCTCGCTCGACTCCCTCGAGGTCACCGGTCGCTGCGAGACGACTATGTGGGCCTGGATTCGCCCTAGCGGAGTGCCTCCGGCAGGCGATGGGTTGCAGCGGCTCGACATCGATCTCGCCACGGAGACGGGCGAGGTGCGCGTGCGCATGACGGGCCTTGCGTCTCGCACCACGACGTCAACGGCAAAAGGCCCGGGCGACGACGTCGTCGTCATGCGATTGACCGGCAGCGAGCCCTTCCTGCGCGACCACAGCGGCATGCTTCCCGCCGCCGTTTGCCTCGAGATGGTGCGGAGGGCGGCGGTCAAGAACGGACGTGCCGTGGCTGGGTTCTCGTGCGTCGTGTGGCCGAAGCCCCTGATGATCGATGATCAAGGCGCAGTTGTCGAGACGCGATTGACGCGCGACGGGAGCGCAACGGCCTTTTCGATCACAAGCGCCAGCACAACGGTACATTGCCAAGGCCACGTGCTCGCCGATGCCGAGCCGATCACCCTGACGCGCAACATCGATGAGATCCGCGCGCGCTGCGGCTCAAACCTCGACAAGGGGCAGTGCGACAGGCTCCTGCAGTCGACGCACGGCCCTTCTCTGCTCACAATCGAGCATCTCAGCTACAACGCCGAGGAGGCACTGGCCCTGCTCGAGCTGCCAAACGACGGCGCAGCTCGCGACTCCACTTTGCATCCGAGCCTCCTGAACGGCGCAATACTGACGAGTGTGGTGTGGGCCTTGACGCAGAGGTCGGGAGCCGCGCTGCCGATGCCGTTCGGCCTGGATCGCCTCCGCGTTGACGCGCCTCTGCCACCGCAACTCTATGCTCACGTCCGCAAGCAGTCTTCCGTCGGCGCGAGCCGGCCCAGTCATCTGGAAGCCGTCAACATTGATCTCCTGGATCTTTCCGGACGTTGCGTCGCTACCCTTGAAGGGTTCACGATCATCTTCGAGACGACATCGGACACGCTGGTCCTCGCGACACCGAGCTGGGTCACGGAGCCGTTGCCGGCGGGCATCCGGCGGCCCGCCGTCGCCTCGCCGCTGTTCCTTCTCCCGGCCCCCGACGCGGCACGTGAGCGTGCGCTCAAAGCAAGGTGGCCCTCCGCCCGCATCGAAATCCTTGTTGAGACCACGAGCGGTTCGGCGGACGACATCCAATCCGCCATCCGCCGCGCGCTCGATCTCTGCCGCAGCCTCGCCGGCGACAAATCCGCCGCTTCTCGGCCGCTGCTGCTGTTGCTGCCCGATGACCACCAGCAGGGACTTCTGCACAACGGCCTAACGGCCCTATTGAAGACCGTCCGCCTGGAGCATCCGCAAATCGTGGCGAAGACCATCCACTGTGATGGGTCCGCGCCCGATCTCGTCGATCGGTTGGACGCCGAGATCGCATCCGACCAAGGGGATGCCGAGGTGCGCTACCGCGCCGACGGACTGAGGCAGGTCCGCCGCCTGACCGAGATCCATCCGGCGGAAAGCACCACGCCCGCGATAGCGCCGGGTGATGTGGTTTGGATCACCGGAGGCCTCGGCGGCATCGGGCGCCTCGTGGCACGCCACCTCGGCACCGAGCGGCGCGCACGCATCATCCTGTCGGGCCGCTCCGCGCTCGATGGTCAAGGCGGCCACTTCCTCCAGGCGCTTGCAAGGCAGGGCGCCGATATCGCCTACATCCAAGCGGACATCGCCGATGCCCGGGCTGTAGACGAAGCCGTCCGTCGGATTGTCGAGCGCCACGGCCGGCTCGACGGCGTGATCCATGCCGCCGGCACCATCGAGGACGACTACATCCTGAGCAAGACGGACGAGCAGGCCCGGCGCGTGCTCCGTCCGAAGGTCGCTGGCGCATTTGCGCTCGACGAGGCGACCCGCGACCTCGACCTCAAGTACATGCTCCTCTTCTCATCCATTGCGGGTGCACTCGGCAATCCGGGCCAGGCCGACTACGCGGCCGGCAACGCATTCCTTGACGGCTTCGCACTTTGGCGGAACGAGCGCGTCCGCAACGGCGAGCGCGGCGGCAGGACCATCGCCGTCAACTGGCCTCTGTGGCGCGACGGCGGCATGCAGATGGGCGAGGCGAACGCGGCGCTCATGCGCCAGGCTACCGGCATGGCCGCCATGGACACCGAGGCCGGTCTCGCCGCCATGGAGCAGACGCTTGCGACCACGCACGCGCAAGTTCTCGTGGCCTTTGGTGATGCCGCCTTGATCCGCAACCGGCTTTTCGCTTTCCGCTACAGCTCTGCCCCTGCCCCAGCCGAGACGCCCGCGACGTCCGATGACGTGCTCCGCGGCGAGCTCAGAAAGGCCGTCTCCGCCGAGGTGATCCGCCTCGTCGCCGAGGTGCAGCGCATTCCGGCGGTCAAAATCTCGCTCGAGCGAGACCTCTCCCTCTATGGCTTCGACTCGATCAGCTTCACCGAGTTGGCCAACGCGCTGAACAAGAGCTACGCGCTATCCCTGATGCCGACGCTTTTCTTCGGCATCGCCGACCTCGCGGCCCTCGTCGAGCATCTCGTCGCCAACCACCTTCCGGCGCTCCTCAAGAAGCACGGTCACTTTGCCCGCGAGCCCAAACCTGAGACCATAGCGCTCTCTGCCGCGACGCCTGAGATCCTTCGCGCTTCCACGATCGCACCCGCACCCGCATCGCAGGTTGTTCCCGATCATGACGCCGTCGCCGTGATCGGCATCGGCGGCAAGCTCCCTGGCGCCCGCGACCTCGACGAGTTCTGGGATAATCTCGAAGCCAACCGAGACCTCATCACCGAGGTGCCGCCCGAGCGCTGGAGCTGGCAGGCAATCCACGGCGACCCGCATGCGGAGCCCGGCAAGACCCGCGTAAAATGGGGCGGCTTCGTCGCCGATGCGGATTGCTTCGACGCAGCGTTCTTCGGCATTTCGTCGGCCGAGGCCGAGACCCTCGACCCCCAGTTCCGCATCTTCCTCGAGACGGCGTGGGCAACGCTGGAGGACGCGGGCTATCCGCCGGGCGCGCTTTCCGGCACCCGCACCGGCGTTTTCGCTGGGGTCGCCACGGCCGACTACAAGGACCTGCTGGCAGAAGGGCGGCGCAGGGGAACCATCCGCTCGGCAACCGAGCCGTTCCCGTTCATGGTCGCGAACCGCGTCTCCTACACATTGAACCTGCGCGGCCCGAGCGAGGTCATAGACACGGCCTGCTCGAGCTCGCTCATCGCCATCCATCGCGCCATCGAGAGCCTCAAGAGCGGCCAGGCGGACGTGGCCCTCGCCGGCGGCGTCAACGTCATGGCGAGCCCGCACATCACCGTCGCATCGAGCCGCGCCGGCATGCTGAGCGAGGACGGGCGCTGCATGACGTTCGACGCGCGCGCGAACGGCTATGTGCGCAGCGAAGGCGTGGCCGTCGTCCTGCTGAAACCGCTGGCCAAGGCCATCGCCGACCGGGACCGCATCTACGGTGTGATCCGCGCCAGCGGTGAGAACCACGGCGGCCGCTCGGCCTCACCCACGGCCCCCAACGCCGCCGCACAGGCCGCGCTCCTGGTGGACGTCTACAAGCGTGCCGGGATCGACCCTACGACCATTGGCTACATCGAGGCCCACGGCACCGGGACCGCGCTCGGCGATCCGGTCGAGATCAACGGTCTTAAGGCCGCCTTCGCCGAGCTGGCGGCGACCGCGCCGGCCAGCTCCCACTGCGCGCTCGGCACGGTCAAGGCCAACATCGGCCATCTCGAGGCGGCGGCCGGAGCGACGGGCCTGATCAAGGTGCTGTTGATGTTGAAGCACCGGAAGATCCCCGGCAACCCGCACCTGAAGAGGCCCAATCCCTACCTCCAGCTCCAAGGCACACCGTTCTATCTGGCTGACGACACACGAGACTGGCTGCCGCAACGGAACGAGAGCGGCGCGCCGTTGCCGCGGCGCGCTGGCGTGAGCAGCTTCGGTGTCGGCGGCTCCAATGCCCACGTTGTCGTCGAGGAATATCTTGACCCCAAGCCGGAGCAGGTCGCGACGGCGAAGGACGTGCCTCTCCTCATCGTCCTCTCGGCCAAGGACGAGGAGCGCCTGCGCACCTACGCACGACGCCTCGCACAGTTCATCCGCACCCAAGGCGCATCCCTTCCACTGCGCGATCTGGCCTATACGCTCCAGATCGGGCGCGAGGCCATGCCGCATCGCCTAGCGTTCGAAGCGCGGTCGGCCGACGACATGGCAAAGAAGCTCGCGGCCTACGCCGGAGAAGCGGCATCGCTCGACGGTGTCTTCAGCGGCGAGGTTCCGCAGGACGGCACGGGCCTCGCGACCTTCTCGATCGAGGACATGGCGGCGACGGTCGACGCGTGGATCGCCAAGGGCAAGCACGACAAGTTGCTCGGCGCCTGGGTAAGCGGACTGCCCATCGACTGGGGGAAGCTCTATCCCGCCGAGAAGCCGCGCCGCATCGGCCTTCCGACCTACCCATTCGCGCGACAACGCCACTGGGTGTTGCTGGACGAGGCCCCCGCGTTCTCGGCGGCGGTCGCGAGGACCGACGACACCGTGCTCACGTTCGAGGAGGTCTGGACGGAAACGCCGCTCGTGCGAGGTCCACCCCAGCAGCTTCGCTCCGTCCTGTGCCTCGTCTCCGGCAAGGCGAGCCAGGACACCATAGCTGCCGCCATCAAAGCGCGCGATGCAGGGACGCGCGTGCACTTCGTCGGGCACGGGCAGGGCCTCGCCGCCGCACTCCACAGTATCCGCGGCGAGGACATCGATGCGGTCCTCTACCTGTGGCCGGTCGAGAGCCCGGCTCTGGTGAGCGACCCGACACCCATCGTATCGCTTCTTCAAGCCATGGCCGAAGCCGGCCTAAAACCCAAAAGGCTCATCCTTTCGGGCACCAGCGCAAACGCGATCGACCGCTGCCACCTCGACTCCTGGATCGCCTTCGAGCGCTCTCTCGGCATGGTGCTGCCGGAGACCCGCGTTGCCGTAATATTCCGCGAGGAAAGCACCGGGCCGCTCCCCATGGCGGACTGGATGGGTACGCTCCTGGCCGAGCTCGATGCGCCGGATCTCACCAATGCCTGCTATAGGGACGGCATACGCATGTCCCCGCTCACGCGGCCCGCCCCGCTGTCGTCTGGAGGTCCGAGCCCGCTCCGGCAGGGCGGCACTTACTGGATCACGGGCGGCTGCGGCGGCCTGAGCATGATCTTCGCGGAGCATCTGGCCAAGATCTACGCGGCCAACATCCTTCTCACTGGACGCACTCCCCCGCACGCCGCCATCGAGCACAAGCTGCGGCGCCTGTCGTCACTCGGCGGCAACGCGCTCTATATTCAAGCCGACGTGGCGGACGAGACCGCCATGCACGCCGCCCTCCGACAGGCCAACGCAACTTGGGGCCATATCGATGGTGTGCTCCACGTCGCCGGCATCAGCGGTGCCGCGCCGATCCTCGAGGCCGACCCCGCGGCGTTCCTGCGTGTCCTCGACGCCAAGATCGCAGGATCGCTTGTTCTCGACCGCGTGCTGGCCGGAGAGGCACTGGATTTCGTCTGTCACTTCTCCTCGTCGTCCGCAATCCTGGGAGACCTCGGCTCCTGCGACTATGCGCTCGCCAATCGCTTCCAGACCGCCTACGCGCGTTGGCGCGATGGCAACGGCGGCGCAAGCCGCACCATCGTCATCAACTGGCCCCTTTGGCAGGAGGGCGGACGCGGCATCGGTGATGACGATCAAACGCGGCTCTACCTCGAAGCGAGCGGCCAGCGCTGCCTGACATCGGCCGAAGGCATCCGCCTTTTCGAGGGGATTCTCGTCGAGGAGAAACCGCAGCATCTCGTGCTCGTCGGACGCTCCGCGCAGCTCCGCCGCATCGCGAAGGTGGACAGGTCGCAACCGACCCCAGCTGCACCACTGCCCCCCATGCCACCCGAGCGACGCGCCACGCCCGAAGCCCTCGCGCGCGCGATCAGCGACGACCTGCGCGACCAGATCTGCCATCTGCTCAAGATCCGCCCCGGCGATGTCCAGCCTCACAAGAACCTCGTCGACTTCGGCTTCGACTCGATCAGCCTCGCCGAGCTCTCGCGCCAATTGAGCCGCCACTACGGGCTATCGATAAGCCCCTCGGTCTTCTTCAGCCACGCGACACCGAAGCGCCTCGCCGCCTATTTCCTCGCCGAGCACGGCGCCGCGATGGAAGCATTCTATCGCGCATCGGAGCCGGAGCCCCGGAACCCCGCCCCAACGCCACTCACTGCGCCGGCACCGCAGGCAATCGCGACGCGAGCGATCCACACCGACGCCGGCGCAGCCGACCCCATCGCCATCATCGGCATGAGCGGCCGCTTCCCCAAGGCGCGCAATGTCGACGAGCTATGGCAGATCCTCGCGCAAGGCATCGACGCCATCGAGGAAGTCCCACCAGACCGTTTCGACTGGCGAGCCGTCTACGGCGCACCGTCCCAAGGCATCGCCGGCAAGAGCAACAGCAAGTGGCTCGGCGCCATACCCGGCCTCGCCGAGTTCGATCCGCTCTTCTTCGAGATCTCGCCGCTCGAGGCCGAGCGCATGGACCCGCGCCAGCGCCATCTGATGCAGGAATCCTGGCTCGCGCTCGAGAATGCTGGATATGGGCCCGCGCAGATCAAGGGCCAGAAGATCGGCATGTTCGTTGGCGTCGAGGAGGGCAGCGACTACCAGCGCCGCCTCAAGCAGGTGAGCCTCACCTCGACGCACAATGGCATCCTCGCATCGCGCCTCGCCTACTTCCTGGACCTCAAGGGCCCGGTCATGGCGATCAACACGGCGTGCTCGTCGTCGCTGGTCGCGCTGCACACGGCCTGCCAGAGCGCGCGGCAGGGCGAATGCGACGTCGCCATCGCAGCCGGCGTCAATCTCATGGTGACGCCCGAGGCTTACATCGGCATGACGCAGGCCGGCATGCTCTCCCCGGACGGCCGCTGCCATGTGTTCGATCGGCGCGCCAACGGCATGGTGCCCGGCGAGGCGGTGGCCGTCGTCGTTGTGAAGCGCCTGTCGAAGGCGCTTGCCGATGGCGATCCCATCCAGGCCGTGATCCGCGCCAGCGGCGTCAACTATGACGGCCGCACCAATGGCATCACGGCGCCAAGCGGGGAATCCCAGAGCGAGCTGATCAGAGACGTCCAGCGGCTGGGCCGGCTCACACCGGGCGACATCGACTACGTCGTCACCCACGGCACCGGCACCTCGCTCGGGGATTCCGTGGAGATCAACGCGCTCTGCGACGCCTTCAAGCGAGCTCCAGAAGGCCGGTGCGCCCTCACCTCGACCAAGACTAATCTTGGCCACACGTTCGCGGCCTCAGGCCTTGTGAGCCTGATCGGCCTCGTCGAGGCGATCCGACACAAGATCATCCCGGCGAGCCTCCATTGCACGGAGGAGAACGGCTACATCCATTGGCAAGGGAGCCCGTTCTACGTCAACAAGCAGGCCAAGACCTGGACGAAGGCCCCCGGCACGCCTCGCATCGGCGCCGTGAGCGCCTTTGGCATGAGCGGCACCAACGCGCATGTGGTCATCGAGGAGCACATGGCGCCGGTGGGCGCGCGTGACACGGCGCCGGCCCACGTCCTGGCTCTCTCCGCCCGGACCGCAGGCGCGCTGCAGGATCAGGTCGCGCGCCTTGTCGACTACCTCGGCACCCAAGAAGCCGAGCAGAGCGGGCTTGACCGCATCGCCGTGACGCTGCTCACGGGCCGCCATCATTTCGAGCATCGCGCGGCCGTCGTCGCCCGTGACATCCACGAAGCGATCGCTTTGTGGCACGCAAGCGGCAAGCAAACCCGCGCCATTGTTGACCGCGATGCCTCCGAGACGCCGGCCGATCGCGATGCCATCGAAGCGCTGATCCACGAGGCGGCGCAACATCGCGGCGACGCCGAGACCTATCGCGCGACGCTGACGACGCTCGCCGATCACCATTGCCGCGGCCACAATGTTCCCTGGCAGCGTCTCTATCGTTCGCCGCCCCGGCGCGTGAGCCTGCCCGGCTATGCGTTTGCCCGCGAGCGCCACTGGATCGACGAGCTGCCCGCGCCGTCCTCCGCCGAGCCCGCGTTACGGCAGAGGGAGATGCCGCCTGTCTCAGTCACGAGCGACAAGCCAAGCGGCTTGCTCAACCTCGTAGCCAAGCGCCCCATCAAGCTTTGCATCGTCGGCGGCGGGCCGCTGGGCATCGGGCTCGCGCGCGAGCTCGGCGAGGGCGGCATCGACTACGACCTCTACGAGACGGAGGCCGACCTTGGCGGCGTGTGGAACGGCGAGGGCAAGTGCGGCCGCGTCTACACCTCGCTGCACCTTATCTCGCCCAAATTCAACACCCAGGTGCCCGACTACCCCATGCCGGATCACTATCCGGCCTATCCGAGCCACAAGATGATGCTCGCCTATCTGCGCGCCTATGCGCGGGACCACGGCGTCTACGACCACGCGACCTTCAATACGGCGGTGACGCGCATCGAGCCGTCAGGGGAGGGCTGGGACGTCGAGCTGTCGAGCGGCGAGCGCAAGCACTACGCCATCGTCGCCGTGTGCAACGGCGCCCAGCGCGTCCCCCGCTTCCCGAGCCCGGCCTACTCGGGAACGTTCAGCGGCGCGGTCATGCATTCGATGGATTACAAATCGGCCGAGTGCGTGCGCGATAAGCGCGTCCTCGTCGTCGGTGCCGGCAATTCGGGCTGCGACATCGCGGTCGATGCCTGCCATCAGGCCGGCGCCGTCTATCACAGCACGCGGCGCGGCTATCACTACTATCCGAAGTTCATCGGCGGCAAGCCTACGCCGCAATGGATGCTGCAGCTCGGCAACAAGTTCGACAGCCGCGAGAAGACGATGGCCTACATCCAGCAGGTGTTCAAGCTGGCGGGCTTCGATGGCGCCGACTACGGGCTCCCGAAGCCGGACCATCCGATCGACGGCGCGCACCCCATCATGAACTCGCAGATCCTCTATCACATCGGCCATGGCGACATTCAGCCGAAATGCGGCATCGAACGTTTCGACGGCAACGTCGTCCGATTCCAGGACGGCACCTCGGCCGAGATCGACACCATCATCTACGCCACCGGCTACGACCGGGACTTCCCGTTCATCGATCCCTCCTTGTTGCAGTGGAAATCCGGGATACCGGACCTCTTTATTCACATCGTGCCGAGGAATCTGCCTAACCTTTTCTTCTTCGGATTCGTCAACGCGGCCGCCGGCCTCGGCGATGGCTTGCGGCTGCAGGGCCAGTTCGTGCGCAGCTACATCCGGGCGTATGCGGACCAGACCAGGGGCTACCACAGGTTCCTCAAGGCCAAGCTGGAGGACGATCCCTATCTCGGCCAGGACCACTTCATCAGCTCGCATCGCCATCTGTGGGAGGTGGACTTCTGGAAGTTCGTGAAATGCGCGCGCATGTACCGCGACATGCTGGATGAGGTGTGAGCGCCGAGCGCATGTCTGAGCAGCCACAAGATCTCGATGCCGAGATGCAGGCGATCCTCGACGCCGAGCTGGCCGCTGCCGGCTTGAGCGAGGCCAGGGTTGCGCCCGCATGCGCGTGCACGCCACAGCTCCCCATCGATGCGGCGCAGCGTGTTGAGGAACGCGCTCCTGCTCCTGCTCCCGATCTCGACACGAGCCGGGATCGCTTCCGACGCACGCTGGCCGACCTCGCCGCGATCGCCCTCAAGATCCCGCCCGAGAGGCTGGACGTGCGCGAGAACATGTCTCGCTACGGCGTCGACTCGATCATCGTCACCGAGCTCATGAAGCGCATCTCCGATGCGCTCGGCCTGCCGATCGCACCGACCGTGTTCTTCGAGGCCCGCAATCTCGAGGAGCTCGCGGACATCCTTCATCAGCGCTACGCAAAGAGCATCGCGCGTCTCTATGCGGAGCCTGCTGCGGCCGCAACCCACGACGTCGCCGAGAACGATTCACGGCACTGGATGGAGAAATTCCGGTCGATGGCCGCGCAAAGCGCGCCGGCCAAGCCCGCCTACGAGCCGGTCGCCATCATCGCCATGGATGGCCGCTTTGCCGAAAGTGCCGATCTCGACGCCCTTCAGCGGCACCTCGAGAACGGCGACGACTGCATCCGCGAGATCCCTTCCGAGCGCTGGAGTTGGCGCGAGGTATTCGGCGATCCGCGCACCGGCGAGTGGACCAACGTCAAATACGGCGGCTTCACGCCCGACATCGACAAGTTCGATCCCACGTTCTTCGGCCTCTCGCCCCGCGACGCCGAGCTCATGGACCCGCAGCACAGGCTCTTCATCGAATGTGTGTGGCGTCTGATCGAGCAGGCGGGATACGCGCCAAAGCAGCTTGCTGGCCGCAAGGTGGGCCTCTTCATCGGCGTCAACCTGCAGGACTACGCCCACCTCGTCGATCGTGCAGGCGCCATCGAGGCCGCGCATTTGACCAGCCTCGGGCACATGTTCTGCCCGAACCGGCTGTCGTTCCTGCTTGACATTCACGGACCCAGCCAGGTCATCGACACGGCATGCTCGAGCTCGCTCGTGGCGCTGCATCGTGCAACGCTCGCCATCCAGCACGAGGGCTGCGAGATGGCGATTGCCGGCGGCGCCAATCTCCTGATCTCGCCCGACATGCATATTATGTACAGCAAGCTCGGCATGATCTGCGAGGACGGGCGCTGTAAGACCTTCTCCAAGAGCGCCAATGGCTACGTGCGCGGCGACGGGGTCGGCGCCGTACTACTGAAGTCGCTCTCGCGCGCCGAGCGGGACGGCGACACCATCCTCGCAGTGATCCGCGGCTCTGCCGAGAACCACGGCGGCCTCTCGACCTCGCTCACGGCTCCCAATCCGAAAGCGCAGGCGAGCCTGATTGTCGAGGCGCACACCAAGGCCGGCATTGATCCGCGCAGCATTGGCACCATCGAATGCCACGGCACGGGCACCTCGCTCGGCGATCCGATCGAGATCAACGGCCTCAAGATGGCTTTCGAGGAGCTTTATCGCGCCGCGGGCCTACCCATTGCGGAGACGCCCACCTGCGGGCTCGGATCCATCAAGTCGAACATCGGGCATGCGGAGACGGCCGCCGGCATCGCCGGCGTGATCAAGACGGTCCTCGCGCTCAGGAGCAAGCGGCTCTACCCGACGCTGCACGCAAGCGACGTCAACCCGATGATAGAGCTTCAAGGCTCGCCGTTCTATATCCTGCAGCAGGGCCGCTCCTGGCCACGTCCCGTCGTCGACGGCCGTGAGGAGCCGCGCCGGGCAGGCGTGAGCTCCTTCGGAGCCGGCGGCTCTAACGCCCACGTGGTTATCGAGGAGTACGCTGCAAAGCCGCCTGTGCCGGCCATCGAGGCGCCTCAGCTCGTTCTCCTCTCGGCCAGAACCGCGGAACGGCTGCAGGAGGTCGTTCGCGGCCTGCACCGGTTCCTGGACAACGAGCCCGCACCAGACCTCGCCGACATCGCCTACACCCTCCAAGTCGGGCGCGAGCCCATGGCCGAGCGCCTCGCGCTCGTCGCGTCCTCCGTCAAGCAGCTGCGACTGATGCTCGGCCGCATCGACCGTGGCGATGAGGTGCCTGATTGCGTTCGCGGCACCGTCAAACGCCGGGACGCCGCCAAGCTCGCCCGCGATGACGCATCTCCGGAGACCATAGCCAACCTGTTCGCCGCAAGAGATTTCGGTCGCCTCGCCGATCTCTGGACGAAGGGCGCCGAGATCGACTGGCAGCCCATCTACACAGGCGCACCGGCGAGCGGAAGAGCACCCCGGCGCGTAGTCCTGCCGACCTATCCATTCGCCCGCCAGCGCTATTGGCTGCCCGACGCCGCCGCCGGCCAGCCCGACAGCCGGCGTCGCGGTACGCACCTGCATCCGCTCCTGCATCACAACACGTCCGAGCTTGGCGAGCAGCAGTTCACGTCCGTTTTCTCAGGCCGCGAGTTTTTCCTCGCCGACCATGTCGTAATGGGCGAGAAGGTGCTGCCTGGCGTGGCCTATCTCGAGATGGCCCGTGCCGCCGTAAAGCAGGCTAGCCCCGCAGCCGAACGCAGCCGCGTTTACATACGTCTGAAGAATGTCGTGTGGGCGCGGCCGTTCGCCGTGGGCGATCGCCGGCGGCCGTTGCACATCGGCCTCGTCCCTCAGCCGGGACATGCGGTGAGCTACCGGATCTATAGCACGTCCCCGGATCGGGACGGCGAGACGATCCTGCACAGCCAGGGCACGGCCACGCTGCACGAGGAGACCCCGTCTGACACGCTTGATATCGCCGCGTTACGCGAGCAGATCGCGGGTGACACACCCGAGCGCCGTCGCCTCGATGGCGCGCGCTGCTACGCGGCTTTCCGAGCCATGGGGCTCGCCTATGGGCCCGGCCATCAGGGTCTCGTGAGCGTCTACTACTCGGATGCGGAGCGGGCCGCCACGCACGCACCTCAGGTATTGGCGAAGCTCGCCTTGCCCGCGGCGTCCGAGCGCGGCGCGGCGCAGTATGTCCTCCATCCGGGCCTCGTCGATTCGGCGCTTCAGGCCTGCATTGGGCTCTTGCCCGGCACTGGACATACGCTGCCGATCGCCCACGCCCACGACGCGCAAGAAAGCCTGCCGGCATCCCTGCCCTTTGCGCTCGAAAGCCTCGAGTTTCTGGCCGCGCCGGCGCCATCCTCGTGGGCCTGGATCCGCTACGCCGACGGCAGCGCGCCGTCGGACAAGGTGCAGAAGCTCGACATCGACATCGCGGACGACGACGGGAATGTCTGCGTCCGCATGCGCGGCTTCTCGTGCCGCAGCTACGAGCCAGCCAAGCCCGCACAATCCCAGGCCATGCTCATCTGCCGGCCGCAATGGGTCGACGAGCCCGCTCCTCCATCGACACAGGCTGAGGCCTATGTGCGCCACCACGTCGTGGTGTGTGATCTGGACAGCGCCTGGACCACATCGGTCGAGCGATCCATCGCCCGGGATATGGAGGGCGTCTCGTGCGAGCGCGTGTCGCTCAGCGGCCCGCCCTTGCTCTGGTTTTCGCACGCGACCATCCAGATCCTGGAAACGATCAAGCGTGAGCTGGGCCGCAAGGACACCGCACGCACGTTGATCCAGGTCGTGACCCCGGGCGGCAGCGGAGAGGCCGCGCTGCTCGCCGGTCTCTCGGGCTTGCTCAAGACGGCGAACCGCGAGAGCACCCGCATCTTCACCCAGCTCATCGAGCTCGATGACGGCGCAGCAGCTGCCGCGAAGCTCCTCGCGGACGGCCACAGCCAGGAGACGCAAGTCCGCCACGTCGGCGACGCGCGCCGCGTAGTGCGCTGGCGGGAAGCAAGTGAGGAGAGCCGCTCCCGGCAGCAGCCCTGGAAGGACAACGGCGTCTACCTCATCACCGGCGGTGGTGGCGGGCTCGGGCTCCTGTTCGCCGGAGAGATCGCGAGGCACACCCGCAACGCCGCGATCGTTCTCTCCGGCCGCTCGGCTCCAGATGCAAATCTAACAGCAGAGCTCGACCGCCTGTCCGCAGCAGGCCTCCACGTGCAGTACCGCCAATGCGACGTGGCGAAGCGCACGGACGTGGCTGCGCTCGTCTCCGCCGTCGTCCGCACCCACGGCCGCATCGACGGCGTGCTGCACGGCGCAGGCCTGCTCCGCGACAACTTCATCGCCAAGAAGACCGCCGCCGAGGTCGCCGAGGTTTTGGCGCCCAAGGTCGCGGGCACGCTCAACCTCGACTCCGCCACCGCACACCTCGATCTCGACTTCCTGGCCCTATTCTCTTCCGCGGCCGGCGCCTTTGGCAGCTCGGGACAGGCCGACTATGCGGCCGCCAACGCCTTCCTCGACGCCTTCGCCCGCCACCGCAACGCCGAGGCCGTGAGCGGCCGGCGCCGCGGCCGAACTGTCTCGATCGACTGGCCCCTGTGGGCCGAGGGCGGCATGCAGATGGAGCCGGCCGCGCTCGCCATGATGCGGCAGACGACAGGCATCGAGCCGCTGCCGACCGAGGCCGGGCTTAGCGCCTTCAGCATGATCCTGGCGTCCGGTTCACCGCACGCACTCGTGCTCTATGGCGAGCCGGCTCTCGTTCGCAAGGCGCTTGAGCCGTCGGCACAGGCTCCGGTTTCCCCAAAGCGCGAGGAGGTCCGGACGGAAACGCAAGCCGACACGGCGGGCCTGGCGCGCGGCATCGAGCGCATGCTGCTCGAGGCAGTCGCGAGCCTCATGAAGTTCGACATCAGGGACCTCGAGCCCGATGCCGAATGGAACGACTACGGCTTCGACTCGATCTCGCTCACCGACTTCTCCAACCGCCTCAACCAGAAGTACCGCCTGGACCTGACACCGACGGTTTTCTTCGAGCACTCGACCGCGGCCGCGCTTGCTGCCTGGCTTGCCTCGGAGCACGGGGTCCGGCTCGCCGAGGCTCTTGATCTCCTCCAGCCCGACCGACGCCCAAAACCATCCCCGGCGCCGCGTGCGCCGGCTGAGGCACCTCAAGCCCAGCAAGCCGCCGATGCGGTGAAGCCCGCCAGCCACGGCGCCAAGGACACCGCCGTCGCCATCATCGGCATCAGCGGCCGTTTCCCGATGGCGCCCGATCTGGATGCCTTCTGGGCCAACCTGATCGCCGGCCGCGACTGCATCGGCGAGATCCCGCCCGATCGCTGGGATTGGCGCGCGCTCTGGGGCGATCCCGCCGCCGACGCCAACAAGACGGACATCAAGTGGGGCGGCTTCATCGACAACGTCGGCGACTTCGACGCGCGCTTCTTCAACATCTCGGCCCGCGAAGCCCAGATGATGGACCCGCAGCAGCGCCTCCTCATGCAGTATGCCTGGAAGGCCATCGAGGACGCGGGCTATAGCGCGGGCAGTCTGGCCGGCACCACCACCGCCATGCTCGTCGGCACCGCGTCTAGCGGCTATGGCGAGATGCTGGCGAAATCGGGCTCGGCCATCGAGAGCCACAGCTCGACCGGCGTCGTGGGTTCCATCGGACCCAATCGCATGAGCTACTTCCTCAACCTGCATGGACCGAGCGAGCCGATCGAGACGGCCTGCTCGAGCTCGCTGGTCGCCATCCACCGCGCGCTGACGGCCATGGCAAGCGGAGACTGCGACCAGGCCATCGTCGGCGGCATCAATCTCATCCTGAGCCCCGAGACGCACGTGAGCTTCAGCAAGGCTGGCATGTTGTGCCCCGATGGCCGCTGCAAGACGTTCTCGAAGGACGCGAACGGCTACGTCCGCGGCGAGGGCGTCGGCATGCTGTTTCTGAAGAAGCTCTCTCTCGCAGAGCGCGACCGCGACCACATCTACGCGGTGATCCGCGGATCGGCCGAGAACCACGGCGGACGCGGCAACTCGCTGACGGCGCCCAACCCGAAGGCTCAGGCCGAGCTGATCAAGACGGCCTGCACGCGCGCCGGCATCGATCCGCGCACCATCGGCTACATCGAGGCGCACGGCACCGGCACCGCGCTCGGCGATCCGATCGAGATCAACGGGCTCAAGACGGCGTTCCGCGATCTCTATGCCGCAACGGGCAGCCCCGATGTCGCGAGCGCCCATTGCGGCCTCGGCTCCGTCAAAACCAACATCGGCCACCTGGAGCTCGCGGCCGGAATCGCCGGCGTGATCAAGGTCCTCCTCCAGCTCAAGCACAAGATGCTGGTGCAAAGCCTCCATTGCGAGGCGGTCAATCCCTACATCGCGCTCGAGGGGAGCCCCTTCTATCTCGTACGCGAAAGCCGCGCTTGGGAGCCGCCCATCGATGACAAGGGGCACGTCCTGCCGCGGCGCGCCGGAGTGAGCTCGTTCGGCTTCGGCGGCGTCAACGCCCATGTCGTGATCGAGGAATACCCCGAGCCGCCGCAGCGGGAGCCCGCGACAGAGGGCGCAGAGCTGCCACACGCCATCGTGCTATCGGCCAAGGATCCGGACCGGCTCAAGGCCTATGCCGCCGACCTTCTCGCGTTCATCTCCGCGCAAAGGGGACCGGAGGCGAGTCTCCCCAAGCGCGGGATCGAGGATGCGGTGCGCACGCTCGCTGCCGAGGTGCTCAACGTCGAGCCCGGCGATATAGACCCCGCGCAACCGCTCGACGAGTACGGCTTCGAGCCGTTCCACAGGGCCATGCTGGGCGGCCGCATCGCGCAAGCGCTCGGCATCGACAACGGCGCGAGCATCTGCCGCAACAACCACTCGGTCGCGGCCATTGCCGCCGAGCTGGGCGGCGCAAACACTGCGCGGGAGCCGGACCACTCTGTCGCGCTGGCCGATCTCGCATATACGCTTCAGATCGGCCGCGACGCCATGGACGCGCGCCTCGCCGTTCTTGCAACATCAATCGGGGAGCTACGCGACAAGCTCGGAGCTTTCGTCAGAGGCGAGACCGCTGCCGGCCTCCATGTCGGGCAGAAGGACAAGTCCCTCGTCTCCGCCTTCAGTGCCGACGACGCGCTCGCCGAGGCCTTCGGGAAATGGATCGAGCAGGGCAAGCTTGCCAAGCTCCTCGATCTCTGGGTCAAGGGTGTGAGCATCGAGTGGGAGAAGCTCTACGGAGAGGGGCGGCCATATCCTCACAGGCCGCGCAGGATCCCGGCTCCCGGCTATCCCTTCGCCGGCCAGCGCTACTGGATCGAGCGCAAAACCGAGGCGGCCACGGTTGCCGCAACTGCGGCAACCAACGCCGCGCTGCACCCGCTCCTACACGAGAACGTTTCGACGCTGGCCGAGGTCCGCTTCCGCGCCACGCTCGCAGGTACCGAGTTCTTCCTCGCCGATCACCTCATGCAAGGGCACAAGGTGCTGCCGGGCGTCGCCTATCTCGAGATGGTGCGGGCAGCCATTTGCCAGGCCGCACCGGACACCGCAAACGCGGGCTCCCCGCTCGAGCTGCACGATGTAGTCTGGATCGCTCCGGCGATCGTCGACCGGCCGCTTGCGATCGACGTGAGCCTGACGAGCGGGCCCCACGGCACGATGCGCTACGAGGTAGCGAGCGGTCACGGACCGGAACGGCAGATCCACAGCCGCGGCAGCGCATCGTTCGCCAAGGCGTCACGCCCCTCTCGTCTCGATATCGCCGGCATGCGCGCGCGGGGAGTGACGCCGCTCGACCCCGGACGCTGCTACGAGATCTTCAGCGCCGCAGGCCTCGACTACGGCCCCGGGCATCGCGCCATCACGGCGCTCGAGGCGAGTGCGAGCGAGGCCCTGGCGCGCCTGCAGTTGCCCGCGTCGATCTCGGAGACGTGCGGCGAATATGTCCTCCATCCGAGCCTGATGGATAGTGCGCTGCAGACCTCCATCGGTCTCATGCTCGCCGCCGCGGCCGAGAAAGCCGACTCGGCGCCCAAGCTGTCGCTCCCGTTCGCGGTCGAGAGCGTCACGATCTACGGGCCTTGCGTCCCGTCCATGTGGGCCTGGGTCCGCCGTCCGGCCGGCGCCGCGGCGAGCGACCGCGTGCAGAAGCTCGACATCGACCTCTGCGATGACGGCGGCCAGGTGGCGGTCGCGATCAGGGGCTTCTCCTCGCGCCTCGTCGAGGCGAAGCCGCCGGCAAGACACCCCACCGGCACGCCCACCCTCCGGCCAGCATCGATCGACCCCGCGACGCTTGAGAGCAGGACGGTCGCCTATTTCAAGGCGCTCCTCGCAGACGTCCTCAAGTTTCCGTTGGAGGAGATCCGGCTCGACGAGCCTCTCGAATCCTACGGGATCGACTCCATGCTCGTGGTCGAGCTGACCAGCGTGCTGGAGAAGCCGTTCGGCGCATTGTCCAAGACGCTTTTCTTCGAGCACCAGACGCTGGGCGAGCTGGTCGATCATTTCCTCGACGCGCACCGCGCACAAATTCTCGCTCTGTTCGACGAGCCCAAGGCCGAGGCCCCTGTCGTCTCTCATCGGCAGGACGAGACCGGGCCGCCTAACCAGGAGACCCCGCAGCCGCAGCCCCAGCCCCGGCGCACGACCGTTCCCGCGATGCCGCGTCCCGACAGCGGCGCACTCGACATCGCCGTGATCGGCCTTTCCGGCCGCTACCCGCAGGCGCGCGACGTCGACGCCTACTGGAAAAACCTGCGCGACGGCCGCGATTGCATCACCGAGGTGCCGGCCGACCGCTGGAATTGGCGCGCATTTTACGGCGACGGCCGCGAAGGTCCGGGCTCGCACGCGTGCAAGTGGGGCGGCTTCATCGAGGATGCGGACAAGTTCGACCCGCTGTTCTTCAACATCTCGCCCAGCGCTGCCGAGTACATGGACCCGCAGGAGCGCCTCTTCCTGGAGCACGCATGGATGGCGCTCGAGGATTCGGGCTACCGCCGCGAGGATCTGCAGGCGCTCTCGGCCGGCTCTCGCGACGACGAGGACCTGCCCGCCCAGGTCGGCGTCTACGCCGGTGTCATGTACGCCGAGTACCAGATGCGGAGTTTCGAGGCGAGCCTCGGCAGCGGCGGCGTCGCCTCCACGAACTTCTATGCCAGCATCGCCAACCGCGTTTCCTATGCGTTGAACCTCCACGGCCCCAGCATGGCCGTCGACACCATGTGCTCGAGCTCGCTCACTGCCATTCACCTGGCGTGCCTCGACCTCAAGCTCGGCCGCACCGACCTCGCGCTCGCAGGCGGCGTCAACCTCAACGTCCACCCGAACAAGTACAGCCTCTTGAGCGTAGGCCAGTTCATCTCTGGTCACGGCAAGTGCGAGAGCTTCGGGGCCGGCGGCGATGGCTACGTGCCGAGCGAGGGCGTCGGCGTCGTTGTGCTGAAGCGCTTGGCCGAGGCCGAGCGCGACGGCGATCACGTCTACGGCGTGATCAAGGCCAGCGCCCTCAACCACGGCGGCAAGACCAACGGCTACAGCGTGCCGAACCCGAAGGCGCAGTGGGCCGTCATCGCCCGCGCGCTGCGCGAGGCCGGTATCGATCCGCGCGCCATAGGCTATGTGGAAGCCCACGGCACCGGCACCCGCCTCGGCGATCCCATCGAGATCGCCGGTCTTGCACGGGCCTTGGCGAAGGGTATGGCGGGGCAGCGCTGCTGGATCGGCTCATCCAAGTCCAACATCGGCCACAGCGAGGCGGCCGCCGGCATCGCTGGCTTGACCAAGGTTCTCCTGCAGATGCGAGAAGGAGAGATCGCCCCCTCGCTGCATTCGAAGGCGCTCAACCCGAACATCGATTTCTCCGCAACACCGTTCGCGGTGAACCAGGAGCTGCGCGCCTGGCCGAGCCCGATTGTCGATGGCGCTATCGGACGCCGCGCCGCTGGCATCTCGTCATTCGGAGCCGGCGGCTCCAACGCGCACCTCATCGTCGAGGAGTATGTGCGCCCGGACGCCGAAGGAAAGCCTCGCCATAGGGAGCCGCTCGAGCCGGCAATCATCGTCCTGTCGGCCCGAACCGAGCAGCAGCTTGCGGAGACCGCCGAGCGACTGCTCGCCTTCGTCCGCGAGCACGGCGGAGTTTCTCTCCGCGACATGGCCTTCACGTTGCAGATCGGCCGCGAGGCGATGCCGCACAGGCTTGGCTTCGTCGCCCGCGCTCTTGATGACGTAACGCACAAGCTCGGGCGCTACCTCGCCGGAGACACCGCTGCCGTGCACGTCGGCCGCGCGAGGCCTGGCGGCGGCGAGCCACCCGCCGCGGCCGATCCCGAAGCCCTCGTCGCGAGCTGGATTGCCGGCACCGCGGTCGACTGGATGCGCCTTTACGCCGGCCAAGAGGCGTTGCCCTCCCGCATCAGCCTGCCGACCTATCCCTTCGCGCGCGAGCGCTACTGGGTGGAGCTGCCGCAGAGCCGCGGCGAGCCTGCTGTGCAAGCACCCATCGCCATCACTCCGCAACCTCCTCGCCAGGAGATCGCATCGGATACGCTAATGCTGCGGCCATCGTGGACCCCAGCACCGATCGCACCGGCCGTACCGGAGCCTGCCTATCGCGAGCACAGGGTCTTGGCCATCGGAACCGTGCCCGACGTGCCCGGCGCGATGAAGATCCCGTTGACGCCCGATCCCACCTCGATCGACAGCTGCTTTGCGGGTTACGCTGTCCAACTCTTCGAGGAGATCAAGCACCTCGTCCAGCGCAAGCCCTCGGCTCCCATCCTGGTGCAGGTGGTGGTTGGACCGGACGCGGCAGCATCGGGTTGCCATGTGTCACTTTGCGGCGCGCTCGCGGCCATGCTCAAGACGGCGAGGATGGAGAACCCGCAGATTGCGGGCCAGGTGATCGAGCTCGACACCGCCTTCAGCCCCTCGGCGCTTGCCGAGCTCCTCCACGACAACGGCAAGGCACCGCAGGACCAGCGCATACGCTACCGCGCCGGGCGTCGCGAGGTGCCCACGCTCGCCGAGATGGTAAGATCCACCTATCTTTCACAGCCGGTCTGGCGGCAGGGCGGCACGTACCTGATCACGGGAGGAGCGGGCGGGCTCGGGCTCATTTTCGCCCGCGAGATCGCGCGGGCGGTGGGTGATGTGACTCTGGTGCTCGCCGGCCGGTCCCCCTCAAACGCCGCAACAGAGGCCGCGATTGCCGAGCTCCGCACCTCGGGCGCGCGCGTCGACTACCGCACGGCGGACGTCAGCGACGCGGTCGCCGCGCACACGCTCATCGGCTCCTTCGACGGCAAGCTCAATGGCATCCTTCACAGCGCCGGCATCATCCGCGACGGATTCATACTGAAGAAGACGGCCACGGACGTCCGCGACGTGCTCGCGTCGAAAGTATCCGGCGTCGTCAATCTCGACCGCGCCAGCAGATCCGTCGACCTCGACCTTTTCATCCTGTTCTCGTCGCTGGCCGGCGCCGTGGGCAATCCTGGCCAGGCCGACTACGCGACCGCCAACGCCTTCCTCGACGCCTACGCGGCCTATCGAAATGCATTGGCTTCCGGCAGCACGAGCGTCGATGCGGCGACACCGCGTCCGAAAGGACATGCGCTCTCGATCAATTGGCCGCTGTGGCACGACGGCGGCATGGACATCGCTCCCGAGATGAAGGAGGCGATGTGGCAGACCGCGGGCCTGCGGCCACTGAAGACGGAGGCAGCGCTTGCCGCATTCTATGCGGCGATCGACTCCGGCTGCGAGCACGTGATGCCGCTGCAGGGCGACGTCCCCCGCTTGCGCGAGCTGTTCCTCCCCCGCCGGCCCGAGACAAACGCGCCCGCGGCGGCGCCGACGCAGCACACCCATGATAGGCTTGATGCGCATCTCGTCGGCGAGACCGGCAAGATGATTGCAAAGATGCTGTCCGACATGCTGAAGCTGCCGCTGCATCGCATCGAGGCCGACGTGCCGCTCGAGCAGTATGGCATCGACTCCGTCGCCATGATGAAGCTCACCGACGACCTCGAGAAGCGCATAGGCCCGGTATCGAAGACGTTGTTCTTCGAGCACCCGACCATCGAGGCCGTCAGCGCACACCTGGCCACGTCGTTCGAGGCCGAGCTGACGCAACTCTTCGGTCTCGCCCGCACACCAGCACCCACCATCGCCCGCGCGCCAGCGCCCACGATCGCACCCGCGCCACCCAAGCCCGAGGCCGTCGTCCGCTCGGTCGCAGGTGTGAATACGCCGCCGAGGGCCGACGCACCGCGCAGCCCGGCAACTCGCGCAGCGCCAGACGCGGGACCCTGCGACATCGCCGTGATCGGCATGGCCGGCCGCTTCCCGCGAGCACCCGACGTCGAGACCTTCTGGCACAACCTCGCCTCCGGCCGCGACGCCATCACCGAGATCCCACCCGATCGCTGGGATCACAGCCTCTACTTCGACGCCAACAAGGACAGCATCGGCAAGACCTACTGCAAATGGGGCGGCTTCCTGGACGACGTCGACCGCTTCGACGCCGCATTCTTCAAGATCTCGCCGAGCGAGGCCGAGTTGCTTGACCCGCAGGAGCGGCTGTTCCTCGAAACAGTCTGGACCTTGCTCGAGTCCTCCGGCTACCTCGGCGAGACGCTGCAGCGCCTCTGCCAATCGCGCGTCGGCGTCTTCGTTGGCTCGATGTCGCAGCAGTATCACGCCTTCGACGCAGACCTCCTCCGCCAGTCGCTCGTCGTCATGTCCTCGCCGAGCTCGATAGCCAACCGCGTCTCCTACTTCTTCAACCTCCAAGGACCGAGCATCGCCGTCGACACCATGTGCTCGGCATCGCTCAACGCCGTGCACATGGCCTGCGAGAGCCTGCTTCGAAGCGAATGCAAGGTGGCGATCGCAGGCGGGGTGAACCTCACCATCCACCCCAAGAAATACGTCGGGCTTTCCGCCGGCCAGATGATCGGCAGCCATCCCGATAGCACGAGCTTCGGTGATGGCGACGGCTACCTGCCCGCCGAGGCCGTCGGCGCCGTGCTGCTGAAGCCCCTGGCCGAGGCGCTGTCCGACGGCGACACCGTGCTCGCGGTTGTTAAATCCACCGCAGTCAACCACGGCGGCCAGTCGAACGGTTACCGGGTTCCCAACGGCACCGCCCAGGCGGAGCTGATCGCCGGCAACTTCGCGAAGAGCGGCATCGACCCGCGCACCGTGAGCTATGTCGAATCCGCCGCCAACGGCTCGACCCTGGGCGACGCCATCGAGGTCAACGCTCTGACGGCCGCCTTCCGCCGCACGACCGGCGATCGTCAGTTCTGCGCTCTCGGCTCCGTCAAGTCCAACATTGGCCATGCCGAGGCTGCGTCCGGCATCACGCAGCTCGTCAAGGTCATCCTGCAGCTCCAGCACAAGAAGCTCGTGCCAACCATCAAGGCCGAGCCCTTGAACCCGAACATCGATCTTGCGACGACCCCGTTCCGCTTGCAGCGCACTCTCGAGGATTGGCGCCGGCCGGTGCTGGCGCTCGGCGGCGCCGCCGCTCGCGAATATCCGCGCCGTGCGACGGTGAGCTCGTTCGGCGCGGGCGGCTCCAATGTGCACCTCATTGTTGATGAGCACGAGACTTCGAGCACGATCGCGCGGGCGGAGGCTCCGGGCCCGCACCTCATTCTGCTCTCGGCCAAGACAGAAGCCCAGCGCAAGGCGCTGGCGCAGGAGATGCTGACATTCCTCGATGGCGAGCCCGACGTTTCGATCGCGGACCTCGCCTACACGCTGCAAACCGCGCGCGAGGCCATGGCATACCGCATCGCCATCGTCGCTGAGGACCGCCAAAGCCTGATCGGCGCGCTACGCACCCACCTCGCAGGCGGCACCACGGACGGCCTCTTCAGCGGCGACACCGAGCAGGACACGACTGCAATCCGCCAGCTCCTCTCGGGCAAGACCGGGCAGGCAACGCTCGCCATGCTGCTCGAGGCGCGAGACCTCGACAAGCTCGCCGTCTATTGGGTGAATGGCGCCAGGATCTCTTGGCAGCCGATGCACGAGGGCCGCGCACCGAGAAGAATTTCGCTTCCGACCTATCCGTTCACGCGCTCACGCCACTGGCTGCCGACGACACCGGCGCCCACCGCGACACCCGCGAGCCCGCCTGCCGGATCCACCGCCGCCTTTGTCCTGGATCCGACCTGCTCCCTCGAAGACAACATCGGGCAGTATCTTGCGCACGCTCTCGGCCGATTGCTGGCCATCCCCCTCGACATCGAACGAACCGACAAGACCTTCCTCGACTACGGCGTCGATTCGATCTCGGCAACGAGGCTGCGCCGCGGCATCGAGCAGGCGTTTGACGTCCAAATCTCCGCGCGCGACCTCGTCACTCATGCAACTCCGGCCGCACTGGCCAAGTTCGCCGCCTCCCAGCGCGAGGCAGGGCAGGGCTCAAAAAAAAAGTCCGATAGCATCGCGCCAGTAACCTTTGCGGGCGAGGAGTTCCCACTCTCCGAGGGCCAGAAGGGTCTCTGGCTCCTGCACCAGATGGCGCCGGAAACGAGCGCCTACAATGTGCCCATCGTGCTGCGCCTCGGCGCCGGCCTCGACGCGGAAGCGTTCCGGCGCGCCTGCGCGAGCCTGCTCGTCCGGTTTCCGATCCTACGGTCCGTCTTCGCCGAGCGGAATGGCGAGCCGTATCAGACGATCAACGAGACCATGGCGCTGGCGTTCACGCACGAGCAGACGACCGCATCCTCCCTCGCCGAGATCCTCGACAAGCTCCGCGCGAAAAGCAAAGTGCCCTTCGATCTCGCGCACGGGCCACTGCTGCGCGTGCATCTCCTGTCGCCCGGCGTTGGGGTCGAGTGCTACGCCCTGCTCACGGTCCACCACATGGTCATCGACGGCACCTCGGCTGTCGTGCTCCTGAAGGCGCTGATGGAGGACTATTGTGTCCTCGCCGCCGCCGGCGCGGCGCCTGCTTCGCAGGTAGGAACGAGCTATGCCGACTTCGTGCGCTGGCAGCGGAAGTTCCTCGCGAGCGAGCGGGCCGCTGAGCAGCGGGCCTATTGGCAGGCGCAGCTCGCGGGCAACCTCGCACCGTTGCCATTGCCGTACGACAAGCCGCATCCCGCGCGCCAAGGCTTCAACGGCGCCAGCCGCGAAGCGATTCTGCCGGCCGCGACCTCCCGCGCCTTGAGAGCCGCCGCGAAGGCGTTGCAGGTGAGCCCATCGACCCTCTTCCTCGGCGCGTTGAAGCTGCTCCTGCACCGTTTCTCCGGCGAGAGCGACATCCTGGTGGCCATGCCCACGGCGGGCAGGCCCGAGCCCCGCTTCGACGACGTGCTCGGCTACTTCGTCAACATGATCGTTTTGCGCAGTCAGGTCACCGGACCACAAACGACGGCAGAGTTCCTGAAGACCCTGCAGATGACGATGGCCGACGGCCTCGACCACGCGGACTATCCCTTCCCGGCTCTGCTGAAGGATCTCACGATCGAGCGGGGCCACGCCGGATCGGCGCTGACGCAGGTGGTATTCGCCTACCAGAACTTCCTGCAAACGACCGATACGAGCGCCGCGCAGGGCCCGGTCTCCATGGATCTGTTGCCGGGCGTCAACCAGGAAGGCGGTCACGACCTCGCGCTAGAGGTGTACGACGAGCACGACAGCTTCCGCCTGACGCTCTGCTACGACACTGATCTCTTCGGCGCAGACACGATCGAGAGGACCTTGGCGCACTACGTGCGACTGCTCGAGCAATTCACGTCCGACCCCGATGCGCCGCTCGCCCGCCACACACTGCTCTCGACCGAGGAAGGGCATCGAATCCTCGAACACTGGAGCGGCGCAAATACCGAGGCCGCCGTCGACCATAGTGCCAGTGTCATCGATCTCTTCGACCGCCAAGCCGCACTGGCGCCCGGCAGGATCGCGCTCGTGTTCGGATCTCAAACGTTGAGCTACCGCGATCTCGACCTTCGCAGCCGGCAGCTCGCCCACGTGTTGACCGAGCGCGGCATAGCAGCAGGCGACGCGGTGGCCGTCGTCATGGGGCGCGGGCCCGGCATGATCGTCGCCCTCCTCGCGATCTGGAGAGCCGGCGCAATCTACGTTCCCATCGCACCCGATTCACCCGCGGAACGGGTGCGCACGCAGCTCGGGGACTGCGGGGCAGGCCTGCTCGTCGCGGACGCTCTGACGCGCAATAGAATGATTGCCGCGGAATTGTCATTGCCCCTGCTCGTGATCGACGGCGCGCAAAGCCAAGTGTCACATGCGAGCTCCGGGCCACCGCGGCGTATTGCGGCGGAGAACCCCGCCTATATCATCTACACGTCCGGCTCGACCGGCGCGCCCAAGGGCGTCGTGATCTCCCACCGGTCGATCGCCGGGCACACGCAGGGCATGGTCAGCGTCTACGGTCTCAAGCCCGAGGACAAGGTTCTGCAATTCGCCTCCATGACGGTGGATGCCTCGCTCGAGCAGATCCTGCCGGGGCTCATCGCGGGTGCGACCCTAGTCGTGCGTCCCGATCCCGTCTGGTCCGCCTCGGCATTCGCGGACGAGGTCGCACGGCTCAGCCTCACCGTCCTCGATCTGCCGCCGTCCTATCTCCACGAGCTCCTGAGCGACGTCCATGCAAAGGAGCACGCATTTGCTTCGGTCCGCCTCGTCATTGTCGGCGGAGAGGCGCTGACGCCCGAGACGCTGCGTCTCTGGCGCAAGGGGCCGATGCGGCACTGCCGGCTCCTGAACGCCTACGGCCCGACCGAGACCACCATTACCAGCGCCGTGCACGAGATCGAGCCTGCTCACGCCGCCAGTGTGGATGTCGCAGGCCCTCTCCCGATCGGCCGGCCCCTGCCCGGTGAGCGCGCCTATATCCTCGATCCCGACGGCCAGCCCGTCCCCTTCGGAGTGCCGGGCGACCTCCACATCGGCGGCGCCGGATTGGCCATTGGCTACCTGAATCTGCCCGAGCTGACGCGGCAAGCATTCATTGACAATCCGGCGCGCCCTGGCGAGCGCGTCTATCGAACGGGTGACCGGGCGCGCTGGAATGCGGATGGCACCATCGTCTTCCTCGGGCGGCGCGACCATCAGGTGAAGGTGAGAGGCTTCCGCATCGAGATCGGCGAGGTCGAGGCCGCGCTCCGAAGCCTGGAGACGCTTGCGCAGGCTGCAGTGGTTCTCCGCCCGCTGGGGGATCGCGAGCAGCTCGTCGCCTTCGTCGTCCCAGCCGATGACTGCAGCGTCCCGAAGGCTGTGGACCTCAAGCAGGCCTTAGCCGCGAAGTTGCCGTCCCACATGATCCCGGCGGCGATCTGCACACTGGGCGAGCTGCCGCATACGCCCGCCGGCAAAATCGACCGGACGGCCCTGATGCGAGCCGACATCGAGATATCGGGTGCGCAAAGCCACACCGCCCCGCGCAGCGAGACGGAAACACGGCTTGTCGGGATCTGGCAACGGGTGCTCGGTATCGATCGGATCGGCATCACCGACAGCTTCTTCGACTTGGGCGGTCATTCGCTGCTGGCCGTCCGGCTTACGGCCCACATCCACAAGGAGTTCGGCCGCGATTTCCCCATCTCGTCCTTGTTGAACGCGCCCGACATCGCAGCCCAGGCGAAGCTTCTCGACACTGACGACCGCAACTGGTCACCCCTCGTCTGCCTCGATCGGCGCGGCCAAGGCGCGCCCTTCTTCTGCGTCCATGCCGTGTCAGGCGACGTGCTCGCCTACCGGGACCTCGCCCGTGCCATGGGTCAAGCACGGCCATTCTATGCCTTGCGCGCGCCGGACGTTGCAGGCGGCAGACACCCGGGCACGATCGAGGGCCTCGCCGCCCTCTACGTCGACGCGATCCGGAGCGTGCAACCTGAGGGCCCCTATCATCTCGGCGGATGGTCCTTGGGTGGCACCGTGGCCTACGAGATGAGCTGCCGGCTCCAGCGAGCCGGCCACGAAGTCGCGAGCCTCGCCCTCATCGACAGCTACACCCCGCAAGCCTTGCACGCGCTGGCGATCCCGAGTGACGCTTTTGCACTTCGCGCCGCCTTCGCCCGCGAGCTGGAGCCGGAGGACGCCGCGGCGTTCTTGACGCCGTCGCAAGGCCTCGCGTCGGCGCACCTCGAGCGCATGTTCGCGGTCTTTGAGGCCAACGCCCGCGCCCTCGCCCACTACGTGCCAGGTGCCTATAGGGGTAGCGCGGCGCTGTTCGTTGCCGAAGGCACAGCAACGGGCACCTTCCGCCACGGGGGATGGTCCGAGGTGATCGACGGCGACCTTGCGACCGTCGCCATTCCCGGCGATCACTACAGCGCCGTGCGGCCGCCAAACGTCGCAGAGCTGGCTGCCGCGCTCGTGCGCTATATCTCCAGCGGGGATCAAACGCACGGCCAGAAGCGATAGGGACCTCGGAATGCAGGTTGGACTCGAAGCCATCAACGTCTTCGGCGGAAGCGCCTATCTGGACGTGATGGAGCTTGCCGCGCACCGGAGGCTCGACATTGCGCGCTTCGAGAACCTTCTGATGAAGGAGAAGTCCGTCGCGCTTCCCTACGAGGATCCGGTGACCTTTGCCGTCAACGCTGCAATGCCTATCGTCGACCGGCTCTCGGAGGCCGAGCGCGATCGCATCGAGCTTCTCATCACCTGCACGGAGTCCGGCATCGACTTCGGCAAATCGCTGAGTACCTACGTGCACCAGCACCTGGGGCTCAAGCGCAACTGCCGCCTGTTCGAGCTGAAGCAGGCTTGCTACTCCGGCACCGCCGGGCTGCAGATGGCCGTGAATTTCATCCTGTCGCAAGCCTCGCCAGGCGCCAAGGCCCTCGTCATTCCGACCGACATCTCGCGCTTTCTGGTCACCGGCGGCGACGACGTGCTGACCATGGACTGGGCTCTGTTCGAGCCGAGCGGCGGCGCCGGCGCCGCGGCCCTGCTCGTGAGCGAGAAACCCGAGGTCCTCCAGCTCGACGTGGGCGCCAACGGCTACTACGCCTTCGAGGTGATGGACACCTGCCGCCCCATCCCCGATAGCGAGGCGGGCAACGCCGATCTCTCGCTCCTCTCCTACCTCGACTGCTGCAACGAGACTTTTCTCGAGTACAAGCGCCGTGTGCCCGAGGCCGACTACCGCAGCACCTTCCGCTATCTCTGCTTCCATACGCCCTTTGGCGGCATGGTGAAGGGAGCGCATAGGAACATGATGCGCAAGCACACCGATGCCAAGCGCGACGAGATCGAGCGGGACTTCGATGAGCGCGTGCAGCCGGGCCTCACCTATTGCCAGCGCGTCGGCAACATCATGGGCGCGACCGTCATGCTGTCGCTTGCGAGCACGATCGACCGCGGCGCCTTCGAAACGCCGAGGCGGATTGGGCTCTTCTCATATGGCTCGGGCTGCAGCTCGGAATTCTACAGCGGCGTCGCCACCGCATCCGGGCAGGCCAAGCTCCGGTCCTTCGGGCTCGAGCGTCATCTCGGCAGTCGCTACCGGCTCGGCATGGACGAGTACGAGACGCTGCTCCAAGGCGGCAGCGCCGTGAAATTCGGAACTCGCGACATCGTCCTCGACACGGGGCTCCTGCCGGAGGTCTGGAAATCGATCGAGAGCGCGACCCGGGTAAGCGGTGCGAAAAGACTTTACTTGACCGAGATCAAGGGGTTCCACCGGCAATACGCCTGGGCTTGAGCCGGGCCACCCGTTGACAGAGATACCCCATACGGGTATGCGTCAGATCATGAAAAGCGAAAATAAATCATCAGCGCTGAAGCGCCTCAGCCGCATCGAGGGCCAGGTCCGGGGGCTCTCCAGGATGATCCAGGACGACCGCTATTGCATCGACGTGGTGACCCAGATCGCGGCTGTGAGGGCGGCGCTCCGCAAGGTCGAGGAGGAGATCTTGAAAGAGCACGTCGGCCATTGCGTGGAGCACGCTATCGCCAGCGGCAACAAGCAGGAGCAGCGCACCAAGGTGACCGAGCTGATGGAGGTTCTGGTCCGCGCCAACCGCTGATTGGAGCTGCCGCTGCTCCGCTCGCCAAACACCAAAAAATGGAACGCCATGACCGCAAAATCCAATCTCGCCGTTGCTGTGTGTGCCAGCGTTGCGCTCGGGCTCGCCGCGGCGCATCCGATACTTGCCCACGAAGGCGGGGAGCATGTCTCCTACGCCGCGGGTGAGCCCGGCGATTCGTCGAAGCCCTCGCGCACGGTCGAGATCGTCATGGGCGAGGGTAGCGGCACCATGACTTACACCCCCGCCGAGGTCGACGTCGCCAAGGGCGAGCAGGTTAGGTTCATCGTCAAGAACGCCGGAACGATGAAGCACGAGTTCTTCCTCGATTCGGTCGAGCACAATGCTCAGCACAAGCGCGCCATGGAGCAGCATCCCGAGATGCAGCATCAGGATCCCAATGCTCAGAGCGTCGAGCCGGGCCAGCAGGTGGAGCTTCTCTGGAAATTCTCGGAGACGGGGACCTTCGAGTTTGCCTGCCTCATTCCCGGCCACTACGAGGCTGGCATGCACGGCAAGATCATTGTGAGATAGCAATCCCTCTCAAGGTCCAGCGGCAGGCGCTGGCCCGGTCGCCGGCCATGGCGGCAGCGGAGGCAATCCCAGCGCCTCGCGCACAGGCGCGAACGAGCGGCGGTGGATTGGGCATGCACCCAAACGCTTCAGCGCCGCCAGATGCTCGCGCACTGGATAGCCCTTGTGCTTCGAGAAGCCGTAGCCGGGATAGGCGGCGCAGAGATTGCGCATAAGAGCATCCCGCGCGGTTTTGGCAAGGATCGAGGCCGCGGCAATCGTAAGGCTCTTCCCATCCCCCTTCACGATGGCCTCCTGCGGAATGCGGACATCCTTGAGGCGGCGGGCGTCGATCAGAAGATGATCGGGAGTTTGCGTGAGCCCTTCCACCGCCCGGCGCATGGCAAGGAGACCGGCCCAATAGATATTGAGGGTATCGATCTCCTCGACCTCGGCGAAGCCGACTGACCACGCGACGGCAACCGCCTTGATCTCGACCGCCAGCCGCTCTCGCTCCGCGGCGTCGAGCTTCTTCGAATCGTCGACGCACGCGATCCGCGCTCGAGGTGGGAGCACGACTGCTGCCGCAGCGACAGGCCCGGCGAGAGGGCTCATGCCTGCTTCGTCGACACCGGCCACGAGGAGGACGCCCTTCTCCCACAATGCGCTCTCGTAGCGCAAAAGCTTGCGCAGCCGCTGGCCCTCCGACCGGCTCTCGAAGCGGCGTCGTGCGATGGCATCTAGGATGGTCCTGGCGCCGGAACGGGGATCGGCCCTGAGCGCCGCCTCGGTCGCGGCATCGAGAGGGCGTCCCTGCTGCAGATGACGAAAGCGGATGTCCTCGAGAGTGAGACGGCGGCTCATGGGGCCGCAGCCTAGCGCGAAACCCTCAGCGCGCAACGCCCGCGCGAGCAAAGCCACTCCCTTCGGGCCTAAGTCCCGGCCATCGGCTTGCTTTTTTTTCCGAGAAGCTTTGCGGCTGCCACCCTGCTGCCGATCGGTCTCCGGACCTGACGGGCCGGTGCCCGGCCCGGCGCTGCCGCCATAGCCCTTGCTCATGCCTTCCCCGCCCTGGCCTTTCTGGCCAGGGAGCCAGCTCTTGTTGCCGGTGGGAGGTACGTCGTGCTCGCGCAGGGACCTTTTCATCGGGCGGCATCCTGAACTGTTCAAGCTCGAGACAAGAACGCAATGGGCCACGCGGACGTTCCCTATCGAGGCGTTTACGATAGTGGAAGCGGCGAGCTGCTCGGCCGGCACTTTGACGAACCATTCCGCGAGCTTCTGCGTTATAGTGCGAGCGGTCGTATCGCGTACTGGAGCAGCTACCATGGCCCCCCGCGCCTATTGGAAGGGGTTCTTGCGCCTCTCCCTCGTCACCGTGCCCGTCGAGGTCTTCAACGCCGTTGAGAGCAAGAGCGAGATCAGCTTCCGGCAGATCCACAAACCCTCCGGCCGGCGCGTCCATTACAAAAAGGTCGTCGAGGGGGTCGGCGAGATCGGCAACGAGGACATCGTCAAGGGCTATGAGGTCGATCAGGACGAGTACGTGATCCTCGACCCCGAGGAGATCGACGCCGTCCGGCTCGAAAGCAAGAAGACGATCGATCTCGTCCGCTTTGTCGATGCCGCCGACATCGACTACCGCTATTTCGAGCGCCCCTATTTCCTCGCCCCTGGCAACGAGATGGCGGCCGAGGGCTACGTCGTCATCCGGGACGCCCTGCGCAAGACCGGCAAGGTTGGTCTGGCGCAAATAACCATATCCGGTCGCGAATGGCTGGTCGCCATCGCCCCGCTCGAGGACGGTCTCGTCATGGAGATGCTCCGCTACGGCGAGGAGCTGCGCGACCCCTCAAGCTACTTCGAGGACGTGCCCAACACCCGTCCCGACAAGGAGCTGGTCGACCTCGCAGTAGAGCTGATCGGGCGCAAATCCGGCAAGTTCGACGCAAGCGCGTTTAAGGACCACTATGCGAGCGCGCTGCGCGATCTCATCCAGCAGAAGATGCGCGGCAAAAAGATTATCGCTCCCGAGGAGGAGCCCAAGCGCGGCGGCAAGGTGATCGACCTCATGTCGGCGCTGAAGAAGAGCCTCGCCGAGGGCAAGGGCGGCGGCAGCGGAAATGGTGGCAAAAGCGGGGGCAAGGCGAAGACCTCGTCGAAGACGTCCTCGCGCAAGCGCGCGGGGTAGGTGGCAATGGCCGCGAAGGAGAAGCGCAAGCTCATCGCCTTCGACGCAGAGACCTGGGCCGCGCTCGAGCTCTTCTCGCGCGACAGCATGCGCGACATCCAGGAGCTTGCCGACGAGGCATTCCGCGATCTCCTGCGCAAGCATCGCCGCCCGGTGACGCTGAAGGAGGCCCTGAAGCACAGCATCCGCACGCCCGCCAACGATCGCGGCCCCAAAAGGGCGTAGCACCGCCATGGCCAAGAAGCTCGCCGCCTACCGCGCCAAGCGCGATTTCGAGAAAACCGCGGAGCCGAGCGGCCAGGCGGCCATCCGGCGCGCGGATTACCCCCGCTTCGTCATCCAGAAGCACGATGCCACGCGCCTCCACTACGATCTGCGCCTCGAGGTCGACGGCATCTTCAAATCCTGGGCGGTGACACGCGGCCCCTCGCTCGATCCGCACGACAAGCGCCTCGCTGTCGAGGTCGAGGACCATCCCCTGGACTACGGCGACTTCGAGGGCACCATTCCCGAGGGCGAGTATGGCGGCGGCACCGTGATGCTGTGGGACCGCGGCTTCTGGGTGCCGGAGGGCACCAAGTCCGCGGCAAGGCAGCTCGCGGAGGGCGAGCTCAAATTCATAGTCGCCGGAGAGAAGCTGAAAGGCGGCTGGGTGCTTGTGCGCATCCGGAACGACCGCGCCGGCGGCAAGCGCACGAACTGGCTCCTGATCAAACACCGCGACGAGTTCGCGGCCGAGGCCGGTGCAGACGCACTCCTCGCCAAGGACCGGTCGGTGGCCTCCGGCCGCAGCATGGCTCAGATTGCGGCGGGCAAGGGAAAGGGTCCGGCGCGATTCATGCTGTCCCGAAGCAAGACGGCGAAGCCCGACGCCGTCTGGCACAGCAGGCCCGCGCGCAAGGTTTCGACCAGGAAAGCCGCCGCCAAAGCCGCCCTTAAGCGCTCCTGAGTACTCACTCTCGACCTTTGTCTGACTTGCTTCTGGCGCCGGAGGAAAGCTGCGTCTGCTCCTGCCGCTTCAAGGCGTCGAGGCGCTGCCTCATGTCGTCGGTCAGCGGGATGCCGTCGCATCCGAACTCCATCTGCAATCGTCTGCCGATCGACGCAAGGTCGATCTTCTCCTTGTCCGTCATGGCTCGATGGCAACCGGCTTGAGGTTGAATTCAAACGCCACATCTACGCCTGAAATCGCATCGGATCGGTTGCGACAGGAACACGAGTGACGGAGGCAGCCTTACCAGAGTTTGACGAACGGATTGAACCCACCGCGGTCTCTGTGACGCGAATTGTAGAAGTATTTGTCGTCATCGTCGTCGTCATCGTCATCATCATCGTCTCTGACTTCGCTCGGAGGCGGACGCTTCTTGATGCCGCCCTGCGGCTCGCCGCTGATCAGCACGACGAAATCCGTCGCCGGACCCGTTTCCTTGCTCATCTCCTCGTCGGAGATGATAAGCGACGAGCCCGGCCACACCGACTCGGACAATTGTGCGACCAGATCCTTTGGAATGGTCACGCGGTCGAGGGCCGCCGAGGCGGCGGCGACATCGCTCCGAACCGGCGCGGACTCCCCACGCTGGCGCTTGCGCTGCCACCCGTCGTCGGTGTCGGTCGGATCGCGCTGGCCGATCGAGACCACCTTCCACCGCACGTCATCGCCCTGGTTGGTATAGTCGACGGCGGTGAAAATATGCGTGCCGATGGGTTTGTTGGCGTCGGTGATTGCGACCGGCATCTCGAGCACGGGCTCGTAGCCCTGGCGAACATAAAGCTTTTGCGTCTTGAGACTCACGAACACCGACACCGGGAAGAGCTTGTGCTTCGCGTCCGCGGCCGAGGCGGCCGCGGCGGCAGAGGCGGCTAGCGCCGCCTCGAGATCCTTCGTCGCGGCCGCCAGCGCGGCTTCCGCTGTATCGGCCGGGGCGCGGGCCTCGGCCAGCTTGGCATCCGCCTCAGCGACCTGCGCCAGCGCCTTGGCTTTCGCTTCCTCGGCCGCTTTGACGGAGAAATCCGACTTGGCAGCAGCCAACGCCTTCTCCGCTCGCGCCAGGCGCTCGTCGGCGCGCTCCTTGACGCTCTGCGCCGCGCGCAGTGCTTTCGCGGGCTTGGCTCGATCGGCAGTCCTGGCCTTGACGGCAGGCTTGAGCTCGTCAACGCGCGCCTGGGCCGCAGCCGACGCAGAGGCTTTCTCCGCCGCATCCGCTTTCAGCGCGTCGAGCTGTGTCTGTCGGGCAGGCCAGCCACGGACATCCGGGAGCAGCGGATTTTCCCGGGGACGCTCTGCACCGGGCTCGAACGCCGTCGGCGTCGCCAGCGCGACGGTGCCGGCAGGCTTGGGCTTGAACAGTGTCGGGTGCGAGATCTCCTCCGGCACCACTTCCTCGCGCGCGACGACCACACGCAGACCCATCTTTGTTAGGTCGAAGATCTGCTCCGCGAACGCATAGGGCAGCCGCACGCATCCATGCGAGGCAGGATAGCCCGGAAGCGCGCCCGCGTGCAGTGCGATTCCCGACCACGTGATCCGCTGCATGAACGGCATTTGGGCGTCGTCGTAGATATTGGAATAGTGCTCCCGGTTCTTTTGCAGCACGCTGTAGACGCCGACCGGGGTCTCGTAGTCCGTCTGTCCGCTTGAGACGCGGGACCGCACCGCATTCCCGTCCGCATCGTAAAGAGCGATCCGTTGGTGGCGCAAGGACACGACGGCGATGACCGGCGGCCCCGAGAGGGTTGCTGGTGCTGCCGCCGCAGGGGCCGGCTCCTCCCGCTGGTCGCGCTTGCTCGCCGCCTCCGACGGGCCGTTGATAAGAAACGCGCTCGAGAGCAGTGCGAGGACGGCGCGCAGGATGCTCGTCGTGGCGGTGTTTCTGCTCATGGCGAACCTCGGGGGAGTGGGTCGCGAGGTCATGGGTGCCCCGCGCGGAGCTTCAACGCCGTGACCCCTTCGGCGTTCCATGAGCCGATCGATGATCCGGCCGTTCAGGGTCGCTGGCAGATATGGCCACAATAGGTCTTTCACCGCGCGCGCCCAAGGGGGACCTGACGCGGAATTGCGAGATTTCTCGGCTCCCGTCGCGTGTCAGCGCTTGGAAGGCAGCTCGACCGGCCGACTGGGACGCCTCCGACGTGAGGAGCAGAACCCAGTCCCCCTCGCCGCCGCTGTTCGCCCCCGGCGGGCGCAGCGACTCCAATCCGAGGCTCGTGAACACCCGCTGCGAGGCGTCCGCGAACTGCCCGTCAGCCGGATCGAGCCAGCGCGCACGAACCTGGGGGCCCTGCAGCTGCGCCAGATCGACCGTGATCTCGCGCTGACCAGGGAGGTACACAACTGCGAGCGCGCGATCGTCGGTTCGCGCTGTCGCCGTATGCTCCTGCCCACTGCCCCCTCCACGCACGACGAGCTCGCCGTTGACGTCCGGCACGAAGGTCCACCACGGCAGACCGGAAAAGAGCCGGTTGAGATGCGCGATGCTTCGCGATCCGGGACTGCCGAGCGCATGCTTCCAAGACTCGTAGAGGCCACTGAGACCCTGGCGCCCGAAATACCAGATCGGCTTGTTGCCGAACACCTGCCCCGCGGCCCCCGTGAGCAGCGCCTGATAGGCTTGCGTGCGAATCCTGAGGCCACCCGCGTCATGCTCGTGCTCGTAGGCGCTTTCCGCGAGGATGAACGGCATGCGCTGCGGTCGCTTTAGCTCGGCCGCAACGGCAGGGAGCACCGGCTCGTAGGTGTAGACTGTGTTGATCGATAGCCAGGGCTCGTCGCCCCACAGCTCCAGCGTTTTGGTTTCCGGGCCGCAGTGAACCGTATGCAGGGCCTCGGGATCCGTCTCCCTCACGCCGTCGGCGAGGGCCCGCACAAGCTCCTTGTCGGGCGGATCGTAATCGCCCGCGTGCATCCAGACGATGTTGTGGAGGCTCCGGTAGCGTTGTCCGAGATAACGCCCATAGGCCTTGAGACAATCCGCGCCGCAGGCCGCCATCTCCTGGTACCAACCTTCGTCGCCGCCCCTGATGCCCATGTAGGCAGGTGTGAGGAGCACGAGAAAACCGAGGCTCTGCGCCCGGCGCAGCACCCAGTCGGCATGCGCGAAGTAGGCTTCGTTCGGCCGGGTGAAATCACCCGAGCGCAAAAACGGCGCCGCGCCATAGGCGTTGTTCGGCGGTGAGTTGGAGAAATGGTGCTCGATGAGCGAGACGATGAGGGTGTTGAACCCACGATCGCGCCGGTCTCTGAGATAGAGATCAACGTCCTCCCGCTTCAGATTGGCGATGAGCGACCATGCCGCCTCGCCCTGGATGAGAAACGGCTGTCCCGACGCATCGCGCAGAAACCTCTTCGAGGAATCTACGGCGACGGGAAAGCGCGAGGCCCCGTCAACGTTTTGAGCTTGGCTTCGCGAAGTGGCGGCTGTTGCGATGATCGTCGCGGCCGAGAGAATAAGTGCAACTCGGAGAGCCCTGTGCATCATGACATCAGAACGCCAGCGCCTCGGGGCTCGCGTTGTAGGTCCGATAGACCATCTGCGAGGGACGTCCAACGAGGTGGCGATCCACCCCATCCACGAGCGCGCGGATATAGACGTCGAGCGCGCCGTCGATGGCGTCGAGCGTCTGGTCGACGAGGGCGTCCGTGTGCGAGTAGCTGACCACAAGCGACGGCATGAGGATCCCGCGCCGGATCGTCTCCTGCAGGAACAGAGAGCGGAATGCCTGCGAGGGCTTCTTGTCTTGATCGAGCGTCGCGTAGAGAAGGCAGCTCGGATGGCCGAAGATGCGCACGTAGTCCTGGAGGCCTCGGGCCCGGATGATCTCGCTGCCCTCGTTGAGGAGACGCGTGCCGAGCCGCTCGAGATGCGCGATCACAGGCTCGGTCTGATAGACTTTCATGTTGGCGATCGCGGCCGCCAGCGCATGCGTCTCCGCGCCGTGCGTCGTCGACAACAGGAAGACGCGCGGCTTGTCTGTGTGATCGAGGCCACCGAGACGCATGAACTCGCGCCGTCCCGCGAGCGCGGAGACGGAGAACCCGTTGGCCAGCGCCTTGCCGAAGGTGGAGAGATCCGGGACGATGTCGTAGCGCGTCTGCGCGCCGCCGTTGTGCCAGCGGAAGCCCGTGATCATCTCGTCGATCACGAGCAAGGCGCCGTTGGCGTGACAAAGCTCCTTCAAGGCCTGCAGATAGCCGGGCTTCGGCTCTTCTGAGCGCGCAGCCTCGAGAATGAAGGCGGCTATCTGCCCGGGATGCTTCTCGAACAGCGCCTTCGCACTCTCGAGATCGTTGTAGCGGAAGGTCAGCGTGAGGGCTCGCGTAGCATCGGGAATGCCGCCGTGCATCGCGGTCGTTCCGATGAACCAGTCGTCGACCGAGAAGAACGGATGATCACCACAGCAGGCGATGAGATCGCGGCCGGTGTAGGCACGCGCCAGCCGCATGGCGCCCGAAGTGGCATCCGACCCGTCCTTGCAGAACTTCACCATCTCGGCCGAGCCGATCATCTCGAGGAACTGCTCGGCGCACTCGACCTCGATCTTCGCCGGACGGGTGAAATTGCACCCGTTCACAAGCTCGCGGCGCACCGCATCGAGCACGGCGCGATGAGCGTGCCCGAGTCCCACGGCGCGGTTGCCCATGCCGTATTCGATGTAGCGGTTCCCGTCCGCGTCCCAAACGTGGGCACCTTCGCCGCGCGCTATGAAGCCCGGTGCCAGGATCGGATACTGATCATCGCCTTTGGCGTAGGTATGAGAGCCCCCGGGAATGATCTCGTGCGCGCGCTGCTGGAGAGTGCGGGACGATTTGAATTGTGGTGTGAATGCGTTCATGTCCACCTTGCCTCGACCGGTATCCACACGCCGGATACGCATGACCAATCTGTTTAAGTTCTCTGGCATGCGCCTCTCCAAATCATCCCTCCGGATAGAGGAAGGGTTGGCGGCGGCGGAATTCCTCGGAAGTGATGATCTCTCCGGCGAGCTGGGCCCGCGTCAGGGTCCGGCTGCCAAGCCGCGCGGCATAGCCTTCGAGCGAGTGCTCATCGGGAGACCGGTTGAGGAGCAGAGAGTAGATGAGTGCCACGAATTTCTGGTCGTCGAGCGCTATGCGCCGAGCACGCTCCTGAAATTCGTCCGACTCGATGAGCGAGGTCAGAACCGACGAGACCGGCTTACCCTCTCTCAGCCACTCGGCGTAGCTTTCGCGTCCAGCGCTGTCGGCATTGCGCCCGAGCACCAGGCAATAGCCGTAGGCGATTCGATGCTCGGCGTCGGTGCCGCCGCGTTCGAGCTGCGCGAGGTTGCAGCTTCTCCAGGCATCTGCCTCCGAGACGGGTTGCGGCACAAATGGCTCTTGGGCAGGGGCCGGCGCTTCGAAGAGCACGGCGTGCTTGGCCTTGAACTCGTTCGACTGGATGAGCTCGCGCTGCATGTCCGTTCGTGTCATCGAACCCTTGTCGAGACGCGTCACGTAAGCCGCGTAGCCGGCCCCGTCGACGGGTCGGTCGAGCAGAAGACGGTACATCGTCGCAACAAATACACCCGTGTCGGAATACCGCGGTCCAGCCCTTCCAATGAATTCGTCCGAGCCGAGCATGGCGAGCAGCATGGTCTCGATGGAAATCGATCGCGTGAGGTCCTTCGACCACGAGGTCGCACCCGCAACATCCGCTCTTCGTCCGAGCACGACACAGAAGGCGTAGCCGACCCGGTTGCTCGTCGTCACGACGAGAAGCTGACGAAACGGCTCGAGCTTGCAACGCCTGCGCGTGATTGGAGTAGCCGCCGCATCGGCCGCCTCTATCGTCTCTATCGCCGGAACGCCCGCTTGGCCGCCAAGAATTTCTTGAACGGCGCCATAGGCCGCCTTCGGTCTTCCCAGCCTCCATCCGCTCTCACGATCGCCGTCGACCTGCACGAGCCCCATGACGGATTCGTAGTCGGGCGCCCAATAGGGCTCGTCCAAAAGCTCGTAGATGAAGGCCGCTTCGACATCATAGCGGTCGGATAGGTCGCGCAGACGCTTGATCGCATCCTTGAGCCCTTTCGCCTGCTGCTCCTCGCCGTCACGGCTTCCGAAGGGATGATTGAACTCGGTCACCCAAATCGGGCGCTCGTAGTTCACGAGCTGCTTGAACGCCCACTCGGGATCCTCGCCGTACATGTGCCAGACGGAAATGTCCCACGGGATTCCATCGGCCTTCATGCGGGCAAATGCGCCGACGTGCCCCCAGCCGGCCGTTCCGATCGCCCGTTTTACGCCCGGATCGGCGGAAGCCGCGCCTTCCGAAAGTCCCTTGAGCACTGCGCTCACCTTCTCCCAGCGCGGACCGACATAGTCGAGCGGCCCGACGCCGCCAGCAGCACCCCACGCACAGTCATAAGTCGTGCCGTCGTCTCGCTTCTCGCAGGGCTTGATGATCGCGTAGTTCTCGAGCTCGTTGCCGAGCTCCCAGACCCTGATGTCGGCCTTGAAGCGGGCGACGAGCGCCACAGCCAGGTCGAACGACTTGCGGTAGAGGTCCGCCGGCAGCTCCTTGTCGAGATCGAAACCGGGGGTGAGGACGGGCAGGATGGTGACGTTGCGCGCCCTCGCTGCGACGATGAGCTGCTCCAGCTTGCCGCCGTCATCCACATTGCGAATGTCGACCCGGTAGCCGGTCAAGCCGAGATCTGCGAGCGACCGGATCTGCTCCTCGTAGGGGATGTCGGAATAGGCTGAGATCGGATGCCCGTTGACACCGAAGCGCATCTCGGCGCGGGCCGTCGCTACGCTCGCTGCGCAGAAGACGACCAGCAAGGTTGCGGTGACTCTCGCTATCATCAATGCAAGTTGCTCCGAGGATCTGGCAGGCTGCCGGCTCGACGCATGTTCGAAGCACATCGGATTGGAGTGTAGAGCCTCTAAAGCTGGGGCCGCTTCGGACCTCGCAAGCGCGAAATACGCCAGAAGGCGTGGATCGCTCCGGCAGATGCCGCTTTCGACGTATCCTCGAGCCTCGCCCGCGGGGGTTGCCCTCACCCCCATCCCGCCGACAATCAGATCGAAATCCTCGGCGCACAGGACGCACGCGGCAAACCATGACCCGACGCTGGTCCATCAATGGACGGTTTCTGATCCAGCCCCTGACGGGCGTGCAGCGCTATGCCTCTGAGATCGTGTCTGCCTTGGACGACCTTGTCGCCTCCCGTCACCCCCTGAGCCGGGATCTCGAGCTTGAGATCCTCGTGCCCGAGAAAGCGACGCGCGCGCTCGCAACCTCCATGATCGGCGTCCGGGAGGTCCGCGGCCACGGCCACCTGTGGGAGCAACTGGCGCTGCCGAGGCACGCCGCTCCTGGGCTCTTGAGCTTCTGCAACACGGGGCCTGTCGCTCATGGTAAACAGATCGTCTGCATCCACGACATGAACACGCGGCTTGCCCCGGCGAGCTACTCCGCCGAGTTCCGCGCGTTGTATAGGGTTCTGCTGCCCGCCCTTGGGCGCTCTGCCAGGGCCGTGACAACGGTCTCCGCCTATTCGGCTGCCGAGATTGCCCGCTTCCACACGGCCCCGCCCGGGAAAATCACCGTCATCCCGAACGGCCACGAGCACGTGCTGCGATGGAAGCCGCGGCACTCTGACCTCACCCGCAGCATTGCCGGGCGCAATACTGTCGTGCTTGTCGGCAGCATTGCCCCGCACAAGAATGTCGGCCTCGTTCTCGGTCTCGCCGACAAGCTCGCTGAGGCCGGGCTCAGGATCGCGGTCGTCGGCATGAGCGATCCGCGCATCTTCGCCGGCAGCACCGCAAAGACCGACGCGAGCAACATCTATTGGCTCGGACGCTTGAGCGACGACGAGCTGGCAGCTCTCCTGCAGGACAGCCTTTGCCTGTGCTTTCCCTCGCTCACCGAGGGCTTCGGCCTGCCGCCGCTAGAGGCGATGGCTCTCGGCTGCCCAGTCATCACGACCGACGCGGCGAGCCTCCCGGAGGTCTGCGGTGACGCCGCACTCTTCGCATCCCCGGTCGATGCCGACGCATGGCTCTCCCAAATTCTCTCGATTTATGGAGACGTGTCTCTGGCCAGGCGGTTGTCAGCGGCGGGAATGGCGCGTGCCAAGGTCTTCAGTTGGAGACGGTCGGCGGAGCGCTACCTCGATCTTATGGCTAGGATTGACCGCATTCTCCCGGCGCAAAGCGCGCAACCGGACCGCGCGACCGCCGATCAGACCGCGGCCTGACGGCCGGTGCGGTGAACATCGAGCGTCTCCTCGAATGCCGCGAGCATCTCGCGCCGGAAGCGCTCGACCGAGAACCGGGCCGCGTTTTGCCGGCAAGCCGCCGGGGTAATCGCACGCTCATTGGCCTCGAAATGCTCGACGGCCGCCACCACGGCCTCCGTCGTCTGCCTGTCGAACAGCACGCCCGTGGGGCGGTCCTGGACGCCGAACGGCCGAACGATGTCGCGCGCCCCGCCACGGCCGAAAGCGACGAGCGGCGTGCCCCACGCCTGTGCCTCGGCCAAGGCAATGCCGAAATCCTCGCAGCCGGCGAAGACGAGCGCCCGTGCCGAGCCGACCGCGCGCACGTAGTCGGGGCGGGCAAGGAAGCCGGTGAACTCGATGTTCGGCCCCGCGAGGCTCCTCAGCGCCGCCGATTGTTGCCCGTCGCCGACCACGAGCAGTTTCCGCTTCGGCATGGCGTTGAAAGCCTTGATCACGAGGTCCGTACGCTTGTAGGGCGCCAGGAACGACGCCGTGATGTAGGTGTCGTCCTTCTGGGTCACGGGCCCGAGCTCATCGAGCGCCACCGGCGGAAATACGACCCGCGCATCGCGACCGTAGATTCGCTTGATACGCTTTCGGATGAAGTTCGAGTTGGCCACCATCAGGTCCGGACCATGCGCCGTGCGTGCGTCCCAAGACCTCAGCTTGTGCAGGAAATAGCGGAACAAGAGCCCCTTGGGCCCATAGCGCAAAGAGGCCTGATCGAGGTAGTTGAACTGCTCATCCCAGGCATACCGGATGGGGCTGTGCACGTAGCAGAGATGCGGCTGGTCCGGCCGCGTGAGCACCCCGCGGGCGAAGGCTGCCGAGGACGAGATCACCGCATCGTAGCCCGTGACGTCGAACTGCTCGATAAGGAACGGGCAGGCGAAGAACAGGGACCGGTAGTACTTCTCGACTTTGGGCAGCCGGTCGGCTGGCGAGGTGTGGAAGCGCACCCCGGAAAAGAATTCATTCTTAACGTCCGCTGGCAGAAAGTCGAAGAGAGTATAGACATCGCGGGCTTCGAAGAGGTGCGCGAGCTCGGCCAGAACCCGCTCCCCACCGCGGAACGACGGGCACCAGTCGTGCACCATTGCGACGTTCACGCCTGACGCCGAGGGAACCGCGCTGAAGGCGCCCGTATCGGCGGCCACGCCAGCCGGCGCCGGGCCGATCCCGACGGTTCTGAGATCGACTGCTGGGTGTGCCATTGGATAACCCCGATCGAGAACGGATGTACGCGAGCCCAAGGCTCGGGCTGCAATTGTGCACGAGCCAAGCTGCATCCCACCGCAAACTTGGGCGAGCCGGGGGTAGAGAATATCGGGGAGGCGTACTGATTCCGGATGAACCACGTGAACTAACGGGTGGAGCGGTGCGGGGCTTGCTCCGCCTATACTCCCTCCATCAGCGCCCGCCAGAACGCGGGCCCGGCCTGGGCCGGAAATCAAACGTGTCACGGGGAAGGCTTCGTCGACATGAAATCGTCAGCACGAGCCATCGGCTTTTCAAGCTTGCCAAAAATCAAATCGCATCAAGCCGCTCACACCGTCAACGGCCGCCCCCAGTTGCGCCAGCTGTTGCTGGCTGCATTGGCACTGCTTGCCGTCACGGCAAACGAGACCGCCCGCGCCGACGCCGAGGACCAACGAGGCGCTAACGCTCAGCCGGGAACGCTCCAGGAATACAAGCTGGGCCCCCAGGACAAGGTCCGCATTAAGGTCTACTCGTGGCGCGCCTCGCAGGACCAGATCTTCGAATGGAACGCCATCAATCTCAATACCGAATATACGGTCGGCCCCACCGGCTCGGTCTCCGTTCCGCTCGTCGGTGAGGTCGCTGCCGTCGGCCTATCTACTGCCGAGCTCGCAACAAGAGTGGGCAACGCGCTCAAAGAGCGCATCGGCATGGTCGAGCAGCCCGACGTGGCCGTCGAGGTTGCCCAGTTCCGGCCGTTTTATGTCGTGGGCGATGTGGAAAAGCCCGGTGAGTACCCCTACCGTCCAGGCATGACGGTGATGCAGGCGGCGGCTATCGCCGGCGGCATGATGCGCGACCCCCGCGCCAGCAGCATCCGTCTCGAGCGGGAGATGATCGAGGGCGAAGGCGAGCTCAACCTGCTCGTCGCCGAGCGCCTCGCGCTGATCGGAAAGAAGGCTCGGCTCGAGGCCGAGCTTGCCGGCCGCGATGAGATCACCTTCCCCCCGGTCCTCGCGAACGCGACCGGCATCCAGGCCGATGCGGCGGCCGGACAGGATCGGCAGATCTCGCTCACCGCGCCCAACGCCCAAGCGGCGATGATCATCGCCCAGGAGAAGCAGATTTTCGATGCCCGCCGCCAGGCGTTCGCGACCTCTCTGCGCGCCCTTGAGCAACTGCACAGCTATCTCCAGCAGGAGGTCGAATCCCTCGAGGCGCAAGTCAAGGCTCACGAGACCGAGGTCTCACTCGTACATGAGGAGCTGGAGAGCATCCGTCAGCTCGCCGAGAAGAAGCTGGTGACGGATTCCCGCAGGCTCGGTCTCGAGCGCAATCGCGCTCAGACCGACGGCGACCATCTGAGGCTCGAAAGCAGCCTCATGCGCGCAAAGCAGGATATCAGCAAGACCGAGATCGACATCATCGATCTCCGCAACAAGCGCAGCACCAATGTGACCGCAGAGCTTGCGGAGGCGCAAACGCGCATCGACCAGATTGCGAGCAAGATCCAGACGACCGAGAGCCTGATGTCCGACTCCGAGACTGTCGGATCACGGCTCATGAGCGACAGAGCCCGGCGCCGGCTGCAGGTGACCTACACGATCGTGAGGAAGGCCGACAATAGGGCGCTCGATCTAGCCGCCACCGAGAGCTCGTCCATCGAGCCCGGCGATACCGTGAAGATCGAGGTCGTCCCCATATCCCAACCCCTGGCGACGCCGTTGGACGGGGAGGGACAGTCGGGTCTCGCTGGCGGCACGACAGGTCAGTCTGTCGAGTAGTCTTGCCCAGACCCGCGCCGTCCGGAATCGCGCACGAGCTGACCTCCGATCGCCAGCTTTAGGCTTTATCGCTGCCCCCGAAAGAATCGCGGAAAACATTTGAGAAATTCATTTGTTCACGCGGGAAGGTCGCGATCAACGCGCCCACGTCCACCGCCCATTCGAGCCCGCAGCGGCCCAATGAAGCCCCGTTGCAGCCGGCCTGCGAATGCCATGGGACGCGTTAACGTTAACGCCTGAAGAGCGTCCCCAAAACTAACCTTGTCCCTGAACTTGCTTGTGTGCCTATGCCTCCAGATGTATGGTCAGAGGTAAGAGAAAATAAAGGCTTACGTAAATGAGCTTAGGTAAAAACTAAATATGGGGCCGCGCACGTCCTCGGTCGTAGGCCGAGGGTTGAGTTTTGGGTAAGGGACCTTCAGATGCGTACGCCAATCGATCTGGAACACCGGTCGAGAAACAAAGAAAAAGAACATATCGCGCCAGTTTCAAGTAAAAAGGAAATGGGCACGAAGACTTCGTGCCCATCAACATCGTCGTCCTCAATTGTCGTGATTGAGCGCAGGGCGTTCTATCGCGACTGCATCGTCAGATCGCTCCGCTTGCATACGGATATGAACGTCTTGTCCGCGGAAAGCGTGGACGAGTGGCTCGAGATCTCGAAGCACGAGAGCGCATCGGTCATCGTTCTGTGCTCTGAGGACAAGGACGGCGACGAGGCGACGAGACGAAGCCTCGAGACGTTGTCGGACAACGGGTGCTCGCTTCCCGTCGTAGTGCTCTCCGATTTCGACAGTGTCGACGTGGTCGTAGATGCGATCGGCAAGGGTGCTCGTGGCTACATTCCGACGGTGACGGGCTTCGACGTCGCGGTTGAGGCGATCAAGATGGTGAAGGCCGGAGGCACTTTCGTGCCCGCGAGCAGTCTCCTCGCCGCACGGCGGCAATTGGACGAGCCTCGCGAGCAGCGGCCAAATCTGCACACCATGTTCACGACGCGCCAAGCGGCCGTCGTCGAGGCCCTTCGCATGGGCAAGGCCAACAAGACGATCGCCTACGAGCTCAACATGTGCGAGAGCACGGTCAAGGTCCACGTGCGCAACATCATGAAGCGATTGAAGGCGAGAAATAGGACGCAAGTAGCCTACCTCGCCGGCCAGCTCATCAACGGCGGCAAATCCTGAAGCTTTGAAGCACGAATTCCAAGCTTCCCGGCATGGAGAGGAGTGGCTTGAGTGTCTAGCCTCTCCGCAACCATCCCGCGCTCGGCTTCCTCATAACGACCGGCCAGCGCAATTGGCTCACCAGGCGTACCTCCTTTGCCTGTCTTGTTCCGACTGACCAGTGCTTGAAAAGTCTTCGCGACGCTATTTGCGTACGCGGTGGACAAGCACGATGACAAGCCACGCCCCCAAGGCGCTCACGAGTCCCATTCCCGGTGCGAGCCCTTTTCTTTCGTCCCGGCTCGACGTTGAGTTGATTGAGCACGCACCGACCGGCGGGGCATCGAAGCGGATAGCGGATATCTGCATCGCCGCCTTCGCCATCCTGGCGACGTTTCCCATCACGCTGATGGTTGCAGCCCTGATCCGCCTCAGCATGGGGGGACCGGTTCTCTACTCTCAACCGAGGGTCGGTCACCGCGGACGCGAGTTCCGCTGCTACAAGTTCCGCACCATGGAAACGAACGCGGATGAGCGCCTTGCGCAACTCCTGAGCCAGAACCCCATCGCCGCTGCCGAATGGGCCGAGTACCGCAAGCTGCGACACGACCCGCGAGTGAGCCGCCTCGGCCGCATCCTGCGCAAGTCGAGCCTCGACGAGCTTCCCCAGTTCTTCAATGTCCTCCGTGGCGATATGAGCTGCGTCGGCCCCCGCCCTGTCGTCGCCGCCGAGATCCCTCGATACGGCGCCTGCGCGAGGGAATACCTCGCCGCACGGCCGGGCATCACGGGGCTCTGGCAGGTGAGCGGCCGCACCAGCGTCACCTACGACCGCCGCATTTCGCTCGACCGCTACTACGTGCGCCGCTGGTCGATGCGGCTCGACATGATCATTTTGCTGAGAACGATCGGAGCCGTGTTGAAGCATGACGAGACGGCGTGATCCCTCGGCGTCCGCCGAGCTCACCGATCGAGCCGATGACGTGGCTTACCTGCGGATCTGCCGTCTACGGTGGCATTCGGACGATACGAGGAGCCCGATCAGATAGGCGGACTGGAAAGAAAGCAGAGCAGCCACCACAGAGCCCAGCGTAGCGGCGGTCGGCTCTCCCTCGATGAGCGCCACGCACCCGACCACCAATGCAATGGCGATCGAGGCGGCGATCATGAACCCAACCTTGAAAAGGACTCCTGCGATAAGCCCCGCGACGCCGATCGCTGCGTAGGTCCACATCTGCACGATCAGCCTCTCCACGCTATCGCGCCGCCTCTCGCGAGTCTGCCGACTCGGCAAACATATCATGACTTCGCGGCACGAGGATTGGAAATGCAATTTGGAACGAGGTGAGCGGCTATCCGCTCGCATGGGGCATCACGCGGGCGACGCCATCCGAGGTAACGCCGGATACCTCCTTTTGTTGCATGCGGCAATCGTCTCTTGCTGCCTACCTTCAACAGCACTCGATACCTGGCTCGCGAATCGGGTGCCCCGCGGAAGGGCGAGTCTTGCGGAAACTTGGCATGCTGTCGCTTCTTCGTTCAAATCAGTCGAGACGAGCACGCGGCCCCTTGTGGGGTGACGGACTGATCGACCGCTCTATGGCGACCATGTGGTACCCGTGCAACTGGGACACGGTGAACGCCGACGAGCTCGTGCTGATCATTCCATCCCTGATTTCGCAAGACACGCCGCGCAATGTGAAGAACGGTCCAGCTCCCTACATCTGGCAGGCATTGGCGGCCCGCATCGAGTCCGCCGTTCTGGCCATCAATTCCATTGCCTCCAACGGCGGCACAGGCGCGTCCGTTCTCGACCGCCTGAAGGCGAGCGGGGCAATCGCCGTCTATTTGGCGACCACCTTCTCGGACGGCACCCTCAGGCCCGAGCGACCGGTATCCGATCCCATGGGCTTTGCATTCCGCCATTGGACGTCCAACGAAGTCTGGGAGTTCGAGCTTTCCGTCCTGGCCTGCATCGATCGGATGCTGTGCGAGGCTCTGCCGGCCACGCCCGAGCGCACCAAGGCCCTTCTCGACACCTTCGAGCTGCCTGACGCCCTCATCGCCTCTATCCATTCACGCTTCAACGGCACCTATGTTTTCCCCCAATACGACTTCGCCCACGAGATCCTCACGGCCGGAGCCTGGCTCGGCGTCCTCATGCAAGGCCGCCCGGCCCTTATGCCGGTGGTCGTGAGCGAGGTGCTGATTTCGTATCTCGGGCGGCCGAAGAGCGCACGTAGCCCCTCCGACGAGGCAATCTCCGACATACTGAGTTTTCATGCCGCGCTCGTGGGCGGCTCCGACCGTCTCGTAAGGGTCGCGCGGAAGGTCCAGGCCAAGGGCTACCCGTTGGCGGTGAACGGCGGCCGCCCCGTGACCGCGACGGTAGAGACCTGTCGCTGGAATGGCTCGCTCGCCGCGAGCTTTGCATCTCGCCTGACCGACGCCGAGGTTCGCAATGTCAGTACTTGAGCTCGGCACGCGCGGGGAGCAGACCAGCCACTACGAAAAGATCCCCCCACGCCGCGAATACGTCACGTTCGCCGACATCGCGCAGTTCGTGCGCCGCTACCTGCCGACGATCCTCGCCTGCACGGGGGTCACGCTCGCCGCCGCGCTCCTCTATGTCGTGACCACCAAGCCGATCTATACTGCCACTGCCGAGGTGCTGATCGATCCCAAGCTGCCTCAGCCGCTGCGCGAAAGCGGCGGTGAGGTCGCCGTCTCGTTCGATGCTCCTCAGCTCGAGAGCCAGATCGCCGTTTTCCGGTCTGAGGCAATCGCGGCATCCGTTGTCGAGGCCGCTGGCCTGGACGCGGACCCCGAGTTCAACGGCGAGCAGCAATCGGGCTTGTGGGCGCGTCTGCTCGGCCGCACCAAGAGGGAGCAGCTCTCGAAAGCCGAGCACACCAGCGCCGCGGTTGCCGCGTTCCGCTCGAGGCTGCTGACCCGTCGTATCGGCATATCGTACGCGATCGAGGTGTCATTCCCGTCCGAAAGTGCCGAGAAGGCGGCCCGCATCGTCAATGCAACAACCGCGGCATATCTCAAGGACATCCTCGAGGCCCGCGCGAGCGCGGCCCGCGTCGGCAGCGAATGGCTCGAGGAGCGAGTGGGCCAGCTTCGACTGCAGATGAACTCCGCGGCGCGCCGGGTCCAGGAGTTCAAGGCGAGCCACGACTATAGGATTCCGAAGAAGGCTGATGGCCCGTTGGGGCTCGGTGCCCCATCTGCGCCGGTGCCGGCACCCGCCGACTCTCCGGCCACCACCCTCGACGAGCTCGAATCGACGGCATCGACCTACCGCAAGATCTACGAGAACTTTTACCAGGCCTTTGCCGAGGCGGTGCAGCGCGAATCCTATCCCGTATCGAATGCGCGCGTTATTTCATCGGCGATACCTCCGACCTCGAAGAGCCATCCCAAGTCGCTGCTGATCCTTGCGCTCGGCGGACTACTCGGCGGCCTTGTCGGCACGGCGATTGCCATCGTCCGCCAAACTCTCAACAAGACGGTGCGCGATCCGAGGTCCATCCGTGACGAGCTGGGGATGCCGTGCCTCGGCCAGATCCCGAAGCTGCGGTCCAGCCGCAGCTCCTCGCTGCGCGCCCACTCCAAGTCAGCGCCCATATGGCCCAATGCGGATAGGCCCCACTCCCTATCCTCGGCCGGCGGCGTCAAGCGGCTGTTGTACTTCACCGCGCGAACGGCGGACACGACCCCGCCGGCCCATCATCTGAGCCAATCGATCGATGCCCCGCTTTCCCCCTTCGGCGTCGGCATGCGGCGTCTGAAAACCGGCCTGTCGCTCGCCCGCAGGTCCAAGCCGTTTCGCCTGATCGGCATTACCTCAGCGCTCCCGGGCGAGGGCAAGACGACCATCGCCGCCAATCTGGCCGCTCAATTCGCGACGAAGGAGCAGCGCACGCTGCTCGTCGACGCCGACCTCTATCGCCGGACCTTGAGCCGACAGTTGGCTCCGGACGCCGAGGAGGGCATCCTCGAGATATTCTCCAAGGGCGTGCCTCCGAAATCCTGCATCCGCAGGCTGGAGCACCTCGGCATCGACCTCCTGCCCGTTGCGCGGCATGTCGAGGAGCGCATCGATCCGGACCTTCTCGGATCCGAGCCCGTGCAGGCTTTTCTCGACGAGATCTCGGCAGAGTACACCACGGTGCTGTTCGATCTGCCGCCCCTAAAGCTTCTTACGGAAGGCTTCGTTCTCGGCACGCGCCTCGACGGACTGATCCTGGTTGCTGAGAGCGAGATGACCCCCCTGTCGTCGCTCGAGGATGTGCTCTTCACCCTTCGATCGGCGCGTGTGAACGTGCTCGGCTGCGTAATCAACAAGGTAGGCATTCGGGCCCTGCCGGAGCTCAAGGGCGAGCGCGCCTATGCCTATCTGACCTAGCGATGCAGCCGCGCTACGCCCATTGGATAGCGGTATGTTGTCCAACGGACGCGTCGCCGCGACATGGAGGCGGGCTAGGTTGACGCGTCTCGCCGGCGACCTTAGCCTCGAACAATGCTCACCCGGCGAGCTATGCAGCGGAGTTCCTCGACAAGGATTGCAGCAGTGGCCACCATCATCCCAGTCATCCTGTCCGGCGGCTCCGGCACGCGGCTTTGGCCGCTGTCTCGCGCGCTCGCGCCCAAGCAGTTCATCCAGGACCTGACGGGCGAAGGTCAAAGCCCTCTCTCCACGGCCCTGACGCGGCTCGAGTCCGGCCGCGGCATCGGCGCCCCGATCGTCGTCTGCAACAATTCGCATCGCTTTCTCGTGCGCGACGAATGCGAGCTGAGCCATGTCGAGCCCGCCGCCATCATCCTTGAGCCGGTCGCACGCAATACGGCGCCAGCCGTGGCCGTGGCGGCGCTGCACGCCTCGCAGACCGACCCCGAGGCCATCCTCGTCGTGATGCCGTCTGATCACGCCATCGCCGAGGAGGGGGCTTTCGCCGCCGCCGTGGGGAGTGCAGCCGACGTCGCCGCCACCGGCAAGATCGTGCTGTTCGGCATCGTCCCGACAGAGCCGCATACGGGCTACGGCTATATCCGCAAAGGCGGCGAGCTGGACGGCGCGGGATCGAAGGCGTTCACCGTGGCGAGCTTCACCGAGAAGCCGAACGCGGAGCGCGCCGCCGAGTACCTCGCTTCGGGTGAGCATTTCTGGAACAGCGGCATCTTCGTGTTCAAGGCCGACGTGCTGCTGGCCGAGATGGCGCGCTATGCTCCCAAGGTGCTGTCCGCCGCACGCGCGGCACTGGCAAACGCCACCCGCGATCTTGGCTTCATTCGTCTCGAGGCCTGCGCCTTTTCGAGCGCCCCCAGCATCTCGCTCGACTACGCCATCATGGAGCAGACGACGGCCGCCGCGGTATTTCCGCTCGACGTCGGCTGGAGCGATCTCGGCTCCTGGTCCGCCCTGTGGGACGTGGCGGAGAAGGACGCCTCCGGCAACGCTGTCCAGGGAGATGCCATCCTCGAGGACACGACCGGATGCTACGTCCGCAGCAAGGACACCCTGGTCACAACCGTAGGCGTGAAGGATCTTGTGATCGTTGAGACCCGCGACACTCTCCTTGTTGCCGACAAGAACCGGGCACAGGACGTGACGAAGATTGTCGCGCGCCTCAAGACGGCCAACCGCAAGGAGCATGAGCAGCACGTCCGCAATCTCCGCCCCTGGGGGTTCTTCGAGACGTTGAACATCGGCTCGCGCTTCCAGGTGAAGCTCCTGCACGTGAAGCCCGGCGGCATGCTGTCCATGCAGATGCACCACCATCGCTCCGAGCACTGGGTGGTCGTCCAGGGCACGGCGCGTGTGACGGTGGAAGATAAAGTGCAACTCGTGCGTGAGAACGAGAGCGTCTACATCACTGCGACACAATGGCATCGCCTCGAGAACCCCGGCAAAGTTCCACTTGAGCTCATCGAGGTGCAGATCGGCACATATCTCGGCGAGGACGACATCATCCGCAGCGATGACGTCTATCAGCGTGCGCCGGACGAGACCCGCTAGGTCATGATCGCGCTCAAAGCGCCTGCGCTCGTCCTCCTGGCACGCGCCGCCGGCTATTGCGGCCTTGCCATGATCGTCGTGCTTTCTCTCGTCCCGGGCGACGAGCGCCCACACACCGGGCTTCCCGGCGGCTTTGAGCATGCCCTCGCCTACGGGCTGACCGCCCTGGCATTGGCCATCGGTCATCCCGCGACGCCCCGCCGGCTTTTGATCCCGCTTGGACTGGCGTTTCTCGCCGCAGCGCTCGAGGTTCTGCAATTTGCCGTGCCCGGCCGTATGGCGGACGCAATCGACGTCATCGCCAGCGGGGGCGGTGCGTTAACGGGTTTTGCCCTCGAAAGCGCGCTCTGGGCGTCCGTCACCTCCGCTAAGCGTAGGGTGATCCCTCTTCCGGATGACTTTCCCAGGCGATCGAGCTGATATTCACTCAAAAAAGGGGCCGTGCACTGAGCGCTTTGCCTTGCCACCAAGGACGGAGCCAAGAACTAGAATGAACTCTTAATGACAGCCCCCCTCCCGACGATCGCCTCGGAGAGCTCAACGGCGGAGCCCGTCGCTGCCACCACTGCGATTGCTTGGCACCCGGGCAGCGCCCCGGCCGCAGATCAACCCCGCAACGTCAGCACAAGCCCGAAAATCGAGTGCATTCAGCACTTCCGCTTCGTTGCAGCCTGCCTCGTCATTCTGTTTCATTCGGATCTGCACCTGACCCGCCTCTACGGCGGGGACTTCGACCCCGTCGGGGTCGCCGCCTCCGGTACCGACCTCTTTCTGGTCATGGGCGGCTTCATGCTCGTGCACGCGAGCTATGGCAAGCCGGGGGACGGCTGGTCGTTCCTATGGCAGCGCCTCGTGCGCGTCGCTCCGCTCTACTGGCTCGTCACCATCGCCATGGTGGCGCTTTACCTCATCGCGCCTCAGATGTTCAAAACCACGCGGCTCGAGTGGCCGCACGTCTTGGCGTCCCTTGCATTCCTTCCCTATCCGCATCCCGTTCTCGGCATCGATCGGCCGTTTCTCGTGCCCGGATGGGTATTGAACTACTTCGTCTTCTTCTACGTATTGTTTGCTCCCCTGCGGGCTCGCCCGGTGAACGTTCAGGTCGGCGCCATGGTCGCCATGCTCGCGAGCCTGATCGCGCTGCGATCCGCATTCCCACATGAGAGCCGCTATCTGGACTTCTACGGAGCCCCGGTGGTCGCCGACTGCATCATCGGCCTCGTCGTCGTTTTGATCTACCACAATGTGAAAAGGATGCCGGCGCCGTTCCTGGTTCTCGCCGCCTGCACCGGCGCCGTTATAGTGGCGCTCGGCATGGCAAGCGGTGTATCGGCCGGGCACGATCGTGTCCTCTATTGGGGCATGGCGGGCGGACTGTTCCTCCTAGTTTGCCTATATGTCGAGCGTCAAGGCAGGTGGCTACGCTCGCCTCTCCTGCGCCGCCTCGGCGGCGCATCTTTCTCGATTTTCCTGTCCGGCAATTTTACGCTCACCATGATCGCCACCGCGCTCCAGCACTCTCACGCGGCATCCGTCATCGGACGATCCGGTGCCTCGGTCCTCCTGATGGTCGGCGCGATCGCAGGAGGAATTGTCCTGCACGAGCTCGTGGAGATCCCCTTGCTTCAGCTTCTCCGTCCTGGCCGGTCAACCTGAGCCGGACGGGATCTGCTCCTTTTGGGCATACCCCCCTCGACCTTTGTGGCTACGGCGCCGATCCGGGGACGGACCTACTCTGCGGGCATCTCAATTGGATCCAGCCCGACGACGGGTTGGACCTGCGTTTGCGTAGGAGAAGCGGACATGAAGGTCTTCGTGACAGGGCACCTTGGGTACATCGGCAAGGTGATGGTACCGATGCTGGCCCAGGCCGGCCACGAGGTGACGGGCTGCGACAGCGACCTCTACGAAAGGTGCACGTATGCGGAGGGCGGCAACGGTGTTCCTGTCCCGACCTTGAGGAAGGACGTCCGCGACGTCACCGTCGAGGATCTTGCCGGCATGGACGCAGTGATCCACCTCGCCGCTTTGTCCAATGACCCGCTGAGCGACCTCAATCCAGACGTCACTTACGCCATCAATCACCGCGCGAGCGTCAACCTCGCGAGGCTCGCCAAAGCCGCAGGCGTGAAGCGTTTCCTGCTCGCCTCGTCGTGCAGCAACTACGGGCTCTCCGGCGATGACTTGGTCGACGAGACCGGAGAATTGAACCCGGTGACGGCGTACGGACAGTCGAAGGTTTGGTCCGAGCGCGACATCGCATCCCTTGCCGACGAGAGCTTTTGCCCTACCTATCTCCGGCCCGCCACGGCCTACGGCCTGTCGCCGCGCCTGCGCTTCGACATCGTCTTGAACAACCTCGTCGCCTGGGCCGTCACCAAGAAGCTCATCTACTTGAAGTCCGACGGATCGCCCTGGCGGCCGATCGTTCACATCGAGGACATCTCGCGCGCCTTCATCGCGGCGCTTGAGGCTCCCGCCGATCTGGTGCGCAACGAGGCCTTCAACGTCGGACAGACCGCACACAACTACCGCATCCGCGACATCGCGGAGATCGTGGCTGACGTGGTTCCGGGGTGCCGCGTCGAGCTCGCCTCCGACGCCGGTCCCGACAAGCGCTCCTACCGCGTAAGCTTCGAGAAGATCGCGCGTGTGCTGCCCGCCTTCAAGCCGCAATGGGACGCCCGCCGCGGAGCCGAGCAGCTCTACGCTGCCTACCGCGCTTCCGGCCTCACGCTCGAGGAGTTCGAGGGTCCGCACTACCTGCGGATAAGCCACATCAAGAAGCTCATGGCCGACGGCATTATCGACTCCGATCTCCGTCATGTGACGGCCCGCACACAGATCGCGGAAGCCGCCGAGTAACAGCATGAACGTCCTCGCACCACGCCCCGTATCGGGCACCATAGGCGGAGCGCTGCTCCAGCGCATCTCCGGCGCTTCCACCGGCGATGAGATCTACGCCACTGCGGCGGCGATCTTCCCGATCTGCCGCAGCATCACTGGCGACGGCGTACGCGAGACGCTGAGCCATCTCGCCCGGCATGTCGGTCTCGAGATGCGCGAGGTCGCCTCCGGCACGCCCATATTCGACTGGACCGTGCCCCGCGAATGGAACATCCGCGAGGCCTGGATCAAGGGCCCGTCGGGCGAGACCATCGTTGACTTAAGGGATTCGAGCCTCCACGTGCTGAGCTACAGCCGGCCGGTTCGTGCGACGCTTCCTCTCTCCGAGCTGAGGGAGAACATCTTTACGCTGCCGGAGCGGCCCGAGGTCATCCCCTATCGCACGGCCTACGCCGGCGATCGCTGGGGCTTTTGCATGTCCCACCGCCAGCTGGAAGCCTTGCCTCAGGGCGACTACGAGGTCCTGATCGACTCGACTCTCGAGGACGGAAGCCTCACCTATGGCGAATTCATCCACAAAGGTGAGACCGACGAGGAGGTGCTTCTTTCGGCCCACATTTGCCACCCTTCGCTTGCGAACGACAATTGCTCCGGCCTCGCGCTCCTCACGCACCTCGCCAAGAGTCTCTCGACAGTAAGGACGCGCTACACTTACCGCTTCCTGTTCGCTCCGGGCACGCTCGGCGCCATCACATGGCTTGCGACCCATCGCGACACCATTGGCCGCATCAAGCACGGCGTGGTTCTGTCATGCGTCGGCGACCCTGGAGGCCCGACCTACAAGAAAAGCCGCCGAGGCAACGCGCTCGTCGACCGCGCCTTCGTCCATGTCCTGAGCCACGCTGCCGCAAAGCCCAACATCGTCGACTTCTTCCCCTACGGCTACGACGAGAGACAATACGGTTCGCCGGGCTTCGATTTGCCGGTCGGCCTTTTCCAGCGCAGCCAGTTTGGCACGTTCCCGGAGTACCACACGTCGGCCGACAACCTCGACTTCATCACGCCGGCAAGTCTCGAAGAGTCCTACCGCATGGTGCTCGCCGCCATCGAGATCCTCGAGACCGACCACCGCTACGTGAATACAAACCCTTATTGCGAGCCCCAGCTTGGCCGGCGCGGGCTCTACACGCCGATCGGTGGCGCGCAGAACGTCGAGCAGAAGAACCTGGCCCTGCTTTGGGTGCTGAACTTGAGCGACGGCGAGCATTCCCTGCTCGAAATCGCTGAGCGCGCAAAGATGCCATTCACTCTGATCGCAGAGGCTGCGGAGCGCCTCTTGGCAGCTGGCTTGCTTGCCGATGGCGAAGTGCTGGCAACGGGGCTGTGAGAAAGCGCTAGGCCGAGCTGACGAGCAGCATCGAGTCTGCCCGTCCATGTTCGGCAGAGCGAACCCAATCTCGGCAGGTGCTTACGATCGCCAGCGCCAGGAAAAAGAGAAGGCCGGGATCGGCTCCGCTGCCCGCGAGGCTCGACGTCAACAGTGAGCCCAGAGCCGCGGCACGCACACCTTGCGCCAGCACGTAAGCCTCGGGATCGGCGTCCTTGTCGCGCCCGTGCATGCCGCGGAGAAGAAAGAGCACGAGAGATCCCATCATCAAGCTGCCGAGCACTCCGAACTGCGCCAGCACCGAGACGGCCCAGCTGGACGAGCGGGAGCTCCCCATGCCGATGCCGAGCCCGCCCGAGTCAATGAATGCCTGCACGCCTCTCGCGTTCCAATAGGCGCGCTCGACGCCCGAGGCCGAAGCATACTTCTGAAACACCATAGAGTTGATGAGGTCCGTAAACTGCCCGACGATGGGAGCGTCGCTCGCGACGAGGAAGCCCACGAGGGCAACACCCACCGCGGCCGCGGCGACGATAGAGAGATCGCGTCCCTTGAGCCCACCGCCCAGGGCGCCGCCAACGATGGAGAAAGCGACGGGAATCGAGAGAAGCGCCAGCGAGACATAGGCCGTGGTCGACGTCGAGAACACCAGAAGCACGAGCTGCGCTGTCAGCAGGCACAGGGCAAGAACCGATCCCGTCGCCCGCCAGTAGGTGAACGCGAACCCAAGGCATGCAACGCCGGCCGCAGCGAATGCGGAGGCCTCCGAGAACCCGCCCGAGATGCGCCAGAAGCCGCCGACGTCGACCTCGGTCAGCATGGCATAGTTTGCGGTCCGGATCACCGACAGCAGATCGGGTTGGCCGACGACCTTGCCGGCAAGATCGAGCGCCCCCAGGAGAACGTTCATGCTGACGAGGACCAACATGCCTCGCCGCACGGTTGTGAGGAACGTGCGCTCGGTGCCAAGGATCGAGAAAGCGAAGAACGCCAGAACGCCGAGGCTGAAGTAGGCCGTCTGGGTGAAGTTGCCGGGCACGGGCGCGAGCGGCATCTCCTCGATCGAGCCCCTGATGGGAATGAACGCGGTGGTCTCACCGGCGAGCAGGCGCGGTAGCACGAGCGATCCCCCCACCACATAGACGGCAAGCAAGACGATCACCCACGGCGACCAGTGCCGCTGCAGGATTTCCGCAAGCGTTCCGAAAACGTCGCTTCGGCGCAGGGTCGTCGCGAACAGCATGAGCAGAAACATTGAATAGATGAGCGGTGACGAGCCCCCTTCGCCCAGGCTGACGATGGCCGTGGCTCCAAACGCCAGCGAGCCGAACAGACCGATGACGACAGGTGCGCCCAGCGTCCGGCCCAGTACCAACAGCCCCAGAATGACGATCAGACCTGCGACCGATCCTGCCATGTCTTAGCCCGCCCTCGACCCGCTATGCCGCGCCGCGCTCTGATAGCCCGGTGTTGTCGCCTCCCGCGCGGACCGATGAGGCTCACACCCGACTTCCGTCGAGACCGCGAGCATCGGTGCAGGCTTGCCGCCATCGACTTCGAGCATCAGGCTGAGATAGTGCTCCGCAATCCGGGACCACCGGAACATGGCCCCGCGCGCCCGGCCCTTCGCGACCAGAGCAGCGCGCAAGGCCCCATCCGCCTGGATGGCGCGAACATGCCCGACCCATGCCGTCGTATCGTCTGGTCCCGCGAGCAGAGCCGCATCGCCGCAAACCTCCGGCAAACAGGGGGACGTCGAGGCGACGACGGGGCAGCCGTGCACCATGGCCTCGACCACGGGCAGGCCAAATCCTTCGATACGCGACGGGAAGAGAAAGCAAACCGCACGCGAAAAGAGGAGCGCCAGGTCGTCATCGCTCACGCGTCCGAGCAGGCGAACGTTGGCCGGAACCGAATTCCCGAAGCTCGCGAGTGCCTCGGCATCGAGAGCTCCCGCCACGTACACGTCAAGGCCCAGCGCGTCGAGCTCGGCCGCGATCGACCAGACGAGCGCCCCGTTCTTGTAAGGTTGTGCACGGCCGAGGAAAAGCACGTAGGGCCGCGGCCCGAGCGTCAGCGCCGAGCGCGTGGCGTCCCAGCGCATTGCGTGCGTGGCGCCGTTGTAGGTCACCACGGTCTTTTCGAGCGGCGCGACACCGTGCTGGGCAAGGTGCGCCCGCGAAAGCTCGGAAACTGTCGTCACGCGGGCTGCCGTGCGTCCGACGACCGGGAGAATCACCCGATGCGCCAGCCTGAACAGCGCCCCGTAGCTCTCCGGCATCAGCCACGTGTGCAGGTCATGAATGCACGCGATATGCCTGCGGGCGAACATCGGCGCCAGGTTGCAGAAGGAAAGGAGCCCGCCCTCGATATGCCGGGGCAGTTGCACCTGAACCCAGACCTGCGGCAGCCGCGGGGTCCGGAACTCCGGCACGACATGCACGGAGATACGCTTGAGCGGCAGGTCCTTCGGCGCGCGGGGAGCGACCAGCCGAAGCTCGAGATCATTGGCCAGCGGATGCCCGCCGGACACGAGGTCGTCGAGTGCCATTGTCACCTCGCGGGCGTAGCGCGCCACGCCCGTCGGTTGGAGCGTCACGAAATCGCCGTTGATCGTCCAGACGCGTGGGGTGCGGACCATGGCGAAGATCTACCGATCTAAAGCAGCGTTAACGAGAGGACCATTAGTGGTGAGTGTTAAGTCAGTCGAAAGGATGCGGCAACGCGGCGCCACAATCGTGTTTAACTAGGCGAGGTCGGAGGAGCGCGCCGCGCTCTCGAGGGTGAGAACAGCCGCACATGCGCATAGCAGTCGGAATTGCAACAACGGGCCGCGCGGCGGTGCTTGCGGAGACGCTGAAGGAAATTGCGCGCCAGACGCGCCGGCCGGACGCCGTCATCATCAGCCCGGTCAGGAGCGACGACGTCGACCATGAGGCCCTTGCCGGCCTCGATCTCGACGTACGCATAGTGCCGAGCGCGCCCGGCCTTCCGCGCCAGCGCAACGCCGTCCTCGGCAATTGCGAGGGCTTCGACGCGATCGTCTTCTTCGACGACGACTACTTCCCGCAGACGACCTACGTGGCCAACGCCATCCGTCTCCTCGAGCGCGAGCCCGATGTCGTGATCGCGACCGGCGTTGTGATAGAGGACGGCATCGCCGGCCCCGGCCTCTCCGTCGCCCACGCGCGGCGCCGCCTCGCCGAGGAGACGCCCCCGCACGAGGATGCCGCCACGCGACCGGACTATGGCGCCTATGGCTGCAACATGGTGGTTCGCCTCGCTCCCGTGCGCGATCACGCCATCCGTTTCGACGAGGCCCTGCCCCTCTACGCCTGGCAGGAGGACATCGACTTCAGCCGCCAATTGGCCGCACGCGGACGCGTGGTGCGCTCGCCGGCGCTGACCGGCGTCCATCTCGGCGTCAAGCGTGGGCGCCAGTCCGGCGTGCGCTTCGGCTACTCCCAAATCGCCAATCCCGTCTATCTCATGCGCAAGGGTACGGTCTCGCTGAGCTTCGGCGGTCCGACCATCATGAGAAACATCGCGGCCAACGTCGCGCGCGTGATCTGGCCCGAGGACCACATCGACCGACGCGGTCGCCTCAAGGGCAATCTTCTCGCCTTTGCCGATGTCCTGCGCGGGCGGCTTCATCCCCGCCGCATCCTAGAGATCGAATAGCCTTACGTGCCGCTGGCCCGCCGCGCCGCTGGGATCGCCAGCAGCGCATTTGCCGCGATGCGGATCTCCGCAAGCAGCGGATGTCCCATGGCCCAAAGCCCCGCGATCCACCCCACACCCCCCAGCACGCCCGCGACGATCAACATCTGCAAGGGATGCTCGAAATGGCCGTCCAGCATGAGGATCATCGCGAGCGGTCCGGCCGCGCTCGATGCCGACACGATTGTAGCCCGCAGCAGCGCGGCGCCGATTTCCGCCCAGGAAACATCGACGTGGCGGCGCACGAAGGTGATCGAGACGAACGCCTGCAGTGGCACTACCACCAGCCAGGAGAACGCAGCCGCCTCGAGGCCGTAGAACGCGGCACCTGTGATGATCCCGGCAGAGAGAGGCCAGACGATCAAGCTGCGGGTAAACACGTCCCGCATGGCTCCGGCAGCAACCAGCAGCGGATAGTTGAGCTCGGCCGAGAAGTTGAACATCGAGGCGATCGCGATGATCCTGACCAGCGGAACAGCTGCAAGCCACTGATCGCCGACCAGCACGCGGACGACGGGATCGGCAAGGATCGCGAGCAACGCCAGAGCCGGCCACTGCATGGCCGTGATCAGCTCGATGGACCTGAGATAGGCGGCCCTGAGCGGGCGCCCGGCGCGAAACTCCGCCGAGAACGCCGACATGAGGACCGGAGTGAGGCCACCCACGATCAGCTTGTCGGGGAGCTGGCAGATCGTGAGAGCGCGATTGTACATGGCCAGCGCATCGACCGAGAGAATGCGGGCCAGCGCAAAGTACGGCAGGTTGTCGTAGACCCGATACAGCAGAGCCGTGGCGCCGTTGTAGCCGCCGAACGTGAGCACGGCGCCGAGGCCGCGGATGCTCGGCTTGTAGATCGAGCGGTCGGCACAGATGGCAATGGAAAGCGTTCCGACGACAATGGCGGTCGCAAGCCAGGCCCACGCGAAGCTCATGGCGCTGAAGCCGAGGAGCGCGAGAGCGATCGTCAAAACCCCGCCGATCACCGTTCCTGAGATGTTGATGCACGCGAGTTTGGCAAATTCCATGTCGCGGCGGAGAAGACCAGACACAGGCTGAGCGACGACCTCGACTGTGATGCAGATCGACACGACGAGCAGATACTTGGCGAGCCCGGGCGCGTCATAGAACCCGGCCAGCGTCTGTGCCGCGAGCGCAATGACGATTGAGGCCGCGATCGACAGCATCGCGATCGCCGTGAACGTCGCGCGCACGTCATCCGTCGTTAGGTCTTTGCGCTGGATGATGAACGCCACGGTCGCGAACTCGCGGACGGACAGGAGCAGCGCTCCGATCACGTTGCCGAGCACCGCGAGACCGATCTCGGACGGCGTCAGAAGCCGGGAGCAGATGGCGAAGGAGGCAAAATTTACGATAAGGGCGATATAGCGCTCAGCCGTGGTCAGCACCAATGCGCGTCGAATGCCATTCATTCCTGATCCGATTTTTTGCCGCGAAGTCCCGCTACCGCCCGTGCGCCGGCCGCCGGTCTCCGCTCGTCCGGGGCCGAAAAGCGCCGATCTCGGCCAGACGGCCTCGATCGCACGCGGATCAGGATAGGCCGGCGGGCGGCCTTCGCCGCCGGGGTCAAATTGGCTGACCCTCGGTCGTCCGAAGGGCGTAGTCCCCGGCCCCGCTCTACGCCGCTTGCGTGTGCTCCTCCGATTCATCCCCCGGTTTATGATCCCTTTGCCTGCACGAAGAGGCCACCCGCCTCTCGTGTTGGGCAGATTTGTAGGGGTACTTCGGCAGCGGATCCGCCGGCGAGCAACAAAGCCCGGCAGCCGCGCGAAAGCGAAAGTTGAGCTAATGAACATTGAGGTTGCCAAACACGCCGAGGAGCACCGGCATAGCGATGCCTCGTCCTGTCGCTTGTGCGGCTCGCCCGCCAGCCAGTCGTTCGTGGACCTCGGCATGTCGCCGCTCTGTGAGAGCTTTATCACCAAGAGCGAGCTCGATGTGATGGAGCCGTACTACCCGCTGCACGCGCTCGTCTGCGGGAGCTGCTTCCTCGTCCAGCTCAAGCAGTACGTGAGCGTCGAGCACATCTTCAACGAGTACGCATATTTCTCGTCCTACTCGACGAGCTGGGTCGCTCATGCCAAGCGCTACTGCGAGATGATCGCGGAGCGCCTCTCGCTCGGGTCGGACAGCCTCGTCGTTGAGCTCGCCAGCAACGACGGTTACCTCCTCCAGCATTTCGCGCCCCTCGGCGTCCCCGTCCTCGGCATCGAGCCGGCTGCCAACGTCGCTCAGGTTGCGATCGACAAAGGCATCCCGACCCGCGTCGACTTCTTTGGCGTTAAGCTTGCCGAGCAGCTCGTCAAGGAGGGCAAGCGCGCCGACCTGATCGCCGGCAACAACGTCCTGGCCCAGGTGCCGGACCTCAATGACTTCGTCGCCGGCATGAAGATTCTCCTGAAGCCCGATGGCATCGTCACGCTCGAGTTTCCCCACCTCGTGCGCCTGATCGAGGAAAACCAGTTCGACACCATCTACCACGAGCACTTCTCCTACTTCTCGCTCGTGACCATTGCCGTTATGGCCCGGCGCCACGGCCTCGAGATTGTCGACGTCGACGAGCTGCCGACCCATGGCGGCTCGCTCCGGGTCTACCTCGCCCACAGCGGGTCATCGCACGAGCCGTCACCTGCCGTCGCAGCCCTCCTCGCCCGCGAGAAGGAGCTCGGCCTCACCGACCTCACGACGTACACGAGCTTCGCCAGCCAGGTCCGCCGCACCAAGCGCAAGCTTCTCGAGTTCCTCATCAAGGCCAAGGAGGAAGGAAGATCCATCTGTGGCTATGGCGCACCGGGCAAGGGCAACACGCTCTTGAACTATTGCGGCATCGGCCCGGACTTCCTCGACTTCACGGTCGACCGCAACCCCTACAAGCACGGCCGCTACACGCCGGGCATGCACATTCCGATCCTGCCGGTCGAGGCCATCGACGAGGCAAAGCCCGACTACATCCTGATCCTGCCCTGGAACCTCAAGGCCGAGATCGTCGCCCAGATGCGCCATGTCGCGTCCTGGGGCGCGAAGTTCGTCGTTCCCATCCCTGAAGTCTTGATCATCGATCCCAAGGAGCTCAAGCCATGAAGGTTGTTCTGTTCTGCGGAGGCCTCGGGACGCGCATTCGCGAATACTCCGAGACGGTGCCGAAGCCCATGATCCCGGTCGGCAACCAGCCGATCCTCTGGCACGTCATGCAGTACTACAGCCAGTACGGCCATCGCGATTTCGTGCTGTGCCTCGGCTACAAGGCCAACACGATCAAGGACTTCTTCCTCAATTACCGTCCCCAGGCCTTCGCCGACTGCGTCGTCTCGGGCTTCGGTGGCCGTGTCGAGTTGCTGGGCGACCCCGGTGACGACTGGCGCATCACGATGATCGACACCGGCATTTGGCGCAACATCGGCGAGCGCCTGTGGGCCGTGCGCGATCACGTCAAGGACGAGGAGATGTTCCTCGCCAACTATTCGGACGGCCTGACTGACGTGAAGCTCGACGAGATGGTCGAGACCTTCCGCAAGAGCGACAAGCTCGCCTGCTTCGTCGCCATCCGGCCGCCGCTGACCTACCACCTCGCCGACATCGACGAGCAGAGCGGACGCGTCCGCGAGTTCCGCTCTTCCGACCGCTCGGACATTTGGATCAACGGCGGCTACTTCATCTTCAAGCGCGGCATCTTCGACTACATGCGCGAGAAGGAGGAGCTTGTGATCGAGCCGTTCGCCCGCCTGATTGCCGAGGACAAGCTCATGGCTTTCAAGCACGAAGGCTTCTGGCGCTCCATGGATACCTTGAAGGATCGGCAGATCCTTGAGGACATGGTCGAGCAGGGCAAGATGCCTTGGCGCCGGGCCACTGCCGCGAACGTCCCTCGCCACAGTTTGGCGGTCGCCGGCGAATGAGGCCATTGCAGCTTGCGCGCCGAGGCGAGAAGCTCTCGATCCTCTGCCTCGGCGCTCACTCGGACGACATCGAGATCGGCGCCGGCGCAACGATCCTCGAGCTCATCTCGTCCGGCGTTCGGCTCGAGGTGCTTTGGTGCGTCTTGAGCGCGAACGGTCCCCGCGCCGGAGAGGCAGAGGCCTCGGCCAAGGCCTTCCTTGCCGGCGCAGCCGAGGCCGAGATCAAGCTCGGACAGTTCCGCGACGGCTATTTCCCCTACCAGGGCGCCGAGGTCAAAGGCTGGATCGAAGCGCTGAAACCGCAATTTGATCCTGACCTGATTTTCACTCATCGCCGTGACGACGCGCACCAGGATCATCGCGAGGTCTGCAAGCTCACCTGGAACGCGTATCGGGATCATCTCATTCTCGAGTACGAGATCCCGAAGTGGGATGGCGATCTCGGGCAGCCCAACATGCATATGCCGGTCTCCGCAGCTTCGATGGAGCGCAAGATCCAGCTCTTGCACGAGCACTTCGGCACGCAGCGCTCCAAGGACTGGTTCGATGCGGAGACGTTTCGCGGCTTGGCCCGTCTGAGGGGCATGGAATGCCGCGCACCGGAGCGCCTCGCGGAAGGTTTCGTTTTGCGCAAGGCGCGCCTCGTCTAGTCGGAGCCTCACATGCCGAGCGTCGACATCGCGATCCCTTGCTACAACTACGGCCGGTATCTCGGCGGCTGCATCGCAAGCATCCAGAACCAGGGAATTGAAGACCTGAGGATCTTGATCGTCGACAACGCTTCGACCGACGACAGCCTCGCGATCGCCCGTTCCCTGGCGGCAAAAGAACCCCGGATTGAGATCCTCGCGCGCCAAAAAAATCTCGGCCCGCACGCGTCCTTCAACGCCGGTGTGGACTGGGCAGCCTCCGACTACTTCATGGTTCTTTGCGCCGACGACATGCTGGCACCCGGATGCCTCGCGAATGCCGTCGCGATCATGGAGGCGAAAGGCGACGTCGTTTTTACAATCGGCGCAGACGTGCATCAGGTGCCGGGACAGCCGATGCCCGTGATCGACCATGAGCCCAAGGCCGGCACATGGCGCATCGTGCAGGGCGACGCGTATATCGAGGAGCGCTGCAGTAGGCCTGAGCAGTATATCGCCGCCGGCATGGTTCTCGTGCGCACGTCGGCGCAGAAAAGGGCCGGCCACTACCGTCCAGAGCTTGACCACACGGATGATCTCGAGCTGCTGCTGAGGCTTGCGCGCCTCGGACAGGTGGCCGTGACCCCCGCGGTGCAGGGAATCAAACGCTTCCACGCCACCAACAAGACCTACGATTTCCTTGCCGACCGCACCAGCGATCTGGTCGAGCGCGTCGCCGCTTTCGAGAGCTTCTTCTCGCACGAGGGCGCCTCGATGCCGGACGCGAGGCGGCTGCTGCGGCTGGCCCGCAGAAGCATCGCCGAGCGAGCCTATTGGTGCGGCGTCAAGGATCTCTGCAGGGGAAGGAGAAGCGCGGCGAGCCTCTTCAAGCTCGCATTCAGCCTGGACCCGAAGTCGGTCGCCCTGCCGCCGCTCGGCTACTTGTCCCGCATGGACAGAGAGCTCACCCCCCTAGAAGCCGCCGGGGTCAGGTTCGAACGGTGGATGGCCGGTCGACCAGGTAGCGCCGGATCCAGCTGAGAGAGCGGACGCTAGGGGTTCCTCGCCAGAAGCATGTCTTGCAGGTTTTTTTCCTGCTCCGCGAGCCGGCTCCGGGCGGCGCCGTAGGCGGCGCCTATCACGCTCTCGTAGCGAAGACGATCGGCCGCGAGCGCGTCGAATTGAGCCTTGAGCAAATCGACGCTGAATTCCTCAACATTCTGATGAAACCCGGCCAAGCCCATCGAGGCCAGCACCTCGTCGTTCTTCCTGGCGTAGCTGAGCGAGATGGTCGGCCGCCCCACCTTCAACGCGCAGACAACATTGTGATAGCGCGTAGCGATGACGACGTCGGTCCCCGCCATCTGCCGCATGATGTCGTGAAGGGAGGTAGCAGGCTCGAAGGTCAGTCGCGCGAGAAGCTCGCCCTCGCCGATAGCGCCGATCCGGCTTCGCAGATCGTCGACGGCCGACTGATCGACCGTCTCTCCAATCAGCAGGCGAACGCGATGGCCCTGCTCCAGGAGCCAGGAGACGAACGACGTAATCTTTGCCATGTAGGCATCGTAGATTGCCTGCCCCTGCGCCGGGTCCATGGACCAGCCATAGTACGACATGATGCCCACGCCGACCGTGAGTGAGCCATCCGATTGGGATAGCCGCGCCTGAGGCGGTGGTGCGTCCAGCCCGAACGCCAGGTCCGGAAACACCTCGTCGCCCGCGACATCGAAGCCGATGCTCATCATGAAGCGCCGCGAGAGCTCGTCCCGATAGGAGCGGTAGGCGGCGAGAGATGTGGCCCGCGTCATGAGCCAGCGACTGAGACGATGGACGATCGGCCCGGCGCCGATGCTCACGAAGGCAATGCGAACGCCGCAAAGGCGCGCTGAGGCGCACCAGCGCGCCAGGGCATAGGGAACTCCAAACGGCCCGGTGCTGAAATCGTCGAGGATCCCCGTGCCCGGCACGATCAGGAGATCGAACCTGCGCATCTGCCGCAAGCCCTCGACCCAGTTGAGAAGCCGGCCCGGCACCTTCAACAGCGCCTTGTTCACGAGACCAAACAGCTTGCCCTCTGGCGCATGGCCGCCGATCGGAATGCCCGCGATATGATGCTCGCGCTCGACGGCCGAAGGATCGACGCAGATGCAGGTGATCTCCGCGTCCGGGCGGGACCGCCTGAGAAAATCGAGCATCGCCTCGAGCGATCCCTCGTTGCCGAAATTTCCGACGCCGAACTGCCCGAGCAGCGCAATGCGCAGCCCGCGCCGGCTGCGATCCGCCCCGGAGCTGACGCGTGAAGCTTCCGGGAAGCCGCCCTCGAGCGGCGAGTCCATGTTCGTTAATTTCTGCATGTGCCGCAGGCTCTCAGGCGGTCTCGGTGTCCGACGTATCGCACGAAGTGCTCGGTCTTCGAGGAGCGCAAAAGGAGTAGGCCGGAGCTGTGTCTCTAGCCGGCGCCTTCCGTTCCGAGTTTGGGCGCCTTGACCAACGGAGCGCGACGCAAGCGCCGGAGGGGACTTGCATTAAAGTAAAAAGGCAATGGGGGACGAAAGCGGGCACCTCACTCCTATCGGCGCGGCTGAAAAACCTGAGCGGCGAGCGCGAGCACGAACAAAATTGGCAGCGCGAAGAGGAAAAGCGTCGCGAAGGTAAGAGCGATGCCGAGCAGGAGACACACGAGCAGAACGGTCGCAAGAGACACAGCGAGGAGCAGTAGCCATGCGCGCCACCCGCTGATTTCCGTGCGCACCCCGTTGCGATAGATGACGATCATGTCCACGTCCGCTCTAGTTGCGCCTTGATGGTACCATTGCTCCGAATGCGCGGCATACTATTCGATGAGCGACGTCGACGACATCCTGGCCCGGCTTGCGAAATCGCAGTTCCGGCGCCGCTTCAGGCTCGGGCCGAAAGAGCGGGCCTACCTTGCCGGCAAAGGCCTGCCGACCGTGCTGGCGCACGCGCGCGACCTCATCGGCAAGCGTCTTGCGCCCGCCACGCTGCCGAACGACGGCAAGCAGACGCCCTTCCGCGGTCATCCCGTGTTCGTCGCCCAGCACGCCACGGCCACCTGCTGCCGCGGCTGCCTCGCGAAGTGGCACCGCATCCCCGCCGGCCACACCCTCGACGAGCACGAGATGCACTACGTGCTGGCTTTGATCGAGCGCTGGCTTCGCCATCAGCACGCACAGGGGACAGATGCAGAATAGCCACAATCTCCGACTGAGTTGTGGGACCATTCGGACAATATTCCCTGACGGGTCCTCCCGGGACCGGCTGCTCGAGCTTAGTATTAAACGTGGAATTTCAGGGGGAATTGTCCAGAGCTAGCGGCAGGAGACCGACGCATGACACCGCGCCGTACGTTTGCCTTGCAACCTTCGGGGGGGCCCGTGCAGCTCGTGGCCGCGCTCGCGCTCGCAATAGCGGCAATCGGCACGGGGGCCTCCCCCGCCTCGGCGCAGGACTTCTTCAACTTCCTGTGGGACGGAGGCTCTCGCTCGGTCGTGAGCTTCAGCCCCAAGTACACGGCCCGTCAGATCATCGTCTCTTTCGGCGACCGCAGGCTCTACTGGATCCACAGGCAGGGCGAGGCGATCAGCTACCCGATCGCCGTGCCGCGCGAGCAGAGCCGATGGGCGGGCGTGACCAGCGTCTCCGATAAGCGCGTCAACCCGGCCTGGACTCCGACACCCACCATGCTGAAGGAGAACCCGCGGCTTCCGAGCTGGGTGCCCGGGGGACATCCGATGAACCCCTTGGGCGTACGCGCCCTCTACCTCGGCGCATCCACCTATCGCATCCACGGCACCGACGCACCCTGGACCATCGGCACGGCCGTCTCCAAGGGCTGCATTCGCATGTACAACGAGGACGTCCTGGACCTCTATCCGCGCGTTCCTCTCGGCACCAAGGTGACCGTCACCTGGCAGCGCTTCGGCTGAGCAAATTCGGGGGCGGACGGCTTGCCACAGCTGTGCACGGATCGTTGCAATTTGAGTTGTATTGCACGCCGCGACACAAGCTTCGCTCAAGGCAAATCGAACAAAGCTGGGCGCTAGGCTTCGGCGCGCCCCGCAGCCTGCGCGACATCCCTCAATTGAACGCGAGAAGCCGGCAGCGGTCACAGCGCAAACCCAAACAGCGTCTCACAAAGATGGCCCCCTAGCGACCAATGACCCAGGCGACCGCGGAGAGACGATCGAAGGGGGAGGAACAACCGCCGGAAGAGCATCTGACGGGTCCCAAGAAGGTCGCCGCACTCCTGCTCTCGATGGACAAGAAGGTCGCCTCGCGACTTCTGAAGCACTTCGACGAAGACGACATCAAGCTCATCGCGCAGACCGCGACCGACCTCGGCTCTGTCTCGAAAAACACGCTCGACAAGTTGATCGAGGAGTTCGCGGTCAGCCTGCGCACGGGCGGTGACCTGATCGCAACCGCGATCGAGGTCGAGCAGCTGTTGAACGGCGTCGTGCCCCCCGAGCAGATCGCCGAGATCATGTCGCAGGTGCGCTCGAAGTCGCTGCAGTCCATCTGGATCAAGCTCGGCGAGGTGCCCGAGACGAGCACCGCTCAGTACCTTGCTAAGGAGCATCCGCAGGTCTCCGCCCTCGTGCTGTCGCGCACGCCGCCGGCCTATGCCGCGGCCGCGCTCAAGATGCTGCCGACGCCGCTCAGGAACGAGATCATGCGCCGCATGCTCTCGTTGAAGATAGTGCTCGAGCGTCCGATTCAGCTTCTCGAAGGCGCCGTCAAGGAGGAGCTGCTCTACAAGAGCGCCAAGAACGCCGGCCCGACCATCCACGCGCGGCTTGCCGACATCATCAACAAGATGGACCGCAAGCAGATGGACGAGATCTTGAGCGATCTCGACCAGCATCGACCCAAGGAGGCCGAGCTTGTGCGCGGACTGCTCTTCACCTTCGACGATCTGTTGCGCCTGTCGCAGCCGGCGCTCATCACGCTGTTCGACGGCATCCCATCAGATCGCACGATCATGGCACTTTATGGCGCCGAGCCGAGGATGATCGAGTTGATCCTCGAGGCGACTCCGGCACGCGCGCGCCGCATGATCGAGCAGGAGCTTTCGACAGGGAAGAAGCCCAATGCCAAGGAGATTCAGAAGGCCCGTCGCGCCATTGCCGACGCTGCGCTTGAGATGATCGAGAAGGGCGTCATCGAGATCGGAACCCAGGAGGAAGAGTAATGGCGGGAGAGTATGCCGAGATCCGCGAAGGCGGCCGGCCTGCGACCGACAAGCTGCTCGAGCCGCCGAAGCTCGAGGTCGAGCGCCTGCACGTGTTGAAGGGTGTCCTCGAGCGCCTCGTCACCACCTGCTCCGAGCGCTTCCGCGACTACTGCAACGTCCCTTCGTCGTTCTTCGTCAACCAGGTGGAGAGCGGCAACTCCTGGGACGTCCTCGAGTCCTACGAGGACAGCATTGCCGGAATCTACTACTCCCGCCAGTGGGACGCCAAGATCGTCATCGGCCTCGACCGGCGCTTCATCTTCTCGCTCATCGACGCGGCATTCGGCGGCGACGGCAGCATGCCGCCGTTCGAGGCCGACCGTCCCTTCACGTCGCTCGAGGCCCGCATCGCGAGGAGCGTCTTCAGCATCGTGGTGCCCGAGTTCGAGGAGCTGCTGTCGACCATCACGCCGGTGACGTTCGATCTTGAGAAGCTTGAGACCAAGCTCGACTTCCAGATCCTGGGACAGACCGACGTGCCCGTCATTGCCGTTCAGATTCTTTTTCAGATCCTCGACAACGGCGGGCGCATGTTCATGATCATCCCGCAATCGGCACTCTATCCGATCCGCAAGCTGCTTGAGCGCTCGCGGGCGCTGGACGGATCGAGCGTCGACCCAGAGTGGCAGAAGAAGATGCAGGATGGTCTTGCCTCTGCCGACATGTTGCTGAAGGGCGTGCTGGAGGGTCCTGAGCTCACGCTGGGCGATATCGCTGCTCTCATGCCCGGCCAGATCATTCGTCTCAATGCAGATACAAAGAGCTTGATTGCGCTCGAATGTCAGGACGAGCGCATCTTTTTGTGCCGCCTCGCGCAATCCAAGAGCCAGTTCGCGCTTGTCATAGAGCAGCCCATCGACCGCCAGAAAGAGCTCGTGACCGACCTCATCTCGGGCTCGTCCGTTCGCTGATCTTAAGGCAGAATTTATATATTCGGCGATTAATAGGCGCGCGGGAAGGACGACCCTCTCGGTCGCCCGGCGGGAAGCGACTCGCCTCACCTCCCCCTCGACGTCGGAATTTCATCAGTTGGCGCGCGTATGCATATACATGCGTAACTGATTGTTAGGAACCGACAGAGACTATGGCAGGTGAGCTTGCAGCCAATCAGCAAACTGGGCGGATTTCATGGGCATGAATGACACGGACGCGGGGGCGAAAGAGGCCGGCAGCATTGACTCCTTGGAGCAGCGTGCCGCTTGCCTTGTCAATCCTGCCTCGGGCATCGCCAACGACTACCTCAATCACTTCAATGAGATTCTCCTCCTGATCGAGAACCTGCCGACGCTCCTCCCCGAGATGCTCGATGAGCTGCTCGAGTGGAAGCCGGTGACCTATCGCGAGTATTTCGCGAAATCGCTTCTACCCGGCAGCGCCCGCGCTCTCGAGATCTATGAGGGCCTCGACGAGGGCTTCCGCCGCGAGTTCGAAGGTATCATCGACGGCGTCAACGCAATGGCCATGGCCTCGATCGACGTCATCCGCGCGCACCGCAGCCCCGACGGCGAGCTCGATCCTTCGAAGGTCTCCGACTTCTGCGAGAACGCCTCCTGCGCCATCCGCAGCGCATTGAACCGCGCTTCCGACCTGGTCAACAACGGCCGCGCCAGCCCGGCCGAGACTCCTCAAGGCATGGCTGACCGCCTCATTCCCTGCGTCGCGTAAAACAGAAATCCCACAATAAATTTGGCGAAACCCCTTGGGGTGCATGGCGATATGGACGAGCTACTCAAAGACTTTCTGACCGAGACCACCGAGCACATCGAAGGCGCAGAGGTTCAGCTCGTTCACTTCGAGCGCAATCCTTCGGACGCTTCGCTGATCGCGAGCATCTTCCGGCTCGTCCACACTATCAAGGGCACGTCGAGCTTCCTCGGCCTTGAGCGCCTGGAGCGCGTGGGCCACGCCGCCGAATCCGTGATGGGCATGCTGCGCGACGGCGTCCCGCCGACCCAGCACTCCGTCACGATCATTCTGGCCGCCATCGATCGCATCAAGACCATCATCGAGGAGATCGGCCGCAACGGCTGCGAGCCTCCGGGCGACGACAGCGACATCATCAGCGTGCTCGAGGCCTACTATGCCGCGGGCTCGGAGGCAGCGAGCGCTGCCGCTGCTGCCGAGGCGTCCGCGCGCTCCGTTGAACCCGCGCCGGCTGCCCCAACGGCCGTCGTCGAGGCGCCCGTCGCCGAGAAGCCCGCTCCACCCTTGGCTGTCGTTCACGCCGAGGCCCCGGCTGCTCCCCAGGCAGAGGCGCCAGCTGCCTCGGCCCAAAAGGAGCCGAAGGAGCCGAAGGAGGGCCGCAGCGGCGGCTCTGGCGGCCACAACCAGGAGACCATCCGCGTTTCGGTCGACACCATCGAGCGCATGATGCAGCTCGTCTCCGAGCTCGTCCTTTCGCGCAACCAGCTCCTCGAGCTCGCTCGTCACCGCGAGGACGACGCCATCAAGACGCCGCTCCAGCATCTCTCGACGCTGACCAGCGACCTGCAGGACGCCGTCATGCGCGCGCGCATGCAGCCGGTCGGTCGCCTTTATGCAAACCTTCCTCGCCTCGTGCGCGAGCTCTCGACCAGCCTCGGCAAGAGCATCGACCTCGTCACCGAGGGTGCCGACACCGAGCTCGATCGCCAGCTGATCGAGGTCATCCGCGATCCGCTGACCCACCTCATTCGCAATTGCGCCGACCACGGCATCGAGCGGCCCGAGGAGCGCGTTGCCAAGGGCAAGCCGGAGCGCGGCGAGATCCGCGTCTCTGCCGCTCATGAGGCTGGCCAGATCACCATCGACATTGCCGACGACGGCAAGGGCCTCGACACCGAGCGCATCAAGAAGAAGATCCTGTCTCAAAGCCTCGCGACGGAGCAAGAGCTCCGCGCCATGAGCAACGACGAGATCTATCGCTTCATCTTCGAGCCCGGCTTCTCCACCGCCCAGGTGGTGTCAAACGTATCCGGCCGCGGCGTCGGCATGGACGTCGTGCGCTCCAACATCGAGGCAATCGGCGGCTCGGTTACGCTCTCCTCCGTCGAAGGCCGCGGCAGCCGCTTCTCGCTGCGGATCCCGCTGACGCTTGCCATCGCGCCGGCGCTCATCATCGAGGTCGCAGGCCAGCGCTTCGCATTGCCGCAGACATCTGTTGTGGAGGCCGTGAGCCTCGGCAAGAACTACAAGGACCTCATCCAGAACGTCCAGAACGCGCTTGTCCTCAAGCTTCGCGAGGAGGTCATCCCTGCTGTCGAGCTCCGCGACGTCGTGGGGCTTTCCGGCGGCAGCATCGATGCCACAGAAGCCGAGAAGCTCGCCGTCGTCATGCGCGTCGGCACAGACTCCTTCTGCGTGATTGTCGACGGCGTGGCCGATATCCAGGAGATCGTCGTCAAGCCCTTGAGCGCCTCGTTGGCTCATCTCAAGGTCTTCAGCGGCCACACCATCCTGGGCGATGGCTCGGTCGTCCTGATCCTCGACCCCGCCGGCATCGCCTCCAACCTCGGCATCGAGAAGTCGACCGAGAAGAAGCGCGACCAGTCCCGCGATCAGAACGCGCAGGACCGCCGCCGCCTCGTCATGTTCCGCGCCGGCCCCGGCGCGCCGAAGGTGCTGCCCCTGTCGCTCGTCTCTCGTATCGAGATGGTCGAGACCAACCGCATCGAAAGCTCGGACGGACGCCTCATGGTGCTTCTCCAGGGCCGCTTGATGCCCATCGTCCCAATCTCGCCGTCGATCGACATGTCGCAGCCCTCCTATCCGGTGCTCGTCGTCGCCTCCGAGAAGCGCGCGATCGGGCTCATGGCCGACGAGATCGTCGACATCCTCGAGGAGAAGCTCGAGATCCAGCTCGCCAGCACCAACTCCGAGCTTGTGGGCTCCGCCGAGATCCGCGGCGAGGCCGTGGAGCTGATCGACGTCTCGCACTTCATCCGCATGGCCGACCCGCCGACCAAGGGCAGCGTGACGCCCCAGCGCGTGCTGTTTGCGACCGACGATCAGCTCGTGCGCGACTTGATCGGCCCGGCCATCGCCGCCGCCGGCTACAACGTCGTGATGGCTCCGGTGCCCGCTGACGTGACCGAGCTCTACGCCCAGATGGCGGCTTTCGATGCCGTCATCCTGGACACCGACATGCCGGCTCTCGCCCAGCCTTCCTTCATGAAGGCATTCCGAGACAAGAGAGACGCGGCGCGAACGCCAGTAGTCGGCGTATCCAAGAATCCGACGACGCGCTCCGCCCGCACAGCGACAGAGAGCGGCATGACCGCGCTTCTCTCCAAGCATGACCGCCACAGCCTGCTTGAGACGCTCGCCTATGCCCTGGATGCCGCGGCCGAGGCTAAGGAGATGGAGATCGCAGCATGAGCGCCGCCGTTGCCGTTCAGCAAGTTTCCGAAGTCCCGACCGCAGGTGAGGAGAGCTACTTCACCGTGTTCGCCGGCGGCGAGGCATTCGGCCTTTCCGTGCTGCACGCCCAGACCATCTTCCGCATCACGAGCGTAACGCCGATCCCGCTCGGTCCGATCGACATCGTCGGTCTCGTCAACCTGCGCGGCAAGATCGTGACGGCCGTGAGCCTGCGCCGTCGCCTTGGCATCCCCGTCGACGACGTGCACAACTCGCTCGCCATCTGCATCGAGCACAAGGGCGAGAACTTCGCTCTGATCGTGGATGAGGTCGGCGACGTGCTGACCCTTGACGCTTCCATGAAGGTGCAGATACCGGCCCACTTCGACCCCGCCCGCTCGCGCTTCATGACGGGTCTCTACAAGGTCGGCAATCTGCTCATCCCCGCTCTCAATATCGGGGCCCTTTTCGACTTCGCGAACTAAGTGCGTACTGTCTAGTAGAAGGTGTCAGTGACATGAAGAAAGCGCTGGTCGTGGATGACTCTGCGTTCATCCGCAAGATCGCCAAGCAGATCCTCGATGGCATGGGCTTCGTAGTGACCGAGGCAAAGGACGGCGCCCAGGCCCTCGAGTGCTGCCAGAAGGAACTCCCCGAGCTCATCCTCCTCGACTGGAATATGCCGGTGATGAGCGGCCTCGAGTTCCTGACCAAGCTCCGCAAGATGCCGGACGGCGATCAGCCTCAGGTCGTGTTCTGCACCACCGAGAACACGCGCGAAAAGATCCTGACCGCGCTCGAGGCGGGTGCCACAGAGTACATCATGAAGCCGTTCGATCAGGACATCATCCGCACGAAGCTCGAGCAGATCGGTATGGTCTGATCGCGGCTGACGGCACGAGCGTCTCCATACTGCCGGCAGTAACCCCGGCTCAACCCTTTGGTCAGTGTAGCGTACCATGTCCCAAGCTTTTGGCGCCCTGTGTGAGTTCCTGCATCGCTCGTCCGGACTCGTGATGGAGCAGAGCAAGCAATACCTGGTCGAGAGCCGCGTGATGCCGATCGTGCGGCGCGAAAGGCTCTCCGGGCTTGATGAGCTCGTCCTTCTCCTCCAGAAGGGTCAATCCCCAAAGATCGCCAAGGACGTCATCGAGGCGATGACGATCAACGAGACCTACTTTTTCCGCGACAAGGCTCCCTTCGACCAGTTCCGCTCAGTGATGCTGCCGGCCCTGCTCGCTTCGCGCCAGGCCGAGAAGCGCCTGCGTATCTGGTCAGCGGCAGCCTCGACCGGTCAGGAGGCCTACTCGCTCGCCATGATCCTCGACGAGCATGCAGCCAAGATGCCCGGCTGGAAGATCGAGATTCTGGGCACCGACCTGGCCGAGAGCGTGCTCGAGAAGGCCCGCAAGGGCATCTACACCCAGTTCGAGGTCCAGCGTGGCCTGCCGACGCCCATGTTGCTGCGCCACTTCAATCAGAGCGGCGAAAGCTGGCAGATCTCCGACAACATGCGCGGCAAGGTTACCTTCCGCCAGATGAACCTGCTCCAGGATTTCACCGCGCTCGGCCGCTTCGACATCATCTTCTGCCGCAACGTGCTGATCTACTTCGACGCCGCCCGCAAGACGGACATCCTGGGTCGCATGTCGCGCATCCTGGCCCCCGACGGCTTCCTGACGCTCGGCGCCTCGGAAAGCCTCATCGGCCTGAGGACCGATCTGGTGCCCCACGCGGAGCGCGGGATCTTCACACGCGCGGGTGCGAGTGGCGCAGCAGACGCCTCGAAGTTCGCCTCGCGCGCTGATCAGTCAGCTGCTCCGCCGGTCGGCTTCGCTGCCGGCATGCCCGCGACACGCCTGCGCACTGCCGGCTGATCCGCAGCCATGGTCGCTTCGGGCCTTACCAGCCCGAAGCGTGCACATGGGAAGCTTCTGGCTAAGCCCGCCGAGTCTCGTTGTTGTCGCGCCGTTCCGACGACGTCGCGAGCGTGCTCGCGTTGCCGAGCTTCAAAAGCCGGGTCATGTCCGCGACGCCGGCGCCCTCGACGAGCTTCATGGCATCATTGAGCGCCAGGATCGCATCCGGGCTCAACCCTGCTTGCGACCCGCTAGCTGCGGCCCGCGGCACCCGCGCATGGGATGCTCCGCTATCCACCGGACGGTGGTCCAGGATCTCCGCGAGGCGCATTGCTCCCGCTTCGCGGTGCGGAATGACCGGCGGCAAGGAAGACGTCTCTGCCGGCCCCGATGCACCGACGCTCGCCGTCATCAACATGTCCGGCTTGCCGATCCACATCGCCTCTTGCGATCGCCGGCTGACGAGGCCCGGAAGCACCTCTCCGCCGGCCTTCGTGTACTTCTGGAAGATCTCTCGCGCCTGATCGAGGTCGCCGCGGCGCACCGCTTCGCCCAGGCCGCTCTCGACCCATGAGGGGCCCGCGTTGTAGGTGAGCGACGTCAGCGCCGCCTTGGTGCCCTCGTCCGCGTTGGGTGCCGCCTTGTCGACGATCGCGCGCGCAGCCGCCACCTCCGTCTGAAAGCGCCGCTCCGCCTCCGCCTTGCCGATCACTTCGCCCGGAAAGCGCGCACGCGTCCCGTAGCCGTTGGAGAGTTGTGCATAGTCCGCAGCCGCTTGCGGCGAGTAGCCTTCGAACTTGCGGATCTGGTCAAGGTAAAAGCTGTGCATGGCAGGGAACCCTCGCCTCCAGCCCGGCTTGTTAACGCGACGCCCTTGCGCAAAGCTGACCCGGATCTCTCGAGGGCGGTGCTGAGTCCCTGTTTCTCGGGCTCGAGAGCGATTGGCACGGCAGTTGCGTAGATGAGATATGTCCTCGTTTGGTGCAGCCATGAACCTTTCTGCCAATCTCCGCGCCCGCATCTCCGCCCTCGGCGAGCTCTCCCGCCCGCTGGGCGAGGCGCGGGCCACCGTGCTGGCGCGCTCGCTGGCGAGCGCCGTGGCGAGCGACATGGCCGTGGGCCGCGATCCCACGCCCACCATCGACAGCTGGATCCGTAGCATCGCCGCCGAGATCGCCGAGAAGTCACCCAGAAGCGCCACCAGTGCCCGCGCGCCGCGCCGCCTGGCAGACGTGCTCCCAGAGGTGGCATCGTCCTGAGGCCGGGAATGCCAGCAAACAGTTGAGCGCTGTCCCGAAATGAGACGGCGAAGCCATTAAAATTTGAGCCAACTTTTCCGGCCTGACCTAAGCGCACCTCAATCGGCGTGCGGTACATATGTTGAGCGTGCCGAGATAAGGCGCGCCCGAGATAAAATGGGTGAGGGTCAGTCGAACATGTATCAGAATTCCAGCGTAGCCATCCTCCGTCAGCGCCGCGACAACATCCGCGAATGGCTCGAGGAGGAGGCGCCCTACACCGACATCGATCAGCGCCACCTCGATGCGCACACGCCTGAGCGCGCCTATTGGCACCACGGCTATCAAGCGGCGTTGAACGACGTGATGGCTATGCTTGCCCTTGAAGGCGGTAGAAACGACACCGTGGACATTCCCAACTAGTGCCGGCTGCGCGGTCGGGATGCATGCGGTTTCCAGGCGGCTTGAAATCGTGAAAGAGCGCGCATTCTGCATGGAATGCAGCCTCTGCGCTCGAGACGCACTTGTACTTGAAGAGGTTGCCCGAGCCGATGAGCTGCAAAAGCTTCTCGCGGACATCGCGATCGGCGCGCCCCACATAGTCGGTGTAGAACCGACCGTCGGGCCCTTTGTGCCCCAGCACGAAGGCCCCCGGCGCCACCCGCGGGATGGTGTTGTTGATGTCGTCGTAGGCGAGCCTGAATGGCCCGAGAAGTCCTGTGCTTGTCATCTCTCTCGCCGCTCTGCGAACCGCCCTGAAAGGCACCACGCTCATTTGCAAACCTACGCGACCAGACGCTGACGACGCTCACCAAGACCGAGATCAGCTCGAGCCTGCCGGCTCGAAGCGTGAATCACCGATCTCCTCAAACGTATAGCGCATCGGTGGGCCGCCGGGCTAGGTTGCCGGCATCTTCCTTACCATCCGACCGCCCCGCGAAGGCATCAGGCTCCCAAGACCCCTGGCCCGAGCCGCCCCGTCCTCCTGACGAGTTGGCGAGGCTCTGACCCTGCGGCGACGCCTGCCCCTGAGACTGCCCCGCCGAGGTGAACGAGGCTGAATCGCCGCCGCTCACAGCCGTGGGGCCGCGCGGTGCATCGCCTTGCGCGGCAGCCGTGATGCCATCGACCGAGTAGCCTGCAGACGCCAGCGCGCCGGCCAAGGCCTCCCGCTCCCGCTCGATGGCAGCCAGTGTTTCGTGCCTCTGCGCCGTCATGTGCAAGCTGATGACGTTGTCCTTGAGAGACATCCTGACCGTCACGGAGCCAAGGTTGGCGGGCTTGAGCTCGATCTGAAGCACCTTGACGACGCCATCGGACGAGACCTCCCCTAGACCGTCGGCACGAAGCTCGGCGCGCACCTCGGCCGCGATCTGGGTGCTCACGGGCGCGAAGGCGCTGTCGGAATCAGCCTCACGCACGTGAGACGCGGCCTGTGCACCGCTGGCGCCGCTGAGTGCAGAAAGGAAGGTCGGCGACGTCGCCTGTTGGTCGCCGTTCGAGCCGGAGCCGGACCTGCCGTCCTGCTGCCGTCCCTCCTGGCCCGCGACGTTGCGGTCGAGGAGAGCCGCGCTTCCGCTTGACTTGGCGGAAACTGGCGGAACGGCATCCTTGTCGCCGCCCACCGCCGTCGTGTCAGCCGCATCCTTCGACGTCGGCCGCGCACGGCTTTGATCCGAGCGCTCCGTCGCCGGCGACGACGTGGATTTCAAGGCGTCCCTGAACGCCGTGGCAGCCCCCGCGTCTGCCGTGACAGGAGCGGCGGAAGCCTCCGGCGTGACCGGCGCGACCTCAGGCTTAGGCGCGGGCACCTCGGGCAGCGCCTCGGCAAGCGCGAGATGCTTTTCCTGGCCAGTGACCGTCACTTTCACATTGGCGATCAGCGCATCGGCGTCAGCCCCCTTTGCGATCTCAGTTCCATCCGATTGAGCGGAGACACCAGTCAGGAGCTCGAGAAGCTGGGAGGCATCGATGGTCTCGCCGCCTTCCTCGGCACCGGGAAGCCAAGGGCCCGCATCCAGCATCGTTTCGTCCGACGGGGCAGAGAGATTTTCCCCTAACGCAGACGTCGTAAGGCCGACATGCTCATTGGCAAGCGCGCCGGCACCCGTGGTCTGATCGGCCGCGTCTCCAGTGGCAATGGTCGAGCCGGCGAGCGCAGCAAGCATCAGCTGCAGCGTGGTGACGCTTTGCTCTCCGGCCACCTGAGTGTCCACTTCGTCGCTGTCGCAATCTGCCACGTCATCTCGCGCGGAAACATCGTCGTCCGACCGAGCAGGGGATGGCGCACGAGGCCTGTCTCCGGAGACCGACGATCGCGTCTCCTTCGAGCTGCGGCTCGGACGCGCGTCCGACGGGGATGAGCGCGAGGCTTTGTCAAGCACATCGCCGAACGAGGAATCGCCGCGTCCCAAGCCCACATCGGGCAACGACCGTGCATCACGCCCGACCGTCGGTGTGGCCATCAATCCAGGCCCCAGGGTCTGTGCCGCCGTCACTGTGAGTTTCCTTTCAGAAGTTCATCCACGTTGGACAGAAGTTCTTGCGCCCGGGTGACGCCAGGCACCACCGCATCGGCCACCTCGCCCGTCACCTCCGGCCATCTCCCGACCGCCTGCGCAAGGGCGAGAGCCGCCTGCAGCACCTGCTTGTCGGAGGTCGTGAGCTTTGCCTGATCGGCGCTGTTGAGCAGCGCGACGCCCTTGTCGAAATCCTGTGTCGCCACCAGCGCCGCGCCCTGATAGAGCAGCGAGCGGGCCTCCTCTCGACTCCCGGGACGCGCGAGATCGTGCGCCTTGCCGGCGGCATACTGGCCCATGTCGACGTGGCCGTTCTTGGTGGCCTCCTCCGCGATCGCAAGATACATCTCCGCCCGCTCCGACAACGGCACCTTCTGCAGCTCGTTTTCCGTGCGCGAGATCCACTCCTTGTCGCCCTTGAAATACTGCCTCGCCACGCCGGCGAAGAACTGGCGCCGGAAGTTCGGAGCGAACAGCGATCTGGAGAACCGCCGCGAATACTGCGACGACAGCGTGTCGAAGCGCTGCAGATTTCCATCGCGCGCAACGAGCAGGATCTCCTGCCGCAGCGCGGCTTCCTCGATCAGCGTGCCCGGCGCTAGGAGACGGGCCTTGTCGAAGAACGAAACTGCTTTTGCCGGTTCCTTCTTCGCGATCAATGTTCCTTGTATCAAGGCCACGATGCCGCCGAGCGACGGATCGAGCTCGAGCGCATCGATCTTGAGTAGCATTCCAAGGGCATCGACGAGCCGCCCTTCACCGTAGGCGAGCGCGCCTTTGAGCAGGCGCCGTTCCAAGTGACGCACCTTGTCGCGCCCGATTACGGTCTTGACCACGCGTGGATCACCGCCTGACAGCACGAAGAACACGGCGGCGCGCACGTTGCGCACGTCGTCCCACACCTCGATCGGCAGAGAGCGCATTTGCTCGCCGTAGTCGCGTAGCAGGCGCTTCTGCATCTCGTGCGCGCTGCCGCTGCCGGTCGCGACCTTGTCCTGGACGCTGCGCAGCGTCCGCATGAGCACAAAGGGCTGGCGCTCGTTCTCCACCACTGGCGTCTCCTGCCAGAGCGGCATGGAGGGCTCTGCCTCCCCTCCGTCTTTGCCCTCGGTGCCTTCTTTCCCGGCCTCCGCGTCCTTGCTGTCCTTGTGCTCCTGGGCCGCCTTGCCCTCCTCCGCAGGCTTTTCCGGCTCGGCTTCGGCGGGTGCCGGCTCCTCGGCATGCTCGGAGGCGCGCGCAAATCCAATGCCGGCTGCAATGAGGATCACGGCGGCGCTCGAGATGATCAGATGCGAGGCCCGTTGTCCCATCACGGCCGCGGCACCTCGATAAGGATCTCGATGCGCCGGTTCTCGTCGGCATTGGGATCGGATGGCACTTTGAGATCGCGGTCGGCGTGACCTTCGATGCGGTCGAAGCGGCCTTCCTCGACGCCACCGCGCTTCAGCATAAAGTAGGCGACCTGAGCGCGCGCCGTGGAGAGCCGCCAATTGTTGTCGCGCGGGTTCTTGAACTGGCGTGCATCCGTATGGCCACGCACCACGATCGAGCCCTTGTAGTCATTGGCAAGCACCTTGGCGACTTTGTCCATGACGACCACCAGCTCCGGCGTGGGCTCCGCGGACGCCGTGGAGAACATGCCGAACCGGAAATCGTCGGTGAGGCTGATCAGCAGACCCTCCTCGGTTGCCTGAACGTCGATGCTGGGTCGCTTGTCGGGCGCAACATTTGCGAGCGCCTTCGAGATGGCCTGCTCGAGGGCCCGGACTTTCTCTTTCTCCTTGTCTTTGTCCGCTCCGCTCGCATTCGCATCGGCAGGCGCGTTGGCAACGTCGGCCCCCTGCGATGCGAGGGGCGCCTTGCCATCCTTGGTCTCCTCGCCGTCCTTCGGCTCGGCAGCAGGACCCGGCGTCGCGCCGTCGATCGGCTTGTCGAGGGCATCCTTCGGCGGCGTCTCGTGGATTTCGGGCGTGAGCGGCAGAGGTTTGATCTCGCCGGACTCGTCGAGCGTCATCGGCGAGCGCTCGATCTGCTGGTCGCTCTTCTCCTGCGAGGCCTGTCGATCGACATAGGGCTCGAAGGGATTGGAGAAGGCATCTCCGCCGCCGGCCGGCACGGCCGTGCTGTCCCGGTGTTCAGAATCATCCGATGCCTTGAGCGCCAGCCGGGCGAGCACGCCGTAAGGATCGTTGAACAGCTCCTCCTCGGCCTTCTGCGCCACGCCTTCCTTGAGCTCGCCGTCGCCGCCGGGCTTATTGGCACCCTGATGCTTTTCCTTCCCGTTCACGTCGCTCTTGTCGGGCGCGTGGTCCTCAGGACCATCGATCTTGGGAGACTTCGGCTTGTCGGTGTCCTGCTCGTCGACGACGCCCTTTGTCGTCTCGCGCTTCGAGTTGAGCTTCAGCGGATTGAAGTACGTGGCTATCTGTTGGATCTTCTCCTTGTCGGAGACGTTGAGCAGCCACATCACGAGAAAGAACGCCATCATGGCCGTCATGAGATCGGCAAACGCGATCTTCCAGGCGCCGCCGTGATGTCCGTCGTCACCGCCTTCGCCGCGACGGCGGACGATGACGACCTCGTGCGGGACTGTTGGTTCGTCGTCGGCGCTCATGACCCGTCACCGTTGATCGCCTGCACCCACGAGCCGATGCGCGTCTCGAGGATCGTCTCGTCGGCGCTGACGACGAGGTCGACGCCATCAGCCGGAAGGAAGCTCACGCCGGCGGCAAGCCCGCTCAGCCGCGCCTCGACCGGCGCGAGCAAATCCTCGGGCCCGGACACGGTGACCTTGGCATAGTCGCCCTTGGCGAGCATACCCTCGAGCATGCGCGCCAGCTCGTCCACCGCTCTGCCGCGCACGTGATCGGCAACAACAGGCTTCAGCACACGGCTGACCTGGCCCGCGATCCTGTCCTCGATATCGCGCAACTGTGTGACGAGCAGCTCGCCGAGAATGACGCCCTGCTCGGCCGCCCATTTTTGCCGCTCGGCCGCAAGTTTCTGGTCGAACGCGGCCTGTTGCCTCGCAAGCGCCTGGTCCTGGTCTACCAAGGCAGCGGCTCGCCCCTCGAGAACACCCCGGGCGTGCGCCTCGCCGATCCGGTTCTCGATATCGGAGTCGCCGACGCCGCCGGAGTAAGTGCGGCCGCGCCGTGAGGACTCACCACTCAGCTCGTGAAGATAGTGTGCGACCGGAAGGGCCGTCATGCGACGCGCTCCCTCATCCATTGCTTCAGGATATTGGCGGCCTGCTCTTCATCGAGCGCCACCATCTGCTCGAGCCTCTTCTGCGAGAGGCGCATCACGTCGTTCGTGATGTCCTCGATCAGGTTCGGCTCCTGGGCGGCCTTGATCCCCAGGAACTCGGCCGCTGCCGCCGTGTCCGCGGCGATGGCGTCGGACTCGCCCTCGGCGGCGAGCAGCGATCCATCATCCCCGCCCGCATTCAACGGCCCACCCGCGATCTGGGCTTCTTTCTGATCGAGTAGCAGACGCGTTACCGGCCTCAAGCCGAACATGACGACGATGAAGACCAGACCGAGCACGGTAAGCGCCTTGATGAGGCCGGTCGCGAGGCCGATCAGCGGACCCACCACCGTCGCTGCCTCGAAGCTGTCTTGCATCCGAGTGTCCTCGGCGAACTCCACTGCGACCACGCTGATCTGATCGCCCCGCTTGGTATCGACGCCCGCCGCCGTCCCGACCAGGCGCTCCACTTCCTTGATCTGAGCCTGCATGGCCTCGGGCGTGGCGCTCTCGCCGAGGCTCGCGAGCAGCCGCTTGCGGTTGAGCACCACGGCGATGGTGAGACCGTCGATGCGATAGCCTTCGCTGGTCGTCTGCACCGTCCGCGAGTTGAGCTCGTAGTTGGTGAGATCCTCGCGGCGCTCGTTCGACTTCTTCGACTGATCGCCACCCGCGCCGCCCTGTCCCTGATCGGGAACGTTCTGCTCGACGCCGACCGGCTGGCGGCTCGACGAATCCTGCGAGTTGCCCGTTTCTTTCACCACCCGCAGCGACCGCTCGACCTTGGAATCGGGATCGAAGTTGGTCTCGTTTGTCTGCCGCTTGTCGATATTGAGGCGGGCCGCAACGCTGACCTCGAAGTTGTCGAGACCGAGGTACGGTGTCAGTGTCTTGCGGACATTGTCGCCGAGATCCTTGCTGACGGTCTTCTCGAGCTCGATCATGCGCGTCGACGACGTCGAGCTCTCGTCGCCTGCGGAGGCGAGCACCGTGCCGTCTGTGTTGAGGACGCTGATCTCGTCGACGGTAAGTCCCGGCACTGCAGCCGCCACAAGATGCCGAATGGCCTGCGTCGTGGTCGCGTCGGCCGCCATCTCCGTGCGGATGACCACCGATGCCGATGCCGGCTGGCGGCCGCGCCGGAACGAGCCCGTCTCCGGCAGCACGATGTGCACGCGGGCCGCCTTGATGCCCTTCATGGCCTGGATCGTGCGTGCGAGCTCGCCTTCGATGGCGCGCACACGCGTGACCTCTTGCATGAAGGACGTGAGGCCGATCGGGCCGAGCTTGTCGAACAGCTCGTATCCTGCGTTCGAGCTCGAAGGCAGCCCCTTCTCGGCGAGCAGCATCCTGGCCTGCGCCGTCTCCTCCCGCCGCACCATGACCTTGGTGCCTTCCGAGTTCACGTCGAAGGCGATGCCGGCTTCCTTGAGCGCCGCTCCGATGCGGCTGACGTCCTGCGCATTGAGGCCGGAGTAGAGCGTGTCGAAATCAGAGCGGCCGAGATAGTAGCTGCCGAATCCGACCGCAGCGAACACAGCAACGCCGACGAGGCCGAGAGCCATGAGGCGCTGTGTCCCCAAGGCGAGCAAATTGCTCCAAAGCCTATCGAGCTGCTCGAGTCCGAACATGCCGACCCAACCCCTTGCGCGTCCATATGGATTAATGGCCGCATGATTCTGGACCGCTAAGCTTGTGTGGGAATTGCGCAAACGCGCAGAAAGGTTTGTGAAGTCTTAAAAAAGTCGAAGGCCACGCCGGGCAGGGTTGGCGTGGCCTTCAGGGCGCGGTGTGAAGCCCGGGCCCCCGGGCGTGACTGGCTAAGAGCTACTGCTGGAAGAGCCTCAAGATCTGCTGCGCCGACTGGTTGGCGATACCAAGCGCCTGCACGCCAAGTTGCTGGCGCACCTGCAGCGCTTGAAGCCTGGTCGATTCCTCGTTCATCTCCGCGTCGACGAGCTGGCCGATGCCCGTGTCGATCGACTGCATGAGCTTCGAGACGAAATCCTTCTGCAAGCTGATTCGCGACTTCGCCGCGCCGAGCACGGTCGCCGCGTCGGTCATCTTCTCGAGCGCCTGGTCGACACCGTCGATCATCTCCTCGAGGTTCGTGAGGTCTGTCGCCGAATCGGTGAAGGCGCCGATGTCCAGGTTGGTGACCGTGTAGGTTACGCCGTTCGTCGGCGTCGTACGGTCGGCGTCGAGGATGCCCTGGGGCGTAGCCGCGTTGTCGAAGAGCATGGTTCCTGTAGGACCCACGTCGACATCGATCGTGTCGATGGTGATCGCGCCGGTGCTGTCGCGCGAGTAGGAGGACACGATCGATTTGGTGACGACGCCGCCCGAATCACCGACCAGCCAGTTTTCTCCTGAGAACACGGCCGATTCCGCCGTGCTCCGGAGCTCTGTCTGCAGGGCAGAAATTTCGCTCTGTATCTTGGATCGATCGAGGCCAGGGGCGCGAGCGGCAACCAGCTTCGCCTTGATTTTGCTCACAGTATCGATCGCGTTGTTCATCGCGGTCACTGTGACTTCGGCGGTGGCGGCTCCGAGGCCTAGCGCGTCTTGAACCGTCGAGACTGCCATGTTGTCGGATCTCATCGTGGTGGCGATGGACCAGTAGGCAGCGTTATCGGAGGCGTCCTTGACCCTGAGACCCGTGGAGATGCGGTTCTGAGTGACCAGCAACTCCTTGTTGGTCTGGTTCAGGGTCTGCAGCGCGGTCATAGCCGCAATGTTGGTATTTAAGCTGCTCATTCCAGCGCCCTTTAACCGATTCGTAACACATTGTTTCTTTCGAACCTTGTGTGGGGGTTACGGCTGGAGGGCGTTGATACCGCATGGCAATCCTCGCTCGTGCGGACGCGGCCCGAATCAGGCGCTCAGGCAGATGCGGCGGAAGCGGAAAAAGTAGAAGGCCGCGACCTCTTTGCGAGGTCGCGGCCTTCTACGAGCTGGAAAGGGAAGCGGTGGGCCCGGCTTACTGGAAGAGCCGGAGGATGCTCTGCGCAGACTGGTTGGCGAGGCCGAGGGCCTGAACGCCGAGCTGCTGGCGAACCTGCAGCGCCTGGAGCCGGGTCGATTCCTGATTCATGTCAGCGTCGACGAGCTGGCCGACGCCGGTGTCGATGGCGTCCATCAGGCTCTTTGTGAAGTCCTTCTGGACATCGATTCGCGCCTTGACGGCGCCGAGGCCGGTCGCCGCGTCGGTCATCGACGTGATTGCGTCGTCAACGGTCGTAAGGATGTCCTCGAGGTCCGCAAGATCCGCGGCGCTGTCGGTGAGAGCGCTGATGTCGAGATCCAGCACCGTGTAGGTCACGCCGCCGTTCGGCGTCGTATTGCCGGTGGCGTCGAGAATGCCGCCGCCCGAGTTGGAGCTGTCGATCAGCATCGAGCCGGTGGCGCCGCTGACATCCACCTGGATGGTGCCGATATTGATCGCGCCCGAGCCGTCGCGCGCAAACGACGAGACGAGGGTGCGGTTCTGCGTGGCGGCGGTGCTGTCGCCGGTGAGCCAGTTCTGGCCCGAGAAGGTCGCGGTGGCGACGACGCTCTTCAGCGATTCCTGAAGCTGCGTGATTTCCGACTGGATCTTCGCGCGGTCCACGCCGGGTTGGCGGGCTGCGACGAGCTTTGCCTTGATCTGGCTGGTAATCTTGATGGCGCCTTCGATGCCCTGCGAGGCCACATCGACCGTCGCGGCACCGAGGCCGAGGGCGTCGGCAACCGTCGAAAGTGATTCGTTGTCCGAGCGCATCGTCGTGGCAATCGACCAGTAGGCGGCGTTGTCAGACGCGTCGGAGACCCGGAATCCCGTCGAGATGCGGTTCTGCGTGGTCAACAGTTCCTTGTTCGTGTGGCTCAAAGACTGCAACGCAGTCATGGCCGCGATGTTTGTATTGATGCTGCTCATCGTCTGTCCCTCTTACCGACTCGTTTGGTCGCGCCCCCCAAGTCGGGCTAGCAGGTACGAAAATAGTGAAGGGTGCTTACCGAACCGTTAAACGGTGTATCAAATTTGTCGCCCTGGGGACGGAACAGGAGGCGGATGCGACGGGAGGCGGGCGAGGCAAGAAGAAAAGAAGGAGCGTCTGCGGCCCAAAAGGAAAAGGCCGCGCCCATTTCGGGGCACGGCCTTCTCGCGTAGCAACAGGGAGCGGGGAGCCAGTGAGAACTAGCGGAAGAGCGAAAGAATGCTCTGCGCAGACTGGTTTGCGAGGCTGAGCGCCTGAACGCCGAGCTGCTGGCGAACCTGCAGCGCCTGGAGCCGGGTCGACTCCTCGTTCATGTCAGCGTCGACAAGCTGGCCGACGCCGGTGTCGATGGCGTCCATCAGGCTGTTGGTGAAGTCCTTCTGGACGTCGATGCGCGCCTTCACGGCGCCGAGGCCGGTCGCCGCGTCGGTCATCGACGTGATCGCGTCGTCGACGGTCGAAAGGATGTCCTCGAGGTCGCCGAGATCTGCGGAGCTGTCCGTGAGAGTGCTGATATCGAGATCGAGCACCGTGTAGGTCACGCCGCCGTTCGGCGTCGTATTGCCGGAGGCGTCGAGAATGCCGCCGCCCGAGTTGGAGCTGTCGATCAGCATCGAGCCGGTCGAGCCGCTGAGATCCACCTGGATGGTGCCGATGTTGATTGCGCCCGAGCCGTCGCGCGCAAACGACGAGACGAGGGTGCGGTTCTGCGTGGCGGCGGTGCTGTCGCCGGTGAGCCAGTTCTGGCCCGAGAAGGTCGCCGTGGCGACGACGCTCTTCAGCGATTCCTGAAGCTGCGAGATTTCCGACTGGATCTTTGCGCGGTCCACGCCGGGTTGGCGGGCTGCGACGAGCTTGGACTTGATCTGGCTCGTAATCTTGATGGCGCCTTCGATGCCCTGCGAGGCGACATCGACCGTTGCGGCACCGAGGCCGAGAGCGTCGGAAACCGTCGAAAGAGACTCGCGGTCCGAACGCATCGTCGTGGCAATCGACCAGTAAGCGGCGTTGTCAGACGCGTTAGAAACACGCAGGCCAGTCGAGATGCGGTTCTGCGTCGTGACCAAATCTTTGTTGGTCTGGCTCAACGACTTCAGGGCGGTCATCGCCGCCATGTTGGTATTGATGCTACTCATATCCCACTACCTCTACGCTACCCAAGACCGCAACTACGGCCACTCACCCACTGCGGCTTAGTACTGAGGGTTGTTGCCCGATTCCAGACTGCCACTACCGAACGTATAAGCCTGATGTGTTGATTCAGGGTTAACGGCCACTTCACAGCTGACGAGGAATTGGATCGGGTGCCGATAGTGTTCGGTAGGATGCCGCAAAGATCAGGGGAATGATCTCACGAGGCCTCCAATCAAAAGATTCCACCCGTCGATCAAAACGAAGAACAGCACTTTGAACGGAAGGCTCATGACGGTCGGCGGCAGCATCATCATGCCCATCGACATGGTGAGCGTTGCCACGATGAGATCGATGACGAGGAACGGTAAAACGACGAGAAACCCCATCTCGAAGCCGCGCCGGAGCTCGGAGATCATGAAAGCGGGGATCAGCACACGCAACTCGACCTCCGCGTCGGGATCGCGCGGGCCGAAGCGCTCTGCGGCAAGATCCTCGAACAGCTCGAGATCCTTGGCCCGTACGTTGGCGCTCATGAACTCCCTGAGCGGCCCTGTTGTCTGGATGTAGGCCTCCTCCTCGGTAATTTTGTTTTCCGCGAATGGCTTGATGCCGTTCTGCCAGCATTTGTCGAAGGTTGGCGCCATGACGTAGAGCGTCATGAAGAGCGCGAGGCTGACGAGGATCATGTTCGCAGGTGTCGTCTGCAACCCGAGACCCGACCTCAGCAGCGAGAGCACGATCACGAACCGAGTAAAGCAGGTGACCATCATCAGCAGGCCCGGCGCCACCGAAAGAACGGTGACGAGCAGGATGATCTGCACCATGCGGCCGGTCACGGGCTGCTCTCCGGAGGGCAGCAGCCCCTCGAAATTCAGTCCCTGCGCCGACGCCGCAGCTGGAAGCGCGACCATCAGGAGCAGCGTGAGAAAGGCGAGACGCCTCATTCGATCACGACTCCGTGGATGACGACGTCCTTGATATGCTCGCCGTCACGGATTGCGGCCCGGTCGAGGATGTCCTCGCGCAGGTTCTGGAAGCCGCTCGGTCCTTCGAATTGGGCAAGCGTCGCCGTCTTGAGATAGGCCACGATGTCCTCGGAAAGGCTGGCTGCCAGCGCGTCCGCGCCCTGATCCACGCCCTGCAGCAGCACGGACGACTCGATGCGAATCCACGTGTCCTGGGGGGCAGCAAGATTGGCCACGATCGGCGCGAGCGGAATGAGCTTCATGCCGGCCGACACAGTGGGGTCGGGTGCGGATTTCTCGGCCTCCTTGTCCTTCGATTTGGGCTTGAGCGCCGCGTCGGTCTTCAACTGGCCATCGAGATAGAAACCGAAACCGGCACCGCCCGCGAGCGCAAGCAACGTCGCAACGACGAGGCCGACGACGTCGGACTTGCCCCCTCCGCTGCCGCCTTTGCCTTTCGCCATCGGTGATCCTTCACCACGGTGTCAGGAGATCAAAGAGCTGCTGGCCAACGGCCGGCTGCTGCACCTCCGTAATGCGCCCGCGGCCACCATATGAGATTCGCGCCTCGGCAATCTTGTCATATGCAATTGCGTTGTCGGTTGAGATGTCGCGCGGTCGGACGATGCCGGCCACGCTGAGCTCGCGAACCTCATAATTTACGCGTACTTCCTGGCTGCCGCTGATGACGAGGTTGCCGTTCGGCAACACGCCGGTCACGACAGCGGCGATCAGAAGCTCGATGCTTTCCGAGCGGTTGATGCCGCCCTTGCTATCCGTCGAGGTTCCCGCCTCCGTATCGAAATCCACCGACATGTCGCCCGTTGAGTTGAGGCCGCCCGACGAGGTGAGGTCGTATTTCAGCTTGGGCTTGAGGTTCGACTTGGAATCGCGTGAGCGTTTCGAGTTGTTGTCCAGCGTCGCCTTGTCTTTGATCGAGATTTTGACGGTCACCACGTCGCCGATGTTGCGGGCGCGGGGGTCGCGGAAGAGATCTGCGGAGCTGTCCTGCCAGATCGAGTTGCCCGGCCGGTACACTGGCGCCGTGATAGGCTCGGCCGGGACCGGCACGCGATCAGCGAGCAGTCCCGAGCCCACCGCCGTGAGCGCGGGTTGGCGGCCGAAGTCCTGCGGATCCGTGGCGCAGCCCCCGAGTGCGGCTAGCATCGCAACAATGACGAGAGCCGGCAGTCCCGAGAGCGCCGGCGTCACCTTGAGGCGGTCTGATTCCATGGCCTGCCTCGTCACGATCTGGGCTGCGCGGGTGGCGCTGCCCCACCGGCGGGCTGTGGTGGCGCCCCATTCGCGGGTTGAGGCGGCGCTCCATTTGCGGACTGTGGCGGCTTGGCCGCCGATTGCGCAGGTGCGCGCTTGTCCGACTGGACTCGCGCCGCGCCCGAGACAATCGAGGCGAGCTTCGCGGCACGGACAGGATCCATCTCACCCATGACGGCGCTGGCAACCTTCGGCTCGAGCTTGGTCAGCAACGCGGCCGCCGTTTCTTCGTCCATGGCGGCGAGTTGCAGCGCCGCCGCATCGGGGCGCATCTTCGTATAGAATCCCACCAGCTTTTCCTGAGCCTTGCGTGAGAAGTCGTCGCGGCGCGCGAGCCAAGTCTTGTACTCTTCCGTCTTGGCTTCGAGTTGCTTCGACCTCTGCTCGAGCTCTGCCTCCATGTCCTTGATCTTCTTTGCCTGCCACGCGAAGCGGGCATCGGCTGCCGCATCTGCCGTGTTGAAGCAGTACTGCTGGGCAGCGGTGGCGTCAGGCGGCAGCGCCTCGAGCGGAACGGGTTTGAACGGCCCGGACGCGGGAGCCGCGTCGGGTGGGCTTGCCGGAGCTGCCTCGCCCCCGGCAGCTTTCGCCGCCGGGGCGCCGGCTTCTCCTTCCGTGGCCGCGAGCACTTTCTCGCTGCGGGTCTTCCTGCTCGGCGCCCCTGCGAGCGGCGGGACCGGCAGTGGCGCGACGATAGCCCCGGACGGGCTTGTGCGGCCTGCCGCCGCCACGTCGTCGTCCTCGAGCGCTCGTGCCTCGGCGGGTAGCGCGCCTGTCACGATCGGCGACCAGGCACCTTGGGGAGCGGTCTTGTGCGCCGTCGCCGGCGTGTTCGGAGCCGGAAAGAACCGCGGATCGATCATCGGCGAGACGCGGCCGGGCGCGGGGCTTGCATAGGCACCCACGGTAACGCCTGGAGACGTCGCCACTATCGGCATCCAGTCCTCCTGCGCCGTCGCAGGCGAGTCCGGGACGCAGAGCGCAATCGTCACCAGGAGCGCGATCAGAATGCCGATTGCCGCACCACAGGGACGCGGTCGATCGCGTTTCACCGGCGGGGATGCTGCAAAGGGGCCGCTCATCATTGCAAGACCAGCTCGGCTTGGAGCGCCCCCGATGTCTTGATGGCCTGCAGGATGGCGATGATCCCCGCAGGCTTGAGACCCATCATGTTGAGACCGCGCACCAGCGTCTCGAGGTTCGTGCCACCCATGATGGCGAGGTTGGCGCCATCCTGGTTGACAGTGACGAAGGATTCGGGAACGACCACGGTCTGCCCGTCGGAGAAGGGCTCCGGTTGCGAGACCTTGGCGCTTTCCGTGATGCGCACCGTGAGGCTGCCGTGCGAGACGGCGACCGTCGAGATCTGAACGTCGCGGCCGATGACCACCGTCCCCGTGCGCTCGTCGATCACCACCCTGGCCGGACCGTCGGCCTCGGTGAGGAGCTCGCCGACCTCTGCCAGAAAGCGGGCCGCGCCGACGTCGCGCGGCCGGTTCAGCACGATGCTGCGGAGATCCTGCTCGTGCGCGGTCCGCCGCCCGTATTTCTTCCGCGTGTAGGCATTGATCGTGTCGGCCACTCTGACAGCAGTCCCGAAATCGGGGTTGTGCAGCTCGAGCACGAGCGTCTCTTCGCTGTCGAGTGGAGCTGCCACCTCGCGCTCGACGAGGGCACCATTCGGAACGCGTCCCGCCGTCGGCACGTTCTGGCTCACCGATTCGGCACGGCCGGTGGCAGAGAAGCCGCTCACCTGCACCGGCCCCTGCGCCACCGCGTAGATTGAAGCGTCGGCGCCGCTTAAGGGCGTGAGCACCAGCTGGCCGCCCATGAGCGACGTCGCGTCCCCAAGCGACGAGACTGTCACGTCGATCCGCGTGCCCCGGCCTGCATACGGCGGAAGATCGGCCGTCACCATCACGGCCGCGATGTTTTTGGTTCGCGGATTGGCATTGCGCACGTTGACGCCCATCTGGTCGAGCATCGACTGCAGCGCTTGCTCCGTGAAGGGCGAGTTGCGCAGGCTGTCGCCCGTGCCGTTGAGACCAACGACAAGGCCGTAGCCCACGAGCTGGTTGGCACGCACGCCCTGAACCGACGTGATGTCCTTGATGCGCATGGCGCCGTGGGCGCCGCCCGGAAAGAGCAGGACCAAGAGCAGGCCGGCGACCGATGTGAGCGCTCCAATCCTCATGGCATGCCCACCCGTACCGTTCCGTCCGCCTGCACGACGCCGCGGATCGTCGTCCCGCTGTCTGTGTTGCGCAGACTGATGACCTCGCCGGCCGATCCGGGCTGGAGCGGGATCGCCGTGGCGGAGATGATGAGCGCGCCGGCCTGGAAGATGACGACCGCGGCCTGCCCCTGTTTCACCGCGAACGGCTCGCGCACCCCGCCGAGCGCGACCGGTGTATTGGGGAGCAACGTCTGGCGCGCCACCTTGCCCACGAGCAGCTCACGCGAGGCGAGGTAGCCGGGCCCTTGCAGATCGGGATCACGGAATTCAAGGTCGACGAGCATGTCGTCGGTGATGACCGTGCCGGGATAGAGAGTGGAGCGCGGTACGGGATAGACAACGGCCTCCTGCGCCACGGCGGCGGTGGACTGAAGCCACGCCACCAGCACAACGCCAGCGAGAGGCGCTGCCACGAGACGCAAAGCCGCGCCGCGCTGCCAAAGCCGTGAGCTGCCGGCAAATGCCTGCCACATCGCCACATCCGCTCCCTTTGCGGCACTTACCGCATGTTGTTCGCGACCGTGCCGTACATCGAATCGACGGCCTGGATGACCTTCGAGTTCATCTCATAGGCGCGCTGTGCCGAGATGAGCTCGGTGATCTCCTTCACGGGATCGACGTTGGAGTTCTCGAGATAGCCCTGGTGCACGTTCCCGAACCCAGGATCGCCCGGCACGCCCGTCACCGGATCGCCGGAGGACTGCGTCTGCCGGTAGAGGTTGCCGCCCATCGGCTCGAGGCCGGCATCGTTGACGAAGGTCGCCAGCGTCAGCTGGCCGAGCAATTGCGGCTGCTGCTGACCGTCGATCGTCACGTAGACCTCGCCGGTCTCGTTGACGGTGATGTCCTTGGCGTTCTGCGGCACCGTCATCTGCGGCTCGACCAAGTTTCCGTCGAGCGTGACGATATCGCCGTTCTCGTTTTTGCTGAAAGCGCCGTCGCGCGTGTAGAAAATGTCGCCGTTGGCGCCGGTGATTTGGAACCAGCCCTTTCCGTTGATCGCAATATCGAGCTTGTTGCCCGTCTGCGTCAGCGCGCCTTGCTGGTGCAGGTTGCGGATGGCGACGGTGCGTACGCCGAGGCCTACGTAGGTCCCTTCCGGCAGAGTGTTGTCGCCGCCACGTGCCGGCGTGCCGAGCGTGCGCTCGGCCTGGTAGAGCAGGTCCGTGAACTCGGCACGGGCGCGCTTGTACCCGGTCGTGTTGATGTTCGCGATGTTGTTCGCGATCACCTCCAGGTTGGTCTGCTGCGCATTCATACCCGTCGCAGCAATAGAAAGCGCTCTCATGAAACGGTCCTGACTCTATCCGCTAGATGGTCATGCGGCTGATTTCGAGATAGGCGGAGACCACCTTGTCGCGAATGGCGATGCCGGTCTGCAAAGTTTGCTCCGAGGCCATCACCGCCTCGACCACCTGCTGGGTGGTAGCCTGGCCCCGGATGCCGGCGATTGACGTCGCCTCGCCCGTTTTTAAGGTGCTGATCGCATCGAGCGTCATCTGGCCAAGCACCGCGCCGAAGTCGGTCGGCAGCGCCTCGGTCTTGATCGGGTTGGCCGGCGTGGTGACGGGCGCCGGTTGTGCGAGACCGTTGGTCGCGCCGACGCCAGGGGGCAGCAGCCTGCTAACTCCGTTGAGCATCACGAGCTCCTCAGGAGATCAATGGTCATTGAGATGAGCGAGCGCGCCTGCTTCACAACCTGCAGGTTCGCCTCGTAAGAGCGGTTCGACTCGCGCATGTCCGCGAGCTCGACCATCATGTCGACGTTGGGCATCTTGACGTTGCCGTCGGCATCGGCAGCCGGGTGACCAGGGTTGTGCTCGATGCGATACGGCTTGCTGTCGAGATCGATGCTCTCGACTTTGACGAGCTTCGCGCCGATGGCGTCGTCGAGCTGGGATTGGAAGCTCACGGTCTTGCGCGTATAGGGATTGGCGCCCGGCGTATTGCCGGTGGATGAGGCGTTTGCGAGGTTCTCGGACACGACCAGCATGCGCCGCGACTGCGCCTCGAGACCCGAGGCCGCCACTTTGATCGCAACCTGCATCGGATCAGCCATGGCTTACCCCTTTGCCGATGCGAGCAGCATGCGATGGAAGGTCTTCATGATGCTGGTGTTGCGGGCATAGGCACCCGCCACCTCGCCCGCCTTGAGGAGCTGCTCCTCAAGGCTCACGCTGTTCCCGGAATGCACAACCTGCCACTTGCCCTCCTCGGTGGTGTCGGCGTTGCTGCCGGTACCGCCCGTGGGCGAGAGATGCGAGACCTGGGTTTTGCGCATCTCGATGCCGGTCGAGTTGAGGACGGCCTCGAAAGGCGTGACGTCGACGCCCTTGTAGCCGGGCGTGTTCACGTTCGCGATGTTCTGCGCGATCATCGACTGGCGCTCGGTGAGCCAGCGATTCTGCTGCGAGGCGATGGCGAAGAAGTTGACGGAATCCATGAGGCGGCGCGTCCCTTGGGGCCTCCTTCGTTTTTAGGTCCACAATCTTGTCCGAGGCTTGTGAACGACGCCCGGCACAACACTGCACGCAGCGAAAAAACGTCGACTGCCTCAAGTGTTAACGGACGGGGCACCAGATGGCACGACTGTGGCCAGGGTGGCGCGGGACCGTTGCTCTCGGGCGCGTTAGAGGGTACGTGGCGAGAGCAGGCCGCTCGCGCCCACGCCGTCGAACAAGGCCTGCACCGCAATCGCCGCGAGCAGGATGCCGAACACCCGCATCAGGACGCGCTGCGCTGTAACGCCGAGGAAATCGGTGATTCGCCGTGCCGCGAGCAGCAGCGCGAGCGTGAGCCCCATGACCACGATCAGCGCCGCGACCGTTGCCACGAGTGCGAGCGGCTTCCCGCTTGCGTTGGCCGCAAGCAGAATGCCGGCGCTCATGGCGCCCGGCCCGGCAAGCAGAGGGGTCGCCAGCGGAAACACCGCGACATCGTCCTTGTGTTTCGCTTCAGCGCCCTCCGGCGGCGTCAGCTTGAACAGGCCCGTCGGCTTGGCGAGCACCATGTCGAGCGCGATCACGAGCAAGATGATTCCCCCCGCCGTCTGCAGCGCCGGGATGGTGACGCCGAGCTGCTTCAACAGCGGGCCCCCTGCAAGAGTGGCCCCGGCAAGGATCAGGCTCGCGATCAGCGTCGCACGCAGCGCAATGCGGTTGCGCTCGTCGACGGGCATGCTCTGAGTGAGCGTCGCGAACAGCACCGCGGCCTCGACGGGACCCACGGTCGCAAAGAACGTCGTGAAGCTGGTGAGCGCCGCGGCAAGCATGATGCCCCCGTGAGCTGCGAGGACCGCCACGCGAGATCAACGCGCCCAACGGCGCGGTGATTGTTAGCACCAGGCGGGATGTGCTGCTAAATAGCTGATTCAATTCACTATTGTTGAAACAACCGCAAATGTCGAGTACTTTATGAGGGGTGTCTCTTTTCGACCCAGGAGCTGCCCCGTTGACCACCATGGACTCTGATTTTACCCGCATGCTCGCGGGCTACAGCCTGACCACAGCCGAGATCATTTACCGCCTGCCCGATCATCCGTCGCTGATGCAGAGCTACATCTGGCAGGACTACGATCTTCACCCGCGCTTCCCGAAGCTCAAAGGTTTCCTAGAGTTCTGGATGGGGAACCTGGAGGGCAAGCTGCACCAGGTGTTGGTCGCCCACTCGGGGCTGATCAAACCTTGCGAGCTGAAGCTCGTCGGCGCCGAGTTCAAGCTTCACTAGCTCCGTGATCCCTCCGAACCTTCCGGTGCGGAGGCTGGACAGCTGCCACATCGAAGCAAGGGGGCAGCCCGGCCATCAGCCCCGGGCGGAGGCTCCGGCTTCCGAGCGCGGCCGTGCCTTGCGCGGCGCAGGCCCGAGGCGCGCATCCTCGATCGCGTCCACCAACCGCCGCGTGTTCTCGTCCGGATCCGACGATCCTCCCTCGAACGACACGTAGCTGATCTCGATCCCGGCCTGCAGCGATTGCAACACCAGGCGGAAATAGGCCGAGACATTGAAGTGGTGGAACTCCATGTCGAGCGAGATGCACGGCGCGCAACCCCAGTTGAGGTCGACCTCGCCCGACTGTCCGAAGGCAACCGTGCCAGGCTTGAAAAAGAGCTCGGTCGACGAGTTCACGAGATTGCGGATGTTGCCGAACTGCTCGGTGCGGATGAAGGCGATGAAGTCCGCCGGGTCGACGAGCCGCAGCTCGGAGGCTACCTCCCTCATGCCCTCGGCCAGCGCCCTCTCCCGCTCGCGGGAATAGTCCTTGCCCTGCTTCAGCATGTCTCCATCCTCACGACGTCGCCGGCGCCTGCTTCCCGCGTGCAGAGAGGAACAGGATGATTCCCGCGACGGCCTTGTAGAACTCCGGTGGAATCATCTTATCCACCTCGACGCTTGTGTAGAGCGAGCGTGCCAGCGCCCGGTCCTCGTAGACCGGGATGCCGTTCTGCTCGGCAATGAACCGGATCTTGAGCGCGATGAGATCCTTGCCCTTGGCGACGACGACGGGCGCGCCGCCCTCCTCGCGCACATAGCGCAGCGCGACCGAGTAGTGCGTCGGGTTGGCAACCACCAGCGTTGCCCGCGGCACGGAGGCGATCATGCGCCGGCGAGACCTGTCTCTCTGCAGCGAGCGCAAGCGCATCTTGACGAGCGGGTCGCCTTCGATCTGCTTCAGCTCATCCTTGACCTCCTGCCGCGTCATACGCAGGTCGCGGCGCCACGAGAAGCGCGACCAGACGAGGTCCGCGCCGACCAGAACCGCCGTAACAGCCACGAGCGCCGACAGGAAGCGCACCGATAGATCCTGCATGACGCGCGGAATCGCGGCGGGCTCCATGAAGAGCACGTTGATGAGGTCGCGCCACGACGTGCCGAGCGCCATGTATCCGGCGGTTGCTACGATCAAAAGCTTGAACACGCTCTTCAGAAACTCGATCTGGCCCTGCAGGCCGAAAATGCGAGACCAGCCTTGCGTGATCGAGATTCGCTCTAGCTTCGGCGCGATCCGGTCCGCAACGAACTGGGGTTGATTTTGGAGCGCGGACGCCGCGATGCCCGCGACCGCCATCACGATCACCACCGGAGCGATCACCCTTCCGGCCTCGAGCGCAACGACCATCAGGATGGTCGAGGCATCCGACCCGTTGGCAAGCGAGAAGCTGCCGGGACTGTCTATGAAGGCTTCGAGCGCAAACCTGAGCCTTACCACGTTGTCCGAGAGCAGGAAGTAGCAGGCAATGAGAATTCCGAGAACGGACGCGAGCGTTGTGGCCTCGCGTGAGTGCGGCACCTGGCCCTTCTCGAGCGAGTCCCGGACCTTCTTCTCTGTTGCCTCTTCTGTTTTGCTCTCTCTATCGGCCTGCTCTGCCATCGCGATGAGACCTGATCAGAAGGGAGCGGGACAGTCGAGGGATCCGGCCCCGAGCGACCGGCGGCGAGCGGGCTCAGGTCGGGCGCACCGGAGAGCTGGTGCCGAGGACCTCCGTAAGCGAGACGCCGAAGCGCGAGCTGTCCTCGTCGAGCACCACCACCTCGCCACGCGCGATGACGCGTCCGTTGACGACGACGTCGACCGGCTCCCCGACCTTGCGGTCGAGCGGCACGACTGCGCCACGGCCGAGCTTGAGAACGTTGGCAACCGGCATCGTCGCCGATCCAAGCACGATCTTCACCGAGACGGGGATCTGCATCACTGTCTCGAGATGGCGTGGCTTCTGCCCGGCGGCCTTTTGCGCCAGGACCTCTGCGGCAGCATCGCCGAGGCCAGGATCGTTGACGCTCGCGATCTCGGCGGCTGCGGAACGGATCTCGGAACCGTCTTGGCTCATAATTGTCTACCCGAATTCCCTGATCTCGAGGCACACAGTAACGAAAGGGCTACGCGGCTTTCTTGGCCTCGCCGCCGCCGCCACCCACGGTCTCGGCCTCCACCTCGTCGATGGTCGGCCGCTCGTAGGCGGAGATGGTCTTGCGCCCGTACTCGACGGCAACTTGCGGCATCGCCCCGTTCATGAAGGCCAGCAGCGTTTGCTTGGCGACGATGTAGAGGCGCATTTGCTTCTCGCGACCAGCTTTCACCTTCGTCGCGATCGGAGCGAACACACCGTACGAGAAGAAGATACCGGCAAACGTGCCGACGAGCGCCGCACCGATGAGGTGCCCGAGCACTTCCGGCGGCTCCGAGATGGCGCCCATGGCTTTGACGACGCCGAGCACCGCTGCGATGATGCCAATGGCCGGCAGGCCGTCGGCGATGTTGGTGATCGCGTGGTACGACTTGAGCTTGTCGTGCCTCAGCGTCTGGATCTCCTCATCCATGAGCGCCTCGACCTCGTGCGTGCGGGCATTGCCGATGATGATGAGGCGGCAGTAGTCACAGATGAAGGTCGTGAGCTCCTTGTTCTTGAGCACCGTCGCGAACTTCTGGAAGATCTCGGACTCGGCCGGAGCGTCGATGTGCTTCTCGACCTCGTTGCGTGGCTTCGAACGCAGCTCGCGCATGAGCGAGTAGAGGAGCCCCATCACATCGAGATAGTGCCGGCCGCTGGGCGCCGCATTGCCGAACGCCTCGCCGAAGGCCTTCCCCGTGTCCTTGATGACCTTCATCGGGTTGGCGACGATAAAAGTGCCGAGGGACGTGCCGAGGATGATGACGAACTCCCACGGCTGCCAAAGCACCTCGACATGCCCGCCCATGGCCGTGAAGCCACCGAGCATGCATCCGAGCATTACAACGAGCCCAAGGATAATCGTCACGTGACAACCTCGAGTTAACGGCCGTTAACCCATGTGTAGACGTGACCTCCTTGCGCGAGCCTGATCAGCGGAGCCCTTGAAAATCCGGGCTTGCCGTCTCATCGCTCGCGCACCCCCCCAAAGCCCGCGGGCCGAAGTCAGGCTGAGGCAAGGCGGTGTAGAGACACTGAGCGCCCAGAAGACGCACGAAGGCTCGGTCACCGTGGTCACCAAGTCAGACAGCATCAGATTGATTGCCAAGGGCTTAACGCGCCCGCTTACGGAACTCACCGGCAAATCGCGGATCGGCGGAAAGATAAAAAACCGTGTTAGGAGCTTTGGACGTATCAGGGGCATCGAGTTGCAGGTCGAGGTGTATGCCAAACGCTTCGGCAGCACAGAGCTCCGGCCGCTTGAAATGAAGCTCGGGAGCCACTGATGCAGCCAAGTCTCTATGTCTCGCTGTCGGGCCAGCTCGCGCTCATGCGCCGCTTGGAGACGTTGGCCAACAACGTGGCCAACTCGAACACCGCAGGCTTTCGCGCCGAGGAGGTCAAGTTCGAGCAGCTGGTTTCGCAGAAGACGGATGGCCCCACCTCCTTCGCCTCTGCCGGCAAGACCTATCTCTCTCGCGCGAGCGGAGAATTGGTGCAGACTCAAAACCCCTTCGACCTTGCCGTGGCCGGCGACGGCTGGCTATCGATTCAGACGCCGGCTGGACAGGTGTATACGCGAGACGGCCGCATGACGATGACCGCCGAGGGCGATCTCGTCTCGCTCAACGGCTACCCGATCCTCGACGTCGGCGGCGCCCCGATTCAGCTCAATCCCACCGGCGGCGCCCCCGCCATCGCCCGCGACGGCACCATCACCCAGAATGGCACCCAAGCAGGTGCGGTTGGCATTTTCACCATTCCAGACAACGCCAAGCTGCAGCGCTTCGAGAACTCGGGCGTCATCTCCGACCGCCCCGCTGAGCCCGCGCTCGACTTCGGCAAGGTGGGCGTCGTGCAGGGCTTCATGGAACGCGCGAACGTCAACCCGATCCTCGAGATGTCGCGCCTGATCACCATCCAGCGATCATTCGACTCGATCAGCAATTCCATCTCCCAGTCCGAGCAAACGCTCGAGCAGGCTATCAAGACCCTCGGCGAGACGAGCTGACCGCCGGCTTCGCTAATCGGCCGCACGGGGGCACTCAGGACCAAAGATGACGGACACCGCGACCGAGACCAGATTAGGCGGCCGCAGCACGGCGCGTCCACCCAACGGGCTCGAGGCACTCGATCGCCTCATCACGCAAGCGGCCTCCGCGCTGTCTTTCATCCGCGTGGGCGGCGTGATCACCCAGGTTGCTCCCGCCTATGTCCGCGTCTCGGGCCTGTCGCGCCATCTGAAGCTCGGCGAATGCGTGAACTTCTCCTCGAGCGGATTGCTTCAGCTCGGCGAGGTGGTGCGCATCGACGAGAATGGCGCCACCATCAAGCCCTTCGACGTCAACCTGAAGACCGGGATCGGCGAGACCGCCTGGTACCACGGCGATTTGAGCCTGCGTCCGCACCGCTCCTGGAAGGGTCGCGTCCTGAACGCACTGGGCGATCCGATCGACGGCCAGGGCCTGCTCATCGAAGGCGAGCGCGCCTATCCGTTCGATGCGGAGCCACCCGCCGCCATGACCCGCACGCGCGTAAGCAGCCCCTTGAAGAGCGGCGTGCGCGTCATGGACCTGTTTACGCCGCTCTGCGCAGGCCAACGCATCGGCATCTTCGCTGGCTCGGGCGTGGGCAAGTCGACGCTACTTTCGATGCTGGCCCGCTCGCGCGGCTTCGACACCGTCGTCCTTGCGCTCGTCGGCGAGCGCGGCCGCGAGGTGCGCGAGTTCCTCGAGGACGCATTGGCCCAAAATCGCTCCCGTGCCATCACCGTCGTCTCGACCGGCGACGAGAGCCCGATGATGCGGCGCTTGGCGCCCAAGACGGCACTCGCCATCGCCGAGAGCTTCCGCGATGCCGGAGACAGCGTGCTCCTGATCGTCGATTCGGTGACACGCTTCGCCCACGCCACGCGCGAGGTCTCGCTCGCAGCCGGCGAGGCGCCCGTCGCGCGCGGCTACACGCCCTCCGTGTTCAGCGAGCTGCCGAAGCTCCTCGAGCGGGCCGGCCCCGGCACCGATGGCCACGGCTCGATCACCGGTGTCTTTTCCGTGCTCGTCGATGGCGACGACCACAACGACCCCATCGCGGACAGCATCCGCGGCACCCTCGACGGCCACATCGTGCTCGACCGCAAGATTGCCGACCAGGGACGCTATCCGGCGGTCAACGTGCTGACCTCAGTTTCGCGCCTCGCCAACACCGTCTGGTCGCCCGAGCAGAGAAAGCTCGTCATGACCCTTCGTGCCATGATCGCCCACTTCGAGGACACGCGCGACTTGCGCCTCATGGGAGGCTACCAGCGCGGCGCGGACGCAGAGCTCGACCGCGCCATCGACGTCGTGCCCAAGCTCTACGAGGTGATGAAGCAAACGCTGACCGACCCGCCGAGCAACGATCCATTCCAGGACGTCGCCCGCGCCCTCGCCGAGGCGAAGGAGAAGGAGGAAGCGGCAAAGCAGGTCGCAACGCGCTAGAGCATGATTGCGCGAGACCCTGCCAGTCCGGCCCGTGAGTCCTGGGTCTCATCGAAACCTGGAGCATCTGATCCGATTCCATCGCACCGGAGGATGCTCTAGCCTCCGCCGGAGAGCCGCTCGAAATCGCCGCCCGGCATGCCTTGCTGCCTCGCAATCCAGAGGAGGGACTATGACGCTTGCGCTGTATATCGCCGCGGCCTTCGCCGAGATCGCCGGCTGCTTTGCCTTCTGGACCGTCGTGCGCCAGGGCGCCGCGATTCAGTGGCTCGTGCCGGGCGTCGGCAGCCTGATGCTGTTCGCTTGGCTCCTGACCAGAGTCGATGTCGAGTTCGCAGGCCGCGCCTACGCCGTCTACGGGGGCATCTATATCGCCGCGTCGCTCGTGTGGCTGTGGGCGATCGAAGGCCGAGCGCCGGACCGCTGGGACATCGCCGGCGCAGCAATCTGCATCGTCGGCGCCCTCGTCATCCTCTACGCTCCCCGCACCACGTAACGCCAGGACATTGTCGCTTTGGACCCATAAGTCCGAAGCGCGGACCGTTGGTCCAGCAGATCAGAGCTTCGGGGGGCCGCGCACATCCTTCTTCGGGATGTAGGACAGCTGATCGATCAGAACGTCCTGCACCATGTTGACGCCGAGGCGCTTGTTGACGTTCTCGCCGAGCTTCTTGGCGAGCGCCGGCAGATCCTGCTTCTTCATGTTCTGGAAGTTGACCTGCTCGCCGGCATAGATGGTCTTGAATGCCTCGTCGAGCACATAGACCTCCGGGTTTATCGGCATCTCCTTCAGCACATTCGCGTCGATCGTGAAAACGAACTGCGCCACCATGTAGCCCTGGATCGTGCCGTCGCCGATGATCGGCACGTTGATGGCCTTGGTCCTGAGCTCCTCGAGCTTCTTAGCCTCGCCTCCGCCATCGCCGGAGCTGGCCCGCTTCTGCCACTCGAGAACGCCGAACACCGCCCCGAGCGTCACGGCGCAAACCCAGATTCCGGTCAAAAGCGTCTTGATCATAAGCGCCTGGCGATCGCCGACGGGTCGTAGGTGCCGTCCGAATCCGCCTCCCGGATCGCATCCGAGAGCGTGGTAGAGATTTCACGCACCGCCTCGAGATGCATCTTGAGCACGGCCCGATTGATCGCGAGCTTGGACTGCAGCGAGCTGATGCGCGAGGTCAGAGTCGCATTCGCCTCACCGGTCGGCAAGCTGCGCAGCGAGCGCGTGAGATCGAGAAGCGCCTGGCTCTTGCGGTCGTTGTACTCCTTGAGATCGATGCTCTTTCGGCTCCTCAGCGCCGAGGTCTCCTGATCAATGATCTCCTCGAGACGAACCAGCGAGACCTCGAGATTGGACGCGAGAGCGGGGCGCGGCCGCTCCCCGCCGACCGGTGCTGCCGGTGTCATCCCGGCAGCCGTTGCCGGCGTTGCAGCGGGTGGAAATCGCACGGGTTGGGGAGCACGTTGAAGCATGCGCTAGTCTCCGTCTGAAGCGCTGGTCAGCGGCACCGACAGGGCCTGACTGAGAGCCGAGAGGCTGCTCGCCGGGTCGGAGGAAGGCAGCAGCGCTGCGGCACTCGCAGGCAGATCCGAGGCGTGCCCCTTGCGCACGAAATCGGCAATGCCGATGTTGCCGCGGGCGGCAACCTGCTCGGCGATCTTCTCGGACATCATGGATTTCCAGTAGTCGCCCGCAATGCCCTGCCCGAAGACGCTCTCGGTATTCTTGGGCAGCAGCTCCTGGATGAAGGTCTGCAAGACGAAGGATTCAAATTTCTCGGCGGGATCGGGCGTCTTCTCGACGCGCCCCGCACGCGAGGCGAGCTCCGTGCCGGCAGCTGCCGGCGTGCTTCCAATGGAACGAATTGTAAGATCAACGGACACTGGCTGGCCTTCTCGAAGGTCAACGTTTGTGGCCAACATGCCTCAGGGGTCTTGCTTGGAGCTTGCGCCGCCGGCTGCAAGCCCGGCCTCGATCAGACGCTCGAGCTCGGCCCGCTCCTCATCGCGCGCGAGCTCGACGCTGAGCTCCTCGGCCAGCCGCTCTGTGTTGCGCAGGAGCCCCCCGTGCTTCAGCACCACGGCGGCCTGCGCCTCGACCTCTGGCAGAAGGCGGGCCTGCTCGTTCTCGAGCCGTTTCAGGCGGCGCACGGTCATGTCCGTGAAAAGCCCGTGCAGCGCGTCCTCGCTCGAAAGCGCGTCGGAGAGCGCCTTCCTCTCGTCGTTGTACTTCTCGAGCTGCTGCTGGAGGCGCACGTACTTGAGCTCCTCGAGGCTGTGGAGGTGACGTTGCACGTCGAGCATGCGCTTGATGCTCCGGACCCGGTCGCGCATGGCGCCTCACCCGTTCACGAGAAAATTCCGGAAGCCGCTGAGGAACAGCTTAAGGGCTTCGCTGAAGGTGAAATAGAAGAGGAAGAGTCCGCCGGCGACCACGAACGGCGTTGAGATGAAGTAGACTGGGATGTTCGGTGTCATCTTGTTCATGATGCCGAACAGGAAGTTGATGATGAGGGAGTATACGAGGAACGGGCTCGTGAGCTGGACGATCAGCATGAAAGAATCCGCTGTCGCGTCCGTGACTTTGGCCAGCGCGAATTGCGGATTGTAGAGATCTGTGACCTTGAGCACGGAGTAGGAGGAGACCAGAGCGCGCATCACCTCGACATGCAGGTCGGTCGCGAACAGAAGCACGGTCGCCGTCAGCGTGAGCATTGTGGCGATGGCGGGCGCCGGCTCGATCTCGTCGACGGGCGCATCGGGCTGACCGCTGAAGCCTACGAGCATGGCTGCCGCCGTCCCCATGAATTGCAACGCCAGCATGAAGATGCGCGCCATCAGTCCGATCATGCCGCCGATCAGGGCCTCTGACGCGATGAGTTGCCCGTAAACCGGAATGGTGAGCTTGGAAAGATCCCCCTCGACCACCGGAACGAGGATAGGGGCCAGCACCAAGGAGATTGAAACGGCGAGGAACAAGCGAACTTGCATCGGGATGCGTGAGCTGCCGAAGCCCGGCATCACCATCAGACAGCCGCCGATGCGGCAGAACACGAGGAAGGTCAGGGCCACCGTTCCTGCGTTGATCGGGATCACGAGACGGTTCCCAGCGACTTCACCTGCACGCCACGCGCGATCTCGAGGTGAGAGAGCACCGGCAGCGTCGGGAACAGGCGCTCGGTCACCATGCGCACGTACGGACGCGCGTCGGGGGCAGACACCAGAACGAACTGGTGACCTTGATCAAGAAGGCCGCGGATGACCTTCGACGCATCCGCGCCGAACTGTTCGATCAGTCTCGGATCGATGTCGAATTCGATCACCTCGCCCTTGGCGTCGCGCTTCAGGCTCTGGTGGAATGCGAGATCCCACCGGTTGCCGAGCCTCAGCACCTTGAGCACGCCGGCGTCCGACAGATCCCCGCAGATCTGCTGCGCCATGCGCATGCGCACATGCTCGCAGAGCTGCTCCGCGCGGCGTACGTGGGGCGCGATCTCCGCGATGCTTTCGAGGATGAGATGCAGGTTCCGGATCGAGACGCGCTCGGCGAGCAGCAGCTTGAGCACCGCCTGCAGCCCCGAGTAGGAGAGCTGGGAGGGGATGATCTCGTCCACCAGGCGGCGGTATTCGGGCTCGAGCCGGTCTATGAGTGCGCGCATGTCCTTGTAGGAGAGAAGCTGCGAGAGGTTGCCACGGATCACCTCGCGCAGGTGCGTCAGCATGACCGACATCGGATCGACGGGATTGAAGCCCTCGCGCTTGACGTTGTTGGCGAACATCTCCGAGACCCACATGGCCTTCATGCCGAAGGCAGGCTCGCGTGCCTCGTCGCCCGGCACGTCCGGCACCGGACCGTCACCGGTGATGACCAGCACGTCGCCGATGCGCAGCTCCTCGGACGCCACCACCGTGCCATGGATTTTTATCTGGTAGACCTTGCCCGGAATGGCGAGGTCATCAGTGATGCGGATCTCCGGCACCACAAATCCGTACTGCTTGGCGAACGCACGCCGCATGCGGCCCACGCGATGCGCAAGCTCTCCCTGCGCGGCGAGCAGCGAGGTCGAGAGCTGCTTGCCGAGCGCGATCTCGATCTCCGCCGTCTTGAGCTGCTCCTTGACCGAGTCGCGCGCCTCCTCGCGCGTGCGCCGCTCCTCCGCCATTTTGAAGGCCTCTTCCGCGGCCTTCGCCTGGGCGATCTTCCGCGGGATGGAGGTCGAGACGAAGAGGAGGCCGCCCGAGAGCAGGGCAAATGGAAGGAAAGGCAGGCCCGGAGCGAGCGCGAGGGCGAGCAGCACGACGCCGGCGACGCCGAGAGCGCGCGGATAGTGGCCGAGCTGGGCCAGCACGGCCATCTCGGCCGAGCCCCGCGTGCCGCCCTTCGAGACGAGCAGGCCCGCAGCGAGAGAGATGATCAGCGCCGGGATCTGGGTGACGAGACCGTCGCCCACGGAGAGGCGGACGAACACGTCGGCCGCCGTGCCGAGCGTCATGTCGTGGCGCGTCACGCCGATGATGATGCCGCCGAACACGTTCACGGCCGTGATGATGAGGCCCGCGATGGCGTCGCCGCGGACGAACTTGGAGGCACCGTCCATGGAGCCGAAGAAGGCGCTTTCCTCCTCGAGCTCGCGCCGGCGCCGCATGGCCTCCTTCTCGTCGATGTTGCCAGCCGAAAGGTCGGCGTCGATGGCCATCTGCTTGCCGGGAATGGCATCGAGGGTGAAGCGGGCGCCGACCTCAGCGATACGCGTGGCGCCCTTCGTGATGACGACGAAGTTGACCGTGATCAGGATCACGAACACGACGGTGCCGATCACGAAGTCGCCGCCCATAACGAAGTTGGCGAAGCCGGCGATCACATGGCCGGCCGCGGCATAGCCCTCGGCGCCGTTGGAAAGGATGAGGCGCGTCGTCGCCACGTTGAGCGACAGCCGCAGCATCGTGGCGATGAGGAGGACGGTCGGGAAGGCGGAGAATTCGAGCGGCCGGTGGATCCACAGCGAGACCATCAGGATCAGCACGGCGAACGCAATCGAGAACGCGAGGCCGACGTCGATCAGGATCGCCGGCAGCGGCAGAAACAGCACCGTCAGGATGATGACGATGCCGATCGCAAAGCTGATGTCGCGCGTGTTGCTGCGCTCCGGTCCGCCGACGGCGACAGTCGTGGCCATGCTACCCCCGAGCCCCGAAACTCAGGCCCAGAGTGACGGACCAAGCTTGCGCGAGGATTGCAGCCAGCGCCACCTCAGGAAAAAAAGGCAGCTTGTGGAACAACCTAGAGCACGGGATTCGAGAGGCGATCGCGGTCGAGTGCGTGGCCCGCCAGCTGCACTCCGCCTAGAAGCCGTTCGGGATGCGTGCGTAAGTCTGCTCGGCGAACGCGAAGATGACCGACCCCACGAACGGCGCCGTGAGCGATGAGATGATGAGGATGGCGAGGATCTTAGGTACGAACGTCAGCGTAACCTCCTGCACCTGCGTCAGCGCCTGCAGGAGCGCGATGGCGATGCCGACCAGCATGGCCGCCACCACCGCAGGAGAGGAGGCGATCACCACCGTCCAGATTGCGGACTGGCCGATATCGAGTGCGTCAGCCGGATTCATGAGGACGTCACCTCCACGCCTGCTTCCATGAGGACTTCTTTGCCGTTCTTGAGAAGCGCGAGCGCTCCCGACGAGGTTATTCGCACCGCCTCGACCACGCCAGAGGTCTTCCCGTCGGCCGAGGTGACCGTCTTGCCGATGAGCCCATCCGCCTGATTGAGCGCCATCGACGTGAAGAGCGAGTCGAGCTTCTGGTTCATCTTAATGCCCTGCTCGACGTTCGAGAACGAGGCGAGCTGCGCCACGAACTGGGTCGAATCCATGGGCTTGGTCGGGTCCTGGAACTTCATCTGCGCGGTGAGCAGCTTGAGGAACGAGCTGTAGTCGAGCGTCGATGGCCCCGAGGTCGACTGGGTGCCATCGGACTGCGTCTGCGTCTGAGTTTGCGTCTGTGTTGCGCTCGAGACTACCATTACACGCCTCCCACAACCCTGAGCTCGGGCTGCCGATGGCGTCCGAGAATCGCGTCCTCGATTGGAATCAGGATGCGAAGCGTTTTCAGGGCCTCGAACGCCAGGCCGTCATCGACGTGTTGGGCGATCGCGGCAAGCCCCTTGAGCACGACCTCGTTGGCGAAGGTGAGTTTGAGCCACCGCATGGTGTCGTCGTAGACGCCGCGCGCTGTCTCAGGCCCGCCCGGCTCCATGACCATTGTCTGGAGGATGTAGTAGAGCTGGCGGAGCGGCGTGACCGTCTGCTGCGCATGCATGATCTCATGCTCGAGCAGATATGGCACGTTGTTCACGATCTCGAACGACGAGCGTCCGTCCGACTTCAGAACGGCGCCATTGATGAAAATGCGTTCGCCGGGGCGAAGCGTGATGCGCGTGCTCATTGTAGTCCCTCTGCGATTGTCCGCGACACGTCGATCAACCCTGCGAAATTCGAGGAGCGGCCCTGCCGGATCTCCTCGGCTTCACGCATTACCCACAAACCCACCGAGACGAGGTCGGCACGCAACTTGGGCGGCAGGCCATTCTCCGGCTTGGCAAGATCCTCGATGAAGATCCCCCAGAGCTTGCGCACGAAATAGATGGCCTCGATCGACTCGCGCGACTGCGGACCCTTCTTTTGTGCTTCCTGAAGGAGCGCGATGGAGCGCTCGAGCGCCGTGCGCTCGTGCGCCCGGCCCTCCTTCGGGCTCTCGTCGAGGACTTCGTTGTAGTAGAACTTGTACATTTAGGACCTTGGATCCGCGGCTCTGTCTTAGATGTACTTTATGAGGCTCAAGTTCTGCAGCCTTGCCGTCAGCGCATAGGCCGTTTCGATCTGCGTCAGGAGTGCGTTGACGTTGGCTTGGGCTTCGTAGGGGTCAACGCCCTCGAGTTTCGTGATGTGATCCTGCATGACCGTCACCTGGATGTCGGTGCGGTCGTTGGCGGCAGATATGCGCTCCTGCGACGTGCCGAGCCCGGCGCGCAGTTGCGTGAGATCTCCGATGGCTTGCCCCGTGACTTGGATCGCCTTGTCGATGAGATTCTGGAAGGCTTCGTCGCCAAGCTGATCGATGCCGAGGTCGGAGACCATCGTGTAGACTTGCGCCAGATTGCGGAACGAGACGTCGTTGGCGTTTGCGGAGGTCTCGATGCGCTCGTTGGTCGAGATGCGGCTCGTGATGTTGTCGTCCGCCGCCGACGACCACGACGTTGTCCAATTGGTCGGATCGAACAGCCCCGCGAACGATCCATCGAGGAACGTCTGCATGTCCGTGCCCGTGATCGCCTCGACACCCGGCTGTCCCTGCGCCACGCCGAACGCGGCAACGAAGGCATTGCCAACGTCGGTGGCACCCGCCGACGGCGGCGTCGTGAAGTAGTCGGCGACCGGTTTGACGTCCGTGTTCACGCCCGAGAAAATGTGGGCGCCGTTGACCGCCGTATTGAGCGACGCAACCAGCGAGTTGAGCTTGGCCTTGGCGTCCGTGACCGCGACGCTGGCGCTCGAGCGCGCCGAGCGCGCCGCCTGCAGCGTCTTGAGGAAATCCTGCGCAGCGCTGGTGACGCCGTCGAGAGTGGTCTGCGTGAGCTCGAGCCGCGACGACGCGACGGAATTGCTGTCCTTGAACGTCTTGAGCCGGTCGAGATCCTGGCGCAGCGACACCGTGCGCTCCGTGAGGTAGCCGAGACTGAGGCCCACGTCCGCAAGCCGACCCGTGGTCGCTTCCTTCTGTCCGATCGCAAGCTTGAACTGCAGGTCGACGCGCGACTGGCGAGTCGCGTTGATCAGGGCGGCGGTCGAAACGGATGTCGTTTTCATGGGACCTACCTGATCGCGCTAACAAGCGCATTGAACATGGAGTCGACCACGGTGATGAGCTTGGACGAGGTCTGATACGAGCGCTCGAGCTCGAGCATCAGCGAAAGCTCCTCATCGAGATTGACGCCGGTGACTTTTGAATAGGATTCGTAGGATCTCTGGTGCAGCGTATCCTGGTACTCGTGGCCGGTATCGGCGACCTTGCGCGTCTCCTGGAGCCACGCGACCGAGGACGACGAATAATCGGTGAGCGTCGAGTTGACGGCGAGCTTGGCAGCCGGATCGAGCGCATAGGGATCGCCGAGCTTGCCGATGAGCTCGTCGATACGGTCGGTGAAGCTGGCGGCGCCCGTCGTGTTGTAAACGTAATTGGACGTAGACGTGTCCGAGATCCCGCCGTCCCTGAGCCGCGTCGAGAGCCCGCCCTGATCGGGATCCACGCTGGCGTTGACGCGCAGCGCGGCAGCGAGACCCGACACCAGAGTTCCGGCCGGCGGAATGGATGTGGCACCGCCGTAGGTGAACAGGCCCGGCACTTCCGGAAGGGTCGGGTTCGAGGTCGAGGTCTCGGAGAAAGCCGTCACCAGCACGCGCGCCATCTCGTCGAGCTGCGCCTCGTAGGTCATCGAGATCTCGTCTCGTGCCTGCGTGAGACCCAGGAGGCGGCCTGACTGAAGCGGCATCGTTGCGTTGGCGCCTGTCACCGGGACGCCGTCGATGTAGACCGCATTGCCGGCGACGCCCGGCGTCATGCTGATCGAGCGGTCGAACACAACCTCGCGCGGTGAGCGATCGAACAGCGTTACGCCGCTCTCCGTGTAGACCGCCATGTCGTTGTCGCCCCGCACGAGCGTGCGGATACCGACCTCGGACGACAGATCGTTGAGGATCTGGTCGCGCTGATCGAGGTAGTCGGTCACGTCCACGGCGAGCCGGGTGCCCTTGGTGATCTGGTCGTTGACCGTCTGAAACTGCGATAGAAGGGCATTGACGCGATTGACGGACGACTGCACTCCGGCATCCGCGTCGTTGCGCACCTGCTGCACTGTGGCAGCCGCACTGTTGAGGCCGTTCGCGAGGTCGCGGGCGGCGCGCACAGCCGCGTCTCCGGCCAGCTGGCTCTGCGGCTGGGCGGAGTAGTTCTGCAGGGCGTTGACGAGGCTGTTGAGCCGGGTCGCCGGCGACGTGTCCATCTCGACGTCGTTGACGGTGGTGTTGAGCTGATCGAGCGACTCCAGCATCGCCGCATACGTGCTGGCGTTGGAGTTGGCCTTGAGCACGTTGCGGAAGAGTGTCGGCTCCTCCAGGCGCGTGATGGCGGACGTCCGCACGCCCGAGCCCGGGATCGTGACGACCTCGACGGACTTGCGCGTGTAGAATGCCTTCTCGGCGTTCGCGATGTTGCGCGACACGACAGACGTCTGATCGCCTGTCACGTAGAGGGACGTATTCGCGGTATTTAGGCTCGCCGTGAGGCTCATCGCGCGCCAATCCCCCTAGGTCACCCGGAGCGGACTACCGCTTGAGGTTGACAAGGACCTCCATCAACTCGCCGGCCGTCTGGAAAACCTTGGAGTTAGCCGTGTAGCTGTACTGCGCCTCGATCATGTCCGTGAGCTCGGTCGCCGTGTCGACGGTCGACTTCTCGAGCGAGGACGGCTTGATCAGACCGAACAGCGATGTGCCGGGGAAGCCGAGCTGCAGGTTCCCGGAATCGGCGCTGACGGTATAGACGTTGCCGGCCCCCGGCGTGAGGTTGTCGGGGCTGGGCACGGTCGCTAGCGGAATGCGGTAGATGCCGACGCGCGCTCCATTGCCGTAGACGGCAAAGAGTGTTCCGTCCTGGGCGAACTCGACGTTCTCGACAGCGCTCGGCGCATTGCCGTTGACATTCGAGGAAAGGATCTGGAACTCGTCCGCGAGCTCGCTCGACTTGCTGAGATCCATAATGAGGTTGGATCCGTTTGGCACTGGAATTGTGATATCCGTGGGGCTCGTCGTGTCGAGCTGACCGGTCGTCGGATCGAAGACGAGCGTCGTCGTCGCGAGCGGAGGATCGCCCGCGGCTCCGTAGGGGAAGGCGTGCGATGTCGGATCTGCCGTGGAGGCATCGAAGATCGCAACTTCCCAGGTATTCGCGGCGGTCTTTGTATAATAGATGTCGAGGTCGACCTCGCGACCCACGTTGTTAATCACCGTCATTGACGTCTTGGCGGAGTAGACCGACGTCGTATCGTTGGCGTTGGCCGGCGTGATGGCCTGGATGGCGGCGTCTTCCTGCAGGTTCGCGTAGAACGTGCCCTGCGTGGACGGCGTCGCCTCGAGCGCGCTTGCGGAGATGTTGACGGTCTCGAGACCGGTCGTGCCGTTGGCAGAGACACTGGCCACGCCGCCGTTCAGCGGATAGCCCTGTAGCTCGTAGCCGGCGGCGTTGACGAGGTTGCCGCTGGAGTCCTTCACGAACGAGCCGGCGCGCGTTAGGTAGGTCGTCCCGCTGCCGTCGCCCACCAGAAAAAAGCCCTCGCCGCTGACCGCGAGGTCCGTGCGTGAGGTGGTATAGTCGAAACCGCCCTGGTTCGTGATGCCGTAGCGCACGTGCGTATCGACGCTGCCGGGCACGTAGTTCGCGCCGCCCGACTCGAGGACGATCGTCGAGAACTCCGTGAAGGCGCGCTTGTAGCCATGGGTGCTGGCGTTCGCGATGTTGTCGGACACCGTTGCCAGCTTGCTCGATTGCGCTGCCATCCCGGACGTGCTCGTCCGCATCATCCCGAAGATGCTCATGCCACGGTTTCCTTTTCGAAGAGCTCGGCTCTTCTGAGTAGACCATCGGCATCTTGCGCGAAGCTGGTGGACTCCACGATTTCGCCACGTTTCTCGGCGGCGACATCGATCACCAGCCGGTAGCCGAGATAGCGCTTGGAATCGATCGGATCGTAGCCGAGCCGGTGGCGAAGCCGCTTCCTGAGCTTGCTGATGTGGCTTTCCACCACGTTCTCGTCGATGTCCTCGCTGAACAGGCCATAGACGGAGTTGAAAATCTGGGTCTTGTTGATCCTGCATCCGCGGTTCGACACGAGATACTCGAGAATGCGCCGCTCGCGCCGCGGGAGTTGCAGAACCTCCCCTTTGACCTCGGGGTCTCGGCCGTCGAAGAACACGCGCATCTCGCCGACGTCCGTGTAGTCCGGGGATCCGGTCGCGCGCCGGCGGATGGCCTTGATGCGGGCGATAATCTCGCGGACGTGGATCGGCTTGCGCACCACGTCATCCACCCCGGCCGTGAAAAGCTCGAGCGTCTCCTCGAGCGACCGGTTCTCGTTCATGGCGATCACGGCCGCTGTTCCCGAGCGCCGCCTTATGGTCTTTGCGAGCTGGGAGCGATTGCCGCAATCCCCGAGCAGAAAGGCCTCGACCGATTGCATATCGGACTCTGAGACGGCGGAGACCCAGCCTTCGAACTCGCCCGGCGTGAGACCGCACGCCGAAATCCCCTCTCTACCGAACCAGGAGGTATATCCCTCCGTTACGGTCGCCCGCTCGTCCACGACGACGATCATGTGATGTTCCCCCGGCCATCGGCACCCCCGAATCAGAACGCAACCCCACATGAATCTGGATGCAGTGCGTCGCCGTCTCGAGCAACGGTTTGTTGAGGATTTGCCGGAAGCCGATCCGAATCGGCCTTGAAGTGTTGCGCAAAATGATCACCGGCCCAATCGAGTCTTACGTCAGGAACGAACACGGACGATCCCCGCGAAATGGCGGTCGCCGCATGGCTCAAGGTTGGCGCAAGCCGCACCCAGCCTAATTCCGTGATGCCGTCATCTCTCGACAACCGTCCTGCTTGAAGGTGCGCTATGGTGATTGAGACCCTTGTTCGAAAGACGATTCATCGCATTCAGATTATGGGGTTGCTCGGCGCCTCTTTGCTGCTCGTCGCTTGTGAGGCGCGAAGCGAGGTCGTGCGCAGAGACGAGATTCCCGGGTTTGCGCTTGTCACGCCGGGCATGACGCAGACCGAGCTCGAATCCGTGATGGGCCCGCCCACCTACATCCAGGTCAAGCGTCTGCGCCAGGCATGGCAGTATTGCCCGAACCGACGCTGGCTGCCCATCATCGAGCGTATCGACCGCTGGCTCGAGGTTCCGCGCGGACCTTTCGTCACTGTCTGGTTCAACAACGGCCAGGTCGAGCACCTGCGCGTTTACCCCGGCGAGCGCATGGGGATGTGTGAGGACTTCCTCGCCGCCTTCCGCTGGGAGGACGACATCCAGGGCGGCTTCACCTCGATCAAATAGCAGAACCCGGGCTACTTCTCTTTCGCGGCCTTGAGCGCGCGATCGATCTCCGCATTGACCTCGGCCATCGCCCGCACGGCCTCGTCTCGCATCTCGGCGGGAACACGGTCGGGATGGTTCTCTGCCGCGAAGCGCCGCCTGAGACGGGCAAGCTCCGCCGCCCCAAGTCCTCGCTTCTCACCCAGCATGTCCCTCAGGCGGCGCGCGGCCTCGGCCGGACGTTGCACGCGCCGCATCTCTGGCCCCGCCTCGACGCCATAGGCGGCGACGAGAGACGCGGAAGCGACGTAGCCCGAGGCGACCGTGATGTCGCCGAGGCTGCCAACGGCGGGTCCAGTCACCGGACCTGATTGCGGCTCCCCCTCGAGCCCAAGCTCCATCTGCGGATCGAGCTGCGCGTCGTCGAGCGCCTCCTCGAAGGCGTGGCGGTGCGTCTTTCGCCGGACCCATGTGGGGAAGACCAATGGAGATGCCTCGGGAGTTTCGGATCGCGGCGCCGATCCTCGCTCTCGTTCCTTGTTCAAGCCTTGCGCAGAAGAGGCCCGAGCGCTGTCCGAGGCCGGCGGAGGTCTCGCCAATTCAGATGCTCTCAGAGAGATTCGATGCTAGCCCGGCAGAGGGCGCACGGCGACCACCGTGGCATTGTCCTGGTGCGGGTCCTTGATGGCCTCGACGGCGCGGATGAGCGCGTTCGCCACGGCGCCCGCGCCGTCGTTCGCATAGGCCGCGACGATGCGCTCGATCTCCGCCGCCTCGAGCGTCTGCAGCCCGTCGCTCGCGAGGATGATGTAGTCGCCGGGCTCGATCCTGAGCGGGCGCCGCGACAGATCGACGAGGTCGATATCGTCGCCGGTGACCGCCGAGCGCAGCATGTGCCGCCGGGGATCGCGCCGCGCCTCCTCCTCGGAGATCTCGCCGGCCGCAGCCAGTCTGTCGAGCTCCGGGGCCAGCGAATGGTCCTCGTTCAAGAGCGCGATTTCTCCGCGCCGATAGAGCAGCAGCGGGCTGTCGCCGACGCTCACCCACTCGACGCCGTCCGGTCCGAACGTCACGCCGACCAGCGTCGACCCCATGCCGAGCAGCATCGGGTTGGCGGCGACCGTGTCGGCGATGGCCTGGTTCGCGGCCTGCAATGCCTCGACGAGGCGCTCGCGGTTCGAGCCCTCCTGCCCGGCGTAGGCCTTGACGAAGTTCTCGCACGCCATGCGGCTCGCGAGAGCGCCGCCTGCATGCCCGCCCATGCCGTCCGCGAGCACGGCGACGGCCGGGTTGCCATTGCCCAGCGTCACCGCGCCGGACGATAGAGCGCCGCCCTCACCATGCTCGCTCCAGAAGAGCGCCGTATCTTCCTGATAGCTGCGTGCACCTTTGGTGGCACGGCTTGCATGCTCGAAAGCTGGCATCGCCTCTAGGTCTGTTCAGCAAGCGCCGACCAGTCGAAATCGGCCCCGCAGAAGGGCACGAAGACGAGCTGCGTCCGGCCCATCGTGATGACATCCATCTGCTGGAGCTCGACGGCGCCGGTCGGCCGCTTCTCGTTCAAGGAAACGACGTTGGTCTTAGCAAGGTTCGGCACGAAAAGGAACGAGCGATCGGACGAGTCGTAGCGGATGTAGGCCTGCTCGTCGGACGAGATGGCATCGTCGCCGAAATCGATGGCGATGCGGTTCTGCTCCGAGCGGCCGATCGAGTTGTTGCCCTCGAAGATCGGGCGGAACTGGCCGATTCCGGGGCCGCCGACGACCACCAGCCAGCCCACCACCGGATCATGCTCGAAGGCCCCGCGTGTCACCTTGAGCTTGCCGCGCACGAGCGTGGTGCGCGCCGCAGGCTCTGTCGGTTTTGCCCCAGCCCGCACGACGCGCGTCGTCGGCGGTGCATCGGTCTCGACGTGGCGGCTCTCGGGCGTGACGCGCGGCGTGCGTGCCTCGCGGGCTGCTTCCGAAGCGCTCGGGCTTGCTGCCTCGGCGCTGCGCGGAGGGGGAAGCGCGGCTGCGCTGTCCGGTGCCGGCGATGCGATCACGGCATCCGCCTGCTTCGCCGCAGCCTGCACCTCGGCCTGCTGGCGTCCCGTATCCTCACGGCTCGCTGCCACGAGTGCATCCTTGAGTGAGCCGAGGAACCGGCCCGCCTTCTGCCCGTGGGGCCCCGCGCTTGCAGTCATTGTTGGCGTCTCCTTCGTCTGCCGTTTTGCCGGCGCCGCTGCCCGGCGCCTCTCGAATGTAACCGGTCGCCTCAAGCAGGCTTTGCCATGAATGCGATCCGCGCACGGCCGAGCTCGATCACGTCGCCATTGCCCAGTCGTGCTTCCGCCACGGGTCGTCCGTTGACGAGCACTCCGTTTCCGCTCGCACTCGACAGGTCTGTGATGACGTACTCCGCGTCCTCCGTGCGGTGGATGGCGGCGTGGTAGCGGTGCACCGTGGTATCGGTGAGGCAGATGTCGTTGTCGGCCTCGCGCCCGATGCGCAGAAGCGTGCGCCCCAGGTTGAATTTGCTCTGGCCGAGAGCTGGCGCCACCTCGCTCGCGTTCACGACCTCGACCCACGCCTCGAGTGGCCTGAGCGGAATGTGTCCCGTACGCACCCCCTCGCGCGGAGTTGCGGCGGGGCGCCCGCCCGTGCGCCGGCGCACTTGCGTTTTCAGCTCCGACACGGCCGTCGCGTCGGCCTCGCGCCGGCTCGCGTAGAGCCCGATGAGCGCCAGCGGCGGAACCGCGAGCAGCGCAACGAGGCCGAGCACCAACGCGGGCGCCTGCTCGTAGCTCGCGACGATCCAGTCTATGAAGGACTGAGCGGCGGCGGGCTCGGGCGTCGCTCCGGCATCCTGCGCTGCACACGTCGACGAGGCGACCGCCGCGAGCACGAGCCAAGCGGCCACATCCCGGATCACTGAGCTCGACGCAGCGCGCGGCCGAACGGTGTCCTGGGAAAAGGCTTGCATGATCTGTGCTCGAGCTCGAATCAGCCGTAGTCTTTGTCGCGCTCTGCGGCAGCAACATGGCCGGAGCCGCGAATTGCACGAACTTTGACGCACTCGCGCACGCCACCGCCACATTCCTGCTCCACAAGGGGCGTCGGAGGTGATGTGAGGATTCGAACTCCGCCCAAGAGAGCCAGAGCCCCGAGAGCTGATGACTAATCTGATCGCGCTAAAAAGCGGCACGGAGCTTGTCGGTGACTACCGCATCGAGCGCGTGCTCGGCGCCGGCGGCTTCGGCATCACCTATTTGGCCGAGGAGAACGCCCTCGATCGCCATGTCACCATAAAGGAGTACTTTCCCTCCGACTTCGCAGTCCGCTCGACGACCGCCGAGGCCGTTCCCCGCTCGCAGGATTGCGCGACCGACTATCGCTGGGGCCTCGACCGGTTCATCGAGGAAGCTCAGACGCTCGCCAAGTTCAGTCATCCGAACATCGTCCGCGTCTATCGCTACTTCCGCGCCAATAACACCGCCTACATGGTCCTCCACTTCGAGGAGGGCCAGAGCCTCAAGTCGTGGCTCAAGGGTCTCGGCCGCGCCCCGCGCCAGAAGGAGCTCGATGCCATCGTGGCACCTCTCCTGGATGCGCTCGAGCTCATCCACAAGCAGGATTTCCTGCATCGCGACATCGCGCCCGACAACATCATCATTCGCAAGGACGGCTCGCCGGTCCTGATCGACTTCGGCTCCGCTCGCGGCGAGATGCTAAGCCATTCGAAGACGGTCTCCGCCCTCGTCAAACCCGGCTACTCGCCCTACGAGCAGTATGCGGAGACGAGCCGCCAGCAGGGCCCCTGGACGGACATCTACGCGCTCGGCGCCACGCTCTATCACGCCGTCGCCGGCAAGCGCCCGGCCGATAGTCCCTCGCGCATGGTCAAGGACGAGCTGCTTCCGGCCCGCGACGGCGCCCTCTCGGCCTACCGAGCCGGCTTTCTCGCGGCCATCGACCACGCCCTCGCGCTGCAGGTTGATGCGCGCCCGCAGTCGATCGCGGCCTGGCGCGGAGAGCTCTTGGCGCCCGATCCCGCAAAGCCTGGCTGGTTCGCAAAGCCGCCAGCGGCGAAGAGGAGCGAGCCGGAGCAGCCCGTCCCTCTGCCGGCAGCAGCCCGAAAAGCCGGTGCCGCCCATGCCTCCCCGCCGCCGCCCGACGCACCCGGACCTGTCGGCAGCATGCTCGATTTCCTCGATGGCCTGAAGAAGCCTGCTGCAAAGGGGGAGGCGGCCAAAAAGGCCGAGTCCAAGCCCGCCGCGGAGAAGGGCGCGTCTCCTGCGGAAGCCAAGGCCGAGCCCATGACGCCTGCCGCAGGCACGATCCGCCTCGACGCGCCACCCGACGCGATCAAGCTGCCGCGCATTCTGCGCAAAAAGGCGTCCGAGACGCCGGCACCGGTGCCGTCCAAGGCCCTCGTCCCTGTCGCCAAGAAGGCCGACTCCAAGGAGAGGGAAAAGGAGAAGCGCAAGGCCGCAAGGCCACGCCCGATCCGCACCGGCCGCACGAGCTGGCGCCCCATCCTTTTCAAGCTTCTGGTCGGCGTCGGCGTCGCGAGCGCGGCGGTCGCCATGCAGGACCGGTTCCCGCATGTAGAAAGCCGTGGCATCGGCACCACCTCCGCCGGCATAAAGACGGCGTCGCTGCCCGAGGCTCCGGTCATCCGCCCGGTCGCCGAGCTGGTGGGCCACGTCGGCCCCGTGACCGCCGTCGCCTATGCGAGCGACGGCTCCATCATCGCCACCGCCGGGGCGGACGGCCGCCTCAAGATCTGGCAGGCGAGCACCTCCTCGCTCGCCCGCACCATCGAGCTCGACAACGGCCCGGCGACGGCACTTGCGTTGTATGGCACGCAGGCGTTGACCGGCCACAGCACCGGCGAGGTGGTGCTCTGGGATTGGCAGCGCGCCGAGAAGATCGCGACCTTCAAGCGCAACGAGGCGGAGATCTGGTCGGTCACCTTCGCCGGCCGCGCCGACCGCTTCGCCGCCTCGAGCCACGACTGGAAGGTCGCGTTGTGGGACACGACGACTCCGGGCGGTCCGGTACAGGTGATCGACGCACATGACAGCGCGGCTCAAGCCGTCGCCTTCTCGTCGAGCCCGCGCGGGCCATTGCTCGCCTCCGGGGGCGCTGACAAAACCGTAAAGCTCTGGAACCTCGACACGCTCGACCGCATGCGCACCTACCGCGGCCACCAGGATTTCATCACCGCACTCGCCTTCGCGCCCGGCGGCAAGACGCTCGCGTCCGCAAGCCTCGACGGCGGCATTCGACTCTGGTCGACGTCTTCGAACCGCCTGCTCCGCCGCCTATACGGGCACCGCGGACGAGTCGGCGGCCTGTCGTTCTCGCCCGACGGCCAGACCCTCGCATCCAGCGGCGCCGACGGTCAGCTTCGCCTCTGGGATGTCGAGCGGGGACGGACGATCCGCACCTTGACCGGCCACACCGGCGCCGTGAACTCGGTGAGCTTCTCGCCCGACGGCTCGCGCCTGGCTTCTGCCGGCGAGGACGGAGTCGTCCGCATCTGGGACAACCCTGTGCTTCGCCCTGTCACCAACTGAGCGGAAACGCTTGGGGCCAACTTCGGCGTTTCACCGGATCGAATTCGGTCGCTCAGCCCTTGCTGACGGCGGCCTCATAGTCGGCGATGTGGCTCTTGAGGTCGACGTAGGCCGGGCACGTCGCGCCGCAGCGGCGCTCGATCTCGGCCAGTTCCATCTTCGCCCGCGCCGGATCGGACTTGGTGAGGAAAGCTTCGCCGAGATAGGCGCGAGCCACCACGTAGTTCGGATTGAGCGCGAGCGCCTGCTCATAGAGGGGCAGAGCCTCGTCGACGTGCCCGAGCTTGCGCGTCGCGTAGCCGATGTAGGTCAAAACCCGCTCGTCCTTGCTGCGGGCAAGCGAGAGATAGCCCAGCGCTTTCTCGTATTGTCCGCTCTTGGCGAGCCAATAGCCAGCATAGAAGAGATCCGTATCCGACATCGCCGCGCTCGCGCGGCCAACGCAGTCGGTCCACGCCGGCGTCCCTTTCGCGTGCGTGTCGCAGACGGCCGACGACGGGCCGACATCCTTGGAGATCCGCGCCTCCTCGGCCGAGAGCGTCTGGGCGCAAAACAGCACCGAAAGCCCGGCCGCAAGCGTCAGGCGAAGGAAATGCGAGGTCGTCGTCATGAGGCTCCTCTTGTGGCCGCGGCGCATTCAGCGCCGCGAGCCTTTTTTGATTTGATGGAAACGCGACGCGGGCGAGCTTAGCTGCGGCTCGCCTGCTCGTACGCAGTGATCTGCTGCTTCAGCGCAACGAACGCGACGCAGCCCGTGCCGCAGCGGCGCTCGATCTCGCCGAGTTGCTCCGACGCGCGCGTGAGATCGCCCTTGGTAAGGAAGGCTTCGCCGAGATACTCGCGCGCCTGCACGTAGTCCGGATTGATCGCGAGCGCCCGGGCATAGTAGGGCAGCGCCGCGTCGACGTCGCCGAGCTTGCGCGTGGCAAAGCCGATGGCCGAGAGCACCCGCGGGTTCTCCTTGTTCGCGACGGTGCCGAGCAGCTTCAGAGCCTCGGCATACTGTCCGGCGTGCGCCAGCCAGTAGGCGCCGTTGACGATCTCGTCATCCGCGGCGGCTGGGCCGTGGTGGTCTTTGCAGGCCGGCTTGTCCTTGTTCTTGGGGTTCGAGCAGTCGATTTTAGGTTTCGGCTCTGAGTCTATGGCAAAGGCGGGCGTCACGGACAGACCGAACGCCGCGACGACGAGCGTGGCACACGCATGCCGAGCAACAGAGAAACCGAACGAGACCATGATGCACTCTCCGCAATCGAGGAACGGCTGAAGTACGTCGCTAGGTTATCCAAACCTAGTCGCGTCTCTATCACAAGTCCACCTGGCGCAAGTGAGGCAGAGCGCGCTAATTGTCCCGCTCGGCCCAAGCCTTGCCATCATTGCGGCAAAGGTTGCGGCCCTGCAGAGGCTCGGCTGCGCCCGATCCCAGTGCTAGGCTCCGGCCGTGGGGAGGTTGCGTGTTCTGGTGGCGCAAACGCAATGAAGGGTTCGAGTGGCGCGATTACGTGCGCACCACCATTCTCGTGCGCCGGGAGCAGCGCCGCCAGAAGGTGCGCGACGTGCAGGCCGCCGCCGCGGCCCACCTGAAAGAAGCCGGCGAGCATGGCCTCAGGGCGGGCCAGCGCGGCCTCGAAGCCGGCATTTCGGGAGCGAGGTCCGCAGGCGAGGGGCTCTGGCACGGCCTCAAGGCTGGTGCCACGGCCACCGCATCCGGCACCAGCCGCGGCTTCTGGGCCGCCGTCCCCGTCATCAGTGCTCTACTCGCGACAACAGTATCCTTTGTGCGGCGTGCCATTGGCGCCATCGGCGCCCCTCTCGGACCCTGGCTCGAGCCGCTGGCCGAGATCGTCGGCCAGCCCCGCGCTCGGCTTGTCCTCGCCGCCACCGCGCTCGCGACAGGTTTAGGCGCCGCCTACCGGGCCTGGGCCTTCGGCTTCGATGCGGACGCCCGCGTCGCGGCGGCGGTCTCGCTCATTTCCCTTGCTCTTCTGGCCTTCGCCTACCTGACCGGGCCGGACCGTGTTCGTTTCGAGGCGCCGCGGGAGAGCCTCATTGCACGGCTCAAGGGCGGACTCGTCGCGAGCGGCAACGACACACCCCTGCTCCCGTTCACCGCGCGCACCGCCGGCCTCGCAACCGTCGCCGTGGCGGCGCTTGCTATCGTAGTCTTTGCTGGCATTCGCTATCTGCCCGCAGCGGCAACCATGACGCTCTCCTCCGCACCACAAACGACCGGAGCGCTGCGGCAGCCGGACCCCTCCGAGCTTCGCGGACGCGCGACCGCGGTGGCGGGCGACACCCTGCGCCTGGATGGCCGCCTCGTCGTGCTCGACGGCATCGAGGCTCCCGTTCCAGGCCAGATCTGTCGGCGCGGCGGCGGCACCTGGCGCTGCGGATCGGCAGCCAAGGACGCGCTGGCCGACGCGGTGCGCAGCCGCCGCATCACCTGTGAGATCTTGGGCGAGGCCGACGGCGGCATGACGCGCGCACGCTGCCGTGTCGGCGACACCGACCTCGCCGAGAAGCTCGTGCGCACCGGCAAGGTCTTCGCCGAGAGTGGCTTCATGAGCCGCTATGCCGATGCCGAGAGCGAGGCCCAGGACAAGAAGACGGGGCTCTGGGACGGAGAGGCCGATCGCCCGCAGGACTATCGCACCAGACGCTGGGACGAAGCCAAGCGCGCCGCACCCGACGGCTGCCCTATCAAGGGACGCATCCGCTCGGGCGCACGCACCTATGTCCTCCCCTGGTCGCCGTCTTACGACAGCGTGAAGGTGACGACGTCCAAAGGAGAGCGCTGGTTCTGCAGCGAGAGCGAGGCGCAAGAGGCCGGCTGGTCCCTCGGATCGCCGTCGTGATCGGACCCCGAGGCCACAAATAAAAAGCCCGCGGCCGGGGGGAGGGCCGCGGGCTGAAGAACTGTGACGCCCCTAGGGGGATAGGTGGGACGGCGCCACGTTCGCAGGTTGCATTCCATCCTAAACAACGGCCGTTGGCAAGTGATCCGACGAAGGACGTTCGAAAGGTGATTAAGATTTCGCTCACATTAAATCGCAACTTTTCGTAATAATATTCAGATTCCCCGAGTAAATACGTTTTTCGCGCCGAGGTAGTGCGCGTTCTGGCGAGATGCTCACTCGAGAACTCAAGGCAGCCATCATTCTGCTCCTTGCCGGCCTTAGTGTCATCGAACGGGCGGTGCAAACGGTCGTCGCAAGGGAGAACATCATGCTTTCGCGGCTCGGCGCGGCGGTCGTCGCCTTGATGGCGGCCGGCCTCGGGCAAATTGCGCTCGCCGACCAGAAGCTCCCCGTCATCGCCACGGTCACCATCGACCTCGCCGGAACCGGTCACGCCATCGACCTTCGACAGGCTCGTGGCGCCTACCGCGGCATCCGCTTCCGTGCCAAGAGCGGACCAGCCGAGTTCACTCGCGTGCAGATCATCTACGCCGACGGCGCCATTCACAACGAGGCACAGCCGGTCGAGTTGCCCCAGGGCGAGCGGTCCCGCGCCATCGACGAGACCGCAGCGGACCGCTTCATCGACACCGTCAACGTCGCCAACGCGCCGGGCAAGGGCCGCGTCATCGTCGACGTGCTCGGCATCCAGACCGAGGCGGGCGCCAGGCTGCAGCGGCAGGCCCCTGCGTCCGGCGACGTCACCGGCACGGCGGCGCCCGCCGAAGGCAGCGACGTGATGTTCGGCTATCAGGACGTCGGCTTCGGCGTCGACCGCGATGTCATCAAGGTTGGCGGAGACCTCGGCAAGTTCGACCGCATCCGCCTGCGAGTGCTCGGCAACGACGTCCACATCAACGCCCTCAAGGTCGTCTACATGGACGGCGAGAAGCAGGAGCTAGCCGTCGACGCGGACATCAAGGCCGACGCCCACTCCGAGTGGTTTGCGATACGCGGCGACCGCTTCATCCGCGAGATCGAGATGAGCTATCGCTCGGCCCCGAGCCTCAAAGGCCAGGCGCGGGTCGAGGTCACCGGAGAGTATGCGGGCGATTGGCTCGGTGCCGCCGGCGAGGGCCGCAAATACAACGAGGGCTGGGTGCTGCTCGGTGCACAGACGGCCGGCTTCACCGGCTTCGACCGCGACACCATCACGGTCGGCAGGAACGAAGGCGGCTTCTCGCGTCTGCGCATCGAGGCAATGGAGCGCGCCATCACGCTTAAGGAGATTCGCGTCAAGCATTTCGAAGGCCCCGACGAGATCTTCGCCATGAGCGAGCGAGTCGACCCCGGCAAGCCCTATGGCCCGCTCGAGTTCAAGGGCGGCAAGGCGCCGATCAAGGCCATCGAGGCCCGCTACCGCTCGCGCTTCGATTTCATGAAAGGTCTGAAGAGCGTGCTCGAGGGCCGGCCTGCCGTGGTCCAGATCTGGGGCCAGCACTGATCGTCCGTTGAAGCCCGCCAACCGCGCTGCGCCAATCTGCGCGTGGCCCCGCCACGATTTAGGCCTTCCCGAAAGTTAGGCTCGCCTTCGATCAAAGATGCCATTGGCCGGGCACCAATGCCGGTCAAATCAATAGGCCCAACAGGGAGGACGCCGTGGCGCGCCCCGACTTCTCGACGGCACTTCTCTATGCGTTCGCTACGCTCGCCCTGGTGGCCGGCGCCGCCCGCGCCGAGATGCCAAGACGCGACCGTCCGGACGGACAGGTCGTGCTCGGCACGGCGCACGTCAACAACCGCATGGAGCGCTTCGATTTCAAGGTGAACCGCCAAGACGGTGACCTCTCCGAGATCCGCTTCAGGGCCGGCGATGCGCCGGTGCTGATCCAGGCCATCGTCATCGTCTATGCTGACGGCGACCGCGAGCAGGTCAACCTGATGGACAGCCTGCGGCCAGGCGAGCAGAGCAGGCCAGTGCCCATTCAAGAGCGCCGCCGCATCGTTACCCAGGTCATCGTCTCCAAGCGTCCCGACATCCGCAGGGGCGAGACCACCGTCCAGCTCATCGGCGTGCCCCGGCGTGGGTGGGACGGCGGAGGCCCCGTCGCCGGCGACCCGTCCGAGCGCGTCGTCTCTCGCTCGTCGGTAGAGGGCCGCTTCGATGAGATCCCCTTCCGCGTCGGCCCCGACAAGGGCCCGATCGGCGCCATCAAATTCCGCGCCTTCGATCGCGGCTTCCTCATGAGCCGCGTTGAGATCGTCACCCTCCGCGGCGAACGCAAGGTTGTTGACTTGCTCGAGCGCGTGAGGCCCGGCCAGACGAGCGCGGTGATCGATCTCGGCCGCCCCGAGATGCTCGAGAGCGTCACGCTCTGGAAGCGGCCGAGCTGGCGGCCGGGTCCCGTCGACATCGACCTGATTGGTATTTCTCCGCCCGAGCCGCCCCCGCCAAGGTGGGGCGGGCGCGGTCCCGACATTCCGCGCGGCTGGGTGCTGTTCGGCGCCCAGGAGGTCGCCTTCCGCACCGAGCTTGACATCATACCCGTCGGCCCCGAGGTCGGCCGTTTCGACCGCATCGCGTTGAAGGTGAGCGGCAACGATGTCTATCTGCGCGAGATCACCATCGTTTATGCCAACGGCGAGCGCGACCAGAGGATCATCGAGACCGAGATCCCTGCCGGCAGCCAGACTCGTCCCATCGATCTCAGCGGCGACCGCTTCATCCGCGAGATCGAGCTGGTCTACAGGTCCGGCCGCGACAGCCGTCGTCCCGCTGTGGTCGAGGTGTTCGGCGATTACGCCGACGAGTGGCTCGGCGACCGCGGCGGTCATCGCGACTTCAACCGCGGCTGGTTGATGCTCGGAGCCGCGAGCGCATCATTCTTCACGAAGGACACCGATACCATTCAAGTCAACGAGCGCGTCGGCCGCATCCAGGCACTGCGCATCACGGCACGCCGCGCGTCCGTGCGCTTCTACGGTGCCCGTGTCTTCTACGAGAATGGCGAGGTCGAGGACATTCCGATCACCGGCGCGCTCGTGGACGGTGCCACCTCGCAGCCGATCGACCTGCGCGGACGCGGCCGGCGCGTAGACCGAATCCAGCTCAGATATCGCTCCAAGCTCGATTTCAAGGGCCAGGGCATCGTCGAGGTCTGGGGCCTCACCTGAACACTTGGACCTTTGCTCGCGCTTCCGGGCGGCAGCGCGAGCGGCTAATCTCCGGGCGCGTGGCTTCGAGTCGCGCGCCCTTTCGCATTTCCCGAGCCCCGCATGCCCATCCGCCAGCTCGCACCCGAAACCGTGAACCGCATTGCTGCCGGTGAGGTGATCGAGCGTCCGGCGAGCGTGGTGAAGGAGCTCGTCGAGAACGCCATCGACGCCGGCGCGAAGGAGATAGAGATCGTCACCGCCTCGGGTGGGCTTTCACTCATCCGGGTGACCGACGACGGCTCCGGCATGCCGCCCGCAGACCTCTCCTTATCGGTCGAGCGCCATGCCACCTCGAAGCTCGACGGCGACGACCTGCTTGCGATCCACACACTCGGCTTCCGCGGCGAGGCGCTGCCCTCCATAGGCTCCATCGCCCATCTCATCATCACCTCGCGTCCGCGTGGCGCAGCCGAAGCCTTCGAGGTCGCGGTCGAGCGCGGCAGCAAGCAACCGCTCAAACCCGCCGCGCTCAATCCCGGTACCCGCGTCGAGGTGCGCGACCTCTTTTCGGCGACACCGGCACGCCTGAAGTTCCTGAAGTCCGAGCGCGCCGAGAACCTCGCCGTCTCCGAGACCGTGAAGCGCCTCGCCATGGCTCACCCCGACATCGGCTTCTCGCTGACGACGGGCGAGCGCACCGCCTTGCGCCTGACGCCGGCGTCACGCACGCCGGAGGGCATGCTGCAGCGCTTGGGCCGCATCATGGGACGCGAGTTCATGGAGGACGCATTGGCGGTGTTGGGCGAGCGCGACGGCATCACAATCGAAGGCTTCGCCGGTCTGCCCACGTTGCATCGCCCCGATGCCGGCCAGCAGTATCTTTTCGTCAATGGTCGCCCGGTGCGCGACAAGCTGGTCGTCGGCGCCGTCCGCGCGGCCTATGGCGACACCGTGACCAAGGGCCGCCATCCGCTTCTCGCCCTCTTCGTCACGCTTCCGACGAGCGAGGTTGACGTCAACGTGCACCCAGCCAAGGTCGAGGTGCGTTTCCGCGATGGCCCCGCCGTGAGAAGCCTTTTGATCGGTTCGCTGCGCCACGCCCTCGAGAGCGCGGGTTTCCGCGCCAGCGCCCAGGGCGGCGCGCGTACGCTCGACGCATTGGCTCAAACGGCGACGGGACCCATGCCGCGCGGCAACGGCGCAACACCCTATAGCCATGCGCCGCCCCGATCGCACGGCTTTATGGAGGAGATGCAGGCGCCGTTCACGAGCTTCGATGCCACCGCAGCCAACACCGAGGCCCACGACAACGCGCCCTCGCCCGATCTCGAGCTCCGCCCGCTGGGCGCCGCCAGGGCTCAGCTCCACGAGACCTACATCGTCGCGCAAACGGAGACCTCCGTCGTTATCGTCGACCAGCATGCCGCCCACGAGCGCCTCGTCTACGAACGCCTGAAGCGCATGCTCTCGAACGGCGGCATCGCGCGCCAGGCGCTTCTCATACCGGCTGTCGTCGACGTCGGAGACGGCGAGGCCGACGTGCTGGCGGAGAAGAGTGCGGAGCTGGCCGAGCTCGGCCTCGTAATCGAGTCGTTCGGCAACGCGGCCGTGGTGGTGCGCGAGGTGCCGGCCCTGCTTGGCACGTCGGATGTCGAGGGCCTCGTGAAGGACATCGCCGCGGATCTCTTGGCCGACGGCACCGGCGCGCCGCTCTACGACAAGCTCGAGGCCATCGCCTCGCGTATGGCGTGCCATGGCAGCGTGCGCGCCGGCCGCCGCCTCACCGCAGCCGAGATGAACGCGCTGCTCCGCGAGATGGAGGCGACGCCGTTCTCCGGCCAGTGCAACCACGGCCGCCCCACCTACGTCGAGCTCAAGCTCTCCGACATCGAGCGCCTCTTCGGCCGAAAGTAGCGACTATCATTGCACGCATCTGAGGCCACAAATTCAACTGGGTACAGGCTCGAGTCTCCCGAAAACGGCCTCGGTGTCGCCCCAGCTGCGGCGATCGAGCTCGACGAAGCCTTCCGGCAGCGTCACCGCCGCGTCCTTCGCCTCCTCGAGCACGACGATGGCGCCCGGCGAGAGCCATTTGCCGTCGCGCAGGATCGCGAGCGCCTTCTCACCGAGCCCCTTGCCATAGGGCGGATCGAGGAACGCGAGGTCGTAGGCATCCATGTTGCCCGCTGGGCCGAGGTCCGTGGCGTCACGCCGGAAGATGCGCGTCTGCCCCATGAGGCCCAGCGCCTCGATATTGGTACGGATCAGCGCCCGCGCCTCCGGCGCCTCCTCGACGAAGAGACAATATCCGGCCCCGCGCGAGAGCGCCTCAATGCCGAGCGCGCCCGTCCCCGCGAAGAGGTCGATCACGCGCCGCCCTTCGAGGGCGAAGTCAGCGACCCCATGCGCGAGGATGTTGAACACGGATTCCCGCACCCGATCCGATGTCGGCCGCAGCCCCTCGTGCTGCGGCGTGGCGAGAGCGCGCCCGCGGAATTTGCCGGCGACGACACGCATCAACCGCTCTCGCCCCGGCGGGCGCTCTTCTTCTGCTGCGGCCGCTGACCGGCGGACGGCTTCGCGCCATTGCCGTCGTTGCGATCGACCAGGCCGAACTCGGCGGCGAGCTTCGGCCCGAGCTGATCAGCGAGCACACGCCGCTTGATCGGCTCGGCCTCCCCGGGCTCGAGCTCTAAAAGCTGAAACGGCCCGAACGATATGCGGATGAGGCGGTTCACCTCGAGCCCGAGTGAAGACAGCACCTTGCGCACCTCGCGGTTCTTGCCCTCACGAATGCCGATGGTGACCCACATGTTGGCGCCTTGCACCGTGTCGATGAGCGCCTCCACCGGCCCGTAGCGCACGCCCTCGATCTCGACGCCGTCCTTGAGCTTGTCGAAATCGGCTTGCGTCGCGCGCCCCTTCGCCCGCACACGGTAGCGCCGCAGCCAACCCGTCGCCGGCAGCTCCAGATGCCGCGCCAGCTCGCCGTCGTTGGTGAGCAGGATGAGCCCTTCCGTGTTGAAGTCGAGCCGCCCGACCGAGATCACGCGCGGCAGCCCCGGCGGCAGGTTGTCGAACACCGTCGGCCGTCCCTGCGGATCGTTGTGCGTGGTGACGAGCCCCTTCGGCTTGTAGTAGCGCCAGATCTGCGCCGGCTCCGCGACCGGCAGCGGCTGCCCGTCGACGAGCACACGGTCGCGCGGCTTCACCTCGACCGCCGGCGTCTTCAGGACCTGCCCGTTGATGCTGACGCGCCCGTCCGCGATCCACCGCTCGGCTTCACGCCGCGAGCAGAGCCCTGCCCGCGCCATCGCCTTGGCGATCCGCATCGGCTCGCTGACTGAGGCCGCCGTCGGCTGAGCCGGCTTCTTGCCGTGCGGCCCGCCGCGGCTCCGCTCGCGAAAGAGGCCGGCCTTCCCCGGCGCGCGCGCCCGATGCGCATCCCTCCGCTCGGCGCGGTCGCCCTGCGCCTCACGCGTCTCCCCAAAATCCCGGCGACCTTTTTTGAGCGGTCCGCGCGCATCGGGCCGCTCCTCACGCGGGCCCTTGCCGGCCGTCTTGCGGCTCCGGAAGAATCCGCCCTTGCCACCGTCTGGGGCCCCGCGTGCCTCCCCTCGGTCGCGGCGCTCTTGGCGCGCGTCTTTACCGGAGGAGCGCCCGCCATGCTCACCCTTGCCGCGCGGAGGACGTTGACCGAACGACGATTTGCGCATTGAAGTGGGGCCCCGTTCAATTCGGAAAGACGTGGTTATGGCACCGCCGGCCCCTCTCGGCCACATGGAACTCGCGCTCGCCGAGGCCCGCGCCGCAGGCGGCCGCGGCGAGGTGCCGGTCGGCGCCGTAATCGTTGACGCGTCGGGCGCCGTGGTCTCCGCGGCCGGCAACCGCACGCGCGAGCTCTCTGACCCTTCGGCCCACGCCGAGATGCTTGCCATTCGCGCCGCCGCCGCCAAGCTCGGCAGCGAGCGCCTCTCGGGCCACGACCTCTACGTCACTCTCGAGCCGTGCCCCATGTGCGCTGGCGTGATCTCGTTCGCCCGCATCCGCCGCCTCTACTACGCGGCACGCGATCCCAAGGGCGGCGGCGTCGAGCACGGCCCGCGCGTATTCAGTCACCCGACTTGCCATCATCGCCCGGAGCTTTATCCCGGCCTCGGCGAGGAGGAGGCGGGGGCGCTCCTCAAGACCTTCTTCTCTGACCGCCGCACGGGCTGACGCCGCTAAGGCTTGATCCGCGGCATCAGGCGCCGCATGCGCTTCCCGCGCCCGGCCGGCGGCTCGAGCGCCGGGACTGTCTCCGGAGCAGGCACCGTCAGCACCTCGGCGCCGAGCACACGCATGAGCTTGGCGCGAAGCTCCGCCTTCGCCGGCTCGGCCGCCGCCAGGATCTCGCGCACCTTGAGAAACTCGAGCGCCTGATAGCGGCCGGTTCCCGCATCGATGTAGATGTCGGGCTGATGCGCCTTGAGCTTCTCGCGCACGATCGAGCGCTCGAACAGGAACGACGAGGCGAACAGAGCTTCGAGCGCCGTCGGCCTTTGCCGCTTGGGAGACGGCGTCGTGGTTCCGGAAACGTCGATCGCGACCAGCACATCCGCTTCGCCCATGAGCAGGTCGAACGGCAGCGGATTGGTGAGACCGCCGTCGATGAGCGTGCGCCCGCCCATCACGACCGGCTCGAAGATGACCGGCAGCGCCATGCTGGCCGCGACCGCTGGCCGCAGCGGGCCGGAGGCGAGCACCAGAGGCTCGAGCGCATAGAAATCGCTCGCCACAATCCGGAGCGGGATCTCGAGCTCACGAAAATCCTGCGGCACCGCGCGCGGCAGCACGACATTCAGTAGCGCGCTCGGCGCAAAGAGCGAGTTACGCGCCTGGAATATATTCCAGATTCCGCCTACGCCCTGAATGCCGCCGGCGATCAGCTCCCGCAATAAACCTGTGCGCTTGGTTAAGATGTCCTCGGTGTGTGCGCGGATCTCGCGCGCTGACAGCCCTGCCGCGTAGGCCGCGCCGTAAATTGCGCCGATCGAAGTGCCTGCGATGATTTTCGGTTTGATTCCAAGCTCGTCGAACACTTCGAGCATCAAAATGTGCGCGAGCCCCCTGGCACCGCCGCCACCCAGGACAAGGCCGATCGACGGCGCGCGGCGGTCCACAGGTGCCGTACAGCCGCCATTTGCCGCAATCCCCGGTCGCGTCGCGTCTGCCATGATCAGGCCCTAGAGAGACCACACGATACCGCATCATAGGCGGTGGGCGACGTCCGGCAAAAGCGAAGAACGGACGCTCCCCACGTTCCATGGCCTCGAGGCGAGCCTGGTCCACGCACGGCGAGCAAGACCGCCGGACACGGACGCGAGACGAAGGCTCCCGAGCCACCAGTAATGGAGATGACGATGAAGTCGACCTGGTTGAAGCCGGCTGTGAGCATGCTGCTCGGAGCGATCCTTGTTGCGGGTGGGAGCCTCACCGCCGAGGCCGATGTGTGGCCGGGCACCCAGGCCTCGATCGGTGGCGCTATCGCCGCGCGCATCATCGCCGTTAAGTGCTCAGGCCCCCTGACCCCCGCTGAGATCTCCGAGCTCGACAATTACATCGATCGGCGCCAGACCGAGTTCATGATGGCGAGCGAGGCCAACAGGCGCGTCGGCGAGACCGTCTTTCCGCAGCTCGCCCGCGACTACAATGAGAGCTACTCGACGCCGGATGCCTGCAACGCCAGCGCCCGCGACTTGGCAAAGGACATGCTGAACCGCGTCCGCAACGCCGGTAAGCAGGCCTCGAACTAGGCTACGATCGCTTCCAACAGGCCGCGACGCGGTTCAAACAAAAAACGGGCGGGCTCGATGCGTAGCCCGCCCGTTTTGTTTCGATGCTAGTACTCAGGCGAGCTTGAATGGCATGTCCTTGCCGGCGAAGAACGCGTCGATGTTGTCGAGGGCCTCGAAGCCCATCTGGTTGCGGGCTTCGATCGCCGCCGAGCCGAGGTGCGGGAACAGGAACGTGTTCGGCAGATCGTAATAGCCCTCGTTGATCTTGGGCTCGCCCGCGAACACGTCGAGGCCTGCGTACGCAAGCCGGCCCGACTTCAAGGCCGCGATCATGTCCTCGTCCTTGACGAGGTCGCCGCGCGCCGTGTTCACGACGATGGCGCCCTTGGGCAGCTTCTCGATAACGTCCTTGTTGAAGAAGTAGCGCGTCTCCGGCGTCGACGGCGCATTGATCGAGAAGAACTGGGAGATCTTGAGCAGGCTGTCGAGGCTGTCGTGATAGGTGGCGTTGTACTTGGCCTCCACCTCGGGCTTGGCCCGGTAGATGTCGAAGTAATGGATCTCCATGTCGAAGCCGCGCGCGCGCTGCGCCAGCGCCTGGCCGATCTTGCCGAAGCCGTAGATGCCGAGCTTCTTCCCGTCGAGGCGCTGACCCACGAGTTGCAGGGGCTGCCAGCCGGGCCACGAGCGGGTGCGGATCATCTTCTCGCCCTCGCCCGCGCGGCGTGCTGCGCCGAGCATCAGCAGCATGGCGATCTCGGCCGTGGCGACGGTGACGCCGTGTGGCGCGTTGCCCACCTTAATGCCGCGCTTCTTGCAGGCCTCGAGATCGATGTGGTCGAAGCCGATCGAGAAGGTCGAGATGCACTTGATGTTCTCGGGGACCTTCTCGATCACCGGAGCAGGGCACTTCTCGTTGAGCGTAAGCAGGATGGCGTCGACCGACTTCGCCGTCTCGAGCATCTCGTCGACGGTGATCTTCGGGTTGTCCCCATGGGCGATGACATCATAGGTCGCGCGCGCCCGCTCCATGACGGCGTCCGGCAGCGGCCAGGTGATCAGGATTTTCTTCTTTGCCATAGGTCCGCGTATCCTCCCCGAAATAGATGGTCTGTCATGCGACTGGCCGCGATCCATGCCCGAGGAAAAGGCCTCTGACAAGCCTTTCGGGGGCGGCCGCGCCACGACACCCGAGACCGCACTGCAGCATGGGCGGCAGAAGCCGGCGTAACCCTTTGTTCACCATGCCGGGGCAGACTTCGCCCGCACGTTTCTGGGGGTCACGATGCCGCGCTGGCCTGGGCTGGTCGCGGCGGCCCGCTCACCCTTGCGGCCGTGACGGCCGGGATTGCGACGCTGTGATGAGGGCCTTCGTCCTTTTTCTGGCACTGCTGGCCGCTCTCAAAGTCTGGGTGCAGGACAGCACCTATCGCGCTGCCGCCGAGGAGGCGCTCATCTCGGCTTACCGCACGCGCGCGGCAGCCGCATGCGAGAAGGTCGCCCCCAAGTCCGGCAAGCCCGCCACCATCCAGGATGCCATGGCCGGCCGCTGGACGGAGGCCGAGCCGCACGTCTCGCTCGGCAACCCGGCCATCCGCATTCACGTCTGGGAGCTCGATCACGAGCTGTGGAGCGCCCGCTACAAGCAGCTCTACCTGATCCTTTCCGGGGGCGGCAACGCACCCTCATGCACCTACGACATCACCGCCGACACTGCCGAGATGACGTCGTCCTGACGCGGGATCACGCGCCCTGAGCGGCCGGCGTCCGCGCCGCCGCGGCCGCACCCGGCATCCCGCCGGATCGGCCGAGTCCCAGCCAGCCCTGCATGCGGATCAACGCCTCCGGCAGCACCACGAGGTTGAGGAACGTCGCCGTGGCGAGACCGCCGAGAATGGCGATCGCCATCGGTGCCTCGATCTCGTGGCCAGGCCGGCCGAGACCGAGCGCTAGGGGCACGAGACCCAAGGCCGCCATCAGCGCCGTCATGAACACCGGAGCGAAGCGCTCGGCGGCCGCCACCCGAATGGTGTGGTCGGACCACGCGCGCCCTTCCTTGTCCACCACATGCTCGACATGGGCGAGCATCATCACCGAGTTGCGCGCGCCGATGCCGAACACGGTGACGAGGCCGACGAGGCTGCCGAGCGTCAGGCCGATGCCGCTCGCCACGATCGCCGCCATGCCGCCGATCAGGCAGAACGGCACGTTGATCAGGAGCACGGCGGCGAGCGCCCGGCGCGTGAACGCCGCCGTCAGCACGATGACGACGAGGGCGATGCTGAGGGCCGTTAGAAGCGCCAGCCGGATCTGCCCCGCCCGCTCCTCCTCGGCCTGGCCGGCATAGGACACGTAGACGCCCTCGGGCAGCTTGAGTGTCGCGACGCGCGCCTTCACCTCCGCCACCGTGTCCCGCAGCGACCGGTCCTCCGACCCATTGAAGTTCACGTTCACGCGCCGCTGCGCGCCATCGTGCTGGATATTGACCCGTCCGTCGGTGGTCGCGATTGCGGCCACGTTGCTGAGCAACACACGCGTCTTGGCATTGGAGACCAGCAGGTTTGAAAGCTGCTCGATACGGTTGCGCTCGGCCGCCGGCAGGATGACGACCACGTCCACGGTCTGCGCGCCGACGTAGGTCTGCCCGATCGTGGTGCCGGCGAAGGCGGTCTGGACGGTGTCGAGCGCATCCTCGGCAGTGAGCCCATAGTTCGCCAGGGCCGCGTGATCGAGCTTGATCGAGATCGTCGGTACCTTCGCCGTCTTGGGGATGCGAAGATCCTCGACGCCCTCGATGCCCGCAATCGCCTTCTCGATCTCCTCGGCAGAGCGCTCGAGCGTCCCGAGGTCGGTGCCGGTGAGATTGATCACCACCTGGGCCGTCTCGCCGGAAAGGCTCTCGCTGATGCGGTCGCCGAGAAACGTCATCGCCTCGGTGCGCACCTCTGGAAAGGCCTCCAGCACGTCGCGGATCTTGTCCTGCGCCTCGGTCTCGGTCTCCTCGTGCTCGCGCGTGAGCTCGACGTGGAACTCGCTCTTGTCGGGGCTCCAGGTATCCTCTCCGGCCTCCGCACGCCCGATCTGGTGTCCCACGGCACGGATGAACGGCAGCTTCAGAAGCTCGTTCGAGATCCGGATCCCCGTCTCCGCCACGTCTCCGACCGACGTCCCCTGCGCCGCCATCGCCATCTGGATCACGAAGTGGCCCTCCCGGAACTGCGGAATGAGCTCGCTCCTGAGATAGGGCGCGACGGCGACCGATGCCGCAGCCGCCGCTGCCAGCGCCGCGACCGTGAGCCGCCAGTGCCGGCGCACCTTCTCCATGCACCAGGCCTGGAAATCCTTCATCCGGTCCAACAGCCGCGATGTCTCGCGCGTGTCCTCGCCGGTGAGCATAAGCGCCGAGAGCGCGGGCGTCACCGTCAGCGCCACCACCATCGAGGCCACGACCGCGATGATGAACGTGAGCGCCATCGGCCCGATGAACCGTCCCTGCACGCCGCCGGCGAACAGAATAGGAAGGAATACGAAGATCACCGCCAGCGTGCCGTAGAGCATCGAGCCGCGGATCTCGATCGACGCCTCCTCGATGGTCTCGAGGTCGCCGCGTCCCGCCGCCTTCGCGAGGCGGAGCCGTCGCATGATGTTCTCGATGTCGATGATCGCATCGTCGACCAGGACGCCGAGAGCCAGCGCGAAGCCGCCGAGCGTCATGGTGTTGAGCGTCTGTCCGCACTCGGCCAGCACCACAATGGCCGCGAGCAGCGACAGCGGAATGGCGAGAAACGAGATGAGCGCCGCACGCCAGCTCCTGAGAAAGAGGTAGAGCACGGCGAGGATCAGCGCCGAGCCGAGCCCAAGCGCATTCTCGAGGTTCCCGAGCGCCCGCTCGATGAATGAGGCCGGCCGGTGCAGCAGGATGACGTCGATCCCTTGCTGCGCGAGCGCGGGCTTGAGATCCACGAGCGCGCTCTCGACGGCCTCGGTGGCCTTCAGCGTGTTGGCGCCGAACTGGCTCGAGACGGTGACCAGCACGCCGGGCTTGCCCATGATGGTTGCGTCTCCGATCGGCACGGCCGGCCCGATGGTTACGTTTGCAACCTGCCCGATGGTGATCGGCGTATTGTCTTGCATGACGACGAGCGCCCGCGAGATCGCCTGCGGATCGGGAGAGGGCGGCGGCGCATCGAGCGTGATGCGCTGCGAGGCCGTGTCGATAGTACCGCCGCCGCGCAGTGCCAGCGCCGCCTTGCCGGCCTCCATCACGTCCTTGACGGTCAGGCCTAGGCCGGCCAGCCGGTCGAGATCCGGCTGGATCTGCACTTGGCGGATGGCGCCGCCGTAAACCGTGACGCGCGCGATGCCCTGCAGCGCGAGGAGATGCGGGCTGATCGTCCAGTCCGCGATGTCGCGCAGCGTGTAGGCGTCGACCCGGTTCGAGACGAGGCCGAACTTGAGCACGTCCATGGTGCTCGAGGTGAGCGGCGTGAGCTTGGGCTGCGCCACGCCGTCCGGGAGCTCGCCCGCGAGTGTCGCTAGCCGCTCGGAGATGCCCTGCCGGATGGTCACCGGATCGACGTCGTCCTCGAATGTGATGAGCACGACCGAAAGCCCATAGACCGACTCGGAGCGGATGCTCTCGATCCCGGGCGCGCCGTTGACGGCAGCCTCGATCGGGCGCGTCACGATCTGCTCGACGTGCTCGGGCGCGAAGCCCGGCGCCTCGGTCTGAATGGTGACCTGCGGAGGCACGAACTCGGGAAAGACATCGAGCGGCGCATGCATCGCAAAGAAGATGCCCGCCACCAGCCAGGCGACCGACAGCGCCGCGACCAGCGTCCGGTAGCGTATCGACCAGCGGATCAGGGCGTCCATGGCAGCCGGCCTCAGTCAGGGTCGGAGCTGGCGATCGGCGCGTTGCGGCTCGCGTCTCCCGACTCGTGCTCCTTCTCGGGCGGCGCCTTCGTCTTCGCCCGCGGCCGGTCATCATCTCCGCCGCCGTCATCGTCGTCGTCGAGCGCGCCCGGCTCGGCCTCGCGCGAAAGAAGCGCGGAGGCGCCCTTGACCACCACCTTGGTGCCGGCCGTGAACTCGCTGGTGAGATAGCCTTCCGGAACCGGCGTCGTGAGCGAGAGGCGCTGGCGCTCGAACTCTCCGGGCTTCTTTTCGACGTAGCACCAGGACTCGCCGGCGAATACGACGACGGCCGAGGTCGGCACGATCACCCCAGCGGCCGGCGTGCTGCGCTCCGCCGTGATCTTGGCCCTGTCGCCGGGCCGGAGCCCCGGACCTGTCGGCATGATGCCGAAGAACGAGGTGCCCGGCATCGCAAGGTTGCCGGATGGCGCCGGCCAGACGGTCGCGAGCGTCGTCTCCTCGCCGCCACCCAGCGCCGTGATACGCACATTCTTGGGATCGCGCTCGACCGAGCGCGGGAAGTCGAGGCGGACGAGCGTGGTCTTGCCCGACGAGAGCTCGTCGATGAGCTGCTGGCGCTCTCCGGCGACAAGAAACGGCGCGGTATCGCCCCAGGTGTTGCGCAGCTTGAGCTCGAGAAGCGCAACCTGCGTCTGATCGGTCGCCGCCTGCCGCTCCGCGTTGTCGAGCCGATGCTCGCCGAGCGAAGTCGTGCCCTTGAAGCGCTCAACCGTGCGCCGGCTGAAGGCCCAGGCGATCTCGGCGGCTCGGATCTCGGCGTCGAGCTGGGTCAACGCATCCGGGCTGACGAGGGTCGCGATGCCATCGATCTTCTGCGCGGCTTCTGCAGGCTTGAGCTCGACGACAGAGGGCTTGAAGTTGCTCTCGCGCTCGGGCGAGTAGGCTTCCGATCTCGGCTCCTCGCAGGCGCAAAGCGCCAGAGGAAGAATGAGCGCCAGCCGCCGCATGGTCTTGTTGGTCCTCCCGATCCGGGAATTTTTCCCTGTTTTTCAGGGAAGAATGCCCTATCGAGTAACCAACCGCCAGTGCCAAAAAATTGATCAAACCTGTAAAGTTGCATCGTTGCGCACAAATCGGACGGAAAACGGCCGGCTGAAGGATCAGACGGCCGCGTCATGCACCGATCGGGAGGGTCGGTCAGCCTAGAACTTGAGCTTCACGCCGCCGTAGGCCGCAAAAGGCATGGCGGGCGAGATCGAGCGCGCGTCGGTGAAGCCTGGCCCGCCCAGCTCCTTGTCGACCTCGTCGCCGATGTCTTGGGCGTTGAAGTACGTGCCATAGAGGCCGTACCTCTTGTCGAAGAGATTTTTGACGAGACCGTAGACCTGAATGTTCTCGGTGACGTCGTACGACGTATGCAGGTCGACGCGCGCATAGCCGGGCAGCAGCGCGTGGAGCCCCTCGTCATCCGAGACCTCGTTCGGGAAGAACGGGGAGTTGCTGGCCGATACGAGATCCGCGCCGAACTTCCACTTCGGCGTCAGCCAGTATTCGAAGCCAGCCTTGAAGCGGTGGCGCGGAATGCCGGGCAGGCGATCGCCTGCCTCGAGAAACGCGCATACCCCGCTCGGATCATTGCACGTGTCGAGCGTGGCATCGACGAAGGCGTAGGACGCGTAGAAGTTCCACTTGCTGGTCTCGTAGGTCGCGGACAGCTCGACGCCCTGACGCAGAGTATCGCCCGCGTTCACGAAGTAGATGCGGCCGGCGGAATCCGTAATCGGCAGAATGTCGTCCGATGCGAGCGTGCGGAACAGGCCAGCGCCCCAGGTGTAGTTGCCGCCGTTGTAGACGCCCTGTCCGCGCAATCCGATCTCGGCCGTGTGGCCGACCACCTGATCCAGCGGCGGATCGTCGGTGAGGAAGCCCTCGACCAGGCACGGCGCGTCGGGTTCGGCGCAGCCGAGCTCGGCAGGCGTCGGCGCGCGGTTCGATTCCGAGTAGCCGCCGTAGAGCGACACGCCCTGCAGCAACTTGAAGTTTGCGCCCGCCATGGGATTGAAGCGCTCGTAAGTGTTGGTGGCATTGAGGTCGGGGAATTCGCCCGTATTGTCCTCGAGCTTGATGGTGGCATTGTTGTAGCGGCCGCCGACTGTGATCGTCAGACGATCCGTGACGTCGAGAGCGTTGGAGAAGTAGACGCCCCAGTAGGTGTTCTCCGAGTCGAGATCGCGCGGCGAGACTTCGTTGTCGTCGTCGCTGAGGGTGATGCCGGATCCTCTGACGACGTACCCAGGCAGGATCTGCCCGAGCTCGCTCGATGTCGTATAGTTCGACTTGCCGTGGTCGTAGGACACGCCGGCAATGAAGAGGTTCGGGCGCCCGAGCAGCGGCGTCTTCTCCTGACCCTCGATCACGCCGCCCCAACTTTCGCTTTCGGTGTTGAGCCGGTCGAGGGTGCCACGCGGCTCGTCGAAGTCGTCTGCTTCGAGCAATGCGCCGGTTGCGGCATTGCGCACGAAATCCGTATCGTTGTCCTCGGGGCATAGCCTCTGGATGCCGCCGTCGTCGCACTCCTCGAGCTCCGTGACGTTGCCGTCCACGACGTGGTTCTTGAAGTTGCGGTAGTAGCCGACGCCGGAAAGGGTAAGCGTGCTCGTCGCCTTCACCGTGCCGGAGAGGGTTGGCATGAAGACTTCGAGGTTGGTCGTCTGCGGCGTTGTGAAGGTGTTGCTCCAGTCGCGCTCGAGCAGCTCGACCGGCGCCGCTGCGGACGCGCCGAACTCGTTCTTCGCAGCGGTCAGGCTGAGGTGAACCTCCGCGAAGCTGCCCCTGAGGCCGAGGTCGCCGTAGAAGCGCTTGACCTCGCTCTCGGAGAAATCGCGAAAGCTGTCGTCCGTGATGCCTTCCGTGGCGACATAGACGCTGGCGTTGCCGCTCGACGCTCCGGCCTGCGCGCCGATCTGTGCGCGACCGAACGAGCCGGCCATGATGTCCACCTCGCCGCCCTGGCAGCTGAAGCCGTCCTTCATCAGGATGCTGATGGCGCCGCCCAGTGCGTTCAAGCCGAAAGACGGGTTGTTGGCGACGACCGACAAGGAGGCGACGGCATTGCTCGGGATCACATCCCACTGCACGGTGTCGCCGAAGGATTCGTTGATGCGCACGCCGTTCTGATAGACAGCAACGCCCTGCGAGCGTCCGCTGACCGGAGACGCATCGAATCCGCGATACGAGACCTCCGCGCGCAACGGGTTGCCGGCCGCATCCGAGATGATGACTCCGGGCACCTGCTGCTGCAGGGCCTGCTGCACCTGCATGGTGCCTTCGCGGTCGATGTCGCTGTCGGTCACGTTGGTGACGGCGCTCGGGACCGTGATCGGCGCCGCCAAGCCGCTACCAGCGCTCTGAGACCCGGCAGCGCCGCCGGAACCCTCTCCGCCGGTCGCCGCGGCTGCACTCAGTGGCGAAACGGCGGGCGCCTTCTTCTTGGCCCGGGCTGCCTTCTGCACCGGCGTTTCCTGTACGACGTCGACCGTCGGAAGCGCTTCCGCGGCTGGTGCCTGCCCCGCGGGTGCAGCCTGTTCCGCAGGTGGTGGCTGTTGTGCGTTTGCCGCGCCTGGCGCGAGCGCGAGCGCCCCGGCCAGCAACACGATACGACCATTCCTCATCAGCCCAGGGCTCCCTTGACCATCTTCGGTGGGCTGCGAGCGCGCTTGTTGTCCGCGCAGCGCGAATCCTTGGCAGCTTCCCGACCCCCAGTTTCAACTATGCGGGGTGTCTCCAAACGGTCAACATTGGCTCGGGAAGTCGTCCTGGATTCCGCCAGAAAAGACCGAGGCCTGTGACAAGTCGGCATCGGGATTAATTCCCGTCAACACTGGGAATTTTTCCCACTTCGATTCGGGCGGCAAACAATTGGCAGGGATTTACGCTCAACCGACCGCGCAATCGTAGGGTGATTTGGCGACGTTTGAAACCGAACCAGGGATTTTTCCAATCCGGAAGGGAAATGCCATTGGCCGCCCGACGAGATCGGGTTGCACGCACATGCGACCAACGCTCGGCGGACAGACGAGGAAATGGAAACGGAAGATAGGGAAAAATTCCCGCTTCCAGCGCGTGCACTTTGTTGACCTCGACTTGATCACCGACTTGGCGTGGGCCCTCGTGCGCGGGAAGGTTGATTTCGCGGGTAGTCTCAGGATACTCACGCTCGCCCGTGGCGGAGATCACGACAAACCATGACGGAGGGTGGCCGTCCGGCAGGACCAAGTTTTTTGGCCCGCTCGCGGAGACGGTTGCCCCCTGTCAGGTTATAATAGAGCGAAAGGTGCAAGTGGCCGAGCTCTCGCCATGAGGTGAAGGATCGTTAGCCAACAAATGCACCGCGATTGTCTAGGAGGAGCTGCTTGAAAGTTGCAACCCGCGCCGCAGGCATGGGCCTCAAGGGCCTGGCGGCCGTTGCCGCCCTGTCCGTCGGCGCCGTGCCGAGCCTGGCCGGCCCCACGGCGCTGACCGTCGAGCTGAACAAGCTCGAGCCGCAGGGCACCGGCTGCCGCGCCTACATCGTGGTGCAGAACGACGGGCAGACGCCGTACCAGACCTTCAAGCTCGACCTCGTGCTGTTCCAGTCCGACGGCATCATAGGCCGCCGCGTCGCCATCGATCTCGCGCCCTTGAAGCCGCAGAAGCGCTCGGTGAAGCTGTTCGACTTCGACAGCCTCCCCTGCGACAAGATCGGAAGTCTTCTCATCAACGACGTCGTCGAGTGCAAGACCGACACCGGACCCGTGGACGACTGCCTCACCGGGATGACGGTGAAGTCGCTCACCAGCGTGCAGTTGACGAAGTAGTGTTAGAGTAAAGGTACCGCCCGTGGAGCAAATTCCAGTCGCAGCAGTCCAGGACTTCTCGATCTACGGCATGGTCATGCAGGCCGATCCGATCGTGAAGGCGGTTATGGCCCTGCTTGCGTTCCTGTCCGTCGCCTGCTGGGCCATCATCCTCGAGAAGATCGTCCGCCTCGTGAGCCTCGGCCGCGATCTGCGCCGCCTCGAGCGCTCGGTCGCCGACGCGGCACTGACGGAGGCGCCGAGCGGACTGGTCCGCACGCTCCTCACCGCCGCCCACCACGAGATCGACGACGGCGCGCGCAGCGAGCCGCGCAGCGAGATCCGCGCGCGGCTGGAGCGCGCAATGCGCTCGGCGCTCAAGGTCGAGCTGCAGCGCCTCGAGGTCGGCCTGCCGTTCCTGGCAACGGTCGGCTCCGCCGCGCCCTTCATCGGGCTCTTCGGCACGGTATGGGGCATCATGAACAGCTTCACATCGATCGCTCAGCAGAAGGACACGTCGCTCGCGGTGGTCGCGCCGGGCATTTCCGAGGCGCTTTTCGCGACCGCACTCGGCCTTGCCGCCGCCATCCCCGCGGTCATCGCCTATAACCAGATTGCCGTCTCGCTCGGGCGCGGATCGGCGCGCGCCAACACGACGATCGCGGAGCTCGCCAAGCGCTTGTCTCGCGCACCAACGGAAACGTTCGCGCGACAGGCGGGAGCCGAGCCCATCCGAGCAGGGAAGTCGCACTGATGGGCATGTCGGTCTCAAGCAGCTCGGCGCACGGTGACGAGGACGACGGCGGCTATCGCCCGATGGCCGAGATCAACATCACGCCCATGGTGGATGTGATGCTCGTGCTGCTCATCATTTTCATGGTCGCTGCCCCGCTCATGGTCGCCGGCGTTCCGCTCGAGCTGCCGAACACGTCCGCTGCTCGCGTCAGCCAGTCGAAGAAGGCCATGGTCGTCTCGCTCGACGGCAACGGCGCGCTCTTCATCCGGGAGGAGCAGGTGTCGGCCGAAAGGCTGGTGCCGCGCCTGCGCGAGCTGCGGGCGGCCGAGGGCGATACGGTCGTATACGTGCGCGCCGACAAGAAGAGCAACTACGGCGACGTCATGGATGTCCTGGGCCGCGTCGGCGAGAGCGGCTACGGCCGCGTCTCGCTGCTGTCGCAACCGAAGCCCAAGACCGGCCAGTAGGAAGCGGGAGCACCGCGTTTGCCCATGAGCCGCCTGCGGTCACTCACATTCCTGATCTCGTTCGCACTGCACGGCGCGGCGGTGGCGTTCTTGCTGTCGGCCGCGGGCGGCGCCGCCTTGGACGAGGGCACCGGTGAGGACACCTTCGTCGTCGAGCAGGGGGTCTACCAGGAGCGCGTCGAGGCGGTAGAGGCCCCGCCACAGGTCCTGCAGTCGGCTCCGCCGCTCGAGGAGGTGAAGCCGGTCGAGGAGGACGTGCAGCACGTCGTCGGCTCCGATGCCGGACCGGAGCAGGAGAAGATCGTGCGCGAGCCCGAGCCCGAGGAGATCAAGGAGCCGCAGAAAGAGCAGGTAGCCGCTGTCCAGCAGACCGAGCAGGCCGTCGAGGAGAAGAAGGCGTCGGGCGAGAGGAAGAGCGGCGGCGACACCACCGCGCTCTCGGCCTATCGCGGCAAGCTCTTTCAGCACATTTCGAAGAAGAAAGTGAACCCGCGCTCGCGGGAGATCGGCACCGTGGTGGTGCGATTCACTGTAAGCCCCAAAGGCGAGCTCATCTCCCGCGAGGTTGCGACGAGCTCGGGCTCGAAGCTCCTCGATGAGGCCGCGGTTGCCTCGATCGATCGCGCGGCCCCCTTCCCGCCCATGCCTGACGACGCGGCCGACGGCCCCATGGTGGTCTCCGTGCCCTTCAAATTCTCCGTGCAGTAGGAGCTTGAGCGTTCGACCGCGGCCAGCGCAGACACAGCTACTCGCAGGTGCTGCGGCCGCGCCGCGGCATGAGATCCAGATGGAAGTGGTTGCGGTGGGCGTCGTTCGCCTCGGGGCCAAGCACCGTGCCGAACTGACGGCAGGCCCCATCGTGCAGCGCGCGCAGGAAGAACGCCTCCTTTGTCGGCTTCTGCGGCCCGCCAAGCTCGACCGGCTTGCCCTGACCCGTGAGAGCCTTCTGCTCGACGGATGTCAGCGAGGCTTTGACGACCTCCTTGTCCGGCTTGCCCGTGCCGGCCGCTTTATTGTCGCCCGCTGCGTCGTCGTCCTTCGCTTTGCCGTCGCCTTTCGCACGCGCTGCTTTGGCCTTCGCATCGGCCACGGCCTTTGCCTTGGCTTGTGCCTCGATGTCGCGCGCCGTCGATCCCCAGCCCTTGAGCACGCCGAGGGCGCGCCCGTTCTCGAGCGCAAACCCTCCAATGTCGATCGCATTGGCCAGCGCATGCTGGCTGAGGCGCGCGTTTGGAAGATTGTAGATGTTGCGGCACGAATAGCCGGAGCCGCCGACGATGCGCACGACGGGAGATTTCAGCCGCTCGCGCGCAAGCGGCTGGAGCGTGGATTTGGTCCACGCGGCGAGCGCCGAAACCATCTGGCAATTGATCTCGACCGGCGGATCGAACACCACCTTGGGCTCGGACCCGACGCTCTTCAAGCGAACGGGCGCCGCGGTGCCGCACTCGCCCTTCTTGATCGGCTCGATCATGTCGACATCAGCTTGCGTGCCGGCGAGCTGGTGCATGCACCGCTCGCGCGCGTGCATGATGTCGGCAATGGACCATTTGTCCGTCGCGGTGGGCTCGACAATGGCGGCGGGAGCCGGCGCACGCGACGCGCCGGGGGCTGGCTGGACCACCACGTCTCGCGCAGGCAACGCGTGGCGCGACGGCCGAACGGCCGGCAGAGCGGCAATGAGCAGAAGGCCTGCCAGCACCAACTGTGACAAGCCCGACGACAACGCTGGAATTGGCTCTTCTCTTCGCGTCACGGCCATCTCGATGCAATTGCCGGAAAAATGCCGCCGAGAGACTGCGCTATGATACCCAAAAGCCTCTAACGATCTCTTAGAGCGCGCGAAAAAGACCTGGATGTGTCGGCAACGGCAATCGCCATGCGAAACACCGTGAACGCCGTAAGGCTTGGCGTTGTCACCCAGGTAACACACGCCCATCCCGCGCCTCGTGATAGGAGCTGCGGAGGCAAGGGAACGCAACTCTGAGGAGCGCGCGATGGAGCAGCGATACGCCAGCCCGACATCATCGAGTGGAGGCCAGCCGATAGCGCTGAGCTGGCAGCACCCGGCCGGGCTCATCGGGCTCTCGTTCATCAATCTTCTGCTGCGCATCGTGACCCTCGGAGTCTACGGCTTCTGGGCCAAGGCTGAGGTGCGCAAGCGCATCTGGTCGGCCGTTCGCATCGAAGGCGAGCCGCTGCATTACACCGGCACCGGCAAGGAGCTGTTTCTAGGCTTCATCGCGGCCTTCCTCATTGTTCTGGTCCCCCTGATCGCCAGCGCCGTGGCCGTGTTCGTGACGTTCGGCCCCGACTCCGTGATCGCCAATCTCTACAAGGTCGCCGTCTACATCCTCCTGTTCTACCTGATTGGATTTGCCGTCTATCGCGCCCAGCGCTATCGCCTGTCGCGCACCCAGTGGCGCGCCATCCGCGGATCTCTCGTCGGCAGCGCCGCAAGCTATGCATGGACCTATTTCTGGACCGGGCTTTTGGCGGTGCTCTCGCTCGGCTGGGCTTTGCCCTGGCGCTCGACCAAGCTGCAAGGGATCATGACGCGCGACATGCGCTTCGGTGGCGAGCCGTTTCGCTTCGACGCTAAGTCGGGCCCGCTCTATGCAAAGTTCGCGGTTGTATGGATCGCAGGCATTGTGGTTTTCGCCGCGGTCGGCCTCGTCATCGCTGGAGTATTGGGCGTATTCGATCCGGCCAGCCAGCTCGGTGGCGAGAGCTCGCCGTTCGAGATCGGCCCTGAAGGCCAGAAGCTGCCCAAGCTGAGCACGATCGCCATCATCTACGGCGCGTTTCTCTTGGGCATGCTTGTGCTGTCGATCTTCAATGCGTGGTATCGCGCAAGCCAGATGCGGCATTTCTTCGAGCACACGCACTTCGATGGCGCGACCCTCAGGAGCACCATCACGACGCCGGGTCTGATTTGGATCGGCGTCACCAACATCCTCCTCGTGGCGGTGACGCTCGGTATCCTGGCCCCGGTCGCCTATGCGCGCATCACGCGCTACATCGTCGAGAATACTCGAATTGAAGGCACCGTGCGCTTGGCCGAGATCGAGCAGGGCGCCGAGCAGAACATTCGTCGCGGGGAGGGGCTCGCCCAGGCATTCGATGTCGACGCATTCTGAGGAAACCGGCGCGGCCGACGTCTACGGGCGCTTGAGCGACGGCAAGACGGCCGCGGCGCAGGAGGTGCGGGTGACGCTCGGCACCATCGGACTCGAAATCGTCGAGACCGGTGGTGGCACGACGCGCCACTGGCCCTATGCCGGCCTCGAGGCCGCCGAGCCCCTGTCGCGGCGCGCTGTGGACGCGCTGCTCAAGAGCCCGGCTGATGCGGGCATGACCCTGTTCGTGCCGGGGGCATCGTTCGTCCGCGCGCTCGTCTCCCGCGCACCGCACCTCTCGGCGCGGGCGAGCCGCTGGAGCCATGCCTGGCCGTGGATTGCCGCGGCGGCTGCCGTTGCTGCCACGGCCATTGCGCTCGTCCTGCTCGACATCTCGCCTTCACGGACGATCGCCACCATGCTTCCCGACTCTGTCCGCCAGGTGCTCGGCACGCAATCCCTGCAGGCGATGGTCGGCGATCATCGCTCGTGCCACAGCGCGGCCGGAGACCGCGCGCTCGCCCGGCTGACCGAGCGCCTCGCCGCGGCATCGGACGACAAATTCAAGGTGATCGTGGTCGACTGGGACCTCTTCAACGCCTTTGCCGTGCCCGGAGAGCAAATCGTGCTGACGCGCGGGCTGCTCGCCAAAGCAGGCTCGCCGGACGAGATCGCCGGCGTCCTCGCCCACGAGATGGGACACGGGATTGCGCGCGACCCGGAGGCGGGCCTCGTGCGCGCGCTTGGGCTCTCGGCCATGGTCGAGTTGATGACGGGAGGCTCGAGCGGCACGCTCGCCAATCTCGGTCTTGCGTTGGCTCAGCTCTCCTACACGCGCGGTGCCGAGCGCAACGCCGATGCGACAGCCCTCCGCCTCCTGAAGGAGGCCCGCATCTCCGCCCATGGCTTTGGAGCTTTCTTCGATCGCGTCCGCGAGGTCGAGGGCGACTCCGAGCTGAACGGCCTCGGCGGCATCCTGCGCACCCACCCCGCGACCGAGGAGCGCCAGAAGCTCGTCGCATCTCAGCCCAATTATCCGGCGACACCGAGCCTTTCCGAAGCCGACTGGAACAGCCTCCGCTCCATCTGCTCGTGACCCGAGAGGCGCAAAGGGGATAGTGGCGTGCGTCACAGACCTCGACCAGGAACATGAGTCTTGCATTCCCGGAAGCCGCGGCCCGAAGGGACGTGGCTATCCGGGACCTTCACCCTCTCAAGCCGAGCACAGACTCGACACTGGGAAAGATCCCGGCTCGCCGCGCAACTGCGCGGCGTCCAGAAACGCAGACCTCCTGCGATCAATGCGAAGTTGGCGCAAACCTATCAAGAGCGTGCAACAGGAGCGGCATGGCGCCTCGACCCGCTTCGGTCAGAACGTGCTGAGATAGGAGGCCACGCAGCTCCTCAGGCGTTTCGGCGACATGCGGCTCTGTTGGTGACAAAGCCGTCGGCCAGCTTAGCTGCCCGTGCCACCGCTCGCAGCCGTCACCCCGTGAACGGCACCACCGTCTGCCGCTGGCTGCCGAGGCCTTCGATCGAGAGCTCCATTACGTCGCCGGGCTTCAGGTACTGCGGCGGCTTCATGCCGGAGCCGACGCCGGGCGGCGTACCGGTCGTCACCACGTCGCCGGCCTCGAGCACGCAGAACTGCGTGATGTAGGCGACGAGATTGGGAATCGAGAAGATCATGGTCGAGGTCGAGCCCTGCTGCCGCGTCTCGCCGTTGACCTTGAGCTCCATGGACAGATTGCCGGGATCGGGGATCTCGTCCTTGGTCACGAGCCAGGGCCCGAGCGGCCCGAACGTCTCCGCCGCCTTGCCCTTGATCCACTGCCCGTTGCGCTTCATCTGGAAGCGCCGCTCGGAGACGTCGTTGCAGATGCAGTAGCCGGCGACGTAGTCGAGCGCGTCCTTCTCCTCGACATAGCGCGCCCGCTTGCCGATCACGAACGCGATCTCGAGCTCCCAGTCCATGCGGTCCGCGCCCTTGGGCGTGATCACGTCGTCGTAGGGCCCTGACACCGTGTTGCCGAGCTTGTTGAAGAGGATGGGCTCGGACGGAATCTCCTGCCCCGTCTCCTTGGCGTGATCCGCGTAGTTGAGGCCGACCGCGATGAAGCTCCACGGCCGCGAGACCGGCGCGCCGAGCCGCACGCCTTCGGGAGCAAGCGGCAGCGAGGCGGGATCGAGCGATCCGATCCGCGCGAGGCTGTCGGCCGCAAGCGTCTCGCCCGTGATGTCCGCCACGTGCGCCGAGAGATCGCGGACCTTGCCGTCCTTGTCGACGAGGCCGGGCTTCTCCGAGCCCTTCTGACCGAACCGCACCAGCTTCATGAAACTCTCCCCGGGACCACCCGTTTGCAGTTAGATCATGCGGCGAGACGGATAAGGACCGCCCCATGTCCCCCACGACGTTCGAGAGCTTTACATCACACACCATTCCCGTGGGCAACGGCGTCGAGATTGCGGCCGTGGTCGGCGGCTCGGGGCCGCCCGTGCTGCTCCTCCACGGCTATCCGGAGACCCACGCCTGCTGGCGCAAGGTCGCCCCCGGCCTCGCCCGCCATTTCACCGTGGTCGCGGCCGACCTGCGCGGCTACGGCGCATCGAGCAGACCGCCGGACCAGCCCCGCCACGCCGCCTACTCCAAACGCGCCATGGCCGCCGACCAGGTGGCGCTGATGCGCGCGCTCGGCTTCGAGCGGTTCCGCCTCGTCGGCCACGACCGCGGCGGCCGCGTGGCCCACCGGCTCGCCCTCGATCACGCCGGCGCCGTCGAGAAGCTCGCCGTGCTCGACATCGCGCCGACCGCGGCCATGTACGCCGCGACCGACCGCATGTTCGCGGAGGCCTACTTCCACTGGTTCTTCCTGATCCAGCCCGCCGACCTACCCGAGCGCCTGATCGGCGCCGATCCCGGATACTACGTGCGCTGGACCATCGGCGCCTGGGGCCGCGATCCGTCCGTCTTCGACCCGGCCATTCTCGACCTCTACGCCAAGGCCTTCTCCCACCCTGCGACCATCCACGCCACCTGCGAGGACTATCGCGCGGCGGCCACCATCGACCTCGAGCACGACGAGGAGAGCGCCAGGGCGGGGCGGAGGCTCGGGATGCCCCTCCTCGCGCTTTGGGGCGAGAAGGGCCTCGTCGGCCGCAAGTTCGACGTGCTCGAAACCTGGCGCGCGGTCTCGGACGGTCCCGTCACCGGCGGCGCGCTCCCCTGCGGCCACTTTCTTCCCGAGGAAGCCCCCGAGGGCACCCTCTCCGCCCTCCTTGAGTTTCTTTAGATCCACCAATCCTGCCGGCCATGCACAGAGTTGGTGGAGCGGCGCCTTCCACACCGACCCCGACTCGGCCCAAAAAGCGACGCAGACTCGTTCGCGCGGGGTCCCCATGTCGTCGCTCCTCTTCCGCATCGTCTATGCCGCCCACGCCAAGGGCACGCACCACAAGCTCGCGCTCGACGCGCTTGCTGGCCTCAGCAATCCCGAATGGGAGCGGTGGCAGCGGCTGTTCCTGAAGCACGCCGAGCGCTACATGCTGGGCTCGAAGGCTCCGGACGACGAGTTCAAGGACTTCAAGAACCACGTCCTCCACGTCCGCGACGGCTATTGGGGCGGCGCCCTCGAGCTTGCCGAGCGCTGGTATGGCGAGCTGCAGACCGCCCTTAAGGCCCGGAACTGGGATGCCGTCGTCTGGAGCGCGGGCGTACTCTCGCACTACTGCACCGATCCCATCCAGCCGTTCCACACCGGCCAGTCGGAAGCGGAGAACAACATCCACCGCGCCGCCGAGTGGTCCATCTCCCGCTCCTACGACGACCTGCGCCGGCAAGGCCTCGCCGAGCACGGCACCATGCTGGTCGAGACGCCGAAAGGCTCGCACTGGCTGCGTGAGCACGTCTGCCACGGCGCCGAGCTGGCCAACCGGCACTATGAGGCCCTGATCGCACACTACGACCTCAAAGTCGGCGTCAGCGATCCGCCGGCCGGCCTCGACACCTTCAGCCGCAAGATCCTGGCCGAGCTTCTCATCTACGCCGCGGCGAGTTTCGCCGCCGTCCTCGACCGCGCCTTCGCGGAGGCGGCGGTGGCGCCGCCTGAGGTCGAGCTCGGGCTCGACACGGTGCTCGCAGCCGTCAAGATCCCGGCCAAGATGCTGGCCAAGCGGCTGGCCGATGCCGAGGACCGGCGCCTCGTCAGCGCCATGTACGACGAGCTTCTGACCACGGGCCGCGTGGATAAGACACTCCCCGAGGACGACCGCACCGTCCGTGACCTCTACGTCGCCGAGGTCGAGGCGCCACGCCAAGCCGAGCGCGCCAAGCACAGGGCAGCCGCCATCGCCGCGGGGCCGGCTCCCGTTGCGGCTCCGGCGCTCCCAACCCCGCCCGCACCCAAGGTCGTGCACGCGATCCCAACAATCGCAACCTTTGCAAAGCCGGCCAAGCACTACCTCTCTCTCACCGACGACATCGAGCGCGCTCCCACCATCGGACCCAAGACGGCGAAGCGCCTCGCGCCACTCGGCATCCGCACCGTCGCCGATTTCCTGGACGCCTCGACCTATCTTACGGCAGCGGCCTTCAACTCGAAGGCTATCACCCAGGACACGATCGCGCTCTGGCAGGACCAGTGTCGCCTCATGCTCGACGTTGCTGGGCTGCGCGGCACGCACGCGGAGCTTCTCGCCCAGTGCGGCTACCGCACAGCTGACGCGCTCGCCTCCGCTGACGAGACCAAGCTCTGCGCCGACCTGCTGGCGTTCGCGACGACCCCCGCTGGCCACCGCATCCTGCGTGACGGCGCCCCTCCCGACCTCGAGAGGATCAAGAGCTGGCTAGCTGCCGCTTCCGCCGCCAAGGCGGCCTAGGTTGCAGCGCCTTCAGCGGCTGCCACCGGTACGGTGAAACCGCCTTCGCGCACCAGGCGGGCGAAGAGCCCGCCCTGCCTCACCAGCCCCTCGAAGCTCCCGCGCTCTATGATGCGTCCGTGGTCCAGCACCACGATCTCATCCGCGTGCGCGACCGTGGAGAGCCGGTGCGCGATGATGAAGGTGGTGCGCCCCTCGCACAGCCGCTCGAGCGCGCGTTTGATCTTGCCCTCTGTCTCGGCGTCGAGCGCGCTCGTCGCCTCGTCGAGGATAAGGATCGGCGCGTCCTTGAGGATCGCCCGCGCGATGGCGATGCGCTGGCGCTCGCCGCCCGAGAGCGACGCGCCCCGCTCGCCGACCACGAAACGGTAGCCCTCGGGCTTGGCCAGGATGAACTCGTGCGCCTCCGCGAGCCGCGCCGCCCGCTCGATGTCGGCGTCCGTCGCCTCTGGACGCCCGATGCGGATGTTCTCGGCGATGCTGCGGTTGAACAGGCTCGCCTCCTGGAACACGACGCCGATGGAGCCGCGGAGCGACTCGACCGTCACGCCCGCGATATCGGAGCCGTCGATGGTGATCACGCCCGCATCGGGCACCCGCAGCCGCTGCAGGAGTGATAGCGTCGTGCTCTTGCCCGACCCAGTCGGACCCACCAGCGCCAGCGTCTGCCCGGCGCTGGCCTCGAAGCTCACATCGAGCACGCCCTGCGAGGTCCCGGGATAGCGGTAGGTCACGTGGCCATAGCGCACATGCCCGCCCCTGACGGAGAGGGGCTTGGCACCGGGCGCATCCGCGACGAGCTGCTTTTCGTCGAGCAGGCCGAAGAAGGTGCGCAGCGCAGGCGCGCCCTGATGCAGGCTCACCACAAAGCCAGACACGAGATCCAGCTTGCCGATGAGCAGGCTGGCGAACCCGACGAAGCTCACGATCTGACCAACCGTCATCTCTCCCCGCCCGGCGAGCACCGCGCCGACAGCAAAGATAGCCACCATGGTGATAGTCGAGGCCGCACGCTGCAGCACCGTCAGCACAGCCCACCAGGTGAGCACCGGGTACTGCACCGCCAGCAGCCGGTCGGTCAGGGCCCGCATCTCGGCCGCCTCGCGGGCGAGCCGCGTGAAGCACTGCACCGCCGTCACGTTGCCGATCACGTCGACCACGCGCGACGACACGTCGTGGCGGAGCCCCTCGAGCGCCTCCTGTCCCGCCTTCGTGCGCCGGATCGCCATGGCATTGAGCGCAACGTAGGAGGTCGATAGCACCACTAGGATGGCGGCCATGCGTGCATCGATGCCAATGGCCGTGGGTACCAGGAGCACGATTCCGACCACAGCGACGAGCTGCTCGCGCAGCGCCCTGAGCCAAAGCCAGAAGAGGCCGTCCGACCCCGACGAGATTGCGGAGACCACCGCGCCCGAGCCTTTGCCGGCGTGATAGCCGAGCGGCAACGTCATCGCCTGCTCGAACGCGGCCGTCATCACGGCCAGGCGCCGCCGGTGCGCCAGCCGGTCGGCGAAGGTCGAGACGATGACGCCTGCGACGATGCCGAATAGGCCGAGCGCGGCCCACAGCCCGATAATGGGAAAGGCCGACTTGCCGCTCGAGAGCGCATCCACCACGCGCCCGAACAGCAGCGGCTCGGCGAGCTGCACGGCCGCCAGCACGACGCCGGCGCCAGCGAGCATCAGCGCAAGCCCTTTCTCGGGCAAGAGCAGGCCTAGCGCCCGTCGGTAGAGTGTGACGAGGTCCATGGGTGACGGCTAGCACACCACCGGTCCGCGAGGCGACGGTTCAGATGGCAGATCGCTCGTCCATCAATGCACCGGGTCCTGCAGCTCGTGGGCCTCCGGAGCCGGCGTCAGACGCCAGGCCGGCAACGCATCCTCGATCCACACGATGACATCGCGCGCCGCCGCGGCGTAATCGACATGCCGCCTGAGCCCGAACATGAGCACGTGCAAAATACTGACCGTCAGCGCCATGAAAACGCCGGCGAACACGATATCGGAGAGGAAGTGCGCGCCCTGTGCCATGCGCACGAGCCCGGCGGCGAGCCCGGCGGCGACGCCGCCCACGAGGAGCGCGGCTCGCGCCTGCGGCCACACCATCGCCGCGGCGAACCCGGCCGTGAACATCGAGGAGGCCTCGCCGCTCACGAACGAGCAATTCCGCTGACACTGGCTCGCCGGAACGAGCGCCGGGGTGAACGGCTTTTTGCCGCCGAACTCGATCACGTCCCGCGGCCGGGCACGACCCCAGTTGTCCTTGAGCATCAGGTTGGCGACGAGCCCCGGCCCAACAAACAGGGCCACTGCGAGCAGCATCCAGCGTGCACTGCTGGCGCCAAGCGCGGCGCGTCCGCTCCACGCTGTCCAGGCGAGCCCGGCGATGGCTCCGATGCACGACAGAATGTAGATCGCCATGAAGGTCCGACGGAGGGCAAGAACGCCGGCGTCTCGACACCAGCCGAGCGATGCATCATGGCCGCAGGCATGCCTCAGCGCCTGTGTGACCCAGAGATCGAGGTCGGGAAAGGCCGCGAAAACGAGGGTCGCTGCAACGCCTGCCGCGACACTCGCCGCGAGGAACTGGCGGCGGAAGCGGACCTCGCTGTAGCGGGCGGGGTCCATCGCACCCGTGGCGTGATTTATTCTCATGATGCAGCCCCCCGCCATGAGCGCACGGAGAAGAGATAGACGGTGCGCGTCGCGTAGTCGCCGGCGGGCACCGTGCGCGGCCCGAGCGTCGTCACCTCGGCGAAGCGTCCCGTGATCTCCCGGGGATCGGCGACGCGGCTGACCAGAAGCACCCATCCGGCCGGATCACCGCGATACCCGCGCGTGAGCTCGAAATGGTCCTGCGGCACACCACCTGAAACCCACGCCATCACCGGCACGCCGAGGTCGCGGCCATAGTAGAGCAGACCAGAGATGACGCCCCGGTCGTCAGCCAGGACGGCGCCATAGGGCGCGCCACCTTGCTTTTCGCCGAGCGCCTTGCCTATCGCGTCTGCCAGCGCGCGATTGCCGAGCGTGCGGGCGAACGGATCGCCGGCGCCCGGCAGCGCAAACCGACCCGCGTAGAGGCTTGCCTGCGAGATCACGATCTGGACGACGAGAGCAAGGGCCAGCGAGCCCTTGAGCCAGCCCCAGCTATTCTCTCGAACGAGCGCCGCGGTCACGAGCACGCTTGCCGCCACATAGGCTGGTGCCGCCCAGTTGGCGAGTGCGTGCGAAAGGAAAGCCTGCACCGTTACGATGGCGATGACGGGAAGTGAGAACGACAGCAGCACGCGGTCGGCCTCGGGCCAGCTTTCACGGCCCGACGCCACGCGCCACGTCAGCACCGCGAGTGCACCGAAGAGAATTGGCCCGAAGACCCCGAATTGCGTCGCCAGAAACTCGAGCGCTTTCTCGGGATGGAAGGGCACGCCGTTCCACCCCGCATTGTGCGCCGTGTGCGAGAAGGTCGCGAACCCGTTGTCGGCATTCCAGACGATGTTCGGCACGATCAGCGCCGCACCCACGGCGAGCGCAAGACCGAGGTAGGGGAGCGTCGGAAGCGCCCGCTGGCGCGGGATAAGCACGAGCGCCACCACCGAGCAGAGCACGAAGTACGCCATGGCATACTTGGCATTGAGCCCGAGGCCCAGCGCGGCGCCGAGCAAAAGCGCGGGCCCCATGCCCGGACGGTCGAGGAGAAGGACGAACGCGAGGAGCGCGACCGACCAGCAGAACAGCAGCGGCACGTCGGTCGAGATGATGCCGGCCGAGAGCGAGATGCCGGGCAGAAGCGCGAATGCGAGCGCAGACCAGAAGCCAACGGCTCCCGAATAGAGCCGGCGCCCGATGAAGAACACCATGAGCGCCGTCCCGGCATGCAGCAATGGCGAGGGCGCACGCACGCACGCCTCTCCGTCGCCGCAGAGCGCGGTCGCCCCCGCGATCAGCCAGGCCAGCAGCGGCGGCTTCGAGAAATAGCCGAAGGCGAGATCGCGGCTCCAGCTCCAATACTGCGACTCATCGACGAAAAGATCCGTGCCGCTCGCCGCATTGGAGACGAGGCGAAAAACCGTGAGCACGCAAAGCAGGACGAGAATCAGCGGCAATGGACCGGGGAGAATACCCGCGAGCGAAGCCGGCACGGTCGTTAGACCAGCTTGTGGCTTGCGCATACCCCCTCCGCCGTGCAGCCCCGCACCCGGCACCGCCCGCACGGCGGCCCGCGTCTGAGCTGAGACGACTAGCGCTGGAGTACGACAGCTCCGTGTAGGTCAGATGACAATTTTGCTACTGTTCGCCGCAGGATAGGTCGCGCCTGGCGCCAGCGCCGCCCCCTGGAGCGACTTTCCATGCGGAGCATGGCTTCGCCATGACGGCGCCTGAGCGGTCATATGGCGGAGAGGGAGGGATTCGAACCCCCGGTACGGTTGCCCGTACTCCGCATTTCGAGTGCGGCGCGATCGACCACTCTGCCACCTCTCCGGAAGCCGTGGTGCCAAAAGGCAGGGGTGGCTTCTAGCCCGCTTGGCTGCCGTCTGCAAGGGCGTCTGCTCGCCCTCCGCAAAGAGAGGAGCAAGCCCATGGGGCATCGCTGCGCTTAGAGGTCCCGGAACCGGGCCACCTGGCTGAGAAGCAGCCCGAAAACAGGGTGCCGCAATGCCAGCGAGAAGGTGAAGGCGCCACCTCCCTCGTCCCGGTGCACGATCTCCATCGCGCCGGGCGCGAGCCACCGTGGAAAGGCGACCCGCACGCGCCCCACGTTGAGGAAGAAGTTGGCCGAGCGGAACACCAGCGCGCCCTCCTCCTCGGCCACCGCCAGCGCCATGCCGACGCCGAAGCCCACGTACTCCTCGAGGCCCGTCGGTCCGGAGAACCGCTTGGCCGAGTGGATGACCTGCGGGAACCGTCCCGCACGCGCGTAGATGCGGGTCCAGCTTTGCCCGCCGAGCAAGGCGTCCTCGGCAACGATCACGGTCGCCGGCCCACTCATGCCGTCGTCGAGTGGCAGCGGCCCGCCGATCGCGCGCGCAAGGAAGGCCAACACCCGTCCCGCCCGCGAGAGCCGCGTCTCGAGCACCGCACCCGGATAGAGCACCGCCTCGCCCGCCGTGAGCCGCTTCGAGAACCGCCGCTGCACCGCCGCCGGCAGCCGTCCCCACCCCGCCTCACCGACAAGCGCACGGAACCGGAGGTCGACCACGCCGGCCTCGCTCTCGCGAGGTCTCGTTCTGTCCGATTGAGGAATAGGAGACAGGGACCTGTCGTCCGCGGCAACGCGCGTCATCTGATATCTCCGCGCGAGCTGTAGGTTGCGGATGCCATGGCCGCTGTCCTCCCTGTGACAGGCTAAAACTTCGCGCGCGGCGTCCTTGCCTTGGTGAGGCCGGCGAGCCTCGCCACCGCCCCGCCCATCTTGATCAGCCGCGCCAGCACCGGGGTCGGCAGCGCCAGCACCTCGTCGAAGCTCCTCCCGACGCCCTCTGTGAACTCGAGCATCGTCCGAAAGCGCTTCCTGACCTCGGCCGAGACGGCAGCATCGCCCTCTGCCGCCGCCGTGCACTGACGCAACGCCGCGATGGCGGGGTCGATCTCACGCACCTTTCGGTTGGCGGCGATACGGCGCACCATCTCGAAAATGTCCGCCTCGGCCTCGTAGAAGTCGCGCCGGTCGCCGAGCACCGAGACGCGCCGGATCAGCGACCAGGTGAGCAGCTCACGCAGCGATGTGGACACGTTCGAGCGGGCCAAGCGAAGCCGCTCGGCGATGTCCTCGGCGGTGAGCGGCCGCTCCGCGACGTAGAGCAGCGCGTGGATCTGCGAGACCGAGCGGTTGACTCCCCATACCTCCCCCATCTCGCCCCAGGCGACGACGAAGCGCACGATGGCCGACGGCATCAATGCTGTCTTTACGGTCATTTCTGTCATGACAGAAATTAGAGAGCAAAATCGCGACCAAGTCAACAGGGCACCGCTGAGGGGCGCGCCAGCTCACCGGCGTGCTGACCGATGACGGCAGCGGCCGGGCGATCGGTCGCCGGGCCCGTTGCGTCATGAGCCCCATTGCCCAACCTTTGGCCTCCCCCGCCCAACTGCCATGCACACGTTCCAGGCACCTGATCATCAAATAGGCACGACAAAGGGAGGCTGTCCGCGGTAACACTTGGTTTTCCTCACTCCCTGCGATTGGCCCGGCTCTTGCCATGGTGAGACGTATGGAGCAGATCAAGGCCGCAAATTTGAAGCCCGCCTTCGACGAGATGAACGGCTTCGGCCAAGGCGTCCGCGACCCCTATAGCGCGATCGCAACCTGGCTGCAGTCGACCCGGGTCGACGACCTGAAGAAGAAGAGCCTCGAGGCCGAGCTCCTCTTCCGCCGCACGGGCATTACCTTTGCCGTATACGGCGACGCCGAGGCGGCCGAGCGCCTCATTCCCTTCGACATGATCCCGCGCATCATCGCCGCCGCGGAGTGGCGACGCCTCTCGGCCGGCATCGAGCAGCGCGTGAAGGCGCTCAATGCCTTCATGTATGACATCTACCACCGCCAGGAGATCATCAAGGCAGGCCGCATTCCGGCCGAGCTTGTGATCCAGAACAGCGCCTTCGTGCCCGAGATGATCGGCGTCGAGCCGGCGCTCGGCATCTACTCGCACATCATCGGTATCGATATCGTCCGCACCGGCGAGAACGATTTCTACGTGCTCGAGGACAACACGCGCACGCCGTCCGGCGTCTCCTACATGCTGGAGAACCGGGAAACGATGATGCACATGTTCCCGAACTTGTTCGCCGAGAATCGCGTCGCGCCCATCGAGACCTACCCGGACAATCTGAGAAAGACGCTGGAGAGCGTGGCACCGGACAAGCTCGACGCCGACCCCGTCATCGCGGTGCTCACTCCCGGCCTCTATAACAGCGCCTACTTCGAGCACGCCTTCCTCGCCGACCAGATGGGCGTCGAGCTGGTCGAGGGGCCGGACCTCGTCGTCATGGACGGCTATCTCAACATGAAGACGACGCAGGGTCTCTGCCGCGTCGACGTCCTGTATCGCCGCATCGACGACAACTTCCTCGATCCCCTGACCTTCGATTCCACCTCCGTGCTCGGCGTGCCGGGCCTGTTCGACGTCTACCGCGCGGGCAACGTCACGATTGTCAACGCCCCAGGCGCCGGCATCGCCGACGACAAGGCGATCTACAGCTACATTCCCGAGATCATCGAGTTCTACATGGGCCGGCAGCCGATCTTGAAGAATGTGCCGACCTATAACTGTCGGAAGCCCGACAATCTCAAGTACGTTCTCGACAACATCTCCGATCTCGTGGTGAAGGAGGTGCACGGGTCCGGCGGCTATGGCATGCTGGTCGGGCCCGCGTCGACCAAGGAGGAGATCGAGGCGTTTCGAGCCAAGGTGAAGGCCCGGCCAGAGAACTACATCGCCCAGCCGACGCTCGCGCTCTCGACCTGCCCTACCCTGGTCGAGGACGGCATCGCACCCCGCCATCTCGATCTTCGCCCCTTCGTGCTGATCGGCGACGAGGTGCGGCTCGTGCCGGGCGGTCTCACCCGTGTCGCGCTGAGGAAGGGCTCTCTCGTGGTGAACTCGAGCCAGGGCGGCGGAACCAAGGACACTTGGGTGCTGCAGGACTAAGAATGACAAGAAACGTCGGGCGGAATGGGTCGCGCGGAACTCGATGCTAGGGCGAACGGCAAACGATCTCTTCTGGCTTTCAAGGTACATCGAGCGGGCGGAGAACATGGCCCGCTTGATTGAGGCTGGCTATCGCATCGCGCTTTTGCCGCGCACGGGCGACGACACCAAGCAGGAGTGGTCCTCGACGCTCGAGAGCGCCGGCTGCGCGGCCCAGTACCACGCCAAGCACGAGACGTTGAACACGCGCGACGTCATCGACTTCCTCCTGTTCGACAACCAGAACCCGTCGAGCATCCACGCCTGCCTTGCCACCGCGCGGCGCAACGCCCGCGCCCAGCGCACCGCGCTGACCCGCGAGATGTGGGAGAGCCTGAACGGATCATGGCTTGAGTTCCAGACCATCAAGCCCGACACCCTGCGCTCGGACGCGCTGCCCCGCATCCTCGATTGGGTCAAGGAGCGCTCGGCCGGCTACCGCGGCGCGCTGCTTAACACCATTCTGCGCAACGACACCTTCTACTTCAGCCAGCTCGGCACTTTCCTCGAGCGCGCCGACAACACCGCGCGCATCCTGGACGTGAAATATTATGTGCTCCTGCCGTCGACGAGCATGGTCGGCTCCGGCGTCGACAACGCCCAATGGGAGGCGATCCTGCGCTCGGTCTCGGCGCACAGGAGCTACCGCTGGGTCTACAAGGACAGCTATCGCTCCTGGCGCATTGCCGACTACCTGATCTTGAACCGTGCCATGCCGCGCTCGCTGCGCGCCTGCTACGGAGAGATCGACACCGCGCTGAACGGTCTCGTTGCCCTCTACGGCGACGAGCAGCCCTGCCTCGGGACGGCCAAGTCCACCCTCGCCGTGCTTGAGAAGGGGGACATCGACACGATCTTCCAATCTGGACTGCACGAGTTCCTCCTCGATTTCATATCCCGCAATAACCGCGTGGCGCAGGAGATCTCAGAGGCCTATCACTTCAATTCCTGAGGGGCGGATGCTGATCGAGATTCGCCATGTGACGACGTACAAGTACGGGACGCCCGCCCGTTACTCGATCCAGAGCTTGCGCCTGACGCCGCCCTCGCTCGACGGCCAGGACGTGCTCTCGTGGACGATCTCGGCGCCTGGCTTCGACAAGCACGTCGAGTACCGCGACGGCATGGGCAATCTTGTCCACCTCACGACCTCGAGCACTCTCCACGACGGCATCACCATCGAGGCCGCCGGCGTCGTCGAGACCGAGGACCGCTGCGGCATCGTTCGCGGCTTGACGGAGGTCGCTCCGCGCCGCGTGTTCCTGCGCGAAAGCCCGAGGACGATTCCCGACAAGGCCATTCGCGAGCTCGCCCGTTCCGTGAGCGGCGGCCGAGTACCGACAGACACGCTCGATTGCCTGCACGGGTTGATGGCTGCCGTGCGCGAGGCGGTCGACTACGAGATCGGCGCCACTCACGAGCATACGAGCGCCGCCGAGGCTCTCGCCGAAGGCAAGGGCGTGTGCCAGGATCACGCCCACGTGTTCATCTCAGCTTCCCGCGTCATCGGCATCCCGGCGCGTTACGTTAACGGCTACTTCCTGTCCGGCACGATTGCGCCGTCGGAAGCCCACCACGCCTGGGCTGAGGCCTGGGTCGACGGGCTCGGCTGGGTCGGCTTCGACCCTGCCAATGGCATGTGCCCGACTGAGCGCTACGTCCGCCTCGCCTGCGGGTTTGACGCCGGCTCGGCCTCGCCCATCCGCGGCACCCAGCGCGGCGGCGAGAACGAGGCCCTTGACGTCCGGGTTGAAGTTGAGCAGCAAGGCGGTCAGCAGCAACAGCAATAGTTCCGCTGCGCAATAACAAAAAGGACGCTTGCGATGACCTACTGCGTCGCGCTGAGGCTCGATCGTGGCCTCGTGTTCGCCGCCGACACCCGCACCAACGCGGGCGTCGATAACGTTGCCCAGTACCGCAAGCTCCACTTCTGGCGCCAGCCGGGTGATCGCGTCATTGTCCTGCTCTCGGCCGGCAATCTGGCCGTGACCCAATCCGTCGTGAGCAATCTCAACGAGCAGCTCGCCACCCCGGAGCCGACCTCCCCCACCCTCTTTACGGTGCCCTCGATGTACCGGGCTGCGCGCCTGGTGGGCGACGCCGTGCGCGAGGTACGCCGCCTGGATGGCGCCGCGCTCGAGATGAGCAAGGCAGGATTCGCCGCATCCTTCATCCTGGGCGGCCAGATCGGCAGCGAGCGCCCGCGCCTCTATCAGATCTACGCCGAGGGCAACTTCATCGAGGCGACGGACGACACGCCCTTCCTCCAGATCGGCGAGCACAAGTACGGCAAGCCTATTCTCGACCGCGTGGCACGGCCCGAGATGCGTCTCGGCGAGGCCGCGAAGCTGATCCTTCTCTCCTTCGATTCAACTTTACGCTCGAACCTCTCGGTCGGCATGCCGATCGACATCCTCCTCTACGAGCGCGACAGCCTCGACGTCAGGCGCGAGAAACGCATCTTCCAGAACGACGAGTACTTCAAGAAGCTCTCGTCCGCCTGGTCCGACGCGCTCCGCACCGCCTTCGCCAACATCGAGGAGTTCAACATTTGAGGTTTGGCTCCCATCGCGTGCGGTAGTGACGCCCGAGGGACTCCGAGTGAACGCGGAGGCTCGCGAATTGGGCTTCGCAAGCGGCCTGTTTTGAGGGAGGCTTGGCTGCGCTCTTCGGCTCGGGCGCCTTTGCCAATCAGGAAGCGGCACGATGGAAGCTTCGACCGTCCGCACGACGTGCCCGCGCGATTGCTACGACGCATGCGGCATGCTGGTGAAGAAAGCAGGAGACGGCCCCGTTCGCGTCGTCGGTGACCCTGCGCACAGCGTGGCGCAGGGCGCCCTGTGCGGCAAATGCTCGATCGCCTACAACGGAGTCTGGCGTGACCCCGGCGTGCGGTTGACGCAGCCTTTGAAACGGCGCGGCGCCAAAGGCAGCGGCCAATTCGAGCCCGTGAGCTGGAGCGAGGCGCTAACCGACATCGCGGGCCGGCTCAACGGCATCCTCGCGGAACACGGTGGCAAGTCCATACTCCAGACCCATTACACCGGCACGTGCTCGCTGATCGCCAGCGCCTTTCCCCTGCGCTTCTTCAATCGCATCGGTGCCACGGAGGTGGATCCGGACACCGTCTGCAACAAGGCGGGCCACGTCGCGTTGCAGCTCGTCTACGGGGAATCTACGCGCGGCTTCGATCCGCGCACCATCGACGTCGCCAGGTCCTTGCTGATCTGGGGCGCCAATCCCTCGGCTTCAGCGCCACACGTGCATCAGCATTGGTTCGCCAAGGCGCGCCTCCCGAGGATTGTCGTCGATCCCATTCGCCACGAGACGGCCTCTGCCGCGGACATGCACTTGCAGCTTTTTCCCGGCACCGACGGCGCGCTCGCGTTCGCCATGCTGCACGTGATCCGCCGGGCAGGGCTCGTCGACGAGGCGTTCCTCGCCGAGCATGCCATCGGCTGGGCAGAGATCGAGTGTCAATTGGAGGCCTGCACGCCTGCGTGGGGCGAAAGTCAGACGGGAGTGCCGGCGAGCCTCATCGAGGCGGCCGCGCTTACCTACTCGGCGGGGCCGTCGCTGCTCTGGATGGGACAAGGCTTCCAGCGCCAAGCCTTCGGCGGCAACGCCATGCGCGCAGTCGCTCTTCTGCCTGCGGCCACGGGCAATATCGGCAAGTACGGCGCGGGGTTCCTGTATCTCAACGGCTGGGACGCGCGCGGCATCGATGCCGGCTACCTCGCGGCTCCGCATCTCGATGCCGATCCCGCGCCGCCGGTCAGCCACATGGATCTCGCGCGCCATCTGGAGAGCACGACCACGAAGTCTCTCGTGACCTGGAACAACAACATTGCCGCGTCGAGCCCGGAGCAGAGGCGTCTGCGCACCGCGCTCGAGCGCGAGGATCTTTTCCAGGTCACCGTCGATCTTTTCCAGACGGAGACAGCCAGCTACGCCGATTATGTGCTGCCGGCGGCAAGCTTTCTCGAGTTCGACGACGTCGTGATGTCCTATTTCAATTACTCCGTCTCTGCTCAGGTGAAGGCGGCGCCGCCCCTCGGCGACGCCCTGCCCAATCAGGAGATCTTTCGACGTCTCGCCGCCGCGATGGGCTTGACGGACCCGGAGCTTTTCGAGACTGACGAGAGCCTAATTGGGACGCTGCTCGAGCAAGCCAGGCCCGGCCTCACGTTCCCGGTCCTGGCGGATGCGGGCACCGTATTCCACCCCGCTAGCCCCACGGTGCAGTTCGAGCGGCACGACTACAAGACCCCGTCCGGCAAGATCGAGCTGGCGGGCGAGACGTTCGTCAAGGCCGGTTTGCCGCGCGCGCCGTTCCCGAGCGCGGAGGCGCGTCCTTCCGGCGGACACCTGCGTCTGCTGTCGCCAGCATCCGAATGGCTGATGAACTCGACCTACGGCAACGATCCGAAAATTCTGAAGCAGCTCGGCGACAGCCAGGCCTTCATCAATCCCGGGGACGCGGAGGCACGCGGCCTCGAGACCGGCCATCGCATCCGGCTCGCGACGGCAACCGGCGAGATCACGCTCAAGGTTGCTGTTTCGCCCGATGTCCCGGCGGGCGTCGTCTTGTCCCACAAAGGCCGATGGTCGACGCGGGACGGGGAAGGCAATGTCAATGCGCTGAACCCGGGCCAGAAGTCGGATCTCGCGGAAAGCTGCGCCGTGCACAGCATCAATGTTTCCGTAACGGCGGCCTAGATCGCAGCTGTCGCAGCAAGGGTGCGCGATCTAACGCTCTCGCCACGCCTTAGAGATTTGATCGCTGAGCGGCTTGGCGAGGTAGGAGAGCGGCGTGCGGGCTTCAGTCTCGATCAGAACCTCGACCGGCATGCCGGGAACGAGCGCTCTTTCGGCGAGGCGCGCGAGCTCTTGCGGCGCAATTTCGACTCGCACGATGAAGGCGGAGGCGCCCGTCACGCGATCGCGGGTGAGATCGGCCGAGACGCGCGTCAGGCGCCCCTCGAGGTCCGGCGTGGTCGCGCGGTCGGCCGCCTCGAGCCGCACGCGCACGGTCTTGCTGGCCAGCACGCGATCGATGTCCCTGGGATCGATGCCCGCATCGACCACGAGCCGGTCGCCGTCCGGTACCAGCTCGAGCAGCCTCTCGCCGGCGCCGACCACGGCGCCCGCACCCCTTACAGCGAGCTCGTGCACGGTTCCGTCCACCGGCGCGAGGATCCCCGCCGAGGACACCTGCACCTCGGCAGCCGTTCGCCGCTCGGAGAGCTCACCCATCTTCGAGCGCACCGCCGCGAGCTCGGTCAGTACCTCATTCCGCGCGACATCCTCGATCCGTCGCATCTCGAGATCGATCGCGGCGATCTTGTCGCCGAGTTGCGCCAGTGCCGCCTTGAGACGCGCATGCTCCCCGCCGAGCCGCGCAGCCTCGCGCCGAAGCGACAGAAGACGGCCCGCTTCACCGTCGCGCGCCGCGGGCTGACTGATCTCGTGCTGGCGAGCGCCGCTGCTGTTGCCTTCTCCGCTCCGCTCGAGAAGCTCGATCTCCTCGCCGATGAGCTGCATCTCCTCGGCCTTGGCCGCAAGCTGCCGGCTGAGCCCTGCGCGCTCGGCGGCGAGCTCCCCCCGGCGCCGCTCGAGCTCCTGGCGCTGTCCGAGCTGGAGGGCGCGTCGGCTCGCGAGGAGACGCGCTTCAGTATCTACGAGCTCGGCGATGTCGGGGACGGCCACGCGTCGGTCGAGGTCCGCCGGCAGCGCCAGATGCGGGGTGCCATCCCGCTCGGCTACCAGGCGGGCCTCGCGCACCGCGAGCTCGTCGAGCTGGCGCACGATCGCGCGTAAAGCGGAGCGGGCCAGCGTGGCATCGAGCGCAATCAGGAGATCGCCGCGGCGCACCCGGTCCCCGTCCCGCACCCGAACCTCGGCCACCACTCCACCCGTCGGGTGCTGGACAGGCCGGTGGCTCGTCTCGACGACGACGGTGCCGCGCGCGATCACGGCACCGGCGATTTCCGTCGAGACGCCCCAGACCACAATCGCGAGCACGAGAAATGCGATGACGGTGTAGCCTCCGACAAGCGCGCCGGCGAGGCTCCGCGTACGCGCTGGCTCGATCATCGCCGCCCCCCGGCGGCCCGGCCGGCGGCGCCGGGCGCCGGTGCGGCAAGGCCGTGACGCAGAACGGCCTCCTTGGAGCCGAAGGCCTGCATGCGTCCCTGGGCCAGCACGAGCAGTTGATCGGCGGTGGCGAGAAGCGACGACCGGTGCGTGGCGATGACGACGAGACCACCCCGGCGTCGCACCGACAGGATTGCCTCTATCAGCGCGGCCTCGCCGGCCGCGTCGAGATGCATCGAAGGCTCGTCGAGCACGACGAGTGGCGGATCGCCATAGAGCGCCCGCGCCAGCGCGATGCGCTGCAGCTCGCCCGCCGAAAGGCGAACTCCGGTGTCTCCGCCAAGCTGCGTGTCGTAGCCGTCGGCAAGCCGCAGGATGAGGTCGTGCACACCGGCCGCGTGCGCCGCCCCGGCGATGGCATCGTGCGACGCGTCGGGATCGAGCCGCGCGATCGTCTCGCCGACGGTCGCCGGCACGAGATCGAAGCGGTGCGGGAGGAAGCCAATATGCGCGCCGTCCCATCGGGCGCTCGCTCCCGGCCCGTCGAGGCGCACTGAGCCCGCCCCGGTGAGCGGCCACGCCCCCGCGATCGCGCATGTCAGCGAGGACTTGCCGGCTCCCGACGGGCCGACGATAGCGAGCGCCGAGCCGCCGTCGATCGCGAATGACACGTCGCGCACCACGGCATGGCTTCCGCCCGGCGGCACTACGACTAGCCCGTCGACGGCGAGCCGGGTCCGCGACCCCGGCAAGCCGACGCGCGGCATCTCGATCGGTCCCCGCAACGTCAGCATGCTCGCGAGACGCATGTACGCCTGCCGCGCGCCGGCGAGGCCCCGCCAATGCACGAGCACCTGATCGACGAGCGAAAATGCCCGCACCATGAAGAGCGAGGCGGCGATCATGGCCCCCGCGCTCACCTCGCCCCCGATGAGCAGATAGGCGCCGAGCCCGATCCCGCACGACTGCAGCGAGAGCCTGATCCCCTTCGCGATGGCGCCGACGACGGCGAGCCGCTCCTGGTGCGCGAGGCCGAGAGCCGCAGCGGTATCGGCAAGCGCGTCCCACCGCGCAGCGAGCCGGCCGCCGATCCCCATGGCCCTGTGCGTCTCGGCCCCCCGCTGCGCGCCGTCCGCGAGTGCGAGGCGAGAGCGCCATACGCCAGCGAGCGCCCGCTGCGGGCCTCGTGCCACAACCTCGGCCAGCGCCGTGAGGCCTGCGAGGAGGAGAGCGCCGCACCCGGCAAAAAGACCGAGCAGGGGATGCAACAGGAAAGCAGCGGCGAGATAGAACGGCAGCCAGACGACGTCCAGAAAGGCTGCAGGTCCCGCGCCGGTGAGGAACACGCGGACGCGGTCCACCTCGGAGAGCACGTCGCGGCCGACGCCGGGCGCCCCGCCGCCGAGCGCCCGGAACGCGCGCCGCTCGAGCGCCTTAACCAGGGCGAAACCTGTTCGCCCGAGAACAGAGGAGCGGAAGAGATCGAGCGCCGCATACGCGGCGTGAAGCGCGAGCACCAGTATGGTCAGCGAGACCAGGGTCACGAGGCTCTGGGCGGGAAGAACCCGGTCATAGAGGTGCAGCAAGTAGAACGAGCCCGAGAGCTGGAGCGCGTTCAAGACACCGGAGAAAACCAGGGCATGGGCCAGCGCCCGGCGCCAGGGGACGCCGACGCCAGACGCACGCTCCCCAGCACAACGGCCTCGCCTGTCCATCCCCGGACGCCCGAATCCCCGTACCGGTCCGGTGATACACCAAATAATTGCAGAACAACAATATTGCTATCAATGATAGAAGATTCTATCCACCAGCCTGCAACAACGGCCTTGCGCGAACGCCCCAGAGCCCTTCGAATGCTCAACGGCAAAAAAGCTCGGCAGCCCGCCCCAAGCGGTCTGACAATGAGCGGCTGGGAGGACGCGACGGCATGACAGACCCGATTGATCTGGGAGCATTCCTGGATCGCTGGGCGCAGGGCAACCCTGCGCGGGCCGACATTGCCGTGACCGTGATCCGCCTGTCGGAGGCCTGCACGCGCATTTCGAGCCTGGTGGGCCTCGGCCCGCTGGCCGGCGCCCTCGGCGCCGCGACCGGACGCCAGACCGGCACTGACAAGCAGAAGGAGATCGACGTCCGCGCCAACGACCTCATCATCGAGGCCCTGAAGAGCGCGCCCGTCGCCACGCTCGGCTCCGAGGAGCTCGAATGGGCCCTGCCGATGAGCCCCCGCGCGCCCCTCGCCGTCGCCATCGACCCCATCGACGGCTCGTCGAACATCGATGCCAACATCGCGGTCGGCACCATCTTCACGGTGCTCGAGGCCCGCTGTCAGGGCGCCGACACCTCGAGCTTTCTGCAGCCGGGCCGCGCCCAGCTCGCGGCTGGCTTCGCGTTGTACGGGCCGTCGACCTCGCTGGTGCTGACGCTCGGCGAGGGCACCCACATCTTCACGCTCCAGCGCGCATCCGGCCAGTTCCTGCTGACCAGGGCCGACGTCAGCATCCCCGCGACCACCAGCGAGTACGCGATCAACGCCTCGAACTACCGAAACTGGAACGAATCCGTCCGCACCTACATCGACGACTGCTTGCGCGGGCGCGACGGGCCCCGCGGCCGCGACTTCAACATGCGCTGGACCGCCTCCCCCGTCGCCGACATCTTCCGCCTGCTGACGCGCGGCGGCATCTTCCTCTATCCCGGCGACTCCCGCGAGAGCTACGCGCTCGGCCGCCTGCGCCTCGTCTACGAGGCGAGCCCCTTGGCGTGGATCATCGAGCAGGCGGGCGGCGCGGCCTCGACCGGCGACGAGCGCATCCTCGACCTCGTGCCCGCCGCTCTTCACCAAAAGACGCCATTCATTGCCGGATCGCGAACCGAGGTGGAGTATGTTGTCCGCCTTCACCATGAGCCGCACGGCATGGGCGAGCGCTCGCCGCTGTTCGGGCGCCGTGGCCTGTTTCGAACCTAGACCCCAGAAGCGAGCCCAAACCGGTCACAGCCACGAGCATGTCCGCCAAGCACCCCATCATCTCCGTGACAGGCTCGTCCGGCGCCGGCACCACCAGCGTGCGCCGCACCTTCGAGCAGATCTTCCGGCGCGAGAAGATCACGCCCGTCTTCATCGAGGGCGACGCCTTCCATCGCTACAATCGCGAGGAGATGGAGGCGGCGACGCAGGAGGCGGCCGCCAACGGCAATCCGAACCTGAGCCACTTCGGCGAGGAGGCGAACCTCCTCCAGGAGCTCGAGCTCCTGTTCAAGACCTACGGCGAGATCGGCACCGGCCGCGCCCGCCACTACGTGCACGACCAGGCCGAGGCCGAGCTTTACGGCGCGCCACCAGGCACCTTCACGGCCTGGGAGGAGATCCCCTACGGCACCGACATCATGATGTACGAGGGCCTGCACGGCACCGCCATCACCAAGAAGGTCAACATCTCGCGCTATGCGGACCTGCGCATCGGCGTCGTGCCGGTCATCAACCTCGAATGGATTCAGAAGATCCACCGCGACAAGGACGATCGCGGCTACTCCCCCGAGGCCATCACCGACGTGATCCTGCGCCGCATGCCGGACTACGTGAAGTACATCTGCCCGCAGTTCACCGAGACCGACATCAACTTCCAGCGCATCCCGACCGTCGACACCTCGAACCCGTTCATCGCCCGCTGGATCCCGACGCCCGACGAATCGATGGTGGTGATCCGCTTCAAGAACCCGCGCGGCATCGACTTCTCCTACCTGCAGTCGATGATCCACGACAGCTTCATGTCGCGCGCCAACTCCATCGTCATCCCCGGCGGCAAGCTCGACTTAGCGATGCAGCTCATCCTGACGCCGATGATATTGCAGCTAATCGAGCGCAAAAGGCGGACGTTTTTTTAGGGCGTCATTTGCTAGCTACCATAGCGGACATCTCGCGGATATCCGCCACATCCAGTGTTGCCCCCATTTGCATACGTCACCCGAGATCACTCAGTCTGGCAAGGCGTCAATGATCCAAGTCTGCTCGAGGGCAGACAGGCGTTCGTCCTTCTGTATGGCCAGCCTCTTGAGTCGCTTGCTCAGCGACTCCAACGTGTCCGCCTGCTCAAGAAACCGTTCGGAAATCTGGATAGGGACGCCCTGCTCCTCGAGCATCTTGAGAGCCTCGTGCCTGAACCATCTCGGAAGCTCTGCAGTGAACAGCGAGTAGTCGACCTCCGGAGCCTTCTTTCGGACAAAGATCTCCACACAGGCAAAGTACTCTGGAAGGCTATGTTCGCAGGCCCGCAAGAACTTGAAAACGTTGTCCAGGGTGTCGTCATCGCCCCTGAATGAGCTAGAGTGCCACTCAAAGAACTCCTTCATGCGCTTCCGCTTCCGGAGTTCATGAAGGTACATCGTCAATTGATTTGCGCTTCTGACACCGAACTCGCGTGGCTTCCGCACCTTGCAAATCACTTCCGCAACTTCGCGGATTTCGTTGTAGTCGGGGCGATTCGCCCAGACGAGCCGCCCGCTCTCTTCAAGAGCTTCCAAGGTTGCCTCGCGGATGGCAAAGACGTTCTCCATGCCCAGCGACGCTACCTGACGAACTTCGTCCCATGGTAACCCGAGCCGAGAGGCCAGATCGCTGAGGCGCTCCCCGATAGCGGCGCTCTGATCGTCCTCAGCGATGTGCACGACCAATTCATCCGGCGCTTCATCGAGATCACCGAACAAGGGCGTTTGAACTTCAATCTCCATGGCCATCGGGGGAGCGTGGAACAAAAACACGCGGCCAACATGATGCTGGCCAAGACGGCCAGCCCTGCCACGTATGTTCGAGAATGTGAAGAAGTCATACGGCTCGGAATTGATCTTCTTGTCGTAGATCAGAACAGACTTCGCAGCGGTGTTAACGCCCTCGATCAGCGTCGAGGTGCAGACCAGGATAGGAATCTGGAGATCATTGAACATCTTCACAAAGCGCGAAGCCAGTGCTCGCGGTATCCGCCCGTGATGGACGCCGATGCCAGCGGCCACCATATCGGCCAACCCCCACCGACCACCGTAGTTTCGATCGATCCACGACGCTAACTGCTTAGCTTCGCCCGGCATTGATCTTCCCACCATCAATGCGCCGGCCAACTTGTTAGCCCGATCAGGAGACGACACGAACACCAGGGCCGGCCAGTTATCCTTTTTGAAGACTTCGCTGGCTAGGCGTTCGTCCCGATCCGACACTTGTTTCAGGTCGTAGGTGTCCACAGCGACAGTGGAGAACCGCGTCTTGAGGAATTCGAAGCGCCATCGGTGGTTCGGTGCGAGCCGTACCCCTTCGATATTGGGACCAAGGAAGAAAAACTGCTTGGAGCGGCGCAGCAGTTTGTAGACCGTAGCATTGAGCGTCATGCTCCGGTCGTCCTCGCGGTTTGGGTCAAGTTTGTAGAACTCATCAACAACAGCAAGGTCGAGGTCGGCAAGGTCCGGGCGGTTGATCAATCGCTCCTGTGTCCCGAGAAAGATCACGCGCTTCTTCTTGGGCACCTCCGAGTGATGCATGATGATATCAAAAGCGCCGCCAAAACGCTTCACCAGCCGGCGACGAAATTCATCCAGGAGCGCGATCGTCGGCAGCACTACTGCGATCCGATCGTACTTGCCGGATAGGATGGCGGCATCTATTAGTACACTCTTTCCGAAGCTCGTGGGAGCGCTCAGAATTAGATTCTTGCCTGCGAGCAAAATATTGAGGGCTTCGACCTGTTCGCGATGGAGCGCGATACCTCCAAGCTCCGGAATAGTGACAGCGCCAGCAACGATTGCGTCCTTATCATCCGCAACATCCTGGTCGATGTAGTTCCAAAGACCAACAGCGCGTGCAAGTGAACTCAGAAGTTCGGCATAGCTTGAGACATCGGGCCGCTCCGCAATCAGCTCGGCAAGACGGGGCACCGTCTCGAGGATCTCAGGATCGTCAAGATCGGATTCCTGAATCTGCAGCGCAAGATTCTGCAGAATCCCAAACAGCTCACCTTTCAGCTCGGCAGAATTGGCTTGCCGCAGGTTTCCCCAATCTATGTCCATCACTGCAATCCTTTCAGGCGCTTGTCGAAAGCTTCAGTGAGCAAGTTCTTGTCGTTTAGCGGGACGTAGATAAGAACCAACCTCAGCGGGGTAGCAAACCTCGCCCCTGAAAGGACCGCGAGCATCTCTCCGAGCTCATCAACCGCTGCCTTCACATACGCATCGCATTTTGATTCCGTCGTCGCCAACCCCCTGCTGTTGGCCAATATACCAATGACGAAAACGGACGCGTTCAGGAAATTGTCAATGCTGGCCTGGGCCTGGAAGACCTCCATGATATCTCTGTAGCGGGGCGTCTTCCTCGAAATTTGCGGCCCAAGGAGCAACTTCTCATTTTTCAAGAACCCTTGCTTGATGTGGTCCTTGATCGACGTGATCGCGGCCGCAATGGCTTGTCCCCGGTTGGCGTAGAGCTTCGATTCGCCAAGCCAAATCTCAAATGATTTCCCCTTCGGGAAGCGCGCGTGCACAAGATCGAACGACTTTACGGGATCGTTCGAAGCAGACTTGTAGAACACACGCGGAGAGATCGGTATCGTATCGAAAAACTCGCGGCATATGGCGTGGAGTGCAATCTCGCCCGCCTCGCCTCTCTTCTTATGCTTGGCGCTTGTGTAGACGCGGGCCGCGGCCTGCTTGAGTTTGATGAACGCATTGCCATGGTCGACGCCGAGCTCTTCTTCAAGAAGAGCGTAGTCTGGCAACCATTCAACAAGGTGGTCTGCGAACGGTTCGCAGCGCCATTTTCCATATTCGAACCCGGCACAATAGATGATCGACCCAATGAGACTGGACGTGTCATCGTGCAGACAATCAAAGAATCGGTTCGGTTTTTTCTTATAGATAGACACTACGGCGAGCGCCCCCTGCAATTATCGAATCTTAAAACAGCTACATGAAATTCCCTCAGTTATACTCGTCGGCAGCATTCTGCCAAGACATCTGACGACGGCAGCACAAGCGGATTTAGTGGTTGAATGGAGGTGGGGTCGACCACGGAGCAAGCGATGGCCGCAATTAGGACCGAGCCGAACCACCAACTTCTTCCCGCCCTCTCGCGCTCCTCTTACCCTCCACCCATCCCGCTCTCCCGGGGGCTCGGCGCGAGCTGGGTGGTCAGGCGAGCGGGGGCTGCGCCTCCCCTCAAGACTAATGCCCATCAGCTGGACTGGAAGCGCGCGGGACGGGCGAGGTCGTGATGGCCCTCGGCTCCACTCGAGAAGGCTGGGATGGCCGGATCGAGGTCTCGCGCCGGTGGAGGTCGTCACGGCGGGTCCGGTGTCCATCGCCGGCGGCATTGCGCGGTGGCGTGGCAGCGGTGGGGCGGTGTGAGCCGCATCCCCTTACGGTAACGGCCCGCCGCCCCGCTCCTCGGGTCTCGCGCAAGGCCTCGAACCCCGAACCCTCGGCGCCCGCACGCGTGGGGAGGCTCGCGCATGCACATTCCCGGTCGCGAGCCGTGAGGCAAGATTCAACAACTTTACGTCTCGTGCCGGCTCAGAAGCAGAGCCAGGGTCCCAAGCAGGTCGCTGGCGTCCCGCCCTTGCAGGCCATCTGCGAAGAGTGGCACTCGATCATCGCCGATCCTGAATCGCAGGTTGTCTTCACTGGCCCCTTGGGTATGAGGCCTCGCCCGGCGATCGTATTCTTGAGGGCGTTTTCCGAGAACAGCACGGCGGCATCGTGCGTGAAGTTGTTGCCAATGGCCCCGACCCTCGTGCACTCGGCGGCCTCAGCCGTCACCGAGAACGCCCACACCGAGGCTACGGCTACCAAGCTCAACCTGAGACTCTGCATTCGACCCCCTGTCAAATTCCAAGCCCGTCCGACGCTAGTCGACTGTTTGCCGCTTGCCAAGTGGCGAGCATCCGGGCGTGTCCTCTCTGAGCCACGGCAGCTTTTTTCAAGCGCTATTTTTCCTCGGCACAAAGGAGGGGCCTTCGAGCCTCTCGGGCCGGCCAAGGCAATCGATCTCGAAGCGGCACACAGGAGCGCCATCGATTTGGCAAGCCGCATGGTGGACGCGCGTTCGATCGTTCACCAGCGCGCGGAACAGGCATTCGAAGACGCCGACGTGCCACGCGCCGCCGGGCATGGCGAGGGGGTTGTTTGCGATCGTGACCATAGCAGGGTTTCCTGGAGCAACGCGGCAAGTTCCAGATCCTGCGAAAGTCCAGGCGTTCCTTTGGATGGCCTTGAGCAGCAGGGGCGCAGAGAAGCGCGGCGGCAGCGCGCGCAGGATCACCTTGGCAATCGGCGGAATACGGTTGGCAAGCACATAGGCGCCGGTCCGGCGCCCCGCATCGCCGGCAATGCGGGAGGCCTCGTCCGGTGGCATCTCACGCCACAAGGCGTCGAACAGGCGCGCAGGTATCGTTTCATCGATCAAGGCATCGGGCGGAGCGCGCAGCAGCCGCAAAAATCCCGCGCTCGCGAACACGCGCTCGGCAGCACCGTTCCCGCCCGGCGACGCACGCAGCGCTTGGCCGAGCTGGATGACCGCGTTCGGGCCGACAAGGCCTGCCTGCGCCCGCGCATCGACTGTAGATGCGAACGTGAGGCCGATGCTCAGCATGATGCCGCGCCCCCGCAGTCCGGTGCGGTGGCCTTGTCGGGCATCGTCAGCTCCTGCAATTGCCCGGTGCCGCCACCGCACGCGACTATGGGAAGGCGCGCTTCTCGCCGCGCGCGCGCCTGCGATGCGCGATCTGCCGCTGCCTCCCAATCGTCCATCTGCGCCGGGGCAATTCTGCGCGTGCGGTCGAAGTTGAAGTTCACCTTCTCCTTCGATTGCGGTCCCCAATAGCCGGCTTTGCCCAGGTCGTAAAACTTGCGCTGGAAGCCCGCTTTGAGAAAGGCTTTGAGACAGCCGAGCAGGTAGCGCCGGCGGAATCCAGTGCCGCGCCATGGATAGTGGTACAGCGCCTTGCGCGAATAGAACCGGCGATAGTTTTTCATCACCCCGTCGAGCAATGCGCCGCGCGACATCGCTTCGGGGGCCATGATCGGCGTGACGAAATTGTATTTGGAGAAATCGAAGATCTCGACCTTGTCTTTCAGCTCCTGGAACAGAGGCGTGAACGGCCACGGCGTGTACATCGCCCAGTTGGCCAGGTCCGGCTGCCAGTCCCACGCCATTTGGAAGGTCTCTTCCAGAGTCTCGGCCGTTTCGTTGTCCAGGCCGACGATGAACTGCGCCTCCGTGAAGATGTCGGCCTCGCGCAGCAGGCGGATGGCTTGCTTGTTCTCCTCGACCTTCGTTTCCTTGTTGAACTGGTCGAGCTTGAGCTGGGCCGCCGCCTCCGTTCCGAGCGAAACGTGGACCAGCCCGGCCTTGCGATAGAACGAGAGGAGCTCTCGGTCGCGATAGATGTCGGTGACGCGGGTGTTGATGCCCCATTTGACCTTGTCGGGCAGTCCGCGCTTGATCAGCTCCTCGCAGAACTGGATGAATTTCTTGCGGTTGATCGTCGGTTCCTCGTCGGCGAGGATGAAGAAGCCGATGCCGTGTTCGTTGACGAGCTTCTCGATTTCATCGACCACCTTGATGGGGTTGCGAACCCGGTAGTCCCGCCAGAATTTCCACTGCGAGCAGAAGGAGCAGGTGAAGGGGCAGCCGCGGGCCATGTTCGGTATCGCAACGCGCACGCCGAGCGGCACATAGATGTATTTCGACCATTGAAGCAGCGACCAGTCGGGGTTGATTGCGTCAAGGTCCTTTACTGTGGCGGCCGCCTGGGTCGCCACGATCTGGTCCCCGTCGACGAAAGCCAGCCCCTTGATCGTGTTGCGGGCGGCGGGCCACTGGCCGGCGTCGATCGCGCGGATCAATTCGCGAAAAATTTCTTCGCCCTCGCCGCGCACGATAACGTCGATCCAGGGCGCCTCGGAGAGCACCTGCTTGTACATGAAGGTGGCGTGAATCCCGCCGAGCACTCGAACGGCATGCGGGGCCACCTCAGAGGCGATTTTGAGAACCTCCTCGGCCTTATAGATGGAGGGCGTTATGGCGGTGGTGCCGACGACGTCCGGTTCGAGTGCGGTGAGCCTGTCCCGGAGCTCGCTATCCGTCAGATTGTTGGTCATGGCGTCGATGAACGTGATGTCGCCAAATCCCGCATCCTTGAGGTGGCCGGATAGATAGGCGACCCAGGCGGGTGGCCAATTGCCGGCTATCTCGGCGCCACCGGAATGATAATTCGGATGAACGAGCACGATGCGCATCGATACCCCCTGGTTGACTGTCAACCTTTATTGACACTCTTTTGCTCCCGAGCACTTGACGTGAGTCAAAGCCGGCAATCCGGTGAGCGTGCCTCGTGCTCTTCGTTTTGCTGCCAGCGCGCTGCGCAGTCGGCGGGCGTCAGCCGGCCGGGCATGAGGTGCAGGCGACGGTGATTGTCGTGCCGTCGCCCATCGCGACCTGGACCGTGATCCGTGCCGCCCATAGCCCTGCTCCCACGGGATATTCTTCCGCGCCCGCTCGTCCGGCGTCTGACATAGGTCAAGGAGCTGTTGCGCGCCGTCGAGCTCGCGTGATACGCGCAAGGGAAGCCCGCGTACTGGGCCGGGGTGGGGGAGTTGTTTCTGATGCGCATGTTGGACGCGCAATCAGCGACAAGGGTCGCGTCGAAGCTATCCCAGGTATCGCGGCCGCCGCGCTCGTTCGTCGGCGCCTTGCTTCTCGTGGCCCTTTGCCTTCTCTGCTATCTGCCAGGCGTCATCCTCCTTCCGCCGATCGATCGCACCGAGGTGATTTTCGCCGACACGACGCGCGACATGGTCGCACGCGGGGCCTGGCTCGACCCGGGCTATCCCGACCTCGATCCCACCAACAAGCCCACCGCCGATCCCTATAGCCCCGTCGGCACCAACTGGCTGCAGGGCCTCGCACTGCTCGTGCGAGGCACCGGTGCGGCCAAGTCGATCACGACCTATCGTATCCCCTCTGTCGTCGCAGTGACGACGGCCGTCCTGGTCCTCTATGGGCTGTCCCTCCCCTTGCTCGGAGTGCAGGCATCAGCCATCGCCGCCGCCTTCTTCGCGGTGTCGCCGTTGACGGTCGTTGTCGCCACGCTCGCCATCGCCAACGGCCTTGCCCTTCTAAGCGCCACGACGGCCATGATGGTGCTCCTGCGCCTTTATGTGTCGGGACCAGATGCCGGGCGACCCTGGCTCATGCCGTTGCTGCTTTGGACATCGATCGGCATTGGCATGCTGGTGAGCGCGCTCGAGGTTCCGATCCTCATCGCCGTCACCATCGCGGCGCTCTGGATCGCGGACCGCGACATCTCCTGGCTCAAGGCCACACGGCCGCACCTCGGCATCCCGCTCGCGCTGCTCTTGGGCGCACCCTGGATCTCCGTCCGCGCCTTGCAGGACGGTTTCCCGTACGCAGGTCTCGGCCTCCGCCAGACGCTCGATGCCCTGAGCGGTCCGCAGCACATGAAGTTCAAGGCGGCTCACGGTGCCTTTCTTTTCGCGTCCGCCTTGGGCTTTCTGCCGGGCCTTGCTGTCTTGCCGAACGCCCTCGCTCGGCTCTGGTCCACCCGTCACACGAGGCTTGCGCGCTTTCTCCTGGCCTGGATCGTGGCGTATCTCGCGTTCCTCGAGCTCCTCTCGCTGAAGCCCGCCACCTACTCCGTCCAGCTCCTCTTTCCCGCCCTCGCCGTCGCGGTGGCCCTCATGGTCGTAGAGGTGCGCAATACCGTCAACCGCTTGTGGTTCTCGATCGGCGTGCTGCCCCTGTTGGCGGCCATTGCGACCATTGCGTTTCTGTCGGCACCGTACGCCGTCACCCGAACGTGGCCCCCCGCATGGGTGCCCCCATTGATCCTCGCGGCGGGCGCTCTCTCCCTCTTTGCCGGCAAATCGCATAGCTTGCAGGCCTGGGCGCCGCGCGCTGCTTTGAACTTTGCCATTTTTGCCGCGACACTTCTCGGCGCCGTGATGCCCTCGATCGACGTCAACTGGCCCACACGCCAGATCGCGCGTCTAGTGGCAACGTGCCCGCACACGCCGCTGTGGACCCTCGGCTACCGCGAGCCCTCGCTCGCGCTCGAATTGCCGATCCACAGCCGCAACCCCGAGCCTGATGCCATCGTGCGCAGCGGACCTGACGTGCTTCACTTGGTAGAAAGCCGCTGGCTCGACCGCTACCGCGACGCAGCCGCAAGGGCCGGATCGAGCCCGCAGCAGCTCGGATGCGTCGAGGCATTCAACTTCATGAGCGGGCTGCCGCTCACCCTCGTCCTCTTCGCTCCTGGCCCCGGCCTAGGTCACTGCGCGATTCCCGCGACCTATGCGTGCGCCAAGGCCGTATCGGACCAAGGCCTTCCCCAGACGACGAAGTAGCCCGCGTTGCGCGACGCAATGCGGGACTGACTTCTGCGGAGGACCATGGATATCGTGCAGCCCCGAGTTTCCGGTGAGGTGGCTGCACCCGTGTCAGAACTTGAGCGTGTCGTCAAAGAGATCGCCTACGAGATGCGGCTGCGCCCGGACCGGGGTGAGGTCGCAACCTACATCCCCGAGCTCGCCCGCGTCGACGCCAGCCACTTCGGACTCGCCGTCATCGATACCCAGGGAAACGCCGCAGTTGGCGGCGACGCCGACACGCCGTTCTCGATCCAGAGCATCTCGAAGGTCTTCACGCTGACGCTGGCGCTCGGCAAGATCGGTGACAGGCTGTGGCAGCGCGTCGGCCGCGAGCCCTCGGGCAGCCCGTTCAACTCCGTCGTCCAGCTCGAGTACGAGCGTGGCAAGCCCCGCAACCCCTTCATCAACGCCGGTGCCATCGCCGTGACAGACGTCATTCTCTCCGGCCACCAGCCGCGCGAGGCCTTGGGCGAGATCCTGCGCTTTATGCAGTTCATCTCCGACGACCCGACCATCTCGATCGACCAGAAGGTCGCCGCTTCCGAACAGCGCACCGGCTTCCGCAACGCAGCGCTTGCGAACTATATGAAGTCGTTCGGCGTCGTCGAGAACCCGGTCGACTACACGCTCGGCGTCTATTTCCACCACTGCGCCATCTCCATGTCGTGCCGGCAGCTCGCCATGGCAGGCCGTTTTCTCGCCCAGGCCGGCGTCAATCCGACCACAGGGCACCTGGTCGTCCAGCCCGAGCGCGCCCGCCGCATCAACGCCGTGATGCTGACCTGCGGTCACTATGACGGGTCTGGCGAGTTCGCCTATCGCGTCGGCCTGCCGGGCAAGAGCGGCGTCGGGGGCGGCATCCTGGCCATCGCGCCCGGCAAGGCCTCCATCGCCGTGTGGGCGCCGGGTCTCGATCCGGCCGGCAATTCTCACCTCGGCCAGATCGCGCTCGAGGCGCTCACGCGGCGGCTCGGCTGGTCGATCTTCGGGACTTGAAGGGCCCCAGACGAGATCGAGGCGCCGGTTGGCGCCTCGACTGACAGGTTAGCAAAAGTCCGATGGCAATCAGTCTTGGCGCGGTAAGGCGGCGCCAGCGTCCTCCAGCACAGCCTCCTCGTGGTACCAGCTTCCACAATGGGCGATCTTGGGCGCACGCACCGGCGCGAGATCCCCCACGGCTGATTTTGCAGGCTCGCGACGAGCGCGCAAGGCCGCGCTGCCGCCGACAGGGAACTGATAAATCGTAGCGGTGTTCCGCTGAGAATTGTCAGTCATGGCTTTGTCTTTCATTTCTTTCGATGAGGCGCGTCAGCGCTTCATCCCATAACTTCAACCATAACCGATTTGTTGCATACTCGCTGAACAGTTTGCTCGTAAAAAAGCACTAAATGCCTATATTTTGGGCATGCTTGTGCGTGCTTATTTGGCTAGCATTTTTGAGGAGGTAATCGCGTATTGCCTTGCCGTGTCCGGTCGGATTGCTAGAGGCACGTGATCGTTTTGCGAGCAACCAGCGCAAGTGCTTCCTGGAAGTGCAGGGAGAGCATGCTGAGCAACGCGTCCTCTGACGCGTGGCGGGCTATTCGCGCGCCGCATCGGCGGACGCGCCACGAACGCAGCATCGCCCGCACCGACCCACGCATCCCGGCGACCGGACACTGATCAAGGCTTTCCACGAACTTCGCGTCATCAACTGAGGAGCTCACAATGCCGAAGTATAAGCTCGAGTACATCTGGCTCGACGGCTACACGCCGGTCCCGAACCTGCGTGGCAAGACGCAGATCAAGGAATACAGCTCGTTTCCGGACCTGAAGGATCTGCCGCTCTGGGGCTTCGACGGCAGCTCGACCAACCAGGCCGAGGGCCATAGCTCGGACTGCGTGCTGAAGCCGGTCGCCCACTATCCGGATCCCGCCCGCACCAACGGCGTCCTCGTCATGTGCGAGGTCATGATGCCCGACGGCAAGACGCCCCACGCCTCGAACAAGCGCGCCACCATCCTCGACGATCCCGGCGCCTGGTTCGGCTTCGAGCAGGAGTATTTCTTCTACAAGAACGGTCGTCCGCTCGGCTTCCCCACCGAGGGCTATCCCGCCCCGCAGGGCCCCTACTACACGGGCGTTGGCTACAAGAACGTCGGCGACGTTGCGCGCCAGATCGTAGAGGAGCATCTCGACCTCTGCCTCGCCGCCGGCATCAACCACGAGGGCATCAACGCCGAGGTGGCGAAGGGCCAGTGGGAGTTCCAGATTTTCGGCAAGGGCTCGAGGAAGGCCGCTGACGAGATGTGGATGGCTCGCTACCTGCTCCTCCGCCTCACGGAGAAGTACGGCATCGATATCGAGTTCCACTGCAAGCCGCTCGGCGACACCGACTGGAACGGCTCGGGCATGCACGCCAACTTCTCGACCACCTATCTGCGCGAGGTGGGCGGCAAGGACTACTTCGAGGCTCTGATGAAGGAGTTCGAGAAGAACCTGATGGATCACATCAGCGTCTACGGCCCGGACAACGACAAGCGCCTCACCGGCAAGCACGAGACCGCGCCGTGGAACAAGTTCAGCTACGGCGTTGCCAACCGTGGCGCCTCGATCCGCGTGCCGCACTCGTTCGTCAATAACGGCTACAAGGGCTATCTCGAGGATCGCCGTCCGAACTCGCAGGGCGACCCCTACCAGATCGCCTCTCAGATCCTGAAGACGATCTCTGCCGTTCCGACGCCGGCCGCCAAGGCCGCCTGAGGATCTGCCTCGTAACGTTGCGGCGTCGGCCCCTCGGCCGGCGCCGCTTCTATTTTGCAGTCATCTCATCGCCCGTCTGATGCCGAGATCATCGCACCGCGGTGATCTTCAGGATTTCGCGCGGAAAGAGGTGCAGAGCAGGTCGAGCTCCTCCTCGATCAAAGGCAGTCCCACACACTGACAGAAGAGATCAACCCTGGATCCATGCCCCTGCGTGCGCAGCCGGCGGACGAGCAGGAAGACGCAATCCTGGCAACGTCCGATGGTCTGGCGTGTCTCGCCGCCGAGACGATCCACGAGCTGCCGCAGGATTTTTCTCAAGAGCTCTTGGCTCGCCTCGTCCAGGGATTCGATCTCCTTGAATATGAACGTCAGCGGATCCTCGGCCACTAGCTTACGGCCCTTCTCCGTCACGGTCAGAGTAGAGCTTCTGCCGTCGAGCGGAGATTTCTCGCGCCTGACGTATTCCATCTCCTCGAGCGACTTGATGGTCTGCGAGGCGGTGCCGCGAGTCGTCGACTGATAGGTCGCGAGCTCCGATACCGTGCGGCTGAACGCGTTCGCGCGCGCGAAGAAGCGCAATGCGAACCATTGCGACGCCGTTAACGGATAGCTCGACCTCTCGGCCAGCATTCCCCGTCCGAGCTGCAGTAACAGCTCTCCAATCTCGACCGATAGCATGAGAGGATCGCCCCTTCTCGCTGATATATCTCCAACAAGAGGGGCTCGGTCAATAAACCGCGCGAGGATGATTTCAGATCGAAATCAGTTGCTTCCGACACGGACCAATTCTGGGCTTATGCCGCCGCCGTCGCGAGGAGCGGCCGCACAAGCAGACGGGTCGTCGGCCTCCGGCCGAGACCTCGATCAAGGTGAGCGATCGCATACAGGCGTCCGAGCCGATCGGAATTTCGGGAACATCGACTCTCTCCACGAGATCTCGCCCCTCCGCTCTTGCCCGTCTGCACCGCGCCGTGTAGGCCAGTGGCTCGAAACATGAAACGGGAGGCGCTGCCCATGCCCCGGCCCCTCATCATCGCTCCTTCGATCCTGTCGGCGGATTTCGCCCGCCTCGGGCGCGAGGTCGAGACCGTCGACGCGGCCGGTGCCGACTGGATTCACCTCGACGTCATGGACGGCCATTTTGTGCCCAACATCACTTTCGGTCCACCCATCATCAAGGCGATCCGCGGCAGCTCGGGCAAGCTCTTCGACTGCCACCTCATGATTGCGCCGGCCGATCCCTATCTCGAGGCATTCTCTGACGCCGGCGCCGAGATCATCACCGTCCATGCCGAGGCCGGCCCTCACCTCGACCGCTCCCTTCAGGCGATCCGCGCGCTCGGCCGCCGCGCCGGCGTCTCGCTCAACCCGTCGACGCACGAGAGCGCCATCGAGCATGTGCTCGACCGCGTCGACCTCATCCTCATCATGACCGTTAATCCTGGCTTCGGCGGTCAGGCCTTCATTCCGGCGCAGATCGAGAAAATCCGCCGCGTGAAGGAGATGGTCGGCAACCGGCCGATCGACATCGAGGTCGACGGCGGCGTCACCCCCGAGACGGCGGGACGCATCGTCGCCGCAGGCGCCAACGTGCTCGTCGCAGGCTCTGCCGTGTTCAAAGGCGGCACCAAGGAGAGCTATGCGGCCAACATCGGCGCCATCCGCGCAGCTGCCGAGGCCGGCCGCCGCGGCAAGTCCGCCGCGTGAGATCGCACGCCCGGCCGTTGATCGGTCGTGGTTCCCGGCACCACGTCGTCCAACGCGGTCGCCAGCCCTCCCCGAGCCGATGGACTCGACCTCGGAAACGCCCTAGAGCATTCCGCCTACTCGGAATGCACACAGCGAGGCCGCATGTTCCCCCTGTCGCACATGATGAAGTCGTTCGTCCGCAAGGGCACGCTCAAGGTGATCGACGCGGACGGAAAGGTGCACATCTTCGGCGGCCGCCAGCCGGGCCCCGACGTCACCATGCGCTTGACCGACCCGGCGCTCTACCGCACGCTCTTCTTCAATCCGGAGCTGGCAGCGGGCGAGGCCTACATGGACGGCCGCATGAGCTTCGAGAGCTCCTCGCTCCGCGACTTCCTGACCCTGTTCTCGGTGAACCGCCTCTCGCTCGGCTCCTATCCGCTGCAGAAGGTGCTGCGACGCGTGTCGCTCGGGCTGCGGCGCTTCCAGCAGGCGAACCCCATCGGCAAGGCCCAGAAGAACGTCGCCCACCACTACGACATCGGCAACGACTTCTACCGTCTCTTCCTCGACCGCGGCATGCAGTACTCCTGCGCCTACTTCACGAGCGACGCGGACACGCTCGAGGAGGCTCAGCAGAACAAGCTTCGCCTGATCGCCGCCAAGCTCGACCTGAAGCCAGGCCAGCGCGTGCTCGACATCGGCTCGGGATGGGGCGACATGGCGCTCTATCTCGGCCGCATGGCGGACGTCAATGTGCTCGGCGTCACGCTTTCGAAGGAGCAGTGTGCGCTGGCCAACGAGAAGGCGAAAGCCCTCGGCCTTGCCGATCGCGTCCGCTTCGAGCTGCGCGACTACCGCGACCTCTCCGAGAGCTTCGACCGCATCGTATCGGTCGGCATGTTCGAGCACGTCGGCGTCCATCACTACGGCGAGTTCTTTGCCAAGGTGAACGATCTCCTCACCGCGGACGGCGTGATGCTGCTTCACTCCATCGGCCACATGAGTCCACCAGGCACCGCGAGCCCGTGGCTTCGGAAATACATTTTTCCGGGCGCCTACTCGCCGGCGCTCTCCGAGGTGTTCACGTCGGTCGAGAGCAACAGCCTCTGGGTCACCGACCTCGAGTTCCTGCGCGTCCACTATGCAAAGACGCTCGCTCACTGGGAGAGCCGCTTCCAGGCCAACCGTGCCAAGGTCGCCGAGATGTACGACGAGCGCTTCTGCCGGATGTGGGAGTTCTATCTCATAAGCGCGGAGATGATGTTCCGCACCGGCAGCCAGCTCGTCTTCCACATGCAGCTTGCGAAGAAGCGCGACGCCGTGCCGATCGTGCGCGACTACATGATCGACATCCAGCGCGCCTACCTCGCCCGCGAGACCGAGCTCGGCATCAAGGTATGACCATCACCGTCTATCGATTTTGAGATTTCGTTTTCCGTCACGGCCGCGGTGGCGGAGATCAGTTCGCGTTGACGGACTGTGCAGCCGGGGCGGCCGGCACTCCGTCCCTCTCGCAGTGATACGCGGGCTTGTCGATCCGGCTCCACACTTCCGTCGAGCCGAACATCGGCAGCAGCACGTAGCCCCTGACCTCGATCTGCTTGGGATTAAGGATTTGCGCATAGCCTGAGAAGCTCATGCCGAGGTCGGGCACGTAGACGTTGCCGCCGCCCCATGTGCCATCCGGTTGCTTCTTGAAGCCGTCGATGACTCGCAGCCCGCAGACCTCGCGGTTCTGAAGGGCGGCATCGGGATTGCGGAAATCCTTGAGCGGTTTCCTATCAGGGCCGTAGGGCAGGCGAAGCCACACCACCTTGGCGCACATGTCGTCGCCGCAGGGATCAACCTCGAGCACGACCTCGCCGTTGGAATCCATCCAGAAGCCGTCGAGCTCGGTCGCCTCGGCGCGCCCGGTTGCGGCGCCGGCCGCCAAGATCAGTCCCAAGCAAAATGCGAGCGGTCTCGAAAGAAACATGGCTGTCCTAACCCCGCTGAGCGGCGCCTGCCGGCCTCGAGGCCGAGCGACCCGGCGACTCGTCACCGGGGGCACCAATTTTCATATCGGCCACCATGATGGTGTTGTAAAGGCCGCGTCCACATTCCCGTGCGAGGCGTGCGCCGGGCGTGCTAAGCCCGCCACGATGACGCCCGAAACCCGCCGCCCAAAGCCCGATTTCTCCGAGCCTCTGCCCATCGACGAGGTTCTGGACGAGCTCAAGCGGGCGCTGGCGGCCGGGTCCTCGGCCGTGCTGGTCGCGCCGCCAGGCGCCGGCAAGACCACGCGCGTTCCTCTGGCGCTCGAAAGCGAGGCTTGGCTTTCCGGCGGCAAGATTCTCGTGCTCGAGCCGCGCCGCCTCGCCGCGCGCAATGCCGCGGCGCGCATGGCGCGGACGCTCGGAGAGAGAGTGGGCGACACCGTCGGACTCCGGGCCCGCCTCGACACGCGCGTCTCGGCGCGGACACGCATCGAGGTCGTGACCGAAGGGGTCTTCACGCGCCTCATCCTCGACGATCCCTCGCTCGCCAGCATCGCCGCCGTGCTGTTCGACGAGTTCCACGAGCGCTCGCTGGACGCCGACCTCGGCCTTGCCCTGGCGCTCGACGCGCAGCGGAGCATCCGCGAGGATCTCCGCATCCTCGTCATGTCGGCGACCCTCGAAGGCGGGCGCGTCGCGGACCTCCTGGGCGGCGCGCCAATCGTCAGGAGCGAGGGCCGCGCTTTCCCGGTCGAGACGCGATATCTCGGCCGCGATCCCAACGCTCGCCTTGAGGATCAGGTAACCGACGCCATCATGCGCGCGCTGCGGGCCGAAGCGGGTTCCGTGCTCGCCTTCCTCCCCGGCCAGGGGGAGATCCGCCGCACTGAGGAGCGCCTGCGCGAGCGCGTCACCGATCCCGCCGTCGTTATCGCACCGCTTTACGGTGCCCTCGACCGGCGCACCCAGGACGAGGCCATCGAGCCCGCATCGGCGGAAAAGCGCAAGGTTGTGCTGGCGACGTCCATCGCCGAGACCTCGCTCACCATCGAGGGCGTGCGCATCGTGGTCGATTGCGGCGTCTCCCGCGTTCCACGCTTCGATCCCGACGTGGGCGTCACCCGCCTCGCCACCGTCCGCGTCTCCCGCGCCGCGGCCGACCAGCGCCGCGGCCGCGCTGGCCGCACGGCACCCGGCGTTTGCTACCGGCTCTGGAGCGAGGCGGAGACGGCGAGCCTCCTGCCGTTCGCAGAGCCGGAGATCCGCTCCGCCGATCTCGCGCCGCTGCTCCTCGACTGCGCCGAGTGGGGTCTCGCCGATCCGCGCACGCTCACCTGGCTTGATCCGCCTGGCGCAGCGGCACTTGATGCGGCACGCGAGGAGCTTTTGGTCCTCGGCGCCATCGATGACGACGGACGCCTGACAGACGCCGGCCGCGCCCTGCGCGCCCTCCCGCTGCCACCCCGGCTGGCCGCCATGGTGATCGGCGCGGCGAGAGTGGGGGCGGAGCGCGAGGCGGCAGAGATTGCCGCCGTCTTGGTCGAGCGCGGCCTCGGCAGCAACGACAGCTCGCTCGACCATCGCCTCGAGGTCTTCCGTCGCGACACATCGCGCCGCGCGGCCGACATGCGCCGCCTCGCCGAGGGTTGGGCAAGAACGGCGCGCTCCTCCTCCGCTCCCCCTTTGCGGGGGAGGCCGGGAGGGGGAGAGTCCGCGACAGCAGCCGCAGCCTCATCGGCAGCATGCCTCCTCGCGCTTGCCTACCCGGAGCGCATCGCCAAGGCCCGTGGCGCCAAGGGCCATTTCCTGCTCGCCAACGGCCGCGGCTCGGCGCTCGATGCCACAGATCCGCTCGCCCGCGCCCGATTCCTCGTCGTCGCGGAGCTGCAGGGCTCGGCCGCCGCGACACGCATCATCCTCGCAGCCGAAGCGTCGGAAGCCGACGTCCTGGCCATGGCCGCGGACCGCATCTCCGAGCGCGACGAGATCGCTTTCGACCGTGACGCCGCAGCTGTGCGCGCGCGCCGCATTCGCCGCCTCGACGCCATCGAGCTCACGAGCGAGCCGCGCCCCGCAGAGGCCGGACCGGAGACCGAGGCTGCCCTCGTGGCCGGCATTGCCGCCCTGGGCCTCACGAGGCTCCCCTGGACCAAGGCAGAGCTGCAGCTACGCGACCGCGTGGCATTCCTGAGGGCCGCTGGCGCCAGCGACTGGCCCGATCTCTCGGACGCGGCCCTGTTAGAGACCTTGGCGGACTGGCTCGGTCCCTTCCTCGCAGGCAAGACCCGCCTCGCGGACGTGACCGCCGACGACCTCGGCCGGGCCCTCGACGCCCTCATCCCTTGGGCCATGAGGCGCCAGCTAGACGAGGAGGCGCCCACCCATTTCGAGGCCCCGACCGGCAACCGCCACGCCATTGACTACGAGGGCACCGGCGCGCCGGCCCTGCACATCCGCGTCCAGGAGCTGTTCGGCGTGACGACCCATCCCACCATTGCCGGCGGCCGGCTGCCCTTGACGCTAAATCTCCTGTCGCCCGCCCACCGTCCCATCCAGATCACGCGCGATCTGCCAGGCTTCTGGAAGGGCTCTTGGGCGGCGGTCAAAGCGGAAATGAAGGGGCGCTACCCGCGCCACTCCTGGCCCGATGACCCCGCGAATGCCGCCCCCACCGCGCGCGCCAAGCCGCGCGGCACGTGAGCTCAGTCTGCCGAAGCCTTGGTGATCTTGGGCGCCGCTTTATCCTGCTTCGCCGCACGCTTCAGCGCCGCGTCCTTCTTCAAATTGTCGGACGGCTTGAGCTTGGCCAACTGCTTCAGCGCGGGGCCCTGCTTGATCTTACCCGCGACCTGCTTGGCGGCTGTGACAGCTTTCGCAGACGTTCCCACCTTAAGCTTTGCCAGCTGCTTCTTGGCGGGATCGAGCTTAGCCTTGACCGTCGCCGGCCCCGCAGGAGCTCCCTTGTTGGATTTGGCGATCTGCTTCGACGGCGCAGCCAGCTCGACCTTCGCCACCTTCGCCGATTTAGTCTGCTGGCCCTGCCCCTGCTTCGCGACCATGGCCTTCTTGGTCGCCGCTTCGCTCTTGGTCTTGGCCACGAGCTTTTGCGGCGGCACCTTCTTCGCGTCGGTGCTGGCCTTTGCTGTCTGCGGCGCAGCTTTGACCCCTGGCACCTCTCCGGCCTGGACCAGTGCATTGATGCAGGCGGGCTGCAGGTTGGGGCCCACGTTGCGCATGCAGGCCCTGAGGCTTTCGCTGCCGAGCGAGTGCTGGCTGCAGTGCGCGAAGTAGTCGGCCCTGCAGCTCTGAGTGACGCTCGAGTCGTAGGCCAGCGCCGAAGCGGCGAGCGCCGTGGCGAGAACGGGGAACGCAACAAGCAAGGGACGAAGCATGGTGATCTCCACAGGGTGCGGGCGGCGAAAGCATGGGGCCTATTGCGGCGCACACACCCAACGCAGCCCAAAGTACGCGCGTTCCGCTCCTTGGGATGAGGCTTCAAATTTTATTGTTATCAAAGGCATCATACCAAACGTTGACAGCACCTGCGAGACCGGTTCGGGGGGGCGAGCCAACTCGCCGCAATGTGTTGCTGCGAAGCCCAAGCCAGAGTGGAAGCTGCCTGCTATAAGCGCGAAAGTGCACGAGTCGACGAGGCATTCGCATCGAGAGTCGCAGACACGGCATCAACTGACGGCGCGATCGAACGCCTTACAAGCGGCATCACAGGGAGAACGCGACACATGGCTTTGAAAGCCCCCGGCATCCTGACTTTCATGCTGTCTGTCATCTTGACGGTGCTCGCGCTCGTCACGGCATTCTCCGGCGCCTCTATTCCATACGTAACAGGTCAGGAATTCTGGGTGCTCCTCGTGGCGCAGGCCGTTCTTGTGTTTGGCTGCATCATGCGCGGCCTCTAAGGAGGCGTCCGGTTTGCCTCTTGCGGGAAACGGCGAATAACCCCTGAATGGGGATTGGAAGGCCGCCAGCATGCGGCCCGTCGCTGGCGCATCTTCGCGATCAATGAGACAGACTCGGGGACAGTTGACAGTCCTGTGCCTATGTGTCGCGCGGCGTTCGGCACTCTGGCTTCCATGAGGGCGCTTTGCACAAATACCCGCCCATGATGATACGGAAAATGACCAACGGCCCATTCCGGGAGCGCGCTCGGCGCTCGGCACCCGAGATCACGCTTGCTGTGATTCTCACGCTTGCCGCTGTGATTTTTGTTGTCGCTGCGATCCGTGGGACCACCCCCGAGACGGCGTCCATTTCGGCTGCGCCCGTCGGCAACGAGACGAGCCCGAACTGACGCTGCACTGCAGCGAGAGCATCCCCAAGCTGGGTTAACACCGAAGCGGTCCTAAGCCTTGACCGGCACGGCACGCACCAGCCCGCGCACCGAATTGCCTACCCACACCTGATCAGCGCTTTCGAGATCCTTGAGGAGCAGCACGGCCTCGCTGGCCCTCCCGCTCTCGAGAAGCTCGCTCCGCAGAACGCCCGGCAAGAGTCCCGAGCTCAGCGGCGGCGTCAAAAGACGTCCCTGCCGCTCAATGAAGATGTTGGTTCGGCTCCCCTCCGCGAGCTCACCCCGCTCGTTGAGGTAGAGCACCTCGTCGGCTTTGACCGTGTCAGCATAGTGCTGCCATTCGCGATCGTAGAGCTCGCGCCGCGTCGTCTTGTGGAAAAGGAACGGATTGGCGCTGTCCACCCGCGTCTCCGAGATGACGTAACGCATGACGTAGCCGGCAGGCGGCGCAGGCTGGTCCGCAGTTGTGACCGTGGCCGCGCCGTCCTCGGCCAGCAGCAGTCGCACCCGGAGACGCTCATGGGACCTTCCGGCAACGGCCCGGGCGAGCTCGGCTCTTACCTTGCCCTCGTCGAACCCATACTCGAAATAGGCGGCGGACGCGCGCAGCCGTGCTACGTGCCGGTCGAGCAGCCAGTAGCCGGCATCACCGTCATAGAGCAGCGTCTCGATCAGCTCGAACTTCTTCGGCGGATCAGTCAGGAACTTCATTTTGAGCAGGCATTCGGCATATTCCTTGGCGCCGACGGAATCGTACACCACGCCCGAGCCGATGCCGATCTCGCCGCGCCCGTCGCGGAAGATCACGGGCGTGCGGATGGCGACATTGAAGAGCGCACGCCCGCTCGGAGCGATATGGCCGATCGCGCCGCAATAGACGCCGCGAGGCTCCGTCTCATAGTCGCGGATGAGCTCCATGGCGCGGATCTTGGGCGCACCGATCACCGAGCCCGGCGGGAAGATGGCACGAATGAGATCGGCGAGCCCGATCCCTTCCTCGAGCGTCGCCCGCACGCCGGAGGTCATTTGGTGGAGCGTGCGGAACGTCTCGACCGTAAAGAGATCGGTGACGCCAACGCTACCGACCTCCGCCATGCGCCCGAGGTCGTTGCGCATGAGGTCGACGATCATCAGGTTCTCGGCGCGCTGCTTGACGTCTGTCGCGAGCACGCGGCGAACCTCCGCGTCGGCTTCGGGCGTCCCGGCACGCGGCGCCGTGCCCTTCATGGGCCGCGTCGAGACGACGCGCCCATCCTTCTCGATGAAGAGCTCGGGGCTTGCTGACAGCACCGTCACCTCCCCCGTGTCGACGATCGCGGCATAGGACACGCGCTGGCGCTGACGCAGGTCACGATAGAAGGTGAGCGGCGAGCCTTCGAGGCGGAAGCGCGCCTTGAATGTGAGGTTGAGCTGGTAGATGTCGCCGGCGCGGATTTTCTCCTGCACCGCAGCAAAGCGCTCCTCATAGGCAGCCGCGTCCCACGCCGGAGCGACTGACGTGAACTGATAGGAGCCACTGCGCGTATGCGTCGCCAGCCAATGGTCGACCTCGCTCTCGCGCATCTCGCGGGCCCCGTCGTAGAGCCCGAACCAGAGGAGCGGCACGTTGCGCTCGCGCGGCATGAGGGCGGCGAGCTTCGGCTCGAGCGCATACCCGAGTTCGTAGGCGAGGAAGCCGGCCGCGTGCAGACCGCTGTTGATCCCGGATTCCAGTTGCGCGAGCGCCGCCGGCACATCCTCGGGCTCAAAGGCCGTAACGACGCCTTTGGGCGAGCTGAACAGCAGCGACGGGGCGCTGCCTCGACTGCTCTCGAGCAGACTATTGTCGAGCAGAACGAAGGTTTCCTCGAGACGCGCCGCGTCGAGCATAGCGCCCGAGCCCCCCTTTCCGCGCTCGCTGCGCGCGCGGTGCTCGGCTGGCTTGCGGTCGTCTTCCGTCATGCGTGCTGGGTCTCGACTGTCAGGATCGGCCGAAGCCGACTAGGGGCCAAGCATATACAAAGTTCATGGCCCTCGGCGCAAAGCCGATCTTCGCGCGGCGGGCTCCACGTGGCCCTCCGTTCACCTTTTCCGACAGCTTGTTGAGCCCGCGGCGGGGTGGGGTTCACAAACACGAAATTCGTGCTATAGACCTCGCCGTGCCGCCCGCTTTCGGGCTGGCGCACTCGAACGGGCCGGCCTCGAAACTGAGGCGGAAGGCCCAGATCAGCCGTTGGCCGGATCGTTCGAAAGGACTTGGCGTGGGGCTCCCCAGCTCCCTGTCAGGTCGATCAGTGTCGGTGACGCGGGATGGAGCAGCCCGGTAGCTCGTCAGGCTCATAACCTGAAGGTCGTAGGTTCAAATCCTACTCCCGCAACCAACACTCGACAGTCGTACCGACCCCCTGACCCGCAGCCTGTTCCGAACGCCGAAGGCCCGGCGCCACACCCGAGCTTTGCTCGTGCTCGCCTTAGGCGATCGGGCTGCGTGTCCAAGTCCAGGCGCGTGCGGCCTAGATGACGACAAAGTCGGCGTAGGTCAGGACCGCGTGGTTCGTAAGCGTTGCGAACTGCACGGCCGCCGCCGCAGAGCCATCGCCGTCGCGATCGTAGTAAAGAGCCCCATTGGATTGATCGTAGAGAATGTAGTCATCGGCATCGCTCGGCGTTACGCCAAGATGGAAGAACGCAGAGCTGATTGTGCCGACACCAATGAAGCTGGTGAAGATCGCGTTCTCCAGCCAGATCGTATCCGCGCTTTCAAAATCGGTGATGTTGTCTCGGTTCGTCGACGAGTGCGGCGCGGTATTGAAGACGAAGTAATCGCCTCCCGCCCCGCCGGACAGCGTATCCACGCCGAGGCCACCCGCAATCGTGTCTCCGCCTGCATTTCCGGAGATAGTGTTCGACCCGCTGTTCCCCGTGAGAACATTGGTGGAGGCATTGCCGGTAGCCGACAGGTTGGCCGTACCGAGCAGGGTGATGTTCTCGACGTAGCCAAAGGCTGCAAGATTGAGGTTGAGGGTGATCGATTGCACGGTGTCTATGCCGCCCCCGGAGGCTTCGACGATCTTGTCGCCGGCGCCGACCGTGTAGGTGTCGTTCCCTCCAAGTCCGGTCAACGTATTGGCGGCCGAGTTGTTGTGGCCGGTGAGATAGTTTGTCGTTGCATTGCCCGTCGCGCCGATGGCCGAGGAGCCGGTGAGCGTCACGTTCTCCACGTAGCTGTACTTCGACAGCGACACGCTGAACGCACCGGTTTGAACCGTGTCGCTGCCCGCGCCGGAAGCCTCCACGATCTTGTCGGTCGAGACATCGACGATGAACGTATCGTTGCCGGCGCCGCCGGACATTGTGTCTGAGCCGCCTCTGCCGTTGAGAACGTTGTTGGAAGCATTCCCGGTCAGCGTATCGTTGCCACTACCGCCGGTCGCGTTCTCGATGACGACGCCCGGCCCGATGGTCACGGTTGCGCGCGAGGTCGCGCCGTTGCTGAAGCCGATCGCCTCGCTGAGCTTGCTGAACTGACCGGGATTGAGATTGATCGAGCTGGCTTCCGACCCGTTGTAGACGATGGTGTCCGTGCCGCCGGTGTCGTTGATCGTTTGCCAATACTTGTTGCCATCCGTGAAAGTGTACGTCGTGTTCCCGGGGTTGACCGACGTTGCCGTGCCATAGATCGCCTGAATGGCGAGCAGGTCGTAGTACATCGGCGTCGTTGGATAGAAGGTCGCGTAGTTGTCCTGGTCGGCCGACCACGGCGATGCCGTGTAGCTCATAATGGAATAGAAGTAGCTGTCGAGGCTGCCTGGAATGGGGTTCGGCGTCTCGAAAGAATGCTTGAGCCCGAGAGCATGACCTATTTCGTGGAGAATGGTGAGGTAGTCGTAGCTGCCGGCTTTGATTGTCGCCAACCCATCGGGATTGAAGTTGAACCAGTTGAACCAGACATCGCCTGCCTCGACGTAGTTGCCGGGATAGTAGGCGTGAGCAGCGCTTTCTGCGCTGATGTTCTCTGTATGGGCAAAACGCATCTCGCCGACGGTCGTTGAGTTGTCGGCGATCTCGCTGAACGTCACGTTGGCATACTTCGACCACACGGCCAGGGTCGTTCGAACAGCGGCGCGCTCTCCAGACGAGAGCGAGTGCCAAGAATCGAACTCGCCTTCCCCGTATCCGGGGGCAAAAGACGCGGTGCCGGTCGGAAAGCTGAAGCTGATGGTGACGCCGGTACCCAATGCTCCGCCCCATTTCGTACCTGCGGCAACGAAGCGTCCAGCGCCGGTGAGTGCCGGGTCGAAGTCTGTCGTCGTAAGGAAATTGCTGGTCGGGGAAGCCATCAGCGCCTCGATGTGAAATACGATCAGTGTGGGGCCGATACATGACTAGGGCGACGCGGCGAAACATGCACCCTAAGAAATAGGATTTCCCGGCAATTATCTAAATCGTGGTGCCCAATCCACTGTTACGCGCAGCGCTTAGGGGGTATGCCCTGTTTGGCGCCGATGTTTTGCACTGCAGAGAGTTGGATGACGCAATCTCGTCGCCGGGCCGCCTCACAGCAACACGCGCTCGTCGTCGTCATCGTCCTCGTCCCGGGACGAAGACCGAACCTGCAGCTGCGCATTCGCCGGCAGCCAGGCGAGGACCAGCAGAGCCGGCGGTAGCAGGAAGCACCACGCGACCCAGGCAGCGGCACTTCTGTTCTTCTTGCCGGCCAGAATTCCCGCAGTGATCGCCGAGCCGGCCGCGACCAGGCTCCACACGAGGATCACGAGCAAAGCGACCATTCCTTGCAACCTCCTGTGCCCGCTATGCCAGACATCATCCCGCGAGAAGAAGCCGGATCGCCATCGCCAGCGACACCATAACCACCATCGGGCGGATGAGGGCTGACCCGTAGTGCATCGCGCTATGTGCCCCGAGCCAGCTGCCCAGGGCCTGACCGACGATCATCGGCATGCCGTATGAAAAGCTGACGTCGCCGCCGGCGAGGAAAATGCCGAGCGAGGCGACGTTGGAGGCGAGATTGAGGACTTTTGTCCGCCCCGTGGCATCGATCAGGTCGGCGCCGGCGAGCAGCACGAAGCCGGTAAGGTAGAACGACCCCGCCCCAGGACCCAGAAAGCCGTCGTAGAAGCCCACCGGGAAGGCCACGAGCGCAGCGAACGCGGCATCGCCCAGTCGCTGGCTCGGGCGCAGGAAACCCGTCCGGGGCGCCAGCACATAGTAGCAGGCGAGGATGACGAGAAGGACCGGCACGAGACCGCGCAGGAAGCCCGGGTCCACGTGACGAACGGTGACACCGCCGAGAGCCGCGCCTGTCGCAGCGGCTGAGATCGCCGGCCAGAGGCGCCGGAGATCGACACGTCCCGCCTTCCAGAACGCGTAGCTCGAGGCAGCGACGCCGAAGCTGCCCTGCAGCTTGTTTGTAGCAACCGCCTCGACGGGCGGCAGACCCGCATAGAGGAGGGCGGGCACGGTAAGGAGGCCGCCGCCGCCCGCGATCGCATCCACGTAGCCGGCAACCAGCGCAACAGCGGCCAGCCCAAGCATGATGTCGATTTCACCGTACACAGCCAATGCTTCTCGGACTACAATTGCCCAGGCACCTACCGAGCATGTTCTTCATCGGAAAAGCGCATGGCCCAATACGTTGCCTTAGCCCCGGGCGACCCTGCCCCTTGGTTTCATCAGAGAACGGCAGCCAACCCCAACTTCGCCTTCGATTCCGTCGCGGGCCGATACGTCGTCCTCTGCTTTTTCGGATCCGCATCTGACCCGCAAAGCAGGGCTGCTGTCCAGGCCATGTTTGAGGAGACGGCCATCTTCGACGACGTCCGCGCCTGCTTCTTCGGGGTGAGCGTCGATCCGACCGATGAAGGCGAGGGACGAGTGGCGGACCGAACGCCGGGATACCGCTTCTTCTGGGATTTCGACGGAAAGGTCAGCAAGCTCTACGGCGCCGCACCCCGCGACACCGAGACGGGCCAGGCGGTGGAATTGCGGCGGCTATGGGTGGTGCTCGATCCCACGTTGCGCATCATGAAGGTGATCGCCTTCGCCCCGGGCGGCAGCGACATGGGCGAGTTGGTGTCCTATCTCAAGACCCTGCCGCCTCCGTCGCAGTTCGCGGGCTTCGAGGTTCCGGTCCCGATTCTGGTTCTCCCCAACGTGTTCGAGCCGGAGTTCTGCACGAGCCTGATCGGCCTCTACGAGACGCACGGCGGGCTGGAATCGGGCTTCATGCGCGAGGTAGGGGGCAGAACCGTCTCCGTCAGCGATCACAGCCACAAGCGGCGCAGGGATTACGTGATCGAGGACAAAGAGCTGATCAACGCGACGCAGCGGCGCGTGATGAGGCGCATCAATCCCGAGATCCGCAAAGTGCATCAGTTCACGCCGACGCGCATGGAGCGCTACATCGTGTCATGCTACGCGGCCGAGGACGGCGGGCACTTTCGCCCGCACCGCGACAATACCACCAAAGGCACCGCGCACCGCCGCTTCGCCGTGTCGATCAACCTCAACGATGACTTCGACGGCGGCGAGGTCGGATTTCCCGAGTACGGCACGCGCACCTTCAAGGCGCCTGCCGGCGGCGCCGTGATTTTTTCCTGCTCGCTGTTGCATGCCGTGAGCCCGGTCGTGCGCGGCCGCCGCTTCGCGTTCCTGCCGTTCCTCTACGACGAGGACGCGGCGAAGATTCGCGAGGCCAACAACGAATTCCTGGGAGAGGGAGTAAGCGCCTACAAAGCCGGCCCGTAAGGCGACGGACATAGGCACCGAATCCCGCCCATCAAGAGACGAGCTGCTGGATGGCGAGGAAGAGGCCCATCATCGCTGACGCCATCAGAAATCCGATGGTGCCGAGAAAGTATCTCGTGAGAGTCCGTGAGATCCGCATGACTGCCTCCGTTACGCACATGACCGGCTGAGCCTGCCCCCTCGAGCCGCAAATGCCCAATCTGACCGTTGTGTAGTCCCCACAATCCACAGGCTATCCCCGGGTCATCAAGCCGATATCCACCGCGCCCGGATGAGTCGCCTTGTGCAAGGATCGCCTCGGACCCGTCAGGCGGCACAAGCCTCCTCGGGAACTCTGGATGCCTCTATCCAGAGCGACCATGCGCTAGACCGTGAACCTGAGCGTCTGCATGCTGCTGAGGAGACTGTCACTGAACCCGACCGTCGAGCTGCTGTCGCCGGAGCTGAGCAGGATCTGCGGGATCGACGCCTGGCTCGAGCTGTTGTTGATGTCGTAGAGCGCCGTGAAGCGCGCGAGGAACTTGTCGAGCTTCTTCGGGTCCTTGAAGTCCGCGACATCGAGCTTTCTCTCGATCATCTTGGCCTGCTGATCGATATCGGCCTGCGATATGCTGTCCGGCAGGCCAAGCGCCGTGAGTGTCACCTGTAGCAGCGCCTTGTCGGCGAGGATCGAAAGCGCGCTCGTGATGTTGGGCGCCTTGCGCTGGAAGTAGAGAGCCAGTCGAACGCCGTCGTTGTTCTCGCCGGCCCTTTGCTCCATCGTCTGGCGCACGTAGAGATCGGCGGTCTTGAGGATCTCGTTGGGGTCCTGCGCCTGGCCCACCGGCGCGCGCCCCGCGGAGCCGTCCGCATTGAAATTGAAGGCTGTCGCAAATTCCCTGAAACGCGCGTTCGCCGACGCGTTGATGGCGCTCTTCGTATCGAAGGCATCGCTGGTCAAAAGCTGCTTCAGCGTCTGGCTCGTCACGGTCTCGTCCCCGAGCCCATAGGCTTTGAGCGCGAACGTTGTGAGCCGCTTGTCCTTGAGAAAGTCGTCCACCGAGGCGATGGTGTCGATCGTGGTGTTGTAGTAGTCGGCTTCCGTCTGCGCGCGCTGCTGATCGAGCTCGAGATCGCCCGCCTGATCCACGTAGGCCTGAATCGTTTCGAATTTCGGCGTGGAGAGCTGCGCCCGCCGGGGGCCGAGCGCCTGTCCGTCCTTGCCGAAGTTGAACGTTTGGGCGAGATCCACATAACGTGTATCCCTGAGGCGACGTGCAAAGCTCCCGCTGTCGGCGACGTCGCTCGTCAGAACTTGCTTGATCTTCGAGACGGATTCCTCGGTCGGGTCCAGCCCATGAGCCGTGAGGACATACTTGTAGAGACGCGTGTTGCTCAAGAGCTGATCGACGGTCGTCACCGACTTGATGGTGGCCTTGTAGTAGTCGGTCTCCGAGGTCTCGGCGCTGATCTGCTTGTCGTCGTAGTTTTGAAGGTAGGGATCGACGAGGCTGTCGATCTGGTCGGCCGTCTGCGCCGCGACGCCCGCGTCGAGCGTGCCGTCTGTGTTGAAGTTGAAGGCCTGCGCGATCGTCTTGTAGGCGGCGGATGAGTTCGCGATGCTTGCGGGATCGGAGAGATCGCTGGTGAGCACCGCCCTGACGGTGACCGGCGAGGTCAGCACCGGATCGAGGCCGGCTGCCGTGACGACGAAGCTGAGGAGCTTCTCGTTGTTGACGAGATCGTCGACGTTGGTCACGCCCGCGATGGCGTCGCGATAGTACTGCGTCTTGAAGGCTGCGGCTGCCGGCGATGCGCCGTTTCCGCTCACATCGTAGTTGAGATAGATGGTGTCGTTGATCTGCGCCGTTGTCTGCGCCTTGCCGCCTGCCGGCACGTTGCCGTTGGCGTCGAACGAGAATGCCGCCGCGAGCTTCTGATAGCGTGCGTCGCCGAGCTGGTTGGCAAAGCTCTGCGGATCGGAAAGGTCGCTCGTCAGCACTTTCCGGATGGTGGCAGTGGAGGCGATGCTGGGATCGAGGCCGTAGGCGGTCAGCGCATAGGAGAAGACGCTGTCCTCGCTGAGGAACTGGTCGACCGACGTGATGGAGCCCATCCAGGCCTTGTAGCTCTCGGCTTCAGTCGCGGCGGCGGCGCCCTTGAGGACGCGCTGCTGCGAGTAGAGCCCCGTTGTCTCCTCGAGGTCCGGCGCGTCCTGCGCTGTCACGCTTCCCTTCTTGACGGTTCCGTCCGTCGCGAAATTGTACTCCTGCGCGAACGCCAGATAGCGCTGGTCGACGAGCTTGCGCACGAAGCTGTCCTGGTCGCTGACGTCGCTCTCGAGCACCTTCCGCATGAAGGCTTTGGCATAGGTCATGTCCTCGAGGCCGTTCGCCTTCATGGCATAGGCATAGAGGCGCTGATTTTTGAGGAAGTCGTCGACCGACTTAACCTTGCCGATGTTGTCGCGGTAGTACTGCGCCTCGCGGGCGACCTGTGCGTCCGAGGCGATGCGCGCCGTGCTCTTGGCGAAGTCCGCCGAATAGAGTCTGTAGGACAGAAAGGTCGAGACCATCGTACGGGCTCTCGGGGCGCGCGGAGTTGCAAATACGCCCGAAGCCGCCGGGTGGGCAGGGCGCCGATCGAGCCGCAGGCAATCGCGAATCGAGCCCGCGGCAATCGACGAAATCCTACGACCAAGACCTTATGCGAACCTAAACGGAGGCTAAACGAGCGCAACCTCGACGAGAGAATGCGAGCAGAGGTCGAAGGGATGGCGAAGAACGATCCCTCGCCATGGCCCTTGGTGAGGGGAGCCGGAGGGTCCCGAACGGAGCGCGGCTAGGACGCTGCGGTTTGCGTATCGAGCTCGGCGACGCTGACGTTGCCGACGATGGAGCTGAGGTTGGCAAGAAACTCGTCGACACGCTTGCCCTTCAACGTCGACAGCAGACGATCCTCTATCCGGTGCACGATGGGGGTGACTGTCTTGAACAGGCGCTCACCGTCCTCCGTGATCTTGACCTCGTAGGCGCGCGCATCGTCCTTGTCGCGCTTGCGCTGGACGATGCCCTTCTTGAGCATTCGCCGCACGATGTCGGCCATGGTCGAGCGGTCGATCCCCGTCGCATCGACGAGCTTGCTCTGGCTGAGACCTTCCGAGTGGGCGAGCGCAAAAAGCACTGCGTACTGACGAGCCGTCAGATCGTAGTTAGCCATTTCCGCCTGATAGATTTCTGTCACGACCTGCACGGCACGATGGAACAGATGGAGGGGCGACTGCCCGAGATCCGGTCCGTTGAAGTTTCGCTGCATGGTTGCCCTTGTCCCTTCTGCCAGAACGGAAAAATCTGCCGGGGAGTTCCTGTCCCGAAGCATCGAATGATCCGTCGACTTCCGACTCCAGAAGTCGTATTGAACGGATGGGAGGCTTGCGCCGCTCGCACGAGCGGGTAGAAACTGTCGACTGTCGCGGCAATCAACTCCTAGACGGGCGCATCGGATGATCTACTCGACCCAGGGCGTGCATCCGCGCGAGCGGCTGAGCTATTGGCGGGAGGTTGCGACCCGCGGCTTCGTCGAGCACGAATGTGCTCCTGCCTCCGCCCAGTCTTTCGAAGGCGTAGTGCAGCTGAGCTCGCTCCCCGGGCTCGCGCTCTCGGCCTACGACGTGGACGCGGCGCTCGTGACACGATCGCAACGCGCAGCGGCTCGTACAGACACGGACGATGTATTGTTCGGCATGGTCCGCTCCGGCTCCGTCATTTTCTCTCAAGACGGGCGCGAGGGCACGGCCAGGCGAGGCGACATGTACCTGGTCGACCCCCTGCGTGCCTTCGATTTGAACATCATCGAACGCACGTCATCCGTGGTTGTAAAGATCCCGCGCGCGAAGCTCGAGGCGCGGATCGGCAACCTTGCTCCCGTGACGGCGCGCGTGCTCGCGCCCACGACGTCGGTCGGCGCGCTGGTCGGCGGCTTCATCTCCATGCTGCCCACGCACGCCGAGGGGCTCGACGAGATGGCAGGCCTCAAGATCGCCGACCAGACGTTGGATCTCGCGGCCATGGCACTCGCCACCGCTACGGACGGCAAGCGGCCGGCCATGTCCTCGCCGCGCACTCTCGCCATGCTGCGCCTCAAGGCCACGGTCGAGCGCCTCTTGATCGAGCCGGGTCTGAAGCCCGAGCGTATCGCGATCGAATCGGGCATCAGCGTGCGCTACGCCAACGCTCTGCTCTTTGAGGAGGGCACATCCCTCGAGCGCTATGTCCAAGGCCGTCGGCTCGAGCGTTGCCGTCAGGCCCTCGACGACATCAACCAATCGCACCGCACGATCGGCGAGATCGCCTACAATTGGGGTTTTTCCGATCTCTCGCATTTCGGCCGGCGCTTTAAGGCGCAATTCGGCGTGACGCCGACCGAGTATCGTCGCCAGGCCATTGCCATCGCGGCGATGACGAAGTAGCGCTCCCTACTGGCAACCCTGCAAGTGTGACAAGCGCGCCCGGTCGTGCTTAGGTCGCGTGCCGCACGAGCGCTTCGGCCTCGCAGGATTTACAGGACGCCTCACAGAAACGATGTCGAAGAAGATTGCCGGTCCCGAGATCGAGCGCGTGGTTCAGCTGCTCGCGCGCCTACCGGGTCTTGGCCCGCGCTCGGCCCGCAAGGCGGCGCTGGCGCTTTTGAAGCGCCGCGAGGAGCTGCTCGTGCCTCTGTCGGAGGCGCTTAGCACGGCCGTCCGCACCATCGTCGAGTGCCCTGTTTGTGGCAGCCTCGACACCGTGGCTCCCTGCACGATCTGCCGCGACGAGCGCCGCGATGCGTCCGTCATCGTTGTTGTCGAGGAGATGGGCGACCTGTGGGCGCTGGAGCGCGCCTCCGTCATCAACGCGCGCTATCACGTCTTGGGCGGCCACCTCTCTCCGCTGGACGGCATCGGCCCCGATCGCCTCAACGTCTCGCGCCTGGTCGAGCGCGCGGCATCGGGCGAGGTGAAGGAGGTGATCCTGGCCTTGAACGCCACTGTTGAAGGCCAATCTACGGCGCACTACCTCACGGAGCAGCTGGCGCCGACCGGGGTTGCCGTCTCCCGCCTTGCCCAAGGCGTTCCCGTTGGCGGCGAGCTCGATTACCTGGACGAGGGCACGCTGGCCGCGGCCATTAAGGCGCGCAAGCGAATATAGATTATGATCGCCTCGCGCCGCGTGAGCCCGCGGCGGAGAATCATCGGTCTCGACCAAGAGATAACAAAAAAGAGCTGCGCGAGACCGATCATGGACGCCAAGCCCCAGGAGAGCACGCGCCGGCAGCACGCCCCGCCGAAGTTCACGACCGGCTCGCTTCTACGTCACATTCTGGTGATGAGCGGCGCCGGCGGCATCGGGCTCGGTGCCATCTTCCTGACCGATCTTGCCAACATCGTGTTTCTCTCGCGCCTCAAGGACCAGAACGTTCTGGCAGCCGTCGGCTATGCGAGCTCGATCCTCTTCTTCACGGTATCGGTCGGCATCGGTCTCGCGATCGCTGCGACGGCCCTCGTCTCGCGCGCAATTGGCGGGCATCGCTGGGAGCGGGCGCGCAGGCTCTCCACGCACGCTCACCTATTGAGCTTTGCGATCGGCACCGTCACGGCGGCGGCAGTCATGATTGCCATTCCGTGGCTGCTCGCCCTCCTGGGCGCCGGGGAACGCACCTACGACCTCGCGGCCCGCTATCTCTGGATCCTGACGCCGTCGCTTCCGCTCCTCACCACCGCGATGACATCGGCCGGCGTGCTGCGCGCCGTGGGCGACGCGCGCCGCGCCATGAACGTCACGCTCTATGGTGCCGTCGTCAACGTCATCCTAGATCCCATTCTTATTCTGCTCCTCGGTCTCGGCATCGACGGCGCGGCGATCGCGACCTTTCTCGCCCGCGCGGTCTTCATGGGCGTAGGGCTTTGGGGCGTCGTCCGCGTGCATGGACTCATGCAGCGCCCACTGCTCCGCGCGCTTCCGACCGACCTCATGGCCTTTTCGGAGATCGCGGCTCCCGCGGTCATGACCAACATCGCCACACCCTTCTCCAACGCCTACGTGACCGCAGCCATCGCGACCCACGGCGACAGCGCCGTTGCCGGCTGGGCCATCATCGGGCGCATCCTGCCCGTCGCCTTCGGCGCCATCTATGCCCTCTCGGGTTCCATCGGCCCGATCATCGGCCAAAACTACGGCGCTCGCCTCGGGGCCCGCATGCGCGAGGCCTTCACGCTGGCACTCGCCGTCAACCTCGGCTTCACGCTCGCGGCCTGGCTCATCATCGCGCCTCTTTCGCCTGCCCTCGTGCGCCTATTCGGCGCGACCGGCGACGCCGCTACGCTGATCGGCCTGTTCAACGTCTGGCTCTCGCCGCTGTTCGCGTTCATGGGGGCGTTGTTCGTCGCCAACGCCGTGTTCAACACGCTCGACTTCCCGCACTACGCGACGGCACTCAACTGGAGCCGCGCGACGATCGGCACCATTCCGCTCGTGGCGCTCGGTGGCCATCTCGCCGGAGCCGAAGGCGTGCTGACGGCTCACATGACAGGCGGCATCCTGTTCGGCTGCGTGGCGGTTTGGCTGTGCTATCGCGTGTTCGACCGACTGCTGCCGGCGCCGCCCGCGTGAGTGGCAGCCGAATCACAACCGCGCGAAGCTGTGCATCAGGGCTCGGAATCCACGCCCCTCTTCTTGTTGCCACAGAGAGCTCCCGGTAGACTCGATCCCGCAATGACGGCTGCAGCCAGAACAGCCACCGCCCTCTCCGAGCGCATCGCCATCGTCGCCCCGACGGCGGAGGCGGTGGCGGTGCTGCGCCATGGATTGATCGCCGAGCTCGGCCGCCGCGGCCACCGCGTGCTCTGCATCACCCCGCCCGGGCTGGCCAAATACACGAGGATCCTGCGCGGGCTCGGCGCCCAGCATCGTCTGATCGAGCTTCCGGCCCCGAGCTTCCGCATCTTCGTCGACTGGCAGCTCATGGCTGGCCTGGTCGAGCAGCTCAAGGACTGGCAGCCCAACATCGTGCTCGGCTCCGGCCTGCGCATGATGATGCTGACGGCCCTTGCCGCCAGGCGCGCGGGCGTCCGCCGTGTCGTGAGCCTCGTCAACGGCCTGCCGCAGGACGGCATCGAGAGCGTGAAGAGCCGCCGCTTTGCCCATGCCATGCGTGCAAGCGACGCCGTCGTATTCCACAACGGCGAGAACGCGCGCTACCTAGAGGCCCTGGGCCTGCTGCCAAGCGAGACGGAGACCGTGGTCGTGCCGGGCAGCGGCGTCGACCTGCGCCATTTCTCGGCCAAGCCCATGCCTCCGACGGACGGCGGCCTCGTGTTCCTGATGCTGAGCCGTCTCGAGCGCCGCCGCGGCGTCGTGGAGTTTGCGGCCGCGGCCCGCATGGCCAAGCAGCGGTTCCCCGACGCCCGCTTCCAGATCGCGGGCGGTCCGGGCACCGAGGCCGACGCGGTCTCGCCGGAGAGCCTTCTCGATACCGGTGCCATAGAGTATCTCGGCCATCTCGACGACGTCCGCCCCGCGCTTTCGGCCTGCCACGTCTTCGTCTATCCCTCCTATGCAGAGGGCATGCCGCGCGCCGTGCTCGAGGCGTTAGCCACCGGACGGCCGGTGATCACCACCAACGTGCCGGGCTGCGCCGAGACCGTCGATGAGATGGTGAGCGGCTGCCTCGTGCCTCCGGCGGATGCCGAGGCCCTCTCGACGGCCATGGAAAGCTACTTGAGGCGTCCGGAGCTGCTCGCCACCGGCTCCCGAGCCGCGCGCTTGAAGGCCGAGCGTCGCTTCAACGAGAAGCAGGTCAACGCCGTCCTGCTCCGCGTCCTCGGCCTGGCCTGACCAGGGCTATGCCTTGCGCCGATAGAGGCGCGGGCTGAGCTTCGGCTGCAGGAACGATTGCGCCGGATCGACCAGCATGCCAGGGCGAATCGCCTGCCGACCGAGCAGCATCCGGTTCGCAAGCCCGTCACGGTTGGTAAGCCCGAGCTCGATCGGCCACTCCCGAGCTCCGATCCGCACGCGCGTCTGAATGATGTGCCGGCTTTCACGGTCACCGCTCGAGCTTGTGACGTCGCGCGCGCCGAGGAGATCGGCCTCGCACCAGACCTCGACCTCGGGCCGCTCGAGCAGAGGGTGGACGAGAAACCGTACCCGCTGCCTGTTGAGGGGACCGAACGTCTCCATCGCCTCGGCATGGATCGCGGACGTCTTGGCCCCGGTGTCGACCTTGGCCTTGATGGCGAACAGCCCAAGATCCGGCAGCGCCACCCACTCGCGGCGTCCGATGATCAGCGGTTCAACGAGCTGCTCCATGTTGCGCTGCGGCCCTTGCGGCGTGCTCCCATGTGCGCGAAGTCTAACGCAGAGTTGGCGTCCCTCCGAGCCATTGTTGACCCTGAGGCTAAGAAAGTTCGCCGTTAACGACTGGCTGCTTCTGCCGGTCGCCTCCGGCCGGTTCGGATTGACCGCTGCGCCGGACTTTCCTATGTGAAGCTCATGTCGACGCTGCCTATCATCACGCTGCCCGATCCACTGCTGCGCAAGGTCTCGACCCCGGTCGAAACGGTCGACGCCGAGCTGCTGAAGCTTGCCGACGACATGCTGGAAACCATGTACGACGCGCCGGGCATCGGGCTGGCCGCCATCCAGGTCGGCGTTCCGCGCCGCCTCGTCGTGCTCGATGTCAACGAATCCGACGAGGATGACGACGCCCGCCACCCGTTGATTTTGATCAATCCCGAGATCCTGAAGCTTGGCGCCGAGACGCGGCTGCACGAGGAAGGCTGCCTCTCGATCCCCGAATTCCGTCTCGATATCGAGCGCCCGTCGAAGATCGTCGTCGGCTACGTCGACCGTGAGGGGAAGCCTCGCGTGCTCGAGGCGGAAGGGCTTTTGGCCACCGCCATCCAGCACGAGGTGGATCACTTGAACGGCAAGCTCATCATCGACTTCCTGTCGCGGCTGAAGCGCGACATCGTCGTGCGCAAGTTCAAGAAGGCCACGCGCGGCGAAGCGCCTATCTGACGTCCAAGCCCTCTTCGCACCGGATCCCGCATGGCGCTCAGGCTCGTATTCATGGGAACGCCGGACTTCTCCGTGCCGGCGCTCGAGGCGATCATCGCCGCCGGCCATGAGGTCGTGGCCGTCTACTCGCAGCCGCCCCGGCCTGCGGGCCGCGGCATGGCCGACCGCAAATCCCCGGTGCATCAGGCGGCCGAGCGCCACGGCATCCCCGTCCTCACGCCGCTCTCGCTCAAGGGCGCGGACGATCAGCAGGCCTTCGCCGCCCTGAGGCCCGACGCCGCCATCGTGATCGCCTACGGGTTGCTGCTCCCCCGCGCCGTGCTCGACGCGCCTCCTCTAGGCTGCTTCAACGTCCACGCCTCGGAGCTGCCGCGCTGGCGCGGCGCCGCGCCCATCCAGCGCGCCATCATGGCTGGCGACGCCCATACGGCGGTCATGGTCATGCGCATGGAGGAAGGCCTCGACACCGGCCCCGTCTGCATGACCGACCGCATCGCAATCGGGCCCGAGACGACCGCCGGCGAGTTGCATGACGAGCTGTCCCGCCACGGCGCCGCGCTTATCGTGAAGGCGCTTGCCAAGCTCGAGGCCGGCACCCTCACGCCGGTCCCCCAGGCGACCGAAGGCGTCACTTACGCCGCGAAGATCGACAAGAAGGAAGCCGAGATCGATTTCTCGAAACCCGCCAGGTCCGTCCACGACCAGATCCGCGGCCTCGCGCCCTTCCCCGGCGCCTGGTTCGAGGTGACGCAACCCGGCGGCGCGCTTGAGCGCCTCAAGGTGTTGCGGACAGCTGTCGTGCCCGGCCGCGGCGCACCGGGCGAGGTCCTCGACGACAGGCTCACGATCGCCTGCGGCGAGGGTGCCATCCAAATCCTCGACGCCCAGCGCGCCGGCAAGAAGCCACTCCCTGCCGCCGACCTCCTGCGCGGCTTCGCGCTCCCCCGCGGCACCATCGTCGGCAGCCGGCCGCCACGCTCACGCTAGAAGGGAGCAGATGCCCCGCTATCGCCTCCTGATCGAGTACGACGGCACGCCCTTTGTCGGCTGGCAGATCCAGCCCGAGGGCGAGACCGTCCAAGGCGTGCTGGAGGAGGCATTGCGGAAGCTCACGGGCACGTGCAGCGTCGTCAAAGGCGCTGGCCGCACTGATGCCGGCGTCCATGCCCGCGGGCAGGTGGCACATGTCGATCTGGAGAAGCCCTGGCCACCATCCAAGGTCCGCGACGGCGTGAACTTCCACGTGAAGCCGCACCCGATCGCCGTGCTCGAAGCCGCCGAGGTGCCGGACACGTTCGATGCCCGCTTCAGCGCAACCCGGCGGCACTATCTCTATCGCATCCTGGCGCGTCGCGCCGGCCCCGCGATCGAGCGCGACCGCGTGTGGTGGATCCCGCAACGTCTCGACGCCGATGCCATGCGCGACGCCGCCTCCATCCTCGTCGGCCGCCACGACTTCACGACGTTTCGCGCCACCCAGTGCCAGGCCAAGTCGCCTGTGCGCACGCTGGATCGGTTGGACGTCGAGACCGACGGCGCTGAGATTCTGGTCAGGTCTTCCGCCCGCTCGTTCCTGCACAACCAGGTGCGCTCAATGGTGGGGAGTCTGAAGCTGGTGGGCGAAGGCAAGTGGACGGCGGCGGATCTCGGTCGAGCGCTCGCGGCCCGCGACCGCGCCGAATGCGGGCCAGTCGCCCCTGCCGCAGGCCTTTACCTCATGGCCGTTGACTACGGCGACACCCCCTCCGGAGATGTCGACGACGACGCAGAGTAACGCTTCGTGTCATCCCGGGCGAGCGAGCGTCACGCCGAAGGCGTGCTTTCTGAACGACGTGAGCGAAGACCCGGGACCCAGCGGAGCATGCGTCGAAGACGCCGCAATTCTTGAGCAATAGGAGCGTTGCCTAGGGTTCCGGCGTCTATGCGCAGCACGGCCTCGCCAGGGCGCCCGACGCTCCGCTTAGCCCCGGAGGACAGGACACGCCCCTCAGTCGATCATCGAGAGGAACTCCTGACGCGTGATCGAGTTGTCGCGGAAGCACCCGAGCATGCGGCTCGTGACCATGTCCGTGCCCGGCTTGTGCACGCCGCGCGTCGTCATGCAGTGGTGCTCGGCCTTGATGACCACCGCGACGCCCTGCGGGGAGAGCACCTTGTCGATCGTATTGGCGATCTGAGCGGTCATCTTCTCCTGGATCTGGAACCGCTTGGCATAGGCGTCGACCACGCGCGCGAGCTTCGAGATGCCGACCACGCGCCCCTTCGGGATGTAACCGACCCAGGCCCGCCCGACGATCGGAGCGAGGTGATGCTCACAATGGCTCTCGAAGCGGATGCCGCGCAGCACGATCATCTCGTCGTAGCCTTCGGTCTCCTCGAAGGTCTTCTTGAGAATCGCCTCCGGATCAACGCCGTAGCCGACGAAGTACTCCTCGTAGGCCTTGACCACGCGTGACGGCGTCTCGATCAGGCCGTCGCGCTCGGGATCGTCGCCCGCCCAGCGCAGCAGCGTGCGCACGGCCGCCTCGGCCTCCGCGCGGGTAGGTTTCGGCTCGGGAGCCGCGGGGGCTTTGACGAACTTGCTCTTCATGTCGCTTGGCGGATGCCTCATGGCGGGACCTCGAATTCCGATCATCAAACGTGCCGGACGCGGTGTTGGATCTAGGAACCCGGAGCTCCTGCGGCAACAATGCACATCGTCCCCCGCCGACGGAAGGATGCGCAGCCGCGCCTGGCATGTGCTGCCCGGGACATCATAGGGGCTGAGCGGCGAAAGAGAAGCAAATTGGGGTGCGTGATGTGGTCCCGCGCCGCCGTTCGCCGTTCGTGTTTAACGCTTGATAAGAAAGGCAATTCCGCAGAAAAATTTCGGGGAAAAAATGGTGCTGCCGGCGAGGATTGAACTTGCGACCTCTCCCTTACCAAGGGAGTGCTCTACCACTGAGCTACGGCAGCGCGATCCGGGACGTGACCGGCCCGCCCGCGGCGAGGAACCGGTAACCAACTGGGCCACGAGCCGCCTGCTCTACCTCAACCCATGAGCCCGCGCAATGGCTTGCTGGCAGGCATCCCCGCAGCGCCCCCCTCGCGGCACCTCGCCGCAACTTGCCGGCCCCGATCACGTTTCATATCCAGGGCTTGGGACAACCACGGGGGATCTGGGGATGAAAAGCGGCACGGCAGCGCTGGCTGCCCTCCTGACGCTCACGATGTCGATGGTTGCGCCGACGGGCGGGGCCCTGGCCGACGGCATGCTCTCGGACTTCCGCTATCCCTATGCGGTCCAGCGCTTCGATTTCGCCTCCCAGGGCCAGGAGCTGGAGATGGCCTACATGGACATCCGCCCGTCCGTCCCCTCCAACGGCAAGACCATCGTCCTCCTGCACGGCAAGAACTTCTGCGGGGCCACCTGGGAGGGCGTCATCCCCCCGCTCGGCGCCGCCGGCTATCGCGTCATCGTCCCGGACCAGATCGGCTTCTGCAAATCGACGAAGCCCCAAGCCTACCAGATGAGCTTGCATCAGCTCGCGGCCAACACGCACGCGCTCCTGAGGCGCGCCGGCGTCGAGCGCCCGATCCTTGTCGGCCATTCCATGGGCGGCATGCTCGGCGCCCGCTACGTCCTGAGCTACCCCGACGACGTTGCAGCCCTCGTCCTGATCAATCCCATCGGCCTCGAGGACTGGAGCGCCAAGGGCGTGCCACCGCGCACCATCGACGAGCTGCTCGCCGGCGAGCGCAAGACGACCGCCGCCAAGATCAAGGCCTATCAGCAGAAGACATACTACGACGGCCGCTGGCGGCCCGAGTTCGACCGCTGGGTGGACATGCTGGCCTCAACCTACACGGGCAAAGGCAGCGATCTCGCAGCCCTCTCCCAGGCGCGCGCCTCCGAAATGATTTTCACCGAGCCCGTCGTGCACGAGTTTCCGCGCATCGCCGTGCCGACCGTGCTCCTGATCGGAGAGCGTGACACCACCGCCATCGGCAAGGACCGCGCCCCGCCGGACCTCGCCGCTGAGCTCGGCAACTACCCGGTGCTGGCCCGCGAGGCCCAGAGCCGCATCCCGAACAGCCGCCTCGTCACCTTCCCCGAGCTCGGCCACGCCCCCCATATCGAGGAGCCTTCGCGCGTCAACGCCGCCCTTCTCGACGCCCTCCGCCACCTCTGATCGCTCCGCGGTGGCCGGACGCCAAAAACCGACACGGATTGCCTGTCATCACCCCGCCCCGGCCATCGCGCCCTCAGCGAAATTGTCGTCCCTCCCCTTGACGAGAAGGGCAAAAGCCACCGAGTGGTGGACAATCGAGCTCTTCAGGATCGAGTGAAATCGCCATGCCCGCCGCCCGCGTCACGCCGCCCGAAGCCCTGATCTACGCCATGGTGACGGTCTCCGCCGCCGACCGAGCGATCACGAGTGAGGAGATCACGCGCATCGGCTCCGTGGTGCGCGATCTGCCAGCCTTCGAGACGTACGGCGACGACTGGCTCGCGGTCGCGGCGCAGGACTGCGGCAAGATCCTCAAGAAGCCGATGGGCGTCGACAAGGTGCTGGCCATCGTCAAGACGAGCCTGCCGCCCGCGCTCCACGAGACCGCCTACGTGCTCGTCGCCGAGATTGCCGCCTCCGATCTCTCGGTGACGCCCGACGAGGAGCACTTCATGAGCCTCCTGGCGGCGGCTCTCGGTCTCGACAAGCTCACCTGCGCCGCCTTGGAGCGCGCCGCCCGCGCCCGCCACCAGCGCGTTTAGAGGTCTAGATCAACCGAGGCAGAATGCTGCGACGGCACCGGCAGCCGACGAAAGATTGTCGTCGAGCGTCACGCCGGAGCTCTTGCGCGGAGCGAGGTCGTGGTCGCCGTCCCGCGCCCAATGCAGCCGGATCGAGGGCGACAGCGCATAGCCGGTGACCTCGTCTGTCGTGCCGAACGGATCGCGCTCGCCCTGCGCGATGAGAGCGGGACACGCGAGGGTCGCGAGATGCTTGGTGCGGAGCTGCTCCGGCTTCTTCGGCGGATGGAACGGATAGCCGAGGCACACGAGCCCCCTGATCCGCCCCGCCGCGAGGAGCTCGTCGGCGACGAGGCTCGCCACTCGCCCTCCGAGCGACTTTCCGCCGATGAGGAGGCGCCGCGGCGTCCTCCTGCCTCCGAAGACCTGATCCACCACTGCGAGATACTCCGAGGTCAGCGCCTCTGCCCGTGGAGGCGGCTTCCTCGCCCCCGTCCGCCGTGCCGCCATGTAGGCGAACTCGAAGCGGAGGACGCCGAGGCCATGGCCCGCGAGGAGTTCCGCAAAGCGGCTCAACCAAGGGCTCGTCATCGGTGCGCCGGCCCCGTGCGCCAGCACGAGGCAGGTCTCGGCATTCTTGGGACCATCCGTCAGAAGCTCGATCATGGCCGATGGAAGCTCCGAAACGGGTGCGGAAACAAGGGCCAACGGTCTCCACATGGCCAGTGGTCACACAGACCACGTACAATCCGCATGGCGCGTGGCCCTGAAGTGTCGCAATTTGGCCCTGGGCTCGGGTAGGATGGCCGCAATTTCTGATTTGCTGCGGGGACTCATGCCGTTCGCGCGACGCATCTCGATCCTGCCGCTTCTTCCGGCTCTTCTCGTCGCAGCCGCCGCTGTGGCAGAGGAGCGGGCGGGGCCGGACGATGCTGCGCTCGGCGCCTGGCAAGGACCGGCCGCAGCCGCAGCCGCCGCGGCTCAGCCTAAGCCACCCGTTCCCGCCGCTCCCGTGGCCGCGCCCGCCGCTGTTCCCCTTCTCGCTCCGGCTCCCTCGCCGGCGGAACGTCCGCAATCGCGCGAGGCCGAGGCGGCGCCTGCCGCGCCGGCCATGGTGAAAGCTGTCGAGACGGCGCCGCCGGTCGCGGCACCGATACCTGCCACCGCGACTCCTCCTGTCAAGGAAGCCCCCAAGGATAGTGCGGCTGCTCCCGCCAAGGAGCCGGCCAAGGACACCAAGACCGACCCGAAGAAGGACGCCAAGGAGAAGAAGAAGCCCGTCATCACGGCGCGCCAGCTCTTTGGCTCGGTCAAGACGCCGGCGCCCCTCGCGGCCCGCTCGCTCGGCTGGTATGCTAAAGGCTGCCTCGCGGGCGCCAAGGGCCTCGCCATCGACGGCCCTGCCTGGCAGGTGATGCGCCTCTCGCGCAATCGCATGTGGGGCCACCCGAATCTGATCGCCCTCATTGAGCGGCTTGGCAAGGAATCGAAAGCCGCCGGCGAATGGCCGGGCCTTCTCGTCGGCGACATCTCGCAGCCGCGCGGCGGCCCCATGATCTCGGGCCATGCCAGTCACCAGGTCGGACTCGACGTCGACATCTGGCTGACTCCCATGCCGGACCGCACCCTGACCAAGAGGGAGCGCGAGGACATCTCGGCCACCTCGATGCTCGCAGCCGACGAGATCTCGGTGAACCCCAAGGTCTGGGGCGACGGCCAGGTGAGGCTGATCAAGCGCGCGGCATCCTATAGCGCCGTCGAGCGCGTCCTCGTCCACCCCGCGATCAAGAAGGCGCTCTGCGAGGCCGCCGGCACCGATCGCGGCTGGCTCTCCAAGGTGCGCCCGTACTTCGGCCACTACTATCACTTCCACGTCCGCATCGGCTGCCCGGCGGGCCAGAGCAACTGCAAGCCCCAGCCACCCGTTCCCGGCGGCGACGGCTGCGGCGCCGAGCTCAAGGACTGGATCAAGAAGGTGACGCCGAAGAAGCCGCCGGTCGTCGCGGAGAAGCCGGCGAAGCCCAAGAAGCAGGGGCCGGTGAGGCCCGACATCACGCTCGCCGACCTGCCGGCCGAGTGCAAAGCGGTGCTGATGGCCGGCGGCAACGTCCCGCCGACAGAGCCCGCGAACCTCGTCGACAACAGCAAGGATGCGGCCCCGGACACCGTCGCAGACGCGCCCGATGACCCCGCTGCTAAGACCGCAGCGAAACAGTGAGCGCACCGCGGCAGGCTTGAGCCGACGACACTGGCGCGGGCTTTTTTTTTGCACGAGAGGTTTGACTCTCGCTTAGGCAGCATCATATTTGTCTTGCCGTGCTGCCCCCGTTTGAGCGGGCTCCGGTTTTTCCTCCATCGCACCATTTTTGCCCTCTTTGAGCGGGTGGCGCCTTCGCGCGACACCTACCCCCACCCGCAGACGCCCTAAGGAAGCGCTGCGAAAGGACGAGGAAGAACCAAACCGTGAAAATATCCCTCCGGTACGCCGAGGCCTTCGGCATCAAGCTCCGCCATTTGCACATTTCGCTGACACCGCAAGCGGTGATCGCGATCCTCTCTGCCATTTTGGCTTCGATGTGAGTTTTTAGGGCGGGAGCCGAAGCGGCTTCCGCCCTTCTCCCGCGGCGCTGCCTAAGCCGACGCTCCCGGGCGCACCGGAGGGTGGCCGAAGGGGCGCATGGGAGGCGAGTAGATGCGCTCGGCCGCAACACGCACAATCTCACGCTCGGGCCAGCGCAGGGCCGAGAGATGGCCGCCGAAGCAGCAGCCGGTGTCGATGCAGATCGTGTTGTTGACCCAGTCCGCCTCGGGCACGGGCGTATGGCCGTAGACGATCGCCGTCTTGCCCCGGTATTCCGCCGCCCAATGGTAGCGGATCGGCAGGCCGAACTCGTCGGTCTCGCCAGAGGTCTCGCCGTAGAGGCAGAACTGGCGCACCGTGCCGGAGAGGCGCCCCAGCATCTCCTCCTTGATGCCCGCGTGCGCGACCGCGAGCAACCCGCGGTCGAGCCAGAGATAGGGAGGCAGGTCCAGGAGGAATGCACGCACCCGCTCACGCAGCTCGAACGGCTCGCCCTCGAATTGCGTGATCGTGCGGTCGAGCCCGTGCGTCGGCTTCACCTGCTTGCCGCTAAGCCAGCGCAGGAGCTTCACGTCGTGATTGCCGGGCACGCAGAATGCGGCGCCGGCTTCCACCATGCCGATCACGAGGCGGAGTACGTCGGGCGCCCGTGGACCCCGGTCCACGAGGTCGCCAACGAAGACCGCGCGCCGCCCAGCCGGCGGCGTCACGGTGGGCGCGCCATCAGGGCGCGCGCCAAGCCGGTACCCGAGCACTCCGAGCAGCGTCTCGAGCTCTGCGGCACACCCGTGCACGTCGCCGATGATGTCGAAGGGACCTGTGTCGTCTCTCCGATCGGAGCGACTCCAGTCGGGCCCCGCAGCAGGTGGTTGCGTCATTGCGGGTTCGTTTAGGGGCGCCCAATGTCGGACTCTTGACTTGTCGGGCGCGTGACGAATGTTAGGTCTCAATATAGTCTTGAACCTGCCGGGCGGGGCGCGGAACGTCCGTGACGAATTGAGCCAGGTGCTCGAGCCCATCAGGCACCGGCCCGCCGTAGGCCCAGTCCAGAAGCTCGACCGTGTGCACGATCGGCGTGTCGAGCCCGTTGTCCAGGTGCGTGATGCAGCCGATGTTGCCCGCCGCCACCACGTCCGCCCGCGCCGCGCGAATGTTCTTGAGCTTGCGCTTCTTGAGCTCACCCGAGATCTCGGGCTGGAGAATGTTGTAGGTGCCGGCCGAGCCGCAGCAAATGTGCCCTTCGGCGATGTCGACGACCGAGTAGCCGGCCTGCTTCAGAAGTGCGCGCGGCTCGTCATGCACCCGCTGCCCGTGCTGGAGCGAGCACGCCGAATGATAGGCGACGCGGATCGACGACCATCGCAGCGGCGCGCCGAGCTGGTAGCCCGCGAGAAACTCCGAGACATCCTTGGCGAGGCTCGAGATGCGCGCCGCCTTCTCCGCGTATTGCGGATCGCCGCGCATCATGTGGCCATAGTCCTTGACCGTCGTCCCGCAACCCGAGGCGTTGATGATGATGGCGTCGATCTCGCCACGCGAGATCTCCTTCCACCAGGCGTCGATGTTGCGCTTCGCCTGCCGGCGCGCATCCGCCTCGTTCCCCATGTGATGCACGAGCGCCCCGCAGCAGCCGGCGCCATGGGCGACCACCACGTCGACGCCGCGCCGGGCCAGCAGGCGGATGGTCGCGTCGTTGATGGAGGGACGCAGCACGGGCTGTACGCAACCCGTCATCAGGATCACCTTTGCGCGCCGCTCGCTGTGAGTCACCGCGGTGCCGGGTCCCGCGTAGCGCGCTTCGCGCCCCGACAGCGCGGGAGGCGCCAGCGCCAGCATGGACGACACCTCCCTGAGGCCCAGCCGCTCGAACAAGGGTGCCAGCGGCCGCGCGAGTTGCGCCGCCCTGAGCGCGAGCCTGAAACGGCCCGGGTGGGGAAGCACGAAGGTCAGCAAGCGGCGCAGAGCGCGCTCCCGGAAGCTGCGCGTGACCTTCTCCTCGATATGCGCCCGGGCCGCATCGACGAGATGCATGTAGTCGACGCCGCTCGGACAGGTCGACATGCACGAGAGGCACGTCAGGCAGCGGTCGAGGTGATGGCGCACCTGCCGCGTCGGCGCGCGCGCCTCCCCGCGCTCGAGCATATCCTTTATGAGGTAGATGCGCCCGCGCGGCGAATCGCGCTCATCGCCCAAAACCACATACGTCGAGCACACGGCCGTGCACAGCCCGCAATGCACGCACCGCTTCAGAATGCGGTCGGCTTCCGCGACGCGGGGATCCTTAAGCTGCTCTGCCGTGAAGTTCGTCTGCATCGCCGTCTTTCGCTGGGAGGTGATCCCGTAGGGTCCCATGATGTCTATAGGGTGGCGTACATCCGCCCCGGATTGAGCAGCCGCAAGGGGTCGAACGCGTTCTTGATCCCGCGCGTGATCCGGTCGATGGCCGGCCCGAGCGGTTGGAACACTTCGACCGAGCGCCGCACCACCTCGTCGGCTCGGATCAGAGTCGCGTGACCGCCGAAGGTCGCGACCGCGCGGCGAATGTCGGCGCTGCCGGCATCCGCTGAGGCCGGGGTCTCGAGCCATACGAGCCCGCCGGACCAGTCATAGAAAGCTTCCGCCGGCATGTGCCGCTTGATCGAGATGACGAGCGGCGGCGCCATTTTGGGCGTCGTCGAGATACGCCAGAGGTGCGTGCCGTTCGGCGGCAGGAAGCTCAAACGGCGCACATCGCCCCAGAACTCGAGCGATGGCTCGAGATCGAGCTCGATCGGCGTCCCATAGGCGACGAGCGCCTCCTTGATGCGCGTCTTGCGGTAGCCAATCGAGCGCGTGAAGTTCTCGATGCGTATCGCCGTGAGCGCTGCGCCTGCGCCGGCAATCTGCTTCTGTCGCACGCGGCTGGCAAGCGTTGGCGAAAGGTGCACCGTGCCTGAGACCTCGTAGGGGAGCGTCAGCGCATGGCTCATGAGCTCGACGGCGAGGTCGTCGGTGAGATCCCGGTAGACGAGCGTGGCGACATCGTCGGCGAGCGGCAACACCTTGAAAGTCACCTCGCTCATGACCGCGAGCGTGCCCCAGCTGCCCGCAAGCCCGCGCGCCACATCGTAGCCGGTCACGTTCTTCATCACCCGCCCGCCGGACTTGAAGATCTCGCCGTGCCCGTTGACGCCACGCACGCCGAGCAGATAGTCGCGCGCAGCACCCGCCGAGATTCGCCTCGAGCCCGAGAGGTTTCCGGCGAACACCGCGCCGATCGTCTGCTGCCCCGCGCCGGTGCCGAGCGCTGGCCCGAGGTCGACCGGCTCGAACGGAAGCATCTGGCCGCGCGAGGCGAGCTCCACCTCGATCTGCGCGAGCGGCGTCCCGGCGCGCGCCGCCATCACGAGCTCGGAGGGCTCATAGAGCGAGATGCCGCGCATGGCGCTCGTAGTCAGGGCAACGGGCGCCATGACCGGCCGACCCAAGCCGCGCTTGGAGCCCGCGCCCAAGACCTCGATCGGGATGGCGCGCTCGACGAGCGCCGTCATCATGCTCTTGAGCTCCCACTCGGTCGCGGGCCGGAGGATATCGTCCATGGGCAAGTCCTACGCCGCCTGTGCCGGTTGAGGCTCGGAGCGCGCCGCCTCGGTACTGCGCGCAATCGCTGCCTCGATGGCATCGAGCGGAAACACCTTGGCCGGGTTGAGCAGCCAGCCGGGATCGAACACGGCCTTGATGCGAAGCTGGACCGCGAGATCCTCCTCCGTGAACTGCACCCGCATCAGGTCGCGCTTCTCGATGCCGACGCCGTGCTCCCCCGTGAGGCAGCCTCCGACAGACACGCAGAGCTTCAGGATCTCGGCGCCGGCCTGCTCGGCCTTCTCGGTCTCGCCCGGCTTGTTGGCATCGTACATCACCAGCGGATGCAGGTTGCCGTCGCCGGCGTGGAAGATGTTCGCAACGCCGAGGCCGTGGCGTGCGCAGATGGCCGAGATCTGCTCGAGCACGTGCGGCAGGTGCGCAAGCGGAATGGTGCCGTCCATGCAATAGTAGTCGGAGATTCGGCCGAGGGCTCCGAACGCCGACTTGCGGCCTTTCCATATGCGCTGGCTCTGCTCCTCGGACGCGCTGACGGCGAGCGAGAGCGGATTGAGCTCGTGCGCGATGTTGGCGATGTAGGCGAGCCGGTCGGCGATCTCCTCGTCGGAGCCCTCGACTTCGATGATGAGAAGCGCTTCCACGTCTTTCGGGTAGCCCGCCTTGGCAAACGCCTCGCAGACCTCGATGGCGGGCTTGTCCATGAACTCGATGGCAACCGGGATGATGCCCGACGCGATGATGCGCGCCACGCAGATCGCGGCCTTCGCGCTCGATTCGAAGCCGATCATCATCGGACGCGCACCTTCTGCAGCGCGCAGAATGCGCACGGTCGCCTCCGTGATGACGCCAAACTGCCCCTCCGAGCCGACGATGAGCGCGAGCAGATCATAGCCTTCGGAGTCGAGGTGCGGGCCGCCGATCTCGACGATCTCGCCGTCGATCGTAACGAGCTTGATGCCGAGCACGTTGTTGGTCGTGACGCCGTATTTGAGGCAGTGCGCACCGCCCGAGTTCATGGCGAGGTTGCCGGCGAGCGAGCACGCAATCTGGCTCGAGGGATCGGGGGCATAGAAGAAGCCCTCGCCCGAGACCGCGGTGGAGATGGCGAGGTTGGTGATGCCGGCCTCGACCCGCGCGAAGCGGTTCGCGTAGTCGATCTCGAGCACGCTGTTCATGCGCGAGACGCCGAGCACGATGGCATCCTCCGCCGGCAGCGCCCCGCCGCAAAGCGAGGTTCCCGCGCCGCGTGGCACCACCTTGATGCGGTGGTCTCTCGCGTATTTCAGGACTTTGGCGACGGCCTCGGTCGAGGTCGGCAGCACCACCGCGAGCGGCATGCGCCGATAGGCCGTGAGCGCATCGGTCTCGAAAGTCCGCCGGCCGTCCTCGTCGGCGATCACGGCATCGGCGCCCGCGAGCGCGATGAGATCGCGGACGATCACATCGCGCTGCTCGAGAATGGTCGGGTCCGGCGCAGGCAGCTGGATCGTCGACATCCTAATGTCCTGTAATCACGAAACGAACCTCAACAGGCGAGGCACCGTCTCTCATGGCGACCACACTACACCAGTTCCCGCGACGTGGCGAACGGTTGGCAAGCCCTCCCACAGGAGCCGCCCACGGGAAATCGGCCGCACCTGGACCATCGAATGGCTTGGCGCGCCGGGGGCTGGCGGGCTAGCGTACCCATGCGATCTCCCAGCTTTCACACGGGTCCACCTTGAAGCCGCGCGCCGGGCTCCTCGTCACCTGTCTTGTCGATCTCCTGCGGCCATCGGTAGGATTTGCGGCGGCAAGCCTGATCGAGCAGGCGGGCTGCGAGGTGGTCGTCCCCACCGGGCAGACGTGCTGCGGCCAGCCGGCCTACAACGCCGGCGACCGCGCAAGCGCGCGCGACCTGGCATTGCGGACGGTGCGCGCCTTCGCTGGCTGCGATTTCGTCGTGGCGCCCTCGGGCTCCTGCGCCGCCATGCTGCGCCTCCACTATCCCTGGCTGTTCAAGGGCGAAGGCACCGTCGAGCTTGAGGTGAAGGCCTTCGCCGAGCGTGTCTTCGAGCTGACGGCGTTTCTCGCCAATGTGCGCGGCCTGAAGAAACCGGCGGGCCGCTTCAAGGGCCGGGTCGTCCATCACGACGCCTGCTCGGGCCTGCGTGAGCTCGGCATCAAGGACGAGCCGCGCCGGCTTCTCGCAGCCACCGAGGGCGTCGAGCTGGTCGAGCCCGCGGAGACCGCCACCTGCTGCGGCTTCGGCGGCCTCTTCTCGCTGAAGTATCCCGAGATCTCGGCCGCCATCGTCGACCGCAAGACGGCGGATCTGCGCGCGGCACATGCCGACCTCGTGACCGGCGGCGATCTCGGCTGCCTGATGAACATCGCCGGCCGCTTGAGCCGGGCCGGGGTCCCGCTCGCCTGCCGCCACATCGCGGAGGTGCTGGCCGGCGAGCTTACCGCCCCGCCCATCGCAAGAGGCAAGCGCGAATCCGAGACTGCGCCATGACACCTAAGGCGCATGCGTTCAAGGCCAGCGCGAGCGCGGCGCTGAAGGACGAGGCGCTCGCGGCGGCGCTCGCCGGCCTGCCGGGAGGCCTCGTCGCCCAGCGCACGGCCGCCAGAGCCAAGGTCCCAGAGTTCGAGGCCTTGCGCACGGCGGCGCGCGACATCCGCGACCACGCGCTCGCCCATCTCGACCTCTACCTCGAGGCCTTTGCCGCCAAGGCTGAGGCCGCCGGCAGCACCGTGCACTGGGCCGGGGACGCAGCAGAGGCCCGCGCCATCATCGCCCGCCTCGCTGAGGAGCGCGGCGCGCGCCACATCGCCAAGGGCAAGTCCATGGTCTCCGAGGAGATCGCGCTCAACGGCCACCTCGAGGCGCTCGGGATGGAGGTGACGGAAACCGATCTCGGCGAGTATCTGCTGCAGATTCGCGGCGAGGCGCCGAGCCACATTATCGCCCCCGCCATCCATCTGAGCCAGGACCAGGTGGAGGCAGACTTCCGCCGCCATCATACGGAGCTCGATCCCGCTCGCATTCTCGAGACTCCCGAATCTCTCGTCGCCGAGGCCCGCGCCCTGCTGCGCGAGCGTTTCCTCGCGGCCGACATCGGCATTACCGGCGCGAACTTTCTTGTCGCCGAGACCGGCTCCGCGATCCTCGTCACCAACGAGGGCAACGGCGACCTCTCGGCGCACCTGCCCAAGACCCACATCATTCTCGCTGCCATCGACAAAATCGTCCCCACCCTCGACGACGCGGCCACGCTGCTGCGCGTGCTCGCCCGCTCCGCCACCGGTCAGGACATGGCGGCCTACACGAGCCTGCTCACCGGACCACGGGCTCATGGCGACATCGACGGCCCCGCCGAATGCCACATCGTCATCCTCGACAACGGCCGCAGCGAGATGTTGAGCAACGGCATGGCCGAGGCGCTGAGATGCATTCGCTGCGGCGCCTGCCTCAACCACTGCCCCGTCTACAATGCCGTCGGCGGCCACGCCTACGGCTGGGTTTACCCGGGGCCGATCGGCGCCGTCGTGAGCCCGGCCTTGCTCGGCATCGCCGAGGCGCGCGATCTGCCCGGCGCCTCCTCGTTCTGCGGGCGCTGCGAGGAGGTCTGCCCCGTCAAGATACCGCTGACCCGTCTCATGCGCACGTGGCGGGAGCGCGCGCTGGCAATGCCTGCCGGCCGGCGCGAGCGGTGGCTGCTCAAGACCTGGGCCTTCGCAGCCAGGCGGCCTCGCCTCTATCACCTTGCAGCGCGCATGGCGACGTCGGTGCTCTCGGCTCTCGCGCCGGCGCGCGGCGCCTTCCGATGGATGCCGCTCGGCTCCGGCTGGACCAAGGTCCGCGACTTCCCGGCCCCCGAGGGACGCACGTTCCAGCAGCTCTGGGCGGAGACCAGCCGCGGAGTGCCGCGATGAGGGAGGGAAAGTTTCTCGCGAGGGTTCGCGCCTCGCTCGGCGGGCACCCCAGGGAGCCAGGTCGCGCCGAGGCGGTGGCGCAACGACTTGCACATCCTGTTCGCCATCCGCTGCCGTCCTGCGCAGAGATGCGACCGGACGACCGCGAGCACCAGCTTCTCGCCTGCTTTAGAACCCACGGCGTGGACGTGATCCCACTCGACGGCATTGACGGGCTGCCGGAGGCTGCCGCGCGCTACCTTGCGGCGAACGGCCATGGCAACCGCCTCATCGTCAGCACCGACGAGCGCCTAGCGAGCCTCTCTTGGGCGACTGCACCGGATCTTTCACCGGAGCCATGGAACGGCGAGCCGGTCGCCGATGGAAGGGCCGCTCTGACGCATGCCTTCGCGGCGGTGGCGGAGACGGGAACCTTGATGCTCGCATCAGGCCCGGCCAACCCGGCGACGCTGGCGTTCCTGCCGGAGATGCATCTCGTCGCGCTGTCGCGGGCATCGGTCGTGAGCGCGTTCGAGGAGGCGTTTGCGAAACTGCGCACAGCCTACGCGAACGCCCGGTTCCCGCGCGCACTCAACATGGTGTCGGCGCCGTCCCGCACCGGCGACATCGGCGGCCGCATCGTGCTCGGCGCCCACGGCCCCCGCCGCCTTGCCGTCTTCCTCTATGGTCCACGGATCTCTGACGATACTTAGTTCGCCGAGAGAAGGCGATCGTGCTCGCGCTGGCGCACCATGCGCGCAACCCCGCCCCAGGCTTTCGAGCGGCCCGAATCGCCATGCTGGCGATGCAGCAGCGAGAAGAACTCGGCCACCTCGGCCGCGAGCGTCCCGTGCCGGCCTTCGAGGACGACCGCCATCAGCTCCGCATCCTGGAGTGCGGCGCCATCAAGCTTCTTGGAGTGGGCAGGGCTCGGCATTGCGTCCTCGGACAGCTGGGAGATGATGCCGGCAAGGGAGCAAGATTGGCGCCAAGCCGAAAGCGCTCGGAAAACGGCATGAGTCTCCGCGGATTGTGCCGCTTCGAGCCAGCGGCAGGCCTGCCGCGAAACACCTGTGCCGTTAAGGAACGCCGGACCTTGGCTGTCCGACTAGGGCGAAATGGCGTTCGCCTTGACAGGCTTGGCCGCGGGGGCGGCCGAGGCCTCGACGGGTGGCTTGGCCACTTTCTTCTTGGCGGGCTCCCCAGTCGGCGCGGCGGTCGCGCCAGCAGCCGGGGGCGGCACTTGATCGGCGACTTTGGTGCCGGTCGCGCTGGCCTTCTGCACGGGAGCCTCGACGGCGGCTTCTGTCCCCTTTTTCTTGCTCTTGACGGTCTTGGCCTTGGCCTTGTTGGCCTTGCGCCGCCCGCCGGTGCCGCATTCGTAGGAAACGACGTTCTTGCGCATGCTTGTCACACTGCGCGCGTCCGGCGCGATCGCCATGGTGTCGATGCTCGTGGTCGTGAAGAGGTGCTTCCACGCGACGCTTTGGAAACCGTGCTCGAGCAGGTTGGCCGCGCGAATGGTGCGCTCCCGCCCGGTTTGCTCGCCGAGCACCACGGCCATGAGGCGACGGCCGTCGCGCGTCGCGCTCGCGACCAGGTTGAAGCCGGAATCGCAGATGAAGCCGGTCTTCATGCCGTCCGCTCCCTCGAAGGAATGCAGGAGGCCGTTGTGCGTGCCGATGACGATCTTGCCGATATGGGCGTCGAACATCGACCAGTAGGGGGCATACTCGGGATAGTCGCGATAGACGGCGCGGGCGAGCTTGGCCAGGTCGCGTGCGGTGGTGACCTGCTCGGCCGCAGGCAATCCGTTGGGATTGACGAACGTCGTCCGCGTCATGCCGAGGCGCTGCGCGGTCTGGTTCATGCGCGCGACGAACTCGGGCTGGGAGCCGCCGACGGCCTCTGCCAGCATCACGGCCACGTCGTTCGCCGACTTGATGACGAGTGCCTTGATCGCTTGATCGATCGTAAGCGTGGCCGTGAGATTGAGGCCGAGCTTGCTCGGCGGCTGCGACTGGGCGCGCGCGCTATAGGGAATGCGGTCCTCGAGCTTGAACTTGCCGGTGCGCACGGCCTCGAACGTGATGTAGGCCGTCATGATCTTGGTGAGCGAGGCCGGGTGCCACTGGTCGTCCGCATCCTCGGCGTAGATCACCATGCCGTCGGCGGGATCGAACACCAGAGCAGGCCCGCCGGCGATGGCTTGCCCGCTCATGAGCGGAAGAAGAGACATGGCCGCAGTGAGCCACCTGGCGAGCATGGATCCCCTCGGAAAGCTGTTCCTCTCGGAAAGGCTCGCTCGCGTCAAACCCTTGTGGGTGCCCGAGCCGCTACGTGGCCAAAAGTCGAAATCTGAGCCACTCCGGCACCTAACACATTAGCCCGTCCGCTCGCAATCGACGCGAGGCGCAATTCAACCCTTGTGTGGTCGGACCGACCCAATCCCGCACGGGTTGCAGCCCAGACCATCATCGCTTCGGACCCAATCAGTCCGCAGCGTGGATCAACGGCCCTAGGCCCAGGGCCGCGCCGCCTGAACCTTGCTCTCGAAGTCTTTAATGGCCTTTTCCTTTTCGAGCGTGAGCCCGATGTTGTCGAGACCGTTGAGCAGGCAGTGCTTGCGGAAAGGATCGATGTCGAAGCGGATCACGCCGCCGTCCGGCCCGCGGATCTCCTGCGCCTCGAGATCGACGGTGAGTGTCGCGTTGGCCCCGCGGTTGGCGTCATCCATGAGCTTGTCGACTTCCTCCTGCGGCAGCTTGATCGCGAGAATGCCGTTCTGAAAGCAGTTGTTGTAGAAGATGTCTGCGAAATCCGGCGCGATGATGCAGCGGAAGCCGAAATCCATGAGCGCCCACGGCGCGTGCTCACGCGAGGAGCCGCAGCCGAAATTGTCGCCCGTGACAAGGATCTCGGCCTTGCGGTAGGCCGGCTTGTTCAAAACGAAATCCGGGTTTTCCTTGCCGCTCTGGTCGAAGCGCAGCTCGTAGAAGAGCGCCTTGCCGAGGCCGGTGCGCTTGATCGTCTTCAGGAACTGCTTCGGAATGATCATGTCGGTGTCGACATTGCGAAGCGGGAAGGGGGCCGCAACGCCGGTGAGCTTGTCGAATTTCTGCATCGTCTCTTCCTTTGGGCGGCCGTCTCAAGCACGCAGGCTGTCCGCCAGCGCCCGGAAATAGCCCTCGGCTGCAACCAGGCGGTCGAGATGCGCCTCGGTTGCCGGAACCTGGGGCGCGCCCCGCCATGGCCTGGGTTGGAGCCGTTCTAGGCGCCTTTTAACGCCAGCGAGCTTTCGCCCGTCAAGATGGTGTCGAAGCACGCCGACCAGCGTCTCGAGATATCCGGTGATCCGACCGAGCTCGCGGCCGAGATCCCGGCGCGCGGAGACATCCTTGGCGTCCGCCAGAAGGACGACCGTGGCCCGGGCGGCCCTGGCCAGCGTCTCCGCGATCGCGTCCGCGTAGCGGGCCACCTTGACGCGTCTGCGGGTGTCGAGGGCCGCCAGCGCCCCGGCCCACCTATGGAGGGTCTCGGCGATGGCGAGCAGCCGTTTCGATGTGTCGACGAGATGCATGGCGAACGCCGCAGCCGGCCCTCGCCGATCCTACGGCCTCGCCTGGCCACGGGGACAATCGGTCTGCGAAATCCGAGCCTCACCGGATCGCGGACCCCGCCGGATGACGGCAGGTGTGCAGGGACGGCCCAGGGTCTAGGCACGGTTCAAGCAGAATGCGCAATCCGCTGCGGAGCGGGGATCAGCGGATGGAGGGATCGCCGTAGCACTGCCGCATGTACTCGCACCTGTGCGAGCCGGCAAAATGCATGCTGTCGCCCTTGGAGGGCGCGATGAACTGGCAGATCTCCTCGAGACCCTGCTCGTCGAGCCAGCCCTGTCGCCTTCCGCGCTGCACCGCGAAGCAATCGGCCGTCTCCTCGTCGGGCCCGCGGAACTGATGACCGCACTCGTGCGCGAAGATCCAGAGCTTGACCGGCGTCGAGACCTTGTTGATGAGCTTGGGGTTGAGGATCAGGAAGCCCGGGTAGGCCGCGCCGTAATCGTCGAGCTGACTGTCGATGACGGTCGGGCGCTGGCCGCAGACCTGCTTCTGGCCATCGAGCTTGAGCTCGCCTGGCGCCAGCACGTGCGCATCGCCGCCGACGTGCTCGGCATACTCCTCTGGCGTTGGAACATCATCGGCAGCCGCGTAAGGCGCCCAAAGACCAACCGAGATCGAGGCGGCCGCAGCAGCAATCCCACACGTGAAACGCGACACGAAACGGTGAGCCCCCGGCACTCGAGCACCTCTGCCTATCACCCCGCGCTGCCTTGCAGCATTACCAGGTCGAAGATCGGCTGGAATAGTTAACAATCGCCCAGCAACGATCAATTCGGATTGGATGCCACCATGTGGCGCTTTTGTCCCTCCCCGCGTCAATACGGAAAATTCTCGCCGTGCGCCGGAGAGCCCGCAGCTAAGCCGTCGACTGGGATTCGATGTCCTCCATATCCTCGTCGGAAAAGCCGAAATGATGGCCGATCTCGTGCACGAGGACATGAGTGATGATTTCGCCCAGTGTTTCCTCGCCGCTCTCGGTCCAATAGTCGAGGATGGCGCGCCGGTAGAGGAACACCATGTCGGGCTCGCGGGGGGTGTCGAGCACGCTTTTACGGTCGAGGCTCAAGCCCTGGTAGAGGCCCATGAGGTCGAAGGGGCTCTCGATGTCGAGCTCGTCGAGCACCTCGTCGAGCGCGAGATCCTCTACTCGGATGACGAGGTCGCTCAGGACCTCGCGGAACTCGGGCGCGATCCGCTCCCAGGCCGCCGCCGCGATGGCTTCGAGCTCCGCAAGCGTTGGCGGCGTCAGGGATTTCCAGTCGGTCGTGGCGGCCATCATGCTACCCCGCAAGTCATTGGACCGGGAGACATAGGCGCTCCGGCCAAGCTTGAACAGCCCTAACTGGGGGGTGTCGTCAGCCGCCCCAGGAGCGGATGTCGACGAAGTGGCCCTCGAGTGCGGCCGCGGCTGCCATCACGGGAGAGACGAGGTGCGTGCGGCCCTTGTAGCCCTGCCGTCCCTCGAAGTTGCGGTTCGAGGTCGACGCGCAGCGCTGGCCTGGCTTCAGCTGATCGGGGTTCATCCCGAGGCACATGGAGCACCCGGGCTCGCGCCACTCGAAGCCCGCTTCCTTGAAGATCTTGTCGAGACCCTCGGCCTCGGCCTGCTCTTTGACGAGGCCCGAGCCGGGCACGATCATGGCATAGGCGAGCCGACCGGAGATCCTCCTGCCCTCGACGATCTTCGCCACCTCGCGCAGATCCTCCATGCGCCCGTTGGTGCACGAGCCGATCCAGATCACGTCGAGCGGGATGTCCGTCATGGGCGTTCCTGGCGTGAGGCCCATGTAGTCGAGCGCGCGCACCATGGAGGCGCGCTTGTTCTCGTCGGCGACCTCCGTGGGATTGGGCACAACGCCCGCAACGGAGACGACATCCTCCGGGCTCGTGCCCCACGAGACGATGGGCGGCAGCTTGGCGGCGTCGAGGCGGACGACGCGGTCGAAATGCGCGCCCTCATCGGACTGGAGCGTCTCCCAATACTTGAGCGCCATGTCCCAGGCTGCGCCCTTGGGTGCCTTCGGCCGGCCCTTGATGAAGGCGTAGGTCTTCTCGTCGGGCGCGATCATTCCGGCCCGCGCGCCGCCCTCGATCGACATGTTGCAGACCGTCATGCGCCCTTCCATCGAGAGCGCCCGGATGGCCTCACCCGCATACTCGATGACCGAGCCGGTGCCGCCCGCCGTTCCGATCTCGCCGATGATGGCGAGAATGATGTCTTTGGCCGTCACGTGGGCGGGAAGCTTCCCATCCACCGCGACCAGCATGTTCTTGGCCTTCTTCTGGATCAGCGTCTGGGTGGCGAGCACATGCTCGACCTCGCTGGTGCCGATCCCGTGCGCGAGAGCGCCGAAGGCGCCATGCGTCGAGGTGTGGCTGTCTCCGCAGACGATGGTGGTGCCGGGCAGCGTGAAGCCCTGCTCGGGGCCCACCACGTGGACGATGCCCTGCCGCTTGTCGAGCTCGTTGTAGTACTCGACACCGAAGTCGCGCGCGTTGGCAGCGAGCGTCTCGACCTGGATGCGGCTGTCCTCGTCGGCGATGCCCTTGCGCCGGTCGGTCGTTGGCACGTTGTGGTCGACGACCGCGAGCGTCTTCTCGGGCGCGCGCACCTTGCGGCCTGACAGGCGGAGCCCCTCGAAGGCCTGCGGGCTTGTGACCTCGTGGACAAGGTGCCGGTCGATGTAGAGCAGGCACGTGCCATCGTCTTGCCGGTCGACGACGTGGTCGTCGAAAATCTTGTCGTAGAGCGTCTTGGCCATGGGTCTTAGAGCTCGAAAAGGGGGTTAGGATCGCTTCAGATAGCGTCTCGCCTCGGGACTTGCAAATGAGAGCCGCTGAGAGGTCCCATAAGCCGCGGAGAGACCAGTCGATTTTTCACGAGAAAGGCGCCGCCGGGAGGGGTCAGTCGCGCCAATGCCGGGCCTTGGCCACCAGGAAGTCGCGCAGCACCTGCACCTTCTTCGAGCTCTTGAGTTCCTCCGGATAGACGTAGAGCACGGGCAGGCTCGGCGGCGGGTTGTGGTCCTTGGTCAGCACCGGCACGAGGTCGGTATCCTGCTCGGTCATGTAGTCCGGGATCATGCCGACGCCGATGCCGGCCAGCACGGCATGCTTGATGGCGACCACGCTGTTGATCCTGAGCGCCACATCGCGCGGCCCGAGCCCGTCGCGGCCCACCGTCTCGAGCCAGCTGATGGCCGGCAGCAGCTGAGACTGCTGTCCGCTGTAGGAGATGATGCGGTGCGTGCCGTTGTCGAGGTCGGCGGGCGTCTCGGGGGTGCCGAAGCGGCGGGTGTACTTGGTGGAGGCCATGGGGCGCACCTGGGCCGTGAACAACGGGCGCCGGATGAGGTCAGTCTGCTCGGGCTCGCGGGTCCAGATCGCCACGTCGGCGGCCCGCATGGAGATGTCGATCTGGTCGTCGTCGAGGATGAGATCGACCTTGACCTCGGGATAGAGGTCCATGAACTCGCGCAGCCTTTGCGAGACCCAAACCGTGCCGAGGCCCACCGGGGCGGCGATGCTGAGCGAGCCCGACGGCTTGGTGGTTGTGTCGGCGAGCAGCGTCTCGGCCGTCTGGAGTTTGCTCATGACCTCGGCGACCGTACGGTAGAGGAGGTCCCCCTGCTCGGTCAGCACCAGCCCGCGCGCATGGCGGTGGAAGAGCGAGACTTTGAGGTCGCGCTCGAGCGCCGACACCTGCCGGCTGACCGCGGACTGGCTCATGTGCAGCGCGTCGCCAGCGTGCGTGAAGCTGCCGGCCGACGCCGCAGCATGAAAAATCCTGAGCTTGTCCCAATCCATGTTAGAGGCTCCACCCGCGGACGGCTTAGTCCCAACCGTGCCTCAGCTTTGCGATTATTCGATATCTAAGACGGGTCAGCCATCTAAAAATGCATAGCAGCGCCGATCGACCACAGGGAAACAAGGTCGCACATGCCATCCCCGGGAACGAGTGATATGAAGCTCCAGCAGCCTGATGCGGAATGGCGATTTGAGAACACCAGGCGTCGGAATGTCGGCAGAGGAAACTGGCTCAACATGAGAGGTTTTATCGTTGCGACCGTGGCAGCGACGGCCATGCTCACGGCCTGCGGCGGCTCGGGCGGCCCGACACGGCTCTGGCAGGTCTCGGGGTTCAACAATCCGGAATCGGCATTGCCGGACACCTCGACCGGCGTGATCTACGTCAGCAACGTCGCGGGCAAGCCGGACGACAAGGACGGCGTGGGCTTCATCTCGAAGCTCTCGATTGACGGCAAGCTGCTCGCCGACAAGTGGGTCACCGGCCTCAACGCACCCAAAGGCCTCGCCCTTGTCGGCAGCCATCTGTTCGTGGCCGACATCGACCGCCTCGTCGAGATCGACACCGAGACCGGCAAGATCGTGCAGGACTACCCCGCGCCGGATGCGAAGCTCCTGAACGACGTCGCGGCCGACGGAGATGGGCACGTCTACGTCTCGGACTGGGTAGGCAACGCCATCTGGCGCCTGGCCGACGGCAATTTCGAGCAATGGGTTGAGAGCCCCGAGCTCAAGTCCCCGAACGGGCTGCTTGTCGAAGGCGACAAGCTCATTGTCGCCACCTGGGGTGACATGGAGCCGGACTACTCGACCAAGGTCGGCGGCAACCTGCTGACGATTGGCCTCGAGAGCAAGGAGATTGCTACTCTCGGAGATGGCAAACCCGTCGGCAATCTTGACGGTTTGGAGCCCTTCGACGCCGAGAGCTACATCGTGACCGACTTCATGGCCGGCAAGGTGTACCAGATCACGCGCTCTGGCGCGGCCAAGGAGCTTCTGACGCTCTCGCTCGGCAGCGCCGACCTCGGCTACGTGCCCGGCTCCCGCACCGCCATCATCCCCGTGATGATGGAGGACAAGGTCGTCGCCTATAAGTTCTGAGCACGCGGCGGCTCCCTGCGGGACACACGTCCTGACGGCAACGTGGCTCGACCCTGAACCGCGCCAGGGGTGACGACGCCCGGCGGCCTACTCCGCGGCCTCGGCGGTCTCGGCCTGGTGCGCGAGGTAGCGCTCGGCCTCGAGCGCGGCCATGCAGCCCATGCCCGCCGCCGTGATCGCCTGCCGGTAGACCTCGTCCTTGACATCGCCGGCCGCGAACACGCCCGGGATCGACGTCGCCGTCGAATCCGGCGCCGTGATGAGATAGCCCGAGGGTTTCATCTCGAGCTGCCCGCGGAACAGCTCCGTGGCAGGCGCATGCCCGATGGCGACGAACACGCCGTCGGCCTTGCGCGTCGAAACCTTTCCGGACTTGACGTTTCTGAGCCGCACCCCCTCGACCGAGCGCGGCTCCTCCGTGCCGACGATCTCCTCGACCGCGTGGTCCCAAACCACCTCGATCTTCGGGTTCTTGAACAGGCGGTCCTGCAGGATCTTCTCCGCACGGAAGTGGTCGCGCCGATGCACGACCGTCACCTTGCTCGCGAAGTTGGTGAGGAAGATCGCCTCCTCGACCGCCGTGTTGCCGCCACCGATCACCACTACGTCCTTGCCCTTGTAGAAGAAGCCGTCGCAGGTGGCGCATGCCGAGACGCCGTAGCCCTTGAACGTCTCCTCGGAGGCAATGCCGAGCCAACGCGCCTGCGCCCCCGTCGCGATGATCAGCACGTCGCAAGTGTAGTGGTCGCCGGAATCGCCCTCGAGCCGTATGGGCCGCGCCTTGAGGTCCACCTTCACGATGTAGTCCATCACGATCTCGGCGCCGACGTGCTCGGCCTGCGCCTTCATCTGCTCCATGAGCCAAGGCCCCTGGATCGCCTCGGCGAAGCCCGGATAGTTCTCGACATCGGTCGTGATGGTGAGCTGGCCGCCTGGCTGGATGCCCTGGATGACGAGCGGCTTCAGCATCGCCCGAGCCGCATAGATCGCGGCCGTGTAGCCGGCTGGACCCGAGCCCAGAACGATGACGCGGGCATGCGTGTGCTTGCTGCTCATGACCGACCCTTTCTCCGGCGCCAGCGCCTTGGCGGCGGCTGCGCGGGAATCCCTCCGAGAACCTGCCGCACCCATATAGTCAATGCCGGCCCCAAGCGCGAGCCCAGGCCACGCACCTGTGAAAAACCCTCAGCTTTGAGTGAGATAGCCGAGAGCTGCGCGAATAACCGGTGGCGCAAAAAGGATATTCCTGTGCCCTAGGCCATCCAGAGGTTTGAGTTCCGCTTTGGGGCATGCCGCCGCTATTTCCTCCGCGTTGGAGTAGGCCACCTCGAAATCGTCCCGCGAGTGGAGAATGAGCGCAGGCCTGCCGGTTGCGGCGAGCAGGCGCTCAGCCGAGAAGTCCCCGACGGGGCGGTGCGCAATGCGCTCGAGATGGCGCTCGTAGGCGGCCTGGGCGGCAGGCGATAGGCCGAGCTCCTCGCCGAACTCCGCCGTGACGTTGGCAAACTTGTTGGGTGGCGAGACCAGCACGTAGCGCTCGAAGGGATAGGCGCGGGGCATTGGCGGACCTCCCTCGCCGGCCAGCAGCGTTGCGAGGCAGCCCATGGAATGAGCGACCGAGAAGCGGATCGGCCCGAGCGCCTCCGCCACCTGCAGCAGCGCCCGCGAGCAGTCGATGAGGCTCGCCTTCGAGCGCACGTTCTTGCCGTGCGCCGGCTGGTCGAATGCGATGACGCGGAAGCCCGCGCGCCTCAGCTGCTCGGCGAACACCGCCATGAAGGACGCTTCGCTTGTCCACCCGTGGGCAATGAGCACGCCGCCGCGCGCCGCCACCCCGGCCTCGGGCTCGAAAATGTAGGCCGGGACCGGCCCTTCCGTCGTCGGCACCGTCTCCCAGCGCGCGTTCCGCAAATGAAAGCGGGCTCGCTCCGCCAGGATGACGTGGTCGGCGCTGCGCCGCGACGACAGCGCGGGCGTGCAGAACCGCCGGAAGGCGATATCGCCCGCTAGCGCCGCCGGCAGGCCGTCGAGCCGCAGCGGCCGTCTGTGAAGCTTTTTGTCGAGCGAGCCCGTCATCGCGCCCTTCGCCTAGATCAGCCGCAGCGCGCGGAAGCTCGCGTGGCCGCCGCGCCCGACGATGATGTGGTCGTGGACTTGAACGCCGAGCGGTCGGCCTGCATCGACGATCATGCGCGTCATGTCGATGTCCGCGCGTGACGGCGTCGGGTCGCCTGAAGGGTGGTTGTGCACGAGAACGATCGCGGTGGACGCGAGCTCGAGCGCCCGCTTCACCACCTCGCGCACGTAGACCGGCGTGTGGTCGACCGTGCCCTGGCCTTGGATCTCGTCGGCAAGAAGGCGGTTCTTCTTGTCGAGGAAAAGGATGCGGAACTGCTCGCGCTGCTCGAAGCCCTGCGCCGCGCGCAGGTAGTCGAGCACCTGGTTCCAGGAGGAGAGCACCGTCCCCGTGCCGATCTCGCCCCGCATCAGGCGCAGCGCCGCCGCGCGCACGAGCTTGAGCTCCGTGATGACGGCTTCGCCCACGCCGGCAACCTCCCGCAGCCGCGGCTCAGGCGCGTTGACGACCTCGGCGAAGGAGCCGAAGCGCGCGATCAGCGTTTTGGCGAGGTCCTTGGTGTCACGCCGGGGAATGGCGCGAAACAGCACGAGCTCGAGCAGCTCGTAGTCCGGGAGCGCGTCGGCGCCGCCCTTGCGGAAGCGATCTTTGAGGCGTTGGCGATGCCCGGAGTGGAGCGGGGCCGCCGCCTCGAGGAACGAGCCCTGCGCCGCGCTCTCCTCGGGCGCGACCGGCGGACTGGCCTTCGGGTCTGTCGCGCCGGGGGCGGGCATGGGGCGGTCTCGATCAGGCAGCCCGCGCCGAAGGCCACTCGAGCCCGGCGGGCGAATGGGTGAACACCTCGACACCCGTCTCGGTCACGCCGATGGTGTGCTCGAATTGCGCCGAAAGCTCCCGGTCGCGGGTCACCGCGGTCCAGCCGTCGGACAAGACCTTCACGTGCGCCTTGCCGAGGTTGATCATCGGCTCGATCGTGAACAGCATGCCGGGCTCCATGACGACGCCCTCGCCCGCCTCGCCGTAGTGGAGGATGTTGGGTCGGTCGTGGAACAGGCGGCCGAGCCCGTGCCCACAGAAGTCGCGCACCACGCTGCAACGCTCTTGCTCGGCGAAGGACTGGATGGCGGCGCCGATATGTCCAATCGTTTGCCCGGGCTTCACCTGGGCAATGCCGCGGTTCAAGGCCTCGTAGGTTACCTCGATCAGGCGTTCGGCTCGCCGGCTGATGGCGCCGACCGCGTACATACGGCTCGTGTCGCCATGCCAGCCGTCGAAGATCAAGGTCACGTCGATGTTGACGATATCGCCCTCGCGCATCGGCTTCGGGCCCGGAATGCCGTGGCAGACAACGTGATTGATCGAGGTGCAGATCGATTTCGGGAAGCCACGGTAGTTGAGCGGCGCCGGCACCGCTCCGTGGTCGAGCGCGAACTCGAGCACGCGGTCATCGAGCTCCTCGGTCGTGACCCCCGGTTTGACGTAGGGGCCGATCATGTCGAGCGCGGCGGCCGCGAGCTGCCCTGCTTTGCGCATGGCGGCGAACGCGTCCGGTCCGTGGCGCTTGATGGTGCCGGTCTCGCGGGCCGGGCCGCGGCTGACCTCGACGTTCGACATGAGCCTCTCCGATCGGCGCTAGGGACGCGGAACGATGATCCGAATGTAGTGCAATTTCATCGCGGCGCAAACGCACGAGCCCGGCCGCACGGCCCCTCCAAAACGAAAGCGGCGGCTGCCCGGGGGGCGCCGCCGCGTCAGGATCGCCGAGATTCGATCCAGAAGCCTACTTGCTCTCCTCGGCCGGAACCTCGGCGGCGGCGGCCTCGGCCACCAGCCGCTGGGCCGAGCCGACCCAGTCGTCGCGCTCGATGCGGCCCTCGAGCTTCAGCGCCTCGTCGACATTGGCGATATCCTCGTCGGAGAGGTTGGCGATCTGGTCAAACTTGTAACAGTTGAGCGTCTTGAGGCGCGCCGCGAGATCGGCGTCGATGCCCTTGATCTGGGTGAGGTCATCCGCCTCGCCCTTGGGCTTCTTGAAGCCCTTCCAAGCCGCATTGAGGCGGCGGGCGCGCACGTCCGTACGCTCGAAGATGCGGGCGGCCTTGCCGCGCCGTCCGCGCAGATAATAGAGCTTCGCGCGGCGCACCCGGCCGCGGCGCAGCACCTCGATCTCGGCGATATAGGGCGAGTAGACCGGGAACACGCGCTCCACGCCCTCGCCGTAGGAGATCTTGCGGACGGTGAAGCTCTCGTTGATGCCGCCACCCGAGCGGGCGATCACGACGCCTTCATAGGCCTGTAGGCGGACCGAGCGGTCCTTGCCCTCGCCTTCGATCACCTTAACCATGACCTTGACGGTGTCGCCGGCCTGGAACTCGGGCACCGTACGGGTCTTGAGCACGGCATCCATCTGCTCGCGCTCGAGCTCTTGAATGATGTTCATTTTCGTTCCTTTTTGCTTGGACATCAATGCAGAGGAGCAGCGCCGCGGGCTTCGGCCCGGCGAGCACGGCTCATGCGGCTCCTTGTGGAGCAACCCTCGGTGGGCTATAGCGGAATTGGGCCGAGTTGTCGAGGCCCGATACAGCGCGGGGCTGACCAAGAAAATCTTTATCGCTCAGGATACATCATAAGATTTCATATCGAAACCATATGAGGGCTGATCGAAGACCTAATTTCAGGTTCCAGGCGAATCAGCGCTGTCTCGTAGGCCTCGGAGGTGCCACATGGAACTTAACCCGTCGCACCCTCTGGAAGACCTATTGTTGCAGCTCTTACAGAGGGAAGCCAGCCTAGAGCACGCACGGGTATCCGCCGCGCAAGAACGACAAAAAGCTGCCGCGCGTGCTCAGAAATACTGGCCACTTTTCAAATCACGTCTTTCTCGAGAAATTGCCAAGACCAATGCACTGTTCGACCGGCACCAGAAAGGTTGGGCGTTCGGCTTCGTGACGGAGACAGATGATGTCTCGCCGGCTGTGATCGCACGCGGGACGCTGATGGTGAGCTTCGCTCCATTCGGCCTCGTCGACGAGCGTCCGGTCATCATGAGTTTGGACGGGTATGTGACGTTCAATTCGCGCCGAATCGGCGGCCGGCGCCTGCCGGTTGACGCCGCGTCCGAGGCGGACATCCAGCACGTGCTCTCCCAGGTTTTCAAGGAATGCGAGTCCCTGCCCTGGCTTCAACCCCAAACCGCCTGAGAAGGCCACAGCACTCCCGCTGGAAGCCCGTTCGCTTCCAGCGGAGAGAGTTGGAGGGACCTTCAGGGCTACTGTGTCTTGGGTGCGGGAGCGCGTGACATCGGCGCGTACGGCTTGGCGAGCTCCGTCTCCACGGCCGAGACGAGACGCTCGGAATCCGGCGCCGTCACCGAGAAGAACGATGTCACGAGACGCCCGTCCCGCCCCACGAGATACTTGTGAAAATTCCACTTGGGCGCATTGAGCCAGCCAAGCTCCTGGCGCGCCCAACGGTAGAAGGGATGTGCCCCGTCGCCGGACACCACCTCCTTCTCGGTCAGCGGGAACATCACGCCATAAATGCCCTCGCAGAAGGCCTTGATCTCGCCCTCGCCCTTAGGCTCCTGGGCGCCGAAATCGTTCGAGGGCACGCCGATGATCACGAGTCCCTTGGCCTCGTATTTCTCGTAAAGGGACTGCAGCGCCTTGTACTGCGGGGTGAATCCACAGAACGACGCCACGTTGACGACCAAAAGCACCTTGCCCTGGAAATCCGAGAGCGGCATGGGCTTGCCGTCGATAGCGGTGAAAGCGAACGACCAGGCATTGGTCGACGCGCTATCCCTGGCCCGCGCCGCCTCGGGCGCCAACAGCATCAGGAGTGTGGTGAAGAAGTTCGCGATCAGGAGACGCATGGCCAGCCTCGAGACATATTCTCATTTCCACCACAGACGACCGACGGCTCAGGAGCGCCAACGCGCCCAAGGCTCAAACTTCACCTCGACCACCCATGCGAAGCATGGCTCCGCCTGAGCTTCAGGGTGACGATGCTATGTTTGCTCTCACGGTGCCTACTTCAACGTCATGCCGGCGCAAACCAGCATCCAGACCCGCTAATGTCCGCCGCCGCCGGGCGAGGCGCCCTCGGGCCTGCGCATCAAAAGAGCCATCAGGGCCATACCGGAGAAGAGCAGCGTCAGCACCAGGAACACGTCCGAGAACGAAAGCACGTTGGCCTGCTTGCGCACGAGCATCGCAAGCTGCTTCACCGCCACGAGATCCCCGTCCGGCACATGGTCCGAGAGCTGTTGCGCCATGCCCGCGAGCCGGTCTTCTGCTATTGCGCGCCCCCACGACACGCTTTCGTGGAGCCGGGCGAGGTGCAGGTCGAGGCGGTCGTTCAACACCGTGTTGATGACCGCAAGCCCAACCGCGCCGCCGAGGTTCCGGGTGAGATTGAAAAGACCCGAGGCGTTCTTGAGCTGCTCTTTCGGCAGCGTGCCGAGCGAGAGGTTGTTGATCGGCACCATGCAGAACATGAGCGAGGCGCCGCGCAGGATTTGCGGCAGAAGCAGCTCCTTGAAGTCCCAGTCCGAGGTGATGCTGGAGGCCAGATACGTGCCGAGCGCGAACCCCAGGAAGCCAATCAACATCATGAGCCGTGGGTCGAGCACGGTCGAGAGCCGCCCGCTCACCGGTGCCATGAGGAACATGGCGACGCCCGTGACGAACATGGTCTCGCCGATCATGAGCGCGTCGTAGCCGCGCACCTGCGCGAGATAGACGGGATAGAGATAGGTCAGACCGTAGAGGCCGATGCCCATCACGAAGCTGAAGGCTGAGCCGAACGCGAAATTGCGGTCGCGAAAAGCCCTGAGCTCGACGATCGGCTGCGGGGCCGTAAGCACGCGCCAGAAGAACAAGAGGCCGCCGAGCGCCGCGGCACTGGCGAGCAGCGCGATGGTCTCGTCGTCGAGCCAGTCTTTACGCGGCCCCTCCTCGAGCACGTACTCGAGCGAGCCGAGAAACACCGCCATCGCGCCGAGCCCCAGAAAATCGAACCGCTTGAAGAGCGAATGATCCGGCTTGTCGAAATCCACCAGGAAATGGACGGCGACCGCGACCAGGATGCCCGGCCCCACGTTGACCAGGAACAGCCAGTGCCAGGAGAACGCATTGCTGAGGTATCCGCCGACCGTGGGGCCGATAGTCGGCGCGAGCGTCGCCACGAGGCCGATCATCGGCGAGACGATGCCGCGCTTCGACGGCGGAAAAGCCGAGAAGGCGACCGCGAACACGGATGGAATCATGCCGCCGCCGATGAAGCCCTGCAGCGCGCGGTAGAGGATCATCTCGTTGATGGTGGTCGCCGTCGCACAGAGCACGCTCGCCGCCGTGAAGCCGATTGCCGAGGCGAGGAACAGAACGCGCGTAGAGAGCGCCCGGGCAAGGAATCCCGAGAGCGGGATCATCACCACCTCGGCGATGAGGTAGGAGGTCTGCACCCATGGGATTTCGTCGGAGCTTGCAGAAAGGCCAGCCTGGATCTCCGACAGCGACGCCGACACGATCTGAATGTCGAGGATCGCCATGAACATGCCGAACACCATGGCGAGGAAACCCGCGAGCTCGCGCGGCGTCACGCCGATCCATTCGAGCTTGCGAGGCTCGGAGGGGCGATGTGCTGACATGTCGATCGACTGGTCCATGGCGTGCCTCTGAGGCTCGCGGAAGGCTTGATTGCGCTAGCGGGCTTCCGACACCGCGCTGGTGGCCTGCTGGGGAGCGGACGCATGGCGCGTGTCGATGTCGACCACGACCGAGAGCCCGGGTACGAGCTTGCCGCCGGTCTTGTCGGCCGGAACGGCGATGCGCACCGGCACGCGTTGCACGATCTTGGTGAAGTTGCCTGTGGCATTCTCCGGCGGCAGCAATGAGAACTGCGAGCCCGACGCCGGCGAGAGGCTCTCGACAGTGCCCTCGAGCGTGGTGCCGTCGAGCGCGTCGACGCGCACGGAGGCCTTGTCGCCGGGCCTGATCCCCGCGAGCTGCGTCTCCTTCACGTTGGCGTCCACATAGACTTTGTCGAGCGGGACGACGGCAGCCAGGCGTTTGCCGGGCGTCACGTAGTCGCCGACCTGCACGCTCTTGTTGCCAACGACGCCATTGAACGGTGCGCGGATGACCGTGAACGAGAGGTCGCGCTTGGCCTTCGCCACCTCGACCTCGAGCTCTTTTGCAACCTGCTCGGCCTGCGCGCGCTGCGACCTTAGAAGCGCGACGTTGGCGTCGGCCGTCTCGATGGCGGCGTCGCCCGCCTTGACCTGGGCCCGGGCAGAATCGCGTGCCGCAACAGCGGCATCGAGCGTGGCCTTGGAGGAGAAGTCGCGATCAACGAGCGGCTTCGTGCGCTCGTAGTCGGCCTCCGTCTTGGCCACGGTGGCCTGGGCCGATTCGAGCTGAGCTCGCGCCTGCGCGGAGGTGGCCTCGGCGGCACGGATCTGGGCGTCGAACGTGGCAATGGCGGCATGCTGGGTCGCGAGCCTCGCCTCCGCCTGCTCGAGCGCCAGGCGATAGTCGCCGTCGTCGAGGCGGACGAGCGTATCGCCCTCCTTGACCGGCTGGTTCTCGGCCACAGCAACGTCCGCGACGTTGGCGGCAATCTTGGGCGAGATGATCGCCATGTCGGCCCCGACATAGGCGTCGTCTGTCGAGACGATGAATCGGCCGACCACTATATAGTCGTAGATGAACCACGCCGCGGCTGCGAGCGCCACCGCGCCCAGGCTGCCGAGGATCAGCTTGCGACGCGGCGGACGCGGCGTTGCAGCGGCTTCCGCGACAGGGGCCTCCGGCGCGGCCCGCGCCGTCTCGGGAGGGAGTGGCGCCCTCTCTGAATCGCCCGCAGGCGGCGCGCCTAGCGATAACGCGGACGCGGGATCATCGGCCCGGTTGCGGTCCGAGGCAGGCTTGAAGCGAAGGGTGGTTGAGGCTGACATGGCGGCCGTCCTGGACTAGCAATCTAAACCGTACGGTTCAGTTCGCCCTTGACATAGACGAGCTTCAGGGTGATATCAAGAGCAAACTGAACCGTTCGGTTTCTCGATTAGTGCGTCAGGTTTGCGCAGGTGGCAGATCAAGGGCCAGGAAGATGACAGCCGAGATTGCTGAGGAGGTCCGCAAAGGTGGTCGCCCGGCGGCAGGGACGGACCCCCAGAAGCGACGCCAGATTCTTGAGGGCGCGGGGCGGATCTTCTCCACCTTGGGCTTCGACGCCGCGAGCATGAGCGACGTCGCCCGCGAGGCTCAGGTCTCCAAGGCCACGCTCTACGTCTACTTCGAGGACAAGGAGCACCTTTTCACGGCCATCTGCGCCGAGAAGCGGGACCGCAGCATCTCGGACCTGATCGCGCGGCTCGACACGTCGAAGCCCCTGCGCGAGACGCTGATCCTCTTTGCCACGGAGGCGGTGAGGCGCTCGTCACAGCCCTACGTCGTAGCCGCGCATCGCATCGTTATCGGCGTTGCCGAGCGCATGCCAGAGATCGGCCGCGAGTTCTTCGAGGCCGGCCCCGTCCGCCTCGCCAACGCCGTCGCGAGATATCTGGAGGAGCATGTCGCGCGTGGCAACCTGAGGGTCGAGGACAGCTTCCTCGCGGCCTCCCAGTTCCTCGAGCTGGCGCTGGCTACGATCTTCCGCCCTCGCCTCTACGGCGCCATCACGGAGCCTGCCTCTGAGGAGGAGATCCAGCACGTCGTGGCCTCCGCCGTGCGCGTGTTCCTAAACACCTACGCAACCGAGAATCTCGGCCCGAAATGAGCTCGCGCGACCCGCTCATGAGCATGATCGCGTGACTCACCGGGTGAACGCCGAGGCCGGGTCGATCTGGGTGACTTTGATGATGGCCGAGACGGCGGAGATCGCCGACATGACCACCGTGAGCGCGAACAGCGTCACGGCAAGGCCCGGCGTCATGAGGAGAGGAAGCGGCGTGTTGCGGGCGAGATAGAGGATCATCAGCGAGATGCTGATCCCGAGCGCGAAGCCCATGATCGCGCTGATGATGGCCTGCACCAGAATGACGGCGTACAAATAGCCGGACGAGGCGCCGAGCGCCCGTAGCGTCACGAACTCGTGCAGGTGGTCCTTGGTGCTCGCGTAGAGCGTCTGCACCACGATCACGGTGCCTACGATGAAGCCGAGGATCGCCCCACCCAGGAGCGCAAATCCCGCGCCGGTGTGGAACAGCCATTGGCGCAGGCTGCGGTCTCGGAACTCGGATTTCGTCAGCACTTCCGCGCCGTCGAGCCTTTGAAAGAGGGCCTGTCGCACCTGCTCCGCCTGGGCTCCCGGCTCGAGCTGCACCAGATAGAACGACGCCCTGTCGCTGTCGACCCCGAGCAGGTTGCGGGCCCGCGTCAGCGTCGTGAACACGAAGGGAGACTGGGTGAAGGAGCGGATATGATGGGTCAGAGCTTTGACCTTGACGCGCCCGGTGGCGATCTGGGCCGTGGCCCCGAGCCCCCCGATGCCGAGCTCACGGAAGTAGGTGTCGTCGGCCGAGATGCCATCCGGCGCCTTGATGTCCTGCCAATCGCCCTGAACCAGTGACCACGGCTCGAGCGCCCCGTCCTCGGCGTTCGTCCCGACGAGCACCACGCGCGTCGACCCGCCTGCCGGCTTGCGCCACTCGGCGAATGCGACCACGAGCGGGATCACTTTCTTCACGCCCGGCGTGACCAGCGCCTGATGGCGTTCGCGCATCGTGAGCAGCACACCGCCTTCCTCGAAGCTCCTCGCTGCGAAAGCCGTGATCCACAAGTCGCTTTTCGATCTTTCGATCATGGCAGTGATGTGGTCCGTCGACCCGAGAAACATCCCGAGCTCCACCGCCATGAGGACGATGGAGAACAGAATACCGACGAGCGTCACCGCGAGCCTGATTTGATCGTGAAAGAGGTTGCGCAATGCGAGCGTGATGATCATCGGCGAGGCCTATTGCAGCGGCGGGGGTCGCAATCGCCATGAGGCCAAACAAGCATGTTTCGGCGAACGCCCTTGGCGCAAAATGTCCGCCGGTAGAAATTTTGTGCACGCGCCGAGGCATGCCGGTCTTGACCGCAATCAATATCGGGCGTTGTCGGGTAGAAAAGAGTTTCTAGCCAGTTCCGGCCTTGGCGATCAACCTGCTCAGCGCTTGTCTCGCGTCCCGAGCAGATCGGGACGGCGCGCCTGCGTGATCCTGACGGACTCGGCACGGCGCCACGCGGCAATCCTCTTGTGATCGCCAGAGAGCAGCACGTCGGGCGTACCCACGCCCTCCCATTCCCGCGGCTTCGTATAGTGCGGGTATTCGAGCAGACCGTCCTCGAAGCTCTCGCTTTCGAGGCTCTCCTCGGCGCCCATGACACCGGGGACGAGACGCACGCAAGCATCGATCAGAACCATCGCCGCAAGCTCCCCGCCCGAAAGCACATAGTCGCCGATCGAGACCTCGCGCATCGCGCGCCTTGTGATCACCCGCTCGTCGATGCCCTCGAACCGGCCGGCAAGGATGCGCACGCCCGGACCCTCCGAAAGCTCCCGCGCGAGCACTTGCGTGAGCGGCTCGCCGCGCGGCGACATGTAGAGAAGCGGCAATCCCGGCGCCCCGTCGGCTGCCACGGCATGGTCGATGGCCGCGGCAAGCACGTCGGCCCGCATCACCATGCCTGCCCCGCCGCCGGCCGGTGTGTCGTCGACCGCCCGGTGTCGCCCGATGCCGAAATCGCGGATCTGATGCAACGAGAGCGACCAGAGACCGGCCTCGAGCGCCTGGCCCGATAGCGAATGCCCGAGCGGACCCGGGAACATCTCTGGAAAGAGCGTGAGAACCGAGGCGCGCCAGGGCGCACGGCCGGCAGACGTCGGAATGTGAGGCATGAAAGCGTGGTCCGGAATTGCTCGGTGCCGATATTAGACCAAGTGGGCCTGGTTCTAAATCGCCTGTGGGGCGCCGCCACCTATTCCGGGAGATGTGATGAAGGGAGTGGTTAAGGGAGAAGGAAGGATGGAGCGGCCCCGCGCACGGCCGCCCGGATCGGGACTACGGACGTGAGACGCCCGTTTTGAACATGCTCAGCACATCGCCGGCAACGGCGCACAAGCTGCTGATGCTGCGGCTCACCCGGCCGGACACCTCCCCCTCGTGCAGGGATGCGACGGCATCGAAATGGTCCTCGAGCGCGTAGAGCAATCCAGTCATTCGAAACCTCCGATCGACACCAAAGCGAAAGTACGACTCGGTGATCGAAGTTTTCGATTGAGAATTGGACTTCGACAAGGCGACGGCGGGGCAATTGCGAGACTGCGTTCCGCCCCGCGCGTAATGATCGAAAGCGTGAGATGCCGTCCAGACCATGATCGCTTCGGACCTATCAGTCCGAAGCGTTAATCATTTGTCTCATCAAAAGACCTAGAGCATCGATCCGATCGGCAGATGCTCTAGACGCCCTCGACCACGGTGATGTCGATGCTGCCGGCGCCCTGACGCAGCGCTTTTGCTTCCGCATACTCCGGGCTCGTCGCATAGCCGAGCGCATGCTCGTAGCTCGGAAACTCGAGCACGACGTTGCGCTGCGTGCCGTTGCCTTCCATGATCTGGCACTTGCCGCCGCGCACGATCGGCCTGCCCTCGAACTTGTCGAGCGCGATCTTCGATTTGGCGACGTACTGCCCCCACTTATCGGCGTCCGTCACGGTCGCGTGCGCGATCACATATCCCTTAGCCATGGATCCTCCGTATGCTCGGGTTTATCTCGGGATGAAATCTCTCAAGCCGGGCCGGCGGGCGCCTTCGCCAGCGCCTCGCGGATGTGGGCAACGAACGTGTGGGCTGCGGCCTTAGGATCATCGGCCTGCGTGATCGGCCGGCCGACCACAATGTGGTTGGCGCCTGCTGAGATGGCATTCTCGGGCGTGGTCACCCGCTGCTGATCGTCGGTGGTGCTGCCGGCGAGCCGTATGCCGGGCGTAACGATCAGAAACTTGGACCCCGTCGCCGCCCGAATGCGCGCTGCCTCTTGGCCCGAGGCGATCACGCCGTCGAAGCCGGCCGCGAGCGCAAGCTCGGCGCGCCGCTGCACCAGATCTCCGGGCGCTAGGCTCGAGCCCTGCTCCTTGAGATCGTCGCCGGTGAGATTGGTGAGAACCGTCACCGCGAGCAGCCTGAGCGAGCTCTTGCCGCGTCCCGAGACCGCCGCGCGCAGCGTCTTGAGATCGTGACCGTGCACGGTGAGGAAGGTCACGCCGAGCTCGGTTGCATTCGCGACCGCCCGCTCGACCGTGTTGCCGATGTCGAGCAGCTTCATGTCGAGGAAGACATGCTTGCCCTGCCGCCTCAGGTCCTGCGCCAGATCGAGGCCGCCCGCAAACAGGAGCTCGAGCCCCACTTTGTAGAACGTCACCGCGTCGCCGAGCTTTGCGACGAGCCGGCGTGCCTCCTCCACCGTCGGCATATCGAGGGCCACGATGAGGCGGTCGCGGGGGTGGGAGGCGCTGGTCATGGGCTACCCATGCAGCACATGCGCGGCCCGGGCAAGCTTCTGGATGAGGCGCTTGAAGGTCTCCTGAGAGTCCTTGCTCTTCAAGTGCCCGTTGTCCTCGAAGGCCTCGGCGGCCTTCGGCACCGCAAATTGGTCCGGCAGCACCAGCGCGCCGAGGCCGAGCTCGAGCGTGGTGCGCACCGCGTTGAGCCCGCGCAACCCGCCCATGCCGCCCGTGGAGACGGAGCCGAGCGCGAACACCCGCGTCTTGAACACGGCGAGAGGCTCTTCGCCTTCGGTCCTGATGCGGCTGATCCAGTCGAGCGTGTTCTTGAGCAGAGGCGTGATCGAGGCATTGTACTCGGGGCAGGCGATGAAGATGCCGCTGTGCACTTTGAGCAGCGCTTCGAGCTTGCGAGCATTCTCTGGGATGCCCGCGCTTGCCTGCAAGTCGCCGTCGTAGAGCGGCATCGGATAGTCCCCGAGGTCGGCGAAGGCTGAGGGAATGCCGTTTGCCTCTGCGATCTCGGCCCCGAGCCGCGCGAGGCGCTTGTTGTAGGAAGCCTCGCGGGCACTGCCGGCGAAGAAGAGAAGCTTCGTCGAGGTCATGAGCGCTCCGGTTGGCTCGGGTGAAGGAGGAGGCGAGGGCTAGCTGCCCTTGCCCTCGAAGAAGTCTTTGACACGCGCGAAGAAGCCGGCGCTCTCGGGGCTCGTTTCCTTGTGGCTCTCGCGCTCGAACTCCTCGAGCAGCTCGCGCTGCCGGCGCGTCAGGCTCTTGGGCGTCTCGACGTCCACCTGGATGTACATGTCGCCCGTGACCTTCGAGCGCAGCACTGGCATGCCCTTGCCCTTGAGCCGGAACTGCTTGCCGCTTTCCGTGCCCTCGGGGATCTTGACACGTGACGCCGTGCCCTCGAGCGTCGGTACCTCGATCTGCCCGCCGAGCGCCGCCGTCGTCATCGAGATCGGCACTTTGCAGAACACGTCCGCGCCGTCGCGCTGGAAGAAGGAGTGCGGCTTGATCGAGAGGAAGATGTAGAGATCGCCCGGCGGCCCGCCGCGCAGGCCGGCCTCGCCGTCACCCACCAGGCGCACCTTGGTGCCATCCTCGACGCCGGCCGGGATGTTGACTTGCAGCGTCCGCTCGCGCGTGACGCGGCCCGCGCCGCCGCAGGAGGAGCAGGGATCGTCGATCACCTCTCCGCGCCCGACGCACGTGGGGCAGGTCCGCTCGATGGTAAAGAAGCCCTGGCTGGCCCGCACCTTGCCGACTCCGCCGCAGGTCGGGCAGGGCGTGGGCTTGGTGCCGGCCTTGGCGCCGCTGCCGGAGCACGTCTCGCAGGCGATGCTGGTCGGCACGCGGATCTCGGCCGCCTTGCCGGTGTAGGCCTCGTCGAGCGTGATCTCCATGTTGTAGCGCAGATCTGCGCCCCGCTCGCGCGACGAGCGACCGCGCGCGCCGCCCCCGCCGCGGCGCCCGCCCATGAACTCGCCGAACAGATCGTCGAAGATGTCGGACATGGAGGAGGCAAAGTCGGGCCCGAAGCCGCCCGCGCGTCCGCCCATGCCGTGGTCGAATGCGGCATGGCCGAACTTGTCGTAGGCCGCCCGCTTCTGCGGGTCCTTCAGCGCCTCGTAAGCTTCATTGAGCTCCTTGAACCGCTGCTCGGCATTGCCGTCGCCGGAGTTGCGGTCGGGGTGGCACTCCTTGGCGAGCTTGCGGAACGCGGACTTCAAATCCTGCTCGCTCGCCGTGCGCGGCACTCCGAGGATGTCGTAATAGTCGCGTTTGGCCATGGAAGAGCATTTTATCCGGCGGACGCTGGCGGGGCGCAAGAACTATCGCAGGAGCGGGCCGCGCCTGTCCATCGCCCGCGCGCCTCATGAAACGCCCCCCTTCCCGGTTCCGCGGCAGTGTGCTCCGCATGCATCGGAAAGGAGGGCATTATTCAGGAAAACGCGGGATTTAGCCCGCCTTCTTTTTGTCGTCCTTGACCTCTTCGAAGTCGGCATCGACGACGTTGTCGTCTGAGCCGCCCTCCGCCGAAGCCGCGCCGCCGCCCTCGCCGCCTTTGGCGCTGTAGATGGCCTCGCCGATCTTCATCGCGACCTGAGCGAGAGCGGTGGTCGCGCTCTTGATGCGCTCGGCGTCGTCCGCGGCAATCGCCTCCTTCGCCGCCTCGATCGCCTTCTCGACGTCGGCCTTGACCGCGGCGACCGCCGGATTCGAGCCGTTCTCGGAGAGCTGCTTCTCGGTCGAGTGAATGAGCGCCTCGGCCTGGTTCTTGGCCTCGACGGACTCACGCCGCTTCTTGTCCTCGCTGGCGTGCGCCTCCGCGTCCTTCACCATGCGCTGGATCTCGGTGTCCGAGAGGCCGCCAGAGGCCTGGATGCGGATAGACTGCTCCTTGCCGGTGGCCTTGTCCTTCGCCGAGACGTGCACGATGCCGTTGGCGTCGATGTCGAACGTGACCTCCACCTGCGGCACGCCGCGCGGCGCCGGCGGGATGCCGACGAGATCGAACTGGCCGAGCAGCTTGTTGTCTGCAGCCATCTCGCGCTCGCCCTGGCTGACGCGAATGGTAACCGCGTTCTGGCCGTCCTCGGCAGTGGAGAAGATCTGGCTCTTCTTGGTCGGGATCGTCGTGTTGCGATCGATGAGGCGCGTGAACACGCCGCCCAGCGTCTCGATGCCGAGCGACAGCGGCGTCACGTCGAGCAGAAGGACGTCCTTGACCTCGCCCTTCAACACGCCGCCCTGAATGGCGGCGCCGACGGCGACCACCTCGTCCGGGTTGACGCCCTTGTGGGGCTCTTTGCCGAACAGCTCCTTGACGACCTGCTGCACCTTGGGCATGCGCGTCATGCCACCGACGAGCACGACCTCGTCGATGTCGGCGGCCTTGAGGCCGGCGTCCTTGATCGCCTGCTCGCACGGACCGCGCGTCTTGAGGATGAGATCATCGACGAGGCTCTCGAGCTTGGCGCGCGTGAGCTTCATCGTGAGATGCTTGGGCCCCGACTGGTCGGCGGTGATGAACGGCAGGTTGATCTCGGTCTGCTGCGAGGACGAGAGCTCGATCTTGGCCTTCTCTGCAGCCTCCTTGAGGCGCTGCAGGGCGAGCTTGTCCGAGCGCAGGTCGATGCCCTGCTCCTTCTTGAACTCGTCGGCGAGATACGCGACGAGCTTCATGTCGAAGTCCTCGCCGCCGAGGAACGTGTCGCCGTTCGTGCTCTTCACCTCGAACACGCCGTCGCCGATCTCGAGCACCGAGATGTCGAAGGTGCCGCCGCCGAGGTCGTAGACCGCGATCGTCTTGGCATCCTTTTTCTTGTCGAGGCCGTACGCGAGCGCAGCCGCCGTCGGCTCGTTGATGATGCGCAGCACCTCGAGGCCGGCGATTCTGCCGGCGTCCTTGGTGGCCTGACGCTGGGCGTCGTTGAAGTAGGCGGGCACCGTGATCACGGCCTGCGTAACGGTCTCGCCGAGCTTCGCCTCCGCGGTCTCCTTCATCTTCTGCAGGATGAAGGCCGAGATCTGCTGCGGCGAGTACTCCTTGCCGTTGGCCTCGACCCACGCGTCGCCGGTCGGGCCCTTCACGATCTTGTAGGGGACGAGCTTCTTGTCCTTCTCGACCATCGGGTCGTCGTAGCGCCGTCCGATGAGGCGCTTGATGGCGAAGAACGTGCTCGTGGGATTGGTCACGGCCTGACGCTTGGCGGGCAGGCCGATGAGGCGCTCGCCGTCGTCGGCGAAGGCGACGATCGAGGGGGTGGTGTTGGCGCCCTCGGCGTTCTCGAGAACGCGGGGTTTGCCCCCTTCCATGACGGCGACGCACGAGTTCGTGGTGCCGAGGTCGATACCGATGACTTTAGCCATGTCTCCGAAATTCCTCTTCGTTGCGGCTGACCGTCCGGACCCTTGAGGTAGGCCGGCATCCGGGTCTCCTGGCACCTCTGGCGAGAGGCGTGGAAACGGTCCCCTAGGAGATCAAATTGACGTTGCGCGGTTTATATAGGGTCGGCTTTCCGGCACGCAACGGCCGCTCCCCACCGTTGCGACATCAATTTTGGGGTCACTGCTTTAACACTTCTCACGGTCTCCGATGCAAGTTGAATGGTGCTGCCGAGCACGCTGTGGACGCTTCTTCGATGACGAGTAAAGGTTTCAGACACGTTTCGCGGGCGCTCTCCCGAAGCGCTCAGGAGCGCCTCGTCCAAAGCGTACAAAGCATCGTTGCCTCAGCACCTTTCTATACACCTACGATGCCGCGCACGGGCAAGCCAATGTCCGTGCTGATGACGAATTGTGGTCAGCTCGGATGGGTGACGGACAAGGATCGGGGCTACCGCTACCAAGCGACGCATCCAGAGACGGGCCGGCCGTGGCCCCCGATACCGGTCGAGCTTCTTGATCTGTGGGCGGCGCACACCGGCTGCTCCGGGCTTCCGCAGGCGTGCCTGATAAATTTGTACCGATCGGAATCGCGCATGGGCAGCCACCGGGATTCGGATGAGCGGGAGCCGGGCGCCCCAGTGCTCTCGGTCTCCCTCGGCGACGACGCGACCTTCCACATTGGAGGCCTGGCCCGCAGCGACCCCAAGATGCGCATCAAGCTCGCCTCCGGCGACGTCGTGGTCCTCGGCGGAGCCGCGCGCTTCGCCTACCACGGCATTGACCGCATCCACTCCGGAACGTCGGACCTCGTGGCCGGCGGCGGCCGCTTGAACCTCACCCTCCGCCGCGTCACGCCGTTTGAGGAGTGATCCGCCGCCGATAGCTCACGCCATGTTGTCGTTGCCGGACGGCGGAGTGTCGGCCGGCGGAGCGCTCCCCGCCTCATCGGTCTCCGCAGCCTTGGACGGCTTCTGACCGCCTTTCGCCACCACGACCATCGCCGGGCGCAGCACGCGATCCTCGATCACGTAGCCCGGCTGAAACACCTCCAGGATAGTGCCCGGCACCACGTCGGCGTTTTGCATCTCCATCATGGCCTGGTGCTGATGCGGATTGAAGACCTCGCCCTTGGGATTGATGCGCTTCACCCCGTGGCGGTCGAGCACGTTCATGAACTCGCGCTCCGTCATGGTGACGCCCTCGATGAGGCTCTTCAGCGCGGCGTCCTCGTCGGCCGCGCCCGCAGGCACGGCTTGGATGGCCCGCTCGAAGTTGTCCGCCACCGTCACCACATCGCGCGCGAACTTGGTGATGGCATACTTCGCGGTCTCCTCGCGATCGCGCTCGGCGCGCTTCCTGATGTTCTCCATCTCGGCGTGTGCCCGCAGCAGCCGGTCCGTGAGATCGGCGATCTGCCCCTGCAGCGTATCCACCTCCGCTGCGAGGTCCCGCGCCGGATCGGAGGCGGCCGCCGGCTCGGGCGTGTCGGCAGTCCCCGGGCCGGAGGGCTTGGTTGGTTCGTCAGCCATGGTCTCTCCGCTCAAGATCAGGTGCGGACGGAATAGGCGTCTTGGGAGTGTTTGAGCGCCTTCCCGTCAGCGTTGAGCCGATATCATCCGCGACGGCGCAAAAATCAAGTGAGGACGCGGCTGACGAGCTTGGCCGTGTAATCGACCATGGGAATAATGCGGGCATAGTTGAGCCGTGTCGGCCCGATCACGCCGAGCACGCCCACCACCTTGCGCTCGTCGTCATGGAACGGTGCGACGATCAGCGACGATCCGGAGAGCGAGAAAAGCTTGTTCTCGGACCCGATAAAAATGCGCACGCCCTCGGCCCGCTCGGCAAGTCCCAGGATCTGCACCAGGTCGCGCTTGTTCTCGAGATCGTCGAAGAGCTGACGGATGCGCTCGAGATCGCTGATCGCGGTCAGATCTTTGAGCAGATTGGCCTGGCCGCGCACGATCAGGCTCTTCCTGTCGCCGAGCGAGCCCGACCATTCGGCGAGCCCGGCCTTGATAACCTTCTGCGTGAGCAGGTCGAGCTCGGCGCGCGCCTTGCCGAGCTCCACCTCGACGGCGCTGCGGGCTTCCGCGATCGTGAGCCCGCGGATGTGCGTGTTGAGGTAGTTCGCCGCCTCGACCAGCGCCGAGGGAGGCAGGCCGGCCGGAATCTGGATCAACCGGTTCTCGACGTTCTGGTCCTCGTCGACGAGCACGACCAGCGCCTTGGTCGGCTCGATGGGCACGAAGTCGATGTGCTTGAGCCGCGCCACCTGCTTCTCCGTCAGGACGACGCCCGCGCAATGCGAGAGGCCCGAGATCATCTCGCTCGCCTCGGCCAGCACCTGGTCGAGCGACTTCGTGCGCTTGACGGCGATCTGAGCCTCGAGCTGGCGGCGCTCTTCCTCGGTCAAGTCGCCGACCTCGAGCAGTCCATCGACGAACAACCTGAGACCCGACTGCGTCGGCAGCCTTCCCGCCGACGTATGCGGCGCGTAGATGAGACCCGCGTGCTCGAGATCGCTCATCACGTTGCGGATCGAGGCCGGGGAGAGCGTCATGGGCAGCACCCGCGACAGGTTGCGCGACCCCACCGGCTCGCCTGTCGCGAGATAGCTGTCGACGATCTGGCGCAGGATCGTGCGCGACCGCTCGCTGAGCTTCCTGATTTCGGAGACGTTCGGGTCGGACCCGTTTTCGGACATTAAGGCTCTCGGTGCCGTTTGCGGCCTTGCGGTTCTGTGGAACCTAGGAAATGCCCGGCGCAGTCGTCAATCCGCGCCGACCATCTTGATTGAGGGTTTAGCCTGAAACTGGCTGCCGATAGAGGTTGATCCAAAAAGGGCGCTCCCGTAGGGTCGCGCCCAACGTTGCCGGAGCGCCCCGGGTGGCGCGCCGATCCGCATTCCTGAGAGATACCCGCCGCATGCGTCCTTCGAAACGCCAGCCTGACGAGCTTCGCCGCGTGTCCTTGGAGCGGGCCGTCTCCATGCATGCCGAGGGCTCCTGCCTGATCAAGTTCGGCAACACCCATGTGCTGTGCACCGCAAGCCTCGAGGAGCGCATTCCGCCATGGCTCAAGGGCCAGGGCCGCGGCTGGGTCACGGCCGAGTACGGCATGCTACCCCGCGCCACCACCGAGCGCACGCGCCGTGAGGCGACAGTTGGCAACCAGTCGGGCCGCACCCAGGAGATACAGCGCCTGATCGGGCGGGCGCTCCGCGCCGTCGTCGACCTTCCGAAGCTCGGCGAGCGCCAGATCTCGATCGACTGCGATGTTATCCAGGCCGACGGCGGCACGCGCACGGCGGCCATCACCGGCGCCTGGGTGGCGCTGCATGACTGCATCCAGTGGATGAAAATCCGCGATATGGTGAAGGATGGCGTGCTCCGCGACCATGTGGCCGCGGTCTCCGCCGGGCTCTACAAGGGCAACCCCGTGCTCGATCTCGACTACGCGGAGGATTCCTCGGCCGACGCGGATTCGAACTTCGTCATGACCGGCGCCGGTGGCATCGTCGAGGTACAGGGCACGGCCGAGACTGTCCCCTTCAGCCAGGAGAGCTTTGACCGCCTGATGGTGCTCGCCCGCAAGGGGATCGGCGAGCTCATCGAGTTGCAGAAGCTCACTGTGGCTTAACGGCGCTCGGTATTGGGCCCTCGGCAGTCGCCACCCCGGTTAACTCCAAGTGCCGAATGCCGATAGCCGGGTGCGACTAGCATGACCGCCATCCTCGAAACCGTCCTTTACGTCTCCGACCTTGCCGCCGCCGAGCACTTCTACACTGAGACCCTCGGCCTTGCCCTCTACGGCAAGAGCGAAGGCCGCCACATCTTCTACAAGCTCGACAACGCAATGCTGCTTATCTTCGATCCCGACGCCACGGCGAGGCCCATGGCCGGGCCACTGCCGGTGCCCGCTCACGGCGCCCGCGGCCAGGGTCACGTCTGCTTCCGCGCCGATGCCGCTGCGCTCGACGCCTGGCGCGAGAAGTTCGAGCAACTTGGCATTGCCATCGATGCTGATTTCGAATGGCCGGGCGGCGGCCGCTCCATCTACGTGCGCGATCCCGCCGGCAACTCGGTCGAGTTCGCCGAGCCGCGCATCTGGAGCTTCGCGTCATGAGGCGCCTCGACTCCGGCACCAAGCTCGTCGTCGCCAGCCACAACCCTGGCAAGGTGTGGGAGATCAAGCAGCTGATCGCCCCATACGGCCTCGACGCCATCTCCGCCGGCGACTTCGGCCTTAAGGAGCCCGCGGAGACCGAGACCACTTTCGAGGGCAACGCGCTCCTGAAAGCGCGCGCCGCGGCGGGAGGATCGGGCCTTCCCGCGCTTGCCGACGACTCGGGGATTGAGGTCGCGGCGCTCGACGGCGCCCCTGGCGTCTACACCGCCGACTGGGCCGGCCCAGGCAAGGACTTCGCACTCGCCATGCAGCGCGTCCACGACGCGCTCCAAGAGCGCGGAGCCTGGTCGGGATCGCCGCCGAAAGCGAGCTTCGTCTCAGTGCTCTGCCTCGCCTGGCCGACGGGCGAGCACCGGACGTTCCGGGGCCGCGTCGACGGCACGCTGGTCTGGCCGGCACGCGGCGGCAACGGCTTCGGCTATGACCCGATGTTTGTGCCGGAGGGCGCGACGTTGACCTTTGGCGAGATGGAGCCCAGGGCGAAGTACGCGATCTCCCATCGCACCCGCGCCTTCGAGGCCTTCAAGCGAGAGTGCCTGGCGCAAGCCGCGACCGTCACGGCTCCGGACCAGCAAGGCCGCGACCTCGAGGCGCTCGAAGCCGCTGCCCGCAACCTTTCGACCCCGGCCGAGCTCGTCCGCTTCATCACGAGCCTCCGCGACGACCTCGTCCGCCACGGCGGCGATTGGGGTCCGCAGAGCCTGGAAGACTTTCTCGCCGCTCTCGCAAATGACCTCGCCACGCGCCATGTTGCGGAGGCGGAGCCGAGGTGGCGCACCATCGCGCGCACGCTCTTGGCGGCGAGCCGCAAGGAAAAGTGAGCTTGGAAGCGTGAGCCGCGACGAGCCGGGTTTCGGCGTCTATGTCCATTGGCCGTTCTGCGCGCAGAAGTGCCCCTACTGCGATTTCAACAGCCATGTCCGCTTCGGAGGCTGGGATGAGGCCCGCTTCCTCGCCGCCTACAAGCGCGAGCTCGACCACATCGCCGAGCGCATCGGCGCACCCCGCGCCGTCTCCTCCATCTTCTTCGGCGGCGGCACGCCGTCGCTCATGAAGCCTGAGACGGTGGAGGCGGTCTTCGCCCACATCGCCCACCTCTGGCCCATCGATCCCGATGCCGAGATTACGCTCGAAGCCAACCCGGGCAGCGTCGAGGCCGGCCGCTTCGCCGGCTATCGCGCGGCCGGCGTCAACCGCGTCTCCGTAGGCGTGCAGTCTCTGCGCGACGCGGACCTGAAGCGCCTCGGTCGCATCCACAGCGTGGCCGAGGCCAGGGTCGCGCTCGACGTAGCGAGCCGCACCTTCGACCGCTTCTCCTACGACCTGATCTACGCCCGCCCGGGGCAGACGCTCGCCGACTGGCGCGCGGAGCTCGCCGAGGCGCTCGCGCTCGCCGGCCGTCACGTCTCGCTCTATCAGCTCACCATCGAGCCCGACACGCCCTTCGCCGATCTCTATGCGCGGGGCCGTCTTGCCGTTCCGCCCGCCGAGGCCGCGCACGACCTTTACGAAATGACGCAGGACATGACGTCTGCCGCCGGGCTAAAGCAATACGAGATCTCGAACCACGCCGTGCCGGGCGAGGAGAGCCGCCATAACCTGCTCTATTGGCGCTACGGCGAGTATGCAGGCGTCGGCCCCGGCGCGCACGGCCGCATAGTTGCGAACGGAGCACGCGTTGCGACCGCGACCGAGCGCAATCCCGAGAGGTGGGCCGAGCGTGTCGAGACAGATGGCCACGGCATCATAGAGACCGAGACGCTCTCGCGCGCCGCCGCGGCCGACGAGATGCTGCTGATGGGATTGCGCCTCGCCGAAGGCCTCGACCTCGACCGGCTGGCTCGCATCGGCGGCGTACGGCCGTCCAAGGCGAGGCTTGCGCGCCTCGAGGATCAGGGTCTCATCGAGCGCGTCCCCACCCCGCGCGACAACGAGGACGTCAGCGCTGACGAGATCCGCGCCTGCATCGGCCCCGGCCTCGCGCCCACGCTGCGCGCCGCCCCGACTCTCGGGCGCATCCGCGCCACCGGCCCCGGCCGGTTCATCCTGAACAAGCTCGTGCTCGAGCTGTCCTCGAGCTTTGAAGCCGCGGGGCACGTCACGCCACCGGCCTGAAACCCTTCGGCAGGCGAAGCACTTCCCGAGTCCCGGACCACCTGCTAAGACGCCGGTGCGACAACAGCGAGGGTTGGGTATGGAGTTCTTTCAATTCCTCATCGACCTCGTCCTGCACCTGGATCGGCATCTGGTCGAGCTCCTGGTCCAGTTCGGTCCATGGATCTACGCAATCCTGTTCCTGATCATCTTCGCCGAGACCGGTTTCGTCGTCACACCCTTCCTGCCGGGCGACTCGCTCCTGTTCGCGGTCGGCGCGCTCGCGGCGGTCGACTCCTCGGGCACGTTGCAGCCGCTACTAGCTTGGGCGCTGCTCGCCGTCGCGGCCATCGTGGGCAACACCGTCAACTACGCGATCGGCGCCTATGTCGGGCCGCGCGCCTTCAGCGGCCAGATCCCGCTCCTCAAGGTGGATTACCTGCGGCGCACCGAGCAGTTCTTCGAGCGCCATGGTGGAAAGACCATCTTCCTCTCGCGTTACGTGCCGATCATCCGCACCTGCGCGCCCTTCGTCGCCGGCGTCGGGCGCATGGAGTACGCGCGCTTCCAGTTTCACAACGTCGTGGGCGGCATCACCTGGGTGGGCCTGTTCATCTTGGGCGGTTATCTTTTCGGCAACGTCCCGCTCGTGAAAAACAACTTCGGCGTGGTCACGATCCTCATCATCGTGCTCTCGCTCGTTCCTGTGGCGCTCAGCCTGCGCAAGCGCGAGCCGGCCGCAGGAAAGTAGGAAAGAGACGCCATGCTGTCGTCCGCGAGCCCCGAGAGAAACGCCGCCTACCGCTATGGCGGCCTGACTCTCTTTTTCGCCGCCGCCGTGATCCTGACTGCATTGGGCTTCGAGCACCTGGGCGGGCTCGTGCCCTGCCCGCTGTGCCTCATGGAGCGATACGCCTACTACGCGGCCATTCCCGCTCTCTTTGTCGCCATGGCGCTCGTCTCCGAGATGCCGCGCGTGGCGGCGCTCATTTTCTTTCTGGTGGCCCTCGCCTTCCTCGCCAACGCCGGCCTCGGCGTCTATCACGCGGGCGCCGAATGGAAGTTCTGGCCCGGCCCCGACACCTGCGGTACCGCGCAGACGCTCCCCACGAGCGCCGGCGACCTTCTGAGCGGTATGGCGAGCCAGACCGTGGTCCGTTGCGACGAGGCCGCCATCCGCATTGCCGGCCTGTCGCTCGCCGGCTGGAACGTCGTCGCCTCGATGGTCGCGTTCACCGGCGCGCTCAAGGCGGCCTTTCTTTCCGCCACCACGCGCCTTTAGAAACACCGCGATTCCAGAGCGCTAAGTTATCAACAGCCGGGACGGTGCGAGGGAAATCGAAGGCCCGTCATGGCTTTGCGACAGCGGCGAGTGGCGCAGTCGCACCTTGTCAATAGAATTTCGCCTCCGCGCCAGTTTTGCGCCCTCGCGTGGCCACAGTGTCACGGTTAATTCTCCTCATTCACGGAACGCAAGAGGAACCGCCCGGCGGTCTCGAGCGAACCGGGCGAGAAAGATGAGGGCCGAGTTATCCACACCTTCATCATCCGCTGACACGGACCTGCATGAGTAGGCGTTGCGTTGGTTGCGTATCGAGTGCCGTTGCGTTGCGTAAGCATAGATCGAGAGTAGCGTAGAGTGGCGTACGAGTACGATCCAAGCTCCCCCAAAGGCACGCTGATCGGCGTGTTTGACAGAATGAAGCGAGCCGCTCGGGCGAGAAAGTTCGAGCGTGCGGCTGAGCGGCTCGCGGCCTTTCACCAAATGACCCCGGCGCGCCGTGCCGGCCCCCCACCCACGTTGTCCCCCGCGACGTGGGAGCGGGACGGCGCGTCCCGTAAGCGAGTTCTGCAGTGAGTGAGTCGTGTGATGCTGTCCGAAGAGAGTTCGTGGCGTTCGTTATATGATGTCGTTGGCGTAATACTTGCTTCTGCCTGTGACGCGAGAAACATCGTTCGCGCCGGCAATGAGGTAAGCGAAGACCAGTAGCTGACGTCGGGAATCCGGTGCGGAGCGTATCTCGACATGGAATTCGGAGGCGAGCGATCGCCTCCAACGAGTAGGCAAGCACACCGGGTTCAGAGACGTCAGTCCCAGTGGGTGTCACATAGTCCGGTCGCGCGTAGTGGCACTGAAAAAGCTCAGGTGTGCTTGCCGCCTATTCTGCGGCGTTGTGTTGAATACGAGGAGCGACCCCATGATCCCCCAGCATGTGAACCCGATCGAGTGGCACCAGGCCGTCGGCATTGCACGCCAATCCTGCGCGCGCTTCTTCCGCGACGGCGGAACGGCCGCCGATGCTATGCGCGCTTTCGGTGCAGAGGCCGATATTGGCGCGGATTGGGGCAAGGCCGTCGAGGCTATCGCCCAGGTCCTGTGCGCCAAGCGTCCATCAGTCGGGCAGCTGAAGCGCGCCGCCTGAGCCTTCTTAGACCCCCCGTTCGTTAGACCTTCCAAAACTTCTGGCCCCGTACCCGGGGCCATTTTTTTGGCGCTCGACGGACCACCCACGTCACACCGGCGAAGGCCGGTACCGGGACAAGGCTCGATCGAGATCGGGGTTGCGCAGCCGGCACTAAGGCTCGAGCTCGGTATCCCAGTAGAGATAGTCGAGCCAGCTGTCGTGCAGGTAATTCGGCGGGAAGAGCCGCCCATTGCGGTGCAGCTCGAACACAGTCGGCCGATGCGGCATCTGATAGGGCCGCATACCCGCATCCCAAGGCATCGCCCCGCCCTTCTCGAGATTGCAGGGCGCGCACGCCGTGACCACGTTGTCCCAGCGCGTTTGCCCGCCGCGTGAGCGCGGGATCAGATGGTCGAAAGTGAGATCGTCGCGCGAACCGCAATACTGGCAGGTGAAACGGTCTCGAAGGAACACGTTAAACCGCGTGAATGCGGGATAAAGCGCTGGTTTGACATAGGTTTTGAGCGAGACGACCGAAGGTAGCCGCATCTCGAAGCTCGTGCTCCGGACCGTGCGGTCATACTCGGAGACGATGTTGACGCGATCCAAAAATACGGCCTTCACCGACTCCTGCCAGCTCCAGAGCGACAACGGGTAGTAGCTCAGGGGCCGGAAGTCGGCGTTGAGAACCAGTGCCGGAAATGACTCCGGCGTGGCAGCATGAGCATTCACGAGCTTGCTTCCAGTCGGTTCTTGTCGAATCGGGTCGTCACCCCGATTTGGCGAGCGGATACTAGCGACGCATGTCAACTCTGTGAAGCACCCCGGCCAGACGGGAAGGGGTCTGGCCTCAGGCTTGCGTCCAACCCGCCGTATCCCCTGGAAATGCGGTCGGAAAATGAGTTTGGACCGCCCGCTTAGCGGCTGGGATCGTCCGCCTTGTAGTAGGCCCACAGCATCCGGGCCGCCACGCCCCGCCAGGGCCGCCAGCGCTCCGCGATCGCCTCGAGCTCGGCGGCCGTCGGCCGGGCCCCGAGCCGGAGCGCCCGCTGAGCCGACACTTGGAGCGCGAGGTCACCGGGAGCAAATGCATCGGCGTGGCCGAGGCAGAACATCATGTAGATGTCAGCCGACCACGGACCGATGCCCTTGACCGCGAGCAGCGCCTTCCTGAGGTCCGCCTCGGCCAGCGCGGGTGCCGCCTCAATGGCGAGTTCACCTGCGACGATGGCCTCCGCCACCGCCCGAAGTGTGCGGACTTTGCCGGCCGAAAGCCCGGCTCCTCTGAGCGTGACCTCCCTGGCGGCGAGCAGGCGCCGAGGCTCGAAGGGGTCAACGGCCGCTGCCGTTCGCGCCCAGATCGCGTTCGCGCTCGCGGTCGAAAGCTGCTGGGCAACGACCACCTGCGCGAGGCCGGCGAAGCCGCCGGTGCTGCGCCGGAGCGGCGGATCTCCGACGAGATCATGGATCCTGCGCATATCCGGGCAGAGCTGGCGTAACGCGAGCGTGCCCGCGCGGATATCGGCCACCGTCTCGATTGTGGCCACGCTGTTCGTCCCCCGGCCGGCACAGCGCCCTCTACCGCGCTGCCGTAAACGGGACGCCTTCGCCGAGCCTTTTGCCACGTGCTGCAGCTCCGTGCTTTTCGAGAGCGGAACCGCAAAGTAGGGTGGAGACCTTCGCGTTGAAAGTCTCGAGTGGAGGGATGCGCGATGCGGCGAATCGAGCGGAAATGTAGGAGCGTGCTCGCAGCAAGCTTCTCGGCAGCGCTGCTTTCCTTACAAGGCTCTCCCCCGGCTCACGCCGGCAAGCTCAGGCTCGGCGACTGGGCCAGCATCCAGAGCCAGCGCTATGGCTTCATGATCGCCTATCCGGGCACGGTCTTCACGCCCCGCCAAGGCGCCCCCGCTGAGGAGGGGCTCGTTTTCATCTCTCGCGACGGCGGGGCGCGGCTTCTGGTCGGAGCCTTCGAGAACGAGGGCGCAGCGACGCTCGAGGAATATCGCGCCCAGCTTCTCTCAGAGAACTACAGCGGCGCCGATCTCGACTACGCGCCCATGAAGAGGAAATGGTTCATCGTCTCGGGCACGCGCGGCGCGATGCACTTCTACGAGAAAGTGAGCTTCACCTGCGGCGGCAAGCTCATCAACAGCTGGGCGTTGCTCTATCCCGTCTCCGAGCGCAACGTCTACGATCGCATCGTCGAGGCCATCGCCCCAACCTACACGCCGGGCGCGGGCCGCACCGGCGCCTGCGATTGAGATGCGACACTGACGAGAGCGCATGAGTTCGAAACCCGTCCTGCGGTTCGCTCCAAGCCCAAATGGCGAGCTGCACCTTGGCCATGCGCTCTCGGCCCTGACCGCCTTCGACATGGCGGGTAGCCTTGGCGGGCGTTTCCTCCTGCGCATCGAGGACATCGACGTCACCCGCTGCCGCGAGGAGTTTGTCGCGCAAATGCTGGACGATCTCGCGTGGCTAGGCCTCACGTGGGAGGAGCCGGTGCTGCGCCAGAGCGAGCATTTCGCCACCTATCGCGCGGCGGCGACCTGGCTCGAGCGCCTCGGTTTGCTCTATCCCTGCTTTGCGACGCGCGCTGAGATCGCAGAGGCAGCCACCACCGCTCCCACCGCGCTGGACCCCGATGGCACACCACTCTACCCTGGGCTTCACAAGCACCTCCCTCGCGACGAGATCGTCCGCCGCAAGGCCCGCAGCGAGCCCTTCGCGCTCCGCATCGACATGGATCGCGCGCTCGACGCGCTCGAGGGCATGACCGGCAAGCGCACGCTCTCCTTTACCGAGATCGACGAGCGGGGCCTGCCACGCCGCATCGTGACCACGCCCGATCGCTGGGGCGACGCCATCATCGTGCGAAAGGACGTGCCGGCGAGCTACCATCTGGCTGTCACCGTCGACGACGCACGCCAGGGCGTCACCCATGTCACCCGTGGCCGCGACCTCTATGAGGCGACCAGCTTGCACCGCCTGCTGCAGGTGCTGCTCGGCTTGCCCGAGCCCGTCTACCACCACCATCGGCTGCTCACCGGCGAAGATGGCCGCAAACTGTCGAAAAGCGCTGGCGATACATCCTTGCGCGAGCTGCGCGCGAAGGGCGTCACGCAGGCCGAGATCGCGACCCTCCTGGGGCTTCCCGGCAACAGCGCGAAAAACCCGACCAACCGCCATTCCTAAACCATTATTTATGATGGTTCTGCATCTACTTAAGCCCTATAGTTGAAACCGTGGATTTTCTTTTGTCGCGGGCAATCCGGCGTGAAGAAGCCGCGCAAGCCAAGGCCGAAGGCAAAGCATCGGGCGGAGCAGCCGGCGGTGCCGCCCCGGCATGCCCCCAAGCCATCTGCCCGCGCCAGCAGTTTGGCCCGCACGGCCGTCGCCCACACCCGCTCAGTTTCCTGCAGGCGGCCATCGGTTCTCGGCGGCTATGGGCAAGCCGCACTGCGCCGCCTCGACGCGCTCACCGCATTTGCGCGCACCACCGCTCCACTCCGCATGCGCGCCGCCTGCCAGAACCTGCACGGCATGGCGCGCACGATCGCGCTTCCCTATTCGCCGGATGAGCGCGAGGCCCTGGCGCTTCTCTTTTTGCCGTTCCTGCTTGTCGCCTCTGCTGTTGTGGTGAGCCAGACGGCCCGCAACCTTGCGGCTCATCGGGAGCTCGTTGCCGTTCATGCCCCCGGCCCCGAGCTTCCCCGCATCGAGACCATTGCCAGTGCGCCGCCCCCCGCCGAGCAATCACCAGCCGAAGGTTCCCTTCCGGCCCTCGCGGCTGTTCCGGCAACTCCGCCCCCTGCGACGGCGCCTGAGATCGCCTTGCTCGAACCGTCCCCTGCACTGCGCGCGTTGCCTGCTCCTCGAGCCCAGCCCGCTGCCCCGCTGGCTGCAGTCGACGGCGGCGAGACGCTGCCGCCCGTCGCGCCGGCCACACTGGATACCTACGAGGCCGATGCCGACGGCCGGCCCGCCCCGCGCCTGTGCCTCGCCGAAGATGCCGAGAAGAAGCTCATTGCAAACGCCCTTCCGGTCGCCACGCAATCGTTGACGCGCGAAGCCTTTGGCGAGCGGCTTGCGGCGGCGGCCGAAGCGCAGGTGGGCGCCTTGGTCATCTACAACGACCGCTATCGCAGCATCCGCTATCCGATGGGCGACGTCGCCCCGCTCTTCGGCGTCTGCACGGACGTCGTCGTGCGCGCCTACCGCGCCTTGGGTGTCGACCTGCAGCCGCTCGTGCACCTCGCACGCGCCGGTTCGGGCGACACCAGCATCGATCATCGCCGCACCGAGGTGCTCCGACGCTTTTTCGCGAAGGAGAATGCGAGCCTGCCGGTCACGCCCTATGCGGAGGACTATCAGCCGGGCGATATCGTGACCTATTACCGTCCGCAGAACCGGCACAACCGCTCGCACATTGCCATCGTTTCGCGCGTGGTGGCGCCATCGGGCCGGCCGATGGTCGTGCACAACAGGGGCTGGGGCCCGCAGCTCGAGGACGCGCTGTTCGTCGACGAGATCACCGGCCATTATCGCTATAGCGGTCCGTCGCCGGCACGCGAGGCCGCACTCGGGGCTCCCGTCAGGCGGCCGGCCGGCGCGAGCTCGGCCGTGCTCCCCGCGTCGTTGAGCGTACCGAGCACTGCCGGAGACACGCCCGCTACATCGGCGCCCTGATTGCCTGATCGGCATTGTTTACGACCATTCGCCGCGCAGGAGTTCCTGCAACTTTCTAAATGTCCGCGAATTTGACGCCGATTGGGAAATGCGCTTGCGCGGGACCGCGAATTAGTTCAGCCTTTCAATGCCCAAAAACATCTTGCTCACAAAGCCAGGCTTTGCGCGCTCGAGATCATGATCGCATTGGACCCTCGCGGTTCAACGAGCAGGTCTCTTTGCAGCGCGGCCTCGGGCCATCTCGCGTGACAGACGCATGAGAAAAAGCCGAATGCACCTGCGCCTCCCGATGCCGGGTCCCTTCTGGTACGAGGACCTGTTCTACGCGGTGATCGACGGCGCCCGGCGCCTTCCCGCGCACCTCTCACGCGGCGCTCAATTCGCGGCCGACGGATGGACCCGACGCCGAGAAATCGCGACCGGGCTGAAGCACGCCGTGACCACCCTCCGCCGCAGGCAAACCCCGGCCAAGGCCTCGCGTGAGATCCGGCCCGAGCCGGACCTTCTCATGGACCCGGTCGAATGGTCGCTCGCGACCGCCCCGCTGATGAAGGGCGATGCGTGCGCAGAGGCCGCCGTCAGATACCACCACGCCGCACTCGAGCAGCTCGACGCCACGACCTACGCCCTCGACCGGCTGCACGAGGAGTTGCGTCCGCTGATGCAGAGCTACCCTCTCGCGCGCCACGCGGTCGAAAAGCTGCCGGAGCCCCTCAGCATCGAGGAGCAGTTGAAGGCGCTCCGCGCGTTCGCGGACGTCGGCAAGCAGACCAAAAAGTCCGCCAAGGACAAGAAGCGCAAATCGCGCTCCGCCGCCTAGCGCGCTACTGCGCAGGACCAGCCGAGGACACGGCCGTGTCGGGCCCGGGCACCACCGTGCCCTGCGCCTGATCGATGACGTTGCCTCCGAACGTCTGCAGCTCGAGCACGGCGAGCGACCGCTCCGGCAGCCCGTTCGAGCGGAATCTCAAGTTGCCGTCGACACCCGTGAAGCCGGCCGAGCGGGTCAGTGCGTCTGCCGTGTACCGCTGCCCGGGCTCCGCCGCCGCGAGCGTGATGGCGAGGCTGACCGCGTCATAGGAAAGGCTCGCGAGCCGCGGCGGCTGCTGGCCGAAAGAGCGCGAGAAGCGCTGCGCGAAATCCATCCAGCCGTGCGGATCGGGACCCGGATACCAGCCGCGTGCAAGCGCCGGGTTGCGTCCGGCATTGGGATAGTCCCACCCGCCGGTGCCGAGCAGCTGCACGCGCGTGCTGTTGATGCCGGAATAGGTGAGGATCGGGTCGATCTGCGGCAGAACCTCGGCTCCGCCCGCGATCAGGAGCGCGTCGATCGGGGCGGCCGTGTCCTCGCTCTGGCGGATCTCATCGGCGATCGCCCGCACCGGCGAGAGCATCGCGTTGGCCTCGAGCGGATAGCGGCTCACCGCCTGCACGATCCCGTTGTTGCGCTCGACGGCGCGGCGGAACACGGGCTCGACCACGCGTCCATACTCGTCGTCGGGCAGCAGCGCAGCGAAACGACGCTTGCCGCGCGAGGCTGCGAAGGCGACGATGCGCTCGATCTCCTGCTCGGGCAGGAAGCTCATGAGATAGACGCCGTTGCCGGCGACCCGTTGATCGTTCGAGAACGTCAGCACCGGCACTTTCGCGTTGCGCGCGATGGGGGCCACCGCGGTCGCGGCGGGAGCCGTCAAGGGACCGATGATGATCTCGGCACCCTCGCCGATTGCCTCTTGGGCGGCCGCGGCGGCACCCTGCGGCGAGCCCTTGTCGTCCTTCACGATGAGCTGCACGAGCGGGTTGTCGAGCTCGAACAGCGCCAGCTCGCCGGCCTGCTTGATGCCCTTGGCCATCACCGCCTGCGGCCCATAGCCCGAGAGCGTGAGCAGCATGCCGATCTTGACGGGCTTCTGAAGCTTTCCCTGCGCCGGCGCATTCGCCTGCTCGCCGAGTGCCGACGTGACATCGGGCGAGCTCGCGAGATTGGTTGTACAGGCGGCTATGAGGCCCGCGGTCAGGAAAAGCGCGGCCGAGGTCGCCAGAGCCGCCATCCGGCCGCGCCAGCGCGCGAGCGATCGCGCGAAGCAGCCGGCTGATCGCATCTCGGGCATCCCTCAAGTCCTCTGCGGCCGCTATGGGTCGGTCGTCACAAGGTGGGCAACACGGGCCCCGACGGGGTCGTGCGGAGCGTCATCCTCTACCCGTTCGCGGAGGCTTTGCCGCCGCGACTTCTGGTTACAGGCCCGGTCCCGCCTGGTGAAGCGAATAGTGTCACGGCGACCGAAATATGTCTTGGATTTTCCACGCCAAAGAGGTGAATGAAGGGACCGGGCATGAGGCTCAGATGGGCAACGACGCACGAGGGGAAGCCGCAGAGGCCGCCGAGACGGGCGCGAGCACGACGCCGGCCCGCGTGGCCTTCGAGCTCGCCCGCGAGTTGAGCCTGCCGCTGGCCCCGGGCCTCTATCTCGTCGCCACGCCGATCGGCAATCTGGCCGATATAACGCTCCGCGCCATAACCACGCTGGCTCGCGCCGACGTCGTCTACTGCGAGGATACCCGCCACAGCCGGACGTTGCTCGCCCACTATGCCATCCGCGCAACCATGCGCCCCTATCACGAGCACAACGCGGAGGAGCAGCGCCCGCGCATCCTGCACGAGCTGACCCAGGGCCGCTCCATCGCGCTGATCAGCGATGCAGGGACGCCTCTCATCTCCGATCCGGGTTTCAAGCTCGTCCGCGATGCCGTCATGGAGGGGCATGGCGTCGTCGCCATTCCCGGCGCATCCGCTTCGCTCGCCGCCCTGACCGTGGGAGGCCTCCCGACCGATGCCTTCTTTTTTGCCGGATTCCTTCCTCCCAGGGAGGGCGCCCGTAAGGCGCGCATTGGAGACCTCGCGGCCGTGCCCGGCACGCTCGTCGTCTACGAGGCCCCGACGCGCGCCGCCGAGACGCTCGCCGACCTCGCCGCAGTTCTCGGGGACCGCCCGGCGGCGCTCGCCCGCGAGCTGACCAAGCTGCACGAGGAGGTGCGCCGAGGACCTCTGACCGAGCTCGCGCGCCACTTCGTGGCCGAGCCGCCGAAGGGTGAGGTCGTGATCCTCGTCGGTCCGCCGGGTGAAGCCGAGGTGAGCGACGCGGTGATCGAGGCAAAGCTCACGTCCGCGCTCGCCGCCATGAGCACGCGCGACGCCACAAGGATCGTCGCCGAGACACTGAAGGTGCCGAAGGCCCGCGTCTACGACCTCGCGCTCGGGTTGAAGCGCCGTGACACCGAGTGAACGCGGGCCCGCGCAGAGAAGCCGCTGGCGCGAGGCACGCCGCGCCCGATACCGCCTGGGCCTGCGCGCCGAATGGATCGCCGCCTTTGCCTTGCGGCTCCGCGGCTACCGCATCCTCGCACGACGGGTTAAAACGCCGCTGGGCGAGATCGACCTCGTCGCCGTCCGCGGCCGCCGCCTCGTCTTTTTCGAGGTCAAGCGGCGGGCGACGTATGCCGAGTGCGAGGCCGCCATCACGCCGACGCTACGTGCTCGCGTGCGCCGGGCCGCGTCCCTCTGGCTCGCGCGGCATCCGCGCTACCACGCCCACGACCAGGGCTTCGACCTGGTTTTTCTCGTGCCAGCCCGCTGGCCTCGCCATATCGTGAACGGGCTGTGATGCGAGGAAATCTCGCTCGCAGCACTCCGGTGGGATACGCTACAGTGTAACGCATCAATTCAACCAAAGGCCCCAGGGGCCACGCGGGAGACGACGCCTATGAGATACCCGACCATCACCTTGCTCGTGGCAGCGGCTGCCCTGGCCGCTGGAGCCGGCGCTGCGCCGGCGGCGAGCCTGGTCTCCGCCAAGACGCTCGAGATCAACGTCGACCCCGACAAGGTCGAGGCAGAGCGCGCGGCCCTCTGGGCCAGGCTCGGCGGCTGGTGCGCCATCAAGGACTGGCACCCCGCCATTGCTGCGTGCGAGGAGAGCAAGGAGGGCGCCGACACCTTCCGCACGTTGACCTTGAAGGACGGCGGCAAAATCAAGGAGAAGCTCCTCGACTCCGCGTCCATGAGCTATCGCTACGCCATCATCGAGAGCCCGCTGCCGGTGAAGAACTACGAGGCTCAGTTCTCCGTCACGCCGGACGACGACGATCTCGACGAGATCAACGTTGTTTGGAGCGCCACCTACGATGCCGCCGACGGCAAGGAGGACAAGGAGGCGCGTAAGACCATCGACGGCATCTTCAAGGACGGCATCGAGAGCATCAAGGCGAAGGAAGCCAAGCCCGGCTCCAAGCCCGACGACGACGACAAGAAATAGACGCTACGCCCGTTGGTGCGGTCGCTACAGCCGCCGTCCGCCCTCCCCTAGACGGGGAGGGCCGCGTGTCCTGCAAATGCAGGACACGCGGGGTGGGGTGACGACGAAAAGCCGACGTTGGCTCTATATCTTTCCCCCACCCCTGACTCCCCCCGCAAGGGGGAGGAGAAGCGTTCGGACTCTATTGGAGCGTTGAGGCCCCCGAGCAAAGAAGAAGGGCGCGACCCGCTGCGGATCGCGCCCTTGCCGTTTCGAACGGTGACCCAAAACCCCAATCTGTCGCTACTGGATCGCGGCGGTGCGCGCCTCGGGGGCCTTGGCCTTCGACGCGAAGCTCTTCTTGGCGGCGCGGCGACGGTCGACCTCGACCTTCGAGACCTCGCCGGCGGACACCAGAGCGTCGACGCAGCCCTTGGAAAGCTGATTGCCGTGGGCGCGCATGCACTGGCGAACACCGGGAGTGTCAGGCGCGAACTGGCTGCAATGGGCATAGTAGTCGGAGGCGCAGGCCATCTTGACGGCGAGGCTGGTGGCATTCGCACTGCTGGCGGCGACGGCCAAGGTGCCGGCGGCGACGAGAAGTGCGACGGTGGCGCGGGCGGCGAGGATCGTGGTCATCGGGGTCATGGCAAAACTCCATCTGCCTGTCATGACCCCATCCCTACCAGCCGTCGTGCTTCTCCGCTGTTTCCCAGGTAACGCCCCGGATTGCATAGGCGTTTGCCTTCACATTCCCTTAAGAGAAGTGCTCCGGTGACGCCTCGCCCGCGGCCGGCTGACGGGCTCATCGCTCTCCGCTATGGTCCGGGTCGACCACAATCCCGAAAGCCGGAAAAGAGCCCATGGCAGGATCCAAATCCCGAGCATCCGCGCCTCTCCGCGTCGCCTGCCAGATGGACCCCATCGAGCGCATCGACATCCGCGGAGACAGCACCTTCGCCATCCTGCTCGAGGCCGAGCGGCGCGGGCACGAGATCTTCTACTACACGCCGCCGAACCTCGCGCTCGAAGGCGCGAGCCTGCTCGCCCGCGGCCACCGCCTTTCCGTCATCGACAAGTTGGGCGACCACTACCGCCTCGGGCAGGCGAGCCGCGAGGACCTCGCCACCTGGGACGTCGTGTTGCTGCGGCAAGACCCGCCCTTCGACATGGCCTACATCACGACCACGCACCTGTTGGAGCGCGTCCATCCGAAAACGCTGGTGGTGAATGACCCCTCCCATGTCCGCAACGCGCCTGAGAAGATCTTCGTCCTCGACTTCCTGGACCTCATGCCGGCGACCCTCGTCACCCGCTCGGCCGACGACGTCCACGCCTTCCGCCGGGCGCACAAGGACATCATCCTGAAGCCGCTCTACGGCAACGGCGGCGCGAGCGTGTTCCGCATCCGGCCCGAGGACACCAACCTCGGCTCCCTCGTCGAGCTGTTTCAGACCGTGTTCCGCGAGCCCTTCATGGTGCAGGAGTACCGCCCCGAGGTACGCTTGGGCGACAAGCGCATCATCCTGGTCGACGGCGTGGTCGCAGGCGCCATCAACCGCGTGCCGGCCGAGGGCGAGACGCGCTCTAACCTGCACGTGGGCGGCACGGCGGCGAGAACCGAGTTGACCGAGCGGGAGCGGGAGATCTGCGCCCGGCTCGGACCAGAGCTCGCGCACCGCGGGTTGCTCTTCACCGGCATCGACGTGATCGGCGGCTTCCTCACCGAGATCAACGTCACCTCGCCGACCGGCATCCGGCAGGTGAAAGCCTTCGGCGGTGCCGACATCGCCGCCCTGATCTGGGACGCAATCGAGAGGAAGGTCGCCCGTTAGCCAGCGCAAAAGCACCTGCGCAGCTTGGGGCTACGCAGGTGCAGGAGGGGAAAAAGCTCAATCGTGAACGGCGGCGACCTGCTTGTACGCCGGCTTGGCGTACTGCTTGCCCTGCGCCTTCGCGATGCGCTTCCTCTTGGCGATGTTGGCTGCGTAGCGCTTCTTCGAGAGCTGCGTCGCAGCGACCTTCTTCGAGACCGTGTTGTCGGCGGTCTGCGTCGTGGCACCCGGCTTCTGGGCGTAGTGCTTCCTGAGCTTCGAACCCTTCACCTCACCCGCGTCGACGAGTGCGCTGATGCAGCCTTGCGAGAGACGTGGTCCCACGTCCCTCATGCACTTGCGCAACCCAGGGCTCCCGACTGCATGCATGCTGCAGTGGGCGAAGTAGTCGTCACGGCACGCGATTTTGACGGCGAGACTGACGGCGTACGCGTTACTCACGTTGAACGCGACCAGTACGAAAGCGAAGATTGCGGCTTTCATGGTGTCCTCCGTCGAACACCGCGAGTACAACAGATTCTTGTGTTTATATCCAACCGCTAAATATTGACTCGAGCGGAATCGGGCAACGGCGACCGCGAGACGACACCTGTCCTGTCCACCGTCTCGCATTCTCTGTCACTGAAATGGCAGGACGACCGGCGCGTGGCGAAGCTAAGCTCCGATTTGCCGGGTGCCATAGGCTCGGCGTGCTCGCGGAGACCGGCGTGACCGAGCAAGCAGATAAAAAGAAGCTGACCATCGGCCTCGTCTTGCCGGGCGGCGGCGCGCGCGGCGCCTACCAGGCCGGCGCCTTGAAAGCGATTGCCGAGATCGTGCCCAAGGGCACCAACCCGTTTCCCGTCATCATGGGAACCTCGGTCGGCGCCATCAATGCGGTGGGGCTCGCGAGCAACGCCCACGACTTCACGGCCGGGGTCGAGAGCGTCGTCCGCTTCTGGCAGACGCTCACAACGGACCAAGTATATCGCACGGACCTGCGCACGATCATGAGCGACGGCGCCCAAATGGTCGCCTCCATGACCCCGCTCGGGAGCATCGGGGTGAGGCGACCCCGCTCGCTGCTCGACAATGCCCCGCTTGGCGAGCTTCTTCGCAAGAACATCGATTTCGACGCCATCGAGCGGGCCATCGCCAGCGGCAAGCTGCAGGCGATCGGCGTAACGGCTTCCTCCTACGACCGCGCCCGCGCGATCACGTTCTTCCAGGGCATCGAGGGCCTCGAGGAATGGGTGCGCGTGCGCCGCGACGGCGTCGCGGTCAAGCTCACCGTGGACCACGTGCTGGCGTCCGCCGCGCTGCCGTTCATCTTCGAGGCCCAGCGCATCGGCAACGAGTACTACGGCGACGGCTCGCTGCGGCTGACGTCGCCCTTGAGCCCGGCCATTCACTGCGGCGCCGACCGCATCCTCGTGATCGGCATCCGAGATGCGAAGCCCCATCCGGTAAAGACCGGCGAGCCGGTCTATCCGACGCTCGGCACGCTGAGCGGCTACCTGCTCGACACCGTCTTCATGGACAACCTCGACGCCGACATCGAGCGCGCGCTCCGCGTCGACCACACCCTCTCGCTCCTGCCGCGCGATCTCCAGGTCGGCACACGTCTGCGCGACATCGACATTCTCATGGTCCAGCCCTCGCAGGACGTGCGCGATATCGCCCGCGACCACGCCCACGAGATGCCCTGGACCATCCGCATGCTCCTGAAACGTCTCGGCGTGTGGGGGCGCGACTGGCGGCTCCCGAGTTATCTCCTGTTCGAGCCGGCCTATTGCCAGGCGCTTGTCAGCCTCGGCTACGCCGACACCATGGCTCGCGCCCGCGAGATCGCGCGGTTCCTGGGCCTCGACGAGCCGGTCCCAGCCGCCTAGCCCCCACTGGCAGGGGTCTCGTGACACAATTGCCGCAGACCGCTGCGTGCGTCCGGTCAAGCTGTCATATTCTGGGGGATACCCGCGTTTTCCGCGAGCGTTTCGGCCTATGATCTGGCCTCATAGGCCGACAGGGCCGCTTCCGCACAAGCTCGGAAAGGCCAGAGGATGCAGAGGGTAAGAGCCAGTGCCTCTCCTATCGACTGCAAAGGCATTGCTCGTGGCGGCTCAGGCTCTTTCCCAGGCCATCGCGGACTGCAACGACAGCCCGGAGATCGAGCGCCAGATCATAGGCTGCTCGACCTACATCGAGAGCGGACGCGCCACTGGCCCCAATCTCGTCGTCGCGCTCGTCAACCGCGCCATCGCGCTGAGCGCCAAGCGCGACTACGACAAGGCCCTCGTCGACTTCGACCGCGCCATCGCCATCGAGCCCGAGAACTGGCTTGCCCGCTACAATCGCGCCAACCTCTATTTCGACCTGGGCAAGGACGAGCTCGCCATCACGGATTTCACGGCAGCCATCGGCGCTGACCCGAACACTGCCATCGCCTATTTCAACCGCGGACTCGCCTACGAGCGCCACGGCGACATCGCCGAGGCCATGGAGGACTACCGCCAGGCCATGACCCTCGACGCCACCGATCGCAGGGCAAAGGACCGCCTCGACCGCCTCTCCCCGAACTGAGGATCGGCCTCGCAACCTAAGCCGCCTCGGCGTGCTCTGTGGGCTGCTCAGCCCTTGCGGACGGCGACGGCAGGCTCACGGGCTCGACGGCGCTGACGGTCTGCGCGGCAATGACTGCGTCGATGAACTCGACCCGCTCCTCTCGAGCGGGCTGCCTTCGCTGCGTCATCCGCCAGGCCACGTAGCCCGCGAACAGCACGTGCACCACGGCCGTGAATATGAAGAGCGTTGGCGTGGTCGACGCCTCGCCAAGGAGTGACGCGAGCAGCGGGCCCGCCGCGGCCCCGAGCCCATAGATGAGCAGGAGCCCGCTCGATGTCTCCACATAGAGGCCCGGCTCGACGTGATCATTGGCATGCGCGACCGCGAGGACATAGAGGGGGAACGCGCCCATCCCGAACAGGGCACCGGCCAGAATCAACGACGCCGTGTCGTGATTGGGCATCAGCATCATGGCCGCACCCGCGGCAGCGGAGATCAGCGACGCCACGATCATGACCAGACGCCGGTCGACGCGGTCCGAGAGGCGGCCGAGCGGCCACTGTGCCAGCGCCCCGCCGAGCACCACCGCGCTCATGAAGAAACCCGCGTGCGACGGCTCGAGCCCCCGGTTCTGCGCGAACACCGGTCCGAGCGCCCAGAAGGCGCCGTTGGCGAGCCCCACCGCGAAGCAGCCGGTGACGCCCACAGGCGAAGCCGCATACAGGCGGAGAATGCGCGGCCGCACGTATTGAGCAGGCGCCGGCGAGGCAGAGATCGTGAAGACGATGGGCAGAGCCGCGAGCGAGACCAGGATCGAGGCGGCAGCGAAAAGGGTGAAGGCTCCCGGATCGGCGAGGCCAATCATCATCTGGCCGGCCGTGATCACCGTGAGGTTGACGATGGTGTAAACCGAGAACACCGTGCCGCGCGTTGCGTTGTCCGACCGCGCGTTGAGCCAGCTCTCGATGATGATGTAGAGCACCGCGAAGCAGAAGCCCGTGATGCCGCGCAAGAGCCACCAGGCGACCGGCTCGACATTGATCGCATGCAGGAGCGGCACGGCCGACGCCACCGAAGTCATCGCCGCGAACGCGCGGATGTGCCCCGCGCGGCGGACGACCAGCGGCCCCTGCAGGCACCCGAGCGTGAAGCCGATGAAATACGCAGTGCCGAGCAGGCCGAGCTCGAGCGGCTGGAACGCCTCCATGTTGGCGCGCAGCGGAACCAGCATGCTCTGCAGGCCATTGCCCATCAGCAAGATGCCGACGCTCGCGAGGAGCGCCGAAACCGGCGCGAGTGCCGCGATGAGCGGAGAGGATGGCGGCTTGAGTGCCGCGCTGATGGATTGGGCTTGGCTCACGAAAGTCCCCGCGTTGGTCTGAGCTTGGGTGCGAATCAGCTCACCGGCTGATCATATTGTATAGGCCAACGGAATCCTCTCCGAGCATGACGAGAGTGAGGACGGCATGCGGCATTAGTGTGAGAGGGTCGTCCTGTCGCAACGGCGACACACGCCGACCCGGCGCCGGCACGGCCGGATTGGAATTTGATTTCACATTTTATTGGTTCGGCTGCGGCCGTTGCCTGCATAGGCTCGATTTCTGACCTGGAGCGCAAAAGCGCTTCCAACAATCAAGAAACGGCGAGGGACGGAACCCTATTGGGGCCTCAAGGAGGGCCGCTGCCAACGAAAGGGTTCTATGATGATCGAGCTTGCACTAGTCGCCTGCCTGGTTTCCGATCCCTCGACCTGCAAGGACGTGGGTCTCACCTACTCCGGAGAGAGCGTTACTCCCATGCAGTGCCTCATGGGCGCGGGGCCGGAGATCGCCCGCTGGACCGACGAGCATCCCCGCTGGACCGTGCGCCGCTGGACCTGCCGCCCCGCCGGCCGCTTCGCCAAAACCTGAGAGATCGGTAATCGAGCATACGGCCATACGAATGCCGGGTGCCGATTGCAGCTCTTACGTCCTCTGGGCCCACGGATCATACGACCCGATGCTCCACACATATCCTTCGGGATCACGCGCGCCGTAGCTGCGGCCGCCGTAGCTCTCGTCGCGCGGCGCCTGCACGATCTCGGCGCCCGCCGCGACGGCCGTGGCATGGTGAGCATCGACATCGTCGACCACGATGTAGACCACCTGCGTGCAGCGTCCGCCCAGAGCCTCGGGAGTGGTCATGAAACGTTGGGCATACTCGCTCTTCCCGGCAGGGCCGATCATGATCAGACTGTGGCCGTGCGAGAGCTCCGCGTGCACCACTGATCCGTCTTCCCCCCGATAGACCGCATGCTCCTTGAACCCGAACGCCCGGCCGAGCCACGCGATCGCCGCGTCCGGGTCCTTGTAGCCAAAGCAAGCGATGAGCGTTGCCGCCATGGATGATCTCCCTCGATCCTGTGACACCGCTTTTCGCAAGAAAGTGTGACCCGAGTTCGGACGGCGCAACGGAATTGGCGCACCTCGCACGTTCTCGACACGGAGCAGAGTATCCGCGGGGGCGCGTGATGTACGGAACCGTCGCCACACTGGCCTTCGTCGGCGTCGAGGCGCGCCCCGTCGAGGTCCAGGTCCGCATGACGCCCGGCCAGCAGGCCTTCGCCATCGTCGGCCTGCCCGACAAGGCGGTGGCGGAAAGCCGCGAGCGCGTGCGCAACGCGCTCCATGCCGTTGGCCTCGGCCTCCCCTACAAGCATATCACCGTCAACCTCGCGCCCGCCGATTTGCCGAAGGAGGGCAGCCACTTCGATCTCGCCATCGTGCTCGCCCTCATGGTCGCCATGGAGGCCGTCGCCCCCGACGCGGTCGAGCGCTACGCGGCGGTCGGCGAGCTGGCGCTCGACGGCTCGATCCGGCAGGTCCCGGGCGCACTCCCTGCAGCCATCGGCGCCAACGCCATGGGCAAGGGGCTGATCTGCCCCGATGCCTGTGGGCCCGAGGCCGCATGGGCCGGCGAGGAGGCCGACATCCTGGCGGCGCCGCATCTGCTCTCGCTGGTCAACCACTTCAAGGGGCTGCAGACCCTCGCCCGTCCCAAGCCGGCTCTCGGCCGCGATGCCGCGATGCTTCCCGATCTGCGCGACGTGCGCGGCCAGGAGAGCGTCAAGCGCGCGCTCGAGGTCGCCGCCGCCGGCGGGCACAACCTCCTGATGATCGGGCCGCCGGGCTCCGGCAAGTCGATGCTCGCCGCGCGCCTGCCCTCGATCCTGCCGCCGCTTTCGCCCGAGGAGATGCTCGACGTCTCCATGGTGCACAGCCTCGCCGGCGAGCTTTTGGGCGGCAAGCTCTGCACCGAGCGGCCCTTCCGCGCGCCGCATCATTCGGCGAGCATGGCGGCCCTCGTCGGCGGCGGCACGCGCCCGCGGCCGGGGGAAGCGAGCCTCGCGCACCTGGGCGTCCTTTTCCTCGACGAGCTGCCCGAGTTCCAGCCCGGCGTGCTCGACGCGTTGCGACAGCCGCTCGAGACCGGCGAGCTCATCATCGCGCGTGCCAATCACCGCATTGCCTACCCGGCGCGTATCCAGCTCGTTGCTGCTATGAACCCGTGCCGCTGCGGTGGAGCGTCCCCCGGCGAGAGCTGCAAGCGCGGCCCGCGCTGCGCCGCCGACTATCAGGCCCGCATCTCTGGCCCGCTCCTCGACCGCATCGACCTGCAGATCGAGGTGCCGGCCGTCTCGGCCGCAGACCTCGTGCTACCCGCGCCCGCCGAGGGCAGCGCCGAGGTGCGCGCCCGCGTCGCCACCGCCCGCGAGGTCCAGCGCGCCCGCTTCGTTGCTCGCGGCGTCAAGCACCTCAGAACCAACGCCGAATGCGTTGGTCAGGTGCTCGACGAGATCGCCCGGCCCGACGACGCCGGTCTCATCTTGATCCGCCAGGCCGCCGAGAGCCTGCGCCTCTCCGCCCGCGGCTTCCACCGCACGCTCCGCGTCGCAAGAACGCTCGCCGATCTGGATGGCGCCGAAAGCATCGGCCGCATCCACGTCGCGGAGGCGCTGTCTTATCGGGGAGAGGTTCTGAGGGGGACGAGCGCAGCTTTGCCAATGGGCGGCCGGCAGTGAGGCAGTGAGGCAGTGAGGCAGTGAGGCAGTGAGGCAGTGAGGCAGTGAGGCAGTGAGGCAGTGAGGCAGTGAGGCAGTGAGGCAGTGAGGCAGTGAGGCAGTGAGGCAGTGAGGCAGTGAGGCAGTG